>Ga0160455_100003_pt1 | contig 1101044 bp, 892 predicted proteins | sample HID1972I_E6MG_FD_108206 | JGI IMG/M metagenome (GOLD analysis project Ga0160455, IMG submission 108206) | Enriched pill bug-associated microbial communities from UW Madison campus, WI, USA - HID1972I_E6 MG | ecosystem: Host-associated > Arthropoda: Insects > Digestive system > Unclassified ... | reverse complement strand
CTGCTATGGGCGAACCCAAGCTCATTGGCAAAAGTCGCCTCCGGCGCTTTTGCGGACATCAGCTTCGCTTCCGGCCGCCAAAGGCGCGACTTTGGCGGCCTGGGTCGCCGCAACCTGCTATGGCGAGCTCAAGTTCATTGGCAAAAGTCGCCTCCGGCCTACGCGGCCCGGCACTTTTGCGGTGGGCCGTTCTCAGGTTCTCTTCGTGGCGCGGGCGCTCTTCGCGGCGCGAAGTCGACCGCGAGCCTTCCCCTTGCTTGTGATCTTCGTGCTGCGCTTCGATTTCGCCTCGTTCGGCCTGCCTGCCGCGGCGAGCCTGCGAGAAGGCCGCACGAGCTTGCGCGAACTGCCGGCGTTGGCGCGGCCCGCGCGCGAGCCACTCGCAAACTCCGCGATACCCGCCAGCGAGCGCGGCACGCCCGTGTCGGCGCTCGCCACGTGCTCACCCGATTCCAGCTCGAGTTTCACGAGCTTGCCGCTGAAGAAATTTCCGATGTAGAGGTGGCGCCCATCCGCCGCGACCTTGAGCGTGGCCCACCCGTTGCCCTCGAGCGGATAGCAGCACATCGTGCGGCCGGACGGAGCAATCAGATCGATGCGCGAGCCGCGCGACACATAGAGCCTGCCCTGCGGCCCGTAGTCCATGGCGAAGAACATCTCGCGCTCGCCTTCCGGCAGGCATTGCAGGTCCGGCAGCTGCCGGTCGTTCTCCAGGTCATACCGCATGAGGCGCGGGCCTGTTTCGGAGCAGTACACGAGCGTCGATTCGTCCGGCGACATCGCGGACATCGTCACGCCCATGAAGCCGCCGATGCCCCCATGCACCTGGGTCGAGAGCTCACGCAGCAGCGTGCCGTCCGGGCGGAATTGCCACACGTGCCCGTCGCCCAGCCGGTCCGTTCCGGGCATCTTCTCCAGGCGCGTGCCCATGCGCGCCTGGATATCGAATTTGACGCCGTTGCCGGCCACGTGCTCGGCGAGATAGAGCGTGCCGTCCGAGGCGAAATTGACGTTCGAGAAGGGCCGCCTGCCGAAATCCCGCCGTTGCACGGAGCCGTCACGACCAATGGTCAGCACCACGAAGGCCTGCGAATCGAAGGCCCACAGGCGACCCTCGGGGTCGAACTTCAGGCCGCCGACGAGGTGAGTCGTCTCGCTCAGCCAGACCACGCCCTTGCGGCGCAGCTGCGAGTCGTACTGGAGGATGCGGCCGCGGCCGGCGTGATCGTCGTTCTCGCTGTCCAGAACCGTCGAACCGACGAAGACGTCCCCCGGGGCGAATGGCTGGAGCGTGGATCGCGCCTTCATGGGGACGCAATCGTGCCCGCCGCACGTTGCGAATTCCAGATGAGCCACGCGGCCGGCAACGTGACGCAGGCACCCGCGATGAACGGAGCACTCGGCCCGAAGCCTGCGTACAGCGCTCCGGAAGCAAAGGGAATCACCGCTCGCGCAAGGCTGAGCCCGGATTGATACGTGCCCATGACAGCGCCGCGCTCGCGCTGGGTCGCCTGCCGGGAGGCGAGAGCCGAAGCACTCGGATTGAAGAGCCCCGAGCCGACGCCGCAGAACGCGAGCCCCGCGAGAGCCAGCGGCAGATGGCTCGAATACGCCACCAGCAGGAGCCCGGTGACATACGCGAGGATCGCGATGATGGCGAGCCGGATCTCTCCGAGCCACGGCACCAGCAGGCGTACGAAGCCACCCTGCATGGACACCGAGACGATCGCGAGACAGAAGATGACGAGCCCCACGGTGCGCGGCCCGAAACCGAACTTGTTGAGGGCCCAGATGGCGAAGATGGATTCCAGGATGGCCTGTGAGCACGTGACGAGGAATGCGCCGGAGACGATGAAGCGCAGCTTCGGCCGCTCCCGCAGCAGTCGCAGGGGATGACTTCCGCGCGAGTCGTGGCGTTGCGTCCTGTTCTCGGCCGCGTGACTCTCCGGCAGCATGAAATAGACGAGCGAGATGGCGAGCACACTCAACGCCGCGGAAACGACGGCGGGCAGCGCGAAATTGGCGGTGTGCTCGTCGTCCCCCGCGAGCAGCCCGCCGATGGCCGGCCCCAGCATGAAGCCGATGCCGATCGCGGCGCCGACGGTGCCCATCGCCTTGGCCCGGTTCTCCGGCGTGCTGATGTCCGAGGCATAGGCGAATGCCGCGGCGATGTTGCCGGCCATCACGCCTGCGAGCACCCGGGAGATGAGCAGCCACCAGAGGTTGTCGGCGAGACCGAGAATCACGTACGACAGACACGCGCCGGCAAGACTCGACATGAGAATGGGCCGGCGGCCATAGCGATCGCTGAGCCGGCCCCAGAACGGCGCGGAGACGAGCTGGCTCAGCGAATACGCGCCGAGGATGGGCGTGATGAGCGCCGGCGAGGCGCCGAAGCGGTCCGCGATGTACGGCACCAGCGGAATGAGGATGCCGAAACCGAGGATGTCGATGACGCAGACGATGAAGAGTGCGCGCATCAGTGCTTCGGCACGAGCCTGGACAGATCCTTCGGATCGGCCTGCGATGAGCGGGGCTCGAAATCGGCGGCCCCGCGGATGATGAGGTTGGGAATGCTGGAGTCGTCCCAATCCCGGTCGGCTTCATCGTTGGCGCCGATGCGCAGGATCGTGAGGCGCATCGAAGGCACGAACCACAGCCGCGTCTTCCCGGCGGCCTTCAGCAGGTGGGTGTCCGGCGCGGCGTAGGGCTCCGAAGCCTGCGCCGCCTCGGCAACGAAGGGCGCTCCGCGCCAGACACCGTAGCCGAAGCCGGCATTCGCCCCGGAGGGCGCGAGCATGTTCGTGATCCAGCCCGGCGTCACGATCTGCTCGCCCTGGAATTTGCCGTCGTTCGCCAGCACTTCGGCGATGCGCATCCAGTCGCCACGGCGCGCGCGGATGCAGCAGTCTGCGCGAGCAACGCCGGATGCGTGGTCCCGCGCGAGGCGCGCGTCGGCAGCGCCGATGGGCTTCCACAGCCGATCCGAAAGATAGCGGGCGTACTGCTCCCCCGTGGCGCGCTCGACAACGCGCGCGAGCAGCTGCACGTCGCACGCCTGCTGCAGCCACTTCTTTCCTGGCGCAGCCACCGTCTTGCGCGCAAAGCACTCGGACAGGATGTCCCCGCTGAAACGCTCGTGCGAAGCACCTGACCAGGGGCCGGCACCCGGCCCGGCCGCTGCGAGCCCGCTCGACTGGCTCAACAGGTGTGCCAGCGTGATGTGCCTGCGGTCGTCGGCGCGAAACTCTTGGAGGTAGTTTGCGGCCGGCTCGTCCGCAAGACCGATCTTCCGGTCATCCATGGCGATGCCGACAGCCAGTGCGGCGAGCGCCGCGTTGAACGCGCCCGCGTCCGCCTCCGTGTCGAAGCGGCCGCCATCCCAGTAACGCTCGAAGACGATGTGGCCGTTTCGGCCCACGATGAGCGCCTGCGTTCCCGTCTTGCCGGCATGGTCCGCCGCGGCTTCGAGTGATTCGGGGCTCAGGTGCTCGTACGCGGGATCCACACGCGGTGGCTCCGGGCCATCGACGCCTTCGAGAACCTCACCGGGCTCATAGAACGAATCCGGCAGATTCGTGGGCGCGTACAGCGCGGCGAGCATGTACCGCTTCCAGTACAGCGGATCTCGCGCCACCGTCACGATGGCAGCCACGGCCAGCACGAGCAACGCAACCCCGAGCAGCTTTCTCACGACCGCGCCCCCGCCGCACGGCGTGACACCTTCGACACCCCACCGCGCCCGCTCACGCCGGACTTTTCCGAGGCCAGAGTGCCGGTGGGTCGAGCCGCCGAGGCCGGCCCGCGCATGTGGCCGGCGTAACGCATGCGGCCGGCGGAAAGCTCCAGCTCGTGCGTGGCGTAAGGGGGCCACTCGTCACGATGATGTGTCGTCATCACGACCGCAGTGCCCTGCGCGACGAGCCGGCCGATGCGTTCGAGCAGCACGGTTCGCGTTGGCGCGTCGATGCCACCGAGGGGTTCGTCGAGCAGCAGCAGCTTCGGATGGGTGACCCACGCGCGCGCGAACAGCACGCGGCGCATCTGGCCATACGAAAGCTCGACGCGCTCGCGAGGGCCGAAGCCGCCGAGCCCGAAGAACTCGAGCGCGCGGCGCGCGGCGGCCCGATCTGCCGCAGTAGGTGGATCGTTGAGGCCAATGCTGGCATGACGCCCGGACTGCACGATCTCGTCGACGGTCAGATGGTGCGGATGGTCGGCCTGCAGATGCGCGGCGACGAAGCCCGCGCGCCGCTTGAACTCCTGCAGCGGCACGCCGGGCTCGATGCCGGCGCGCTCTATGCGCCCGCCGGCGGCGACGCCGTAGTCGCCATAGAGCGTACGAAGCAGGGTGGTCTTCCCCGAGCCGTTGGAGCCGTGGATGACCCAGCATTCTCCGGCGTGCACTTCGAACGAGATGTCGTCGAGGGCCTGGTGATCATCGAGATACACGGACGCGCGCGACAGACGCACGATCGGCTTCGCGCCGCGTGATGAGCCCGGATGGCGCGGTTCCCGCCCGAGGCCGCGGCGCACGCCTTCGGACAGGCGATTCCGCTCGCGCACGCTCGCTGCCGCGGCGCTCGCCGATGGTCCCTTCGAAGCCACCACACGCGGCCGGCGGCTGCCACCGCGCGATGACGACCCGGCAGCCGGCGCGTGATCGAGCCACTTCTCGAGCGGTGCTCGCCTGATCGACCCGCGATACACGATCCGCCCGCCATCGAGAATGAGCGCATGGGTGGCACAGGACGGCACGTCTTCCGCCCGGTGCGTCGCCAGGACCCATGGCAACCGCGAGCGCGCGGTCGATTCGAGCCAGTGGAGCGCGCGGGCCCGATTGGTTTCATCGAGACCGTTCAGCAGCTCGTCGAGCAGCAAGAGCTTCGGCTCGCTGGCCAGTGCTCTCGCCAGAAGGGTGAGCCGGCGCTCCCCATACGACAGCGTGAGGAACCCGCGATCCGCCGCAGGCACGCTCACCTCAGCCGGCTTGCCTTTCGTCCCCCGACGCCGCCCCGGCTGGGGGCCCGGCTTGCCATGCACCCCGCCGAGGTGCGCGATGCCCAGTCGCTGCAGCAGGGACGTGATGCGCTTCCGATCCGCTGGCGTGAGCGGGTTCAGCGGAATATCCGTGCGATAGAGCCCGGTGCCGACGATCTGGGAGACCGTGTGGTTCCACCCGTAGCGCTCGTAACGATCCTGCCGTTCCGGGCCAACGTAGGCGATCTCTTCGCTCACGTCCGCGGGCGTGGGCCAGCTCTCGCCGCGCCACACGTAACGCCGGGATTCGCGGCCGGTGGGCGTGGGCCACACCGCGCCTGCCACGAGCTTCAGGAGCTGCGTCTTGCCGGACCCGTTGCCCCCCGCGAGCACCCAGCGCTCACCGGGCCGCACGCTCCAGTCGACCGCCCGCAGCACCGGCCGCCCGCCCCGTTCGAGATCTATGCGCTTCAGCCGGACTTCGACGTAGCGCGCGTCCCCGGCCCTCACCCGGGATCAGCCAGATCGGGGCCGACCCGACCCGCGCCCGGGCCCGCCGCCCCGGGGGCGAGCCACACTCCGCCCTCGAGGCCCGCGCGCCCTTCGCGCACGAGCTTGATGAGGTGAGCTTCGAGCGAGTGGCGCGCGAGCGGCAGCAGCTCCGCCCGCACGTCGTCATACACTTTCGGCAGCAGGTCATCGAGGCGGGCTCGCCCGTGCTCGCCCAGGGCGGCGACCACCTTCGCCTCACGACGCGCGCGATGCGCGATGACGCCGTCGATGGCCGCCCGCGGGTCGCTCAACACGTCGCCGTGGCCAGGCGCAATCACCCGGGCGCCATACGTTTTCAGGCGGGAGAGAGAGTGGAGGTAGGCAGCCATGTCGCCATCGGGCGGCAGAATCACGGGCGTCATCCCATCGAGCACGTGATCTCCGGAGAACAGCAGCTGCTCCTCTTCGAGCAGGTAGCAGATGTGGTTCGAGGCATGACCGGGTGTGTGGATGGCGCGCAACCGGATAACGGCGGGCGCATGTATAGCACGGCCGTGTGGCGCGGCGGCGCCGCTACGCGCGGGCTGGCCCGGTTCGCCCGGACGGGGCGATGAGCTGCCGAGCCTGCCCCGCGCATCGCCGCTGCCCTGTCCGCCCAGCGCAAACACTTCATCATCGGCCGGATGAATGTCTGGTACACAGGTATCGTCCTGCAGCCCATCGCGAGGGGCCGTCAGCCCAACGATGGGAGCGCCCGTGGCCTGGGCGAGAATGCGCGCACCGCATGAGTGATCGCGGTGGGTGTGGGTCACGAATATGAACCGGGGTCGCGGCACGGCCTGCCGCAGAAGATCAAGGTGTCCCGGATCATCGGGACCGGGGTCGAGTACAGCCGTCGGGGGTGTTCCAAGCACGTAACTGTTGGTTCCGGGCCCCGTCATGAGCGAGGCATTCGGCGCCACCAGGCGTTGCACGGCTTCCGAAATACGAACCAGCCGTCCAGGCTGCAGCGAGAGTGAATTCATGGCACGAACGTTGGACGCATCAGCGCCGCGTGGCAAGACGGCTCGCATGCCACTGCGGCTGTTGTCGCCTAAATACTGGCCCACTTTACTCGGGCTCGCCATCCTCCGTAGCTTTTCAGTGTTGCCGTATGCGTGGCTGATGGCGCTCGGCACCGGCCTGGGCCGGGTGTTGCGCGTGGTGCTCGTCAAATTCCCGGCCACGGCGCGCAGGAACCTCGAATTGTGCCTGCCGCATCTCACCGCCGCCGAGCGCGAATACCTCATCGCGCGCCATTTCGAAAGCCTCGGCAAGGCCCTGTTCGAGACGGGGATGTCCTGGTGGGCATCGAACGAGCGCATCCGCGCCATTTCGACGGTCGAAGGCCAGGAGCACCTCGAGGCCGCGCTCGCGAAGGGCAAGGGCGTCATCCTGCTGAGCGCACATTTCACGACGCTCGAGATCGGCGCGCGCATCCTCGCCACGTTCATGCCCCTGAACATCATGTACCGGCCCACGAAGAACGAGCTGCTGGCGTTCTTTCTCGAGCGCAATCGCGGCCGGCTCGCCAAGCGCGCCATCCGCCGGGATGACGTGCGCACGCTCGTGACGGCGCTGCGCGCCAACGAAGGCGTGTGGTACGCGCCGGACCAGAGCTATCGCAAGAAGGGCGCGGAGATGGTGCGTCTCTTCGGTATTCCGGCCGCCACCAACACCGCCACATCACGCCTCGCCGCGATGACGGGCGCGGCCGTGCTGCCCTATTTCGCCGAGCGGCTGCCGGGCAACCGCGGCTATCGCGCGGTGATCCACCCGCAGCTCGAAGGCTTTCCCAGCGAATCGCCGGTGGCGGACGCGGAGCGCTTCAGCCGCATGATCGAGAACCAGGTGCGCCTCGTGCCCGACCAGTACCTGTGGATCCACAAGCGCTTCAAGGGCCTCAGCGACGATTACCCGGATTATTACGGACGGCGCGCCCCGGGGAGTGCGTGACCGAGCCGAAGCAGCACGATCTTCTCGTCGTCGGCGGCGGGATCAATGGGACCGGCATTGCGCGAGACGCCGCGGGGCGCGGCCTCTCGGTCCTGCTCTGTGAGCAGGACGACCTTGCGGCCCACACCTCCTCCGCCAGCACGAAGCTGATCCACGGCGGGTTGCGATACCTCGAAGGCTTCCACTTCGCGCTCGTGCGCAAAGCGCTGCAGGAACGGGAAGTTCTGCTCGCCTCGGCGCCGCACATCATGCGTCCGCTGCGATTCGTGATGCCCCACGACGCGCACCTGCGTCCGCAATGGATGATCCGTGCAGGGCTGTTCCTCTACGACAACCTCGCCAGGCGGCGCCGGCTCGCCGCCTCGGCGCGAATCGACCTGCGATCGCACCCGGCCGGCCCGCCGCTCGAGCCGCGATATCAGAGCGGGTTCATCTACTCGGACGGCTGGACAGACGATGCGCGGCTCGTGGCGCTCAATGCGCGCGATGCGGCGGACCACGGCGCAACCGTGCTCACCCGCACCCGCTGTACCAAGGTCGAAAAGGCTGGTGGTCTCTGGCACGCAAGCCTCGTGAGCCACGAAGCTCCGCAAGCGCGCGTCGTTGTGGCGCGCGCCGTCGTGAACGCAACGGGGCCGTGGGTGACGCGCTTCCTCGGCGAAGCGACGTCGGCACGGTCGGGCCGCAGCGTCCGCCTGGTCAAAGGCAGCCACATCGTCGTCCCGCGCATCTTCTCGCACCGATTTGCGTACATCTTTCAGAACATCGACCGCCGCATCGTCTTCGCCATCCCGTACGAGGAGCACTTCACGCTCATCGGCACCACGGACGTGGAGCATGCAGGCGAGCCAGGCACGGAGCGCATCGACGAGCAGGAAATCCAGTATCTCTGCGACACGGTGAATCGGTACTTCGCGCGGAAGGTGCGCGCGACGGATGTCGTCTGGAGCTACTGCGGCGTGCGCCCGCTGCTCGATGACAAAGCCGGCGACCCTTCGAGCGTGACGCGCGACTACAAGCTGGAGCTGGAGCGTGAGAGCCCGCCGTTGTTGTCCGTGTTCGGCGGCAAGATCACGACATATCGCAAGCTGGCAGAGACCGCGGTCGATCAGGTGACGGGCGCCTTGGGCATGAACGCACGCGCGTGGACGGAGTCCGCATTCCTCCCCGGCGGCGACCTGCCTCGCGGGAGCCTTGCGCGCTTCCTGCGCCTCGTGGAGCGTCGTTACCCGTGGCTGCCGGAAGCTCTGCGCAACCGCTACTCGCGCGCCTACGGCACACGCATCGAGCGGGTCATCGGCAAGGCTCGTTCGACAGCCGAGCTGGGCGAGGAAGTGCTCCCCGGACTGCACGCCAACGAAATCGACTACCTGCAGCGTGACGAATGGGCCCGCACCGCGGAGGACATTCTGTGGCGACGGAGTAAGCTCGGCCTCCATCTGCCCGCAGATGCCGCGCGCCGCCTGGACGCATGGCTGCAGGCGCGGGCGAGGAGCCCGTCGTAGACGGAGGCGTTGACCGTGGCCCGATTCATCCTCGCGCTAGATCAAGGCACCACCAGCTCTCGCGCCATCCTGTACGACCACGGCGGCACCGCGGTCGCGTCCGCCCAGCGCGAGTTTCCGCAGCATTTCCCCCAACCAGGCTGGGTGGAGCACGATCCGGAAGACATCTGGACGAGCCAGCGCGACACCATCACCGAAGTGCTCGCACTGGCGAAAGCCACTCCGCGCGACATCGCCGCTGTCGGCATCGCCAATCAGCGTGAGACCACCATGTTGTGGGACAAGCGCACCGGCGCGCCGCTCGCCCGAGCCATCGTCTGGCAGGATCGTCGCACCGCCGGGATGTGCGAGCGCCTGAAGGCGGCCGGTCACGAAGCTGAAGTGTCCCGCCGCAGCGGCCTCGTGCTCGACCCGTACTTCGCCGGCACCAAGCTCGCGTGGCTGCTCGAGACGATTCCTGGCGCGCGTAAGCGCGCCGAGCGTGGCGAGCTCGCATTCGGCACCATCGATAGCTGGCTCGTGTGGCGGCTGACGGGCGGCCGCCATCACGTGACGGATGCGACGAACGCGAGCCGCACGCTGCTCTTCAATCTGCACACAGGTGAGTGGGACCCCGTACTGCTTGCGATGCTCGGCGTTCCACGGCCCTGCCTGCCTGAAGTCGTGCCGTCGCAGCTCTCGATAGAGCGCGGGGTCAGCGCGCTCATCGAGGGGATCGAGATCCCGCTGACGGGAATCGCCGGCGATCAGCAGGCCGCGCTATTCGGCCAGTCCTGTTTCAGCCCGGGCATGGCCAAGAACACCTATGGCACAGGCTGCTTTCTGCTGATGACGACAGGCGAGAACGCGCTCGCTTCGCGCCATCGCCTGCTCACGACCGTGGCCTGGCAAACGGAACGCACCACGTACGCGCTGGAAGGCAGTGTGTTCGTGGCAGGTGCGGTCGTGCAGTGGCTGCGCGACGGCCTCGGAATCATCCAGAGCTCATCCGAAGTGGAGGCGCTCGCCGCCAGCACCGCGGACAACGGCGACGTGTATCTCGTCCCGGCATTCACAGGGCTCGGCAGCCCGCATTGGGACCCGCATGCGCGCGGCACGCTGGTTGGCCTCTCCCGCGGCACCACTCGCGCGCACATTGCACGCGCCGCCCTGGAAGCCATTGCCTTCCAGAGCGCCGAGCTGCTGCAAGCAATGCAGAAGGACGCCGCGCGACCCCTGGTGGAGCTGCGCGTGGATGGCGGCGCCACTTCGAACAACCTGCTGATGCAGTTCCAGGCCGACGTGCTCGGCGTGCCGGTCGTCAGGCCACGCATCACGGAGACCACCGCTCTGGGTGCCGCGTATCTCGCGGGCCTTGGTGTCGGCTTCTGGCGCTCTCACGAAGAGCTCTCGAGCATCTGGCAGGCAGACCGACGATTCGAACCCAGCATGAGTCTCGATGAAGCGACAGCGCGCCTGAAGCGCTGGTCCGCCGCAGTGGAAAGGTCGCGCGCCTGGGCCTGAAAAGGACCTGCAGTCGTTGCGCGACCGCAGGTCAATCTCCGCAGGAGACACCGCGCTCTCCCCCGTCGGGCCGGCTCGCCTCGCAGACGAACCTGGCCCCCCAGCGGGGTGATGAACGCAAATGTGTCTCCCAGTAGACGATTCCCGCGGGGTTTTCCTGTACTCGCAATAAACCAGAAACGTGGGGCCAGGCACGAACGGGCCCGCTGGCAGCAAGCCGGCCCGAGTGCGGCTCGTGGCTACGCGCCTCTTCCGGACGAAACGAGGCATTCAGCCGCTTGTCCGCCGCCTGCGACATGTTCGTCCCCCGTTTGTTGCCCGCACGCGGAAGGCCCCACTTCCCACTCGCGCGGTGAGCAGGTTTACGCCGTCAACTGCACGCACGCGATGGATCAGATGGACCAGGCGGAATCAACCTTTGGGATTCAGTCACGCACCTGTATGCGTGCGCGTGATGGACACCATGTTGACAGCGGCGCGGTTCTACGTGATCGTCGCGGCGGTTCGATGCGCTACAAAAACCAGGAAGAAAATCCAAGGAAGCATCAAACATGGAGGCGCACGCGATCGACGATGGCGCGGCCACGATAACCGCGCTGCTGGCGAGTGATGTCCGGCTGTTTCGTGAAGGTCTGGAACAGGTACTACGTGGCGTGGCCGACATAGAGGTCGTGGGCTGCGCGTCGTGTGCCGCAGAAACGCTCGATCAGGTGCGCGGAGCGGGGCCTTCCGTCGTGCTGCTCGACATGGCCATGGACGGGGCCTACTCCGTCGCGAAGCAGGTGGCCCGTGTTTCCAGAATCACCAAGGTCGTGGCCCTCGGCATGCCGGAATCGGAAGCGGACGTGCTGTCGTGCGCTTCGGTCGGCGTCGCGGGCTACGTCACACGCGCCGCGTCGCTGAGTGACGCGCTCGAGGCCATCCGGGCCGCGGCGCGGGGCGAGGTGCGCTGCTCGCCGCGAATCGCGGGCTTCCTCTTCCGGCACATCGCCACGCTCTCGAGCGAGCGGCCGCGCCCCGATTCGATTGCCGGGCTCACCGCCCGCGAGTCGCAGATCCTGCGCCTGCTGCAGCAGGGACTGTCGAACAAGATGATCTCGCGCACGCTCGGCATCGAGCTGCCCACCGTCAAGAATCACGTGCACAGCATTCTCGGCAAGCTCGGCGTGCATCGGCGCGCGGAGGCGGTGTCGCTGCTTCACCGGAACGGCACGGACCCGATATAGTCGGGTCGATGTCCGCGGAAGAAGAGCGCGTCTGCAGCCCATTGCCGCCCGGCACGCGGCTCGGGCCATGGGAGCTCGGCGCGCTCATCGGTCGCGGCGGTACGGGCGAGGTCTACCTCGCGACGCGTGCCGATGGCGCCTTCCAGCAGAAGGCGGCAATAAAGCTCCTGCAGAGAGATTCGGTTGCGGAAGCGCCCCGCTTCCAGGCCGAGCGCCAGATCCTCGCGCGTCTCGAGCATCCCGGCATCGCGCGGCTTCTCGATGGCGGCGTGCATCGGGACGGCCGGCCCTACATGGCAATGGAATATGTCGAGGGCGCCACGCTCACGGAGTTCTGCGACTCCGCGGGCCTGGGCCTCCGCGGACGCCTGGAGCTCTTCAGCGCCGTATGCGACGTCGTCTCCTACGCACATCGCATGCTCGTCGTGCATCGGGACCTGAAGCCCCGCAACATTCTCGTCACCCCGCAGGGGCGCGTGAAGCTGCTCGATTTCGGAGTCGCGAAGCTGCTCGATGCCGTGGCGGGGCCCCGGTCCGCGGAGAAGACGTCCGCGCCGCTGACGCCGGACTACGCCGCGCCGGAGCAGCTCACCGGCCATCCCATCACCACCGCGACGGATGTCTACGCCCTCGGCGTGCTGCTGTTCGAGCTTCTCACCTCTCGCAAGCCCTTCCGCAACACCGACGTGCCCGTCGCGCAAGCCGTGCGCGCCGTGCTGGATGATGTGGCGCCCGCGCCGAGCCGCGTGGCGCGATCCCTCCCCCGCGCACGCATTCCGCCCCGGCTGATGGAGGGCGATCTCGACGCCATCGTCGCGAAGTGCCTGCGCAAGGAACCGCAGCACCGCTACCAGACCGTGGAAGCGCTTCAGCAGGATATCCAGCACTACCTGCAATCGAAGCCGGTGTCGGCCCGCGAAGGCGCGCGGCTCTATGTGCTCGGCAGGTTCCTCCGCCGGCATCGCTGGAGCGTCTCGGCCGCAGTGCTCGTGCTGCTGGCACTCACGGGCTCGCTCGCCGCAGTGTCCTGGCAGGCACACCACATCGCCGTGGAGCGCGATATCGCGCGGCGCGCCGCCACGCGCGAAGAGGCGGTTCGCTACTATCTCACGCGGATGTTTCGCGCTTCCGTGGCCGAGCACAGTGCCGGCGCGCCCACCGCGAAAACCATGCTGGATCGAAGCGCGCAGCGCGTGCTGCGCGAGTACAGGGACGACCCCTACCTCGCGGGCAAGGTGGTCGAAACCCTGGCGGATCTTTACGGCGCGCTCGAAGACTTCGAAGGCCAGGTGCCGTTGCTCGAAGGGTTCCTCGCGCAGGCCGGCACGGAGGCTCACCCCGAATCGCTGGCCCTGGCCCGCCAGAAGCTCGCGAATGTGGAGCTCCAGCGCGGTAATGCCTCACGCGCCGAAGCGCTTCTGACCCCTGCATTGGCGTTCTGGGCCGCCGACAGCAGACGTTACGCCGAACCGCGACTCGAAGGCCTCGTGATCAAAGGGCGCTTGCAACGTGCGCAAGGCGACCTCGACGGAGCGATCGCTACCTACGAAGCCACCCTGACCGAACGAGTGGCGCTTTCCGGCGAGCAGCATCCTGAGACCGCGGCGCTGTACAACTCACTGGCGGTCGCGCACATGAACGCCAACCATTTCAGCGCGGCGCTCGATGCCTATCGCAAGGCGCTTGCCATCCAGGACGCGCTGGGGCGCGCCGACGATCTGGACGCACAGATCATGCGCGCGAACATGGGCATTCTCGCGAGCCGCTTCGGCCGAATCGCGGAGGCCGAAGAGCTCCTGCGTGGCGGGTTCGAGAAGCAACGCTCGCTCGCGGGCGATTCCGCCGCGGTGGCTTCGGCCATGGGCTACTACGGGCAAGTGCGCAGCCTGCGCGGCTTGCATCAGGAAGCGCAGAGCGTGCTGCGCACAGCGGTCGAGATGGGCAGCAAGTTCGCCGGCGCCGCGAGCCCACTGACCGTGCAGAACCGGTTGTTCCTCGCCGAAGCCCTTGCCGCCTCCGGGCACGCGGACGAAAGCCGGAGGCTGCTCGACGAGAATCTCGCCATCGGGGTGAAGCAGCTCGGCGAGAAGCATCTGCTCGTGCTGCGCATACGGCTGACACAGGCCCGGCTCGCGATCTCGCGCGGCGACCTTGCCGGCGGCGTTGCGCAACTGGACGCGCTGCTCCCCCTGTTGCGCGAGCAAGGCAAGGCGGCCCAACCCGCCCTGTCACAAGCGCTCGTCGCGCGCGGCGAAGCGCTGCTGCTGAATCGGGACGCGGCTGCCGCTACGCAGGCGTTCTCCGAATCCGTACGCATTCGCGAGGCGCTGCTCTGGGAGCAAAGCTGGGAGCTGGCCGAAGCGCGCGAACGCCTTGGCGAAGCGCTTGGGGGTACGCGCGGGCGCGAGCTGCTCGAGCAGGCCCGAGCCGTTCTCGAATCACAGCTCGGCGCGGATCATCCGCAAACCGTGCGAGCGAGCTCCGCCCGCATCTGAGCTCACTGCTGGTATGCGCCGCGACGCCGCGTGCCGGCCGAAGGTGGCCCGTTCGAATTGTTCGAGCTTCTGAACGCCGGCTGTGACGGCGCGGCTGCCGGCGGCCGCGCGGCCGGCGGGGTGGGCCGGGTGGCTCCGGGGGACGCTCGCTGGCCATGGCGAGCACCCTGGCCCACACCCTGGCCCACACCTTGGCCAGCCCCCTGGCCAACGCCCTGGGGTGGACGGACGCGATCGGGCCGCGACTCGAAGCGCGTGCCGCCCGGCTGGCCCATGTGGCGGCGATCGCCGTAGCCACGATGCGTGGAGTACGACGGCTTCGAGCGGAACGACTGTGTGTTGTCGAAAGGCGCGGTCGCCGACGGAGTCGTGAACCCCGGGGAATGCGGCGGGCTGCGCGGATCGGTGAATCCCGGAGATGACCTCACGGCACCGGGATCCGCGCGCTGGGCGTTCACGCGGCCGGGCTCGCGCGGAATGCGCCATTTGCCCGGCCGATCCGTGACCTTCGGCGAATGGCCGAAGTGCGGCGGGTGACCAATGGGCCTGCGGAAACCATGACGCGGCCCCGGCACCCAGCTCCAGCGGCCCCCGATCGTGATCCAGCTGCCGTAATGGAACGGCGCAAAGCCCCACGGCGCATCATCGAGCCAGGTCCAGCCCCAGCGCGGCACATAGCTGTAGCGGCCGTAGCGGTACGGGGACCAGCCGCTGATGACCCGGTTCGGTGTCCAGACGGTGCCGTACTCCGGCACGGTCGACCACTGACCGTACCCGTCGAGATCTTCGTAGCCGACGATGTCGTCCGTGACGTAGCGGCCGGATTCGGCCGTCGCGAGGCGCTGATCGCGCTCGAGCCCCCAGGAATCGAACTCGTCAGGCGCACCTGGCGTGGCGAGCGCGCCTGCGGAAAGGTAGCCGGCGGCGCCCGTGAACGTGATCTGCTGCTGAGCCCGCACCACGCGGACCAGGGACGACTGACCGAGCCCCACGGCCTCTGCCACGCCGTTGCTCACCTCGAGCACGGTGGTGTTGGCCTGGGTGTTCACTTCGAGCCGATAGCTGCCGGTGCGCAGGGCCGACGCACTGATCTGCGGAGTGATGATCTCGACGACCTCGTTGTCATCGAGGCCGCGCACGCTCACCGAGACCACGCCTGAAGCCACGCGCATACGCAGCGCGTTCTCACTCAGCTCCACGAAAGTGAATTCGGTGTCACCGGCGAGGCGGACGATGGCGCCGCCCACCTGCACTTCCGCGCGCCCGCCAGCCTCCGTGCGCAATTGATCCCCGACCACGAGCGGACGGTTCACGACCGCCTCGCCCCACTCAGCCTCTCCTGAAGCGCGCAGGGTCACGGGGCCCTGCGTGAAGCCGAGGCGCGCGATGCGCTCCGGCTGATCCTCCACTTCTTCTTCGGCTTCCTGCCCCACGGCCACGGTCGCCAGGGCGAGCGCCGCCAGCCAGCCTGCGGCCAGCCGGGCCATCGACGAGAGTGAAGTCGTGCGCATCATGAAGCGGTTAGGTCCCCTGGGCCGTGGTTCGTTCTACACCCGCCATCTGCCGATCTCAAACGGCCATTGCACGATCGCGGTCACGCTTTGGCTGCCGGCAGCCCGACGGGCTGGGATGCCGGGCCACCTGTTCGCCCACGCAAGAAACGAGCGCGGACATGACCGCGCGCCAGACACTGTTAAACGGTAAATGCGCGCCACGCGGCCAGCGGCACGGCACCGGCACCGCCGGGAGCCAAAACTCCGCCGACTACCCGGCGGGTCTCTGAAGCGAGGGTGACGTGTCCCGTGGCTTCTCGAGCTGCCAGCGCAGATGCGACCGCACCGCCGGCCACTCGCTGGCGATGATGCTGTAGACCGCCGTATCTCGCAGCGTGCCGTCATCGGCCCGCTGGTGATTGCGAAGGATGCCGTCGAGCTTCGCCCCCAGCCGCTCGATCGCGCGGCGGCTCGCGTAGTTGAAGAAGTGAGTGCGAAATTCCACGGCGATGCATTCGAGCGTCTCGAATGCATGACCGAGCAGAGCCAGCTTGCAATGCGTGTTGAGATCCGTGCGCTGGACGCCCTTCCGGTACCAGGTGGAGCCGATCTCCACGCGCTTGTACACGGCGTCGATGTTCATGTACGTGGTCATGCCGGCCGCCTTGCCGGTGAGGTTGTCGATGACGGCAAACGGCAGCATCGACCCTGGCATCGACCCTGGCGACTGAAGGCCCAGTCGACGCTCGATCTCCGCCCGCATCGTCTGCGGGGACGGTATACGCGTGTACCACAACTTCCAGAGCTCGCCGTCCTGGACGGCTTCGACGAGATCGTCGTGATGGGTGAGGGACAGCGGCTCGAGGGTGGCACGCGGCGTGCGCAACGTGACGGGGTTCAACCACGGCATGCAGAAGACTTCCGGCGAGCAGGACGAGCAGGAATGGAGTGCCGACGCATCATAGCGGGCAGGCGCCGCCGCGGCATTGGCGCGAGCTCGGCGGGGCCCGTGTCGGCATCGTGCATACTCGATCGTCCTTGGGTCCAGGACGACCATGAAGAACAGATGAGCGACGCCATCCCCTGCCACTCCCAACCGCCCTGCACCGGGGGCCGGGCATGACCGATCTCACGTGGATCGACACGGCGCTGACCGCGGCCCGCCCCCAGGTCATCGGTGCCCTGTTGCGCTACTTCCGCAACCTCGACACCGCCGAAGAGGCGTTTCAGGAAGCGTCGCTCCGGGCGCTGAAGAAGTGGCCGGTGAATGGCCCGCCGCGCGACCCCGCCGCCTGGCTGATCATGGTAGGTCGCAACTTCACGCTCGATGAGGCGCGGCGCCAGACCCGCCACGAGCCCCTGCCCGCCGACGACGTCATTTCCAATCTCGATGATGCCGAAGCGCCGCTCGCCGAGCGGCTGGACAACTCCCACTACCGTGACGACGTGCTCCGGCTGCTGTTCATCTGCTGCCACCCCGAGCTGCCCGCCACGCAGCAGATCGCCCTTGCGCTGCGCGTGGTCTCCGGGCTTTCGGTGAGGGAGATCGCGAAAGCCTTCTTCGCCACCGAAACCGCCATGGAACAGCGGCTCACACGCGCCAAGCGCCGCGTGGCCGACGCCGAGGTGCCGTTCGAAACCCCCGGCGGGCCGGAGCGCGCGGAGCGCCTTTCGACCGTCTGCGCGATGCTCTACCTGCTGTTCAACGAGGGTTACTCCGCAAGCGGCGGCCCGAATCAGGTGCGCGTCTCCTTGTGTGAAGAGGCCATTCGCCTTGCGCGGCTGCTTCTGCGCCTCTTCCCCGCGGAGCCCGAGGTGATGGGTCTGCTCGCTCTGCTTCTGCTTCAGCACGCGCGCGCATCGGCGCGGCTCGACGCCAACGGCGCCATCGTGCTGCTGGAAGACCAGGACCGCAGCCTCTGGAGCCGGGAGATGATTGCTGAAGGGCACGCGCTCGTGGAAAAGGCGCTGAGGGTGCGCCAACCGGGGCCCTACCAGGTGCAGGCCGCCATCGCCGCACTCCACGCCCACGCCAAACGCGCCCAGGATACGGACTGGTCCGGAATCGATCAGCTCTACGCAACGCTCGAACGCATGCAGCCTTCGCCCGTCGTTACGCTGAACCGCGCGGTTGCCGTTTCCAAAGTGCGGGGGCCCGAAGCCGCGCTCGCGATGATCGAGCCGCTCGCGGACAAGCTCGGTGGATACTTTCATTTCTTCGGCGCGCGCGGCGCGTTTCTGGCGCAACTCGGTCGCGCGGCCGAAGCACGTGTGGCGTTCGACCGTGCCATCGCACTCGCGAACACTGCGACCGAAGCAGCGCACATCCGCATGCACCTCGATCGCCTGATGAAGGACAGCGAAGCCGCCCCGCCTGCGAAGCGCTGACTTCCCACACGCGAAACGCCCCGCGGCGCGCGCAGCCTTCCGCGCCACACAATTCGAACGTCAAAGGCTGCGCTCCACCTGCAACCGCAGACTGAGTCCGGATTCGCGGATGGCCGAATCGTCCGGTTTCTTGCACGAACGGCTTTAGTGCCCGCGCGGACGCGAACGTACCTTGCGCGCCCTCGACACGAAGGACGTCCGCCATGCCAACCCCTCTACAGATTCTTCTCGATCCAATCACCCTCACCGTGCTCGCGCTCTACGGCGCGCTGATGCTGTGGGAAGCGCTGTTTCCCGCGCGTCGACTCCCAACGGTGCGCTGGTGGCGCGCCCGCACACTCGCGGTTTTCGTTGCGTACCTCATGGTGTCGGCCTACCTTCCGATCCTCTGGGCGGACTGGCTGGCACCGTTGCGGCTGTTCGACCTCACGAGGCTGAACACATGGACCGGAGCCATCGTCGGCGTGCTGGTGTACGAGGCGGGTGCGTGGGCGTGGCACCGCAGCCTGCACGGCTCGCAGACGCTCTGGCGTTTCTTTCACCAGTGGCATCACAGCTCGGAACGCCTCGATACGTACAGCGCGTTCTGGTTCAGCCCTCTCGATATGGTCGGCTGGACGGCGCTCACGAGCGTGTGCCTGACGGTGATCGTGGGCCTTTCCGCCCAGGCGACGTTCGCCACCACGTGCGTGATCACGTTCCTGGCGATCTTCCAGCACACCAACATCCACACTCCGCGATGGCTCGGCTACATCGTGCAACGGCCCGAAAGCCACTCGTGGCATCACGCCCGCGACGTTCATTCCAGCAACTACTCGGATCTGCCCGTGTTCGACATGCTGTTCGGCACGTTCAGGAACCCACGGGATTTCGCGCCCGCCCAGGGCTTCTACCACGGCGGATCCTCACGTCTCGGCGACATGCTGCTCGGCCGGGACGCTTGCATACCGCCCCGCGACCGACGCGCCTTCGACGACGCGATGGCGCCCATGAGCCTCGGTGACCGCTGAACCTTCCGGAGATCTACATCATGAGCCAGTACAGAGCCCACCTGCCGCAATTGAACAACGGCCTGTTCCTGACGGACGGCGGCCTCGAGACGACGCTGGTGTTCCATCACGGCCTCGACCTGCCCTGCTTCGCCGCCTTCGATCTGCTGAAGACGAAGGAAGGCACGGAGACGCTGCGCGAGTATTTCCACACGTACACGGAAGTCGCGCGCCGGCAGAAGGTGGGCATCGTGCTGGAGAGCCCTACGTGGCGCGCCAACCCGGACTGGGCTGCGAAACTCGGTTACGACGCGGACTCTCTCGCGGACGCGAATCGCACCTCCATCGGCCTGCTGCTCGAAGTGCGCGCCGCCCTGGAAACGGGCACCACGCCGATCGTCATCAGCGGCAACATCGGGCCGCGCGGCGATGGCTACCAGCCCGCGGCACGCATGAGCGTGCAGGAAGCCACGGATTACCACAGCACGCAGATCAGCGTGTTCGCCGACACGGACGCAGACATGGTGGCCGCCTTCACGATGAATTACGTGGAAGAAGCCATCGGCATCGCACTGGCCGCCCGCGCGGCCCACATGCCGCTCGCCCTCTCCTTTACGCTGGAGACGGATGGGCGCCTGCCCTCCGGCGATTCGTTGCAGCAGGCGATCGAACGCGTGGAAAACGAGTCCGGCGGCTCGCCGGCCTACTACATGATCAACTGCGCCCATCCGACGCACTTCGATCACGTGCTGGGCGATCTGGGCCCGCTCGCCGAGCGCGTGCGTGGCCTGCGCGCGAATGCATCGCGCCGCAGTCACGCCGAGCTCGATGCGAGCACGAGCCTGGATATCGGCAGCCCCGTGGAGCTTGGGCAGGAGTACGCACAGCTCTTCACGCAGCTGCCGGCGCTTGCCGTCGTGGGCGGCTGCTGCGGAACGGACCATCGTCACATCGAGCGGATCGGTGAAGCCACCGCGGCGGTGTTCGGCGCTTCGTCCGGCAAGCGGCTGCAAGCTTCTTCCAGCGGCTGAGACTGCCGAAACTTTCGGCGCACTGAAGAGTTTCCCTTGGGAGCCGGGCCATGACGGCCCGGCTTTCCACTGGAGCTCCGATACATGCGTCGATGGTACGTGCCCTTCGTTCTCTGCCTGGCTCTTGGTGTGAGCGCCTGTGACGGAGACGACGATGACGACAGCTCGCAACCGGAGCCGCCACCACCCGAAACGCCAGCGCGGGGCACGCTGCTGCAGAATCCGCCCTCACTGGTGAAGTCGTACGCGTCCGCGGAGCTGCTGGCGGCGGCCGGCCAGAACGAGGTGGGCCAGATCCTGCTCGATCTGGCGTTCGATCCGAAATGCCCGGTCGATATCTACCAGATTCAATATCAGACGATCGGCGGCGTCTCGGAACCGGCCACCGCATCCGGTGCACTCATGATCCCGGGCGGAACCGATCCTGCCTGTGCCGGTCCGCGCCCGATCGTGCTCTATGGTCACGGCACCAGCACGGATCGCGCGTTCAACATGGCGAACCTCTCCGGGAATGCGGAAGCGATTGCGGCCGCCGTCGTGTTCGCGGCACAGGGCTACATCGTCGTCGCGCCCAATTACGCGGGCTACGACACTTCGTCGCTCACCTATCACCCTTACTTGAATGCGAACCAGCAATCCGCGGACATGATCGACGCGCTCGCCGCCGCACGCAGCGCGCTGCCGGTGGCCGGAACGCCCTCCGCCACCGACAGCGGCAAGCTCTTCGTGTCGGGCTACTCGCAAGGCGGCTTCGTCGCCATGGCCACGCATCGCGCACTGGAGGCATCGGGTGTGTCGGTGGCGGCCTCTGCCCCGCTGTCCGGGCCGTATGCGCTCTCGGCATTCGGCGACGCGATCTTCCAGGGGCAGGTGAGCACGGACGCGCCGGTGAACCTCACCCTGCTCGTTGCGAGCTACGACGTCGCCTACGGCGACCTCTTCAGCGCCACGAGCGATGTGTTCGAGGCGAGGTATGCCACGGGCATCGAGACGCTCCTGCCGAGCACGACGCCGCTCGGTGATCTCGAGGCGCAGGGACGAATTCCGCCGGATGCACTGTTCAGCAGCACGCCGCCGGACCCGGTGTACGCCTCGATCACACCCGCGACGGAGCCTGCGCCACTCGCGTCCGTCTTTGCGAAGGGCTTCGGGCCGGACAACCTCATCACGAACACCTACCGGCTCTCCTACCTGCAGGATTCGCAGATTGCGCCGGATGGGGGCTTCCCGCTCGCCACTGACGGGTTGCCCCCGGCGAACCCGACTCACGCACTGCGCCGTGCGCTGAAGACCAACGACCTGCGCAACTGGTCGCCGCTGGCGCCCGTGCTTCTCTGTGGCGGCAACAACGACCCAACGGTTTTCTACTTCAACACGCAGCTGATACAGGCGTATTGGGCCGCCGCCGCGCCCACGGCCGATCTCACGGTGCTGAACGTGGACGCCGCACCGGTCACGGACGATCCGTTCGAAACGCAGAAGGTGGCGTTCTCCGCCGCGAAGGATCTGGTGCGCGCGAATGCGGTGCTGGGCGGCGCGGATGATGGCGGTGATGAGGCCGTGTTCGGCGTCTACCATCCGGGCCTGGTCGCTCCCGCCTGCCTCAGCGCTGCGAAGTCCTACTTCGACGAGCACTAGGCACAGATCGACGCATGCGGAAGGGCCCGCACCGCGTCCCGTGGTGCCCGCACACAACTCGCGGGCCGCGCCCGGGCAGACCAGGACGGCTGAACCGAGGCATCAGCCAGAGTCACGCCCTTGGGAGGTTGGGCCTGCGTTTCTCCAGGAAGGCCCGCAGGGCCTCTTGCGCTTCCGCGCTCCGCAGGCGATCGATGAAAACAGCACCTTCAGCCCGCATGGCGCGCGACAGGGCCACTTTCACACCCGCGCGCAGCAGCCGCTTGGTCTGGCGCACGGCGCCGGCCGGCAGGTCGTTGAAACGCTCCGCCATGCGCTTTGCATGAGGCAGCACTTCGGCTGCGGGCAACGACGCGTTCGCGAGCCCCATTTCCACTGCCTCGGCACCCGTGAAGGCATCCCCCAGGAGCAGCTTCTCCGCCGCCTTCGCCTGCCCGACCAACCGGGGCAATAGCAGACTCGCGCCGAATTCGGGCACGAGCCCGAGCGACACGAACGGCATGACGAGCCGCGCGTCGCGACTCACGTAGACCAGGTCACAATGAAGCAGCATCGTGGTGCCGATGCCCACGGCCGCGCCGGTCACCGCGGCCACCACCGGCTTGTCACAGGCCGCGAGCGTCTGCATGAAACGGAATACCGGTGAATCCTCACCGGTCGGCGGCCGCTGCATGAAATCCTCGAGATCGTTGCCGGCCGTGAATACCTCGGGCTGGCCAGTGACCAGCAGTGCGCGAACGCCGTCGTCCTTCAGCGCCGCGTTCACCGCATCCGTCATCGCTTCGTACATCGCCGCCGTGAGCGCGTTTTTCTTCCCGGGCCGCGCCATCTCGATCGTGCTCACGCCATTGGCCGTGGAGGTTCTGATGCTCATGTCGGCGCTCTCCATGAAGCGATGCAGGCACGACTATAGCGAACGGTCGTCCATGCCGTGCGCGGACCGCACAGCCGGGCGCGCATGCCCCGACGCGCGGCGGGCAACATAGAAGCTGAAGAACCCGGCAAACGCCATGCTCGCGGCGACCACGGCCAGCCCCGCCGCCGCGGCGCGAAGGTGCGCGACGTCACTCGATGGTGAACCACTGCACTTCCACGCGACGATTCTGGTCGCTCTGCGGGCTCACCGGCTCCTCCCAGCCCCGGCCCACCGTCTCGATGCGCGCGGTCTCCAGTTCCTCGTGTCTGGCGACCAGCGCGTCCTTCACCGCGGCGGCGCGCTGCCGGGAAAGCTCCATGGCCTGCAGCGCCATGTTGCGCACCAGCTCCTCACCACCGGACTGGCGGAATTCACCGATGCGGGCGTTGTCGACATGCCCCCTCAGGAGCACGGTGGAGCCTGGGCTCACCTGCAGGAAGCGCTTGATGGTGTCGATGTACTCGACGTTCTCCTTCGCACTGCTGTCGAGCGCGGCGGAATTGGGCTGGAAGAAGAACCGGATGTCCTTGCTGAGCAGCGGGTCGTTCTCCAGCGACGCCTGCTTCGCAACCCGGATGGGCGCGATGGCGATGCGCTGGTCCGCGTAGAGGCCTTTCTTCTGCAGCGCTTCGAGCGCGTCCGTGGAGACGAAGCGCGCCGGGTCCGTGGGGTTGCGGATGATGCTGCCGTAGGCCAGCACCGAAGACTGGAAGATGCCGCCGAAGGAACCGGCCACATCGAGCGTGCCGCCAAAGAAGGCGCGATTCTCCGGCAGGTTGGAGAGATGAACCCGGCTCAGCTCATCGCGCGTCTCCTCGTCGCTCCACTGGAACGCGCCGGCAACGACCGGGATGTGCTGATCCGGTGAATCCCGCAACAGGCGGTTGCCCTCGAGCACGCCGTGCACGAGCCCCTGCACGATGTTCGGGTTCGCCTGCGCGAAAGCCTTGTTGAGCGTGAGCACGTCCGCAATGACGAGCAGGTTGCGGTTCGAGACCAGCACCTTCGCACGGCCATTCGATGCCTCGATGACTTCATCCGTGCTTGGCGTCCAGCCGACGCAACCGTTGAGACGTGGAGATCTCGCCGCGAGCTCGTGTGCGTACGCATCGCACGCCACGAAAGCATCTTCGTAGAAGACGAGGCCCAGCTCGGTGCCGGAAGGCCTGGCATCGAGATCGCGCAGCACGCGCACGGGCAGGCCCGCCTCCTGCGCCAGATAGCGGATGAAGAATTCGCTTTCGTTGAACTGCGAAGCGGCGAGCGTCCTGCCCGCGAGGCCGTTCACGGACGTGATGCCGGTGTCGACGACGACCATGTCCGCACCGCGCGAGTAGCTGAACTGCACGGGCACCAGGGCATCGAACTGCCGGCCGAGGACAGCGAAGGCGTCCGCGGTGGTCGCCGTCCCGGCGAGCCGGCCGTTGTTGAGCTTCGACCAGGTTTCACTCTCGCTCACCGTCAGCCGCACCTGGAAGCCGTACTCGCGGGCGAAGAACGAGCCCGGGTTCGGCTCCAGCCCGCCGTTCGCCACGATGAGCCCGCCATAGCCCGCGTACTCACTGATGTCGATGTCGACGATCTTGTTCTGAGGCACGTACGGCGCGGCAGCCTCCAGCACCGGCGTGCCGGTGACAGGCTCGATGGGCGTGGGCGCGTCGCCTTCCGGCGCGGCGACCGCGGGAAGCGTGTCCGCCTGTGAGGAACCGCCGCTCTCGCTCCCGCGATTCTTCAGGACGAGCCAGGCGCCGAGCCCGATGAGCGCGACGATGAAGATCGCCGTGAGGATATTCCCGATGGTGGAGCCGCGGGCATGGCGCGCGAGGTGTCGAGGCATCATTCCGATACTCCCTGCTTGCGTTTCCTGGCCGATGGGGGGCGTTGCCCGAGCAGCTCGGGCGGCGGTGGGTCGTCAGAGAAGCTTTCGAAACCGGCGAACAGCTCCCGCTGGTCTTTCAGCCAGCGATTCGCTTCGTTCAGGGAAGCAGAGAGCGCATCCACGGAGCGCGCCACGCTGCCTTCGTCCGTGGCAAGCAGCGCCTGCTCGCGGACGAGGGAAAGCTGCTGGCGCAGGCGATCGATCTCCGCATCCACGAACTCGCAACGCTTCGACGCAAGAGCGTGCGCGCTCTTGCGCGAGCGGATCACTTCGAGCTGGCCTTCGAGACTCGCGCGCAGCTCGGCATCGAGATCCGCGCGGCTCAGGCGATCGGTGATCTGGCGGTGCTGGCTGTTGAGGTCGTGCTCCTCCCGATCTGCCGCATCGATGACCTCGCGCAGCGCGGAGCGCGCGGCCAGGAGCTTCAGGTGCAGCCAGACGAGCCGGCGGACATCGGCAAGTTGCGCGGGGAACGCGCCGTTGCGCGTCAGAACCTCGGAGAGCGAAGCGCCCTGCTGTTCCATTTGCGACTGTGCGCGGCGCGCGGAATCGTCGAGGTGCGCAAGCAGCGCCCGATACTGCGAGCCCCAGTCCGAGGAGCCTTTTGCGGTCGTGGCATCCACCACCGCCTGGAACCGGGGGTGGCTCGAGAGCGCCCACAAATACAGGCCCTCGACGCCCAGACCGATGAGCCAGAACCCCGGATCGAGGAACCCGCCGAGCAGCGCGAATGCCGCGACGGCAAACCAGTTCGGCGGAATCGCCATGCCGAACGGCCGCGCGTTGAACGCCGCCGCGAGGTATGAAAACCTGCTGCCGCTCATGCCGGCGCGGGTGTGCTCGCGGCGAAGTGGCGAAGCGGCTCCGGAACGAACGTGAGATCCGTCGCTTCGCGTATCGCCAGGCGCATCTGGAACTCCAGCACATCCTGCGGCACGGGGTTCTGATAGCCCTCGAGGCAACGCGCGAGGGCAACGGCGCCGGCCAGGCGCTCCGTGCGGGCGAGGCGATAAGCCTTCACCACCAGTGCTTCGGCCGCGCCGGGCGTGAGCATGAGCGGAAGCGCCGGCTCGAGCGGTCTCATCTCCTCCGCGGCGATCGCGAGGCCGTAGCGCTTCGCGAGCGCGCCGATGAGCCCGGCGCTTTCCTCGCGCGTGACGGTGGGCAGCAGCGGCACCTTCACATCGACGCGCCCCGGGCGCTTCAGATCGACCTCGATCAGGTCCGGGCGCGAGGAGGCGAGGATCCACACCACGCGGCCGCGGTTGCCGCTGTCCGCCATTTCCTGCGCGATCATGGAATAGAGACGGCCGGAAAGGCCGCTGTCCCCGCTACCGGAATCGCGCCGGCCGAGGGTCTGATCCGCCTCGTCGATGAACACGATGCAGCGGCCGAGCGCGCGAATGAGCCGGAATATCTTCTCGAGATTGCCCTCGCTCGAGCCAACCCAGCGGTCGCGAAAATTCCTGAGCTTCAGCACCGGCGCGCCGGCTTCACCCGCCAGGCACTCGACGAGAAAGGTCTTGCCGGTGCCGATGGGGCCGCACAGCAGGTAGCCCATCGGCAGCGCCTTGAGATCCCCCGCGCTCCAGAGCGCAACGTCCTGGCGCAGCCACTTCTTGAGGCTCTCCTGGCCGTGGTAATCCGCCAGCGTGCGCTTCGAATCCACGAACTCGACGAGGCCCGTCGCGTCGCGCTCCACCATCTGCTTCTTCACGGCGGCGAGGTCCGCAGGCTCGATGGTCTTGCCGACGTGCGCGCGCATCTTCGTGAGCTGCTCCAGCGCGCTCACTGAAACGCCGGCAAGCGCACCACTCATGGCGCCGAGATCCGTGCCCGCCGGAATGGTTCGCTCGAACTGCTTCTGCAGCAGTGCCAGCGCCGCCTGCAGCTCGCTGCTGGTCGGCAGCGGAACACGCACCCGCGTCACGTGCGGAGAGAACGCGACGAGCGGCTCGAGATCGTTGAGATTGTCCGTGATGAGGATGCTCGCGAAGGGCACCTGGGCGAAGGGGCCGCCCGATGCCCACTCGCGCACGAGGCTCGTGAGGCTGCCATGCTCGAAACCCGAGCCATCCGCCGGCAGCAGCTGATCCGCGCCGCGGATGATCAGGGCAACCTGCACGCCGTCCCCACGGCCCAGCGCGTTCAGGTTGGCGAGATAGCGGACGTAGCGGCTGACATGCCGCACGGCTTCCAGGGGCTCCCGCGGCAGGGTTTCGAGCGCGGCGGCCGGCCCCCACTTCGCGAGACGCTCGCCGCCCTTCTCGACCGTGAGCCCGTTGCCGAGATCGTAGGTGAACACGACCCCGAAGGCCGCGAGCAGCTCGTTCTGCAGGTAGCCTTCGATGTCGACGAGCCGGCCGCCCACGGCAAGCCGGTCGTGCACGTTGCCGTACAGGACGAATTGCCCGGATGCACCGCTCTCGAATGCGAGTGACAGCTCGGCGGCCCAGCCCGGCGCGCCTTGCGGTGCCGGCATGTCAGGTGCCTTGGTCTTCGGTCAGCGGCTTCGACGGTGGAGCGGCGCCGGCCCCCATGCTGCGCGGAGCGGCCGGAGCGGCTTCCGCCCCCGGCAGCGCGATGCCTTCGCGCGCCGCGAAATCCGCGAGCGCCTGGTCGGCGAGCGCGCTCATTTCCGCTTCCTTGACCTTCACTTCGCCCATGTCGAGCGAATCCCGGGCGACGCGCGCCCGGCCGGCCGCTTTCGTGCGCTCTTCTTCGACCATTTCATGCAGACGGTTCAGCGTATCCCCGCTGCCGCCGATGCTCGTGACCATGCCCGCGGACATCTCGTGGATCTCAGCCATGGCCTGCTTCATCCTCATGTCGTTGATCGCGCCCTTCAGACCTTCGATCTTGGCGCGCGCGGAGCTCACCGCGACATCCCGCGCCTTCACGAGATTCTGGTAGGTGTCCTCGGCCTGCTGAAGCTGGGCGCGGTTCTCCGCCAGCTCGCGCTCCACGGTCTGCAGGCGCAACGCGTACTGCCCCGCGGGGCCCCGGTTGCCCGCGCGCAGATGCGCGGTGACCTTCGCCCGGAGGTCTTTCTCTTCCGCTTCGAGCTTGCGGATCTGCCCCATGAGGCGCTCGCACAGCCCGGCATGCGCGGCGAGCCCCTGGTTGAAATTGCCCACCTGCTTGCGCAGGTTCTCCTGTTCCAGCTCGAGGAGGGCTTCGGGGTTGCGACGCTCCACGTCCTTGATGAAGAGCGAGACGAAGCCTTTGAGGAGATTCGCGATTCGTCCGAACATTGCGCACGCCCCCGGTTGAGCCACCCTGCCGACGGGCGCAACGCGGAAGCGCGCCCGGCGCAGAGGATAAGACCTCTGCCCGGGTGCGCCAACACGACCGACCGGTGATTTCCGGCGGTTCACCGGTACGTGGCTGGCGCGGTGGTTCCGGAAAGGGTCAGGCGGAAGCAGGCGGCGAGCGGGCCGCGTCCGCCAGGCGTCGCACCTCGCGCAGCACGACCAGGTCCTCGCGAGCTCGCACGACGAGCACGCCGAGGCTCCCCTCCGGCCTGGAAATGAAGCCTTCGTCCGCCTTGTCATTCGCCGCGGTATCGAGTGCTTCCGCATCCAGCGCGCCGGTGATATCCCGGCGCACGCGCGGCTGGTGCTCACCGACACCGCCGGTGAAGACCAGCATGTCCGCGCCCCCGAGCACGCCGGACATCGCGCCCACCGCGCGCCGCGCGTAAAGAATGAAACGGTCGTATGCCAGGCGGGCATTGGCGTCGCCCTGATCCGCCGCCGCCAGGATCAGGCGCATGTCCGAGGAGATTCCCGAGACGCCCAGCAGGCCGGAGCGGTTGGTCAGCGTGTCCTCGAGATCGAGCATGGAGACGCCATGATGCGTGTGCAGGTGGAACAGCACGCCGGGATCCACCGAGCCGGACCGCGTGCTCATCATCAGTCCTTCGAGTGGAGTGAAGCCCATCGTGGTGTCGACGGAGTGGCCGTCCCGCACCGCCGTGACGGAACAGCCGCTGCCCAGGTGCGCAATGATGATGCGCGACGGCAGCCGCTCTGCCAGACGCCTCACTGAATCGACACTCCACGCCACACTCAGGCCGTGAAAGCCGAAGCGCCGCAGGCCCCATCGCTGCGTCCACTCCGCCGGCAAGCCGTAGCCGGCCGCCGCCTCGCTCATCGTCCTATGGAACGCCGTGTCGAAGCAGGCCACCTGCACCGCGCCGGGAAACGCTTCGGTAGCGGCATCGAGCGCGGTGAGCGCCGGCTGCATGTGAAGCAGATCGAGCGGAAGCAGCACGCCGAGCTCGTGGCGAACGTTCTCGTCGATGACGACGGACTGCTCGAACGTCTCGCCACCATGGACCACCCGGTGGCCCACCGCCTGGCACGGCGGCAGCGTGCGCAACCGTTCTTCGATCTGGGCCTTGCGGGTCAGCGCATCGTCGGCATTCCACTCCTCCGTGCCACCGCCCAGGGAGCGCTCGTCGTTCGTGAAGAGCGTCCACTTGAAGGTGGACGATCCGGTGTTGATGACGAGGATCGGAAGCGTCCCGGCATTCGTCATGGATGACCCTTCCGCAACCTGCAAGCCCACCGGCGCCGCAGCGGCGCGCGCGATCACTCCTGCTCGACTCCGCTCGTGCGCTCGATGTGGCGTGTGGCGCCCCACTTCCAGTTCTTCACTTCGGGCATGTCATCGCCGTATGTGTTGATGTACTGGCGGTGCGCGATGAGCTTCTCGCGCATCGTCTGGATGAGATTCGCCGCCCGGCTCTCGAGCCGCGGCACACGCTCGATGGCGTCGATCACGAGATGGAAGCGATCCAGCTCGTTGAGCACGGTCATGTCGAAGGGCGTGGTGGTGGTGCCCTCTTCCTTGTAGCCGCGGACGTGGAGGTTGTCGTGGTTGTGGCGCTTGTAGGTGAGGCGGTGGATCAGCCACGGATAGCCGTGAAACGCGAACACGATCGGCTTGTCGCGCGTGAAGAGCGCATCGAACTCCGTTTCCGGCAGGCCCTGCGGGTGCTGGTGCGGGGACTGCAGACGCATGAGATCGACCACGTTGATCACTCTCACCCGCAGATCCGGCACGAGGTCGCGCAGCAGGTCGACGGCGGCAAGCGTCTCGAGCGTCGGGACGTCTCCGCAGCAGGCCATCACGATGTCGCATTCGCCACCCTCATCCGAGCTCGCCCAGCGCCAGATGCCGATGCCGAGCGTGCAGTGGGTGATCGCCTGGTCCATCGAGAGCCATTGCGGCTGAGGCTGCTTGCCCGCGACGACGACGTTCACCTTGTCCCGGCTTCGCAGGCACACATCCGTAACGTACAGCAGGCAGTTCGCATCCGGCGGCAGGTACACGCGGATGATCTCGGCTTTCTTGTTGACCACGTGATCGATGAAGCCCGGGTCCTGGTGACTGAAGCCGTTGTGATCCTGACGCCAGACGTGGGAAGTGAGCACGTAGTTGAGCGACGCGATCGGCCGACGCCACGGAATGCGCGCGCACACCTTCAGCCACTTGGCGTGCTGGTTGAACATGGAATCGATGATGTGGATGAACGCCTCGTAGCACGAGAAGAAGCCGTGACGGCCCGTCAGCAGGTAGCCTTCGAGCCAGCCCTGGCACTGGTTCTCGCTGAGCATTTCGAGAACGCGCCCGGTGCGTGACACGTGGTCGTCGTTCGGCAGGATCTCCGCCATCATCATGCGGCTCGTCACTTCGAACGCGGCGGACCAGCGGTTGGAAGCGGTTTCATCCGGGCTGAACACGCGGAAGGTGCGCGGGTTGCCGCGGATGACGTCGCGAATGAGATTGCCCTGCACGCGCGTGCTCTCCGCCACCGTGCCGCCGGGCGCAGGCACGTCCACGGCGTACTGGCGATAGGACGGGATGCGCAGATCGCGCAGCAGGATGCCGCCGTTCGCGTGCGGATTGGCGCTCATGCGGCGATTGCCCACGGGCGCGGCCTTCAGCACCTCCGCCTTGATGCAGCCATCGGGCCCGAACAGCTCCTCCGGGCGGTAGCTGCGCATCCAGTCCTCGAGCAGCTTGATGTGCTCGGGCCGGTCCATCTCGCCCATGGGCACCTGGTGCGCGCGGAACGTGCCTTCGACCTGCTGGCCATCCACCTGCGCCGGCCCGGTCCAGCCCTTCGGCGACACGAGCACGATCGCGGGCCACGTGGGGCGGGTGTCCGTGCCGTTCGAGCGGGCGGCCTTCTGGATCGCCGCGATCTCGTCGAACACCTCATCGAGCACGCGCGACATCTGCCGGTGCATGTCGAACGGCTCGTGCCCTTCCACGAAATACGGCTTGTATCCGTAGCCCTGGAGCAGCTGAACGAGCTCGGCCCGCGGGATGCGCGCGAGCACCGTGGGGCCGGCGATCTTGTATCCATTGAGGTGCAGGATCGGGAGCACTGCACCGTCGTGCGCCGGGTTCAGGAACTTGTTCGAGTGCCAGCTCGTGGCGAGCGCGCCGGTTTCGGCTTCGCCGTCCCCGATGACGCAGCTCACGATGAGATCGGGATTGTCGAACGCTGCTCCGTAGGCGTGCGCCAGCGAATAGCCGAGCTCGCCGCCTTCGTGGATCGAGCCCGGAACCTCGGCGGCCACGTGGCTCGGGATGCCGCCCGGGAAGGAGAACTGCCGGAACAGCCGCTTGAGCCCGGCCTCATCCATCGCGACGTCCGGATAGAGCTCGCTGTAGGTGCCTTCCAGGTAGGTGTGCGCAACGATTCCGGGGCCGCCGTGGCCCGGCCCGGTGATGAAGATCATGTCGAGGTCGCGCGCGCGAATGAGCCGGTTCAGATGCGCGTAGACGAAGGTCAGGCCGGGCGTCGTGCCCCAGTGGCCCAGCAGGCGCGGCTTGATGTGCCGGCGCTCCAGGGGCTCCTTCAGCAGCGGATTGTCGTAGAGGTAGATCTGGCCGACGGACAGATAGTTGGCGGCCCGCCAGAGGGCATCGATCGCTTCGAGATCCGGTGAGTTGTCGGGGCGGGTAGCAGATTGAGGCATGAGGTGCTCCAGCAAGGAAATGGCCGGCGAGGGCACAGACTAGCCCGGCGAGGCCGTCGGAAGCCCGTTTATGAAGCAAGTCTCAAGCCAGATCCGTGCGCGCTGCGTGAATGGCCGCGGCGCGAACGCTGACCTGGCGATCGACGCGAAGCTCAACGCCTGTCGATGATGAGGTGCGGCCGCGCATCCGCGCCACCCCGGGAGCGCCGGGGCGGGAATATGCGTGTCTGAATGCGCGGTCCGCGATGGGCGCCCAACGGCGCATGGCGCGGCCTGCTTGCGGCCGGTGTCTGCGGCACGGGTGCGCAATGGTTTGCAGGGGCCCGACGCCCGGGGCCCTGCCGGGCACTCGAGCGGCAACCGGCGGCCTTTGTGGCTCTGCGGGAGCAATTGATGTGCCTGCGCAGCATGTGACCGGGCGGCAGATCGACGACGAGCGTGGCACGGGAGATGGTTCGCTGTGCGAGCTGCCCGAAGTCTGCAGCGCGGCGGACTGTTCGATTTCGTCTCGCCGTTCAGCGTTTTCCTTGCCGTCTCGGGTTACTTGCTGTTCGCCGCGTTCGTGATCCATATCCAACACCACCCGTTTCTGGGATTCGCCGGCCTCATCAACCTCGGCGCCATCACGCTGGTCTATGCACTGAATGCATTCGTCGTCTACACGATGCTGTATGGCAGAAACAGGAATCCGTTTGAGACGCACGCGGGCCGCCCGCGCACGATCGGTCTGACGGTGAAGAGCAGCGTCTGCTCGTGCATCGTCATCGTCGTGTACCTGTCGCTCAACTTCTCGCTTCGACCTGCTGGACATGAAGAGATGGGAACCGTTCGCGCTGAGTATTTTTTTCGTCATCTGCGCGCTTCTCGCTTCCATGGGCTTCGCCGCACCACCGCGCAGGCCAGAGGTGGATGAGCTCGGCCCCGACGGGCGACCGACTCCGTAGAACGCGAGATGGTTCCAGCCCAACTGGCTTTCCAACGCCAGACTCGATAGTGCTTCTCGCCCTCAAGTGGAGCCTGCTGAAGCAACTGCGGCCCATTGAGTGATGCGAAATGATGTGGCTGCACACTACGGCGTCAGACTGATGGGTGCGACGCATTTCCTGACGAAGACGCTACCAGGAGTGCGAACGGAGCTTGGCCTTCACGTTCCAGCCTGGAGAACGTCATCGGAATGACGCGTGAGCAGCTTGCTGTAATAAACTCCTGCGCCGGGGAATCATCGTATTGAATGGAGGAAGTCCTGTGTCCACTCCTGCCACACAGACAGCTCAAGGCGCATTTGCAGAGATCCGGCGGGTTTTTGCCCTCCAGCAGGCTCATCAATGGGAGATGAAAGCCACCACCGCCGAGGAACGGAAAGAAAAACTGAAGAAGTTCAAATTGGCCGTGGAGGCTCACGGCGATGAGATCGTGGCGGCAGTTAAACAAGACACCCGCAAGCCTGAAAACGAGATCAGGGTGACGGAGATCCTGAACGTCATCGCCAATATCGAGAGGAACATCAACAATCTCGACGAGTGGATGAAACCCGTCGAAGTGGTTCCCTCCCAGAACAAGAACGACAAGGCGAGGATCGTCTACGAGGCGAGAGGCGTATGCCTCGTGTTGGGCCCCTGGAACTTTCCGCTCGGGTTGGTCCTGGGGCCTCTCGCAGCAGCCGTTGCCGCTGGAAACTGTTGCATCGTCAAGCTCACAGACTTGTGCCCGAAGACTGCCGGAGTCGCTGCCAGGATCATCAAACAGGCGTTCCAGGAAAAAGAGGTTGCCTTGTTCGAAGGCGGCGTCGATGTGGCCACCGCGTTGCTCGAGCTCCCGTTCAATCACATCTTCTTCACGGGAAGCACGCGAGTCGGAAAGCTGGTCATGGCGGCGGCCGCGAAGCATCTGGCCACCGTAACACTGGAGCTCGGAGGGAAATCACCCGTCATCATCGATGAAGGCGCGGACGTGAAGAAGATTGCGGGAGATCTGGCCGCCGCCAAGCAATTCAATGGCGGGCAAGCCTGCATCAGTCCCGACTATGTATTCATCAAGGAGCATCAGAAGAGCGCCCTGATCGAGGAATTTCGAGCGAAGGTGAAGCAGAACCTCTACCGGGACGATGGGAGCATCAAGAAGGAGAACATCGCCCAGATCGTCAACGACCAGAACTTCGCCCGGATCAGGAAACTCTTCGATGATGCCGTTGCCAAGGGCGCCAGGGTCGCCGTCGGCGGCACGCTGGAGCAAGCCGACCGCACGATCCATCCGACGATGCTCACCGATGTCACGCCTGACATGCAGATCATGCAGGAGGAGATCTTCGCGCCGATCGTGCCGGTCCTGACTTACAGGAACATCGATGAGGTCATCGAACACATCTCGGGCCGTGGCAAGCCGTTGGCGCTCTACATCTACAGCAACGATCGAAACAACATCGACAAAGTACTCGAGCGAACGTCATCGGGCGGCGTGACGATCAATGGATTCTTCTCCCATTACCTCGAAAACCAGCTGCCGTTCGGTGGTGTCAATCAAAGCGGCATGGGCAGTTATCACGGCGTCTTCGGGTTCAAGGCGTTCTCTCATGAGCGCGCAATCTACATGCAGGAGGGTCGATAGACGCCGGCCTTGAAATTGCGAGACCCGCATCGCGGCCTGGCGACGGCTGACGGAGATCCTTCCGGAAGGTCTGCCGGGCAGCGTGGTTGAGGAAGTCAGGCTCGAAGCGCTTCCTGCCCGGGCAGAGGCGATCATGCGGGGAAAGGTTCGGGGCAGGACACTCGTGGCGCCGTGACACATGGTCACTGCGAGCGGAACGTCGGCTGGATCGGAGAGGTTCTCAGTGGCTCGAGCATTTTCCCGCAAAGTGGCGCTCATCACAGGCGGATCGAGCGGCATGGGAGCGGCCTGCGCGCTGGCACTGGCCGATCTCGGCGCCAACGTGGCGATCAGCTGCTCCGCAAGTGAAGGCAGGGCCGCATCGGTCGGCGCGGCGCTCGGGGTCGGGGCGCTGCTTATCGCCCTCGGTCGCCAGCGGACCTATGCGAGCGGCTCGGGCACATGCCGTGATAAACTGCGCGCCGTCCCGCTCACCGCCCCTCGGAAGGTTCGCGCACTGCAGGCGCTCCTTCGAGACGACATAGTAGTACCTGCAGCCCTATCACCACGCGCCCGTAGCTCAGCGAATAGAGCATCGGTCTTCGGAACCGAGGGTCGGGGGTTTGAATCCCTCCGGGCGCGCCATTTCCGCTTTTGGACCTCTCCAGATCAGCTGGAAGCCTGAACGGCAAGCTTATTTCTGGTGTTTGAAATCCTGTTTCGCGTCGGTAGGCCAGTCGCCCGATGAAGGCGTGTTTCAGCACAGTGCGCTTGTGCTCCCACTGCGGCGATTCCCAGATTGCGGGGATTCGCGAGAAATCGAAGGATCCTCGGCGCCGCGCTGGCGTGCGTGTCGTTGCTGTTCGCCTCTCCCGCAATCGCTCAGGCGCTCGCAAGTAAGAGCCGTTTCCCTAACGCGTAAGCGCTGATGCCATCGGACTATTCGAGCAGGCTGAAGGCGAGGCCTTGCCATGCCGGGTCGCCCGCTTTGGAGCGCCCAAGGTTGGCCATCGCGGTACGGATAGGTAATTTAATTGACGTCTTCCAGAGGCGCCCATCGCGCCCTGTGCGGCAGAAGGGCACGGGCAACCAGAAAGCGGTACGGATCACAGGAGCGAGGCAGGTATCGCTCGCCGACTTCGCGCCAGGCTGCGCCATGACCGAGAATGGCGTGACCATCAGTTCGGCCGAAGCCGACATCCAGCCCAGGTCCACCGATTGCGCTTCGGTCTTTCGCGCAGGGCTTTTCGCTCTGGTCGAGCGCATTCGCGACTGGGGCTTCCCGGTTGTCGATGTCGAACGCGGGCTGGTGCTGGCGATCAGTGTGCAGGACCTGCCCGCTCGCGAGAAACCCTTCACCGCGACCGACGGCAAGAAAATCGCCGTGAAGCGCGACTATCCAATGAGCCGGCTCGTGGCCGAGCTGGTGCGGATCGAGGGCGACAGGATCGTGCGCTCCGAAGCCGTGGTCGCCTCGCTGCCGTACCGGATGCCGACACCCTGTAAAGAAGTGCCATGACATTCATTCGTGTGCCCGCGATGCTGGCCGTCGCGCTCGTCCTGTCTGCCTGCGCGCCGCCTGAAGATCCTCGGAGCCGCGCTCGAAGAGCGTGTGCAGCAGCTGCAAGACGAGAAGGCCATTCGCGAGGGCGTCATTCGCTATGGCGAGTATCTCGATGCGCGTGACTACGCGGCATATCCTTCGCTGTTCGCGAGCGACGGGGTGTGGACTGGAGGCTTCGGCAGCGCGACGGGCCCCGCCGCCATCCAGGAGATGCTGGAAAAGAATCTTGGGAAGCCGGAAGAAGGCTTCGTCAACAAAGCGAACTTTCATTTGAGTACCACGGTGATGGTCGATGTTGACGGGGATACCGCCAGAGCGCGCTCGCGCTACACGTTCTTCACCGCGTCACCCGACAATCGGCCTGCGGCCGCGCTTGCGGGCCGCTATGTCAATGATTTCGTCCGTGAGAACCGGACGTGGAAGATCAAGAGCCGCACCACCCATGGGGTGATTCCCTATCGTGACGGGAACGATCCCAACCGCCCTCCGCCGCCGACCTCGCTGAACGAGGTCACGAAGAAATAGCATTCACCGTCGCGGCGAGCCAGGTGCGGCCCGGGTGAGTAAATCGCATAGCAGGCAAGGTACCTGCGTGGCCGTTGTGCTCCAGCGTGTAGAAGCCGCCGTTCTCGAGTGGACCCTTCGCCGCTCAACGCGAGCACGACGATCGTGCCTGCTCACGTGTAGACCGGCTCGGCCGACGCAGCGAGTCCATTGTCCCGATGTCCAATAGACCGACGCTTGTCGATTTCTATATCTACCTCACCTGACATCAGGGAGGGCGGCAGGGGGTCGAGCGGCGCTCTGGGCAGTCCGCCGCCCCGCGCCAAACCCGGAATCGCGATGCCGAGGTGTTGCGATCGTGGCATGAAAAGTGACGCTCGAGCTCGTTGAGCGCTCGAGGCGAATAAACAGCGCGGACTGGGCGCAAAGATGCGCAGTGCTTCCCGCTGTGCCCATCACCGGACCACGAGGGCAAGCCGATCATCTATCCGCAACAGATTGCAATCCGGTCGCCAATACGGCCAAACGGGAAGTAGTCATGGCAAAGGTCCTGGTAGTGGGTGCTGGTCCCGTCGGCTTGACGGTTGCCAGCGAGCTTGCCCGGCACGGCGTACGCTGCCGCATCATCGATCGGCTCTCTGCACCCCTGCCCTACTGCCGTGCCATCGGTGTCACGCCGAGGACACTCGAGCTTTGGGAGAACATGGGTATCGTCCGGCAGATGATCGATGCCGGACTTTGGCTCACGGGAGTTCGCTCGATCATTCACGGCCGGCCTGTTGTCGATTTGAGCACAGACTTTGCGGACCTGCCCTATGCGGAGCTGGGATTGCCGCAGTATGAAACCGAGCGCATCCTCGCGCGCCATCTTGGCCAATCTGGAATCGACGTGGAGCGTGGCGTCGCGCTTGCCGCCTTGAGCCAATCCGACGATGGGGTTTCGACCCGATTGGTCGATGCCGGCGGTCGAGCGGAGGATGCCGCATTCAGTTACGTCATCGGCTGCGATGGAGCACACAGCACGGTAAGACGAGAGATCGGAATTGCCTTCACGGGCGACGCCTTTCCGATGATGTTCATGCTCGGGGATGTCAGGATCAACTGGCAGCTGCCGCGCGGTATGTCGCTCCGGGCGCTTCGGCTCATCGAGAATGCGGCGCCAGACATGTTCATCGCCATTGCCTTGCCGGAACCCGGGCGCTATCGCGTCTCGATGCTGGCGCCAGATGGTCTTGCTTCCGTCGGCGCAAACGATCATGGCATTCAGTCGGAACTGCGCGGGCCACCGCTCGAAGAGCTTCAGGCGGTTGCCGACCGGTTGCTACCGGAAAGGTCACAGCTGTCGGACTTGCGTTGGTCGTCTCTATTCCGCATCAGCATGCGTCTCGCAGATCACTACCGGCAGGGTCGTGTTTTCATTGCAGGCGATGCCGCTCATATCCATCCGCCCACGGGCGGGCAGGGAATGAATACCGGCATTCAGGATGCCTGCAATCTCGCATGGAAACTCGCGCTCGTTCTCAACGACGCTGCTCCAACGAGCTTGCTCGACAGCTACGAAGCGGAAAGACGGCCCGTTGGCGCGGAAGTCGTGGCACGCACACGTGCAGCAAGCGAAGGCTATGGCCGGGAGTCCGGTGGAAAGCCGGATCGGCTGGCCGACACGCAGATCCGGGTTGCGTACCGCGGCACCGAATGGATTCGTGATGACGCGGAGGGTCTTGATTCCAGCGGACCCGCGGCTGGCGACCGCGCTCCCGATGTCGGCGAATTGAGGCGGCACGGCGTCGGCTTCCCTCTTCGCCTGTTCGAGGCATTGCGCGGCACCGAGCACGTGCTCATCGCTCATCTGACAAAGGCGGATACGTCGCAGGAGTTGGCGGCTCTGTCGGAATGGGCTCAGCAATGCCGTCCGCGCCTCGGCTCTTACCTGCGAGTCATCGCAGTCACGACGGAGAGTCTTCCGGACCCGCCGGGCGTCGCACTGTTCCACGACGAGGCCGCGATCTTTGCGCACGCTTACGGCGCGGGGAATGCCTGTTTTCTCGTTCGGCCTGATGGCTACATCGGCTGGCGGGGACGATCCTGGCGTGACAGCGGGTTGTCCACGGTTTTGGGCCGGACATTCCTCGGCGGCACGGATGGCGCTAGGGCCCGCTAGAGGCGCTGCAGTACGGCGTGCGCGATCTCGTACCGTCGCCCCGAATCGCCGCGCTCGCGGCGCTGCTTTCGGGCAGCGGCACGCTCCCCAGTTCGATCGCGAGATCCCCTGACCTCGGCCGTGATCACCCGCGCCAAGGAACTGGAGCGAGGCGAGTGGGGCGCCGCGGCCGCCGCAGAGGCGGTGACCCGAACCATGATCGCGATCATCGCGAGCAACGTCGTGATCGCGGCGGCGGTGCTGCCGCGGACCTGAGGAGCGGCCAGGCGCGGGTCACGACGGCGGGCTCGGTCGCGTCGGGCAACGTGTTCAGGAGTGCTCTGCCGACGCTCCGGCGCCTGAAGTGCCGGATCGTTCCTGGACCAGGCCGGTGTGGGCCAGCTTCAGTGCACGCGCGAGCCGCTTCGGGAAGTCGACGCGAGTCTGCTGGAGTCGCTCGTCTTTCAGGGCGCTGATGACCGCCGCCGAGGGGTTGGCGAACGGCCAGAGCCCGGCGACGACGACGATGCTGAACGAGACGAGCTCCCGCACCGCCTTCGCGTCCAGTCCCAGGCCGGGCTCGAGCAGACGCGCCAACCGCCGCTGGGCTGCGCCGTTCGCGAGTTTGAAGTCGCGGACGTCCTCCGCCGGGATATTCCGTTCGAGCTCGCCGCCGAGCGCCGCCAGCAACTCGCACAGGATCGGCCTGCGCGTCAGCGAGTCCGCCCAGCGATCGATCACCTCGTGCGGTTGCGCACCCTCGGTCGGCAGCTCGCCGGCCAGCTCGTCGAGCCAGAACTCGAGCTCCCGGTTGAGCAGCCCGAAGAAGATCGCCTCGCGCGTCGGGAAGTAGCGGACGACGTTGGACTTGGACAGACCGACGTTGCGGCTGAGCTCGCGCAGACTGATATCACGCAACGGTGCTTCGACGAGCATGTCGCGGGCGACCGCAAGGATCGCGTCGCGCCGCTGCCCCTTGTGCTCGGGCCTGCGTGCTCGCTCGAACTCCGTCGTCGTCATCGTGTCTTCCTCCACCGCATCACGCCGCGCGCCGACGCCAGGATATGACGTCGGTGCGCGACCTGATGGTGAAGGCTAGACCGACGCACTGACCGCCCGCCACTTCGCGTCCGAAGCGGCGAGCGTTTCGGCTGCCATCGCTCCGACGCGCACCGCATCGCGGCCGAGCAGGAGCCGCACCGGCGGCTCATCCGCCGCGGCGACATCGAGCAGGATCTGTGCGATCCGCGCGGGGTCACCGGACTGGTTCCCGTCGGACGCGCGCATGCGGTCGATCACGGGCTGGATCACAGGAGCATAGGGCTCGCTGACGGGCGGGGTCGCCATCGACGAACCCGCCCAGTTCGTGCGCATGGCGCCCGGCTCGGCGACCGTGACGCGGATGCCGAACCCGGCGACCTCCTTGGCCAGCACCTCGGAGAAGCCGCCGACCGCCCACTTCGCCGCCTGGTATGCGCCGAGGCCCGGACCGCCGACGCGGCCGCCGACCGACGAGATCTGGATGATGTGACCGGAGCCCTGGGCGCGCATGACGGGCAGGACGGCGCGGGTCACGTTCACGACGCCGAAGAAGTTGACGTCGACCTGCGCCCGGAACGCGTCGTCGGTCATGTCCTCGATCGACGCGAGGTCGGCGTAGCCGGCGTTGTTCACGAGAACGTCGATGCGACCGAAGCGGTCGACCGCCGCCTCGACCGCAACGCGCACGGCCGCGGCGTCGGTCACGTCGAGCGTGAGCGGCTGGATGCGGTTGCCGTACTGATCGACCAGGTCACCCAGGGAATCGGTGTTGCGCGCGGTCGCGACGAGGTTGTGGCCGGCGGCGAGGACCGCCTCCGCGATGCTGCGGCCGAGGCCGCGCGAGCTTCCGGTGAGGAACCATGTGCTCATGAGTGTTTCTCCTTGCGTTGTGGCGGGAATGGGGTCAGGAAAGGTAGCCGCCGTCGACGGCGAGGTGTGCACCGGTGATGTACGACGCCTCGTCGGAGAGCAGGAACGCCACCGCGGTCGCGATCTCGCGTCCTGATCCGACACGGCGGATCGGAATGCCGGCGGCGATGCGTGCGACCTCCTCCGCGTTGCCCTGCTGGCGCGGCACCGCGATGACGCCGGGCTGCAGCTCGTTGATCCGGATGCCTCGTGGCGCCCACTCGATCGCGGCGGAACGGGTCAGGCCGCGGATCGCGTGCTTGCTCGCGCTGTAGGCGGGTCGTCGCGCGAACCCCCGATCGGCGAAGACACTCGAGATGTTCACGATCGAGCCGCCCTCGGCGCGGAGCATCGCCGGGATCTGGAACTTCAGGCCGTGGAAGACACCCGAGAGGTTGATGCCGAGCGTCGACTGCCATTCCTCTTCCGGCAGATCGGGAAGGTCGTGGAAGACGCTCGAGACTCCGGCGTTGTTGACGGCGAAGTGGAGGGCGCCGAAGCGCTCTTCGGTCGCCGCGACGGTCCGCTGGACATCGTCGATGCGACTCACGTCGCCCGGGAACACCGCGGCCTCGCCGCCGTGCTCGGAGATCTCGTCGGCGACCCGCCGCAACGTCTCCTCCTGGCGGCCGACCAGGCCGAGCTTCGCGCCTCGCTCGGCGAGGAGCCGAGCGATGTCGGCCCCCATGCCGGAGCCTGCGCCGGTGACGTACGCGACTTTGCCCTCGAAGGGCCTACTGGGATTCATCTGCATCTCTCCTTCGGTTCACGGGCTCTCGAGCGGGGTGCCGGGCGCCGTATCGCTCCCCGGACACGCGCGCGGGGTCGAACATCGCCGACAGGACGGCCGCGTCGTCTGCGCTCAGACGCACGGCACTCGCCGCGAGGTTCTCCTCGATGCGCTCCAGCCGTCGGCTGCCCGGGATGGGCAGGACGTCGTGCGGCTGGGCCAGGAGCCAGGCGAGCGCGACCTGGCCCGGCGTGGCATCGTGTTCGCGGGCGAACGCCGACAGGTCGTCGACGAGCGCCCGGTTGCGCTCGAGGTGTTCGCCTTGGAAGCGCGGCAGCGTCGAGCGGAAATCGGATCGGTCGAAGACCGTCGCGGCACCGAAGGCGCCGGTCAGCATGCCGCGCCCGAGCGGGCTGTAGGGCACGATGGTGACCCCGAGCCGACGTGCGGCCGGCATCACCTCCGCCTCGATGCCGCGCTCCCAGAGCGAGTACTCGCTCTGCAGCGCCGAGATCGGATGGACCGCGGCCGCACGCTGCAGCATCCCCGCGTCGACCTCGCTCAGACCGAGCGCGCGCACCTTTCCCGCGCTGACCAACTGTGCCATCGCGCCGACGGTGTCCTCGATCGGGACCGTGGGGTCGAGCCGGTGGTAGTAGTACAGGTCGATGCGATCGGTGCGCAGCCGACGCAGACTCGCATCGACCGCCGCTGCGACATACTCCGGGCGACCGTCGAAGACACTCGTTCCGTCGCCGGTCGGCCGAGCCGAGAACTTGGTCGCGATCACGACCTCGTCCCTCCGACCCTCGATCGCGCGCCCCAAGAGCTCCTCGTTGTGGCCGAATCCCGGGACGTCTGCACCGTACTCGGCACTGCTCGCGCCGTAGTAGTCGGACGTGTCCAGCAGCTCGACGCCCAGGTCGATCGCCCCGCGGATCGTGCCGATCGAGGCGTCGTCATCGGCTCGACCGTAGAACTGCGACATGCCCATGAGCCCGAGTCCGATCGCGCGCACGCTGATGCCACTCGCACCCAGCACGGTGCGTGCGTGGAGTGCCCTCGTCGTGTCCATGTCCGCCACCTCAAGCTTTACAGACCATTGGTCTCTAAAAAGAAGGTAACAGACCGGTGGTCTGTTATGCAACCCATGATGAGCTTTCGGCGGTTCGACGGCCCGGCAGCCCGCTCGCGGGCGGGAATCGCAACGTGTCGGTCGCTGGCTGGGCTGGCGATATGGCAGGGATGAGCGCTCCGTGCACCGTGAGGTGAGCGCCAGAGCGAGGTCCGGTCGGTGAGCTCCGCTGCCGCACATGGGTCAGGGCGACGGCAGGTCGGGATTCTGTGGATGTGGCTCGCGGCGTGCGCGGGCTGCGTGCACGCAGGATTCAGCCTTTACTGGGCGGCCGGCGGCACATGGCTGTTGCCCACCGTCGGGCAATGGGCGGTCGACGCGATGGCCGAGGGAAGCCTCGTCGCGACCGCGGCACTCGCGGGCATCGGCCTGTTCAAGCTCGCCGCGCTCACGCCGGTCATCGTCGAACAGCACGGGCCGCCGCCGCTGCGGCGCTGGGTTTGCGGACTCGCATGGGTCGGCAGCCTCGGGCGAATCGTGTACGGCGGCCGCGAACACCGCGGTCGCGGCGCTCGTCCTGACCGAGGTGCTCCGCCCCGAGGGTGGCTACGAGCGCGATGCGATGATCGGGCATGCCCTTCTGTGGGATCCGCTGTTCCTCGTCTGGGGGCTCCTCCTGTTGACGAGTTGCCCGCGACGAACATGGCGCGCGTCAAAGCGTTCTACACGCAAGTCTTCGGCTGGTCGTCACCGACTACGGCGGCAGTTATTCGGCATTCAACGACGGCCGGCTCGCGGGCGGATTCAGCACCGACATGAAGCCGACGACCGGTGGCGGTCCGATGGTCATCATCTATTCCGCGAATCTCGCCGGCATGCGTGCGAAGGTGGTGCAGGCCGGCGGTATCGTGACGCGGGACATCTATGCGTTCCCCGACGGAAAGCGGTTCCACTTCAAGGACCCCAGCGGCAACGAGCTGTCCGTGTGGTCGGACAAGTAATCGATGCACGCCCGGCCGGCTACGTTCGAGCCGGCCGGGCGATGGCGCGCAGAAGCTCCGCTGCGGCGGTTTGACCGAGCGCGAGTGCGGTATCGAGCGGTGTCTGCCCGGAATGTGGACCGACGTTGTACGCCGTACGTGGTGCGGGGCGAACATCCCGATAGGTGATGGAGTGTCCGAGGAGATCATCCATCGCCCCGCTGGGCGCATCCTCCAGGGTGAGGAAGCTATTGTCACTGTCGCGTACAGGCGGTCTACGACCACTTCGACGTCCAGAAGCAGATCCCCGATCTACAACGGCCTGATGGACCCGAGGGTGGGGATCAGGGCTCTGCAATCCGCCTTCCGCTGACCTCCTGGAAGGGGGGCGCCGCTACAGCCAGTACCGCTGCACGGAGATTCTGACCGTTTGGCTCGAGCACGGCTGCGCTTTCCGCGCCGTGCAACCGGTCAGAATCTCCGTGCAGCGGTACTAGCCGGGCCTGGTAGCCACCCATGCCCGCTCCCCACGAAGCTCGATCTGCGTATTCATGCTCGCGCTGATCTGCGCCAGCCGCGACAGGATCCGCTGCGCATCCGCGTCCCGTGCGATCCGCGGCCGCCCGCGGGTTTCGTATTGGCGCGAGGGATCGTCACCGCGCTCGTTCAGAACCACCGGCACGATCTCCACGCGCCCTGCCTCCGGCTCGTAGTGGACGATCGCGCTTTCCCACACTTCGCTCCGGTAGTGGCCGACCTTGGTGCGCGAGTGGAAGACCATGCTGCCGAGACCGTGGAATACCGGACGCTCGCGATAGACCTCCACCTCGCGCAGGAGCGGCGCGCCGTGGCTGGCGAAAATGGTGGCGCCCGCATCGATGCACGCACGCGCCCAGTCACGCGACCAGGGCTGGACCACCGACATGTCATCGCCCCATTCGTGATTGTGCAGATACGCGATGACATCCTGCGCATCGCTCGCCGCCTCGCGGATCGCGCTCAGATTGCGCTCCATGTCCGCGGCATTGAGCGTGCCGTTCGCTTCCAGCCGCAGCTCGTTCACACCGGGGCGTGCGTCTGTCGCGGCAGCGCCGTCGCGAATCTTGCCGGCCGCCATCGCGACGAGCGCAACACCGCCGAACGACGCCGGCTTCGAGGCAGCAGCCAGATTCTCGCCTGTGCCGGCGTGAGCAAAGCCGGCCGCGGCAACGGCATCACGGGTTCCCAGCAATCCAGGCGTGCCGAGGTCCCATGCGTGATTGTTCGACAGCGCCAGCAGGTTGAACCCCATCTCACGCACACAGTGCAGCTCTTCGGCCCCCGCAACGTGCAGAAACTCCGTGTCACGCGTGGGCGCGCCGGAGTGCGGCGCGCGGATGGCGGTCTCCAGATCGGTGAACACCACGTCGCCACGGTGCAACTCGCCCACCACTTCGTCGAAGCCCTCGTAGCGCTCGGAGCAGAGGTCGTGCGCGATCAGCACCTGGCCTGAGAGGGTGATGCGGCGTCCGTGCACCGGCGCGCCGCGCGTGACGCAGCCGGCCAGCGCCCAGGCACCCAGGCCGGCAAGGCCCGTCATCACGCCACGGCGGGAAATGGGAGTGGAGAGCATCGCGACTGGGGCTCCTGCAGGGCGGCGTAGCGCAACGGGCGCCGGATCGTAACCTCATCCGCGGCCCTGGCGCGCGATCATGCGGAATTTCATCGCCCCATGCGTCGCGCAGATAGGCTTGTCCGACCCCTGTCGAGTTTCTAGGCTTGGCCGCACCGGGGCCCTCGCCCCCCTCATGGAGACTTCGTGACCGCGTTCATTCTGCGCCGGCTTCTGCAGTTGCTTGGGGTGCTGGCCGTGATGTCCGTGATCGTGTTCATGGGCGTCTTCGTCATCGGCGATCCGCTCGAGCTGCTCATCAATCCGGAGGCGACGCAGGCCGAGCGCGCGGCGGCGGTGACGTCCCTGGGGCTGGATCAGCCGGTGTGGCGGCAATACCTGTCGTTCGTGAGCGATGCGCTTCATGGCGACCTGGGCCGCTCGTTCGTCTTCAACGAGCCGGCGCTGCAGCTGATCGTGAGCCGCATGCCGGCCACCCTGGAGCTGGCACTCACCGCCATGGTGATCGCGATGATCGTGGGCGTGCCGCTCGGCGTGCTGGCGGGCGCGCGTCCACAGTCGATGCTGGGCCGGAGCATCCAGGGCGGCGCCGTGCTGGGCTTTGCGCTGCCGAACTTCTGGCAGGGGCTGATGCTGATCATGATCTTCGCCGTGGTGCTGGGCTGGTTCCCTTCCGGCGGGCGCGGCGAGACGGGCACGGTGCTGGGCATCCAGACGAGCTTCGCAACTCTCGACGGCCTGAGGCACCTGGCGCTGCCGGCCCTCAACCTGGCGCTCTTCAAGCTCGCGCTCATCATCCGCCTCACCGCCAGCTCCATGCAGGAGGCGCTGCGCAGCGACTACATCGAGTTCGCGCGCGCCAAGGGGCTGAGCGAGCGCCGCATCCTGGGCGTGCACGCGCTGAAGAACGTGATGGTGCCGGTCGTCACCGTCGCGGGCCTGGAGTTCGGCTCGCTCATCGCCTTCGCCGTTGTCACCGAGTCGGTGTTCTCCTGGCCGGGCATGGGCAAGCTCATCATCGACAGCATCACCGTGCTGGATCGCCCCGTCATCGTCGCCTACCTGCTGCTGGTCGTGGTGCTGTTCATGGTCATCAACCTGGTCGTGGACATTCTCTACAGCGCACTGGACCCCCGCGTGCGGCTGGCGGAAGCGAATTGAGAGCGCTGCTGCGTTTCCTGCGCACGAACCGCGCCGCCGCCCTGGCGGCGGGGATCTTCGCCGTGCTGGCGATCGCGGCACTGGCCGCTCCCCTGATCGCGCCCCAGAACCCTTACGACCTGGCGATGCTGGACCTGCACGACAGCCGTCTGCCGCCGGGCTCGATCGGAGCGACGGGACACTTCTACGCACTCGGCAGCGACGTGCTCGGCCGGGACCTGCTCGCCGCCATTCTGTACGGCTTGCGGATGAGCCTTGCGGTGGCGGTGACCAGCAGCATCGCCGCCCTGTCGCTCGGCATGGTGCTGGGGCTGATTGCCGCCTATCGCGGCGGACGCACCGACGCGCTGTTGATGCGGCTCGTGGACCTGCAGCTCTCGTTCCCGGCGATCCTCGTGGCCCTGATCCTGCTGGCGCTGCTGGGCAAGGGGCTGGACAAGATCATCCTCGCCCTGGTGCTGGTGCAGTGGGCGCTGTTCGCGCGCACGGCGCGGGCGGCGGCGCTGTCGGAGGTGAACAAGGAATACATCGATGCCGCGCGCATCCTGCGCCTGCCGCAATGGCGCATTCTGTTGCGGCACCTGCTGCCCAATTGCCTGCCTCCCGTGAGCGTGGTGGCGGCCGTGCAGATGGCGCACGCGATCTCGCTGGAGGCCACGCTGAGCTTTCTCGGCGTCGGCCTGCCGATCACGGAGCCCTCGCTCGGACTGCTGATCGCCACCGGCTTTCAATACCTGCTTTCAGGCGACTACTGGATCAGCATCTTTCCCGGAATCGCGCTGGTGCTGCTGGTCGCCTCACTGAACGTCCTCGCCGATCAGTTGCGGGCCCTGCTCAATCCGAAGCTGCAGTTGGCGCGCGCAGCGCTCCCGCCGCTGGAGCCGGTCGCTTCGAAAGGCGCGCCGCGCGACGAGAACGCGGTGCTGGCCGTGCGCAACCTGACGACGCGGTTCGCGACCTCGCAGGGCACGCTCAATGCGCTCGAGGATGTGAGCTTGACGCTGCGGCGGGGTGAAGTGCTCGGGCTGGTCGGGGAATCGGGCTCGGGCAAGTCGGTGCTCGGCCGCTCCATCATGGGGTTGATTGCGCCGCCCGGGCGCGTGGTCGGCGGCGAGGTGTGGCTCGACGGCCGCGAGCTGCAATCACTGACGGAGCCGCAGCGGCGCCGGATCCGCGGCAGCCGCATGGCCATGGTGCTGCAGGACCCGCTCACGACGCTCAATCCGGTGCTGCGCATCGATACGCAGATGATCGAGGCCATCCGCGCGCACGAGCCGGTCAGCATCGACGTGGCCCGGGCGCGCAGCCTGCAGGCGCTCGAAAGCGTCGGCATTCCCGCGCCGGCGCAGCGGCTGAAGTGCTATCCGCATCAGCTCTCCGGAGGGATGCGCCAGCGAGTGGCGATCGCCATCGCGCTGCTCAACCGGCCCGACGTCATCATCGCGGATGAGCCGACTACCGCGCTCGATGTCACGATCCAGAGCCAGATTCTCGCGCAGGTGCAGACGCTGGCGCGCGAAACCGGCACGGCGCTGATCTGGATCACGCACGACCTGGGCGTCGTGGCGGGCCTCGCCGACCGTATCGCGGTGATGTACCTGGGCCGCATCGTCGAGATGGGGCCCGCGGAGCAGATCCTGCGGGCGCCGGCGCACCCGTACACGGCGGGGCTGCTCGCATCGATCCCATCGCGCAACGAGCGCGGGCGTCCGTTGCAGCAACTGGGCGGCACGACACCTTCGTCGCTGATCGTGGCGCCAGGATGTTCCTTCCGCGGCCGCTGCGTGCGTGCGACACAGGAATGCGAGGCGATGCCAGCGCTCCGGGGCGCCGAGCGATACGTACGCTGCATCCACCCGCTCACGGAAGCCGCCGCATGAGCGCAGCCACTGCGTTGCTGGAAGTTCGCGGCGTCTCGCGGCAGTTCACCAGGGGGCTCGATCTCGCCGCGCGGCTCGCGAATCTCCTGGGCGCGCGGTTCAAGCCCGTGACGGTGCATGCGCTCGATCGCGTCTCCCTGAGCGTGTCCAGCGGCGAAGTCGTCGGTGTGGTGGGCGAGAGTGGCTGCGGCAAGTCGACACTGGCGCGGCTGATCACCGGCCTGCTCGCGCCCTCGCGGGGCGAAGTGCTCTACGAGGGGCGGCGCGTGCCACCGCCGGGCAGCCGCAACGCGCTGCTCGACGTGCAGATGGTCTTTCAGGACCCCACGGCCAGTCTGAATCCGCGCCGGCGCGTGAAGGATCTGCTGCTGGAAGCGCCGCTGGTGCATGGCCTGTGCACGCGCGACAACGCGATGGACCTGCTCGCCACGCTGTTGCGCAGTGTCGGGCTCGATCCGGGCATGGCGCATCGCTATCCGCACGAGTTCTCGGGCGGGCAGCGCCAGCGGCTCGGCATCGCGCGGGCGCTCGCCGTGCGGCCGCGGCTGCTGGTGTGCGATGAGCCGGTGGCCGCGCTCGATGTTTCCGTGCAGGCCCAGGTGCTGAACCTGTTCATGCGACTGCGCGAAGAGCACAGGCTCGCCTACCTGTTCATCAGTCACGACCTGGGCGTCGTGCGCCACCTGAGCGACCGGGTCGTCATCCTGTATCTCGGCCGCGTGGTCGAGCAGGCGAGCACGGAGGAGCTGTTCTCCCGCCCCAACCATCCCTATACGCGCGCGCTGCTCGAATCCGCACCCGCGGTGGATCGGCGCAGCCTGTTCCAACCCGTGCGAGGTGAGATTCCCTCGCCGCTCGCTCCGCCGCCGGGGTGTCATTTCCATCCGCGCTGTCCGTTCGCCACGGAGCGCTGCCGCCGCGAGGCGCCCGAGTTGTCCGAAGTGGCTCCCGGGCACCGGTCCGCGTGCCACCTGAACGACCGCGCGGCACCATGATCCGGCTGCGACGGGCGTGCCATTGCGCGTGGGCCATCGCGGCGGTGCTGATCGCCGTCCCGGGCGCCGCCGTGGCGCGCGACGACGGCGCTGCCTCGCGCCTGATCGTCGCGACGCGCGCCGAGCCGAATTCCATCGACCCGCAGTTCTCCGCGGTCGGCACCAATCAGTCGACCGCCATGCACCTGTTCGAGACGCTTTTCACCCGCGATGCGAACCTGCATCTGCGGCCGGCGCTGGCGCTCGGCGCGGAGGCTGTCGATGCGCTGACGTGGCGCATCGATCTGCGCCCCGGAGTGCGCTTCCACGACGGCAGCGCTTTCGATGCGGACGATGTCGCCTTCAGCCTGGATCGCGCGCGCCGCGTCCCGTTCAGCCCCGCATCCTTCGCGGGCCGGGTGGCGCGTATCGCGCAGGTGCGCGTCATCGATCCGCTGACGGTGGAACTGGTGACGAAGGAACCGGCGCCACAGCTGCTCACGGACATCGCCACCATCTTCATGCTGCCGAGCGAGCTGGGGCCGGATGTCGCCACCTCCGCGTTCAACGAGGGCGCCGCCGCGATCGGCACCGGGCCCTGGCGGCTCGTGCGCTGGGCGCACGGAGATCGCCTGGAGCTCGTGCGCAACGAGGACTACTGGGGCCCGCGGCCGGAATTCGAGCGCGTCACGATCCGCTACATCGTGAGCGACGCGGCCCGCGTTGCCGCGCTGCTGTCCGGCAGCGTGGATCTGATCGACGCGGTGCCGCCGGCCGATCTCGACGGTTTACGCAGGCGCGCCGACCTGGCCTTGTGGCAGACGCCGACCGTGACGTTCCTGTATCTCGGCCTGGACGTATCCCGCGATGACAATCCCTCCATCCGCACACCGCGGGGACAGCAGCCGCGCAATCCGTTCAAGGACGCACGCGTGCGGCGCGCGCTCGCGTTGTCGATCGACCGGCCGCTGCTGATCGCGAAGGTGCTCTCCGGCTCCGGCGTGCCGGCGAACCAGATGATGCCGCAGGGGACGCTGGGCTTCGATGCGTCGATCGCGCCTCTCGGCCATGATCCGGCGCAGGCTCGCGCGCTGCTCGCCGAAGCAGGCTGGCCGGAAGGGTTCGAAGTGACGCTGGCGGCGCCCAACAACCGCTACCTGAACGATGCGCTCGTGGCGCAGGCGGCAGGCGCGATGCTGGCGCGCGCCGGACTGAAGGTCCACATCGACGCCATGCCGCGTAGCGTGTTCCTGCCGCGCGCCACGCGGCGCGAGTTCGGCTTGTATCTGTATGGCTTTGGCTCCGTCACGGGCGAGTCGCTCATCGGCCTGCGCTCGGTGCTCGGCAGCGTCGACCCGGCGAAAGGTTCCGGCACGCTCAATCGCGGCGGCTATTCGAACCCGGATCTCGATGCGGCGCTGGCGAACGCGGCCGGCGCCCGAAGCGACGACGTGCTCGACGGGTATCTGCACGAAGCGGCGCGGCTTGCGGCGGCGGACATGCCGATCATTCCTCTTTATCACCAGGTAGCGACCTGGGCTTCGCGCTCGGATGTGAATTTCGTGCCTCGGCGCGATGAACGGACGCTGGCGCAGGATGTGACCTTGCAGGAGAAAACTCGATGAACCTGTCGCCGGGGCCGTTCGAATCCCGCCTCGTCAGCAACGTCATGGTCGCGATGCGCGACGGCGTACGTCTGGCCACCGACATCTACCTGCCCGTCGGAGTCGAACGCGCGCCGGCACTGCTCGAGCGCACGCCGTACGACAAGACCGGCACCAATCACGCGGACGTGACCGCGCGGCACCCCACGCCGTACTCCAAACCGACGATTGCGCACTACTTCGCGAGCCATGGCTTTGCGTACGTGATGCAGGACTGTCGCGGGCGCTACCGCTCCGAGGGCCAGTTCCACAAGTACGTCGATGAAGCGCAGGACGGGCTGGATACGATCTCCTGGCTCGTCCAGCAACCGTGGTCCGACGGGCGTCTGGGCACATTGGGGCTGTCGTATGGCGCGCACGTGCAGGCGGCGGTCGGTTGCCTTGCGCCCCCGGCGCTCGCGGCGCAGTTCCTGGATTCGGGCGGCTTCTCCAACGCGTATCACAGCGGCATCCGGCAGGGCGGCGCATACGAGCTGAAGCAAGCGACCTGGGCGTGCAAGCATGCGTTGCTCAGCCCGCTCACGCAGGCCGATCCGGCCAGGCGCGCGGCGCTACAGGCGCAGGACATTCGCGCCTGGTTCGCGCGCATGCCATGGCGTCGCGGCGATTCGCCTGTGAGCGCAGCGCCGGAGTACGAGGACTATCTGTTCGAGCAGTGGGAACGCGGCGAATTCGACAACTATTGGGAGCAGCTCGGCCTGTATGCGGCGGGCCGCTATGACCAGTATGCAGACGTGCCGATGGTGCACATGTCGAGCTGGTACGACCCCTACGCACTCACCGCGACGGAGAACTTCGTCGGCCTGTCACGCCGCAAGCGCGGGCCGGTCCACCTGATCCTCGGGCCGTGGACTCACGGCCGGCGCAGCGACACGTTTGCGGGCGATGTGGATTTTGGCCCGCAGGCGACCTTCGAGGCGGCCTTCGGCGGCTCCTTCTTCGAGATCCGGCGTCGCTGGTTCGACTACGCACTGCGCGGCGCGCAGGCCAACCCGTTTGCGCGCGGCCGCGTGGCCGTCTTCGTCATGGGTGGCGGCAGCGGGCGGCGCGATGCCCACGGCCGGCTCGACCAGGGCGGCAGCTGGCGCTGGATGGAAGACTGGCCGCCGCCGGATACGCGCTTTCGGCCGCTGTATCTGCATGACGGCAACCGGCTCGGCTTCGAGCCACCGACAGCGGGCGAGCAGTGCCGCAGCTTCATCGCCGATCCGGCGAGCCCCGTGCCGACCATCGGCGGGGCACTGACGTCCGGCGAGCCGGTCATGCGCGCCGGCGCCTTCGACCAGCGCGAGGATGAGCGCTTCTTTGGCTGCAGCCAGCCCGGCCGCGGGCTGGATGAACGTGCGGACGTGTGCGCGTTCCTCACCGAGCCGTTGCAGCAGGACATGGAAATCGTCGGGCCGCTGACCGCGCGCCTGTGGGTGTCCTCGGACGCTCCCGACACGGACTTCACCATCAAGCTGATCGACGTGCACCCCCCGACGCCCGACTATCCGCGGGGCTTCGCGATGAATCTCTCGCATGGGATTCTGCGCATGCGCTACCACCGCTCGTGGCGTGAGCCGCAGCCCCTGGAGCCCGGGCACGTCTACGAGGTCGTGATCGAAGCCTTTCCGACCGCCAACCGTTTCCTGCGCGGCCATCGCATCCGCCTCGACATCTCGAGCAGCAACTATCCGCATTTCGATCTCAACGCGAACACCGGCGAGCCGCAGGGCACGTGGCGCGAGATGCGCCGGGCCCACAACACCGTGTGGCTGGACCGCCAGCGACCCTCGCACCTGCTGCTGCCGGTACTCGGCGAGGCCGGGTCATAGGCCTGTCCTCAGCCCAGGGAGCCTGGTGGGTTTCGATCGATCGGCAACTGCGGCGGCTGAAGCGGGAGCGCGGCCGCGGTGGTGCCGGCGTCCCGATTGCAGCCGCGTCGGCGCGCCCGGCGGCGCGCGCCCGGGGCGGCGCTGAGCGGGGTTGTGTCCATGTGGCACCGCCGCTAACTTCAGCTTCCCTTCGACAGCGGCCGTAGCAATCGCACCGTGAAAATCAATCTGCGCGGACTGGAGAGCTTCCGTGAAGTCATGCGGATGGGCTCCGCGACCGCGGCGGCGCGCCGGCTCGATCTGAGCCAGCCCGCGGTCAGCCGCCTGATCGCGCAGATGGAGCGCGAGCTCGGATTCAAGGTCTTCGACCGGGTCAAGGGCCGGCTCGTGCCGACCCAGCAGGGCCAGCTCCTGTACGAGGAGGTGGACCTGGCGTTTCTCGGCCTGGAGCGCGTTCGCACGGTGGCGCGCGACGTGCATGCGCTCAACGCGGGCCAGCTGCGCATCGTCGCACCGCCGAGCTTCGCCGAAGGGCCGCTGGTGGCGATCATCCAGTCGTTCCTGAAGGAGCACCCCAAGGTGCAACTCGTGCTCGATTCGAACTCGCGCCCGACCACCATGAACATGATCGCTACGCGCGCAGCCGATTGCGGCTTCGGCAAGTTGCCACTGGAGCACCCGGGCATCCGCACGCGGCCGCTGGTCGTGAACGACACCGCATGCGTGATGCCGAGTGGGCACCGGCTGGCGCGCAAGCGCGTGGTGACTGTCGCCGATCTGGCCGATGAGGAATTGATCATGATCGGTCGCGGCAGCGATACGCGCCTGCGCATCGACGACGCCTTTCGCGCGGCCGGTGTGGTACCGCGGGTGCGGCTGGAGACGCACAACGTCGGCGCCGCCTGCTCGTTCGTCAGGGCCGGCATGGGCATCACGCTGGTGAACGAGATGCTCGCCCGCGCCTGCTGGGATCGCGACGTCGAGCTGCGGCCACTGCGCCCGCAGATCCTCCACGAATACGTGTTCATGACCTCCGCCAGCGTGCCGGAGTCGCCACTGACGGTTGCTTTTTATGAGACCTGTCGCATCGGGCTCAAACGCTACCAGTGCCGCACGGCCGGCTCGAATGCTGGCAACTCAGCGCCGCGCGCCATCCAGCAACATGCGGATCTGCCGCAGCACCCGACACAGCGGACCGGCGGCAGGGTCGTCGCCTCCGGGACGGCGCTGGGGAGCGAGCAGAGCAGGTCCATGAAGCACAGGTGATCGGCGGAGTCGGGCGGAGCGTCGTGCGTGCGGTTGGCGGCGAGCCGGCGTTCCCAGCCGGCTCGCGCACCGCAGTCCACTGTTTCTACATCTTCATGAGCAGGCGCAGCGAATAGAAGCGTCCGCGCACGTCGTACGTGTAGATGTCGAAGTTGATCGGGTTGTTCGCCCGCGATGCCGGCGGCATCTCATCCAGCACATTCTCCACGCCGAGCTGGAGTCGGGTGTTGAACCGCTCGAGCTGCCAGCCGAACTGCAGATCGTGATAGAACACGTCGTCCGTACGCCCGCCGTTGACAGGGTTGTTCGGCACGTCGGTGGTGCTGCCGATGTAGCGCGAGCGATAGCCGATGTCCCACGGGCCGTTCTCCCATCGCAGGCCCGCGCTGCCTTTCCAATGCGGGTACGTGGCGCGCGGCTGATCGCCGGTTCCGGCCAGCTCCGTGCGCTGGATGGTGCCGTCGGTCAGCGGCACGTAGTTGGTGAAGTGAATAAGCCGTGATGCATCCAGCAGCGCGTTGAAGCGGCCGATGGACGTATCGAAGCCGTAGCGCCACGTGAAGTCGATGCCTTCGACTTCGATGCGGCTGAAGTTGAGCACGGCCTGGCGCAGCTCGAGCACTTCGCCCGTGGACGAATCGCGCGATACCAGGTCGCAATACGCGCCGGCGCGCTGCGCGCAGAGCGTGAGCACCTGCTGCGCGGTCTGGCTCGCGATCGCGTCGTCGATCTTGATGTGGTACCAGTCCGCCGTGAACGACATGTTGTGCGTCCAGCGCGGCGTGTACGCGAAGCCTGCACTGTAGGTATCGGCAGTCTCCGGCTGCAGCGCCGAATTGCCGCCGATGACGCCTTGAATGGTGCCAGCGCCGAACTGGTTCTGATTGTACGTCGAGGGCACACCGGCGCATCCCGGCAAGCTGGCGCCGCCACCATTGCAGGGGTCGACGGCCTGGAACGTGGTGCTGCGCTGGCCCTGGAACAGCTCGAGAATGGAGGGCGCACGGAACCCTTCGGACACCGTGCCTCGCAGCAGCAGGTCATACACCGGCCGCCACGCCACGCCGAACTTGGTCGTGGTCGCATTGCCGAAAGTCGAATAGTCCGAGTGGCGGACCGCGGCGCTGAGGTCCAGCGAGTCGACGCCGGGCAGATCCCGCAGCACCGGAATCGCGAGCTCGGTGTATGCCTCCCACAGGTCGTATTCGCCTTCGGTGGGCTCACGCGTGGCCGCCGTGGTCGTGGCGATGCCCGTGACGTACTGTGGCGCGGCGTTGGCGTAGACGTCCGGACGGTCGTAGGCAGATTCCTTGCGCCACTCCACGCCCGCGGCGATACCCAGTGCACCGGCCGGCAGGTCGAACAGATTGCCCGAGATGTTGAACGCCACGTCGGTCTGCTCGGTGCCGTTCTCGTCGTGGCCGTTGAAGCGGATGAAGTCCGCCATTTCCGGCGTGATCACGCCGAAGATGTCGAGCGGCACGCAGCCCGCGTACGCCGCGCAGCGGGCGTTGGGGCCGAGCGCCAGGGCCACGTGCTCGTTGTTGATCTGGTTGTAGGCGTCGAAGGTGGCGTCGTTCTTTGCCTTCGCGGCGAACAGGTCCCACGACCACAGGCTGCCGAGATCGAACTTGCCATTCAGGCCGGCCGCGACGCGCTGGGTCTCCACGCGCTGCGCGTTGTCGCGGTTGCCGACGTCATCAGTAACGCGCTGCAGGCGCAGCGCGGAGCTGGTGAACGCGGTGCCCCAAGGGTTGTACGGGTGGTCGCCTGGCACCGTGAAGCCCTGTGTGCCGCGCACGTCCAGCAGCACTGGCGAGAACACCTGGCTGGAGTCGCGCTCGTTGTACAGCAGCTCGACATAGCCTTGCAGGTTGTCGGTGATCTCGAGGCCGACGCGGCCGAACACGCCGATGCGCTCGCTCGGGCCGGTGGCGTATACGCCCTGCTGCTGGGTGTTGAAGAAATCGCCTGGGAGCGCGGCGGCGCGGAAGTCCGCAGTGGAGTTGCCGGCCGCACCCGGGATGCGCGTGAGCGGCGAGGCTGCGGTCGAGACGCCAGGCAGCACGTACAGACCGCGCGGGCTGGTGGGCGGCGTAGTCGGCGCGACGCTGGCGAACTCGGTGAGGGAGCGATCGGCTGTCAGGATGGGGTCCGTATCGACGTAGCTGGCCGACAGCAGCAGCGACACGCGGCCGAGCTGCGTGCCCATGGTGAGATCGGCGCTCAGGCTTTCACCATCGCCGCGCGAGGTCTCGCCGTAGCTGAGCTTGCCCTCGATGCCCTGCACGTTGCGCTTCGTGCGGATGTTGACCACGCCCGCGATCGCGTCAGCGCCGTAGATGGCCGAGGCACCGTCCTTCAGCACCTCGATGCTGTCGACGATGCCGAGCGGGATGGTGTTGAGGTCGACGAAGTCGCGGAAGCCGCGGCCGCCAGCGGCGTTGACCCAACGGTGGCCGTCCACCAGCACCAGTACCCTGTTGCCGCTGCCCTCGGAGCTACCGAGGTGGCGCAGGTTGATCGAGCTGACGCCGAACGAAGTGCCCTGGGTGCCGTTGGAGTTCAGGCTGACGCCGGCGCCAGGCAACTCCTGCAGCAGCTCGCCCACGGACAGCGGTGAGGCGTGCAGGATGTCCTCGGCGGTGAGCGTGGTCAGCGGCCCGACCGATTCGGCGTCTGCGCGCGCGATACGCGAGCCGGTGACTCTGATCTCCTCGAGGGTCTCTACGCTCGACTGCGTCGCATCTTGCGCGCTACCCAGGCTGGGGGCGGCAGCAGCGGCCAGCCCAACCATGCCCGCAAGCAGCTTTCGGTAGCGAAGGGCCGCACGATTCGCAAGACACTGGTGCATAACAGTCCGTCTCCCCGGTTTTCTGTGCAGCAGTGAATGTAGGAAGCTGAAGCTGCAGCCGGCAAGATTATTGTGATTTGTATCGAACCATACGGGAGTGGTATGGGTGCGCGGGACGCCGCGCCGTCTGCGTCGATTCACCGAATCCGTGGTGATTTTTCGGGCGATGCTGCCTCGTCACTCCTCGAGGGCGCAGGCAGCCGATCGTCTAAGCGGACATCGCGGCCGGGAGTTCCGCGTAGAACGCCATGCGCGTGATCAGCGCGGCAAGCTCGTCGGGGGTTGCGATCCCCAGAGCCGTGGCGTGTGCTCTGCGCTCGAGGCTCCTGGCGAAGAGCGGCGTCTCACGCTCGTTGCGGCTCGACGAGGCGGCGTGGATGGCCGGGGCCGCCTGGAGACGTGATCAACTCTTTGCTTTGAGCTTCTCCGGTAGCTCCAACTCATCGGTGATGCGCAGTCTGCGGACAACGAGGTCGCCAATCTCGACGCGCTGGACCCGGGCACGCCCGATCGAAAGCCACCCGATAGCGAGAGCGCCGATGGCCAATGCGCCGATGGCGATTGCGCCAACGGCTAATGTACCGATTGCTTGGGTACCTATCGCCTGAGCGCCTATTGCCTCCCCGCCGATTTTTTGCGATCGGAGGTAGAGGCGACCGCTTCTGTTCAGCGCCTCCGAGTGGGCATGGGCTTTCAGCCGACTATCAGCGAATCGGCGTTTGCGGTGTAACATTTGACGCTGCTTTGAGTGGACCGGGTCACAACCAGATGCTGCTGACCCACCGATAGACAGGCGCTATCTGCTCGTCGACTCTAGCACTGAAGCAGGACTTCGAAAACGCCGATCAGCGCTCGTCGAGCCCTCTCGAGACGGCACTACGTCGTGCCGTGTATCGTTCGAGTCCGCCACTTATGTATTTGACGACCTGATGCGACTCGAGCAACAGGACGGTTCCGTTGACACCACCTTCAGCCTGGCCCTGCGCGCTGTTCCTGCAGTGCCGGTCCGGCCCGCGTGAGGTGAGCGGCGGGCAAAACGCATTGGCGCTGTCGGCCCCGGACCGAGAGCGAGGTTTGGAGCCTCGCAAAGTACACGGATAGTGCTAATCTAGTCAGCATGACTAGATCCTCAAAATCCAGGCCTGCCAGAGCCAGAGGCCGTAAGTCGCCTGCACCCAGAGCGGCACGCTCGGACTACTGGCTCCTGCAGGACGCAAAGGCCCGTTTCAGCGAGCTTGTCCGCAAGGTCAGGAGCGAGGGTCCACAGCATGTCACCGTACACGGGCGCGACGAGGTCGTCGTCATCGCTGCCGAAGAGTTTCGGCGTCTAAGTGGCGATATCACGGGGAATGCACTGATCGCAGCCATGCAGGCTTCCCCGCACCGCAACGTCAGCATCGAGCCCAAGCGCGAACCGATGCCGGTGCGCGACGTCTCGCTGTGACGGGCTGGCTCCTCGACACGAACGTACTATCGGAGCTGCGGCGGCCTCGTCCCGAGAAGAAGGTCCTTGCTTTCATTGCCGCTCAGCCACTCGATCTGCTTTACATCAGCGCCGTGACGCTCGCGGAGATTCGATTCGGGATCGAACTCGTTCCAGGTCCGGGGCGGCGCTCGGACCTGATCGATTGGCTGACCCATAAGGTTCGGCCGATGTTCGGGCGGCGCGTGCTGCCCATCAGCGAAGACGTGATGTTCAAATGGCGGCTACTGGTCGAGGAGGGTCGCAAGGCGGGACATACATTCTCGCAGCCGGATCTGATCATCGCTGCGACTGGCCACCATCATGGTCTCACCGTCGTTTCGCGGGACACGAGTGAGTTTGTGAAAGCGCGCGTCCCCGTATGGAATCCTTGGGAGGAGGCGCCTGCCGATCCCAGGATCCCGCCGTGAAACGCATGCCGATAAACGCATGCCGATACAGGTGGTCGGGGTGAGGGATTCGAACCTGCATCGGCTGGACAGTCAAGCCAACCCGATTTGGCGGTTGGCATTCTTACGTTCACCGCCCCAGTCTGCAAACAATGCGCGCAACGCCGAGCGCTCGCCGCACCGAGCGACTACTTGCGCATCTGCTCCCCCAAAAACCTCTCCAGCTCCTTCAGCATCTGCACTCGCGAAGCCGACTGCGAAAGCCAGTGGTCCTCCCCCGCGAGCGATACGTAAGAGACTTTCTTCTGAAGCTTCTCGAGCTCGCGCGCCATCGCCTGGGACTGCGATTGCGGAACGACCGTGTCGTTGACCGCATGCATGAGCATCACCGGCGCCTGGATCTGCGATGCCACTCGCAGAGGCGATTTCGCGATCACTTTCGGGTCGCTTCCCGACCCGATATGTTCGCGCCAATAGGCGAGCTGGTCAGACTCCGAGCCCGAATGCTGCTTCTCATAGACGAGCATCAGGGGCAGATCCGCCACGCCGTTCACGCTCACGGCACAGCGATACAGCTCTGGCGTGAAGGCCGCGCCCGCGAGCGCTGCGTAGCCACCATAACTTGCACCGACGATGCAGACACGCGAGGCATCCGCGATGCCCTGCTCGATCATCGCCTTCACGCCATCGGTGACGTCATCCTGCATCAGGCCGCCCCACTGCCTGTAGCCAGCGAGGCGCCACGCGTCACCGAAACCTGTTGAGCCGCGGAATTGGGGCTGCAGTACCGCGTAGCCACGCACCGCAAGGAACTGCGCCCACCAGTCGAAGGCGTACTCATCGCGCGCCTCAGGCCCGCCGTGCGGCAGAACCACGAGCGGCAGATCCTTGCCTTCCACGCCCGGCGGAATCGTCAGGTACGCTGGCACCACCGCGCCGTCGCGTGCTTTGTAGCTGATGGCGCCAACCTCACCGAGCTTGACATCGACGAGCGCGGGATACGCCTCGCCGACGATATCCGCCGTGCCCTTCGCGAAGTCGATGAAGTAGTACACCGGTGGGCTCGAAGGCGCGTCGACATGCGCGATCATGCGCTTGCCATCTTCCGAGCGCCCGTAGACCGCCACTCGCTTCCCCTTGAACGCGCCCGCGACCCTGCGGAAGCGCCGCTCCGCCTCCTTGTCGATCCAGTGGAGCCCCTGCTCCACGCCACCGAGGCTGGCGCTGATCGGTGCACGCGTGATGGGGTCGTACACGATGCCCGAAACATCGTTCGTCTCATGCTCGAGCAGCGGGCTGCCGGGCGAGCCGTCGAGGGGCAGCATCCAGAGGCTGCTCCGGCCTGCGGGCGTGACGGCCGACATGATCAGAGCGGTCTCATCGGTGGTGAGACCGTACACGTCCTTCGGGCCCGAGTCCTTTTCGCGGAAGATTTCCTTCCAGGCGAGGCCCGACCTGGCGAGGACGGTGAAGAGCGATGACGCGGGGTTCCACTCGCTGCGCGCGACGGGCTCACCGTTCCTGTTGACCACCCAGTCGAGCGTGAAGGCCGAGCCCGACGTGATGAGCGTTCCTTTTCCGGTACGCGTGTTGACTTCGAACACCTGGGAGACCCAGCCTTCATCCTTGCGCGTGACGTCGAGACGGGACCCGGTCTGCTGTCTCGCATGGACTTCGGAGAAGTCGAGTGTCGACATGATGACGGTCTTGGGTTTGGGCGTGCGCCACGCAAGCATGCGCGCGCCCGTCACGAACTGACGAGCCCCCTCGCCCATCAGGAGCATGCGCGTCCTGCCCGTGCCTGCGTCTGCGGCGTAAGTGCGGTAGACCTCGTAGTGATCCGCCGCGGAGCGGCTGCCGTACGTTGCGAAGACGCTCACTGTGAGCAGCACGGTTTCGTTGTCAGCCCAGGCGAGGGAGCGCAGCTTCCCGTCGGAACCCAGAGCCAGCATCTTCTTCCTGACACGAGCGTCGAGATCGAAAATCACGACGAAGGACCCCTTCGCCGTCACCTCGCGCCACGCGAGCAGCTTTCCATCGGGACTCAGCTCGACTTCACTGACTTCCGGCACCGCCCCAAATGCCTCGGCAGGAGGAACATCGGCGGCGTGCAGCGTGGCGGCGCGCAGAAGAACGATCGCAGCGAACGTAAGGCAGACCGCGAGCCGGGACGCATTCATGTGCGAGACCTTCTTGAGGGGTGCCGGATGCTAGCACTGGCCAGCTTACGCTTGCCGCCGCGGGCGTATGACGGACGTCTTTCGGGTTCCGCCTCGCCGGCGGCCCGGGATTTTCCTTGATCAATGCGCACCACGCGGAAAGCCTCGATGCTGATCGGAGCCTGACAGGGCTCGGGCATCAAGGCGCCGTCGGCGCGAGTCGAGCCTGAGCGCTCCGTCACGCAGACGCGCGTTCAGTGCGAGTGAAGCCTGAGCACTCCGTCACGCAGAGGCACGTTCGGTACGAGTGGCGCGTGAGCGCTCCATTGCGCAGAGGCACGTGCGGCACGAGATCGACCCCGCGGAACACTCGTGGCCCTCGCCGGTCCAACGGCCCCATGCAGCGAGACCGGCGAATGACCCCATCGGCAGTAGAGAAGAGAACCTCACGCAGCATCTGGCGGGAGTACCGGGGCTTCCTGGTCTTTGCGGTGCTGATGCTCGCCTTCCGTTCCGCCTGGGCCGACTGGGTCAAGGTGCCCACCGGCTCCATGAACCCGACGATCCTCGAAGGCGATCGCGTTCTGGTCGACAAGCATGTCTTCGGCGTGCGCATCCCGTGGACGCTCATACGCATCACGCCGGGCCGGGAGCCGGCTCGCGGCGAGATCGTGGTGTTCGACTCACCGGTCGATGGCACGTCTCTGGTGAAGCGGCTGATTGCCGTGCCCGGGGACCTCGTGGAGCTGGACTATGAAGGGCTCATCATCAACGGCAGGCGCGCCCACTATGCCGCGGGCGACACCGCGCGCCTGGGTGAGCTGCTCGCCACGACGAGCGCGCTCAACCCGCAGGTGCTGCGCGAATCCGGTTTCGGGTCGGAGCACGACATCCTGCGGCTGCCTTTTGGGGGTGCACACACGGGCTTTGGGCCGGTGCTGGTGCCCGAAGACATGTACTTCGTGATGGGTGACAACCGCGACAACAGCGCGGATTCACGCGTCTTCGGTTTCGTGCCTCGCCAGAACATCGTGGGCCGTGCCACCCGCGTGGTGGTCTCGCTGAACCCCGAGAATCATTTTGTCCCGCGTGCAAACCGCACGCTGGCTCCGCTCGATTGAGATCGGACCTCTGAGCTCAGCGCGACGTCGCAACAGCGCTCGCGCTTCGCTATTCTTCCGCGCGACAGTCACCGCCGAACGCCATGAAAAGAATAGCACTGCTCACCGTTCTCACGAGTCTCACCGTCCTCAGCCCTGCTTTCGCCCAATCGGCCAGGAGTGGTTTCTACGCCGGCGTCGCGGTTGGCCGTTCCACGGTGGACGACCGGTCACGGGCGGCTTCGCCCATCGCGGCAACCCCCGGGCTGCCGCAGTCGCTGTCCATCAACGGCCTGCCATTCGATGACCACCACACGTCGTGGTCCGCCTTTGCGGGGTTCAAGGCGACGCGCTACATCGGCGTCGAGCTCGGCTACTGGGACCACGGCACGTTCAAGAACGAGCGACTGCTGGGCCCGGAGCCTGCGAGCCTCGGCATCCAGGAGGTGTATTTCGGCGCGACGTTGATGTATCCGCTCGCCAGCCGCCTCACCGCAACCGGAAGTGCTGGTATCTCCCGCGCAAGATTCGATGTGGATGGCGCGGCCACAGCGCTGGTCGTCTCGTTCCCGGGCGTGCCCGGCATTCCCACGCTCCCCTTTCCCGTGAGGCCCCCGGTCGGAGTTCCAGTGCTGCCGCCGGGGACTACCGTAACCGTTCCGCTCGCCACGCCAGACGACGAGACAGGCGCCTACTGGCAGGTCGGCCTGAACTGGCGGTTCACGGCTTCGCTCGAGGCCGGCGTCAGCTATGGCCGTCGGGATCTCAGCGTTCAGAAAGTCGAAGCGCTCTCGCTTTCCCTGCGACACACGTTCTGAAGCGCGCCTCGCCGGGCGGCGCGAAGCGTATATTGTTCGCGCGGCGCCACCGGCGCCGGAGGCAGCGGACGCCCTGACCGGGAGGTGCGCCGATGGTGACACGCGCTTTGCGCTGCGTTTTCCTCAGCACGCTGTTCTCGCTCGCGTGCATGATTTCCACGATGCGGCCCGCGCAGTCGGGCACGGGTTCGAGCGACTGGGTGACCGTTGCGCCAAGCTCGGTTGGGCTGCACGCGCCGCGGCTCGAATCGCTCACGCGCGATATCCGCGCGGGAAAGTATTCCAACATCCACTCCCTGCTGGTCGTACGTCACGGCAAGCTCGCGGTCGAGCAGTATTTCGTCGGCAACGATGAACGGCGCGGCGAGCCGATCGGGAAAATCCGCTTCGACGCTCGAACCTTGCATGACGTGAGATCGGTCTCGAAGAGCGTCACGTCCGCGCTTGCCGGAATCGCCCTCACTCCCGCGGATCTCGACAAGCCCGTGCTCGAGGAGCTGCCGCAGTATCGGGATCTGCAAACGCCGCAGCGCATGGCCATCCGCGTACGCGACCTCCTTTCCATGACCTCGGGGCTCGAATGGGACGAGTTCCGGCATCCCTACGGAAACCCGCTCAACAGCGAGTCCGCGATGGACCGCGCTTCCGACCGGCCTCGCTTCGTTCTCCAACAGCACATCATCGCGGAGCGCGGCACGCAGTTTCAGTACAGCGGCGGCGACACCACCGTCATCGCGAAGATTCTCGAGCAGCGTACGGGCATGCCTCTCGACGAGTACGCGAAGAGGATGCTCTTCGGTCCGCTCGGGATCGTGCGCTTCGAATGGTTGAAGTATGAGGATGGCGTGCCGATCGCCGCATCCGGCTTGCGTCTTCTGCCTCGCGACATGGCGAAGCTCGGGCAGCTCTATCTCAACCAGGGCCGATGGCAGGACGCGCAGGTGATTCCCGAAGCCTGGGTGCGCGACTCGCTCTCCCCTCACGCCACCATCTCGGACCGGGCATTTGGCTTCCAGCGCTACGGCTACCAGTGGTGGCTCGGGACCGCACGCGTGGGCAATGAGAACGTGCCGTGGGCTTCAGCCGTGGGTTACGGCGGGCAGAGAATCCTGATCGTGCCTTCGATGGATCTCGTCATCGTGCTGACCGCCGGCCTGTACGGCGATGCACGGCAGACCGATATCACGTTCGAGATCATGCTCGACCGCGTCCTGCCGGCCGTGAAGAAGGATCGCTGAACGGATGAGACGCCCGGCGTGAGGACGAAACGGTGGTCGCGTCGCACGGTCGCCGCGCAGCAGCGCTTGCCCTCGCGTGCAACACGGTCATGCGGTCGCGGCCGCCGAGCACGTCGCCGATTTCCGGAAGACTGTGGCTCGTGAGCTCAGCCGCCCTCGTAGGGCTCGCCGTTCCGATGCACGTAACCGCCACCACCCCTGGGAAGCCGCAGGTCGATGTCCGGATAGGTGACTTCGTCTTCCTGCTCGCGGCGCGAGCCCATCTCCAGCAGCAGCGCATCACGGCCCGAGCGGTTCTGGATGTGGTGACCGTTCGGCGTGCCGGCCTTGAAGCCGGCGCAATCGCCTGCAACGAGCGGCTCCTCGCCCGCGTCGGTGACGAGCACGACCTCCCCTTCCACGACGAAGACGAGCTCATCCTCTGCCGTATGCCAGTGACGCTGGCTCGACCACGCGCCGGGCGGCAGGCGGATGAGGTTCACGCCGAACTGTGTGAGCCCCGCGGCATCGCCCAGGCGACGCCTGGACCGCTCGCTGCACGGCGCATCGTACGGCGCAGGATAATGAGAGCCCACGACGGCAGGGGCGGCTTCGATGTCGATCTTCATGCGGGTCCTCCTTGCTGCGCGGGAGAGGATACTTCGACGCGCGAAGAGGCCGATACGCCGGCACTTCACTCTGTATCGCAGAGTACTTGACGGTCCGGCGCGAGCTCGCCTAGAGTCCGCGCACGCTTCGACGCAACCGGTCTCCCCAGTCATGCGCACCGACAGCCCACTGCCCATCGAAAGCAGAGCACTCGGAACCCTCACGTACATCAAGGCCTCGATCGAGTCCGCAGGCTCGCTCGCCGTGCCGGGCATGGCGGGGGTGGTCATGGGCAGCATCGGCCTCATGGCCGCGGCACTCGCATCGGTTCCTGTGCTGGCTGCGCGCTGGCTGGAAATCTGGCTCATCGCCGCAAGCCTCGCCTTCCTCCTCGGCGGCGCGCTCATGGCCCATCGCATCGCCGTGCAGGCGAGCGCGCGCTTCTTCGGGCCGCTGAAACGATTCCTGCTGTGCCTCTGCCCTGCGCTGCTGGCCGGCGCGGTGCTCACGTTCATTCTCTGGCGCGCGGGCGACAGCGGGCTGATCCCGGGGACGTGGCTCCTGCTCTATGGTTGCGCGGTCGTGCCCGCGAGCACGGCCACCAACACCAAGGACATGAAGCTCATCGTCGTGATGGGCACTCTCTTCGTCGCGCTGGGGCTTCTGGCCTTTCAGGCCCCGCCCGCCGCGCACACGCTGATTCTGGGCACGGGCTTCGGCGCCCTGCATGTGATCTTCGGCCTTCTGATCGGAAGAACCCGTCATGGTGACTAAGCGAAATACAGTACGCCGCAGCGAAACGGCCGCGGCCGCTGCCACGAAATCTCCAACCAGGCCCGTGCCCGTGCCGGCCGCCCCGCGCAGCGCGGAGGATGCGAAGTTCGACCGGCTCGTCTACGAGCGGGTGCGCCTTGGCATCATGAGCGCGCTCGCGGTGAACGAGCAGCTCACCTTCAACGACCTGAAGTCCCTCTTCGACGTGAGCGACGGCAACCTGAGCGCGCACGCCCGCAAACTGGAGGAAGCCGGCTATGTCTCGTGCACGAAGACCTTCGAGGCCCGCCGTCCCAAGTCCGAGTACCGCATCACGCCCACGGGCCGCAAGGCGTTGCAGCGCTACCTCGAGCACATCGAAGCGGTGATCAAGGCGACCCGCCGCGTGTAGGCCTTTTTATTTGACCACTCACTCTGCAGCACAAAGTTCTCTGCTACCACAATGCACATCGCGATCATCATGGACGGAAACGGGCGCTGGGCCACGCGCCGGGGGCTCCCGCGCACGGCGGGGCATGCGCAGGGCGCGCGCGCCGTGCGCAAAACAGTGGAAGTGGCTGCGCGCGCCGGCATCCACACGCTCACACTGTATGCATTCTCCTCCGCAAACTGGGCCCGCCCGCAATCCGAAGTCGCGGGCCTCATGCGGCTTCTGCGCCGCTACCTCTTCACGGAAACACGCCGCTGCGTGGAGCAGTCCATCCGCATCAACATCATCGGCCGTCGTGATCGCCTGGATGCGAGCCTTCTGCGCTCCATCGAGCAGAGCGAGCGCCTGAGCGCGGGCGGCACCCGCATGCACCTGCGCATCGCCGTGGATTACTCCGCTCAGTACAGCATCGTCGAAGCAGCGCGGCGTACGCGCGGCTGCCCGGAGCTGACGTCGCAGGCCTTCCATCATCTGCTGCATGAAGTGGATCACTCGGCTCTCCCCGCCCGTGAGGTCGATCTGCTCATCCGCACCGGTGGCGAGAAGCGTCTCAGCGACTTCCTGCTCTGGGAGTGCGCGTACGCCGAGCTGCACTTTGCGGACTGCCTGTGGCCGGACTTCGACGAGCACCAGTTCCAGCTCGCACTCGACGATTACGCGAGCCGCCAGCGCCGCTTCGGAAATCTCGCCGCCGAAACCCTGTAGGAAACCCGCAATGTCATGGATTCGACCCCGCTGGGCGCCGAAGAGCATGCTCGTGCCTCCGCGATTGCCCGCAACGCCGTCAGCTGCCGCCCCTCTGAAACAGCACGCGCTGCTGATCAACCCCTTCTATTCGAAAGATCCGCAGGCCAGCTTCGGCAAGCATGTGCTGACACCCACGCTTGCGCTCACGAGCATTGCCGCGGCAACTCCGCGTCACTGGAGCGTGCGGTACTGGGACGAGAACCTGCTTCAGGGACCGCCCCCATGCGACCCGCTGCCCCACGTCGTCGGGATCACGGTGCATCTCACCTTTGCACGCCGGGCGTACGAGCTGGCGGCGTGGTACAGGGCGCGGGGTTCGATCGTGGTGCTCGGGGGCTTGCACGTGCTCTCCTGCCCGGATGAAGTGCGCCCGCACGCAGATGCCATCGTGCTGGGTGACGGCGTTCAGCTCTGGGGCAGGATCCTGCAGGATGTCGAGCGCGGCGAGCTCGAGCCAACGTACAGCGCGGACTACGCCCGCCCCTACACCGCAGATCCGCCGGCGCGCCGATCCATCCTGCCGCGCGAATCGTTCCTCACCACCACCAGCGTCATCGCCACTCGCGGCTGCCACAACCGTTGCGGCTTCTGCTACCTCTCGACGGAGGGCCTGCACATGCCGTATCGAATGCGCGCACCGGAGCAGGTGGCGGCGGAGATCGCAGAGGACGACCAGCCGTACGCCGTGTTCATCGACAACAATCTCGGCTCCCGCCCGGACTACCTGCGCAAGCTGTGCGCTTCGCTGAAGCCGCTCGGCAGGATCTGGAGCGCGGCCGTCACCATCGACATCACGGATGATCCGTCGCTCGTGCGTGAGATGGCGCTCGCCGGCTGCACCGGAGTCTTCATCGGTTTCGAGTCCTTGCACGCCGACAACCTCACGGATGCCCGCAAGCGAACCCCCGCGCCCGTCGACTATGCGCGGCGTGTCGCCATCCTTCATCGCCATGGAATCCAGGTGAACGGCAGCTTCGTGCTCGGCTTCGACCACGACGGGCCAGGCGTCTTCCAGCGCACCGTCGAGTGGATCGAATCGAACCGCCTCGAGTGCGCCACGTTCCACATCCTCACGCCCTACCCTGGCACGCCGCTGTTCCGGCAGCTCGAACGCGAAGGCCGGTTGCTGCACAGAAACTGGGATCTCTACGACACCGCACATGTCGTCTTCGAGCCAAAACGCATGTCCGCGGAAGCGCTCTCCGAGGGCTACGCGTGGTGCTATCGCACACTGTTCTCACATCGATCCATCTGGCGGCGGCGTCCGTCTGACGCCGATGCCGTGCTCGCGTACCTCGCCATGAGCTATCTCTACAAGCGCTCGAATCTCTTCTGGCATCTGCTCATCCGGCACCGCCTCACCGCCACCGTGTGGCGCCCGCTCATCGAGCACTCCCGGCGACGCCATCTGAAATTCCGGGCACGACTCGAATCGAGCACATCGACCGACGATGCGGCGAGCGCCACGAGTTGCGTGAGCGCGGGCGTATAGCGCGCCTTCGGTGTCCGCCTCACATCCCTCTTGACCGACGCCTCGCGGCATCGTGAGACTCGCGCGCATCGAGAGGGGGCACGCATGAAGATCGCAGACCTGTTCAAAGTCGAAGGGTATGGAGTCATCGTCACCGGTGGCGCGAGCGGCCTGGGGCTCGGGTTTACCGAGGCGCTCGCGGAGAACGGCGCCCGCGTGACGATGATCGACATCGACCCGCGCCGGCTCGAGGCCGAAGTCGCGCGGCTCACCGGGGCCGGCTATGCGGTGCGAGGCGCCCAGGTGGATGTGCGGGACCACGCCGCGCTCGATCGCGCCTTCGATGAAGCAGTTGCGGCATACGGCCGGCTCGACGTGGTGTTCGCGAACGCGGGCATCGACCCCGGCCCGGGGTTCGTCGGCGCGTGGGTGGGGTCCGAACGCCCACGCAACCCCGACGGTGCGCTCGAAAGGTACGAGACCGAGCGCTGGAGCAAGGTCATCGACATCAATCTGAACGGGGTGTTCGCGACGCTGCGTGCCGCTGCGCGACACATGCGCCCGCGAAGATCCGGCCGCATCATCGTCACCACCTCGCTCGCTGCCGTGAAGACCGAAGCCGTCATCGGCGCGGCCTACATGGCCGCGAAGGCCGGCGCCGCTCACCTCATGCGGAACGTCGCGCTCGAGCTCGCGGGGTACAACATCACGGTGAATGCGATTGCGCCGGGGTTCTTCGTCACCAACATCGGGGGCGGCCACGCCCACAATCCCGAAACGCAGAAGGCCATCGCGAAGAGCGTTCCCATGCATCGCGTGGGCTTCCCGCAGGACATGCACGGCCTCGCCCTGTTCCTGGCCTCGCCGGCTTCGAGCTACCTCACGGGGCAGCAGATCTTCATCGACGGCGGCTGGGGTCTGGGCGAGGCGGATTGAGGGCCGCCACGCGGCCTGCGCACACGAACCGGCCGGCGCGAGGCGTAGCGCCGCACGGCGCGCACACCTAAGATAAAGGCGCCGGCCGCATCGGGGCGGCACGTCGCCGCGGAATCTGTGCCGGGCCCGGGGTCGCCGAACCCCCCGGCGCAGCGACACGATGTATCCACAATCGAGACAACCAGGGGATTCGAGAACATGAAGGCGCTCTACTCCATCGCTCTTGCCGCGGCACTCGCGGCCGGCCAGGCTCATGCGGCGTGCAGCTATCCCACCGAGCCCCCGGCCATTCCGGATGGCAGTACCGCGACGCTCGACCAGATGGTGGCCGCGCAGAAGGCCGTGAGGGAGTACGACCAGAAGATCAACGCCTACACCGCCTGTCTCAAGCTCGAGCACGAGACGACGCTCGCGAACAGCCCGGATCTGACGGACCAGCAGAAGAAAGAGATGGAAAGGATGCAGGTGCAGAAGCACAATGCCGCCGTCGAGGCGGATGAAGCTCTCGCCGCGCGCTTCAACGAACAGTTGAAGACGTTCAAGGCAAAGAACGCCAGGAAGTAACCCGGGGCGCAAGCCCGCATAGGTGAGGCCACAAAGTGCTCACGCCCGCGGAAGCGGAAAAGCTCATCGCGGAGCGCCTCGCGTGCCTGCCGATCGAATCGCTCCCCCTCGCGCAATGCGCGGGTGCCGTGCTGCGCGAGAACATCTACGCGGAGCGTGACCAGCCGCCGTTCGATCGCGTGGCCATGGATGGCATCGCGCTCCAGAGCGATGCAGTGCGCTCCGGCAACCGCCGCTACGCCATCCAGGCAACCCAGGCCGCGGGTGATCCCCCACTGACTCTCGCCGCTCGCAATTCCTGCATCGAAGTGATGACGGGCGCTGTCCTGCCCGCGGAGTGCGATGCCGTCGTTCCTGTCGAGCAGATCACGACGCACGACGGTGTAGTCGAGCTTGCCGACGGCGTTCCCGTGGCGCCGTGGCAGAACATTCATCGCCGCGGCACCGACTCGCGGCAGGGCGCGCTGCTGCTCTCCACCGGCAGTCGTCTCAGTGCGCCGGACGTCGCCATCGCCGCATCCGCTGGCATGGCTCGCGTGCGCGTGAGCACCCAGCCGATGGTCGTCGTCATCTCCACTGGGAATGAGCTGGTGGAGCCGGGCGACCCCATCCTGCCTCACCAGATCCGCCGTTCGAACGTCTACGCCGTGGCAAGCGCGCTGCGCCGTCAGGGCTTCCAGCGAGTGGCCGATGACCACGTCGCCGACGACGCCGCGATGCTGAAGGAGCGGCTCAAGTTCCACCTGGATACCCACGACGTGCTCGTGCTGAGCGGCGGTGTCTCCATGGGGAGGTTCGACCTCGTGCCGCGCGCGCTCGAAGAGCTTGGCGTGCACGTCATCTTCCACAAGGTCGCTCAGCGTCCAGGCAAGCCGCTCTGGTTCGGCGTGGCGCCATCCGGGGCCGCGGTCTTCGCCCTGCCGGGCAACCCGGTCTCCACGCTCGTGTGCCTGGCGCGTTATGTGATCCCGGCGCTGTTCGCCTCGATGGGCGAAGCGGCCCGGCCGCCAGAGAAGATCGCGCTGAGCGCTCCTGTCACGGTCAACCCTGCGCTGGCGTTCTTCCTGCCCGTTCGCGTGGAAGTGGACGATTGGGGCCGCGCATGGGCCGCGCCCGCGCCCACCAACGGGTCCGGGGATTTCACCGCCCTCGGCGGCACGGACGGCTTCGTGGAGCTGCCCCCGGGTCCGAACGTCTACCCCAAAGGATTTGTCACGCGCCTGTACCGGTGGTAAGAACCGGGGCATGCCCGGTTCCGACGTCGTCATTCCCCTGGCCAGCCTGCGCCAGCCCCGCGATACGCTGGGCCGCCCGATGCGCGATCTGCGCATTTCGGTGATGGATCGCTGCAATTTCCGCTGCCCTTACTGCATGCCGCGGGAGCAGTTCCACGAGAAGTACCAGTTCATGCGCACCGCGGAGCGCCTCACCTTCGAGGAGATCGTGCGGCTCGTGAGGCTGTTCGTGCCCCTGGGCGTGCGCAAGCTGCGCCTGACGGGCGGCGAGCCGCTGCTGCGCGCCAACCTGCCGGACCTCATTTCCGACCTGAACAGCATCCCGGGCATCGAGGACGTCGCGCTCACCACGAACGGCGTGCTCCTGGCCCAGCACGCGGCCGAGCTGAAGGCCGCCGGGCTGAACCGCATCACCGTGAGCCTGGACAGCGTCGACCCGGAGATCTTCCGCAAAATGAGCGGCGGCATGGGCGTCGTCGAAGAGGTGCTCTCCGGCATCGAGCACGCGCGGCGCGCGGGGCTCGATCCCATCAAGGTCAACGCCGTCATCCAGCGCGGCCTCAACGATCACGCGGCGCTCGATCTCGTGGCGCGCTTCCGCGGCAAGGGCGTCATCGTCCGGTTCATCGAGTACATGGACGTGGGCAACCGCAACCACTGGGAGCCGCAGCTCGTCGTGCCATCGAAGGAGCTTGCCGCGCGCATCAACGAGCGCTGGCCGCTGGAACCCCTGGAGCGCAACTACCGCGGCGAGGTCGCGGAGCGCTACGGTTTCAAGGACGGCGAAGGCGAAGTGGGCTTCATTTCTTCCGTCACGCAGCCATTCTGCGGCGATTGCTCACGCGCGCGCCTCTCGGCAGATGGCGTGCTCTACACCTGCCTGTTCGCAACGCATGGCACGAGCGTTCGGGATGCGCTCCGCGGCGGCGCGAGCGACGAGACGCTGACGGATCTCATCCGCAAGGTGTGGCTGAAACGCGGCGATCGCTACAGCGAGCAGCGCGCCGAGTTGCGCCGGTCGGCGGGCCACCAGCCGAAGATCGAGATGTACTACATCGGCGGTTGATCCCGTGGCAGAACGAGCTCAGAAAGCCGGCAAGCGCGGGCATGGTCTCACGCACCTCGATCGGAACAACCGTCCGGCGATGGTGGACGTGGGCGGAAAGGAAATCACTCATCGGGTCGCCGTTGCGGAGGCGCGCGTCGCGCTTCCCGCGAACATCGCGCGGGCGCTGCGCCAGAGCGGGCACCGGACGAAGAAGGGCCCCGTGTTCGATACCGCGATCATCGCGGGCGTGATGGCGGCGAAGCGCACCCACGAGCTCATTCCGTTCTGCCATCCGCTGGCGCTGGACAATTGCAGCGTGGAGATTGAAGCGCTCCAGGACGGCACCATAGTCATCCGCTGCCGCGTTTCGGTCCATCACAAGACGGGGGTGGAGATGGAAGCTCTCACGGGTGCCTCCGTCGCGGCGCTCACGGTGTACGACATGTGCAAGGCGCTCTCACACGACATTCGGATCGACGCCGTCCGGCTGATCGAGAAGACCGGCGGCAAGCAGGACTTCCATGGCACCGCTGCGCGGGCTCCGCGTCGCCCGGTCACGCGAGCGGTGCGCACCGGGGCCGCTGCTGGCGTGCCGGCTTCCGCCTCCATGGCGAGGATGCGGCGATGACGGCTGTCTACGGGCTGGTTCTCGCCGGCGGGCGCAGCAGCCGCATGCAGCGGGACAAGGCCTCCCTCAGCTACCACGGGCGGACCCAGCTCGACTGGGCGATGGAGCTCATCCGACCCTTTGTCGATCGGGCCTTCGTCTCCGTACGGCCGGACCAGGTGAACGACCCCGTGCGCGGGAAGTTCGAACAGATCGTGGATGTGCACGAGAACCTGGGGCCCATCGCCGGCATCGTGGCCGCGCAGGCGGCGCACCCCGACGCAGCGTGGCTCGTGCTCGCGTGCGACCTGCCCTTCCTGGATGCGTCTACCCTGAAGCATCTGCTCTGGGCACGTCAGCCGGACCGGGTGGCCACGGCGTACCGTTCGAGCCATGACGGCCTGCCCGAGCCGCTGTGCGCCATCTATGAGCCCGCGAGCCGCGCCGGCATCGCGGCGTATGTGGCGAGCGGCAAGCAGTGCCCCCGCAAGTTTCTCATTCAATCCGACGCGCACCTGCTCGAAGAGCCGAACCCCCGCGCGCTCGACAACGTGAACACGCCTGAGGAGTATGGCGCCGCGATGACCAGTTTCACTTCCGACGATGGCCGTGCAAGCAAACAGATCCGCGTGCAGTACTTCGCTCTGCTTCGCGAGCAGGCCGGCCGCAGCGACGAGTCAATCACCACCACCGCGCGCACGCCCCGCGAGCTCTACGCCGAGCTGAAGGCGCGTTACCCATTCTCACTGGCTCCGGAGATGCTCCGCGTAGCGGTGAACACAGAATTCGGCGAGTGGTCCCAGCCCCTCTCGGATGGGGATGCGGTGGTGTTCATCCCGCCGGTCGCCGGCGGCTGAGCCCCCGGCGGATCACCGGCGCCACAGCGATCGACCTGTCACCATGAACACGTTCCGCTTCAGTCACGAACCGCTCGACACCGCCGCCCTGCGCGAGGCACTCACGGACCCGGCTTGCGGCGGCTATGCGTCCTTCGAAGGCTGGGTGCGGAACCACAACGAGGGTCATCGCGTCAGCCGCCTCGAATACGAAGCGTTCGAGCCGCTCGCCCTGAAGGAAGCAGAGCGCATCATGGCGGAAGCGGTCGAGCGCTTCGGCATCGAGCACGCGGCATGCGTTCATCGCATCGGCGATCTCGCCATCGGCGACATGGCGGTGTGGGTCGGCGCGAGCGCCCGTCACCGGCACGAGGCGTTCCTCGCCTGCCGATACATCATCGATGAAGTGAAGCATCGGGTGCCCATCTGGAAGAAAGAGCACTACGAGAACGGCGATTCCGGCTGGGTGAACTGCGAACGGTGCGCGGCGCCGTCGGAGCATACTCATGAGGCCGATGCCCGCAGTCACGAGCACGAGCACCATCACGATCACGACCATCACCACGGGCATGGCCGCTCCCGTGCGGCGCGCGAAACCCGTTCGCCCGCCGCGCCCGTGCATCAGCACGTGCCGAACCTCGTTCCGGATTACTCCCGCCAGATGGCACTCAAGGAAGTCGGCGCCACCGGGCAGGCCAGGCTGCGCAGCAGCCGCGTGCTCGTCGTCGGCTGCGGCGGGCTCGGCGTGCCGGTTCTCATGTATCTCGCCGGAGCCGGCGTGGGGCGTCTGGGGCTGGTGGACGGCGACAAGCTCGAGCCATCGAACCTCCACCGCCAGACGCTCTATGCGCTGTCCGACGTCGGCGAGCACAAAGCCATTCTCGCCGCCGAACGCCTTCGCGCACTCAATCCGGATGTGGATGCACGTGCCTACACGCTGCGCCTCAACGCCGAGAACGCGGCGGATCTCGTCAGCCAGTACGACCTCGTCATCGACTGCACGGACAATTTCAGCACCAAGTTCCTGCTGAACGATGTATGCGTGCGGCTCGGCAAACCCGCCATCTTCTCGAGCGTCTACCAGTTCGAAGGGCAGCTGCAGGTGGTGCGGCCGGATCGCGGCGGCGCCTGCCTCCGCTGCATCTGGCCCGAAGCCACGCGCGACGGCCTCGTCGGCAACTGCGCGGAAGCCGGCGTGCTCGGCCCGGTGCCGGGTGTCTTCGGCAGCCTGCAGGCACTCGAAGCGCTGAAGACGCTGCTCGACCTGCGCGGCCAGCTCGGCAACGAGCTGCTCGTGCTGGATCTGCTGACGCTCCAGAGCTCCCGGGTGCGCATCAAGCGCGCAACGACGTGCCCGGAACACGCGAGCGAACGCGCAACGCGCACCCCGCCCTCGGCCGCTCCGGCTGAGCTCGAGATGCATTTCGACTCGCTCGACGAAGCCGCGTCACAGGGCTTGCAGGTCATCGACATTCGCGAAGCACGGGAGCTCGCGGAGATCCCGACGCCCGGCGGCAATGCGCGCCACTGGCCCATGGCAGAGCTGCTTCACGGCTCCGCGACGCTGCAGCCGGCGGGGCGGTATCTGCTCGTCTGCGCAAGCGGCCGACGCAGCCTCGCTGCCACTGAGGAGCTGCGGTCACGAGGCGTCGCGAACGTGTTTTCGCTTCGCGGCGGTATTGCCGGCCTTGCCCACCGATCGCTCACCTGAGGGCCCGCGCGCCGGCCCCCCGGCGCCCCGCGGGGCATCGGGTGCTCCCCCGGAGCGGCGAAGCCCTTTCCTGCGTTGGCTCGGGGTGTGCGCTGTCCTGATGGCCGGCTCCAGCCTGCCGGGGCCCGCCTCAGCGGATGATCCGGAACCCGCGAGCTCGACGCCGCTCCTCGACTTCGCGCTCGAGCAGCCGCCGCCCGCGCCGTCGTTCGTCGATTCTCTCAACAAGCGACTCGCCGGAATCACGGCGGAGATGCAGCGGCACCCGCCTCCGGAAGGCGAGGACTGTGCGCAAACGCTGGGCGCCAATCGCTTCGCCGACCAGTACATCTCGCTGGCAACGATACGTTCCAGTCTCGGGGACTTCGATGGCGCCATCACGGCGCTCGAAAGCGCACTCGAGTGCACGCCACGCGACGCCTCGGTCCATGGGGCGCTCGCATCCGAGCAGCTGCGCGCCGGCAAGCTGGGTGAGGCACGCGCAACGCTCGAGCGAGGCATGACCATCGACCGCGATGACGAAACGATCGACAGCACGATGAGCCAGCTCGACTTCATCGAGGAGCACTGGGCCAGCGCAACCGCCCGCCTCCGCGCGCGCGCAACGATCGAGATGGACCCGGAGCGGGCGACGTACTCGCAGTGCCTGCTGTGGCTGGCGCAACGGCGCGCGGGCGTGCAGGCGCCGGAGCTCGCCTCACGCGACAGCTATGACCTGTGGCCCACGCAGATCCTGGATGTGCTCCAGGGCAGGCTGACGGAAGCCGAGCTCGTGGAAGCCATCAAGGAACGGGAGGCCGCGCCCCGGCGTCGCGAGCAGCTCGCCCAGGCGCTCTACTACGTGGGGCAGCTGCAGCTGGCGAACGGCCAGACGGAGCTGGCCCGCCGCTATTTCGCCGCCGCCGTGGACCTCGAGGTGCCGCACCTCGTCGAGCACCCCATGGCGCTCGCCGAGCTCGAAAAACTTCGGGATACCGGGCAGCCGATGCCGGATTGAACGTCGGGACCGCGGGCACGGCCCCCGGCGCCGATCGACAAGGGCCGATCAATACTGGTCGCGATCCTGCTCGTCGTCCTCGTCGTCGAGGTCGTCGTCATCCTCGTCGTCGTCCCAATCGTCGTCCTCGTCCTCGTCCTCTTCTTCGTCTTCTTCTTCCTCTTCCTCGTCCTCATCCTCGTCGGCATCGGACCAGCCTTCCGGCTCCTCGGTGAGGTCCAGATCCATCTCGTGCCATGCCTCGACGTCGATCTCCTCGATGTCGCCATCGAGGTATTCGATTTCGATCAGCTCGGAATCCTCGTCGACCGACAGGACGCGGAAGGACTCTTCTTCTTCCAGGTTCTCGTACCACTGCCCTGGTGTCGGTTCGTAATCTCTGCTCACCGCTCGCTCACCTTGCCCAACCCCTGACGCGGGGAGCAGCAAGTTTAGGGGGTGGAATACGGTCAGGCAATGACAAGCCGGCATCCGGCAGGGGATACTGCCGTACCTCGCCCGCCGCCTCGATTGCCCTGGTTTTCCGCATCATGTCTGCGCCCCGTTCCAATGCACCCTCGCCGCTCGCCTCCGCCCGGCGCATCGTCGTCAAAGTCGGTTCCGCGCTGCTCGTCGATGCGGAGACCGGACGGCTCAACCGCGCCTGGCTAGAGACTCTGATCGAAGACTTGCTGCGGCTGCGCGCCCGTGACCAGCAGATCATCCTGGTGTCATCGGGTGCCATCGCGCTCGGGCGGCGACAGCTCGAGCTCGCCAAGGGTCCATTGCGGCTGGAGGAAAGTCAGGCGGCTGCCGCCGTGGGTCAGATCCGGCTTGCGCATGCCTACAAAGAGCTGCTGGAAGAGAAAGGTGTGACGGTCGCGCAGGTGCTGCTCACGCTGGAAGACAGCGAGCAACGCCGCCGCTACCTGAACGCGCGCGCCACCCTGGAGGCGCTGTTGGAGCTGGGGGCCATTCCGGTCATCAACGAAAACGACACCGTGGCGACCGCGGAGATCCGATACGGCGACAACGACAGGCTGGCCGCGCGGGTTGCGCAGATGTCGAGTGCGGACTGCCTGTTGTTGCTGTCGGATGTCGATGGCCTCTACACCGCGGACCCGAACCGGGACCCGTCCGCCCGGTTCATCGATCGCGTCCTGCACATCACGCCTGAGATCGAGGCCATGGCAGGCCGCTCCCTGTCCGACGTAGGCTCGGGCGGCATGGCCACCAAGATCCTGGCGGCGAAGATCGCTGTCTCCGCAGGCTGCCACATGTGTATCTCCGCCGGCCGTCATGAACACCCGGTGGCGCGTATCGAGGAAGGCGCGCGGGCAACCTGGTTCGTTCCCAGCGCCACCCCGGTGACCGCGCGCAAGCAATGGATCGCCGGAACGCTGCGGCCCGCCGGTGCCCTCGGTATCGACGAAGGCGCGCTGAAAGCGCTGCGTGCGGGCAAGAGTCTGCTGCCGGCGGGCGTCGTATCCGCCCGCGGCGAGTTCGAGCGTGGGGACACGGTCAGCGTCCTGGCGCCGGACGGCTCGGAGGTTGCGCGCGGTATCGTCGCGTATTCCGATGCCGACGCTGTCCGCATCATGGGCCGCAAGTCCTCCGAGATCGAAACACTGCTCGGCTTCCGCGGCCGAGCCGAGATGATCCACAGGGATGATCTCGTCATCCTGCCCGGCACCGCGCAGGCGACGCAGGAATCCGCAGAGGTGACGCAATGAGTGCTCTGGAAATGAACGCCACTGATGTTGGCAGCGTGATGGAGCAGATGGGTCGCGCAGCGCTCGACGCGTCTACCGTCCTCGCGCAAGCCACCACGCAGCAGAAGAACGACGCGCTCATCGCGGCGGCGAAGGCTATCCGCGCGGCCGCCGCCGACATCCTCGCGGCGAACGCGCGGGACATGGAGGCGGCCCGTTCGCGCGATCTCTCCAACGCGTTGCTGGACCGCCTGAAGCTCGACGAGAAACGGGTGGAGTCCATGGCGCGCGCGATCGAAGAGGTCGTGGAGTTGCCCGACCCCATCGGCGGCGTCTCGGCGGAATGGGACCGGCCGAACGGCCTTCACATCCAGCGCGTGCGCGTGCCCCTGGGCGTCATCGGCATCATTTACGAAAGCCGCCCGAACGTCACCGCGGATGCCGGTGCGCTGTGCCTGAAATCCGGCAACGCGGTCATCCTCCGCGGCGGCTCGGAAGGGGCGCAATCGATCCGCGCCATTCATGCGTGCCTCGTCGCCGGGTTGCGCTCGGCCGGCCTGCCCGAGGCCTGCATCCAGGTCGTTCCCACCACGGACCGGGCGGCGGTCGGCTACATGCTCTCGGGCATGACGGACTACATCGATGTCATCGTGCCCCGTGGCGGCAAGGGCCTCATCGAACGCGTCCAGCGCGAGGCCCGGGTGCCGGTGATCAGCCACCTGGACGGCAATTGCCACGTGTACGTGGACAAGGATGCGGACGCGCGGATGGCCACACAGATTGCCGTGAACGCCAAGATGCGTCGCACCGGCATCTGCGGAGCCGCCGAGACGCTGCTGGTGGACCGGGCAGCCGTGGGCACGCACTTAGCGCCCGTGGTTGGTGCACTTCTCGATGCCGGCTGCGAAGTGCGCGGCGATGAGATTGTGCAGAAGGTCGACGCGCGAGTCCGGCCCGCCTCCGAGCAGGACTGGTACACGGAATATCTCGATTCCATCATCGCCGCCCGCGTCGTTGACGGTGTGGACGCCGCTGTAGCTCACATCGCGAAGTACGGTTCCGCGCACACGGAATCCATCATTACGGAAAATGCCGCCACGGCCGAGCGGTTCCTGCAGCGGGTGGACAGCGCCATCGTGCTCCACAACGCCTCCACCCAGTTCGCCGATGGCGGCGAGTTCGGCATGGGCGCCGAGATCGGCATTTCCACCGACAGGTTTCATGCGCGGGGCCCGGTCGGGGTCGCGGAACTCACGAGCTACAAGTACGTTGTGCGCGGGAAGGGCCAGCTTCGCCCTTAGTACCTCGGTCACCTGGTGCCCGGCGGCAGCGGAATCCGGCTATCGCGACTTCTCCGTCAGCGCATTGATCAGGGTGATGAGGGCGTCCGCGCCCACGGGCTTCAGCAGGTGCCCGTCGAAGCCGGCCGCGCGTGCGGTGTCGATGTCCGCCGGACGGCCCCAGCCGGTCAGTGCGATGAGCACTACTCCCTCGCCCCAGGCCTCCGCGCGGAGGCGGCGCGCCGCTTCGTAGCCATCCATCCTGGGCATGCTGATATCCATGAGCACGACGTGCGGCCTGAATACCGGGCCGATCGCGAGTGCCTGCACACCATCGGCAGCAACCTTGGCCTGAGCCCCATACATCTCGCACAGGAGTGCAAGGCTGAGAGCGGCATCGGATAAGTCATCCACCACCAGAATGCGCCCGGTGAGCTGGCGGCCCGTCGACAACTGAAAAACCCCGTCCCGTGAAAGCTCGTTGTGGTCGTTTGTGAGTATTTAGCAGCAGCAAACATGGAGGGTCTGTCCGGTAGGTGACACAACGAGGAACGGCGATTGCTTAGCTTTCGCGCGGGGATTTTTAGCCGGTGGCTGCTGCGCATGGCAGACGCACAACTGGATAGAACTATCGACGCGAGCACATTGGGCAACCGCCTCCTGGGAGCATTCCTGCGCGAGAACCCATCGCTGCAGTCCGGTCTACACGAGATCACGTATCCCGCGGGTCACGTCGTATACCGCCAGGACAGGCCGATCTCGTACGCCTACTTTCCGGTCGTCGGAGCGCTCGCCCTGACTGTCAACATGCGGGACGGCGCCGGATGCGAGACTACTGCCGTCGGCAATGAAGGGCTGGTCGGTCTGCCCCTGTACTTTGGTCTCAGTTTCAGCCCTTACACGGTCGTCCAACAGACCGAAGGCCGCTCGTTCAGGATGGCGGCGCCCACGTTCCTGGAGACCATCAGGCGCAGCTCGTCTTTGCAGACGCTGATGCAAAGGTATAGCGAGTACTGCATGCGGTTCGCCCACCAGACCGCGGCTTGCAACACGCTCCACAACATCAAGCAGCGTGCCTGCCGCTGGCTGCTGCTCGTGCAGGACCGGGCGGGTACTGAGCAGTTCGCTTTACCCCAGGCCATCCTGGCGGAGATGCTGGGCGTGCGGCGACAGTCCATCAGCGAAGTGGCATCGTGGCTGCGCGGGCGCGGCCTGATCGAGTACAAGCGCGGCCACATCACCATCGTCAACCGCAAGAAGCTCGAAGCTGTCGCCTGCTGTGAGTGCTACGGCGTCATGAACGCCTACTACAATCGCCTGCTGCTGTCCGCCGCATAGCTTCCGGGCACCGGCCGGCGGTCGCCGCCGCACCGCTTTTCCGTCATCGAAGCCCTTGAAAAGACGAGGAATGTCCTCAAGGTAGCCGCTCGTGCGGGGACCCGGTAGAGTGCGCCGGGGCCGCTGAACCGGCCGTACCCTCCGGGGTCGAACCGGTTGCCCAATCAACGTCTCAACGGAGCTCGAACCGCCGCCATGAAACGCGTAGTGCTGTTTCTCGCGACCAACCTCGCAATCATCGTCGTCCTGTCCATCGTCGTGCAGGTCCTGGGGCTCGATCGCTACCTCTATGCCCAGGGCGGAAGTCTCGGCGGCCTGCTGGCGTTCGCGGCCGTGTTCGGCTTCGGCGGCGCCTTCATCTCGCTCGCCATTTCCAAGTGGATGGCCAAGCGCTCCATGGGCGTGCAGGTCATCGAGCAACCGCGCAACTCCACGGAGCAGTGGCTGGTGGAGACCGTCCGCCGCCAGGCGCAGGCAGCCGGCATCGGCATGCCGGAAGTGGGCATCTTCAATTCGCCGGAGCCGAACGCGTTCGCCACCGGCGCGCGCCGGGACAGCGCGCTGGTCGCCGTCAGCTCGGGCCTGCTGCAGCGGATGAACCAGAACGAAGCGGAGGCCGTGCTCGCGCACGAGATCTCGCACGTGGCCAACGGCGACATGGTGACGCTCACCCTGATCCAGGGCGTGGTGAACACGTTCGTGATCTTCCTGTCGCGCATCATCGGCAACCTCGTCGACCGCACCGTCTTCCGGTCGGAGGATGGTCGTGGTCCCGCGTACTTCGTCTCGGTCATCGTGTCGGAGATCGTGCTCGGCATCCTGGCCAGCATCATCGTCATGTGGTTCTCGCGTCAGCGTGAGTTCCGCGCGGACGCGGGTGGCGCGAAGCTCGCCGGCCGCGACAGCATGATCGGCGCGCTCGAGCGCCTGAAGGCCGCGCACGAGCCTCTGCCTGGCCCGCTCAATGCGTTCGGCATCGCAGGTGGTGATGGCCCGAGCGGCATCCGCCGGCTCTTCATGAGCCACCCGCCGCTCAACGAGCGCATTGCCGCGCTCAGAGCCGCGCCGCTCGCCTGATCGCGCTCACTCGATCCCGCCCTCGCAAACGCCCGGCCTCGCGCCGGGCGTTCTGCATCTGAACTGCATCGATCCTCGTATACCGGACTGACCGCTCGCGAGAGTGGCCTGTCTTCGGGTCGCGACGTCTTCGGCTCGCGACGTTTTTACAAGGGATCGATGCTTTGGCTAGATTGCGCGCGCACTCGTGGGGTGGGGTCATCGAAAAATCATCCGTCACCGCGGGCGGTCCATTGCGACGGCTCGCGGGCAATATCCTCTGCTGGTTCGATTCCGGTACACCGGCCGCACCTGTGAACCAGGCGGCCGGGACAGAGCGCGCTTCGGAGAAGGTGGACTGGACGCGCATCCTGCCCTTCATCCTGATGCACGCCGTGTGTCTGGCTGTCATCTGGGTGGGGTGGAGCCCCGTGGCGGTGATCACCGCCGTCGCGCTCTATGTGCTGCGGATGTTCGCCATCACCGGGTTCTATCACCGCTACTTCTCGCACCGCTCGTTCAAGACTTCGCGCGCCGGGCAATTCATCTTCGGTCTGCTCGGTGCCTCCGCGGTCCAGCGCGGCCCCGTGTGGTGGGCGGCCCATCATCGCCACCACCATGCCCATTCGGACAAGCCCGCGGACGTGCACTCCCCCATTCAGCACGGCTTCGTCCGTGCGCACATGGGGTGGTTCCTGTCGAAGAAGGGATTCACGCCGGATCTGAGGTGCGTGCGTGATCTGACGAAGTTTCCCGAGCTGCAGCTTCTCGATCGCTTCGACATCCTCGTCCCCATTGCACTCGCGGTGACCATCTTCTTCACCGGGGTGCTGCTCAAGCACGTGGCGCCGCAACTGGGCACGACGGGCTGGCAGATGCTGGTGTGGGGGTTCTTCATTTCCACGGTCGCGTGCTATCACGGCACGTACACCATCAACTCGCTCTCGCACGTATTCGGCCGGCAGCGCTATCGCACGGGCGACAACAGCCGGAACAACTGGTTCCTGGCACTGATCACGCTCGGCGAAGGGTGGCACAACAATCACCATCACTACCCGAGCTCGGCGCGCCAGGGCTTCTACTGGTGGGAGCTCGACTTCACCTACTACGCGCTGAAGGTGCTGGCCTGGCTCGGCATCATCTGGGACCTGCGATCCGTTCCGATCTCCGCGCGTGACCACTCACCCCGCCGCATCCGGAGTGAATCATGAGAATCGCAGTCATCGGCTCCGGAATTTCCGGCATGACCGCTGCGTATCGGCTGAGCGGTGAGCATGAAGTGACGGTATTCGAAGCCGGAGACCACTTCGGCGGCCACACGTTCACCCGCGACGTGGAGATGGGCGGCCGGACGTACGCGGTGGACCTCGGGTTCATCGTGTTCAATCACCGCACGTACCCGCGCTTCACCGGGCTGCTCGAGGAGCTGCGCGTCGAGTCGCAGCCCTCGAACATGAGCTTCTCCCTGCGCTGCGAACGCACCGGGCTCGAGTACAACGGCACATCGATCAACGCCCTGTTCGCGCAGCGACTGAACCTCGTGCGGCCCTCGTTCCTGCGGATGATCGTGGACATTCTGCGCTTCAACCGCGAAGCCCCGCGGCTGCTGCTCTCAGCGGACAGCACACTCACACTCGGCCAGTATCTGGAGCGCCACGACTACACGGAACCGTTCATCGAGCACTACATCGTGCCGATGGGCCGCGCCATCTGGTCTGCGACGCAAGAGGCGATGCTCAACTGGCCGGCGCGCTTCTTCGTGGATTTCTTCGAGCGGCACGGATTCCTGTCCGTGAACGACAGGCCACAATGGCGTGCGATCCGTGGCGGGTCCCGCGAATACGCCCGCAAGCTCACCGCGCCTTACCGGAACCGCATCCGCCTGCGCACCCCCGTGCAGAGCGTGAAGCGCACGCCAGATTCGGTATTGCTGCGCACGGCGCGCGGCGATGCGGAGCGCTTCGACTATGTCGTGTTCGCTTGCCACAGCGATCAGGCGCTCGCGATTCTCGACGATCCCAGCCGCCAGGAAAGCGAGATCCTGGGCGCGTTCCCCTATCAGGCGAACGAAGTCGCGCTGCACACGGATATCCGCATGCTTCCGCGTGCGCCGCTCGCTCGCGCAGCCTGGAACTACCACTCGCTCGCGGAGCCGCGGCAGCCGGTGGCGCTCACGTACAACATGAACATCCTGCAGACGCTCGTCAGCCCGGAAGTGTTCATGGTCACGCTGAACAGAACCGCGGACATCGATCCGTCGCGCATCCTGCACACAGCCACGATGCATCACCCGGTCTACACGCCGGAAGCCGTGATGGCGCAGAAGCGCCGGCTGGAGATCAGCGGGCAGAACCGCACTTTCTACTGCGGCGCCTACTGGCGCTACGGCTTTCACGAAGACGGCGTCGCCAGCGCGGAGTGGGTGATCAAGGATTTCCGCACCGTCGTGACCCAGGAGCAGGCCATGCGCGGCAAGCGCGCGGCCTGGGCCGTGGTGTAGCGATGGAGAGCTGTCTCTACATCGGTTCCGTGCGACACCGGCGCCACGAGCCGACAGAGAATCGCTTCAGGTATCGCCTCTTCATGTCCTATCTCGACCTGGCGGAGCTGCCCTCGCTGTTCGAGCCGTACCTGTTCTGGTCGGCGAAGCGAGCGGCTCCGGCATGGTTCCGCCGCGAGGACTTTCACGGCGACCCCGCCCGGCCGCTCGATGAGGACGTGCGCAACCTGGTGCGGGAGCAGACGGGATGCCGCCCGACGGGGCCCATCCGGCTGCTGACGCATCTTCGGTTCTTCGGATACTCCTTCAACCCCGTCAGCTTCTACTACTGCTTCGACCCGGCCGGCGAGCAGGTGCAGGCCATCGTCGCTGAAATCACGAACACGCCATGGAAAGAAAGGCACGCCTATGTGCTTCCGGTGAGCGGCTCCGTCGCGAGCGGGGGTGCATGGCGCTTCCGGTTGGACAAGCAGTTTCACGTGTCGCCGTTCATGCCCATGGACATGAGCTACGACTGGCGCTTCAGCGCCCCGGGCGAAGGGCTCCATGTGCACATGGAGAACTGGCGCGATGGCCGCCCCACTTTCGACGCCACCCTCAGCCTGCGGCGCGAGCCGATCTCGAGCGCCGCGCTCGCCCGGGCACTCGTGGGCTTTCCGCTCATGAGCGCCCAGGTGACTGCGCTCATCCACTGGCAGGCGCTGCGTCTCTGGGCAAAGCGCACGCCCTTCCATACGCACCCGAAGAAGCTCACCCCGCGCGTCGGGAACGTTCGAGGAACCTAGCCGCCATGAGTAGCCGACCATCGATCATTCCGCTCGACGCCACGCTGCCCGAGTCGGGCAGCCCGTCACTGCTTGCACAGCTGGGCCGCAAGCTGCTGCTGGCGCAGCTCGCGAAGCTGAAGCACGGAAGCGTGCGTTTCATCGAGCCTGGTGGCGAGCACCGCTTCGGGAAACGCACCGCCGGCTGCGATTTCGGGGCCACCGTGCGTGTGGAGCATCCCCAGTTCTTCGCGGACGTGGCATTCGGCGGCACGGTGGGCGCGGGGGAAGCCTACATCCGCGGTCTCTGGCGATGTGACGATCTCACGTCCCTGGTGCGCATCTTCCTGCGCAACCGCGACCTGCTGGACGGCCTCGACAGCCGCTGGGCACTCTTCAGCCGGCCGTTCCTGAAAGTGTTCCACATGCTGAACCGGAACAGCCGCGAGGGCAGCGCGCGCAACATCACGGCGCACTACGACCTGGGCAACGCTCTCTACGAGCTGATGCTCGATGAGACGATGATGTATTCCTGCGCAATCTACCCGAACGAGCACGCCACGCTCCACGAAGCGCAGATCGCGAAGCTCGACGCCGTGTGCCGGAAGCTTGCATTGACGGAACAGGATCACCTGCTGGAGATCGGAACCGGCTGGGGCGGCCTCGCGATCCACGCGGCCACGAGCTATGGCTGCCGCGTCACGACCACGACCATCTCGCGCGAACAGCATGACTACGCCCGCGCGAAGATCGATCGCCTCGGCCTTTCCGACCGCATCACGCTGCTGTTCAAGGACTATCGCGACCTGACGGGCCGGTTCGACAAGCTCGTTTCCATCGAGATGGTCGAGGCGGTCGGGGCAGACTATCTCGACACCTATCTCGCCAAGTGCTCTGCGCTGCTGAAGCCCGAAGGCTCGATGCTGCTGCAGGCGATCACGATCCAGGATCAGCTCTACGAGCAGGCCCTGGACTCGGTCGACTACATCCAGCGCTTCATCTTCCCCGGCAGCTTCATTCCATCCGTCACCGCGCTCACGAACGCGGTCTGCGCAGCCACGGACATGAAGATCTTCCATCTGGAGGATATCGGCCCGCACTACGCCACTACGCTTCGTGCCTGGCGCGAGCGCTTCTTCGCCAACCTGCCGGCCGTGCGCAAGCTCGGGCTGAACGACAGCTTCATCCGGCTCTGGGAGTTCTACCTCTGCTACTGCGAAGGCGGGTTCCTCGAACGGCAGCTCGGGGACGTGCACATGCTGCTGGCCAAACCGGGTTGTCGTCGTGCTCCGATCACGACGCCGGCCTGAGCAGCCGAAGGGACACGCGCCCGCATCAGGCGACGGCCGCGCAGGTAGACTACGCGGCATGGATGCCAAAGATGTCCACGCCCGCCTGCGTGTTCTGCTGGGCACGGAGTGCGTGCTCACCGCGGACGACGAGCTTCAGCCATTTCTGTCGGATCACCGGAAGCTGTTCCGGGGTCGCGCCCTTGCCGTGGCCCTGCCACGTTCGGTCGAGCAGATCTCGCGACTCCTGGCATTCTGCAACGACAACCGCATCGGCGTCGTTCCCCACGGCGGGAACACGAGCTACTGCGGCGGAGCCACGCCGGACGCCACGGGCCAGCAGCTCGTGCTCTCCATGCGGCGCCTGAACCGGATTCGCAACATCGACCCGCTGAACTGGACCGCCGTCGTCGAAGCCGGCTGCATCCTTGCGGACGTGCAGCGTGCGGCGGACGCTGCGGAACGTTTTTTCCCCTTGAGCCTCGGTGCCGAAGGCACGTGCCAGATTGGCGGCAACCTGTCGACCAATGCCGGCGGGACCAATGTGGTCCGCTACGGAATGATGCGCGATCAGGTGCTCGGGCTCGAGGTGGTGCTCGCGAACGGCCGCGTGCTTTCCTCTCTGAACACGCTGCGGAAGGACAACACCGGGTACGACATCAAGTCGCTCTTCCTGGGCGCCGAGGGCACGCTCGGGGTCATCACCGCCGCGAGCCTGAAGCTCTATCCGAAGATCCGCGCCAGTGCCACCGCGTTCGCGGCCGTGCCGACCGTGCACGCCGCGGTCGCGCTGCTCAGTGAGCTGCGCGAAGCCAGCGGCGATTGCGTGAGCTCGTTCGAGCTGATCCCGCGCTTCGGCGTGGATCTCACGACAAAGCACATTCCCGGCGTCACGGATCCGCTCATGGAGCGCTACGCCTGGTACGTGCTGTGCGAGCTCACCTCCTCACGCTACGTGGACACGCTCGAAGCCGTTCTGGAAGGTGTGCTCGAAGGCGCGCACTCCCGGGGCATCGTCCTCGATGCGGTGCTGGCCCAGAACGAGCGTCACCGAAGGGACTTCTGGAAGCTGCGCGAGAGCATTCCCGAAGCCCAGCGCATCGACGGTGCGAGCCTGAAGCACGATATTTCCGTGCCCGTGGCCGTTCTTCCGGACTTCGTCGAGCGCGCCTCCGCATGGATCGCCGCGAACGTGCCGGAGGGCCGTCTCGTCGTCTACGGGCACGTGGGCGACGGCAACCTGCATTTCAATCTCAACCAGGCTCCGGGGGCGAGCCAGGAAGCCTTCATGGCGCGAGAGCCCGCGACGAAACGCGCGATTCACGATATGGTTCGGGACTTCTGCGGGAGCTTCAGTGCCGAGCACGGCATCGGCCGTCTCAAGGTGGGCGAGCTCGAGCGGTACGCGCAGCCGGTCGAGCTCGACCTGATGCGCGCCGTGAAGCACGCGTTCGACCCGAACGGCATCCTGAACCCGGGCAAGGTTTTACGGGCTGAAGGCTCCAGCGAAAAATAGAGCCGGCTGACCAGAGGAATCCTGAATCATGCATCGATGCCGTTCCGGCGGTGTGGGGCGCGCGCTCGCGCTCACCCTGGCCTTCCTCGTGCCCCTGGGCCTCGTCGCGTGCGGCAAGCCGCAGCCTGCCGACAACGCCGCCGCATCGCAAAGCGCGTCAAGCGTTGCGCCGCGCGCGGAGGGCGCACCGCAGATCGTCACATCGGCCGACGGCGTGCACATCGAGTATCACGTCTACGGCAGCGGCGACCCGGCCATCGTGCTCGTTCACGGCTGGTCCTGCGACTCGAACTACTGGAAAGAACAGATCGAGGCGCTCAAGACGAGCTACACCACCGTGACGGTCGATCTTGCCGGGCACGGCGCGTCGGGGCGCAATCGCACCGACTGGTCGATGGGCAATTTCGGTGAGGATGTCGCGGCGGTCGCGCGGCAGCTGCAGAACGGGCGCGTCGTGCTCGTCGGCCATTCCATGGGCGCGCCGGTGGTGCTCGAGGCCGCGCGGCGCATCGGGGACCGGGTCATCGGCATCATCGCGGTCGACTCGCTGAAGACCATCGGCCAGCCGCCGATGCCCGAGGCGCAGATCGAGAAGGTGCTCGAGCCGTTCCGCGCGGACTTCATCGGCCACACGCGCGAATTCGTCACCGGCTCCTTCTTCCAGCCGGACGCGGACCCGGCCTTCGTGCAGAAAGTGGCGTACGACATGTCCCTCTCCCCGCCGGAGGTTGCGGTTCCCGCCATGCAATCCCTGCTGCGCATGGACTTTGCCCAGGTGCTGCCGGAGATTCGCGTGCCGGTCGTGGCCATCAACGCGAGCAACGGCATGCCCGCGGACATCCCGCGAATCCGGAAATCCCTGCCGCGCTTCCGGGCCGTCACACTCGACAACACCGGCCACTTCCTCATGATGGAAGCCCCGGACCGCTTCAATTCGGTTCTGCTCGCGGAAATAGAATCGATCGTCGGCAAGACGGATTGACCTGAGCGCTCACGCGCGAGGCGGTGACTCGGCACGCGCCTCACATCAGGCAGCCGGTGTGCGCGCTGCGACCGCACCAGCCTGGATCCAGCTCGGATAATGCGGGCCGGTGTCGCTGACCCTGTCGAGCGCTTCGATATCCTGCGCTGAAAGCTCCAGATCCACCGCAGCCAGGTTGTCCTGCAACTGATCGACGCGCTTCGCGCCGATGATCACGCTGGTCACGGCGGGCCTGGCCAGCAGCCACGCCAGCGCAACCTGGGCCGCACTGACCCCATGCTGCCCGGCGATGCGCTTCAGCACGTCGATGATGTCGAACGCCCTCTCACGATCCACGGGCGGGAACTCGAATTTGTCGCGCCTCGATTCACCCGGGGTGTTCCGGTCGTACTTGCCGGACAGGAAGCCTGCGGCCAGCGGGCTCCAGACCATGAGTCCCAGCTTCTGATCCTCGATCATCGGCAGCAGCTCGTGCTCCAGATCGCGGCCGGCCAGCGAGTAATACGCCTGGATCGATGCAAACGGCGCGAGGTTGCGGCGTTCGGCAATGCCCAGTGCCTTCATGACCTGCCAGGCAGCCAGGTTCGAGCAGCCGATGTAGCGCACCTTGCCCTGGTGCACGGCATCGTCCAGGGCCCGCAGTACTTCGTCGAAAGGCGTCAGCGGATCGAAATTGTGGATCTGGTAGAGGTCGATGCGGTCGGTCTGCAGACGCTTCAGGCTGTCCTCCAGCGACCTCATCATGTGTAGCCGGGACTGGCCGCTTCGATTCGGTCCGGTCCCCATCGGTGCATGGAACTTGGTCGCCAGCACGATCTCCTCGCGGCGTGACTTGATCGCCTCGCCGAGGAGCAGCTCGGACTCGCCGCTGGCGTAGACGTCCGCGGTATCGATGAAGTTGACGCCTGCATGGAGCGCCGCGTCCACGATGGCCTGCGTCTGTTTCTGATCCAGTCCCCCGACTTCGTTGTAGATCGGCTGGTCGCGCCCGCCGAACGTCATGCTGCCCAGGCACAGGCGCGAGACGAAAACGCCGGTGTTGCCGAGTAATGTGTATTTCATGCTGATTCACCCAAGAACAGTTGCGACGGGTCTGGTTGCCCCGAAGTCATCGCGGCAAGGGTGACGGTGGAAGTCGGTGTAATCCATGCAATAAAGTCCATATTTTCGTCGCAATCGTCCAATTCATCATGGACCCGCTGTCAGATGTGTTCGCGCTCCTTCAGGTCGAAGCGCTCGTTTCCGCCCGCTTCGAGGCGGGCGGGGACTGGGCCGTATGGTTTCCGGCGCAGCCGCACATCAAGTTCGGCGCCGCGATGCGCGGTCGCTACTGGCTCACCCTCGATGCCGACACCCCCAGGCTCATCGAGCCTGGCGACACCTACCTGCTGACCAACTGCCCGAGCTACGTCATCGCCAGCGATCCGGCATTGCAGCCGGTGGATGGCAGCGCGCTCTACGCGGCGGCGCGTGGCAACCGCGTGCGCCATGGCGGCGAAGACACGCTGGTGCTGGGAGGCAGCTTCGTGTTCGACCAGCGCAATGCCGGCCTGCTGATGGACGTGTTGCCACCGATCATCCAGATTCCCGGCAGCGATCCGGCATCCGCAGTGCTGAGAACGACGCTCCAGCTCCTGGACGATGAGCTGCAGGCACAACGCATGGGCACCACGGTGGTCACGAGCCGGCTTGGCGATGTGCTGCTGGTGCAGGCGCTTCGCGCACATGCGTCCAGTGGCGCTCCCACCGGATGGCTTGGCGCGCTGGGCCATCCCAAGATCGGCGCTGCGCTGCGGTTGATACACGGCGATGTGGCGCGGAACTGGAAGGTGGAGGACCTCGCGTCTGCGGCCGGCATGTCGCGCTCGGACTTCGCGCGCAAGTTCAGGGAACGCGTGGGCCTGCCGCCACTGGACTACCTGATCCGCTGGCGCATGCACGTGGCACGGCATGCGCTGCGGCAGGAAGGGGCATCGGTAGCGGTCATCGCGCGATCGCTGGGCTATTCGTCGGAGAGTGCCTTCGGCAATGCGTTCAAGCGCATGTTCGGACGCTCTCCCAAGCGCTACTGGACGAACGAAGTGAATGCCGCCGAGCGATCACCCGATCGCACACTCTCGTGATCCGCCAGCCACCGGGCAGTGCCCTGGGTGGGCGACGCTCGCACGCGCGTCAGGATGCGATTTCGCCCGTTTCAGGCACGAGCGGTGCGCAGCGGATCGTCATCCATCCGAGATCGATCTGGATCTGGCGCGTGTCGAGCTCCGTCCAGGCGGAGGCGACAGGCTCCGGATCGTTCGGCTGTTCGAGTTGCAGCAGGAGGGCGTCGCGATTGCTGGCGAACAGCCAGTCGCCGCTTCGCAGGATGAGCTCGAACTTGCGGCCGTCGGGAGTGGTGAAGCGCGCGCGGCCGCCCTGGTCGTGGAGGTCGAGTCGTGCGAGCTCTCGCAAGTCACCGACCTTCCCGGTGGAAGACCAGGCGATCCGGCAGGTAAACAACCGCGCGTCGTTCGGCGAGAACCAGTTGTAGCCGACGACTTCCTCCTGGAGCTCGTCGTCGCTTTCGCGCAGCAGCCGGCGCCGGTACCAGTACAAGTCGCTGCCGATGACGATTCGATAGTCCACGTAAAAAGCCGTGCCGCGAATGATCTGCCGGCAATCGAGCCCCGTCGTGCCGCCGCGAAACTGGTCGCCTTCCTGGTGGAGCACGAGGTCGCATCCCTCGGTGGCGGCGATGTCGGAGGCGCGAAGTGCTGCCTGCAACTGCGGGCTGATGCTGAGCTGCCGCCACCTGTCGGGGTCCGTGAAAGTGTAGGGGAACACACGAACACGTCGCGCGCCGGTGGCATCGGGTTCCACCCGCAGCAGCAGTTGCCGCCTGAGGATGGCGGGCTCGTCGTGCAGAAACTCTTCGAGGTACAGCACGCGCTGCCCGAGCCAGGGCACCTGAACGCGTGACACCACGGTGCGTACGCGGATGGGCTCTTCATCCGAGAACGTGGGAGACCCGCCCGCGAAAGTGACGACGGCCTGCTCGCTCGAATCCCGCTCGCCGGGCCACACCTGCACCAGCAGATCCGCGGCTGCGGTGGAATCGGAGACCGCTGGTGCGCTGATGAGCTCCGCGGCGGCTGCGACGCTCGTGGCGAGCATCATGGCGATGGCGGCCCAGGGCCGATCGCGCGGAGTGGTCATGGGAAATGCGCCTCGCCTCAGGCGCGAACGACGCGGACCAGCCCTTCCTGCGCCGTGCTGGCGACGAGACGCCCGTCGCGCGAGAACACGCTGCCCCGGCCGAAGCCACGAGCGCCCGATGCGCTGGGGCTGTCGATCGCATACAGCAGCCAGTCATCCACCCGCAGGGGGCGGTGGAACCACATTGCGTGATCGATGCTGGCCATCACGATCCTGCTGCTGAAGAAGGAAAGCCCGTGTGGCAGGGTCGCCGTGTCGAGAAGGTAGAAGTCCGACACGTACGCGAGCAGGCGCCGATGCAGCGACTCGTCCCCGGGCACCGGGCCGCTCGTGCGAAACCACACTTGCCGCGCGGGCGGTGCCTTGCGCGGATCGAGCGGGTTCACGGGCTGCACCATGCGGAACTCGAACGGCCGCGGCGCCTCGACGAACTTGCGAACGCGCTCGGGCATGTGATCGAGCTGGGGCCGCAGCACGTCGACCATGTCGGGCAGCTCTTCGGGCGGCGGCACCTGGGGGATATCGATCTGGTGCTCGAGCCCCTCTTCCATCACCTGGAAAGACGCCGTCATGTTGAAGATCTGCTCGCCGTGCTGGACGGCAACGACACGACGGTTCGTGAAGCTGTGTCCATCACGGCTGCGATCCACTTCGTACACGATGGGGGCGTTGAAATCGCCCCGCCGGAGGAAGTAGGCGTGGAGGGAGTGCACGATGCGCCCCTCCACCGTACGCGAGGCAGCGGTCAGAGCCTGGCCGAGCACCTGACCGCCGAAGACCTGCGCACTGCCGATGTCACGGCTCGCGCCCCGAAACAGATTCACCTCGAGCTGTTCCAGCTCGAGCAGGGCCAGGAGATCTGTCGTCTGCGGGCTCAACGGAATCAACCGAAGATGAGCTTGCCCTTCATGAGCGCCGAGTGGCCGGGGAAGGTGCACTGGAACGTGTAGTCCCCGCCTTTCTGCAACTGCGACGTCGGGAACGTCACCGAGGTGGACTCGCCACCGCCGATGACCTTGGTGTGGGCGATGACGCGCTTGTCGTCCGCCTTCACGTAGTTCGCGGCGAGCCCGGCGCCCAGGCCGTCGTTCGCCACAGCGGTCGCGTCCGCAGTCTTCGACAGCACCCAGTTGTGGCCCATGGTCGCGGCCGGCAGCTTGCCCGGGTGGTGCAGCGTGAGCTCCACGGACGTGCAATCGCCAGCAACCGTCAGCTCTTTCTTGTCGTACTGCATGAGATCGTTGCCGGAGATCTCGAGCTTGCACACCTTGTCAGCCGCCTGGGCCGGCGCGGTGAATGCGAAGGCATTCAGGCCGATCAGCGCAGCGGCGAATAACGTGTTGCGAGTGGTCTTCTTCATCGAAACGCCCTCCTCGGGCCAGTGTCAGGTATCAGGAATCTGAAACGCCGAGCCGCTTCTGCATCACGGGGCTCGTGGTCGTGTACTGCAGGAACTGTTTCTTCTGCGGGTAGAGGTGGTGCTGGATCGCGAAGGCCGCCAGCGCCGCCTCGTGGAAACCCGAGAGGATCAGTTTCTTCTTGCCGGGATAGGTGTTGATGTCGCCCACGGCGAAGATGCCCGGGACGCTCGTCTGGAACTTCTCGGTGTCGACCTTCAAAGCCTTCTTCTCGAGCTCGAGGCCCCACTCCGCGATCGGGCCGAGCTTGGGATGCAGGCCGAAGAACACCAGCACATGATCGCAATCGAGGGCATGCATGCCGCCATCGAGGCCCTTCACGTTGATGCCACGAAGCGCGCCGCTCTCGTGCACGAGCGAATGCGCGATGCCTTCGATGTGGCGCATGCGGCCAGCAGCCACGAGCTCGCGCATCTTGAGCACGGAAGCGTGCGCGCCGCGAAACTCAGTGCGCCGATGCACCAGCGCGAGACTTGCCGCCTTCGGCGCAAGCTCGATGGCCCAGTCGAGCGCGGAATCGCCGCCGCCGAACACCACGAGGCGCTTCCCGTGCAGCAAGTGCGCGTCCCGCACGCGGTAGCGGATGTCCGTGCCCTCGAATGCTTCGGCGCCCTCGAGACCGAGGCGCCGCGGCTGGAAGGACCCGACCCCGGCGGCGATGACGACGGCGCCTGTATTGAAAGTGGTGCCCGCCACGGTGCGCAGCATGAAGCGGCCATCCTCGCGCTTCGTGAGCTCCGACACTTCCTGGCCCAGGTGGAACTGGGGATTGAAGGGCTTGATCTGCTGCAGCAGCCGGTCCACCAGCTCCTGCGCACCGCAGACCGGCAGCGCCGGAATGTCGTAGATGGGCTTGTCCGGATACAGCTCGGTGCACTGGCCGCCCGGGTGGGCCAGGGAGTCCACGAGGTGTGCCTGGATACCCAGCAAGCCCAGCTCGAAGACCTGAAAGAGCCCGCAGGGGCCGGCGCCGATGATCACGACCTCCGTCTCGATGACGTTCGAGGCGGGGGAAAGGGATTGGCTCAAGGCGATGACTACGCTTTCGAAAAGGACGGGGATTATAGTACGTCCCGCAGCCGCACCGTGGCGTGGGGTGCCAGGGCTGCCTGTCGGGCCTGGGCTGGTGTGGGAGGGGATCGCGGGCCGCAAAAGCCACGCCTTTGCGGCCGGAAACGAGGCAACAATCCGAAAAAAGGGCCGCAGGCCACTTTATTTCCAGCAAACATCTCCAGCAAACGAGGGGGGTCCCATGATCAGGCTGAACGTGAATGGGAGAGACGTGGACGCGGACGTGGAGGAGGACACCCCTCTTCTATGGGTGCTGCGGGACACACTTGGTCTCACCGGCACCAAATACGGCTGCGGCAAAGCCTTGTGCGGGGCCTGCACCGTCCATCTGAACGGGGCACCCGTCCGCTCCTGTGTCACGCCCGTGAGCGCCGTGGGCGAACAGAGAATAACGACCATCGAGGGCCTCGCGCCGAACCGGAGCCACCCGGTGCAACAGGCGTGGGTGGAGCTGGACGTGCCTCAGTGCGGGTACTGTCAGTCCGGCCAGATCATGTCCGCGGCGGCCCTGCTCGCGCAGAAGCCCGTGCCCACGGACCAGGACATCGACGCAGCCATGGCCGGCAACATCTGCCGTTGCGGCACATATTCACGCATCCGGGCAGCCATCCACCGCGCTGCCCGCCTCGAGACGGAGAAGACGTCCGCCGCCTGATTCCGCGCCGCAAACGTCGAAGGGGGGTATCTCGGTCATGAGTCTCGCCAGACGCGATTTCCTGAAGCGCTCCGCCATGCTTTCCGGCGGCCTCATCCTTGCGCTGAATCTGCCCGGTTGCAGCAAACCTTCCGATATCACCTCGAGCGGCCAGCCCGTCGATGTGAATGCGTGGCTGCGCATCGGCCCCGACAACTCGATCACGTTCTTCTGCGACCGTTCGGAGATGGGCCAGGGCGTGTACACCGCGCTGCCCATGCTGCTCGCGGAGGAGCTGGGTGTTGCGCTCCATCGCATCAAGGTGGAGTTCGCGCCGCCCGGGCTCGTCTACACCAACAACCTGCTCGGGACGCAGATCACGGGTGGCAGCACCAGCGTTCGGGATGCGTGGGAAAAGCTCCGCAAGGCCGGCGCACAGGCGCGCGCGATGCTCGTTGCGGCAGCCGCCAGCAGTTGGGGTGTGGCGCCAGCCAACTGCAAGGTGGAGGACGGCACCATCATTTCACCGCATCGGAAGATGCTCACGTTCGGGCAGGTCGCCGAAGCTGCCGCGAAGCTCCCTGTGCCGGAGCACGTCACGCTCACAAACCCTGCGGCATTCAAGATCATCGGCACCCCGGCGAAGCGGCTCGACACGCCTCTGAAGGTGGATGGCCGCGCGCAGTACGGCATCGACGTGCGTCTGCCGGACATGCTCTATGCCGCATTGGCGCAGCCCCCGACGCTGGGCGGCAAGGTGAAGCGCTTCGATGACACGGCGGCGAAGAGCCTTCCCGGCTACAAGGCGACCGTCCAGACCTCTTCCGGTATCGCGGTGGTGGCGGATTCCTGGTACCGCGCGCGCAAGGCGCGGGACGCGGTGAAGATCGAGTGGGACAGCGGCCCGAATGCTTCCCTGAACGACGCCGCAATCCTCCGGGGCCTGCAGCGCGCTGCCGCGTCCGATGGCAAGGTGGCGCGGCAGGATGGCGACGCGAATGCGGCGCTCAAATCCGCGGCGAAGGTGCTCACGCGGCAGTACACGTTGCCGATGCTGGCGCACGCCACTCTCGAGCCGCAAAACTGCACGGCCGACGTGCGCGCGGATCGCTGCGATCTCTACGTGCCCACGCAGATCCAGCTCGTCGCGCAGGCGGTGGCGGCAAAAGCCGCCGGGCTGACGCCCGAACAGGTGAACGTCCACACCACCTTCCTGGGCGGCGGCTTCGGGCGCCGGCTCGACGTGGATTTCATTCCCGCGGCCGTCGAAGCCTCGAAGGCCGTGGGCAAACCGGTGAAGGTGCTGTGGACCCGTGAGGACGACACCACGCACGACACCTATCGCCCTCCTGCGCACGACGTCGTCTCGGGCGGGCTGGACAAGGACGGGCGGCTCACCGCGTTCAGGTTGCACCTGGTCGGCCCCTCCGTCACCGCGCGCATGTTCCCGGCCGCGGTCGAGAAGAGCATCGATCCATTCGCCATCGAGGCGGCGGCGAACTATCCGTATGACGTGCCGAACGTGCTGGTGGACTACGTGCAGCACGAAATCGGCATCGACGTGGGCTACATGCGCTCCGTGAGCCACGCGCTCAACTGCTTCGTCGTCGAGACCTTCATGGACGATCTCGCGATCGAAGTGCGCAGGGATCCCGTGGAGTTCCGCATGGGCCTGCTGGAGAAACAACCACGCTATCGCGAAGTGCTTCGGCTGGCGACGCGTGAGGCGCGGTACGGCTCACCACCGAAGGGCCGCTTCCAGGGAGTCGCGCTCATGGAAGGTTATGGCACGTACATGGCACAAGTAGCGGAGATCTCCATCGTCGATGGCAAGGTGAAGGTCCATCGCATCACGTGCGCGCTCGACTGCGGCCTGGTGGTGAACCCGGACACTGTGATGGCGCAGGTGGAGGGCTCCATCGTTCTTGGCCTCACCTCCACGCTCTGGGGCGAGATCAATCTGCGGAACGGGCGCGTGCAGCAGGCGAACTTCGACAGCTATCGCCTGGCGCGCATGACCGAAGTGCCGAAGGTCGACACGCACATCGTCAGCAGCAACGAGGCTCCGGGCGGCATCGGTGAGCCCGCGGTGGCGCTCGTTGCGCCGGCCGTGTGCAACGCCGTGTACATGGCCACCGGGCGCCGACTGCTCTCGCTACCGCTTACCCGGCACAGGCTCGCATAGTGGCAGGTGGCGGGCGCACGGCTGCATCATGAGCGCCTGCCACAGGAGAGACGCTTGAGCTCAAATGCCGATCTTCACGCTCGCCGCCAAGCTGCAGTCGCGCACGGCGTCTCGAACTCGATTGCCGTGTATGCGGACCACGCTTCGAACGCAGAGCTCTGGGACGTCGAAGGCAAGCGCTACATCGATTTCGCCAGCGGTATCTCGGTGCTCAACACCGGGCACGTGCACCCAAAGGTGCAAGCGGCGGTGGCCGGGCAGCTCGGGAAGCTGATGCACGCGTGCTTCCAGGTCACGCCGTACGAGGGCTACGTCGCGCTGGCCGAGAGACTGAACGAGCTCGTGCCGGGCAAGGAGCCGAAGAAAACCCTGTTCCTCAGCACGGGCGCCGAGGCGGTGGAGAACGCCATCAAGATCGCACGCTTCCACACGAAGCGTTCGGCGGTGATCGCGTTCAGCGGCGGCTTTCACGGGCGCACGCTTGCCTGCATCAGCCTTACGGGCAAGGTGCAGCCATACAAGGCCGGCTTCGGGCCGATGCTGCCGGAAGTGTTCCACCTGCCTTTCCCGATGCCCTTCCACGGCATCACGGTCGAGCACTCGCTCGAGGCGCTCGGGGCGCTCTTCAGGGCAGACGTGGACCCCGCCCGGGTCGCGGCCCTCATCATCGAGCCGGTGCAGGGCGAAGGCGGTTTCCATCCGGCCCCGCCGGAGCTGCTCCGCAAGCTCCGGTCGGTGTGCGACCAGCATGGCATCGTGTTCGTCGCCGATGAGATCCAGTCGGGCTTCGGGCGCACGGGCCGCATGCTCGCGATCGAGCATGCGGGTGTCGAGCCCGATCTCGTCACCCTTGCGAAGAGCGTCGCCGGAGGGGTGCCGCTCTCCGCCGTCGTGGGCAAGGCGCAGATCATGGATGCGCCCGGGCCCGGCGGACTCGGCGGAACGTTCGCGGGCTCCCCTCTGGCCTGTGCGGCGGGCCTTGCCGTGCTCGACGTCATGCGGGAGGAAAAGCTCCTCGAGCGGGCCGAGCAGATGGGCAGCTTCCTGCTGTCCCGACTGAAGGAGTTGCAGGCGCGCATCCCCGCCATCGGGGACGTGCGGGGGCTCGGGGCCATGGTGGCCATCGAGCTCGTGAAGAACGGGCGGGCGGATTCGCCGGACACCGAGCTTGCGAAAGCGGTCGTTCAGGCCGCCGCGGCGCGCGGCCTCGTCGTCCTGGCGTGCGGGCAGTACGGGAATGTCATCCGCTTCCTGGCTCCACTGACCATCCCGGATGCGCTGCTGAAGGAAGGCATGCACCTGTTCGAACAGGCCCTGGGAGATGCGATCCAGTCAACCGCCGCCACGGGCCGAGGCACCGCGGCGACCGGCTGATGCGCGATCGCGCTCGACGGGATGCGGGGATCGCGGCGCGCGCCGCGAGCCACCCGCCGCTCAGGCGCGGCCGGCGTTCGCGTCAGTGGGCGTGTGGAAGTACTCGCTCTCGGCAGCGAGCTGTTCGACCAGCTTCTTGAGTTCAGCCATGCGCCCTTCGGCAGTGCTGATGGGCATGCAGTCCTGGCACCGCGGGTCGCCGCAAGGCTGGCGGGAATAGAGCCAGTACTGCAGGGCGCCGGCGAGAAGGCCGTCAGCGATGTCCCACAGATCGGCATCCTTGTCCCGGTCCGCCAGGCGATTGCCCAGGTCCACCGCTTTCGTGAAAGCTGAATCGAAGGTGTCCGCGATCTCTGTCATGGCGGCAGTATAAGCCAAAGAAGCACGGGTCCGACCTTCCGAAGCGCGCGCCGGATTCGCGCAGCCATGGCCTGGTTTGCGCCGAGCGCGGCAGTTGAATTTCGCGGTGAAGCCCATGTTCGGTGGAGCAAGCGTGGCGCCGGCGCCGCGGCCAGGTCCGGTACCGGACACAGCCGGAGCCCCTGTTTCCACGGCGACCGCCGGACCGGCAGGTGTCAGGCCGCTCACTCCGCTCACGGTGGAGTTTGTAATTCGTACCCGCTTTACGGGCTGTTCGACGGCCCCACCGCCTGCCAGGTCATCCGCCCGCGACGCTTCTGCGATCTCTGCCACGGAAGCGTGGCCTTGCCGCCCTCATCATGCCCCCTCCGGAATCACGCTCGACCGGCTGCATGGATGCACCCGCGAATAGCTTATGTCGTATGCAAGAGCAGGCCACTGAGGCACATCAACCCGCGTCGGTCAGCGCGCCTTCCGTGAACGCGGCGAGGGCCTGGCGTTCGTTGCGCCTCGGCATCGGCATGCGCCTGGCGCTCGGTCTTGCCGCCGTGGGCGCGGTCATCCTGGTGGGCCACAAGCTCGCGACCGAGACCACTCGAAACGCGGTCGAGGCCGTACGGAGCATGCAGCGCGACCACGAGCCGCTCGCCCGCCAGGCCGGCACGCTGGTGGAAAAGCTGGTGGCCTACGACAGGGCCGTTGCCGAATACGTGCGTGGCGCGAGGATGCCGGATGAAGCGTTGATCACGCACGCGCGGGTCGCGCTTCAGAGCGCGATGACTTCCGCCTTCGATGGCGACCCCCACCCGGCACTGACACCCGCGATCACGAAGTTGCGCGACGGGCTCGACCGCCACATCGCGCGTGGCCTCGCACTCGTGAAGCAATCCGCGCAGCGCGCCGACTGGGTCGCGCAACGAAACACCGCGCTCGAGCAACTCCACCAGCGCGTCGTCTCGGCCGGCGGGAGCGGTGTGCTCATCGACCAGAACCAGGTATTCGCGAGACGTTCGCTCGTGGAGCTCGCCACCGCCGCGAACGCGTTGCGCCGACCCTTCGCCAGCAGCAACGCGGAGTCGAAGCAGGAGAAAGCCTTCTCCACGACGCTCACCCGTCACGCCGACGAGCTGAACCGGTCGCCGGGGCGCGCCTGGATCGATCTCGTTCGCGAGGACTTCAACACCTCCGTCCGCCTGCGCCGGGCCATCGAGGAATTCGACGCCACCAACGGCCAGGGACGACGCGACTTCCTCGACGAGGGCGTGGCCCTGATCGTCGCCGCACAGCAGGAGCTCCAGGCACCCGCACGGCGCGCGCTGCTCGTTGCAGCCGAGAACGCGGCAATCGCGGCTGAAGACGCGGAGAGCACACTCGGTCGCACCGGCATCGCGGTCATCGCGGTGGTCGTCATCGTGTCGATCGCGCTGATGTTCAGTATCACGTGGCCGGTGCGCCAGCTCATCAGGGCCACGAGCCAGCTCGCCTCGGGGAATCGCAGCGCGCGTGCTCCGCGCGGCGGCGCTGCCGAGGTCGATGCGCTCGCCGAATCGATCAACGCGATGGCGGATCAGGTCGTGGCGGCCGAAACGGAGCTGCGTGCCCATCAGACGGAGCTCGAGAACCACGTGGCCGAGCGCACTCGGCAGCTGCATCACCTGGCGCACCACGACCCGCTGACGCAGCTTCCGAACCGCCGCCAGCTGTCAGCCCGCCTTGGGGGCGCGCTCGCGCGAGCCAGCTCGACCGGCCAGCAGCTCGCCCTGCTCTTCGTGGACCTGGACAACTTCAAGTCGATCAACGACACGCTCGGACACAACTTCGGCGACCGAGTGCTGCAGCTCGTGGCCGAGCGGCTGCGGACCGCGGCAGGCCCGCGCTCGCTGCTCGCGCGGCTGGGGGGCGACGAGTTCACCGTGCTGATCGAAGACGTGAAGTCCTACGACGAAGTGGTGGAGCGTGCGAACGACATCGTGCTGGCGCTTCAGCAGCCGCTCTCCATCAAGGGGCGTGTTCTCTCCACCAGCGCGAGCGTCGGCGCAAGCCTCTATCCGGAACACGCTTCGGATGCGGATTCGCTGCTGCGTGCCGCGGACGTCGCGCTCTTCAGCGCGAAGGAGCTGGGCCGCAATCGTTCCGCGGTCTACAAGCCCTCGCTGTACGACGCTGCGGCTCAGCGCTTCCGGCTCGAGCAATCGCTGCGACGGGCCGTCGAGGCGGGCGATCTGATGCTGATGTACCAGCCGCAGATCGCGCTCCACACGCTGGAACCCGTGGGAGTGGAAGCGCTGCTTCGCTGGCGCAAGCCGGATGGGCGGATTGCAACGGCGACGGAGTTCATCCACATCGCCGAGAAAACAGGCCTCATGCACGAGCTCACGGAGTGGGTCCTGCGCGGCGCGACGTCCGCGGTCGCATCGTGGCGCGCGCAAGGCTGGACGCGCGCGTCGGTCGCGATCAACGTGTCGCCCCAACAGCTCTTCGAGGGCACTTTCCCCGATCACGTGAAGCAGGCGCTGCAGGTCACGCGGCTTCCGGCCAGCGCGCTCGAGCTCGAGCTCACGGAGATGGTGTTCCAGACAGGCGCCTCCACCATCGATGCGCTCACCAGGCTGCGCGATCTCGGCGTCGCGATCGCGCTCGATGATTTCGGAATCGGCTATTCCTCCCTCACCTCGCTCGAGCAGCTGCCGCTCACGCGCGTGAAGCTCGATCGCATGCTCGTCGAGTCCGTGGACTCGAACCCTCGCTCCGCGGCGATCGCCCGCTCGATCATCGCGCTGTGTCATGGGCTCGGACTGCAGGTCGTCGCGGAAGGGGTCGAGCGCCCGCCCCAGCTCGAATTCCTGTCGAAGTGCGGGCCGGTGAGCGTTCAGGGCTACCTCGTCTCGCATCCCGTCGCCGCGGAAGCCGTGCCTGCAGAAGTGATGGCCGCCGCGCAGCGCGTGCGCGCGCTGCTGGAGGAAGCCGCCAATCGTGGCGACCCGGACAATCCGGATCAGGGATCTCTCGTCTTCGTCGGTGCAAGCCCCCGCAGGCTGCGCAGCTGAGCACCAGCCGACGCGGCTCGTCAGGCGGCGGCACGACCTCCGCCAGCACCGCGGCGGCACCCCCTCATGTGACCGGCCAAGGCCGCGTCGATTAAGATGCGGCGCCCGCGAACCGCCGGGCCCTTTCGGCAGGGAGTCTGCATGCGTCACCTCCGGCCCCATGTGGCCACCGCTTTGCTCGTCGCGCTCGGATGCGGTACGAGTGTTGCCATGGCCGCACCGACTCTCCCCGAGCTTCAGACCATGACCGCCCGCTTCGCCCCGGTGGATGTGCGCGTGGATGTTTCCCAGCTGCCGGAGAACGAGCGTCGGGCGCTCGTGCGCATCATCCAGGCGGCGCAGATTCTGGATGCCCTGTTCCTGCAGCAGGTGTCGGCGAGAAACACCTCGAGGCTGCTGGAGCTCCTGAACGACGAGAGCCCGATCGGCAAGGCGCGGCTTGCGTACTTCCTCATCGAGAAGGGGCCGTGGTCGTCCCTCGACGGCAACGAGCCCTTTCTGCCGGGTGTGGGGCCGAAGCCGCCGCAGGCCAACTTCTATCCGGCCGACGCCACGCGCGAGGAAGTGGACGCCTGGATGAGCTCCTTGCCGAAGGCCGAGAAGGAAGCCGCAACCGGTTTCTTCACCACGATCCGCCGCAACCCGGAGGGCAGGCTCATCGCCGTCCCCTATTCGCTCGAATACCAGGGCGAGCTCGGGGAAATGGCGCGGCTGCTGCGTGAAGCGGCAACCCTCACGAAGCAGCCGACGCTCCAGGCTTTTCTGGAGAAGCGCGCCGCGGCCTTCATCAGCAACGCCTACTACGACAGCGACGTCGCGTGGATGGAGCTCGACGCCTCCATCGAGCCCACCCTCGGGCCGTACGAGGTCTACGAGGACGAGTGGTTCAACTTCAAGGCCGCGTTCGAGGCCTTCATCACGCTGACCGACGTGGAAGAGACCCGGAAGCTCGAGCGCTTCAGCGGCGAGCTGCAGGAGCTGGAAGATCACCTGCCCATCGATCCGCAGTATCGGCGCGCAAAGCTCGGGGGCTACTCCCCCATCCGCGTGGTCAACGTCGTCTTCAACGCCGGGGATGCCAACCATGGCGTGCAGACCGCTGCGTTCAACCTGCCGAACGACGAGCGCGTCGTCAGCGAGAAGGGATCCAAGCGCACGCTGCTGAAGAACTTCCAGCAGGCAAAGTTCGACAAGGTGCTGACGCCCATCGCCGCCATCGCGCTCGCCCCGGCGGACCGCCAGCTCGTCGCGTTCGATCCGTTCTTCACGCACATCCTCATGCACGAGCTGATGCACGGGCTCGGGCCGCAGACCATCCGCGTGAACGGGCGCGAGACGACCGTGAGGCAGGAGCTGAAAGAGCTGAATGGTCCGCTCGAAGAAGCCAAGGCGGACGTGTCCGGCCTCTGGGCGCTGCAGTACCTCATGGACAAGGGCGTGCTCGACAAGAAGCAGGAGCGCTCGATGTACACGACGTTCCTCGCTTCCACTTTCCGCACGCTGCGGTTCGGGCTCACGCAGTCGCATGCGAAGGGCATGGCCCTGCAGGTGAACAACCTGTTCGATCACGGCGCCATCAAGGTGGACAGCGAGGGCCGGTTCTCGCTGGATATTCCGAAGACCAGACAGGCGGTGACGAGCCTGACGCGGCAGATCATGACGCTTCAGGCCCGGGGGGACTACGCGGGCACCCAGGCGCTGCTGAAGCGCATGGTCGTCATCCGGCCCGAAGTGCAGCGGGTGCTGGACAAGCTGACCGACGTGCCCGTCGACATCGCCCCCCGGCTCGTCACCGCCCAGGAGCTGCTGCGGCAATGAAGATCGAGCTGACGCCCATGGAGGCGCGCGTGATCGGCTGCCTCATCGAGAAGCAGATCACGACACCCGACCAGTATCCGCTGTCCCTGAACGCGCTCGTGAACGCGTGCAACCAGAAGAGCAACCGCGACCCGATCATGGACGTCGACGAGGCCACGGTTCAGCGCACGCTCGATGATCTTTCGAAGAAGCACCTCATCATCGAGCGGTCGGGGTTCGGCAGCCGGGTGCCGAAATACCAGCACCGGTTCTGCAACACGGAGTTCGGGTCGCTGAAGCTTTCACCGCAGGAAGTTGCCATCATCTGCGAGCTGCTGGTGCGCGGGCCGCAGACACCCGGTGAGCTGCGCACGCGAGCGAGCCGCATGGCGCCTTTCGGTGATGTGAGCGAAGTCGAAGCGGCTCTCGAAACCCTGCGCACGCGCGAAGGCGGCGCGTTGGTGGCTCGCCTGCCGCGCGAACCCAATCGACGCGACTCACGATGGGCGCATCTGTTCAGCGGCCCCGTCACCGAGGCCGTGGATACCGAAGAGCCCGCAGCTGCGGCCCGCCCGGCGGATGCAGTTGTCGGCACACCCGCTGCCGTAGCCAGCGCGCCAGCTGGCGCGCCCGGCACAGCGTCACGGCTGGATCTGCTCGAGGAGCAGGTGCGGGAGCTCCGCCGCGAGCTGGATGAGCTCAAGCGCCGCGTTCCCACCTGAAACGGCAGGCTCACCACGACGCGGGCGGATGGCAGCCGCGCCGGAAACACACTCGACGAGACCGGGCAACAGTGCCCGGAGGCGCGTGTGGGGGCCGGGTGCCAGCCGATCAGAACGCGATGCGCCTGGTCATGGGCACGAAGTCGATGGTGAGGCCCGGCGCGAGCTCATGCGTCACGCGGCCCATCGGCGTGTAGCCCCGCGCGGCGTAGAATTTTGCGCCCGGGAGAGTGCCCATCAGCTCCATCCGGCAGAAGCCGCGTTCGCGGGCAGCGGCCTCGCAGTGTTCGAGCAGCAGCGTGCCGATACCCTTTCGCGCGTGAGGCGGGTCGACGAAGAAGGCGCGGATCTTTGCCGCGTCGGAGGCCGGGTCGAGCACGGATGCGTCGCGCCGGCTCCCTGCATCACTGCCGAAGAGCGTGCGGCGATAGCTCCACCCTCCGCAGGCGACGAGCGCGCCCCCGGATTCGACGACGAAGTACGTGGCATCACGCACCAGTTGTGTGTCCACCCCGAACGCGCCGCGCAATGCGCCTTCGACCTGTTCGGGCGCGTAGTCGCCCGCGCTCAATTCCCGGGCGGAGCGCGCGATGAGCCCGTCCAGCGCAGGAATGTCGTCGAAGGTGGCGGGACGAATCGAATAGCTCACGATGGATGCTCAGCGTGTGCAGCCGCGGGAGGCAGCTCACGCCCCCCGTTTTCGGAGACCCGCGGCACCGTGCCCTTCGACAGCCCGGTACCCCGCATCGGGATGGTCCGTGAAGAACCCGTCGATGCCCGTGGCGAGATAGGCTTGCAGCTCCCCTCGCAGGTCGCCGATGCGTGAGGGATCACTGCCGGCACGCATCGCCGGCGGGAGAAAGAAATTCTCGGCACGGAAAGTCCAGGGATGCACTTGAAGGCCCGCTGCATGCGCAGCGCGAACCAGCGCCGTCGGTGCCCTGAGCGCCCCATCCACAGCCCGCGGGATGACCAGGGTCTTGCTGGGACCGATCGCGTTCGCATAGGCGGCAATCTCGCGCAGACCGGCGGGCGTGATCATTTCCGCGTACGTATGCGTTCCGATGCGGTCGTAAGGTGCGCCGGAAGCTTCGATGAGCTGCACCAGCGGCAGGCGCGTCCTCTTTCTCAGGCGCCTGAGATTGCCGACCTCGAACGACTGGATGAACACCGGGGCGTTCGTCCCGCTGTACCCATGTCTCGCGAGCGCCTGGAGCAACGGCCGATCCATGGAAAGCCCCAGGCTCTCGAAGTACGTAGGATGCTTCGTTTCGGGGTAGACGCCGATCGGCCGCGGCTTCGGCACGCCGGCGCGGCGGGCCGCCGCCGCGCGCTGCACGTCGAGCGAACGGATGAGCGTCAGTATTTCGTCGAACGTAGGGATCTCGAGCTGGCCATCGAAGCGGGTGTTGGCCGGCCGCAGGTCCGGAATGCGCTCGCGGGCCCGCAGGGTCTTCAGCTCCGCGAGCGTGAAGTCTTCGGTGAACCAGCCTTCGACCCCGGCCCCGTCCACGACCTTCGCCTTGCGGCGCCTGGCAAACCGCGGATGGTCGGCCACGTCCGTGGTGCCGCCGATCTCGTTCTCGTGCCGGGCCACGAGGACCCCGTCCTTCGTCATGACGAGATCGGGTTCGGCGTAGTCCGCACCCTGCTGGATGGCGAGGAAATACGCCGCCAGGGTGTGCTCCGGCACGTATCCGCTGGCGCCCCGATGCCCGATGACGATCGGGCGCAGCCGGCGGACGTCGGAACCGGGCGGTCTTTTCGCACGCTTGGAGGGCATTCGGCCGCGAACTGTACCCGAATGGTGTCGCCAGGGCTCCCGTTGCTGTGCGATCGCCTTCGCCGCGAAGGCCGCGCCGCGCGGACCGGGTCTCGCAGGCCGGTCACGCCGGCTGGCTGGCCCGGTCGCGCAGGCCGGGCCTCACAGGTCAGCCGCCGGGCCGGGCGGCGTAGGCAGCAAGCGACTTCTTCACATTGAAGCAGGGTGCTGACAGAGTGCCTCCCCTGGGAATGTCACTTGCTTGGGCAGGGCCGTGCTAACGGAACAAGACATCTATCTATTCCGTGAAGGCACGCATTTCCGCGCGTACGAGAAGCTCGGCGCTCACCCCGTCGAGGGTTCCGCCGCGCGCGGCGCGGGGGGTGCGGGCACTCACTTTGCGGTCTGGGCGCCGAATGCGGCGCGTGTTTCCGTCGTGGGCGATTTCAATGGCTGGCGCCCCGACGCGAACCCGCTCGCGTCCCGGCCGGACTCTTCCGGGGTGTGGTCGGGTTTCGTGCCGGGCGTACGCCACGGCGCTTTGTACAAGTACCACATCGAATCGAATCACCGTGCCTACACGGTACAGAAGAGCGACCCTTACGCTTTCCATTGCGAAACGCCGCCCCGCACCGCTTCGGTGGTCTGGGATCTTGCCTACAGCTGGGGCGATGACGACTGGATGCAGGGCCGCGCGAAGCGTAACGCGCTCGATTCGCCCTGGTCCGTCTACGAAGTGCACCTGGGGTCCTGGCGTCGCAATCCGCTCGAAGGCAACCGCTCACTGACCTATCGCGAGCTCGCGCATGAGCTCGGCGACTACCTCTCGGAAATGGGCTTCACGCACGTGGAGCTGATGCCCGTGATGGAGCACCCGTTCTACGGTTCCTGGGGCTATCAGGTGACGGGGTACTTCGCGCCCTCCTCGCGCTACGGCACGCCGCAGGACTTCATGTACATGGTGGATTACCTTCACCGCCGCGGCATCGGCGTGATCCTCGACTGGGTCCCGTCGCACTTTCCGACCGACGAGCACGGCCTCGCCTATTTCGACGGCACGCACCTCTACGAACACGCCGACCCGCGCATGGGATTCCACCCGGAGTGGAACAGCTCCATCTTCAACTACGGCCGCGCGGAAGTGCGCAACTTCCTCGCGAGCAGCGCACTCTTCTGGCTCGAGAAGTACCACGTGGATGGCCTGCGTGTGGATGCCGTGGCATCGATGCTCTATCTCGACTATGCGCGCAACCCCGGAGAGTGGATTCCGAACCGCCACGGCGGCAACGAAAACCTCGACGCTGTCGAGTTCCTGAAGAGCCTGAACCTGGCGGTCTATCGCGATCACCCCGACACGCAGACGATCGCGGAGGAATCCACCGCCTGGCCCATGGTGTCCCGCCCCACCCACCTCGGCGGGCTGGGCTTCGGCTTGAAGTGGAACATGGGCTGGATGCACGACACGCTCCAGTACTTCCAGAACGACCCGATCTATCGCAAGTATCATCAGAACAAGCTCACGTTCGGGGTGTGGTACGCCTTCACCGAGAATTTCGTGCTGCCGCTCTCGCACGACGAGGTGGTGCACGGCAAGGGCTCGCTCATCGGCAAGATGCCCGGTGACGAGTGGCAGCAGTTCGCGAACCTGAGGTTGCTGTACGGGTACATGTGGGCCCACCTCGGCAAGAAGCTGCTCTTCATGGGCGGCGAGTTCGGCCAGAAGCGCGAGTGGGCGCACGACAGCAGTCTCGAGTGGCACGTGCTGCAGTATCCGCTGCACTCCGGCGCGAAGCAGTGGGTGCGGGATCTGAACCGCTTCTACCGCGAGACCCCGGCGCTCTTTCAGAAGGACTTCAGCTCGGATGGTTTCGAATGGATCGATTGCAACGACACCGAAGGCAGCACGCTCTCGTTCCTGCGCAAGGGCGCAACGCCCGAAGATGTGGTCCTCGTCGTCTGCAACTTCACGCCCGTGCCTCGCGACAACTACCGTCTGGGAGTGCCGCGAGGGGGCCAGTGGCTCGAACGCCTGAACAGCGACGCGCAGGAGTATGGCGGCAGTGGCATCGGCAACTTCGGGCTCGTGGAGGCCGCTCCACTCCCGGCGCACGGCCGTCATCACTCGCTGACCCTGCGGCTGCCGCCACTCGCAGCCCTGTATTTCACACCAGCCTGAAGGGTCTGCGCGGATGACCAGGGCGCGCGTCGTCATCGAGAACATCACGCCTCAAATCGATTGCGGACGCTTCCCGGTCAAGCGCGTCGTGGGCGAGCCCGTGAACGTCGAGGCCGACGTGTTCGCGGACGGTCACGACGTCGTGGCCGCCGAGCTGCTCTACCGCTCCGAGCGCGCGACCGAGTGGAACCACATCCCGATGACCTCGCTCGGCAACGACCGCTGGACCGCGCGGTTCGTGCCCCGTGAGATGGGCCGCTACGCCTTCACGGTGCGCGCGTGGGTGGATCACCTGGCCACGTGGCGACGCGATCTCGCAAAGAAACAGCAGGCAGGCCAGGACGTGACGGTCGACCTCATGCGCGGCAAGCAGCTGGAGCAGGAGGGGCTGGATGAGGAAATCGTCCTCCAGCACGAGCCGCCGATCGCCGTCGAGGTCGATCGCGAACGCGCGCGCTTCTCCTCGTGGTACGAGATGTTTCCGCGCTCCGCCTCAGCCGAGCCCGGCAAACACGGAACGCTGGCGGATGTGGAAGCTCGCCTCGCCTACGTGGCCTCCATGGGTTTCGACGTGCTCTACCTGCCGCCGATCCACCCCATCGGCTTCACGGAGCGCAAGGGCCGGAACAACAACCCCGGGGCAACGAAAAGTGATTCCGGCAGCCCGTGGGCGATTGGTGCGGCGAGCGGCGGGCACAAGGCCCTCCACCCGGAGCTCGGCACGCTCGAGGACTTCCGCCGCCTCGTCGCGAAGGCGGATGACCTCGGCATCGAGATCGCGCTCGACATCGCTTTCCAGTGCAGCCCCGATCACCCGTACGTGACGGAACATCCGGAATGGTTCCTGAAGCGTCCGGACGGAACCATCCAATATGCCGAGAACCCGCCGAAGAAGTACCAGGACATCTATCCGTTCCACTTCGAGACGGACGCGTGGCGCGAGCTCTGGGCCGAGCTCAAGAGCGTGTTCGATTTCTGGATCGCGCAGGGCGTCCGCGTGTTCCGTGTCGACAATCCGCATACCAAGCCGTTCGCGATGTGGCAATGGCTCATCGCGGAGATCAAGCGGCCGCACCCGGACGTGTTGTTCCTCGCCGAAGCGTTCACGCGACCCAAGGTGATGTATCGGCTCGCGAAGGCAGGCTACACGCAGTCGTACACCTACTTCTCGTGGCGCAACGCCAAGCGGGAGATCACCGACTACTTCGTCGAGCTGTCGCAGCCGCCGGTCAGTGACTTCTTCCGCGCCAACCTGTGGCCGAACACGCCGGACATTCTCCCGGAGTTCCTGCAGTACGGCGGCCGGCCGGCTTTTGCGATACGGCTGATCCTGGCCGCAACGCTCGGCGCGAGCTATGGCATCTATGGCCCCGCTTTCGAGCTGCTGGAACACAAGGCCCGTGAGCCGGGCAGTGAGGAGTATCTGGACAGCGAGAAATACCAGATACGCGTGTGGCCGCTCGACCACCCCGACAGCCTCCACGACCTGATCGCGCGCGTGAACCGCATTCGCCACGAGAATGCCGCGCTCCAGAGCGACCGCGGCCTGCGCTTCCACGACATCGACAACGAATCGCTGATCGCATATAGCAAGACCACCGAAGATGGCGTGGACTCCGTGCTCGTGATCGTGAACCTCGACCCGCACCACGAGCACTCCGGCTGGCTGAACCTGAAGCTGGCCGACCTTGGCGTCTCTGACGAGAAGCCGTTCCAGGTGCATGATCTGCTCTCGGACGCGCGCTTCCTGTGGCAAGGCGCGCGCAACTACGTGGCCCTGAACCCCGCGCAGTCCCCGGCGCACATCTTCCGGATCCGCCGCCGCGTGCGCACTGAGCGCGACTTCGATTACTTCTTATGAGCGACCCTCTCTGGTACAAGGACGCCATCATCTACGAAGTGCACGTCCGCGCGTTCTGCGACAGCAACGACGACGGCGTGGGCGACTTCGGCGGCCTGATGCGCAAGCTGGATTACATCCAGGACCTGGGCGTCAACACGATCTGGCTGCTGCCCTTCTACCCCTCCCCCGGCAAGGATGACGGGTACGACATCGCGGACTACCGCAACATCCATCCGCAATACGGCACGCGCGAGGACTTCCGCGCATTCGTGGACGAGGCGCACCGGCGCAACCTGCGGGTGATCACCGAGCTCGTCATCAACCACACCTCCGACCAGCACCCGTGGTTCGATGCCGCCCGCAAGGCGCCGCTCGGTGACCCGAAGCGCGACTACTACGTGTGGAGCGACTCGCCCACGAAGTACGCCAACACCCGCATCATCTTCACCGACACCGAGACGTCGAACTGGACGCTCGACCCGATCTCGAAGCAGTACTACTGGCACCGTTTCTTCAGCCACCAGCCCGACCTCAACTTCGACAATCCGCACGTCGAGCGCGCGGTGACGCGCGTGATGAAGTTCTGGCTCGACCAGGGCGTCGATGGGCTGAGGCTCGACGCGATCCCGTATCTCGTGGAGCGCGAGGGCACGAGCAACGAGAACCTGCCCGAGACGCACGAGGTGGTGAAGCGCATCCGCAAGCTGATCGACGAGCAGTACGCGGACCGCATGCTGCTCGGCGAAGCGAACATGTGGCCCGAGGACGTGCGCGACTACTTCGCCGACGGCAACGAGTGCCACATGGCGTATCACTTCCCGCTGATGCCGCGCATGTACATGGCCATCGCGCAGGAAGATCGCCACCCGATCGTCGAGATCATCGATCAGACGCCGGACATCCCGGACAACTGCCAGTGGGCCATCTTCCTGCGCAACCACGACGAGCTCACGCTCGAAATGGTCACGAGCCGCGAACGCGACTACATGTACAAGATGTACGCGGCGGATGCCCGTGCGCGCCTGAACCTGGGCATTCGCCGGCGCCTGGCGCCCCTCATGGACAACGACCTCGACCGCATCAAGCTCATGAACAGCATGCTGCTGTCGATGCCGGGCTCGCCGATCATCTACTACGGTGACGAGATCGGGATGGGCGACAACTTCTATCTCGGCGATCGCAACGGCGTGCGCACGCCGATGCAGTGGAGCCCGGACCGCAACGCCGGTTTCTCCCGCTGCGACCCGCAGGGCCTGTATCTCCCGCCGATCATGGACCCGATCTACGGCTACGAATCCGTGAACGTGGAAGCCCAGACGCGCGACCGCTCCTCGCTGCTCAACTGGATGAAGCGCATGCTCCAGACGCGCAAGGGCACCCAGGCCTTCGGGCGCGGCACGATGAAGTTCATCCGGCCGGGCAACCGCAAGGTGCTCGTGTACCTGCGCGAGTACGGTGACGACATCATCCTGTGCGTCGCGAATCTCGCCCGCTCGGCGCAACCCGTCGAGCTCGAGCTGTCGGCCTACAAGGGCACGGTGCCCATCGAGATGCTCGGCCGCACCCCCTTCCCGCCCGTGGGCGACCTGCCCTACATGCTCACGCTGCCGGGATATGGCTTCTACTGGTTCAAGCTGAGCCGCGAGGTCGAAGCGCCCTCCTGGCACGAGGAGCGGCTCCCGCGTGACGACCTGCCCGTGCTCGTGCTCATCGACGGCTGGAAGAGCTTCTGGGCGGAGCGCCCCGGAAACTGGCGATCGAGCGCAACCTCCAAGCTGCGCGCGCAGCTCGAAGAGCGCGTGCTGCCGGCCTTCGTCGCCGAGCAGCGCTGGTTCGCGGGGAAGGGCTCGCCCATCAAGCGCGTCACGCTCGTGGACATGGGCGACTGGGAGACCGAGCTCGGCAGCTGGCTGCTCGCCCTGTTCGACATCGAGACGACGACGAGCGTCGCCCGGTACCAGCTGCCCCTCGCGAATATCTTCGAGGATGTGGAGGAGAGCCGCTGGTCGAAGGTCCAGCCCGCAGCGATTGCGCGCATCCGCCACCAGGCGCGCGTCGGCGTGCTGGCGGACGCGACCTCCGACGAGAACTTCTGCCGCGTCATCGTCGATACCATCGGCCGGGGCGGCGAGTACGGCACCGAGCGCGGCCAGCTCATCTTCCGGCACACGACGGCGTATCCGGAGCTGCGTGGGGATGAGACGGCGGATCTCACGATGAGGCCGCAGGGACAGGGAACGAACACCACGCTGCGCATCGGCGATCGCTTCTTCCTCAAGCTCTACCGGCGGCTCACGCCCGGGATCAATCCCGAGATCGAGGTCGGCACGTTCCTGACGGAGGTGGCGCACTTCCCGAACATCGTTCCGGTGGCCGGCTCCGTCACATACCGCGGCAAGGATGGAAGCGAGTACGCGCTCGGCCTGTTGCAGGCGTTCGTCATGAACCAGGGCGACGGATGGGAGTTCACCATCAACTACCTCGAGCGGTTCATCGAGGACCGCCGCGGTGGCGCAAAGCTGTCGGATGACGCGCACGGAGCATACGTGGCACTGGTGCGCATGCTGGCGCAGCGCACCGCGGAGCTGCACGTTGCCCTGTCCACCGCGACGGATGATCCGGCCTTCAAGCCGGAGCCGATCACCTCCGAGGACCTGCGCAGCTGGACGGACAAGATTCGAACGGAGGCGCAGCGCACGTACGAGCTGGTCGCGAAGCCCGAGGATCTGCCCGAGGCGGTGCGAATGGATGCGATCCAGGTGGCCGAGACACGCGAGGGACTGGGCCGGCGCATCGAAACGGAAAGCACGCGTCTGCTCGCGAACGGCCTGAAGATCCGCCATCACGGCGACTATCACCTCGGGCAGGTGCTGCTGAAGCGCAACGATTTCATCATCGTCGATTTCGAGGGTGAGCCGGCTCGGCCGCTCGCGGAGCGGCGCGCGAAGAGCTCCCCGCTGAGGGACGTGGCGGGCATGTTCCGGTCGTTCACCTACGCGCGCCAGGCGGCGCTTTACCGCTGCTCTGTGACCTCGACGGAGGACTGCGCGCGCTGGGATCCGCATCTGGTCGCGTGGGAACAGGAAAGCCGCGAAACCTTTCTACGGGTGTATGACGAGATCGCCCGCGCAGCCGGCCTTTACTCGAGCCTCGAGGAGATCGAGCCGTTGCTGACGCTGTTCGAGATCGAGAAGGCGCTCTACGAGATCCGGTACGAGCTGCGCAACCGTCCCGAGTGGGCAGCGATCCCCTTGCGCAGCCTCGTCGCGTTCAGCAGCTGACGAGGCCGAAGGAATCACCATGGACAAGCCCGTGCCTGCAGTCGCCGAGCCGACTGCGCCGGACGATCCGGCGGCTTCCGCTGCGCGCGCTGGCGCCCCTGCGAGGTGGACCGCCGACTCGCATGCGGTTGCGGATGTGCGGCCGGCTGCGGACGTACCCCATCCGGACCCCGCGCAACCCCATGTGCCGAGTGTGCACACGGACGGACGATCCGCGCGCAAGCTGATCACGGCAGTGTGGCCCGGCCATCCCTATCCACGCGGTGCCACGTGGGATGGCGAGGGAGTCAACTTTTCGCTCTTCTCCAGTCATGCGGACCGGGTGGAGCTGTGCGTGTTCGACCCGACAGGGCGGCGCGAGCTGCAGCGGATCGAGCTGCGCGAGCGGACAGATGACTCCTGGCACGGCTATCTGCCCGAGGCACGGCCCGGCCTGCTGTACGGGTATCGCGTGCACGGTCCCTACGATCCCGAGCGCGGACATCGATTCAATCCCCACAAGCTCCTGATCGAGCCCTACGCCAAGCACGTCCAGGGCGGGATCAAATGGAGCGACGCGCACTTCGGCTACCGCGTCGGGCACGTGAAGGAGGACCTTTCGTTCGACAAGCGCGACAGCGCGCCCGGCATGCCCAAGTGCCGCGTCGTCGACCCGGCATTCACGTGGGGGAATGATCGGCCGCCACGCATTCCCTTCCACGACACCGTCATCTACGAGGCACACGTTCGCGGCATGACGATGCGTCACCCCGACGTGCCGCCGGAGCTGCGAGGCACCTACGCCGGGCTCGCCACCGCGCCGGTCATCGAGCACCTGCTGCGCATGGGCGTGACGGCCGTGGAGCTGATGCCTGTTCACACGTTCGTGGACGACCGGCATCTGCTCGAGCGAGGACTGAAGAACTACTGGGGCTACAACACCATCGGATTCTTCTCGCCGGACATGCGGTATTCCGCTACCGGGCGCATCAGCGAATTCAAGACGATGGTCAAGACCCTGCATTCGGCGGGCATCGAGGTGATTCTCGACGTGGTCTACAACCACACTGCCGAAGGCAACCAGATGGGGCCGACGCTTTCATTCCGTGGCGTCGACAACGCTTCGTACTATCGCCTGAGCCCGCAGGACCCGCGGTACTACATGGATTTCACCGGCTGCGGCAACACGCTGAACATGCAGCACCCGCGCGTCCTCGCGCTGCTGATGGACAGCCTGCGCTACTGGGTCGAGGAAATGCACGTCGATGGCTTCCGGTTCGACCTGGCTTCCGCGCTGGCTCGCGAGCTGTTCGACGTGGACCGCCTCGGCTCGTTCTTCGACACGATCGGGCAGGACCCGACGCTCTCCCAGGTGAAACTGATCGCGGAGCCATGGGATGTGGGCGCCGGCGGCTACCAGGTCGGCAACTTTCCGCCGGGCTGGAACGAGTGGAACGATCGCTATCGCGACACGGTGCGCGCCTACTGGAAAGGCGATGAAGGCCTGATCGGCGACTTCGCGCGCCGCTTCACGGGCTCGGCGGACCTCTACGAGGCGAGCGGACGCAAGCCGCACGCGAGCGTCAATTTCATAACGGCACATGACGGATTCACGTTGCAGGATCTCGTGAGCTACAACGGCAAGCACAACGAGGCGAACGGCGAAGACAACCGCGACGGCAACGACAACAACCGCGCATGGAACCACGGCACCGAGGGCCCCACGGATGATCCGGGGATCAGGGCGCTGCGCGCCCGGCAGAAGCGCAATCTCGTTGCCTCGCTCCTCCTGTCGCAGGGGGTGCCAATGCTGCTCTCCGGTGACGAGATGGGCCACACGCAGGGCGGCAACAACAACGCGTACTGCCAGGACAACGATATTTCCTGGCTCCACTGGGACCTCTCCGACGAAGACCAGCAGTTCATGGAGTTCGTCGCGCAGATGGTTGCCTTCCGGCGGCAGCACCCGGTGTTCAGCCGGCGGCGCTTTCTGCAAGGCCGCACCCTGAGCGATGGCGTGAAGGAAGTCGCCTGGCTGCGGCCGGACGGCGAAGAGATGACGGATACCGAGTGGCACACGCCGTTCAACCGCTGTCTCGGCGTCTACTTCGCCGGCACGGTGATCGAGCGCGTGGACCGGCGCGGGCGCCCCGTGAAGGACAACAACTTTCTCGTTCTCTTCAACGCGCACCACGAGCGCATCGATTTCCTGCTACCCGAGTTCCACGCGGGTGGCGCCTGGCAGGAGGTGCTGGACACCTCCGACGCGCAACACCCTTTCTCGAAGCAGGCATACCACGCGAACGACACGTTCCCGCTCGAAGGGCGGTCCATGGCCGTGCTGATCGCGACCACGCCGCATCCGGCTCTGCATCTTCGCGGCGAGCCCAAAGGACCCGCCGCCACGCAACCTCCGCCGTCGGGCACGAGAAGTCGGCCACGACGCCAGAAACCCGAGGACAAGCCCGCGCCCACTCCGGAACCCGTTGCCCTCGCCGCACCGGCAAAGCCCACCGAACCCCTCCCCGACAAGCTGGGTGAGGACGCGAAGGGCGGGTGAGGACGGGCGTGGTGGGCCTTCGACGACGTCACTCGATGCCGTTCGGCGCGGAGCTCGTCGAGGGTGGCGTGCGATTCCGGCTGTGGGCACCGGCAGCCAAGTCCGTCGTGCTGCGGCTCTTCGAGAAAGCGGGCCCGCACGCGCTGCCGCTGAACCCGCGGCCCGGCGGCTGGTTCGAGCTCGTCACCGACGCGGCACGCGCAGGCAGCCGCTACAAGTTCCGCATCGACGGCGGCGTCGAAGTGCCGGACCCGGCCGCGCGCGCGAACGAAGACATCGAAGGCGCGAGCATCGTGATCGACCCGGGCAGCTACGACTGGGGTGACGCGGACTGGCGCGGCCGGCCCTGGCACGAAGCCTCGATCTACGAGCTGCACGTAGGCACTTTCACGCCCGAAGGAACCTTTGCCGGCGTCGAGTCACGCCTCGATCACCTCGTGAACCTCGGTGTGACGGTGATCGAGCTCATGCCGATTGGCGACTTCCCGGGCGCGCGCGGCTGGGGATACGACGGCGTGCTGCCCTTCGCGCCGGATGCCGCGTACGGCACGCCGGACGAGCTCAAATCGCTGATCGACGCCGCGCACCGGCGCGGCCTCGCGATGATGCTGGATGTGGTCTACAACCACTTCGGCCCGGAGGGCAACTGGCTGCATCTCTATGCGCCACAGTTCTTCACGGATCGGCACCACACTCCCTGGGGCGCGGCCATCAACTTCGATGGTCCCGACAGCCGGACCGTGCGCGACTTCTTCATCCACAACGCGCTGTACTGGCTCGAAGAGTATCGCTTCGACGGCCTGCGCGTAGACGCGGTGCACGCCATGCATGACGACGGTGAGCGACATTTCATCCAGGAGATGACCGAGCGGCTGCACGAAGGCCCCGGTCGCACGAGATCCGGACTCGACCCGCAGGCCCACGCTTCGGGCGAGGGCGCGCAAGCGCGCGCCGGGTCGGTCCCGGGTGCGCCGGCCGATGCCGAAGCGCCCGCACAGGGTTCCGACGACAAGCGTCCGATCTACGTCGTGCTGGAAAATGGCGCCAACCAGGCCCATCTGCTCGGCACGCCGGGCGCCCCCTGCGAGGCGGCCCACGCCGACGCGCAATGGAACGATGATGTGCACCATTGCCTGCACGTCATTCTCACGGGCGAGACCGACGGCTACTACGTCGACTATGCGAGGCGCCCGCACGAGATGCTCGCGCGAGCGCTGGCGGAAGGCTTCGGGTACCAGGGCGAAGCCTCCGAGCATGCGGGCGGGCGCGCACGCGGCGAGCCGAGCGGCCACCTTGCGCCGACGGCGTTCGTGAACTTCCTCCAGAACCACGATCAGATCGGCAATCGCGCCTTCGGCGAACGCCTCCACCAGCTCACGAAGGAAGAAGCCCGTCTCGTCGCGGCCACCGCCGTGCTCCTGCTCTCCCCTTCGCCGCCCATGCTCTTCATGGGGGAGGAATGGGCGGCGCCGGAACCGTTCATCTACTTCTGTGATTTCGGGCCCGAGCTCGCCGCCAAGGTGCGTGAGGGCCGCAGGCAGGAGTTCGCGAAATTCACGCATTTCAGCGGGCAGGACGCCGCGAACCTGCCGGACCCCACGGCGCCCGGCACTTTCGAACGTGTGAAGCTCGACTGGCAGAAGGTGGACATGCCGAGCCACGCGGGGTGGCTCGAGCACTACCGGCGGCTCCTGACGATCCGTCAGCGGGACATCGTTCCGCGCATCCCGGAAATCCGCTCCGCCAGGTGCGTGAAAGTGGATGCGAGCGGCGCGTTCGCGGTGGACTGGACGACGGCGGACGGCGGCACGCTGCATCTGCTGGCGAATCTCACGCACTCGCCTGCGCCCATGGTCGGGCGGGCGGCGGGCCGCGTCATCTACTCCACGCATCCGAACATCCGCGGCACGATGAAGCGCAACGAGCTCGAGCCGTGGAACGTCACCTGGCTCTGGGAGAGCGCGCGTGGCTGATGGCGACGGTCACCAGGCCATCATCCCGCGCGCCACCTACCGGCTCCAGCTCAATTCCGCCTTCACGTTCCGGAACGCGACGGAGCTGATTCCGTATCTCGCCGAGCTTGGCATCAGTCACCTCTACTGCTCGCCTTACTTCCGCGCCCGGCCAGGAAGTGTGCACGGCTACGACGTAGTCGATCACAACACGCTGAACCCGGAGATCGGCACAGCCGAGGACTTCGAGAAGCTCGTTGCCACGCTTCGCGAGCACGGCATGGGGCACATCCTGGATTTCGTTCCCAATCACGTTGGGATCATGGGCGCGGACAACACCTGGTGGATGGATGTGCTCGAGAACGGCAAGGCTTCCCGCTACGCGGAAGTCTTCGACATCGACTGGTCGCCGCCCACCACCGTGATCGCCGAAAAGCTTCTGGTCCCCGTGCTGGGAGATCCCTACGGAACGGTCCTGGAGCGCGGCGAGCTGCAGCTGCGGTACGAGCCCGAGCACGGCTCGTTCGCCGTGTTCTACTTCGAGCATCGCTTTCCGATCGATCCGCAGACTTATCCGGTGGTGCTGGAGCGCGTGCTGGCCCGACTTCCCGCGCCGAGATCCGAGACGGATACCCGTGCGCGCATGACGGCCACTCACCTGGCGGCCGGCCCCGCCGATGCGGGCAGCGCGGCGGCAATCATGGGCACCGTGGAAACGCCGGCGCAGGACACGGCGCGGCTGGAGCTCGAGAGCCTCGTGGCGGCGTTCCGCAACCTCCCCAGCCGGGAATCGTGCACGCCCGAGCAGATCATCGAGCGGGATCGGGACAAGGAAATCCACAAGCGGCGTCTCGCGGCGCTCGTCGAGACAACCCCCGGGCTGCGGGCCGCCATCGACGCTGCGACGAAAGAGCTATCGGGCACACCAGACGATGCGCGGAGCTTCGATGCCCTTCACGACCTGCTCGAGAAGCAATGCTACCGCCTCGCCTATTGGCGCGTGGCCGCGGATGACATCAACTATCGGCGCTTCTTCGACGTGAACGATCTCGCAGCGCTGCGGATGGAGAACGACGCAGTCTTCGAAGCCACGCATCGGCTCGCGCTCGGTCTCGTTCGCGATGGCAAGCTCGATGGGCTGCGCATCGACCATCCCGACGGCCTGTATGATCCGGCCGGTTATTTCGATCGGCTGCAGCGCGAAGCCTCACCGGGCTGGGCGCCCGGCAGCCCCCTGCCGCTGTACGTGCTCGTGGAGAAGATCACCGCGAGCTTCGAGCGCCTCCCCACGAGCTGGCCGGTGCACGGCACGACCGGCTACAACTTCACCAACGCGATGAACGGCGTGTTCGTCGATCCTCGCGCGAAGACCCGGCTCGACCGCATCTACCGCGTGTTCATCGGCGACTACCTCGACTGGCTGGATGTCGCGTACGGCTCCAAGGTGCTCGTGCTTCGAACATCCCTTGCCGCCGAGCTGAACGTGCTTGCCAACCAGCTCACGCGCATTGCCCAGGCAGATCGGCACACCCGCGATTTCACGCTCACGAACTTGCGTCAGGCCCTCACGGAAGTCATTGCCGTGTTCCCGGTATATCGCACTTACGTCACCGACACGGCCTCGGACGAAGATCGCCGCTACATCGACTGGGCCATCGGCCGGGCGCGCCGTCGCAGCCCCTCGACGAACAATCCGATGCTCGATTTCGTGAGATCCATGCTGCTCGCCGACACGACGGGCACCGAGGAGAGCATTCATCCGCAGGTGCGCGCATTCGCCCGCAAATTCCAGCAGGTGACGGCGCCCGTCACCGCGAAAGGCGTCGAGGACACGGCGCTCTACCGGTTCACACGGCTCGTATCACTGAACGAGGTGGGCGGAGAACCCGATCACTTCGGCGTGAGCGTGCAGCAGTTCCATTCGGAGTCCGAGTACCGCGCGCGTCATTGGCCGCACGAGATGCTCGGCACTTCCACGCACGACACCAAGCGTGCCGAGGACGTCCGCGCGCGGATCGATGTGCTCTCCGAGTTCCCCGCGATCTGGCACAAGTCGATCCAGCGGTGGAGCCGCATGAATCGCGCGCGACGGCGCATCGTCGATGATCTGCCCGCCCCCGGCCCTCACGCAGAGTATCTTCTCTACCAGACGCTGCTCGGCACGTGGCCGCTCGATACGCTCGATGACGAGGCATTCGCCCGCTACCGCGAGCGCATCGAGGAGTACATGGTGAAGGCCGCGCGCGAGGCCAAACGCCGCACCAACTGGGCCAACGTCAACGAGGACTACGAGAGCGCCCTGCGACAGTTCATCCGGCTTTCGCTCGACCGCCGCGAGGGCAACCTGTTCATCACCGAGCTCGGGGCGCTGGCCCGGCGGATGGCGCGCTTCGGCTTCCTGAACAGCATGGCGCAGACCTTGTGCAAGCTCACGGCGCCCGGTGTGCCCGATATCTACCAGGGAAACGAGATCTGGGACTGGTCGCTCGTCGACCCCGACAATCGCAGGCCGGTGGATTACGCCCCGCGGCAGCGATTGCTCGCGGAAGTGCAGACGTGGGCCGCCAGCCCCCCGGAGGAGCTGATCCAGCATCTGCGCCGCGCGCTCGAGACGATCGAGGACGGCCGCTGCAAGCTCTACCTGACGGCTCGCGCGCTACGCTTCCGCCAGGAACACGAAGCGCTTTTCAAGGAAGGCTCGTATCTTCCTCTGAAAGTCTCCGGCAAGCGCGCATCACACCTGCTGGCCTTCGCGCGAGTGCACGACGAGGGAATCGCGATCGTCCTCGTCCCGCGGCTCTGTGCCCGGCTTCTTGGCGGCCGGGAAGCACTGCCGCTCGGAGCGGACGTGTGGAGCGACGCTCGAATCGAGCTTCCGCGAAAGCTCAACCTGGGCACCTTGCGCAGTGTTCTCGACGGCTCGACGACGCAAGTCGAAGCGGGCGAGAACAGCAGGGCCATCCGTGCTGCCGATCTGCTGGCGCATTTCCCGGTGGCCCTGACCTGTTCGCAATCGTCGCATCGCGCTGAGCGGGGCGCGAGAGCTAGCGATACCCCCGCGCCTGCAACGTGAAGAGGTGAGCGTAACGCCCGTCGAGCTTCATGAGCTCATCATGGCTGCCGATCTCGACGATGCGGCCGCGGTCGAGAACCGCGATCTGGTCCGCCATCCTCACCGTCGAGAAGCGGTGCGAGATCAGGATGGTGATGCGTTCCTTCGCAAGCTGGCGGAAATGCTCGAACACTTCGGCTTCGGCCTGGGCATCCATGGCGGCCGTGGGCTCATCGAGCACGAGAATGTCCGCGCGCGTGCGCATGAATGCGCGTGACAGGGCGATCTTCTGCCATTGCCCGCCCGAGAGCTCCCGGCCATCCCTGAACCACTTGCCGAGCTGCGTTTCGTACTTCTCCGGCAGCGTCTCGATGAACTCGCTCGCCCGGCCCTTCTCCGCGGCCTCGCGCCAGCGTGCTTCATCCTCGAAGTACTTCTCGTCACCGGCACCGACGTTCTCGCCGACCAGCATCTGGTAGCGCGCAAAGTCCTGGAAGATGACCCCGATACGCTCGTGTAGCGCGGCTCGATCCCACTGCTGCAGGTCGAGCCCGTCGAGCACGATGCGCCCGGAAGTGGGCTGGTAGAGGCGCGTGAGCAGCTTGATGAGCGTGGTCTTGCCGGAACCGTTCTCGCCGACGAGCGCCAGGCTTCCGCCCGGTTTCAGATGCAGGTTGACGTTCTCGAGCGCGGGCTCGGTCGCATCGGGATACGTGAAGCCGACATTCTCGAACCGGATGCCGTCGTCGGGCTCAGGACCGCGCCGGGCGGCGCCCCCGGGCGGCGTCACCTGCGTCTCCAGATAGTCGTACAAGGTGGACAGGTACAGGTTGTCTTCATACATCCCGCCGACGGCGCTGAGGCTCGCGGTCACTGCAGCCTGGCCCTGCCTGAACAGCATGAGATACATGGTCATCTGACCCAACGTGATGAGGCTGCGCACGGCGCTGATGGCGATCCACGCGTATGCGCCATAGAGCGCGACCGAGGCGATCAGGCCGAGCCCGAAACCCCACACGTCACGGCGGATGGCCAGCGAGCGATCGGCGCTGTAGAGCTTGTCGAAGATTTCGCGATAGCGTTGCAGGAAGCGCTGGCCGAGGCTGTAGAGCTTCACTTCTTTGGCATAGTCCTCGCGCGCGATGACAGTTTCCAGGTACGTCTGCATGCGCGTTTCCGGCGACCGCCACCGGAAGAGCCGGAACGCGTCTCCGGAGAATTTGGCCTCGGCGAGGAACGCCGGCAGCCCGGCCAGCAGCAGGACGGCCACCGCCCACGGCGAAAAATGCACCAGCAGCGTGCCGTAGCTGACGAGCGAGATGCCGTTCTGCATGAGCCCGAACGTGCGCATGACGAGGCTGAGCGGGCGGCTGGACGCCTCACGTCGCGCGCGGGTCAGCTTGTCGTAGAACTCCGAGTCTTCGAAGTGCTGCAGATCGAGCGTGAGAGCCTTCTCGAGGATCATCACGTTCACGCGCTGACCCAGCTGCGCGCGCAGCAGCGACTGGCACAGTGAAAGGCCGCGTTGTGCGGCGGCAATGGCAGCGATCAGCACGCCTTCCAGGATCACGAGCTCGACGACGCGCGTGGCATCCGTTCCGCCGGCGCGGGCCGCAGCGACCACCGCATCCACGATGAGTGCGCCCACATAAGCCACGGCCGCCGGCAGTGCGCCAGCGATGATGGTGAGCAGGCCGATGGTGAGCGTGAGCCGACGGCTCGTGCTCCACACGAGCTCCACGGCGCGCCGGCTGTACTTGAACACGCCGAAGAACCCCTGCAGGTTCATTGGCTGCTCGAGCGGCGGCGCCGACGACGCAGCCGCGGCGAGGCGCCTCGTGAAGCGCCCCGGCGGCACCTGTGAAGACGAGCTTCCCCCTTCAGCCACGGTCAGACGAATGCCATGGCGCTAGGCGGGAAGAGCGAGATCGAACGGCGGGCATGCGTCATTGTTTGGGGCTCGTGCCCGTGGATTCCAGAGGCAACGCTGCAGCCGCGCCGGCAGTGCCCGGTGGGCTCGGCGAATCCGAATCCGCGGCGCCCGTACACGGCGGGCCCTTCTCCGGCGCCGGCACGGCGGACGAGCGGCCGCCGGGGTCCAGGTCGGCTCGCGTGGGCTCCAGAACGCTGCCTCCCCAGCGCGTGATGAGACGCGAGCCGCGGCGGAAGAACACGTAGTCATAGATCCAGGACACCAGCACCGAAATGCGATTCCGGAAACCGATGAGAACGGTGATGTGCAGCAGCAGCCAGGCAACCCACGCCAGCAAGCCGCCGAACTTGAACGGGCCGATCTCCACCACCGCCCGCGACTTGCCCACCGTGGCCATGGAGCCGAGGTCCTTGTAGTGAAAGCCGGCGCTGCGGGCGTCATGGCGACCCCGCAGCTCTTCCTGGATGACGCGAGCCACATACCGCCCCATCTGCAGCGCGCCCTGCGACACGCCCGGCACCTGCTTGCCCGTCTTCGAATCCACGAGACAGGCCGCGTCGCCGATGACGAACACGTCCGGGTGGCCCGGGAGCGAGCAATCCGGCTGCACCTTCACCCGCCCACCGGGGCCGAGCTCCGTGCCCAGTGACTGCACGACGGGGTGCGCGCGCACGCCCGCGGCCCAGATGACGTTGTAACTTCTGAGGAGCTCTCCCCCGATCTCCACGCCGTCGGCACGGATCGCGGTGACGGGCTTCCCGAGCATCACCTCGACACCGATCCCCTCGAGCTGCCGGCGCGCCCGCTCCGACGTGGAGGGCTCGAACGCGCTCAGGAGCCGCGGACCCGCTTCGATGAGGATGACGCGCGCGCGACGGGTGTCGGCCACGCGGAAATCGCGCGGAATGACGTCGACCGCGAGCTCCTTGATCGCGCCGGCCAGCTCCACGCCTGTGGGGCCGCCGCCGACGATCACGAAAGACAGGTGCGCGGCCCGCTCCTGTGGATTGGGCTCGAGCTCGGCCCGCTCGAAGGACAGCAGAAGGCGCGAGCGGATGAGGGTGGCGTCTTCCACCTCTTTCATGCCGGGGGCGTAGCGCGCCCACTCGTTGTGGCCGAAATAGTTGTCCACGGCCCCCGGCGCCAGCACGAGATAGTCGTAGTCGAGCGCGGTGCCGTTGATGTAGATGCGCCGCTCCTGCAGTGCCACACGCGTCACGTCCGCCAGGACGACCATCGCATTCTTCTGGCCGCGCAGGACGGTTCGGATCGGTTGCGCGACGTCCGCCGGCGCAAGCGCCGCGCTCGCCACCTGGTACAGCAGGGGCTGGAAGAGGTGGTAGTTGTTGCGATCGATGACCACGAGCTCGATTGGCGCCCGATGCAGGGCCCGTGCGCAGAAGAGCCCGCCAAAGCCGCAGCCGACGATGACCACGCGGGGTGGGCGGGTGCTTTGGGCCGAGGCAGGCGTTTCGCGAGGAGTGTTCACCCGCGAATTATCGCGTATATCGCGCGGGGGACGGGATCACGTCGATGAAGTAGGCCCGGCGCCTCCGGCGGGGCGCACGAGCGTCGGCTATTCGGTTATTTCTGGGCAATAGCGGCAGCGGCGCCAGCAGAGGCTGCTTCAGCGTAGGCTACCGCTTCGCCCAGAAATAGCCGAAGGGCCGAAGCGGCGGGGCAGGCAGCACACTGCGTGCCTGTAATCTGGACAGTGATCGATGATGCGGACATCGCGGGCTCGAGCATCACGGCACTCGCGAAGATCAGCTCCGTGCCTTCTGATACAGGGGTTCGACTTTGGGAATCTCCTTCTGCAGATCCTGTATGCGGGTCTGGGCCGACGGATGCGTGCTCAGGAACTGCGGCGGACCTCCCTGGTTCGCGGACATCATTTTCTTCCACACGGACACCGCGGCGTTCGGGTCGTAGCCGGCGCGCGCCATCAGCTCGAGCCCGATGATGTCCGCCTCCGATTCCTGCTCGCGGCTGTGGGGCAACTGGAAGGTCACCGATGCAACGCTGTTGGCCAGATCCACCGCGCCTTCGGTGGCACCCGTGACGACCGCGACACCCGCAAGCGCAATCTGTTGCGCGTAAGCGCGGGAGATGCGCTCCCGACTATGCTCGCGGAGTGCATGTGCCATCTCGTGGCCAATGACGGCGGCGAGCTCCGCATCCGAAAGATTGAGCTGCTCGACCAGCCCGCTGTACACCATGATCTTTCCACCGGGCATGCAGTACGCGTTCAGTTCCTTCGTGTTGAGCGTGTTCACTTCCCACTTCCAGTTGGGCGCGTCGGAGCGGAAGACGCCGGTCCCGGGAATGAGCTTCTGCGAGATGTTTCGCACGCGTGAAGTGAGCGCGCTGTTCGCGTTGAGCTTGCCTTCCGCCTGGGCCTTCTGCTTTTCCTGCGCGTAGGCCTCTGCGGCGCCCTGCTCCACCTGCTGCTCGGAGACGAGCATGCGCTGCTTGCGGTCCACCCCCACGGCACCGGGCGCGGTGGTTTCCACGGTCTGGCACCCGGCCAGGCCCAGCACCACCAGGCCCGCGAGGGTGAGGAAAATTCGCTTGCCGTTCATGCCGGTACCCTTCTGATAGTCGAGCCGAGCAAGATTCATTCCGATGGGCGCGCATCAACCCGCCCCCCGGACCCGACCGGGAATGAGCGCCCGAGGCCATGAGCAGCCTCGTCGAGCGGGTCAAGGCCAGAGGGAGACCAGGGAAACGCAGGAACAACCGACCGATCCGGGCCTTGGCGCGCCTCGCGAACTTCTCACACCGCATATGCAGGCGTCGAGGCCGATGAAGCAGGAATAAGTGTAAACGCCCGCCACAGGCGCGCGGCCTGCAGCGGGCGTCTCACCACAGTCACCTTCTCGACCCTGACAAGGAGCCGACCGTGGCTACTGTTGAATGACAGGGGCAGGCTCGGAGGAAAACATCCCTATGTCTCAGTAGAACGGATAACACCGGGAATTCCGTTACAGGAACTTCACGAGTAAGATCGATCGCACGCACCAGGGGATGGGTCGTCAGCGGTTCGAACAAAAATGGCCGCGACGCATGACAAGGAGGGAGGGACGAGGTCAAAGAACGGGGTCTCGCGTGGCAAAAATAGAGGATCGCTTTCTCCTCCACGCTCTGGAATTCGAACCTGTCTTGCGCGCGTGCCTTTATCGATACACGCGCAATACGTCGGATGTCGACGAGCTTCTGCAGGAGACATACGCCCGGCTACTGGTTGCCGGTAGCTCCACACAACCGAACGTGCGCTCCATGCGTGCGTTCTGTCTCACAGTTGCCCGCAACACCGCGCTCGACTGGTTGCGACATCGCCAGATCGTGCCCATCGAGCTGGTGGCCGACATGGAAGCTCTGGATGTTCTGGACGAGGGGGCGCAGATAGAGGAAATCGTCAACGCCCACCAGGAGCTCGCGCTTCTGGCGAGCGCGGTAGAGCAGCTGCCCACACGCTGCCGACAGGTTTTCACACTGCGCAAGGTCTATGGCTACAGTCAGAAGGAGATTGCGCAACGGTTGCAGATTTCGGAGAACACCGTCGAGCAACATTTGACCAAGGCGGCGCGGCGCTGTGCCCAGGCACTGTTCGAATCGCCGAAGACCGCGCGTGAGGACAACGGAATGTTCGCGAAACTGCGCCGCCGCATGAAAATATATGGTGACAGCGCATGACTGGCCCAGTCAGCACCGGGCCGGAGACATAGAGCAGAAGGCCGCGGAGTGGGTCGCCCGCTCCGACTTGCAGGGATCGGAATCGACAGATCACTGGACGCAACTGGCGGCGTGGCTCGCCGAGAACCCACGGCACCGCGCAGCGTTCCTGAGGATTTCCGCCGCATACCGTCGCGCGGATGAGCTGCGCAGGCTCGCTCCGCTCACCGACGAAGTGGATCCGGACCTGCTCGATCCCGCGCGCTGGCAGGATACGCCACCGCTCGCGCAAGCCGGCGGCTCCACGCAAGCGGAGGCACCGCTCGCGGCGGTCGTCGCCCCGATCATCGGCCTGCCGCCGGTTATTCCTTTCCGCATGTCGACGCCCACTTCGCGCTGGGCGCGCCTGATGACTGGTGCGTCGTCACTTGTGTCCAGCCGAATCGCCGCCTCACTTGCAGCCATCGCGATCGTGGGTCTCGTGGGGTTCGGCTCCTGGTACGCCTACAGCCGCAGCGGCATGGAGACCTACGCCACGAAAACGGGCGAGTTCCGTCGCGTGGCGCTGCCGGACGGCAGCACTGTTGCGCTCAATACGAACAGCCAGGTGCAAGTGCGGTACACCGCCACGGCACGCGAAGTGCAGCTCGTGCGGGGCGAAGCGCTCTTCGCGGTCGCGAAGAATCCGGCACGTCCCTTCGACGTCGAGGCGCGTGACACGACGGTGCGGGCGGTGGGCACGGAGTTCTCCGTGCGCCTGCATGACGAGGCGCGGGTGGGCGTCGTGGTCTCCGAAGGCCGCGTCGCCATCAATCCGCCCGCCACGGAAACCTTCGGTGCCGGCAGTGTCGCCCTGGTGAAGGGCGGCCGCATCGAAGCGATGATCGTGACGACAGACGACATCACGAGTCGGCTCTCGTGGACGACCGGTCGATTGAGCTTCCGCGGCGCCACGCTCGGTGAGGTCGTCGACGAGTTCAACCGGTACAACTCGCGCAAGCTCGCGGTGACCGACCCGGAGCTCGCGAAACTGAGCATCGGCGGCACGTTCAACGCGACGGACCCGGATGGCTTCGCCAGCGCGCTCTCGCGCACGACCAATGTCCGGCCGACTCTCGTCTCCCGCGCCTTCGGCGGTGACGTGATCCGGCTGGAGCGCGCAGCGCCGTGACCGACGACGCTGCTGCGCAATCCGGCTCAAAGGAGTGAGCCGGACGGGGACTTTCGAAGGACCACAAGAACAAACAGGACGACCGATGGCGCGATCCCAGGGATGGCGCACGCTCGCAGCACTTTGCGCGAGCGTGCTCATGATGATGTACGGTACGCCGGCCGCGGCGGGGGATGGGCCCGCCGCAAAACGGCCCTTTCAGATCGAAGCGGGTGACGCCGACACGCGGTTGGGCGATTTCAGCATCCAGTCCGGCGTGCAGGTGCTCTACATCTACGAGACCGTGAAGGACTCGAACACTCGCAGCGTGCAAGGCAAGATGCGGCCCATCGAGGCGCTGGCGCGCATGCTCGAAGGCACGGGGGTCAAGTACGAGTTCATCAACAAGGGGACGGTGACGCTCACGCCCCCGACCGCAGCGGGACCGCGCCTGACCCCGCCCCTCAGCGGGCGAAGCAGGGACATACGCAGAAAGATCGACCGCCGCGCACCGAGCTCCGAGATTGCGCAGGTGACGGTGGAAGGTGTTCAACCGCCGCCACCGCCGCCGATCGGCGGGCCCCGCATCTCGCTGGATCGCGTGGACATCGAGGCCACCAACTCGGTCACCGTGTCGAGCCTCGTGCGTACGCTGCCACAGGTCTTCGGCGGCGGGCCCACCGAAGACACTCCGAACTTGGGCCAGGAAGCCCGCACGAACAGCGGCCGAGGCTCCGGCATGAACCTGCGCGGCCTCGGCGCCGGCTCGACGCTCGTTCTGCTCAACGGCCATCGCCTGCCCGGCGGCGGAAGCGAGGGCCTCTTCGTCGACGTCTCCAACCTTCCGCTCGCTGCCGTGGAGCGGATAGACATTCTGCCGGACAGCTCCTCGACGCTGTTCGGAGGGGATGCGGTGAGCGGAGCCGTCAACTTCGTCATGCGCGACAAGTTCGACGGCCAGCGGACCGATGCCTACTTCGGTGCCGCAACCGAAGGCGCCCTCAATGAGGAGTATTTCTCACAGATCGTGGGAAGGGAGAGCGACACGCGGCACTGGCTGCTCGCCATCGACTTCCACTCGCGTGACAACCTGCCCGCGGCCGATCGCGCGCAGGCGCGCAGCGATCTCAGGGCTTTCGGCGGCTACAACTTCGACACGCCACTCTCGAGCCCCGGGAACATCATGGTCGGCGAGCAGATGTGGGCGATTCCGCGCGGCCAGGACGGCACCCGCCTGGAGCCGTCAGACCTGATTCCGGACGCGCCGAATCTGCGCGACCTGCGCGATCACTCGGATCTGCTGCCGTCCCAGCAGCGGTGGAGCGCGTTCGGTACGGGCCGCCAGGAAATCGGGGAGCACACGGCGCTCTTCGTGGATGCCCTCATGGCACAGCGGGACATGAAAGGCACTGCACCTGCCACCAGCTCTCTGCTTCAGGTGCCGGATTCGAATCCGTTCCACGTGAGCCCGACCGGTGCCGCAGGCACCGTCGTCGTCGCTTACAACTTTCGCGACGACCTCGGGCCACAGGTTGTGGACGCGCGGGTCAAGCTTGCCGACTTCGCCATGGGCCTCGACTGGCAGCCGCACGACCGCTTCACGATGACCACCACCGCGGCCTACGCTGCTGAACGCCAGCGCGTAGTCATCCGCAACCAGGTGAACCTGCCGGCACTGTTCAGTGCGCTCGCGGACCCGAACCCCGCGACTGCATTCAACCCGTTCGGCGATGGCAGTCACACGAACCCCGCCACGATCGAAACGCTGCGAAGCCAGTCGCTGTTCGTCTCACGCTCGGACGTCAAGTCGCTGAATGCGCTGACGCGCTGGGACATGATGGAGCTCGGCGGCGGCCCCATGAAGCTCACGACGGGCACCAACCATCGCCTGCAGGATTTCGCGTCCGACAGCACGTCACCACCGATCCCGATCTCCAACAATCTCCGGCGTTCGGTCTTCGCCGGCTTCGCGGAGCTGCAGCTGCCGTTCATCGGGGAGGCGAATCGCAAGCCCTGGGCGCAGCTGCTGGAGCTCTCGATCGCCGGGCGCTACGAGAACTACAGCGACTTCGGGCATACCACCGTGCCCCGATACGGCTTTGCATGGGCTCCGTTCGAAGGGGTGAAACTGCGAGGCACCTGGTCGGAGTCGTTCCGCCCCCCAGGGCTCGTCGATCTCAACGAAGGCCTCAACAGCTACGCGTACATTGCGCTCCCGGACCCCACCGCGCCCGGCGGCCGGGCAACGACGCTCGTCTGGTCCGGCAAGAACACGAGCCTGCGGCAGGAGCATGCAACGAGCTGGACCGCGGGTCTCGACCTGGAATGGGCACGCGTGCCGGGGCTTTCGATTGCCACGACGTACTTCGACATCGACTTCCGTGATCGCATGAGTCAACCGGAACTGCCGATGGATCTGCTGACCAACCCCCGTTTTGCGGACTTCGTATTACGCAACCCTTCCGCGGCGGAACGAGCCTTCGTGTGCAGTCACGCGCCCATCGCAACGTTCCCGATGCCGTGTGACGGCGTGCCGGTCTCCGCCATCGCCGATATGCGCATCCGCAACGACTCGTCCGTACAAACGAGCGGCTTCGACTTCATCGCGAAGCTCGTCCGGCCGACTGAATGGGGGAAGCTCACGCTCGGCTTGAACGGCACTTACATACTGAGCTTCTCCGAGGCTGCCACGCATGATCAGCCCCGCGAGGAGCACGTAAGCACGCAGAGCAGCCCGGTGGATCTGCGCCTGCGCGGCTCATTGGGCTGGCAACGCGGCGGGCTGAGCGCCAACCTGCATGTGAACTATGTGGACAACTACCGCGACACGTTCAGCACGCCCCAGCGGCGCGTCAGGTCCTGGACGACGTACGACGTGAATGTCGCTTACGAGATTCCCGCCAATGATGCGGCCTGGCTCGGGGCTACCACGTTCGCGCTGGGAGGTGACAACATTCTGAACCGATCACCGCCCTTCCTGAACAATCGCTTCGGCATCGGCTACGACGAGGAGAACGCGGATCTGCTGGGCCGCTTCCTGAGCTTCACCATCCGCAAGAGCTGGTAGCTCAGGCTATCCGGCTGCCGCCACGGCTCCCGCGCCGGCCTCGGACCACCGGCGCAGCCACACTTCCGTGCAGAGGTGCTGCCTCAGCAGCTCGTTGTACTCGAAGCCAATCGTCGCACCGTCACGGCCCACGTTCCTGGCAACGGCCTCGCGATCCAGCAACCCGGCTCGCACCAGCAGGCCATCGAGCAGCATCTCCTGGACAAAGCTCTCGTTTGCATCCAGCAGCATACGATTGTGGCGATCCACTGCGCCCTTCTGAACCCTGCGGGTAATGACCGCCGGCAGATCCTCAGCAAAGGCGCGGCGCGCGATGGAGCGGTCACATCCGCCCGAGATCCACACGTAGCTCGGGATGCGCAGGCACAATTCCATCACCGGCTGCGACATCAGCACGGCCGTACGCTCATAGTCCTCCATCCCCTCGAACGACCCGTAGAAAGGCGAAGGAACGGAAAGACACAGGATCTGCCAGAGCAGGCCAGGCGGAATGTTCGCAGATGACCGGATCCACGGATGAATGAGCTCGTCGTTGGCGCGCGCCGCTTCACGCACCTCGCGAGGTATCACGGTTCTCGCGTCTGCGAACGGACTCAGCGCCCCACCAGCCTGGCGCTTCAGGTGAAGAGCAAAGCCGCTCCGCAGAATCGGCCAGAGCGAGGTGCGAGTGATGCAGGCTGCATCGAGCGCAACGGCCAGCACGCCCGGGCGCAGCCCGCGACGACGAAGGTAGTCGGCGACAGAAAGCTCGGAACGGGCCTGCAGGAACAGACCATCACCGCCCGCCCCCGAAAACACACCGGTAGCACTTCGCTCTCGCAGAAGACGGGACTCAGGCGGGCCGTGCAGCAGGTCATACACGCAAGACCAGGGCTTGGGGCTGAGGCGCATGGTCAGCAGCGCCTCGAGATTCGTACTGGTCGAGTCCATCTGGTGCTCCACCAGCTCGGCGCCCATATGGTTCGCGGCAAGGTGCGCGTAGACGCGCTCGTCCTCCTCGCTTTCGGGCGAGAAGTAGTGGAGGCACGTGACAGATGGCGCGACCGGAGCAGATTTCAGGCAGCTCAGAACGATCGACGAATCGAGGCCACCGGAAAGGTTGTGAATGACCGAGCGATGCAGGGACGCCCACGCATGCACGCATGTCCTGACGGTTTCTCTCAAGGCCGCCGCGGCGGCCGCGGGATTCTCGACCGGGTCCCGCTGCGCGATCTCTGCGGGCTTCCACAGGAGGCTCCATTCGACCTGGGGACCTGCGTTGCTCCAGCTGAACGTCAGGCGCTCGCCGGCGAGGACTTCACTCACTTCAGAGAGGCCTGTTTCGCGAATCTGCAAGGCCGCGTACGGAACGTAGGACGCGATGTACTTCCAGTTGATGGAGAACTGGAGCATCCCCAGAGAAGTGCACGCCTCGAGGTCGGAAAAGACGATCCTCACGTCACGGTACGCCGTGACGTAGCACGGGAGGCCGCCGGTTGGATCGCGGAGCACACTGACCTGCCGCCCTTCCGGATCGCATGTGAGCGCCACATAACGGCCCCAGCAGGAACTGATCAGGTGTTCCCCACGCGTGGCGTAGATGCGCGCACTTTCGGACGGGCCGATCAGCTCGTCGTTGGGGCGCCTTGCCAGCTCATGGCCTCGCTGAAAGATTCGTCCGAGTACGACGCCGCGCGCCTCGGCGAGAAGCTTCGTTTCGCATGACCCGGAGCGTGTTGCCGATGCGGCTCCGGAATGAAAGGCCATCACGCCTGCGCTGGAAAAGACGGGCTCCCACTCCCGGGATGCCGCGCGAAGCTGGCCCGCGAGCAGTTTCGCGTCCGAAGCGGCACGCGGGTCGAGATGGTTCCAGAGAATCGCAACGTATCGATACATGCCGTGCCCGAGCCCGTCAGACCGCCATGATCGGCGCGTACCTGCGCACGTGGTCAAGCGTGTCATTGAGCACGACGCTCCCGACCTGCAGCCAGCAGTGCGCGGCAAACGGCCTGGATTGCACGCCGAACACCCAGCGAGGAAACACGCCGTGCTTCGCGAGAAACTCGCTCAGCGCAAGGGCTTCGAACAGGCAGGCATCCTTCGCGGTGAAGAAGTACGGCCTCAGCGCCGCGAACTGCGCGATGAGCTGCTTCATGGCGGCAGCATTCGAGACGCCTTCGTCAGGAAGGTGGCGTGCGTTCCGCTCCTGCACGCGGCGGACGGCAACGTCGAATGGTCGGAACCTGAGAAGGAAACTCGCCGTGAGCGCGCTGATGAGGAATCTGACGAACAGGGGCGCGCTCACGCGCGGCCGCTCTTCGAACGCGCTCGATACACATTCGTCGGCTGGCGGGGGAACGGGCGGCACGGGGCTGCAGACCGGCTCACCCCCGTAGTCGCAGATCAGGCCTTTCTCACTGAGGACGGCGAGCGCCGCGGCGGCATCCTCCTCCGGCGCGGCCGGCGCATGCGACTGATCGGGCCAGCCGTGCACGAACGAACCGAACCCACGGGTCTTCGCGGCCTCGAGGGCGAAGTAGCGATCCTTGCGAACATCCAGAAACACCACGTGCTCGCCCTGCAAGCAGGCGAACACGTGGCGCGTCAATGAATACTTCGGCATCGCTCGTTGTCTATGTTCGGCTGTTCGTCTGACGCCGATGTGCGATCACTTCAGAACAGGAGGCGATCGAACGGCGGCCAGCCCCACTCCGTGAGGGGCAGCAGCGGGATTCCCTTCGTTGCCTTCGACGCGCGCCCGCAATCCAGCAGCACGACCTTTCCCTGTTCAGTTTTCGTGTTACTCACAGTTGTCTCCTTGAATCATCGTTTCCATGAAATCCGCGCCAGGCGACTGGGGCGCATGGCGCGGGACCATCGAGGGCTTCAGCCGCTGCGCGCTGCGTGAGGGCTCATCCGGGATGCTTCACGTGGCGCGAGGGCCACCCCGCCCTCGTTTCTCTGTGGGGTTTCGGGGTGTGCGCAGCGTGCACGGCACACCCGCTCCTTCCGATGGACGTTGGACATCGAGCGCTCCCTGTTCGATCGGGTCGAGAAGCGCCACCTCGCAGTGGCGACGCGAACGTGAAGCGTGTGACGAGCGCGGTCAATAGAGGGCGAGGAGTCGTTAGGAGTGCGCGCCCACCACGCGCCTCCATCGTGCGAAGAGCACTGCGCGACACTTGGTAGATATGCATCAGTCGCGGGCGCCCGCGCTTCGCGAAAGATCAGATGGAAAACGGGACGCGCACGGGCCGGAGGCATCGGCTCCATTTCGGATCGCGCCGGGGCCGGCGCGCGCAAGGATCGGGAAGTCTTGGCCGCTCAACCGCTTGAGGATGTCTGACCGTGGAGCGCGCGCGAGCTGCCGTGCGTGGGACCTGGCGCGAACGCGCCGGAGAAAAGAAACGCGTGGTGGGCCGTCTGGCGAAACGCGCTCTTCACATCACGACGTCCAGGCCTGACGGGCACGTCGCGTGCCCGCGATGTGACAGAGCTTGGATTCTTGGTTTATGGCGCCTCGAAACAGCACCGGCCGGTCAGGGCCGGAGCCCGAAGGGGCATCGAGGACGAGGGATTCACTGCGCTGTCAGCGCCGTCTCCGGGGATTCCGGATCATGGTCCGCGGATGCATCCATCGAACCAGATGCACCCGGCAGTTGCGACAACTCAATGAACCCCATCGTCCTCGAGAGCCGCGTCACCCCTCGCCTGGCCACGGGTATTACGCTGCGACCGTGAAGGTGGGACGACAGCCCCGCTCCTTTGCCCTTCTTCATGACAATCCCTGTCAGCTTCGAGCGGGCCGAGAATTTCGCCGCACCGGCCGAGCCGTCAATCGACATTTCCGGCCCGGGCCCAGCGCGCGCACCGGGTTGGTTGATGCGGCCGTAAGTCGTTAAGTGATCTGGAGCTGATACCGGGTTGTCATGTAGGACGGCGAAGCAGTCGGCGTGTGTCGGAGCTGGGTGTTTGGAGTATCGCCCTGACTCGCGCGCCGACCTGGACGCGCTCTAACGGAAAAAGCGCCACGAAGCGTCTTTATCGAGAGACAGGAAGGCCCTGACGGGCAAGAACGAGGGACCCAGGGATGTCCGACGAGGGTCAGGCCCCATGCTCCGCGGTTTGCGGAGGCCTACTTGCCGCGGCGGCCGTCATGCTGGCCAGCGCAGGGGCGCTCGTCAGCGCACGAGTGCAAGCGGGCACTCTGCCGCCCGAAGCGCATTCGACGGCGCTCGGTGAGCTCCATAGCGTGGTGCTCGAGAACTGTGCGTCGGTCACCCTCAATACCAGCACGTCTCTGCGCGCAACGCGGGCCCCCGATTCCTGCGAGATATGGCTGGAACGTGGGGAAGCACTCTTCAGCGTGCCCACCGAAGACACGTGGCCACTTCGTGTGGTCGCTGGCGAGATAGTCGCGATGCCTGAGGCAGGCGCGTTCTCTGTGCGTATTCGCGCGGATGGCGTGGTTGAGGTGATGGTGAAGAAGGGGCGCGTGGGGCTGGAGCCTGGACCGAGAGGCACGTCGCACGCGATTCCAGTCGCCGCTGCGGGAACGACGCCCGCGGCAGACCTCGACCATCCCCCTGCCCGGCGCCGCATCCTCTCGGCAAACCAGCTCGGACGAGTCACACCCAACGGCATCACCCTGCAAGAGCTCACCGCCGCCGAGGCCACCCGCCGCCTGGAGTGGACGAACGGCCGACTGTCGTTCCGGGGACAGACGCTGGCCGAGGCTGCTGAGGAGTTCAATCGCTACCACGCGAGCCAGCTCATGATTGCCGACGTGTCGCTCGGCTCCGTGGCGATCGGAGGCGACTTCGTCATCACGGAGGTCGACAGCTTCGTGGCGGCCTTGCGCCGCCTCGGCATCGACGCCGTAACGGATCGCGAGCCGACGGGCACGGAAGGCCGCGTGATTCGCCTGGTACCTGCGCGAGAGCGGCCTCGGTGAACCGCCGATCTCGGCGGCTGGCGCTGACCCGGTGTGTCGCCGCCCTGGCGCTGGCGGTCGCCGGGGGTCATGCGAGAGCGAGCAAGCTGACGATGCGCATCGCCGCCGGCAGCGCCCCCGTCGCGCTGAGGGAGTTCATCCGGCAGACCGGCCTGCAGGTTCTGTTCGAGTTCGACGTCATCCGCCACTACAGCACCCAGGCTGTGAACGGCGAGCTGGATGCCGACGAGGCGCTCGCCCTGATGCTGGCTGACAGCGGTCTGACGTATGAATTCGTCAACGACCGGACCATCACGGTGCGCCCACGTTCGGCCGCATCCGAGCATGAGCGGACCCTGCCGGAGATTTCCACCGATCCACTGAGATAAATGCGGGCGAGGCGCCAGTTACCGTTCGGTCAGCCATATCAGGGGCGGCCTTCTCCCGCGCATGAGCGAACCGAACGAGATCTATTACGTAGTGCTACGCGGGGCGGGACGCCAGTCCATCTTCGTCAGCGACGATGATCGTCGCGATTTCACGGATATCGTGGCGGCCGCTGCGGCGACGTGCCACCTGACCGTGTACGCCTACTGCTGGCTCCAGTCAGAGGCGCGGCTGGCCGTGGCGATCGCGGACGTACCCATCAGCCAGTTCGCCCAGCGCGTTGCAGACCTCCATGTGCGCAGGTGGGAGCGGCACGTGGCGCTGACCGGCTCGCACTTCGAGCAGAAGTACCGCGGGGTCCTCGTGAGTGGGCAGACGGCATTGCTGGATCTGGTGCGCCACATCCACCTGGCACCGCTCAAGGCGGGCCTGACGCAGGACCCTGCCGCTTACCCCTGGAGCAGCCACCGTGCGTATCTGGGGCTCGAGGAAGCGCCGTGGCTGGCGCTGGAGAGCGCCTTGCGCTGCTTCGCGGACGAAGGCGGAGACGCCCGCCGAGGCTATGCGGAGTTCATGGGGCAGGCGGTGCAGCGAGTGGAGACGCCCGCGACACTGTCGAATGTCGCGGCCGACCCAAGACCGCAGAACGAGAAGTAGGCGCCTGTGTCGGCTATTAGGAGTGAGACGATCGCGAAGCCATTTTCCGTTAGCGTTTACGCACCAATTTCGAGTCTGATGCTCGGTGCACGGTTCGGGCACAATCCCGGTCCCGCTGCACTGATTCTGTGAGTTCTGTACATAACGGTTTCGGTCCCGCTAGCCGTCAATACATGAAGCAGACGCAGTCAAAACACCTTGTGAAGGCTCCGGAGCCCGCGCGCGCTACAGATCTGGCGCTGGCGGCCCTGCCGGAGTGTCGCCAGGCATTCACGCTGCGTAGTGCCTACGGTTACTCAGGCAGGGAATTTGCCAGCCGGCTAGGGATAGCGGGACACGCTGTGGAAGAGCATCAAATCCAAGCTGCGCGGCTCAGTGCGCAGGCCGACCCTGAAGACCAAGGCTTGGGACGACGCCCTTCATTGCGCCAGAGGGTTCGGCTGCGGATCGTCCATCTATGACTACTGCATCTGAATTTGAACAACAGGCCTCTGCCTGGCTCGTGCGGCGCGACCGTGGGGCCTTGCCTGCCGAGCAGGAAGCGGCGTTTCACGCCTGGATGGGCGCGGATCCGCGGAACCGGGCCGCGTATCTGCGCCTGGAGTCGGCGTGGAAGCGGACGGACAATCTTCGACGGCTGCGGCCGCTCGACGGGCCGGTGAATGAGGATCTGCTGGAGCGGTCGCCGTTCGTGAGGGTGGACGAGTACACGGCGAGCGATGAGACGAAGCGGTCGGCGGAGCAGGATGAGCTCGAGGAAGAGGAGCGTGAGGAGGCTCGGCAGCGAGCCAAGCCCGCATCGACCCGCAGGCGCTGGTGGCGGTTTCCATTTGTTCCGGCGGTGGCGGTTGTGCTGGTCATGGTTGCGGCGGGTGCCTGGTACGCGTACGAGCGCACGGCGTGGCACGAGTACGCCACGGATTTCGGCGGGTTCGAGCGCATCGTGCTGGATGATGGAAGCGTGGTGCAGCTGAATACGAACAGCGTGCTGCGGGTGCAACTGACGGAAGAACTGCGCCAGATCGAGCTCGAGCGGGGGGAGGCTTTGTTCAAGGTAGTGCACGACGCGAACAGACCGTTCGATGTTCGGGCGGGCAGTACAATAGTACGGGCAGTCGGCACTGAGTTCTCAGTGCGGGTACGCGAGCCAAGCGAGGCGAAGAGTGGCCAGAAGAATGTGGAAGTGCTTGTCAGGGAAGGACGAGTGGCTATCGACCCGCCTAAGAAGCCTCTAGAACGCACCGCTGCGCTACCAGCTTCGGTCTCGACGCTTTCCGCTGGTGAGTCGGTAACAATCACCGCGAACCGATTCCGCGTCGCGAAGGTTGCGGTGGAAGAGGTCTCACGCAAGCTCTCTTGGACGGAAGGACGATTGTGGTTCGAGGGAGCGTCCCTGAAGGATGTCGTTGCCGAGTTCAATCGCTACAACCGTCGACAGATGGTCATAGCGGATCCGACCATCGAAGATATGAAAATTGGTGGCGGCTTCGAAGCAACGGATCCAGAGAGCTTCGTTGCAGCGTTGGAAAGCGCGCTCGGCGTGCGCGCGTTTCCTTCCGGGGCATCCGGCGAGCAGGAAGTCCTACGCCTAGTGGGAACCGAGGAGCGGTGACACCTCTGCGCGGATCCTACTGGCTGTCGCAGCGCCCGGCCGTCACCGACGTGCTAGTCGATCATCCGCGACGACAGTCGCGCCAAGTCCATCGCCGGAGAAGGCCACACGGCGACTTAGATGTAGTGTAGAAACCGATGGGACGCTCGCCACGCTGCCCCTTGGCCCGAAAGATCGAGGAACACCCGTCCACACACCCAGGAGTGAAGTGCAGTCGAAGCGGCTTCGAGCGCCTTCAGCCGCTGCTTCATGTTCCCAAGCTCGTGGCGCAGCCACACGCAGCGAACACCCGCTGGAGAGATCGATAGTGCGTAAGCGTGTGGCCGTCACCCCTGATGCGCCTCGCGCGTAGCCGTCACGATGCGCCCCATCGAAGTGAAGATGGGGAGCATCGATGGAACGCGGAAATTGACTGAACGGCTGCAGGCGATGCTTGTGCACCTGAAGCAGGCGAAGGAGCTGGCTCGACGTTGTCGGATTACGCCGCGGCGTTCAACGTGAACGTGCAGGAGCTGTACAACGGCCACACGCAACTTCAGCGCAAGGGACTGTGGCCGAAGATGCGAAAGACGAGAGTGCGCGAGCCGCAACGGCTGGCGGTGGAGGTTGCCGCACAGAACGCAGCGACGATGCCGGCCGCCGTGAACGAGTGGCTGTTCCGGATCAGCGGACCGGGCGGCTGGGTGATGGAGTGCCGACAGCTGCCGGAAGCTTCATGGCTGAGGGAGTTGTCAGCCACGCTGGGTAAGCGAGCCCATGATCGGTCCGCCCAGCGGGCGCGGATCTGGCTTGTCGCAGGGTTCACCGATCTGCGTCGTTGCTTTGATGGCTTGAGTGCGCCCGTGCAGACACGACTGAACCAGAGCCCGTTTTCCGGCGAGCTCTACATCTTCCGTGGCAGGCGCGGTGATCGCATCAAGGTTCTGTGGTACCGCCAGGACGGGCTGTGCCTGTTCTACAAACGGTTGAGCGTTGGGAAATTCGTCTGGCCTCAGGCGGAGAACGGCACGGTGTCGCTGAGTGCTGCGCAGTTGTCGATGTTGCTGGAAGGGATCGACTGGCGACATCCGCGGCGCACGGCGCCTTCGCCGCAGGATCCGATCGCACGCATCCGACGATGACGTAAAATACAACTCGACCTCGTGCACCGTGCGCATCGACTTGGATGCTGTGCGTATAATCCGCGCGTGCTCGATGTAAACGCACTTCCCGACGATGTCGAAGGTCTCAAGCGCCTGCTGCTCCATACGGTGCAGGCCAAAGACCAGCAGCTTCAGGAAAAGCAGCACCAGATCGAGCACCTGAAGTTCCAGCTGGCGAAGCTGCGCCGTGAGCGCTATGGCCAGACGTCGGAGAAGCTGCAGGAGGCGGGCCAGATCCCGCTGACCTTTGAGGAACTGCGCGCCGCGCTCACCGAAGCGGCCCGTCAGACTCCGGCAGCTCCAGAGGCTGCCGCCCCGGAGAAAGGCAAACCGGTTCGCCGCAAGCGACTTCCCGAGCACTTCGAGCGCGATGACAAGGTCATCGAGCCCGGACATTGCGTGTGTCCCGACTGTGGCGGCACGTTGAGCTTGCTCGGCAAGGCCGACGCCTCCGAAGTGCTGGAAGTGAAGACCGTTACCTTCAAGGCCCCCGTGTCACAGTAGTTGCCGCTTCGATAGGACGGTAACCTGTGGGGCGTGAGGACATGACGAAGTGGCTCGATACGGCAGGACATTCAAAGACCGCGCGGTAGCGCGGCTTCTTCCGCCGGAAAGTGCTCCAGTACAGCAGGTCTCGCAGGAGTTGGGAGTGTCGGTAGCGACACTGGGGAGATGGCGTGCGAACGCGCTGTCCACACCCGCTCGCGAGCGGGCGTAGACAGCGGCGGCGCGCCTTCAGGCGGTGATTGCCACAGCGGCGATGGACGAAGCCCAGCGCAGCGCCTGGTGTCGCCAGAACGGGGTTTGCCCGACGGGGTTGCAGCAGTGGAAGGACGGCGCCCCCGCCGCACTCGGTGATGAGCCCGAGGAGCGCAGCACTCCGCAGCAGCGCCGGGAGGCGAAGAAGCGCATCAAGGAGTTGGAGCGGGACCTGAGGTGAAAGGACAAGGCGCTCGCCGAGACGACTGCGCTTCTGGTGCTGTAAAAAAATGGAGGCGATCTTGCGAGGGGACGAGGAAGAATGATCTCCCTGCAGGATCGCCAAAGAACAGCTCGGTCTGTCGAAGCAGCCTGTCGCGAAGGAGCGCGACTGAAGGCGACATGCGAGGCGGCCGGCGTTGATGCGCGCACGTTGCAGCGCTCGAAGGCAAGCGCAGGACTTTCGCATGGGGAGCCGCGCCCGAATGCAATCCGGCCGTGCCCTGCGTACGCACTGAGCGCCCAGGAGCGCGAACGCATCCTGCGGGTTGCCTACGAGCCGCGCTTTGCGGAGCTGCCCCCGGCGCGGATCGTGCCGATGCTGGCGGACGAAGGCACGTACATCGCCAGCGAATCCAGCTTTCACCGCGTGCTGAAGGCGGACGGGCAGGCACAACATCGAGGCCGTGCGAAGGCACCCCAGCGCAAACGGCCGCCGAGTACGCATGTGGCGACAGCCCCGAGGCAGCTATGGTCCTGGGACATGACCTTCCTCGCCAGCCGCGTGATGGGTCAGTGGTTCTACCTGTACCTGATCCTGGACGTGTATAGCCGCAAGATCGTGGGCTTCGAAGTGCACTCAACCGATGACTCCGATCACGCGGTGGAACTGCTGCGGCGAACCGCTTTGGCCGAAGGACTGCATGCCTTGCCGGTCAGGCCCGTTCTTCACGGTGACAACGGTGCCACCCTGAAAGCTACGACGGTGCTCGCCATGATGCACTGGCTGGGTATCACCGCCTCGCACTCTCGCCCACGGGTGAGCGACGACAATGCGTTCGTCGAATCACTGTTCCGCGCGGCGAAGTATCGACCTCAGTTCCCGGCATCGGGCTTTACCACTCTCGAGGATGCGCGGCGTTGGGCAAGTGAGTTCGTCGCCTGGTACAACCACGATCATCGGCACAGTGGCATCCGACACGTCAGTCCTGCTCAGCGCCACGCCGGAGAGGATCGCGAGGTCCTGGCGCGTCGACACGAGCTGTATCTGAGCGCGCGCTCGGCAAAACCACGACGCTGGGCACGTCACACGTGCAACTGGAACCCCATCGCGGCGGTGACGCTCAATCCAGAGAAAGACTCGGTGGTCGACACGACGCTCGCCACCGGCAAAGTAACGGCATCAGCCGCGTAGGAATAGGCGGCAACTACGTTGACACGCACCGAAGATGACGCGGCACATCCGCCCGAAGAAGCGCTGCTCAACGTGCTCGACGATCGTGCAGGCACCGGCCCCGTCACGGCCGATCGAGCGCAGCTTTGCCGGTGCCTCGCTTCTGGCGTTGATCCTGACGTGGAAGTACGGCTTTCACCTGCCGCTGTACCGGCAGTGCCAGATCTTCTGAGCCACCTCTCTTTGCGCACACAGGGCTCACCCTGAGCCGCACGACTCAGTAGCCAGCCCATCGTTCCTCAATCCCGGCGAAGTGCGCGTATCGGTTCGAGCACGGCGGCTCTTCTCGCAGGGTAGTAGCCGAAAACGATGCCGATCGTCGCGCTGCATGCCAACGCCCCCAGCACCGCCCCAAGCGTGATGTCTGTCGCCCATTGATTGAGGTACGTGACCAAGAATGCAGCCCCGCACCCGAGTAGCACTCCGAGCGCCCCACCCGACAGGCTGAGGATCACGGCTTCCACAAGAAACTGTCGTTGCACATCGCGACTGCGCGTGCCGATCGCCAGCCGAACACCTATCTCCGGCGTGCGCTCCGCAACGCTCACGAGCATGATATTCATGATGCCGATGCCCCCTACGACAAGAGAAACCCCGGCGATGGCCGCCAAAAGTACCGTCATCGTCTGGCTGCCCTGGCGGTACGCCGCCACCGCTGCTCCAACGTTGCTGGTTGTGAACTCGGCCGCGCGCACACCACGACGACGCTCCAGAAGGTCGCCGATCTGCTGCTGGACCTCAGGAAGCAGCGATGGTTCGTGTGCCTTCACCATGAGTGAGATCGCAGCTTGCGGACTCAGGCGGCGCAGCACGCACGTGTACGGCACGAACACCGATGTATCCTGAACCAGGACCTGACCATAGGTCACATCCTCGACGAGTCCCACGATGAGGAATGGCGCGTCACCGATGAGCATTCGGCGACCGATCGGACTCTCCTCAGAGAACAGGTTCTTAGCGACCGATGCAGAGACTACCGCAACATTCGAGGCACGCAGTATGTCCGATCGACCAAACAAGCTGCCCGCAATGAGCTGCCGTCGCTGAAGCTCCACTTGCACTTGCTCCAGGCCAAGGACTTGCGCCTCACTTCGACGTGCTCCGGCTCTCACGTGCGTTACTCCGGCCGCAATGACCCGGACCCCAACTGTTGAAACACCACGAATCTCGTTTCGAATTGCCGTACGATCTGCAAGCGTCAGCCCATCTCGCCTTGCTGCGGGAGGTGGCGCTCCGTTGCGCCATTTATCACGCGGCGCATTTGCATTGATCAGCAGCCGGTTGGAGTCCGCGCTCGCGAGGATTCCCTCGATGCGAGCGCGGGCACCGTTCCCGAGACTGACCATGGTGACGACTGATGCGACCCCGACGATCACCCCAAGTGTAGTCAGTCCGGAGCGGACCAGCGTCCGCCTCAGGCTGCGTATCGCAACTAGCACGATAACTAAGAAGTGCACGGCCCGTGCCCCATCTCTACTGCGCGACCGCCTCCGGATTCTCGTGATCAAAGCCGAGGCTGTCGCAAACCTCCGCGCGCGGTCCGTTTTGCGCGCGCCAGAGTGCGGCGTACGCCCCTCCAGCCATCACAAGCTCGGCATGCCTCCCGCGCTCAACGACAGATCCCCGGTCCAACACAAGAAGCTCATCCGCATGGACGACTGTCGCAAGACGATGCGCAATCACGATCGTGGTGCTCGCCCTAGCCAACTCGATCAGATTGCGCAGAATCTCCCGCTCTGTACGTGAATCCAACGAGGATGTCGCCTCATCGAACACGAACACCGAAGGCTTCATGAGTGCCGCTCGCGCGATGGCCACACGCTGCTTTTCTCCACCAGAGAGCTTCAGCCCTCGCTCGCCGACTAGCGTCTGGTATCCCTCAGGCAAGCTAGCAATGAACTCATCAAGGTGCGCAAGCCGCGCCGCAGCCTCTATCTCTGAAAGCGTCGCACCGCATCTCCCGAAGGCAATGTTGCTTGCAATGGTGTCGTTGAACAGCACAGTATCTTGCGGCACTACCGCGATGGCGGAGCGAAGACACTGAAGGGACATTTGCGAGATGGGGATTCCATCAAGGCAGATACGTCCGGAATCGGGCTCATACAGCCGCAGCAGCAGACGTACGATCGAGGTCTTCCCCGACCCACTCGAACCGACAATCCCGATCGTCTGTCCTGGAGGGAGCTCGAAACTAACGCCCTTCAACGTCGTTTGGTCCGGGTTATACGCGAAGGTCACGCTTTGGAAGGAAATCCGGCCCGATGGGCGTCCAAGTCCCGTGGCTCGGCATCTCCTGTCATTTTCCCGTTCTTCCCGAAATACGTCCAGCATACGTTCGATGAACGCGAGCGCCAGCGACATGTCTCGCGCTGCTATGCCGAGAGCCTCCAGGGGCTGGACGAGACGGAACACATAAGTATTGATCAACACGAAGTCGCCAATCGTCATGGAGCCGCTCAGCACCTCATAGGCAGCAAACCCTAAGGAACACGCGACCGACAGCGCAAAGATCGTGTTCAGTGCCACTGATTGGGTCGCCTTCAGGCGCAGCACGCTGCGCCACGCGTCTTCCTTAGCCTGCTGCCGATCGTCAAATCGCGCACAAACTGTCCTCTCCGCGTGGAAGTATTTGACGGTCTCGTAGTTGAGCAAGCTATCGGTCAGTGTCGCCTGTGCGTCCACCTGGACGCTGGAGACCTTTCTTGATGGCTCCACCACTTGCCTTGCGGCAAGCCAGAAGGTGTATCCGTAGGCGAGCCCCGTGACGCCGAGGATACCGAGATAGACGACGTGACCGAAGTGGAGCAACACTGCGATGATCACCACGAGCTCGACGACAACAGGAAGGAATGTGAAGACCGTGTGCTGCAGAACGGTCTGACATCCGCTCAATCCCTGACTCATCGTTTCGCCGATCGCGCCGGTCTTGCGACTCAGGTGATAGCGCATGGGCAAATGCACGATGTGCGCGAAGAACTTGTTGCTGATTCGCCGACTAAGCCGCTGGACGCCAAGCCCGTGCACCAACTGTCGAAGTCCTACGGAGAGCCCCAGAGCATATTGGCTGAGAACGAGCATCCCCACGAGGACAACGGGCATGATCGGAGACCCTGGCGCCACACCAGGTGTGAACGCATCGATCGTCAGCTTGTAGATGACCGGACGCGCAGCGTTGAGAATGGCCCCGAGGACGAGAAGCCCGAGTGAGAATCCGAGCTGGCGCAGAACGAACGCATCGGACTCCTCGCGGACCAGGTGAAGAGTCGTGCGCAAAGCCTGCGATATCGTGCGCGGCCGAAGCCCCTGAGGACGAGAATCCATTCTCGGTGCCCACTTCCCTACTCAACAACCATGCTCGTGCCGCGAACGCGGAGCGACTCAGATCCAATGCAGCGATCGATAGTCGGAGCAAGTCCGCCGCGCCCTCACTGCCCGCTCGGGACGGTAAGCTGCACGCTCGATCAGCTATCTGTCAACCATCATCGCCGCTTCGGGAATACTCCAAGCTCGAGGAAGCGGATCATCCTCGATCCCTGTCATCTTTCTCATTGACGCGCTTCGGACGACGCATCTGAGTGCTCTCGCGGTGGTGAACATCTGCCCCGTATCGACCTCAACCTGCTAAAGCATGTCTATTAGATTCGGACGGACAAACCCGTTCCGAGGTCCTGGAGTCGACATCATCGCGGCAGATAATTGCACCATTTTCAAGCGATTGGCGCTCATAGAGGTTTACGTACGCATTTCCAATCGAACCGCTTATGGCTGAAGGCAGCCGCGCGGGACAGAGGGTCTGACGCCCACGGCGTGACACGAACGAGGATGCTTATGAGGAATACAGCGCTGGGTTCGCTCCGGATTGCAGCTCCACCGCTTTGGTTGGCTTTGGGGCTGGCATCATCATCAATCTCAGCTCAAACCGCCGCAGGCTCGCTACCAGAAAGCCACGATGCGCGCGACCACACGATCCGGCGATCGTGGATTCCGAGCGACTCCGTGTCCGTGCGCTACTTCAATCCGGAGCGGATCGTCATCTCGCCGGATGGAACGCGATTCTTCTTCGTACACTTCCACGGCGATCTTTCCTGCGACTGCAACATTTGGCAACTATCCGTTTTTCAAACGGAGCGGTTGGCGCGTTCGCTGTCACATGCGCGCGCGGATGGGCAGTCGCCTCGACCTCTTCAGCAGCTCACTCGGCGGTCATGGGGGCGTGAGCCCTCAGGCATCGCATTCCCGAGATGGGAAGAAGATGGAAACTCCATAACATTTCAAGGTGCCGATGAATCTGGCAATCAACAGTTGTATCGCTTCGATGTGAGATCCGGCGCTCTCTTGCCACTAACAAACTGGAAGCATCCCGTCAGCTATTTCTCGCGAGCTGGAGATACTGTCATTAGCCATGTCTACGTCCCTGAGGCACCTCCGCCTCCCACCTATCCGGCATACCTTCTAACTCGAGCGGAGCTCCTGGAAGCGCTTGTGCCAGCTCAGCGCAAGGACGAGTGGATCACGACCTTCGTTTCGTATCGCGGCGGCACACCCTGGCCTCTGCAGACAACCGATATTGTAGTTGCGCTGGATGTGGCGTTCTCGAAAGACGGGCGCCGCGCTGTCGCGATTCGTCGACCCAAGGAGGTGCCGCCGTCTTGGGATGCATATGAACGACTGAGGGGCCTCGATGGACCGATCGGCAGACAGAAGACGGACTTTCCTCGGTTCCTTCTAATCGACGCCGAACGTGGCTACGAAAAGCCGGTATTCGATGCTCCAGCAGGTACCGTCACCCACGTCGGCCAGGAGAGATTCCGACAAGTGGGCATACAGGCCCTATGGGCCGCGAATGGTCGTAACGTCGTGCTCGTCAACACAGCACTGCCGCTGAGTCCTGCCGACTCGACCCGAGAAAGCATGGCCTACGTGGTCGGGTACGACGTTGAGAGCGGCGACTGGTCAGTAATCGAGCCACTAGAAGCGATCGGCCCAAAGGGCGTGCTGAGTCGCGTGTCGCAGGTGAGCTGGCTCAAACCGGGTACGGAGCTATTGATTCAGCACGAGATCGACGGCAAGGCGGCAGCAAGTTCCGTCTACACGTTGAAGGGAGAACGCTGGGTTGGACGGATGGCTGCCTCCGAGGAGGTGCCAAGTCCGCCCTCGCCGCCACCTTCGTTGGGCCATGGACTGTCGGTCACGTTGCGCCAAGGCGCTAACGAACCGCCCATGGTGGTGGCGTCGCTCGGATCACGAGAGCTGCCGCTCACTCGGCCGGATCCAGCTCTCGCCGATGTCGCGTGGGGCCGCAGTCAGACATTCGAGTGGCGTACTGCCACCGGTCAGACACAGAGCGGCGGGTTGCTGCTGCCCGAGAATCGGGTCGGACGCGTGCCGCTCGTGATCCAGGCCTACACTTACAATCCAATGCAGTTTTCTCCCGATGGACCGTTCCGGCACACTTATGCCGCGCAATCACTGCGAGCACGTGGAATGGCCGTCTTGAACATGCGCATTCCCACGATGGACCGCCCGCCGGAAAGTCAAACGCTACGTGAGCTGACGGAGTTCGCCGACCGCGTGAACTCGGCTACCGAGGCGCTGACCAAGAGCGGCATCGTCGATCCCGATCGAGTGGGATTGATCGGGTTCTCTCGAGCGGGGTTCAATATTCACTACTTCATCACTCATCCAGGGAGCTCGCCTGCCGCCGCTGCCGTCATCGATGATTCCTTCCCCGGCACCTATAGCTACTATCTGACGTCCGAGGCAATCTATGGGTCAATGCGACGGTCTTTTGAGGGGATGTACGGCGGAAGTTTCTGGACGCAGAAACAGGATTGGCTCGCGCGTGAACCGAGCTTTAATGCGGATCGAGTCGAAACACCGGCCCTGTTCATGGTCCACGGCCAGCACCAGATTTCGTTTGCGGCAGAAACCATCGGTGCCTACTCCCTGAACCGTCGCCCTGCAGAGTATCTGGTCTTCCCGGACGCAGCTCACTCTCTCCATATGCCACGTCAGCGACTAGCCAGCATCGAGACCACGACTGATTGGATGGCCTTCTGGCTGCAAGGGTATGAGGATCCCGACCGTTCAAAGGCCGAGCAGTACGCGCGATGGCACGTGCTGCGCGAACAGAACGCTGAACGGCGAACTGCAAGCAGTACCGGGAACTGAATCAGGGGGGCGGCGTACGCTTCCGGCAAACGCACCGGCGCCTCGTTCGCCGGTGCGCGAACTACCGGTTGTCCCAACTCGGACCAATCGCTTGCGTCCTTTCACACGAGTTTCAGAGGCACCTTCCGAAGGCCGGTATAAAGAAAAGCGCCTGCTCCTACCGAAGCGTTAGTCGGTTGATTGTAGACGACTTCCGGCCGCGACCGCGCCGCGTGCTCCAGTTGACTGGAGTTCCAGGTTCCTCGATCCCGAAGCGCGCGGGAGAGGAGCACAGGTCATTCGTGTTGACGAGCTGACTGACCTGGGTCAACTTGCGCACGCCGCGAGACCCGCGGCCTTGAGTTGAACCTTCAGACAAGGAGATAGTCATGGCTGACAAGTATCTGATCCTCCCTGACACCACTCAGAATCCTGACGATACGGCTCTCTGCTCGAACGAGAGGGCGTTTCCGGCGCAGCAGCCGGTGCCGGTCTCGCAGTGTGAATAACACGAAGTTAGCAGGGAGCGGCTTCGGCCAATCCATGTAGCTGACACGGTTGTGAGGCGACACGCCTCACAACCGTTTTCTGCTCAGCCTGGGCGGCGGGGACGCATCTCAGTCGGCCCTCAGGACTCTCCGATCTCTAGAAGACCTTTCTAAGTGACACGCGATACTCACGCAGCCGCGGGTCTCCGTATGGGCTGTAGTAGTACGATCCGAAAGCAGCATCAAAAGGCGGCAGCTCGTCAAACAGGTTCTTGACACCAACCTGGACAGTAACGCCCGACAGTATTTGTGCCAACCCAGCACTCTCGCGCGACCCACTCGAGTCGAATGCATAGCTCGCGTAGACATCGTGATATGTCTGCGCGGGAACTGTATAGCCTCCCTGCGCGTCCGTATACGTCGCGAGCTCCCCGTTCTGCATCGCATAGGGACCTCCTGGAGCGCCCAGCTGCGTGTAGCTGGAAAAGTGAGTCGCCGTCCATGCAGCCACCCAACTGCCGTATCGCCAACTGACCGTGAGATTGCCCTTGAACTCGCCCTCACCGCCATCGTTGGGGTAACCGGCAAATTCCAAGAACGGGGAACCGATAGCGTACTGCCGCAGATCCTTTTGTACGCGAGAGCCGGCGGCGTGGAGGCCGAGAGTTCCTATCCCGATGGCTTTCTCGTAGCTGACCTTCAGGTCATAGCCGCTTGTCTTGTACTTGGTCGCGTTCACGGGGCTGAGATCTACGACGGCCACCAAGCCCGTTGCGTTGTCGCGCGTCACCCGACTGCCAAAGGCCGCTTCATTAACGATCTGCTGTGCCGACGGCGAGGTGACAATGTAGTTCGGCTGAATGATGTCGTAGTACTCGAGGTTGACCCGCAGCCCCCTCAACGCGTCATGATCGGGCTCCCAGATCAATCCGAAGTTCCAGCTTCGAGCCGTCTGCGGATTCAGATTGGGGTTGCCGCCTGAGGTGTAATCGACGCTGTACTCTTGCCCATTCTGCGGATCCACAATGGCGACGCACGGCGCGCCACAGATCCTCGTTGGATTGGCCAATAGCTGCGCTGCGGTGGGTGGCAAGAACGCCGTTGCGTAGGATGCGCGCAGCGCCAGCCCCGCCAGGGGCTCATACTTAAACCCTATCGTCGGATTAGTGGACGTATACCCCTTCGTAGCCCGAACTCCTTGAGGGGGATCGAACGCCTGCTGAGACGGTGGCGAGAACGTGACATACGGCGTGCCGGTATCAACGCTGTATCGCTCGCTGCGGCCGGCGATCTGCAACTCCAATGAGTGCACTGCGGGGATTGCATTATGCGGCGCGACGAGAGGCACCCTGCCTTCCAGATAGAAACTCTCGACCGTCTGGCTCTGCCCAAAGAACCTACGTCGAACGTTATTCGCTGTAGTGACCCCAAACACGGACTCATAGTCTGCGTCCGACGTACTCTCCCTTCGTCGCTCAACACCAGCGGCTATCACCGGGCTTCCCGCTGGCAACTTCCCCACAGGGCCTGAGGCCCGCAACGTGATGTTGTTCAACGTGGAGTCCCCTTCATAGCTCGTCCAAGTGAGATACGGGGACAGATTCAAGGGATGCGCGAGCGTATCGATGAAAGGGTTCAGAACCCCGTCACGAAACGCCGCGTTCAGCGCCGTCGTATCACCGGATGGCGACAGGTATTCATACGAGCTGCGCGACCACGTGTAGTCAAGTTCCGAGCTCCAATCGCGCGCCAAGGGCAGCAGCAGCCCGACGGTTGCCGACCGAGTCCTGCTGTCGGTTGTCAGAGCCGCCGAGTCGGTTGTCGGGAAGACAATGCGCACATTCTGCCGAAATGGGTTTGTGGGCGCATCGGCCGGCACGGTGTACTGGTTGTAGAAGGGATTGATGATCGCGCGACTCGCATTGCTGCTCGCCGATAAATCGGCGAACAGCTCAAGTTCTCCATAAAACGATTGCCTGAGCGTCGCCACGACTGATTTCGTCCGCGGGATCGCACCCATTGGACTTCCAAGTCCGAAGGGCGAGACGCCGGGCGAGACGTTCAAATTGTACGTCCCAGCATTCGCTAGAAGCCCCGCAGAGATGTCAGAGCTCCCATCGACTCCATTTGGCACCGACGTAATGCGTGCATTGAGCGGGGTGCCGTCATCGAGGACGAGGTTGGTGGCGCTGACGCTCGTAATGTTCGTAGCTGCACCAGCGAAAGGTCTTGTCGGGCTATACACTAACGCTGGCGAGTTGTTGAGGATGGTCTCGATGCCACGCCCAAACAGATCGAGCCGATCTCCCAGCGTTATCGGCGTGCCCTCCGAGTACTCTCCGCCCACCATCAACTGCGTTCTGCCATCCCAGAGCGAGGCTCCATAGCTTCCACTCAGAGTACGCGTGGGTGCGTTGCCTCTGGTCACATCGTTGTATGTGTAGGAGAGTTCTCCGCCGTCGTAGTTCTTCTTCATCACGAAGTTTACAACGCCGCCCATGGCTGCACCACCGTAGATAGCGCTCGCACTCGAGGGGAGCACTTCGATTCTCTCAATCGCTGACAGCGGAAGACCGTTGAGATCGGGCTGGTAACTTTCACCATCAATGGTAACTCCTGCCGCACGCCTTCCATTGATGAGTATCAAGGTCTCATTGGAACCCAAGCCCCTCAAATTGATAGAGCTCGTCGCGCCGGTACGCAGTGCATAGCGCTGAGCACTCGTTTGCGCAGCGGTGTTCATCGTGAGATGGCGCTTCAGGAAGTCTTCTACGTTCGCGGCTCCCGATCGTTCGATCTGCGCCGAGGTGAGGATGGTGTAGGGCTGCACGTCGTCTTCGCTTCGCACGACGTCAAGATTCATGATCCTGGACCCCTTTACGAGGATCTCGGCCATCCCTTTCACATTTGTAGGCGCAGTCGCACCACTAGCGGGTTGACCTTCTTCGTGCGCTCGCGGAGCATCGCTATCCGGCGCGCCGAAGCTCCCCGCCGCGCTGCCTTTCGAAGTTGCTGCTCCAGTACTCACTTGTGGTCGCTGGTTTGCAGAGGCGCGCGCAATCGGACCTCCATCATCAGCAGTCCTGATGGCGACCGTCCGCTCGTTGGCGAACTCGTAGCGTAAACCCGTGCCTTGTAGTAACTGCTCGAGCGCCGCGCCCGGCGTATAGTCGCCCACGACTTTGGGAGCGCGTAGCTCGTCCGCGCCAGTGCTCGGGAAAGCGAGCTGAAGACCGGACTGGCGCGTGAACTGAATGAGCGCCTGCACCATGTTCGGCGCAGTAATCTCAAAAGCGACCTTGGCGTTCGGATCAGGGGCTACTTCGCGCCCGACAGCCGCTGCGCAGAGTGTGAGCAGTACCAGCCCTGTAGCCGTACGATAATCGGCCGTCTTCATAGTTGTTGGTCCCCTGGCGTTTTCTTGTGCGTCAGACGCCGCGCATGGCCACCTCCGCTGTGTTCGCGTTCCTCCTCTCCCTCAGAGTCTCGGCGTCTAGCCGTCTGCTGACTATGAGTGTAGAACGAACAAAAATGACGTAAGAAATTGGTCACGAAGCGTGACAAGGGCGCCTCGCCGCAGAAACTTGCACCGTTTCGCTCGATACTCTACTCATAACCCCTACAGGGCCTTTTGCACACCTGATGGCCATACGATGACGAACGATCCCAGTCCAAAGGCTTCTGCCAAGTTCGTCAAGGAAGTGGCGCTAGCCTATGGCTCGGAGCTGCATCGATATCTCGTGAAGCGCCTGCGGGCCGGCGAAGAAGCCGAAGACATGGCACAGGAGGTCTATCTGCGACTGCTGCGCCTGCAACGCTCGGACCTCGTTCGGCAGCCCGCGGCTTATGTTTACTTCCTGGCCGCTCAGGTGCTGGGTGAGTTTCGGATGCGCGCTTCCAAGCGTCCGCTCGTGTACGACTCGGAAGGACTCGATCGGATCGCGAGCGAAGATGGCTATACGCGAAAGGACGAACTGCCAGAGCGAGAGCACACGGAGCGGGAGTTGAGGCGGCTCCTTGCCAAGCTGAACGCGGCCCATCGAACTATCCTCATCATGCGCAAGCGCGATGGGTTCTCGATCGAGGAGATCGCTGAGCAGATGCAGATGTCGGTCTTCAAAGTGAAGCGCTACCTCGTCGAAGCCAACGCGAAGCTCGAGGAACACGTGCGGAAGCAGGGTCGCTGAGGCATGCCGAACATGAGATCCCGACGTGAGGCCGAAGCGCGCAGCGTTGCCGAGCAGGCGGCCGAGTGGCTCCTGATCCTCGAGAACCCGACCGACCAAGACCGCGCAGAGTTTGCCGGGTGGCTGCGCCAGTCACCGACACACGTGTGCGCGTTCCTTCGCGCATCCGCGATCGACACGCTCCTGGGGGGGATCGATCCAGGAAGGTCTATTGAGCTTGAGCGGGGGCCATTTGGGGAGGACTCCTACCCATTCCCACGGTCTCCGACTGAGCCTCAGCCCTCTTCCGCGTCGTGGGCGCCTGCTGCGGGAGTCTTTAGGAGGAGGACCAAGTGGCTGATGGCGGCGGCAGCTACCCTGGTACTCGCGGTCGCGCTCGGAATCGGCGAGACCCTCCGAAGCGAGGATGGCTGGAAGTCGTACACGGCCGCTATCGGTGAGCGGCGCGTCCTCACCCTCGAGGATGGCTCGGTTCTCTATCTTGGCGCCGGATCACGAGTGGACTTTCGATTCACCGAGGAGGAGCGGCGCCTGCGACTTCAGTCCGGCGAGGCGATGTTCAAGGTCCACCACGACGCGTCCCGGCCTTTCCGGGTGTTGAGCGGGGGAACGATGGTTCAGGCCATCGGAACTCAGTTCAGCGTCAATCGCCTCCGGGGGGAGTCGCTCATCACGGTCGTCGAAGGGATCGTCCAAGTCTCGCGCGAGGAGTCCCTGGCCGAGAGGGTCATGGCACCCCTGACCCGTACGATGGGGGTAGAGCAACCGGCGGCCGTACGCCTCGCGGCAGGCCAGGGGATTCGCATCGCTCCGGACGGCACGGCAGCAGCTCCAAGGGTTGTAGATGCTAACCCCATGCAAGCCTGGCAGGAACGACGCCTGACGTTCGTCAACGAGACCCTCTACGCCATGGCGGAAGAATTCAACCGCTACAACCAGGCGCCCAAAATTCGTATTGCGGACCCTGCCGCCGGCGAGCTGCGCTACGCCGCTGCATTCGATGCCGATGACCCTGAGTCGCTCGTTGTGGTGCTCGAGCGAGACCCCAAGCTTCAGATCGAACGTCGAGGTGAGGAGATCATCATTCGCTCTCACTGAGCCTTAGGACCGGAAGGGAAACCATGGCGACCGTGAACGATGCCCGGGAATACCAGATCGCTCGTGAAGCGAGCGACTGGCTGGCACGACTGCAGGACCCCACCGCCGCAATGCAGGAGGCCTTTGCGGATTGGATCTCGTGCTCCGAGAGCCACGTGCGCCACTTCTTGCAGGCGACCGCCGTTCTCGAAGAGATGTCCCGCACCGTGGGATACGGTGTCTTGGGCGGAATCGCCGTCGCAGCCAACGCCGTGCGGAGCGATCCGGAGTTCGTCGCAGAACTGCCCCGTCGGACATCGGCCCTCCTCGCCAGTCTGCCTCCGGCCCTCCAAGCCATGTCAGAAGCGATTGGACGATTACCGCAATCCGCCCGGCGCGCGGTGACGCTGCGCAAAGTCTACGACTGCTCGGCCGAGGAGATCGCGCAGTACCTTGAGTGTTCGGCCGATCACGTCGATCGGTACCTGGCGCGTGCCGTGCTCGTCCTCGTGCGAGAGCTTCCCGAGAGTGGCGAGACCGCGCGGGGAGATTCAGTCGGCCGACGCTCCCGTTGAGCTCGCTGCAATCGGCTCGGCCAAGGGCTTCAGTCTCGAGATGGACACTGTTCGCGCATTGACGAATTCGAACTGAAGTCCGGCGGATGCAAAGAAGTGGCCCCACAAACGAAACAGTTTTCGCGGTGCCGATAAGTGGATCTCTGCGGGTCAGGCTGCCGCCGCGAGTGGCAGTGAGCGAAGTACACGGTGTCCGGCGTTTCGTCGGTCAAGGGCGCTGTGCGGACGTCGCGTGTTGAAGAACCGCATGTACCCCCGGGCAAGGCCGTTGCGAGCCGCACTGACGCTTTCGTAGGCGTGCAGATAGACCTCCCGTACTTCACCGAGCGCCACAGCCGCTCAATGAAGATGTTGTCGCGCCAGCGGCCTTTGCCGTCCATGCTGATCCGGATCTTGTGCTGGCGCAGGACACCGATGAAGTCGCTCCCGGTGAATTGTGCACCCTGATCCGTGTTGAAGATCTCAGGAACGCCGAACTTCGCAAGGGCTTCCTCGAGCGCCTCGACACAGAAGTCCGCCGCCATGCTGTTAGAGAGCCGCCAGGCGAGCACCTTGCGGCTGAACCAATCGATGATTGCGACCAGATACACGAAGCCGCGCGCCATCGGGATGTACGAGATATCCGCCGCCAATACCTGGTTGGCCCGATCGATGACGAGCTTGCGCAACAGGTAGCGGAAGACCTTGTGATCCGGGTGCGGCTTGCTTGTGTTTTTCTGCGGAAAATGGCTTCGTTCCCATGATCCGCATGAAAGGGCCAACGGCTTTGCGCCCGATCCGCACACCCTCGAGCAGATCGCGCAGCATCCGGGCCCCGGCGAACGGCAGTTCCAGATGCAGCTCGTCGATCCGGCGCATCCGCCGAAGATCTTCGGGCGGATGTGACCACGGGTTTGCAGTACACGTTGGCGCGGGAAATTCCCAAGAGCTGAGCTTGTCGCGTGATCGGCAGCGCGTGAGAACGATCCATCAACGCTTTCCGCTCGGCCCGTCCAGATTGCCGAGCGCGCCGGACAAAAAATCGATCTCCAGCGCTTGCTGCCCGATCTTCGCGTGTAGCTCTTTCAGGCCAGGTCCCTCCTGCTTCGCAGGGGTACCTGAGGAGAAGACATCCGTGGCTCCCTCGAGCAACTGCGCTCTCCAGTGCGTGATCTGGTTCGGATGCACGTCGAACCGCGCGGCAAGCTGCGCCAGCGTCTCCTCGCCCTTCAGCGCCGCCAGGGCCACATTCGCCTTGAATACCGGTGAGTGGTTCCGGCGGGATCGTCTCCTCATGAATGCTCCAGAATTCGGCGATATCTTCGCCGCTCAGAGCAGAGCAATCCACTTATCGGCTTGTCTCAGAGAACGGGGCCACCTCTGAGCACACGGTCTCGGACGATCAAATGTGCCGCTCACTCGGCGAGAGCACTTCACCAGCAGGTTCGTATGCTCGCGCGTCAGCAGCCTCAATACACTGAGGTTCAGGTTGTTGAGCGAGTTACCGACACGCGCTTGTAGTACCTGCGGGCGACCGCCGTAATCCGGTCGATCGACACCCGCGTGTCCCAGAAGCGATCCCGCTGAACCGCCTTCACGAGATCGCCTTGACCACGCCCGCCTTGTTCCGCGGCCGCAGCCGCTGCACGCGATCAGCGCACGCCCCGAACGGCCACTAACGGAGAATGCCCGGACACCGTCTAAAGCGACGTACAAGCGCACCCTCGCAGAGACCCAAACCGTAGGACCCCATCCCCCGCGCGGGATCAGGGGGCACGCAGCATCACCGCTCCTGCCCCGCCCCACCACTTGTCCCCCGCACCCGCCTCGGAGAAACTCCCCCACGCACCTGCACCCAACTCAAGACAACCCGTCGTGAAGCGCATGACGTTCGTCTTCCAACAACCCGGCACCGCCCATCTCCTCAACGCCATCAACACCGCCGCGGCCGGCGCCGACAGTGGCGGCGGAGTCTTCGCATTCGCCTCCAAAGGCGGGGTCGACGCCCTCCTCGCCGCGCCGAACGTCGCCCGCATGCTCAAGCGCAAGCGCCCGTTTCACCTCATCGTCGGCATGGATGCCATCACGAACGCCGAGGCCCTGCTTGGTATCGAGGCCGCTCTCCGACGCTTTCGTGGCGCGCTGACGGCGCAGGTCTTCTATCACGAATACCCCCAGAGCACGTTCCACCCCAAATTCTGCTGGTTCCAGCACGGGAACCGGCTGCACCTGATCGCTGGCTCCGGGAACCTGACGATGCGCGGGCTCGGGAATCATTCGACGAACCAACCCCCGGCAGGGAACTGGGAGGCCTTCAGCTCCCGGCTGCTGCCGCGTAACGATGCGCGCGCCGTGGTCAAGAAGATCGAGGCTTGGCAAGCCGACCAGAACGCGGCCGGAACCCTCCTCCCGATCGACGACGAGCGCATCCGAAACCGCGCAATGGAGAATGGCCGTGTTCGCTATACGTCCGCACTGGGACTCAGGCCACCGGTGCCCGCTCCCCGCGCGCCAGCGCCAGCGCCGGCGCCGCGTCCAGCGGTGCGCGTTGGCACGGTTGCGGCACAGGCAGACGTGCTTCTGCGCGAGCTCCCGAGCAACCGCCACGGTCAGGCGGATGTGGGCCAGTTCGCGCTCTCGAGCTTCTTCGGGTTCAAGGGCACGCCGATCAACATTCTCGTTCAGCAGGTGGCTCTCGATGGGTCACTCGGGCCGGTTCTGCAGAAGAGGCTGTTCGCGAACAAGAGCCGGAACTATCGGCTGGAGCTGAATGGCATCGCACAGCTGCCCTACAACAGGGCTGCGGACGACGGCCGCATGATCCTGGTCGCAACGAAACTGGATGATCGATCGTTCCGGTATGCCATCGTGCCGGTGGATGCGCCGGACTACAGGCACGTCGCGGCGCTTCTCGGCAAGATACCGCCGCTCCGGGCCCGGGGCCGCCGGATGCGCGAAGCACACCTGACCGCCCGGGACGTCAGAGCCGGCTGGCCGAACCCGCCACCGAACCTGCTGCCGGTGGAGCTATCAACGCCGGAGCCCTAGCGCCCGAACCGTAGCCAGGAGCAGGAGCAGCCTGCGCGGGCAGTTTCGTCTCCTGCCGCTGAGCCTTGGAGGCTGGCTACGATGAGCCTTCGAACAGGCTCCTGGAAGCTCGAGTTGCTCGGGGGTTCCGCTCGCGCGCGAAGTCCCCGGCCCGCGTCGCACCCGACCGGGTCGACTGCGGAGCTCCCTCACCGAAAGCACTTCACCAGCAGCTCCGCATGCTCGCGCGTCTTCAGCTTCAGCCCATTGCGATTCAGGTTGTTGTGAACCGACCCGTCGATCACCGAAACCTCGACGCGCGTGTAGTGGCTGCGCGCCAGCGCCGTGATCTGCTCGATCGAGACCACGCGCGGGTGCGTTCCATCCCCCTCTTCATGCGGTGAATAAGAGAGCACGAGCGGCAGATCGTGCTCGCGCGCCGCCTTGAACAGCGCCTCGAACGCCGCCGGCGCAGTCGACCGGATGCAGAACGGTGACTGGTGCCGATCCTCGCGGTACAGCCCGCGACTCACGAGCTTTTTGCCGCCCTTCACCACGCGTGAAACCGTCGGGTTGTCCCGAAGGCACATCGTTTCCAGCACGTGATAGAAGCGGCTGTAGTGATCCCGCGTGTAAGGCGGGTCCGCGTAGAGAACCGAGTAGTCCCCCGCATGTTCCTGCAGGGCTTCGAGGTAGTCCTGCCGGAGCGCGCGCGGCGCGCCGATCGCGCGCGGCAAGGCAGAGTAGCGGCTGAGCCAGGTTCGGTATGTATCCAGCGTATCCCAGGAGCGATCCCGCTGGACCACCTTCACGAGATTCGCCTTGACCACGCCCGCCTTGTTCCGCGGCCGCAGCGGTTGCGCGAACTGCTTGCCAACCGTGTTGACGAGCTGGCTCGCCGTGCTCAGCGCCGCGGCCTTCAAGGCATTGCGCACGCCCTCTTCGGCGCCTTCAGCGTACGCGAGAGTCGCATCCAGCAGCGCGCCCTGGCGGTACGAAAAATAAACGCCCGCAAAGTGGCGTGACACGGTCGTATCGGCAGACTCCCACAGCCCCGCAGTGCGCAGCCTGTGGGCGGCCTCGCTCATCGCCTCCTGCAGCCGGCTCGATGCGTAACCAGCATCCGCGCTCTCGAACACCGCGAGCGGCGGGGATTCGACCAGCTCAACCAGCGGCCCCGTATTCCCGCTGGCCGCCGCTCCGATGCACTCGTGCTCGTAGTCGCTGAGCGGCTGAACGCAACGAAGTACCTCTGCCGCCAGCTGGCTTTCCGCGATCGACTGGGTGATACGAACCACCTGCGCAGTGTTGAGCGCAGGCGGGCACAGCACGGCCTCGCACAGCACACGCGAGTACTCCTGCACATCCACCGTCGTCACTTCGCGCGATGAGCCAAGCGCGGCGGCTACCGCGCCAGTGCCTGCGAACAGGTCGCAGAGCCGCCCGTTCGTGGGATCGACTTCGTTGATTGCGGCCGCGATGGCGTCAGCGAAACTTGTCTTGCACCCCAGGTAGTAGATCGGGCGGAAGTCGCTAACCTGCACGCCGCCCCGCGCTCGAGACACGGTAGAAATCGAAACCGCCGCCGCCGCGCCATCCGACGAGCGAAGAAATGCCGCCTGACTCCCCATCTATCACCTGCTCCAGTCGATACACGCAGTGGGACTTGATGTGCTCACCATTCTCGATGCCGATGTATGCGCGCCCCATCTTGTGCGCCACTGCGGCCGTAGTGCCTGAGCCCAGGTACGGGTCGAGCACCACGTCCCCCGGCTTCGTGCTGATCTGGATGACCCGGTAAATGAGCTCCTCCGGCTTCGGCGTGTCGAACAGTGACTGCGTCTTGAACAGTGCCAGCAGATGCTTCTTCGCATCGGTCGTGGTGCCGACTTCGTGCGCGCGCCAAAGTGTGTCCGGCGTGAGCCCGCCTTTTCGATCCGAGAGAAAGCGCTTGATCCGGGGCACGGCGTTGCCATCGCGCCCGAACCAGATGTTGTTCCTGGCGATCTCCTCGAGCATCCTGGCCTGCGAGTAGACCCAGCATCGGCCTTTCGGCGGGCGATGCATCTTGCCGTTCGGCGCTCGCAGCGTGTAGTTCTGCTGCGGCGTCGCGTGGCCGTTCTGCACGTTCGCCGAGACGGACTGCCACGGCCCGCGCGGGTCGTTGTCCACGTTCTTGTGCCTGTCCTCGACTTCCTTCGTCAGCGGGAGCGTGTTGCGCACCTTCCCCCACTCCACCGCGGACTTGGCGTAGACCAGCAGGTACTCGTGATTGCGCGAGAGCACTTTTCGATTCTCTCGGGTCGTCCGCCGCTCCCAGATCACCGTACCGACGAAATTCTCCCGGCCGAAGATCTCGTCGGCCGTCACCTTGAGGTAGTGCACTTCCGAATCATCGATGGACATCCAGACGCACCCGTCTTCACGCAGCAGCGGCCGGATCTTCTCCAGGCGCGCGCGAACGGCGTGCAGCCACTCTTCATGGCCCATGCTGTCCAGATAGTGCTGGTAGCTCTCGCCATTGTTGTACGGCGGGTCGAGATAGGCGCACTTGACCGTGCCCGCCCGTGTTTTGCCGAGCGCGTCGAGCACTTTGAGATTGTCGCCATGGATGAGCGCGTTTCCCGTTCCCCGGGTGCCGGCGGACCACCTGGCGACCCGAACGAGCCCGTCTTCGGAATCCATCGCGCGGGGGCGTTCGTTGTCCTGCGGGGTCGTCGCCACGGGGCGACGCTCGACCGTCTCTCTCAAAGCCACCTTGCCCTCCCCCGGCCCGCGAACCGCCGCGCGCTCACTTCCCCTTCTTCTTTCGTTCGAATTTCTTCGGCCTGTCCCAGTTGGGGCTCTTGCAGTTGGGGCAGACACGAGGCCTCTCATCCGTGCGCGGAAACCACTCGTGCCCGCAGCGACAGCGGCAACCTTCCAGCGTCACCATTCCCAGCTGTTTCGCGGCGTGATCCACCAGACTTCTTTGGGACGCCATATTTCGCCGGAGTATATATTCCAAGTAAATAATCGCGCTACACGCCGGCAGCGAAAACATGCGGGGTGCTTTGGTACGCGCGGAGCAAGTCGGCATGCACAGAGCCAGTCGTCGACACCCGCGTCAGACTCGCAAGCATCAGCCACGCGGTGGAATCAGCTCGCGACGGTGATGCTCGCTTCGGCCTCTTCTCTTTGAACGACCTGCAACTCCTGTGAGGCGCTCAGGCGCTCCGTGACCGGCTCGTCACGAACGAGCTTGCCATCACGCACGACCAGGATGCGGCGGCAGAAACGGGCCATGTAGATCTCGTGCGTCACCATCACCATGGTCATGCCTGCATCGTTCAGGCGCTGAAAGATGTTGACGATCTCGAGCGAAGTCTTCGAATCGAGGTTGCCCGTGGGCTCATCCGCAAGAATGAGCTCCGGCTCGTTCACCAGTGCGCGCGCGATGGCTACGCGCTGCTGCTGGCCCCCTGACAGCTGGTTCGGGAAGTGATTCGCCCGCGCGGCAAGCCCCACCTGTTCGAGGCGCGCCATTGCGAGCTGCCGTGCCTCTCTGGGGCGTACCCGGCGCACGGCGCCGCAGATCATGGGCAGCTCTACGTTCTCGAGCGCCGTCGTGCGGCTCAGGAGGTTGAAGCCTTGAAAGACAAAGCCGAGCTTCTGGTTCCGCAGATCAGCGAGCTGGTCGCGGTCCAGCTTGCTGACGTCCTCACCATCCAGCAGGTAGCGACCGCCGGTTGGGCTGTCCAGGCAGCCGAGAATGTTCATCAGCGTGGATTTGCCGGAGCCGCTCGCGCCCATGATGGCGACGAGCTCACCGTGCTGAATCTCCAGGGAGATCCCGCGCACCGCGTGCACGGGCACGTCCGCAGTGGTGTAGGACTTGTGAAGATCCTCGAGCTGGACGAGCGGTGTTGCAATCCGTTGCAGCATGGTCGGCTCCTTGCCTGCTGCGTAGGGTAGCCCTGGAACCTGCCGCTGTCAGTCTTCTCGTGGCCCGACGAAAGTCCGCGGCGAAGGTGCCGCAGGCACGTCGACGACGAGGACCAGCGACGGCGGTGGGCCGCGATGTCAAACGGTGCGCCCGCAGCGCCCGCAGCGCCGACCGTGACGTCCGGATCATGGCGCCAGCGCATCAGCACGGGCGCTGGGAGAACACCAAGCTCGGGCTTCTGGCTCCGCGGATGCGGAACGCACCGCTCCGCGTGATGCGGGCCGCCTTCGCGACCGGCCAGGCACCGCGCGGCTGCCACGCGCTGGTTGCGCGCCTGGAGAGGGGTTCTACGCCTCGAACATGATGATCAGGGCGCCAGACTCAGCTGCCCTGATCATCAGCGGCGAGGCTTACCCCGGCGAGATCTTTCCGGCGCGGGCGCCCTCCCAGACTTCCTGGAAGACGCTTTCGGCGACACCGTCACTGGCCTGCGTCGCTTCAGCGCCTTCGGCGACGCCCGGACCGACCCGCGCCGCTCCAGCGCCCTCGCCAACAGCAAGACCGGATCCGCCCCCAGCGCGCTCGCCACCTGCAGGAGCTCTGAAGCCAGCAGCCGCGCGGTGCCCTGCTCCACCCGGCTCACCCACGCCTGAGTCCGCCGCAGACGCAACGCCAGCTCGCGCTGAGTGAGGCCGGCGGCGACTCTCGCCCTTCGCAGCTCCGCCCCTACATCCCCTCTCACCTTCCTTCGAGATGGCCTCATCACAGCCGCCCGGAGCGGCCGTTCCGCATACAAAGCACCACTCCCTGGCCCTCGCTCGGTGACGACCTCCCTAGCGTGCCTTGGGCCGCTTGCGGGATCGCTGGCGCACCCGGTGTCCTTGTGCAGAAACAGAAGGCCCGGCGATCTCGACCGCTCTTTTCAGGATGGCGTCGGCCGGGCAGCCGATGGCCCACGCGATTTCCACGAGCTCCGACACCTCCACATTCCGGCCCCCACGCTCGATCTGCGAGATTCTGTTCTGTGGCCATTCGAGCCGTGCCGCCACCTGTGCCTGTGTGAGCTTCGCCTGTTCCCGCGCTTCCTTTATCGCTTCTCCCAGTGCCTTGCGGACTGGACTGTTGATCGATTTCAAAGCACACCCCTCATCCTCCGAGGTGCGTACTTATAAAGCAGATATACGATTATACGATTTTCGTATATTTTCGCGATGTGAGAACTTCCTCGGCAACGCGCCGTCCCTGGAGCCGCCCGCCGGCGCGACACGGCATTGCGGCCAGGCGTCGTGCGCGCCCACTGAAGAGGGGGCCTCGGCCGCCCTTCGCCCTGCCCGGCAGATTTCTCAGAAACCTGGCGGAAGCCATTCGCGCCCGTCTCACCACCAGATCGCGCGCGCAGGGTGCCGCGGGTGCCAGGAAATCTGCCCAGCACCATGGCATCCGCCGCATTCACTACGAGTCCCGTTACCTGCTCGCCGAGCATATCCAGCGCACACAACTCAGCTTCGTGGCGCTGCTCGCCATGAGCGTCATGCAGCTGCTCCTCGTGGGATACCTGGTCAGGGATATCATGCAGCCGATGCGCACGGCAGACGGCATCTTCGGCGTCTTGCCCAATCTCGCCGTGGTCTGCTGCCTCATTCCGTTCACGTGCTTTCTCGCTCGCATGCACGCCGGCAACCGCCGCGACGTGTCCCGCGTGCGAGATCGCGTCACCGCCATCGAGAGCTACCTGCAGTCGAGCGTCAGCAACGGAATCCACGACAGCGGACGTCTATAGTCATGCTCCGCTGTTGAGCGTCTGATTGGCGTTCGCTTGATAGCGCGCCGCATCGGGTTCTGATGCACGAATGTGTATCCGCGTTGGCCCGCCTGAAGCACGAACCCTTCCGCGCGGGAGAGCAGCACGAGATTGAAGGGAAGCCGATGTCGCCCAGGGCGACGCTCCTGGCGAGGGATCGCTACTGGCAGCTAGGTTCGGGCGTGGCCCATGGAGACTTGGATCCCGTGCGCAGAGCTCAATCGACCAGGAAGGCGCCTGGCGCGCCGCCGGCCCGCCTCGTCACGCACCCGGTTGCAGAGCAGCCGCGTACAGCACCGCCCGCGTACTCCGATCTGTACGAACAACAGACGCTGAAGCGCCAGAAATCCGCGCAGCGATACGCCGTCGGCGGCTCCCTCATCGCGTGCTGCGCGCTTGTCGGGGTGGCCATCGTCATGATCCAGGCTGATCTGCCGTGGTGGCACCGGCTGTTCTCGCTGTTCGGCGTGACCTCCGCGTTGCTCTACCTGGTGAGGCCGCTTTGGAAAGATGTGGAGCGAGCCGACCACGCGGCGCGCGAGTGCTATCTGGAGCGGGATCTCACACTTCAGTCCAACCAGGTTGCCCGCCGCAATCGGCGACCGCACCCCTGAAGCACCGGCCAGCTCAGCCCGCGCCAGCCAGGCCTATGGCAACAGGCCCACTCGCGCTGCCATCAGCGCTACGCGAGCGAAGCGCGATCCAGCTGCAGCAACCAGCGATACTCGAGCGGCGCAAAGAATGCCAGCGCCGCCGAAAGCCAATTCACCGACTGCTCCAGACATCGCAGCCGTTCGCCCGGCATGCCGCGCGCGGCCAGCGCCTGGCAGGTCTCCGCGAGGTTCACGTGAATGGTGGCGCGCTCATCCTGAAGATTGCCCGCAGCCCGTCCGCTGATTGCGCTCTGAAGCACATCGATTGCTTCTTCGAGAAGCGGAACACCGCCGGGCCCGGCGGTGCGCTCCCCCAGCAGTGTGAGCGCGCAGCCGAGATTGCTTCGTGACACGACCCACGCGCGCGGCTCGACGTTCCGATCGGCACGATCCGCCGCGTCCCGGAACATTCGGATCGCACGCACGATCAGTTCGTTGCCTTCCGCCGAGGGCACGGCGCTGGCATCCACCACCATCTGCACGCCATCTGGTCCCGACTTGCACAGCGTGGTGTGCAGATTGAGGGGGTTCACGCCGACACGTGCGCCGCGCAGCGCTCGCGACGGCGCGCGTTGCCACCACGTTGCGAGCGCGGCTTCGAACGCGCGTATGACCTCGAGGCAATTCTCTGCACGCTCGTCTTCGGAAAGCTTCGACGCGCGCAGCCGCAGGCTGGCGCCAAGAAACAGGTGCAGGGCCGCCCAACGCAAGGGGTCGGCATCCCTGGAGGTATCGAGGATTTTCGCTCGGTACGCCTCGATATCCCCGCTCAGCAGCTGCTGAACGGTCGGCATCGGAACGGTTCCCGTGAGTGTCGCGAGACTCCCTGCGTGCATCTCAGCGTCCTGATTCCGGCTCCGCTCCATGTTGGCGGACGTCGACGTGAATTCCACCGTCTATGTCCAACCAACCGACGGCGGTCGGGTGGTATTCCTCCGACGTGCGTGGCTCGGCCACGATGGCGCTGCACCCCGTGGCGAACACACTACTGTCGCAAACTGGCGAATGACCGGGCTTCAGGGCTTCTGCTGCACGCTCGTTGTCGCTGCCGCCCTCCGCGACCGTGGTGAAACCGATTTCGCCGAGCGCGCCCAGCACGGCCTCCGTGCAGTGCTCCGCGTGGTGCAGACGAAGCACGTTGCGGATCTCCTGCTCGAACTGGTGCAGGGTCATGGTTTCGCCGGCGAGCTCCGTCAGGAGGTCGCAGACATCCTGGGCAGCCGCCCCGAGACCGAGCTGGGCGAACAGATGCAGCAGTTCGTTCACGATTTGCGCCTCCAATGGCCTGTGGATGGCCACGCCGCTTCCGCGCGACGCCGCGAGACTCTCACCCCTATGAGACGGAAACGATTCTTCGTTCCGTTACCCATGCATCAACCTGTCACGTCGCGTTCACGCGTAACCACCGCGTGATACGCCATGAGAAAAGCCGCTGCGTTCCAGGACTGCCCACGCATGCCGTGGGTGGAAAATGATCGGCCGTGAAACCACTCGGCAAACGCCCAGTTGTCCAGCGCGCACGCTCGCGCGAGCTGTATGAGGCCTCGTCTGGCCTCCTTCAGTCTTCCCGACGCCATGAGCGCAGCCACCCAGAATCCACCCGCCATCGGCCATATGCCGCCGTTGTGATACTGCCACGCCGCGTTCTGTCGGTGACGCGCCATGTAAGGCCGCCATAACACGCTCTGCTTTCTGATCGGCCGAACGGTGACTCTCATGGGATATGGCTCATGCACACGTGACTTGATAATGGCGCGCAACGTTCGCTGCTCGCCGTCTTCCTCCATGAGCCCGTACAGGAGCGCGAGAACGTTTCCGAACGTGTCGCCCTCTTCACCGAAGAACGAAAAATTCACAAAGCTGAGATAGAGGTCACGGTTGCGGGCCTTGCGCAGCACGTACTCGTTCAGCAGCCGCGCGCGCCGGTACTCCGCAATGCCGGCGGAGAAAGGATGGAACAGACCGTTGAAGCTCTTCCGCGTCTGTCGCGCGTTCCCCAATCGATACAGCTGCTTCACGCGATACCAGAGCGCGTTCGTGTAGAGCACGAAACCCGACCTCGGCATGATGTCTGCCCAGTCACTCGCCTCGTTCTGCTGCAGAAGATGGAAGCGCTGGTGTTCCTGCGCGAGGAGCCACTGAATGGCGAGCCGTATCTGCTTCGCGTACGCGCGCTTCAAGCCGCGCGGGCAACCGCGTTCATCCAGGAACGCGACGGCGATCAGCCACCAGAGCGTGGAGTCGATGCAGCCGAGATACCAGAAGTCTGCTTCGCGCTTCTCCGCGTTCACGAACTTCGGAATCTGGCCGTTCGGTGCCTGGTGGTCCGCGAGCGTACGCAGACCCGCGACCGCCTCGCGTCGCAAAGTGGGATCGCCAGAGAGCACCATGCCGATGGCGCAGATAGCCGCATCACGACCGAAGATGGACGTGTACCCGCGCCTGCTCGAGCGGGCGTTCGGTGAGGCGGCCAGAATTCCTTCAGGCGTGAGATTGCGCTTCAGCAGCTCGATCGAGCGCGCACGGCATTCCGCGAGCAGCGCCGAATGCTCGTTGCTGAAACGCGCCTGCGGACCGGCTGAGCCAGTGCGCCTCGCCACTCTACGTCTCGAACTCGCGCCCGCGTTCATCGGCACAGCATTCTACAGGCCGCACGCGGCCGTGCCGCCGTTTCAGCAGCTGTGTTCCCGAGTGAAGCGCGGAGCGCGTGATCTAGTTCTTGATTCGAACTTTGACGTTTCGTCCGAGCGCCACGGCGGCCCGACTGATCGTCGAGAGCGTCACTGACGGGTCATCACGCTTCAGCAGGCGATGGACCACAGCGCGACTCGTGCGCATTCGGCGCGCGAGCTCTGACTGCGACATCTTCTGCTTCTTCATGGCCCGATGCAGTTCGGAAGCGAGCTCACGCTTGATTGCAAGCGCGGTCGCCTCTTCGGCCGGTCCGTCATTCTTCATTTCGTCCATGTCGCGCTCCGCGCGACGATTAGGCTTCTTCCGAGCCATATGTGCTTGCAGCCTCTGCCGCGTCAGGGGGCGGCAATCGTTCTAAAAAGGCGGGGCGACTCTAGCACACCGGATGTTGCGGCGCGCATTTCGTATGATAGCTGTATGGACATCGTACATCTGATCCAGGTCGCCGTAGCGCCGGTGTTTCTGTTGTCGGGAGTCGGAGTCACTTTAGGTGTGCTCACCAATCGCCTCGCTCGCATCGTCGATCGGGCGCGCTCACTCGAATCCATCTTCACGGCGGAGGGAACGCGGGCCGAATCGACGAACGCGAGTTTACGCGTGCTCGCGCGCCGCGCCCATTACATAAACATCGCCATCGCCTTGTGTACGGTATCCGCACTGCTGGTCTCCCTCGTCGTGATGTCGCTCTTCGCGAGCGCATTCGTGACGGTGAACTTGTCCGCCGCCATTGCCATCGAGTTCGTGCTCGCCATGATCTGTCTCACCGGGTCGTTCCTGGCGTTCCTCGTCGAGGTTCGGCTGGCCACCGGGTCGCTCCGAATCGGGGCGCCGCCCTGAAGCCGGCGCGCTCGCGGTGCAGCGGCGTCGCGTGCAGCATTTCTCGGTAAATACAGCACTTTTCGCACGGCGCGGCACGACGCTGCGCCCGTAGTCTTTGTCCGCATGGACCGCGGCGAGTTTCAATTGTGCGTTCTCGGCATCGGGCACCTGGCAGCTGCCGTGCGAGTGCAGCTGCGCGATTGGGGCCTGTCGCCTCAGCAAGACGTCGAGCCAGCGTCGGCCGGCAGGCTCGTGTTGCTCGCGTGCAGTGACTACGAGAACGCGTCGTCATTTGAAGACGTCCGCTGCCGTGCGCTGGATTTGGGACACCGTGTCCTGCTCGCGTGCGTTGCCGGAGAGGAAGTGCGCGTGTCCTCGTGCGCAGGCGAGCTCGTTGCGCGCGCCGCCCTGACTCGAAGATGGGACTTTGGTCTCGAGGATGTGTCGTGTTGGCCAATTGCGCACTCGCCCGGGCCTGCACCGATGACTCTCTGCTCACTTCAGTGGCTATTGCAACTCGGTGCCACGGTAGTGCTGAGGGAGGCTTGGCGGATTTTGCGGTGTGAGGATACCAGCGACGCTGTGAGCACCGGGACGTACACCGGTGTTCGCTCATGAAAATAGCGAGGCGTGCTGCGCGTGTGTGACGAAAGATGTCAGCTCGGCGCGTGCCGGCCTCGCCTTGTCGTGTGTCGCCGATTTTGATGCACCGGGCCGAGTGGATCACCGAGCCGCACGGCGCAACCGCGAGCGCCCGTCAGGTGAGCACGCTCAGAGCTCGCGCCTCGTTCGCCGGGGGCGACGGCCGAGGATGGCGCTCTCCGGGCCCCGGCCCAAAAAGAATCCGTCCGGCAAGCTGCAGCGCTGCCGCCCGGCGATGTGACTGGCCAGCGGGGTCACTGACAAGTGACTGACAAAAGGTGTCGGGGTGCCAATTCTGGTCACCCGCGTGCGGTCACCGCCCGCTGGCATTCAGACCTTGGTCCGGGGTCGATGCCGTCGCGAGTCTCGCGGGGCCGCGCTCGCGGCCTGTGTCCTTCGCGCCCTTCGGGCACCCGGCGTCCCTGCTTGCCGCACGGGCCAGGGTCGATCCCGCCGCGCGCTGCTTCACCCCCATTGCGCCGGGCTCCCGCGGAAAACGCTCTCGCCAGCGTGTCGCGACGCCAGATCGACCCGGCAGGGGCGCTGTGCCCCGGCGCCGAAGGCCCATGCGCGTGTGCGCATTTTCGGGCCCTGCAAGGGCGCCGCGGGCAGGACCCTGCTCCCCGCACGCTCGGCCGAGGCCTCGCCGGCCCCCGCGCTCCGCCGGCAGAGCCGAAAATGAGCCACGGGGCGCAACCCCGCGCCCCACCTGAAAATTCATCACGCGGCCGAAACACACCCCCGCCGCGAATCTGCTACCCTTCGCAACCTTTTTTCCAGGCTGCGCCGGCCCGGCGCCACCCGCACAACCCCCATGCACCGCCCCATCCGCAACATCGCGATCATTGCGCACGTCGATCATGGCAAGACCACGCTGGTCGATTGCCTGCTCAAGCAGTCCGGCACCTTCGCCGCGCACGAAAAGGTCGCCGAGCGCGTCATGGACTCGAACGACATCGAGCGTGAGCGCGGCATCACGATCCTCGCCAAGAACTGCGCCATCGATTACGGCGGCACGCGCATCAACATCGTGGATACCCCCGGCCACGCGGATTTCGGTGGTGAGGTCGAGCGCGTGCTCTCGATGGTCGATGGCGTGCTGCTGCTGGTGGATGCCGTCGAAGGCCCCATGCCGCAGACGCGCTTCGTCACCCGCAAGGCGCTTGCCCTTGGCCACAAGGCCATCGTGGTGGTGAACAAGATCGATCGGCCCGGCGCCCGCCCGGGCTGGGTCGTCGACCAGACGTTCGAGCTGTTCGACAAGCTCGGCGCCACGGACGAGCAGCTCGACTTCCCGGTCATCTATGCCTCGGCCCTGCAGGGCTGGGCCAGCACCGATCACACCGAGCGGCAACCGAGCATGGATGCCCTGTTCGAAGCCGTGTTGAAGCACGTCCCGCCGCCGGACGCGGACGCCGAAGCGCCGCTGCAGTTCCAGATTTCGACGCTGGACTACAACTCCTACGTCGGCCGCATCGGCATCGGCCGCATTCGCAAGGGCTCGGTGCGCCCGGGCCAGACGGTGGCCCTGCGCTACGGCGATGAAGACCGGGGCACCGCGAAGCTGAGCCAGGTGCTCACGTTCACGGGCCTCGAGCGAAGCCCGGTGAACGAGGCATTTGCCGGCGACATCGTCGCCATCACGGGCATCGAGGACGTGAACATCGGCCTCACGATCTGCGACCCGGACAACGCGGTGGGCCTGCCGCCGATTCGCGTGGACGAACCCACGCTGGCCATGAACTTCCAGGTGAACACCTCGCCTCTCGCGGGGCGCGAAGGCAAGTTCGTCACCAGCCGCCAGATCCGCGAGCGCCTGCATCGGGAGCTCCAGAGCAACGTGGCGCTGCGCGTGGACGACACCGCCGAGCCCGACGTGTTTCGCGTCCAGGGCCGCGGGGAGCTGCACCTCACCATCCTGCTGGAGACCATGCGCCGCGAAGGCTACGAGCTCGCCGTCTCGCGCCCGCAGGTGCTGACCAAGCTGGTGGACGGCGTGGTCCACGAGCCTTACGAGGCGCTGACCGTAGACATAGAAGAGTCGCATCAGGGCGCCGTGATGGAGGCGCTCGGCACCCGCCGCGCCGAGCTCACTGACATGGTCATCGACGGGCGCGGCCGCGCGCGGCTCGAATACCGCGTGCCGGCGCGCGGGCTCATCGGCTTCCAGGGTGAGTTCATGACGCTCACTCGCGGCACCGGCCTCATCAGCCACATCTTCGACGGCTTTGCCCCCGTGAAGGGGGAAATCCCGGAGCGCCGCAACGGCGTGCTCATCAGCAACGAGCAGGGCGATGCTGTCGCCTACGCCCTGTGGAATCTGCAGGAGCGCGGGCGCCTCTTCGTGAGCCCGGGCGAAAAGCTCTACGAAGGCATGATCGTGGGAATCCACAGCCGCGAGAACGACCTCGTGGTGAACCCCATCAAGACGAAGAAGCTGACGAACATCCGCGCCGCCGGCAAGGACGACGCCATCCTCCTGACTCCGCCCATCCCGCTCACGCTGGAGTACGCGGTGGAGTTCATCGCGGATGACGAGCTGGTCGAGATCACGCCGGTCTCCATCCGCGTGCGCAAGCGCTTCCTGAAGGAAACGGACCGGAAGCGCGCCTCACGCGGCACTGACGCGGCATAGCCAATCGATGGAGGCGCCGGAAGATCCCTTCCGGCGCCTCGCAAGCGGTTCAGGTGCGCGCCCTGTCCAGCGCCTCCCGGAGGCGCCGCGCCCAACCCGAAATGATGCGGTCCGCTTCGGCCGTGTTCGTCACCTGATTCGCGATCTGCAGCTCGTTCGGCCCGAACTCGCTACCGCGCCTGCGATCGACCACACGCGCAATCAGTGCGTTGGTCTGTGAGTCATAGAGCTCCGCTACCAGCGTCATCTCGCCGGCATCCACCACATACGCCCGCACGCCTGGGGTTTTCGTGTCCGGCGCGTTGATGAAGAGGTCCACGATCTGTGCGCGAACGCGCAGCACATCCGGGCCTTCCTCCTGGACGAGGGGGTAACCGTTCTTCCGCTCGAGCTCGCGCTTGAACACGTCACGCGCGAGAGCGGCGAGATTCCGGCGGATCGCCGCGGGGTCCGCGGCGTTGCCGGTGATGCTCCCCCTGGGGTTCCAGTCCTTGTCGAACGAGACTTCCACGGGGTCGAGCGAAACGCGCTTGTACCGGGAAAGATCCACGCCATCGCGCACGTACACGGTATCGAGCCCTTTTCGCTCGACGCGCTTCATGCCGTCCCATGTCGGCGGCGGTGGCTCGCGACTCGCGCCAACACCGGGAGCCGACAGCACGGCACCCGTCATCAGGGCCAGCAACACCATGAACGATCGGAATCCGGTTTGCATGCAGACCTCCCGGCGGGGAACGCCTCTGGATGCCCGTTTGTTCCCGGGCCTCGAATCGTTGCCGGCAACGATCCGCGCGCGGGCTAGATCTCGCGGGCGCCGCGGATATCGATGAACTGCAGAAACTCCGCACGCGTACGCGCATCCTCGCGGAACGTGCCCATCATGCGGCTCGTCACCATGGACACGCCGCGCTTGTGGACACCGCGCGTCGTCATGCACTGGTGTACGGCATCCACCGTTACGCCGACGCCGCGGGGCTTCAGCACGTCGTGGATACAAGCGGCAATCTGTGCCGTGAGCTTCTCCTGCACCTGGAACCGCCGCGCGTAGCCTTCGACCACGCGAGCGAGCTTGCTGATGCCGACGACCTTGTTCGTCGGCAAGTAGCCGACGTGCACTCGCCCGATGATGGGCGCCATGTGATGTTCGCAATGGGATTCGAACGCGATGTCGCGCAACACGATCATCTCGTCGTACCCGCCCACTTCCTCGAACGTGCGCCGCAGATACTCCGCGGGGTCGATGGCGTAGCCGGAGAACCAGTCGCTGTAGGCATTCACCACGCGCTTGGGCGTGTCCAGCAGCCCTTCACGGCTCGGGTCTTCCCCCGCCCAGCTCAGCAGGGTTCGCACGGCATCCTCCGCCTGACTGCGGGTGACGGTGCGACGTTGCGCGGGAGCCGGTTTTTTCGATTTCGCCATGGGCGGCTGAAGCCTCAAGCCTTGAGATAGGTGTCGAAGAACTGGATGGTGCGAGTCCACGCCAGTTGCGCGGCGGGCTTGTCGTAGCGCGCCTCGCTCGAGTCGTTGTGGAAGCCGTGATCCGTGCCGGGATACATGTTGATGCTGTAGGCCACCTTGTGGGTGTCGAGCGCGACGCGGAAATCGGGGATGCCGGCGTTCACCCGCTCGTCGTTCCCGGCGTAATGAAGCATCACGGGGATTCTGAGCTTCACGACCTGTTCGGCCGTGAGCTGGCGGCCGTAGAACCCCACCGCGGCAGTCAGCCCTTCCGCCTCCACGGCGCTGCGCAGCGCGATGTTGCCGCCGTAGCAGAAACCGACCGAGCCCACCTTGCCCGTGGAATCCCGATGGCTCGCAAGATACGGCACGCCCGCAATGACGTCGCCGGCGATGGTGGCCGGGTCGGTCCTGGCGAAGAGGTCCCGAGCCGCTTCCTGATCGGCCGGGGAGCCACCGGCGGAACTGAGGCCGTCCGGCGCCACCGCCAGATACCCCGCGAGAGCCGCGCGACGCGCGACATCCTCGATGTGCTTGTTGAGGCCCCGGTTCTCGTGAATCACCAGCACCGCGGGCAGCTTCCCGGTGCCTTTCGGCCGCGCCATGTACGCCTTCACATCACCCGACACACCCTTGTAGGTGACGTACCCCGTGGCGAGCTTGTTGTCGTCCTCGGCAACCTGCTGGCCGTAGGCATAGTTCGGTTCGATGAGCGGCAGGACCGCGCAAGCCGCCGCGGCGCTGCCCGTGATCTTCACGAGGCGTGACATGAATTCCCGCCGCGGCAGCGTGGAGTGGATGTATTCGTTGTAGAGGCTGACGATCCGTGCGTCGATCTTCGACATGGCAGGCTCCTCCCCCGGGGGGGACGGGAGTGTAGCGCGGCGTCGCCGCGCGAGGAAAACCGGGCGTTCCGGCGACTCGGCTCAGCGGAGCAGACGCTCCATTTTCGACACGAGCGTGGAAGGCTGCACGTCGAGCGCACGCGCCAGCTTGCAAAGGGTGGTGAGGGTGGGCTGGCGGATGCCGCGTTCGATCTGGCTGACGAAGGTCCTATCCACGTCGGCGCTCAGGGCGAGCGCTTCCTGGGAAACTCCGGCGGCAGTTCGCTGTTCACGCAGTACCTTGCCGAAAGCTGCTGAGACTTGATCTGCACGCATGGGGGCGGCATGATTTGGCTTGCTGAGGCTTTCGGTCCACGGTATATAATCGACATTCGCGCGCTGCGTTCATTTCACCGCGCCTCGGCGAGCCCGCGCCATGCGGGCGCGCCCAATCACGGTGCTACACTCCGGCCCCCGCCGGAGCATCCGCATGAACCCCCAGGCCGACACCAGCAATCTCGCCCTGTTCTGTGATTTCGAAAACATCGCGCTCGGCGTGCGCGACGCCCGCTATCCACTGGATATCCGGCTAGTCATCGAGCGGCTGCTGCTGAAGGGCTCCATCGTGGTGCGCAAGGCCTATTGCGACTGGGAGCGATACAAGGACTTCAAGGCGAGCATGCACCAGGCGGGTTTCGAGCTCATCGAGATCCCGCACGTGAAGCAGTCCGGCAAGAATTCCGCGGACATCCGCATGGTCGTGGATGCGCTGGACCTCTGCTACACGAAGCAGCACGTCGATACCTTCGTCATCATCAGCGGCGATTCGGATTTCTCCCCGCTGGTCGCGAAGCTCCGCGAGAACAACAAGAGCGTCATCGGCGTGGGCGTCAAGAACTCGACGTCGGACCTGCTCACCGCGAGCTGTGACGAGTTCATCTATTACGACGACCTGGCGCGCGAGCACAAGGCGCGCCCCGTCAAGCGCGCAAAGAAGACACCCGCCAGGGCCGCGGCCGCCTCCACTCGGGAAACGTCGGCTGAAACGCAGACGCCCGAAAACCGGGAAGACAAGCAGCAGGAGGCCTTCGACCTCGTGCTCGCCACGCTGGAAGCGCTCATCGCGGAGCGCGGCGACGAAAAAGTGTGGAGCTCCATGGTGAAGCAGGCGCTGAAGCGGCGCCGACCCGGCTTCAACGAAAGCTACTACGGTTTCCGCTCCTTCAACGCCCTTCTGGAAGAGGCGGCAAAGCGCCGTCTGCTGACGCTCGAGCGCGAGGGCAAGTCCGGCGGCTACGTCGTGCGCGTACCGCCCGAGTAACCCGCCGAGCCTCTTCGTCTTCGCGGCGCGCGAGCCCTGAACACCCCGCGTCGCCTAGCGATTGTCTGAATCCGCTTCGTTGACTTCAGCCGTCTTCACCGGCGCACCATCGGACTTTGCTTCGGCGAGCAGCGCGGAACAGTTCGCGTCCTCGGCGAGCCCCGGATCCACGAAGGCAATCACGGCTGCGAGCGGCGTCACGAGCACGCCCAATGCGACGGCCACGCCCGTCTGACCAATGGCCTTGCCCGCCTCCAGCCCAACGGAAGGCTTGCGCAACGGCCCGGTCACCGCGATCGGCGAGCGGACCCGGAACAGGCGAAGCTTCTTCGGCTCGCCGTGCACCGACAGGTCGAACGCCTCATTCTCGAGACTCACGTCGCCCCTGCCGGTGATGAGGACGTCATCCGTGTCGAACACCAGGTTCTGCGCGCGCAACGTGCCCTGCTCCATTTTGAAGTCCGCCACGCCGCAGCGCACGTTCGTCTTCTCCTGATCGTTGCGCAGGAGCAGACCGAGGCCCCGCGCGACATTGATGCCCGTGAGCTCCGCAAAGGCCTCGCGGATCTCGCCGCGCGGCACGACGAACGTTGCGGTTCCATCGCTGCTGGAAGCGAAGCGATGCATGGAGTTGCCCGTCCCCTGCAGTTTCACTCGCCCTTTGAGGTCGCCTTCCACGGGGGATTGCGTGCTGTCCTTCGGCCGGAACTGGCCCAGCGCGATACCGGCGATCCGCACATCCACGTCGGTCTTCGCAACGTCCTCGCGCGCATCGAGCCGCACGGTGCCGTCGAGCTTCCCTTGCGGCATCGTGAACGAGACCGGGTCCACGCTCAGCACGCCATCGCGCAGATTCACGTTCATCGACAGCGAGCGCAGCGGAAACCTGCCGGACTTCACCGCCGCGGCCTCGTATTTCACCTCCGCATCCATCGCCCGCACGCGATCGACGTTCAGCGGCGCGTCGGGAAGAAGCTTCCCGGCCTCCGCCATCTGCTGGCCGATCTTGCGCTGCGCAGGCGAGGCGGCCTCACCTTCCTTCACGGAAGGCGGTGCGCCGAACCACGTCGCCAGGTCGTCCAGATCCAGTGAGCGGGAAGTGAACTGCGCTTTCACGAAGGGCCGCTTGCCCTTCAACTCCACCATCAGGTCGCCCTGCGTGTCGCTGTCACCGACGTTGCCGCCCACGTCGTCGAAGGTCACGCGGGTTCCGTCGCGCTCGAGATGGCCGGAAACGTTGTAGGGCGGCGTGTTCGGCAAGGCGAGCCCCGTCAGGGGGTAGAGATCGGCGAGATCGTCGCCGCTCACTGAGAACTTCGCGGCCAGCGCACCGAGATCGAAGGGCCGGTTGATCGTGCCCCGCGCGACGATCTGCGTGGGCCCGGCCACCATTCCCAGTGAAAAAGGATACGGGCGATCGCGCCTGACGTTCACCAGGGGACCGCCCCGCATCTCGAGGCGGAAGCGCCGATCGTTGATCGTGCCCGCGCCCGTCATCCGGAACGGCTGCGTCTCGTTGCGCGAGCCGCTTTCCCTGGCGGAGGCCGTTCCGCTGAACTGCAGCTTCCGCTGGAAATCGTGGTACGTGATGCGCGCGTCGTCGACTTCGAATTTGCGGATGACGGGCAGGTTGGGCGCGACGCCGGAGGTGGAGCGCGCGCTGCGCGGCCCCTGCCAGTTGGCATCGCCTTCCGCATTCCGCACCAGATGAAGCCGGGGGCGCTCGATCTTCACACCGGGCAGGACGACCTGCCCCTTCAGAAGCGGGAGCCATTCCCACTCCGCGGAAATGCGCGCGACCTCCGCCATCGGCCCCGGGCCGGCCCAGCGAGGATTGCCCACCTCGAGATCGTTTATCGTGACTCGCGGATTGGGCGAGAAGAGCCGCACGTCGAGGTCGCCGTGGATCTGAACCGGCCGCCCCGCCTTGGCGGAAGCGACGCGTGATACGGACCCGCGCAGCGCATTCCAGTCGAGGAGCGCCACTCCCACCAGGAGAATGGCGACGACGCCCACCACGACTCCGATCCACTTGAGCACGCGCTTCCATCGCGAGCGGTCACCCGATGCTGATTCGCCGGCCATGTGTTCTTAAACCACATAACAGGCGTACCGTTCCAGAGTCGCGATATTTCGACACGGGCGCGGAACCTGCGCGCACCGGAATCGTCACGCCGCCGCCGACGCTCCGGGCACGCGTCTCGCAGGCCGCAGGTGATCATCTAGAACGCGAAGACGGCTCCCGCCAGCAGCTCGTACTGGATGAACGTGCTTCCACTCGCCCTGATGGCGCACGCGCCGCCGAAGCTGCCGGAGGCGCAGAAGAATGCCGAGTCCTTGTCCACGAGCGTGAGATACCCGCGCGCTTCGAACCGCAACCCGAAGCGCGGGTTGATCGGCACCCGCACACCACCGGCAAGCGAGATGGAGAAGCGCGTGTCGTCGTCACCGGTTTGCGGGTTGAGAAGCGTGATGCCAAGGCCACCTGCGATGTAGGGCGTGAGTGGCAATTCGGGATTGGGTACGAGCGTGCCGCCGATGTGCAGGTAGTGCACATCGATGTCGAACGGCGACACCGGCGAGCTGCGTTCGAGGCTCGTCGCCTGCCGCGAGTAGAAGAGCTCGTACTGCGACACCTCATCCAGCCGCAGATTGAGCGCGATGGCGAAGGACGCGTGGCTGTTGAGGTCTGCGCCGCCGTCGACGCCCTCGAGATCGAAATCGCCGCCGAACCGATAGCCCAGAAACGGCGTGACCTCGTAGCGCAGAGGTGGCGTCGCTTCCTTGCTGCTGGCCGGCGCCTGCTGCGCGTGAGATACCGATGCGCCAAGTGTTCCGCCACTGACCAGAGCTGCCGCGATCAGGAATCGAACCGTCTTACTCATGGATGCCGCACTCGTTTCGGCCGGAGGGCCGAATATACCCGTCCACACTACGAATGGCGGGCACATCCGGACGCCTCATCGCACCAAAGGCTCGTGTCGCCATCCCCAGACGGCTATATGCTGGCGCCCTCGAACACAGCGCGCATTTCGGCACCATGCAAAAGGGGGCATGAGATGACAACAAGAAGGCGCTTCACGCTGATGACGAGGCTCGGCCTGGTGGCTCTCGCAGCCACGTTTTCCCCACCCACTCCGCTCAACGCACAAGTGCAGGCAACCATGAAACCCGCTGAGGGCACGCTGTCATTCATCCGGCTGTATTCCGGTCCGGACGGCAGCTCGCACTTTTCCGACGAAACAATTCCACTGAGCCCCGCAGGCACGGAAGGGATGGAGGCAGCGCTCGCAGTCAGCCGCATCGGGGATGTGAAGGGCGCATTGTTTGCCATGCTGAAGAGCGGCACCACCGAGGATTGGCACGTCGCGCCCCGACGGCAGTTCATGATCTGCCTGCGCGGCATCGTGGAGATAACGGCCGCGGATGGGCAGAAGCGCAGGCTCACGCCCGGTCAGATCATGCTGCTCGAAGATACGCAGGGCAAAGGGCACATCACGCATGCCTCGGGCCCCGAAGATCACGTCGCAATCGCCATACCGCTTCCGGACGGCGTGCTCGTAAAGAAGTAACACTGCAACTGGAGCTCGTATTCATGAAGAACGTAGCGACTCATCACGCCCTCCTGCTGGCCGCGCTGCTGCTGGGCGCAGCGCAGGCAAGCGTCGCGCTCGATCTGCAGCTGAAGGGCAAGCAGGCTCTCGTCACCGGCAGCACCTCCAACATCGGCTACGCCACCGCGGAAGCGCTTCTGAAGGAAGGTGCGGACGTCATCATCAACAGCCGCACGAAGGCATCCGTCGACAAGGCGGCGGCGACACTGAAGGAAGCCACGGGGCACGCACCGAAGACGTTCGTGGGTGATGTCACGAACCCCGACGACATGGCGCGGCTCGTCAAGGAGTTTCCGAACGTGGACGTGCTCGTGAACAACGTCGCCACGTTCATGCCCAAGGAATTCCTGCAAACCACCGACGCGGACTGGGAACAGATCTACAAGGTGAACGTGGTATCAGGCGTGCGGCTGGCACGCGCGTACCTTCCCCGCATGAAAGAGCGCAACTGGGGCCGCATCATCTTCATCTCCAGCGAGAGCGCTTTGCAGATTCCCGTGGAGAGCATCCACTACGGCGTCACGAAGGCCGCGCAGATTGCCGTGGCACGCGGCCTTGCGGAAACCGTGGCGGGCACCGGCATCACGGTGAACAGCATTCTGCCGGGCCCGACGATGGATCCGCAGGGCCAGCGTGCCCAGGACATGCAGAAGCGCACGGGCAAGTCGTTCGCGGAAGCCGGCCAGGAATTCATCAACACCCGCCGCCCCACGTCCCTGATCAAGCGCTTCGCCGAACCCGACGAGGTGGCCGCGCTGATCGTGTACGTGGCGAGCCCGCTCTCTTCCGCCACCACCGGAGCGGCGCTCCGCGTGGATGGGGGAGTCGTGAAGAGCGCGTTCTGAGCTCAGCGGAAGAACACGCCTGCCAGGCAGCTTTCAGGCCACTTCAGGCCGCAGGAGACGTCACTCTTGCGGCCTGCCGGAGATCAGCCCTGGCGGCCTGTCCAGTCCGGCGGGCGTTTAGAACTGTTGCCCGAACTGCAGCCCGACCGTCCGCGGTGTCGCGTACACCGTGTAGGGCCGCAGGCCGCACGCAGGCGCGCCGGCCCACCCGATGATGGCGCATTGTGTCGTGCGGTATTCCTGCGCGCGCTCGTCGAACGCGTTGTGGACGAAGAGCTCCAGTGACCAGTTGCTCCGCCGCACGCCTGCAGAGAAGTTGGCGATCGTGTAGGCGGGTTGAATGCCCATCACGGCCCGGTCACTGAGCGTGAGGTCCGAATACACGCCGTCCTGATGCACGAACGAGCCCTGCACGTGGGCGTCGAGGCCCTGCATCGGGAATGAGTATCTCGCGGTGAGATTCGACTTGAATTTCGGCGACACCGGCAGGCGCGTGCCGGCCGGCGCAAGCGGCTCGTCACAAGCCGTGATGGGCGCGCCGCTGACTTCATCCACGGTGCCGCAGTAGTTTTCCGTGAGCTCGGGATCGAGGAACGACAGGCCGCCCGAGAGCGTCAGACCGGTCGTCACGATCCAGTTGATGTCCGCCTCGACGCCCTTGATGCGCGCGTCGTTCGCGTTCTTGATCTCCGTGAGGCCGCTCTGCCCGAGATACGAGAACTGGATGTCCTCCCAGTCGAGGCGGAACACCGCACCGTTGAATCGCAGCCGGTTGTTGAACCAGCTCGTCTTCCAGCCGATCTCGTAGTTCTTCAGGAAATCCGCCTGGAAGGGCGGAATGGTGCCGCGGCGGTTGATGCCACCGGGGCGGAAGCCTTCCGAATACGTGGCGTAGATGAGCCGCGAGTCATCGATGTTGTAGGTGAGATTGAAGCGGGGCGTCGTGCCGCTTTCCTTGATGCGCTTGTCGAGGTTCGTGCAGGGCGCACCCCTGTACGGCACCCAGTTCGCAGGGTCGGCGTCGCACTGCGCCTCTCCGGAGCCGGAGGAGCTCCAGCCGAGGCCATACCCGAAGAACCCTTCGAGCGTGTTGTCCGCTTCGAAGTAGCGCAGGCCGGCGGTGCCTGTCAGCTTGCTGGTGAAGTCGAAGGAGATCTCGCCGAAGACCGCATCGTCGCGATCGACGCGCGTCTGATGGGTGAGCCAGAGCGTGTCATCCCAGCCCGTCACCGAGACATCGGCCGCCAGGTTGTCGATGCGGTAGCGCTGGTGGATCTTGTGCTCCTGTCGCTGCGTGAAGAGACCGGCCACGAAGCGAAAACGCTGCTGCGGGTCCGACGAGACGCGCAACTCGTGGCTCTGCTTGCCGAACTCGTCCTTGCCCTGGAAGTACTGCGACGGGTCGATGGCGTTCCCGTCATCGTCGGTGAGCGCGCCGTAGCCGTAGTTGACGTCGTAGAAATAGGTGTAGTCCGTGTAGTCCGCGCTGCTCTCGATATCGCGCTTCAGGTAGGCCCCTGCGTAGACGAGATCGAGATTGCTGATGCGGCCTTCGACGGTGAGCGCCGCCTGCATCCACTTGTCGTTGGCGAACTCGGGCTTGAAGTGGCTGAGTCGCAGGTCCTGGGCGCCGCCGAAGAACCCGTTCGACTCCTGCTTCTGGCCCATGAGAGTGGGCGTGACCGTCCAGCTGTCATTGAGATCGACCTTCAGCGCGGCCCGCGCGCCGTAGGTATCGATGTCGTTGTAGTTCTTCTTGACGAAGTCGGTGTTGCGCACCGTGCCATCACCCGTCGCCGCTTCGAGGCTCGGGTAGGTGAGAGTGCCCGGCACGTTGTCGATGTATCCGCCGTCGTGCCTCACCCAGCCGACGAGGCGGATGGCCGCATTGTCCGACAGCGGCAGATTGACGAAGCCTTCTCCCAGGTACCCGGGGTCACCGCTCTTCACCGTCATGCCGCGCAGGTCGTACCCCGCCTTGAACGCGCTGGGGTCGGGCTTGTTCGTGATGATGCGGAGGGTACCGGCCTGGGAGCTCGCGCCGTAGAGCGTGCCTTGCGGACCGGCCAGCGCCTCGACACGCGCGATGTCGTACACGTGGACATCGAGCGCGCCCTGAATGGTGGTGATCGGCTGCTCGTCGAGATAGATGCCGACGCTCGGCAGCGGGCCGGAGTGATTCGAGTTCTCGCCGCTCGCCACGCCGCGCATGTACACGGACGTCGCGCCTGGGCCCAGGGACTGGTACGAAACACTGGGCAGGAACCTGGCGTAGTCCCTGAACTCCACGACCTGCAGCTCGTCGAGTTTCGCGGTGCCCATGGCCGTGATGCTGAGTGGAACCTTCTGCAGGTTCTCTTCGCGCTTCTGCGCGCTCACCACGACCTCTTCGAGAGCACCGCTCTCGTTCTGCGCCTGGGCCGCGGGGAAAGTCGCAAGGAGCATCGATGCGATCGGCACTCCCTGCAACGCCTTCCGTGCACCACTCTTCGCACCCGATCTCTCGAGCTTGCGACGTCGGCTCCGAGTCATCTGCGTGACCTCTCCCCAGCCTTGTTGTAACCCGAGTGTAACGCGGCGTGTCGCGTTTCAACACTGCGTTGTGCGGGGATAGGTATCGAGCGCAGGACCGAGTGCCTCTTTCAACGGACCGAGCCATGGCTCGTAGTGACGCCAGTGATCAACGCCTTCCCTGTAGATGGGCGTGCGCACCTGTTCCGAGCTGGCAGTACGCACCGCGCGCTCGTTCTCATGGAATCGCAGGCACGCCTCTTCGAACGGCACGTTGCAATAAGCCAACAGCCGACGGACTTCGCCCGGCGTATCGTCGACCATCTTTTCGTAGAACACGCGATGGATCCGGCCGGGCAGCACTTCGTCGAAGTGCGCCATCAGCTCCACGTAATCGCGGTAGTAACGGCCCACGTCCTGAAGCGTGTAGGTGTAGTTCTGCCCCCGCGCGAAATGCTGCTTGTACGCTGAAAAACAGCACCCGAGCGGGTGCCGGCGCGCGTCGATGATCTTCGCGTTCGGCAGCATGAGGTGGATGAGCCCCGCGTGGGCGAAGTTGTTCGGCATCTTGTCGATGAAGAACGGCGCGCCGGTCTTGCGATGGATGCGCGCCCGGGCCAGGTACTGCTCACCCAATACATGAAATTCTTTCGTGTCGAGCGTCGCGAGGACTTCGGGGTACACGGAGACCTCTTTCCGGGTCTTCTTGCCTCCGAGCGCGCGCGCCATCGCGATGATGTCCGGCAGCTCGGAGGTGCCCTCCACCCGGGAATGGCTCGCCAGGATCTGCTCGATGAGCGTGGAGCCCGCCCGCGGCAGGCCGACGATGAAGATCGGGTCCGGCGCCCCGCATCCCGCCCCGGCGCGGTCCTCGAAGAACGCCCGTGAGAACAGGGCTTTCGAGCGGCGCACGTGCTCCGAAGTCCCCTCCGCGTCGTAGTCGATGCCGCGCCGGCGCAGGGTGTTGCCCCGCTCGTAGTGGACGAAGGACTGCTCGAAGCTCCGCTCGTCCTCCAGCGCCTTGCCGAGCGCGAAATCGAAATGGAACCGGTCCTCGTCCGCCAGATCCGCGCGCGCGAGCTGAGCGCGCATGGCCGCGACTTCCTGCGGCAGGAAGCGGAAGGTCTTGAGGTTCGCAAGGCTCCAGTACGACTCCCCCAGGTGCGGCGCGAGCTGGATCGAGCGGCGGTATGCGTCGATGCTTTCCTGCTGCCGGCCCGCCGTCTTCAGGGCGTGGCCGTAGCTCATCCACACTTTCGGCTGATGGGGATAGTCCTCCAGCACGGACGCATACATGCGCATGGATGCGTCGTTCTCCCCCATGCGGCTCAGGATGGCCGCCTTCAGATTGCGAAAGCCGGGGTTGCGGGGCTCCACCTGCAGCGCGCGGTCGATCTGCGCCAGCGCCTGTTCCGACTTGTTCTGCCGATGCAGCACGACCGCATAGTTGTGTCGTGCGTGAACGAAGCTCGGCGCGAGCTCCAGGCAGCGCGCCAGCAGGTTCTCCGCGTCACCGTAACGACCCAGCCGGGTCGCCACTTCCGCGAACATGCGGATGGCCGCGACATCCGTCGGGTACTGCTTCAGATGTTCCCGCAGCAGTGCCTCGGCGGGCGCGATGCGCCCCTCGCCGAGATGCATCGCCGCCTGCATGAGGCGCGGATCGCTCGTGGAGAAGCGCACATGCTGCGCATAGGCCTGGTCCGCACCTTTCTGATCACCCGTGGCCGTGAGCTCGTCGCCGAGGGCGCGCCACGCTGCTGCCAGGAGGTGTCGAGCCTGCGGCTGATCCGGAAAGATCCGCAGGATCTCGCCCGCCTGCTCGATGGCGGCGGCCGGCTGCCTCTGCTCGAGCAGGCGCTGCCCCTGGAGCAGCGCCACATCGAGGGAGCCGACCGGCCCCGCGTTCATTTCGCGACGACCCCCGAAGTGGCCTCACCTGCCGGCGGCGGGCGCGTGACCAGCACGCCGCCCTTCATCACCGCCGCGACGGTTCGCAGCCGTTCGACGTCGGCCAGGGGATCGCCTTCCACCGCGACCAGGTCGGCGCGCTTGCCGACCGCGATCGAGCCGATTTCCTTCTCGCGATCCATCGAGCGCGCAGCATCAATGGTGGCTGCTCGAATGGCCTGCATCGGCGTCAGGCCATGCCGCACCATGTAGGCAAACTGCCGCGCATTCTGCCCGTGCGGGTAGACGCCGGCGTCCGTTCCGAACGCGATACGCACACCGGCCTTCACCGCCTTCGCAAATCCATTGCGCTGGGTCTCGGTCGTTTCTTCGTTCTTGCGCAGCATTTCCTCGGGCCAGTGATCGCGGCGGCCGATCTCGTTGATGTAGTCCCCGTTGTAGACGTCCGCGACGAGCCACGTGCCGTGTTTCTTCATGAGCGCGATGCCTTCGTCATCGAGAAACGAGCCGTGCTCGATGGTGCGCACGCCCGCCCTCACCGCGCGCTTGATGCCTTCCGCACCGTGCGCATGTGCCGCGACGAAGGTGCCGGCGTTCGCAGCTTCTTCCACCGCGGCACGCAGCTCGGCTTCCGTGAATTCCGGCGCTGACGGCGTCGTGCCCGCGTTGAGCACCGCGCCCGTTGCGATCACCTTGATGAAATCCGCGCCGCCCGCGAGCAGCTCGCGCACCCGTTGGCGCACTTCATCGGCGGAGTTCGCCACGCCCCTCCTGAAGTCCGCGGGCACGACCACATCCGGCGCCAGCCCGGTGACTTCGCCGCCCCCCTGGCTCACGGTGATGTAGGCGCCCGCGACGAGCATTCGCGGCCCTTCGATGGCGCCGTCGTCGATCGCGTTACGAAGCGCGACATCGACGAAAGCGCGATAGGTGCCGATGTCCCTCACGGTGGTGAACCCAGCCGCGAGCGTGGCACGCGCGTTCGCCACGCCCACGAGCGCATCCCGCGCACCGGAGCTGAGCAGCGGCGCAGCCACATTGGCAGACGTGATATCCCCCACCAGATGAGTGTGCAGATCGATGAGCCCCGGCAGCACGGTGTATCCGGACCAGTCGATCACACCACCCGCCGCCGGCACGGCTCCATCTGTCACTGCGGCGATGCGCCCGTCCTCGACGCGGATCACACGGTTGGTGAGCACGCGCCCCTCCTCCACGTCGATGACGCGGCCAGCGCGTATGAACACGGTGTCGGCAAGTGCGTGGCAGGACATGAGCAACAGCGCCGCGGCCCCGATCCATCTCATCGAACGACCTTTCGCGGGGTGGCGTCTGGCCACCATGCGAACGGCATCAAAGACCGCCGTCATCAGCTTGTCAATTCGCGCGCGCCGCCCGGCGCTCGCGTGTGGGATTTTCAGTTCAGCCGACAGCGGGCGGTCGTTAGAATGCGCCCGCAGTGAGACGACTCCACGCCCTGTTCACACGGAGCCTTTCGCCGGGCCGGCGGCCGGCCCGGATCACGGGCCGCATGCCAGGCTTGTTCGTGGGCGCCACATTGGGCCTCGTCGGGCTCGCGGATGCGGTGTTGGCAGAGGCATCCTCCGCCGCGGCGCCCGACCCGGCAGCCACCGCTCCGGACCTGCGCAAGATCACGGTCGACGCCGCCCGGGTCACCGGGAAGATCCGCCCCCTCATGGGGGTGAACGGCGCGCCGGCGCCCGGCTTCCACAAGCCCATCCGCTTCCAGTTCGGCGGCTGGAACGTGCCGGCGGAGACCGATGCGACGCCGGGCTACGAGCAGGCGCGCATCGATCTCATCCGCACGCACGATGCGTACGGCCCCGGCGACATCGACGCGAGGTTTCCCGACGGCCAGGGCGTGCTCATCGACGCCGAACGCACGCTGCTCAGCATCTTCCCCGACCCGGACGCCGACCCGAAGGATCCGAAGAGTTACAACTTCGGCCCGACGGATGCGCTCATCGCCTCGATCAAGGGGGTGGGCGCGGAAGTCATCTTCCGTCTCGGGCGCAGCGAAGGCTCGAACGTCGACCCGCCGAAGGATTTCGACCGCTACGCCCAGGTCGTCGAGCACATCGTCCGGCACTACAACCGCGGCTGGGCGAACGGATTCCGGTACAACATCCGCTACTGGGAAGTGTGGAACGAGCCCGATCTCGGCCGCCTCTTCTGGGGCGGCTCGCCGCAGCAGTTCTACGAGCTCTACGAGAAGATGGCCCGTGCCGTGAAGAAGGCGGATCGCCGCGCGCTCGTGGGCGGCCCCGCGATCGCGCGGCCGAACGAGGACCACCCGTTCCGCGACGCTTTCCTGGCCTACGTGCGCGAGCGCAAGGTGCCGCTCGATTTCTACTCCTGGCACTGGTACGCGACGGATTCGAACGACCCCATGGATCTCGTGCGCATCAGCCGCGACGTGCGCGCCCGCCTCGACCGGCACGGCTTCAGGAAGACACTGAGCGTGCTGGATGAGTGGAACTACGGCCTCATCGAGCCCGGCCCGCCGGATCTGCAGCGTGCGGGGTTCATCACGTCCGCCCTGCTCTACATGCAGGACGCGCCCATCGACATCTCGGCGCTCTATCGCGCGGACAACGTTTTCGGCAGAACGGGGCGGGAGCCGCACAAGACCGGCCAGGCGCTCATCGCGCTCGGGCGCATGCAGGACACGCCGCGCCGCCTCGCCGTCACCGGCGGGGACGACGACGGCTTCGCCGTGCAGGCCGGGCGTTCGCGCAAGGGCGATGCGGTGCAGGTGCTGATCAGCAACTACGAGATCCCGGCGGAATTCATCGGTCCGCGCACAGGCGAGAACGTCCTGCGCGTCGGCGATGAGTTCTCCGTGACGCTGCTCGAGCGGCGCACCGTGCACTATCACGCCAATCGCGGCTACGACCTCACCATCGACAACCTCGAGGCCGGCGAGCCTTACGTCGTGGAACGCTTCCGTATCTCCCGAACGAGAGATTTTGCGCTCGTGGACTCGCGCGTACAGTCCGGCCCAAGCATCCGCCTCCATGCGGAATTGCCGCCTCCCGGCATCGAGCTCGTGGTCCTGAAGAAGCGCTGAAGCGGCCGCGGGCCCCGTACACGGGGGCCAACACAAAAGAAGGGGACCCCTCATCGCGATGCAGGCTCGGTACGCCGCAGCGATCCGGCGACATGCTTGGCCTCGACATGGACGAACGCTATAGTTCCGGCCCCCTCAAAGCCCCTCGTCTCGTGCGGCGTGGTCTCCCGAACACCGCATGAATCAAGCGACATTCGACTCACCGGAGCCGAGATCGATGCAGAACCTGAACCATGCACACGCGGCGCGGCGGTGCACTCCGCTGGCGACCCTCCTGACGTGTGCGCTTCTCACGGCATGCGGCAATTCGGCGCCTCCGCCGGCCATGCCGCCCACCGAGGTGGGCGCGATCGAGGTTCAGCCGCAGGCGCTGGCGCTCGCTCTCGAACACGCCGCGCAGCTTCGTGGCGTGCGCGAAGTGGAAGTCCGCGCGCGCGTCTCCGGCATTCTGCAGAAGCGGCTGTATCAGGCAGGCGCCCGCGTGAAGGAAGGCGACCTGCTCTTCCGCATCGACCCTGCGCCTTTTCAGGCACAGGCGGCGCGCGCACGTGCCGAGCTCGGCATCCAGAAAGCGAACTACGACCAGGCGCGTCGCGAGCGCGACCGCATCCTCGAGATCTACGAGCAGAAGCTCGTGAGCGCGCGGGACAGGGACAACGCCATCGCCGGGTATGAGGGCGCCGCGGCTTCCGTTGCCGCAGCGGAAGCTGCGCTGAATACCGCGAACCTGAACCTCTCCTATACGGACGTTCGTGCGCCCATCGCCGGCCTCACCAGCCGCGAAGCGCGGTCGGAGGGCAGCCTCGTGACCGCAGATAGCGACTCGAGCCTGCTCACCTACATCGTGCAGGCCGATCAGCTGTACGTGCAGTTCTCCATCACGGAGTCGGAAGCGGAAAGCCTGCGCGGCGCCGTGCGCAACGGCGCGGAAACCGTGCACGTCCGCGTTCTGGATACCCGCGGCAACACGCTCGTCGACAAAGCGCGCGTGGAGTTCATCTCGCCCGCCGTCGGCGGTCAGACCGGCACGGTGGACGTGCGCGCCGTGTTCGACAACAAGTCGTCCGGGCTCCTGCCCGGGCAGGTCGTGCGCGCGCGCATCGAAGGCGTGACGCTCGCGGGCTCGCTCGTCATTCCGAAGCGCGCGGTCATGCACGGCACCGCGGGCTCGTTCGTGTGGGCCATCGACGCGGAAGACAAAATCCAGCCGCGCCCGGTGCAGCTCGGCACCACGTCCGGCAACAACGTCGTGGTCGTTGACGGCCTCAACGCAGGGGATCGCATCGTGGTCGATGGCATTCTGAAGGTGCAGCCCGGCGCAGTAGTGAAAGCGCAGCCGCTGGCGCCAGATGGAAGTCCCGCCGCGTCTCCGGCCCATGCGGAGGCCACAGCGGACGGCAAGGCGCGCTCGTGATGTCGAAATTCTTCATCGACCGGCCATTGTTCGCGATGGTCGTGTCGGCCTTCATCGTCATCGCCGGGCTCGCAGCGTTCAACGCGCTGCCGATCTCCATGTATCCGGACATCGCGCCCCCCACGGTGAGCGTCAGCACGACCTACCCCGGCGCAAGCTCGGACGTCATCGCGGAAACGGTGGCCACCCCGCTCGAGCAGTCCCTCAACGGCGTGGAAGGCATGCTCTACATGCGTTCCGCGAGCTCCTCGAGCGGCGTGCTGCAGATCGCGATCACGTTCGCCGTCGGCACGGATCCGGACATCGCCGTCATCAACGTGCAGAACCGCGTGCAGACGGCGCTGCCGCTGCTGCCGGAGGAAGTGCGGCGCCAGGGCGTCACCGTTGCCAAGAGCCTGCCGAGCTTCCTGCAGGTGGTCGTGCTGGATGCGCCGGACGGCCGCTACGACGAGCTGTTCGTTTCCAACTACGCCACCGTGAACGTGCTGGACGAGCTGCGCCGCATCCCCGGCGTCGGCGACATTCAGGTGTTCGGCGCTCGCGACTACTCCATCCGCATCTGGCTGAGGCCGGACCGGCTCGCCGAGTTCAACCTCACCCCCGCGGACGTTGCGGCGGCCGTGCGTGAGCAGAACACGCAGTCCGCGGCCGGGCGCCTGGGTGATGAGCCGATTGGCGAACGTGTGGATCTCACGCTCAGCGTCACCACGCAGGGCCGGCTTTCGGATCCGGAACAGTTCGAGCGCATCGTGCTGAAGACGGGCGCGGCGGGCGAGATCGTGCGCCTGCGCGACGTGGCCCGCGTCGAGCTCGGCGCGCGGGACTATTCGTTCGCGCTCACCCGCAAGGGGCGCCCGCAAGTCGGCGCAGCCATTTCGCTCGCCCCGCGCGCCAATGCGCTGGAGGTGTCGAAAGCCGTATACGACCGCATGGAGGAGCTGAGCAGGAAGTTCCCCGCGGGGCTCGAATGGGCCATCCCGTACGACACGAGCAAGTACGTGCGGGTGTCGATGCGGGAAGTGGGCATCACGCTCATCGAAGCGATGGTGCTCGTCTTCGGTGTCGTCTGGCTGTTCCTATACAACCTGCGTGCCACCGTCATCCCGACCATGGCCGTTCCGGTGTCGCTCATCGGCACGTTCGCGGGCATGTACCTGCTCGGGTTCTCCATAAACTCGCTCACCCTGTTCGGCATGGTGCTGTCGATCGGCATCGTCGTGGACGACGCCATCGTGGTGCTCGAGAACGTCGAGCGGCACATGCGCAGCGAGCACGTGGATCCGAAGGAAGCCACTCGCCGTGCGATGTCGGAGGTGAGCCGGCCCGTCATCGCCATCGTGCTCGTGCTGAACGCCGTGTTCCTGCCGGTGGCGTTCCTCGGCGGGCTCGTCGGTGAGATGTACCGGCAGTTCGCCATCACCATCGCGGTGTCGGTGACCATCTCCGGGTTCGTCGCGCTCACCCTGACGCCGGCAATGTGCGCGCTGCTGCTGAAGACGGGCGAAGTGGAACCGCGCGGCCTCCTCGCGCGGTTCGACAAAGGCTTCATGGGCTTCAGCAACCGGTACATCAACGGCGTCGGCTGGGTGATGAGGCATCGCGGTATCGCTGCCCTCTCCATCGTCGCGATGCTGCTCGCAACGTTGTGGCTCATGCGCTCCGTGCCCAGCGCCCTCGCACCGGATGAGGACCAGGGGTATGTCATCGCCATTGCCGCCCTGCCGCCGGCGGCCTCCCTGAAGCGCACGGACGCCGTGCTGGAACAGCTCGACAAGGCGAGCTTTTCGCACCCGGCGTACGAGGACAACTTCACCGTCGCCGGCTTCGACGTGCTGACCAATGCCCAGCGCAGCAACGCGGGGGTGAGCTTCGTCATCCTGAAGGACTGGTCGGAGCGCAAGGGCGTCGAGCTGTCCTCGGCCGCGGTCGCCGGGGCGCTCATGGGCGCCGGCATGGGCGTGAAGGATGGCTTCATCTTCTCGCTCGCTCCGCCGGCCATCGAGGGGCTCTCGAACACGGGCGGCTTCGAAGGTTTCATCCAGGCGCGCACCGGCAGCGACTACGCCGGGCTCGAAGCGGCTACGCAGACCCTGGTCGCCGCGGCGGCCCAGCGGCCGGAGCTCGCGGGCGTGGGCACGTCGTATTCTTCGGCGGTGCCTCGCGTCGAGCTGGACGTCGATCTGGAGAAAGCGAAGCTGCTCGGCGTGAGCATGGATGACGTGAACCTCACCCTGCAGAGCACCTTCGGCGCGCTCTACGTCAACGACTTCAACCGCGGCGGGCGCGTGTATCGCGTGCAGCTTCAGTCCGAAGGCGAGTACCGCGCACACCCGGAGGATCTGCGGGACGTCTACGTGCGTTCGTCGAACGGCTCCATGCTGCCGCTCACGGCACTCGCCACATTCAAGGAAACCACGGGGCCCGACGTGCTCGAGCGCTTCAACCTGTTCCCGTCCGCGCGGCTCTTCGGCGCCCCGGCACCGGGATACAGCTCCGGGCAGGCGCTTGCGGCCATGGAAGAACTGGCGGCCACCACCTTGCCGGAAGGGTACGGGCTCGCCTGGTCCGGCCAGTCCTTCCAGGAGAAGACGAGCGGCCAGAACACCATCGCCATCTTCGGGCTCGCGGTGCTCATGGTGTTCCTGATCCTGGCCGCGCAGTACGAGCGGCTCACGTTGCCGTTCGCGGTCATCCTGGCGGTGCCGTTTGCGGTGTTCGGGGCCTTCTTCGCGGTCTGGGCACGAGGCCTCTACAACGACCTCTACCTGCAGATCGGGCTCGTCACGCTCGTGGGCCTCGCGGCGAAGAACGCGATCCTGATCGTGGAGTTTGCCGCGCACATCCATCGTGAACAGGGCAAGACGCTGGTCGAGTCCGCCATCGAGGCAGCCCGCCTGCGCTTCCGTCCCATCGTGATGACGTCACTGGCGTTCATCCTCGGTGTGCTGCCGCTGGCCGTCAGCACCGGCGCGGGGGCCGCGAGCCGTCATTCGATCGGCACGGGCGTCATCGGCGGCATGCTCGCGGCGACCTTCATCGCGGTGCTGTTCATTCCGCTGTTCTTCGTCTGGACGTCATTGGCCGGCGAGAGATTGCGCGGCTGGTTCTCACGGCGGCCGCCACCCTCCACCGTTGCGGAAGGCTGAGCGCGCGGACCTGAAATCGGAACAGACGGCGGCGAGCGCGCGGGAGTCGCGATCGCCACCGCTGCGCCGCCCACTCACCGCCGCGGCTCGCTCGCACCTGGCCTGGCACGGAATGCCAGAAAGACGTTCCCCGGCGCCTGCCCCGCCATCAGCCCGTACCCTGAATTGAGGAACACGTAGCCGTTCGCGGCGACGATCGACGCATTGTCCATGGCGCCGCCCTTCCCGGGCACGCCGTTGAAGGTGTCGAAGGTTCGCGCCGTGTCGTACTGGAACAGCACTTCGCCGGTGCTCGCGTCGAACACGCGAAGAAAGCCGTCGACACTGCCCTGGAGCACCGCGCCGTCGACGATGGTGGGCGCGCCTGAAAGCCCGACGCGCTCACATGACCTCACCCGCTCACGGCGGTCGCCGCTGCAGTCGGGCCTGGCCTCGAAGGACCAGAGCACTTCGCCCGTCGCGACATTCACCGCGTGCATGCCGGGAGTCTGGTTGGGGTCCTTCCCGTCCGGCCCGGGGAAGTGATGGATGGGTGCGAACACTCGCTCGCCGTCGTAGGCGATGCCCCAGTGGATGCCGCCGATCGGCGAGCCTTTGCCAAACTCGCGGTGCCACAGCACGCGGCCGTTGTCGTCCGGGTCCAGTGCCCACAGCGAGCCGGATTTCTGGCCGGCGAGGATCACATCCCGACCTCCCGCACCCTTCGCAATGACGGTGGAGGCACCGAAATCCACGTCGAGGAACTGCCCCTCCTTCGGGCAGTTGAGCCCATCGCGCCGGTTCATGCAGCCGGTGAGGAAGATGTCGTTCTCGGTTGCCTGGAAGCTCCAGCGAATCCGGCCGTCTTTCAGATCGATGGCGAGAATGGCATCCGTCGTCTTCGCAGCGGGTGCCGAGGTAGCCTCACCGGTGCCGACATAGAGCACGCCGCGCTTCTCGTCGATCGAAGGCGAGTTCCAGATGGGCGCGCCCGACGGGCCCCACATCATCCGGCCATCCCCGCGATCGCGCACGGGGCGGGCCTCTTCCATGGTGTGAGCCGTCCAGATCTTGCGGCCCGTGAAGAGGTCGAGCGCGAACACGGCGCCATGCGTCTTGCAGCACTCGTGTTTCTCGTCTGCCCCGGCGTTGATCTCGGATGCGGACAGCGGCACGTAAACGCGGTCGCCATGTATCACCGGCGTGCCGGTCGCGTTCGAGAGCGCCCAGATGCGAATCGGCTCGCGCCAGATCTGCTCGCCCGTCACGGCATCGAGCAGGTTGACGTAGCCCGCGACGTTCGAGAACGCCAGCACCTTGCGGCCGGAGCCGGGCAGCTCACCGTACGCCGCGCCCGTTCGCAGCGGCACGTCGCTGTTGTACACCCACTTGAAGCAGGGCTCCCGGCCGGAAACATCGATCGCGAAGAGCTGGGCCGCATCCGCCACCGGAAGGAAGACCATCGAACCGACTACGGCAGCCTGCGCGCGCATGGTGGTGGCGCCCGGGAAGGCGAGCACCCAGGCGAGCTCGAGATTCCGGAAATCCGCTTTCGCGAGACCCGCTTGTGCACGCGAGAGGTGGCGGTGATTGTGCTTGTCGAAGCCAAAGCCCGCGACGGCCGGTGCGGCACGCAGATTCACGGCGCGGTTTGCGCACATCATCTTGTCGACCCACGCGTTGTCGACGACCTGCCGCCCGATGAGGAAGTCGATGAGCTGCGAGCGCTCTGCGATGGAGAGCGATGCACCCTGCACCTGCATCTTGCCTTCGGTGAGCGCGAAGTGGATGGAGGCGTAGCGCATGACCTTCAGCGTGTCGAGCGAGGGAGAACGCGTTGCCTCGGGATTGTCATGGCATGCCGCGCAAGCGCGATCGTAGATGGCCTTCCCCGGGTGACTGCTCACCGGTGCGGAGGCCGCGGCGGGAGGCGGTGATGCTCCAGCCGCGGCGCCCGCAGCCGGCGCGACAACTGCAGGGGCATTTGACGCAAGCGGTGATGCGGCCGGCTGAGTGGCGGTGGCCTGCCGGGAGGTGATGGATTGAGCGCAGCCCGCCAGAAGAGCCGCCGCCAGCAGCCACACTGAGCGCGTTTCGCGCAAACGGATGAGATCGAACACCAGCCCCCCCTGATCGGTGACGACACTGCGGGCAGTGTGCGCAAAGAGCCTGTCATTGCAACTGCCACGCTTCGCCGCGTCCGAGCTTCTGTGAACCCGGTCGCGTGGATCTTCGGCAAGCCTCTATTCAGCTTGCACGCGACTGCCTCGAAAATGGCGCCTCGATAAGGGCAAACCCATCGAAAGGTGGGGACGCAAAGCTTCCGGTCTAAGGGCTTCGGCCTACGACAGCGGGGTCGCCGGGATCCACGGGATCTCGTGATTCGGAAGCGGCGTCACGCGCTTCCGCCGGCGTCCCCCCTGCCTGTGCCTTCCCGAGGACCACCACTCACACGGAACGGCACATGAAAAACAAATTCAATCTGGGGATCGTCCGACTCGCGAGCCTGCTCATCGTCGGAGCGACACTGTCTGCTTGTGGCGGCGGAGGATCGGACGGCACGACGCCGGTCGGTCAGGGGCAGGCGCCCGTTGCGGGCGGCAGCCCACCACCGGCCGCGCCGGAAAGCACGCTGCCCGCGGCGCCGACAGCCCCGGCAGCACCTCCGGCATCGCCGGCACCTCCGGCATCATCTCCGCCATCCCCGGTGGCTCCGGTACTACCCGTATCCCCGAAACCCCCGGCGACGGCCCCCGCCACCGCCAACCGCGCGCCCACCATCACGGGGCAGGCACCAACCGCCGTGGTCGCGGGGCAGTTCTACAGCTTCGTGCCCGCGGCGGCCGATGCAGATGGCGATGCACTGACCTTCTCCATCTCCAGCAAGCCCGTGTGGGCCAAGTTCGACCCGCGCACTGGCCGGATCTCGGGCGTGCCGTTGAACACGCAGGCAGGCTCCTACGAGGAGATCGAAGTCTCCGTCACGGACGGCAAGGCCACGTCGAAGCTGCCGCAGTTCGCCATCGTGGTGACCGCGCCCGCGCCGACGATCCGCACCGTAACGCTGTCCTGGAACCCGCCCACGGAAAACGAAGACGGCACCGCGCTCACGAATCTGCGCGGGTATCGCATCCTTTACGGCCAGAAGTCCGGCACTTATGACAGCAGCGTGCAGCTCGACAACCCGGGCCTCGCGCGGTACGTGCTGGAGAACCTGTCACCGGGCCGGTACTTCTTTGCCCTGGTGGCGGTGAACTCCGCGGGCACCGAGAGCGCACAGTCGAGCGAGGTCAGCGTCGATCTGACCTGACATTCCGGCGAGTGCCTGGTCCCGGGTGCCCGCAAACGACCGGGGGGCGGCAGCCTGCTCACGCAGTCGCCGCCCTCCGATGACTCAGCCGAGTTTGACAAGATTCAGCGCAGGCAGCGGGCCGCCGGGGAACTGCTGCAGGCGCCCCTCACGTGGCCAGCCGCGCGCAGGGCAACTTTCGGGCCAGTTGTTCCGGGTCCCGCTTTCGCGGCTGCTACTGCTGGCCGCGCTGAAACTTCACCAGCCGGCGCCGATCCCGCTTGTCCGGCCGCGTGTCCGGGCGGGGGCGCGACAGCTCGGCAAGGCGATGCTGTTCCCGCATCTTCACGCGACGCTCGGCACTCTCGGGCGTCTCCGCGTAATGCGACTGCGCCTCGGGCGCCGGGCCGCGGCGCGCCGGCAGGCCCAGCACGTCGAACTGCGCCACCGCTCCGTTGATCGAGAGGCTGATGCGGTCGCCCACGCGCACGATGTGGGCGGGCTTGACCCGGTCCCCGTTCAGGTGGACGCGCCCGCCGCTCACCGCCTGGGCCGCCAGTGAGCGCGTCTTGAAGAAGCGCGCACACCACAGCCACTTGTCGAGTCGATGGCGATCTGCGGGCGTGTCGTCGTCTGTCATGGGGCGCGCAGCATGCCTCCGCGCGCCCGGCCTTTCAATGCGCCGGCTCGCGGTGGAAGACCTTCCGCAGCTCCTGCTTCGCCTGGTTCAGCACCTGACGACGCTCGGGCGTCAGGTTCCGCCCGGCGCGGTTGATCTCGAAGTTGAGCATCGACATGGCGGAGCGGAACGGCTCGGACTTGCGGCGGTGACTGCGCTCCACGGACCGCTTGAGCGAGAGCGCGATCTGACGCGCACTGCGCTTCTTGAACACGCCCTCTTCCAGATCCATCGCATCGCTCGTCTGCATGACCTGCGCGGACCACTTGCGAGTCGTCGTCTTCTTCTTCGCGGCGGTGGCAGTGCTCGCCTTGCGCTTGCGCTTCGCAGCCATCGGTCGACCTCCGGACGGATTCCTCGATACGCCGGTCGGAGCAAGATTCGGGCGCGGCTGCGGTGGCCCGGAGGCAGCCACTACTTCCCGCGCGGGTCCTTCTCGCCCAGGCCAGGGTAGTGGACGGCCCGGTTGTGCTGGGATTCGTTGAACACCTTGCGCTTCTTGAACAACCACCTGCCGTTCTGCCGCACGAGCTCGTCTTCGTAGTGACCGAAGTACAGCACCTGCACGTCCTTCTGCGGCGTGTTGTTCGTGAAGGCGAACCAGTACGCGATGGTCCTCGCAGTGTCGCCATCGATATCGATGACGTGGTTGATGATCTGGTGACGCGTGCGCGGGCGTGACGTCGCGCCTTCCGGAATCGTGACGGGACGTGCGCCGCCGAAGTTGGACATGGCCTTGCGGATCGCGGCCTTGCCGTTCTCCACGCCACCGACCCAGTCGAGCACGCCGTCCTCGGCCCAGGCGGACATCACGGTCTCGATGTCGCCCGCATCCACCGCAATCATGTAGCGGTTCGAAAGGTTCTCGATCTCGGCGCGATCATCCGCATACCCCGCGAGCACGCTGCCGGGCAGACAGCACACGAGGACAGCGCTCAATCCGGGAAGGGCGTTCTTCATGCAGCCTCCAACGAGGGTTTCGATCAGGCCTCGAGCGGGGCGCCACGCTCCCGGCCGCTCGTGCGGAGCGCGACTCCGCGAGACGTCACCGCGCACGGCCGCTCGTGAGCCCGGAACCCTGCGGCGCAGGCTCGATGCGCAGGATTGCGCCCTGCGGCTCGTCGGTCGCCACGTAGAGAAACCCATCCGGCCCCTCTTTCACGTCACGGATGCGCTGGCGCAGGTCGACCAGCAGCGACTCCCGGCGCAGCTCTTCCATCCTGTCGTTGAACAGCACGCGATCGAGGTGGCCGGTGCCCGGAATCTCACCGGTGCGCAGGCCGCTCACGAACAGGTCACCCTTCCACCTGGGCAACGGGTCGCCCGTGTAGAAGGTCAGCCCCGCGACCGAAATGGCCGGCATCCAGTACACGGTGGGCGGCTCGTACGCTTCGTGGGTTGGCTGGCTCGACTTCGCCTGCCACGGGCCGGGGTACGTGCGACCCAGGCTCACGAGCGGCCAGCCGTAGTTGCGGCCCGGCCTGAGGATGTTGATCTCGTCGCCGCCGTTCGGGCCCATCTCGCTCAGCCACACTTCGTGGGTCGTCGGGTGGACCGCGAGCCCCATCGAGCTGCGATGGCCGAGCGTATAGATTTCAGGACGGTAGCCTTCCCGGCCGACGAAGGGGTTGTCCTTCGGCACGCTGCCATCCTCGCGCAGACGCAGAACCTTGCCCGCGAGGGAGCCGGGGTCCTGCGCCTGGTCGCCACCGGTTGCGACCCAGAGCATGCCGTCCGGCGTCATCGCCAGGCTGACGGCGCCGCGCAAGCCCTCACCCGCGAAGACGTCTCGCACATCGCTCAGGTGGCCGTCAGTGAGGCGGGCCCGCGCGACGGAGATGGCCGGGCCCTTGTCCTCGCGCACCTTCGTGTAGCTGAAATAGATCCAGCGGTTCTCCGCGAAGCGCGGATGCACGATGACGGTCATGTAACCGTGGACCGCGCCGAGGGACCCGGACTTGCCCGCGAAACGCGACGGTGGCCCGCCTGCGATCGGCTGAGGGTCCAGCACGCCGTTGCGGATGATGCGCAGCCGGCCCGGGCGCTCGGTCACCAGCAGATCGCCGCCGGGCAGGAAAGCGAGGCTGTATGGATACTCGAGGCCGCGCGTGAGAACGGTGACGCGCACATCCTGCTGCTCCGCCGTTTTGTACGTGAACGGACCGTCGGGCAGCGGCTGGTCGGCAAGGCCGGTGGGCGCCACGGGAATCCCGTTGACGAAGGGCGCTTTCTGCTCGGCGGTCTGCTGGGCGCCGACGATGGCGGTGAGGCTCGCGCAGAACAGGAGTGCGGCTGATGCCCGCACACGACGAGTCGACGTCATGCAGGTCCCCCTCTCGAAATCTTCGTTCCGTGGCCTCGCGGATCGTAGCCCATCCCGCAGCGACGCGGCCAAACGTTCGGCTTTCGCCCGCGCTTCAAGCAGCGCTCGCGAGGGTTGGCCAGGGCCAGCAGCCGGTGAACGGCCCCATGGCGACGACGATGCCAACGCCGCCGCGCCATGTGCGACGTGCGACGCACCACCGTCGAAGGCGCTCTGCACGCAAAGAGAAGCCCACCACGACAGCCGAGCGCAGCCGTGCAGCTCGAGCGTCGGCTTCGATCGAATCCGCGCTCTTCCGCATCAACCACTTAGGGCACACGTGCGTATGACTGTGCATGGCAGGGACACCCATCTATGCTCACCCTGCTTCCGGGGCCGCGCACGTTTCCGAAGAGGCGTGTCGCGAGCATCGAAGCAACAACGGGATCGATCCATGTCCACGCACCTGATGACAACCCGCGAGGTGCCTTATGAGCATGAGTATCCGGTACAAGGTCGTTGGGGGATGCGAAGGTGAGGACCTTCGCGGCTCGGAAGCCGAGGCGCGTGCGGCTCTGAGCAAGATGCTGGAGGCGTACACGCAGCGAGGCCATCACATTTCGAACTTCGGCGACGAGTACGTCGTTGAAGACAGCGGCGGCAACCTCGTCGCAACGTACGAGCTCGTTCACTAGCTCGATTGGCAAAGTCGCCTGCGGCCTGCGTGGCCCGGCGCTCCTGCGGACATCCGCTTCGCGGCCGGCCGCCAAAGTCGCCGCTTTGGCGGCCGGCAGCTTCAGCAGCTCAGCATGAGCACGCTCCAGTGCCGGACTTCGCGCCGCGCCGGCTGGCGGAAGTCGCCCCTTCTGCCAGCCCGCAACCGTGCACGGTCAGTAAAGCCGCGGCGCTGCAGACCCGGTCTCACTGAAACTTCAGCGTCAGAACACATCCCTCACCTGGCGGCGACCGCACGGAAATGACGCCCTGGTTGGCGTGCATGATCTGACGTGAAACGCTGAGCCCCACACCGGTGCCGTGACGCTTGGTGGTGAAGAACGGCACGAAGATGCTGTCCAGGATCGAAGGATCGATGCCCGGCCCGTTGTCGATGACCTGCAGCAGCACCTTCCCCAGCTCGTTGCGCGAGCCGCGCAGCTCGATACGCGGCTCTTTCGACTCCGACACCGCGTCGACCGCGTTCCGGAGCAGATTGATGAGCACCTGCTCCAGCTGGCGCGGATCGGCGTGCACGCTCAACGACTTCTCTTCGCACCGCACCTCAACGGTGATGTGCTTGTCCGCGATCTCATGGGACAGCAGCGTGCGCACGCGCTCGAACAACGAGCGCACGTCGATGTCCGAGAACACGGGAGCTGGCAGCCGGGCGAAGCTCCGATAGGCCTGAACGAAGTCGAGCAGGCCGGTGCTGCGCGTATGAATGGCCGTGACGCTTCTCAACATGTCGCTCTGTTCAGCCTGGCTGAGTGCGCGGAATGCCGGTGGCGCCACGCTATCGTCAACCATGGTCTCGCGAATCAGGCGGCTGAGCGAAGTGATCGGCGTCACGGAGTTCATGATCTCGTGCGTCAGCACACGGATGAGCTTCTGCCAGGAATCGATCTCCTGGCGATCCAGCTCGTCCCGGATGTTCTGGAACGACACGAGCTTGTGCGTGCGGCCGAGCAGCTCGAACTGCGTGGCATACAGCACGAGCTGCAGGGTTTCCTCGCCGCGAGGCACGCTGAAGAGCGTTCTTTCACCATCACCGAGCTGCTGCAGCAGCCCGGGCAGCCGCTCGTCGAAACGGCTCAACGAACGCATGCTGTTGAGGTGAGGCACGGCGAAGAGACGCCGGGCCGGCTCGTTCGCCATCGTCACGAGGCCCTGCTCATCGAAGCAGCACAGCGCGACCCCCACGTGCTCGACGACCGACTCGAGATACTGGTGGTTGGCGGCCTTCTGCACATTCAGCCGCCTGAGCTCGCGAGCCAGCACCTGATAGGCATCCTGCAGCTCGGTGAAGATCTTCCCCTTGCGCGGAACGGCCGCGGGCACCGAAAAGTCATGATGGGCGACGAACGTGAGGAACGCTGCCAGATCGCGTGACGTGCGCTCGACATAGCGGATGAGCTCGAACACGCCCGCCAGGATCAGCGCGCCGCAGACGAACGGCGTGGCCACCCACTGCGTGTTCTGCAGCCCCCACGCGAGCACGAGGCACAGTGCCGCGACGGCGAACACACGCAGCAGCACGTTTGCCCGAAAGCTACTGAATCCCATAGCGGGTCATCTTTCGATACAACGTGGTGCGGCCCAGCCCGAGCGACTGCGCCGCCTTGCTGAGGTTACCCTGATGTTGCGCGATCGCTTTCCGGATCGCCTGCTTCTCCAGCGCTTCCAGATTCAGCGTCGGCGGCTCGGCCGGCTCCTGCGCCGGGGGCAGCACCCCGTCGAGCTGCAGCGAGCCGTGGTCACTCATGATCACGAGTCGCTCGATGGCGTGCCTGAGCTCGCGCACGTTGCCGGGCCACTCGTACCGCTCGAGCCGCGCGAGTGCCGCGGCGTCGAAATGTGGCTCGGGCTTCGAGTACTTGCGTGAGAAAAGGCGCGCGTAGTGAGCCGCAATTGCCGGGATGTCTTCCGGGCGCTCACGCAGCGGCGGCACGCGGATCTCGATCGTGTTGATGCGATAGAGCAGGTCCTGCCGGAACCGGCTCGGCGTCCGCAAGTCCGCCGGCGACAGGTTCGTTGCGCAGACCACGCGCGCATCGACCCTGATGGGCCGGTCCGAGCCCACACGCGTCACGGTCATGCTCTCCAGGGCACCGAGCAGCTTGGCCTGCATCGGCAGGCTGAGATTGCCGATCTCGTCGAGGAAGAGCGTGCCGCCCGCAGCCACCTCGAAGCGCCCCGCGCGCTCTTCGCGCGCATCCGTGAACGCGCCTTTCTTGTGCCCGAACAGCTCCGACTCGAACAGCGTCTCCGAGATGGCACCGAGGTCGACGCTGATGAAGACCTGGTCGCCGCGCAGTGAGCGCCTGTGAATGGCCCGCGCGACGAGCTCCTTCCCCGTGCCGTTCTCGCCGAGAATGAGCACGTTCGCGTCGGTGCGGGCAACCTTCTCCACGCTCGACAGCACCTGCTTCAGGGCCTGCGAGTCACCGAAGATCTGCTCGCTGTCCTGCCCGATGTATTCGTTCAGCGTGCGCTGGCGCCGGCGCAGCGTTGCCACTTCGCGATCCGCGCGCGCCAGGCGCGATACGGCGGAGACCGTCGCAACGAGCCTGGCGTTGTCCCACGGCTTGACCACGAAGTCCGCGGCGCCTTCCCGCATCGCGCTCACGGCTGCATCGACGCCGCCGTAGGCCGTCATCAGGATGACTTTCGACTCCGGCGAGAGTGACTGTGCCCTGCGCAGCCAGTCGAGGCCCTCTTCGCCCGATCTCGCGCCGGCCGAGAGATTCATGTCCAGCAGGATGACGTCGAACGCGTGTTTCGCGAGAAGCGGCTTGATCTCCGCCGGGCTCGACGTGGTGACGACGTTCTGGAATGCCTTCTTCAGGACGAGCTCCGCGGCGAGCAGCACTTCGGGGTCGTCATCGACGATGAGGATGTCGCAGGGCTCCGGCTTCATGGGCAGTGAACCGTTCCGGCTGTCTGGTTTGTTTCAAAGTGAAACACACTCTGTGCCGGATCGGAACACAGCGCCGTCGGGGCCGCGCGCCGGCAGGCGCCAACCCGTTGATGCGGTTGATGGTGCCGCCCCGTCGCGCGCTGGCATGCAACTTGATCTGCAGGCGGCAGGGGCATGGACAAGATCATCGAAAAAAAGGGCCGGCCGGCGAGCCACTGGGCCGTCATCGCAACGATCCCGCTGATCATGGGACTCGTCATCTGGCAGATCGCGAGTCACGCCAGCAGCTCGCGCCTGAGCGTGGACCCCGCGCGCCTCACGACGGCGCTCGTGATGCAGGGAGAGTTCCGCGAGTACTACCCCTCCGACGGCACGATCGAGCCCGCCGTGTCCGTGTATCTCGATGTCGAGGAAGGCGGCCGCGTCGACGAGGTCCTCGCTGAAGGCGGACAACACGTGGAGAAAGGCGACCTGATCCTGCGATTCTCCAACGCCACCCTGCAGCGGACGTCGATCGACACGGAGACCCAGCTTCTCGAGAACCTCGATATCCAGCGCAACACCGAGTTCAACCGCGCCCAGAGCGGCCTTCTGCTGAAGGAGACGCTGCTCGATCTCGACTACCAGATTCTCGAGCTGCAGAGCAAATACCGGCGGTACGAGGCGCTGATCGCGAAAGGAAACGATGCGATCTCCGCCGAGACGTTCGAGGCGACGCGAGACCGCCTGCAATACCTGAAGGACAAGCGAACCCTCATGGCCGAGCGCATCCGGCAGGAGGACCTCATGAGCGCCAGCCAGATCGCGCAGGCCCAGAAGTCCATCGAGAGGCTGAACGCGAGCATGGATCTGCTCGGCCGCATCGTGAAGAGCCTGGAAGTGCGTGCCCCTATCTCCGGACACCTGTCCACCATCGATGCGCAGGTCGGCCAGAACGTGCCACGCGGCCAGCGCATCGGCCAGATCGACGTGCTCGATCATTTCAAGGTGCGGGTCAGGATCGACCAGTTCTACATCGCGCGTGTCGAAGTGGGCACGCCCGGCCACGTGAACCTGGAAGGGAAGACGTGGAGCGTGAAGGTGCAGAAGGTATATCCCGAAGTGAAGGACAACGCCTTCGAGGCCGACGTGGTGTTCGATGGTGATGCGCCGGCTTCACTGAAGCGTGGGCAGACCGTCACCGTGGAGCTGAGCTTCGGCTCGCCCACGCGCGGCCTCAGGGTGACGAAGGGTGGATTCTTCCAGCAGACCGCGGGCCGCTGGGTGTACCTCATTGCGCCCGACGGACAGTCCGCCCGGCGCACCACCGTGCGCCTCGGAAGGCAGAACCCTCGCGAAGTCGAAGTGCTCGAGGGGCTGCGCGAAGGCGACCGCATCATCACTTCCGGCTATGACAGCTTCAATGGTGTCGACGAGCTGCGATTCACCGGGCCCCTGCGGCTGAAACGGAACGGAACATGATCATCGAAACCGAGAGCCTCAAGAAGATCTACCGCACGGACGTCGTGGAGACCACGGCCGTCGATGAAGTGAACTTCACCCTGAGCGAAGGCCAGTTCGTCGCCGTGATGGGCCCTTCGGGATGCGGCAAATCGACGCTCCTGCACATCCTCGGGCTCATCGACAGCCCGACCGCCGGGCGCTACCGCTTTCTCGGCGAGGATGTTTCCCGCTACCCGGAGCGCAAGCGCGCACGCATCCGCAAGGCGCACATCGGCTTCGTGTTCCAGAGCTTCAATCTCGTGGACGAGCTCACCGTGTACGAGAACGTGGAGCTGCCACTCGTCTACGCGGACGTGCCATCGCGCGAGCGCGCCCCGCGAGTGGCCGAAGTGCTGGAAAAGATGGATATCGCGCACCGGAAGGACCACTTCCCCGCCCAGCTCTCCGGCGGTCAGCAGCAGCGCGTCGCAGTCGCCCGGGCGCTCGTCAACAAGCCGAATCTCATCCTCGCGGACGAGCCGACCGGCAACCTCGACTCCGAGCACGGTGATGAAGTCATGAAGATGCTGCTGAAGCTCAACGAGGAGGGAACCACCATCCTCATGGTCACGCACTCCGCGGCGAACGCGGCGTTCAGCAACCGCGTCGTGAACCTGCTCGACGGCAGGATCGTGTCGGACAAGGCGTCGGGACGCTAGGCACATGCGCACCTACTGCGTGGTTCTGCTTCGCACGCTGCGACGGGAGCGGCTCTACGCCGCGATCAACATCGGCGGACTGTCGCTCGGCATCGCGTGCTGCCTGATCCTGGGGCTCTTCCTGCGCAGCGAGCTCACATACGACCGGCATTTCGACAAGCACGATCGCATCTATCGCGTCGTGAATGAGTACACGACGGGCGGAACGGGGCAGCGTTTCGCGGTGACTTCGCCGACGCTCGCACCGACGCTGGCAGCCGACTACCCGGAGGTGGAGGCTTACGTCAGGTTCCAGAGCAACAGCACGAACGGCGGCGTCGCCATCCACCATGGAGACACCACCTACTACTGGAACGACTCCTACTTCGTCGACGACACGATCTTCGATGTCTTCTCCCACACCATCCTCTACGGTGACCCGCGCACCGCGCTGAAAGATGGCGCCTCGATGGCGGTCAGCGAGACGTTCGCGAAGAAGTACTTCGGCGACCGCAACCCCATCGGGGAAACGGTCGCCACCGATTCGGGCATTCCCAGCAGGATCACCCTGGTGTTCGCGGACCTGCCCGCGAACACCCACCTGAAGTACGACGTGCTGTTCTCCTCGAACCTGCCGTTCCTGCGCCAGTCGGAGAACGCGACGGAACACCGGATCTCGCTGTGGGGTGTCAGCTACTTCACCTACCTTCTCATGAAACCGGGCTTCGACCCGAGGAGCTGGGCGCGCATCAACGACGAGCTCTACTCGCGCCACATGGCCGAGTACGGCAAGGCGAACAACAGCACCTGGCACAGCTGGCTGCAGCCGCTGGCCGACATCCATCTGAAGTCGGACGTGGGCTACGACCGGCCGACCGGCAACCCCGTCTACCTCTACGGCTGCGCGGCGGTGGCGCTGTTCATCCTCCTGGTCGCCTGCATCAACTACACGAACCTCGCCACCGCGCGAGCGACCCGGCGCGCACGGTCCGTGGGCATTCGCAAGATCCTTGGCGCGAGCCGCCTGTCCCTCGCCCTGCAGTTCCTGGGCGAGGCGGTGCTCTTCGCGATGATCGCGCTCGTCATCGGCGTGGTGATCGTCGAGCTCGTCCTGACGTTCGCGCCCATCAACTCGCTGATGGGAGAACAGGTGAGACTCGACCTGATACACCAGCCCGCGCTTGCGGCCTGGCTGATCGGGCTCGGTCTCCTGATGGGGCTGCTCTCCGGAGCCTACCCCGCGCTCTACCTGTCATCCTGGGCGCCGCTGTCCGCCCTGACGGGAAAGCATTCGGCGAGCCCCGCGGGTCTTCGCTTCCGTGAGGGGCTCGTGCTCCTGCAGTTCACGATCTCCGCGGCCGTCATCGCGTGCACCCTGCTCATGGGGGCGCAGATGCGCTACATCGCGAACAAGTCGCTCGGCTTCGAGAAGGAGAATCGCCTGGTCGTCACGCTGCGGGGCGTGCCGACCATCGAGAAGATTCCGACGATACGGACCGAGCTCGCCAGGAACAGCAACGTCCTGGCGGTGGCCGAGGCCGTCATGCCGATGGGCACCCCACCCAACGTCAACGGGCTCGCCATCGACGACAACGACGGCGTATCGAGCCTGCTGCAGCTCACGAACATGCCCATCGGGCGGGACTTCGCGGAAGTGATGGGCTTGCAGGTGTTGCAGGGCCGCGCGTTCTCACAGCGCTTCCTCACGGATATCGGCACGAACTTCCTCGTGAACGAGTCCCTCGTTCGCAAGCTCGGCTGGACCGAGCCGCTCGGCAAGCACGTGCGGCTCGGTCCCCAGTCGGGGCGCGTCGTCGGCGTGGTGCGCGACTTCAACTTCAAGTCCCTGCACTCGCTGATCGAGCCCCTGCTGATGTACCCCGCGAACGACGACTTCTCCAGCGTTCCCGTGCTGTTCCGCCCGTTTCAGCAGCGCCTGCTCGTCGTGAAGATCTCCGGAACGGATGTCGGGGAGACGCTGGAGCACATCGAGAGCGTCATCGCCCAGGCCGATCCGCGTCACCCCTTCGAGTTCGAGTTTCTCGACGACCAGCTGAACAACCTCTACAAGTCCGACCGCCAGCTCATGAAGCTCATCGGCCTCTTCGCCGGGCTCTGCATCTTCATCGCGTGCCTCGGCCTCTTCGGCCTGGCCGCCTTCACCACCGAACAGCGCACGCGCGAGATCGGAACGCGCAAGGTGCTCGGCGCGACCACGTGGCAGATCATTTCGCTGCTGGCCGAACGAATTCTCCTGCTGGTGCTGATCGCGGCCGTTTTCGCCTCGGTCATCTCATATTTCGCGATCGACGGATGGCTCACCGGGTTCGCGTATCGTGCCGGGATCAATCCACTCATCTTCGTTCTCTCCGCCGCGGCGTGCGCGATGGTGGCGCTGGCCACGGTCGCCATGCAGTCCTTCAAGACTGCGAGCGCGGACCCGGCGAGAACACTACGCCACGTCTAGGAGGCGCCTCACATGAAGATCGGCTTCAGGATTCATTCCGCGCTGACCGCCATGCTCGCAGCGGCCCAGGTGAGCGCGGCGTCGCCCGAGATTGCCGGCGTGTGGCGCGGCAAGCTGCAGGTGGACCCGAAGACGGAGATGACGATTCAGTTCACGTTCGCAAAGAAACCGGACGGCACCTATTCCGCCGTACTGGATTCGCCCGACAACGCGGGCATCAAGAACGTGTCGGCGAACGCAGTTTCCCTGAGTGACAGCGCCCTGCAGGTGCAGGTGAACGCGCTGAGCGGCAGCTACAAGGGCACCGTGAAGAGCGGCGCCATCGAAGGCCAGTGGCAGCAGCCCGGCGGTTCGTTGCCGCTGACGCTGAGCCCCTACCAGAAGGCGCAGCTGTCGAAGGCCGACATCGACACGATCGTGGGCGCGTGGAACGGGCCGCTCATGTTCCCGGTCGGCACGCTCACGATGGTCATGCGCTTCAAGGCCACGGAGACGGGCGAGCTGCAGGGCACGCTCTCCGTCCCCGAGCAGGGCGGCAACGAGCTGCCGATGTCCGAGGTCGAGTTCGCGGGCGGAAAGCTCACTTTGAAGGTCCCGCAGGTCCACGGTGAATTCACCGCGGCCTACGCGAATGGGCAGCTGGCCGGCGCATGGAAGCAGGGAGGCAACCCGCCGGATGGAACTCCAGTAACCCTCGAGCGCGGGGACGCTGGTGCGAGAAGTTACACGCTGAATCTGAGCGGGCCGGCTTTCGCAGCCATCTCGGGTGACTGGAAGGGCACGCTGAAGACCCGCGGCCCGCAGGGCCAGGAGGTCTCGCTGCCGGTGGTGCTGCGGTTCCTGACGGATCAGCGCGCGAACATGATCGGCTTCCTCGATAGCCCGAGTCAGGGCGCGAAGGACATCCCGATCACCGAAGCGAGCCTGACGGGCGCGAAGTTCGTGGCGAAGATCGCACCCCTGGGCGCCGAGTTTCGCGCGGATCTCGATGGCAAGACGCTCACGGGAGAGTGGACGCAGGGGCCGGTGGGAATTCCCCTGAAGATGACGAAGGAGTGAGTCAGGCCGCCGCGCCGCGTGATGCGGGCGGCGGCGGGAATCGGGGCGGGCCACAGGGCATCCCCAGCCGCCGGATCGTCGACGGCGCCCTGGGGCCCGCTCCGGTCGCGACAACCATGGGCGCAACACGGCGGTCCTGAAGGAGACGGACGGACGGATGCTGCTGGCGCCCCTGTACGACTTCGGGCCGTCCTTTCTCGATGCGCGCGCGATTCCCCGGGTGATTCGCTGGGACGCAGAGGAAGCCGGCCGTACGGACCGGACCGTCGTGCTCGAGAATCTCGCGACGCGATTCGAAGAGGCGAACGTGGATTTCGATGCATGGCCCGCCCTGCTGGATTCGATGCAGGCATTCGCCGAGCAGCTCGAAACGCTTCCGGCGCTGATGACCGAATGCGATGTGGAGGCGCTCGTAGTCGACTTGCGGCAGGCAGAAATGGAGCGATTGGCTCGTGAGCTGCGTGCTATCCGGGTGCGCTGATGCGAAGAGTCCACCGGAATCTGACGCGCGATGAAGTCGAAGCCCTCCGACTCCAGCTCACGGACCTCGTGCCCGGGGCGCGCGCCCGCGTCCCGGAGCTGGTGAAATTGATGCGGCTGATCACGCGGCTCTCGCAGACCGAATATGCGCGGCTGTGTGGTGTGGCCCCGCGCGCGCTGGCAGACATAGAAGCCGGCAAAGGAAGCCCGACCGTAGAGACACTGGAGAAGCTCCTGCGCCCATTCGGATACCGCACTGGCGTCGTCAGTGACGCCACCGCGGACGCCGCTGGCAACGCGTTGCAAACGGGGCGCGGACTGACGCTGGAAGGCGCGCGAAGGTCAACCTCAGACTGAAGGCGCGTTGGCTCGGGCGCTGAGAAAGCAGCGTGCGCGAGACTGACTGTTCGCTCGTGGGTGGAGCGCTGGCCAGCCCGGCCGCCCACTTTGCGCGGTTGCCTGCGCGCGAAGTACGAGAATAGAGTCCGCGCGAAGGGAGGACGTCGCGATGATCAGACTGTTTCGGGTGATCCTGCCGGTGAGCGATATCGACCGCGCGAGCCAGTTCTACGCAACGCTGCTCGGCTCTGCTGGCGTGAGGGTCACCGAGGGAAGACATTACTTCGCCTGCGGCGGCACCATCCTCGCCTGTTTCGATCCCCGCGCCGATGGTGACGCGTGGGATGCCAGGCCAAACCCGGACCACATCTACTTCGCAGTGGATGATCTGGATGGCGTGCTCCAGCGTGCGCACACCGCCGGTGCCGATGTGATGAGCCCGATCGAGACGCAACCCTGGGGCGAGAGAAGCTTCTACTGCGCGGACCCGTTCGGGAACAAGCTCTGCTTCGTCGCCGACGGCACGCTGTTCACGGCGGGATTGCTCGACTGACGCGTCATCCGCCGTGAGCGCACGCGGAGCACACGGAAGTCCGGTGTTACCGACGACGTAGGCTGGCTGCTCGCGTCAGGACACTAGCCGGCCTGCGCGGTTCAGCTAGCCGATCGCCCTCGAGCGTGGGGCTCTCAGATCACTCCGATCGCCTCGGAATGCCCGCGGAGGGCGACGCAGGACAACCGGGCCCGGCCGTTTCCTGCTGATCGGCAGTCGGAAAACGGCCGAAGATCAGCTCGCAAATCCGCGGAGGCAGTGGCCGGCGGCAGGCGCTGTGGTAGGATGCGCGCCCCGAATCGGCAGGCCCCGGTGGCCGCCACGCCCGAGTCGGGGCCCCGCGCGAAGGACCGGCGGGTCGGGGTGATGGAATTCCAGGCGAATCAGTGAGTTACTGGTCCGCCAAGCATCACCCCAGGCTACGATGCCAAGGCTCGCCGCCCCCGCGCGGCCCGCAGCTTTCGTGTCGGCGCGCCCGTAGCTCAGTTGGATAGAGTGTCTGGCTACGAACCAGAAGGTCGGGAGTTCGAATCTCTCCGGGCGCGCCAATTTGCTTTTGGAGCTTTCGATCTCTGCCAATACCTTGAAAGAGATCGGGAGTTCTAAAGCCCTCGTTTCGGACGTAGGCCAGCCGGTCGGCAAAGGCGAGTTTCAGCACCGCTTGCTTGTGCTCCGGGCGCTCCGATGCCCAGAGATTTCCGGGGTTTGTCAGGAAATCGAGCGAAGTTCTAAGTGCCTCGTCGAAGCTGCGCAGCGGTTGGCCACAGTTGGTGATCCTCTCGCTGATCTCGACCTGCCGTTCTTCGAGTTGGCGGATACGGTTCTCGTAGGCGGTGATGACCGAAGCCAGTTCTGCCTGTGCGATCCGGTCGAGGAACTGTTCGACATCGCGCTCGACTTTCGCCAACTCGGTTTCCAGGCCGCTTTTTCTGGTCTCTGCCGTCGCAAGACGGTGGTTCCAGAGATTTTCGAACATCGCCCGCGCGACGCGTAACAGCGCCGGCGCTGGGCGCAGTTGATGAAGCAACTTCTCGAACTCGCCTTCGATGGTCGCGCGGCGGATGGACTTGCCGTAGTTTCGCAGCCCCGCTTGGGGCAGAGGTAGTACGGATAGCGTGAGTACATGCCCATCGTCCAGCAGGCCGTCAGCGGCGTGCCGCAGTGACCGCAAACCACGGCGCCGCGCAACGGAAAGTCCGCGCTCAGGTTCTTGCGCGCCGGTGCCCTGGCTTTGCCGAGCAGACGGTCTTGGATGGCTCTGTAGGTCTGAAAGCTGATGAGCGGCGCATGGTGGCCCTTTGCGCAGAGCCACGCCCCAATTCGGGCCTTCGACATAGCCGGCATAGGTCGGCCGCTTCAGCAGATTGGTGACGTCCTGCGCGCGCACTTCGCCGCTGCGGTCGCGCGGATACTCCGGGTGGGACGCGAGGAACCGTTTCACCTCCGCCTGGAGCTGGAAGCGGCCCGAGGCCTAGCCTTCGATGGCTTCCCGGACGATGGAGGCCATCGGCTCGTTACGGACCAGCATGCGGCCGTGACCTTCCACTTTCTCGCATCGATAGCCGACCGGCGCTGCGAACACGTAATAGCCACGTTCGAGCCGCGCTTTCATCTTCTGCAAGGTCTGGCGCCGGTTCTGCAGGCGCTCCAACTGACCCTGCGCGGCGATCACGGTTTCGACAAACTGGCCCTCGGGTGTGTCTTCGAACTTGAAGTTCAGGCACTCGACGGTCGCGTTGTAAGCCGCCAGTTCCTGCCGCAGCTTCAGGTGGAAGATCGTGTCCCGGGCAAAGCGCTTCAGGTCGTCGAAGATGACCACGTAACCATCGTGCGCCTGCGTTTCCAGAAATCGGAGCATGGCGACCATGCCGGGTCGCTTCATGAAGTCGCCGCCGCCGGACACATAGTCGTGGAAGACCGCCTCGACCGCATAGCCGCGGGAAGCCGCGTACTCCCGGCAGCGATGCTCCTGGCTGTGCAGTCCGTCGCCGTCGTGCTTCTGCTTCTTGTCGGAAACCCGGCAGTAAATGATGGCCCTTCTCGTAGCCGCGTGCGTCATGATGCAACTCCTTCAGAGTGAACGCAGGGTTGCCCGGCTGTTGGGCTGGATGTGTTATTCCGCAGCGGCGTCCGTTTCGGTCGTGCCGTCATGGTGCTGCGGTCGCGCGAGAAGCACAGAATCTACCCCGAAACCCTGATCGACGAAAGCCGACAGGATCGACCGCAGGGTTTGCAACAGTTCGAGTTTCTGATCCTCGGAGCGATACGTGTCGTCGAGGTACGGGAGATACTCGCGGAGGTCTTCTTCGGAAGCGCGCACGCCCGTGGCCGCCTGTGCCGGCGGGCTTGGCTCCAGCCGGGGTGGGGATGGCGAGCGCATGCCCGGAGCTTCGGTGCCGGCATCGAATTGCCGCAATCCACAATGCGATCATGGCGAATGCCCGTTTTCGTCGCTTCGGCCTTTTGCATCGGCGGCCTTTTCGGGTAGGGCCATTCCCCTTGTCCCCGTCCCTTCGCCCTTGCGCCAACCCTTGCTCTGAATCCCTTTTTCACGGCGACCCGCTCCCTACGCCGCTATCTGCCGAGGTATACCGTCGTGATCTGCGTACGTTCATGGCCCAGTTCTCTGCTGATTGTCTGGCGGGCGCAGGTATCGGTCTCGCGTTGTGCCGAATCGAGAACTCGTGCGGAAGGTCCGCCCGCCGCGGGCGCCTTCCACCCGGTCAGTGCTTCATATCGCGCTTGAGCATAGCGATGCCGCAGCCCGTGCATGTGGCTCAAGCCCGCCGCCTTGCACTGCCCGTCGTAGGTTTGGCGTTGCTGGATGTAGGTCTTCTGCGCCGGGATGAGCGATCCGGTTCCGGCCAGCCGGTGCGCGCCATCGAGCACGGCCCGCTGCTCCTGCTTGGTGATCGGTATCGTCCGAGGACGGCCGCCCTTGGTCCACGAGCCCTTGAGCACCAGGTAGTCGCCACGGTCTGCATAGTGAGGTTGGAACTTGATGGATTCCTCGCGTCGCAAGCCGAACGCCTGCTGCAACACCAGGCTCATGCGCACATGCGGATCGCGGATGCGGTCCAGTCCGTCGCCCAGCTCCTTGGCCTTGTTCTCCTGCGTCACGAAGCGCCGATCCGGGATGCCGAGATGCGCGTTGTCGGCGGGAATCGCGCCGGCTTTGCCCACCTTCTCCGCCCACCAGCGCAGATGCGCCAGGCGGTTCTTGAGCGTGCCGGCCGATAAGCCTTCTGTCTGCCAGCGATTCAGCAACGCCTCGACATGCTTGCCCTTCAGCGACGTGGCGCGCATCTGCCTGAATCCAGCTTCGCGCAATTGCCGGCTGGCCAGGGTCAGCACGCCTTGTCGATCAGCCTGCGTCGCATGGCTACCATCGCGGTTGCGCTGGCAGAGCTGTCGCAGGCTATACGTGAGATCGTCCATCAAATGCTCCAGCGGTCTGTTTCTCTGAATCCATCCGGTCAGTGTTATTGCCAACTCGCCGAGGCGAGATCCCCGAAGGGCAAGGGCCAGGTGCAGAGAGTCACCTGTTGCCTCGAATGAGGTGCCTGCCGTACTCCCTGTGGGGAGGTCGGGCAGGGGGATTGCAATGGACAATCGAGCGGATAGCGGTGATGAATACCTCCTGTGGGTTGAGGACTGGAAAGAGAACGGGGGTTCCACCCCGAGAGATCAGGGCGGCACGCATGATGGAACTGAAGCGTGCCAGGTGGTTCCTCCCTGTTCGGGATGAGCGCTTGCAGGAACCTGCGCCCTTGGGCGGCCGGATGGGTACGGCGCCGGCGAAGGGGTACTTCGCACGACCTGACGCTGATGCCCTACGCCAGTGATCCCGTGTTCAGGCCCACCGGCAGGCTCACGGCGATGACAGCGCGTGACGGGGCATCGTCATGGCTGCATCACTCAATAGGACGCTGCGCCAAGCCGGATTGTTGCGGCAGGGGCGCGGGCCGTCACTGCGGCGCGCAGTGACGGCCCGCGGACGACATCGAGGAGGAGATTCTCCACTTCGTGGTTGCTCCGGGCGCACAGCCCAGCAGTGAGCGTGCTCCCGTGACCATGATCCTGTAGACGCCCGACTGAGCCGAGCAGCGGCGGCGCTGGGAAGGGCTGAGTACGGGGCTCAACGGACCACTGCAGTAGCGCGCCGCCAAAACCTACTTTAGCCGACTATCTCCCACTTTTGCCGACGCCACTGTCTTACGATACCGTCGTCTCGGCAGACGTGTGACCGTGGAGCAATTCGAGATGACAGAGCCCTGGTCCTCAGTCGACGAGGTCGCGAAACACCTGGGAGTGGTGCAGGACTCGATCTACCGCTGGATCGAGGCCAGAGGTCTGCCAGCTCACAAGATCGGCCGCCTTTGGAAGTTCAAGCTCTCCGAGGTGGACGAATGGGTCCGCGCCGGGGGAACGGAGGGCGGCGAGAAGCCCGCGTCGAAGAAGCCCGCCAGGGCCAAGAGGGGGCGTTCGTGAGCGGCAAGAGCATGGACGTCTTCTCGCTGCGCGATTCGGTCGTCGGCGAGTACCGGAAGTTCGCGACCTCGTTCACGACGATCCACGCGGAGGACATCCGCACCCAGGTCGAGGCGATCTACTCGGAGGGGCGCTTTTGGCCGGACCCGCTCCTGCAGATCAACCCGAGCTACAAGCGCGGGCTGAACCTCGAGACGCTCATCGCGAACGGCGCGCTCGACCCGCGCACCGCCGACATCTTCCGCGCCGACGGAGCGCCGCTCTCCCTCTACAAGCACCAGGAGCAGGCCGTAGTCCTCGCCTCGCAGGGCGAGAGCTACGTCGTCACGACAGGCACGGGCTCCGGCAAGTCGCTCTGCTTCTTCATCCCGATCGTGAGCGCGGTGCTCGCCGAGAAGCGGAAGAGCGCCACACGCCGCACGCGGGCGATCATCATCTACCCGATGAACGCGCTGGCCAACAGCCAGCTTGAGGAGCTCGACAAGTTCGTCGCGAACGTCCAGGGAGACAAACCCATTACCTTCGAGCGCTATACGGGCCAGGAGGACAGAGAGAAGCGCCGAAGCATCGCCGAGAACCCGCCCGACATCCTGCTGACCAACTTCATGATGCTCGAGCTGCTGATGACCCGGCAGGACGAGATCGACCGCAAGGTGATCGGTAACTGCCAGGGGTTGCGCTTCCTGGTGCTCGACGAGTTGCACACGTACCGAGGCCGCCAGGGTGCGGACGTCGCGCTGCTCGTGCGCCGCGTCCGCGAGCGCCTCTCGCCCGAGAAGCTCCAGTGCATCGGCACGTCGGCGACGATGGCCAGCGAAGGCACCGCGAGGAACAAGCAGGAGGTCGTCGCCAACGTCGCCTCCAAGCTCTTCTCGACGGCGGTCGATCCGAGCCACGTCATCATCGAGGAACTGGAGCGCGTCACCGACAAGTCGAAGCGCGCCGAGTCGGTGAGGAGCGCGCTCGGCCCCGCCATCGACGCCGGTATTCCGTCGAACATCACCGACGACGCGCTCAAGAGCCACCCGCTCGCCATCTGGACCGAGACGCGCCTCGGCATCACGACGACAGACGCGAACCCAGCGTGGCACCGCGCCCGCCCGCGTACCCTCGACGAGGCGGCCCGTGAGCTGGCCGCCGAGGCAGGACGTGACGAGCAGGCGTGCAAGGACGCGCTTCGCACGCTGCTCCTCGTGTCGAGCCTTCCCGAGGCGGACCGCACCGGGAACGAGTCGGCGTCCCATCGGGGCCTCTTCGCCTTCAAGCTGCACCAGTTCATCTCGGGTGCGGGCCACGCGTTCGCGACCTTCGAGCCGTCCGGCAAGCGCTCGGTGACCGTCGAGGGCCAGCAGTACCTTCCGGGCGATCCCGACAAGCGGCTGTACCCGGTCCACTTCTGCCGCGAGTGCGGGCACGAGTACCACCCCGTCCGCTTCGTCTCCGAGGACGGAGAGCGGAAGTTCCTCGCACGCGATATCGACGATGTCGTCCCGGCGAAGTCGGACGACGACGAGCCGGAGGGCGAGGACGAGGAGTCGCCGGACCGCGAGGTGTTCGGCTTCATCACGCTGCATGCGCGCGACGCCGAGTTCACCTTCGCCGATCGCGAGGAGGACTACCCGGAGACCTGGCTCGACTTCGACGCCGCGGGGAACCCACGCATCAAGAGCCACTACCGTGTTGCGCGTGCCCGAGAGGTCATCATCGCGCCGAGCGGCAAGGTGGGTTCCGGCGCGAAGGCGTGGTTTATCCCCGGTCGCTTCCGCTTCTGCCTTCGCTGCGGGGCGACGCACAGTACCTCGGCCCGCGATCGCACGCGCCTCGCGTCTCTGTCTGCGGAAGGTCGAAGCTCGGCGACCACGGTGCTCGTGTCGAGCGCTCTTCGCTGGATGCACGGGAAGGGCTCGGGGCTCCCGACGCACACGCGCAAGCTCCTCGGCTTCACCGACAACCGCCAGGACGCGGCGCTCCAGTCGGGACACTTCAACGACTTCCTGTTCGTGAGCCTCATCCGCGCGGCCTTCCTCGGTGCGCTCGACGTGGCAGGCGACAAGGGGCTGCGCAGCGACGAGCTTGGAGCCGCCCAGCAGCGCGCGCTAGGCTTCGACCGCGCCGCGCCGGAGCTGCGCAGCGAGTGGCTACTCGAGCCGTCGCTCAAGGGCTTCAACCTTCAGGAGGCCGAGAGCGCTCTCCGGCAGGTGCTTTCGTACCGCGTGTGGTTCGATCAGCGTCGCGGCTGGCGATACACGAACCCCAACCTCGAACAGCTCGGGCTCGTCGACGTCGAGTACCTCGGCATCGACGATCTGGTCTCCGATGAGGAGCTGTTCGCGACCTCTCCCGATGTCCTGCGTCTCGCATCGTCCGCCGTCCGCAAGGCGGTCTACACCGAGGTGTTCGACCACCTGCGGAAGTGGATGGCGATTCGCGGCCAGGTGCTCGATCCGACGGTCATCGAGCAGATGCTCCAGAAGTCCCACAGCCGCCTCCGCGCGCCTTGGGGCTTCGGCAACGACGAGAAGCCGCGCAAGGCGCGCTGGCTCCTCATCGCGCCGCCGTCGCGCAAGGGCATGAGCCTCCGCGACGAGGACCTCATCGTGCGCGGCGGCTCGCGCAGCTCGCTCGGCAAGCTCCTGAAGTCGTCACGCGGAACGCGCACGTCGCAGGAGCCGGATGGCCGCAAGCTCTGGTCGGAGCCCTCGGCCGTGCGCGCACTCAAGTCCAAGGACTTCGACGTGCTCATCGAGGCGCTGCTCAAGGCAGCCGTTACCCATGGGCTCGTGTCCGAGGAGGTCACGTCGTTTGGCGACCAGACCGGCTTCCGCCTCAACGACGGTTGCGTGCTGTTCAAACGCGGCACGCCCGACGTCGACCCGAACCACCCGAACGAGAACGCATTCTTCTGCGACTTTTACGCCAATCTCGCGTTCACGCTGCGCGAGCCCGTTCACCCGCTCTTCGGCTTCGAGGCGCGCGAGCACACCGCGCAGGTGGACGGCGAGAAGCGAGCGGTGCGCGAGAAGCGCTTCCGCTTCGGCTTGAAGGAACGCGAGGAGCTGGGCTCCGATGAGAAACACCTCCGCGAGATTGGCGAGGCCAACCGATTCCTGCCAGTCCTCTTCTGTTCGCCGACGATGGAGCTTGGTGTCGATATCTCGGCGCTGAACGCCGTCTACCTGCGCAACGTCCCGCCGACGCCCGCGAACTACGCCCAACGCAGCGGTCGTGCGGGTCGCAGCGGACAGGCTGCGCTGGTGCTGACGTACAGCTCCTCGCAGAGCCCCCACGACCAGTACTTCTTCCGCGACCCCAAGGCGATGGTGCACGGCGAAGTTCGTCCGCCGCTTCTCGACCTCGCGAACCGCGACCTCGTCGAGAGCCACCTCTCCGCTGTCTGGCTCGCCTGCACGGAGCTGCCGCTCGATCCGTCGATCGCAGAGTTGCTCGCGCTCTCGGAGGCGGGGCGCCCGCTGAAACAGGAAGTGAAGGAGCCGATGGCGCTCCCGAAGGTCGCAGACGAAGCGCACCGTCGCATCCGGCGTGTGCTCGATCTCCTCGACGAGGACCTCTCGCCTGCGCTCGCGCCCTGGTATCCGGGCCGCGACGTCTTCTCCGACGAGGTCGTGGAGCGTGCGCTCACGCACTTCGAGGCTGCGTTCAACCGCTGGCGCGATCTCTTCGCCGCCGCCGAGCAGCAGCGCGATGCCGCGCGCCGCACGATGGACGACTACTCAGCGCCTCAGAACGAGAAGCGCGCCGCGCAGAGCCGCCACGCGCAGGCAATCGACCAGCTCAACCTGCTCCAGTCGGACACGCGGAACTCAAACAGCCCGTCGAGTGACTTCAACACGTACCGCTATCTTGCGACTGAGGGCTTCCTGCCGGGCTACAACTTCCCGCGCCTTCCGCTGATGGCGTACATCCCCGCGACCAACGATGGGCGCGGTCGGCAGACGTATCTCCAGCGGCCCCGCTTCCTCGCGCTCTCGGAGTTCGGGCCCAGGAGCCTCGTCTACCATGAGGGCCGCGCCTACCGCGTCGTGCGGGCGATGCTGTCCTTGAACCAGCAGACCGGTGCCACGGCAGACGTGCGCCTGCCGACGAAGACGGTGCGCATCTGCAAGGCGTGCGGTGCGGGTCACTGGACCGACGAAGCGTCGATGTGTCACGCGTGCGGTGCGTCGCTCGGGGACGCAGAGATCGTCAACCACACCTACCGCATCGAGAACGTTTCGACGCAGCCCGCCGAGCGCATCACCGCGAACGACGAGGAGCGCCAGCGTCAGGGCTTCGAGCTGCAGACCACCTTCGAGTGGGCCACACGCGACCACGCCCTCGACGTGCGTCGGGGTGTAGCCCTCGACGACGACGAGATCGCGCGCCTCGCCTATGGACCGGGTGCGACCATCACGCGCCTCAACAAGGGTCTGCGGCGTCGCAAGAACCGCACGCAGCTCGGGTTCATGATGGATCCGGTCTCGGGCTACTGGGCGAAGAACGAGGACGAAGGCGAAGAAGCCCAGGACCCCACGGCGTCGCCCCGTCAGTGGATCGTCCCGAGCGTCCAGGACCGCAAGAACGCGCTACTCCTTCAGCCGAGCGACGCCGAGCTGTCGCAGACCACCCTGACCACGCTGCAGCACGCGCTCCTGCGTGGCGTCGAGGCCGTGTTCCAGCTCGAGGAAGGTGAGATCCTCGCCGAGCCGATGCCCCAACGCGACGCGCGAACGGGCTTCCTGTTCTACGAGGCGACTGAAGGTGGTGCAGGCGTGCTCACGCGTCTGGTCGCCGAGCCCGAGCGTCTCGCTGAGGTGGCGAAGAGCGCGCTCGAGATCATGCACTTTGACCTGTCGAACGGTCTTCCGACCGTCGCGACGACGCTGGTCGATCAGCCCGGCACGGCATGCGTTGCGGCTTGTTACCGCTGCGTGATGTCGTACTTCAACCAGCCGGACCACGAGCAGCTTGATCGTCGTGACGAGGACGTGCGCGCTCTTCTGCTCCGACTCGCGCGCGGAACGCTCAAGGGACTCGAAGTGCCGGTTACGCGGCGCCCGACCGAGCCTCCTCCCATCTCGGTCAGTGGCGATCTCTCGGCCGCCTGGCGCACCTACGCTCGTGGGCGCGAACTTCCTTCACCCGATTCGGAGCCCCTCGTGATTGATGGGCAGGCCGTCGCGCTCGTGTGGCGCGGCCACTACGTCGCGGCGCTCTTCGCACAGAGCGGCGACCTTGCAGGCAAGTTGGAGAACAAGGGTTTCGACGTCGTGGTCCTCGGTGAGAGCGAAGCGGTGTGGGCCGAGCCCACGTCGGCGCTCGCGAAACTCCTCGGGAGGCCCGGGTGAATACAGCGGCTACGACATCGACGCCGCCCGCGTCTGGTGCCGCCCGATGGAGCCCCGGCAGCCTCGTTCGGGCGCGCGGTCGCGAGTGGATCGTGCTCTCGGGCAGCGACGCCGAGGTGCTTCGGGTGCGCCCGGTCTCGGGCTCCGAGGAGGACCAGACGTATATCCACATGGCGCTCGAGGCGGTGCCGGTCGCCGATGCCTCGTTCCCCAAACCCGAGCCTTCGCAGAAGGCAAGCCACGACGCGGCCCTCCTCCTGCGCGATGCCCTCGTGCTGTCGCTTCGTCGTGGTGCCGGGCCGTTCCGCAGCTTCGGTCAGATCGCCATCGAGCCACGCGCTTACCAGCTCGTGCCACTCCTCATGGCGCTTAAGCTCGATCCGGTTCGCCTGCTCATCGCCGACGACGTCGGCATCGGCAAGACCATCGAGGCCGCGCTCATCGCGCGCGAGCTGCTCGACCGTGGCGATGTCGAACGCTTCGCCGTGCTCTGCCCGCCGCACCTCGTGGATCAGTGGGTGACCGAACTCGAGGGCCGTTTCCACCTGCGGCCCGTCGCGGTCACGGCTGCGAGCGCCGCGCGCCTCGAGCGTAACCTTCCGCCTAGCGAGAGCATCTTCACGACCCACCCGCACACGGTCGTCAGCCTCGACTACATCAAAAGCGAGCGACGCCGCGCCGAGTTCCTGCGCGCGTGCCCCGAGCTAGTCATCGTCGACGAGGCCCACACCTGCGCGTCGACCGGCCAAGGCCGACACCAGCGCTACGAGCTGTTGAAGGGGCTCGTCAGCGAGAAGACGCGCCACCTCGTAATGCTTACGGCGACGCCGCACAGCGGTGACGAGGAGGCGTACTTCCGGCTGCTCGGGCTCCTGCATCCTGACTTTGTGGCGCTCGCAAATACGGCGGGTGAGGAGCACAAGAAGCTCCGTGACCGCCTCGCCGCGCATTTCGTTCAGCGCCGTCGTCCCGACATCGCCGAGTGGAAGGAAGGCAACATCTTCCCGCGCCGTGAGACCAAGGAGCTGACCTACAAGCTCACGGGCACGTGGGAGAGGTTCTTCGATGCCGTCCTCGATTACTGTGCCTTCGTCGTCGCGGCGGCCGGCGAGGACATGAAGAAGCAGCGCCTCAACTTCTGGGGCACGCTGGCGCTCATGCGCTGCGTGGCGTCGAGCCCTGCTGCCGCCGTCCAGGCGCTCCGCACGCGCGCCGGCCTCGAGGAGGTCGCCGAGGACGACGTCGAGGCACGCGTGTTCGACGGCGCCGCCGACGCGCTCCCGGACGATGACGTCGAGCCGCCCGCCGTGACCGACGACAAGGCGCTCGCCGCGCTCATCACCCAGGCCGAGGAGCTCGCGGGCCAGGCGGGCGATCCGAAGCTGAAGCTCCTCACCGATCACGTCGCCGAGTTAGTGAAGGAGGGCTTCAACCCGGTGGTGTTCTGCCGCTACATCGCGACGGCCCACTACCTCGGGCAGCACTTCGGCGCGAAGATCAAGAACGTCACGGTCGGCGTAGTCACCGGTGAGCTGACCTCGGATGAGCGCAAGGAGAAGGTCGAACTGCTGGGCGATGCAGAGCAGCGCATCCTCGTGGCCACGGACTGCCTCTCGGAGGGCGTGAATCTCCAGGACCACTTCGATGCCGTGATTCACTACGACCTCTCGTGGAACCCCACGCGCCACGAGCAGCGCGAAGGGCGCGTCGATCGCTTCGGCCAGAAGGCCGGCGTCGTGCGCGCCACGCTTATCTACGGCTCGAACAACCCGGTCGACGGAGCGGTGCTCGAGGTCATCCTGAGGAAAGCCGACAAGATTCGCGAGGAGCTCGGCGTGCTTGTGCCGCTGCCCGACGACGGGCACACACTCAGCCAAGCACTGTTGAAGGCCGTGTTGCTCCGTGGCCGTGAACGCGACAGCAAGCGCCAACAGGCCTTTGCATTCGTCGAGATGGAGGAGGCCAAGGCCATCGAATCGCGCTGGTTCGATGTCGCCGAGAAAGCGAAGAGGAACCGCACCGTCTTCGCACAGCGCCGCCTCAAGCCGGAAGACGTGCTGCCCGAGTGGAAGAAGTCGCTCGCCGCGCTCGGCGGCAAGGAGGATGTGCAGCGCTTCACGGGGCGCGCCCTGGCGCGTTTGGGTGGGGCTCTGGAGCCTGTGGGGAGCAACAACCATCGCGGGTTCAAGACGCCGCTAACCGCGCTTCCCGAGGACGTGCGCGAACGTCTCGAGGTCGAAGGGCTCGAAGGCTCGCTCCTCATCGACTTCGAGTACCCGCCCGCACCGCGCTGCCGCCCGGTGCAGCGCAGCCACCCGCTCGTCTCGGTGCTCGCCGAGACCATGCTCGAACGCACCCTCGGCAGCGGCGCCATCTCCGATGTGAATGACCCGGGTGTGCTCGGGCGCGTGGGCTGCTGGATCGCGGCGGGCATCACGGCGCGCACGCTCGTGGCGTTGGTGCGGTTGCGCCACCAGCTCATCTCGCAGCGCGGCCAGCAGCAGACGACGCTGCTCGTCGAGGAGGCGACCGCCATCGCGTGGACCGGAGAGCCGAGCCCGCTCGAAGGGCCCGCCGCACTCGCGCTCCTCTCGCCTGTTCCCATCTCCGACCCGCCGCCGCACGTGCGCCAGCGCGCGGTTTCGCAGGCGCTCGACCAGCTCGATACGCGCCTGCCGGAGCTCGATGCGTTCGCCGAGCGACGCGCGCAAGCGCTCCTCGCCGATCATCGCCGTGTGCGCGAAGCCGCCGAAGCCCTCGGTCGCTACAGCGTGAAGGCACTGCTCCCTGCGGACGTCATCGGACTCTTCGTCCTGCTGCCGAAGGTGGACTGAACATGGCAGCCAAGCGAAAGACGAAAGCCCGCGAGGCTCAGCTCGCCTTCGAAGCTCTCTCGATCGAAGGCGGCCTCCTGTCGCCCGAGTGGCTCTCGAAGGTGGCCCAGCTTCAGGCAGGCGCGCAGGCTGAAGCCGACTACCGCATCCACAAGGGGCTGAACCTCCGCGACGAGATCGGCCGTTACTGGCGCATCGCGCAAGCGCACTGGGCGGACTTCAAGTCGGGTCGCGAAGCGAAAGCCGATGTCAATGCCACCGCCGACCGCTTCGTGCTCGGGCTGCTTCGCGATGCGTTCGGCTTCACGGCGCTCACGCCCGTCGAGCCCGCAGTCCTGCAGGAGCGCACGTACCCCATTGGCCACGCGACGCTGGGCGGGCGGGTGCCCGTCGTCGTCGCACCAGCCGACAGCGGGCTCGACACGCTCTCGTCGGCGTTTGGTGACGGGGCTCGTCGGCGCAGCGCCTTCGGTCTCGCGCAGGAGTATCTGAACGCGCAGGAGGGCGCGCTGTGGGGCATCGCCAGCGACGGTGCGAGCTTGCGTATCGTCCGCGACAACGCGAGCCTCACACGACCCGCTTGGATCGAGACAGATCTCCAGCGCATCTTTACCGAGGAGCGCTACGCCGACTTCGCCGCGCTCTGGCTGCTCTGCCACGAGACGCGCTTCGGCCGCGAGAGTCAGCCCGTCACCGAGTGCGCGCTCGAAACGTGGCGCAGCGCCGGTCGCGAGGAAGGCACGCGCGCCCGCGAGCACCTGCGGCGCGGCGTCGAGGACGCGCTCGTCGCCCTTGGCCAGGGCTTCCTCTCGCACCCTGAGAACGTCTCACTCCGCGCCGACCTGCAAAACGGCTCGCTGCCGGTGAAGGACTACTTCAACCAGCTCCTGCGGCTGGTCTACCGGCTGATCTTCCTCCTCACTGTCGAGGAGCGCGGGCTCCTGCATCCCGACGGCACGAGCGAAGCGACCAAGGCGCTCTACGCCAACAGCTACGGCATCCGCCGCCTGCGCGAGCGCTCGGTGAAGCGCAGCGCCCACGATCGCTTCGCCGATCTGTGGGACGTGACGAAGGTCGTGTGCCGTGGCCTCGCGCCGGGTGAGCCGCGCCTCGGGCTCCCGGCGCTGGGGGGCATCTTCGCCGCCAACCAGTGCCCGGCGCTCGACGGGGTGAAGCTCGAAAACCGCGCGCTGCTCCTCGCCGTGTTCAAGCTCGCGTGGCTGCGCGAGGATGGCAGCCTCGCGCGCGTCAACTGGCGCGACATGGGCCCCGAGGAGCTGGGCTCGGTCTACGAGAGCCTCCTTGAGCTGGTCCCGCAGATCGGAGAAGCGGGACGCCAGTTTCGCTTCGCACAAGGCGGCGAGACCAAGGGCAACGCGCGCAAGACGACGGGCAGCTACTACACGCCCGACAGCCTCGTGCAGGTGCTGCTCGACAGCGCGCTCGAGCCGGTCATCGCCGACACCATCGCGAAGAACCCGGAGAGCGCCATCGATGCACTGCTGGGGCTCTCGATCGTCGACCCCGCGTGCGGCTCGGGGCACTTCCTCCTGGCCGCCGCGCGCAGGCTCGCAGCGCACGTGGCGCGCCTGCAGGCCAACGGAACGCCCTCTGCCGCCGAGTATCGGCACGCGCTCCGGCAGGTTGTGGGCCGCTGCATCTTCGGCGTCGACTTCAATCCGATGGCCGTCGAGTTGTGCAAGGTCGGCCTGTGGATGGAGGCCGTCGAGCCAGGCCTGCCGCTCACGTTCCTCAACTCGCATATCCAACATGGCAACGCGCTCCTTGGCACGACACCCGAGCTGATGGCGAAGGGCATCCCCGACAAGGCATGGGACCCGATTGAGGGCGACGACAAGAAGACCGCGAGCGCGCTCAAGAAGCGGAACAAGAAGGCCGCTGAGGGACAGCGCTCCTTCGACACGCTCTGGACCAAGCCCGTCGACACTGAGGCGCAGACCGTCACGCGCGCGGTCACCGAGCTCGACGCCGCGAGCGACGCGAACGTTGAATCGCTCGCCGAGAAGGAGGAGCGGTGGGACGGCATCCTCGGCTCGCCCGAGTACCGTCACCAGAAGTTCGTGGCCGACGCTTGGTGCGCCGCGTTCGTGTGGCCGAAGCAGCCGGGCGAGCTGACCAACGCCGCGCCGACCAACGAGCTGTGGCGACAGCTCCGCGACGGCCAAGGGAAGGCGCCCGCACTCACGACGAAGACCGTCGGCGAGCTGGCAGACCAGTACCGGTTCTTCCACTGGCACCTCCAATTCCCGCAGGTGTTCTCGAAGGGCGGCTTCGACGCCGTCCTCGGCAACCCGCCGTGGGAGCGCGTGAAGCTCCAGGAGCAGGAGTTCTTCGCGTCACGCAGCGAGGAGATCGCGAAGGCCGTGAACGCTGCGGCGCGCAAGAAGCTCATCGCGAAGCTACCCGCGGAGAACCCACAACTCTGGGAGGATTGGTGCGGAGCGAGCCGCAAGGCAGAGGGTGAAAGCCACACCATGCGCCAGTCAGGGCGCTATCCGCTCTGCGGCAAAGGCGACGTGAACACCTACGCCATCTTCGCCGAGCACAACCGAAATGCGCTTGGCCCACGTGGGCGGGCTGGATTCATCGTGCCGACGGGCATTGCGACGGACGAGGGCACCAGTGCGTACTTCTCGTCGCTCGTGAATGCGTCGAATCTGGTGCGCTTCGAGAGCTTCGAAAACTTCGGAGTCACGTTTGCTGGTGTCAACAACCGCCAATCATTCAGCTTCATCGTGGTGTCGTCGTTGTCGGTGCCTGCCGCGACGATGCGCTTCAATGTGAATCAGGACGATGGCAGTGGTGGGCGCGATAAGGAGTTCCAACTCTCGGCGGACGACTTCCGGGTGCTCAACCCGAACACTGGAACCTGTCCCACGTTCAGGTCGCGGCGCGACGCGGATATCAACTTGGCGATGTACCGGCGGACGGGCGTGCTCTGGCGAGAGTCGGACGAGACGCATGGCAATCCTTGGAAGCTTCGCTTCCTCGCCATGTTCCACATGTCGAATGACTCGGGGCTGTTCCATCCACGCACCGAACTCGTCGGGGAAGGTTGGCAACTCGATGGGAACAAGTTCTCACGAGGAGCGGAGTACCTCTTTCCTCTCATCGAGGCGAAGATGGTGGGACTCTATGACCACCGCTTCGCGTCGCTCCTGCCGGACCCGACTGATGTCACCGGGCGCATCTCCCGCAAGTTCGAAGGATGGTATTCCGCACGCGTCGAAGACCCGAACGACTTGGTGCAGCCGCAGTACTGGGTTGCTGAACCCGAGATCGCCGAGCGACTCGCGGGGAGGTGGGACAGGGACTGGCTCATCGGATGGCGAGACATCTGCCGTAGCACCGACCAACGTACCGTCATCTCTTCGCTGATTCCGCGCTCGGCTGTGGGCGACAAATTCCTGCTCATGCTCCCTGGAGTCGAACCGCGCCTGGCTGCATGCCTGTACGCGTCGCTGTGCAGCTTCCCGCTCGACTATGCCGCACGCCAGAAGGTCGGAGGCACGAGCCTCAAGTACTTCACGATGCGTCAACTTCCCGTTCTGCGGCCGGACACATACGAGGCCGACACGCCGTGGGATCGCGGAACGACGTTGCGTGACTGGATTCTTTCTCGAGTCGTCGAGCTGACCTACACGGCTTCGGACCTTCGCTCGTTCGCACGCGATGTCGGCTTCGACGTCCCTCCGTTCGAGTGGCGGCCGCAGCGACGCTTCGACCTGCGCTGCGAGCTCGATGCCGCGTTCTTCTGTCTGTACGGTCTCTCGAAGGACGACGTCGCGTATGTGATGGAGACCTTCCCGATCGTTCGCCGGAACGAGGAGAAGGCAAACGACGGCGTCTACCGGACGAAAGAGGCCATCCTCAGCATCTACGACAAGCTGGTGGAGGCTGAACGAACGGGCACGGCGTACCGCACGCGCCTCTCGCCACCACCCGCCGACGAGAGCGTCACGCACGGCGTCCCGGGTGGTGGCAAGGTTATCCCGTTCCGTCCCGCAGTCCGTCCGCGGCCCGCGATCCAACCGGCGGCTGTCGCGCCCGCCCCGCGCCGCGACCTCCCGGCGTGGTTGCCCGAGCTTCTCCCTGCGGTCGCGGCGAAGACAGGTCTCGCCACATCAGCGGGTCGCTGGGGTACCACACTGACCGGCATGGACCTCGGTATCGCAGCGCTCGCTGCCATTCTGCGCAACATGGGTGGCCCCGCCTCGCGCGACGAGGTCGAGCGTGCCGTGGTGCTCTCCGTCCTGCCGGGCCTCTTGCAGTCGAAGTTCGACGCACAGACGGCGCCGACGTGGCGACGAGCGATCGGGGCAGCCAACCTGAACCTGACGTCAATCGCGGCGCTCTCTATCCCCTGGGCCGAGGTGCTTCGCCGAGCCGCCGTCGAGCACCTGCTGGAGATAGACGCAGACGGGCGATGGCGTGCCGGCGCGGACATTGACGACGCCCCCTCGGACGTGCTCGACGCTCGCGCGTTGGTGGCGCTCTCGTGGCTCGAGAGTGTGACCGGCACCGCCGTCGAAGACGCTGAACTGGTCGCGCAGCTTGGAGTTCTCCGTGCCGGGTAAACGCAGGCAGCAGGTACCGCTGGGACAAGGCGCATTCAGCCTCCCGCCACCGGAGCTCAAGCCTGGGGAAGGACTTGCGGAGCCGCGTCTCTGGGTCCGGCGCCTGCGGTTGTGGCACGACTTTGACGATGACGATCCCGCGCATGGCCGCAACATCGAGTTTCAGCGTGGGCTAAACATCGTGTCGTCTCCTGCAGGCCCTACAGCTGACCAGGTCTCGACGGGCCACGCGGCAGGGAAGACGTTACTCTGCCGGCAGATTCGCTACTGCCTCGGCGAAGACGCCTTCGCCGATCCAGAGGACACGGCGGCTATCCGCACGCGCTTTCCGAACGGCGGTGTCGGTGTCGAGGTTCGCCTCTGCGGCGAGACTTGGGTCGTGCGCCGTGCTTTCGCTTCGCGTTCCGATGACCGAGCGCTTCGTGCAGAGAGCCTCGACGCCCTCGCCGATGACGTCCACCGGGGCTCGTTCGGCGCATTCCGCGAAGCGATCGAGGCGGTGGCGTTCACCGGCGCGCACCGCAAGCTGCTGAAGGAACTCTCGGATATCGAGGTTCCCTGGCAGTACGTGCTGGCATGGCTCACGCGGGATCAAGAGTGTCGGCTCGATGGCCTGACCCACTGGCGGCATCCCGAATCCAGCTCTCACTCGCCGGTTCGCAAGGCTGCTGCCGAGACCCGGTTGAACGTGCTCCGCATGGCCATTGGCCTCTACTCCGAGCAGTCGAACACCGCCCGCAAGCAGGTGGCCGAAGCGTCCCAGGCGGCGAACACCGCCGAGTCGGAGGCGCGCCAGGCGGATGAGCGCTTCAAGGTGCTGCGGCGGGACCTCGCCGCTGTACTTCAGCGCGAGGAGAGCAGCATCTGGCCGCCACCTCCGCCGCTACCAGACGTGTCGCTACACGACGAACAGGCTGCGCGAGAGGCTCATGTTCGATCGCTCGAAGCGGCCGTGGATCAGCGGCTCCGTAGCACGACGGCGGTCGAAACCACGGCGGCGCAGAAGGCCGACGAGCAAGCGCTCGAAGCCGCACGAGCCGAGCTGGCCGAGGTTGAGCAGCGCATCACGGAGCTTGGCGAGGAGGTCAAACTCGGCAAGGAGCAATTGGGGCTGGTCTCGACGGACAGCGCCAAGGCTTGGGCGGCTCTCCGACAGGCGAAGCATCCGACGTGCCCCTACGACGACACGCCTCTCGACGTCGAGAAGGCGAAGTTCGTATGCCCCATGCCGAAGCTCCGCGATCCCGACACGGCAAGGAAACTCGCGCAGGAGAGCGACGCGCACCAGAAGAAGGTCGCCGACGAGGTCGTGTCCAAGGCCGACAAGCTCGCGAAGCTGAAGGGCCAGCGCGCGGGGCTGAATACCCGGATCACCAACCTCGAACGTGCTGTCGAAGCCCACCAGCTCGCCATCACACGCGCCACCCAAGAGAGCCAAGCCGCGTGGGCCGCGAAGGGCACGCTGCGAAACTTCGTGGTAGCCGTGAAGACGCTCGAGGACGCACGCACTGCAGAGAAGAAGGAGAAGGAAGCCGAAAAGATCATCTCCGAACAAAAGAACGAGCACCTGAGCACGTACTCGACCAGCGAGCTCACCAAGTGGTTCGACGCGCTCGTAAAGCAGGTCGTCGCGAAGGAGGCGAAAGGCGAGGTCACGCTCGATGGCAAGGGGCTCCACGCGCATATCCAGTGGCGAGGTCGCCGACGCTCTGTGGCGTTGAACTCGCTCCGGCTTGTGCTCTTTGACCTCGCTGCACTGCTCTGTGCGGTCGAAGGCACGTCCTCGGCGCCCGCGTTCCTCCTTCACGACAGCCCGCGCGAGGGCGATCTCGATCCGTGGACTTACGCGCGTCTGTTTGAGACGGCATTGGCGCTCGGGCCCGAGGAGGAGACGGCCCCGTTCCAGTACATTGTGACAACGACGACCGAACCGCCCGAGGGCGATGTTCATAAGCGCGTCCGAGTTGAGCTCAGCGCGCGGTCCGACGAGACGCGCTTCTTCCGGGTGGACCTATGACCACCGCGCTCTCGCCCATCCTCGTCTCGCGCCTCGAGAAGGCCGCCACAGACAACGGCTTCGACCAGGTGCTCGAGCCCGAGAGAGACTGGTTCGTCGTCGCGAGCACGCAGTGCCCGCTGCGCGTGTGGCTCGGAGTCTTCGGCGACGCGGCCCTCCTCGCCGCATTCTCGCAGCAGAACGTCACCTGCGCGCTCGGCGACTATGGGACGCCGATGGCCGCCCCCATGCCGAAGGGCGCCGCTGGCGGGCGCACGGTGCCCGACGTGCCCGCGCTCCACAGGCTCCTCCGGCGGGCGTTCCAGCTCTCGAAGGCGCTGCCGAACGAGCTGCTTCACACGTTCGAGAAGAAGGTCGCCGCACTCCCAAAGACGACGGAGGCCGAGCGCCTCGTCGTCCAGCGCGTCGGGCAGAACCTGTTCCGTGACGGCCTCCTCGACCTCTGGGAGGGGCGATGCGCTGTGACCGGCCTCGCGGTGCCCGCGCTCCTGCGTGCGAGCCACATCAAACCGTGGGCCGACTGCGAGACGGACGCCGAGCGGCTCGACGTCTACAACGGCATCCTGCTCGCGCCGCACCTCGACGCCGCCTTCGACCGGGGCTTCATCACAGTGCAGGACGACGGCTCGATTGTCGTGAGCGACGCACTCGATGCCGACGCTCGCGCGGTGCTCGGGCTCGACCAGTCGCAGATCGTTCGCGGCATCACGGACAGCCATCGCGGCTACCTACCGTGGCACCGCGAGCGCGTGTTCAACCATCGGCACTAGGGGGCAGCGGTATGAGCAGCCGAAGCCCAGGCCGTTACAACCTTCACCGACTCGGGTGGGCCGCATTCGAGGACGTGTGCATGCAGATCATGCGGGTTGTGCTCGGCGAGACGTGTACCCGCTTTCGGCCCGGTGCAGACGGTGGACGTGATGGATGGTTCCAAGGCGTAGCAGCCGGCTACTTCGTGAACCAAGCTCAACTCAGTGGCGCGTTCGTCATTCAGTGCAAACACACCTCGCTTGCCCATGCGCCACTCGACATGTCCAACCTCAAGAAGGAGATCGAGAAAGTCCGAGCATTCGCAACGAAGCATCCCTGCCACTACGTCCTCATGACGAACCGGCAGGTGACTGCGCAGGCGGAAGAAAAGATCCGAACGGCGATCGAAGCACTTCCCGGAGTTGGTCGCTGCCTCGTGCTGGCCGAGACGTGGATCGAAGACACCATAGATGCGAACCCACGTCTACTTCGGATGGTGCCTCGGCTGTACGGCATCGGCGACCTTTCCCAGATCGTCTCGTTTGTTCTGCAGGAGCAGACAAGAGCTGTCCTCGAGGATCTAGCGGTGCCGTTGCGTACCTTCGTTCCAACCGACTCCTACCGGCGCGCCGAGAAAGCTCTCCATGACCAACGGTTCGTCGTCTTGGTGGGGCCTCCCGCGTCAGGAAAGTCAGCCATCGCGGCGAACCTCTGCCTCGTGAACCTTGCGCAGAACGTGGACGTACGGGTTCTGCGGATCGAGCAGGCCGATCAGTTCAAGAACACGTGGTCTCCGGCAGACGCGAAAACGATCTACTGGGTCGATGACGTCTTCGGCGAGACAACCTTGGACGAAGAGCGTTTGCGAGAGTGGGCGGCAGCTCTCGACAAGGTGGAGGCCGCACGGAAACGTGGTGCGCGCATCGTGTTCTGCACGCGCGACTACATCTTGGCCGCTGCAGAACGGAAGTTGAAGCGCTCGAAGGCCGACTTTCTCAGCGATGCCCGCGTGAGGGTTGAAGTCACGGCACTGTCGACGGACGAGAGGGAGGGTATCCTCTACAATCACGTCAAAGATGGCGATATCACGAAGGATCAGAAGCGGTCGCTGAAGAAGCACCTCCCCATGTTGGCGCGACTTGGGTCCTTCTCGCCCGAGCTAGCACGGCGCCTTGGGAACAAGCGCTTTCATCGGGCGCTGCGGTACGGGGCCAACGAGCTGCAAGCTTTCTTCGACAGGCCGGTTCAGCACTTTCGCGACGTCATTCACGGTCTGTCGAACAGCGAGATGGCGGCGCTGTCGGCATGTCTGCATAGCGGTAATGCTCTTGCCGATCCAGTCGCCGATGGCGCGGTGGCAGATGCTGTTCTCCTAACGTACGGCGTCTCGATCCACGCCGTTCGTGACTCTCTCGAGGCGCTTGAGGGGAGTCTCGTCAAGCGCGTGAGGCAGGCGACCAGCCAGATGTGGCAGCTTCATCACCCGTCGATGATCGAAGCTCTGCAGGAGGAACTGGCGGCTCGGTCCGCACAGTTGGCGCTGTACCTGCAGAGCGCCAACCTCCATGCAGTGCTGAGGGACACCACCACGGGGGCACCTGTCCCCGGCAGTCGGCTGCTCTTTGTGCCCGAGGCCGCATACGAACATCTTCTGCGAAGGCTCCTCACCGCGAACGCTCAGAGCATCGACAGCGTCGCTTCGTACCTTGCAGACAGGGCGTCGTCGACCTTGTTGCGCGCGGTGGATAACGCTGACCCGACGCTGCTCGATCGCGCGCTGTCCGTAGCACCAGAGCCCGAAGGGGCAGATGCTGCTGCGAACCTCGCGGTTCGACTGCGGCGAGAGTCGGCGTTGTTCGACGAGCGTCGCCAGAAACTTGTCGAGGATACCATTCGCGAGGCCGCCGAGGATTCTGGTTGGTGCGGGTTTCTCGAGGTCGATGGGCTGAGAGATGCTCTTCCTGGGTTTGAGAAGACCTTTGTTGAGGAGGAACTGGAGCGCTCCTTCTCAAGCACGCTGCGGCTCTACGATTGGTATGCGCAGGAACTTTCGTCGGTTGAGCATGTCGATTCTGCGCTGGAGGCTATCGAGGCGCACTGCGCGCGTCTTCGAGAGGCGCTTCGGCGCTCTGCGACGTGGTCAGAGGTGGCAGCGAGACGACTCGATGTGGTGAAGGCACGCCTGGATGGACGGCTCTCTGAACGACGAGCGGAGATCGAGGAGAACGAAGAACGGCGCGCTGACTACATGCAGGACGAGTGGAAGGAGCGGTACTACGAGGAACGCTACGAACTCGAGAACGGGAGGTTCTCCGATGTCGACGAGTAGCCGTCTTTCGGAACTTCGACAGATCACGCTGAACGCGCGCGCCCCAAACATCTTTCGCTCGCTGGGGCTGAAGACGCAGTGCCTCATAAAGGACACCGGGGTTGACCGTACAATCGACCAAACACCGCGGACGCGCGCAAGCTTCCGTACTTCCTCGACTTTCAGAAAGGACACCGTCAGCCAGATGTGCGTGAGCAGAGTCCTTTGCGGCCTGATCACGCACCGCGATTTCGAGGCACCGAGGAGCCCGTGACCACACGCGAGTCCCAACAACTCGACCGCAAGTCGCTGCGCCTCGTCGCGGGCGCGAAGGCAGACTTCATCGAGCTGGCGCAGAGCTGCGTCTGCTTCGCCAACGCGGCAGGTGGCACACTCTTCATCGGCCTAGAGGACGACGCCAACTCGCCCCCCGCGGACCAGCGTGTCGAGCCAGCGCTCCTCGACCGCATTCGCAAGCGCGTCGGCGAGCTGACTGTGAACGTACAGGTCGTGCCGGAGCTGAAGCGCCATGAGAACGGTGGCGAGTACATCGCGCTCGCCATCCCGCGCGCGATGGGCATCGCCTCGACGAGCGATGGCCGCTACTTTCTCCGCGTCGGCGACACGTGCCGACCGATCGTTGGCGACGACGTGATACGCCTCGCGAACGAGCGCCCCGCCACGCCCTGGGAGGAGATGACCTCGCTGCGCGTCCCGATGGCGAGCGCCGACGCCGCGAAGGTCGCGAGCCTTTGCGCTGGGCTCCGCGCGTCGGACCGTGTGAAGCCGTCGGTGAAGGAGAAGACCGACGACGAGCTACTCACACACTACGGGCTCGCGAAGGGCGACGTGCTGACGAACCTCGGCGTCCTGCTCGTCGGTGACAGACACGCTCGCGCGAGTCTCGGGAGCGCGCCGATCGTGCAGGCCATCAAGTACGACGAGCGCGAGGTGAAGGTCGCGAAGTGGAGCTGGGACGACCGCACGCAGTCGCCCATCGAGCTGATCGACGCCATCTGGTCCGAGGTGTCCGACTTCCGCGAGAGCTACGAGCTGCCAGATGGCATGCTGCGCACGAAGCTGCCGGCCTACGACGAGCTCGTCGTCCGCGAGCTGCTCGTCAACGCGTTCGTCCACCGCCCGTACACGCAGCGGGGCGACATCTACCTGAACCTGCACCCGGACCGCCTCGAGGTCGTGAACCCGGGCCGGCTCCCCATCGGCGTCACGCCGCAGAATATCCTCCATGAGAGCCGACGCCGAAACGACGGCCTCGCGCACATCTTCCACGACCTCAAGCTGATGGAGCGAGAGGGCAGCGGCATCGATCTGCTCTTCGAGCGGCTCCTTGCGACAGGGCGCAAGGTGCCGACCATCACCGAGGGGACCGACTCGGTTCACGTCACGGTCCCTCGCCGCGTGGTGCAGCCGGGCGTCATCAAGCTGCTCGTCGAGGCCGACAAGCGGTACCAGCTCACGCAGCGCGAGCGCATCACCTTTGCGCTCGTCGCGCAAACCGAGAGCATCTCGGCCGCCGAGCTTACCGAGGAGCTGGAGCTGGTGGATGCGAACGCGCTGCGCCCCTGGCTCGGTCGGCTCCTCGACTGGGGGCTCATCGAACAGACCGGCCGCACGAGCGCCACGCGCTACTTTGTGCCGCCCGCTCTCCTCCGCGAGGCCGGACTCGACGCACTCACGACGCTCACGCGCGTTCAGCCGCACCGGCTGCGCGCGCTCATCCTCGAGGACCTCGAGCGCTTCCCGGACTCGTCGAAGGCCGACATCTGGCGACGGGTTGGACCTGAGATCCCTGAGCGGACCTTCCGACGCGCGCTCGAGGATCTCGTCACGACGGGCCGGGTCGTGGCGACCGGAGAGACGCGGGCCCGCAGGTTCAGCCTCAAGACCGGCGTTTCTGGCCACGGTGACGACGATGGCCAATAAGCCAGCCGCGGAAACCCTGTAACCACTCGGATTCTCAGCATTTTGATTCTGGCCACGTCAGGGCGCTGGCCAGAATCCGTGACCAGAAAGGGCGGTCCAGTCGTTCGCCCTTGGCGCGTCCGGTAACGCCACACGGCCGGTCTTGGGCGCACCAAGGGCCTTACCCGGGGCGGAGGCCGTGGAAGTCCGCCGAGATCGCCGCGCAGGCAGGGTTCTCGACCCGCCGTCATGGCAGCGCTGCCGTGCGGTCCGCGCCACTGGAAGGCATGCGGCTCTTCAGATATTCCGTCCATGAAGCCAATATTTCAAAGAGCTGCTCGTCCAAGGAGTTCGAAGTTTCTCCTCCCGGGCGCGCCAATCCATTTTTTGCAAATCACTAACGTGCAATAACTTTTCCGCGGGCACACCGGTGGCGACGGATGGCACACCGACTAGAACCCTTCGCGAATGAAGGGTCGATGAGATTCACCTGCTGCGCTCAACCTGCCCTACCGCTCCGGCGAGCCGACAGATACGCGGATATCCACGCGTGTTCGGCTCCGTCGTTCACGGCGAAGATCGTGATGGCAGCGACCTGAACCTTCTCGTCGATGCGGCCCCTGGCACAACGCTGTTTCAGCTTGGCGGTCTGCAGGTCGAGCTGGAAGAGACGCTCGGCATACGGGTCGACCTCCTGACGCCCGAAGATCTGCCGCCGCGAATACGCGAACGACTGCTCCGCGAAGCCCAGCCAATATGACCCTTAGTGAGCTGAAGCTACAGGGCTATGTCCAGCATGGCGCCAGATGCGGGGCATGCGCAATCGCATGGCGCACGGGTATTTCGACATCAATCTGGAGATCGTCTGGTCTACCGTCCAGGCGTCCTTGCCGGAGCTCGAGCGCCAACTCCTTGGGCTGGAGTTGAAGGGGTCTTGAGGAGACCTCACGGCCGCCGTTGTGCCATCGGTGTGCCCGTCGCCAAAGTAGTGTGCCAGTGAATGGGCACACCCGGGACACGTTGGATGTAACTGCCCAGGGACACCCGTAGATCGAATCTTTCCGGGCACGCCAACTCACCATGAAAATCCCCCACCGAGCGGCGGATTTTCATGTGAGGCGCAGCCGTGTGGTTGCGCTCATCGGCCCGTGCCAAACCACTCCGGCTCGCCAGATCGTGCCGGGAAACTCGGCCAACCATTTCGATCTCGAGAGTCCGCGCAGCCTCGCCCGCCTCGAACAACCGTTGACCGCGCTGGAGGGGCTGCGTGGCACTGTGGCGATCGAGGAAAATCCGGCACCGTCCCGACCTTTCCCGATACTGCGCGTGCTTTGCTGATCGTAAACCCCTGCCACCGCGTTTTCTGATTCTCGGCACGCTTCCCAGAGCTCTTGCGTCAGTCTTCGGAGTCTCTGGCCGGGCGGCTCGATCGATCCCCGTTGCGGGACTTGGCCTCGCCGAGGTCGGCACGAAGGCACTCGATCGGCATCGGCAGCGTGGCGGATTTCCGCTGTCTTTCCTCGCGCGAACCAGGAAGACAGCGCGATCTGGCGGCAGCAGTTCATTCGGACTTTTCTCGAACGCGACGCTCCGCAGCTCGGCATCCACATTCCGGCTCCCGCGCTGTTGCGTTTCTGGACCATGGTGGCCCATAGCCACGGTGGGATCTGGAGCGCCGCGGATCCGGCGAGATCGTTGGGAATAGGCGAATCCACAGTACGGCGTTACCTCGATCTGTTCACAAACCTGCTGATGGTGCGGCAGCTGCAACCCTGGTACGAGAATCTGAGCAAGCGTCAGGTCAAGGCGCCCAGGGTCTACGTGCGTGATCGCGGCCTGCTGCACTCACTGCTTGGAGTGAGGAGCGAAAACGAGCTGCAGGCGCACCCTGACGGCCACAGAACCCGACGAGGCGTATTTCTGGGCTACGCACCAGGGTGCCGAGCTCGATTTGCCGCTTTTTGAAGGGAGGGCGTCGTTTCGGCGTGGAGATCAAGCGTATGGATGCCCCTGTCCTCACGCCTTCGATGCGTATCGCGCTTACAGATCCAAAGCTTGAACAGCTGACGGTTGTATGTCCGGGCAGCCAGCCTTATGAGCTGGGACGGCAGGCAAGAGTACTGCCTCTGGACGCAGCTGTTGCCGCCGGTATTGACGCTCTCATGCCGAAACGGCGTCCTCGTGTCCGTAAGAAGCAGGTATGAAAGTGACCACGGGGCGCAATGCTCGCGTCGCGCGGCGGCGAAGCAAGGCGAGCCTGCTTCAGGTTCCGGCCGATTTTCGGGCAAAACTGCTCGACGGGTTCCCAATCCAACAGCGACACGAGCTTACGGCCCCGACGATTGACCAATAGACTTCAAGTGCCGGTTCCATTCCTGTAGCTCCTCAGGTAGCGAGTTCGAAGTTTCTCTCCCGGGGGCGCGCCACTTCCCTCGAGGTCTGTTCAGCGACCGCGGGCGCAACAGCTCCACCGTCAGTGTGTGTCTGATCCTCGAAGGCGGGCTCGATCGGCTCTGCTGTGATGTGAGTCGCCCGCCCGGGCCCACTGAACGCATGGCACTCACTTCATCAGGCCATGTGCGCTCATCGCACATCGTGCTGGGGCCGCTGGACCGGGTGGCATGCCTGGCGCCCCGCCGGATCTGCCGAGCGGGTTCGCAGGAAGGCATCTGCATCCCACAGGCCGCGCTGATCGGCTGGCCGCTCGATACCGAGTCTCGATGAGTGCCGGATTTCGTCTTGCGGGAAGCGATGTTGCGGGCGAGCGTGATCTTGCCGGGCTGCCCTGGTATCCGCCGCCAGTCTCTTCGAGCAGCTTGTCACATCGCGCAGGTGGAGTTTTCAGTAGCATCCGCGTCGACAGGCGTATCCGGGGCTTCTCCAGTTTCGATGATGCGGAAGCGGACGAGCATCGCCATAGCCAGAACGCCATAGCCAGAAGAAGTAATGATGAACAGAACATCGACTGTATTGATTTTGATGCTGACGCTCTCTCTCGCCGGCTGCTGGGACGACGGAGCCACTGGAGCACCCGGTCCGGAAGGAGTTGCGGGAGCCGCCGGCCCGCCCGGACCTGCGGGAGATCCGGGAGCGAGCGGGGGTCAAGGCCCCCAGGGCGTTGCGGGGTCCGCCGGTCCCGCGGGACCCGCCGGTCCTGCCGGCCCTGCCGGCCCTGCCGGTCCCGTGGGACCGCCGGGCGCTGACGGACTTCAAGGTCCCGCTGGCTCCTCCATGGGTCCTCCCTATCACGTCTATGTACAGCCGGGAGCCACAGGCGGTGACGGCACTCAGGCCGCTCCCTACGACACCATTCCAGACGCGTTGGCGGCCGTATCGCCAGCGGGGACGGTGTATCTGTTGCCAGGGACCTATCCGGTAACGAGCACGACAACGATCAACACGGCGGGCGTCGTCCTGAAGGGATATCCGGGAACGGTGATCCAGCAACAGGCCCCAGTGGCCAGCATCAATATCACCGGTAGTGGCGTCACCCTGGAGGGGCTCACTTTCACCAGCGACAATCCCTATGCGGTCGAGTTCGTGCGGGTGGCAGGCAGCAACCACAGGATCGTCAACAACGTCTTCTTTGGTCCACCGCAGCCCGGCCCGTCCAGCGGCTGGGTGGTGAATCGGGGGTTCGTGACCCAGCCGCTCAGCACGACGAACCTGCTGGTACAGCACAACGTCTTTCGTTCCTTGCGCCAGGCCGCCTATCTGAACCCCAGCACGAGCGGGAGCATCCTCAACAATATCGTTTACAACACCAGGGGAATCATTGTGGATGGCGCCGAGTTCACAATCTCCGGCAATTCGTGGGGCAACCCCGAAAACGATATCGACATCGTATTGCTGGCAGGGACGGCGGCCGGCGCCCCATACGATCCCCTGGCACAGCTGGCTGCCAGTAACAGCGATGCCACCATCAGCGACCAGCGGTAGCCGCTTGCGGTCCGCCCCGTCCGCCGGAGCAGCTCGCGAGCAGCGTCCATGCGACGGACTGCCGCGCCGATGCCGGTCCGGACGGCGCAGGTCGTGCCGGTCGGAAGGTGCTTGATCACATGGGTCAGCAGAAAGATGGAGACAAGCGCCGAGGCGATGCCGATGGTGCCGGATACCAGCCTCGTCCAGCCATCGGCCACCTCGAAGGCAGCAGCCATGACGATCTCGACGACGCCGGCGGCGAAAAGTAGCCGCCAGGCCATAGCCGTTTCTCCGGTTGGAATTGAACTGACAGGGATGTTGGGGGTTACACTTCCGGCGCAACAAGTACGTACCTTGTGTGCCTGTCGACAACTGGGCGGAGGCGACCTTTCCCAGGTTGCTCGAATCCCAGGTGGCATTCGATGATCAACAGATGCGAATGAAGTAACGCGCAGCAAGGCGAACATCAGTCGATCCAGCTTGCAGCCGATTGCACAACGTAATCAGAACCGCGCGGATGTGCCGCGTGAGGAAAAGGAAGTGGTATGGCCAGGCTCGTGTTCGGAATGAACCAGTCCCTGGATGGCTACGTCGACCATATGGCGTTTGCGCCAGACCCCACGCTCTTCCGCCACTTCATCGAGGAGGCTCAGGGGCAGGCGGGCAGTGTGTACGGTCGCCAGATGTATGAGGTCATGCGTTACTGGGACGACGATCATCCTGAATGGAATACAGAGGAACACGCCTTCGCGGCGGCGTGGCGGAACCAGCCGAAATGGGTCGTCTCGCGCTCGTTGAAGTCGGTCGGCCCCAACGCCAGGCTGATCGAGGGTGATCTCGAGGGCGCGATCCGCGAGCTGAAGGCCGAACGCGACGGGGAGATCGAAGTTGCTGGCCCAGACCTGGCGCGAAGCCTCACCGAGCTTGGCCTGATCGATGAGTATCGAATCTACCTGCACCCCGTCGTGCTGGGTCACGGCAAGCCCTATTTCGCCGGACCCCGGCCGCCGCTGCGCCTCATGACCAGTGACCGGATTGGCGAGGATGTGATCAGGCTGACCTACGTTCCTGCCTGATCTCGCGACTCGCCGGCCGGAAGTTGCCGCTGAAGTCTGGTCTTGGGTTGCGTCCAAAGCGACGGGAACGGCTCGCTTGTGGTGAACCGATGCTTACCACTTCGTCGACGAGGTTCCGGCAAAGCAGGGCTTCTCGCGGCGGATCAGACTGACCTGGCGAGCTTCATGTTCGCTCTTGCCGTCGTTGCCGAGACCGGCCTGATCGCCGCACCGCCGAGCCGTTTCGGCCGCCGGTGTCTCGGCGCTGGCGATGGAAATCAGCTCTCGGAGATGCCTCAGTCGCCCGCCGAGCGGCTTGTTCCAGCATTCCGCGCAGCCACTTGTGCCCCGGATCACGCGTATGCCGCTCATGCCACACCATCTGAACGGTGCGCGGAGGCACCGGCCAGGGCAGCTCCGACACGGCGACGGAACCGGATCGACTGAAGACTGCCGCCAGATGGGCGGGACCTATGGCCGCCGCCGAAGTGCCCGCCAGGAGGCTGGGGATCGCCAGGAAGTGGGGCTGGATGACCTTCAGATCCGGCGCCTTGCCGCGCTCTCTGAAGGCCTGCTCGAGCGCGACGCGATCGAACATTTCGAAACGCCGGGTCAGGCCCCGTTCGGAGATCAGATCCTCCTCCATGCCGCCCGCCGATACGACGAACAGCGGCAGAGTGGACAATTGATCGACACAGATCATGCCGCCGGCAAGGAAGTGGTCCGGGGCGACCATCAGGACATCCCGCTCTTCGAAGAGCGTCTGCGCGCGCAGACGCTGCGGAACATTTGAAAATGATCCCAGTGCCACTTCGATCCGACCCACGTCGATTTGAGCGGTGAGGTCGATCCGGGTCGCGGGCAGGATCGTCACTCCTGCGCGCGGCGCGACGGCGCACAACTCCCTGAGGAAGGGCGGAAGCACCACCGCAGTCATGTAGTCGGTCGCAGCGATGCAGAATTGGCGCGTCGAAGTCTCGGGCACGAAAATCTGGGGTCCGACGGCCCGTTGGACTGAAATCAGCGCGTCATGCACCAGCGGCGCCATGTCGAGCGCACGCATGGTGGGCTCCATTCCGCTCGAGGTGCGTACGAAAAGCTCGTCGTTGAGCAGAGCCCGCAACCGGGAAAGGCCGTGGCTCACGGCTGACGGACTGAGGCCGATCGCCTGTCCGGCCCTAAGCACGTTTCGCTCGCGCATGACCGCATCGAAGACTCGCAGCAGGTTCAGGTCCAGGTTGGTCATGGCGCCACGCGGAACGCCCACGCTTGCTGCCCAAAATGCAGGATGTGCATTTCCATCCTGCTGACATTGCACTTCCTGAACGAAGTCGAACAGCAGAGGATTCATCGTGGATTCCGAGGAAGGCAGGCGAGAACGCGCCGGATTCCGCGGCTTCCGATCCTTCATGCACGAAGGAGCTCATTTCCATGAGCGCTCGTGACGAGCCGGGCGGGAAGACGACTGCGTTCGCGACTGCATTCGCACCGAGCTCTTTCGCTGCATCGAGCTCGGCGATTCGACCGCCCCACGTGGCGCCTCACCAATCATCTTTCATGAGGAGTAGATCATGATCACGATCAAGTCCGTTGGCCTCGCAGACGCGAACCGGGTGATCCAGGCCGGGATCGCCCGCGCGAACGAGATCGGCTCGCCGAGCACGATCGCCGTCGTTGATGTCGGGGGGACTGTCGTGGCGCAGTCCCGGATGGACGGCGCGTCGTTGTCGAGCGTCGCGCTGGCCTATAACAAGGCATACACCAGCCTCTCCTGTCGCATGGCGACAAGCGACATCACCAGGATAGCCCAGCCGGGCGGCGACTTTTATGGCATCGCCAACGGCCTGGGTGGCCGCGCGATCATCTTTCCGGGCGGTGTCCCGATCCTGGTCGACGGACAGGTGGTGGGAGCGATCGGCGCGAGCGGCGGCAACGGGGCGCAGGACGAGGACGTCGCGCGCGCCGCCGCGAAAGCCCTGTCGAACAAGTGATCCGATCGGGAGCCAGACCATGACGACAGTAATGATCACCGGAGCGGGCAGCGGCCTGAACAATGGTGCCGCGATCGAGCTTGCCGCCCGCGGCTACGATGTCATCGCGTGCGTGGAGATCTACCCACAGGTCCGCGCGCTCGAAATCCAGGCGAAGGAGCGCGGCGTCAAGCTGCGCATCGAGAAGCTCGACGTCACGAAGGAGGGCGATCGTCGACGCGCGATGTCGTGGGATGTCGATGTGCTCGTCAACGGCGCCGGCATCATCGAGGGCGGCGCGATCGTCGATATCCCTGCCGAGAACATGCGCCGCCAGTTCGAGGTCAACGTCATCGGCCCCGTACAGCTGACCCAGGGCATCGCCAGAAAGATGATCGCGCGACGCAGCGGCAAGATCATCTTCATGTCGTCCGTCGTCGGCATCCTGAGTGGCCCGTTCGTCGGCGCCTATGGCGCGTCGAAGCACGCCCTCGAGGCAATTGCGGAAACGATGGCCATGGAGCTGCAGGAGTTCGGCGTCGAGGTCGCGGTCATCAATCCGGGCCCGTACCTCACCGGATTCAACGACGCCGGATTTCTGGCGCCGAAGGACTGGAACGACGACCCGTCCACACGGGTGTTCGACTACGAGAAGCTTTCGTTCCCGTTCGAGCAGTTCGAACCGTCAGTGGCGTTCAGCACCATCGTCGACGTGATCACCGGCAAGTCGCCGCTCTTCCGCAACGTGGTGACGCCGGACCTCGCCCAGGGTGTGCGCGAGCAATCTCAGCAGGTTTGGACCCGGAAGACGACGGATGGCCTCGGCACGAGAGCCGAGCTCGTCCAGAAGTCCTATGATCTGGAGCCGGAGACACGGGTGGGCTCGTCGAGCCGACGGTGAAGCAGACGGCATGGGCATCGCTGCGACGTTCCGCATTTGCTGCTCTACGTGCCATAGCCGGACGCCCCTCGCGAAGACCTCATCGAGGGCACGGAGCTCCCGGTTCGCGACCTACGGCAAAGTCAGCGCAACGAGCTCACCAGGCACGCCGCGCGCGCCCACGGCAACGACGATGTACTGCCTGCCATTCAGCTCGTAGGTCATCGGCACGCCGGACTGGTTCGCCGGCAACGTGAGCTCGTGCACGATTGCGCCGCTCGCCTTGTCATGGGCGCGCAGCTTGTTGCCGCCGCCGCCCGGCCGCCACAGTCCGCTGCCCTCTCCCGCGAACAGGAGCGTCTTCGTCACGAGCAGGCCCACCTGGTCGAACGAGCCAGTGCGCGGAAGCGTGATGCCTGCGAGCGCCGGATTGTTGCGTGCCCAGTCCGGCGCATCACTGTTCGGGACCATCCACACATGCTCGCCCGTGTTCAGATCGATGGCCGTGATGCGGCCCCAGGGCGGCTTGATGAGCGGCAGCCCGGAAGGCCCGCCGAGTGAGCCCTGCGGGAACCCTTCGCCATACGCGCCGATGTAGCGCATGTCGGAAATCTTCGGGTCCTGCCGCAGACCGATCGGCCCGACCGTGGAGATGGAGCTGACGTAGAGGATGCCCGTGTGCGGATCGACCGCCGCGCCCGGCCAGTTCGCGCCGCCGGACAGGTTCGGCCGAATCAGCGTGCCCAGATTCTTTCCTTCGACCACGACGGAGGGCGGCATGTACATCGGCCCGTAGCGGTAGCGGCTCACGATCTCGAGCGCCTGCTGCTTCATTTCCGGCGTGAAGTCGATGAGATCCTCCGTGCGCAGGCCCTGCGGCTCGAAGGGCGCGGGCCGCGTCGGGAAAGGCTGCGTGCGTGAGGTTTTTTCGCCCGGCACGTCGCTCTGCGGCACGCGGCGCTCCTTGATCGGCCACACCGGCTTGCCGGTAACGCGATCGAAGACGAAGGTGAAGCCCATCTTCGTCACCTGCGCCACCGCGGGAATCTTCTTTCCTGCGGCCGTGATGTCGACCAGCACGGGCGGCGCCGGCAGGTCGTAGTCCCAGATATCGTGATGCACGGTCTGGAAGTGCCACACACGCTTGCCCGTGCGCGCATCGAGGCAGACGAGACTGTCGGCGAAAAGGTTGTCGCCATGACGGTGGCCGCCGTAGAAATCCCCGGTCGGCGCTTCAACCGGCAGGTAGACGTAGCCGCGTTCCGCGTCCGCGGAAAACGTGGGCCACACACCCGTATTGCCGGTGTAGCGCCAGCTCCCCTCTTTCCACGTCTCGTTACCGTGCTCGCCTTCCTGCGGGATGGTGTGGAACGTCCACTTGAGCTCGCCGGTGCGCACGTCGTAACCACGGATGGAGCCCGGAATCGCTTCCTTCGAGCGCGGAGCGCCGCCAGCGGAGAACGCGACGCCCACCACGATGACATCGCCCACGATCACGGGCGGCGAGCTCGAGCCGACCGACGCCTTGACGGGATCGACGACGCGCGGCAACCCGAGTTTCAGGTCGACGATGCCGCGCTCCCCGAACGAGCGGACGGGTTCGCCCGTGCGCGCATCGAGCGCGATGAGCCGATAGCCGGGCGTGATCGTGAAGACGCGGTCCGCTTCACCCACATCACCGCGCCAGTACGAAACCCCTCGGCCGGAGCTTCTGCGCGGCGCGCTGGCCCCGCGCTCGCCTTCGTCCAGCCGGTACATCCAGAGCGTCTCACCGGTCGCGGCATCGATGGCGACCACGGTCCGCCGCACGCCGGCCGTCGTATAGAGCACGCCGTCGGCCATCAAGGGCGTGACGCGAAAGTAGAACTCGGGCGTCGGGCCGAAGTTGTCGGACTTCCAGCGCCACGCGACGCGCAGCTTGCTGACGTTGTCGCGGTCGATCTGGTCGAGCGGGGAGTAGCTGGTGCTACCGAGGTCGCCGCGATTGTGCAGCCACTCCGTCTGGCTCGTCTGGGGAACCGCGGCCGCCGGAGGCAACGACCCGCCCGCAACCTGCACCGGCCAACCATTCGCCGAACGGATGCGCGCGATCGCAGCGGCATAGTCCTGATCGCTCAGCGAGCCCGGGTTCGTCGGCGGCATGGTGCGACGAGTGTGCTGATCCAGCTCGCCAGGAGCACGAGCAGACCAGCGTTCCTGGAACGCACTGCCGATCAGCGCCGGCCCGGCTTCGCCGCCCCGCAGCTCCGGGCCATGACAGGCTGCGCAGTTGCGCGAGTAGGCATCGTCGGCACCCTGCGCGAGAACCTGTGCTGCGGATGAGGCGAGCACCGCGAATGCTGCCCACGCCGCCGCGCACTGCCCGCGCCGGGCACTGGTGATTTCGCACGCTTCGTACCGCATTCGCCAGGAAGCCCCCTCTCATGCCTGCCTTCTTGGAATCGCGCGGCGGCAGAGTATCAAATCGGGTCCAGCGCTCCGCGCGCCTGCCGCGAGGCGCGCCGCGGGACGGACGCGGATCGGCCGCACGTGACGCGCGGCCGCGTGCGATCAGAGCAGGTTGTTCGGCCAGATCATCGTGCGCCACATGTGCGCCGACGGGGAACCGTCGAAGCCGAGCCCTTCCTTCGGCTGCCGGAAGTTGCGCCCGATGATGTCGGTGAACTCCTGCGGATCGACGTTCCAGTTCTCCTGGAACGAGTAGATGTCGTAGATGGTGACCAGTCGCGAGGTCATGTACCAGCGGTGGTTGCGCGCTTCCTCGTGCGCCTTGCGAATGTAGTCCGGCGGAACGTAGTCAGGGCCAAAGAACTGGTTGTACGCGTCGGGGTAGTTGTAGCCAACGGATTCATCCGCGAAGTAACGCAGCGCCTGGTGGTTCTGCACGGCCCACGCGACTTCTGCCGAAACGTACGGCGCGACGAGCTGCGCGCTCCAGTAACCATGATCCGTGCGCAGCAGCGCGCCGTTCGAAATGTCGTGCAGCAGACAGGCCAGCACGACTTTCTCCTCCTGCCCGGCGTCGAGCGCGAGCTTTGCGCTCTGGAGCAGGTGGCGGAACGTGATCTCCGAGAAGCGCAGGTGGAAGAAATCCAGGAGCCTGGGCGCCTTCGGCATCCGCGGCAGCTCCGGGTTGTCGCCCATCATGAAGACGGTCTTCGAATCGAGACGCTTGACCAGCGCCTTCTCGACGTTCGGCACGCCCGTGCCCACCATGGCGATGGGCTGCGGCATGATCATCCGCTCGCGGCCGGCCTGGGGATAATCCTCTGCGTCGACGGGGCCTTTCTCATCTGGGGCCGGGCTCATGTGACTTCCTCTGAGGGTTTTTCGAGCGCCGCGGCCTGGGCCGCGTAGCGCCGCGCCAGCCACGCGCAGACGATGAGCTGGATCTGGTGAAACAGCATGAGCGGCAGGATGACCGCCCCCGCGTCCGCGGCTGGGAACATCACTCGTGCCATCGGCACACCTGTGACGAGACTCTTCTTGGAGCCGCAGAACACGATGGATATTTCATCCTCGCGCGCGAAGCCAAGCACCCGCGCGCCATAGCGGGTGACGAGCAGCACCACCGTGAGCAGCAGTGTGCAGACTGCCAGCAGCACGACGATGGTCTGAAGCGGCATCTGGTGCCAGATACCGTCGAGGACAGCGGCGGAGAAAGCGATGTACACGGCGAGGATGATGGTGCCCCGGTCCGTGATGGCGAGCAGCCCCTTTCGTTTCGCCGCCCAGTCCGCAATCCAGGGGCGAGCCAGGTGGCCCAGCACGAACGGAAACAGGAGCTGCAGCACGATCTTCCACACGCCCGAAAGCGATATGTCGGCCGCCTGTCCCTGCGTCAGCTGGGCGGCGATCAATGGCGAGATCCCGATGCCCAGCACATTGGAGGCCGCAGCGGCGGTGACCGTGCCGGCCACGTTGCCGCGCGCGATCGACGTGAAGGCAATGGATGACTGCACGGTCGAAGGCAGCGCGCAGAGAAACAACACACCGCCCCAGAGCGCCGCGGGCAACAACCCCGGCCACGCCGCCGAGAGCGCGAACCCGAGCAGCGGAAACACGACGAACGTGACGCCGAGAATGGTGACGTGCAGGCGCCAGTGACCGAGCGCGGAAACGATGTTCTCGCGCGGCAGGCGTGCCCCGTGCAGAAAAAAGAGCACCACGATCGCTGCGGTGCTCACGGGCGTGAGAACGTCCGCGACAGTGCCGACAGCAGGGAAGAACGTTGCGGCCAGCACCGTGAGGAACAACACGACGATGAACGGGTCGGGCCGCGCCCGGCGGAGCCAGTCGCTCATGCGGGATCCGCCAGCCCGCGAGGTTGCCTGCTGAAAATCCGGAATCGGGTTGTCACATCAGTAGAACTTGGCGGGCGGAAGCGGGAACCGAAATCGGGACGGCGTGTCCTCGACCCGCATCTGCCTGATCTACAAGGAATTGAGGCCCCGCCGCGCGTTGCGGCATCCTACCACATCGAAATTCCCTGCCGCTCGGGCGCGGCACAGGTGTTGCGTCTGAAGCGCCCGGCCGGGCAACAGCGTGACAGTATCGTGCGGCTCCTGCTCATAGAAGACGACCCGATGATCGGCGAAGCGATCCGCGACGGGCTGCGGACGCAGGGCTTTACGGTCGACTGGGTGCGGGACGTGGATGCCGCGAGCCGCGCGCATGGCGCGGAGCGGTTCGACCTCCTGCTGCTCGATCTCGGGCTCCCGAAGAAGGATGGCCTGCAGCTCCTGCGCAAACTGCGTGACGCGGCGGACCCCGTTCCCGTGCTCATCATCACTGCGCGGGATGCATTGGACGATCGCGTTCGGGGCCTGGATGCGGGGGCCGATGACTACCTCGTCAAGCCCTTTGCGCTCCAGGAGCTGGCCGCGCGGGCTCGCGCGCTGCTGCGCCGGAAGGCAGGGCGCGCCGCGCCCAAAGTGCAGCACCTGGGCGTGGAGCTCGACCCCGCACGTCATCGCGTCACCCAGGGCGGCAACGAGGTGGCGCTCTCGCCCAGGGAGTTCGCGATCCTCGAGCTGCTTCTGGAACGACCGGGTGCGGTGCTCTCCCGAGCTCAACTCGAGCAACGCCTCTATGGCTGGGATGACGAAGTCGGCAGCAACGCCGTCGAGGTTCACATCCACGCCCTGCGCCGCAAGCTCGGGGCGGACTTCATTCGCAATGTGCGCGGGGTCGGATACCGGGTGGCCACTTCGCCGTGACATCGCTGCGCGTCAGGCTGCTCGCATCGCTGCTCACGGTGGTTGTGCTCGTCGGCGCGGCCGGCGCATGGCTCACCTATCGCAATGCTCTCGTGGTGTCGGCAACGTTCTTCGATTACCAGTTGCGGCAAACCGCGCTCCTCGTGCGGGAGCAGCTCACCCAGTTTCCTCTGCCACCCGCCGCGAGATCGACCCGCTCCTCGTACGATTTCGTCGTCCAGATCTGGAGCCTGGAGGGCGTCAGCATGTTTCTCTCACGGCCCTACGAGGTCGTGCCCGGCATTGCACGCGATGGATTCTCCACCGTGGAGGCGGGTGGGAATCAGTGGCGTGTCTTCGCGCTGCGAACTCGAGACGGGATCGTCCAGGTGGCGCAGCCGATGCGTGTGCGCGCGGCGCTGGCCAGAGAGGCCGCGTTGCGCAGCCTGCCTCCCTTCCTCGTTTTGCTTCCACTGCTCGCGTTTCTCATATGGCTCACCGTGGGTCGCGCGCTGCGCCCGGTGCAGGAGCTCACCCGGAGCGTGGCAGGCCGACCTCCCCTTCTTCTCGAGCCCTTGCCGGAAGAGAATCTTCCCAATGAGCTGCGGCCGCTCATTCGCGCGATGAACGCGCTGCTCGACAGGCTGCGCGCTGCTGTCGACCACGAGCGCGCCTTTCTCGCCGACGCCGCTCACGAGCTTCGAACACCCCTGGCGGCGCTCGCGCTGCAAGTCGATGCGATACGGGCGACGCCCGAGGGTGCCCACGCACAGGGAATCGATCAGCTCGCGCGCGGCGTTCAGCGTGCGTCGCGCCTGGTCGAGCAGCTGCTGGCTCTGGCGCGCGAAGATGATCCGTCACCGCGCCCCACCGTCGCAGTCTCTCTGGATACTCTCGCGCGCGAGGCGGTTGCCGAAACGCTGCCGGCTGCCGATGAGCGCGGTGTCGACCTCGGGGTCGTGCACGCAGACCCCGTCAGCGTGAACGGGGACCCGGCCGCGCTGCATGCGCTGGTGAGAAACCTGGTGGACAACGCCGTTCGCTACACGCCACGCGGTGGGCGAGTGGACCTTGCCGTGCGCGCGCAGGGCAGCGGCAATGACCGTTCCGCCACACTCGAGGTTGCGGACAACGGCCCCGGCATCCCCGCCGCGGAGCGCGAGCGCGTGTTCGAGCGCTTCTATCGGATCGGCGGCGCCGACGAGCCGGGCAGCGGCCTGGGCCTCGCGATCGTCCGGGCGGTCGCGAGCTCGCACGGGGCACAGGTGAAGCTCGAGGACGGCCCGGACGGGCGAGGACTCCGCGTGCGGGTCGAGTTCCCGTCGGCGCTGCCTTAAGTCTGTCTTAAGTCTCGTCCTCTATCGTGCGTCCCATCCAGAAGCGGAGGTACGCATGAACAGGAATTTCCTCAATGTGCGCTCGGTCGTGGCAGCGCTGATCGGCGCGGGCGTCGTTGGCCTGCCGGCCGGCACGCTGTACGCGCTCGGGGCGCTCCATGATGAGCCCGCGGCGGCCGAAGCATCGGCTTCGACCACGCCCGCCCCCGCCGCTGCCCGCGCATTGCCGGATTTCAGCGGCCTCGTCCAGCAGTACGGCCCTGCGGTCGTCAACGTGACAGTGACTTCCAACGTGAAGCCGGCCGGGCTCGACCAGCCCGGGATTCCAGGCATGGAAGACTCACCGTTCGGCGAGTTCTTCCGCGGCATGCCGCGTCAGGCGCCTGAGCCTGGCCCGACGCGCGGCTCCGGCTCGGGATTCATCGTGAATCCGGATGGCCTGATCCTGACCAATGCACACGTCGTTGCGAACGCAGACAACGTCACCGTGAAACTCACGGACCGTCGCGAGTTCACGGCGAAGGTGCTCGGCAAGGATGAGCGCAGCGATGTCGCGATCCTCAAGATCGATGCGAAGGACCTGCCGACCGTGAAGATCGGCGACCCCTCGAAGCTGCGAGCCGGTGAATGGGTCGTGGCGATCGGCTCGCCGTTCGGGCTCGAGAACACCGTGACCGCCGGCGTCGTCAGCGCGAAGGGACGCACCATGCCGGACGGCAGCTACGTGCCGTTCATCCAGACCGACGTCGCCGTGAACCCCGGCAACTCCGGCGGGCCGCTCTTCAACATGAACGGCGAAGTGGTGGGCATCAACTCGCAGATCTTCAGCCGCACCGGCGGCTACATGGGCCTGTCGTTCGCCATTCCGATCGACCTCGCCATGAACGTCGAGGATCAGCTGCGCAAGACCGGCACGGTGGCGCGCGGCAAGCTCGGCGTCGCGATCCAGGAGGTCAATGGCGCCCTTGCGAGCTCCTTCGGTCTCGAGCGTCCGGAAGGCGCGCTCATCTCCAGCGTCGAGAAAGGCGGGGCCGCGGAGAAGGCGGGGCTGCAGCCGGGCGATGTGATCCTCGGGGTGAACGGCAAGCCTCTGGCCTCCTCCACGGAGCTGCCCGCGGAGATTGCCGCGGAGAAGCCGGGCTCCAGCGTGAAACTGAACGTCTGGCGCGACAAGGCGGCGCGCGAGGTGACCGTCAACCTCGGCGCCATGGATGATGCCGGACGCGTCACGAAGACCGCGGCGTCCAGCCCCGACACGGGCAAGCTGGGCCTGGGTGTGCGCGAGCTGTCGCGCGAAGAGGGGCGACAGTCGAACGTCGAGCACGGCCTGCTCGTCGAGCGCGCCGAAGGCGCGGCGGCGGAAGCGGGTGTGCGCCCCGGCGACATCGTGGTCGGCGCCAACGGCGCGGAGATCAAGAACGTCGAGGATCTGCGGAAGGCCGCGAAGAACGCCAAGGGCGCACTCGCGCTCCTGGTCCAGCGTGGTGATGCGCGGATCTTCGTGCCGGTACAGGTGGGCTGAAAACGAGGGGTATCCGGGGCATGTCGCCCCGGTGACGACGGAAGGGCCGGCGCAAGCCGGCCCTTTTCACATGGGCTCGAAGGATTCCCTTTCGCGCCGGCGCTCATTCCAGATGGCGCGTCCCCGCACAGTCGTCGTCACAATTCACGCTCGGCATCGGGAGGCTCACATCAGGAGCTGCTGTCTCGCCTCAAAGCAGCAGCCCCACGAGCCTGGCCAGCATCTCCTGAAATGGCAGGGCCGCAAGCGCCACGGGCAGGAATGGGATCAGCGTAGCGACGACCAGGCTCGCGACGCTGGCGAGATCCACCGGGACCACCCGCGTGTCGTAGACATTGGCCGCCACGCTATACAGATCGGTCGTAGCGGAGAACGAGGGCGAATCCAGAGCGCGCTGGTCGATCTTCTCCCGGTTTTCGAGCCAGCGCTTCTCGAACTCGTGCCCGACAGCGTCCACGAGCTCGCTGTACTCCAGAATGCCCTTGCGCCATGCGCTCACGATCCTCGGGGTGAACACCAGCAACGGTCCCACGCAAAGAGCGAGCAGCAGGCCGACCAGCGCCACGAGCGCCGTTCGGTACTGCAGAATCGATATTCCCCGATGGACGACCTCGTTCGCGACGGTTCCGGCAACGATCGTTCCGAACGCCATCGCGATGAGCGCCTGCGCCCGCACGGAGTGGCTCACGAACCGCAGGCCCGCCGCGTGATCAGGATGTGACGGCAGCAGCTTCAGGTCGAGGCGCGAGACGCGCCAGAGGAAGTAGGTCCATGTCCACAGCCGCCAGATCCAGCCCAGCAGCAACACCATCAGGAGCGGCACGCTTACGAGTGCATGCCAGGTCCCGGCAAGCGAGAAGCGCCAGGGTGGCGCGAGCTCCCCGAGCTGCCACGGCGGAAACTCCGTTTCGGGAACACTGGTCACGATCGCCAAAGCAATGGCGTACGCAACCAGAACGATGGTGGCGCGTGCCGTTTTCGAGTCCCGCAGCCGGCTCACCGCCGCAATCGCGCGAACGCAATCGTTGCCGTGACACACGACGAGCCCACTGCGCCCGAAGAAGTGTCGTGCGATCTCACGAAGCTGTGGCCAACAGACACGCTCTGCAACGATGAGGAGCGGCACTGCAATCAGGAATCGCGAGTGAACAGCGAAATCCGTCGCGAACCCGTTGCGCCCCGGAATCAGCAGCGTGCCTTCCACCGCACAGAGCAACACGAGCGGCAACCACGCGATGAGAGACCACTGCAGCGCTCGTCTCAGAAGGGGCGCATTCCCGAACGCCACCCACCCGAGCCGCCGCTGCAGTGGCGTGGGTGAGTCGACCGCAAACAGCCCGCCCGGATCGGCGTCCCCATCACAAGATGCGGCGGATGTTTCCAGGGCAACGTCACCCGACCGCTTTGCCTTTGAGGGACGAACCCTGTTCTGGAGCATCAGCTGAACCTCGAGGCCCGGGATCTCGCTGCTCTCACGACGTGACAGGTTGAGCAACAGGTCAGTGCGACGCACCGGGTCACGCACGGGTGGTACTGGGACACATCGCGGAGCGCGCCGTAAGTAGACCTTGGTCCGAGAGACGCCTTCGCGCCGCCCCAGCTAGCTTTCAGTGTTGGGCCCTGGCCGACGAGGTCGGTTGGTTCGGTGCGAGCTCGCGCGGGCAGCTGAAACGCAGCGACGAAAACCGCAAACACCTCGAGCTCGCGAATGCATAGCGACGAGCGCCTGTCGGGTGCGCGTCCCCGCTGAATGGAGGCTTCCTATGAGACTCAACGTTCTCAACAAGCGCGTGGCCATGATCATGGTCGCCGCCGTGGCCGCGTACTCCTGGGCGCAGGAGCCCGGCAAGCCCGTAGTCAAGAGTCAGCTCCAGACGATCGACGCGACGGTGGAGTCCATCGACCCTGCCACGCGCGAGGTATCGCTGCGCGGCCCGGAGGGGCCGGTGAGCCTCGTCGTCGGCCCCGAAGCCAGGAACCTCGACAAGGTGAAGGTCGGCGACAAGGTCGTCGTCAGCTACTACCAGGGAATCGCCGCGCAGATGTCGAAAGGCGGCAAGAAGGTCTCGGAGCCTGCGACATCGACCTTTGCGTATCCCGCGGCAGGCGGGGAGAAACCGGGCGGCGGCGTGGGCGGGTCGGTGACGACCACGGTGACGATCGAGGACATCGACCCCGGCACGAACACCGTGGCATTCCGGCGCCCGGATGGCCAGGTGCGCATCATCGGCGTGCAGTCGCCGGAAATGCAGGAGTTCGTCAGCACCCTGAAGCGGGGCGACCAGGTGGACGTGACGTACACCGAGTCGGTTGCCGTCAATGTGGTACCGGCATCCAGCCGATCCGCCGGCGTCGACCAGGAGCCCCCGACCAGCGAAAGATAGCCAGCATCGATCACACGACACGAGACACGACGATCACGCGCCGCCTTCCGGGCGGCGCGTGCCGTTCGCCGTCGTAGCGATGCGAAGCTAGCGCCTCGAAGCCGCCGGCCCGCCCGTTGGCGGGCGTGCGTCCGTCGTCCTCTTCGTCCGCAGCGGGCCGAAGTCCGCGGGCGGCACACGATGCTTCGTCGCGGCTTCGTAGCTCGAGGCCGCCTTCAGCACCACGGGCTCATCGCCCGGCCCGGCCCAGAAGTTGATGCTGAAGGGCATCGGATGCGGCAGCATCGACTGGACCTTTCCGGTCACCAGCGCGTAGCTCTTCCTGTCCTCACTCAGCTCGTACTGCGGGTCGTAGACGATGCGGTTGTAGCCTGCGGGAACGGTGATCTCCGGCACGCCGAGAAGGTCCGTGATGGACGGCCCGGCGGCCGTGCGGCCGTCCGCCGTCGGCTCGCGATCGATGCCGATCTTCCACTGCGGCACGCCCACGTTCGGGTGCACGAACAGGTCGATGTCATTCTCGAGCATCACTTTGAGCACGGCCATCCGCAGCACCGACTGCATCTTGATGCGATCGATGCCTCCGGTCGCGCGGATGTCCTGGTTGTTCTTCGCCGCCGCATTGCGCGCACCGACGGCCTGCGCGTCCGAACGCCATTTCGAGTTGGCTGCGTATGCCGCCCAGTCCGTGATGCGCGCGTCGCCGCGCTCCGTGAGATACCTGGACATCATGAACGACGTGCGATCCGTGTTGTCGAGCCCGCTCAGGATGCGCCGCATGTTCAGCTTCGGCGACAGGGGCGCCTTGCCGAGTGACAGCCGGACGAGGTAGTCACGCGAACGCACGTCGTAGCCCGGCACCTCAAATTCGAGGACGCCATCCTCTTCCTGGTAGAAGTACTCCGGCGCATTCAGGGGCAGCACTTCGGCAAGCGCATGCTGGAACGTGTAGCGCATGTTGGGGACGGAGGGGTCGTCCGGATACTGCGGGTCGACGGACTCCACGATCTGCGCCCCGAGCTTGTCACGCAGCACGGCTTTGATCTCCGCGTCCACGCGGTCGCTGATCGCAACGTCGTTGGGCGTGTGCTTCACCATGTACTCGCGCACGATTCCGATGCGCAGGCCCTCGAGCGGCTTGCGTCCGCCCACGTCCTTGCCATCGCCGACGAAGCTGACGTACGGCTCCTTCGACCTCAGGGCACGCGGCAACGCGGTGAACATGTCGCGCGAATCGAAGTAACCGGTGCCGGAGTCCTTCATCGCATCGAGCACACGCGCGGCGTCGCCGAGATTGCGGCAGAGAACGCCCGGCCGGTGGTTGATGAACTGCGCCGTCGCACTGCGGTCCTCGGAAATCAGGCCTTTCGTGGTCACGAGGCTCGGCACGGCGTTCTGGTTCGCGGGCTCACGACAGGAGCCGCCCGTGGTCTCGCAGATGGCACAGCCCACGAGATTGGCGTTCACCGACGCGCCCGCCCCGCCGCTCGAAGGCCCGGCAGAGCGCTCGGTGTCGTAGGGATTGCACACGTGCCCGCCCCAGCTGCTGCGGATACTCCCGCCGCCGCCAACGAAGGATTTCGTGGGCTTCTCCGGCCCATCCGCACGGTGATTCACTTCAGCCGCGATGGAGATGGCGTAGATGATGGCACCCTTGTTACGCAGGGACGCGACCATGGTGGAATCGGCCGGGCCCGCGTCCATGGCGTAGCTCACATCGTTGCCGCCCGTGGAGCGCATGTCCTTCACGTCGTACCAGTCCTTCACGGACACCGTCAGGCAGTACATGGGCAGCCTGGCAAGATCGGGATTGCGGCCGTACTGCGCGTCGAGCTCCGCGGCGCGCTCGAGCGCGTCGGGCTGCCGACGGAAAGCCTCGCAGGCTGCCGGGCATGAGGCCGGCAGCTTCCCGCTCGAAGGGTGCGCATCGCATGCGGCCTTGCAGGACACCGAGCGCTCCCCGCGCAGGTTGATCGTCTCCAGCGCATTCACCTGGCCTGCGTTCGGAATGCCGGTGACCATGCCGAACTGTTGCCTGACGCCCGGGTCCGAGGCCGTCGTCTCCATGCGGCCGAAATCGAGCGGCGGCCCGAGGTACTGATCGAGCTTCGGCAGAAAGCTCGAGGCGGGGCGCGTCTGCGTCGGAAAGGTCAGCGGTGCACCCGCACGGATCTGCCCCTTCACCGCGGGAATTGGCGCACCATCCTTCGTCACCAGCGCGGTGCAGGCGCCGTTGTACGCGCGGGCACGGTCGACGTACGCCTGCACCACGTCGCGGCAGGTCGTGCGCCCTTCCCTGATCGCCGCGTGAAGCTCATCGATGGTGCTCTCCTCCAACTGGTACGTGCCGGGCTCCGCCGCCGTCACCAGCTGCGAGGCAATCAGAAGACACGCAACGGAAGGGCCGAGATGCAACCATCCGGACAGTCCTTTGATCGTGCGCACGTGGGGTTCTCCGAGTGCGTGAGTCCTGGGGAATCAGTACGTGAAGACCTCGCCGGGCAATGCGGGTGTCGTGGGCGGAAGCTTGCGCAGCTTCGCACCCTGCTCGAATGCATAGGCGAGCCTGAACAGCGTGGGCTCGCTGAATGGCATGCCCAGGAACTCGATCGCGATGGGGCCATTCGTTTCCTTCGTGTAGCCCGCGGGCATGACCACGGCCGGCATGCCGGAGACGGAGCTGAAGGAGTTGTCCGCCTCCACCTGCTGTTCCATGTGCTTCGGCGGCGGCACGGAGCGGAACGGATAGACGAGCGCATCCAGCCGATACTTCTTCATCAGATCCTGCACCAGGACCGCCATGGTCTCCTGCGTATCGCGCCTGGCGATGAAGTCCTCGTTCGTCTGGATGGAGCGGAACTCGCCATAGGCCCTGGCGATTTGCGGCTTCACGAGAGTGCCGCCCTTGGCGAGGAGCTCGTCCATGTTGCGGATCGGCGCGTTGGGGCCGAGACGGCGGAAATAGAGGTTGTACGAGAACTGGCCTTCGTAGTAGTTCGTGCGCGCGAACGCGTCGGGGCCCGCTCCATCCAGCAGCGGAAACGCGTCGACGCCGACCGACAGTCCATCGACGATCACGGCGCCCTGTTCCTTGATCCGCGCGATGGCACTCTCGACGATCGCGATGCCCTCTGCGTGCCGCTCGCCCTTGCGGAAGAAGTCACGCAGCACGCCGATGCGCGCGCCGCGCAGCCCGTCCTTGTCGAGAAAACTGGTGTAGGGCGCCTTGGGCGTGCGGCCGGGCGAGATGATGGTCAGAAGATCCTCCGCGTCGAAGCCCGCGACGACGTCCGTCAGGGCCGCCACGTCGTAGACCGAACGCGCCATGGGGCCGGCCCGCTCCTGCGTGAAAGAGGTCATCACCTGGCCGGTGCGGCTGATGAGGCCGCGCGTGGGCGCGAGCCCGACGACGCTGTTGGCCGCGGTGGGACCGCGAATGGACGTGCCGGTCTCGCTGCCGAGGCCGATCTGCGCGAACGCGGCCGCGAGCGCCGCGCCGGTTCCGCCCGAAGAGCCGCTGGGACTCAGCTCCGTGTTGTATGGGTTGGACGTGCGCCCGAGCACGGTCGACTGGTCGCCGCGCTTCGGCACGCCGAACCAGTCGCTGAGATTCACCTTGGCGAAGACGATTGCACCCGCCTCCCGCAGCCGTGCGACGACGGTCGCGTCATGGATCGGCTGCGAGCTCTTCATCGGCAGGAAGCCCGCGCTCGTCGGCATGTCCTTCGTGTCGAAAAGATCCTTGAACACCACCGGGATGCCGTGCAGCCTGCTGCGCGGGCCCTTCGCCTTGCGCTCGGCATCCAGCGCGCGGGCGATCTCCAGCGCCTTGGGCTGCAGGGTGATGATCGCGTTGATGTTCGGGCCCTTCTTGTCGTAGGCCGCGATCCGGTTGAGATAGAGCTGTACCAGCTTCTCCGAAGTCAGCGCACCGGCATCGAAGGCCTTGTTGATGTCCTCGATAGTCGCCGTCTGGAGATTGAACTCCGTGCTTCCGGGCACGCCGCTCGCGGCGGCGACTCCACAGGCAAGCAGGCTCAGTGCGATGATGCGCATCAGCGAATTCATGGCCGGATTCCTCTTATTTTCCCGAAGACAGAGACGCTGGCGGCGACTCGCACCCTACCGTTCACGCGTCACCGCTCAGGACTCGTCGTCCGCAACCGGACCGAAGCCCGGCGGGTTGCGACGATGGTGTGTCGCTGCTTCGTACGCAGAAGCGATACGCAGCAGCATGGGCTCATCGAAAGGTCGCGCCAGGAATGTGACCGAGGCAGGCAGCTCAGCCGGAGTCGGGCCTGCGAGGCGCGTTCCCCCCGGCGCCTCCTTGTCGTACACGCGGTCGTACACATGGGTGGTGAAGCCCGCCGGCACGTTGAGCGTCGGAAAGCCGTTCGCCCCAAGGACCCCCCAGATGCTGTTGGCGTTGGGGCTGTTGTGGACCGAGGGCTCGTAAGGTGCCCCCAGCACGGGGGCGACGCCGATGCCGGATGCATAGGTCACTGCGTCGAGCTTCTGCATCGCCATGCACTGCATGACGATGGTCTGGTACGTGTGCCGATTCTGGAACAGGTTCGCGAGCTCCAGCGTCCGGGCGGAGCTCGTATTGCCGAGCTGCGCCTTGTACGAGGTGAAATCGGAGCCCGGGCGAAGATCCGTGAAGAACGTCGACTTCTGCATCATGTCTTCGATGGTGCGGATGTTCGCGTCGCCCCGCTGCTTCAGGTACATCGTCAGCCAGAACTTGCCCTCGCCCGCATTCGGGGTCGGGCCGAGGTTGCGGATGTTCGGCCCGTCGGGCACGCGCTCCGGATCGAGGAACAGGTCCACGAGCACCGGAACCTGGTCCACGCCCTTCGGGAAGAGCGCGGGGAACTGCGCGGCGAAGAGCTGGTTGCGATACAGCGGCACGTACTTGTCGATGCAGGACTGGAACAGCGCGCCGCCCGGGCCCGGGTCGATGATCGTGGCGCCGAGTTTCTTCAGGTCCTCGATCGCGCGGTCGGCAAGATCGATGCTCTGGAACGAGGGCTCCTTGAACAGGCCCTTGTCCATGAATTCCCGCACGACGCCGATGCGCAGGCCATCGAGCCGCTTCGCCTGCGTGTAGCTGATGTAGGGCTGCTCGGGCAGGCGGCCGATCGCGAACGCGGTGGCTTCGTCCTCCGGATCGTAGCCCGCGATGACCTGCAGGATTCTCGCGGCGTCCTCGACGTTCCGGCAGATCGGCCCGACGCGGTGATTGAAGCCTCTGCCGATCATGCCGTGCTGGCTCACGAGCTGCTGCGTCGGGGCAAGGCCGACGGAGCTCGCGTTGCGCGCGGGATGCAGGATCGATCCGCCAGTCTCCTCGCCGATCGAGCAGGTCACGAACGTCGCGCCGACGCTCGACCCCGAACCGCCGCTCGAGCTGCCCGGCGAACGCGTCGTGTCGTAGGGGTTGCACAGCGTGCCGCCGAAGGAGCTGCGCGAGCGCTGCGAGCCGCCCTCACCCAGGTTCGCCTTGGCGAGAATGATGGCGCCGGCGTCGCGAAGCTTCTGGATGACGTTCGCGTCCCGCGGCGGCCGGTCGTTGGCGAAGGGTATGTCCATGCCCAGCGCGCTGCGCATGTCGAAGGTATCGTACTGGTCCTTCACCGAGAGGACGACGCCATGCAGGGGGCCTGCGAGCCGGCCGGTGTCGGCGAGCTTGCGATCCAGCTCCGCGGCGACCTCGAGCGCGTCGGGCATGCCCGGGGCGTCGTCCACTGCATCGGTCATGCTGCGCGCCTTGCGATCATCGAAACCCATCGCCCTGCGCACGGCGGGCCGCAGGTTCAGCGTCATGAGCGCGTTGATCTGGCCCGCATCGGGAATCGGCTCGATGATGCCGAGGATACCGTCCGGCTGCTTCACGCACGTGCCGTTGTAGGCTTTGATGCGACGAAGATAGAGCCGCACGAGCTCTTCCGTCGTGAGCTGCTTCGAAAGGAGCGCTGCCTGGGCGTCGGCAATCGTCGCGGTCAGCAGATCGAACTGCGCGGGCGCGGCGACGGGCGGGGATTCGGGCTTCTGCGCGCACGCTGCGCAGAGCAGCGTGAGGAGCGCGGCGGTGCAGGCTGTGAAGCGCATGGGGTTCTCGCGGCTAGTTGAAGTTCATCTTCGCCGTGATGCTGAAGCGCCGCCCGGGTGCCGCATTCAGCAGCTTGCCCGCGTTGGCGTTGTACTGTCTGGGGCGATAGAACATCTCGTCCGTCAGGTTCGTGACATCGAGCTTCAGCTCCAGGCTCCTGAAGGTCTTGTAGATGCCGAGGTTCGCGGTCTTCTCCGCCGGCAGCTCGATGAGGCAGATGCGGCTGCTGCAGACCTCGGAGTTCCAGTTGCCGCTCACGGTGAACCCGAAGCCGGAGAAGAACCCCTTCCCCTGCGGAACGATGTAGTTGACGTTGAACCCCGCCTGATACTCCGGATTGTTGGTGCGCAGAACGTATTCGGGCATGCCGTCGGGCAGCATGATGCGAGCGTTGCCGCCGTACAGGAACGCCTCCGCCGGGTAGACCACGTTGCCCGCCTCATCGAGCACGTCCATGAATCCGAGAGCGCGCGCATCGAAGTTGAATGCGCCGCCGGTGTTGGGGTTGAACTTCACCTCCTGCTTCAGGCCGAAGACGGAAAGCGCCAGGCCGCGGCTCGGCACCCACTTGATCTCGGTCTCGATGCCACGCCCGATCGTGGAAGTGACTTCGGCGTCGAGGAGCGGGTCGTCCGGATTCTCGGTCACTGAAGTGCGCCGCTGCTCGTAGCCGGCGACGCTCAGGAACAGCTTGTCCTGGAGAAGGCTCGCCTTGATGCCGGCCTCCTTCAGCGTGGCGTCGCCGACATGCCCGGCGAGCACCACGGCGTTGCCCATGCGGTTGTTGTTGCCGTCGAGGGTCAGGCTCGACCTGGCCAACGTGATGTACGGCCGAACGCCCCGGCCAAGGTCGTAGGAGAGGCTGCCGCTCCACGAAACGCCGGAGTCATGCCCGGATGCGCGACTGCCCGCGGCGCGAAAGGCGCCCGGGTTCGCGGAAGTGCCGGTGGCCGCGTTGAAAGTGCCGGCCGCCTCCTCGTTCACGGCCGTCGAGTAGTCGTAGCGGCCGCCGACGAGCAGATTCGCCTTGCGGAAGAGGTCGATGTCCCACATGAGGCCGAGGCCATATTCCCAGAACACGGTGCGGCCGTCCGCCGTGAAGGGCGCGCCGTCATTGTCGATGTCCGGGTTGTCGCCCGCGGTCGCGAAGTTGGTATTCGGCGTGCGGCCGGCGAGATTGTCGATCCACGTCGGCGATGTGATGTCCACGCGGCTCATCGCAAGATCGCCGCCGGCGCCCGAAGTCGAGTGTGCCTCCGTCCTGCGCACGTTGAGCGACGCGAGATTGTTCACGCGCAGCCACTCCGGCAATCCTTTCAGAAGCCGCCTGGTGACGGTGAGCTTGTTCTCGAGAACCGTCACCTCGTTCGTGAGGTAGAGCGGCTGGTTCGAGATCTTGTACTGATCCATGCTGTCCATGAACAGCTGGTTCTTCACCGTGAAATCGGGGTTCGTGTCGTACACGAGATCGATGAACGCGGTGGTGAAGATTGCGTTCAGCTCGCGCTCGTGCGCGCTCGCCCGGCGCCGCTGCTCCTGGGTGAGATAGGTGTAGCCCACCGTGCGCGGGTCCAGCACGAAGCCCACCGGCACATAGCCGGAGATCGGCACCGGGCCGCCGACTCCCTGGGCCCTCATCACGCCGGTCGGGTCGGCTTCCGGATGCGCGACCAGGTAGTCGTACATCGACTCCGGAATGCCGCGGACCTGCGGAAACTGGTCGAGCGGCAGGTAGTTGCCGGCCGAATCGGTGGGCCAGGGGAAGGTCTGCACCAGCGGCAGGTTGTCCGAGCTCAGCCGGCCCCGCGCCGGCGATGCCGTGTGCATTTCCCGGAACCCGATGATGCCGTTGCCGTTGAGGTCCAGATTCACGAGCGGCTCGCCGCGGATGTGCCGGTTGTTGTCGACCAGATCCTGCGTCACACGGCTGCTCAACGCGCCGGCCGTGAGGCCGTCCTGGTAGTTCACGCCGGTCTCGAGTCGGAACGGCCCGAACGCGTTGTCGATCGAGCTCGCGAGCTGCACGATCTTCTGGTCGTACGGTGTGGCGCGGTAGTAGGAATCCGTGTCCTCGAGCAGGCCGTAGATGTAGTAGCCCCCCTTTCTGCCGAACACGTCGAGCGGGCCGCCCATTCCACCGGAGAACTCCTCGCGGCTGAGCGATCCCGCGATCGCCTGCGCGAAGCCCTGCACATCGGTGAGATAGCCGCCGATCTTCGCGCGGCCGGATTTCGGCACGAAGTTCGTGTAACCGCCGATCTTGCCCATGCCGTAGATCGGAGAGGGTGGCCCTTTGACGACTTCGATCGAGTCCATCGCCGCGAGCACGCTGCGTGCGTTGCCCTGTATCGTCAGTCGCTTCATGCCGCGGATGTACGTGTCCGCCGGAATGCCGCGCACATCCACCGAACCCTGGATGCCGTAGCGGGCAGCCGTGTAGACAGAGGGTGTGACACGCCCCAGGTCTTCGACGGAAGACAGACCGTAGAGCTCGATCGTCTCCTGGCTGACGAAGGACACCGAGCGCGGTGTCTCGAGGATGGGCTTCGCAAAGCCGAACGAAGAACCGCTCACTTCATTCGGCAACACGCGCAGCGGGTCATCGACGACCTGCACATCACTCAGCTGGGTGACATCCCCGGAGTCTGCTTCGCTCGCCGCCGGCTCCTGGGCCATCGCTGCTCCAGCGATGGTGGCAATGAGCGAGCCTGCGAGAATGCTCCGGATCGCAGTGGCGACTGCACTGGTGCGCATGGCGTCCCTTTCTCGACCGCAACCGTCCTGCAGATCGAGACGAGCGGCACGCCGCGGACCCTACCCGCGCCATGAAGGGGAACGCGTGCTCAGCGCGTGCCGGCGAGCGCTCTCTCCGGACAGCCCGGGTAGTCCGGAATGTTGCGACCAAGCTCGATGTCGCGCACGACCTGCCACGTCCTGCCGGCGCCCGCTCGCTCTGGAGTGGTGATGCCGCTGCCACCGAACCCGTGGCTCAACTCCTGGCGCATGCGGGGCGTCAGGAACGGGTCATCCGTGAACAGCAACTCATCGATGAAGTAAGTGCCGCACCCTCGCTCGATGACATGCATGTGGATGTGTGCCGGCTGGTCCGTGCCCGGATAGCTCGCGGGCCGAATCGTTTCGAACGTGTAGCGCCCGCGCGCATCCGTCAGCGCCCAGCCACGCAGCCGGCCGTGATGATTCGACTGCGTGCTGCGCGGCGTCTTCGGCTCCGGGTAGATGCCGTGCGCATCGGTGTGGTAGGCGTACACGATGATGTCACGCCGGGGCTTGCCATCGGCGCCCAGCACGCGCCCGGTCACGACCATCGGCTCACCAGGCTCATCGGCCGGCGCGATGCGCGCGCGAGCGGCAATGCTCGCGGGCATGCCTTCGTACGGCCCAGCGCAGTCTCCGCATTGCCCGAAAACAGGGTCCGGTGTTGCCATGGGAAGCAGGACTTCGCAGCCTGCGGGCTGCGAGGCTGCCGGGCCCAGATGGATGACCCGGTCCCCGCACACGGTATACATGGAGACGCGTTCGAGCGTCACGGGACCCCCGATCCATGTGGTTGCGAGCACGAAGGGAGTGCCCGATGCCTCGTCGATGAGCTTCACGATCGTCGCCTGCACCGGCCCCTGCGGAGCGGGCACCTCGATGTCGAACTTCAGAGCCTGAGTTGCCTGCAACCTGTGCGTCGTTCCAGGCGGCAGTGACGCGTTGATCGACACCGGCTCCGCGTCGCCCACCTTTACGGTGAGCGCGAACTTGTACTGTGACGGCTGTGCCGCGAGCAGGCTGCCCGATGCCGCAATCAGAACGACCGGAATGAGCTTGCGCATGTGTCTCGTCGCCCCCTGTTGTGTGATTCTGCTTCTGGATACGAGCGAGGCGATGATCTGCCGAGCCTGGAATTCAGCACAACGCGCGAAGCGTGCTGAATGAGCGCCCGTCTGTCTGGCGGCGGGTCAGCTCGCGCCGCGCGGAAAAACAGTTTTGCGTTCTCGAACGACGCGCATGAATCAGGCGCGTCGTGCAGCCCGGAAGGCGGAAGGGCTCGTGGCGAACGCCCGCGCGAACGCGGCGTTGAAGTTCGACACGTCACCGAATCCGGATGACGTGGCGATGTCGATGATGCGCTCGCGCGTCGCGATCAACTGTTGCGCAGCGTTGCGCAGTCGCGTTGCGAGCACATAGCGATGTGGCGTCTGGCCGATCACGCGCCGAAACACGCGCAGGAAATGATATGCGCTCATCCCCGCGTCCGTCGCGAGCATCGCCAATGTGCATGGCTGGTCGAAATTCGCCTCGATGTAGCGGGCCGCGAGCAGCGCCTTGCGTTCATCCTTTGGGGAAGTTCGCCGCCCGGCGTCGGCTGTCGCGTGCGTCGCGGTGAGTGCCGCCACAGCCATCTCGAGTGCCGCCTCCCGCAGCGCTTCGGAATCTGCGCTACCGGCAAGTACCTCCACGACTGAGGCCATCGCGGCGGATCTCAGCGAAGGAGGCAAGATGCCGCGGCGGAACCGCTCCCCGAGCCCGCCCGCGCCGAGATCCTCACGCACACCTTCGAGAAACCCGGCATCGAAATCGAACCCGACACATCTATCGCCGCCCGGCGTGCAGTGCCAGCAGGCATAGCCACCGCAGGCATTGCCGACCACGAGAGAACCCGCGGCGGCGACGCCCTCTCCCAGGCCCGACCGGATGCCGAAGCACCCGCGCACGACCGCGGCCACGCGATACGTCGGAAACTCGTTCTCGTTGATCGGATCGTGCGGGCCGAGCCCGCAGATGAGATCGACGACACGGTAGTCATCGCACGCCGCGAGCACGCGTGAACAGCTGGCGTCACTGGCGGGCAGCACTTTCGATGCGGCTCGAGCAATTTTTCCCAAGACGGGGCCCTCCCGGGGCACGCATCGTATCAGCACCGCGGCAGGGCGCGCAGAGCGCGGCCCGGGCTGAACGCGCGCGATGAGGTCAGAGACTGATGAAGAGCTCCGTATCCTTGAGTTTGCTGCTGGCCTTCGGGCCCGCGCAGGGGAGCGCGCAAGTGCCCGGCGAACCGCGCCTGTGGACGCCGGCACCGATATCGAGCGGGCAGTACGAATCCTCCCCCACGTTCACTCCGGATGGACGGGAGATGTACTTCTTCCGTTCTGATCCGGCATTTCGCACGTACCGGCTTCTCATGTCCCGATGCGAGAGCGGGGAATGGTCGACACCGGTCGCGCCGCCCTTCGCGGCAGGCGCGAAGATCGATGAGGCGGATCCGTTCGTGACCGCGGACGGCAAACGGCTCTACTACGTTTCCTCGCGCACCGGCCGCCCGCCGAGCGAGGACGACGATCTCGACATCTGGTACGTCGACCGCAAAGACGATGCGCAATGGAGCGAGCCGATGAGACTGCCCGAACCGGTGAACTCCCCTTCCGCCGAGCTGCTGCCGCGAGCGCTTCCGGACGGTCGGCTCCTCTTCGGCTCGAGCCGCCCCGGCGGATTCGGCCAGGGGGACATCTACTTTGCGACACCCCACGCGGATGGCACCTGGAGCGTCGAGAACCTCGGGCCGCCCGTCAGCACGAGCGCCAACGAGTACGAAGCCGAAATTTCCCACAGCGGCGACACGCTCGTCGTGGTCGCCGATCGCGGTGACCGGTCGCATCTGTATCGCTTCACACTGCGTGAGGGCCAATGGGTCGAAGTCGGGCGAGTGCCTGCGCGGCCCGATGTATTTCAGGTGGGCCCGCTGCTGTCGCCAGAGGGGGATCGTTTGCTCTTCGCGCAGGCGCACGCGGACAAGTCCGGCGAGCTCTTCCTCGTGGACCTTGCGCCGAACCCCGATCGGCGCTGGCCTCCGCAGTGCCCGCCGGCAGCGGATGCACGCTGACAGGCCCGGGAATGGCCGCCGACTGATCGGCGCGGCGACTATTCGACTGCCTCAGGCGCGCGGCGGGCGGCGGTTGCGAAGCGCCGTCAGAACAGCACGCCGGTCTCGATCAGCCCGCGCACCTGATCCCGGTGGTCGAGGTTGTCGCCGAAACCGAAGCCGGCGGTCAGGCTGCTGATGCGCACGAAGGACACTTCTGCGCGGGCGAAGAAGACGCCCTTCTGGTAGCTCGGAGTCACTGTCAGCGACCACGCGCTGCTGTCCGGCCCGTAGAGCAGAACCGTGGGCTCGCAATCCACATCCGTCCCGCAGCCTCCGCCAGAGGCTTTCACATACTCCGCTCTGGCCGCAACGGCGAACTCTTCCGTGACGTTGTAGCTGCCGAGGACGGCTCCGCCCAGCGTGTGCGCGCCCCTGTCGATGCCGATGGCCGTGTCCTCCTTGACATGGGTGTACTGCACGTAGGGGCTCACCGTGAACTTGTCCGAGCTGTAGGTGTAGATGATGTTGTAGAGACTGCTGTTGTTCTGGGCCAGCGGCGCGACGAATGATGACTGGGCGGTGCTGGAGAAATTGCCGCCGCCGACGATGCTGATCGCGTTCGAGTCGTTGAGCTCGTACGCCAGGAGACCCGAGATCCAGTTGTAGTGGTCCGAGTAGAACCCGTCGTTGTACGACACGGCCGCAGTGATCGGCCCTCTCGTGAAATTGAGCTGCATGCCCTTGCTGACGGCCGGCTCCTGGTTCCACAGCAACCCGCGCTCGATGTTCATGTTCTGGAACGTGAACGTGTATTCCGCGCCGATGAGCGTGGGCAACGCGCCCACCTGAAAGGAGATCTCCGGCGTCGGCGCCAGGGTGGCGTACGCGATGGGCAGCACTCCGAACAGCTCGTCCGGCGCCTTTTCGGCCCGAAGATAGGTCGAGCCAAGCGACGGCAGCGAGTAGGCGCCCCCTTGCAGATAGAACTGCACGAGCCCTTCCGTGGTCTGGAGCTGCACTTGTGCGTTGCTCAGATCGCCGAGCGAGCCGCCATTGCCCGTGCCGGGAGCCGGCACCGCATGACTCTGGACGAGCCCGATGGCTGTCAGCTGGGCGGTGAGATACACGGGCCCGAGAGGGCCGCCGTCGACGCTCGTGGGGTCCGGGTTCGGCGCGAGCGGTCCCGTGAACGCCGGCGTGTCCAATGCGTCTGCCTTTGCCGCGCCGTGTATCGCACACAACGCCACACCTGCGAGCGTCACGATGCAGACATTGTGCTTCGAGAGCCAGCCCACCGCCTGCGCGCGGGCAGATGTCGAGCGCGTGAAGGAGGAGTGAGCAGCAGATGTATTCATAGGCATCTACCTATGTAACCGCATTGATCGGATTGCGATCGATTCGAGTCGAACGCACTGAAGGCGTCAAGGTCGACTGCGCAACAACTGAGTGGACGAAAGCCGCTTCGTCACAACACAACTCTGCGGACGTGGCGCCGGCCCCACGTCTTCGGAGCAGATGGAGATCTGCTCCTCGTGCCAACCGCAGCGCATCGACAGCGGATGTTGCGGCGAGTCGCACGACGATGTTGATCCACACGCGCGCATTTGCTGAGCGCACGGGGTGTCTCGGTGCATGCCCGATGGTGCCGGATGCTCCAGGCCGATCCATCGATTCACGCACGGTGCGTTCCGGCTCACCTCGCAACGAAATGCTTCGAAGAGTCCTCGACAGCGATCGACATTGGAGGCCAGCGCAATGATTTGCGGGCCCGTGCGCGGCAGATCACACACTTGGCGGACTACAGCGAGTGCGGGTGTTGAATGAGATTCGAGTCAGCGGTGCGCGATCTCGCACCAGATGATCGCAAGCGCCACACTCCTCGCGCCCCATCATGAAGCCGCACGCGAATCGGCGTCACGTCCACGGGACACTCGCTTTCTCGACAGCGTCCTCGGCGAGATGCTTGCGCCCGAGCGAGCGATGAACGTTACGCTTCAGCAGGCGCCAGGGCTCGATGGAGCCGGAATCGCGAATCAGCGACCGATCCGACCCGTTACAAATGAAATGCGGAAAGGGCTCACGACTCGAATCAACAGGGCGTTGCCGCGCGCAGCAGCAAAGCACACTGCCGCGGCCGCACATCAACACTCGATGCGCCCGAATGCCGGGCGGCGGAACGATATCGACGGTCGGTGATCTGTAGTGGATCGGCGGGATCGCGGAGCGGGCTCGCTTTGCGTGCCGCGGCGACGCGTCGATGAGAACACGATGATTGCATCCGTGCCGTCCTGCAGGCTGTCTGCGGGTGAGCACTCCGATCTCATGTTTCAGTGCTCGGGAGGAATGCGTAATGCGTTCTACGCGAGGTCTCCGTGAGATGAAGATCAAGCTGACGACGTCCCTGCTTGCAACGATCGCCACGGCCGGCGTGAGCGTGGCCATCGCCGGGCTGAAGGACTCGCCGCCGAAGAATGTCGATCTGACAGCCCTGTGGAAGATCAACCCCGAGGAGAGTGATGACCCGCAGAAGGTCATCGCGAAGAAGCGCAAGGACAGCGACAACGGGCGCGGCAACTCTCGTAACCGTGGCAGCGGTGGCGGCAACCCGGGCACGGATGTGGGCGATGTCTTCGGTGGTGTCATCTTCGGCGGGGTGATCTTCGGCGGCGGGGCAGGCGCAAAGCGTGGAGGCGACTCGGACAGGCCGGACGAAGATCCGGCTCCGCAGCAATCGATGCGCGTGCCGCTCGACTCCTTCCTGGCGACGCGCGAGCAGTTCGAGATCGAACAGCAGCCCGACGAGCTCACGATCCGGGACTTCGAAGAAACGAGCACGTGCAAGCCAGGTGAGCTCACCAAGGTGCCGCTGCAGAGTGGCGAGCTCGTGGAGCAGCGCTGTGGCTGGGATGGCGATGTGTTCGTGATGGAGCTCATGTCGCCCGATGGCGTGAAGCGCGCCCACCGGTACGAGCTTCGGAACAAGGACAAGCAGCTCGTCGTCACGAGCCAGGTGAAGGGCGGCAGCGGGCACCTGGCCGATCTCAGGATCCGTCGCGTATACGACCGGATCGTTGCCTTCTGACCCGAGCCGACTCACCTGCTCGCCATCGAGGCCGAGCGGCCACCTGCGGTGAACTCACCAGGCGGCCGTTCCTGGCTGCGACATGCCCCGGCGGTCTCCGCAGGAGGTCTAATACCGAGCACGACAAAAACAGGGGGAGCACCTCATGGGAATCCGATCGACCTTGCTCGGCTGCGGGCTCGCCCTCGCCTGCGTGGGCGCCGCCTGCGCGCAGGTTCCGCCGACGCCCGCACCGGACCAGGCCGCACTGCTGAACAGCAGCGACCCGAAGCTCGCGGCGAACAAGAAGCTGGTGTTCGACATGTATCGCGCGATCATCCAGGCGGGGCGCACAGACCTGGCGGCGCAGTTTTTCACCGAGGACTACATCCAGCACAACCCGAACGTCGCGACCGGTCGCGACGCGCTCGTGGCCTACATCAAGCAGACGCGGCCCGTCCGGCCGATGGAGCCGACGATCACCTTTCCGGTGATCGCGATCATGGCCGAGGGGGACCTCGTGACCGTCGCCACCGTGGCGTATGCACCCGACCCGGAGCATCCGGGCAAGAAGTACGCGAACACGCACTTCGACATGTATCGCATCGAGAACGGCAAGATCGCCGAGCACTGGGATCACATCCCCAAGGACAGATCGGCACTGAGCTTCGATCCGAACGTCGACGCCAGAGAGTGAGCCGGCTGCGCGAGCTGGGCCGCCGCGCACAGCTCGAGTGAAAGCTCGGCACCAAGGTCCAATGGCGAGCGCACGACGCACTCGCTCAAATCGCGCTGGGTCACATCACGCGCTCACCAGCACGTGTCAGTGCATCTTCCGCGGTGGCGCTTCAGAACCTGTCACCGCCGCACGCGGCACGACACCTGGAGCCTCACACAGGAGAACGCAATGGCAACGAGCAAGTTCAACGGCGTCATCAGGCTCGATGTACGGGATTCCAGGCCGGACTGGACTCCATACGAGCTGAAGCGGCCCCCGGCAGGCGCTCCAAACGTGCTGATCGTCCTTTACGACGACACCGGCCTCGCGGCCTGGTCACCGTTCGGAGGCCGCATCAACATGCCGACGCTGCAGAAGCTCGCGGACAACGGGCTCATGTACTCACAGTGGCACACGACCGCACTCTGCTCGCCTACGCGCTCCACCTTCCTGACGGGGCGAAATCACCACGTGAACCGCTGCGCGTGCATCTCCGAAGGCTCGAACGGATTTCCCGGTGCGGCCGGACGCCTGCCCGCCGAGTGCGCGACGATCGCGCAGGTTCTGCAGGACAACGGCTACAGCACATTCTGGCTCGGCAAGGATCACAACGTCCCCGAGGAAGATATCTCCGGCGGCGGCAGCCGCTCGGAATGGCCGCTGGCCAAGGGATTCGACCGCTTCTACGGCTTCATCGGCGGCGAGACCAACAACTGGTACCCCGACCTCGTCGAGGACAACCGGTTCATCGAGCAGCCCTACGGCCCTGAGAAGGGCTACCACCTCTCCCAGGACCTGGCGGACCACGCGCTCGCGATGATCCGCGATCAGAAGGCGAGCAATCCCTCGAAGCCCTGGTTCATGTGGTTCTGCCCGGGGGCGAACCACGCACCCCATCACAGCCCGAAGGAATACGCAGACAAGTACAAGGGCAAGTTCGACGACGGCTACGAGGCGTATCGCGAATGGGTGCTCGCACGCATGATCGAGAAAGGCATCATGCCGAAGGACACGGCATTGACGCCGATCAATCCCCTGCCGGAGGACGTTGCGGCAACCGCGCCGAACGATGCGGTGCGGCCGTGGAACACCCTCAGCGCCGACGAGAAGAAACTCTTCGCGCGCATGGCCGAGGTCTATGCCGGCTTCTCCGAGTACACGGACGCGCAGGTCGGCCGGATCGTGGACTACCTGGAACGCACGGGCCAGCTCGACAACACGATCATCTTCTACTGCGCCGACAACGGCGCCTCCGGCGAAGGCAGCCCGAACGGCTCGGTGAACGAGAACAAGTTCTTCAACAGCTATCCGGATGAGCTGTCCGAGAACCTGAAGTACCTGCGCACGCTCGGCGGACCCGACACCTACAACCACTACCCCACCGGGTGGGCTGTCGCGTTCAGCACGCCGTTCCAGATGTTCAAGCGTTACTCGCAGTTCGCAGGCGGCACCTGCTGCCCGCTCGTCATTCACTGGCCGCAAGGCATCAAGGCGAAGGGCGAGGTGCGGAACCAGTACCATCACTGCACGGACATCGTGCCGACGATCCTCGATGTGGTCGGGCTCGAGATGCCGGAGGTCTACCGGGGCGTCGAGCAGTACCCGCTGAACGGCGTTTCGATGCGTTACAGCTTCGACGACGCGCAGGCGCCCACCACCAAGCAGCGCCAGTACTACACGATGCTGGGCACCCGCGGCATCTGGGAGAACGGCTGGAAGGCATCCGCAATCCATGCGCCGCTGAGCGGTGCGGGCCATTTCGACAAGGACCCGTGGGAGCTCTACCACGTCGACGAGGACCGCTCGGAAGCCAGGGATCTGGCCGCGCAACACCCGGACAAGCTGAAGGCGCTCATCGCCGCGTGGTTCGAGGAAGCCGAGAAGAACTTCGTGCTGCCGCTCGATGACCGCAACGCGACGGAGCTCCTGACGCTCGAACGCCCCCAGTCGGAAGCCCCGCGCACACGGTACATCTACTACCCCGGCACGGCGCCGGTGCCCGAAGGGGTTGCGGTCAACATTCGCGGCCGCTCGTACAAGATCATTGCGGACGTCGACATCACCGAGAAGGCCTCCGGCGTCATCTTCGCGCACGGCTCGCGCTTCGGCGGCCACAGCCTGTTCATCAAGGATCACAAGCTCTGCTACGTCTACAACTTCCTCGGCATCCGGCCGGAGCAGAAGCTCGTGTCGACGCCGTTGCCGACCGGGAAGCACGCGCTCGGTGTCGAATTCATCCGCGACAAGGCGGGCGAGCACGGCGAATCGATCGGCACCGCCCGGCTCTACGTGGATGACAAGGTCGTCGCGGAGGGCCCGATGAAGGCGCAAGTCGGCAAATTCACGTTGTCCGGCGACGGGCTCTGCATCGGATTCGACAGCGGCGACAACGTCAGCCAGGAGTACAAGAGCCCTGGCACGTTCAGCGGCGGCACGATTCTCGGCGCGGCGATCGACGTGAGCCCCGAGGTCTATCTCGATCTCGAGCGCGAAGCGGCCGGCGCGCTGGCGCGCGACTAGGCCACGCCGGCCACCCGGGCATCAACGCCGCACCTCCGGCGCAATCTGGCGAAGAGCGCCGGAGGTGCATGAGCTGCGGGACCGTGTCGCTGAAGGGCGGGCGCAGCACGGTCCTGCTCAACGCAACCGCCTGGGTCGATTCGGGTGCGCCGGGCCGCGCTCGCGGCCTCGTCCGCCGTCGAGCGAGGAGCCGGGGCGGCGCTAGAAGCGGAACCCCACCTGGATCGGAATGAACTCCGTCGGCTCACTCGTCTCGATGCGGTGATACCGCGCATCGATGAACCAGGAGCCATAGGCCAGCGGAAACTCCACGCCGATGCCTGCATTCCACGCGAAGCGCGTAGTGGATTGCGAGGAGACGATCGCGTCGCCGGGAAAAACACCGGGGTAGCAGAAGCCCCACCAGGGGTCGCAATAGAAACCCCCCAGGAGCACCGTCTGGGTCATCTCGACATTCCGGTAGTACTCACCGATGCCGGCGGTCACGTAGCCGCGTGACCAGGTGTTGAAGGGAATCTTGTAGACGCCGTTGACGTTGAAGCTCCAGATCTCCGTGTCACCGTCATCGATCCGCACGGTGTCCTGCTGGAGGTTGGCGAGCTGGATCAGCTGGTTCGTCGCGTCGTAGCGGCTGTAGTTGATCTCGGCAAGGAGCCCGAACGGCCGATCCTGCCACGGCTTCCACGTGAGACCGCCGCCGATGATCCAGCCGCCATCGAGGAAGTCCGAGGTTCTACCCGTAGTCGCGCTGTAGCCCGCATTCAGATGCCACGCCAACGTGCGGTCCTCCTGCGAATGCACCTGCGTAGCGAATGCCAGTGAGACCAGTATCACGAGTCGCCATCCAAGCCATCTCATGGTGCCTCCAAGGCCGGGCCGCCCGGCTGAGCTGAGCTGAGCTGACAGCGTATCGCCGAGGTCGTGAGGCTTCCGTTGGACCTTGAGCCCATGCCCCACGGCACAGCGTAGCTGTGCGAGCGCATCGCGCGGGCGCGAAGGGAACGCCAGCGCCAGCTCGAGTGGCGCCGGCACGCTTTGCTTTGAGCCAGCGCGCTTTGCTTTGAGAAGGTGTATCGGGCGCGACGAGGCAGCCCCGGACCTCGGCTCGTCTGCGCGAGCACGAGCCGCCGTGCTCGCCGCGCGCGAGCGCTGGCGCGTCAGTACCCCTGCGCATTGCACCCTCGCCCCGCTCACGCTCACGGGTGGCCCGGCCGACAGCAACATGCGAACCGTGGCGATGAAGAAAGGAGGCCCAGCGTGTCGATCTGGCGCGGGCCCGTTCGTCGTACCCAGCAACGAGGCACAGGCGGTCTTCCGGACCAGGGTGCCCTCCCAACCCGAAAAGGAGCACGACGATGCGAGTCATGGTGATCATCAAGGCGACGAAGAGTTCCGAGGCAGGCGTGATGCCCAGCGAGCAGCTGCTCGCCGACATGGGCAACTTCAACGAGCAGCTCGTGAAGGCCGGCATCATGCTCGGCGGGGACGGCCTGCACCCCAGCAGCAAGGGGAAGCGCGTGCGCTTCTCGGGCGGAGCGAAGACCCTCATCGATGGCCCCTTCGCGGAGACGAAGGAGCTGATCGCGGGCTACTGGATCTGGAAGGTCGAGTCGATGGACGAGGCGATCGAGTGGGTGCGACGCTGCCCGGACCCGATGCCGGGCGAAACATCGGAGGTCGAGATCCGCCCGATCTTCGAGGCGGAGGATTTCGGCAGCGAGTTCACACCAGAGCTGCGCGCACAGGAAGAGCGTTTGCGCGCCGAGATGGAGCGACGGCAGGCGCCGTGAGGCAGAGGTGACCCACGCGGCGCGGGGCAGAGCCTGGAGGCGAAGCGGATCGTCATCCGTCTCGCTTCCATCGGCTGAAACCTTGCAGCCGCGCCGGGCTTCGCAGCGGAGGCATCATTGCAGCCAGCGCAGCAACTGCTCCCGCACTTCCCGCGAACCGAAGAACGTGGTGTGCATCACACCGGACGACGCGGGAAGTTGCAGCTTCCGCCTGACGTCATCGATGGGGAAAGCGCCGCTGCCATTGGCGGCGTAGACGCCCGGCTCCGGCACCACGAGGTCGTTCGCCACATCCTGGAAGATCCGGTCGAGCGCCGCGTCCGCGAGGGTGCCTGAGATCAGCGTCTTCAGTCCCTGGTCCGCCGGCTCGTAGTCGGCCGCGAGCGCATGGTAGGCCGCGCCATCCGCCTCGCCCTGGTTCAGCGCGGCGAGAAACGCGCCTTCGGGATGCATGCTGGCGAGGCCGTCCAGCGATTTCAGCGCGCCGTGGCCAATGACCTTGATCACCGTGATGAGCGCCTCGAGCGTCTCGGTCACCGGTCCCGTCGGGAACAGGTTCAGCGCCGTCGTGAAGCGATCGATCATCGACACCATGTGATCGGGATGCGCCAGCAACGTGCCGTTGTTCGGAACACCCACGAACACGATCCGGCGTACCTTGACGCGTCCCGGAGGCAGCCCGAACGAGGCGGGCCGCTCCGCGAGCATCCGTGCGACGAGGCCGCCGCGACTGTGGCACACGATGTCGAGCTCGACGTCGCTCCCGGCGGGCACCTGTTCCAGGAACCAACGTACATTCCGCGCCGGATCGTGCGAGAGCGTGAAGTGGTTGAAGGCGAAGACGCGGCCGTCATACGTGTCGTAGAGCGCGCGGAACGTGTCGTCGTCGAGCCCGGAGAACGCGGAATGCGCAGTGCTGAACGTGCCGTGCACGAACAGCAGAGCGCGCTTGCCACTGAGCTGCGTCCAGACCGCCGGCTCGAGCCCGGTGGTGATCGGCGTGCGGAAATCCTCCGGCGAGAAATGCCGCAAACCGTAGGGGCGGCGTGATCGCTCCCATTTCTCCGCGAAATGATCGGCGAGGGCGCCGATCACCGGGTCCACCAACGGATAGACGAGCACCTTGAGGAGCTTGCGCCCGAGGATGCCGATGAGACCGCGTGACGCAGGATCAGCGTCGGGTGCCTGCGCAGGGCGCGTCGCGGGAATGCGGAAGCGCTTCTGCGCCCCCGCACCGCGCGTCGCGCCCGCTGCGTCCGCCTGTTCGTCCGGCTCCGGCAGGTGCCACGTGAGCGCGCCTGCTTCGTCGCAGCTCAACACGAGGTGGCCGTACTCGGCGCCGAAGTCCGGCACGGCGACTTCGAGCATCTCCTGGCCGTGCGCGGAACGCAGTGCACGGGTGTCTCCGGGTGGCGGTGAGGAGGCGAGCTGCAACTCGATCTGGCGCACTTCGGTCATCGAAGTGGCGTCGAGCGCTGCGTCGAGCTCACTCGTGCCGTCCTCGACTTCGCGTGAGCGGGCCCGGGTTGCGGCGTCTCGAGGCAACTTCACTTCCGCGGTGCCAGTGATGCCGGGCGCCCGCACGGAGTAGCCCGGCGCGAGAGTGACCGGTTGGGTCGAGCCAGTGAGGGTTGCCATGGAATCTCCTTTGTCTATGGCAGACGCTGCAATCTCAGACGAGGGTGCCCGTAGTACACGTATGAAAGATAGGTGGCGAGAGGCGGTGCGCCCTGCTGGCTGCCGTATCTGGCCCGCAGGTCGCGCAGGATCTCTCCGACCGGCTCCGGCGCGTTGCCGTTCACCGGGAGCGCGCGCTCCCAGAACTCCAGCGCGATGTCTCGTGCCAGGTCGTCATCCACTTCCCATAGCGCGCCGAGAAGGCCCCCGAAGCCACCCCGCAGACAGTTGCCGGGGAACCCACCCATGTCGCCCAGCAGCTCCGCACCGATGCCGATCATGCAGGCGTTGAGGAAAATGAGTGGCTGATTGGCGTTCGGCGGCCCGTACTTCGCGCTTCGGAACAGCAGTGAGGACATCGGCTTGCCGTTGCTGAGATACAGCACGGAAGCATCGACTTCCCCGGGATCGAACTGGCCGTGGCCGGCGAAGTGCACGGCATCCGCGCCGCCGATGGCATCGAAGTTGTGTTCGAGCCTGGCGCCGAGAAGCTGCGCGAGCGATTGCGGGCTTGCGGCGAGGAGAATCGCCCGGTGGCTCAGGACGAGATCCTTCGCCTCCTGCTCCGCGTGGGGCAAGGACCGCAGGCCCGACGGTGGCTTGTACAGCCCCGCCATCACGGCCATGTGCCGCACGTCGATGGACGCGGGTGGGTTCAGTGGCGGGCGCTCCGCGCCCGAGGATGCAGCGGCCGTCAACGCTTCCACGGAAGAAGGAGGAGACATGCGCAGCCACCGCCCCATCACTGCCTGCGCACCGAGGAACGGCGGCCGGCTGGCATCGAGTGGCGGATCGATCTTCGCCAGCTCCCACGGAACATAAGGATCGGCGCTCACCAGCAGCACCGTCGGCGGATTCGGCTGCGTTGCCAGCGCAACCTCGCGCAGCGCATTCACGGCGGCGCGCGGGAGCTTCTCTGCCACCAGGTCTCCCACCGAATCGAGCGCGTTAGCAATCAACACGTCACCGCTCATTGCACGCACGAGGCTCACGACGGAGCTCGCAAACGTGCGGGCGTCATCCCCGAGATCGATGCCGTGAGGCCCTGCCGGTGTTTTCAATCCGTGAGGGGATCGAAGCCAGCAGCTGTAGATGCCGCGCGCATTCTTGTCCGCCTTCACGATCTCGATGGTGAGGTCTGCGACAGGCGCGTCGTTCGAAAAATCGATTCGCGTTGCCGCTGGCGGCGTGCTGAGCCAGGGCGTACCGGGCGCGTTCGGCGGCAATGCCGGTGGCTGACTGGCAGTGGACGCGCCGATGGCGAGCGCGCGAGAGGCCGTGCCGCACACGGTGCCGTTCAGCACGTACCGGACTTCCAGCATCGTCAGATGCAGTTGCTCTTCGCCCGGCGGCTCGTGCCCCCTGAGCTGGAAAGTCACACTGACCGAGCCCGGGTCGCTCACCGGAACGCGCAGCATTCTGCTCCAGCCATCCGCGCAATCCGCGCCGGTGCAGGTCAGCTCAACATTGATATCGAGCTCACGCGCGCCATCCGGCACCTTGAAGGTCATGCGGCCGCCGATCGTTTTCTCCTGCGCCCGATCGGACAAGCCCACCACGACATCGAAGGGTTGCAGTGCGGGGGCGAATTCCGGCGCTTCCAGTCGCGGCCATGCCTCCACGTGCTCCGGCAGGCGCGAACGCACCTTGTCGGGCCGGACACCCGCGGCCGGCGCAGGCTGAACGCTCGCCGTACGGTTGTAGTCCGCGCCCCGCGATTCTCGATACCTGAAAGTGGCCTCGGAGCCGGTGGACATCCAGGGGACCTCCGGCAAACCGCGGCCCACGAGCTCCGCGGGCGCGGGAACTGACACCGCAACGGGTTCGCCACGCTCGACGACGACCCGGCCATCTTCCGGCAGCGGCGCGCGGTTCGACGCGAGGGACGCGACTTCCACCGGCGGCGTGCTGTCGCCCTCCTGGAGCTGCAGGGCGTGCAGCAGCGGCTCGTCGTCGTTCGACGCGAGGCAACGATCCAGCACGAGAGGAACGGGCCGCGCATACCAGAGCACGTTGCCTCGCCACTCGCGCCGGATGGTGACGTACTGGCGCGCCGGGTCGGCCCGCAACCGCTCCGCGACTTTCTCGACCGGGATGCCCAGACGAGTGGCCTGCTTCTGCAGATACCCCAGCGCGCCCCGATGCGTCGGGCTGTGCCACAGACCGTGACGCGCGAGCCGGGTCAACGCTTCGAGCGCAGTCATCGTGGCGTCGAATACGACAGGTCGGACCAGCATCGAATGTCCTTTGCGCCGCTTTTCAGCGGTCAGCGTTGTTCCGGAATGGGGGTTTCCCGGGTGGCGGACCATGCGGGGTCCTGCAGCTCCTCGACCGCGACGACGATGTATCGATTCGCGGGCGATGCAGACGTTTCCTTACCGGCGCCGGCCGCCGGCGCGTCAAGGATCTTCACCTCAGCATTCCAGGTCACATGGTCTCCATCCTGTTTCGTCTGGAGCGTCCAGCCCTTCTCCTCTTCGCCTGTCACGTAGCGCCGGTAGTAGGTTCCTGACGAGAAGACAAATAGCCCGTTTCCGGTCGCGTTGGCGCTCAGAGTGCGCTCTCCTTGCGCGAGGCCAGTAACAGCGACCTTGGCGCGTGGTTCCAGGTTCAAGGTGTATCTGGATGCAAAGAGCAGCTGGTAGCGCCTCTGCTCCCAGCTCTGCGCGTCGTATGTGCGCACTTGCCTGATTCGGCCGCTGAGTGTCGCAGTCCATCCATCGGGTGTCTGCTTCAATGGACACAGCTGTAGCGCATGACCTTCCACCAACCGTTCGACGTGACAACCGGAGTAGGACGCTTCGGCGAGGGAGTATCGCAGCTCATGCGCTCCGTCCGTCCCAGTGAGGTTCGAGAACGCCAGAACCGCCGTACCGTTCAACGCGAAGAGATAAGAGTAGTTGCCAACTTGAATCTCATCAGTGCTGCTGCTGAGCTGCTTCACGCTCAGATCCGAGAACAGCCCACGTGATTCGTCGACCAGCATGAGGGTGGGCGCTTGCGCAGCCTTCACGTCCACCTGCACGCGCTCAGGCCACCTACGGAACTTCGGCGTCAGGGCGCTCGCGGCATTCCCTTGCAGCTCGACATCGATCGTGCGCGGCGCGAGATAGATGCTGAGGAAAACGATTGCGGTCGAGGCCACTGCACCGAGCACGATAGTCCTGGCGGTTCTGCTCGGGCGCGGCGTGCCAACAACCTCAAGATGGGGGCGCCGCGCCAGAACGGCCGTCAGTACGAGCGTCAGAAGGCTCATGATTGCGACGGAGGACAGCACTGCGAGGAGCACGCCGAGCGCTCTGTTCGTCTCGAGCCAGTTCCCCTCCGCCCAACTCAACAGGGGAAGCAGCACCACCGCCGGTGCCAGCACCCACAGAACGCTTGCTGAGAGAGCGGACCACAGAAGCACACCACTCCACGAGCCGCCGGGCCAGACCCGTGGGATCGTGAACTGAGCGGTTCCGGCAAGGGCCAACTGCAGGAGACCCGCTGGCAAGAACGCGCACCCGGCCGTGATCACGTATGACGCCCACTGCGCCGAAGGCAGCACGTCTTCGAAAGCGATCCTCCACATGATCGTGAGTGCGGCCCACAACACGACGAAGAGCGTCACGGACCTTCGAACCGTCTGGAACCAGTGGCCTTCACCATGCACCGCCGCTACTGCCGCAGCCGATGCGCAGATCCGCCAGCCCAGAAAAGGGCCTGTCACGACTGCAACGATGGTTGCGACGGCGAGTATCACGAGGATGGTGGACTGTTCGTCGGACGGGACGAACGGGCGGAGATACAGCGCGAGCAACGCAGCGCCGGTGAGCGACCAGGCAAGCCCCGCAAAAACGCCGAACATCGCGGATTGCGATGGATCGTCCACTGTCTTCACATATGCGCGAACCTTGCGCCCTTCGGAGAGTTTTCTGGCGCGGCGCCGCCACAGCCAGCCCCAGAGTTTCGCTGCCCGACCCGAGTCGTGGACCGCAGCAACGAGATCGCGAAGGTTCTCCGGCACATCCCACACGGACACCGAGCGCATCAGCTGACGCAGTGCCTCGTCCGACGCGAGCACGACGTACGAAGCCGCGGCGGCCGTTCGTACCGCATCATCCACGTTCCGGTGTGTGGCCAGCTCATGACACATCTCGACGAGATCGCCCGGATTCGGGATGACCTCGCTAGTGAAAATTGCAGCTGCGCGCGCAGCGCCGGTGCTCGCCTTCCCGGGCCGAAGCAGGCTCGAGACGAAGTCACGAGCCTCATCCCACCCCACTGCCTCGGCCCAGACCTTCACATCCTCGAGCTCACCGCGGTCTACCGCGCTACGAAGCAGAAAGCTCAGCTGCGCGTGCGTGAAGCGCAGACGCGTGCGCTGCTCACGCACTCGTGCCAGCGTCTTGCCGTCCAGCAGCGTGAGAGAGCCCTTCGAAAAGAACTCCGCGCCCGTCTGCACCAGCTGCTCGACCAGAACGAAGTCCTTGAAGTCCTCGTCTTCGTCGAGCCACTGAAGGATTTCCGGCACGAGGCATTCGTGCCGCAGCTCGTACCAGGGGCGCTCGCCGCGCACGCCGTGCCGCACGATCTTTCGCTCGACGAGCTCCGCCAACACCTGGTCGAGATCTTCGTCAGGACAAAACCGGCAACCACGCAGCTCGTCCAGTGTGATTGCGTATTTCGTGGACTCACGCGTGATCATCACGCGCAGGATGAGGCGAGCCACGAGGGGCCATTTCCCGGCCACGGGCGCAATCCTTCGCGTGAGGTAGCGGCGGAAGATCCCTTCCAGCGCGGCGGTTCCGGAGGACGCGCCGGCCAGATCCGGCAGGAGTGCGGCGGACCCTTCTGAAACGGAGACTGTGACGCCCGGCTCCTTCAGCTGGTCCGTGAGGTGTGTCAGATCCGCATTCGTGAGTTTGCGATCGTTCTCGTGAGCCTCGACGGCAGCCTCGAAGAGCTCCGCACAGGTCACTTGCAACCGCGCTGAATCGAAGTCGAACCTGGCGAGCTCGTCGACCAGGCGCGTCACGAGCTGCTCGTCGTACGAGTAGCCCGCCGCGATCAGCGGCCGGACGATGGCTTCGCGGCAACCGAATGCGCTCAGTGGCCCGAGCCGATAAGCGTGTGTGAACAGCTCCGGCAGCGTTGCCTGGAAGTCGTCCAGCGCCGCCAGATACTCCTCCCGCAGGGAGAACACCACCCGCAGGTCGAGCGAGGGATTGTTGATGAGCGCGCTGAGCTCACTCACGAAGGTTGAGCGCTCCGCAGCGCGCGCGCGGAAGCGGATGAAGAACTCCTCGAACTGATCCAGCACGATGATGACCGGCTTCTCTTCCCCGGCGATCTCGAGGAGCCGCCGGAGAGAGGCATCCGCCGGCGCAAGCGGGCCGCAACGCGCGCGGACGGCATTGGTCAGGTCCTGCAACGGCTCTTCCAGCGTGCGCACGTAGATCGGAAGGAAGCCGCGGTGGATCAGCTGCGGCATGACGCCGGCCAGCAGGAGCGAGGTCTTGCCGAGGCCCGAACGTCCGTAAACGACCAGACTGCGCTGGGTGCACGCGCGCGCGGTGACCTGCGAGATGTCCCGCTCGCGGCCTGCGAAGCGGTCGACGTCCTCCTGCTCGTAGTAGTCGAGCTCCTTGTACGGTGTGGCCGCGACGCGCTCGGGCTGCTGTGCCATCGGCGAGAGCTGCGCGTTCATCGGGATGCCTCGATCAGGTCGTTCAGGAAGGGGTCGAGATCACTGCAGATCCACTGCGTGTCGTATGGCGCCCAGTAGGGCCGGTCCGTGCTCTGCTCGTCGGGACAGAGGAAGAACGTCGGCCCCTGCGTCCGGCGGTTCGCTATGCGCCGAAACAGGAGCTTCTGGCACAGCTGGCGCACCAGGGGCTCGCGGGGGCTCACGCCGACGAACAGCACGGAGCAGCGTCGTTTGTTGTGGGTGAGCGCGGTCAGCTCAGGTGTGAGGCCCGCAATGTTCACGGCGAGCCCCTCATGATCACTTTCCGTGATGACGAGCGAGTCCGGGTTCTGGACGGAGCCCCTGACGAGCACGAGCGGCCGAGAGTCCCGCGCCTGATTTACCCCTTCCATCGAGGGACGGGCGGAAACCGAAAGCACCTGGTTCAGCCAGGAGCGGTTGCGAGAGACGAGGTCATGGAAGAAGCCGTCGAACCACGTGTAGAACATCGCGCTGAAGCGGATGTCCGCGAATGCCCGGACCATCTCGGGAACTTCGCGCCCGTGGTACTGCTTGCAGACTTTGTCCGCCACGTCTTCCCACCGTTCCAGCTGCGCGTGGTGCTCGCAGACCCACTGCAGGACGAGGCTCTGCATCCAGTCACACCCGGGCTTGCCCGGCTTGCAGTGCTCGAGATCCTGCGGCCGCGGGTACGTCAAAGGGGGAGTCGTGAACAGATTGATGAGATCGAGCGGCCCGGGCGGCGCCGCGCTGGCACGACGCGTGATCCCCGCCTGAAGGATTCCGGGACCGACGACGGCCACGCAACGATCCGAGCGGATGGCCTCGCGCAACGTCGGGTCCAGCGGCGGCCGCCGGATGATGATCTCGAGCGGCGGGCTGGCATCGAGCGGCTGGGCGAGGCTTTCGATAGCCGGGTCGACGGCAGCCGCTGTCTCGAAATCGAAGAGGCGGTGATAGAGAGGGGCGAGATGCAGTATCGGCGCGATGTAGCTGCGCAGGTTGCCATCGTTGGCGCGGGACAGCGCCGCACGCGCGTCACGGACCGCGATGTCGACGCGCCCGGCGGCGTCACCGTCGAACAGGGCCTCATAGAAATGACGGGCAAAGGCGCTGGCGAGATAGTCCGCGATCTCGTAGCGCATCGTGATCACTGCCGGCACACCCATGCGCATCAACATCGGGCCGAGCCCGCTGACGACATTCGGGTCGTGATGGTCCCCGTCGCCACGGCAGCAGTTGAACACTGCGAGGCGCACATTGGCAGTCTGAAAGCTGCTGCAGAGGTGCTCCGCGTCTTCGCGCACGCACGTGCCGTCACCTGCGTTCAGCACGATATCCAGCCGGCCCTGCGCGTTGACTTCGCCGTGACCGACGTAGTGGACGATGTCCCAGCGGCCGTTCCTGAGCTTCCGGTATATCTCCGTCGCAGTGACTCGCGTGCGCATCTCGACGGGTGTGATACCGCGCTTCGCGGCGATCTCGCGAATGGCGTTGATCTCACGACTCACATCGAGCTGCGTGTTCTCAGGCGCGAGGATCAACATCGAAAGCTTCGAGCCGTCGCACGGCTCGTAGGCGGCGATGCGTGCCTCGGCAGGCGGGTGATGAACGACGCAGTAGCGCGGCTCCTCAGCCAGGCCGAGCGAGGAAATACGGCGGTCGTGCAGACTCTCCCAGGGAAAGGAGCGGCACTCGTCGGGAATCTCGAGCCGGATCAGGAAATCCGGGCCGCCGTACTCGTGCTCGCCGCCGGGCGGCGCGACGCCTTCGTGCCTCGATGCAAAGTGCTGTCCGAGCCGGGCCGGCGTCAGCCCCAGCCACAGCTGCCCGCCGACATAGTTGACGTGATGCCAGTTGCAGATGTTCTCGCGGATGGCGCGCAGGTTGTTGAGAAACTCCGTGCCCTGAAGATTTTCGATGCGCCACGTCTCCTCGATCGCCGGCCCATCGCCGCACTGGAGACTGACGCTGTAATGACTCCCCTTCGAAGTGATTCTGAAGTGGAGCTCGACAAGATCCGTGGACATCGTGGTCCCGCCACTCGGGCGCCGCTCTTCGGGCGTGCTGACCCCGTTCTTGTTTCTCTGTCATTCGTGGGACGCGCATCGCACGCGGCGACGTCCCCGCCCCAGCTCCCCGAACGCGCCGATTCTGCGCGCCTTCGGCGTGCGAGGCCATCCTCATCGAGATACGCTCGCGCAAGCGCGGCCCGTCATGAGCCTGAAACGACTCGTTCACGTTGGTACGGATCGCCGTCGGTACGCCGGCCGGGCCGCAGCTGCGCGCCCGGCCGGCGCGGCACGTCCGCAAATCAAACCGCAGGAAGGCCAAGGACTTAGGATCGACGGCACGCGCTCCCCGCGCCGGGCAATCTGCTCACCCAGCCACACCACGCTCCGCACGTGAGGGGGGCAATCGCCCGGCCGCACGCATTTCGATGCGCACCGGGCCTTGCCCGGAGCGGACGCGAGCCCTTCCTTTTCTGGACGCGGCGGCGAGCGGCTGTTCACGCCCGGTTGGGGTGGCGACCTGAGTCGCGCACCCGAGCGCTCGGGTCGCCCTCCCCGCCACAACCGGCCCTGCGTTCAGTCCTCGATCTGGATACGCCGCGGGCGAGCGCTTTCGTCGATCGGCACGGTGATCTCCAACACGCCGTCGCGCATCTTCGCCTTCAGCTGTTCGAGGTTCGCCTTCTGGGGCAGCGGTATGGCCCGGTAGAAAGAACCGTAGCTGCGTTCGATCGCGCGGAAGCCCTCTGCTTCGTCGCGTTCCTCGCGCTCTTCGCGGCGCTCGCCGGAGAGCGTGAGGCCCTCGTCGGTGACGTCGATCTGAATGTCATCCTTGCGCACGCCGGGCAGATCCGCGCGCACGACGATCGAATCGCCGCGCTGCTCGACATCCACGCGGGGGCTCCAGAGCGCGCCCCAGTCCTCGTCCCGCCCCCGTTGCAGCATCGAGCGGAAGTTCGAGCCGAACAGTGGCGCGTTTCCCGTGAACGCCGCGGACATCATCCGATCCATCTCGCGGGACAGCTGCCACATGAGCTCGAACGGGTTGCTCGTGCTCAGGGCGAGATCCCGTCTGCCGCGAGGGCGGCCGAGCGCGCGGCCTGCTTCGCCCGCCTGTCGCGTCTCGCGATCCTGAACCTGTTGCCCCGCCTTCCTGCCACCACCATTGCCGCCGTTCTGCGCGCGACCTCCGGCCGGTTGGGCCTGGGCTGTGGCTTCCGTCTGTCCCGTTTCATTTGCTGAAGCCATGGTGTGTACCTCCACATCAGCTGGTATGGGTCGGTCGGAGAGAGCAAAAGCTATTCCGGCGGCCACGACCTCGAGCTCACCGATACGCGATTCGCGATGCGTCCGCGGGAGAGGCATTCGACGAACAGCCGGCGCGACACATGGCAGCGGCAGAACGAAATGAGTCCGAGCATCGAGCCAGATCCGCACCGCGGAATACACGGCTGAGATGCGGCACAAGAACGGGAGCGCGGAGACGGTCCGGTACACAACCTGCACAAACGCCACAGCACGATCAGCGCGATCACGATCGCCAGCACGCAGACAACCGCGCTCCCGAAGCGCTGGTAGCACGTCACGAAATCCCTTGCCGCTTGCCGCGGCGCCTTGCATCAGGCTTGCGCCTGGGGGCAAGCTACGCGGCCTATCGGCAGACGCCGCATCAACGCCATCGGGCAATTGCCGTGAGGTGGAGGCGGCGGATACGCCTGTGACTTCAGTCGAGGATGGGTATGCGGGAGAACGAAGGCGCGCACCACGCCGAAACGCTGAAGCAACTGCGGCGCCGGCTCGAAGCTGAATCCAGTGATGGCATGGCGCTGCTCAGGAACCTGACCAGCAATCCGATCTGCTCGGTGTACCTCGACGAAAGCGTTCCATGCGTGACCGTGGTGTGGAAGCAGTACGCCACCAGCACGCAGCTTCGCTTCATTCACGAGAACGTTCTGTATCTTTTACAGAAGCACCGGCTGAGCAGAATCCTCGGTGATGACACCGCCCTGCCCACGATCCATTCGGAGGACCAGCGCTGGATCGTCGAGGACTGGATGCCGAGAGCGAAGGCGGCGGGCTTCCGGGCCGGTGCAAACAAGAGCCCGACGTCGTACTTCGGCAAGCTGGCGGTCGAGACCGTGCAATCCGTCGCACCGTCCGATCTTCAGTTCCGCTCGTTCGCCGACATGGACGAGGCGCGGCAATGGCTGAGAGAGGCCGTGCCGGCGCCCTGAGCGAGGCGCGGGCCGAGCTGCCTGGCGAGGCGGCGTGATCGTCGGGAGCTGCGCGCCCGGGGTGCAGGAAGTCAGCGCGACGCATGGCGTGCAACCCATGCACGCGCGCCTTCCAAAGTCCTGAAGTCCTCGAGACTGCGCGCCGGAACATTCCCGTACGCATCAGCCACCATTTCGCTCAACGCCCCCCCGGGGCCGAGCTCCAGAAACGCTGTCGCTCCCCCTTCGATGCAACCCTGCAGGCAGGCAGCCCACTGCACGGTGTGAGAGATCTGGGCAGCGAGCTTGTCGAGACCTGCGTCCACATGGATGACCGGGGAGCCGTCCACCCCGCTCAGCAGCCGCGTGCCCTCACCCGGCGGACGCTGTATGGGGACGCGACCCAGGCTCTCGCGGAACTGCACGGACGCCTGCGCCAACCGCTTCGTATGGGAAGCAACCTGCACCGGCACATCGACGACACTCCTGGCGCTCATCGTCTTCGCTTCCTGGCCAAGGGCGTCGAGGGCCGCGCGGTTGCCGCCAAGGAGGAAGGCATCACCCGGGTTGACGATGGCGATTGCGGCATCATGTCGCGCACACAACCTCTCGATGGCGTCGCGCGAGAGACCGCGGACGAACAGCAGCCCGTCACCAGGCGGCGTCGCGGAGTCCATCTCCGCTGCACGACTCGCGATGAGGTTCAGCGTGTCGCTCATGCTGAACACGCCTGCGACGCCCCACGCGGCCACCTCTCCGACGCTGTATCCGGCAACGATGAGTCGGTCAGGCATCGTGGCCTGCAGCGCCGCTGCGGCGGCAAGCGGTTGCACGGTACAGAGAATCTGACTGACGCGATTGTGATACAGGGCCTCACGGGGCTCGGTGTGAACGATCTCTCGCAGATCCCTGCCGCCGAGCAAAGTCGCAGCGTGTGCAAAGAGGCCTGCCGCCTCCGGCGCGTCGCCGGTCAGCGCGAACATGCCCGGATGCTGTCGCCCCTGGCCCGAACACAGGATCGCGAGCGTCAATCGAAACGCCTCAGGCTGGGGACAACACTGCGATGGCGATCGCCATCGTCACGATGCTGAATCCCGTACTGGCGAAAACCATGGACCCGGTAGTGGCGGAGTCGAGTCGATAGCTCACGGCGAACAGGATGCCGAAGAACCCCGCCGGCACGGCGGCGAGCAGAACGGCCACCTTGGCGAGCTCCGCGGAGACCGGAAAGACGAGCACCACCGCTGCAGTGAGCAGCGGCCGCACGATGTCGGCCACTCCAGTTGCACCCACGACTCTCCAGTTCAGCCGGAACGCCTGCGCCGAGAGGATGAGGCCCGTCAGGAACAACGCGACACCGGCAGCGGCGTGCCCGATCAGCCGTAGACAGGCTTCCGCGATGGGGCCGAGCTTCAGATCCAGCAGCGCGATCAGAATGCCGAGCGCAGGTGCCAGAACCACAGGCCTCGTCACCGCGCGTCGCAACGCATTGAGCATTCGTGCGGTCGTGTTCCCGGCAGGGGCGTCCTTCTTCTTGCTGTCCATCTCGACCAGGATCAGCGTGAGCGGACTCACCAGGATGGAGCCGGCAGCCAGTGCGACGGCAACAGGGACCGTCCCGGTGGGCCCGAGCACGGCGGACACGATAGGCAGCCCGACGCCGGCGAGGTTGGGAAACGCGATGGTCAGGGCCTGCAGCGACGCGTCCGCCTTGTCCACCTTCCAGGCACGCGCCGCGAAGTACCACCCGGCGAACAGCACGAGCATGACTCCGCCGAAGACCGCGAAGAGCGGCGCCTGCTCGAACATCTGGCTGCGCGTGGCTGATGCGCTGGCCACGAACAAGGATGCGGGCAACGCGAAATCCATGACGAGCGCGTTGAGGCTGTCGACCTGCCGATTGTCGACTATGCGCAGCCTGCCGGCGCCATAACCGAGCGCCATCACGAAGAACACCGGGACCAGCGTCAGGAGAATGGCATGGGACATCAGGGTGACGGCCTTTCGCAGGCCGAGACGAAGAGTGTCATCGCGAGCAGATCAGCCGACCCGCCAGGACTCAGCCAGCGGGCGGTGAAGCTTTCGTGCACCGATCGCGCACGCTCGCGCCAGCCGGGCATGCCCACGCCCCCCGCATCCAGGAAAGAGCGCGCCGTGCTGCGGGCGAACTGCAGACCTTGCAGTCCGCCCCGATGCAGCAGATTCGTGTCTTCGAGCGCCGCGATCAGCGCGAAGCAGGCTTCGACACGCGCGGCTTCGCTGTCGCCGGGCGCAAGAAGCACACCCCTACGCAAGGCAGGCAAGCCAACTTCGTAGACGCTGGGAAAGCCTTGCGCGGCCTCCATGCGTGCGCCACCAGCGCCAAAGCGGCGGCGCGCCCTGCCGCCATGACTGTGAAGAAGCGCGGGCCCGTCGACTATGTCGCGACCCCAGAGCCGTGAGACCACAGCCCCCAACGGCGTCCCGGGGTCGACGCAACCTGCCGCTCTGGCGCCGGCAGCCGCGCACAACAACCCGAGCCCGAATATCGCTCCGCGATGCGTGTTCACTCCCGACGTGGCGGCTCGCATGGCCGCCTCGGCTTCGAGACCGATGATCCTGAGACGCCCCATCTCACGACCCTCGGCACCGGCGTCCGCCAATGCATGCAGATACGGCGCGATGGCTGCGGCACTCACGCGAAACATGTCCGCATCCATATCGTTGTGGCTGCCGGCATCGACGTGGCTCACCAGGCCGGGCTTCGGCCACGTTTCCAGTTCGAGCAGAAGACAGTGGACGGCGCTCGCCGCAATGGACAGCACATCCGGGACGCGTGGCGACGGCGCCGGTGAGGGCCGTGCGCACCACACCTTCAGTGCCGCGGCGGCGGTCATGACGGCATCGGCCCGGCAAGAAACAGGCGCGCGTCGATCACGGCGACACCGCCGCTGGTCTTGACCAGAACTTCGCGCGCGCCGGCATGGAGCTCGCGCCAGTTCGCCGCGGCACCATCGGCGCGAACCAACTCGCCGTCGAGCCGCATGGGTGCCGCTGCTTCAACGGCCGCCACGTCCGCGGCGAGGTGCTGGAGATGCGTATCGCGGCGGACGCGCAGCAGGAAGTCCAGATCAGAGCTGCCACTCACGTAGTCCAGGCCCGTGATGGCGGACCATGCCAGGCTGCCGAACACTCTCGCTTCCACGGAATGCAGCGAGGCGATCTCATCGAGACGATCGATCGCGGGCCACCATGCTCGCGGCGCTATCCGGCTCGCAGAGCTCAATGCAGGCGGCGGCGCTGTCGAAACAATGTCCTCCGGACGTACGACAAACGAAAGCCGTTGTTTGCCTGCGCAGGGGGGCAGCGGCAAACCCAATGGCACGCCTTCCGTTTCGCCGGGCATGGCGCGTCTTCGGATCAGCGGCCAGCCCCGCTCGACCCACCCTGCCACGAGCGGATGGGCCGCCAGATCGCGGTGCGCTCCGAGCAGCGACCGCCATGCCGCCCGACTGACGAAGATCAGATCATGACGGCGCATGGGCCAATCATCGCGCCTGAAGAGCCAGTCCATGCACACGTTCGGCGATGTCGGCCGCCTTCAGCCGGCCGCCACGCTCCTTGCCCAGGGCGTCCCGCCGATCGCGCGCATCCGGCAGTCGTGCAAGAAGCGCTTCGAGCTGATCGACGAGCGGTGCGGATTCATTCCAGGTGAGGTGAACGGCCCCGGTCTGCGCGAGGTTCTCGACTCCAGGAGCGAACACCGGTGTGGATTGCGCTTTTTCCTGCAGCACCTCGAGCGACAGCTTCGTCACCTTCGCCATCGACGGAAGATCCATCACCGCAGGGGCCGCGCCGGGCAGGGCCACCAGCACGCGTGTGGCCAACGCGGTTGCAAGGAAAGCCCCGGCGGCCGTGTGGCCGTACAACAGGCCGATGGTCGGCCGGCCGTGCAGGTCCGCGTAGATGAGGCACTTCGCCAGATGCGCGAGGAACTCGTTGAGCCCCAGCAACTCATCCCGCTTGCTCATCCGCTGGCTGTCGCTGTCGACGATGACGAGTATCGGGCCGCTCCCATTCTCGATGGAAGCGAGCACGTATCCGGAAAGCCGAAGCGCCTCGTCCACCCCGACAGGCGTGCGATCCGCAACACCGATGACGAGTGCACGGCCGCCGGATCGCAGCGCGCCCGACCCGGTCAATGTGCCGCGATCCTGCTTCACGTCGTGGCCGCCCGGGAAGAGCGCGGCCAGAATGTCATCGAGCGTCATGGCTGCCCCTGCGGATCTCGTCGGCGAGGGAAATGAACTCGGCGGCCGGCAACTCGGGAACCGAAGCGGGGTTGGCAATCCCCTCGGCTTTCCAGATGTCGAGCGCATCCGCGCAGGTCCCGAACTGTTGCAGCCGCTCTCCGAGGCGAGCCTGCTCGGCTTTCAACGTTCCAAGGTCGAAGCCCGCGGCCGAACGAAGCAGCGCCAGCGCAGCGTTGCGGAAGTCCTGCACGGTGTCGTCGGTGAAGGCATCGGCGCCGCCGAGCAGCCGCCGATGTTTGCCTCCCATCGTGCGCCAGACGAGCGCACGGTCGCGGGAGTCGAGCTCCTCCACTCCGCGATTGGTCTCGATGACCTCCGGGCCGGAGACGGCGATGCGCCCCTCCTCCGACACGACCAGCGCCGAGCAGCACCCGGCCGTCAGGCCGCCACCGCCGTAGCAGCCCGAGCGACCGCCGATGAGCCCGATCACTTTCACGCCCGCGAGTCGCGCCTCGATGACCGCGCGCATGATCTCGGCCACGGCAAGCTCGCCCGCGTTGGCTTCCTGCAGGCGCACGCCGCCGGTGTCGAACAGGATCAGCACCGGCTGCGACTTCACGTCCCGGGCTGCGCGCAGCAGACCCGTGAGCTTGGCGCCGTGGACTTCCCCGAAAGCGCCGCCCATGAACCGCCCTTCCTGCGCGGCGATGAATACCGGTGAACCTTCGAGCTGCCCGCGCCCGATGACGATGCCGTCATCGAACTGCTCCGGCAGGTCGAATACCTTCAGATGCGGGCTCACCTCGCGCATCTCGGGTCCGATGAGCTCCTGGAAGGTTCCGGCGTCGAGCAGCAGCCGCACGCGCGTTCGCGCCGACGCCTCGTACCAGATCGCCGTGCGCTCCCGGCCCGCGGGCTGCTTCGCTGCCGGCTTCTTCTGCGGCGTGTTCATTGATCGCCCTCCATCGAACGGGTGGCCTGCGCCAGGCGCAACCACACGGTGTCCGGGCGCGCGCCGCCGTCGTTGATCGAGAACCGCAGCCCACCGGGCGAGTAGCGCTCGACGAAGTCGGCCGCCACCGCGTCCCACACTGCGCCGAAGCCTTCGGCCGCGGTCTTGATCTCCAGCTGGCATTCGGTGTCGGGCAGGACGCGCTCCGCCAGGACTTCCAGGTTGCCGGAAGCCACGACGCCCACGAGGGCCATCGGTTTCGTGCCGCCGGCGCGCTGGCGGGCGGTGTAGCGCAATCTGAGATCTTCCATCGTGGCGACCCTCTCACCAGTTCCGGAATCGCGAAGGCGGCGCGTAAAGCCCACCCGACCATCGGACGAGGTCCCGGATCGAGCGCGCCGCCAGCATGCTGCGGTCCGCATCGAGCGGATCGATGCCAAGGTCTTCCGGCCGACGAATGACGCCACGCTCGCGCAGGCGACGCACCGTGTTCATATCCCGCGCGCGCCCGACATCCGTATAGCCGGCGACGCCGCGGATCGCCTGTTCGCGCTCGCGCTCATCGCGACAGAGCAGCAGGTTGGCGATGCCTTCCTCCGTGATGATGTGCGTGACGTCATCGCCGTAGATCATCACTGGCGCCAGCTCGAGCTTCAGTTTCTCCGCGAGCTCCAGGGCGTCGAGCTTCTCCACGAACAGCGGCACGTTCTTGTCGCCGAAAGTCTCGCCGATCTGCACGACGAGCTTGCGACCGCGACGCAATGGCGCAGGCCCGTCCGGATCGGCTTCGCGACCCGCCTGCAGCCACGGATCGCTCGGATGCCGCCGGCCCCGGGCATCGCAGCCCATGTTCGGCGCTCCGCCAAAGCCGGCGATGCGGGAAGCGGTCACGGTGGAAGAGTTTCCGGCGAGGTCGATCTGCAGCGTGGAGCCGATGAACATGTCGCAAGCGTAGAGACCCGCCGTCTGACAGAACGCGCGATTGGAACGCAGCGAGCCGTCCGGCCCGGTGAAGAAGATGTCGGATCGGGCGCGGACGTAGTCATCCATGCCGACCTCCGAGCCGAAGCAGTGCACCTGCTCCACCCAGCCGGACTCGATCGCCGGGATCAGTGCCGGATGGGGGTTCAGCGCAAAGCGGCTCGCCACCTTGCCCTTCAATCCCAGCTTCTCACCGTAGGTCGGCAGCAGCAGCTCGATCGCGGCCGTGTTGAAGCCGATGCCGTGATTCAGCCGCCGCACGCCATACGGCGCGTAGACGCCCTTGATCGCGAGCATGGCGGTGAGAATCTGGGTCTCGGTGATGGCGCCGGGATCGCGCGTGAACAGCGGCTCGACGAAGAACGGCTTGTCCGCCTTCACGACGAAATGCACTTCGTCCGCCGGGATGTCGACGCGGGGAACCTTGTCCAGGATCTCGTGCACCTGGGCGATGACGATTCCGTCCTTGAACGTCGTGGCTTCGACGACAGCCGGCGTGTCCTCGGTGTTCGGTCCCGTGTAGAGATTCCCGTCGCGGTCCGCGCTGACCGCGGCGATCAGCGCGACGTTGGGCGTGAGGTCGATGAAGTAGCGGGCGAAGAGCTCGAGGTAGGTGTGGACCGCTCCGAGCTCGATCCTGCCGCCGAAGAGCATCGTCGCGATGCGCTCCGACTGTGGGCCGGAATACGCATAGTCGAGCCTCTTGGCCACGCCGCGCTCGAACACGTCGAGATGTTCCGGCAGCACGACCCCGGACTGCACCATGTGCAGCCCGTTCACCTTGGCGAGATCGACGGCGAGCAGCGCGGCGGACAGCAGGTCCGCCTGTTTCTGGTTGTCGCCCTCGATGCAGACACGGTCGCCCGGCCGGATGACGGCTTCCAGCAAACGGGTGGCATCACGCGCCTCGACGATCTTGCCCTTCGCCAGCTTCGCGCCGGCGTCGATGCGTGCGTCGCGTGCCTGCCGACTCCGTTGTCGAGTTGTCATCGCCTTCCGCTCCTGCATCCCGCGTCGGCCGGGCCCGCTACCCGGCGCGGCGGAGACGAGCCGGTTACTTCTGGGCACCCCGCGCAGCGTCTGCGATCACGGCCGCCACCTCTCGTGGATGAGATTCGTACACGGAATGGCTCGCGCCCTTGACCTCGGTCACGTGGCTCTTCGCGCGCTCGTAGTACCAGCGCTCGAGATCGGGATTGATGATGTGATCGTTGCCGGCCACGATTCCCCAGCTGGGCTTCGTCTTCCACGCGGCAGCGGTCAGCGGTGTGTTGAACACTTCGGCAGCGGCCAGCACCTGGGAGCGCGACATGAGCTCCGCCTGCTCGCGCGGCAGGTCCGGCGCGAAGAGCTTCAGGAAGTCCGGCCTCTTCAGATAGGTGAAGCCATCGGGCGTCTCGAGGATCGCGCCTCTGGTCTTCGCGAGGACGCTCGGCATCTTCTTGCCGAGCTCACCCTCGTCTTCACCGACATCCGGCGCGTGCGCCGCGACATACACCAGCGCCGCCACATTCGGATGCACGCCCGCCTCCGTGATGATCGAGCCACCGTAGCTGTGTCCCACGAGCACGGTGGGGCCATCCTGAAGGTCGAGGATCCGCTTCGTTGCCGTCACATCGTCGGCAAACGACGTTTCGGGCTCCTGCACCATCGTTACATTGAAATCCTGCTTGCTGAGGATTTCATAGACCGGCCTCCAGCCGGAACCGTCCACCCACGCACCGTGGACCAGCACGATGTTCCTGATCGTTTCCGCATTCGCCGGGCCCGCCCCTGCGGCGAGGATCAGAACGGCGACCGTCATCAGGCAGGCATTCAGCTTCATCACCCCGATCTCCGTGGCGTGGATCGACGAGGTGAGGTTATCTCAGCTCAGAGTCGATTCATTTTGCATGATGTTGCTAGTTGCTCACCGCAACGGGCTGCGATAGGGCGTAGGCTCCGGCGAAACGTTGCGCGCTGCATTCCGATCATTCGAAATCGAAGCGGGCCTCGTCCTTCTCGGGTTTTTCCATGCCCTTCTCGAAGTACTGCTCCCAGACCTGCGCCCAGGGGCGGCGGAACATGTCGAGCGCCTCGAGCTCGATCACCTCTCCAGGTGAGACCGGTGTTGCGACGCCTTTCACCGGAAAGATGCTGGGCAGGCATTCGATGAGCTCGTAAGGCGCGCCCTCCTCGAGACCGCTCAGCCGATCAAGATTGCGGACGATGCGGATCGGCTGCACCAGCGCTTCCGGGTCGTAGAAGATCGCTTCGTGGTTGAGGCCGACGAAGCGGCCGGACGCATCACGGTTCGGAGTGTAGATCTCCACCGTCTGCATCCTGTTCGAGAACTCGAAGGCCCCGTGCGCCGTCCAGCCCTGGATGTTGGAGGTCCAGGTGATGAGCGCCTCACCGTCCCAGAAGCCAATGGTTTCGCCGTACCAGCGCGCCACGTCGGGACCGAGGCGCGGCACGGCGCCTTCCATGTTGAAGCGGCGGCCGACATGGATGTCGGTGATGAAGTTGCGCGCGACGCCCGTCCGCACCTGCACGAACTGCGGCGTCGCCAGAATGAAGTGCGGCTGCACGGCGGTGGCGAGGTAGTACCAGCGCCGCATGAAGCCCTCCGGCCAGCAGTACTGCGCGGACCATTGCGGCGCGCCCGAATTGCCCTGGTGGTAGAGGTCCTGGACGAGGCGCGTCTGGTACTCGGGAGTCAGCAGCGACAGGATGGTCGGCACCTGGTTGACGAGCATCATGCTGTACCAGTTCTCCAGCATGTCGGACGGCATGTAGCGGCCGGTCCATTCGGCCGGCAGCTTCACTTCGCCCTGGGCGGCTGGGCCCTTGCGGCGGCGTGCTTCCTCTTGCAGTGCTTCGTAGTGGGCCTGCGCGGTGGTGAACGCGTACGGGCTGACGATGGCCTCGCGCGGATAATCACGACTGCAATCGCCCCAGGCTGCTGACTTCGGCGGATCGCTGCCGATGACCGGCATGAACACCGGCGTCAGCCCACCGCGCTGCGCCTCGATGGCCTGCGGGCTGTTGCATCGAAAATAGCGCGGGTCACTCCAGAGCGCGCGGTCCTGGTAGAAGTCCTTCGAGGTGAAGAGATCGACTGCGAGCGGCTTCACCTTCGGTGGCGTGGCACCGTCCCAGGCGGAACCGACCAGGAGCGGGTCACTCCCCGCGTTCGCACCACGTCGCAGGGGCATGATCATGGCGCCCACGAAGGGATACCTGCGCATCTCTTCGGTGAACCGCTGGAGATCTTCAGGGCGCGGGTTCGCCGGGTCCGCCAGGCGCGCGGGAACGCGCAGCGAGACAGCGAGCGGCGCGCCGCGGCCCACACTCTTGAATCCAGGGTCGGCGACCTGCTGGGCTTCGCTGTGCGCGCCGAAGAACGCGGCGACGAGCAACACGGCGAAGGCGGCACGCGGGCGGCTGAGCGGCATGCGGGGGCGTCCTGGATCGACGATTCGGGGCCTTATGCGTGACACGCCCCGGCAGTGTCAAGGACGGCTAACCCCGCGGGCGCGATCGGTCGATCGCTTTAGGACATACCGCCGAAGATCCGCCGGCACGCCCCGCTGCCTGGCGGTGTAGTCGAGCAAGCCGCGGCCTGCGCGAAGCGTGCCGTTCGACGCGCAACAGCCGCACTCTGGCGCGGCCCAACCGCCACTCGGCGCACTGAAGCATCGAAGCACCGACACGCATTAGACTCGCACCCCTATCGATCGAGGGGGTCGCATGTCGACAACCGATTCCCGCCCCGCCACCTTCCGGCACCTCGCCTTCATCCTCGGGTGCATCTGGATCGGCATGGTGCTGACCCTCCTGCTCCGGCAGCTCTCGGGGCTGCTCACGGAGCGGGACTTCACGCCGGAGCTCGTCGCGCCGATCCGCTTCATCACGCTGCACTTCTGGCTGCCCTGGTTCGCGATCGCGCCGCTGGTCGCCGCGCTCGCGAAGCGGCTGCCGATCCGGCCGGAGCGCTGGATCTGGCCGCTCTGCGCCAACCTGCTCCTGTTCCTGGCCGTCTCGGTCGTGCACAGCCTCGGCGTCTCGTACACCTATCACTACTTCGGCGACCTCACACCTGCGATGGCCACCTACGCCCCCTGGCAGCACAGTGGTCACTTCATGTTCGGCAACAACATGTTCCTGTTCGAGGTCATCACCTACGCGGTGCTGGCCGCGAACTTCAACATGGGCAACTTCCACCAGATCGTGCGGCGCCAGGAGCTGGACGCGATCCGCCTCCGCGAGACGCTCGCGGAGCTGCGATTGCAGACGTTGCGCATGCAGATCAATCCGCACTTCCTGTTCAACTCGCTGAACGCGGTCGCCGTGCTCGTACACAAGAATGAGCCCGAGCGCGCCGTGGAGACCATCAACCGCATCGCGAGCTTCTTCCGCCGCACGCTCGATGACACGAGTGATCAATGGGTGCCCCTCCAGCGGGAGCTGGAGATGGCCGCGGAGTACCTCGCCATTGCCAGGGTGCGCTACGGCGACAGGCTGAACGTGATCCAGGAATGCGAGCCGGGCGCACAGACGGTGCAGGTGCCAGCGATGCTGCTTCAGCCGCTGATCGAGAACGCCGTCATTCACGGGATCGGTGAGAAGCCCGGCCCGTGCACGCTCGCCGTGCGCTGCCGGCGAGCGCGCGACCGGCTCGAGATCGACATCAGTGACGATGGCGCTGGCGCCGCGCACTTCCGCGAAGGCACCGGCCTCACCAACGTGCGCCTGCGGCTCCAGCAGATCTATGGTGACGATCACATGTTCGATATCCAGAGCCGGCCGAACCTGGGCACACGAGTAATGATTGCGTTCCCGATTCCCGCGCGTTCCGCCATGCGGGCGCTCGCAACATGACCCTGCGCGTGGCGATCGTCGACGATGAGCCGCTGGCGCGCGAAGGCGTGGCGCTCCACCTGCACTCGGAGCCGGATATCGAGATCGTCGCCCTGTGCGCCGACGGCGCCGAGGCCGTCCGCTCGATTCGCGAGCACGCGCCCGACCTCGTGTTCCTCGATGTGCGGATGCCCGGCCTTTCGGGCTTCGACGTGATCCGGCAGATCGGTGTGGAGCGCATGCCGGCCGTCATCTTCCTGACGGCGTACGAGCAGCACGCACTCGAGGCCTTTCGAGTCAACGCCGTCGACTATCTGCTGAAGCCGCTCGACCGGACGAAGCTTGCCGAGGCGCTCGAGCGCGCTCGCCGTGACTTCACGCAGCGAAACCTGCTGCGCCGGACGAGCGAGCTCGTCTCGTTGCTCGACCAGCTTGGGGGAGGTGGCTCGCAAGGCGCGATACGCAGCGGCCGCATTCTTGTTCGCTCGGGCGGCAACGTTCACATCCTGAAGCCGGATGAGATCACCTGGGTCGAGGCGGAAGGGGACTACGTCACGCTGCACGCCGGTGAGAAGTCCTATCTGTTACGCGAATCGCTCCGTAATATGGAAGCGCGCCTCGAACCGCATGGCTTCCGGCAGATTCACCGTTCCACGCTGGTGAGCCTGCGGCGCATCCGCGAGCTGCTGGCGAACGAGAACGGCGACTACCAGGCCGTGCTCGACAATGGCACGCGCCTCAAGGTCGGGCGCCGCTACAAGGACGCGCTGTTCGCCGCACTCGACGCCCAGGCGTAACGCGGCAGCACCACCGCATTCGCGCGCCCCGCGCGGGCTTCGGTGTTCGGGCATGCCGCCACCGTTCGCCGCACGCAATCGCCGTTAGCCGCTCCGCATCGGCTGTTCGCCGCAAAGCGCCGTGCGGGCTTTGCGCCCACGCTAGCGTCCCACCGTCCGGTCCGATGACGGCGAAACAAGATGGACATAGCCCGGCACCTCGACCCGCGGAACAAGGCGCCCTGGTGGAGGAAGAAATGGATCACCCCCGCGGCGCTGCTCACAGTGCTGCTGTCGCTGGCGGCGTGGACCTCCACGTTTCGATCGGCACTTCCGCAGGCCAGAGCGGAGTCGCTCTACATCGATACAGTCCGGCGCGGCGAGCTGCTGGTGGAAGTCCGCGCGCCCGGGAACCTGGTTCCCGTCGACCGGAAATGGCTCGCGAGCCGATCCGAGGGGCTGGTCAGGCGAGTGCATCTTCTGTCCGGCGCGGTCGTGGCCCCGGACACGCTCATCGTCGAGCTGGAGGACGCGGAGCTGCAGGCCCGGCTGAAGGATGCCGAGCTCGCCCTGCGCGTCTCGGCCGCGGAGCTGTCGCAGCTCCAGGAGCAGCTCGCCAGCGATCTCATCGTCGCGAAGTCGCAGCTCGGGCAGACCACTTCCGAGCTCGAGCGCGCACAGCTGGACCTCGATGCCTATCGGACACTGGCCGCCACCGGGATCATGTCCCGTCTCGAGTTTCAGAGGGCTGAGCTGAGCGCCGGGCAGCTGCAGGCGAGATATGAAATCGACAGGCAGTACTACGAGAGCCTGCCGAGGCTGAACGAGGCGAAGCTCAATGCAAAGCTCGCACAGCATGCCCAGGCCACCGAGAAAGCCGCGCTGTGCAGGGACCTCGTCGAGAAACTGCGGGTGACCGCCGGCATCGACGGCGTTCTGCAGAACGTTGAAGTGGAGGAAGGTCAGAAGCTCGCGGCCGGCACGATCATCGCAAGCGTCTCCCGCCTCGACACGCTGAAAGCGGAACTGCGTGTGGAGGAAGGCCAGGCGCGCGAAGTTGCGGTCGGACAGATGGCTGTTCTTCAGATCAACGGCGTAACCGTACGGGGGAAGGTCAATCGCATCAACGCCGCGGTGCAGAGCGGGACGCTCGCTGTCGACGTCATCCCGGAGGAACCGCTGCCCCCGGGAGCGCGGCCGGACCTGAGGGTCGAAGGCACCGTGCGCATCGACAGCCTCACGAACGTCCTCTTCATCGGCAAACCGGTCGAGCTCGGGCGCACGCCGGAGGCGAGCGTCTTCGTCGTCGAAGGCGACACGGCCAAACGCAGGCACATCCGGCTCGGCAGGCGATCCGCGGCCAGCGTGCAGGTGGTGTCGGGCCTCGAAGAAGGCGAGAAGGTCATCCTGTCGGATGTCTCGGCGTGGTCCGGGGCGGACGCTCTCGAAATACTCTGAAACCCGAAGGGGAGTGGAATGCAGGACCTGGGCAAACCGCTGCTGTCGCTCGAAGGTGTGACGAAGACGTTCCACACCGACAAGGTGCAGACGGACGCGCTCGCGGACATCGACCTGAAAATATACGAGGGAGAGTTCGTGACGATCGCCGGCCCCTCCGGCTGCGGCAAGTCGACCCTCCTCTCGATTCTGGGGTTGCTGGATTCACCCACCGCGGGCCGCTACTTCATCCATGAGATGGCGGTGGAGAGGCTCGCGCACGCCGCCCTCGCCCGCGTCCGGAACGCCGAGATCGGTTTCGTCTTCCAGGACTTCAACCTCATCGGCGACATGACGGTGTTCGAGAACGTCGAGCTTCCGCTGACCCACCGAAGCCTGTCTCGCGCGGAGCGACACGATCGCGTCATGGAATGCCTCGCGAGTGTCGGCATGACGGATCGCGCCGAACACTTTCCCGCGCAGCTCTCCGGAGGCCAGCAGCAACGGGTCGCCGTGGCCCGCTCGGTCGTCGGCAAGCCATCCGTTCTGCTTGCGGACGAGCCCACGGGCAACCTCGACTCCGCAAACGGCGATGCGGTCATGAAGCTGCTCTCGGATCTGAACGAGAAGCAGAAGGTAACCCTCTGCATGGTCACCCATGATTCACGGTACGCCAGCACGGCCGGCCGTACGGTGCAGCTGTTCGACGGCAGGATCGTTGCCGATGAGCGGCGGCGCCCGGTGGCCTGAATGAGGTTGCGCGCATGAGGGCCCTTCTGCGCGATATCGCCTACACCTGCCGGCGACTGGCGCGACAGCCCGGAGCCTCCCTGGTCATCATCGGCACGTTGGCTGCGGCCATCGGCATCAACACGGCCGTCTTCTCTGCATTCAACAATGTGGTGATGAAGAAGCCGCCGTACGACAGCGACGGAAGCCTCGTCGTGCTGAACCAGCACCAGAAGCTGCGGGGCACGGACGTGCCTTTCTCCGTGCAGGAAGTGAGGGACTACAGAGAGCAGCTGCGGAACGTCCGAGACATCGTCGAGTATCACACCATGTCCTTCACCGTGCTGGGTGAAGAGCGGGCGACCAGGGTCTCCGCCGGCGTGGTGTCCAACAATTTCTTCACGGTCCTCGGCATCACGCCGGTCATCGGCCGCGCGTTCACTCCGGACGATGAGTCCAGCGGCGCCGAAGCCGTGGTGATGCTGAGTCACGATTTCTGGATGAAGCAGTTCGGCGGTGAGCGGAACGTCACGGCGCGATACCTGAGCATGAATGACAGGACACATCGGGTGATCGGCGTGCTGCCCCCGTACGCGCAGTTCCCGGATCGGAACGACTTGTACATGCCGACCACCGCGTGCCCGTTCAGATCGAGCGAGGCCGTGATCGGGTCGCGCCAGGCCAGGATGGTGAGCGTGATCGGCCGTCTCGCGCCGGGGGCCTCTGCGGCCAGTGCAGTGACGGAGGTGTCGAACGTCGCGTCGCGGATGCATCAGACGTACCCGCAAAGCTACCCGTCGGAGGCGGGATTCTCGACCTCCGTGACGTCGATTCATGAACAGATGTCCCGCCAGGCGAGGCCGACGTTCCTCATACTCTTCGGCGCAACGCTTCTCGTGCTGCTGCTCGCCTGCGCCAACGTCGCCAACCTGCTCGTCACTCAGCAGTTGCAGCGGCGCAAGGAGCTGACGGTGCGCATGGCCGTCGGCTCGAGCCGCGGCCGCATCATCCGCATGCTCGTCACGGAAAGCGTACTGCTGACTCTGGCAAGCGGAGCGGTGGGCCTGGTGCTGGCCTACGCGGCACTCGGGAAGCTCTCGGAGCTCGCTGCCCGCTTCTCGCAAAGGGCGGCCGAGATCTCGATCGACGCAAGCGTGCTCGCCTTCGCGCTTGGCGTCTCCATCCTGACGGGCATGGGGGTCGGTCTTCTGCCGGCCCTGTCGAGAAGCAGCATCGTCACTGCGCTACGGGAAAGCAGTGACAGATCCACGGCCCCCGAGCACAGACAGAACCTGCGAAAGATCCTGGTGGCGAGCCAGGTCGCCATCACGTTCGTGTTGCTGGTCAGCACGGGGTTGATGACTCGAAGCATCCTCGAGCTGCAGGAGCGCGACCTGGGGTTCAACCCGGAAGGGATGGTCGTCGCCCGGATGGAGCTGAACTGGAGCAAGTATCGGACGCCGGAGCTGCAACGAGACTTCCTGCGCCGCGTCGAGCGGGAGATCGCCGCGCTCCCGGATGCCGGTGCCGTGGCCATTGCATCCACGTACCCGCTGGATGGCGCGGCGGAGACCAACCCGGACGATCGCGTGGACATCGTCGTTCGAGGCAGCACGGATCAGGATGCCGGCGCGCGCAGTCCGGTCATCCTCCGCAGGGCGACACCTTCGTACTTCGCGACGCTCGAGGTCCCCGTGCTGGAAGGGCGAACGTTCACCGTGGACGATGACGAGCGCTCCGAGCGAGTCGTCGTGGTGAACGAGCGTATGGCGACCGCGCACTGGCCCGGCGGCAACGCGATCGGCCAGTCGGTGTCGGCGGACCAGGGGAGGAACTGGCACAAGGTCATCGGGATCGTGGGCAACGAGAGGCGGTACACCCTCGCGGAGGACGTGAAACCACAGCTCTACGTGCCCTTCGCACAGGCTCCCTCGGGGACCTTGAACGTGCTGATCCGCAAATCCGGCCCGGCGAGCCTGCTGGACCGTCAGATCGGGCGCGTCGTGCATCAGCTCGACCCGGAGCAGGCGGTCGACGGCATCCGGTCACTGGAGCAGCTGCTGGAGAATGCGATCTCTTCGCCTCGCCTCATCGCCGTGCTGCTCGGTGCATTCGGCGGGGCAGCGTTTCTGATCACGCTGGCCGGCATCGCGGGCCTGGTTGCCTACTCGGTCAGCCTTCGTACGCGCGAGATCGGCATTCGCGTTGCGCTCGGCGCGCAACGCCACGAAGTCATCTGGATGGTGTTGCGGCAGGCCATCGTGCTGACCCTCGCCGGTCTCGTGTTCGGCTGCCTGGCGTCCGTCATCGCAGGAAACGTGCTCGCCGCCAGTCTCTACCAGGTCGGCAAGTACGACCCGCTGACCCTCGGCACTGTCACGATTCTGGTCGTTGTCGCCGCAATCGCGGCAGCCTTTCTGCCGGCTCGCAGGGCAAGTGCAGTGAACCCGCAAGTGGCCATCCGCAGGCTCTAGAGGTTTCCGGGGCAGCGGCGTGCCCCGCAGGCGCATGACGCAGCTGTCCGAGCTGTGCCGCTCACTTTGCATCGATGTGCCGTGCGCACACGCTTGTGCGCGACCCGGCATCCGCGTCCCAAGTGGATGACACAGCGAGAGCTGTTCGCGACATCTGTCCTTTTGTTCGGACAATCCGCACGCCCCTCATTCGCCGCGCGGAGACGTAGCGAAACGGCGACAACGTCGGTGCCCGCTCCATCGTGCGATCGTCCGCTCTCGGGAGCGGCGGCGTCGCTGCTGACGCCCACGCGGCGCTTCCGTGCCGGCGTTCCGCACGCTTCCGACAACTGACGAAACGACGAATGACGATTGAATCGCAAGGTGGCTTCATGAATGACAGCACTCGCGGCCCGGCAATGCGCGCCGCGCAGGGATGGTTGCTGGCCGTTGCAGCGTGCTTCACGCTGGCGGCCTGTGGTGGCGGTGGCTCGAGCAGCGCAGATTCGTCGCCGAACCCTCCCGCTGGCGAAGTGCCACCGCCCAGCGCGCCGCCCGCACCTGCACCCCCGCCTGATCCAGCACCCGATCCCACGCCGCCGCCGCCACCGCCACCGGACCCACCACCTCCGGCTCCGCCGCCGAGCCCGCCGCCGGAAACACCCGCGGCACCCAAGAGCGCCAAGCGTGGCATCGCGTACGACCTCGCGAACCCCAGCGACCTTGCGGCGCTCTCGCCTGGCGTCTCCTGGTGGTACAACTGGGCGCTCAGACCGGCGAACAGCGTGCCCGCCGACTATCGCAGCCGCTACGGCATGGACTACATGCCGATGCTGTGGAACGGCAACTTCAACGACGCCACCGTCGAGACCTTTCTGAAGGCCAATCCGTCGATCAAGTTCCTGCTGCTGCTGAACGAGCCCAACCTGGTCGATCAGGCAAACCAGACTCCGCAGCAGGCCGCGCAGCTGTGGCCCCGTTACGAGGCCATCGCCGCGCGCACCGGCGTGCAGCTCGTGGGCCCTGCCATCACGTGGGGCACACTGCCGGGTTTCTCCGACCCGGTCGTCTGGCTGGACGCTTTCTATGCCGCCTACCGGGCGGCGAACGCGGGGCGTGATCCGCGCATCGATTACATCGCGTTCCACTGGTACGACTACGGTCTCAACGGGCAGCTCGACCGCCTCACCAGATATGGCAAGCCGTTCTGGGTGACCGAGTTCGCCAACTGGCACAGCGGCAACGACGGCGCGCAGATCGATAGCGTCGCCAGACAGAAGGCGCAGATGACCGAGATGGTCGCCGTCTGCGAAAGCCGCAGCGACGTGTTCCGCTATGCCTGGTTCACCGGGCGCTGGCCCGACGAAGCCACGCGACACACCAGCCTGCTGGCCGGCACGGGCGAGCTGACCGAGCTCGGCCGGCACTATCTCGATCAGCCGTACTGGGTCAGCGCCTGGGGCGCTTCACCCCAACGCGTCAGCGCAGCCTTCGACCAGCAGACGCTACGACAGATCGTGCGGACCACTGTGGGCGGTGATGCGGTGCGCATCCGCTTGTCCAATGTGTTCGGGACACAGCCCGTCACGGTGAGCAATGTGCAGATCGCCCGGCACAGTGGTGAAGCTTCGGTGGATGCAAGCACGAGCCGCGCGCTCACCTTCGGCGGCCAGCCAACCGTCACCCTTCCGCCGGGCGGCGAAGCGTACAGCGATAGAATCGCGTTCAATGTGCCGGCACAGAGTGATGTGGCGGTCAGCTTCTATCTGCCGAACGCCACGACGATTACGACTGGCCAACCCGCCGGAGCGCGAGGCACCTACGTGACAGCCGGCAATGTCAGCGGCAACGCCAAGATCACTGTCACCAGCCAGACTCCGAGCTACCAGCTGCTCACCAATGTGGATGTGCAGGGAAACACGCTGCTCGGCAGTGTGGCGACACTCGGCGCCTCCATTACTGCGGGCGTTGGCGCGAGTGACGCAGACCAGAGCTGGCCCAGCGCGCTCGCCGCACGGTTGAGTGAGTCGGGCCTGACCGTGGGCGTGCTCAACCAGGGTATCAGCGGCAACAGCTCACTCGTCGATGACGCCGGCCCGAGCGCGGAGAACCGCTTCGAGCGCGACGTGCTCCGTCAGACCGGCATTCGCTGGGTCATCTACTCCGACGAACCCATCAACGATCTGCGCCGCAGTCCGCAGCCGAGCTCTGCGCAGCTGATTGCGCCGCTCCAGCGCATGATCGCAAAGGCTCATCGGCGGCAGGTGAAGTTCCTGTGCTCGACGCTCACGCCCTACGAGGGCGACCCGAGCTGGAGTGCCAGCCAGGAGACGGTGCGCCAGCAGTACAACGCCTTCGTGCGCAGCAAGGACAGCGGCTGCGACGGCGTCGTCGACCAGGACAGGGCCACGCGCGACCCGGCGAACCCGACGAAGTACCTGCCCCTGTATGACTCGGGCGACCATCTGCATCCGAACGCCGCGGGGCACCGGGCCATTGCCGCCTCCGTCGACCTCAACCTCTTCGTGGCCGAATGAGGGCGGATGTGACCGAAGCGTTCAAGTCACACGAGCGCTTTGCGGGGCCGCGCCAGGGCGCGTCATCACCAATGGGAACCTGCAGTACAGCCGGCAAAAGTCACGTCCAAAAAAGCGCTGCAGGCGACTTTTTCCAATCGAGCTAGCGCAGGATGTTGACCTTCGCGAGGTCGACGAGCTCACCGGCGCGCCCGTCGAGGACGGCCTTGACCATGAACATGCCGAACTTGCGCCCCTCGTCGAAGGTCGTCGCCGGCGGCATCACGAGCTCCTGCCGGGCGCTGACCACATCGAGAAGTGCAGGCCCGTCGTGCCGAAGCACTTCCTGGACGGCAGCCTGAACGTCCTGCGGCTGCTCGACGCGCACGCCCCGGATGCCCATGGATTGGGCCATCAGCGCGAAATTCGGATTGACGAGATCGCAGCCGGTGTCGAGAAAGCCGGCGGCTTTCATCTCGAGCTCCACGAATCCCAGCGTGCCGTTGTTCAGCACGATGACTTTGACGGGCAGCCTGTTCTGCAGGAGTGTCACGAGCTCACCCATCATCATGCTGAAGCCGCCGTCGCCTGAAAGCGCGATCACCTGGCGCTTCGGGAACGCGGCCTGGGCACCCACGGCCTGAAGCATGGCGTTGGCCATCGAGCCGTGATTGAAGGAGCCGATGAGCCGGCGGCGGCCGTTCATCTTCAGGTAGCGGGCCGCCCAGGCCACCGGCGTGCCGACGTCGCACGAGAAGATCGCATCATCATCGGCCACCTCGCTCACGATGCGATTCAGGTGCTGGGCGTGGACGTGCCTCGTGCTCGGCCCGCTCTCCCCCAACGCGTCGAGCTCGGCGCGGGCCTTTCGATAGTGCGCAAGCGCTTTGTCGAGATGGCTGGAGCTCTGCCTCTCGTGAATGAGCGGGAGCAGCGCGTTCAGCGTGTCGCGCACCGTTCCGAGCACACCGAGATCGAGGTCACAACGGTTTCCCAGCGCAGCGCTCCGGATATCGACCTGCGCCACGCGTGCCTCGTCCGGAAGGAACTGGCGGTACGGAAAGTCCGTCCCGAGCATGAGGAGCGTGTCGCACTCCTTCATCGCGTGGTAACCGGACGCGAAGCCGAGAAGCCCTGTCATGCCGACATCGAAAGGGTTGTCGTACTCGAGATACTCCTTGCCCCGCAGCGTGTGCACGATGGGCGCCTTCAGCTTGCGGGCCAGCGCGACGACATCGTCATGCGCACCGGCGCAGCCGGCTCCGCACAACAGCGTCACGCGAGCTTTGTCGTTCAGCAGGCCGGCGAGGCTTCGCAGCTCGTCGTCGTTGGGCCTCATGATCGGCGGCGACGGAAACAGCCACGTTGGAGCCGGGCTCGCCAAAGGCCTCAGCGCGACGTCGCCCGGGATGACGACGACAGCCACACCTCTTTCGGAGACGGCGACGCGAATCGCACGCGACAGGATCTGCGGCAGCTGATCTGCGCTGCTCACGAGCTCACAGTAGTGGCTGCACTCCTTGAACAGACTCTCGGGGTGGGTGGCCTGGAAGAAATCTATCCCGATCTCGCTGCTCGGGATGTGAGCCGCGATTGCGAGCACCGGCGCCCGACTGCGGTGTGCGTCGAACAGCCCGTTGATCAGGTGCAGATTGCCGGGGCCGCAGCTGCCAGCGCAGACCGCCAGCGTGCCGGTGAGTTGAGCCTCTGCCCCAGCCGCAAAAGCAGCGCCCTCCTCGTGGCGAACGTGGATCCAGTCGATGGCCTTCAGCCGTCTCAGCGAATCACTGAAGGCGTTCAGCGAGTCCCCTACCACGCCATAGATGCGCCTGACGCCCGCGCGCGCGAGCGTTTCCGCCATGTAGTCCGCTGCTGTTCTGCTCACCTTGGGACTCCTGGTGAAATGTCATCGGAAAGAACCAGAGAACGGGCCGCCGCGGCGCGGGTTTCCCGGGCGTGTCGTGAGCGACAACTTGAGCTCATCGACGAGAACCTTTGAGCATCGGCGTGAGTCCTCGGGCCTATGGGTTGACCTTGCCGGTCGCCAGGGTTCCGATGGCGAAGGCCAGCCCGGCGGCCGCGCTATGCGCTGCGGCGCGCGCATCCTCCACCTGCGCTTCGGCTTGTGCGACGGCGTTCTCCTCCGTCGCCAGATCCGTATAGGTTCCGACGCCTTGTTGATATGAGCGCAGCGCCCCGTCGTACGCCGTGCGCGCGGCCCGCACGACGGCCTCTGCGGCCTCGTGCTCCGCGAGGCTCGTCATGAGGTCGTTGTGCGCTGTCACCACTTGATTGGCGGCGACATCACGCGCGGCGGCGAGTTTGGCCTCAGCCTCCCGCACCCTGGCTTTGGCCGCAGCCACACGGCTCGCGCGCTCGCCACCATCGAACAACGGCATCTCGAACGACAGCAGGATGTTTCCTCCGGGCTTGTTGACACTCGAAAAGGGTTGGTCATCCGAGCTCACGCTCCCGGCGTTCTGGAATGCGCTGCCGCCGAGCGCGATCACCGGGCGATGAGAGCGCTCCTCCGTTTTGAGTGCGGCCTCCGCCGAATCGATGATACCGAGGGCCGCGATGACATCCGGGCGATGCGTGAGCGCTTCGCGAATCGCGATCCCCACGTCCTGCGCAGGTGCCGGCGGCAGAGGCACCTCGGAGCTGTCCGCGATATCGAGTGGTGTCTCGGCCGGGATACCCAGTGCGGCGATCAGATTCGCGCGGGCCGTCGCCTCCGCGCCCTCCGCCCGCGTGACGTTGAAGCGCGCCTGCGCCGTCTGCCGCTCCGCCTGAGACACGGCGACGATGGTTGCAAGTCCCCGCGCGCGTTTCGCGGTGGCAGCGTCCTGACTGACGAGCGCGGTGCTCAGCGCTTTTCGCGCGGCCTCGAGCCGGCCGCGTGCCGCGCCCAGGTTGTAGTACGCCTGCGAGACCGAGAGCACCAGCTTCTGATGGGCCGACGTGAACGACACGTTCGCGACGAAAGACTCCGCGCGCACCGCCTCGAGTTTTGCGTCGCGTTGCCCGAAATCGAACAGCAGCCATTTGACGGCCAGCACGGGAATGAGCTGGCGCGTATCGGAGATGAAGAAACCCTCGGGAACCAGGTTCTTGGGCACGGGGAGCGGCGTGTGCTCGAATCCCCCGATCGCTTCCAGCGTCAGCCTGGGGAGGTACGTGCTCTCCACGAGGCCGATCGCCGCCGCCGCCGCGCGCGCCGCCTCCCAGGCGGCGCGCGTATCGGGGTTGCTCCGCTGAGCCAGATCGATCAGCGCCGCCAGGTCGTAGCGCTTGTGCAGCTCGATCGGCTGAGTGCTCTCCCGGGAGAGCGCGCGTTCCCCAGCCCCTTCAGGAATCGGCCATGGCCGATCCGGGCTCGGCGGCGCCTGCGCGCGCACGGTCCCCGACAGCATTGCTGTAGCGATGGACGCAACGGCCACGGCCCGTCTAATCCGTTGCGGATGCCACATCGCCGATTTCCGATTTCAGTTGCTCGACAGCACGTCGGGCGATGCGCCCGCGCGTCCCGGGACTCGGGTCGTCGGGAAGCTCGACATCGGGGACGTCGGGCAGCTTCTCATGCCGTGCCATACGATCCGCGGAAGTCTCCATCCAGTCGCCAAGCTGCGTGAGTGCTTTCGCATTGCTCTCGAGAAAGACGGGCTGCGCCGTCGCGACGAACGTCGCTCCGGCCATGCGCTCCACAGCGGCGAGTGCCGGTGCCGCGCCAGCGTCCGGCTCGGATGTCGTCAGCAAGCGAAGCTCGAGGGAGCTGAGCGCCCGAAAGTGCTCCGCTTTCGTCAATGCCTGCGCCACACGTGTGCGCGCCTCTGCGGCGTTCTCCTTGAGAACCCTCGCGAGAGAGTGCATCGCTTCGGACAACGCGCTCCGCAAACCCGTCCGCGCCGACTCCGGCCACAGCGAGGTGAATACGATAGTGATCAGGACGTTGCCCAACACGATGCCCACGACCCGGTCTCGCAGCACAGTCAGGTCCGTCGCTGGGCTGTAGTCCTGGAGGATCCCGAGGAAGAACGCGAAAGCGATCTGCAAGCCGGCGTACGCCAGGATCTCGCTGCTCGTCGCGATCCAGGCCGCACCGAGCGAGACGAGCGCGATCAGGATGGAGAGCTGTCCGATATCCGTGAAGTGGGGCAGGACGAAGACGATGCACAATCCCGCAATCACCCCGCCGATCAGGGCACCCGAGAGCCTGAGGATGAGCTTGTGCACCGTCTCGCCAAGGCTTCCGAGCGCAACGAAGAAACACGTGACGATGGCTGTGCGGATGCCAGGCCAGTCGAGGAGCGTGTAGATCGCGTACGAGGCCATCACGGCGAGCGTCGTCTTGAGCGCGAACTGCCAATGGCTGGGGTTCGTGAATGCATCGGGAACGAAGAGCGCCCGCCTGACTTTTTCGTGGCCGGGCGGCTGCGACGCGCCACCGGACCTTTCGCCCTGCGCGAGCACGTTCTGCAGATTGAACAGACTGTCGGTCAACGCCAGAACAGCCGGCGACGATGCGGTCTGGTCCGGCGTGCCTGCCGACTCATTCAATTCAGTCCGCTCACGCGTCGAAGCGCGCTCGGAGGAAACAGGATCTGCGCCGTCAATGATCCGCAGACAGGCCCCCACCTGTGATGACCACACCTCACGGATGCGCGCCGGCAAGGTCGCCGGCACCACTTCAAGGATCGTGAGCGCATCGAGCAGGCGGACGATTGCGTCATTTCCGATGCGAACGGGCTGGTCGTCTTCCCGCTCCGCGGCTCGCTTCGCCTCCAGCAGGGGGACCAGGGTGCGGCGCCACTGCGGCAGTGGGCGCAGGAAGTCCTCCTGAATGAGTGCGTCCTTCAGCTCCTGCAGGACCTTCCGGACGGCCCGTCGAACCGTGACCTGAATGTCATGGCCGAACAGCGCATGCATGACCACCGTGATGGCAACCGGCACGGCCGCAATGACCCATATCCACAGCGTGGCTCGGGTGAACACCTCGGTGCTGGGCACATCGTCGATGAGCGAATGCAACAGCACGATCACGAAGCCGGCGAGATATGTGAGCTCGCCCAGCGCAAAAGTACGAGTCGTGTACATGGCGATGAAGGTCATGAGCGCCATAGCTGGAATGCGCAGCGCGGGCTCGTCCAGGTCCACGAGCGACAGTCCCAGCGTCACGAGGACCGCGAGCGTGACTGCGGCGAGCCCGCCGATGCCCGATGTCACCGTTGCGCTTCTGTCGTCCTTGCTGATGAGAAAGACGATGTACGCCATGTAGGCGGCTTCGGGAATCCGGAAGGTCATCGCAATGGCAACCGTCAGGGTGGTCGCGATCGCGATCCGTGACGAGGCCTCCCAGCGGCCTTCGCGCGGCGCCAGCTCGGCGGCGAGGATTTCGGAGATGCCAGACCCGCCGGGGCTAGAGAACGCCGTCATGATGCACTTTGACCGATGCGGTCATCCCCACGTGCATGGCCTCGGGCGGCGGGCGATCGAGTCGCACCCACACCGGGAAGCGCTGCGCGACGACCACCCAGTTGAGATCACGGCCCACCACCGGGAGCCCGGGACCATCCGGACCCGCGGATTGCACGCCTGCACCGAGGCTCTCGACCCGTCCTGCTAGCGCGACGTTGCTCGAGGCCATCGTCCATACGGTTGCGCGATCGCCCACAGCGATGCGCGGCAGCTCCGTTTCCCGAAAGTCCGCGATCGCGTACCACGCATCGGACTTGATCAGGCTGAAGAGCGGATGCCCCGCCGACGCGAACGTGCCTTCGGCAAACTGCAAGCCGACGACGCGACCGGTGAACGGCGCCGTGAGCGTGGTCAGGCGCAGATTCCGGGCCGCATTGACTTCGGCCGCCTCCGCGCCTTCCAGCTGCGCTTCCAGACTTGCCGTATCACCGACAGCCTGGCGGGCTTCGGTGGCACTCTTGGTGAGGGCGTTCAGAACCGCCTGCGCGGACGCCGCATCGGTGCGCGCTTCGTCGAGCTGCTGTTGCGTGACATAGCCGGGCGCCACCAGAGGCTCGAGCCGCCTCACGGTCTGCTGGGCGTACTGAAGCTGATCCCGCGCCTTGCGGACCTGGCTTTCCGCCGCTTCCACGCCGGAGCCTTGTGAGACGACCTGCCGTCCGGTGAGCGCGATCTGCGCTCGCAGAGCGGCGACCTGCGCGCGCGCCTGCCGCAGCTGCAGCTCGTACGGCACCGGATCGATCATGATCAGCGGCGCGCCCGCCTGCACCTCCTGTCCATTGGAGATGAGTACCTTCACGATGCGCCCGCTGATCTCGGGAGCCATCTCGGCGCTGTAGGCGAAGATCCGCGCATCATGCGTGCGCGGCCGCCGATCGATGACGATGACGACCAGGGCGGCCAGGACCACCGCCGCCCCGAAGGCGAGCGCTGCGATGACCTTGCCTCTCAGGGTGACGCGCTTGCTCATGGGCGCCGTCTCACGCGAGCCATGCGAGCCACAAGGCAAACGTGACCGCGCAGGCAATCGAGAGGATCACGGCGAACGGTATCGGGATCTCCTCGAGAAGCCCCGTTGCCTTGAAGATGGCGCGTACGACGAAGGCTGCCGCGATGCCGCCCAACGCGCAGATCATCCAGGAGGGAAAGTACGAGCCGAGGATGTTTCGGGACGGCGCCCTGCTGCACCCTGCGAGCAGACTCAGGGTGACTGCCGCAAATCCACCGCGGACAGCCATTCCGACCGGCCATGCAAGGCGCTCGAGACACCCGGAATGACAGCCGGCAACGACGGTCCCGCGCGGGCGGTTGCCTTCGCCCGTCACGAAGACTCTCTGGTTGCGATCGAACGATGAGAAGCCGGATGTGCGCCCGCACGTCATGCGGGTGCTTCCGCGGCGCAGGGCGAAGTGCCTCTCGTGAATGGGTCGACCGCAGCGTGCTTCACGGTCCGTGGCTCCTGCTTTGCGCCCCGCCGATCATCGCCGTTTCGCGTCGCGTGGACATTTCGTCGCGGGCCCGGCCACGTACCATCTGTCATCTGCGCGATAACGGATGTAACGCGAGCGCGCGGTGTGTCCGACCAGCGAAGAGTCCGCGGGTCACCCGACTTGACCGAGGCGGTCGGGCGGGCGGGGTACCTGCCGTGGCAGGGATGGCCGCGGCAGCGAGGGATGAAGCGCGCAACCGTGGGGTGTCTGGCAGACGCATGGTATAGGAGGACGCGCGGAAACATCCTCCCGATGAATCACACGAGCCGAGCCCATGATCTCACCGGACAATGTCATTCCTGACGGCATCTCTCGCCGTCGTGGCGGCGGCCTGCAGGCCATCGTCGCAGGCGGCCTCACGGCCGGCGCACTCGACATCACCTACGCATTCATCATCTGGGCCCTGCGTGGCGTCGCGCCGATCCGGATTCTTCAAAGCATCTCGGCTGGACTCCTGGGCCGGGAGGCGGCACTGGCCGGCGGCCTCTGGACGGGTGCCCTCGGGCTGCTGCTGCATTTCGCGATCACGCTCGTGATGGCCACGTTTTATTACGCCGCCGCCACGAGGATCAGGCTGCTCGTAGAGCGGGCCCCGGCATGCGGAATCGCGTACGGCCTTGGCCTGTACGCCGTGATGAACTACGTCGTGCTGCCGCTCTCCGCGATCGGACGCGGCGGAGGTGCGCCGGTGTACGCCGTCATCACGGACGTCCTCTCGCACATGTTCTTCGTCGGGCTGCCCATTGCCCTCTTCACCCGAAGAGGCCTTCGCGCCGGCTGACCCGGGACCGCGTTCGGTCAGCCGACGCCGCGAACGCCACACGGGACGACTGATCGGCGCTGCGCGCACGCGCGCAATCGCCGTCCGATACGGCTGGCTTCTCCAGCGGGCGCGCGTGCCCGCTACGCTCCGCCGACGAAATACCCGGTCATCTGATAGCCGAAGAGCACGAAGCCGGCACACATGATGATGACGTTGGCGGCATAGGCCCCGCGGCTGAACGTTCCGGTTCGCCGCCAGAGCTGAAACGCCACGAGGATGAGTGCGAGCGCGGCGAACTGCCCAAGCTCCACGCCGAGATTGAACGCGAGGATGTTGCCGACCAGCCCGTCCCGCGAAAGCGTCAGGTCCTGAAGCTTCGTGGAGAGGCCGAACCCGTGCGCAAGCCCGAAGAGGAGCACGGCAGCGCGCGGATCGATCCGCAAGCCCATGCGCTGGAATGCGCCGATGTTCTCGAGTGCCTTGTAGACGACGGAGAGCCCGATGATCGCATCCACGATATGGGCGTTCGCATGGATGCCACCCAGCACGCCCAGCAGCAGCGTGACGCTGTGCCCGATCGCGAACAGGGTGACGTAGAGCCCCACGTCCTTCAGCCGATAGAGAAAGAAAATGACCCCCGCGAGGAACAGCAGGTGGTCGTATCCCGTGACCATGTGCTTGGCGCCGAGATACACGAGGGGAAAGAACTGGACGCCGGAGACGGACTCCAGGTAGTCGGCATCCCCGCCCGCCACGCCGTGACCCCATGCAACGGGAACGGCGAAACACGCGACCGATGCAGCGAGACAGCGAACGGCAGACTGCCAGCCCATGATGCCCCCCAAGGCTGTTGCGAGGAAGATGACCGGACCACAGGCGAGTCACCCCGACGTTGAGTGCGCGGGAGGACCGGCCTATATACTGCGCCGATCTTATCCGGCGGAAGATCTGACCACCATGTCCGCGTCCGTCTCGCCCTTCGAAGCCCATCCGCCGAGCAGCAGGCGCCTGGTCGGCAGCATCGCCGCGGCCATCGCCGGTGCAGTCATCATCCTGGCGACGGTCGTTCTGCCCGCCGAGTACAACATCGATCCCACAGGCATCGGGCGCGCGCTGGGCCTCACGGCGTTGAACGGCCCGACGCGCACGCTCCAGATCAAAGACGTGATCGGCGGCAACGAGACGTATCGCGAGGTCGTCGTGCCCGATTCACGCGATCCCGTTCCGCTGCCGAATCCTGCGGTCAGTCAGCTGAAACCCGCAGCGGCGCGCACGGAATCGATCACGGTTCGGCTCGAACCTGGCGAGCAGACCGAGGTCAAGGCAGTGCTCGACGAGGCGCAGGTGATCCTCTACTCGTGGAAGGCCGAGGGCGGCGAGGTCTATACCGACTTCCACGGTCATGAGCCTGGCGCGGGTGACGCGTTCGTTCGCTATGAGGAGCAGCAATCCGGCCATGAGGGCCACGGCTCACTCGTCGCGCCTTTCTCCGGCGAGCACGGCTGGTTCTGGCTCAACATCGCGGAGCAGCCCGTCACGATCACGCTCGAGTTCACGGGCTATCACCGGGACGTCAAGAACTACGGTCTGTTCTGAAGCGCCCAGTGGCTCGGCGAGATTCGCTCCGAGCCTGTTCACGAATGTGCTGGATGAGCGGCGCACTGGCACGCGGTGGCCGTTGCGCTCTTCCTGGCTCCTCCTGAATCGTGGACGCAGAGTCACTGCGTCCCCACCGCTCCCACGCAGTCATGGTTCGTTTGGAGACAACCGTGCGAACCGTGACTGGCGACGTACGCAGGCGTTCAACACAGCGCCAAGACAATAGCGAAGGAAGCGGTCTCGCGCGGGGAAGTGCTTGTTTTCTCGTACGTTTGTGACGCTCAACTTGTGGACTATAGCCATCTGGAAGGCGATACTCTCCGCCACACAACGAGACCGTCATGGCAATCACAGCACGGAAAGTGGAAAGAGGACTTCCGATGGCAGAACGCACGATATATGACGAGAAGATCGAGCACATCGAACGCGACGTCACAGAGCTCAAGGCCGACGTCCGCCGCATCGACGCGAAGGTGGATGCGGTTCAGGCCAGCCTCACCGAGCATCGCATCGAGACCAAGGAGGCGATCGGTACGTTGCGCATCGAAATGAAGGATGAGATCGGCTCGCTGCGGGACGAGATGAAGGACGAGATCGGTTCGCTGAGGGGCGAAATGAAGGACGCGATCGGCGCGCTACGCGGCGAAATGAAGGACACGAGCGGCACGCTACGCGGCGAGATGCTCAGGGGCTTCGCGGATATGCACCGCAGCCGTGCCTCGCAGATGGCGTGGCTTGCCGGAACGATGATCGCGGCCGTGAGCGCGGCGGCCGCTGTGGCGAAGTATTTTGCGGCCTCATGATGGGCAGGCCTGCCCGATCCCGGCGACGGCGCGACAAAAATTCTTGCGAGTGTGACGCGCCGGAGCGCGCGTCACACACCAGAGATCGACGTTGGCGCCCCGCCCGTCTCTCGCCGCGCTCAGTCCTTCGCGAACCGTGCGAGCACGTCTCCGGCCCATCCCATGATCTGCTTCGAGCGAATGCGCCACTCGCCGCCAACCTTCACCACCTCGTCACGCACGTGCCCGCACCAGTGCAGGTGCGGCAGCTCCGGCGGCCGGTTGATCGTCGCCCACGCGTAGGACCGCACGACCCAATGATCCGGTCGGCCCTGCGGATCGGGGTCGAAGACGAGCTGCGCCATCTGGTGCTGGTGCCCGGGAAAATCCGGCCTCTCGTGGAACTTGAGCACGAGCTTGCGGATCTCGGCGGGCCCTCGCCTCACTTCGATCGTGCCGTCGCGCGTCTCCTCGGCGGCCTCGGCATCCTCGGTGAAGAGCGCCATGTACCCGTCGGTGTCCCCGGAATCCAGCGCCCAGCAATAACGCGCGTAGAGCTCGTGGATCGCAAGTCGATCCTCAGTGCCTGGCCCTTTCATGCTCTTTCCCCTCGATGCTGACTGCAGATGTCGGACGCGTTCGATGCGCGTGGCGCGATTCTTGTCAGATGTCTCGACCGGGCGCCACGAGGGCGCCCGGTCCGGCACTCGTCGGAAGGACGCTACCAGAAAGGGGCCGGGCCGGAACCAGCGCGCTTCGGCAGGATCGCGGCGAGACCGTCACACGGCGGGAGGTTTCCTGTGGCCCGGGGCGAGCCTCCGGCGTTGATCGACTCTCCGCCCGAGGTCGCCAGCGTCCTCGACCGTGCCAGGCTTGAATCGGCCGGCTGGCGGACATGGCCCGGAGGCATTCCCGTGAAGGCGCCGGCCATCGAAGAGAATCGGCGCAACGAGGGGGGGCGCACCCATGCAGCACGGATTCATGTCGGGTCGATCGGCCGTTCGGGTCGCGATCGGGGCCGCGTTCGCGGCATTCGCAACGCTGGGCGGTGCGCAGGAAGCACGGGCGCAGGCCTTCGCCGACGTGAAGAGCGCGCTGACCGACTATTCCAAAGCCGACATCTCACCGGGCAGGGCCTGCGAATCGCTTGCCCGATACGAGAGCAGCGACATCGCCGGGATTCAGGCGGCAGCGATTGCCGCGGAAGGAACGACTCCCGCGCATTGCCGGGTCACTGGCATGCTGAAGCCGGAAATCGCCTTCGAAGTGAGCCTGCCCGCGAGCTGGAACGGCCGCTTCTACATGATCGGCAACGGCGGGCACGCGGGTGAATCGCTGGAGGACCCCGGCCGCGTGGCCCAGCGCAATGCGGCGGTGGGCCTGGGTTTCGCGTTCGCGCAGACCAACACCGGCCATGATGCGCGCAAGGAGCCCGGCGCGTCGTTCGTCATGAGCAATCCGCAGAAGGCTATCGACTACGCCTACCGCGCGGTTCACCTCACCGCGACTACTGCGAAAGCGATTACCGCGCACTACTACGCAAAGCCTGTGGCGCGTTCCTACTGGAGCTCGTGCTCCAACGGCGGCCGCCAGGGTTTGATCGAGGCGCAACGCTACCCGGAAGACTTCGACGGCCTGGTCGTCAACGCGCCATGGGTCAGTCAGACGGGTTTCACGATCGGTGCCCTGTGGAACCAGCGAGCAGTCTCCGCGGCACCGATCGCACCCGCCAAGCTCACATTGCTTGCCGGAAAAGTGATGGAGAAGTGCGATGCCGTCGACGGCCTGAAAGATGGAGTCATCGACGACCCTCGCCGATGCGAATTCGACGCCGCGCGAGACGTGCCCGCTTGCGTATCCGGCCAGAACACATCCGAGTGCCTCATGCCCGAGGAAGCGGATGCGATCAACAGGATCTACCGCGGGCCGCAGAGCAAGGGCCGGCCGATCTTCCCCGGCTTCATGCCGGGAAGCGAAGCACCGATGGTGAGCTTCGGGAACACCCCGCCCGCGAGTGCCTGGATGAGCTTCATCGTTCCGGCGACCGCCGGCGGGCGAGCCGCCGACTTCAATCTCGCGGAGAACACCATGCGCTATCTCGTGTTCACCCCGCCCCGCCCCGACTGGGACTACACGACGTTCGATTTCGACCGCGACACGGGCGTGCTCGACGAGTGGGCCGCCAAGGCGAATGCAGACAGCACCGATCTCTCGAGATTCGAGGGCCGCGGCGGCAAAGTGCTGATGACCTACGGCTGGGCGGACCAGGTGCTGCAGCCGATGATGGGTGTGAGCTACTACGAGCAGGTGGTCGCCCGGAACGGCAGCAGGACGCAGGACTTCATGCGGCTCTTCATGGTGCCGGGCATGACGCACTGCGCGGGCGGCCATGGAACCGATCGTTTCGACGCCGTGACCGCCGTGATCGACTGGGTGGAGAAAGGCAAAGCGCCGGAATCCCTCCTGGCCGCGCGTGTGGTCGACAACAAGGTGGTGCGCACGCGGCCGCTGTGCCCGTATCCGCAGGTGGCTCGATATTCGGGGAACGGAAGCATCGACGACGCGGCGAACTTCAGTTGCGTGAGGCCGTAGCAGGCTGCAGTGTCTCGCGGCGCGCAGTGTCCTTGGCGAATCGCCGCGCCGGCTGACGCGCCTGCTCCGAGCGGGAACGCAACGGTGTGAGGACGCTCTTCCACGAACCGCAGCAGACCGGTTCGACCCCAGCCAGCTGAGCAGAAGCGCGCCGCACGACCGTGTGCGCGGACCGCGCAACTGAAGGCGAGACGGCGCGCTGTTTCAACAGACACGGATCCTGCCGGCTCGTGCAACACGATTTGAATACGAGTGCACGAGCATCGGCGCCTGCGGTGGTGTCCACCCGTGAGCTGCCCGGATGAGATCTCATCGCCTGCCGGCGGGCCGCGCCGCCCGTCATCCAACGCTTGGGGCACCGATCATGCAACTACCTCTCCAGGGCATCAAAGTCATCGACTTCACCGGAGTGCAGGCCGGCCCGGCGTGCACTCAGCTGCTGGCCTGGCTGGGGGCCGATGTATTGAAAGTGGAACGGCCCGGCTCGGGCGACGTCACGCGCAACCAGCTGCGCGACGTGCCGAACCTGGACGCGCTCTACTTCACGATGCTGAACAGCAACAAGAGGTCGCTGGAGCTCAACACCAAGACGCCGGATGGCAAGGCGATCATGGAGAAGCTGATCCGCGCAGCCGACATCCTGGTCGAGAACTTCGGGCCCGGCGCGATGGACAGGATGGGCTTCACCTGGGAGCACCTCCACGAGCTCAACCCTCGGCTCATCTTCGGCTCCATCAAGGGGTTCAGCGAGGGCTCGCCCTACGAGGACCTCAAGGTCTACGAGAACGTCGCGCAGTGCGCAGGCGGCGCTGCTTCGACGACCGGGTTCTGGGACGGGCCGCCCCTCGTGAGCGGCGCAGCGCTCGGGGACAGCAACACGGGCATGCATCTCACCATCGGCCTCCTGGCCGCCCTGCTCGCGCGCGAGAAGACCGGCGAGGGCCAGAAAGTGTCGATGTCGATGCAGGACGCCGTTCTGAACCTGTGCCGCGTCAAGCTGCGCGACCAGGAGAGGCTGGACCACGTCGGCTACCTCGAGGAGTACCCGCAGTATCCAAACGGGAAATTCGGGCCTGCCGTGCCGCGCGGCGGGAACGCCGGCGGCGGCGGGCAGCCGGGCTGGATCCTCAAGTGCAAAGGATGGGAGACCGACCCGAACGCCTACATCTACTTCACGATCCAGGAACAGAACTGGGCGCGGACCTGCGATGCGCTCGGCAAGCCGCAATGGAAGGACGACCCGGCCTACAACACGGCCCAGGCGCGCCAGCCGCATCTCTTCGACATCTTCGCGGAGATCGAGAAGGAGCTCGCCAGCAAGACCAAGTTCGAAGCGGTCGACCTGCTGCGGAAGTTCGAGGTGCCTTGCGCTCCCGTGCTCTCCATGAAGGAGATCGCCAACGACCCGGCCCTGCGAGCGAGCGGCACGATCGTCGAGGTGCAGCAGGAGAAGCGCGGCCCCTACCTCACCGTCGGGTGCCCCATGAAGTTCTCCAGCTTCACGCCGAAGATCACCGGGGCTCCGCTGCTCGGCGAGCACTCGGAGGAGGTGCTGACCGAGCTGGGCTATGACGCGAAACAGATCGCGCGCCTGCGCGCGCAGAAAGTCATCTGAGGGGGGTACGTCCATGAACGCGACGAGCGCTCCCATCACGAATGGCTTTCATCTGGTCGTCGACGCGCTGAAGCTGAACGGCTTCGACACGATCTACGGAGTGGCCGGCATCCCGGTGACGGATCTGGCGCGGCTCGCCCAGGCCGAAGGCATTCGCTACATCGGCTTCCGCCATGAGCAATCCGCAGGCAATGCGGCGGCGATCACGGGCTACCTCACGCAGAAACCCGGCATCTGTCTCACCGTTTCGGCGCCGGGCTTTCTCAACGGCATGGTGGCGCTGGCCAACGCCACCACGAACGGCTTTCCGATGATCCAGATCAGCGGCTCGAGCGAGCGCGAGATCATCGATCTGCAGCAGGGCGACTACGAAGAGCTGGACCAGATGAACGCCGCGAAACCGTACGCCAAGGCCGCGTACCGGATCAGCGACGTGGATGACATCGGCGTCGGAGTCGCGCGCGCGATCCGGGCCGCCGTGTCCGGCCGGCCCGGCGGTGTGTATCTCGACGTGCCGGCGAAAGTGCTCGGGGCGATTCTCGATGCGAAGGAAGGCGCGAGCTCCCTGATCCGGGTCGTCGATGCGGCCCCGCGCCTGTCGCCCGCCCCGGCAGCCGTGCAGCGCGCGCTGGACGTGCTCGCCAAGGCGGAGCGGCCGCTCATCATCCTGGGCAAAGGCGCGGCGTACGCGCAGGCGGATGCCGACATCCGCACCTTCATCGAGAAGACCGGCATCCCGTTCCTGCCGATGTCGATGGCCAAGGGCCTGATGCCGGATGACCACCCGTTGTCCGCCGCGGCTGCGCGCTCGTTCGTGCTCAAGAACGCAGACGCGGTCATGCTGATCGGCGCGCGGCTCAACTGGCTGCTGGGCCATGGCAAGAGCCCCCAATGGTCGCCCACGGCAAAGCTCATTCAGCTCGACATCGTGCCGACCGAGATGGACAGCAATCGCGCGATCGCCGCTCCCGTCGTCGGTGACATCGGCTCTTCCATCGCGGCGCTGCTGTCGATGCTCGATACCCAGCAGATCCAGCCTCGCTCCGCGTGGCTCGCCGAGCTCGGGCCGCGCAAGCAGCACAACGTCGAGCGCATGGCGGCACACCTTGCGGCCAGGCCCAGCCCGATGGATTTCTACAGCGCGCTCGGCGCCATCAAGGGCGTGCTGGCCGACAAGCCGGATGTCTTCCTGGTCAACGAAGGCGCCAACACCCTGGATATCGCCCGCAACGTCATCGACATGCGGGTGCCACGCAAGCGCCTGGACAGCGGCACATGGGGCGTGATGGGCATCGGCATGGGGTATGCGGTCGGCGCGGCCGTCGTCAGTGGCAAGCCCGTGGTGGCCATCGAAGGTGACAGCGCATTCGGCTTCAGCGGCATGGAGCTCGAGACGATCTGCCGCTATCAGTTGCCGATCGTCGTCGTGATCTTCAACAACGGCGGTATCTATCGAGGTGACGACGTCAACCGCAGCGGCGGCCAGGACCCTGCGCCGACCGTGCTCATGAGCCAGGCACACTATGAAAAGCTGATAGAGGCCTTTGGCGGTGCCGGCTACTTCGCGGCCGATCCGGAATCACTCGCGAAGGCGCTCACGGATGCGCTCGCCTCCGGCAAGCCGTCGCTGATCAATTGCGTGATCGACCCGAAAGCGGGAACGGAGAGCGGCCACATCGGCAATCTCAACCCGCAGGACACGCTGGCGCAGAAGAAGTGACAGGTCGACCGATCTCGCCGTGCACGCTGCTGCCCTGTTTGCGGAGCGGCGCGCGGGATCGGCGACGGCAGACGGATGACTTTCGATACATAGGAGCGGCAGCTCGTGGAAGACACCTCTTCGCTCGCTGAGTCGATCCTCGACCAGATCGTCGATGCCGTCATCTATGCAGACGTCACCGGAACGATCGTGCGGTGGAATCGCGGCGCCGCCGGGACCTTCGGCTACAGCGCCCAGGAGGCCCTGGGTCAGAAGCTCGATCTCATCATTCCGCCGTATCTGCGAGAGGCTCATTGGCGGGGCTTCGACGCAGCCACGAAGACCGGCGTCATGAAGCTGCAGGGTCGTCCCACGCTGACCCGTGGAGCGCACAAGAGCGGTCAGAAGCTGTACGTCGAAATGACCTTTGGGCTCGTCAAGAGTCCGGACGGGGCCACAACGTACGGCGCCGTAGCGGTCGCTCGTGATGTGACCGAGCGTGTAGAGCAGCAACGCGCCCACCGCGATGCCCCTGCGAGTGCGTGATGGGCGAGGCGACGCTCGGCCGCCTGCTCGCTGATCCCGCGTCCGGGAACCTTGCTGTCATCGATGAAGCGACCGGCCTGTCGGTCTCTTATCGTGCGCTCGCCGATCAGGTGGAGCGCCTGGCAGCGGCCTTCGGCAATGCCGGGGCAGGCCGTGGCGATGCGATCGCACTGATTCTGCCGAATGGACTCGAGTTTCTTGTCGTGTGCCTGGCGCTGGCTCGCGCGGGCGTCATCGCTTCGCCGCTCGACCCGGCGCTGACGGAAAGCGAGCTGCAAGGCTTCATCTCCGATACGGGAGCTCGGGCCGTCGTCACCCGCGCCGATAGTGGCGCGGCCGCGGCAGCCGCAACAGGGCTCGCCGTGCCCATCTGGACACCCTCCGTCGATGCGTCCGGCCTGGTGCATCTCGAAGGAGTCGAAACCACATTGCGCGGCTCACCGGCCGAGCCAGGCGCCGAGGACATCGCGCTGTTCCTGCACACGAGCGGAACGGAAGGCAAGCCGAAAGTCGTGCCGCTGACGCATGCGAACGTGGCGCTGTCGGCGCAACACATCGCCGCACACTATGCCCTCACTCCGGCCGATCGAAGCCTCGTCGTTCTACCGCTCTTTCATGGCCATGGCCTGATCGGCGCCGCGCTCTCGACGCTCGCATCCGGTGGCACGGTGATCGTCCCGCCGCGTTTCTCCGCATCGCACTTCTGGCAATCGTTTCGCAGCCATGGTGCGACGTGGTACACGGCGGTGCCCACGATCCATCAGATTCTGCTCGAGCGCGCTGATGCAAACGATGCTCCGCGCTCCGGCGCCCGCTTCATCCGATCCTGTTCCGCGCCGATCGATCGAACGGTGGTGTGCCAGCTGGAAAAGCGCCTGGGCGCTCCTCTCATCGAAGCTTACGGTCTCACCGAGGCGAGTCACCAGGTTGCTTCGAATCCGCTTCCACCGGGTGTACGGGTAGGCGGGACTGTCGGCTTCGGGTCGGGCACAGAGATCGCGATCGTGGACTCGAACGGTCGCCATCAACCCGTGAACACCTCGGGTGAGGTGATTGTGCGCGGGCCAACGGTGATGCACGGCTATCGCGACAATCCTGACGCCAATGCCAATGCGTTCGTCGATGGCTGGTTTCGCACGGGCGACACCGGCTCGCTCGACGGCGAGGGATACCTGACGATCACCGGGCGAATCAAGGACATCATCAATCGCGGCGGGGAGAAGATCTCGCCCTCGGAGATCGAGTCCGTGCTGCTGCTGCATCCTGCGGTTGCGGAGGCCGCCGCGTTCCCGGTGCCGGACCCGAAGTACGGTGAGGACGTCGAGGCCGCCGTCGTTCTGAAGGGAGATACCGACGCGGAGGCGTTGCGATCGTTCTGCCGCGAGCGGCTCGCCAGCTTCAAGGTCCCACGGCGGATCCGCATCGTTTCCGGGCTGCCGAAGAACGCGCTGGGCAAGCTGAAACGCCGCGCTCTGACGGAGCTCTACGCCAGCGCCCCATGACCGGAATGCAGGCCGCGATCTGCGCGACGGCAACAAGATGAACGAACACACGTTGCGAGGGCGACCCGTGGTCAACCTGCTGTCACCGGATGCACGGTCGGAAAGAATCCTCGCCGTCTGGCTCGCCCTCATCGCGGGGTACGTGGACTCCTACTCCCTGCTCGCCTATGGCGTGTACGTGTCGTTCATGAGCGGGAATACGACCCAGACCGGCTCCCTGCTCGGGCAGGAAAAATGGCTGGCCGCGGTGCCGACCGCGCTCGCGATCCTGTCTTTCGTGTTCGGGTCGATCGCAGGCACCTGGCTCGCCGGCTCCCGTCTGGCGAACCCACGCAAGATCCTGTTCGGGATGATCGCGGTCGTGCTCGCAATCATCATCCTCGGGACGCAGCCCCACAGCGCGACGTTGCCTCACTGGATCAGCATTCCGCTGCTCGGTGCGGCAATGGGGATGATGAACGCGACACACTCCCACGTCGGCGCGGAGCCGTTGAGCATCACTTTCGTGACGGGCACGCTGAACCGCCTCGGGACTCACATCGCTCTCGCGCTCCGGCATGCCCCCTTGAAGGATGCTCAAGGCCCCTCGGACACGCACCTGCGCCGGGCCGGTATCGCGGCGAGCGTCTGGACCGGCTTTCTGAGCGGGACGATCATATCGGCCGTGACCAGCCTGCAGTTCGGGTCGTGGGCACTTCTGGTCCCGTTGCTGGGGCTCGTGACGCTGATCGCGTCGCGGAGCAGGTAGCGTCGCGACGAGCGTCAACGGTAGAGCACCGCGCGCAACGCTGCGCTCGCCTGTGCCATGGCTGAACGCGCGGCAGGTGTTTCGCGGAGAGCGTTCAACAGCACGAAGTCGTGAATCGTTCCGTTGTACCGCACGGATGTCACACGAACGCCGGCCTGCATCAGCCTCCGTGCGAACGCCTCGCCCTCATCGCGCAGCACGTCATTCTCGTCCACGGCAATGAAGGTATCCGGCAGTCCTTCGAGTTGTTCGATCGTTGCGTTGAGTGGTGCGGCGAGCGGCTCATTGCGAGCGGATGTCTCCGGAAGGTACGCGTCCCAGAACCATTGCATTGCCTTCTTCGTCAGCCAGGGTCCGCTGGCGAACGTGTTGTAAGAGCCCGTATCGAAGCTCGCATCCATGGCCGGATAGAACAGCACCTGCAGTGCCAGCCGCGGGCCGCGTCGCTGCTTTGCCAGGAGCGTGAGGGCCGCCGAGATGGTCCCGCCGGAGCTGTCGCCGACGACGGCCAACCGATTGGCGTCGACTCTGAGTGCCTTGGCATGCTCGACCACGTAGAGCATCGATGCATACGCCTGTTCGAGTGCGGTCGGGTAGCGCGCCTCCGGCGAACGATCGTAGTCCACGAACACGACGGCCGCGCTCGCACCAGCGGCGAGCTCGCGGGTCATGCGGTCATGCGTGTGCCTGTCTCCCAGAACCCATCCGCCGCCGTGAATGTGGAATACGACGGGCAGCAAACCCTCCGCCGAAGGCGGCCTCACGATGCGCACGCCGACCGACCCTGTCGGACCGACCGGGAAGGCGATGTCTTCGATCGTCGCGGGTGGCTTCCCGACCGGTGCCTGCTGGGCGCTGACGAGCTCGGCGCGGGCTGCCTCGGGTGTCAGCGTGTAGACCGGCGGGCCACGCAGGGAAGCGACGAAGGCCTGCGTCCCGGGTTCGAGCACGGGAGCTGGGGAGTCAATGTTCATGATCGCATTGCCTGAGCCTGATGAATGGATATGTCCATCCCCCGCAGGCGCTCGAGGCGTTCCTCGAGGCTTCGAGGGGTCGCTCGACCTGCTGCCATGGCGGGACCCGCGGGGGCTCAACGATGCGCCCGGCGCTTCCTGGCCCGTGGCCTTCCACTCAGACGACGCCCGCGCTCGAACGGGTTGCACTGACGTGGTTATGCTCGGAGCAGGTCGAGAGTTGGAACTGCGCAGGTGCTGAATCCTTCGCGGTTCGTCGAGGGCCTTACGATATGAGTGAGATCGACGGCCGGCAACAGAACGAAGACGCCGCAACGGTTCTGCACTGGTACGACTTCCTTTGCCCCTTCTGTTACGTCGCACAGCATCGGACCGCAATCCTCATTCGAAGCGGGCTGCATGTCGTCGAGTTGCCGTTCCAGATTCATCCGGAGATCCCTCCGGGCGGGGTTGCGGTGGGGCCTCGCGAAGGGCCGATGTACGCGATGCTGGAGCGCGAGGCGAAAGCGGCTGGATTGCCTCTTCGCTGGCCCCCTCGCCTCCCAGACACACGCCGCGCGCTGGCCGTTGCCGAGTGGGTCAGAAGGCACGAGGCGCGAGCCTTTCCGCAGTTGCATGAGCGGCTCTTTCAGGTGCATTTCGCGCTGGGCGAAGATCTTGGCGACCCCGCAGTGATCGACAGGCATGCGAAAGCGTCCGGAGTCGAGCTCCCTGCCTTGCATGCTGCACTGGCCGATGGGAGCGCCGAGGTGGCGGTCGCGGAGGCGGAGACGCTCGGGCGCGAACATGGGGTTCAAGGCACGCCGGCGTGGCTGTTACCTCGAGGATTGATCACCGGGCTCCGTTCCCCGGAGGAGCTCGCAGAGCAGGCCAGGTCCGCGATCCAGTGAGTCGAGATGCGGCGAATCGATCTGCCGCCAGACCAGCGTCTCGCGAGGCTGAACCCTCGGCTCACGTCCAACCGGATTCCTGAGACGGGTCGCGCGGCACGGAAGCGATTTCGCGTCGGTGTGGCCAGGCGATCCACGACGCCGCGATCGGTCTCATTGTTGACGCACTGTGCCTCGACCGTTCGCGGCGTCGTCAATATGATGCACGCCCACTCCGCCTCCGTGACCGCCAGAGCACGAACACGTTCACATGCTCTCGGGCTCGCACCGCACCTCAGGAGCCGCGCAGATCGTGACCAACCGTAGTCCACCCTGGCTCGGCGCACTCGAGCCCATCGTCCAATCCGTCATCGCCCCGGCCGCAACGGACATCGATCGCAGCGGCGCGTTCCCGCGAGCCGCGATCACCTCGCTGAGCGAGGCTGGATTGCTCGGCCTTCTGAGCAGCAAGGAGATCGGCGGTCTCGGCGAGCAGCATCGCGCCGCAACTTACGTCGTCGAGCGAATCGCGCGGGAATGCGCATCTACGGCAATGGTCGTGTGCATGCATTACTGCGGCGCTGCAGTCATCGAGAAGTTCGGGTCGCAGGATATTCGTGAGGCGGTCGCGCGGGACGGCCACCTCACCACGCTCGCATTCTCAGAGAGCGGCTCGCGCAGCCACTTCTGGGCGCCGCTCAGCACTGCCGTGCGCACAGACGGCGGTGTTCGCCTGGATGCGAAGAAGAGCTGGGCCACTTCCGCCGGCGAGGTGGACTCTTACGTGTGGTCGAGCCGCCCGATCGAGGCCGAGGGCGCGAGCACGATCTGGCTGGTGCCGGGACGGGCCAGGGGACTCACGGTCACCGGATCCTTCGACGGGCTCGGCCTGCGCGGCAATCACTCCTCGCCGGTGCAGGCGGAGGGTGTGCTCGTTCCGGAACAGGCGATGCTCGGCGCCGATGGGCAGGGGCTCGAGATCATGGACGGCACGATCCTGCCCTGCTTCCAGCTCATGAACGCAGCCGGGTCGCTGGGAATCTGCGAGTCCGCACTCCAGAAGACGATATCGCATCTGATGACGGCGAGGTTCGAGCACCTCGGGCAGACACTGTCCCAGCAGCCCGTCGCCCGCGCCCGCCTGGCCAGAATGAAGATCAGGACCGATCTCCTGAGATCGCTGCTCGAGGACACGCTCGTTGCACTCGAGACCGGTCGCGAGGACGCCATGATGCGCGTGCTCGAAATCAAGGCGGTCGGGGGTGAGACTGCGCTCGAGGTCACGGACCTCGCCATGCGCCTGTGCGGAGGCGCGGCGTTCCGAAAGGAGCTCGGGCTCGAGCGGCACTTCCGTGATGCACGCGCCTCCACCGTAATGGCGCCCACGCTGGACGCGCTCCACGACTTCATCGGCCGGACGCTCACAGGACTGCCGCTCGTCGGCTGAAGGGGAACTGCGTGCACGAGAACAGCCTGGCGCTCGGCGCCGTCGCCTACGATCCCAAGGTCGTGACGATCTGGGAGGGTTTCAAAGACTGGTTCCACGGGCGGGGCTTCGCGTTCGACTACGTCCTCTATTCGAGCTACGAGCGACAGGTGGAGGCGCTGGTCGCAGGCGAGATCCACATCGCCTGGAACTCCCCGCTCGCGTGGGTGCGCGCTGATCGCCTTGCACGAGCGAAGGAACGCCGCGCTGAATCCATCGTGATGCGCGATACGGACCAGGATCTGACGTCCATCATCGTCACGCGCACAGCCTCGCACATGCGCACGGTTGCCGACCTGAAGGGTCGCAAAGTGGGCGTGGGCGCAGTGGATTCGCCGCAGGCGACGCTCCTTCCGCTCTCACACCTGCGCGCATGCGGCGTCGCCCCGTTCGAGGAGCTCGACGTTGTGCCACACGATCTGCGAGGCGGGAAGCATGGCGATCACATCGGCGGAGAGCGGCTTGCCGCGAAGGCGCTGATGGCAGGCACCGTCGATGCCGCGTGCATGCTCGACAAGAACCACCTGCTCTTCACGATGGACGGCACCTTGCCCCCCAACGCGGTTCGCGTGCTGGCGAGAACCGATCCATTCGATCACTGCAACTTCACGGCGACCGACGCCGCGCCGCCGACACTCGTCGCGCGCTTTCGCGAGCTGCTGCTGGCGATGAAGTACGCCGACCCCGAGGTGCGGCCCCTCTTCGAGCTGGAAGGCCTCGAGGCGTGGCGCCCTGGACGTGCGACAGGTTATCGCGCGCTGGAACGCGCGGTCGATGAGCTGAAGTTCTACGACGCGGATGGAAACGTCACGGCCGCGGGGTACCGGTACTGAGCTTCGCATTCTGCGGCGCTGACTACGCGCAGGCGAATGACTCTGTTGTCCGGCATGAGAGAGCGTACGACCTGCGCGTTCAGCGAAGGTCCGGATACTGCCGGGCGGCGGCATCCCGCTCGAGCTGCCGCACGCGGCTCAGCTCCGTATCGGGCTGCAGCTGAACTCCGTCCAGGAGCAGGCGTTCGCGTACGCTCGCCAGCGCTGGATCCGTCACCACCGCCGCAAGTGATGCCCGGAGCGCCTTGATCGTCGACTCATCGGTACCGCTCGCCGTGACGAATGGAAGGCTCGGGCTGCGAGGGCTCCAGCAAAGAATCCGCACCCTGCTACTCAAAACCGGATCGAACCTCTGCAGATGCGCGAAGGTGACGCAGTCCACGGCTGCCACGTCCGCCTGATTCGCAGCGACCATTGCCACACTTTGCCGATGAGAGCCGCTCACTCGCACGGACTGAAAGAAGGCGGCGCCACCTGAAAGCGGCGCAACTGTTGCCCGGAGCAGATTCACGCCGCTGTTGGAGTCCACTTCGTTGATGACGCACTTTCTGTTGCGCAGCTCCAGGAGCGAGCAGGCCGGATCACGCTTGCGGACGACGATTGCGCTTCGATAGAAGGCATCTTCACAGCCCGGTGCGGCGTAACGCGGCGTGGCGACGAGGGTCACGCGGTTCGAGAACGACTTGGTGAGCGGGTATTCGCACCCTTGCCCGAAGAGCAGTGATGGGTGACGCCAGATCTCCTGATGCCCGAGGTCACGGGTCAGTCGGGGCGGCACACTCCGAACGCCGCGTTCAGCAAGGCGATCCGCCAGGGCCGCCCAGAGCGCGTCGTGCGCGGGACGCAGCTCCGGAAAGTCGTACATCGGGAGCGCGGCGATCGGCGGAGTATCGATCGCGGCTTCGGTCATTGCGGCTCCACGGGCACAAAAGGATGCTCGGGCGTGATGAAGGGCCGGAAAAGGTACTTGCGGACGACCTCGCCGTATCCCCCGCTGAACACGAACCCCGCGTCCGTCATCGCGGGTCGCATCTGGCGCCAGACGCGCGGCAAGGCGTGCCACGGCCGATCCGGGTGGGCATGATGTGCAATGTGCAGATTGTTGTTGAGGAACAGCAACGCCCATGCCGGATGGGCCTCGACCACGTTCGTGCGCAAGTGCGAATCATCGTCGGCGTGGTGCTCGGCGAATGAGCGCAGGTGCGTGAGCGACACGCTCGGATACACGACCAGCAGAACGTAGACGAGGAGCGGCACGTCGCAGACGACGACCGTCCAGGCAAGCACGGCCGCCACACCCACGAGGTGCCGGCACCACATGAGCAGATGACTCCGGTCGGAGCGAAGCCTTCGAGCCTCACTCAGCCAGAACGCCCCGATCGCGATGGCCGGCCCGATGACGAGGCGACCCGCCAGCGTACAGTTGGCAAGCAGGATCGCCCGACGGACCCGGCCGACCCGAGCGAGGTGGCCCGGCGGCAGGTAGAAGGATTCCGGGTCATCCGTGGCGCCCGTCAGACGCCGCCCCGCGTGACGATGATGGCGAAGATGCGTCTCGCGATAGACCGCGTAGGGAATCCACAGCGAAAACGGCAAACCGCCGATCAACGCGTTGATGCGCCTCCAGGGGGTGGGATGCCCGTGAATGGTTTCGTGCTGGAGCGACCCGTACCATGCCAGCAGAACACACCCCAGCGGCACGGCAAGCCAGATCGGCATGCTGGTGAAGGACAGCGTCCACAAAAGAAAGCCACCATGGATCACGGCCGCCACGAGCAACGTGCGCAGGTCCAGGCGTCGCGGGGATGAGGTGTCGGCGCGCTCCGACGAGGAGCGCACGAGGTCCGGGGAAGGCACGCTCTGGTTGCTTCGATCTGCTCTCACCTGCATCGACTCATCCGCGCGCCGACTGCTTGCGATGGTTTCAGCAGTGGTTTCATCACCCGTCTCGAAATGGGACCCTGCCTCGAGCTGAGCCGCCCCTGCTCTGAATGCCCCGGCTCAGCTTGCATGGCGCCGCGCTCCCGCAGCGCCCGGTCGGGGGTGAACGTTATCCCGCGAAAAGTGACATTGCGGTTCCACGGCCGTGCGTTTTCCGTCGGCGTAATCCCGGTTCGCCGCAAGCGGCGCCATCGGCACTCTGTAAGCACGCCGTGTGTAGCGGCGCGTGATCTCCCACACTCTTGCATGTTCTCTCACCGACACTTTGCGCTGCGGCCGCACTGAAAACTGAAGTGGCTCCAGTTCGGCGCAGAGGCCTCGTAGTCACGCCCCGCGGCCACTGCACTCACGGTGCAGCGGCCGAATCCCGGCGCGAATATCAGGAGCTCGACGGAGACTGGAGTCTTTGCAGCGAGGCCTTCACGGCACTCGAGACAGGGGCGGATTTCGCCACGGCGCGTGCGGCGTGCAAAGCAACGTTTTCGTCCAGCCAAATAACCAGAAAGCCTGTGACCTCTCTGTCACCTGGCTGGCGCAGGGCTCACGCTGCGACGTGAGCTGCGCAGTTCGGCTGACTCATGCAATTCCTCGCGACGGAGGCGCCCGTCAGCACAGCAATGCGCGCCCTCCGGGCGGTGGTGGCGCTTGCCGCCGGGGACACCTGGTGGCCGAAGATCTCCGAACGCATTGCCACGGTGACCGGCGCACCGTCGTGTGCACGAGCGCGCAGATGTCTGGAGCGGTCGAGCGGGACCTGTGTCGAGAAAATAGTCCGCTACAGGCCGGCTCTACTCATCAGCCCTGTTCGGCCGTCACCAGGACCCACGTGGTGGGCGCGCCGTCCGCATCCGTGGGGAAGGCCGTGCCTTGCCTCACGAAAATGATGACCTTCGCGTTCCGACCGGAACGGTACGGTCCGGACTGACGGCATATCCCACCGGTCTGGCCCTCTGCCCTGATGGCTGTCGCTGACTCTGGCATGTTCGTTGACTCCCTTGGCCTGATCGATCCTCAGTGAAGCTGCGTTGGTTACTGCGCGGCTGCCGGACGCTCGTGCTGGTGATGCGCATGCTCGTGATGCTCGTGCCGCTGCACCGGCGCGGGTGCGGCTGCCTTCTTTGCGGGAGCGACAGTGCGCGCCGGAAGCGGCGTCGAACCGGCGAGCCGTACCAGCCCCTTGGGCATTTCGCTGTCCGGCACGTGCAGGAGCGCGTTGCGGCGCTTCAACTCCTCGAACACGAGCATCGGCACTCGCGACCGTGCATGCTCATCGGAGATCCTGTCGCCAATGCCCCAATCGAGTTTGTAGAGCGCCACGGACTGCCTGCACCGATTGAGCTCTTCTGTCGCCTGCTTCACGAGCAGGATGTTGTTCATGAAGACATCGTCGCCGTAGAGCAACTGGTCCTCGCGAGCCCGCCTGTCCCAGGACCGCAGGATGCCGAGAACGCGCTCATACTGCGGCTCGTTGATCTCCAGCCGCAGCAGGACGCTCGAGGATTGCTTCGCGGGCTCGCGCAGGAACGCGTCGTACGCCTGCCACGGCACGGAGCCGAATACCGCGCGACGCTTGTCGTCCGCATAGATCCCGACGGCACCCATTTCGGCTTCGTCCGTGGCCGCATCCGTCTTCATCACCATCACGAACGACGGCCCACTTCGATCGTAGAACACGTCCTGGGACGCAGCGAGCACCAGGAAGTGACGCGTCGTCTGCGAAGGCACCCAGCTGGCTTCGCGGTCGCACGACCCCGGCATGGTTGCTGCCGGTGCGCTCCACGCCGCGACCAGGCACACCGAAGCGGTCAAGCCGCGCAGCCATACTCCTGCCCTTTTCATTGCCCGACTCCCTGGCAAGCCCTGTTCAGGCGATCTTGCGGAAGCCGTAGACAGCGCGGTCGCGATCGATCCGCTCCTGCAGCTTCCGGTTCTCCTCGAGCCTCTCCGCGAGAGGTTTCGGCGGATCGGACCACTGGATGTGCTCGAGCACCGTGCGCGTCGATGCGAACACATCGGCGTGAAACCAGCGGCCGGCCGGGTCGTTGATGATCTTCATCAACCCGGCGTGCTGCTCGGGGTCCTCGTCGAGGCCGATGTGGTCGTGCGAGAAGAACCGGTAGCGCAGCGTGTCCACGTCATACCGATCACCCGTCAGGAAAGTCCAGCCCGGCAGCAATGCGTGGTGCATCTGCGCGTACGCCTCGAGCGCGGCGGGGTCGTCTTCCTCGGGTTTCAGCGAGACGTTCACCATGAACAGGTCTTTCCCGATCCGATGGGCGAGGGCCTGGTGATGCAGGTCGACCATGCGCTTCGTCGCCAGAGGGCAGAAGTTCTCGCAGTTCGCGTACATCATCATCACCATCACCTGCTTGCCCTTGATGATGTCGTCGTAGAACCGGACTTCCTCGTTTTCGTGTGTGCGAAACAGTGCGTTCGGGATCAGGGTCGCCATGCGGCTCACTCCTGGCTTGCAGCAGGTCGAAGCCAGCGGTTGCGCAGGGCCCGTAAACAGCTCGCGGCGTTTCATCAGACCAGCCTCCCTTTCTTTGCGTCCTCGCCGTACTGCGGAGGCAGCCCGGCCAGCATCCGACGCTCGTCGATCTCGCGGCGCTTGCGAGTCAGCTCTTCCACGGTTTCCACGATGTCCCAGCGGACCATCATGAAGTCGTCCTCGTGGTTCATCTGGTGGCAGTGGATCAGGTACCTCCCGACGAAGTCGCGGAAACGCATGCGGATCACGAGACGGTCCTGGGCCGGCAGGCGATAGACGTCGCGTCGGCCGAGCTCCTCGGGCAGCAGCGGAACGTTGTCGACGCTCACGATGTTGCCGTCGGTGTCGCGGTTCGTGTGGCTCCTCGACACGATCCGGCCCTCCTCGAAATGGATGTGCACCGGGTGCGTCCAGTTGCCCGCGATCACGTCATTCGCAAGCACCCACTCCTCGGAGCTTCCCTTGAGCACGGCATGGTCGACGCGGTTGTGATCGAAGACCTGGCCGTTGATCCGGAACCGCAGCGGGTCACCGTCGCGCGTGAACCTCCATGTGAAGGTGTTGTCCGGCACGATGGGATCGGGCATGGCGGTGAGCTGATTCGGAATCGACGGCGTGTCCGCCGGGAACCACAGCTCGCGGTTGACGACGTCGAAGCGCATCGCCACGTTCCCGATGGGCAGGTTCGGTGCGGGATCGGCCGTCGGCACTCCGACGAACTGCGCCTGTGCTTCGCGCAGGTACACCGACGTGCCCGCCGCGAACTGCGAGAAGTCGATGATGATGTCGTAGCGGGTCGCCACCGGGATGTTCAGCGTCCTGTTGTTGACGACGAACGGGTTCTGCACGAAGTTGCCGTCGACGGCGACCACGGTCATCGGCTTCTGCAGGCCGTCGGAGCCGATGAGACTGATGTTCCATTCCTTGGCGGGGCCGGTGTTGAGAATCCGGAACCGGTACTTGCGCCGGCGCACCGTGAGTTTCGGCTGGATCTTGCCGTTGATGATCCACTTGTCGACCTGGGCCGGCACGGCGGCCTCGATGAAGGCTTCAGTACGACCGTTGGCTGTGGGGCAGAACAGAATCGCGTGCAGCTGCAGCGGGATGTCCGTCACGCCGTAATAGGCCGGCAACCGCAGCGAGCCTGGCAACGGAAGCTCGTGCCCCGGATCTTTCGAGTCGTACAGGATGAACTGGCCATTCAGGCCCAGATAGTTGTTCGGGGCGGTGAACTCGGCGCGGTGGTCGTGGTACCAGAATGAGCGCATCGCCTCGCGCGGATCGCCGAGGCCGCCGAACTGATCGACGCCGGCGTAGACGTTCGGATAGTGATTGTCCTTCCACAGGCCGGCGCCGAAGAAGTCGCCCGCGAATCCATCGCTCTCGGACGGCGTGTGGCCGTTGTGCATGTGGATCGAAATCTCGGGGATGGCCGGCACCGGGTGGTCGATCGGCAGGCTGTTCCTGAAGCGAACGAGCGAAGGCAGGCCGTAATGACCGAGGAAAGTCTGGCCCGGGTAGCGGCCGTTGAACGTCCACAGATACGTCGGCGACAGATCCCGGTGGAACTTGTGCAGCGAAGGCGCCGCGATGCTGTGGTAGAAGAGCAGCGGTGGGAACGCGTCCCACGCCTGGTGAGCATCTCGCGCGGCCTCACCTGCGTTCGTGTTCGCGGCCTTGGTTGGGAATGGGCTCAGCAACGTCGGCAAGGCCGGCAACGGTATCGGCAAGTCGTCGACGAACGGAGTGGTCGCAGGGCTGTTCGCGGGCCGCGTAGCGCACAAGGCGGGCGGCGCCGGCGTCGACGGGCTCCCCCCGAAGCTCTGCGCGCTTTGCCCGAACACCGCCGTCTTCTTCGACGTGATCACCGCCGCGGCGCCCGCGATGACAGTGCCCTTGACGAGCGTCCGCCTGTCTATCCTGAGGGACTGCGCGTCGCCAGCTTCGTGCGCGCTCTGCGCGCCGCCGCTCTCTCCTCCCGGTTCTGGCTGAGACATCTCCCTGATCCTCCCTTTCTTGTACCGCCCGTCTGTAGCGACGTCGCCTCGATTTTCTCGAGTGAAACACCGCCGCTTCACGATGCGTGGTGACTACCCTCACCAGCGCGTTGGATGCTAGAGGCGGCCAGCAGTGATGGAAACGGACCAGAGGGTTCATGCGAACCGGATCCAATGGACCCAGGCCGATTGGCGTGGAACAGGACACCGGGCCGCGCGGGTACGGCACGAGAACAGCGGGCCCAGCCCGCTCATCGAGGAACAACGACAATCAGCGCCTGGTGGTGCTAGCTCAGTTCACAACCAGGAAGCGCGTGTCTCCTCATCGAGCGTCCCGATCCCATTGTCGTAATATAGCCGTCGATATAGCGCTACCCCGGCCCGCCAGGGCCGCTTCGGATTTCAGCCACGGCATGATCGCCCGCTACCTCGAATACATCGTCGCCCTGGCTCGGGAACGCCACTTCGCAAGAGCGGCCGACGCTTGCAACGTGACGCAGCCGACGTTGTCCGCCGGAATCAAACAGCTGGAAGAGAGCTTCGGCGTGCTGATCGTGGAGCGGCGGCAGCGCTTCGTCGGCTTGACCCCGGAAGGAGAGCGGGTCCTCGCCTGGGCGCAGAGAATTCTCGCCGACTACCGTGGCCTGGAGCAGGAGCTCAGCGAATCCCGCGAAGGACTCATCGGACAGTTGCGCATCGGTGGCATTCCGGTCGGGCTACCGGCGCTCGGCTTTCTCACAGCGCGATTCGCGGCTCGACACTCCCGCGTGCGATTTCAGATCGTGTCGCAAACCTCGCGCGAGATTCAGCGCGGGCTCGATGAGTTCGCCATCGATGTCGGCGTGACCTATCTCGACAACGAGCCTCTGGCACGCGTCAGAACCACCGAGCTCTACCGCGAGCGCTATGTGCTCATCACACAGGCCGGTGGGCCGAAGGAATCGCGCGAATCGATCACGTGGGCTGAGGCGGCACGTCTTCCCTTGTGTCTGCTCACGGAATCCATGCAGAACCGGCGCATTCTGGACTCCTATTTCCAGCAAGCGGGCACGGAAGTTCAGGCCGTGATGGAAACGAATTCGCTCGTGACGCTCTGGTCGCACGTGCGCTTCGGTCATTGGTCCACCGTGGTGCCGCACACGTTCCTGCTGCTGCTCGGACAGCCGGAACATCTGGTCGCCTTGCCTCTCGTCGATCCCGTGGGTTCGCACACGATCGGCCTGGTCGCCTCGTCCCGTGACCCCCTGACCCCAATGGCACGCGCATTGATCGCTTTCACGGAGGATGTCGATCTGGCAGCGGATATCGAGCACCGCGTGGCGGAATCGTGGGGTCTCGGCTGATCGACGGTATCGATCAACCCACAAAAGCTTTCTATTTGATCGCGGCCCAACAGGTGTTCACGCTCCCCCTGTACCCGTCACCCAAGGGGGAAAGACCGTGGCCAAAGTTCTGTGTGTTCTCTACGATGATCCTGTCGGCGGCTATCCGAAGTCCTACGCGCGCGATGACATTCCCAAAATCGAGCACTATCCGGGCGGGCAGACCACACCCACTCCGAAATCCATCGATTTCAAGCCCGGAACGCTGCTGGGCAGCGTGACCGGTGAGCTCGGGCTGCGAAAGTACCTTGAGAGTCTCGGCCACACGCTCGTCGTGACCGCCGACAAGGATGGGCCCGACTGCCGCTTCGAGCGTGAGCTGCCGGATGCGGACATCGTGATCTCGCAGCCGTTCTGGCCGGCCTATCTCACCGCGGAACGCATCGCCAAAGCCAGGAAGCTCGAGCTCGCGATTACCGCAGGCATCGGGTCCGATCACGTCGACCTCCAGGCCGCGATGGACCGGAAGATCACGGTGGCCGAAGTCACTTACTGCAACAGCTTGAGTGTCTCCGAGCACGTCGTGATGATGATTCTCGCACTCGTGCGTAACTACATCCCGTCGTACCAGTGGGTCGTCAAAGGGGGCTGGAACATCGCCGACTGCGTGGAGCGCTCTTACGATCTGGAGGGCATGCAGGTCGGAACGGTCGCGGCCGGACGCATCGGGCTCGCGGTGCTGCGTCGCCTGAAGCCCTTCGACGTCAGGCTGCACTACACGGACCGGCATCGCCTGCCCGAGAGCGTCGAGAAGGAGCTCGGGCTCACCTTCCACCCGAAAGTGGAAGACATGGTCGGCATCTGCGACGTCGTCACGATCAATGCGCCGCTGCACCCCGAGACCGAGAATCTCTTCAATGCCAAACTGCTCGCGAAGATGAAGCGTGGCGCCTATCTGGTGAACACGGCTCGCGGAAAGATCTGCAACCGCGAGGACATCGCGGCCGCCCTCGAATCGGGGCAGCTCGCCGGCTACGCGGGAGATGTCTGGTTCCCGCAGCCGCCGCCCAAGGATCATCCCTGGAGATCCATGCCTCATCACGGCATGACGCCCCACATCTCGGGGACTTCACTGTCCGCGCAGACGCGCTACGCGGCCGGCACGCGGGAGATCCTGGAATGCTGGTTCGAGCAGCGGCCGATCCGCGACGAGTATCTGATCGTCGATGGCGGAAAGCTCGCGGGCACGGGTGCGCATTCGTACAGCGCCGGAAATGCCACCGGCGGCTCCGAAGAAGCAGCGAAGTTCAAGCGCTCCTGAGCCTGCAGGCACGCAGGCGTAGTGAGCATTCAGTCCTACCTGCAGCGGATGCGGGGTTGCGGGGTCGTTGCCCCGCCGCCCCCTCTACGCGCTGTGGTGCGTCCCATTCTCGGCGCGCTGCTAGCCATCGCCGCGGTGGCTTACCTCACCTCGGCGACCGCAGTGCCTCTGGTCCTGGGCTCATTCGGCGCGCGCTCCGTGCTGCTCTTCGGCTTTCCGGACCATCCCTTCTCGCAACCGCGCAATGTCATCGGCGTTCGAGCCCGGCAAGTCCGGCAGCGTCATCACTTGGCCGCGACGCTGCCGCTCTCGGCTTCCGGGTGGATCACGTAGGCCTGCACCAGCTCGATGTGCAGGTAGCCCGAGATTGCCGTGTTCTCGCCGGTCTCGGGATCCGGGAAGCCATCTGCCAGGCGCCGCAGCGCCTTGTAGATCGAGGCCGCCGACGCCTGCCCATAGGCCGCGTGATGGGTCGCCCAGGCGGTGTTCATTGCGTAGTACCACTGCTCGACGTCGATGAACCCGCCGAGCACGCCCTCGGCGCGCTCCGGCGTGAGTTTCAGCCGCAGCTGCGCACTCTTGAAGATGTTGATCGCGGGATCTCCCATCCCGTCTTCCGGAACCAGCAGCTGATCGAACGGCTCGGTCTCCAGCACTCCGTCGACGATGCGTCCCTTGGCGCTGGCGATGAAACGCTTGCCCCAGCGCGCGTCGACGCGCTGCGAACCACCCGGCAGGAAGTTGCCGGTGGGCCCGGCGAGCAGCGTGTCCAGCGTGCGGTAGTACGAAACCGTGACCTCGGGGTCGTTCTTGAGGCTATCCACACCTGTCAGCTCGAAGGTGACCCGGTTGAACGGTTTCTGCGCGCGCCACTTCGTCGTGATGATGCCCAGCTCGCCTTCCTGGCGGTAATTGCGTATGCAGCCGACGACGCGGAACAACTGGTTGTCGATGCCCTTGCGGCCGTCGTCGCTCTCGAAGTCCTCCGGCGTGACCTTGCCATCGAGGTCGATGCCCAGCGCGTATTTGCCGGTCGCCTCGTGGAACGGGAACTCGTCGGGCGAGGTATCCGGCGCCCAGATTTCCGCTTCGCGCTTGAGCTGCGTTTCCAGCAGCGTGCGCTTCTTGCCGTCCTTCGGGAACAGCTCGGCGAACTGCTCGCGCGGGCCGATGTTGAAGCCGTTCGGACATTCCTCCTGGTGATCCGGCGTCTCGCGGATGCCCCACGAGATTTCATGCCACAGGACGTAGCCGATGCGGCCGCCGGGCGGCGCCCAGTCGTCTTCCGGAGTCTCGATGCCAGATGCGCTGGCGAGCACGGGTAGCAGCAACGTGCCCACGATCAACGAAAATGAATACGGATGACGGTTCATCATTCGCCTCGTCCTCCAAAATCCGAACGCAGCCAGAAGGCCTTGTAGCCATTGCGGTAGCCGTAGAACTCGCCCCATTGATCGGCGGTCATGTCCCCGGGCCGCTTGTCACGATAGTGCGTGTAGACAGGACGCTCGCGGTAAGCCCACACGTGCAGCGCACCCGGCTGTTCCGGCTTCGCCTTCTTGCCGGTCATCGGGTCGATCCACATCGCGCTCCAGAGGAGGTTGCCGGTCTTCGCGCCCTTCGGCGCCAGCACGTACGGGAAGCGCTCGAGGCAGCGCTTCGGGTCGCCGCCACCACAGACGGTGAACCGGTAGATCTGCGGCGAATCCGGATGGTCACAGGCCTCCTGGTCCAGCGCGTCGTCCGCGCACATGTAGACATAGACCGTCTTGCCGTTCCGGTCGGCCAGGACCAGGCCCGTGGGGCTTTCCTGCACCGTGAAATCGGCGGGCGGCTTCGGCGTGTACTGCGTGTACACGTTGTACCAGCCGGGTACATCGCTGCCGTACATCTTGTTGAACGGCTCATCGATGTGCGTATAAAGCGGCTGCTTGCGGAACGTCCACTGGTAGATGCCCGGCGAGCGTTCGATGATCCCGAACTCACCGCGCGGCCTGGCGTAGGCCGGCGCGACGATCGGCTTCCATTCCTCCAGGCAGGTGCCCGTGCAGTTGGACCGGTCGGGCCGATCCTTCGAGCTGGCGTAAACCGAATAGTTGTCGACCGTGGTCAGCAGCCGCCCGCTCAGCTTCGTCACGACGTTGAACTGCGGCGGCACCATCGAAGGCGCGGAGACCGGGCGCCGCACGCCCACCTCGCCCGTGCTGCCGCTGATGGCGCCGTTCACCTCGCCCGGCTGGTCATCGAGCACGGACGTATAAAGTGCGTAGCCATCGTAGGCCCACTGCCGGAGCCCATCCTTTCGCTGCGCGAGGGTCCACTTGCCGACCGGCCTGGCATCCTCCGCCGCCAGCACGGCTGGCCACAAATCGAGGCAGGACGGCCGGGTCACCAGCTCCGGCAGCTCGAATCCGCCCGGATAGGGGCTCATCAGTCCGGAGTTGACCGTGTACACCGTCTTGTCGCAGCTCGGCTGGCCCTTGCGCTCGCCCACCGGCCCGTTGCGCAGCTGCCGGACCGGCCACTGGTACAACGTGTGCCCGCGGGCGTCCGCGAACACCGGGCCTTCCTGTTCGGTGACGACGATCTGAAAGCCAGGCGGCATCGCCACCTGCTCGTACTGCTCCTTCTCCACGACCGGTTTTTCGGGCCAGGGAGATCTGGTGCCGCCCGCCGTGGCGACCAGGGGCGCGGCCACGAGACACAGCGCCAACAGTCTCTCGAAGAGGGTCGAACGTTTCGTCACGCAACGATCTCGTTGAAGGGGTCCGCAGTCCTGTTGCTCTTCACGCCCCAGGCCGGAAGCTCGAGGCCCATGATGCGCAGGGCGGTATAGCCCACGCGTGTCACGCCAGTTTCGCGGGCGTCCACGTGCAGGCCGGTCTTCACGCGGCCACCCGCGCGCCCGGCCGTGAACGAGATCAGCTTGTTGAGAGAATGGATGCGAGCATCACCGTGGTCGGTGTTCGCGTAGATCAGCATGTTGTCGAGCAGCGTGCCGCTGCCCTCGCGCACCTTGCTGAAGGCTTCAACGAAGTACGCCCACTCCTCGATGGCCCGGGACGCGAAGTACGCATGGTTCGGCTGGTAGCCGAGCGTGCTGTCGATGGGCTCCTCGTGCGTGGTCGTGTGATGGGGCTTTTCGTAGCCCGCCTTCACCGTGTTCGCCTGCGCGTTCGAATACGCCATGTTGAACACGCGCGTCTGGTCGCAGGCGACCGCCATCACCATCAGGTCGGTGAGCATGCGGTGGCGTGTCTTGACCATCTCGACATCGACGCCCATGCGCGGGTCGCTGGTAACCACCGGCGGCGCGTGGCAGGCCGCGATCGGCTCGGGCCTGGTGAGCTGCTGGTCGAACTGCTTCTCGAGGTGACGCAGGCCGGTGAAGTACTCGTCGAGGCGCTCCTTGTCCCGGGCCCCGACAGTCTTCTCCAGCGACTTGACCTCTTCCTGCACCGTGGACAGCACGCTGCGGCGGACCATCACGCGCGGATTCGGCTTGAAGACCGGGGCGTTCGGGTCCTGGAAATCGGGCCCAAACAGGCGCGCGTAGAACTCCAGCGGCGAGATCTCGGGAGGATTCGGCGAGTTCGAGTTCTCGTAGCTGACCGTGTTGCGGAAATCGCCCGTCGCGGAAGCCGTCAGCGTGCGGAAGCGCGTCGAGCGGCCGATCTCGTTGGCGACCGTCACGTCGATCGTCTCGCCCGGACGCTCGCCGCTGCCCTTGGGAGCCTTGCCGGTACGGCCGATGATCCAGCCGGAGTAGTGGCAGAGATTCGGCTCGCCATCACGGAACGCCGTGAGGTTCGTGATCAGGTTGACGTGCTCGCGCACGCGCGCGACCGGCGCGAGCTGCTGCGGGATCTCGTAGCCCGCCCCCGTCTTCGTCGGAACGAGGATGTTGTTGTTTCCTCCCAGACCCCAGAACCAGGTGCCGAACCGCACGGGCATGCGTGCGCCGTTGGCGTATGCGGTGCCGCTGTCGTTGAGGAAGCAATCCAGCACCGGCAACGCGACAGCCACGACACCGCCATTCAACATGCCACGCAGGACGTGGCGGCGGCTCAGGTTCTTGAACTTCATGAGAGGCGATCTCCCTGGAATCAGAATTTCGGGGCCAGCGACACGGTACGGTCGGCAGCCGGCGCAGCGTCGGGCCGCTGCGCCGACTTCAGGTCGGGTAGCGGATAGACCTTGCGCACCGGCGGCTCGTACACGTTGCGGAACGCGCTGCTCAAAGCGATCTCGCGCAGCAGATCGGGAAACACGTAGCCCGCGTCCGCGAAACGCTCGGACAGGAACTCGAGCACGCGCCGGTTGTTGGTGTCGCTTCGCGTACCTGTTGCATACGCGAACGTTCGGCGCACGAGGCACCACGGCAGCTGCGGATTGTCGCGCAGCGCCTTGCCCAGCCCGACCACGTCGGTGAACTCGACGCCGTCCAGGTTGCCGGTGGTGTCGATGTCCGCGCCGTCCTCCTGGTGACGGAACTGGCCGGCACCGTCGAACGACTCCATCGACAGGCCCATCGGGTCGGTGATGCGGTGGCACCCGGCGCAGGACGGGTTCTTCAGGTGGAAGGCCACGCGCTCGCGCGCCGTCTTCACCTTGCCGTCGGGATTCTGCACGGCGGAGAAATCGACATTCGCCGGCGGCTTCGGCACGGCCTGGCACAGCATGATCTCGCGCAGCGCCTTGCCCCGCAGCGTGGCCGAGCTGCGACCGGGGTGCGAATGCAGGGCCTGGAAACTGACGTGAGTCAGCAGGCCGGCGTACGGGCTGTCCGGCGGGAACTCGTAAGGCGTCCAGCCCGGCTTCTGCGCGGCGACCTTGTACACCGGCGCCAGCGCCGGGGACATGAAAGTCTGGCGCGTCGTGAACAGGTCACGATAGTCCTCGCGGCGCGCCAGCAGGTGATGGACGACCGTGCGCAGCGTCTGCTCACGCGCATCGACTGCCGTCTCGCCAGTAAAGGACGGATAGATCTGCCCGTCCTTGCTGAGCAGCCCGAAGTTCTCGAACTCGAACATGTCGTCGAACAGCGCGCGAACCCCGTCCTCGAGCCTCGGGCTGGCCAGCATGCGATCGACCTGCTTCGCGAGACCCTCGCGACTGTGCAGCGCTCCGCTCTGCGCGGCCTCCAGCAGTTCCGCGTCCGGCGACGCGTTCCACAGGAACAGGCTGAGCCGGGTGGCGAGCGACCAGCCATCGAGCCGCTGCTGGCCCGGATGCCGCGGATCGGGCTCCGAGGCCTCCGCCACCAGCAGCACATTCGGGCTGAGCAGCATGCCCTCGATCACGACGCCGAGCCCGTCGTAGAAGCTCTTCAGTGCGTCGGCCGCGTTGCCGGCCTGCTCCACCAGCGTATCGATCTGGCCAGCGGGCAGAGTCCGGCGGTACAGCAGCGGCGCCACGTGCTCGATGAACGTCCGGGCACATTCCGGGTCTGCCGCGTCCGGCGCGGCCGGCACGCAGGGAATCAGGTATTCGCGGCTGCCCTCTTCGATCACCTGCGTGGCCACCTTGGCGGCAGTTTTTTGATACATCTCGAGCTGTGTGTCCGTGAGGCCGGCCGTCGCCGCGCCGCTGGCCAGCAGACCGTCGGTGCGCGGCAGGGGTGCGAACCGCGTCGTCGGCTGCACGTTGGGGCCGAACACGTGGGACAGCGTGTTCAGATACTGCTGCTGCGTCAGCAGGCGCAGGCTCGCGGGCGTACCCTTCGACTCCGGCTCCCCGTGACGACTCGCCACAGCCAGTCCGGCCGCCAGGCCAACGAGCGCGACCACCGCCGCGCCGCCCGTCCACAACAGCCGGCGCCGCCCGGGCTGTCGCAGGTTTCGGATCAGGTTGCGCGCTCGCTGCAGCATCAGTCGGAACCTCGGAAAAGAATGCGGCTTCTGTACCCTATTTGATGTGCCCTTCCGGGCCGGATCAATGAGGCTGGAAACCTCTACGATTTAGCGCTGCTAAAGGAAGGCGGTTTCCCACACACGGTCGACACGCCCTCCTTCAGAACCGCATGCGGTCGATGTCCTTCGGCTCGACCATCCCGGCTGCATTGCCCCAGGAGTTGCGCACGAAGGTGAGCAGCGCCGCGGCCTGCTCGTCGCTCAGTTTCTGGCCGAACGGTGTCATCGACTGCCAGGGCCGCTGCCACTCGTCCGAGGGCGCGGCGGCGGGAAGGCGCGGGCCGTTGATGACCAGGTCGATCAGCGAAGACGGATCCGGCGCCTGCGCAAAGGCACTGCCCGCCAGGGGCGGGCCCGTATCCGGCGAACCCAGGCCGGACGGCAAGTGGCAGGTGCCGCAGTGGATGTCGTACTGCTTCGCGCCGAGCTCCATGGCCTTCCTGCTGGCCTTCTGGCTGGTATCGCCGGCTGGTGCCAGGCTCTTGAGGTAGACGGCCATCGCGCGCGTATCCGCCTCGGACAGGTGGCGCGTGCTGTTCAGCACGACTTCGTTCATCGTCCCCATCAGGCGGGCGCGCGAGCCGACGCCGTGCTTGAGGTAGCCAGCCAGATCATCCTCGGACCAGGCTGCCAGCCCATGGGGCGACGACGTGAGGTTGGGAGCGCCCCGCCGCACCGGGCCCCGTTCCTCGTCCAACTCGTCCAGCACGCCGCCCGTGTACGGCTCCGCGGTCTTCTCTGCGCCCAGCATGTTCCGCGGCGAATGGCAGGCGCCGCAGTGGGCGAGCGCCTCCACGAGGTAGGCACCGCGGTTCCATTGTTCCGAACGGGTCGCGTCCGGCACGAAGCGTCCTTCCTTGAAATAGAGCGTTTTCCACGCGCCCAGCAGCCAGCGCTGGTTGAACGGGAATCCCAGCTCGTTCTCCCTGGCCGGCGCGTTCACCGGCCGCAAGCTCATGAAGTAGTCGTACAGCGCGCGCATATCCGCGTCGTCGATCTTCGTGAAGCTGGTGTACGGGAACGCGGGGTAGAGATGCTGGCCGTCGGGGCGCACGCCGCGCCGCATGGCGGCGTCGAACTGCTCGAAAGTCCAGGAACCGATGCCGGTCGTCTCGTCCGGCGTGATGTTGGTCGAGTAGATCGTCCCGAAATCGGTCGGGAACGGCACGCCGCCGGCGAACACCTGGCCGCCCGGCACGGTGTGGCAACTCACGCAGTTGGCCGCGCGGACCAGGTACTCGCCCCGCTGGAGCCCGGTCCCGGCCTGCGCGGCGCACAGCGGCGCCGCCAGGCCGGCACAAAGGATCAACCGGACAGCGAGATTCACCGGGGGTCTCCGCCGTTCCCCGAATGCTGGCCCGAATGCTCGTCCGAGTCCTGGGCCGCGAGGCGCGCGAGAATCGCTGTCGCCAGCCGGCCCTCGCGATCGCCGGGCTGCGCGTTCGCGCGAGCCGCGGTATCGCGCGGCGCAAACACGGAAATGCCGAAACTGACCTCACGCCGACGCACGGCCAGACCGTCTCCCCACCACAGTGCCTCGTCGCCGAGCTGCCGAGCGCTGGGCGCCTTCGGCAGCACGCCGCTCGCGCTCGCTTCGCGGAACGCTTCCAGAAACGAACGGGCGCCATCGCTGCCGGGTGGCCAGCGCTGCGCGTTCAGGATCACAAAGCTGCGGCCGCCGAGTGGCGCGCTCCGGTCGATGGGCAGATCGTTCTCGCCCTTGAACATCCACACACACGCAGAGGAATACGCACCGTTCGACTCGCGACCGGCATCGCGCTTCGAGCCCTGCTCCACCGCGACGCCGAGCGCTTTCTGGATGTCCGCCGCATCGAGCAGCGCACAGGCATCGATCGTCGGGGCGGCGTCCAGCGCCAGCACGGACGAGGACGCCGCCGCACAGAGCGATGCGCCCGCGACGAGCAACCTGAGAGCTCGCGAGAACATCACGCAGATTCCCCGGTGATGCGGACGCTCCACTCCCGCAGAACAGAGGCGGCTGTCGGCGCTCCGGACAAACTGCATACGACGAAGGACGCCAGGCTCGCCGCGAGCCCCAGGTAGATCGGCAGGTTCGCGAAGATATCGCCCATCACGAACATCGTCCCGAGCGTGACGACGGTGCCGCTGATGATGCTCGCGAGCGCACCGAAGGCCGTTGCGCGTTTCCAGACCATGCCGCCGATGACGGCGACCAGCAGACCACCCACGAGAATGTCGGAGGCGATCGTCAGCGCGGCGACGACGTCCTGCAGCGCGCAGGCAATGCTGGCCATCACGACGCCGAAGATCACCACCAGCTTGCGACTGCTGCGCACTTCGTCGGCCTGTGTGGGAGCTTCGGGTGAAGCGTCGCCCGGCGAAGCGTCGCCCGCTGCGTCTGCGTGTGGACGACGACGAAGTGCACGCAGAATGTCTTCCTTTGCGACGGTCGCGGTGGCGATCAGGGCGCCACTGGAGGTCGACATGATCGCAGCAAGCGCGCCGGCGACCACGAGTCCCGAGAGCCCTTCGGGAAGCACGTGTCGCACGACCTGCGTGTACACCTGATCACGCGCAGAAATGTCTGGCAGCAGCACTTTGGCGGCCATGCCGATGAGTGCGCCTGCAAGACCGTAGAGGAAACAGTACGCAGCAGCGCCAACGCCGGCCCAGCGTGCCACGCGATCGCTGCGCGCTGTGAAGACGCGCTGCCAGAGATCCTGGCCGATCACCATCGTGGGCACGTAGAGCACGATGTACGTGAAGATGCTGGCGCCGCCGATCTTCGTGAACGAGAAAGCGTCTGCCGGCAGATGCGCGGCCAGCCCTTCGAAGCCGCCCGCGCGCCACAACGCCAGCGGCAGCAGGATGAAGAAGATGCTCAGCGTCTTGATGACGAACTGCACGAAGTCGGTGAGCGTGATCGACCACATGCCGCCGAGCGCCGAGTAGAGGATCACGACGCTGCTGCCGATGAGAATCGCCGGCACCTTGCCGATATCGAACAGCACCGAGAAGATGGCGCCGTAGGCGATCGTCGACGTCACCGCGATCATGAGCGTGTACGCGAGCATCACGATGCCCGAGATCAACGCATGACCGCCTCCATAGCGCAGCTCGAGCATCTGGCTCACGGTGTAGACGCGCAGCCGGTTGATGAGCGGCGCCAGCACGAGACTGATCAGCGCCACACCGGAAGCCATCGAGAAGACCAGCCACGTGCCCGCGAGCCCGTGCTGATAGCCGAGCCCGATGCCGCCGAGCGTAGCGCCGCCACCCATCACGAGCGCCGCCATCGTGCCCGCATACAGAACCGGGCCCAGGCGACGACCCGCGACGAGATAGTCGGACTGCGTGTTCGCACGACGCTTCGCGAACCACCCGATCGCGATCATCGCGACCATGTAGAGCGCTATGATGAAGAGATCCATCAGGGCTTCACACCGTTCACGATCTTGAACTTCTGCACGCGCGCGTCTTCGGAGGTGTAGATCGCGCCGTTCCTGTCGAACTCCATCTGGTGATTGCGGTGGAACTCGCCGGGGTAGGTGCCGTAGCTGCCAAAGCGGCTCAGCACCGCGCCATCGGTGCGACGGGTGATCACCCACTGGAAATTGCCGGGATCGTTCATGAGCACGAAGGTCTGATCCGCGTTCGGCCAGAAGCTCACGTTGCCGACCGATCCCGAGCCCCGGGTGGTCGGCTCGTAGATGATCTCTTTCACGAACGTGCCGTCCTTCCTGAAGATCTGCAGGCGGTCGTTCAGACGATCGCAGACATAGACGAGCCCTTCATTCGAGATGCGAAGGCAATGCGCGATCCGGAACTGCTTCGCGGGCGGCGCGCCCGGGTCGTAGGGCCCGATCTGCTCATCCGTCGGGGGCTCGCCGTACGCGCCCCACTGCCGCTTGAACTTGCCCGTGTCCGCGTCGAACACGATCACGCGGTGATTGCCGTAGCCGTCCGCGATGTACACCTCGTTCGTCTCGGGGTCGACATCGACCGCCGCCGCACCACCGAGCTGAGTGGTGTCGAGACTGCCCTTGGACGGACCGCGCCCACCGATCTGGAGCAGGAATTTTCCATCCGGGCTGAACTTGAGGTACATGCCATCCGGCTCGCTGCCGTTGGCGCCTTTGCGCGTCTGGCTGCCGCCGATCCAGACGTTGCCCTTGTAGTCGATGTGCAGGCCGTGGCCGGCAGAAGGCACGTCGTAACCTCGGCCGGGAGCGATGTCCCATGAGCGGACCACGTTGCCCTGCTCGTCGAGCTCTATGATGGCGGGCGCCGGAACGCAGCACTTGCCGGAGGGTGGATTCGCGGCCGCGCCTTTCGCATACCCCGGCACGAGCTCGGGGCTGTGATAGAGCCAGAGATGATTCCGGGCGTCGACGAAGATGCCGTTGATGAGGCCGAGCGCCCATTTGTTGGGAAGTGGCAGCTTCGGCCAGCTCGTATCGAGCTCGTATGCGGGCGTGACGGGCTGCGACGCAGAGGTCGAGGCCGCCGAGACGCCCGTCGAGAGGACCAGGGTCATCACGGCCAGGAACGTCGACATGATCTTCACGGAAACTCGGGACCGTCCCTGGTCTGCAAGATCCGAGCCGCGCGCCGGCAGCCGCCCGCAGGCACGCGCTGAAGTTGATTTACGCACTACAAAAGTCCTCATCAATGAACCTCAACGAGGTCGTCTCTGGCGAAACTGGACATGGAAAGGCGCGGCGCGGGAGCACCAGCGGAAAGCGTTTTCGGCGCCGCCTGCACCATCGTTGCAATCAGCGTCGGGCGCTCGATGCCGGCTACGGCGACCGCGGGCGCCGGATTGCCGCGGGAATCGGCCGGGCGCCGCGGGGAACGGAGCACGAGGTTGATCAGCGCAGCCGTGCCGCGCCGGATCTGATCGTCCGCCGGCGCGGCTGCGGACGGCAGCGCGAAGCAGATCAGCGCGGATGGCAACGATCGCCGAGAACTCGTCAGCATCAACTCAACTCCCCCGGTCTGCGATCGATACTGACGTTAACGTCTATACAACGCAAATCTTTTGTCTGTACATTAACGCAACTCCACTGAAACACGGTTTTCATCGGCACTTTTGGTGCAGCTGACGACCCTGTGGCCAATGTTGGTGCATCGATGGACACGCTACCGCCCATGCGGGCCATCCAGGCTTTCGAAGCCGTCGCGCGGTGTGGCAGCGTCGCGGCCGCAGCCGAAGAGCTTGGCGTTTCCGCCGGCGCCATCAGCCAGCAACTCCGCAAGATCGAAGCGGACCTCTGCGTACGACTGTTCCATCGCGAAGGCCGCACGCTGAAGCTCACATCGTGGGGTCGCGCTTACTATCCGAAGGTGCGCACGGCATTCGATCAGCTGAGACGCGCGCACCAGTCGCTCACTCTCACGCGCACACGGCGGTCCATAGTGCTGAGCGCGTTGCCATCGCTCGCGATCTGGTTACGTCGGTATCTGCTCAGCTGGCGCGCCGCTCACACCGGCGTCAGCGTGAGCCTGCTCGGCACCGATAAAGAGTCGGGCCTGCAGGAAGACGGCATCGACTTCCGCCTCTGCTACGGCACGGACGCGCGCAAGTACGATCGGTTCGCGGAGCTGTTCGTGGATGCGGTCGTGCCAGTCTGCTCGCCGGATTTCCTGCGACAGCACCCTGTGCGCAGCGAAGCGGATATCGTCGCCGCACCGCTCATCGACATCCTGTGGGAAGCGCGCCACCGCTCACCGCCGTCGTGGGGCGACTGGGCCTGGTCGGTGGGATTGGGGGTGCGCGAGCCGAAGAGCGATCTTGCGTTCTCGCAGTCGGACGCTGCCGTGGACGCTGCGCTATCCGGCGGCGGCTTCGCGCTGGGGCAGATTTCGATGATTGCCGATCACGTGCGACATGGCCGGCTCGTTGTGCCGATCGATCGCCGCCTGACGCTTCCCGAAGCGTACTATCTCGCGTGGGGCCGGGACACGCTCGACCGTCCGCTGGCCGCGGAGTTTCGCAGTGCGCTCATCGCTGCCGGCCGTCAGCAGGCAACGCTGTCGAGTGGGCGGGCCTTCTCCTGACATCGGGATACGAAGGGTCGGCAGCCGCGGACGCTCGGGCTTCACCGGGTCCCGCCGCGGGCTCCCTGCCGGTGACGACATCGCCGATCGTCGTACGCCGTGATAATATGCCTATACATTAATAGCCAGCCGCCCCGCCATGACACAGACCGACCCTCCCCGGCCCACTCGCCTCTGGCGCAACGCGCGCCTGGCGACGCTCGCCGCGGCACGCCCCGGTCTGGGCGTGGTGGACGAAGGCGCCGTAGTCGCCGCAGGCGAACGCATCCTGTACGCAGGGGCCGAGGCGGACATGCCCTCGCCCGGCGATGCGGAGGTGATCGACTGCGAGGGGCGCTGGATCACGCCCGGTCTGGTCGATTGCCATACGCATCTCGTCTACGGGGGCAATCGCGCGAAGGAGTTCGAGATGCGCCTCCAGGGCGCCACCTACGAGCAGATCGCGCGGGCCGGTGGGGGCATCGTGTCCACCGTTCGCCTGACTCGCGCAGCCACACCCGAAGAGCTGCTCCGCCAATCCCTGCGACGACTGGATGCCCTGATTGCCGAAGGGGTGACGACGGTCGAGATCAAATCCGGCTACGGCCTCGATCTCGAGACGGAGCGCAAGATGCTGAGCGTCGCGCGCAAGCTGGGAGCCGAGCGGCCAGTCACTGTCTCGACGACCTTCCTCGGCGCACACGCGCTGCCGCCGGAAGCCGGCAGCGACAAAGATGCGTACATCCACGAGGTAGCTCAGACGATGCTTCCCGCGCTTGCGCGTGACGGACTCGTCGACGCCGTGGATGCCTTTTGCGAAGGCATCGCTTTTTCCCCTGCGCAGGTGTCTCGAGTGTTCGCCGCGGCTGCTGCGCTCGGGCTGCCAGTAAAGCTGCACGCCGATCAGCTCTCCAATCTGGGTGGCGCCGCGCTGGCGGCAAGTTGCCGCGCGCTGTCGGCAGATCACCTGGAGCATTCGGACGAGCCGAGCGTGCGTGCCATGGCCGCTGCGGGCACCGTCGCCGTCGTGCTGCCCGGCGCCTTCTACTTCTTGAGAGAAAAGACACTTCCACCGATCGAACTGTTGAGACGCCACGCCGTGCCCATTGCCCTAGCGACCGACTCCAATCCCGGAACCTCTCCGCTGACTTCACTGCTGCTCGCCATGAACATGGCGGCGACCCAGTTTCGCCTCACCGTCGACGAATGCATCGCGGGCGTCACGCGCGAAGCGGCGCGCGCGCTCGGCATGGCAGAGCGGGCCGGCACGCTGGAGGCCGGCAAATATGCCGACCTCGCCATCTGGAACATCGACACCCCCGCCGAGCTCGTCTACCGGATCGGATTCAATCCGCTGTCTTCCCGCGTCTGGAGAGGCCGATGATCGCGATCGTCCTGAAACCCGGGGAGGCCACTCTCGCCGACTGGCGCTCGATCTATCGTGGCGCCGTGCCGAAGCTCGATGCGAGCTGCCGTCCCGCCGTCGAGCGGAGCGCGCTCGCCGTGGCGCGCATCGTGGCCGAAGGCAAGCCGGTGTATGGCATCAACACGGGCTTCGGCAAGCTCGCGAGTGTCCGCATCGACACCGCCGATCTCGCCCGGCTGCAGCGGAACATCGTGCTGTCGCATGCCGCAGGGGTCGGTGAGCCGCTGCCCGTCAGCATCACGCGTCTGATGATGGCGCTGAAGCTCGCGAGCCTTGCCCATGGCGCGTCCGGCGTTCAGCCGGCAACACTCGACTTCCTGGAAACGATGCTCGCGCACGAGATCGTTCCGGTGGTGCCGTCGCAGGGCTCCGTTGGCGCGTCGGGCGATCTCGCTCCGCTTGCGCACATGACCGCAACGATGATCGGCGTTGGCGATGTCATGACGCCCCAGGGCCGCCTGCCTGCGACGCAGGGTCTCGCGCTCGCAGGACTGAAGCCCCTGGTGCTCGCGCCAAAGGAGGGCCTCGCCCTCCTCAACGGCACGCAGTTCTCGAACGCCGTTGCGCTGGCGGCCCTGTTCGAAGCGGAGCTCGTCTTCCAGACCGCCCTCGTCGTGGGCGCATTGACGACCGATGCCTATCGAGGCACGGACACGCCGTTCGACCCGCGCATCCACATGCTTCGCAAACACCAGGGTCAGATCGAAGCAGCCAGCGCGCTGCGTAACCTGATGGCGGGCAGCGCACTGCGCGCCTCGCATCTGGAGAACGACGACCGGGTCCAGGACCCCTACTGTCTTCGCTGCCAGCCGCAGGTGATGGGTGCGTGCCTCGACCTGCTGCGCAACGCTGCCAGCTTCCTTGGTACCGAAGCGAACGGTGTCTCGGACAATCCCCTGGTGATCGCCGAGGACGGCGAGGCCCTCTCCGGCGGCAACTTCCACGCCGAGCCCGTCGCTTTCGCTGCCGACATCATCGCGATGGCGCTCTGCGAGATCGGCTCGATTGCCGAGCGGCGTATCGCGATGCTGATCGATCCGGCACTGTCGGGGCTCCCGGCGTTTCTCACGCCCAACCCCGGCCTCAACTCGGGGTTCATGATTCCGCAGGTCACCGCCGCGGCGCTGGTTTCAGAGAACAAGCAGAAAGCGTTTCCGGCCAGCGTGGATTCCATCCCGACCTCCGCGAACCAGGAGGACCACGTTTCGATGGCGGCACATGGCGCGCGACGCCTGCTGCCGATGATCGAAAACACCGCCGCGGTGGTCGCAATCGAGCTGCTCGCCGCCGCCCAGGCGTGCGACTTCCACGCGCCGCTGCGCTCGAGCGTGCCGCTCGAAGCGGTGCGTGCCACGCTGCGCGAGCGCGTCGGGAAACTGGACGACGATCGCTACATGCATCCCGATCTGAACGCGGCGATCGAGCTGGTGCGTGCGGGGTCGATCGCGGCGGCGGTCGGCGTTCGACTGCCTCAGCTCTCCGGGGCCGAGACATGACATCGGCTCCCGAGTGGCTGCACGTTCGGCAGGGCTCTGCGCCTCTGCTGCTCAGCATGCCGCACGCGGGATCGGACCTTCGCGGTCTCGAAGACCGGCTCGTCTCGCCGTGGCTCGCCCGCAAGGATGGGGATTGGTACGTGCCGGAGCTGTACGACTTCGCGACCGAGCTCGACGCGACGGTGGTGCGCACGGATATTTCGCGCACGGTCATTGACGTCAACCGCGACCCCACCGGCCAGTCGCTTTACCCCGGCCAGAATACGACGGAGCTCTGCCCCACGACGACGTTCGATGGCGAGCCGCTCTATCACGGCGGGCGCGCACTGGCCGAGGCCGAGATTGCCGAGCGCCGCGCGCTCTACTTCGACCCGTATCACGCAAGCCTGCGAACCGAAGCGGCAAGGTTGCTGAAACTGCATCCGCGGGTCGTCGTATATGACTGTCACTCGATACGGTCTGCCGTGCCGCGCCTGTTCGACAACGTGCTGCCCCAGTTCAACATCGGCACGAACAGCGGCAAGTCCTGCGCACCGGCGCTCGCGCTCGGCGTAGAGAAGATCTGCGATCAATCCGGATTGAGCGTCGTCCTGAACGGGCGCTTCAAAGGGGGCTACATCACGCGCAGCCTGGGCGCGCCCGACGCGTGCGTCCACGCGATCCAGATGGAGCTCGCCATGCGCGGCTACCTGCACGAACACCCGGGCGCCGTCTGCGAAGCAGACTGGCCGCCTCCCTACGACCCGAGCTACGCAGCACGGTTGCGCGATGTCCTGCGCGCCATCCTGAAGCACTGCATCGGGTTCGCGCGGGACGACTAAGGCGTGCTCACACCCGGTTTGCTCCGGCGCAGGCCGCAAAAGTCGTGCCTTTTGCGCCGGCGTCCGTGCACGGTCCCGGAGAAATCGCGGAAGGCGATTTCTTCCACTGAACCAGTTACTTGGATTAATGGCAGGAACTCATCATGACCCGAGTCGATTCATCCCGCGTCGTGCGCGCCCCGCGAGGCACCGCTCTTTCCGCCCGCAGCTGGCAGACCGAAGCGCCGCTGCGCATGCTGATGAACAACCTGGATCCGGCAGTCGCGGAGCGGCCCGGCGAGCTCGTCGTGTACGGCGGCATCGGGCGCGCGGCCCGCGACTGGGAGAGCTTCGATCGCATCGTCGCGACACTGAAACGTCTGGAAGGCGATCAGACGCTGCTCATCCAGTCCGGCAAGCCGGTCGGCGTCTTTCGTACACACGCCAATGCACCGCGCGTGCTGCTCGCGAACTCGAACCTCGTGCCCCACTGGGCCACGTGGAAGCACTTCAACGAGCTCGATCGCAAGGGTCTCATGATGTTCGGCCAGATGACGGCCGGCTCGTGGATCTATATCGGCTCGCAGGGCATCGTCCAGGGCACCTACGAAACCTTCGTCGAGATGGGTCGCCGGCACTATGGCGGCAATCTCAAAGGGAAGTGGATTCTCACCGCCGGCCTCGGCGGAATGGGCGGCGCGCAGCCGCTCGCAGCGACGATGGCCGGTGCGAGCTGTCTCGCGATCGAGTGTCGGCAGTCGAGCATCGACTTCCGGCTGCGCACGGGCTACGTCGATGTCTGCGCGGCGAATCTCGATGAAGCGCTGAAGATCCTGGAGTCCGCGAAATCGACCGGCAAGGCGATCTCCGTGGCGCTGCTCGGCAATGCGGCGGATGTGCTCCCGGAGCTCGTGAAGCGTGGCGTGCGGCCGGATGCCGTGACGGACCAGACTTCGGCACACGATCCGGTGAACGGCTATCTGCCGATCGGCTGGACGGTGGAGCGCTGGGAGTCCGAGAAGAAGTCCGACCCTGATGCCGTGGCGGAGGCTGCGAAGAAATCGATGGCCGTGCACGTGCGCGCGATGCTCGAGTTCCACACGCTCGGCATTCCGACTTTCGACTACGGCAACAACATCCGGCAGGTTGCGCTCGATCAGGGCGTCAGCGATGCGTTCGCATTCCCCGGCTTCGTGCCGGCGTATATCCGGCCCCTCTTCTGTCGCGGCATCGGGCCATTCCGCTGGGCCGCGCTGTCCGGCAATCCGGAGGACATCCGCAAGACCGACGCGAAGGTCAAGGAGCTGATGCCCGAGGACAAACACCTGCACAACTGGCTCGATATGGCCGGCTCGCGCATCAAGTTCCAGGGGCTGCCGGCGCGCATCTGCTGGGTGGGCCTCGGCGACCGTCATCGGCTGGGCCTTGCGTTCAACGAGATGGTGGCGTCGGGCGAGCTCGAGGCACCCGTGGTCATCGGTCGCGATCATCTCGACTCGGGCTCTGTCGCATCCCCCAACCGCGAAACCGAAGCGATGCAGGACGGTTCTGACGCCGTGTCGGACTGGCCGCTGCTGAATGCTCTGCTGAATACCGCGTCTGGCGCAACTTGGGTCTCGCTGCATCATGGTGGCGGCGTTGGAATGGGCTTCTCGCAGCACGCAGGCATGGTCATCGTCTGCGACGGCACGCGCGAAGCCGGCGAGCGGATTGCGCGCGTGCTGTGGAACGACCCGGCAACCGGCGTCATGCGTCACGCCGACGCAGGTTATGAGCTCGCGATCGAACATGCCCGCAAGATGAGCCTCGATCTGCCGAGCATCTGAATTGATCCGGCTGCTTCGCTCCGCCGATTATCGCCGCATGCCGTGGAAGAACGGCGGCGGCGAGACTCGGGAAGTCCTCGTGTCGCCCGCCGGCGCATCGCTCGATGCGATGGAGTGGCGCGTCAGCCTCGCCACCGTGGCTAGCGACGGGCCCTTCTCGGAATTTCGCGGCATCACGCGCACGTTGAGCGTGCTCCGCGGTGCCGGCATCACGCTACAGGTGGGTGATGAGCCGTCGCGACAGCTGCTTCAGTCATCCGTGCCCTGCACGTTCGACGGGGAAACCCCGACGAGTGCCTGGCTGATCGATGGTCCCATCGTGGATCTGAACGTCATGAGTCGACGCGGTGTCTCGGGCCACCGGGTGAGCAGATCGAGCCTGGAGGGCACTTCGCAGCTCGCGACGTCAGCCGACGTCACGCTCGTTTTCTGCGGCACGGGCGCGTTGATGTGCCACGCGGGGGAGGCTTCGGCGGAGCTGAGCGCGGAGGATTGCGCGCTCATCGAGGAGCGCGACCGATCGGTGCAACTCGTCGCCGCACGCCCCTCGGACATCTTCGTGATCGAGCTCTACCGGGAATTGACTCGTTCCGGCTCGTAGGCCGGCGCGCTGAGCAGGCGCTCGACCGATGCGATCAGCCGGTCGTTTTCCGCTGGCGTACCAATGGACGCCCGGATGAAGCGCCCGTAGCCGAATTCCAGCCACGGCTTCACCACGATGCCGTCCTTCAGCAGCGCTTTGGCCATATCGACGCTGCTCATGCCGGAATCGAAGAACACGAAGTTCGCTACGGTGGGCGCCACGGCAACGCCGCGGGACAGCAGCTCACGCCGCACGCGATCGCGCTCGGCGGCGATATCGCGCACGGCGGTGCGCATCCAGGCTTCGTCCTGCAAGGCTGCTACAGCAGCGAGCTGTGCGGCTGCGTTCACATTGAACGGCGTTTTCGCTGCAAACAGCATCTTCGCGATCCGGCTGTCTGAACAGACCGCGTAGCCGACACGCAGGCCGGCCAGCCCATACGCTTTGGAAAAGGTTCGCAGCACGATGTGAGGGACACCGGCTGAGCGCAGAAACTGGATGCCGTCCGGGATCCCGGGCGGCACGAACTCACGATACGCCTCGTCGAGAACGAACATCGTGGCCGGCGACAGCGCGCGAACGATCTCGCCGAACTGCTGCGCGTCGAGCGCGGCCCCCACCGGATTCCACGGCGAAGGCAGGAACACCAGACTCGGCTCGTCGGCCAGCGCCGCCGCCAGCGCCGGCACGTCGAAGCCGAGCTCGTCCGTCATCGGGACCTTCACGACCTTCGCGCCCACCGCCAGCGCCTCGATCTCGTGCAGGCCGAAGCACGGCGCGACGGTCAGGGCCTCCGCTCCCGCAGTCAGGAAGCTGCGCGCGGCGGCGGCGATCATTTCTTCCGAGCCATTGCCGATCACGAGCTCGGCGGCGCTGACATCGAGGCGGGCGGCGAGCTCGCTGCGCAGCGCCTCACAGCCCGGGTCGGAGTACCGCCCGATCTCCAGCGCGCCAGTCGTGAGCGCGCGTGCCACCGCGGGCGAGCACCCGTAAGGGTTCTCGTTGCTGGCGAGTCTTGCGATGTCGTCACGTCGGCTCACGGCGCGCGCCGCGGCGAGTGTCAGGCCGGAGTTGTACCTGGGAAGTGCGGCGATGTTCGGATTGAAGGAGAGCGCCGACAGGTCGGGCTTCGCGTCGTGGGTCACAGTATCAAGAGCCTTTGAGTCGGACTGCCAACATTGTCCGTGCTGGCTGCGCGGGAAAGAACACCGACAACCGCAGCGTCGATTTAGATTCTCTAAATCGGATCAGCGCGAGTCTGCGCCGTTTGCCTGCCGCGCGGCTGTCGGCGGGGCGAAGCTCGCTACGAGCTCATGCAGCTCGCACGGATAGGCGAGCCGCACGAACGTGATGGCGGTCGACTCCGCGGACTGTGTCGTTCGTTCGATGGTGAGGACAGGGCTCTTCGGGCGGATCCTGAGCGCGGTTGCCGTCTCTTTGCTGGCTTCGGCAGCGCGGATGCGGTGCTGGGCGAGCATCCAGGGCACCGAATGCAGCAGCCACGTGCCCGGCGGCATCTCGGCGAACGACTCCTTCGCCACCTGTGGGACCGCCTCGAGATTGATCAACCGCTGCTCGAAACAGAACGGTTGCGCGCCGGCCATGTGAAGACACACGAGCTCCAGCACGGGAATCGACTTCTCGGATCCGAGCAATGCCTTGTCTTCGCGCGTGCTGCGCCGGCGGGTTCTGCGCAGGACCTCGAAGCTGTAGGGCCGCCCCAGCGCCGCCACTTCCGCCTTGATGTCCGGGATGGTGAGCACTGCGGATTGGGAGTGCGGCCGGCTCACGAAGCTTCCGAGCTTGCGACGGCGTTCGATCATCCGTGCGTTGGCCAGCTGAGTCAGCACCTTGCTCACGGTCATGCGCGAGCACTTGTACTGCTTCATGAACTCGTGTTCGACAGGGATCTTCTGACCGGGCGGCCATTCGCCCGAGAGGATCAGGTTCTGAACGTCCGAGAGAATGCGCTGGTGTAGCGACATCGATCCCTTTGCGGCCGCTGGTGTGCTCAACTGTGCAATTCCTTCATGGCTTTGACGAATCCTCTGGCGACGTGCTCGCGCGCAACGTGACGGCCTTGCGAGACCAGTTTCGTTCCGGCGACCCAGACACAATCCACGACATGCCCCGAGCTTGCGAAGATCCAGGCGTCGAGCAGCGCATCCCCCGTGCGACAGATCAATGCCGGATGCTGGCCGTTCAAGCTGACGAAGTCGGCGGGTTCGCCTTCGGCTATTGTGCCGCCGTTCACGCCCGGGGACTGACCCAGAGCCTGGGCCCCTCCCGCAAGCGCGACCTCCATGATAGCGCGTCCCGTCGAGTGTTTTTCCTTCCTCACGACATTCCGCGCGCGCTCGGTGAGTCGCTGCGAGTACTCGAGCAGTGACAGCTCTGCGGCGACACTGATGTGAACGTTGGAGTCCGTACCGATTCCGATGCGCCCCCCATGGTCGAGCAACCCGGCGACCGGAAAGACGCCATCGCCCAGATTGGCTTCGGTCACGGGACAGAGGCCGACGACCGCGCCGGATCGGGCAATACCCTGCACTTCCTGCGTCGTCACATGTGTCGCATGAACCAGGCACCAGTTCCTGGCCACCGGCGCATGATCCAGCAGCCACTCGACCGGCCGCTGCCCGGACCATGCGAGACACTCCTCGACCTCCCGGACCTGCTCCGCGACGTGGATGTGCACGGGTGAGCCGCCCGCGAGCCCTGTAACCGCGGTCAGCTCTTCCGGCGTGACGGCGCGCAGACTGTGCGGAGCGACGCCGACAACTGCCGCGTGAAGCCGGGAGGTCAGGCCCCGGCAGCGCTGCAGCAGTGCCTCGTAACTCTCGAGCGTATTCAGGAACCGGCGCTGTGCCGGCTTTGGAGACGCGCCACCGAATGTCGAGTGAGCATAGAAAACCGGCAGCAGCGTGAGCCCGATGCCGCTGGCGTCGGCGGCCGCAACGATCCTCGCGGACATCTCGCCGATGTCCGCGTAAGGCGCACCAGCGGGGTCGTGGTGCAGATAATGGAACTCACCGACGCGGGCGAAGCCGCACTCGAGCATCTCGACGTAAGCCTGCGCGGCGACGGCTTCGAGCTGTTCCGGGTTCATGCGGCGGGCAAGACGATACATCGCCTCCCGCCAACTCCAGAAGTTGTCTGCCGAATCGCCGCTCACTTCGGCCAGGCCGGCCATCGCCCGCTGAAAGGCATGGCTGTGGAGACTGCCGAGTGCGGGCACGAGAATGCCGTGGCGTTCGTCCCCGATTTCGGGAGAGACGCCGACCTGCAGGCCTGCAATCCTGCCGGACTGCACGTTCAGCCTCACCGAATGGCGCCAGCCCTCGCGCGTCAGCACCTGATCGGCATGGATGTACGTCACGGTTGTCGTCCCGGGGTCGAAATGGGGCCTGGCGTCAGGCCCCTACATATGCCTATACATTAACAGCCCGCCGCCGGCATGGCCAGCGTGCGGACATCTCCCCTCGGCCAGTGCGGACAACGATAGCCGTCTGGTTGCCGCGATGCGCCATGTTCTGGTCAGCAATGAAGGATCCACGAGCGCTGCACGCCTCCGCAGGCGCCGCAGCAGTATCGGTGTAATGCGGAGAGCCGCATAGGCACACCGGATCAGGATTGATGCACGACGTGGCCGCCTGTGCACGCAGAACCGCCAGCGCTGGCGCCGCGACTGCGGTCAAACCTCAGACCGCGGCGCCCCGCCCGGTTCTATTGCCGGCCGAGCGTTGTCGCGCTCGGCTCCTGGCTCCCGTAGTCATAGAGCAGGTTGAACAGCAACTTGTACGTACCATGTGACTGCCCGCGCCACTGCGGCCGGAAGCCATACAGGAAGATGCGGCCCTTGCCGTACTCCACTTCCAGCGCGGCGGCTTTGCCCTGGATCGCCTCAGGGTGCAGCAGCACACCACTGCGCAGCGGATTGCCCGTCGGCGCATAGGAGGCAAGGATGTTCCCCTTGAAGCCACGCCGCGGCTCGAAGACCGGACCGCGCGAGAACATCACGATCGGCTCGGACGCAAGACCGGCGGTGGCGCGCGAAGCCTGCCCCAGCGACACCTGGAGAAGCGCACCGGAGCAGAAGAACTTGTCCGCATCGGCGTTCTTCACGACGTTGGCGACAGGTAGCGCGAACAGGTCGATGACCGCGTCAGAGGCGCTGTTCAGTGCCACGAGCGTGCCGCCTTCGGCCACGAACTTCTTGAGGGCGATGGCCCCTTCATCGCTGATGCCGCCGGCGTATTGCTCGGGCACATCCAGGTCCGAGAGCCCGTTCAACAGCGCGTCGCGGTCCCTCAGGTCCGGGAGGATGATCGTGTCGAACTTCGACTTGAGGCCGCCTTTCCTGATATCCGCGTTGTACAGCGAGACCGGCCCGAAGCGGTATTGCTCGAGGATCCAGCGGGTCCAGCCTTCGTCCATGTTCGAGCCCCAGGGACGATACAGACCGACACGGCCCTTGCGGACGGTTTGCGCCGCGGGCGCCGTCGCAAGCGCTGTTGCGGTCACGCCGTGTGTAGCGAGGATTGCCTGCAGGGCTTCGCGACCGATGCCCTTCAGGATGATGGCGCCCGCCTCCTCGCCGTTGACGGTTGGCACGGCTGCCGATGCGATGGCGACACTTGCGCCCCTGGCAACGGCCTCATTCACGACGAGGAAGCTGCCGTTCACCTTGCGACTCAGCGCGAAGATACGGCCGTCGCCGACGATGCCACCCTTCACTTCGGCCTTCGCGACGGGCTGCAGTGCCGCCAGGACTTCCGGCGACAGTCTTTCCGTCACCTCCACTGTCTCGACGCCCATCTGCATGGGCAGCGTCCAGCCGGTAACGTCATACGGAAGAGTGACGGGCTTGCCGCCATTGCCACTCATGATCGCGTCCGGGTACTTCTGGGCCTCGAACAGCTCCTTCACCAGGCCAGCGTAGGGCTGGGTCATCGGAATGACCCACGAGCCGGCCGGATAGGTTTGCCCGCCAATCGTGATGGGAGATCCGGCTTCGCTGACGCTCAGACCCTGATCGATCAGCTTTTGTGCCAGCAACGCGACCTGCGGTGCATCCGGCTGGCCGCCCGGAAGGAGGTAGGCGTACAGGCCTTCGGACTCGAAGCGCTTGATGATGTCGCGCCCCGCCTGATAGCGGTTGTACAGGAGCACGTCTCGATAACGTACGGCCGTATCCAGGGTGGAGAGCGAGGCCACCGTGTCGTAACGGATCGTGTCCGAGAGGCGCCACATGCCACCTTTCCAGGGCGACGGATAGAACACCTGCGCCTTCAGGTCACGGGTCTCTTTGGGGAATTCCTTCGGGTCGTAGCTCTTCGGCGTGGCCGAAGGGTGCGCGCTCTCGGTGAAGAACGCGATGGTGTTGCGGAACACGTGAGTGTAGTCGAGGAACCCCGGATACCAGTTGTCGAACCGGGCCTGCGCGATCGCGCCCGGCATCTGCCGTGCCTCGAACTCCGCCATCATGTTCGTGCCGATGGACGTGGTCCAGGTGCGCACGTACGGGCTGATGTTCGACGACATCGGGTCCGCGAAGGGTGGCGCCCAGATGCGCGCCGGCATCGGCGCGCTCTGGTGGTGCGAGTACCAGATCACCGGGCTGTAGTCCTGCGCCACCTTGAAGATGTTCTGCGACTCGACCATGTTCAGCATGTATCCGTCGCGGTTGTTGTCGTGGCCGACATACTCCTGGTACAGGTACGGCATGCGGCCTTCGTAGGGCGTCCCCACGTACTTGCGGTACCAGTCGACGACCATGTCCATGCCGTCCGGGTTCAGAGTGGGCCACAGCACGACGATGACATCCTTGCGGATCGCGTCGATCTGCGCGTCGCCTTCCACCGCGACCAGCTTGTACGCAAGGTCGATCATCGACTGGTGAGCCGCCACCTCGCTCGCATGCATGCCGCCGTCGATGTGGACGATGATCCTGGCGTCCTTCGCCAGCGCCTTCGCCGAAGCGTCGTCCAGGCCCTTGACCTCCGCCAGGCGCCGCGACACTTCCTTGTAGTGGTCGAACTTCGCGATGTTCTCCGGCGCGGAGATCACGCCGTACTCGAAGGTGCGGCCCTGCGTGGTCTTGCCGGCCGTGAACATCTTGATGCGATCCGAGGATGCCGCGAGCTTGTGGAAGTAGTCGACGACTTCTCCATACTTGGCGAGCTTGTAATCCTCGCCGGCGTCGAACCCCAGCACTTCTCTGGGTGTGGGTGGCGCTGCCCATGCCGGCAGCGCGATGGCCATCGACAGTGCGATGGCCGAGACAGTCGAAATCCAGTTAGCCGCGCGCATCTTCCATTCCTCAACTACCTCTTTTCATATCGACGATGCGGGGAGGAAAAGGCGAGCGCCTTCTCCTCCCCGTGTCGGTCTACATCCTCACCCGGAAGCCGACTCGGTATGTGCGACCGAGAGTGTCGTACAGCGTGGCGTTCGCCGGCGGTGCTTCGTAGGCAAACCCACCGGGGCCCGGCGCAACGATCACCGGATCCTTGTTGGTGAGATTGCGGACGTTGAAGTACGCCTCGCCCGCAGTGCCCTCGAAAGCGTCGAACTTGTACGCAAACGAGGCATCGAGGTAGACCGCACCGGCAATGCGATTGTTGTCGACGGTCCGGGCGTCGGGATCAGACCTTGGACAGTCCGAAGTGCACTCGATGTTGCTGTTCAGATAGACGCCGGAGCTGATGCCACGGGCCATGAGGCTCAGCGCCACTTTTTCGGCGGAGTAGTTGACCGATGCGTTCCAGCGCCAGTCCGGCGGGCCGCTGCCGGTGTTCTGACCGGCGGTATCCGTCGGCGTGTTGATCCCGTTGCTCGAGTAGTTCTTGAGGAAGTTCGTCGCCAGCAGGCGGAACGTCAGGTTGCCGCTCCACGCGGACACCAGCGAATCCATCGGCATGCGATAGGTCGCCTCGTAATCGACACCGCGCGCAACCTGGTTGACGAGGTTGAACGGCTGCAGCCTGATGAGATCGATGGTATTGCCGGGGCCGAAGGTTATGGCGTCACAGATCTGCTGGTTTCCACTGGCGCATTCGTTCAGGGTCTGCTGTGCGGAGATGTTCCCGATGGCCTTGTCGATATCCAGGTTCCAGTAATCGACCGCGGCGCTGAAGCCGGGCACGAACCGGGGTTGCAGCACGACACCCACGCCCGTGTAGTCGGACTCTTCCGGCAACAAGTTCGGGTTGCCGACGGTGGACGACACGGTGAGCTCCGACTCATTGTCGCGGAACGGATTGATGATGCCCGGGAAGCCGCCCGCACCGGCGTTGTACAGCTCCTGCAGGTTGGGCGCGCGGATGTCCCGCGACCGCGTACCGCGGAGCGTGACGTCGGAAATCGGCGAATAGGTCGCGCCCACCTTCCATGTCGTCACGCTGCCGGAGTTTTCGTAGTCCGTGAAACGAACCGCGCCGTTGAGATCGAGCGACTCCGCCCACACCGTGCCGTTGGCGAGCGGCACGACGGTCTCGATGAACCCTTCGGTGACCTTGTTGGTGGCCGCGAACACCTTGTAGTTGCCGATGAACCAGTCGCTTGCCTCGGAGATTGGGTCGTTCTCTCCGGAGACCTCGTCGCGGCGATGCTCGGCACCGAAGGCCAGCGAGACGGGGCCCGCCCACAATGAGAACGGCTCGCCGTTGACCGAGAACGCGACCACGTCCTGCGTGTACTTCTCGTCGCGGAAGTCACGCACACCGTTGCCGGTGAGGTAGTCGACCACGGCACTCGAATTGACGCCGATACCGAAGACGTTGTACGGCACGCACGCCGGGTCGTCGTTGGCCGGATTGGCGTCGGCATTGACGGCGCAGACAATCTGGCCGGACGAGTTTCTCACCGCGTCGATGGCCTTCGGAAAGCGCGAACGGACGACGATGCCGGTGGCCTCCTGCAGCGCCTGCGAAACGCCGCGCTGATAGTAGGCATCCCAGCTCCAGCCCCTGTTCATGAAGTCGAGCGACCCGGTCGCGCCGAGGCTGAAGGCCTTCGTCGTGCGGTCGTTGCTGGCACCCTGACGCGGCAGGTCGGTGTTCATGGTGCCGAGCGTGAACTGCGTGATGTCGAGCGCGGTCATGCGCGCCTGGACGTCGGCAGGAATGAACGGGTTGCCGGACCTGATCGTGATCGTGGCGTTGTCTTCCTTCGCGCAGCACCAGTTGTGGTTCTCGTTGTTCGCCCACAAGCCCTGCGCGAAGAGCTCGACGTTATCGGTGACCTTGAAGCTCACGCGCGCGAAGGCGCTCTGCGTTTCCTGCGACGACGTCAGACCGTTCGCGAGATCGGTTCCGCGAATGGTGGCATTCCTCCAGTCGCCGCCGCTCATGTCCGGGTCGCGCACGAGGTCGCCATACTCGAACTGGTAGGGGACGCCGCCGGGGCCGAAGGCGGTGCCCTTCAGCGCGTTGTTGGCGCCACTGGCGGTGATGATGCCGCCCGCGATGGCGTTGCTGACGCTGACCTGGTTGACGAGGATACGTTCGGGAACCGACAGGCTCTGGCCCGCACCGGTGCCAAAAGCAGGGTTGGTCATGAACTGCCAGCCCTGCATGTTCCAGGGACGGTCATTGACCGCGATGCCCGCAACACGACCGGCCTGGCCGCTGACGATGAAGTGACCGCGCTCGTCGGCGAAGCCCGTGCCGAACGCGAAATTGGCGTCCCAGGTTTCGTTGTCGTCGTGAGCGGTGATGCCGCCGGACGCATCCGCCTTGAAGCCGGTGAAATGCTTGTCCAGGATGAAGCTCACGACGCCTGCCACGGCGTCCGAGCCGTAGGCTGCCGATGCGCCGCCCGTGACGACGTCCACGCGTGAGATCAGGTTCTGCGGAAACAGGTTGATGTCGACGATGCCGTCCGAGGTGGAGCCGACCGAACGTCGGCCGTCGAGCAGCACCAGCGTGCGGTTGAGACCCAGGCTGCGCAGGTTGACGGCGTTCATGCCGGAGCTGCCGCCGCTCATGGAAGAGTTGGTGGCCGTGGGCATGCGGCTGCCGGCGAAGGCCGGAATGGTGTTGATGAAGTCGGCGACGTTCGGCGTGGCAGAGGACTGCAGCTCCTCGGAGCCCACCACGGTCAGCGGCGTCGGCGCCTGGTAGCCGTCGCGCACGATGCGCGTTCCCGTTACCGAGACTTCAGCGAGCTCGGTGGAAGCGGCGTCCGAGTCCTGCGCGGCGGCGATCATCGGGGCAGCGGCCGAAGCCATGAGCATCGCGACCGTTGCGTAAACTTGATTCCCGCGCGGAACGCGCGGAGGTGTAGCAACTGCGCCACCGTGCCGCGCACGCATACCGGCGACAGATTCGTTCTTCATCATACGGCTCCCAGAAAGAGAAGTTCGTAGAGCCGGCGCGCCCCTTGCCGCACCGACCAGATCAATCCAGCGTTCGCAACAGACCCCGCGGTTTTTTATGGGCTGATCCGGCCCTCGCCCAGATCCCGTTCTGGAAGCCTCTTGCGGGATCCGGGCCGCTTCGTGTGCGGACTATAATGTATATACAACGAAGCGCAATTGTCTGTGCAAAATAAAATGACTATACATTTGCACGCATCGATCGCCGCCCTTTTTGAGGGCACGAAGAGACCGGGTGGCAGCCCGGCGAATCATTTCGGGGCATGCGAGCAATGCCGGCATGCGACCGAGCCGCAGAATCCGCGTGCGCGCACCGAGTAGCGCGTGACTCTCAATCGAGGAGTGGAATCGGCCGGATCTGCGGGCACGAGAGGCTCGCCGCAGTAACGCTCGATCCAGGCAGTGAGCGCTGCTCGAAGCGCATCATCGAGGAGCGGTCGGCTGTCCGAACGCACCGCTTTCAGCTCCGGGTACGCTGGCACCGTCGCAAAGGTGCCTGGAGCTGCGTGTCAGAAACACGTGGCGTGGTTCCCGACCATGAGCGCCTCGCCCCACGCGGCCGGCCAGAATGAGCACGACCGCTCTTCCTCGTTGTTCTGGTTCAGCGAACTTCCCTGCAACGTGACAGATGCCGGGTGACCGGATCTGCGGCGGTAGCGGCCGCAGGTCCGCCTGCCGTCGCGTGCGCACCTCCGGTGAGCCCTCGGTTCTTCACCGCGCCAGATCCCTTTGCCCGCGACCGGCTCGATGTAGCCCAGATCACTTGGCTCATCCGGCTTCGCGCGGCAGTGGCTCGCCGGCGCGTAGAGATCGACACCGAGGTTGTAGCCCAGACCTGGCTGCTACTGCTACATCTGCTACGAGCAGCCACATGTACGCCGACGTCAGGGGGATTCGACCTCGGCAACCTTGATTTCCTTGAACTGTGCAGCCCCTGGCGCCGCGTAGAACCCGATTTTTCCCTCCGGCAGCCAGAAAGAAAGCGTCTCGCCTCTCTCTAGTGCGTCGTATGACACCTTCTTGCCATTCACCACCACACGCGCATCCGGGGAAACGATGAAGGTCATGGTCTCGAGAGGCTCTCTGGAAGTGTCGAGGAAGTCCACCGTCACCTGGTCACCCTTCAACTTGACCAGACGCGCATCGAAACGGGCCCATTTCTGCCCATCTTTCATGATCACCTCACGACAAGCCGCGCCCGCCTTGGGATGCCGGTCCAGAAAATCCTGGCTGTAGGTGAAGTCCTTGATGCAACTCAGGTTGGATTCGTCTGCTGCTGCACCGACGAGCGGTGTCGCAACCAGAGCGAACAGCGTCAATTTCACTTGCACTTTCACGGCGTTCTCCTGAGAGAGGCTCTGAAGGGATGGCATTCGAACGATGAGAGCTTGCCGGGTCCGCTCGGGAGAGCGCCGGAGCAGATGCGCTCTATCCGCGACCCCTCGATGTCCGCGACCGCGAGCAGATGATTGATGGAGACGCCATGACCTTCAATTGGACGTTGGCCGTATGTGCGCGGTCCGCAGCGGGATCGTGATGTCGGGGCCGAGGCTGAGGTGTTCTTCCCGCCCTGGAAATCACTGGAGTCAGGTCGCAGTCCCCGCGGACGCAACAGGCCATCGGGCGTGCGCAGAAAGTCCAATTGCACGAGCCCCGCCGCTCGCGTACGACACATCACGGACCATCTGGAACTTCAAACAGTTGGATCAGTTGGTGCCGCCAGCGGCGATCGGGATTGCGGAGATGCAGGTCATGGCACGCAACGCAGAGCAGATGCGCCTCGACGAGGCTCGCGACAGGAACCTCCCCTGGAAGAAATGGGGCCCCTACCTCAGCGAACGCCAATGGGGCACGGTCCGGGAGGACTACAGCGACAACGGCAACGCTTGGGACTACTTCACCCACGAACAGGCGCGCTCGCGAGTGTATCGCTGGGGTGAAGACGGACTCGCCGGATTATCCGACGACAAGCAGGGCCTCTGCTTTGCCCTGGCGCTCTGGAACGGCAAGGACCCGATCATCAAGGAGCGGCTGTTCGGCCTCACCAACGGCGAGGGCAACCATGGCGAGGACGTGAAGGAGTACTACTTCTACCTCGACAGCACGCCCACGCACTCGTACATGAAGTACCTCTACAAGTATCCGCAAGCCGCCTATCCCTATGAATTGCTCCTGGCGACGAACAGGCAGCGCGGCAAGGAGGAACTGGAATACGAGCTGCTCGATACGGGCATTTTCAAGGACGACCGCTATTTCGATGTCTTCGTGGAGTACGCCAAGGGGGAACCGGAGGACATCCTGATCAAGATCACCGTCGCGAACCGCGGGCCTGACCCCATGACGCTGCACGTGCTGCCGACGATCTGGTTCCGCAATACGTGGAGTGGCTCTCAGCCCGCAACGAGGCCCATGCTGAAACAGGCGAGTGGCGGGTCGATCGTGAAAGCGATCCTGGCCTCGCATGGCAAGCTGGGCGACCGGCAGCTGTACTGCGAAGGCGACCCCACGCTGCTCTTCACCGAGAACGAAACCAACAACAAGCGTCTCTTCGGCACGGACAACGCCACACCGTACGTGAAGGACGCATTCAACGAATACATCGTCCATCGGGCACGCGACGCCGTGAATCCCGCCGGCACCGGCACGAAGGCGGCCGCGCACTACGAGCTGACTGTGGGAAGCCAGGAAAGTGCGGTGGTTCGCTTGCGCCTCACCGACACCGAAGACCGACCAGCAGAGAACCTGTTCGGAACGGCATTCGACGCGGTGTTCTCGGACAGACTGCGGGAGGCAGACGAGTTCTACAAAGCTATTACGCCACCGTCCTCGACTCGGGACGAGGCGCGCGTGATGCGGCAGGCGCTGGCCGGCATGCTGTGGAGCAAGCAGTACTACTTCTTCGACGGCAACCAGTGGCTCGAGGAACATCACGCCAATCCGCTACAGGGCGGGGAGCGTCAAACCCGCAATCGCGAGTGGTATCACATGGTGAACGACCATGTGATCTCGATGCCGGACAAGTGGGAGTATCCCTGGTATGCGGCCTGGGATCTGGCGTTCCACTGCATCGCGCTCACCGCGGTCGATCCGGATTTCGCGCGCGAGCAGCTCGATCTGATGCTGCGTGAGATCTACATGCATCCGAACGGGCAGATCCCCGCATACGAGTGGAACTTCAGCGATGTCAACCCGCCCGTGCACGCGTGGGCCACACTCTTCCTCCACCGCGTCGATCTGGCGCTCGGCCAGGCGCCGGACATGGAGTTTCTCAAGCGCGCCTTCCACAAGCTGTCGCTCAACTTCAGCTGGTGGGTGAATCGCAAGGACCGACTGGGCAAGAACGTGTTCGAGGGTGGCTTCCTGGGGCTCGACAACATCGGCGTATTCGACCGCAGCGCGCCGCTCCCGACCGGCGGCCATCTCGAGCAGGCCGACGGCACGGCGTGGGTCGCGCTCTTCTGCCAGAACATGATGGAGCTCTCTACGGAGCTCGCCAGCGAAGATTCCAGCTACCAGGACATGTGTCTCAAGTTCGTGGAGCATTTTCTCTGGATTGCCTCGGGCATGAACCGCACCGGCCCGGGCGGCATGTGGGATGAGGAGGACGGGTTCTATTACGACGTGCTGAGATTGCCCGACGGCCACGCGCAAAGGCTCAAGGTACGCTCGATGGTGGGGCTGCTGCCCGTCTGTGCGACAACGGTTATCGAAGCATGGCAGCGCGAGCGGATGCCGCGAGTGGTCGAGGCGTTGGCAGAGCGCGGCAAGCGTATGCCGGAGCTGATGCAGAGCGTGCACGTCACCGGCGCGGGGCATCTCGGAGCTGCCGGCCGCGGAATCCTGGCGCTCGTCAACGAGGAGCGGCTTCGCCGCATCCTCACGCGGATGCTGGACGAGAACGAGTTCCTGAGCCCGTATGGGCTGCGTGCGCTCTCCCGCTACCACGACGAGCATCCGTTCACCTTCAATGTCGGCGCGCAGGGGTACAGCGTGCGCTACCTGCCTGCCGAGTCCGATTCGGGTATGTTCGGTGGAAACTCCAACTGGCGCGGCCCGATCTGGATGCCCGTCAACGCGCTGATGATCCGGGCACTGATGCAGTACTACCTTTACTACGGGGATAGCTTCCAGATCGAGTGCCCCACCCGATCGGGGCACCGGATGAATCTGTTCGACGTCAGCATGGAGCTGTCGAGGCGCCTCGCGCGCATCTTCTTGCGCGACCCGAACGGCCGCCGACCCGTGTTCGGCGGCACGGAGACATTCCAGACGGATCCGCAATGGCGCGATCACATCCTCTTCTACGAGTATTTCCACGGCGACAACGGCGCCGGCCTCGGCGCAAGCCATCAGACGGGCTGGACTGGCATCGTGGCACGTCTGATTCAGATGTACGGAGTGCTCGACTCGCGAAAGCTGCTGGAAGCCGGCAAGAGAGGCGCCTTCGACGACCGTGCGGCGGCGCGGTGAGCATCGGCGCGCGACGCGTCCCGGTTCGCTCTGTGCAACACAGGTCGATGTTTGCGCTCGTTCTGCCGGTGATGGCACGCTCGCGGCATGCGTGAGGTCGCCTTTCTGGCACCTGCATCAATCTGCAACGCTGGACGGCAGATACGTTCCAGCGTACCGATCATTGCTCGACCGCTGCTTCCCGTCTCCAGCTCTCGTCGGGATCGAACGACCTGATGGCCATGGCGATCTGGGGCGTACGGGCGCCGAGATCCTTGGAGTACACAACACCGTCCTGGTTGACGATGAATGTCATCACGCCTGAGCTGCCGTACTCGGCGGGGAAGGCGATGAGGGCGAAACCACCGAGCAGCTTGTCGCCGACCATGTAGTCATGCGCGCCACCGGTGGCGCTGGGACCCTGCGCGGTCAGAAGACGGTAGATGTACCCGCGAAGTGGCTCACCCTTGCCGGATCCGTCCGCAAAATATCCCTCACTGCGCGCACGCGCGAAGCGCTCGCCCAAAGGACTCGGCGGTTCTTCGCCCGTGGTTGGCCAGTACAGGCCGTCCTTCTGTCCCGCCGTGCTCAGAAGCTTCTGGGCGTAGTGAAAGAGTGGCTCTCGTTGTGGGTTGCGTACATAGTACTCGCGCTCGGCGTCGACGAAGGCCAGGCAGGACTGAATGGTGGAAAGCTCGTTCGCACCGACGCGGCGATTGATGATCTCCTGGTCACCCGCCGAGCTATCGAAACGCCAACGCCCGTCGTTCTGGATGAGCGGATACGGAAGCGGCCATTCGTCCGCTCCAACCTGCAACATCGTCATGCCCCCGGGGCTCGTGACGAGCGAGTGGCCGCTCTCGTACGCTCGCACGAATCGCGCTCGCGCATTCTTGTCCTGTACAGGATCTCCTGAGTCGACCATCGGCTCAGCCTCGGCACCGAGAACCTCGAGCAACGCGCGTGTATCGCTTGATCGTGCCGCGGTGACCAGTGCTTGCACTGCCTCTTCCGCCGTTCCGAAGTCCTTCTGATGGATCGAACGGCTGCACGCTGCATGTGTGGCCATCGCCACAACCAGCAATATTGCGAGCGCCCGCATCCTGGATACCCTCCTCAGCGCCGCCGCCCGCCGCCACGCGGCATGCCGCCGCGGCTCGCGGCCCCTCGACTGCTGCTCGCCCGGGTGCCGGCTCCGTTGCCCACGCCTTCGAAGGCGCCGGGAGACCTGCCGTGAGACGACTCGCCAGAATCCCGGCCTGCGGTTCTGCCTGGACTGCCTTCTTGCCGGCCGCCCCCGCTACCTCGTGACGCCTCGAAATCGCCAGCCCGTGGCGACGCGCCGGCATCGCGCGCCTGGCCACCGCCCGCATCCCGATACTCAGAGCCGACGCCATCACGCGTTCCGAGCTGGTTTCCGCTCATATCGCGTTGGTTGTCGATGCCTTCGCGCGCGATCTGTTCGCGTCCCGTGTCCGCGCGGCCGCGAAACTCCTCCCGCGACTGGATACCCTCCTGAGTGCTCCGCTGTCCGAACTTCTGCTGAGTCGCCGCGTCGCGGTAGCCCACGCCCTGCCGGTGCGCGGCGTCGTGTTGCCAGCTGCGGTCGTTGACGCTCCTGGTGGCGTTGATGTTGCGATTGAAGTTGTTGTAGCGGTTCACGTCGATGTCGACATCGCCGTAACCCCAATTGCACCCGCCCCAGAGCGCGCCACCGACAACCATGCCGACGCCGAAGGAGAAAAGCGCCGTGCCTGCGGCGTACCCGGGCGGATAGTAGTAATAGGGAGGATATGCAGGGTACGGCCACGCGCCGTACACGACAGTCGGGTTGTATGTGGGCACATAGACCACCTCCGGATCGGCCGGCTCGATGACGACGACCTGCGGAGCCGCCGCCCCGGCGGGCGCGGGATCGGTCCGGACGGTCTGCTCCTTGCCGCTCTCGAGGTGTCCAGCCTCTTTCGCCCGGGTCCGCAGGCGCTGGACCGCATCCATGATGTCCTTGCGTTGGGCGAGGAATGCATCCCCCCAGCTTCTGCGTCCAATCGAGCTTCTCGCTCATCATGGCGAGGACGTCCGGAAACGCCACCAGCGATTTCACACTTGGATCCCAGCTCTGGCTCTCCATCTCCTTTGCAACGGCATCGCCTTTCACCTCCGGATGCTCCTTCGACCAGCGCGCGGCGTGCACGACCTCGAGCGGATAGGTCGAGGCCATGAAGACCTGCGCGAGAAGCGCATCGGGGTAGAGCGCGATCGGGGCGACGAGCTGTTCCAGCTCTTCCGGCTTGAAGGCTGCGGACTGCGCCTGGGTCGAGTCCTGCGCGGCGGCAGGCGGGGGATGAGTCGCATCCTGCGATTGGGACGTCGGCTGCGTTTGAGCGGCCTGGGGATCTGTCTGGGGATTGGCCGCAGGCTCAGGCTGGTCCGCGTTCTGCAATGCGCGTGTGTACGTCTGGGCCGTGCTTCGCGTTTGATCCGCGTCCTGCGGCTGCGCCGACACGAGCGTCGCCGAGATGGACAGGCAGAGCATGAAAGCGCGCTTCATCCCGCTCACATCGGACCTGGCGCCTGTAAGCGGACGCGCCCAACCTGGCGCACCCGTTGAGCCGCACCGCTCCTGGTCGCGCGTGCATCTCTCAGGCGTGACCATCGAAGCCCACATCCGATACGAACAGGCTCGGCACCATCCACGTACACCGGGCTTCGCTCGCCAGGGTCGCAAGCTGAGCGGCTGAGTGGACACCCACCTTGGTGGTGATGGAAGTTCGGTGCAGTTTCACGGTGCGCTCGCTGATCCCGAGCGTGGCGGCGATCTGCTTGTTCATTCTCCCGCCCACCACCTGCAGCAGCACCTCGCGCTCCCGGCGCGTGAGCCGGGAAAACTTGCCCCGCAGCTCTTCGAGCTTCATCCGGGCCAGGTGTGCGACCGCGTCACTGTCGAGCGCCCGGTGGACTGCAGCCAGCACGTCCTCCTGCGTCGCCCGCTTCTCCAGGAAGTCGACCGCGCCAGCGCGCATCGCATGCACGCTGCTCGGGATGTCCCCATGCCCAGTGAGGAAGACTATAGGCAGGGCGACTCCGCTTCTGAGCAGGGCCCCCTGCAGCTCGAGCCCGTCCATGCCGGGCATCGAAAGGTCCGTCACGACACACCCGCGAGCATCCGGTGAGACGCTCGCCAGCAGCTCGTTCGGCGAAGTGAAACCGCGCACGTCCAGACCTGTCGCACGAAATAGTCGCGTCAGTGCGCAGACGAACGACGCATCATCATCGACCAGGTGAACCGCCGGGGTGCTGCACATTCCGCTCGCCCTCATACAGCCGGAAGCGTGAATCGAAACGTGGCTCCCCCGATCGCGTTGTTCTCTGCCCACAGCCGCCCGCCATGCGCCTCGACGATCGTGCGCGACACCGCCAGACCCATGCCCATTCCGCCGGGTTTGGTGGTGAAGAACGGCTCGAAGAGCCTCGTCACCTTCTCGAGCGGAATGCCGCTGCCGGAGTCTGTAACCTCCACCTCGACCGAGCGCTGCGGGCCTGGATGCGCAGCGACGGTGACCGCCCTCCTGGGACCGGCCGACTCGGCGATCGCGTCCATTCCGTTGATGATCAGGTTGATCAGGACCTGCGACAGGTGGACGCGGTCGCCTGAAACCATCGGCAGTTGCGAGGCGACCTGGCATTCGATTGCCACACGCCGTGCTACCGCATCCGCAGCGACGAGGGCACGCACGTCCTGCACCAGGGCTGCCATCGAGATCGACTGAAAGTCCATGCTTCGCCGCTTCAGCAGGGCCCGGAGCCTGTCGATCACGTCTCCCGCCCGGCGATCGTCCCTGTGAATGTCGATGATGATGGCGCGCAGCTCCTCGAGGTCCGGCGATGCACTCCGCAGGATCAACTCGGCCGCTTCCGCATTGCGCAGTATCGCTGCCAGCGGCTGGCTCAGCTCATGCGCGAGCGCCGAGGCAAGCTGGCCGAGCATGGTGACGCGCCCCGCATGCGCCAGTTCGCGACGCAGCTCATCGGACTCGTCACGCGCGTCCCTGTGATCGGTGATGTCGCGCACGACGCCTCTCATCAGCACCGGGCGACCGTCGGCGTCGCGCTCCGGACGTCCATGGGCCGCAATCCACCGGGTAGTGCCGCTCGACGGGCAGATTCGATACTCGACGGAGTAGTCGTGCCCGTTCTGCAACGCCGACTCCACGGCGTCTCGCAAGCGCGTAGCGTCGCCCGGGTGCACTTTCGCCAGCCACCGGTCCAGATCGATCACGGCCCCATCCGCGAACCCCAGCAGCGCGCGCACTCTGTCCGTCGCCCACATCTGATTCCGTGTGATGTCCCACGTCCAGAGTCCGAGGCCCGCGGCGTTCGCTGCAAGGTCGAGGCGTCGCTCACTTTCGCCGAGATCGCGCGCCAGCCTTGGTGCGCGCAGGATGTCACGGCTCAGCTCGAAGGCCATTGCGCCCAGCGTGACCAGAAAGGGCAGCGCGATCATCACAGGCCGCCTGTATACACCCCAGATGATCAGCTGCGTGTCGATCACGGACACGAAAACGAACGCGAAGAAGCTGCCGCCGACGAGCAGCGCTTTGCGCCGGGCATCTGGTCCGCCCTTGCGCCAGAGCGCTATCGAAGCGTCGAGCACGAAGACGACGAACGCGATTCCGCTCGCGGTCGCGAGCCACTGCCAGGGGCTCGTGACCGCGTCCGCGACGACGGCGACGGACTCGCCCAGGAACCGGATGTGGTCGATGCTGTCGATGCGCTCGAAGTTGAAGTTCGGGTCGGTCAGGAAGTTGCCGGCGAGGATCACGCATCGGCTGCCGATGACGGTCCACGCGAGCCAGGCTCGTCCGGTCCCGAGATAGAGCCGCACGAACAGCACGATGCCGACGATCGCGAAGAAGATCGGCAGATGGCAACGGCGCACCCACTCGCCCCACTCCTGCGGCGTGGCGGAGTACATCATGCCCAGCTCGGCGGGCACGATGCCCACGATCGAGAACGCCACGACCCCGAATGCGAAATTCGTCCACGCCTTCCGATCGAGCGCCCACACGAGGACGTGCACGACTCCCAGCAGCAATGCCGAAGTCGCCGCAATCGACCAGAGAATCGTGACGTAACTCATGGCCGCCGGCCTTGGCTCCCAGGTTCATCGAGCTCGACTCAGCGAGCGCAGGGGAGCCTTCCCCCTGATGATAGTCAATGGGACCTCCACCCGGACTCGATTACCACACGGCCCCTGCCATGACGTCGATTGAGCCAAAGGCCAACATGCAACGCGTATCGTTGCAGCGACGCAGCCGCGCCACGAGGACAAGACTGACGCATGGCCGCTGCGAAACTGCGTATCGAATCTGACGCGCCTGGTCTGGAGCGCAACTGCGCCGGCGCGCGCGAGAACGGTCGCGCTCAGGCTCATACTCTCAAAGCGTCAGCTGCAGCCGGGTCTGAAAGAACTGCGTGCTGCCGTGCAGGCCGAAACGATCCAGCATGCCGTAGCAGTCCGCACCCGTAGAACGCATTCGCGGGAGCTTGCTTCCCCCCCGCAGATCATGCTCGGTCCGGTTCGCCGCGGCTCCGGCCCGTTTCTTTGGTTGCGGCTCGTCGTCTGCCTGAGCCGCGAACGTCGCAACCATCATCGGCAGTACCGCAAACGATGCCGTGCGATTCATGGGTATCTCCTCTTCGCTAGCGCCCGGCCCCGTTCGACACATCAGTGAACGTCACACGACGAATCGCCTCGAGTATCTCGGGCGCAGCGTCTGTCTTCCGGAAGAACCCTGCGCAGCCGATGCCAATGGCCTCCGCGCGGGCAGCCGGGTCGTCGTGTGCGGTGATGTAGACGACGGGAACTCGATCACCGCCCGAGACGAGCTTCTGGTGCAGCTGGATGCCCGACATGCCCAGAAGCTGAACGTCGACGACCAGGCAACCAAAGTGGGCGCGCAGCGGGTCCGCGAGAAACTCCTCGGCAGAATGAAAGGCGATGGCGTGGAAGCCCACCTCCCGCAGCAACCTCGAGAAAGACCTGCACAGGCTCTCGTCGTCATCGACTATCGCAACGTAGACACGCGGAGGCATGCTGAATTGCTCCTGCCTGCCAGTTGGCAGTGATTCCGTATCGAGCGCCACTGCCTCTTCGGGCAGCATGACCCTGTGCCCGTCAGCGGCGCCTCGACCACTGGAAATGCGACGTGGCGCACTTCGCGGTGAAGCATCCGGGCCTACTGGCTCTGTGCGGCTTTCTGCGCCTTGGCCGCCGGCTTGGCCTCGTATGGGTTTCCGCCGAGCTCCGCCGAAACGTCTGTAATTGCCTTCTGCGCGCGTACGCTATTGCCGGCGTCATCGAGAGGCGGCGACACGACTGCGATGCCGAACTTCCCCGGAGAGACCGCGATGATTCCACCGCCCACCCCGCTCTTCGCCGGCAGGCCGGTTCGATACAGCCACTTCCCCGAGTCGTCGTAGAGCCCCGCGGTTGCCATGACAGCGAGCACTTCCGGAACATCCTCGGCCTTCATCACCTGCTTGCCCGAGACGGGGTTCTTGCCGGCGTTCGCAAGCGTCGCCGCCATGACGGCAAGATCCTTCGCGTTGACGCTGATCGCGCACTGCTCCGTGTAGATATCCGTGGCGCGCTGCGGGTCGTCCTTGATGAAGCCGTATGCATACATCAGCTGGGCAATCGCCTGGTTGCGCTGGTTCGTTGCCGCCTCGGAGTCGAAGACCTCCTTGTTCACCGTGAGGGGACGGCCGGCAAAGTCCGAGTGGAACGCGAGGATCTTCTTCCATACTTCCTCCCGTGACTTGCCCGTCACCATGCTCGTCGCGGTGATGGCGCCCGGATTGACCAGTGGATTGATCTCCGGACCACCGAGCTCCTTCTGGGCGAACTCGACCGAGACGATCGAGTTGAAGCGCATGCCGGTCGCGTCCACGCCGATCCGCTTGACGAGCGCATCGGGCCCCAGCTCTTCGATGACCTTCGCCATGGTGAACACCTTCGAGATCGACTGGATCGATACCTCGGACTTCACGTCCCCAGCCGTGTAGATCCGGCCATCCGTCGTGACGAGCGCGATGCCGTAGATCTGCGGGTCGACCTTGGCGAGCGCGGGGATGTAGTCGGCGTTCTTGCCTTCCTTGATCGCCTTGTACTTGCCATGCGCAGCGTTGAGAGCGGCCTGGATCTGCTCCTGCGACTGTGCATGCAAAGGCGTAGCGACCACGGCGAGAAGTGCGGTTGCGGTGCCCGTGAGCGCACACCGCAGCCAGAACGTTTTCCGGGTATTCATTTCAGCCTCCAAACGTGCGGCCGAAGTTGTACTTGACCGAGAACTGGAGCCGCCAGTCGTCGGATGTGAATCCGTCGCGGAAGTTCTCCCGCCGTCCCCACTGGATCTCGGGCCCGAACATCACGTCCTTCACCGGGTAGAACAGGATGTTCGCCAGAGCATAGTCCCCTTTCTTGAAGGCATCGGCGGATTGTCCATTGGAGTTGTCGATATCGACGAACGAGTAGCCGATGGTGCTCGTCATCGTCTCGCTCCAGTTGATGTCGACGAACGCGACGCCGCCCCACACGGGCAGCAGCTGACCCAGTATCGGGCGCGTGGGATCCGCGAAGTTGGTACGCACGCCCACGTCCACCGGCGCGTCGTTCATGTAGTTCTCGATGCCCTTGCCGTACAGGATCTGCAGCTTCAGCACGGTCCTGGCGAGCTTGACGTTCGAGCTCAGGTTCACGCCCCAGCCGGTGCCGTGCCCCGTCAGGTCGAACTCATCCTGGAGGGTGTCCTCCCACTTGATGTAACGCACGATCCCCGCGGCTTCGACGTATCCCCAATCGGTGCCCCACCGGAACTCGGCGGACAGATCCGGATACGGGAATCGCCCGACGATGTTCTGCAGCTCGATACGCTCCGCGAATGCACCCTGATCACCGGTCGCCCCCGGCCGCTCGAGCGCGATCGTCAGGCGCGTGTCGCCCTGAATCGGCATCCAGCGCACCTGCACGTTGCGGAAGAACGCCATCCCGTTCGGCCCCCAGTACTCGATGGAGTTGGGGAACACGTCGATGTCCATGAACGGGCTCCACGTCTGACCGGCTCCGAACTGGCCGAGCTCGCCGTAGGCGTGGCGCAGGCGGAAGGTGGTCTGGCCGGCGTCGACGCCGACGCCGAAGAGCTCGAATTCGAAGATGGTCTTGAGGTCCCCGAGCCCGGTCGGCGTGCTCGTTTTCACCCCGAAGCGGCTCTGCCGTACGCCGGCGAAGAAATGCCCGTCCCTGCCGAACTCGTCCTTGAAGGACGGCAGCTTCGTCGGTCTCACGACATCGAACCAGTCCGGGTCGTTCTGTTTCAGCTCATAACCCATGTCGAGCATCGCGAAGCCGTAGATGTCCATCGTGGACGTTTCGGGCTTGGGCTCGTCCTGTGACCACGCCGCGCCTCCGGCGCACAACGCCAGCGCGGCGGCCGCTGTTGATCGCCACATCCGTCGCCGCGCATCGCGCGCGGGGTCGCGGTTTTCGCGTGTCATGCGAGTTCACTCCTTGGTGCGATTGCGGAGGGCCCCGTTGCGTGGGTTTGCTCTTTTCGAACGGTTTCTCGGCCGCACGAGCGCGGCACGACGTGTACTCGTCATTTCGAGTTGTCCTTCTCCCAGGACCGGACGCGCCGGCGCGCCTCATCGAACAGGCGCTCGTAGTTGCCTTTGCGCAGCTTCTCGCTCGCCTCGGGCGTGAGTTTCGCGAAGAGCGGCGCGTAGGTTTCGTAGACACTCAGGTAGCTCTTCTGGTCCCTGGGAGCGACCTCGTCCGTGCCGAACAGAAATCGATCGGGATACCGGTTGATGAGCTGCGCGACGCGCTCGATGGTTGCGGGCGTTGCGACGATGTACTTCGCGGTCTCCGACCACGAGATGTCGATCGACACGTGCGCCAGTGTGGGGTCGGACAGGGCGCGCTCGATCAGCGCGGCCTGTTCCGCAATCGGCCGCACCACCCGCCCGACGCCGCAATGCGCCCAGATGATGCGGGCCTTCGGGTGCCGCCTGAACAGATCCCCCATCTGCTTGAGCTCGTAGAGCTCCTGACCGGGTTTCGAATACGGCGTGTCGATGTCGTTGTGAATGAGAACGACGAGGCCCACCTCCGCCGCCAGATCCAGGATGCGGTCGAGGGCCGGGTCGGTCAGGCTCGGGACATCGCCTGCGATCTTCGAGGACACGAATTCCTTGTGAATCGTGAACTCGCCGATTCCGGAGAACACTCCCGGAAACAGCTTCAGGACTCTCCTGATGTGATCCGCGCCGTACATGTCCGCCGGATTGAAGCCGGTGATCATGGGATCGAAGCGCGCGCGCTCCGCCTGCGGGAGAGACAGATACGCCATGGCGATGTAGGCGTCGGTGAACGAGTAGTAGTAGAGCGGCGAATCGCTTTGCAGGTAGTAGGTGGGCGCGAACTCGCCCGAGTTCCGCCACGACCAGGTCTGCTGCAGCGGAATTCCGAATAGCGCGACACGCCCGACGACCGTGCCCATGATCTTCAGGAACTCGTGGATGTCGGTGCCTTCCTGGACGTAGTTCGTCAGGTGGAAGTGCGAATCGTGCATCTCGTACTGGCTCCCGGAAGGGGCCTGGGCGCTCGACCCCAGGGAAGCAAGCCCCGCTGCGAGCAGGAAGCTCATCGCGAGCCGCACGCGCACGCGTGCCGCCTGCGCGCCAGAGCTCGACGCACCGTCCCGATATGAGCGGTGGAGGCACATGCCAACCGCCCCTAGAACAACAGCGACGTAGCCACGGAGTAAGTCGTTCCTTTCTGCCCGCCCACGTAGAACCCGAACACGCTGCTGACAGAGGACCTGTGGACATCGATGACCTGGAAGTTCACGCGGTAGTTGCGCGTTCGGAACGGATAGAAGTTTCCGCCCAGGATGTATTCATGCGAGGTTCCGAACCCGGCGTCCTTGTCGCCGTATATCCAGGACGTCACACCATAGAGCTCGAGCTTCTGTTTGATCGGAAAGAATGCCGCCTGCACGTAGAAGCCGTGATCCGTGATGTGATCCATGGGAACGGGCCCATCCGCCAGGAACTTGTCGAGCCGGCGGCGGTAGAGCTCCGTCTGCAGGAATATGCCGCGGTACTTCATGCCCAGGTCGACGGACGCCGATTGCCAGTTCGCTTCCTGGACGGTGACGCCGGGGGCGAGCGAGCCAGGCTCGAACAGCAGCAGGCTGTCCGCGAGCCGCACCTGCGTGTTCTCCGGCCTGCGGTCTTCCAGCTCCTGGCGGTTCTCGCGACTCTGGATGTACGAGAATCCAAAACGGGTCGCGAGCTTCTCGTGATACTCCCAGTCGCTGTATGAGCCGTTCGGGCCGAACTCGTGCGTCGTTGGCATCCACCACATGCCCACACCCTTGCCCATGTCGCGAGTGAGCTGTCTTGCCGTGATGCCGAGCTGGCTCAGGTTGTTGGCGACGGCCAGGTGATACCAGAGGCCGGGCAGGATCTCGCCGTTCGCCCAGATCGATCCGGCGAAGCTGCCGCGGAAGTATTCGTCCGCCATCACCCGATCGTTCGCGAGCCAGAACGGGTGCGAGCCCATGACCGAACGTGAGCCGCCGAGGGAATTGATCCCGCCGTAGAGATTGAACTTCTTGTCGAACTGGTAGCCGAGGAACCCGTAGAGCGTGGTCTGGTCCGTCGACATGACGGTCCACGTGGTGATCTGGTAGCGCAGCTTCTGCGAATAGAACCAGCCCTTGAGATGGACCATGGCGCGATGGAACTGGATATCGCGCCTCGTATCGATCGCGCGCACGTTCCCGAGGTGGTCGGTGAAGGTCTGCTGCGCGGGTCGCTGATCGATGTAGCGCACCAATGCGTATGCACTGAGCGCAAGCTGGCCGAGATCCGAGCCGTACAGGACGACGCCTTGCCCCGAAGTGTCGAGCACACCCCAGACGGGCCGCTCGTCTCCGAGCTCAGGATCAACCTCAGGAGGTTGCTCTCCGTCTATCGGTTCGTCGGACGCGCTGGCGACCGCCGTGGCCTCACGGCCTGCCGCCGTCTCGTTGTCAGCAACCATCGGGCCCTGCGGCGAGTCCGGAGCTCGGGATGAGCGCCCGAGGATGAACTCGCCGCCGCACCCTTCCGTGACCCAGACACCCTTGTCGTCGTACCCCCAACTGCGTCCCAGCAGACAAGAGCCCGTGCCCGTCGAGCGCCGCAGGGCCACTCCTCCGGAGGCATCTGCGGAGCAGTGACGCCGCTCTCCGTCGTCGGAGACACAACTGACGATCTCCGACCCGGCGTTCGCGGGCGCGGTGTTCGCAATGCGAGGAACCACTGCAAGCATGGCCAATCCTGCGGTGCCCGCACGCAGCGCCAGGGATATTCCACGGGCCCTATCGAGGACCGCGGTTGTTTCGGGCACGCAGATCATTCCTGTGAGATTCCAACGAATCGTCCCCTGGAGAGCTCATGATTACGAGCGGGCATCAGCCGCGATCGGGCAGACAGAAGGCACGCGCCACGTGATCGTGCTCACCCGCGTCAACGCTAATGGTGCCGGCTGCGTGCCGGCTACTGCCTTTAGGGGAAGGATTCGCGTCGATGAGGACCCGCAACACGCTGGTTGCGATGCATGAGTTGCATGTCGCCGGGCGCGCCTGACGCGAAGCTCCATTCGCATCGCGGGACTGGTATCGCACCCGGCAAAGTGGCGATGCGGGTCCGCGCATCCGCCGTAGCGCAGATCGCGATCCTCTCGCTGCTCTCCAAAGCGCGCACCAGCCCCTTCTGGCAGGTTGCATGGCCGGAGAGGCAGGCGCCCGACCGTCTCTGGACGAGCTGAAGGAGGGTGATCAGAACAGCCACTTCAACAACTGCATCGCCAGCTCGCGGGCGGGGATGATCGTCAGTGCGAGTGGCGCGATCGGCAGCAGGGTGACTCCCGCCAGTCGCAGCGTCAGGTCCCAACTGATGGGAACGAGGCGCATGCCCGAGATGATTTGATAGCTTTGACCGAGGTCGGCGAGGCTTTGGATGTCCGCGCTGCCGAGGAAGGGTTGACCTGGCGCGCCCGTCGGATGTACCCACTTCTGATCGAACGAACGCACGTACTCTTGAGCAATCGCGCCGTACTCCCTCAAGCCCGTGCGCTTCAGTCGTGCCAGTGTGGGCACGAATACCAGGAGCGGGCCCACCGCAAACAGCAGAACGATCGCCGGGAACGTGATCAGCTCGAGCCAGTACTGTGGCAACGTCCTGTCATCGAAGAAAATCCCGGAACCGATCACACCGGCGAAGAGTGCGCCGTGCGCCAGAAACAACGGAATGAAGGCATAGCAGACCGCACCCAGAAAGCCCAACCCGCCGCTCATGTCGGGATGTGTCGGAACGAGCTTGAGGCCGCTACGCGATACGGCCAGGAGAAACCACGCCCAGATGCCGAGCCGGTAGTACCAGCGGAACAGAATGAACTGGAACAGGGGCAGGCTGATCAGCCCGTACCACCACCCCGCGAGCGTCACCTCTTCGACCCCATCGATGGATGACCGGTACCAGCTGTCAGTGGCGAGCTCGACGAAGTGGCGCCAGATGATCGCACCGCCGACGAGATACACGAACGCGACCAGCAGGAGCTCCGCGACCGGTGAGTCAGAAAGTCGCCGTGCCGAAGTGATCGCGGCGTCGAACTTCGGCCGCGCAGAGTCATCCACCAGGCCGCGATCCACGAACTGGCGGACGGCGCCACGCATCCGTCCGTGTACGTGCCGTTCCGCGAAGATCAGGAGCGGCAACGCGATCAGCAGACGAGCGTGAACGTCGATGTCGAGCAGGAAGGGCTGCCTGGCTCCGCCCCAGGCATGGCGCTCGAGCAAGGAGAGCACCAGCAGCGGAAACCACACGAGGACCGTCATCACCACCTGCCGCCGGGTGACGAGGTCCAGCGACTCGCCTGCAAGACGCGCGCGGCGGTATATCTGATACAACGGGCCGCCGAGCATCACGGAGAAGTTGTCCGGATCGGCGGCCACCGGGGAGAACGCACCGCCGCTGGATCGGGAATGCCGGCGACCGCTACCGCTCGGAGCGTTCACGACGCAGGATGTGCGCCGTCTCGCGCATCGTTCAAGTTGCCCCTTGGTCCAACACCCGCGTGTGTTCGGCCCACGAGATCTCCTGGCTCAGTACACCAGACGAGCAAGGATGTCCCGCTCGTGATCGAAGCCTGCGTCTCCCAGGTATTCGACCACAGCGGGCGCGAACTGCGAGGCGAGCGGTTGTCCGATGCCCAGGCTCGATAGCGATTTCTCGTACTCATCGAGGTCGTCCAGAGGGCCCGTTACGATGCCTCGCAGCTTCACCTCCTGCATGATGTGATCCGCGTTCGGTATACGCTGAGCGAGCTCGTCGAACTCAGGTTTCGGAAGCTGCTCGCGAGCGAATACGAGCAGCGCTCCCAGAGCACCTCTGGTCTGCGGCTCGCTCAGCCCGAACCGTTCCTGTAGTTGCGGGATGACGCTGCGCCCCGGACCCGGCTGCGAGAACGCGTGCTGGTGCGGGACCATGGACGCAAGAGCGCAGGCCATGAGAACGAAGCACGAGCCGGGCAGCCTGAGGCGAGGCCGGCTTGCGCACCGCCTCGCTTCGAGGTTCCGCCGTTCCGGGACGACGCGTACCGGATGATTGAACGCGATCCCCGCCACGGGCATTCCCCTTTTCCCCTGGTCTCGCATGAGATTCTTCGCCGACAGGGTCGTCCGGTACACGCCCGGTCCACAATTGGACGTTCGGGCCGACATCATCCAACGCGATGCCATCACCCTTTCAGCCGCGTGCCTCGTCAGTGCAGGGCTCGTGTGATCGTGGAGGATATGCAGCGCGCGCGATCGCCCCGCCCAGGCCCGCGTGTCCCTGCGCCGGCTCGGTGTCGTCACGCGTCTGGTTCGCACCATAGGCCGCGCAATTGGTCCTTGGTGACATTGCGATCTCCGCTGTGGCCGACGTTTGATCACATTCGGGGCCGCGCGACTCCTCAGCAGGGAGCCAGGTATGCGAAAGCAGGGAGCCAGGTATGCGAACGGGTTCTGTCATCGCGCTGGGGCTTCTCGGCGCATTCTGCTGCGCGCTCGCGCCGGCCCAGGCCATGGACGGTTCGAGCGCCGCCGACCGCGGATACCCTGCGGAAGCTGGTGGGGCAGTCAGCCAGGGCGGTGGCGCGTTCAATGGCATCGATCAGGGAGAGGCCGAGACAGCGGCTGCCACACGCGGACGCGCCAGCGCGAGCTCCGCGGGCATTCCAGAGGCCGCACAGCGCGGCGAGCCCGGGGAAACCTTCAAATCACCCGAGGCAGCGGTGGACGCGTTCATCGATGCGCTGCGTGCCGGGGACGATGCTCGGCTGGAGGCCATCTTCGGACCTCAGGCGCGCGACCTGCTTTCATCGGGTGATGAGGTCGCCGACCGGAACGAACGCCAGACATTCCTTCGTCACTATGATCGCAAGCACTCCCTGCGCGAAGACACGCCGGAGGTCACACTGGTCGTTGGCGAAAGCGCCTGGCCCTTTGCGGTGCCGATCGCCAAAGGTGCTGATGGCCACTACTTCGACTCTGCCAAGGGTACAAAGGAGGTTGTGTTCCGGCGTATCGGTCGCAACGAGCGGAATGCCATTGCGGTATGCAGCGGCGTCGTCGCCGCGCAGAAGGAGTACGCCCTCACGGGACACGACGGGTTGCCCGCCGGCCTGTACGCCCAGAAGCTCCGGAGCGACGCAGGCAAGCAGAACGGCCTTTTCTGGCCCGTTGAATCGGGTGCATCCCGCAGCCCGGCCGGGCCGCTTCTCGCCGGGGCCGCGGACCAGGGATACGGCGAGGAAGCGGGCAGATCGACGCCATATCACGGCTACTACTTTCGGGTGCTCACCGCCCAGGCCGATTCCGCGCGGGATGGCGCGAAGAGCTACATCGGCGGGGACGGAAGGCAATCCGGAGGGTTCGCTCTCATCGCTTATCCGGCCGAGTACGGCAGAAGTGGAGTGAAGTCATTCATCGTGAATCAAGACAGCATCGTGTACGAGAAGGACCTCGGTAAGGGAACTCTCGAGATCGCGCGGCAGATGCGGGAGTTCGACCCGCAAGGCTGGCGCACAGCGCTGTAGTTGCCGCGGCCCGCTCGACGGCTGCAAGCTCGGCACGCGGAACCATCAGGGGTGCACCACGATCCGCACTTCCTTGTCGCGAACTGTCATCGCTCTTTTCGCCTTGCTCCTGGTCGCTCCCGTAGCGAGCGTCGAGGACGCCCAGACCTGGGACGGCCTGACGCGAGTGAAAGCGAAACGCATGGACGCCGTTTTCCTTCTGCCCGGAGGACAAGTACTACTGAGGCGCGTTCGCGCCCTCTTCAACGCACTCGGAGCCCTGCCCCGCGCCTGCACTCGTCGGATCACGCTCGCACTCTTCCGGCTCGGTTGAGCTCGACTTCGAGGTAGTTCCTGAATCCGCGCGACGCTGCGTTTCGCTCGTGCTGCTGCTTTCGTCGTGGGACGATCCCATGCTCGAACAACCGCAAAGCGTGATACTCAGCACTGCTGCGAGAGCAATCCAGCTCGGTCTCATGATGGACACCTCTTGAATCGTGACCCAGGGCGGCCGGCCCTTCGCGTTGCCATTGCATCGCAATCGCCATTCCTGCAGATCACCTGAAACTGGCGATCGATCGACGAGACACGCGCTGCATCAGCAGAGCTCTGGCGACGATCTCGCGGGACTCGTTCGGGCGGGCACGGGGGCGCGCCTGCAAGTCGCGGGTTGCACCAAAGGCTAATTGAGCCGTCACGCCCGAGCACCGAGTCTGACCGGTGCGAGCAACGCGGCAACCGCGGCTCAGCGATCCGGTATCGCGCCCGCCAGGAGCGCGGTCGAAGCGATCGCCGCCCGTAGCCGAAGGTCCCTTGGAGTCTTGCCCCGAGCGTGAGCACATCCGCGCACGACTACAGGTTCATCACGGGAGCGCTCTCGGCTCTCGTCTCTGTGCTCTACGGTTGCGCTTCGTTTCAGCTTTTCGGCAAAGACGACTCCGAGGAGCGCGCGGCACAGCTCGACGCTGTGCAGCTCGAGGTGATGCAGTTCGCCGATCAATACGTCGGGCAGATCATCGGTCCTCTCAACACTTTTCAGGCGCAGACGCTGGATCCGCGGGCGCGGCTGGACGCGCAGAACTGGAAGGTGAGCCAGTCAACCGCCGCCTACACGAATGCGAGCGAGGCCAACCCGGTGACCGGGGCACTGGATATGATCGTGCTCGCCGTTCTGAGCCGCATGGTCGTGGAGGAGGATACGGCAAGCCCTTCCGGGCGGCTGCGATCCACGGAGTTGCGAGAAGCACACCGCAGGCTCGAAGTACGCGCCTGGGAGCTCAGCACGGGGCTGCTCAACGAGCAGCAACAAGCCGACCTTCGCGCAGCCATCGAGAAGTGGCGCGCCGCCAATCCCAACGTCAGGGCCGTCTCGCTGGTCCATTTTCGGGATGTCTCGCAGACCCTGCTTCCTGCCGAGGGCAAAGGATTCATGTCCAAGGGATTGCTCGGTCTCATCGGCGTCGAGCCCCTGCGCGGCCTGGACCCGGCAGTGCGCGAGATCGCCCAGACCCGCCAGCTCGCGCAACGGTCGATCTACTACATCCAGCGCACTCCCGCACTCCTGGACATGCAAGTGGAACGGCTCGCATACCAGCTCGCCGTCATGCCCGAATCCCGCCTCCTGCTCGAGAATGCAGACCGGGTCGCCAACGCAGCTCATCAAGCGGGGCAGCTCGCGGAGGACCTTCCAGCGGTGATTGCGCAGGAGCGCCATGCGACGATCACGCAGATCAGCACGCACCTCAACGCGCAGCAGGACAAGACGCGTGCTCTGGCGCGCGACCTGCGTGAGTTGCTCGATGCCGGCACTCTCACCTCGGACTCCCTGAACACGACGATCAAATCGATCGACACGCTGGTCGCGCGATTCAAGTCGCCCGGACCGTCTGCTGCTCCGTCAGACAGGAGCGCGTCAAACGAGCATGCAGGGTCGCCCAGCGGGGCGCCCCAGGAAAACCGGCCGGGGCAACCAGGTGCGGCGAAGCCATCCGCAGTCAGGGACTACACACAGGTTCTGCGCGAGCTGTCGAGAACGACAGAGGAGTTGCAGGAGTTGATCACGACGCTCGATCAGAGCACGGGAGGTGTCGAGCGGCTCGCCACGACCGCGGTTGCCCATGGAAAGAGTGTGATCGATTACCTCGTTCTTCGAGTAATCCTGCTGGCGTCAGCGATTGCATCAATCATCGTCATCTCGGTGCTCACGTGCAGGGTCATATCGAGGCGTCTGGCTTAGATTGCGCGCAAGGGCGGCGCTTTCACGCGTGCCTGGAAGAGCTCTCCTTCGAATCACGAGGCATTGGTATGCAACGCGTGAAGCACGGGTATGGCTCCATGGTCGCTGCAGTCCTCATCCCGCTCGTCGTGCTCACACCGTCGACAGCCACGGCGGACGATGCGGACGGCGACACGTTGCGTCCGAAGATCGGGCTCGTGCTCGGGGGAGGCGGCGCTCGCGGCATGGCGCACGTCGGAGTCGTGAAAGTGCTGGAAGAGCTGCGCATCCCCATCGATGTCATCGCTGGCACCAGCATGGGTTCAGTGGTCGGCGGACTGTACGCATCGGGCATGAGCACCGGGGAGCTGGAGCGCGAGATCACTTCCACCGACTGGGAAGACCTGTTTCGTGACAGCCCGCAGCGCGCCGAGCGCTCGTTTCGCCGCAAGCGCGATGACGATCTGTACGTCTTCAAGGTGAAGCCCGGCTTCAACCACGGGCAGGTGCAGCTGCCCCTTGCCTACATACGCGGGCAGAAGTTCGACCTGATGCTGAACCGCCTCACGATGCCGATCATCGAGATCGAAGACTTCGATCGCCTGCCGATTCCGTTCCGCGCCGTCGCGGCGGACCTCGAGACAGGGCATCAGGTGGTTCTCGGCCGGGGGAGCCTGGCCAAATCCATCCGCGCCAGCCTCGCCGTTCCCGCGGCATTCGACCCCGTCGAGATCGACGGTCGCCTGCTGGCCGATGGCGGCCTCGCGAACAACGTGCCTGTCAGCGTAGCGCGCGAGATGGGTGCCGACATCCTGATCGTCGTCGATGTCGGCGCAGGCCTCTACCGCCGCGGGCAGCTCAAGAATGCGGTCGACGTCGCCGTGCAGCTGACCGGATTCCTCTTCACTCTCAACGGTGAGCTGCAGATCAGGACCCTTGGATCGAAGGATGTCCTCATCCGTCCGGAGCTGAGTGATATCGGCGGCGCGGATTTCGACCGTGCGGGCGAAGCCATCCGGATCGGAGAGCTCGCCGCGCGACAGGCGAGCGCGTCCCTGCAGGCCTATTCCGTCACTCCCGAAGACTACGCGCGTTATCTCTCGAAGCGGCTTCGGCCGAAGAGCGATCTGCCGAGGATCGACTTCGTACGCATCGACAACGATTCACGGGTGAGTGACGAGGTCATTGCCGCACGCATCACCGCGGCGCCGGGCGAGGCCCTCGACGAGAAGCGGCTGGAGCGCGACATCAGCACGATCTACGGGCTCGATCTCTTCGAATCCGTGCGCTACGACGTAGTGAGAGCGGACGATCAGACAGGCCTCCTGATCAGCACCAAGGCGGAGGCCTGGGGCCCGAACTACCTGCAGTTCGGCCTCTCCTCTTCGAATGACTTCGAAGGTGACAGTACGCTCCGGTTCGGCGCGATCTATACGCGCACCGCCATCAACCCTCTGAACGGAGAGTGGCGCACCGCTGTGCAGCTGGGCGATGAGCCAGGCGTCTTCACCGAGCTGTATCAGCCGCTCGAGCCGCGGCTGCGCTACTTCTTCTCGAGCAGGCTCGGCTATGGCACGGAGAACGTGAATCTCTTCGATGCCGCGGGCAACCACGTGTCGCGTTACCAGATCTCGACAGTCGGGCTGGAGATCGACGGGGGTCGCGAGCTCGGCACGTGGGGTGAAGCCCGAGTGGGGTATCGACGGGGCGATGGGCACGCGAAGCTCATCATCGGCACGCCGGTTCCCGACAGCGCCGTGGATCGTGGCGAGCTCTTCCTGCGACTCTCCGCTGACACCATGGACAACCTTTACCTTCCGCGTACGGGCCACTTCGGTCTGATCGAATGGCGTCTCGCGCGAGATGGCTTTGGTTCCAGCGCCAACTACGATCAGGTCGCGCTGAACTACGTTCACGCCTTCTCGTGGCGCGCGAACACACTCATCGGCGCACTCACGGGTAGCGCGACACTCAACGGTGAGGCGCCGCTCGATGCCCTGTTCCCGCTTGGCGGATTCCTGCGCCTTTCGGGCCTGGCCGAGGACGAGCTGCGCGGCCAGCAAGCGGGGCTCGCAAGTCTCATCTACATGCGCCGCCTGAGCGCCGCCACGTTCTTCAAGTCCTATGTGGGAGCCAGCGCCGAGCTCGGTAACGTCTGGCAGCGCACGCCCGACGTGTCGCTCAGCAGCGCGATTGCTGCTGGGAGCGTCTTCCTGGGGCTGGATACGCCGATCGGGCCCGTCTATCTCGCCTACGGGCACGCGGACACCGGCGATCATAGTGTTTATGTCTACGTGGGGCCGCGCTTCACCTTCTGATCACTGCACGATCTGGCGGCTCGTCAGGGAATAACCGGGCAGGTCCCGCCTGACCATCCACGAGAACCCCGCGCTCCGGTCCTGCCCTCTGGCCGCATCGTTGATCCGCGATCTGCTCTTCAGCGCGTCGAACCCCAGAGTGCTACCGAAGCTGCCCGCCTCGTATGCATACCGGTCCGAGTAGCCGCTCAGCAGGATCTCCCATGTATACGGCACGTTTCCACCCAATGCCTCCACGTGAAAGAGAATGCCGTTGGTGCAGTTGTCCGTCAGGGCGTTGTACCAGCGAGGCTTGCTGGAAAGCTCGTTCACGGTCTTCATGTAGTCGAGCAGCAGGGCTCGCGCCCGCTTCGCATCGGCTACCGTTCGATACAGGTATACGTCCTCACCCCGATGGTTCGTGCGCAGACCGATGAGGTCCCGCTCATCCCCGACGACGTAGTAGAGCTCATACTGCCTGAAGAACCCCGCGATCGCCGAATAGGACTCGGATCTCTCCTTGCGTGCCTCGATCGAGACGGGCAGGAAACGGTAGCCGCCCGCTTCGCCTTCGTCCCGGAAGCGGAACGAGACCATCGTATGCGCGATCGCAGGCGACCCCCAGTAGACGAAGAGGAGGTCGTATCCGTCGAGCCGGTTGAGATCGTACACGCGCGTTTCCCAGCGCACATCGAAGTCCGTTTCCGACCGGTAAGCGAAGTTGCGCACGTTCTCGATCGTTGCACGATCGCCGTCGATGCGCGCACGTGGCGCTCTTGCAACGTCCGGTTGCCAGTCCCGTGTGTTCGAAGGCGGGATGATTCGGAACCACAGGACCAGTGCGGCCCAGATTCCGACGAACGTCGCGATCGCGAGCGACCGCCTTCTTCGGTTCGACAACGCGAGCAGAACCAACGCTACGGCAAGCGCCGCATACAGCGCGGCCGCCACGTCGCGAAGCCATGCTGGCGTGAGGTTGGAGTAGTGAAGCATGAGCACTGCCCACAGGCCCATGATTGCGCCGGTGAGCAACGTGACCATTCGCAACAGAAGGCTCATCGGGGAAACAGCCAGCTATGGGCACGCGCCGTGCTCGAGAGGGTCTGGACCCCGGGAAGACCCGTCGCGCCCACGGGAGCAAACGAAGTACGCCACTACACCGGACGCGGTTGATCGCCTGACGCCGACAGCACCGCTGCATCGGACCGGCTGCTCACTCGATCGACTGCCGAGTAAAGGCCTTTCGCGCCTGATCCCCACCTGGACACCACCTGGAGAGCCTGCGTGAACGGCACGTCCAGCGGATGAACCCGCTTCCGCTCGAGAACATACACAGCTCCGGCAAGCGGTGTGGGAACCGACGGTACGAAGACGGTGTAGCGCCCGTCCTCGAACTCTTCGATGATGAAGGCAGGGACGAGAGCGTCTTCGATCTCGGCCAACGCGGGTTTCCAGACCTTTTCGCGACTGTCGCCTGCCATCTGCTGCGTCAGGCTCCGAAAGAGCGCATAGCCGGGAATGCGCTCGAAGAACGACCTCTCGATTCGCTGCCGAACGCCGCGTCCAGCTCGAGTGCGGACGCCAACGCCGATCAGGAAGCAAACGATGAGCACGAGCAGCAGCGACAGGGCCTTCTCAGCCGGAAACCATTCCGGCACGAGCAAAGTGAATGGGTTCACCAGGGTTGCCACCGTCTTCATTGCCTTGAGCAGCAGCAGGGCGGCAAGGTAGATCGGAACAATGATGAGAAATCCGCTCGAGGTCGCCTTTGCAGTGAACAGCAGTATCCTCTTCATGGGCACCACCTCGTGGGCTCGATAGGGCATGCATCCATTGCGCCGGCGAAGACACTGCGCTCGAGCTCTTGATCGATCCCATCTCCCGCTGCATCACTGCATGAGATCGAGCATCTGGGAGAACTCCGCCTTGACCCGGAGCGCCTTCTTGATCTCCTCGGCGCTCACATATGGGTATTCGCCGTACTCGAGGAAGCTTGGACACTGGTGCTCGCGGAAGAACTTGATGACCTCCGGCGCGTTCGTCTTCCAGTCTTCCGGCCAGCCTTCGAGGTTGACGAACACGGTCGTGATGCCCGTCTCGTTGAAGAGCGCCAGGGCGTCCTCGAGATACTTGTCGAAATCGGTATCGAAGATGCCCTGATACATGAAGTGCAGCCCCGAGCCGACGTCGAACAGCACCCAGCGCAGGTAGTGAAGCTTCAGAGGTGCCAGCACCTCGGGGGCATCCCGAACCGCCTCTTCGATGTGCTTGCCGTAGTCCCGAATCGCCTGCTCACGGCCGGGCTTCACCTTCGCCACGACGGAGAAGCCGTAGTTGGCGGGGGTTCTGGGAAAGACGGGGCCGTATCGGCCCGGCTCATGCTGGAAGAATCCCTCTTTGGGGATCGCCATGGCCGCGGGCCTGGACCAGTCGTACTCGCCAGATGTGGCAGACATGTCGGTCTCCTCGCAAACGCAGGCGTCTCTCGGAGCGTGGAAGCGTGCGACCGCCCGTGATATCGGACCAAGGTCCAACGGCACGCGGTGGATGCGAAGCGTAGCTTTATCGAGACACGAGCCGGGAGCGGTTGCTACTCGTGCCTGGACACTGCACTCACGCCGCATGCTCGACCTCGACGACATACAGCACTTCCTCATGACGCGCCCCCACGCCCTGGCGGCCCGCTATGAATTCATGACGTTCCGAACGCCCGCCGCCGGCCAGGCGTGGCTGCGCGGCGTGGTGGATGAAGTGGGCACCGCGCGTATCGTAAAAGCAGCCAGTGAAAGCGATACGCGCTGGGTGACGGTCGCGTTCACCTGGAACGGCCTGCGCGCCCTCGGCTTGGACGAGACCTCTCTCTCCACCTTTCCAGAAGAGTTTCGTGAAGGCATGGCCGCGCGGGCGGCAGTGCTGGGTGACACTGGGCACAACCATCCACGAGAGTGGGTCGGCGGGCTCGATAGTGCCGACCTTCATGCAATCGTCATTCTCTTTGCACGCGACGTCGCGCAAAGAGATCATTCCGCGCGCGAGTATGATGATTTTCTCGCACAGAGCGATGGCGTCGAGAGACTCTCGTCCCTCGACCTGGAAGCGGTCCCACCCTACGAGTACTCACACGACCACTTCGGCTACCGCGACCGGCTCTCGCAATGCGTGGTGGAAGGGACGGACGAGGTGTCGACTCCCGGTTCCGGCGGCCCCCTCAAGGCAGGCGAGTTCTTTCTCGGCTATGCGGACGAGACCGGCGAAGTGCCTGCGCTGCCACGGCCGGAAAGCCTGTCGCGCAACGGCAGCTATGTCGCGTACAGGCGCCTGCAGGAGCACGTAGGAGATTTTCGCGACTTCCTGCAGCGGCACGGCAAGACCCGCGACGAGCAGGAGCTCATCGCGGCCAAGCTGATGGGCCGCTGGCGCAGCGGCGCGCCACTCGTTCTCGCCCCCGAGAAGGATGATCCTGCGCTCGGCGCAGACCCGCTGCGCAATAACGACTTCACCTACAAGACCGCGGACCCCTACGGATACGCGGTGCCGCTGGGCGCGCACATCCGTCGAATGAACCCGCGCGATACGGCGACCAACATGAACCGGCACAGGATGATCCGGCGCGGCGGCACCTATGGCCCACATCTGCCCGAAGACGTTCCGGACGACGGCGCCGAACGCGGCATCGCTGCATTCGTCGGCTGCGCAAGCCTCGTTCGTCAGTTCGAGTTCGCGCAGAACGTATGGGCGAACGACCCGGGGTTTCATGAGCTGAAGAACGAGCGTGATCCGATCATCGGCACGCAGGACGGCACGTTCGACATGACGATTCCCAGACGGCCACTCCGCAGGAAGCTGACCGGCCTCCCGGCGTTCACGACTGTGCGTGGCGGGGCCTACTTCTTCCTTCCCGGCATTCGAGCGCTGCGCCTTCTGGCGTCGGGCCTGCGAGCGGACGCCTGATGACCGGAAGACAGGTCGTTGGAGGCGGACATGACGGAAGCGAAGATCCATGTTCCGACAGTCGAGTCGAAGGGGCCCGCGCGGGCCTACAACCAGGTCCACGCTGCGCGCAAAGAAACGCCCGGCCGAAGACGGCTGAGCGTCTATGTCGCCTGGAGCTTCCCGGGCGAAGCGAATCGCGAGCTGACGGAGCTCGACAATCGATTCTCGACCATGACGGAAGTGCGCCGGGTGGAGTGGCCCTCCTGGGAGGCACCGGAGTGGTCGGGCCCGAACCTGTTCCAGCAGGGCATCGCAGGCGCGCTCGAGCTGTTCTTCCGCGCGTGGGTGCCGTTCCAGCAGCTCGTGGGAGAGACCACCGGGCATCCCGTCCCGGTGTTCCAGCGCGTCGACCAGGCCGGGTACCGGCTCCCGCTCGATGAGCGGGTGCTCGCGGACGTCGATACTCTCCTGGTATTCGGGCTGGATCACAACGTAACCGGGCAGGAAGCGTCGGTTGCGGAGGTAGAAGCAGTGCGCGAGTGGCTCACCCGCGAAGGCACCTGCCTGCTCCTCGGTCCGCATCACGATGTCGGAATGTCCGAGAATCCGGATGAGCGTGCGATGGAGTACGCGCATCACGGCGATGCGCTGGTGCCTCGACAGCAACGGTTTGGAAGGTACACGCGCTCGTTGATGAAAGGCCTGGATGTGCCGGTCGAAAATCGGTACGGCCTGCGCCCCGGCGTCGTCAGCGGCACCAAGATCGCCCCGCTGACCATCAATCACGACCTCGACACCCGCGGTTGGCTCGAGGGTGTCACGAACTTCAGCTTCCACAAGCACCTGCCCCACTATGCGACTGCCGGCGTGGGCTCTGCGCCCGTGCACGTTCTCGCCAGACAGCCGATCGATCTCTCGAACCCGCATCCGTTCACCGCAGCGGGAAACCGGGAGCTCAACGCCTTCCTGTGGATGCCTCCCGCCGGCCAGCGAGCCGGGGAGGTCCTTTTCGCCGACTCGACGGTGTTCAGCACGCTCTTTGGCGCTGATGAGAGCGTGAAGCGCTTCTGGAAGAACATCGCGACGGCGAAGTGAAACCGGCCCGGCGCGCGGAACGTGATTCAGACGAGGCCACGCGACAATGCAGACCAGTGACGTCATCGTGATCGGCGCGGGACCGGCCGGTGTGCTCGCGGCGTTGCGGGCCGCGGAGCTCGGCGCCCGTACCGCCCTCATCACTCGGGGCGAGTTTGGCGGGATGGCCGCGAACGACGGACCGGTTCCCGTACGGACACTCGCTCAGGCTGCGCGGCTGATGCGCGGAGCACGCAGACTCGACCGCTTCGGCATCTCGAGCGGTGAGCCAGTGCTCGACTACTCGCGTCTGCTCGAGCGCGTGCGCAACGTCGTCTCAGATGTGCGTAACAACTCCGCACTTCGCCAGCACGCCGAGCGCCTCCACGTTGCCCTGCATGAGCGAGTCGGAACGGCCCGTTTCGTCGATGAGCGTACGATCGAGACCGAAAGCGGACTGCGGATCCGCGCCGAACGAATCATCCTGTGTGCCGGTGGAACCAGCCGGCGGCTGGCCGTGCCTGGCGCAGAGCTCACCGCGACCCACAGTGACGCCTGGAGCCTCACGCACGTTCCGAAATCGATGCTGGTCATCGGGGCGGGAATGACGGGAGCGCAGGTTGCGTCCATCTTTCAGGCTTTCGGCTCGCGCGTCACGCTCTTTCAGGCGGCGGCGCGAATCCTGCCAAGCGAAGACGAGGAGGTGTCCGCGGCTGTCGCAGCTGCGTTTCGCGAATCAGGCATGGTGGTTCACGAGAGCTGCGGAACGATCGAGTCCTTCGAGCGGCAGACTGGCGGCGTACGCATGACCTTTTCGAAGAGTGGAGCGCGACACTTCGCCGACGCGGAGCTTGCCGTCGTGGCGGTCGGCTGGGCGGCAGACACCAGCGGGCTCAACCTCCCGGCGGCGGGCGTTGCAACCAATGCTCGCGGCTACGTCGGGGTGGATGACTACCTGCGCACCTCCACGCCCAACATCTACGCCGCAGGAGATATCACCGGTCGATGGATGCTCGTTCCGCAGGCCGTACAGGATGGCTGGGTCGCGGCGACGAACGCGGTGCGCGGGCCTTCGATACCCCTCGAGGAAAGTGTGTGTCCCACCGGTGGATTCACGGAGCCCGAGTACGCGCGGGTGGGGCCTACTGAAGCGCAGGCGCGCGCGACGCAAGATGTAGTCGTGGCGCACGTGCGCTTCGACGAGAGTACCCGCACGATCATCGACGATCGCACCGCAGGGTTCTGCAAGCTGATCGTCGAACGCGAGACGCGCGCCATCCTGGGTTGCCATGTCGTCGGCGACCGGGCCGTGGAGATCGTTCAGGTGGTGGCCATCGCCATGGTGAGCGGCCTGCGGGTCGATGAGCTCGCTCGCGTGCCGCTGTCGTTTCCGACCTACACAGGCATTCTCGTACGCGCGGCGTACCGGGTGCTCGAACAGCTCGGCGCGCAGACGCGACGGATGCCGGGCTGAACCACTCGCACATCGCGAAGCTGGCTGGGCACAGGGGCCTGCGTGCTCGCGTGCGCGACCCCGCATCGCTACGGTCGACCGGCCAGAGTCAGCCCTTGTTGGGCTCGATGCTCAAGGCGACAGCCTCGCGATAGGTCACCTCCACCTCGTCGCCAGGCTCGAGCGTCTCGATGAAGCGCTGTGCATCGGGCCGCACGATGGCCAGGCTGCGAGTCTCGCCGTCCGGGCGCGTGAAAGTGACCGTGTGCTTGGAAGCATCGACCGCTTCGATGCGTACCGTAGTCACAATAGGGGCATCTGCTGCCGGCGCTGTGAGTTGCCCGGGGTCAGAAGGCGGAGTGGCGGCCGACGGCTTCGCGGCGGGCATGCCTTGCCCCTTGGGTCTGGCTTCCGCGACGATCCCTTCTTGATAGATCACGAGAACCTTGTCGCCCGGCTTCACCTCGTTCAGATTCTTCACGGCCGGTCCAGCCTCGACAATCACCCTCCTCCCGTCGTCGCCGAGCAACGTGACGTTCCGATCGCGCTGGCTGATTGCCTCGATCCTGGCAGCGAGGTGTACAGTGCGTGCTGCTTCGAAGGGCGCTGGCTGCTGCGCAACCGCTGCGAGCGAAACGCACGCTAGTGTCAGCGCGACTGCATACTTGCACATGGCGATCTACGATGTGGTGATGTGAGGGCGCCGACAATGTGCCGCAGCGGCGTGCGGCGCAATCGGCAGTTGGTCCAATGTCTCTTGCGGACTGTGGGCGAACGCAAGCAGGAGCTGCGCGAACGACCGTCACCGTCAGCAGTTCTCGGCGGTTGGTACTGCGAGAAAACGCGACGAAGGCAGTGGCTCGAGCGGCAGCTCCTCACCGGCACGTACTTTCACTCTGGATCTTGATCCCGGCGGCGGCCAACCGTACTTCATGGTGCCCTTTGTGCCAATGGACACGAGACCCGACCCGCGTGACGATCGGGCCGGTCACATCGACCCGCCGAACCCGAGGAGACTCGAGATCATGCAAGTCTCGATCATGCAAGTCTCGAAACTGCTGCCGCTGCTGACGCTGTTCCTGGCCAGCTCGCTCGCCACCGCGGAGGACAGAAACTGTAGCGATCTGAACAATCGTCAGGCGCGCCAGGAGTGCGCGAAGCAGAAATCCGTCAGGGATGTCGACTGCAGCTCGATTGATGACTCGGACGCACGCAGAGAGTGCGCCCAACGCAAGCATCGGAACGGCGTCGACTGCAGCAAGCTCGACGATGCGGATTCGCGCCGGGAGTGCGCAAGACAGAAAGCGGAGTGAACGGAGCGGACCACCCGATGCCGCTGAAATCCCGCGCCCCCCTTTGGGATCGCGGGGATCACGCCATTCGCGCAAAGTCCACTGGCGGGAACTCCTTCCACCTGCGCAAGCTCCTGCAGCGCCAATTCGACAGACGACGGTTCGCGGCCGACACTCGCCCCGAAACCCGATCTGCGCATCGACTCGGCTCATCAGGATCGCTCCGTCCACCTGTCGTGGCCGGCGCAGACACCGGCAACTCACTGTTCAGCGGAGAATCCACATGAAGACACTCGCTGTGCTGGTCGGGATGATGCTGATGGTGAGTGTGGGTGCGGCCCACGCCGACACACCGAAAGACCCGAAGATCGAAAAGACCACCAAAGCGTCCGTCACGGTGACGAAGCTCGACGTCGCCAACCGGCACCTGACCATCAAGGACGAGGCCGGTGAGGAGTACACGATCGACGTCGACCCGGCAGTCAGGAATCTCGCGCAGGTCGAGGTGGGCGACAAGATCGATCTCACTTATTACCAATCGCTTGCGGCGAGCATGAGCAAGGCCGCAGACCCGGCCAAGGCGACCAACCAGATCGAAATGCAGACCGCCCGGGAAGGCGAGCGGCCGGGGGGCACCGCGCAGAGCACGACCAGCATCCCCGTGACGATCGTTTCTGTCGACACCCGGAAGAACGTCGTGAAGTTCCGCGGCAACGACGACCTCGTGCGCACCACGGACGTGCTGAGTCCCGAGGGGAAGGCCTTCATCAGGGACCTGAAGGCCGGCGACCAGGTGATGCTGACGTATACCGAATCGGTCGCCATTGCCATTGACCCCACAAAGTAACGCAGCGGTGGATTCCTTCGGGCCGCGCCGCGACTGGATCTGTCCGTCGAATCACCGGCACAGATTCCGGTCGTAGCGCGGTCCTTTCAGGGTCTCACGCAGCCTCTTCGCTACGTTCGCGAAGGAGATGCGTGAGCAGCATGCGCCGCGCACGCTTACGGCGCAGGATGCGGCTGCCAATCACGAGACGAACGAGGTCGCGGTCGTCATCCCCTTCACCGGGCTCGTCGTCATCCTCAGCGCCCTCTGCTTCGCTCCTTTCCCGAAGGAGGTGTGCCAGCAGCATGCGTCTTGCCTTCTTCTTGCGCAGCAGGCGACTGCTGATCAGCAGACGGACGAGCTGGACTTCGTCGCCGCCAGCGCTCTCGTCGTCACTCTCGTCGTCATCGTCCTCGCCTTCGGATTCGCTCCTCTCGCGGAGCAGGTGGGCGAGTATCATGCGTTTCGCCCGCTTCCTGCGGAGCAGGCGGCTGCCGATCAGCATACGAACGAGCTCACGCTCGTCGTCCTCGCCTTCGTCGCCCATTGCCTCTTCACCCTCATCGTCCTCCGCCTCGAGTTTCTCTCCGAGCAGGCGGGCAAGACGGGCCCTGCTCAGACGCTGACGGCGCATCTTGCGCCCTCCGAGTGCAAGCTTCGCGAGGTCCTCATCTTCGATCGACGTGTCACCCATGGGATTCTCCTCATCGTGGTCAGTTCGTGCGAGCCGGCGCAGAGCGCTGCGCTTGCCTTGCCCCCGTACCCTGTGCGCTGGTCACCGGTTGCGGCCGGATGGTGCGCTGAATGAGTGCTTCGAGAATGGCTCGGTTCAGTCCTTCTTCTCGGGTGAAAGCGCGGGCCGTGCTATGTTCCATCAGGCGCGCCAGAAGCAGGTGCCGGAGCTCCGTATCCGCGTCGGTTTCCGTGGACCTGTCCTCCTCAGCTTCGTCTCCCAGGACGCAGGCGATGCCGGCCTCGAATGCACGCTCGAGAACGCCTTCGAGTCCATCCTCGTGACTTGCCCGGATCAGGTTTTCTTTCTCGTGCACCGAAAGCTCGCGGCGGCTGCCGTTGGCATCCAGTGATTCGAACTTGACGATGCGCGCGGTATCCGCGTCTATGGTGAACACGAAGAGTTTGCCGGCAGTCGCGCCGACACCGGGCCGTTTCGCGTTCTTGCGCGTGCTCCTTCTGCGGTATGGAGTCTTCCGCTTCGCGGAGTGACGAGGGCTGGTAGCGCCGTTCATTGCGAGCTCCTGCTGACTTGAAGGCGGCCGTGACGTTCGAATGCCACGACGCCATCGTCGTGAAGAGCGAAAGGTTCGCACCGCACGAATGGCGATTTGAACTGTCCCTAGGGGCACTTGACCACACGAGCGTTGCCGAGGCGGGCCGAGGCAGCGGGATCTCACCGTCATGGCTGCGCAGAGCCTGAAGCTCCGAAGCTGGCCCTCGGACGCCGCAGAACACGAGCATACGGCCAACGTCCAATCGCGCGGCCGCCCTTTTATCACGATGAAGGTTTGGATTGACGATCGTGTGTGCTGAAAAAGAGTCATGACGTGACGGTCTTGCGAATCGAGCCTGCGGTGACGGGCGCCAGATCAATCACGTCGCGGACTGCGCCGGGTCGCCACGTGCTCTCGCGCCCAGTGCGATGGCCGTGCCCTTACCATTACGATCGCGAACGCGAGAGCGCTCAGCAGCGTTTCTCGGCTACGGATGCCCGGCTGCTACAGATTCATGCACCCAATGAAATTCGCCGTCCGCTGAGAGGGTCACGTCGTCGGCTAACTCGGCTGTCAGGCGGTAGTTCCCACTACTGGGCGCGGCGGATCGCCTCGCTGGGCCACGAGGTCCATCTTCTGCCGGCGCAGTATGTTCGAGCATACGTCAAGCGGAACAAGACTGACGAAGCGGATGCGGCAGCCCTGGTCGAGGCCGCGCGTTGTGCCGATATCAGACCAGTCCCTGTCAAAACCATCGAGCAGCAGCAGATTCAGGCCCTCCATCGACTTCGAAGTCAGTGGCTCAAGACGCGCCTCCGTTACATCAATCTCCTGCGCGGCATACTGCGCGAATTTGGGGTGCCTGTGACACTCGGCGTCAAGATCGGGAAGACCCAGGACGTGACCCCTGCACCGTGCCTCACCTTTCTGGCGGGCAGCGCAGAGTGAGCTGCTCCGGGTTTCGTAGACACCTTGTTTAGAGCGATGATGCTGAACGAGGTGAGGTATGGGTCGACGATCATTCAGCCGCGAGTTCAAGCTCGAGGCCGTTAAGTTGGTGAGAGAGCGCGGGGTCTCGGTGACCCAGGCGTCAAAGGATCTGGGGATTTCCCAGAGCGTGCTCGGTCGCTGGGTGCGCGAGGCGAGCACGGATCCCAAGCAGGCGTTTCCAGGCCGTGGGCAGATGAAGCCCGATGATGCTGAAGTAGCCCGACTGAAGCGCGAGCTCGCCAAGACGAAGGCAGAGCGGGACATTTTAAAAAAGCTATCGGCTTCTTCACGAAGGAGCCGACATGAGATTCCGCTTCATTGCGAAGTACCGCGGAGTGTGGCCGCTGAGCTGGCTGTGTGCAGCGCTGAGTGTTACGCGCGGTGGATTTCACGCTTGGTTGAAGCGTCCGCCGAGTGCCAGAGCCTTCCCGAGTCGCTCGCCCCGACTCGTGATGGAACGTCACCGGCCTCATCCGGCGGCAATCTGACTGGCCGGTGTACTCGAACCGAACCAGCGCGACCTGAGCCTTTCGTAACTTGGCGAGCGCCTCGGGCAGACAACGCTTACCCGGCTGATCGATGGTTGCTGAACGACCCGCACTCCCTGAAACCGTCTCCGTGTGCATCATGTTCGTGCTCCGCGTTGAACCCGGGCGGATTGCCCGCGTCCTGCGGGCCACGTAGCGCGGAGCCGTCCAGAGCGATAGCCGGCCGTCTTTCGGCCGGCTATCGCTCTGGACGGCGAGCACGTCGTGGCACACTCGCGCGACCAGGCAATCGCTCCGCTCGTCTTCTGGTGCACCAAACCGGACCACGTGGCCACAACGCGCCACGCGGCCCGGTGAGCCGCCTCAGCTGCTGCGACTCAACTCGCGAACCACCAGAGCTGCGAGCTGGCTGTAGCCGACCTCGATCAGTGCGGTGGCCAGCTCACGCGACAGCGCCGCCGGCCAGTGCGACGGATACACAACCCCTCCCAGTTGGCCTGGGTACGGATCTCCTCCAGGTCGTCCGAAGTGGCGGGCGCCTGGCCGGGATACGCCTGCGCAACCAGTGCGAGCACATCGACGCGTCGCTCAGTGCACCAGTGATGCAGCAGATCCATCACCCCGAACCGCATGGAGGCATCGAAGTACTGCCCATCCGAACCGGCCACCACGAGAAGCGCCCGTGAACGCGTGCATCACGGATGAGGATCGCCGGACGGGGCTGCTCGCCTTTGTACGTCGCCTCCAGGTGGTACAGCCCGCGCTGGGCCCGTGCGAACGTGTTGGTGTGCCAGAGCTGATCGTCCTCGTGGAAGGAGATGCTCGCGGAGATCTCCGGCGTGCGCAGGCTTCGCACGTATTCGTGAAACTCAGGAGTCGTCGATTCCATGGTCGTGTCTCCAACTGCCTGGGCTGAATTGCCCGCGTCGCGCGGGTCACGCCGTAAGCGAAGCCGTCCAGAGCGAACAGCCGGGCCGTCTGCGGGCCGGGCGCGCGTCGTCGCGCGACTCTGGACGGCAAGCGCGGCGTGGCACGCTGGCCGCGCAGGCAATCACCGAGGACCCATCACCCAGAGGACGAAGTCGGCGCAGGTGCGCGGGAGGGACGGTGCCCTCCCGCTGGCAACCGTCAGTGAGGAGGAGACTTCAAAGTGCGCTCGGTGCTCAGGGAGCGACGTAGCGCTGAAACGAGGACGTGCCGAGGCAGCGTGTAACCGCGAGCCTGAGCCCAGGAGGCGAATTCGTTGAGCGTCCCAACGAGATCACCCGACGCCGACGACCGACGTGGCCCAAACTGGGCGAGCCTCCGGCGCGCGTGCTCGCAGTACCGCTCCTCGAGCTCGATGCCGAGATACCGACGCCCGCACTCAGCCGCCGCCACGCAGGTGCTGCCCGACCCCGCGAAGGGATCGAGCACGACGTCTCCCGGCTTCGAGAAGCTATCGATGAGCGGACGCAGAACGCTCACCGCCTTCTCGGTCGGGTGAACCGAGTTGCCGCTGTACTGCCAGGGCCGCACGTCACTCAGCGGCTGGGCGGGCTTCGCCGGGCGGCCTTTCGCGAGCAGATAGGCCTGCTCATGGCGAGCCTCAAGAAACCCGCGGCTCGACGCGTAGTTCTTCTGCCGGACGAGGTGCCCCACCGGCACGAACCCTGCGCGGCGCCAGGCGGTGAGAAACGCATCGACGCGATTCCACCCGTAGAAGGACACGCAGAACGTGTCGGGCTTCAGAAGCCGATAGACATCGTTGAACGCACCCAGGATGCGCTCCGGGCGGTCGTCGTTCGCAACTGTGCGATTGAGCCGATCCCGGTACCGCACGCCATACGGCGGGTCAGTCACAACCAGGTCGACCGAAGCGTCGGGCAGCGTGCGCAGGATGCGGGTGCAGTCACCGTGGAGAATGTGATCGGTGGGAAACATGTGGAGCTCCGAGAACGTCGCAGGCCGCTTGCCTGCGCAGCACGGGCGTCACGCCGATCGGTCGGGCGTCAGGGGCAACGCCGGCGAAGCCGGTCGCGCAGCGACCCTTGACGCCGACTCGGCGTGATACGCTCCGTGCGCAGGCAAGCCGGCATGCAGCCGTTCGGAGACCGAGTTGCCAGCACCTTCCCTCGAACAAGTCGCCGAGTTCGTTCGCACCTTCACCGGAATCGGCGGCGCTGTCGCGATAACCTCCCACACACGCCTCGAGGCTGACCTGGGAGTTACCGGAGAGGACGGCGACGAGTGCTGCAGGAAGTGTCACGTCACTTTGACGTTCCGCTAGCGGCGGAGAACGACGGCTACCGCACGACGTTCGGACTGCAGCCCGACCAGTATCTGTTCCACTCCGAGGGGCTCGATCTCCTTGGCACAGGAGCATTTATCCGACGGCTTCGTGGGGAAGCGCCCGCTACGGTCCGCGATCTGACCGTCGGGGAATTGCACAAGGCCATCCTGGACAGGCAATCACTTCAGCGGCCCACACGAGACTCCGCACCATGACATCATGCGGGACGGGCACGAAGCTCTTCAGATCCTCGACAACCTTAGCGAACGCATCTGCGAGCTCCTCCGACTGATCAAGCGCGGCGACCCTCGCGCGGTGCTCCCGCCTTCGCCGTGTCGGTGTTCTTCTCGGAGTGCTTCGTGGCGTTGGCACGCTGCTCAATCCCGCGGCAGCGCTCGATGATCCAATCGAACTTCTTTGGCTCTCCGAGGAAGAGCCCGTCGGCGACCATGCGATCGTAGTCCGTGGTGAGTGACTTCAGCGCCTCCTCTTTGGGAACGAGGATGAGATTGCCGTTGATGGCTGAGTTGTAGTCGATCGGGTTCCGCTCGGGGTCCTTCTCCGGGAAGAACCACGACTTGTGCTGAGCCACGCGATTCGCGATGCCTCGATCCCTGAGCGCCGCGTCGATGAAGCGTGCTTCATCGAGCATTGCGAGGTCGTACCAGTGGCGAGCCTGGCGATCGCTGATGTCTCCTTGCAGGCAGAAGACGTGGATGGCGGTCATCTTCTCCCAGATTGTGCGCTCGGCGCGCATGACGCGGACAGATGCGGTTGGGAAAGACACGCTGGGCAGTTGCCGAGCCGCATCGCAGGTAATCTGCTTGTCTTCCGCTGGCTCGCCTGTGGAGCGCGCGCCAAACTCGATCCGTACCCTCGGGGACACGTATCCATAGCCCGACGCCGATGGAGCGTAGTCGATGAAGAGATTTTCTGCTTCGACCCGGATGCGGGCGTCAAGGCGAGAAGAGCTCAGTTTCTCCTGGAGATGAGGGGCCGCCTTGTCATTCACCCACGCTGGCAGCAGTCGATGCCGAATCTCGTCGGACCATTTCCTTCCCTGGCTCTTGCTGACGGGCAGCGGCTCATCGCCGTCGGGCGCGCCTTTGATCAGATCAGGCGCGATGGCGCGGATGTCATACGTGACGTCAATGTCTTCTGAGAATCGGTCAATGGCGTGGTATGCCTTGGAGAGTGAGGTGCCGCCCTTGAAGACCAGGTCCTTACCGAAGGGTGAATCGAACAACGCCGACAGCGTCCAGACCACCCATACGTCCTTTTCGAGAATGTGCACGGGTCGTCCGGACTGGCCGGCGGCGACTTGGAGTGCCTCGACGCGATCATTGGCGGCAATGCCAAAAAACGGCTCTAGCGCCATCACGCAGCGAGCTCGCGGCTGATCGTCTCCGCGAGCCAAGTGGGCAAGGAGGCACGAGAGGCGACGAGCTCCTCGCGCACTTGTGGGGTAAGTCGAGCCTTCAGTCGGGCAAGCGCTTCACGCGCCCGTGGCTGTCCGTTCCACGCCAACGCGCGAATCACCTCTCCCGATTCCCTGCTCGCATTGGTCAATTGCCAAAGCGGCACATGTTCAAGCTCGACCCGTTGCGCGCCCACGGTGACCTTTCGGCTCGGGCCGGAAGTCAGGTAGCGGGTGCGCATGGGAACTTGAGTGGTAAGGCCGAGACGGTTTGCCGCGGCAGCCCCGTGGGTGGCGATTGTTTCTCCACGCAGCTTGGCGGATTCCGCAACGACTTTTTCGGGAGCAGGCGGACGCTTGCCGAAACGGGTTTCTACTGGAAGTGCGTAGAGACCGCGCCCCAGTCTGATGACGGTTCCGTTCCGCGCCAGCCGCGAGAGTGCCTGGTCGGTCGCGGCGCGACTGCCCAGATGCAGAAGGCCCTTCGCTGTTAGAGGGGCTCCCTCCGGCAGCTGGGAGGCGTAGGCCAGGATCTGTTGGGCCAGGGGGGTGGCTTTCATTTGTCAGAATTATATAGATAGTTTCTGACAGAATCAAAGATAGGTAATTCAGAGACTTGCGTGCGGCAGAAGGCCATAGCTTGTGCCTGAGAGATCGCGACGAGCTGGCTGCGCGGGCGACCCTGTAAGGCAAGTCAATGCAGGAGCACTTGCGCGCAGCGCTGGGCGCTTGCCGCTCGGCCCTCCATAGACCCCGGCTGGAACGACTGCGCAAGAGAAAGCGCGAGTCTCAGACTCGCATCCCTTCCTCTCATCTCTCCGTGACAGCAACTCCGATCAGCGGGCGGTTGAGCGTCGCCGTCGACTCACCAGTGGCGGAGCGGCTCGCGGTCACTAGAAAGGCCCCTCGACCCGACGGAGAAGAATCGCGCTGAGTACGCAGGCGCGCACCATGCGCACTGACACTGCCTTGGCCCCACGGACGAGTGGGTGGCTTAGCCGACCTTGGCTTTCCGACGCAGGCTATCAAAGTAGCCTTCGTTAACTGGATTGGCCTGAGGGGATTTGGCACCTGCGAGCAGAACACCCCGCAACCGCAGACGATCCTGATCCCTTCGGGTGGGCACGTGCACGTCCTCGCCGCTGGTGCCGTAGCCACACTGATTCATTTGCTCGCCGAGGAAATCCTGAAGAACGCCTCGCTCCTGACCATGTCTTTTCATTGATGACACTCTCGATTTGAGGGATGCGCTCCGCGCTAGCGGAACTCCGCGATGACTTCGATCAATCCAACGATGCTCTGATTGAACTCGGCCAAGTCCTCAGCGGGAATCCAGTACTCGGTGTGAATCGCCGCACCGACTTGCTGCACGCGATAGCGACTGAGGTAGTAGGCGTTCACTCGAAACCTGGTCACGAACCCGGCCCCGTTTTCCTTCACATTCCAGTCGCGCGCGATCTGTACGGCGTAGGCCTCGTTGGTAACGGGGTAGAAGATCGGCTGATCGGGAAGCCGCGGCGGAAACTGCCGCCACTCCGATGCCTCGATCAGTTGCAGCTCCTTAGGCCCGACGGGGCGATACAGAGTGACTGCCTGTGCACCCGGGCTGAAGCGCGCGATGACGTGTTCACACGCTTCCCGGACCTGCGCGCGACTCACCGCTGCGATTGCCTCGACCTCCGCATCGGCTCTGGCGAGCGCCTCAGCGCTCCAGTTCTTTCTGGCTGGCCCAATGGGCAAGTGATCGGTCTTGCTTGCTAGTCCACCAAAGACGACGAAGTCCGGATCGCTCCGCCAGTCGGGAACGACCTCGTGCGCTAGAGCAGCCAGAGTCATGCTTCCTTCGAGCACGCCAAGCTCTCCATCGCGAATGGCCTGGGCGGTTCGCAGCGCGTCTCGAAGCGGCCAGTGGATTGGATCGCTGGATGTCATGAGCCTGAGACTACACGTCGTTTCATTCCGGTCCAGAGAAGCGTGACTAGCGGGCTGCATGGCCTGCCGAGTCACCCTGTGCCAAGGCACGTCGCATACCTCACACTACATCGTAGATCTCATCACACCTTAGCTCGTGCAGGGAGGCGCGAATGTGTCGACTGCACAAACAGGGGAGCATGCCTGCGAAAAATCATCCCTCCTATGCAGGCGTCGCCCCAGATCGCATCGACTTGCAACACTTTGCCACCGATTGCACGATGCCTCCCACGTTCCGCCTCAGGGATTCAGAGCGCCGTATGAACAGGCCTGTCGACCGGCTTCATCGTGTTGCTGGTGATCTACGAGCTGATCACGAACGCGGTCCGGCCGAAGTCGAGTTCCGGCGCCTGAGCGCACTCCGCTGGACGCGACCCGATCATCGGGTCGCATCGCAGTTGTTCGGACGCATTCTCGTCAATGCCGCGGCGAACTCGGTCTCGCCGCGATCTCCGCGATCAGCGCGCGCAGGACTTCCGCCGTCTGGCCAACCAGCGTGTGCGCCGTCGCGAGCGCGAAAGCGTAGCCCGGCGTATCGCGATCTGCGGCGCTCCGGTTGACCGAGTCGCTATCCATGCATGACTGAAGCAGGCTCAGCGCGCCGAGCAGCCGCTGTCGTTCAGCGCCGAGAACGTTCAAGGCGGACTGCGTCGGCGCGGTTGGCCCGACACCCGTTCTTGCCGCGCGCTTCTCCATCACAGTTGGCTTCGCCACTCGGCGGCCCATGGCGTGACGTCAGCAAGCGCGGCGACGGTGCAGCCGGCGGCCCCCGTGGCAATGCTCGTTGTGGCGCCGACTACTGACGATCGGTAGTTCAAAGCGTCTTCTCCCGTGCGCTCCCCGCAGACACCCGACGGGCATTGCGGGCCTTGGCGTTCTTCGCCTTTCGTCGATGACGCGCTGGGGCCACAGGCTTCTCCTGTGGCACCTCCGTCAGCCCATCGACGACGTCCCCGAGCTCGATCGCCACACCGTAGACCATCTCGCTCGCCGCCTGCAGCGCATCGGCCATGTACTCCGGATCAGTCACTCGGTACTTTGTCGCCAGAGCGTTGCGGCAACACTTGAGGATCGAGGCCACGTTGAAGAGCTGCTCGCGTTGACGATCAGCTCGCTCCGCGAGCGAACGCGCCTCGTCCTCCGTGAGGGCGGCACGGCGCGAGCTACCCGCGCTCATGGCGCACGCCCCGCAAGTGACACTCCACGCGCTCATGCGCGTTCGCGAGCATCTTCACGGCGTGTTCCAGAGAGGCGCAGATCGCGCCGATCTCCAGCTCGTCCTCGAACTTCTGGAGAGCAATCGAGGCCGTCTCGACCAGCGCCAACTGCGCGCTGAGATGTTCGAGTAGCTCGCCGCGCTCCATAGGTGGCGCCTCATCACTCGATGAAGGCAGCACGGACGTGCGGCGGCGGGCCCAGGACTTCAGGGCCAATGCCTTCGGGGACAAGCGAGGATTGACGGGACGCCGTAGAAAACCAGCGGCCGGGATTGAAGGTGCCGAGCTGTTGGCCCGAACAAGCTTCGCGATAGACTTCTTCGCAGCCATGGTTTCCTCCTGATACGAGGCGGCTATGGTTAGGCGTCCGTCGGTGTTTCCAGCACCGGCGGGCGCCGCTAGCAATGCGAGTTCACTTGTCGCGCGTGCGGAATCTGTCGATCAGCGTTCCCTCCTTGGCAGCGGCGTTCTTGCTCTCACTCGATGCCGAGCCGCTGCCTCCAAACACCGTATCCAAAGGCCATTCCATCCTCAAGTAACCAGAAGCGTTCGCGTGCGAGCACCGAAAACGAGGCTGCGCTCGCTCCATTGGGATGTCGCATACCGCTGCAACTCGATGCATAGCGTCGCAACTCGTTCCATTTCGTCTCACCCAGCTCCCAAGCGGAGAAAGCTTGCACCATGTGATTGTGTCGTAACTCGACACATTCGCTGCTAGCCGATAAGGGCCGGCGTGGCCAACACTGCAAGCACATGTACGTCAGGGAAGTCAACTTTCCGCCGATCAACTCAGCTCGCCGTGCGGGGCTTCGCGGGGCTACTGAGGGGATCGAAAGATTTGAACTCACCTCCGAACAAAGTGACATTACCCCACGCCCAGCGCGCACCGAACGCATGAATGCCAGGGTCGCCGCGCCGAGACTGATAGCCTCGTCGCTTCGGGCCTCAACCACGTGAGTGCTCTTATGGATATCGAGCCAAGCAAACCCGTTACCGTCACGCCAGCACGCTACGTACTACTGCCCCTCGCCAACGCCATCACCGGTTACACGGTGAAAGCCATCCAACGGAAGATCGAGCGCGGCGACTGGCAGGAAGGCAAGGTCTGGCGCCGCGCACCCGACGGCCGCATCTTCATCGACCTCATCGGATACGAGCGATGGGTCGAAGGTCGCTGACGAGCGGCGTGCAGGCCAAAGGCCGCGACCGCATCCAGTTCGACTTCGAGCTCGAAGGCGTCCGCTATCGGCCGACGATCAAGCGGGTTCCCACCGAGGGCAATCTGCGTCGCGCGACCGAGCAACTCGAGGACATCAAGGCACGCATTGCGAGCGGCACATTCAACTTTGCCGAGGAGTTCCCTGACTATCGCGGTCTCGCAAAGGTCGACTCTTCGGCGCGCGCGCTCACGTGCAACGCGGTGTTCGACGACTTCCTGCAGCACTGCGAGTCGCGAATGGCGAAGAGCGATCTCGCCTTCATCACCGTCGATGGATATCGAAAGATCCTGAGCAACGTGTGGCGGCCGGCCATCGGCAACGAGCTGTTCGCGAACGTGCGATACACGCAGCTCATCAAGATCGCCGACGGCTACCTGTGGAAGAAGAAGACCTACAACAACGTGATCAGCACGCTCCGCTGCGCATTCGAGTATGGCTATCGCGATCACCCGGAGAAGCACAACCCCGCCTCCGGCCTGAAGTGCTATCGGATCACGAAGAAGGATCGTCCGGCGATCGATCCCTTCAGCATCCAGGAGGCGGAGGCGCTCATCAGCGCGATCCACCTCGACTGGGGCGAGGCGCAAGGCAACTACGACGAGTTCCGGTTCTTCACCGGTCTGCGTCCTTCCGAGCAGATCGCCCTCCTCGTCTCGGACTGCGACATCGGCCAGGGCAAGATCAAGATCAGCAAGGCACGCGTGGCGGGGCGCGACAAGGATCGCACCAAGACCAGCGAGGACCGCATGGTCGACCTCTGTCCGCGCGCGCTCGACGTGCTCAAGCGGCAACTCGCGCTGCGGGCGCGACTGAAGCTCGCCGGCCAACTCCACCACGAGCACGTTTTCTTCAAGGAAGACGGCTCACCCATCCGAAATCTTCAGTACCCCTGGGTTCGCTGGCGGCGGACGCTGGCCATCACGCTGAAGGGCCGGTATCGCGACCCCTACAACGCGCGTCACTCGTCGGTGAGCTGGAACCTGATGGTGGGCAAGAATCCGCTGCTCGTCGCCAAACAGCACGGGCACGGCGTGCACACCATGCTGGAGGTCCACGCGGCGTGGATCGAGGGCGTTAAGGAGTCCGACATCGAGGCGATCAAGCGCGCGATGGAATCCCCATCTGCGGCACCCGCCGGCAGGCAGCACTCGATCCCCGCCCGAGCGCGACAACCGGCGCCAGTCAGCGCGCATCAGCCGGTGCCCGTTCGCGCGAAGCAGCGAGCGCCCGCCCGTGAGCAGCGACCGGCACCCGTTCGTGCGAGTCAGCAGGCGCTTCACAAGGGCAATCTGGCGCTGACGCGCGCCCTCGATTCCCCAAAAGCTGGCACTACGCTGGCACCCGAACAGGGGTGCCTGGACCTAAGTGTTGGATACGATGAGGAAAGATCTGGCGGAGAGAGAGGGATTCGAACCCTCGAAGGGCTTTTGACCCTTACACCCTTAGCAGGGGTGCGCCTTCGACCACTCGGCCATCTCTCCGGGGCGGAAATACGTTGATTTTCAGAGCCTTGTACGTTGCGGAAAGTGCCCGCCCCGTACCGGCGCGCCATGATACTGAGGGGGTTTCGCGAGGTAAAGGCGAATCACGGCGCCGTTTCGGGCACCGGGGCTCGGGGAATGAAGGAATCTGACAGCCCGTACGGGGCGGAGCGCCCCGTGCTCACCCGCCAAGGCGTCGTGCGAGCACGGAGCCATCGACGCTCAAGCCGATGCAAACTCCGCGGAATTCTCGGGCTCGCCCGTCGGCTCACCCTGCTGCTCGCGCTTGATGCGCTCGAAGATCTCTTCCCGGTGCACGGCAACGTTCTTCGGCGCATTGATACCAACACGCACCTGGTTGCCTTTCACGCCTAGCACGGTGACCGTAACGTCATTCCCGATCATTACGGTTTCACCTACACGTCTGGTCAGAATCAACATCTGTTCGTTCCTCCATGATCCCGCGACCGGAATGGGTCGCCGGCGAATGGCCGCAGGATTCCAGTCGGAAATCTAAAGTCTGACGCTAAAAAGACACATCAGAGAAACCCTGATTCTCCGACCCAGGCCCACGTCGGGCCCCGACTCAGGATACGGCGGTGACGTCTCTCTGGATTCACTTGGAGATGAATCTCGCCGACTCACCCCCGTGCCAGCCCGAATGCCTCATGGACCCGCGCGACGCACGCTTCGAGCTGGGCCTCAGGAATCAGCACGGAGATCTTGATCTCCGACGTGGACACCAGGTGTAGCACCGCACCTGCGTTGAACAGCGTCCCGAAGAGTGCCGTCGCAACCCCGGCATGCGAGCGCATGCCGACACCCACGATCGACAGTTTGGCTACGCTGTCGTTCCCCACCACGAAGCATCCGGAGTGCGCTCGCGCAGCGTGCTGCACCAAGCGGAACACTTGTGCGTAGTCGTCACGGTGCACAGTGAAGGAAAGATCTGTGCTGCCGGCCCTGCTCGTGGCCAGCACGATCATGTCGATCTCGATATTGGCGTCTGACACAGGCTTCAGAATCGCGTAAGGCGTGCCGGGGGAGTCAGGCAAGCCGGTCACCGTGATTTGCGCTTCGTCCCTGTTGAATGCGACACCTGAGACGACGGGTGCTTCCACGCGCTGATCCTCCTTACAGATGAGCGTGCCGGGCCCGGAGCCGAAGCTCGAGAGTACGCGCAGCGGCACGTTGTACTTGGCGGCGAACTCGACGGAGCGCAGATGCAGCACACGGCAGCCCTGGCCCGCGAGCTCCAGCATTTCCTCGAAGGAGAGTCTGTCGAGACGCCGCGCCGTCGGGACGACACGCGGGTCCGTGGTGTAGACCCCGTCCACATCCGTGAGGATCTGGCATTCGTCCGCCTTCAAGGCCACGGCCAACGCCACTGCCGTGGTGTCCGAGCCGCCGCGGCCAATGGTGGTGATGCTGCCGTCGCCCCCAACACCCTGAAACCCCGCGACAACAGGCACGACTCCCTCATCAAGGGCTGCGCGCAGATGAACGGTCTCCACGTCCGCGATCCGAGCGCGGCCATGCACGTTGGACGTGTGCACTTTCACCTGTGCGCCCGTGAAAGACTTGGCTGGCACGCCGCGGGAATTCAGCGCCATCGCCAGCAAAGCAATCGAGACCTGCTCGCCGGTGGCGAGCAACGCATCCATTTCACGGGGGGACGGTTCGGCACAAACGGAGCGTGCGAGATCGACGAGGCGATCCGTGGAATCGCCCATGGCCGAAACGACCACGGCGACGCGGTCGCCTCGCTCACGAACGGCCGCCACGCGTGCGGCAACGCGGTGAATGAGCTCGACCGACCCGACTGACGTGCCGCCGTACTTCTGGACCAGAAGCACGGATCAGGCAGCGAGCTTGGACCGGACGAAGGTCTCCACGTCCGCCAGGGCGCCGTCAAGGGCGCCGGGATCGTTTCCGCCGGCCTGCGCAAAATCCGGCCGGCCACCGCCGCGGCCGCCGATCTTCGCAGCCACGACACCGGCGAGCTCACCTGCCTTGATGCGCGCCACGAGATCTGCCGTCACGCCGGCGACGAGCACCACCTTGGACGGGCTCTCGACGCTCGCGAGCACGACGACGGCAGACTTCAGTCTGCTCTTGAGCTGGTCCACTGCGTTGCGCAACGCTCCGGCATCCGCTCCATCCACCTTGGTGGCGACGACTTTCACGCCCTGGATATCCACGGCGCCCGAGGCCAGGTCCGTGCCCTGGCCCGACGCAAGCTTGTCCTTCAGCGAGCGGATTTCCTTTTCCATCTGGCGAATGCGCTCCAGCGCATCCCGCACCTTGTCGCCCAGCTCTTCGCGCGAGCCGCGCACCAGGCCGGAAACTTCCTTGATGAGCGCTTCGTTTTCTTCCACGTACTCGAGCGCGCCTTCGCCCGTGATCGCCTCGATGCGGCGAACGCCCGCGGCGACGCCACCTTCACTCACGATCTTGAAGAACCCGATATCGCCCGCGCGCGTTACGTGCGTGCCGCCGCAGAGCTCCATGGAGAAGTCGCCAATGCGCAGGACGCGCACGTCCTTCTCATACTTCTCGCCGAAGAGCGCCATGGCGCCCGCGGCGACCGCGCCTTCGTAATCCATCACCGTCACTTCGGCCGGTTCGTTGCGGCGGATCTCCGCGTTCACCAGATGCTCGATCTGGCGCAGCTCCTCTGGCGTGATCGCCTGGAAATGCGAGAAGTCGAAGCGCAACCGATCCGGTGCCACCAGCGAGCCCTTCTGCGTCACGTGGGTGCCGAGCACCTTACGAAGCGCAGCGTGAAGCAGATGCGTGGCGGTGTGGTTGAGCGCCGTTGCGCGGCGCCGCTCGCCATTGACGTGAGCGCCGAGGGCGTCACCCACAGCGATGCGCCCTTCCACGACCTTCCCGATGTGCGAGTGCGCGGTGCCGCGCTTCTGCGTGTCCTCCACGATGAAGCGCACGCCGGGGCCGGAAAGCTCCCCCGCATCCCCGACCTGCCCGCCGGATTCCGCGTAGAACGGCGTGCGGTCGAGCACCACCTCACCCTGCTCACCCGCGCTCAGCGTCTGCACTTGCGCGCCGCCCTTCAGCAGTGCGACGACGCGGCCGTCCGCATGCAAACCTTCATAGCCCTGGAACTGCGTTCGGGACTCGATTGATGTGCCACCGCGCAGATCCACATTGAACTTGCTCGCGGCGCGGGCGCGTTCACGCTGCGCTTCCATCGCGGCCTCGAAGCCCGCCTGGTCGATGCTCATGCCGCGCTCGCGCGCGACATCCGCTGTGAGATCCACCGGGAAGCCGTATGTGTCGTAAAGCTTGAAGACGAGGTCGCCGGGGATCTGCGCCTCACCCGTGCTGTTGTCCTGTGACGCGCTCACGTCCTGGATCATCTTGTCGAGCAGCGTCATGCCGCTGGCGAGCGTCTCTGCGAAACGCTCCTCTTCCTGCTTCAGCACGCGCTCCACTTGCGGGCGGCCGCGCGTGAGCTCCGGGTACGCGGAGCCCATCTCCTTCTCCAGCGCCGCGACGAGCTTGTAGAAGAATGGCTCCTGGATGCCGAGCTTGTACCCGTGGCGGATGGCGCGGCGAATGATCCGGCGCAACACGTAGCCGCGGCCCTCATTCGAGGGCACGACACCGTCCAGCACGAGGAACGTGCACGCGCGGATGTGGTCCGCGATCACTCGCAATGAGCTGGACGTAAGGTCCGTCGTGCCGGCGAGCTGCGCGGCAGCGGCAATGATGTTGCGGAACAGGTCGATCTCGTAGTTCGAGTGCACGCCCTGCATCACAGCGGCGGTGCGCTCGAGGCCCATCCCCGTATCCACGGAGGGCTTGGGCAGCGGCGAGAGCGTCCCGTCCGCCGACCGATCGTATTGCATGAACACGAGATTCCAGATCTCGATCCAGCGGTCACCGTCCGCGTCCGGCGAGCCGGGCGGGCCACCGGGCACTTCGGGACCGTGGTCGTAGAAGATCTCGGTGCAGGGGCCGCAGGGGCCGGTATCCCCCATCTGCCAGAAATTGTCGGACCCGCCTTCGGGCTTGTCGCCGATGCGGACGATGCGCTCCGCGGGAACACCGACCACCTTGTTCCAGACCTCGAACGCCTCGTCGTCGGTCTTGTAGACCGTGACCATGAGCCGCTCGGGGTCGATACCGAGCCAGTCCCTGCCCGTGACGAACTCCCACGCGAACGTGATGGCATCGCGCTTGAAATAGTCGCCAAACGAGAAGTTGCCGAGCATTTCGAAGAACGTGTGGTGACGGGCGGTGTAGCCCACGTTCTCCAGGTCGTTGTGCTTGCCGCCGGCCCGGACGCAGCGCTGGCTGGAGGCGGCGCGCACGTAATCTCGCCTTTCCTTGCCGAGGAAGACCTCTTTGAACTGGACCATCCCGGCGTTCGTGAACAGCAGCGTGGGGTCGTTGCCGGGCACGAGCGAGCTCGAGGCCACGACCGTGTGGCCGTTCCTGCGGAAATAGTCGAGGAATGCACCGCGGACATCCGCCGCAGTCATGTATCGCGGTTTGCTCAAGGTTTACTCGTCGGGTTCGAAGTCGGGGCCGAGGGCGGCGCGGATATGATCCGATGAAAAGCCCCGATACTGCAAAAAACGCCCCTGCCTGGCTTTCTGAGGCCAGGTTTCCGGAACTTCCACCCCGAAACGGCGGATGCGGACTTCCCGGGCGCGGGCTCGCCAGTCCGGCCCGGCGGCCAGGGCAGCCTCGATGAGCGGGGTGGGAAGATCCAGGGCCTCGAGCTCTGCCGCGATTCGCAGGGGGCCCTCGCCGCGGCCCGCGTGGTAGCTGACGTAGTTTTCAGCGAAGCGGGCGTCGTTGAGGACACCACCCTCGACCAGGTCGGCGACGGCTTCTTCGACGAGCGGCCGCTCGAACCCCTGGCGCTCGAGCTTCTGCCGCAGCTCGCCGCTGGCGAAGTCCCGCCGGGCCAGCAGGGCCACCGCCGCGGCCCGCACGCGCTCGGGGCTACGGGCCTCTTCCGCGGTGAGCCGGGTTCGGGCGAGGCGCCTCAACCGGTAGCGGTCAGGCGGACTTTTCCTGGTCGCCGTTGCGCGCCTGCTTCGGCGGCAGCAGCTTCAGACGCACCTGCTCCTCGATCTCCCGCGCGATCTCCTTGTTCTGCTGCAGGAAGGCGCGGGCGTTGTCCTTGCCCTGGCCGATGCGGTTGCCCTTGTAGGAGTACCAGGCGCCGGACTTCTCGACGATGCCCTGCGAGCTTGCGAGCTCGATGATCTCGCCCTCGCGGGAGATGCCGATGCCGTACATGATTTCGAACTCGGCCTCGCGGAACGGCGGCGCCACCTTGTTCTTCACCACCTTCACGCGCGTCATGTTGCCGACGACTTCCTCGCCGTTCTTGATGGCGCCGATGCGGCGGATGTCGAGGCGCACCGAGGCGTAGAACTTGAGCGCGTTGCCGCCGGTGGTGGTCTCCGGGCTGCCGAACATGACGCCGATCTTCATGCGGATCTGGTTGATGAAGATGACGATGGTGTTCGAGCGCTTGATGTTGCCCGTGAGCTTGCGCAGTGCCTGGGACATGAGGCGCGCGTGCAGGCCCACCTGCATCTCGCCCATTTCGCCTTCGATCTCGGCCCTCGGCGTGAGCGCGGCGACGGAGTCGACGACGACCACGTCCACGGCGCCGGAGCGCACGAGCATGTCCGTGATCTCCAGAGCCTGCTCGCCGGTATCCGGCTGAGAGACCAGCAGGTCGTTGATGTTCACGCCGAGCTTCTCGGCATAGGACGGGTCGAGGGCATGCTCCGCGTCCACGAACGCCGCGGTGCCGCCGGCGCGCTGCACCTCTGCCACCACCTGCAGGGTGAGCGTGGTCTTGCCGGAAGATTCCGGCCCGTAGATCTCGACGACGCGGCCGCGAGGCAGGCCGCCCACGCCGAGCGCCACATCGAGCCCGAGCGAGCCGGTGGAAACCGCCTCCACATCGTACGAGGCTGCGGCATCACCGAGGCGCATGACAGAGCCCTTGCCGAATTGCTTCTCGATCTGACCCAGCGCGGCGACGAGCGCCTTCTTGCGGTTGTCTTCCATTCGATGTGGTTCCCGGGATGGGTGAATGAGGTGTGGATGAAGGCGTGAATTATCACACATCGAATCCGCGAGGAGATCGTGGTCTGCGCAGGATTCGTGGTGTTTTCGTGCAGAAACTTCCGCGCGTGACGGGCGCGACCGCCCATATCCAGTATCCAATTTTTACGGCTACTGTATATCGAGCCGCTCCCGCGCCGGACGACCCCAAGCGCCAGGAATTGCGGCCACGCCACCGACACGTTCCTCCTGCCGACACGCCGAGCTCGGCGGTTACGCGATGAACTTTGCGTGCGAGGTGGACATGCACGCGGAAGGGCTTGATACCCATCAGGAGCTGGCTCGCGCAAACTGCGCGACAGCGCAAGGCGCGGCGCCGAAGGTCGCTCCGGAACTCGTCGGGTGGATCTCCAGCTCCGCCGGAAGACGCCAGTGCCTCACCTCCAGCCGGAGCGCTCGTTCCCGTCTACATCAAGGGATACGACGCAAGGACGGTGTACTCAGCGCCTTGCGACTGCGTGCGGCTCTGGACGAGCGCAAACTCCGCAAGGCTCCACAGCACCGGCCGGATGCCGACCGCGCGAATCGGGTGTCTGGCCTTGCGCGCCAGCGTCACGTGAGGACGAAATTCGTTGGCGAGGTCGGGAGCGAAGCCTTCGGCCACGAGCGCACGGGCGAGGCCCTCCGCGAGCGCACCGGCGGCGATCGCCTCAGCGCTCGAGGTGGCACAGAGAATTTGCGGCTTGCGCCAGTGCTCGATGCAGTCGAGCGTGACCGCGATGGGCTCGCCGTGCCGGTGGAAGCTCGCCGCAAACTGCGTCGCGACCGCGGAAAGCGCCGGGATTCGCGATTGCGCGACCGCGCCAAGGAAGGCCAGCGTCAGGTGAAAGCTCACCACAGGCACCGCCCGCCCGTCGCCGGCCTCGACGACGGCCCGCGATGCTGCCTCCAGCGCCCGCCGCATCGGGGGCTCGGGCCAGAGCGCGAAGAACAGGCGGCTGGAAGGTTCCTTCTCGTGCATGACCACCGCGCACGCACGCCCCCCGTTACAACCGAGCGCGCGGCAGCTCGAGCTGCAGGATCAGTTCAAGCGCGTACTCCACAGCTCGACGACGAATGGCCTCGCGGTCGCGCTCGAAGAGCTGGCGACGCACGTCCAGGATGATGTCGCCGTTGCGCCGGCTGGCCGTGCCGAACCACACGGTGCCGACCGGCTTGCCGGGCACGCCGCCATCAGGCCCGGCGATGCCGCTCACGGCCACGGCCACATCCGCTCCCGTCACGCGCAGCGCTCCGGCGGCCATCTCGCGCACCGTGGCATCACTCACCGCACCGTGCGCATCGAGAGTGGCCTGGGCCACGCCGAGATCGCGCACTTTTGCGGCGTTGGAGTACGTGACGAACCCGCCATCGAACCATTGCGAGCTGCCGGCCACGTCCGTCATCGCCTTGGCCACCCACCCGCCGGTGCACGATTCCGCCGTTACCATGCGTCGCTTCGACGCGAGCAGACGCCGGCCCACGCGAGTGGCGAGTTCGAAGAGCTGCGCGTCGTCCGGCATGCAGGAGCACTTAATGACTGCGCGGGGCACTGTCAACAGAAATGCGGTCCACGGCGAAGTCGACACGCCCCCTGTCCGATTCGTGCGAGGACCTGTTCTCGGCCGCGCAATCTACGCCGGCAGGGCCGGTATCCGCGCCGCGATGACCTCCTGGCGAGCGCGGCTGATGCCATAGATGACGCGCTCGCCGCGTGCGCTGCGATCCCAGGCCCAGCCCTGCCCTTCGAACGGCACGTCGATGGTGGTCACGTGCTCCAGCGTCGCGCCCTGGCGCGGCAGTCGCAGCACGTGCAGCTCGGGTGCGTCATGACCCGTGACGTAGAGCAGGCCATCATCGCCCCAGTCCCCGCCGGAGGAGGAGCTCACTCCCCAGGTAGCGATGAACTCCTGCGGAAACAGCCACGAACGCAGCATCTGCCACCTGTCGTCGAACTCGCCGACGTAGGTGGAACGCTGGTCATGGCCGGGCATCGTTCCCTTGTCGTTGTAGTACGCGAAACAGGCCCACCACGCGCCCCGGTGCCGCACCGCCCAGGTCAGCGAACCCGGACGCAGTCCCAGACTGTGGCTCGCGAGCGGCTGCAGTGTGCGGGTGTCGTGGGTTTCCAGCGAGCTGGCCGGCGGCAGCTGCGGGAAATTCGAGTGCGAGAGCACGAACCGGTGGCCGTCCACGTAGCCGAAGTTGTAGTGCACGATGGGCCCGTCCTTGGGGCTGGACCACTCCGCCACACGCTCGCCGGTGTCCTTGCGGTGCTTCACCAGCACCCGGTTGCCGATGCCGTAGAAGTGCGTGGCATCGACGGCCGCCGCCTGGTTCGCCTCGGGAATCTGCCAGCGCCGGATCTCGGTGGCAGCCAGCCGCTGCCGCGCCAGCGCCGGCCGCAGCGCCGCGGCCTGCGCGAGGCTCGCCATTCCCAGCAGCGCCGTGCGCCTGGTGATGATCGTTGCCATCAGAATCTGCTCGCGATCTCGAGGCTCCAGGTACGGCCGTTCAGCAGCGACTGGCTGACCGACGGGTCGTAGCCGAAGCCGTCACTGTTGGCCGACAGCGGCGGCCGCTCGTCGGTGAGGTTCGCGATGCCGAACCGCAGCCGCGTATCACCCAGGCGCGACGTGGCGTCGAAGCGGTAGCCGAGCGAGAGGTTTGCGCTCACCACCGGGTCGATCACGAGGCGATACACCGTGTTGCCGTTGGTAAAGACCGGATCGATGTAGGACGGCGAGCCGAGGCTTTCGTAGACGCTCTGGCTCACCGTCGGCGTGTCATGGGTCTTGCCCACGTGGTAGATGCCGAGGCCCGCGTTCCAGGGGCCGTTCTCCCAGGTGATGTTGGTGGTGCTGCGCCACTTGGCCGCGCCACCGGTGTACAGGTCGTTGCTGACCATCGGCGTCGTATTGGTGGGAACCACCGCGCGCGCGCGCCGCAACCAGCTCGCTTCGGCATTCACCCCGATGCGGCCCCACGAGTTGCGCGGCATGAGGTAGCGGAAGCCGAAATCGACGCCCTGGTTCTCGGCCGAGGAGAAGTTGACGAAAGGTGTATTCGTCGTCCAGACGCGGCCCACCGGCGCGGCGGGATTGCCCGGGTTCGCGGCGTTCCAGGCCGCGAAGGCGGCAAGATCCTCCGCGCTCGGTGCGAGCCGCTCCACGTCGGGGTCACCCTTGTAGTCCGCCGACCCGGCACCGACGTCGATGGCGTCCGGTGCGACGCCCGCGGCGATCTGCGCCGCCGTGTATGCGCGCAGCAGCGCCGCGTCGTTCGCGAGCATTTCCGCAGTGCTGCGTTGGCCGAGCAGATCGCTGCGCTCGATCTTCCAGTAGTCCGCCGTGACGGAAAGGCCAGTGACGCCTGGCACATCCAGCACGAAACCGAAGGTGGTGCCCTTGGACTCCTGCGGCGCAAGGTTCGGATTGCCGCCGAAGTTGTTGCGCATCGTGTAGGCACCCTCGCCGATCGAGGCATTGCGGTACGGATCGTTCGTGCCGCTGGTGCTGATCGACCAGCGCGTGCTGGTGTAGAGCGCGGCGAGACTCGGCGCCATGAAGCCCTCGTTGTAGGAGCCGCGCAGCATCAGCCAGGAGACCGGCCGCCAGTTGACGCCGATCTTGGGCTTGGTGGTATTGCCGAAATCGCTGTAATGCTCGAAGCGTCCGGAGGCCGAGATCTCGAAACTCCTCACCAGCGGCAGCGCGCGTTCCTCGGTCACCAGCGGCAGCACCAACTCGGCATAGGCGCTGGTCACCTTGCGATCACCGCGCACGTCGGGCCGGGCCGGGTGCAGGATGAAGTCGTTGTTGGTCACGGGAAGACCCGAGTCGGCCGGGTTCTCGCCGTGGAACGGCGGGCGCAGATCCCGCAGATCCTCCATGCGGTGCTCGACGCCGACGGCGGCCTGCACGTCGACGGACCCGAACGTGAACAGCCTGCCGCTGGCGCGGGCGTCGGCGCTTGCGAGGTAGGCACGCGCGGTGCGCTGGTAGGTCTCGGAGAAGGAGTCGACCAGCGCCTGCGGGTTCGCATAGGGCTGGTCGGCAACCACCGCGCCGTCGACCACCCGGAAGGTGTAGCCGAAGGGGTTGAAGTACGTGCCGCCCACGCCGGCGATGGCCGCCGCGAGCTTGCTCTCACGCACGTCGGGCGAGGCGTTGTCCTCGCCATTGACCTCGTTGTAGAAGAGCGAGCTCTCCCACTTCCAGGAGGTGTCGCCCACGCTTCCGCGCAGGCCGGCCACGACGCGCAGCGCGTCCGAGTCCGTCTTCACGGACTCGGGAGCGAGGCCCGGGATCATGAACTGCGTGAGGGCGATCGCCTGCGGCGTGCCCATCTGGCGGGGCGAGCCATCCGGGTTCGGAGCGCCAGCCGGATCGAAGAACCGCGAGCCGAACGGGTTATAGGGGCTGTCCACGGGCATGACCATCGCCTGGTCGGTGGTGGGCCCGTTCACCGCCAGCGGCTGGCGCTGCATCGTCGACGTCGCGGTGTAGTAGCTGACGTCGCCGAAGGCCGTCAGGTTGTCGGTGAGATCGAATTCCAGCGAGAAGAAGGCATCGCCACGGCGCACCTTCGGCGAGGCGAAGCCGAACTGGTTGATGTCCAGCAGGAAGTCGGGGTAGAGGGCACGATTGGCCGCGGTGGTGGGGTTCGTCGTGGTGAGCGTCGGCGTGCCGTCCATCGGCACGAAGTAATAGGTGGCCCCGGAAGTGCCGGTCGAGCCGAGCCGCAGGGTCGGGTAGTAGCCGCGCGTCCAGCGCTGGTCGAACGGGCCGGCGAGCGCGTCGAATCCCGGGGGCGCGCGATCCACGTTCAGCGAAGAGCGGCTGAAGTCGCGTTTGGTCAGCCTGATTTCCTCGCGCGAGAGCCCGTCCACCGTGCCGAACAGGCGCCCGCGCCCATCCGCGAAACTCGAACCGAAGGCGAGGCCGGCCTGCAGGCTGCCGCCGCCGCCGGCCTCCGGCGCGTCGTAGCGCAGGCTCGTCTCCACACCTTCCAACTTGCGCTTGAGCACGTAGTTGATCACGCCGCCGACGGCATCGGAGCCGTAGATGGACGAGGCGCCATCGCGCAGCACTTCGATGCGGTCGATGCCGTGCGTGGGCAGCTGGTTGACGTTGACCGCCTGCGACAGGCCCGCGGTCATCGGGTTGATCGCCATGCGGCGTCCGTCGATCAGGATCAGCGTCGCGGTGGCGCCCAGGTTGCGCATGTTGATGTTGGCGTTGTCGCCGCGCGCGCCCGAGGAGCCCAGGCGCGTCTCGTTCTGCGGCAGGTTGACCACCGATGGCAGCGAGGTGAGCAACTCCGCCGGCAGCACCGCGTTGCGCGTCTCCATCGCCGCCGTGTCGATCACGGTGATCGGGGCGATCTTCTCCATGTCGGTGCGGCGGATGTTGGAGCCGGTCACGACGACCTGTTGGATCTCGTCCAGCTCGCCGGCCTCCTGAGCGTGCAGGGGGGCTGCCTGTGCGCCATACAGGGCCACAGCAACCGCGAATCTCACCGTCAGAACCAGGCCACGCCGAACCAGAACGCCCATATCATCTTCTCCGTTATCACTGAGCAGGACAGGCGCGCAGGGTCACGGGAGCAGATATCTGGATCATTGCGACGTGGTGAAGCTTCGATGACAGCCGCAGGCCGTGGGGGCACCAGACGGCTCTCGGTTACTCCTTTGTCATATCCGGTACACCCGGCGGGATGTCGGTGTAGATGCAATCCGTCCGCCGCGCATCGGGCACCACTTGATGATCCTGGTCGGCGAGATGGCATGGTAGTCGCGCATGAGCCGGGTGCGCTCACCCCACTCCCGAGGTCGGCGGCGCGAATCTTCACTGAACCCGGTCGGCTTCTCCTGCGGAAGCGCCGTCTCGCGTCGCGCGAAAGTCTGACGGACAGCCGCGGCCAGCGACGCTCTCTCCAACTCGAACATCTCGGCGATCAACCACAGGTCGTAATAGTCCTTCAGCCGGCTGTTGGTGAGGCCGCGCGTCGCAAGGGCATGGAATTCTCCGCGACCGCCGTCTCGATCGGATACGCCCGCACACGCGGCGTCGGCGCATCGAGCAGCGCCGGATAGTCGCTCTCGATCGGACCGGGAGTGATCGCATCGCCGAAGCCCACATCGACCTGGATCGGGATGCGCGCGCCGGCGATCGTGGCCTGCGTGCGCACTCGCACACCGCCAGACTCGAGATCCTCGCGGATCGGCGCGGCTTCGAGTCCATCGACATCGAAGGCCACACCGTCGTCGTCGACGGGCTGGGTCAGGATCGCGCGAAAGGCGTGCCCGATCGCATCGGGACTGTTCTCGCCATAGCCGGGCAGGTCCAGATCGCGCATCGGCCGAAACGGCGCTTCAACCCACGTCACGAACAGCATCGCGCCCTCGAGGATAAATCGGTTGCGATGCTCCGACCGGCTCAACCGATACAACAACCTTTCCAGCGCATGGCGCGTCAGCCGGATCTGGAAATCGGTGCGCTCCTCGCGCGATCGCTGAAAGTGGCTGTCCCGCGAGCGATGGCTAATGGTTCTCCGCCGGATGTTGAAGGGTGCTGGTATGGCTCATGCTTCGAGCGCTCTCGCAGCCATCGTCGCCCTGGCCCACCAGACCAACTCGTCGAACGCGCCTTTCGCGCAAGGCAGCAGGTTAGCCTCGATTTCCTCGATCGGCCGGTCATGGCCGAAAGGAGAAACGGCGAAAAAATCTCCGCCTCCGATATGGACCGCTGCGGCCGTCGACACCATCTGCAACTCCACGCCGATCTGTCGCAGATGCTCGATCGAACGCGCTGCGCCAACACCGCCATAGCCGACAGCGGTGAAAGGCTTGCGATTCCATTCTTCATGAGCTTCGTCGAGGGCGTTCTTCAGCACGGCGGGCAAGGAGTGGTTGTATTCCGGCACAACGAAGATGAACCCGTCATATCTGCCGACGGTCTCCTGCCACTGCACCGCCTCGGGATTCCGGCTCGGCACGAACCTGTTCGTCGATATCTCGTCGAAAGGCATCGGGTGGTCACGCAGATCGACCAACTCCACGTCCATGTCGGTGCGAGCCTTGGCCTGCTTCAGAATCCATTGCGCCGGCTTGCCGGCGAATCGGGTCGGACGGGTCGAGCCGACAATGACGGCAATTCCTGGTTTTGAGCTCACGATGACCTCTTGTATGCTGGTTTCTATGGGAAACCACATTACAAAACGCCCCCGAGGCCGACAAGGAGGCACTTTGGGGAAACCTGCTCACTACGGAGATAGCGCTCAGTGCGAACACATCAGCCGCATGCTCGCGCGGATCAGCGACAAGTGGACGATGCTCGTGGTGCACGTTCTCGGAAGTGGTCCCTACCGCTTCAATGCGCTGCGTCGTGAGACTGGCGAGATCAGCCAGAAAGTGCTGGCCTCGACCTTGAGGGATCTGGAGGAAAACGGCTTCGTTTCTCGCACGGTGACGCCCGTAACACCGCCTCAAGTCGAGTATGCGCTGACCAGACTTGGGCGCGAGCTTCTTGTTCCGGTGCGGGCGCTCGCTGAATGGGTCATCGAGAACTCCTCGCGCATGGACGCAGCACGCGCGACCTACGCCAAGCGCCGCGGCTTCCGAGGAGCGAAGGATCTAGCTCTATGAAAATATTTGCCGACAAAGTTGTTCTCGTTACCGGCGGCACCTCTGGTATTGGCCGGGCCACCGCTCTTGCCTTTGCCAAAGAAGGGGCCAGCGTTGTCGTTGTCGGGCGGCGGGAAAGTGAGGGCACCGAATCCGTCGCTCTCATCCAGCAAGCAGGCGGCAAAGGACTTTTCGTGCGGGCCGATGTTTCGGTCGAAGGTGAGGTTGCCTCAATGGTCGCACAGACCGTCGAGGTGTTCGGCGGCTTGAATTTCGCTTTCAACAATGCGGGCGTTTTTCTCCAGCCCGGCCCCATTACCGAAGTCACGACTGAGGCCATCGACCGCATCCTGGCCGTCAACGTGCGCGGCGTCGCGCTCTGCATGAAGCACGAAATTCCGGCGATCGTTCGGAGTGGTGGTGGCGGCATCGTCAATACCGCCTCGTTTCTGGGCATTCGACCTTTTCCAGGCACAGCGATATACAACGCGAGCAAGTTTGCGGTAATCGGGCTGACCAAGTCGGCGGCAGTGGAGCTCGCTGCGCAAGGAGTCCGGGTCAATGTAGTGTGTCCAGGTGTGATCGACACACCCATGAACGAGGAGCTACGAGCTGAAGAAGGCGGCCGCGCCTTTCTCAATGGACTGCAGCCGATGAAGCGCACTGGTCGCCCTGAAGAGATTGCCGGGGCGGTCCTTTACCTGTGTTCGCCGAGCGCGGGGTTTATCACGGGCACGACTCTCAGCGTGGACGGCGGAATCGCGGTTTAGAAGCGGATGAGCAGTTCATTCGAGCTGACGCCGCTTTGCAGCGGGTTCAACTCAGGCGTTGACCGCCCGCCTTTGTCGCCGGGCCATTCGTGAGCAGAACGAGCTTCCCGGTCGCGCGCCCGACCTCACCAACTCGATGTGCCTCAGCGAGCGGAATAGCAACGGCATGCCCGGCGCTGGGTGCTGGTCATGGCCAACGTGAGGTTTCCTCTGCTGAGCAGGCAACATAGCAGAGGTTTCATCACATATAGATCCCGCCCCAACATGCAAGAAACCTTGGCAAACTGTCCCGAATTCAAATTCAAATAACCCACTGAATATAAAGTGAAAGATCAGGATATAAGCACACACGCCGTCCACACCCCGATGATGCAGCAGTACCTGCGCATCAAGGCACAGCACCCCGACGCGCTGCTGTTCTATCGGATGGGCGATTTCTACGAGCTGTTCTTCGACGACGCGCGCCGCGCCGCGGCCCTGCTGGACATCACGCTCACGGCACGCGGCCAGTCCGCCGGCCAGCCGATTCCGATGGCCGGCGTTCCGTTCCACAGTGTGGAGCCGTATCTCGCGAAGCTCGTTCGCAAGGGCGAATGCGTCGCCGTTTGCGAGCAGCAGGGGGACCCGGCGAAATCGAAGGGGCCTGTCGAGCGGCAGGTGGTGCGCATCGTCACGCCGGGCACGGTCACCGACGAAGCGCTTCTCGACGAGCGGCGGGACACGCTGCTCGCCGCCGTCGCCCGCGACGGTGATCGGTTCGGCCTCGCCTGGCTCGACCTCGCCGCGGGCCGCTTCACGGTGCTCGAAGCGAGCGGCGCACACTCACTCAATGCCGAGCTGGAACGCCTGAAGCCGGCGGAGCTGCTCGTCTCGGAAAATTCCACGACGACGGACATCGGCCGCAGCGGCACCATGCAGCGCACGCGCCCGCCGTGGTACTTCGAGCTCTCGAGCGCATCGCGCCTGCTCACGGACCAGCTCGGCACGCTCGACCTGAAAGGCTTCGGCGCGGATGAGCTGCCGCTCGCCATCAGCGCCGCCGGCGCGCTGCTGCAGTATGTCCGGGATACGCAGAAGGCCGCCGTCCCGCACATTCGTGCGCTCTCCGTCGAGGAGCGCACGGACGCCCTCGTCATCGACGCGACCACCCGGCGCAATCTCGAGCTGGATGGAAGCCTCGCGGGGAATGCGGACGCAACGGTGTTCGCGGTCATCGATCACTGCGTCACCACCATGGGCTCGCGCCAGCTTCGACGCTGGCTCAATCGCCCGCTCACGAATCAAGCCGTGCTGCAGACCCGCTATCACGGCCTCGCCTCGCTCATCGACCGGCGCAGGTTCGAAGGGCTGCGCGAGCTGCTCCGTGGCATCGGCGACGTCGAGCGCATTCTCGCGAGGGTCGCGCTGCGCTCCGCGCGTCCGCGTGACCTGACCCAGCTTCGCACCTCGCTCAGTGCCCTGCCCGCTCTGCGTTCAGCGCTTGCAGCCATCGACTCCCCGGTGATGCGGGAGCTGCACTCACGCAGCGCTGACCATGAAGACGTTGCGGATCTCCTGGCGCGAGCGATTGCGGCCGAGCCTTCCACGTTCCTGCGTGACGGCGACGTCATCGCGGAAGGCTACGACGCCGAGCTGGACGAGCTCCGCCGCATCTCGACGAACACCGACGGCTTCCTGCTGGAGCTCGAACAGCGCGAGCGTGAGCGCAGTGGCATACCCGGCCTGAAGCTCGGGTTCAACCGCGTCCAGGGCTTCTTCATCGAAGTCACCCGCAAGGACGCGGAGCGGGTGCCCAGGGACTATCTGCGCCGTCAGACCGTGAAGTCCGCGGAACGCTTCATCACGCCGGAGCTGAAGGGGTTCGAGGACAAGGTGCTGGGTGCCCGCGACCGTGCGCTCGCCCGCGAGAAGGAAATCTACGAGGCCGTGCTCACTCAGCTCATCGACCGCCTCGGGCCGATGCAGCGTACGGCCGCCGCGCTCGCGGAGCTCGATTCGCTCGCATGCCTCGCGGAGCGCGCGTGCGAGCTGCAGTGGACGCAGCCCGAGCTGGTGAGCGAGCCCGTGCTGCAGATCACGGCGGGCCGCCACCCGATCGTGGAGCGCTTTTCCGATGCGCCGTTCGTGCCGAACGACCTTCAGTTCGACGCGGGCCGCCGCATGCTCATCATCACCGGCCCGAACATGGGCGGTAAGTCCACGTACATGCGGCAGGCCGCGCTCATCGTCATCCTCGCGCACATGGGCAGCTTCGTGCCGGCGGAGCGTGCGGTGCTCGGCCCGCTGGACCGCATCTTCACGCGCATCGGCGCCGCGGACGACCTGGCCGGCGGGCGTTCCACGTTCATGGTGGAAATGACCGAAGCCGCGAACATCCTGCACAACGCCACGGCGCGCAGCCTGATCCTGATGGACGAGATCGGGCGCGGCACGAGCACGTTCGATGGCCTTTCGCTGGCATGGGCCATGGCCCGTCACATCGCCGCGCGCGTCAAGGCCTTCACACTCTTCGCCACCCATTACTTCGAGCTCACGGCGCTCGCCTCCGAAGTGGAGGCGTGTGTGAACGTGCACCTGGACGCAACGGAGCACGGCGACGGCATCGTCTTCCTGCACGCCGTGCGTGAAGGGCCGGCCAATCGCAGCTACGGCCTGCAGGTTGCGCAACTCGCCGGCGTGCCGCGCGAAGTGATCGGCCAGGCGCGGAAGTATCTCGAGGCTCTCGAGTCCCAGCGGGACCGCGCGACGGCCGCGGGCGCGCGTGCCAGGCACTCCCCGCAATCCGAGCTTCCGCTCTTCGCGCCCGCCGACGCGGAAGTGCGCGCGGCCGCTGAAGCCCAGGCCGCTGCCGACAGCGCACTGGTCACGGAGATCCGCACCGCCCTCGAAGCGCTCGACCCCGACTCCATGACACCCCGCGCCGCCCTGGACGCGGTGTACAAGCTCCGCGAGCTCTTCGCGAAGCACGGGTAGTCGCCACCGCACGCGGCGCACATTACGACGCTGGCGAAGCGCCATCCGACCGGCGCCGGGCGGACGAGGACGCGCACGAAAGCGTCGAGCACACCCGGTCAGGTGGCGATGGAAAACCGCCCGCTCTGCAGGAAGCTCCAGGTCTCCCGCGCCACTCGTCCGGACAACAGCATCCCCATGTGACTCACGGGTAGCGTGATGTGGTCCGTGGCTCCCGGGAGGCGGGTTTCGCTCACGGCGATCGTGCCATCGCAATCCTCGTCGAAGCGCGCGAAGAACTGCCCCATGCCCATGGGTCGCGTCCCGGCGACCAGCCCCAGCGGGCGTTCCGCACTCCAGCGGCGGGCATGGCTCGTGAGAAGCTCCTCTGCCACACATCGCCCCAGTAGTGATACAGCCCACCGGATGCGCCGCGTCGCCAGCACCGCTGCGCGGCTCGACACCGCCGGTGTGCCCAGGAACACCACGCGCCCCGGCGGCAGGTCCGGGTACTTCTCGAGCAGGCGATAGATGACGAGGCCGCCGAGGCTGTGCCCCACCAGATGCAACCGCTCCGCGCCGAGCCCCCGCACGAAAGCGTTGAGTCGCGCGATCACTTCAGGCATGGTTTCCGACACGCTGCGATAGCGAAACGCGTGAACGGGCATGCCGCTCTCGCGTTGCAGGCGCCGCGCCAGGATGAGCGACTCCTTGCCGTTCATCCACAATCCATGGACGTAAACGATGTGTGCGCCGCTGCCGGTCAAGACGTGCCTGTCGCGAAGAGGAACTCTGTAGCAGTATTCAGTTTCGGCCGGGCGGCTTCAACTGCGGCCAGGTCGCAACCACGGAACCCTGCCGAGCTACGGATCATTACTTTCCTGTGACCCTGCGAACCCTGCCAACGGCGCGCCCGCGCGCGCGACTCCTGGGTGGCTGGGTCGCAGGACTGTTGGCGTGTCTCGCGCCGCCTGTTTTCGCTGAACAGCTCACCGTGACCATCGAGGGGCTGAACGAGGAGCTGGCCGGTGCCGTTCGCTCGAGCCTCTCGCTGCAGCATTACGTGGGTCGGGAGGTGACGGCCGCGCAGGTGCGCCGTCTCTTCAAGAACGCGGAGCAGGAGGCGAAGACCGCTCTCGAGCCTTACGGCTACTACAACGTCATGGTGACGAGCCACCTGCAGCCGAAAGAGAAGGGCCTGAACGCGGTCCTCCAGATCGCTCCCGGCGAGCCCGTGCGGGTGACCGCGAGCCAGGTGCGGGTCGAAGGCGAGGCCGCCGAGCTGCGGCCGGTGGATCGCGCCGTCCGGAACTTCAGGCCAGCGAAGGGCGAGCCGCTGAACCACGGCGTGTACGAGCAGAGCAAGGAGGCGGTCGAGTCTTCCCTGCTCAACGAGGGCTTCCTGCGGAACAAAGCCATCACCCATCGCGTGGAGGTGTCGCGCCGGGAGAACTCGGCGAGCATCGACCTGCTCTGGGAGAGCGGCCCGCGCATGAAGTTCGGGCAAGTGCATTTTTCGGATTCGCAGTTCTCACCCGAATTCCTGGAACGGTTCATCCCATGGGAAGAAGGGGACTACTACTCGCCCGAGGAAGTGCTCGCGCTCCAGCAGCGGCTGGTGGAGGCGGACTACTTCGCCAACGTCTCCGTGCAGCCGGACCTGGAACATGCCGACGGCGTCAACGTGCCCATCAACGTGGGGCTGACGAAGGCCAAGCGCAGCGTGTACACGGCCGGCGTCTACCTGAGCACCGATACCGGCTTCGGTGCGCGCGTGGGGCTGCAGCGGCGGTGGCTGAACAGGCAGGGGCACAAGCTCCAGTTCGACATCGACGAGGCTCAGCGGCGCTCGGCGGTGTCGCTGGGTTACAGCATCCCGTTACCCGGGCCGAACAGCCGCAGCTTCAACTTCGGTGTTTCCCACCGGGATGAGGACACGGACACCAGCACCTCGCGCAACGATCGGATCGTCGCCAACGAGACGCGCAGGTGGCGCGGCTTCGCACGCACGCTGGGCGGGGTCTATCTTGCGGGCACGTACAAGATCGGCGGCGAGGATCGCTACTCCCGCCTGCTCTATGCGGAGGGCTCGCTCTCGAAGAAGGAAGCGAACGACCTGTTTTTCCCGCGTCGGGGCTACTCCCTGGGCTTCGGGCTGCGCTTTGCGCCCGAGATCGCGATCTCGGACACGAGCTTCAGCCAGGTCACCGTCGACGCCAAGATGATCCGGACCATCGGCAGGCGCCAGCGGCTCCTGATGCGTACCTCGCTCGGTGCGATGATCGTTGATGACTTCGACCAGCTGCCACCGGATCTGCGCTTCTTCGCAGGCGGCGACCTGTCCATTCGAGGCTTCGACTACCAGGCGCTCGGCAGCACGAACGCCGCGGGCGAGGTGATCGGCGGCACCTACCTCACCATCGGGAGCATCGAGTACGAACGATTCTTCGTCGAAAAATGGGGCGGCGCGATCTTCCTGGACGGGGGCGATGCGTTCCGCGCGACGGATTTCAACCTGAACCTCGGCGCGGGCATCGGGGTACGCTGGCGCTCGCCGGTGGGGATGGTGCGGGTCGACCTCGCGAAGCCCGTGAAGAGTGACCTGGCCCATTCGTTCCGCGTGCATTTCTCCCTGGGACCGGATCTGTGAGCGCACCCGACAGCAACGACGACGACGCGCCGGCGAGCCCGCCGGCCCGGCGCCGTCGTCGTCCGCTGCGATGGGCCTTCGGCGCGCTCGTGCTGCTCATCATGCTGATCGCGGGCGGCGTGGGCTGGCTCCTGAACACACAACCAGGTGCGCAGTGGGTCGCGGCACGCGCCGTCTCTTTGCTAAATGGCAAGCTCGAGCTCGGCGAAGTCCGCGGCCGCATCCTCGGGCCGCTCACGGTAAGTGGCATCCGTTACGCCGACGAGGAGAAGGGCCAGGACGTGCGCATCGCCCAGGTGTCGGTGGATGTCGCGCTCCGCGAGCTTCTCCATCGCACGGTCCACATACTGATGCTGGACGTGAACGGCCTCGACGTGCGGCTCACGACGGTGGAGAGGGAAGAAAAGGAGCCGGGCACGCTCTCTCTCGATCCTCCGGCCGGCATCGACATCGTGCTCGATCGCTTCACGCTGAAGGGCGCGCGCATCACTCGCGACGACAACGAGCTCTTCACGGCCCGAACGGCCGAAGCCATCGGCAGCTGGACGGACGACGGCATCAGGATCGGGACCTTCGCGGTCGACTCGGTCGACGGCAACGTTCGCCTCGCGGGCGAAGTGGACAAGCGAGGCGGTTACACCGGACGCGTCAATGGCAGTTTCAGCTGGCGGCTCTCGAGATGGCAGGTCGCCGGCAACATCGACGCGACCAGTGCGGACGAGAAACTGAACGCGCGGCTGCGGCTGAGCGCGCCGTTCGACGCGCAGCTCGACGCCTCCGTGGGCCAGACCGGGCAGGTGCCGTGGACGTTCACGCTCAACGTGCCGCGGTTCGACCCGCGTGATGGCCTGCTCGAAGGCGACAACCTCACCGCGCTTGCGGCAAACCTGCGCGGGGAAGGTGACCTGACGGTGGCGGAGGTGCGCGGCGAGGTCGAGGTGAACCGCCAGCGGGCGCGCATCGAACCGGCTCGCGTGCGCTACAAGGAAGAAGTACTCGCGATCGAGCAGCTCACGCTCATCGATCCGGCCGGCCGTGGCACATTGAGCGCCGAAGGTGATGTGAGGTTTGGCGAAGCCGCAGCGAGCGCCGCACGCGGCGCCGGTGGCCAGGCCGAGCCTTCACCCGCCGCGCCCGCGGGCCCGGACGACGACAGCTCGCAGGGCCCGCCTTTCTATGCGGATCTTCGTGTTCGCTGGAACGGCGTCCAGCTGCCCAGGGAGTGGGTCGGGCAGCCACTTGCGACACAAGGTGAGCTGAAAGTGCTCGGGTCGCTCGCGATGTTCGATGCCGGCGGGCAACTCGCGCTCGGGCCGCCGGGGAAGCTTGCAGACATCGCCATCGACATCTCGGGCACCACCGAACGCGTGCACGTGAAGCGCTTCGAGATTCTGCAGCCGGGGGGCAGTCTCGCCGCGCAAGGAGACGTGCAGCTCAGCCCCGCCATCGGCTGGCAGCTGAACGCACAGGCGAGGACGTTCGATCCCGGCGCGCTGGTCGCGGGGTGGCCCGGGAAGCTCGGTTTCGAATTCGATACCCGTGGCGAGATGACGCCACGAGGGCCCAACGCTTCACTCAATCTCAAGGACCTCTCCGGCACGCTGCGCGGACGGCCCATCGCCGGCCACGCGGATCTCACACTCAATCCGCAGAAAGTGATTGCGGGCGATCTCGCCCTGAGCTCCGGACGGAGTACGGTGCTCGTCACCGGTCGGGGCGGCCAGGCCCTCGACCTCGACACCCAGCTGCAGGTTGCCTCACTCGAGGACTGGGTCCCGATGGCGCAAGGCAGCCTGCAGGGCAAGTTTCACATCTCGGGCACCTGGCCCCGGCTCGCCATCAACGGCGCGGCACAAGGCAACGCGCTCGCCTTTGCCGGAAGCTCCGTGCGCACGGTGAGCGTGACCGCGGACATGCGCAATCCGCTGGAGCCCGCCGGCACCATCAACGTGGCCGCAAGCGACATCGTCTCTGCAGGCTTCGAGATCTCCAGCCTGCAGCTCGACGCTTCCGGAGACGAGAAGGCCCACACCGCGCACCTCAAGACCACGGGTCAGCCGGCGAGCGTAGAGGTGCGAATCCAGGGCGGCCGTGATGGCCCGGATGGATGGGCGGGAGCGGTGGAAGAGCTCAACCTCGCCGTCACGGGCATCGCACCGCTCTCGCTGCGCGCGCCGGCGAACGTGGCTTTCAATCCGCGGGAGTTCAGCGTCTCGGAAAGCTGCCTGCAGGGCGACCAGATCAGCGCATGCATCGCCGCGGAGCAGAACGAAGCTCGCGAGCTCAACGCGAAGTACACCCTGGAACACCTGCCGCTCGGTCTCATTGCAGCGCTGGCCGCGCCGGAGATGCCCTTCCAGGTCGAAGCCGTCATCGAGGGAAACGGGAACATCCGCCGCACACCCGAGGGGGCGCTGTTCGGCCAGGCGGAGATCACCTCGGCATCCGGCCGGATCTCCGAAGCCGGCGCGTCCGCCCAGGAAGAAGCCGCGGATGCGCTGCTGAGTTACGAGGGTCTCGCGATGCGCGCACAGCTCGAAGGTGAAAGCGCAAACGCCACGCTGCAATTGGGCTTCACCGGTGGCGGCAATCTCGCTGGCGAGGTGCAGGTTGGCGAGTTGCTCTCCGCATCGCCGACAGTCGACGGCAAAGCGACTCTCACCATCGCCGACCTGTCGCCAGTGGGATTGTTCGTGCCGCAGCTTGCGGACGTGCATGGCAGCGGCGAAGCCAACGTGCAGGTGACGGGCACGGTCACCGCGCCGAACATCACCGGCAACGCCCATTTTCGTGCGCTGTCCGCCGAAGTGCCGCAGGTCGGCATCAAGTTGCAGGAGGGTGAGCTGCAGGCCGAGTTGAGCCCCGGCCGGGACATCACACTCTCCGGGCAGCTGAAGTCCGGTGATGGCGTGGTGAGGTTCACCGGCGAGACCACGCAGCAGAACGTGCTTTCCGTGAAAGTGCAGGGCAAGGACTTCCTGGCGGCGAACATTCCCGGCGCGCGTGTCGTCATCGCGCCGGACCTGCAGTTCGAGCGCAGCGGCAAGCTCATGACGCTCGGCGGCACGGTCGCCGTGCCGAGGGCGGACATCGACCTTCCCAAGCTGCCACGCCAGGGCAGCGCCACGCAGGCATCGCCGGACGTGGTGGTGATCGATGACGAGCACGCCACCGAGCAGGCCCGCGCCGTGCCGCTCGAAGTGCGCGTCACCGCAATCGTGGGCCCGGACGTGACGCTCGTCGGCTACGGGCTCGACGCGAAGGTCGAAGGGCAGATCATCGTGACCGAGCTGCCCAACCAGCCGACCACGGGTTCGGGCGAGATTCGGCTCACCGGCACCTACAAGGCCTACGGGCAGGATCTCACCATCCAGCAAGGGCGGCTGCTCTATGCAGGTCAGCCGCTGACCGATCCGCAGCTCAACATCGTGGCGACGCGCACCATCGAGTCGGACAACGTCACGGCCAAACTCACCGTCACGGGCAGCGCGCAACGGCCCCGGCTGGAAATCTCCGCGGACCCGGCGATGACCCAGTCGCAGGCGCTCTCGTATCTCGTCACCGGCAAGCCGCTCAACCAGGTGGGAAGTGGAGAAAGCGATCTCGTGCAGGCCGCCGCGCGCTCGCTCGGCGGCGCCGCCGGCAACCTGCTCGCGCAGGGGATCGGCAGGCGCCTCGGCATCAGCGACATCGGCGTCACGGACAACGAAGAACTGGGCGGCTCCGCATTCACCGTAGGCCAGTATCTTTCACCACGCCTGTATCTCAGCTACGGCGTCGGCCTCTTCGAGCCGGGCCAGGTCGTGACGGTGCGCTACCGCGTGAACGACCGTATCTCCATCGAGGCGAGCCAGGGCCCACAGAACCAGAAGGCGGGCATCAACTATCGCGTTGAGCGGTAAGTCGGGCTCGCGTCCTGAATGAGCTGTCAGCTGGCTGGCGGTGTCTGCTGCCGCAAGCGAATGTGAAGCTCGCGCAGCTGCGCTTCGCTCACCGGCGTGGGCGCATCCGTGAGCGGGTCCGCCGCGGTCTGCGTCTTCGGGAAAGCGATGACCTCGCGGATGCTGTCCGCGCCCACCATCAGCATCGCCAGCCGATCGAGCCCGAAAGCGATGCCGCCATGGGGCGGCGCGCCGAACTTGAGCGCATCGAGCAGGAAGCCAAACTTGAGGTGCGCCTCCTCCGCATCGATGCCGAGCAGGTCGAACACCGTGGATTGCATCTCCTGCCGGTGGATACGCACGGAACCGCCGCCGACCTCAGAGCCGTTCAGCACCATGTCGTAGGCTTTCGCGAGCGCCTCCCCCGGATCCGCGCGGAGCACGGCCGGGTCATCGTTCTTCGGTGCCGTGAACGGGTGATGCATCGCCGCCCAGCGCTTCGCGTCCGGGTCGAACTCGAACATCGGGAACTCGGTGACCCAGAGCGGCTTCCACTCGTTTGCGACGAGGCGCTGATCCTGCCCCGCCTTCAACCGCAGCGCGCCCAGCGCATCACTCACCACCTTCGCGCTATCCGCGCCGAAGAAGATGATGTCGCCGTCCGCGGCGCCAGTGCGCGAAAGAATGCCCTTCGCGGCGTCGTCGCTCAGGAACTTCGTGATGGGCGACTGCAGCCCCTCCCGACCCTTCGCGGTCTCGTTCACCTTGATGTACGCCAGACCCCTGGCGCCGTAGCGCGCGACATACGCTGTGTACTCGTCGATCTGCGAGCGCGGCATCGAGGCGCCGCCCGGCACGCGCAGCGCGGTGACACGGCCCTTCGGATCCTTCGCGGGACCGGCGAACACCTTGAAGTCGCAATCCTTCACGAGATCCGCCACGTCCACGAGCTCCAGCGGAATGCGCAGATCAGGCTTGTCGGACCCATAGCGACGCATGGCTTCAGCGAAGGACATGCGCGGAAACGGGTTCGGCAGCGAGACGTTCAGCACCTCCTTGAACAGGTGCCGCACCAGCCCTTCCATGAGCTGCATGATGTCCTCCTGCGTGAGGAAGGATGTCTCGATATCGAGCTGCGTGAATTCGGGCTGCCGGTCCGCTCGCAGATCCTCGTCGCGGAAGCAGCGGACGATCTGATAGTAGCGATCGAACCCCGCCATCATCAGCAGCTGCTTGAAGATCTGCGGCGACTGAGGCAGCGCGAAGAACTTGCCGGGATGCGTACGGCTCGGCACGAGATAGTCCCGCGCCCCTTCGGGCGTCGCCTTCGTGAGCATCGGCGTTTCGAGATCCACGAAACCGTTGGTGTCGAGATAGCCGCGCATGGCGCGCGTGATGGAATGACGCAGCCGCAGGCGCTGGTTCATCACTTCGCGACGCAGGTCGAGATAGCGGTACTTGAGCCGCACTTCCTCGCTCACCTGCTCATCCAGCTGGAACGGCAGCGGCTCGGAGCGGTTCAGCACCTCGAGCTCGCGCGCGAGCAGCTCGACCTTGCCGGAACGAAGGTTGGCGTTCGCCGTGGCGCCCGGCCGTGCGCGCACGAGCCCCCGCACGCGAATGACGAACTCCCCGCGCAGACGCTCCGCGTCCTTGAACATGTCGGCCGCATCCGGATCGAACACGACCTGCAGCAACCCCTCGCGATCCCGCAGGTCCACGAAAATGACGCCACCATGATCGCGGCGACGATGCACCCAGCCGGCGACCGTGACCTCCTGGTCGGTGAGCTTCTCGTCAACGTGACCGCAATAGTGGGTGCGCATGGACATGGGACAGGGGTGCCTCGTGGGGAGCGCGCGATGTTACGAAGCCCCCCTCCCGCTCGCAAGGAAAATTGCCGCCCCACCCCGAAAATCCACCGCAGAAACAAAGCGATGGGTGGGGCTGGCGGGAGGGGCCGGGCCGCATGCGGCGGTGAGGGACGTGAAAATGCGGGACGCATTTTCACGAGGCCCCGAGGGATCGGTCTCGCGGCCGGTCCCGAACCGCCGCATGCGGCCCGGCCCCTCCCGCCAGCTCCACCCATCGCCACCACACGCGCAGTCCCACGCCGTTCCGCGAAGCCCCGCGCAGCGCGAGTTTCAGGCAGCCGGCACGGCGACCTTGGGCTGGGCCCGCGATGGCGGCGGCGCCGGCGGCATGACGACGCCACACGTGATGATCATCTTCATGGCCGCGTCCACGCTCATTTCGAGCTCCACCACCTCGGACGCCGGCACGAGGACGATGAACCCGGAGGTGGGATTGGGCGTCGTGGGCACGTACACACACGCATGCTGCACGCCCGTCTTGTCGCTGACCTCCCGCATGTCGTCCGCGGTGACGAAGCCGATGCTCCATACACCTTCGCGCGGGTACTGGATCATCACGACCTTGCGAAAGGAGGCATTGCTCGTGGAGAACACGCTCTCCGCGAAGCTTTTCACGCCACCGTGGACGGAGCGCACCAGCGGAATGCGCCGCATGAGCCCATCCCAGTACTGCACGAGCCGCCGGCCGATGAGGTTCGTAACGAGCAGCCCCGTGATGAGCAGCACCGTCAGCGCGAACACGATGCCGAGGCCCGGCAGCGGGAAGCCGACGATGCGCGCCGGCTGGTATTCCGCGGGAAACAGCAGGAACAGCCGATCCATCAGCTGCACGATGAACGTGATCACCCAGACACTCGCGAGAACGGGCAGCCACACGAGCACGCCCGCGACGAGATAGCGTCGCACGGACCAGTTCCTCTTCGGATTCGTCATCTGCCTTTCCGGCGCGCGGGCGCCCTGGCCTTCCCGCGCGCGGCGGGCTTGGTGCGCCCTTTCGCTGCGGCGGGCCGCGAAGGTTTGCGCGCAGCCTGGCGACTCGAACCGCTGCGGGACGCGCCGGACCCGGTGCGGGCTGTCGCCGTCGCCGCGGCGGGCTCGGCCGTCTTGGACTCCGCCGCCTTCTCGGCCTTGGCGTCGCCCGCTTTCGCCGCCGGCTTCGACTCCGAGGGGGCCTCGGGCTCCTTGTCGACGGCGAGGTTGCGCTTGCCTTCCTTGTCCGTCTTGAAATCGGTCTCGTACCAGCCGCCGCCCTTCAGACGGAAGACCGGCGCGGAGATGAGCTTCTTCATGGCGTTCTTGCCGCACGAAGGGCATTTGCGCAGCGGCTCGTCACTCACCTTCTGCAGCAATTCCGTGTAGAACTTGCAGTTATCGCACTCGTATTCGTAGAACGGCATGGTGTTGCGTAATCCGGTTGGAAGTTGCTCGACCGCCGGCATTCGAAGTCGCCGGTCTTGGAGTGATGGGGATTATAGCGTGAGCCTCCAGACCCCAGGCCCGCCGGCGAGCGCGCAGGCACCGGGCCGCCGGGCGCCGAACCACCCGCGGCCCTGCACCGGGCGCGGGCGGTTCGATCAGGGTGTTGCTATCTGGAGCCCTTCGTGAAGGCGAGCTGCCCGCCTTCAACCGTCACGCGGATGCGGTCGCCGGGCCCGAACTCGCCCTTCAGGATGCGCTGGGCGAGCGGATTCTCCACCTGCTGCTGGATGGCGCGCTTCAGCGGCCGGGCGCCGTACACCGGATCGAACCCAGCCTCGCCCAGGAGGTCCCGCGCCTTGTCGTCGAGCTGCAGGTCCATGTCCCGCTCCTGCAGGCGGCGACGCAGGTAGCCGAGCTGGATATCCACGATCGCGCGGATCTGCTGCACCCCCAGCGGGTGGAACACGACGATGTCATCGATGCGGTTGATGAATTCCGGCCGGAAGTTCTGCTGGACGATCTCCATCACCGCGCTCTTCATGCGCTGGTAGTTGCCTTCGCCCGCGAACTCCTGGATGACCTGCGAGCCGAGGTTCGAGGTCATGATGATCACGGTGTTGCGGAAATCGACGGTGCGCCCCTGCCCGTCCGTGAGGCGCCCGTCGTCGAGCACCTGGAGCAGCACGTTGAACACGTCCGGATGCGCCTTCTCGACCTCGTCCAGCAGGATCACCGAGTACGGGCGGCGGCGCACGGCCTCCGTGAGATACCCGCCCTCCTCGTAGCCGACATAGCCCGGCGGCGCGCCGATGAGGCGGGCCACCGAGTGTTTCTCCATGAACTCGGACATGTCGATGCGGATCAGCGCCTCTTCGGTGTCGAAGAGAAACTCCGCGAGCGCCTTGCTGAGCTCCGTCTTCCCGACGCCCGTCGGGCCGAGGAACAGGAACGACCCGTTCGGCCGGCGCGGGTCCGACAGCCCGGCGCGGGAGCGGCGGATCGCATCCGACACGATGCGCACCGCCTCCTCCTGCCCCACCACGCGGCGGGACAGCGCATCTTCCATCTGCAGCAGCCTGTCCTTCTCGCCCTGGAGCATTTTCGAGACGGGGATGCCCGTCCACTTCGACACCACCTCGGCGATCTCTTCCTCCGTGACCTGGTTGCGCACGAGCTGCGGCTTCTTCTCTTCCGCCTCCTGCGCCTTCACGAGATTCTTTTCCAGCTCGGGAATCCGGCCGTACTGCAGCTCTGCCATGCGCTGCAGGTCCCCGGCGCGGCGGGCGGCTTCCAGCTCGAGGCGAACGCGATCGAGCTCCTCGCGGATGTGCGCCGCGCCCTGGAGCGAGGCCTTCTCGGCCTTCCAGATCTCCTCGAGGTCGGCGTATTCCTTCTCGAGCCCGCGCAGCGTCTCCTGCAGCGTGGCGAGCCGGCGCCTGGACGCCTCGTCTTCCTCTTTCTTCAGCGCTTCCTGCTCGATCTTGAGCTGGATGATGCGACGTTCGAGCTTGTCGAGCGCCTCGGGCTTGGAGTCGATCTCCATGCGGATGCGCGCGGCCGCCTCGTCGATGAGGTCGATGGCCTTGTCGGGAAGCTGGCGATCCGTGATGTACCGGTGTGAGAGCGTGGCGGCCGCGACGATCGCCGGGTCCGTGATCTCCACCTTGTGATGGAGCTCGTAGCGTTCCTTCAACCCGCGCAGGATGGCGATGGTGTCTTCCACCGACGGCTCATCGACCAGCACTTTCTGGAAGCGACGCTCGAGGGCCGCGTCCTTCTCGATGTACTTGCGGTACTCATCGAGCGTCGTCGCGCCCACGCAATGCAGCTCGCCACGGGCCAGCGCGGGCTTCAGCATGTTGCCCGCGTCCATGGCGCCCTCGGCCTTGCCGGCACCCACCATGGTGTGCAGCTCGTCGATGAACAGGATGATCTGGCCTTCCTGCTTGGAGAGGTCGTTCAGCACGGCCTTGAGGCGTTCCTCGAACTCACCGCGGAACTTGGCACCGGCGATGAGCGCGCCCATGTCGAGCGCGAGAATGCGCTTGTTCTTGAGGCTTTCCGGCACCTCGCCGTTGATGATTCGCTGGGCGAGCCCCTCGACGATGGCGGTCTTGCCGACGCCGGGCTCACCGATCAGCACGGGATTGTTCTTGGTGCGGCGCTGGAGCACCTGGACCGTGCGGCGGATCTCGTCGTCCCGCCCGATGACCGGGTCGAGCTTGCCGGAAGCGGCGCGCGCCGTCAGGTCCACGGTGTATTTTTCGAGCGCCTGCCGGCTCTCTTCGGCGTTCGGATCCTGCACCTTCTCGCCGCCCCGAATCTCTTCGATGGCCTTCTCGATGGCGCCGCGCACGGCGCCCGCATCCTTCAGCACCCGCGCCAGATTGCGGTCGTCGAAGGCGGCGAGCACGAACAGCTCGCTGGAGATGAACTGGTCGCCGCGCTGCTGGGCGAGCTTGTCCGTGACGTTGAGGACCTTGTTCAGGTCGTTGGAAACGTGAACCTCGCCGGGCGCGCCTTCCACGCGCGGCAGCCTGTCCAGCAGGGCGCCGAGCTCGGAGCGCAGCTTGTTGACGTTGGCGCCGGCCTTGGTGAAGAGCGGCCGGGCGCTGCCGCCCTGCTGGTCCAGGAGGGCGAGCAGCACGTGGGCCGGCTCGATGAACTGGTTGTCGCGGCCGACGGCGAGTGACTGCGCATCGGCAAGCGCCTGCTGAAAGCGGCTGGTCAGTTTGTCCATTCGCATGGCAAAGAACCCGGGCTGAAGGTGGGGCCTGGCACGTTGTGGGGGCGCAACGAGGCGGTTCAAGCGCCCTGCCAGCCATTTCCGTGCCTGTTTCCCAGGCTGACGCGGCCGGGCGGCGCGCGACGCTCGGCCGCGCCGCAGCTCTGCCGCCCGCTTCAGTGGGCGTGGGCCTCGGCGAATGCGATGGCGGCGATACCCAGGGTAATGAGCACCACCTGTGCGACGCTTTCCCTCGGGCTCACGCGACGATGCAGGCCGGGAATGAGGTCCGCGACGGCCACGTACAGGAAACATGCGGCGGCCACCGCGATAGCGTACGGAAGCAGCTCCATGGCACTGCCGAGCGCGAAGTACGCAATGAGACCGCCGATGACGGAGGTGAGGCTCGTGGCGAGATTCAGGAACAGTGCCCGCGCGCGGGACATGCCGGAGTGCAGCAGCACTGCGAAGTCACCCACTTCCTGCGGAATCTCGTGAGCCATGACGGCGACGCTGGTAACGATGCCGAGCCGCACGTCTGTGAGAAACGCCGCGGCGATCAGCACACCATCCAGCGCGTTGTGGATCGCATCGCCCACCAGCACGAGCATTGCCGAAGCCTGTTCGCGATGCTCATGGTGATGGTGGTGTGCGCCGTGATCCGCGTATTCCTCGGAGTGCGAGTGCCGCCAGAGCACGAGCTTCTCCAGCACGAAGAAGACACCAATGCCTGCGGCGAGCGCCAGCCCCACGCCATGCGCACCGTCCGCGCCGGCTGTCTCCATCGCGTGCGGGAGCAGGGCAAGCAGAGCCGCCCCGAGCAGCGTGCCAGTGGCAAAGCTCACCAGGTGCGGCAGCACGCGCGCTCGCGGGCCATCCGGCAGGAGCAGGAATATACCGGCGAACAGCACGCTCAAGAGACCACCGAGCGCGGTGAAGACGACAATCAGTGCGAGCGTGCCCAAAACGTTCTACTTATTTGCATCACAGCCGCGAAATCCTAGCACGCGTGTCAAGGGCGCCAGTCCCTCACGGTTCCTCCAGCCAGACAAGGGCCGCCATCCGCCCGCACTGACCGTCGCGGCGATAGGAAAAGAACCGATGGCGTTCATCGTAAGTGCACCAGCCGGCCCCCGAGATCGCCTCGATGCCCGCTGCGGCCAGGCGGCGCCGTGCGAGTGAGTACAAGTTGCACTGCCAACGGCCACGCTCGTTTCGCTGGAATGCGTCTGCCGCGGCGGCGTCCTGATCAAGGAATGCCGCGCGCACCTCGTCGCCCACCTCGAAACGGCCCGGGCCGATGGCCGGACCCAGCCACGCGATGAGGTCTGCGGGTGCCACGTCCATCGCGCCGAGGGTGGTTTCGATAACGCCACCTGCGAGCCCGCGCCAACCGGCATGCGCCGCGCCGACCACCGAGCCATCACGCGCGGCGAAGAGCACGGGCATGCAGTCCGCGACCTGAATGGCGCAGACCTGCCCGGGGGTGCGAGAGACAGCCGCATCGGCGCGCCGCTCGCTGGACGGAAGATCGACCACCGAGGTGCCGTGAACCTGCTCGAGCCATGCGGGCTCGGCAGGAAGCGACAGCGCCTCACGAAGCCTGCGACGATTCTCTGCGACGGCCGCAGCGTCATCGCCGACGTGAACACCGAGGTTCAGTGAATCGTATGGCGGGGCGCTGACGCCCCCGGTGCGCAGGGTCATGGCTGCGCGCACTCGCGCCGGCGCCGCCCAATCGGGAAACAGCAGGCCGGCGCCGGACGTCACGGTGCCTTTCTTCCCGACGGGCCCGTCTCGCCGGCCGATGCCTGAGCGTCTGCTTCGAGCGCTTCGAGGAGGGCCGCCATGTCTTGCGGGACGGGCGCCTCCCACTCGAGCGATTTGCCGGTGAGAGGATGCTCGAGGGCCAAACGCGTGGCATGCAGTGCCTGGCGCCTGAACGCATCGATCGTCTGAATGAGCGGCTCCGTCGCGCCGCGTGGAATACGCCGACGCGTGCCATACACCGGGTCGCCCACGAGCGGGTATCCGATGTGCGCGAGGTGCACTCGAATCTGATGGGTGCGACCGGTTTCCAGCTCCGCGCGCACGTAGGTGTGGCCGCGAAATCGCTTCAGAACCCGATAGTGCGTGACGGCTTCGCGCCCATCGCTGCGCACCGCCATCCGAGTGCGCTGCGTACGATGTCGCCCGATGGGCTCGTCCACCGTGCCGCCGCCGGTCATCACGCCAACGCACACCGCGAGGTACGCGCGCTCGACGTCACGTGCGGCGATCGCACCGGCCAGCGCTGCGTGCGCCTCTGGCGTGCGCGCCACAACCATGAGACCGCTGGTATCTTTGTCCAGCCGGTGCACGAGGCCTGCTCGCGGCACCAGTGCCAGCCTGGGATCCAGTGCGAGAAGCGCGTTCTGCAGCGTGCTGCTGGCATTGCCGGCACCGGGATGCACCACCAGCCCAGCAGGCTTGTTGATGACAAAGAGCGCGCGGTCCTTGAACACCACGTCTACCGGCAACGCTTCCGCAGCCACGCGTGTTTCGGGCTCGAGACGGGCCTCGATACGAACGTGCTCGCCGCCGTGCACCTTGTCGCGCGGACGGGGCACCTGCCCGTCCAGGCGTACGGCACCGGCTTCGATCCAGTTCTGCAGGCGCGCCCGCGAGTACTGCGGCAGGGCACGGGCAAGCGCCTGATCCAGCCGCAGGCCGGCAAGATCAGGGGCGATCTGCAGCTCGTGGGTGCGGAACTCCATGGAGGGGCTCGGGGTCGGACGTTCTGCTGCCAAAATCGCTATATACTTCGCGGCCGTTGCGGAACCAGCAAGTCTTCCCGAGCGGGGAGCCATGCGCAAATCCAAAGCGGCAGAATTCGACGAAAGGGCCGTAAATCAATGACTCTGTCCGGGTTCGCGCGTGGGGGTGTGCTCGCGCTGTGCGTAGCGCTTCTCGCGCTTTCGGGCTGCCGATCGAATCGGGATACAGCCCTGCAGCGGCAGGGTCCCGAGGCGCTCTACAAGCAGGCTCAGCGCAGCCTGAAGGCCTACGATTTCAATACGGCCATCAAGATCTACGAGGCGCTCACCGCCCGCTACCCCTTCACGAACGAGGCGCGGCAGTCGCGGCTCGACCTCATCTACGCGTACTACCGTGCACGCGAGAGCGAATCGGCGATCGATGCGGCCGACCAGTTCATCCGCGAGAATCCGACCCACCCCCGCGTGGACTATGCCTGGTACCTGAAGGGGCTCGTGGATTTCGAGCGCACGCCGAACATCCTGGAGCGCATGTTCCGCGTGGACCTGACGGAACGCCCGCCCACCACGGCGCGCAAGTCCTTCACCGCGTTCAAGACGGTGGTGGAGCAATACCCGAAGAGCGATTACGCCCACGACGCCCGCAAGCGGATGATCTTCCTCCGCAACCGCCTCGCCGATTACGAGGTGCACGTCGCTTCGTACTACCTGAAGCGCGGGGCATATGTGGCGGCCGCCCAACGTGCGAAGGGCGCCATCGAGCAGTACGACGGTGCGCCGGCCACGCAGCAGGCGCTCACCATACTCATCGCCGCCTACGATCGTCTGAATCTGAAAGAGCTCGCCGCGCAGAGCCGGCAGGTCTATCAGGCGAATTACCAGGATGACGTGCGGCAGGCGCAGGCCGAGGCGCAAAGATCCTGGTGGCAGTTCTGGCGCTGAGCTCCGCGAGCCTCCGCGCGGCGCACTGCTGAGTGCGGCGCTGCTCGCGAGCCGACGAGGCTCCGGTCTGCCAGATGACGACACCGCGCCGCCGCTCAGCTGGAGCCAGCAGCTCACACCAGCGCAGTGATCAGCGCTGATATCCGTTCGTGATCGGGTAGCGCCAGTCGCGGCCAAAGGCCCGGCGGCTCACACGCACGCCCGGAGGCGCCTGGCGCCGCTTGTACTCGTTGCGCTTCACCAGATCGAGCACCCGGCCGACCGTGGAGCGCTCGAAGCCGCGCGCGACGATCTCATCCACCGAGAGGTCTTCTTCGATGAAGGCCTCCAGGATGGCGTCCAGCACTTCATAGGGAGGCAGGGAGTCCGAGTCCTTCTGGTCCGGGCGCAGCTCCGCGGAGGGTGGACGGTCGATGACCCGTTGCGGAATGACCGGGCTCACCGAGTTGCGGTAGCTCGACAGGCGATAGACCAGCATCTTGCTGCAGTCCTTGATCGGCGCGAAGCCGCCAGCCATGTCGCCGTACAGCGTGGCGTAGCCCACCGCCATCTCGCTCTTGTTGCCCGTGGTGAGCAGCATGCGGCCCGTCTTGTTCGAAATACCCATGAGCAGCAGCATGCGGCAGCGGCTCTGGATGTTCTCTTCCGTGGTATCCGGCTTCGTGCCGGCGAACTCGCCTTTCAACGCCGCGAGGGTGGCCTCGAACATGCCTTCGATGGACACCTCGCTGTACTTCACGCCGAGGTTGCGGGCCTGCTCCGCGGCGTCCTGCAGGCTGATGGGCGCCGTGTAGCGGGAAGGCATCATGACTGCGTGCACGCGGCTCGCCCCAAGCGCATCCACCGCGATGGCGAGAGTCAGTGAGGAATCCACGCCACCCGAGAGGCCCATCACCACGCCCGGGAAACCGTGCTTGTTCACGTAGTCACGCACGCCCAGCACCAGCGCGCGATAGATGCTCTCTTCATCCGAAAGCTCCGGCGCAACGCTCGCAGCCACCGGGACGGCGCTGCCGCTCTCGTCCCGCGTGAGCTCGGCGGCATACAAGCCCTCCTCGAACGCGGGGGCGCGCATGACGACATCCCCATCCGCGCTCATCACGAACGAGTTGCCGTCGAACACGAGCTCGTCCTGGCCCCCGACCGCATTCACGTAGATGACGGGCAATTTGACGTCGAGCACGCGTTTGCGAACGACGCTCTCGCGCTCACGCTGCTTGTGAAGCTCATACGGTGAGGCGTTCAACACCACGAGGAGCTCGGCACCATTCGCCGCAGCGAGCTGGGCAGACTCGGGCTCCCAGATGTCCTCACACACCAGGAGCCCTATGCGGAAGCCATTCCGCTCGAAAACCGTGGGCTGCCCACCAGCGCGGAAGTAGCGCTTCTCGTCGAACACCTTGTAGTTCGGCAGCTCGCACTTGCGGTGAGTGGCCGCAAGCACGCCGCGATCTACGAACGCGCCGGAGTTGTAGATGTGCGTGCCCGTGTATTCCGGGTAGCCGAGCACCACGCCTGCGTCGCCCGCTTCCGCACACACGCGGGCCAGCGCGCCTTCCACCTGCCGGCGAAAGCCGCGGTGGAAGAGCAGATCTTCCGGCGGGTAGCCGGACAACGTGAGCTCAGGAAATACGACCAGATCGGCCGACAGCTCCGCCTGCGCGCGACGCGCGGTGCTGATGACACGCGTGGCATTGCCGTCGACATCGCCGACCAGCGTATCGAGTTGTGCGAGCGCGAACCTGAGGACCGGTTTCACGAACTAGCGACGCTTACGCGGTCCTCCGGACGTCACTCTTGCTTTGGCCTTCACGCTCGACTTGCCGCTGCCCGAAGCACGGCGCGCACTGCGCTTCGCAACTGCACGCTGCGCACTGCGCTTGGGTGCGCGGCCCCGAGCGCTTGCGCCGCTGCGACGAGACGCCGTGCGTGCACCACCTGACGCCCGCGAGCCCGCAGACGCGGCCGCCCGCTTCTTGGCGCCACCGTTGCCGCCTTTGCCTGCGGGTTTGGGCGCTCGCCGCTTCGCGCTGCGCTGCCCCGGCTCTGACACTTCTGCCGCCTCAGCGGCCTCGGCAGCCGCGGCGGCACGACGCGCGGCCGCGGCGGCGGACTTGGCTTTGGCGCGACGGACCTTGAGAAGCTCCGCCATCGCAGAGCCGAGCTCTGCAGGAGACTTCACCGTGCGCACGCCCGCCTCGTCCAGCGCGCGGTACTTGTCTGCGGCGGTGCCTTTGCCGCCCGCGACGATGGCGCCCGCATGGCCCATGCGCTTGCCCGGGGGGGCCGTCACGCCGGCGATGTAGGCGACCACGGGCTTGGTCACATAGTGGCGAATGAAGCTCGCCGCGGCTTCCTCATCGCTGCCGCCGATTTCGCCGACGAGGATGATGCCTTCGGTCTGCGGGTCGCGCTCGAAGAGCTCGAGCACGTCGACGAAGTTCATGCCACGCACCGGATCACCCCCGATGCCGACGCAAGTGCTCTGCCCGAGGCCGGCATTCGTGGTCTGGAAAACCGCTTCGTACGTGAGGGTGCCGGAGCGGGACACGATGCCCACCGCGCCCTTCTTGTGGATGAAGCCCGGCATGATGCCGATCTTGCATTCATCCGAGGTGATGACGCCGGGGCAGTTCGGCCCGATGAGCCGGGTGCCCGTGCCGGCGAGCGCAGCCTTGACGCGCACCATGTCGTTCACGGGCACGCCCTCGGTGATGCACACCACGAGCTCGATGCCGGCGTCCGCCGCCTCGAGAATGGCATCAGCCGCGAACGCGGCGGGCACGTAGATCATGCTGGCGGTGGCGCCGGTCTCCTGCACGGCGTCATGCACCGTATTGAACACCGGCTGCCCGAGGTGCGTCTCGCCGCCACGGCCCGGCGTGACGCCACCGACGAGCTTGGTGCCGTAGGCCAGGCACTGTTCGGAGTGATAAGTGCCCTGCTTGCCGGTGAAGCCCTGACAGATGACCCGGGTATTGCGATTGATGAGAATGCTCATGCGCGACCTTTCGCGGCGAGGGCCACGACATTGCGCGCGGCATCTGTGAGATCGGCGGCAGCGGTGATCGTCAGCCCGCTGCCCGCCAGCATTTCGCGCGCCTTCGGCGCGTTCGTGCCTTCCAGCCGCACCACGACCGGAACCTGCACGTTCACGTTCTTCACGGCGGTAATGACGCCTTCGGCGATGATGTCGCACCGGACGATGCCGCCGAAGATGTTGACCAGGATGGCCCGCACCTTCCTGTTCGACAGGATGAGCTCGAAGGCCGCCGTGACGCGATCCGCGGTGGCGCCGCCGCCCACATCGAGGAAGTTGGCGGGCTGGCCGCCGTGCAGCTTGATGAGGTCCATGGTCGCCATGGCGAGGCCCGCGCCATTGACCATGCATGCGATGTCGCCATCGAGTGACACGTAGTTGAGGTCGTGCTCCGCTGCGCGGCGCTCCGTCGGATCCTCCTGCGAGGGGTCGCGCAGCTTCGCGAGCTCCGGCTGCCGGAAGAGCGCGTTCGCGTCGATGTTGATCTTCGCGTCGAGCGCCACGAGCTTGCCCGCCTTCGTGACGATGAGCGGGTTCACCTCGACGAGGCTCGCGTCCTTCTCGAAGTAGAGCTTCTGCAGGCCCATGACGATGGACTGGAACTCGCCGATCTGCTTGCCGGACAGGCCGAGGCCGAAGGCGAGCTTGCGGCACTGGTAAGGCTGCAGGCCGGCCGCCGGGTCCACGTTCACGGCCAGGATCTTCTCCGGCGTGTGCGCGGCGACTTCCTCGATATCCATGCCGCCGGCGGCGGAGGCGATGACCGCGACACGCCCGCGCTCGCGGTTCAGGGTGAGGGAAAGATAGATCTCGCGCTCGATGTCGGAGCCCGACTCCACGTACACCGAGCCGATGGGCAGACCTTCGGGACCGGTCTGCTTCGTCACCAGTTGCTGGCCCAGCAGGGCCTCGGCGGCGGCCCGCACGGCGTCGATATCCCGCACCACCTTGACGCCGCCCGCCTTGCCGCGGCCGCCGGCGTGCACCTGCGCCTTCACCACCCACACGGGGCCGCCGAGCGCCTCGGCGGCGGACACGGCTTCCTCCGCGGTTGTGGCCACCTTGCCGGGCGGCACCGGGATTCCGTAGCTCCGGAAAACATCTTTCGCTTGATATTCGTGCAGGTTCATCGTGCTCGAGGGGGTCCGTGAACGAAGGCGCGTATTCTCTAGGAAAGCCGCTGGAGTGACCAGCAAAGCGACGCGCTCGAACGGGCTATTGACCTGCGCGTCCGCGCGCCCCGGAAGCTCGGCGCGGCTCGCGCAGCATCGTTCCTGCGCGACGCGGTCCACATTTCGGCGTCATGTGCGCCCCGGATGCGCCGAGCCGTGCAAGGCAGCCGCCGGGGTCTGTACCAATCCCGCGACCGGGGTCGCCTTTCGGGCACTTGCGAAGGTGCTAGAGTCCCGCACCCCCCGTCGCACCGGGTCTCATCCACAGCTTTTTCCTGCATGCGGGCCAGCGCAGCGTCAACCGCCACCGCCCCGAGTGATCTCGCGTGGCGCGTCATAGGACTGGTGAACCTCTACCGGCTGCTCGTGCCGCTGGTGCTGTTCGGCGTGCATCTGCTCGCAGGTCCCCAGGGCGCACCGTTCGCCAGCCGGCCGCAGCTGCTGCTCTCCGCGTGCATCGCCTACTTTTCCGTCGGTGTGCTCATGGTGGTTGCCCGGCGGCTGTCCTGGCCGAGCGTCCGACGCGTGGCGCTCCTCAACACCACCGTGGATGCCCTGGGCCTCGGCATCATTCTGTATGCGAGCGGGGGCGTGGCGAGCGGGCTCGGCATCCTGCTCGTGCTGCCGGTGGGCGCCATGGCCGTGCTGGGCGACAACCGGGACGCCTTCCTGATCGCCGCCATTTCGGCGATCGGGATTCTGGTGCAGCAGATCTTCGCGTACCTGGCTGCCGACGCCTCCGTGGCGGACTTCACGACGGCCGGCGTGATCGGCGCGGTGCTCTTCGCCGTCGCGCTGTTCGTGTCACCCATCGCGCACCGCCTGCGCGAGAGCGAAGCGCTGGTGCGCCAGCAAGAGGTGGACCTCGCCAACCTTGCCCAACTCTCGCAATACATCGTGCAACACCTGCGCGAGAGCATCCTCGTCGTGGATAGCTCGGATCGCATCCGGCTCATCAACGAGTCTGCCGCGCAGCTGCTGGGGGACCGCAGCGCCTACCCGGGGGCGCTCCTCGGCGAGGCATCGCCACGCCTCCTGTACCTGCTGGAAACGTGGCGGCAGGGCGTGACCGACGGCAGCCCTTCGCAGGCCTTCATGGCAGCGGATGGCGCGCGCATGGTTCAGCCGCATTTCGCCCCGCTGGGTGCCGGGTCGCTCGCGCCGGCGCCGGTCCTCGTGTTCCTGGAGGACCTGAGCGTGATGGCGGAGAAGGTCCAGCAGTCGAAGCTCGCCGCCCTCGGCCGGCTCTCGGCGAGCATCGCGCACGAGGTGCGCAACCCCATCGGCGCGATGAGCCACGCCGGCCAGCTCCTGGCCGAGTCCGAGAACCTGTCGCCGGAAGACAAGCGTCTCACGGAGATCATTCGCACCAACGCGGAACGCGTGAGCACGATCATCAACAACGTGTTGCAGCTCTCGCGACGGGAGCCCACCCACCTCGAGCGGCTGTCACTCGGCGAATGGCTGGAGGAATTCCGTTCCGAGTTCTGCGAAACGACGCAATGGGCGCCCGACCGCCTGGTCCTCACCCTGCCCGACGAGACCGTGGAGGTGCGCGCCGACCCGAGCCAGCTGCACCAGGTCGTGTGGAACCTGTGCGACAACGCCATCCGGCACGCGTGCTCGGGCGTCGAGAACGGAGCCATCGACGCGCGCATCGGCCGCATGAGCCCGGGCTCCCGGCCCTTCCTGGAGATCGCCGACCGCGGCCCCGGCGTGGCGGCGGAGGATATCGAACGCATCTTCGAGCCCTTTTTCACCCGCGGACGCGGGGGCACGGGGCTCGGACTGTTCCTGGCACGCGAGCTCGCCCAGACGAGCGGCGCGTCTCTTTTCTATGAGCCGCGGGCGGGCGGCGGCAGCATTTTCCGGCTGGTGTTCGCCGATCCCACCCGCTGGGAGTTACGATGAGTCATGTCTCGAATTTGGCCGGTCGCGGAATGAGCAAGCCTGTCGTCCTGGTCGTCGATGACGAGCCGGATCTGCTCGAGCTCGTCAGCCTGACCCTGAGCCGCATGAATCTGGATACGCGTACCGCGCAGGATGTGGCGAATGCCCAGAAGCTGTTGAAGAGCCTGTCCTTCGATCTGTGCCTCACGGACATGCGCTTGCCGGATGGCGACGGCCTCGATCTGGTTGCGTGGATACAGGAGCACCGGCCGAATGTGCCGGTCGCGGTGATCACCGCGCACGGGAACGTCGAATCCGCCGTGCGGGCGCTGAAACTCGGCGCGTTCGACTTCGTGTCGAAGCCGCTCGATCTCGGCGTATTGCGCAAACTCGTCGGCAGCGCCGTGCGGCTCGGGTCGCGCGCCGACGGCACTGCTATCACGCTCGTGGCGCCGGGGCCGCGGCTCATCGGTAGCTCCGAGCCCATGCAGCAGCTGCGGGACATGATCACGCGCGTATCGCGCAGCCAAGCTCCAGTGCACATCTATGGTGAATCCGGCACGGGCAAGGAGCTCGTTGCGCGACTTATCCATGAGAGTGGCGCTCGAAACGAAGGCCCGTTCGTGGCCGTGAACTGCGGCGCCATCCCCACGGAACTCATGGAGAGCGAGCTGTTCGGCCACAAGCGCGGCAGCTTCACGGGAGCGGTAGCAGACAAGAAAGGTCTGGTGCAGTCGGCCGAAGGAGGCACGCTCTTTCTCGACGAAGTTGCGGATCTGCCCCTGCACATGCAGGTGAAGCTGTTGCGCGTGGTTCAGGAAAAAACGGTGCGTCCCATCGGCGAGTCGCGCGAGGAGGCGGTGGACGTGCGCATCCTTTCAGCCACGCACAAGAATCTCGCCCAGCTAGTGGCAGAAGGCCGGTTCCGCGAGGACCTCTTCTACCGCATCAACGTAATCGAGATGCGAGTGCCCTCGCTGCGCGAAAGGCAGGGGGACGTGGCGGAGCTGGCAGAACGCATCCTCGCACGGCTCGGCCGGCGAATGAAGGTGGAACCCGCGCACCTCACGCCCGAAGCGTTGCGGATTCTCGAGAGCTACAACTTCCCAGGCAACGTGCGCGAGCTCGAGAACGTGCTGGAGCGGGCTGTGACCCTCTCCACCGGCGGCGTCATCACGCCTGACAACATAAAAGTGCGGGCAACCGCGCGCTCCATGGATGTCACTGTCGCGGCTTCTCCCGCCTCGCCTGCGAGCGGCGGTAACGCGCTCGGGGATCAGCTCGAGAACATCGAACGCGACGCCATCGTGAAGGCTCTTGAGAAGACGCGCTACAACAAGACTGCGGCAGCGAAGCTGCTCGGGATGAGCTTCCGCGCCCTGCGCTACCGCATCAAGAAACTCGGCATCGAGTAGCGGAAGGGCTGCCTCCGGGTCGATAGCGTGCGCTATCGCACTGATCGCCGTTGCGGCCGCCTATGCAGCGACGAACCCTGCGGAATTCGTGAGCCCGATCACGCTGAGCGACGACTCGCACATGACTTAATTCTGGCTACAACAACTTGGCGCATCAGCGGACCAGCCGCAAACATGAAAACCATGGCATGAAGACCACCTCAAGCCCGTCACCGCAAACGCCTGCCCGATCGGAACTCGCGATACAGGACCAAGGAGCAACCACAACGCATGCTCCGTCGTCGAGAGCCGCCCGCAGCGGTGTTGCGCGCCTGCAAGGATCGGTGTTGGCCGTCGTGCTCGGGCTGGGCCTGCTGCTGCTGTCGTTCGTGCGCATTGCCGGAGATGCGAACTCCAATGCTCTCAGTGGCAAAGTGCTGGACTCCGTCCTCGAGCGACCGCTATGGAACACGGCTCTCGGGTGGAACCTTGCGCTGTTCGTGGCAGCGCTGATTGCATTGCATGTCGTGTTCGCGCTTCTGTGCTGGGGCCTTGCGGCGCTATCGCAGTATGCATTCCCGGCCGCTGCGGCATCCCGGTCCAAGCTGCTGGTGCTCTGGTGCATGGCGGGGTGGATTTGGGTGTTCGTCGCGAACGCGAAACTCTTCCCACATACATCACTTGGTGAGCCCTACGCGGAACTGGTCCGTGCTCACTGGGCGGGAATCGATGTGTTCGAGGCCTTCACCGTTGTGATGCTCTCAGCGCTTACGGGAACACTTGCAGTCGCAATGATTCGTTATGTGCGCTCGCGCCGGCCTTCGGCCGTCTATTTCGCACTGGGCGTGGTCGGAAGCGGTGCAATCGTCGCGGCGGCGAGCTTCGACGCCCCACCCTCTGCAGCGCCCTCCAAGCCGCACGTGATCATCATCGGCATCGACTCGCTGCGACCCGATGTGTTCTCTCCAGCCAAGCAGCCATCCGTTGCGCCGAACCTGCAGCACCATCTCGCGCAGTCCGTGAGATTCGGCGACACAACCACGCCGCTTGCACGCACTTTTCCTGCATGGGTATCCATCATCACGGGACGGCACCCGCACACGACGGGAGCGCTGATCAATCTGCTGCCCCGCGACCTGATCCACCCGGGAGATACCCTGCCGGATCTTTTTGGGCGTGCTGGTTATCGCACCATCTACGCCATCGACGAGGCCCGGTTCTCGAATCTCGACGCCTCGTATGGGTTCGATCAGACCATCACGCCCCCGATGGGAGCATCGGAATTCCTCATCGGCTTTTTCGGCGACACACCCGTGTCGAATCTCGTAGTCAACACCAGGCTCGGTGAGCTGCTGTTTCCTCATCTACATGCCAATCGCGGCGTGGCGGCTACGTACGATCCGAATGCCTTCATCAGAAAGCTCGACCGAAACCTGCGATTCGACGCCCCGACGCTTCTCGCAGTACATCTGACGCTCGCACACTGGCCGTTCTCATGGGCGGATTCCCCTGCGCCCGCTGACCGCTTCGGGGCCGATTCTGACAGCTATCCGTCTGCCGTTGGCAGGGTCGATCAACAGTTTCACGATCTCATGGCGTTGCTCGAGCAGCACGGCGCACTGACGAATGCCGTGGTCGTAGTTCTCTCCGATCACGGCGAGGCGCTCGGGCAGACCGAGGATCTCCTGGTCGATGAAGGCGCCGAGTCGTTCAAAGAGCGGGAGTTGCTGACGCAGAAGTGGGGGCACGGAACGAGCGTGCTCTCACCGCACCAATACCGCACGGTGCTTGCAATGCGCGCGTATGGCAACTTCGAGGAGCAGTTTCCGTCGGCGAGGAACATCGGGGCACCCGCCTCCCTGGAGGATATAGCACCGACGCTGGCGGAGCTCTTCGCGCTCGATGTCCGCCAGCCTTTCGATGGTCGGTCCCTGGCTCCGCTGCTGCGCGCGGAACCAGGTGCCGAGGCGTCGTTTCAAGAACGCATCCGCTTTACGGAAAGCGAGTTCTCGCCGCGCGAGTGGAACCCTGGCAGCATCACTCGGCGAGGCGTCGAGCTCGCGGCGCTCTTCTACCACGTTCACCCGTCCACCGACCGCTTGGAGTTCCGGCGTGAGCGAGTCGCCGAAGCCCTTATGAACCGTCAGTACGCAGCGATTGGCCCGAGTCATCTGCTCGCGGCTGTCCCGAGCACGGCCGAGACCGGGTTCGATTTGTTTGCCGCGCGCATCGGCGCGTCGACATCCCGCAAACTCGCCGGCGAACCCGAGGAAGGCGGCGAGCTGGCCGCGCTCAGGGCCGCTCTGCAGAACCGATTCGGCCTTACGTTAACTGCGCTGCCGGCAGCCGCTGAACACTGACGAGCAAGGTCGCTTTGTGACGCGAGTCGTCACTTAGCGAGGCCAGCGCGGCTACTCTGCGCATCGTTAAACCGTTGCTGCCTCAACTGGTTGCGCGCAATCGTCGCCGTTGGCATACGCCTTGCTCTGACTCAAGCGCTGGCGCGTGTGCTGCCGCTGAACCTATTTCGTACCAGGAGCTTTCTAAATGAAGACTATCCAGAAGGGCTTTACGCTCATCGAGCTGATGATCGTCGTCGCGATCATCGGAATCTTGGCCGCCATTGCGATCCCGGCCTATCAGGACTACACAATCCGTTCGCAGGTCACAGAGGGCCTGAACCTTGCGAGCGCGATCAAGGCGAACGTGGCTGAGTTCTATGCGCAGAACGGTTCATGGCCGACTGCACTTGGGCCGGAAGGCACGGCCAACACCCTTGGCATCGACAATCCGCCGAGCGGCAAGTATGTCTCCGAGATCCAGGTGTCGAACGGGACGATTCAGATCTCTTATTCGAACGCCACGCCCTTCCAGGCCAATGCCAACATCAATGGCTTGCGTCTGGACCTGCGCCCGACCGTGAGCGCTAACGGCGACGTGATCTGGACGTGCGGCAAGAAGGCGATCGTCGGTAGCGACCCGCCGGGTGGCGCCACCGCGGCGACCGCCGATGGCACGACGGTCACTCCGAAGTACCTGCCCTCCAACTGTCGCGCCTGATCCGGTTCCATCGAAAGGACGGATGCGAAGCCCCTCCCCGAGGGGCTTCGCCTTTTCTGGGAAACTAGTCACGCGCAGAGGCTCGTGCATATGCGACCATCCCCGCACATTTGACAATTGCCTCGCCGAACGTCTTCTGTAGACTAGTTTTTCGGACCGCGGGTCGCTCACCGTAACTCCATGAATGACAATGCCTCTTTAGCGCTCGGGGGACAACGCTCCGGGCTGGGTGGTCTCCCTCAGCGGCTCGTCCAAGACGGCGTCGTGGAGGAAGCGGCCATGCTGGAAGCATTGAATGCCGCGCGCGACAGGAAAACGAGTGTCGTCACGCAACTCGTGACCAGCGGCGCGGCGAACGCCCGCGACATCGCCATCGCGGCCTCCAGTGAGTTCGGCGTACCGCTCTTCGATCTCGACGCGGTCAATACCGACCCGGACATCATCCGCCTCGTCACGGAGAAGCTCCTCACCAAGCACCGCGTGCTGCCGGTGTTCCGCCGCGGCAAGCGACTCTTCCTCGCGGTGGCGGACCCAACCAATCTCCACGCCATCGACGAGATCAAATTCCAGACAGGCCTCGGCGTCGAAGCCGTGGTCGTCGAGGACGACAAGCTCCAGAAGGCCGTCGACCGCGCCATCGAGCAGGCCGACGCCCAGATGCCGAGCCTCGGCGAAGACGAGGGCATGGAGCTCGATGCCCTCGAAGTCACGGGCGGTGAGGAGGAGCTCGACGACAAGGTCAGTCGCGACGACGTCGAGGACGCCCCGATCGTCCGCTTCGTCAACAAGCTCATGCTCGATGCCATCCGCCGCGGCGCCTCGGACATCCACTTCGAGCCGTACGAAAAAACGTACCGCGTCCGCTTCCGCATGGACGGCGTGCTGAAGGAAATCGCCCAGCCTCCGGTGCAGCTCGCCGGCAAGCTCTCGGCGCGTCTGAAGGTCATGTCGCGCCTCGACATCGCCGAGCGCCGCGTGCCCCAGGACGGGCGCATCAAGATGCGGCTGTCGAAGAACCGCTCCATCGACTTCCGCGTCAGCACGTGCCCCACGCTCTTCGGCGAAAAGATCGTGCTCCGTATTCTCGACGCGTCGCAGGCCATGATGGGCATCGACGCGCTGGGCTACGAGCCGTTCCAGAAAGACCTGTACATGCGGACGCTGGCCAAGCCTCAGGGCATGATCCTCGTGACAGGCCCAACCGGCAGCGGCAAGACCGTGTCGCTCTACACCGGCCTCAACATCCTCAACCGTGAAGACACGAACATCTCCACGGCCGAGGACCCATCGGAAATCAATCTCCCCGGCGTGAACCAGGTGAACGTGAACCCGAAGGTGGGCCTCACGTTCGCGGCGGCCATGCGCGCATTCCTGCGCCAGGACCCCGACGTGATCATGGTCGGTGAGATCCGCGACCTCGAGACCGCCGAGATCGCCATCAAGGCGGCCCAGACGGGCCACCTCGTGCTCTCCACGCTTCACACGAACGACGCGCCGCAGACGCTCACGCGTCTGGTAGACATGGGCGTGAAGCCCTATGCCATCGCCACGTCGGTCAGTCTCATCATCGCCCAGCGCCTCGCACGCCGCCTCTGCTCACACTGCAAGCAGCCGATGGACATTCCGAAGGAAGCGCTGCTCAAGGAAGGCTTCTCCGAGACGGATGTCGCCGCCGGCATGAAGATTTTCGCCCCCAAGGGCTGCTCCAACTGCACAGACGGCTACAAGGGCCGCGTGGGCATCTATCAGGTTCTGCCGATCACCGATGCCATCGCCCGCATCATTCTCGCGGGCGGCAGTGCCGTCGAGATCGGCGATGAGGCGGCCAGGGAAGGCGTGTGGGATCTGCGCCGCGCCGGCCTCGAGAAGATCAAGGCAGGTTTGACGAGCATCGAAGAGATCAACAGCGTCACGATCGAGTGACGCGGGGTACCAACGCATGGCTCCTGCAGCTACCGCAACCGTCAGAACGATCAAGAGGGACGTGCCTTTCACCTGGGAAGGCATGGACAAGAAAGGCAACCGGATCAAGGGCAAGAGCCTGGCTCCGGACGAAGCCGCCCTGCGCGCCGATCTGCGCCGGCAAGGCATCGCGCCAAGCCGCGTCAGGAAGCAGTCGCAAGCCTTCAAGGCTGGTGGCAAGGTCAACGCGCAGGACATCGCGGTGTTCAGCCGCCAGCTCGCCACCATGCTTGCGGCGGGCATCCCGCTCGTGCAGGCGTTCGAGATCGTCGGCAACGGCCACGACAAGCCGGCGATGCAGAAGCTCATCCTCGACATCAAGGCCGACGTCGAAGGCGGCACGTCCCTGCACGAGGCGCTCGGCAAGCACCCCCTGTATTTCGATGACCTGTACATCAACCTCGTCGAGGCTGGCGAACAGGCCGGCGCACTCGAGCACCTGCTCGACAAGATCGCCACCTACAAGGAAAAGACCGAGGCCCTGAAGAAGAAGGTCAAGAAGGCTCTCTTCTATCCGGCCGCGGTGCTCGTCGTGGCGGTCATCGTCACGGTCATCCTGCTCATCTTCGTGATTCCGCAATTCGAGAGCCTGTTCAAAGGCTTCGGCGCGGATCTGCCCGCCTTCACGCAGTTCGTCATCGACATGTCGAAATTCCTGCAGGCACGGGGTGTCTTCCTAGCCATGGCGGTCGGCGCTGCGGGGTACGCCTTCGTCTACTTCAAGAAGCGGTCCAAACGCATGCGCGAGCTGCTGGATCGCGCGGCGCTCAAGGTACCGATCATAGGTCCCATCCTCAACAAGGCAGCGATCGCGCGCTACGCGCGCACGCTCGCGACCATGTTTGCGGCAGGTGTGCCGCTGGTGGAGGCACTGGAGTCCGTTGCCGGAGCCACTGGCAACATCGTGTACGAAAACGCGGTGTTGGCCATGCGGGACGAGGTGGCCACCGGCCAGCGCCTGCAACGCGCCATGGAGAATACCGGCCTCTTCCCGAACATGGTCATCCAGATGATCGCGGTCGGTGAGGAGTCCGGTTCGCTGGACGAGATGTCCGGCAAGGTCGCCTCGTTCTACGAGGCCGAAGTCGACAACGCGGTCGACTCCATGTCGAGCCTGCTCGAGCCGCTCATCATGGCGATCCTCGGCGTGCTGGTGGGTGGTCTCGTCATCGCGATGTACCTGCCGATCTTCAAGCTCGGCGCGGTCGTCTAACAGCGCCTTGCGAAGGACTCTCCGCAGAAAACGCCGCGCGCTGCGCGGCGTTTTCTCTGAAGCCCGCGCGTCATGAGCTTCTTCGACCTGCTAGCCGCTTCCCCGGCGCTCCTCATCGGCACGTGCCTCGTGCTGGGGCTGCTCGTCGGCAGCTTCCTGAACGTGGTGATCTACCGCGTCCCCGTCATGCTGGACCGCCAATGGCGCGAGCAGTGCGCCGAGCTTGCGGCCGGCGATGGCCACGCGAACGACTCCGTCGCGCCCGAGGGCGAGGCGGGGCCGCGTGCCGAGCGGTTCAACCTGTTCGTTCCCCGCTCCGCCTGCCCGAAGTGCAAGGCGCCCATCACGGCCCTGCAAAACATCCCGATCGTGAGCTACCTTGTCCTGCGCGGCCGATGCGCCGGGTGCGGCACGGCGATTCCCTGGCGCTATCCGTTCGTCGAGGCGCTCACCGGCGTCATGAGCGCCGCCGTCGCCTGGAAGCTCGGGTTCGGCTGGCCGCTGGTCGCGGGCCTCCTGCTCACCTGGTTCCTGGTCGCCCTCACGTTCATCGATGTGGACACGCAGCTGCTGCCGGACAACCTCACGCTGCCGCTTCTGTGGCTCGGACTGCTTGCGAGTCTCTGGGGCCCGGCCGCGAGCGGTGGGCCCATCCCGGTGGATCTGCGCAGCAGCGTCATCGGGGCCATTTCGGGATACCTGAGCCTCTGGCTCGTCTTCCACATCTTCAAGCTCCTCACCGGCAAGGAAGGCATGGGGTATGGAGACTTCAAGCTGTTCGCCGCCCTCGGCGCGTGGCTCGGCTGGCAGATGCTGCTGCCGATCATCCTCATCGCGGCCGCAGTTGGCGCGGTCTCCGGGATCGTCATTCTCTGGCTGCAGAAGCGCGGCACGGCTACGCCGATCGCCTTCGGCCCGTTCCTGGCGGCCGCCGGGTGGCTGATGCTGCTGTTCGGGCAGGAGCTCGTGACGCGCTACCTCGGCCTTTTCACCCCGCACCCCTGAGGCCCGCGCCGCAATGAGCACGCGCCCTTACCGGGTCGGCCTCACCGGCGGCATCGCAAGCGGCAAGTCGACGGTGGCGAAGCTGTTCGAGGCGCTGGGCGTCCCCGTGATCGATACCGACGCGCTGGCGCGCGAAGTCGTGGCGCCGGGCCAGCCGCTGCTCGGCCAGATCGCGCGGAAATTCGGCCCGCAGGTGCTGCTGCCCGATGGAGGGCTCGACCGGGCCGCGATGCGGTCCATCGTGTTCTCCAACCCGGCGGCGCGCGCGGAGCTCGAAGAGCTCACGCATCCGGCCATCCGCGCGCTCCTCGAGCAACGATCTGCGGCAGCGGGCGGCGACTATCAGATCCTCGAGATCCCGCTTCTCGTCGAATCATCCGGCCGCACCCGCGTGGACCGAGTGCTGGTGGTGGACTCCGCGGAGGAGCTGCGAATCCGGCGCTTGCAGGCACGGGATGGCTCGACTCTCGAGCAGGCCCGGGAAATCCTGAACGCGCAGGCTTCCCGCGAGAAGCGGCTGGCCCACGCGGACGACGTCATCGTGAACGACGGCGACCTGCGCACGCTGCGTGACCAGGTGGCTGCGCTCCACATGCAGTATCAAAAGCTCGCCCGCCAAGCCCCGACTTGAGCTTTTAGAACGCTTCCGGCGTTTACGCGCGCCGCATTCGTCGCGCAGAATAGGGCGATGGCCGCTGAGGAACTCCGGGAGCACACTCCCGCACCCGAACACGAGACGCTGGTATTCGAGCAGCCGCTCAGCGAGCGGATGCGTACGTTCCTGCGCCTGGATTTCCTGTACTCACAGGCGCTCTACCACAACGAGGTGGCGAGCCAGTGGGGCAGCCGCGCGGCGATGTCGAGCCTGCTCGACGTGCTCGCCATCAGCACGCGGGGCGACATCCGGTCCGACGTGCTGAAGGAGCTGGAGCGTCAGATCACCACGCTCACGGAATTCCAGTCACGCCCTGGTGTGGATGCAGGGCGCCTGAAGAGTGTGCTGGCCAACCTCGTGCGGCTGCGCGCGGAGCTGATGAATGCCGGCTCCGCGTTCCTGCAGCCGCTGCGGGATTCGGAATTCCTGAGCGCGATCAAGCATCGCAGCGCCATTCCCGGTGGCACGTGCGAGTTCGACCTGCCGGACTACTTCTACTGGCTGAGCCAGTCCGCGGAAGCTCGCGTTCAGACGTTCAACGAGTGGCTGGGCATGCTGCGGCCCCTGTGCGATGCCATCGCCGAGCTGATCTGGCTCACCCGGCAGAACGGTCGGGCACGCCAGGAGATGGCCAAGGCCGGTTTGTTCCACATCACGTTCGAGCGGGACAACCCCATTCAGCTGCTGCGTATTTCACTGCCCAAGTCGACCGGCATCTACCCGGAGATCAGCGGGAGCCACTACCGGTGCAGCATGCGCTTCCTCACCTGGAACGGCCTCGCGACCCGCCCCACGCAGAGCGAGCAGGACGTTCCCTTCATCCTGAGCTGCTGCACCTGAGGGCGCAGCCCACACACGGTGATCGAGCGTGAGCCCTGCACGCGTCAAATGCCCCACCTGCGGCCGCGAGATCGAGTGGTCCGACAAGGCGCCCTTTCGGCCGTTCTGCAGCGAGCGCTGCCGGCTCATCGACCTCGGGGCGTGGATTTCCGAGCAGCGCGCCATTCCCGGCGACACCACACCCCCGAACCCGGACTCACCACCGCCCGACGACGAGCGGTAGCGCGCCCTAGCTGGTGGGCGGAGCGGCCGGCACGGGCATGCCCAGCGCGTCGGCAACGAACGACCACTGGTCCGCGAAGTCTTCGATCTGCATCCAGATGGGCTTGCCGGCACCGTGCCCGGCGCGCGTTTCGACCCGGATGAGAATCGGGTTCGTGCAGTTGGGCACCTGCTTCTGCGCCTCCTGCAATGCGGCGGCGAACTTGAAGCTGTGCCAGGGCACGACGCGATCGTCGTGGTCGGCGGTGGTGATGAGCGTGGGCGGGTAGCAGACGCCGGGCTTCACGTTGTGCACCGGCGAGTAGGCGAACTGCGCCTTGAAGTCCTCCGCGTTCTCGCTCAGGCCGTAGTCGGTCGACCACTGGCGCGCATTCGCACTCGCCGTGTGGTAGCGGAGCATGTCCAGCACACCCACGGCGGGCAGCGCGGCGCCGAACAGGTCCGGCCGCTGCAGCATCACCGCGCCCACCAGCAGACCGCCGTTGCTGCGGCCATGAATGGCGAGCCGCTTCGGCGTCGTGTACTTCCCGCTGATGAGAAACTCCGCCGCGGCGATGAAGTCGTCGAACACGTTCTGCTTCTGGCTGCGCGTGCCCGCGATGTGCCACGCCTCCCCATACTCACCGCCGCCGCGCAGATTCGCTTCAGCGAACACGCCCCCCATGTCGAGCCACGCAAGGACCTGCGCGCGGAACGTGGGCGTCGCCGATGCATTGAACCCGCCGTAGCCGTAGAGGAGAGTGGGCTGGTTGCCGTCCTTCTGCATGTCCCGCCGATGCGTGATGAACATCGGCACACGCGTGCCGTCCTTGCTGTTGTAGAAGACCTGCTCCGTGACATACACGTCCGTGTTCGCGGGAATGCGGGGCGTGCGCCAGGCCGTGGCGGTGTTCGCGGCCGGCTCGTAACGATAGATGGCGGTCGGCGTCACGTAATCGGTGTAGGAGAAGAACGTCTCCCGGTCAGCCGATTCGCCGCTGAAGCCCGCCACCGAGCCGAGGCCGGGAATCGGCAGGTCCCCGACGGCCTTGCCGTCCGTCTCGAACAGGCGGCCGAATGCGTGCGCGTCCCGCACGTAGTTGACGATGAGGCGGCCGCCCACGAGGCTCGCTCCGGTGATGGCCATTTCGGCCTCCGGGACTACCGCGCGCCACGCAGAGGGGGCCGGACGACGCGGGTTCACCGCGATGATGCGGCCGCGCTGCGCGTCGTTCGTGGTGTGGAAATACAGCTCGTCACCCTTCACGCCCAGGTAGTTGTACTGCGCGTCCCACTTCCCGAAGAGCTCCGCGGGAGCCGCGGCGGGCCTGCGAAGATCCAGGAGATCCACGCCGTTCACGAGATTGCCGTCGTAGAGCGTGACCACGAGGTAGCGGCCGTCTTCCGTCACGTGGGCCTGGGGCACACGCGTGGGATGATCCTTCACCCGGTAGACGAGGCGGTCGCGCTCCTGAGGCTCGCCAAGCTTGTGGAAGTAGACATCGGGACGGCCGGCATCATCACCCCTGCCGTCGGCGCGGGCCGGATAGAGGCTGTAGTACACGCCCGACCCATCCCGCGCCCAGGAGACCCCCCAGAACTTGGTCCGGCGCAGGGTGTCCTCGAGATCCTGGCCATCTGCGACGCGCCGGAACTTCCAGATCTGCCAATCCGTGCCGCCGTCCGACAACGCGTACGCAACCACGCGGCCTTCGGGCGCCGGGGTGAATTCCGCGAGGGAAATGGTGGCATCTTCGCTTGCCGTGTTCGGGTCGAAGAACGGCTTGCCGTTCGAGCCGAGGCTGTCCGACACGTACAGGACGTTCTGGTTCTGGGTGCCGTCGTTGCGCGTAAAGAAGTAATTCGGGCCGGCCTTCTGTGCGATGCCGAAGCGCTCGTAGTTCCAGAGCGCGGTCAGGCGCTGCTTCACCCACGAGCGGGCCGGCAGCGCTTCGAGCCGCGGCTGTGACAGCTGGTTCTCGGCGGTGACCCAGGCGCGCGTCTGCTCGGAATCCAGCGACTCGAGCCAGCGATACGGGTCCGCGACCTGCATGCCGTGGTAGGTGTCGACCACATCCCCACGCGCCGCGTCCGGGTACGCCGGCGCCACGGCGGCTGGCGCGGCCGAGCCCGCACCGTCATTGCCGCTTCCGGAGCATGCGGCCAGCAGAGCGCCCACGCAGACCGGCAGAAGAAGTCGCAGGTAGCCCGGATTCCTTTTCATGCCTACACTCGCGCGAATTTCACAAGGTGGCGCAGTCTACCAAAGCCCCCCACTCGCATGACCAGACTCATCGCACGCTGCATTCCCCTCGTCCTGCTAGGCTTGGCGTGTGGGAGCGCACTCGCAGATATGCTGACGATCGAACGCATCTTCGCCGCACCGGACCTCTCCGGCGCCAGCCTGCGCTCGCCGCAGATCTCTCCTGACGGCCGCTACGTCGCCTACCTTCGCGGGGGTGATCTAAATAAAGACAGGCTGGATCTGTGGGCGTACGACATCGCCGCGAAGAAACACACGCTGCTCGTGGAAGCCGAGCGGCTCGTTCCCCAGGAACGTGCGCTCTCCGCGGAGGAAGAGCAGCGCCGCGAGCGCCAGCGAACGTCATCGCTGTCCGGCATCGTGGAGTACGAGTTCTCGCCGGATTCGCGCTCCATGCTCCTGCCGCTCGGCGGCGATCTCTACGTCTACGATCTGCGCGCGAAGCCGGATGCGGCCGTCCGCCAGATCACTCGCTCCGACAGCTTCGAGACCGACGCGCATTTCTCCCCGCGCGGCCGCTACGTCAGCTTCATCCGCGACCAGAATCTCATCATCTACGATCTCTCGACCGGTGCGGAGCGCGAGATCACCGCCGACGGTGCCGGGCTCGTCAGCTACGGCACCGCAGAGTTCATCGCCCAGGAAGAGATGGGCCGCAGCACCGGCTACTGGTGGTCGCCGGACGAGAAGCGCATCGCCTTCACGCGCGTGGATGAATCCCCGGTCGCCGAAGTGGAGCGCTTCGAGATCTACGCGGACGATGTGAAGGTCGTGAAGCAGCGCTATCCGGCAGCTGGTGCGAAGAACGCTCTCGTGCAGCTCTTCGTCTCCGATGTAAATGAGCAGAGCTCACCCATCGTGCAGATGGACCTGGGCCGCGACACGGACATCTACCTCGCGCGGGTCAACTGGTTTCCGGACGGCAAGTCGCTCGCCGTGCAGCGTCAGAGCCGCAACCAGCAGACCCTCACACTGCTCGGGGTGGATGCCGCCTCCGGCAGGTCCCGCGAGTTGCTGACGGAGAGCAGCGACACCTGGGTCGACATCAACGACGAGCTGACGCTGCTCGATCGATCGCGCGAGCTCATCTGGGCCTCCAGGCGCACCGGGCACACGCATCTCTATCTTTACGACTTCGACGGCAAGCTCGTCCGTCCGCTGACCCACGGCGAGTGGGACGTGGTCGGCGAAGGCCAGGACCGCGCCATTCGCGCGGTGGACGAGCGCGAGGGGCGCGTCTACTTCCTGGCGAACGCGGAGACGCCCATCGAGCGCCACCTGTACTCGGTTTCGCTGAAGCAAGGCGCGGGCTCCCTGAAGCGCATCACGCAGGCGGCGGGCTGGCACGGCATCACCATGTCCCGCGACGCGAAGGTGTTCCTCGACACGTATTCGACGCCGGACCGTCCGCCGTCCGTCACGTTGCGCTCCACGTCCGGCGATCCGCTCACGGTGCTCGTCGCGAACGAGCTGACGCCAGATCACCCTTACACGCCGTTCGAGCCGGATCACGTGGCCACCGAGTTCGGCACGCTGAAGTCCCGCGACGGGCAGACGCTCCACTATCAGCTCCTGAAGCCGCGGCATTTCGAAGCGGGCAGGCGTTACCCCGTCATCGTCGATGTGTACGGCGGCCCTGGCGTGCAGAGGGTGCGCCGCGCCTGGGGCGGGTATCCGCGCAGCAACGAAGGCTTCTTCCGCCAGCACCTCGCGCAGCGAGGCTATGTCGTCTTCACGCTGGACAATCGGGGCAGCGGCCTGCGCGGCACGCAGTTCGAAACGGCGCTATACAAGCGGATGGGCTCGGTGGAAGTGGAGGACCAGGTCACCGGCGTCGCGTTCCTCAAGTCCCTGCCCTACGTCGACCCGACGCGGATCGGCGTCTTTGGCTGGAGCTACGGCGGCTACATGGCGCTCATGTGCATGATGCAGGCGCCCACGGAGTTTGCGGCTGGCGTCTCCGGCGCTCCGGTCACGGACTGGCGCCTGTACGACACGCACTACACGGAGCGCTTCATGAGCACTCCGCAAGAGAACGCGGCCGGTTACAAGGCAGGCGACGTGCTCACGTATGCCGGGCAGCTGCGCGGGCCGTTGCTGGTGATTCACGGCATGGCGGACGACAACGTGCTGTTCACCAACAGCACCGCGCTCTTCAAACGTCTGCAGGATCTCAACAAGCCCTTCGAGATGATGACATACCCCGGCAGCAAGCACGGCATGCTCCGGCACGCGTCAACGGGGCCTCACGCCTACGAAACCATCGTCAGGTTCTTCGATTCGCACCTGAAGAACCGCACGGAAGGCACGCGCTGACAGGCGGCGCGCGTCAGGCGTTGAACGGCAGCTTCAACCCCGGGCGCGGCCACCGGCACTTCAGAAGACGGCCGGTGCTGGCGCAGGTGATCCACGCGTCTCGCATGTCGGGGCCGCCGAAGCAGAGATTGGTCGTGATGGGGTCCGGTGTCGGAAAGTGCTCGCACGCGCCGGAAGGCTCGAACACCGTGATGCCGCCGTTCCAGAGCGTACCCACGCAGATTCGCCCGTCCGCCTCGAGCGCCATGCTGTCGAGCCACTGAAAGCCCGGCAGAGTGCAGACCACACGCCCCGGTGCCATCGAGGTCTGCGGCACCATGACGCCCGGCGAGGGAATCTCGAGCTCGTAGAGACGGCCGAGCATGCAGTCGGCCATGTAGAGCTTCGTTTCGTCAGGCGAGAGCCCGATGCCATTGGGCGAAGGAATGCCGCTGCGCCAGCGGATGATCTTTGAGCCATCCGGCCGCGCGTAGTACACGGCGCCGAGTCGGCGGTTCTCGCCGTCAAAATAACCGAGCGTCGTGAACCAGAAGCCGCCGGTGCTATCGAAAACCAGGTCGTTCGGGCTGTTCAGCGGCTTGCCGTCGCAGGAGTCGTAAAGCGTGGTGAACCGGCCGGTCCGCAGATCCACCCGCTGAATGTGGCCGCTGACGTAAGGCGTCTCGGGCGGGCCGCCGGGCAGGTGAAGCTCCCCTTCCTGCCACGACCACGCGCCACCGTTGTTGCACACGTAGACCGCCCCATCCGGCCCGATGGCGGCGCCGTTCGGGCCGCCGCCAAGCTCCGCGATCGTTTCGCGCTTGCCCTGCGGCGTCACGCGAGTCAGCGTCCCGCGGCGGATTTCCACCAGCACGACAGACCCATCCGCCATCGCGACGGGACCTTCCGGAAACTGCAGGCCTTCGGCCACCTGTTCGAACTGCAACGTCGGCATGTCTGGCTTCCCCCTCGGCGGCAATTGAACGATCGGCGGCTTTCCACTGCCACCACTACGAGAGCGCAAGGCCATCAACCGGACGCGAGGCGGGCGATCCGCACGGCGTCGGGATTTCATGCGCGTGAACGTATGGATTCAGCCGCCGTGCGTCGGGGCGAGCTCAGAGCGTCTTGGCGCTGCTCACACCGGAGCGACGACGGAAGCTCATGAGCAGCTCGCGCGGCACGGCGCCTGTGAGCGCGAGAAGCGCGAGATATAGTCCCCCACCCGCCGCGGCCGCCAGCAGCCACGGAACATGGAGTCTCGCGAGCAGCCAGATTCCGCCCGCCGCGGTGACACCGGCGAGCATCGTCTTCGCAAAGCTCGACAATCTCGGCAATGGCTGGCCGGCACGCCGCAGCCCCCACAGCATGAAGACCAGCACGCTCACTTCGGCGATGGCCGTGCCCGTCGCGGCGCCCACGAGGGAGAACCTTGGAATCAGCGTGAAATACGCGACCAGCGCGATCGCGCACGACAGCGCATCCGCAAGCAGCACCGAACGCGGGCGATCGAGCGCGATGAGCGAGAATCGCAACACGATGGATAGCGCAACGAACAGCGTTGCGAACGAGAGGATGACGAGCGCCAGCGCGCCCGCCGCGAACTCCGGGCCCGAGATGAATGCCAGAATCTGCGGTGCAAACACGGCCAGGGCAAGAATGACGCCCACGCCGTACATCAGCATCGCGTCCAGCGAGCGGCTGAGCAGGCGCCCGAACTCCACGTTCCCTTTGGCGCTCTCGTGCACTTCACCAACGGAGGCAGTCGCGTGCGCGGAGGCAGCATCATCTGCTGCGGCCGCAGATGCGAAAGCGGGCCCGATGACCGCGGGCGCGGCTGGAGAAGAGAATGCTTTGGCTGCTGCCGCGGTCATCAGCGGCATCATCAAGCCCGCGAACATGTAGGGCAGCGAGGTGGCGAGCTCGAACATCTTCGTGGGCACGCCATACAGCCCCACGTCCGCTGCCGGTTTCAACAAGGACAGCAGCAGTGTGTCTCCACGCAGCATCGCCATGCTGAGAATGTGGGACCCGGCGATGGGCAGGCCCGCAACGAAGTACTGATGCCACAGGGCCGGCTCGAAACGCAGGCGGAAGGGCACGAGCTTGTGTGCCAGCGTCCATGAAATGCTGATGGTGGCCAGTGCGCCGAGCAGCGTCGCGCTCAGCATCGGCAGCACGCCCACATCCAGCCGGGACAGGCCCCACACACCGAGCAGGGTGACCACCGCGCCGCCCGCCTCCGCGAGCGCACTGCCCGCCTGTTTCGTCACGAGCTGGAAGACGGCCACGAGGAACTCGCTGCCCTGGATGGCCGTGTAAATCAGGGCACCGAGGAAGATGCCCTGTTTCACTACGTTGTCGTATGGCAGCAGCAGGGCCAACCCGCTCGCGGCCAGCAGCACCGCTGCGGTGCTCACGAGGCGCAGCAGCAACGCGTTGCCGATGACACGGGAGGCATCCGCGCCCGGACGCGACATTTCACGAAGCCCGACGAGATAGATGCCCAGGTCCGCAACGACGCTCGCGAACGCAGCGTAGGTGAGAACGGTGCGGTAGTACCCGAATTCCTGCGGCCCGAGCTGCCGCGTCAGGACCATGATCGTGAGCAGCCCGGCGACAGCCGTTGCTGCCTTGCCAGCGACGACCGCCGCCATGCTCGTCATCAGCGCACGGCTCTTGCTCATCCGCTCATCTCGGCCAGACCCCTGGAAGACCCCGGACCTACGGGAACGAAGCTTGCTTGAACGTCCCCCGCAGCCGGTTCCGGCCGGGCTGCCACAGAACTTCCGCATCGAGCGGAGCACACGATCCGGAGCATGACATGAAAGTCGGCATTCTCGCTGGCGGGGTGGGGTCGCGACTCTCCGAAGAGACCTCCGTGAAGCCCAAACCGATGGTGGAGATCGGCGGTCGCCCGATTCTCTGGCACATCATGATGTACTACGCGGCGCACGGCTTTGACGAGTTCGTGATCGCGCTCGGCTACAAGGGCGAGCAGATCAAGCGCTACATGGCGGACTATTGCTCGCTCGCCCCCGACCTGCGCGTCTCGCTGGCGCAAGGTCACGTCACGCCGCACAACGGCCATTCGCAGCGCTGGACCGTGGACCTCATCGACACGGGCCAGAAGACGAACACGGGCGGCCGCATCAAGCGCCTCGCGCCGTATCTCGGCGATGGCACGTTCATGATGACGTGGGGTGATGGCGTCTCCACGGTCGACCTCAAGAAGCTGCTCGCCTTCCATCGCAGTCACGGCAAGCTCGCGACCGTGACGGCCGTGCGGCCGCCATCGCGCTTCGGCAGGCTCGAGATCGAAGGCAACCGCGTCACCCGTTTCGACGAGAAGCCACTGAGCGGCGAAGCGTGGATCAACGGGGCCTTCTTCGTCCTCGAGCCGCAGGTGTTCCAGTACATCGATGACGACTCCACGCTGTTCGAGCGCGAGCCCCTCGAGGGCCTGGCGCACGACGGCGAGCTCATGGCGTACCAGCACGAAGGCTTCTGGCAGTGCATGGATACGATCCGCGACAAGGTGAAACTCGAAGCACTGTGGGACAGCGGCGACGCTCCCTGGAAGGTCTGGCGATGAAGAAGCTGAAGGTGCTGCTCACCGGGCACGACGGGTACATCGGTCACATCCTCGCCCCCATGCTGATGGAGCGCGGTCACGACGTGACGGGGCTCGACACGTTTCTCTACGACGGCTGCGGCTTCCCGACCGAAGAACCTCCGATGCGCGTCATCCGGAAGGACATCCGCGACGTGAGCTCGGATGAGCTGCGCGAGCTCGACGCCGTGCTGCACCTGGCAGGCATTTCGAATGATCCGCTCGGCGACCTGGCGCCCCAGACCACGTATTCGATCAACCACGAAGCCTCCGTGAGGCTCGCGCGCCTCGCGAAGCAGGCGGGTGTATCGAGGTTCGTGTTCTCTTCTTCATGCAGCAACTACGGTGCGGCGGATGACAACTACCTGGACGAGGAAGCCGGGTTCAACCCGGTGACCCCCTATGCGGAGAGCAAGGTCTGGACCGAACAGGACGTCGCGCCGCTCGCGAGTGAGGATTTCAGCCCCACCTTCCTCCGAAGCGCCACCGCCTACGGCGTGTCGCCGCGCCTGCGAGGTGACCTCGTGGTCAACAATCTCGTGGGTCATGCGGTGACCACGGGCCAGGTGCTGATCAAGAGTGACGGCATGCCCTGGCGGCCCCTCGTGCATATCGAGGACATCTCGCGCGCCTTCGTGGCCGTGCTCGAGGCGCCGCGTGAAGATGTTCACAACCAGGCGTTCAACGTCGGCCGCACCTCCGAGAACTATCGAGTGCGCGACGTGGCGCGAATGGTCGCCGAAACGGTTCCGGGTTCCGAAGTGACATACGCTCCCGGCGCCAGCCCGGACACGCGGAATTACCGTGTGAACTGCTTCAAGCTGCCCACGCGAGTGCCCGGCTTCAAGCCGCAGTGGACCGTCCGGCGCGGCATCGAAGAGGTGTACGACGCTTGCGTGCGCCACCAGGTCACGGCAGAGCAGTTCGTGAGCTCGCAGTTCGTCCGCCTCAAGCACATTCGCGAGCTGCAGGCCTCAGGAAAGCTCGACCAGACGCTCACCTGGCGGCAGGGGCAGCCTCGTGCTGCCTGAAGCTGCTCGGGAATCCCACCCGTCGGGAGCGCCTGTGCTGCATCCGGCTCGCTGCCGCACCTGCGGCGGCGAGAATCTTTCCGTCTTCCTGTCGCTGGGCGATCTGCCACTGTCCGATGGCTTCGTTTCCGCCCAGCAGCTCGCGCATGACGACGCGCGCTTCCCACTGGACGTGGCCTTCTGCGGTGACTGCTCGCTCGTGCAGATTCTGGAGACGGTGCCGCCCGAAACGCTGTTCGGCGAGGACTATCCCTACTTCTCGTCGTTCACCCAGACGCTGCTCGATCACTCCGCCGCAAACGTGGCCGCGCGCATCGCGGAGCGCAGGCTCGGCCAGCAGAGCCTCGTAGTCGAGCTGGCGAGCAATGACGGATACCTCCTGCAGTACTACGCCGCCAAGGGCATCCCCGTGCTCGGCATCGACCCGGCTCCCGGGCCCGTCGCTGCGGCACGTGCGAAAGGCATCAATACGCGCCTGGCATTCTTCGGCCGGGAGCTCGCCTCCGAGCTCGTCGCCGAAGGCAGGCGCGCCGATGTCATCCACGCGAACAACGTGCTGGCGCACGTGGCCGATACGAACGGCTTCGTCGCGGGCATCGCGACGTTGCTGGCGGACGATGGCGTGGCTGTCATCGAAGTGCCGTACGTGCGCCACCTCATCGACCACGGCGAGTTCGACACGATCTACCACGAGCACCTCTGCTACTTCTCCGTCACGTCCCTCGACCGCCTGTTCCGCAGTCACGGATTGTTTCTCGAGTCCGTCGAGCTGCTCGAGATCCACGGCGGCTCGCTGCGACTCTTCGTGGGGAAGAAAGATGCGCCGGATGCCAGCGTCACCCGGTTCCTGGCGAAGGAGCGCCACGACGGTGTGAGCAGGCTTGCCTACTACTCGAGCTTCTCGAGCCGCGTCCGCTCCATTCGGGCGGATCTTGCGAGGATGCTCGGGGAGCTGAAGCGCGGAGGCGCCCGCATCGTCGGTTACGGTGCGGCGGCCAAGGGCACCATCATGCTGAACTACGTCGGCATCGGGCCGGACACGCTCGATTTCGTCGTCGACCGCAACACGCACAAACAGGGGCGGTACGTCCCCGGCGTGCGCCTGCCGATCGAGCCGCCGGAGCGGATCCTCGAGACGCAGCCCGACTACGTCCTCATCCTGCCATGGAATTTCAAGGACGAGATCATGGCTCAACAGGCGGAGTTTCGCCGTCGCGGCGGCCGCTTCATCGTGCCGGTGCCGCAGCCGGCCATCCTCTGAAAGGCTCGCCGTGCACATCTATCGCTGTCAGGCATGCGGTTCCGCGGAGCTCGAAACTTTCTACGAGGCGCGCGGCATTCCCGCCCACAGCTGCCTCATGATGCCGAGCCGCGAGAAGGCGCTCGCCTTCCCGCGAGGCGACCTGAAGCTCGTTTTCTGCCGCGCCTGCGGGTTCATCGGCAACGTGCTGTTCGACGTCGCGCTCAATCGATACAGCGCGGACTATGAGGAGACCCAGAGTTTCTCGCCACGCTTCCAGCGGTTTCTCAACGAGCTGTGCACCGACCAGACGGCCCGCCACGAGCTCGGACCGGACAAGACCGCCCTCGAGATCGGCTGTGGCAAAGGCGAGTTCCTGGTGGCGCTGTGTGAGCGCAGCGGATGCCGCGGGATCGGTTTCGATCCGGGCTACCGGCCGGAGCGCACGACGAGCCCCGCGGCAGACCGCCTCGAGTTCGTTCGCGATCTCTATGGTCCGGGCTACTCCCGCGTTGCGGCGGACTACATCGCCTGCCGCCACACGCTCGAACACATCGGCCCGGTGCGGGAGTTCATGCGTCTCGTGCGCCGGACCATCGGCGACCGGCCGGGTGTGTCGGTCTTCTTCGAGCTGCCGGACATGGAACGGATGCTGGAAGAAGGCGCGTTCTGGGACATCTACTACGAGCACTGCACGTACTTCACGCGCGGCTCGCTCGCGCGCCTCTTCCGCTCGACCGGCTTCGAGGTGACCTCCCTTCGCAAGGCCTACGACAACCAGTATCTGCTGCTCGACGCACGCCCCGCGCCCGGCCCCACAACCGCCACGCTGCGCGAAGAAGACGACCTCGCGCACACCGCGACACTCGTGAAGCAGTTCAGGGAACGCGTCGAGGCGCGCGTGAACGAGCTGCGCGTCTCGGCCCGGCGGTGGCGCGCCCAGGGCTGCCGGCTCGTCATCTGGGGCTCGGGCTCCAAATGTGTCTCGCTCATTTCGAAGCTCGGCGCGGATGCGGCGCCCGATGCCATCGTCGACGTGAACCCGCACAAGCACGGCAAGTTTCTCGCCGGGAGCGGTTACGAGATCCAGGGGCCGGATGCGATGGTCCACATCCGTCCGGAAGTGGTGCTCATCATGAACGCCATCTACACGGACGAGATCCGCTCGGAGCTCGACAAGCGCGGCCTGCATCCCGAGCTCGTGCCGCTCTGACTCTGCGCCAGGGCCTGTTCACACTACGTTTCTCGCTGCGCGGGCGGCAAGAGTCGCGCCTTTTGGCGGCGGAAACTGTGCAGGGTCTCGAAAAAAGCGCCGCAGGCGATTCTTTCCAATGGGCTAGCTAGCGCGATGAATCCGCCGGCGCGACGGACTCCGGGGGCTGCGATCCGAGTGCCGAGTGCCCGCGAGCCGCCGTGACGGTGTCGTAAACACCTTCGATTCGCTCAGCCGCCTGCTCCCAGCTGTAGTTCGCCGTCACGTGCTGACGTGCGGCAAGCCCCAGCTCGCACGCAAGCGAAGGATTCGCGGCCAGGCGCAGGATTGCGCGCGCGAAGGCTTCCACGTCGCCGTTTGGAATCACGAGGCCGGTGCGTTCGTGCTCGATCAGCTTGGCCGAGCCCGCGCTCGAAATGATCGCTTTCGAGGCGGCCATGTAGTTCAGCAGCTTCTGCGGAATGCCGTCACAGCGTGTGCGCGGGATGACGGCCATGGCCGCTCCCGCAAGACGTGCCGGCAGCTCGTCGAAATCGTCGGCCACGACTTCCACGGCATCCCGAATCCCGAGTCGCGCCACCTGGGCGATGCAGGGGTCGAACGGCGAGCTCACCGAGAACACCAGCCGAAGATCGTCGCGTTGACGTCGGGCACGGGCGAACGCCTCGAGGAGCAGCTCCACGTCCTGATAGGGTGCGAGAGTCCCGCTGTAGATGATGCGCACCAGTCCGTCACCCTGTGGCACATCGACGGCGAAGCGCTCCGCCTCCACGCCGTTCGTTACCACCGTGACCCGCTGGGCATCGAGGCGATGATCCTTGATCAGCCGGTTGCGGATGTCCGCGGTGACCGCGATGACGTGATCCGACCGCCGCGGCAGCACGCCGTCGATCCACGATCCCAGCGACTGCACGATCGAGCGGCTCGGCTTCGGGCCGTAGCTCGGCAACTCCGATGCAAGCATGGTGTGCGCGTCATACACGATGGGAACTCGGAAACGCAGTCGCGACGGCAACGCGGTGATCAGCCCCTCCACATGATGAGCATGCACCACGTCGAACGTGCCTCTGGCGAGCACGTGCCACAGCTTCCATGCGAGAGCGGGGTCATACAGCACGAGCTTGCGCAGATTCGGACCGGCGGGCATGCGCCAGTACACCGGCTCCCCGAAGATGCGATGCACCGGAAACTCGAATGCCTGCGCATCGTCCGCGACGTGATACGTGACGAGCTCCACATGGTGACCGCGGCTCCACAACGTTTGCGCCAGCCGTTCGACGCGAAGCGGCGTGCCGCGTCGCGCGGGCATCGGGCACGCTGCGACCATGGCGATGCGGTAGCGAGCGCGCGGCTCGCGGGAACGCAGGGCGACCGGTTGCGCGAAGGACACCACGGCGCTCACCTTCGCCGCTCCGCAACGAAGTGGCCTGGCGCGGCGCCGAACAGTCGGCTCTTGAGCTTCTCTGCCGCGCCCGGCGCGCCGGGTGCCGCAACAGCCAGCACGTCCACCACTGCGCGCGCCGCGTTCCAGTTGCGGAACCACCACTGCGCCAGCACGCCATGGCATCGCAGGCGATCCCGCACGGAAAGTGGCTCGGCGCGCACGAGCTTCACGTACTCCGAATACAGCCGCCACGAGGGAAACGTGACCCTCCCTCGCAGGGACGCATCGTGCCAGGCGAGACGTTCCGTGGAGCTCACCTGCTTGCGCGTGTATCGATTTCCGTGCTCGCGCATTTCCACGAGCGGCTCCTCGATCTGCACGAAGCGCCCGCGCAGCGCCATCTGTGCGAGGAACGCCCGATCCGCGCCGTGAAACGAGCCGTGCAGGAGCGAGCCGTTCATCGCGTCCTTGCGAACGAGGCCGAAGAAATCCACGCAGGAGTGCGATGACAGCACCATCGCGGCGAAACGTGCGGCGGGCGTGTCTGCATCCGCACGACCGAGCCCGCTGTCATAGAACCCAATCTCGGCACCCTGCCCATCGATGTAGCGCACGACCGAGTTGCACAGCACCGCATCCGGCCGGGCCGCGAGCCGGCGGACCGTCTCCTCGAGGTAGCGGGGCAGCAAACGGTCATCGTGTGCCAGCCACTTGAAGTAGCGCCCTCGCGCGGCCCGGTACGCCAGATTGTAATTTGGGGCGGCTCCGAGATTGGCGGGGTTGCGGAAATACCGAATCCGCGAATCGCGCGCCTGCAGCTCGCGGCACAGTTCGGCCGTGCGATCCGTCGAGGCGTTGTCCTGGATGATGAGCTCGAGGTCCTCCAGTGACTGGGCCTGAACGGAGCGGACCGCCTCGGCGAGGAAATTTTCGCCGTTGAAGACCGGCAACCCGATGCTCACGAGGGGCACTTGGGAAGTGCGGAAGGGACGGCGGCTCATTGAACTCCGCTCAATGTTGGTAGACGTTTTCGAGCCGCTCGGCCGCAGCGGTCCAGCCGAATCGGGTTTCGGCAGCTTCCCTTGAAGCACGTCCCATGCCAGCGAGCGTCTGGGGGTCACGCAACAGCGAGATCATCGCCTCGGCCAGCGCGCGCACGTCTCCACGCTCCACGAGCCGGCCGGTGCGCCCTTCCTCCACGATGCCGCACATTCCCCCCGCCCGGCTGGCAATGACGGGCAGGCCGCTGGCCATGGCCTCCGCGAGCGGCAGCCCGAAAGGCTCCTCGCAGAGGGATGGGGCGACGAGCAGCGAGGCTCCCTGGTAGAGCGCGGGCAGCTCCTCGTGCGAGGAGGGGCCGCGGAACTCGACGCGAGCGCGTGTCTGCGGAGACATGCTCGAGCAGATGGCATCAACGTAACCGTGTCGGGCTTCGAGCACCTGCTTGCGTATTCTCTGCAGCAAGCCGCTCCCATAGAACTCGCGTAGCGACGCAACGTGCGGGTCGCTCTCCAGGAGCCGTATCTGGTTGTAGGGCAGCAGTCCGGCGGAACCGATCACCGTCAGGAACGCATCCGGCACCTGCGCCAGCACGGCCTCGAAGGCACGCGCCAGGACATGCACGCCCTTCTCCGGCGACACACGACCGACGAAAAGCACCTGATGTCGCGGTAGGGCCACGACTTGGGCCGCGCCCACCGGGTGGAAGCGCTCCGTATCCACACCGTTGCCGATGGTGTGTATGCGAGCGGCGCGACGCGGAAAGCGCGCCTGGAGGCGGCGCGTCACGAACTCGCTGCACGTCACTACGGCGTCCGCGAGGGCGAGCCGGCGATCGACGATGCGAGGGTCCAGCCGGGTCAGCAACTCATCGTGCGTGTGCAGCACGATGCGCGCCTTTGGAACCGCGCGGCGCATCGCAGGAATGAACTGCGAATACACCTGGATGTGAATCACGTCCGGCGAGTCGCGCGCCAACTGCGCGGCAACAGCAGCGGCGTACTCGTGGAAAAAGGCGCTCCACGCGAAATACGGCGGCGACAGGCCGAGCAGGCCCGTGCCGAGATCCATCACCTTGTGACTGCGCCTGAAAACTCGAGACGTGCGCCGCACACGTACGTTCTCGTTACCGCGTTCCTCTTCCACCTGGCCGCGAGCACGCGGTGCGTGCACGGTGACGTCATGTCGCTGCGCGAGTCTTCTCGCCAGCTCCCAAGTGACGATCGCGACCGATCCGTTCTGCGTCCCCTCCGCCTCGATGGCGTCACGCGGCTGGCTGATGAACGCGATGCGCATGGACTAATTGTTTCAATCCCCACGCGAGTTTTTTGAAAGAACGCGCATGTCGTTTGCCGTCGACCAGCGTGATGTTTCCGACACCCGCAAGCGTGTGCAGCCCATGCGGAAACGGGCCGCGAGGGGCGGGACGCAACACGTTGACGGTCTCCTCCGCGAAGTCCTCGGGGGACAACGTCAAGATGCGGTTCACGGCGACCGCACCACCGTAGGCGAGGGAGCCATCCTGCGCGGGCCGGTAGAGCTGGCCGTCGTGCTCGAAAAGCGGCCCGGCCGAGCGCGCCGACCGCAGGTCGCACTTCACTGGATTGCGGGCGTGGGCATGCCACGGCCCGAACAGATCATCGGCATGAAACACGTTCAGCTTCGCTTCGTCCTGGTCGCGCTGGTCGCCGGTGAACATCCACCAGCGGCCGCCATGGCGATGCAGCGTTGCATCGGCTCCCGCGAAGCTCTGGAGCAAGATCCGGTCCGGAACCCAGCGATCCGGGAAGGGATCGGCCCGGAACAACTGCACTCGACCCGTCGCGGAGGCTTCCGGAAGGCAGTAGATCTCGCCGCCGTGCTGGATCAGGTGCGGGTAGGAGGCATGCACCTGAAGACGCAGCACCTCACGCGGGCCGCTGACGATGCGCTGGTCCCGAACATCCAGCGCGACGATGCGACCCTGGCGGTCCTCGAAATCGTAGGCCTCCGCGAGGATCGTGAGGGTGCCGTCGCGTTCGATCGCACCGGCCGGGTCGGCCAGCGCGCCGTTCACGGGGGCAGGCAGCCATTCGATGGCGTGCGGGTCGAAGGAATCGATGACGTGATGGACGGGCTTGCGAATGACGCCAACCGCCCAGTGCTCTTCGATGGCTTCGCGCGCGATGCGCGCAGCGAGGTTCCTGAGCGTCCTGCCCGCCGCAGGCTGCGGCGGTGCGGAGGCACCCACTTGAATCGACACCCGCGGGCCACGCACACCGTAGTCCGCGTTCCTCACCACCTGGCGCATGGCGCGCGCGGGCCAGGCCCAGATGGTGTCGAACACACGTGCTCGCGTTGCACCCAGGGAATGCGTTACGGACTTCATGACGCCGCATTCGAGCACGGTCGCTGTGCCATCGGCGGCGATGGAGACGAGCCGCACCATCACGCCGCGCCGACCTTCCGCGTGCTCGTGCGAGCAGGGTTCCGTCAGGCGCCCCTCAGGGCCGTAGACGAAGCGCCAGACGCCGAGGCGGGGATAGTGGGTGGTGAGGGGAGCCGGGGCGCCCTCGCCCGGATCGATGAATACGTCCACGGGCTGCGGCAGTTGCGACTCGGGCGTCTCGAAGACTTCGACGCCTGGGAGCTGTCGCAACTGCTCGGCGAGACGGGTCTGCCACCCGGGCTGGTCCGGACGCGACACACGTATCGCAACCCGGATGGCGCTCACGTAAGAGCCCAGAGGAGCGCGCCTCGAGACCTTCTCAGAGGAGCCCTGCGCGCAAATTGGTAGCCGGCAAAAGCCGCGCCTTTTGCCGGCGGCAACGAAGTCGCCGCTCCGAGAAAGCGCCGGGCCGCACAGGCCGCAGGCGACTTTCTTTCCATTCGACCTAAGGGAACTTGATCTTGCCGCCGCCGCCGGCCGGGCCGGGGCCGATGGCGCCGCCGCCCACGTCGGGGACGACGATGCGCGAGGCGGCTTCACGGCGCATCTCGCGGGCTTCGTCGATCGCCTGCTCGAGCGCCACCTTCACGCCGTCCGGGAACTTGTTCACGGCTTCCTCGAGCGTCGTGGCCTCGATGTCGAACACCAGCGGCAGCACGCCCGCCGGGGTCAGAAGCTGTGTCTGGCCCGAGAAGAGCACGGCGCGGCTCGCGTCGGGCGCGCCATCGGTCGTGATGGGCTTCAGGCGGCGGATGGTGCCTGCGCGGCGATCCGTGAAGAGCTCTTCCTGATAGAGACCTGCGGGGTCGAGCTTGACCTCCGGCAGATCGGGCTGCGATGCCATGGTGTGTTTTCCTCGAATCGGGCGGGCATTGTACACACGGGGCCGCGGCGGCCAGCCCACCCTGCCAGGCCGCGCGCATCCCGACCCCTTATGACGGCGCGGGCAGGCGTTGCAAGGCCTCGATGAACGGGAGATCGGCTTCGAGGATGTCCTCGCTGGACAGCCGGGACGGGCTGACCCATTTCAGGCGCTGGCCGTCGAGGCTGCGCGGCTCGCCGGTATAGCTTTCGACGACCCAGAGGGAGAGCTCCACGCGGCGATCGTCATAGCTGTGATGAAGCGTCATGAGGTGACGGGCCCCCGCCACCTCCACGCCCAGCTCCTCGCGCAGCTCGCGGACGAGAGCGGCATGCTCCGTCTCACCGGTGGCGAGCTTGCCGCCGGGGAATTCCCACCGGCCCGCCATGTGTTTGCCGGGCGGCCGGTCCGCGATGAGGACGCGGCCCCGGGCGTCGTAGAGCGCCGCCGCCACGACCCGGATCACCGGCAGGACGGTGGCGCCCATGATTGCGCTGCCGATGCGGTGTGTTACTCGACGCTCGACAGAGCGCCGTGGCAATGCTTGAACTTCTTGCCCGAGCCGCACGGGCACGGCTCGTTCCGGCCCACCTTGCGCTCGCTGCGCACGAAGGTGCCCTGGCTCTCCGGCGGCAGCGGCGGCAGCCCGGGGGCGGCCGGCCGCACGCCCACTGCGCGCTGCGCTTCGTCGCCTGCGGGTGCGTCGCCTTCAGCGGCCTCCGCGGTGAGCAGGGAGCCCATCTCCGCATGCTGCGCCTGAAGCGCGCGCATGAGTCGCTCGCGCCGCTCCTCCTCCTCACGATCCACTTCTTCCTGCGTGCGCACTTCGATCTTCGAGAGCATCGAGACCGTGTCGAACTTCACGCGATCGAGCATGGCGGCGAAGAGCTCGAAGGCTTCGCGCTTGTACTCGAAGCGATAGTCCTTCTGCGCATAGCCGCGCAGGTGGATGCCCTGGCGGAGGTAATCCATCGCGGCCAGGTGATCGCGCCAGTGCTGGTCGAGCATGCGGAGCATCACGTCCTTCTCGACGTGACGCATGATGGGGGCGCCGACCCGCGCAACCTTCGTCTCGTAGATCTGGTTCACCGCGTCGATGACGCGCTGGCGCACCGCCTGCTCGTCCAGCCCTTCGGGGCGCTCTGCCGCCTGGGCCACTTCCGGGCCCACCAGGGCCTTGACGTCGATGCGCGCGTTGAAGTCCTTCGCGAGCGCCTGAGCGAGCGCGTCGAGATCCCAGTCTTCCGGCGAAGCGGTCTTGGGCAGATGCTGGTCGAGCAGCGTGTTCAGCGCTTCTTCGCGGATACCGGCGATCGCGGCCGAAAGATCTTCGGTCCCCATGATCTCGGTGCGCTGCTGGTACACGACCTTGCGCTGGTCGTTCGCGACGTCGTCGAACAGCAGCAGCTGCTTGCGGATATCGAAGTTGTGGCTCTCGACCTTGCGCTGCGCCTTCTCGATCTGGCGCGTGAGCATGCCGCTCTCGATGACCTCGCCTTCCTTCATGCCTGCCATCTGCAGCAGGCGCTTGGTGCGCAGCGGGTCCCCGAAGATGCGCATCAGGTTGTCTTCCATCGCGAGATAGAAGCGGCTCGAGCCGGGGTCGCCCTGGCGGCCCGAACGGCCGCGCAGCTGGTTGTCGATGCGGCGGGATTCGTGGCGCTCGGTGCCGATGATGTGCAGGCCGCCGGCGGCCACGACTTTTTCGTGGCGCGCCTGCCAGTCCGCGCGCGCGGCGGCGCGGGCCGCTTCATCCGCCGGATCGATGGCGGCGAGCTCTGCGTTCAGGTTGCCGCCGAGCACGATGTCCGTGCCGCGACCGGCCATGTTCGTGGCGATCGTGACGGCAGCCGGGCGCCCGGCCTGGGCGACGATCTGCGCTTCGCGCTCGTGCTGCTTGGCGTTCAGCACCTCGTGCGGGACGCCCTGCTTCTTCAGGAAGTCCGAGAGGTACTCGGACGTCTCGATGGACGTGGTGCCGACCAGCACGGGCTGCTCGCGCGTCACGCAATCACGGATGTCTTCCATGATCGCGTCGAACTTGTCTTTCTGCGTCAGGTAGACGAAGTCCGGCATGTCCTTGCGGATCATCGGCTTGTGCGTGGGGATGACGACCACTTCCAGGCCGTAGATCTGCATGAACTCCGGCGCCTCGGTGTCGGCGGTGCCGGTCATGCCGGAGAGCTTCTTGTAGAGGCGGAAGTAGTTCTGGAACGTGATCGAGGCGACCGTCTGGTTCTCCTCGCGCACGCGCACGCCTTCCTTCGCTTCGACGGCCTGGTGCAGTCCGTCGGACCACCGGCGGCCCACCATCGTGCGACCGGTGAACTCGTCCACGATGATGACTTCACCGTTGCGCACGATGTATTCCACATCGCGCTTGAAGATTGCGTGCGCACGCAGCGCCGCGTTCAGGTGATGCATCAGGCGGATGTTCGCCGCGTCGTAGAGGCTCTCGCCCTCGCGCAGCAGCCCTGCTTCGGCCATGAGCGCCTCGACGTGCTCGTGCCCGGCCTCGGTGATGTGGACCTGCTTGGCCTTCTCGTCGACGGTGAAGTCGCCCGGCCCGTCCTCCGTCACCTGCTTCTTGAGGCGCGGAACGAGCTGGTTGATGCGCAGGTAGAGCTCCGTGCTCTCTTCAGCGGGACCGGAAATGATGAGCGGCGTGCGCGCCTCGTCCACGAGGATCGAGTCGACCTCGTCCACGATCGCGAACGCGAGGCCGCGCTGCACGCGATCCTCCAGCCGGAAGGCGAGGTTGTCGCGCAGGTAGTCGAAGCCGAATTCGTTGTTGGTGCCGTAGGTGATGTCGGCCGCGTAAGCGGCGCGCTTCTCTTCCGAGCTCTGCGAGTTCTTGATGACGCCGACGGTGAGACCGAGGAAACGGAAGATGGGCTCCATCCACTCCGCGTCACGCTGGGCCAGGTATTCGTTCACGGTGACGACGTGCACGCCCTCACCCGTGAGGGCATTCAGGTAGGCCGGCAGCGTGGCCACCAGCGTCTTGCCCTCGCCGGTGCGCATTTCGGCGATCTTGCCCTGGTGGAGGGTCATGCCACCGATGAGCTGCACGTCGAAGTGCCTCATCCTGAGCGTGCGCCGGCCCGCTTCGCGCACGACGGCGAAGGCCTCGGGCAGAAGCTGGTCGAGCGTCTCGCCCTTCTGGTGCCGCGCCCGGAACTCCTCCGTCTTGGCGCGCAGGGCGTCATCGCTCAGGCCTTCGAGCTGTGACTCCAGGCTGTTGGCGGCGCGCACGTCGCGAGCAAACGAACGGACGATCCGGTCATTACGACTGCCGAGGAGGCGCGTGAGGAGTTGCAGCACCGGGGGGCTTCCAGTTTTCCGAAATTTCTAGTCTTGGCAGGTACTTACACGACCGCCAAGCGTTAGCGGGCCGCGTATTGTACGCAATAGACGCGGGCTCGCGGTATTGGTTCGCGAGCGTTCGCTCGCGTAACCGTCGCGCCTATGTGGGGCGGGGCATTCTCCAAAGCAAGAGCTCGCATCTGCAGCGATGCGCCGAAACGACGGCGGGGTCGCAAGCCCTGGCGGGAAGGGTTGTGGAAGCGCCGGAGCGGCGGCGCCCGAGCTTTCAGCGGCCGACTTCGGCCGAGCCGCCGGCGCGCGTACCCGACTTCACGATCGAGCTGCTGCCGGACTTGCCGAGAAATGACGCAGGATTGATCTGGCGGCCGTTCTTCAGCACCTCGAAGTGGACGTGCGGGCCGGTGGAACGGCCCGTAGACCCCATGAGCGCCACGGCTTCGCCACGGGTCACGGTCTGGCCCACCGAGACGATGGCACGCTGGTTGTGCCCGTAGCGTGTGACATAACCATTGCCGTGGTTGATCTCGACGAGCGACCCGTACCCGGACCGGGCGCCGGCCCACGTGACGACCCCGGCAGCGACCGCGACGACTTCCGAGCCCGCGGCGCCCGCGAAATCGATGCCGCGGTGGAAGGCCTCATGGCCCGTGAACGGGTCCTGCCGGTCGCCGAAATAGGAGGAGATGAAGCCCCCCCTGGTGGGGCGGCCTTCGGGCCGGATCTGCTGGTTCAGGTCGCGGGCGAGGATGACGTTCTCAAGGGCGGCGAGCTGCGCGTCCCGCAGGTCGACCTTGCGCTCGAGGCTCTCGAGCATGTTCGTGAGATCGGGGATTTCGGCGCTCACGCCGTCGTCGGTTTCGGGACCGCCGGTGGGCGGCTCGCTATCGAAGTCGAATTCGCGGGGATCGATGTTCGCCATGTCGGTGAGGCGCTTGCCGAGCGCGTCCAGCCGGATGACGTGCGCATTCACCTGGCCGAGGCGCATGGCCATGGCATCCACACGTTCCTGCAGCTGGGAGCGCAGCTCCGCGATCTGGCGGCGCTGGTCACCGAGCACCTGGGACCACTGGGCCGAATCCCCCTGCCCGAGCAGGGCGCCACTTCGCTGCCCGAGCTTCATTCCGAGCGCGAACGCGGTACCGAGAATGCCGAGCACCAGCACGCCCACGACGCCGAGCGTCACGGGGTGTGCGAGATTCAGCTGGCGCGCCCGCCCTTCACGCTGCGAAAACAAGATCAGGTTCATGCCGCCCACTCCGGTAGCAATCCCGAATGAGTCGCCTGGGCCAGCAGATGAGAAAGAGCCGGGCGTTGTTCGCCCTGTTCTGTTTCAAATACCTTGCGCCCTGCTGGCAACCCCGCTGTCATAGCTTCATCCGCCTTAGACCGGTGGCTTTGCGCCCCCGCCTTTCGACGGGTTTGCCTCGATCAGCGCGTTGCAATATGCCCAAGATGGCCAAACGACACAACCCCGACCGCTCCCGTTTGCGAGACAGTTCTGTTCGCAGTTCCCGCACCGTGGAATCTGTCAAAGCACTTCTGAGCCGCTCGTCACATTCAGCCCTGGGGCGCGTCGCAGGGCAGAGACGTGCGCAGGTGAGCTGGCGCGAATGGCTGAAAAACAACCTTCCGGAGGCCCTCGACGCGCACGTGAGTGGCGTCGTGGAGCGTGACGACACGCTCACTATTTTCGCGGATTCCTCTGCATGGTCCGCGCGCCTGCGTTATCTCGTCACGGAGCTCGAACCCGCCGTACGCGGCGCGAGCGCAACGGTGAAATACATTGTGATAAAGGTAATGCCGCGGCGTTGAGCGGGCGGGTTGCTGTCTGGAGAGAACATCCCGTCGCGGCTGACGCACGTCTGCACGCGTGCGTTCTGGTCGTACGAAATTTTTTTGTGTGCGACGAAGAAATCTTTCCGTCACTGCGGAGAGGACTGCAGCACACGCGCGCGTGACATCGCGCGCGATCGGCGGGCTGCTGCGATCCGCAACCCTGCGGATGCGCCTGGTCGGGTTCTTTTGCGGGTTCGCCTGGTGTCCGTGTGCAACCGATGACATCGGAGGAGCCAGGAACGTCTGGCGCTTGCGGTGGCGGAGGCTGGCTCGTGCGGGGGAGGGTTGGGCCGCATGGGGCGAGCGCGCTTCGAAAAAAGCCGGACGGCTTTTTTCGGCGGTCCCCTGCGCCGGGCAGGCGGCGCGCGGAGGAACTTGGCTCGCGCCCCGCTCGATCACGTCGGTAGCGCCGTGGTGTACGCGTGAGGTCGCGCGCTCCAGGTCGTCTGCGGAGAGCGACGCTTTGAAGATGCGATCGCAACACTGAGCTACACAGGGCGAATCGGGCGAGTCAGGCACGAGACGGGCGACATCCGCGCTGAACGCGGTCTGCTCGTGTCGCAAAGGCCAGTCGGCCGTCCCCAAAAGCGTCTCCTCACGAGAGCGAGCCGACGCTTCCGCCACCGCGAAACCGTCTCCCCAGGAGAGCACCACGCGGCATGAGCGTGCGCGTGACCAGGAGTCACGGCGGCCCCTCAGTCCACTCGCTCGAACGAATCGCTCAAGGCACGCGTGAGAACCGGACCGGTAGCCAGGCGCGCAAGGCACTTCTCGCCAGGCGGGTCAGCCGCTGCCCCGCGCCCGGCAGCGTGCGTGAAGACGGGTGGGTGTGGGAACGCGCCGCGGTCTATGGCGCGGCTCAGCGGCCCGGTCGGCTCAGCTTGCCGGGTGTGCGGGCGCTTCGACGTACGAGATCGGAGCCTCGGCGGGCGTTTCGAAGACGACCTCTTCCCAGGACGCGCGGTCCTTGAGCATCGCGCGGAGGAGCTTGTTGTTCAGGGCATGGCCGGATTTGTGGCCGCTGAACTCGCCGATGAGACTGTGGCCGAGAAGGTACAGATCGCCGATGGCGTCGAGAATCTTGTGCTTGACGAATTCGTCCTCGTAACGCAGGCCGTCTTCGTTCAGCACGCGGAAGTCATCGAGCACGATGGCGTTGTCGAGATTGCCGCCGAGCGCGAGATTGCGCGCCCGCATGGTCTCGAGATCGCGCATGAAGCCGAACGTGCGCGCGCGACTCACCTCGCGAAGGAACGAGGTGGTGGAGAAATCCATCGACGCCTTCTGCGCGCGGCGCTTGAACACCGGGTGGTTGAATTCGATCTCGAAGTTCACCTTGAAGCCGTCGAACGGCCGGAACTCGGCCCACTTGTCGCCGTCCTCCACCCGGACGTGCTGCTTCACCCGCACGAAGCGCTTCGGCGCGCGCTGCTCTTCGATGCCGGCCGACTGCAGCAGGAACACGAAGGGGCCCGCGCTGCCATCCATGATGGGCACCTCGGGCGCGCTGACCTCGACGATGGCGTTGTCGATGCCGAGCCCGGCGAACGCGGACAGCAGGTGCTCCACGGTCGACACCCTGGAGTCGCCCTTCACGAGCGTGGTGCCGAGCGCGGTATCCCCCACGTTCTCCGCGCGGGCGGGAATGTCCTCGGAGTTCGCAAGGTCGGTGCGACGGAAGACGATGCCCGTATCCGCAAGCGCCGGGCGCAGCGTCATGAGCACCTTCTTGCCGGAGTGGAGCCCCACGCCGGAAGCACGGATCGAGTTCTTGAGAGTGCGTTGTCCAACCATACAGAGATCGATAGCGCGCACCTGCAAGCCGGTGCGATGGGAGCGAAGCGTCCGCAAGCGGACTCACCGCGTCGGCGCACAAGGCGCGCTACCGTAACACAACGGCAACCTTCCGGCCTGCCGCCCGAGCTCGACAGCAGGGCTGATGTTCAACCTCACCCGCCCTCGCCGCGCCCGCAAGGCCCGCAACCCGCACCGCCCTCGGCCGCCGGGGCACTTCCGCCCGGCGGTCAGGCTGCGCGATCCGCGCCTTCGATCGTCAGTCCGCCTGCCGCCGCAGGAACGCCGGGATGTCCAGCAGATCCTCCGTGTCGGTGTCCGGACGCAGGCCGTCACCCACCGCGCGCTGGCGCTGGACCGTTGGCTTGTCCAGGGCCGCGTAGTCGCTGCTCGACAACGGTTGGCGGCGCACGACACGCATCGGCGGCATGGACGACTCGCGCTGGCCCGGCACTTCGCGCGCCGCAGCTGCCAGCTGCTCGCGCTCGCGCGGCATGGGCGGCCGGACCGTGGCAGCCGGCCGGCCGAGGCCGGTGGCGACCACCGTGACCCGCACCGTGTCGGTCAGCTCCGGATCGATCACCGTGCCGACGACCACCGTCGCGTCGTCCGAGGCGAACTGCTTGACGATCGTGCCCACTTCCTGGAACTCGCCGATCGACAGATCCATGCCCGCTGAGACGTTCACGAGGATGCCATGCGCACCCGCGAGATTGATGTCCTCGAGCAGCGGCGAGGAGACGGCGGCTTCCGCGGCCAGGCGCGCACGGTTCTCACCCGTCGCAACGCCGGAGCCCATCATCGCCATGCCGGTCTCCGCCATCACCGTGCGCACGTCTGCGAAGTCCACGTTGATGAGGCCGGGGCGCGTGATGAGCTCCGCGATGCCCTGCACCGCGCCCTGCAGCACGGTGTTCGCCGCCTTGAAGGCGTCGAGCAGCGTCGTCTGCGGCCCGAGCACCGTCAGCAGCTTCTGGTTCGGGATGGTGATCAGCGAGTCGCAGTACTTGCCGAGCTCACCGATGCCGTGATCCGCCACGAGCGAGCGCTTGCCGCCTTCCATCTCGAACGGCTTCGTCACCACGGCGACGGTCAGGATGCCGAGCTCCTTGGCGATCTGCGCCACGACGGGCGCCGCACCCGTGCCCGTGCCACCGCCCATGCCGGCGGTGATGAACAGCATGTCGCAGCCCTCCACGAGCTCGACGATGCGGTCGCGATCTTCCATCGCGGCCTGGCGGCCCACTTCAGGATCCGCGCCGGCGCCCAGGCCCTTCGTCATGTTGGCGCCGATCTGCAGCGCCGTCTTCACCTTGGAATGCTTCAGGGCCTGCGCATCGGTGTTGATGCACATGAAGTCCACCCCGTCGATCCCGCTCGTCACCATGTGCGCTACGGCGTTCCCGCCGCCGCCGCCTACGCCCAGCACCTTTATGACGGCGCTTTGGCTGTACGCATCCATCAGTTCGAACATTGTTGTCGCTCCTCTTCGCTCTTTGTCTGGTTGAATCGTTCGTCTGTCAGTTTTCAGAAATTGCCCTGGAACCAGCTCTTCATCCGGTCGAGCGCGGATTTCGCGTTCGTGATGTGCCGCCGGCTCCTCAAGGGCATGTGGTTGTCCCGCGCGTAGAGCAGCAAGCCCACGCCCGTGGAGAAAATCGGATTGCGGACCACGTCCGACAGGCCGTTGACCGATTGCGGCAGGCCGAGACGGACGGGGACGTGGAACACTTCTTCGGCGAGCTCGATGGCGCCTTCCATCTTCGCGCTGCCGCCCGTCAGCACGATGCCGGCGGCGATGACTTCTTCGAAGCCGCTGCGGCGAAGCTCCTCGCGCACGAGGCCGAACAGCTCCTCGTAGCGGGGCTCCACGATCTCCGCGAGCGTCTGCCGGGCGAGGCGCCGCGCGGGGCGATCGCCGACGCTCGGCACTTCGATGCTCTCGTCCGGGTTCGCGAGCTGCGAGAGCGCGCAGGCGTAGCGGATCTTGATGTCCTCCGCGTACTGCGTGGGCGTGCGCATGGAGACGGCGATGTCGTTCGTCACCTGGTCGCCCGCGATCGGAATCACCGCCGTGTGGCGGATGGCGCCGTTCGAGAACACCGCGAGGTCCGTGGTGCCCCCGCCGATGTCGACGAGGCACACGCCGAGCTCTTTCTCATCTTCCGTCAGCACGGCGAAGCTCGAGGCGAGCTGCTCGAGCACGACGTCGTCCACTTCGAGGCCGCAGCGCTGGATGCACTTCTCGATGTTCTGCGCGGCGCTGTCCGCGCCCGTGACGATGTGGACCTTCGCTTCGAGGCGCACGCCGGACATGCCGATCGGGTCGCGGATGCCCTCCTGCCCGTCGATCAGGAACTCCTGCGGCAGCACGTGCAGGATCTTCTGGTCCGCCGGGATGGCGACGGCCTTGGCCGCATCGATGACGTGGCCGACGTCGCCCGGCGTCACTTCCTTGTCGCGGATGGCGACGACGCCATGCGAGTTGAGGCTGCGCACGTGGCTGCCCGCGATGCCCGCGTACACGGAGCGGATCTCGCATCCCGCCATGAGCTCGGCTTCCTCGACCGCGCGCTGGATCGACTGCACGGTCGACTCGATGTTGACGACCACGCCTTTCTTCAGGCCGCGCGAAGGATGCGAGCCGACGCCCAGCACTTCGATGCCGCCGTCCGCGCTCACTTCACCCACCAGCGCGACCACCTTGGAGGTGCCGATGTCCAGACCCACGATCAGGCCGCTGTCGGACCGCTTAGCCATCTTTCGATCTATCCCCGTCGGCGCGACGCCCTGATGAGGCGCTGCGCCAGCCAATTGCAAAACCGTTGGTGTAGCGCAGGTCGACGTACGCGACGTCCTCCGCGCGCTGCGAGACGAGCTTCACCGCCGTGGTCATGAAGCGCTCGAACCGTTCCTCGATCTGGCGGCGGCCGAGCCGCACGGTGACGCCGTTCGCCAGGTCGAACTCCCATGCGCCGCGAGCATCCAGACGCAGCGCGGTCAGCCGCATACCCGCCTCAGCAAGCCGCCCCTGCGAAGCGAGGTAACGCTGCGCCACTTCGTTCTCGGAACCATCCGGACCCGAAAGCTGCGCGAGCTCGAGCGGCACGTGCCGCGCCTCGCTCGCAAAGAGCTCCCCGCGCGTGTTGAGCAGGCCGTTCTCGCGCCAGCGGGCGGCCGCCACCTGTTCCGTGACCACCACGGCGAGACCATGCGGCCAGGCACGCTGCACCGTGACCCGATCCACCCAGGGGATCGACGCGATGGCCGCGCGCACCTCTTCGAGGCTCACGCTGACGAGGCCGACTTCGCGCACCTGCTGCTTCACGGCGCGCTCGACATCTGCCGGCGAGACTCGCTGGAAGCGGCCCGAGACCGACACCGTCTCGATCGGCTGATCGAGCGCCCACACGACGACGCCCACCGCGGCAGCGACGCCGGCGAGACTCGCCATCGTCACGCCCCAGCGACGCCAGTCGACCTGCGAGAGCTTCCAGTTCGGGAAGAACCGGCTCCGGTCGTTCGGCTTGCGTCTGTTTTTCGGGCGGCCCAGCATGCGGTGTGCGATGTCCTCTTCAGGCTTTCGTGCGCGTGAAGCTGGTTTCCAGCACGCGCCACACGAGCTGGTCGAAGTCCATGCCGGCAACACGCGCCGCCATCGGCACGAGACTGTGGTCGGTCATGCCCGGGATGGTGTTGAACTCGAGCAGCAGCGGGCGTCCGGCCGCATCCATCATGAAATCGACGCGGCCCCAGCCCTCCGCGCCGGCGGAGTCGAACGTGGCGAGCGCGAGGTTCGCCAGATGCTGCTCGGCGGGCGCCGAAAGGCCCGAGGGGCAGTGGTACGTCGTATCGTCACGAAAGTACTTCGCCTCGTAGTCGTAGAACGTGCGCGGCGTTTCGATGCGAATGGACGGCAGCGCGCGGCCCTGAAGGATGCTCACCGTGTACTCGGCCCCGGTGATCCAGCTTTCGGCGAACACGACAGGGTCGGTCTGTGATGCGGCGGTGTAGGCAGCCGGAAGGTCCGTGGCCTTCTCCACTTTCGTCATGCCCACACTCGAGCCCTGCGAGCCGGGCTTCACGATCATCGGGAGGCCGAGCTTCTCCACCGCGTGATCGAAATCCTGCGGCCCCTTCAGCACGACGAAAGGCGCGGTAGCCACGCCCGACGCCTGCGCGAGACGCTTGGTGCGCAGCTTGTCCATACCGATGGCCGAACCCATGACGCCGCTGCCCGTGTAAGGCACGCCGAGATACTCGAGCGCACCCTGCAGCGTGCCGTCCTCCCCGCCCGGGCCGTGAAGCGCGATCCACACGCGATCGAAGCGTTCCTCGGTGAGGCGCATGATGGGCTTGTCGCGCGGGTCGAACGCGTGCGCGTCCACTTTGCAGCGCTTGAGCGCGGCAAGCACGGCATTGCCGGAAAGGAGCGAGATCTCCCGCTCACTCGAATCACCGCCGAACAGCACGGCGACGCGACCGAATTCCTTCGGGTCGATAGCCTGCCTCATCGCTGCGGGGTCGTGCTTCAGTCTCATCGCAGTTCCTCGAGTCCTCGCATCAGCGGCTGGGCGCGGTCGCGGCCTTGCCGACGACGCGCACTTCCGGATTCAGCCGCACGCCGTGCAGCCGCTCCACCGCGTCGCGCACGTGCGCGATCAGCCCTTCGATGTCGGCAGACTTCGCCTGCCCGTGATTGATGATGAAGTTCGCGTGCTTTTCGGAGACCGACGCATCGCCGATGCGGAAGCCCTTGAGCCCGGAGGCTTCGATGAGCCGCGCCGCATGGTCCTGCGGCGGGTTCGTGAACACGGAGCCGCAGCTCCACTCGCCGATCGGCTGCGACGCCTTGCGCTTCGCGAGCAGCGAGCGCACCTCGGCTTCGTTCGCGCCAGGCTTGTGCTCGAAGCTGAGCTTTGCGCCCAGGAACCACTCCTCCTGCGCGGGGGGCTCCACGTGGCGATAGCTCACGTCGTATTCGCCAGCCTGGCGCGCGCGCTCGTGGCCGTGGCGATCGATGGTTTCGACTTCCAGCACGTGCCGCCAGGTTTCGCCGCCGAAGGCGCCCGCGTTCATCGCCAGCGCGCCACCGACCGTGCCCGGGATGCCGGCGAAGAACTCCGCTGGCCCGAGCCCCCACTTGATGCACTGCCTGGCCACCCGGGCGCACGCGACGCCGGCCTCGGCGAAGACGCTGGTCTCGCTCTGCCGCTCCAGCCGGTCGAGCGTGCCGTGCGTGGAGATGACGACGCCGTCGATGCCGCCATCTCGCACCAGGAGGTTGCTGCCGAGACCGATCCAGTAGATCGGCACACCCGCCGGCAGCGAACGCAGGAACGCCGCGAGCTCCGCGCGATCGCGCGGATTGAAGAACACCTCCGCAGGGCCACCCACGTGCCACGACGTGTGCCGGCTCATCGGCTCGTCGTGCCTCACGCGAGGCATGAATTCGGCTGCCACCGCCACGGTCACTGCGACCTCCGGCGTGAGCCCGCTGCCACGGTGCCTTCAGCAGGCTTGCCGTTGGGAGGCATCTGCGAGGCGGCTGAGCCGGGCTTTGCCGCGGCCAGCTGCGCGGGCAACGCGTGGGAAACCGCGCTGATGTGCCCGGCGCCCATCGTGACGATGACGTCGTTCTCGCGGATGACATCGACGAGCGAGGCAGCAAGCTCTTCAGCCTTCTCGACGAACACCGGCTCGATATGGCCACGGCTGCGCACCGCGCGGCAGATGGCGCGGCCGTCCGCGCCGGCAATCGGCGCTTCACCGGCGGCATAGACCTCGGTGACGAGCAATGCGTCCGCGGTGGAGAGGACCTTGCCGAAGTCGTCGATGAGATCGCGCGTGCGCGTGTAGCGATGCGGCTGGAACGCGAGCACCAGGCGGCGGCCGGCATAACCCTGGCGAAGGGCCTGCAGGGTGGCGGCAACTTCCGTCGGGTGGTGGCCGTAGTCGTCCACGATGGTCACGCGACCCGCCGCCGTATCGACATCCGCGACGTGCTGCAGCCGGCGTTCGATGCCCTGGAAACCGGCCAGCGCACGGTGGATCGCCGCCACATCCACCCCCAGCTCCAGCGCCACCGCGATGGCCGCGAGCGAATTGAGCACGTTGTGCGTGCCGGGCAGATTCACCGTGACTTCGAACGGCTCGGCGCCGGCGCGCACGACTTCGAAGTCGGTCTGCAGACCGCGCGGGCGCAGGTTCACGGCGCGCAGGTCGACCCCTTCCGCGAGGCCGTACGTGACGACCGGGCGGCCGATGCGCTCCAGGATGCTGCGCACGTGCTCATCGTCGCTGCACACGACCGCGAGGCCGTAGAACGGCAGGTTGTGCAGGAACTCGACGAAGCTCTGCTTCAGCCGCTCGAAGTCACCCTCGTGCGTGACGAGGTGATCGTTGTCGATGTTCGTGACGATCGCGATGAGTGGCTGCAAGTGCGTGAACGACGCATCGCTCTCATCCGCTTCCGCGACGAGGTAGTGGCCGGCGCCGAGCCGCGCGTTGCTGCCGGCGCTCTTCAGGCGACCGCCGATGACGAACGTGGGGTCCTCACCACCCTCGGCCAGGATGCTGGCCACGAGGCTCGTCGTGGTGGTCTTGCCATGCGTGCCCGCCACCGCGATGGAATAGCGGAAGCGCATCAGCTCACCCAGCATTTCCGCGCGCGGCACGATGGGAATGCGACTCTCGCGCGCGGCGATGAGCTCGGGGTTGTCCTGGGCGACGGCGCTCGAGATCACGACGACATCCGCGCCCTGCACGTTCTCTGCAAGATGGCCGATCGCCACGCGGGCCCCAAGCTTCGTGAGGCGCTCGGTGACGCCGTTCGGCTTGAGATCCGACCCCTGCACCTCGTAGCCGAGATTGATGAGCACCTCGGCGATACCGCCCATGCCGCTGCCGCCGATGCCGACGAAGTGGATGGTGTTGATCCGGCGCATGCGATCCGTTCCGACGACGGTCATGCGGCCTCCTTCACGTAGCGGAGGCAGGATGCGGCGAGCTCTTCGGCAGCGTGCGGCCGCGCGAGCACGCGCGCGCGCTCGGCCATGGCCAGCAGCCTTCCGCGACCGGCGCACAGGCGCTGCAGCTCTTCGGCGAGACGCTCGGCGGTCAGGTCGCGATCGTGGATCAGGACGGCGGCGGATTCGGTCACGAGATACCGGGCATTGTGGGTCTGGTGGTCATCGACCGCGGCCGGGAACGGCACGAGGATGGCGCCCACGCCCGCCGCGGCGAGCTCCGAAACGGTCAGGGCGCCCGCGCGGCAGATGACCAGATCCGCCCAGGCGTAGGCCTCCGCCATGTCATCGATGAAAGGCTTCACGTCCGCGCGCACGTCCGCTTCCGCGTAGCTCTTGCTTGCCGATTCGATCCAGCGCTCGCCCGACTGGTGACGCACTTCGAACGCGATCGAGCCGGCGAGGCGCGACAGCGCGAACGGCACCACGGAATTCAGCTTCATGGCGCCGAGACTGCCGCCGATGACGAGGAGCCGGATCGCGCCGCTCCGATTCGCGAAACGCTGGAGGGGCGGCTCGATCGCGAAGATCTCGGCGCGCACCGGATTGCCGATGGCGCGCGCCGCGGTGCCTTCGGCGAAGCTGTTCGGGAAGGCTTCGAGCACTTCGCGCGCGAGCGGCGCGAGACGCCTGTTCGTGAAGCCGGCGATGGCGTTCTGCTCGTGAATGACGAGGGGCGCGCGCGTGAGCCACGCGGCAACACCGCCGGGGCCCGTGACGAAACCGCCCAGCCCGACGACCACCTGCGGCCGATGGCGACGCATGACGCTCAGCGCCTGGAACAGCGCCAGCGCCAGGCGGAACGGCGCGGCCAGCAGCGTCCGCAGCCCCTTGCCCCGCAGGCCGCCCACGGACAGCCACTCGATCGGAATGTCGTTCGACGGCACGATGCGGGCCTCGAGCCCGCGGCGCGTCCCCAGCCACACGATATCGAGCGACCGCGCGCGCAACAGTTTCGCGAGCGCGAGCGCGGGGAACACGTGCCCGCCCGTGCCGCCCGCCATGATGAGGACGGGGCGCCGCTTCACTGTCTGCCCGGCGACGCCGCTCATTCGTCGTCCTCCGCGTCCCCGGCAGTCGCCCGCCGGCGCGCGCTTCCGGAAGCGCGGTTGTCGGACATCGCCTCGTGATACACGCGCAGCAGGAGGCCCACCCAGGCGAGCGTGACGACGAGGCTCGAGCGGCCGTAGCTCATCAACGGAAGCGTGAGCCCCTTCGTCGGCAGCACACCCATGTTCACGCCGATGTTGATGAAAGCCTGCAGCCCGAGCCACAGCCCGAAGCCCACCGCGAGGTAGGAGGCGAACGTGAGACCCGCGTTCTGAGCCATCCGCGCAATGTGAAAGCTGCGCCAGATGAGCGCGAGGAACAGTGCCAACGTGAGCACCACGCCGACGAGACCGAGCTCCTCCGCCAGCACTGCGAACAGAAAGTCCGTGTGTGCCTCCGGCAGGTAGAACAGCTTCTGCACGCTGCCGCCGAGCCCCACTCCAAACCATTCGCCGCGGCCGATGGCGATGAGCGATTGCGCCAGCTGGAACCCGCTGTTGTATTGATCCGCCCACGGATCGAGGAACGCGAGGATGCGCCGCAGGCGATACGGGCTCGTGACGGCAAGCGCGGCGAAGCCTGCACCGGCGACCAGCGTCATCCCGATGACCCATCGCAGCTTGGCACCCGCCACGAACAGCAGGCCAAAGCCCGTTCCGAACAGCACGGTCGCGGCGCCGAAATCCGGCTCGCAGAGCAGGAGCGCAGCGACGAGCGCAAGCAGGCCGAGCGGCTTTGCGAGCCCGACGAGCGTGCCGCGCAACTCCTCCGAGCGACGCGCGGCGTAGCTCGCGAGGTAGACGAGCACCAGCACACGCGCGAGCTCCGACACCTGGAAGTTGAACCCGAGAACGCGGATCCAGCGGCGGCTGCCGTTCACCGAGTGCCCGAGGCCCGGGATCAGCACCACGACGAGCAGGAGGAATGCGGCGACGAGCAGCGGTGTCGACACTCGCTCCAGCAGCCGCGTTGGAATGCAGAACACGAACGCGGCCGCGCCGCAGCCGATGAGCGTGAGAATGAGCTGCCGCTCGAGATAGTAGAAGACGTCGCCCGTCTCCTTGCTCGCGATCGAAATCGAGGCGGAGGTCATCATCACGAGCCCGAGCAGCGTGATGGCAAGCACGAGGCCGACGGTGACCGTGTCCACGTGGATGGCGCCACGCGTGCCGGAGCGGGCGAATGCAAGCGAGGAGCCTTTCATCACAGCGCTGTTCATGCTGCGAGCTCCTTCACGGCCTGCGTGAACACGGCTCCGCGATGCGTGTAGTCGCGGAACATGTCCAGACTCGCGCATGCCGGTGACAGCAACACGGTGTCGCCGGGTTTCGCCGCTTTCGCGGACGCGCGCACCGCGTCCTGCAGGGTTGCGGCCTGCTCGATCGTGCAGACCCCTTCGAGCACGCGCGCGATGGCCGGCGCATCGCGGCCGATGAGGACGGTGTGGCGCACCTTGCCGCGGAACGCGTCACGCAGCGGAGAGAAATCCTGGTTCTTGCCATCGCCGCCTGCAATGATCACCAGCGGGCCGCTCATGCCCTCCACGGCAGCAAGCGTCGCGCCTACGTTCGTGCCCTTCGAGTCGTTCACGTAGGTGACGCCGCCGACGTCCGCAACCCATTGCGCACGATGCGGGAGACCGGGGAACTCCTTCAGCTCCGCCAGCATGACTTCCAGCGGCAGGCCGAGTGCCTCGCCGAGCGCGAGCGCCGCGAGCGCGTTCGCCGCGTTGTGCAGCCCGGTGATCTTCATCGCGGAGACGGCCAGCAGCGGCTCGCCGCGCCGGCTCAGCCACCACTTCGAATCCACGCCCGTGACGACCGCATAGTCCGCGCCGATGGACGCGCGCAGCGAGAACCCGAGCCGGCGCTGGCCGGGCCCCGGCATCGCCACGACGAGCGGGTCGTCGAGATTGATCACGGCCGTGTCACAGCGAGCGAAGATGCGCGCCTTGGCGGCGGCGTAGTCCTCGATCGTGCCGTAACGATCCATGTGATCCGGTGTCACGTTCAGCACGGCCGCCGCTTTCAGATCGAGCGACTGGGTGGATTCGAGCTGGTAGCTCGACAGCTCGAGCACGTACAGCTCGGTCTTCTCCGCATCCCCTTCGGACGCGGTGAGGAGGTCGAGCGCGGGGTCCCCCAGGTTGCCGCCCACGCGCACCTTCAGACCGGCCCGGCTCGCCATGCGGCCAATGAGCGTCGTCACCGTGCTCTTGCCGTTCGTGCCGGTGATGCCGACCACGGGCGCGTCCACCGCGCGCGCGAAGAGCTCCACGTCACCCACGATCTCGAGGCCGCGGCGACGAGCCTCCATGAAGAACGGCTCGGCAAGCGAGAGGCCGGGAGAAGTCACGACGCACAGCGCATCGTCGAGCAGCTTCGTGTCGAGACCGCCCGCCCGAACCGGAATGGAAGGGTCGAGCGCCTGCAGCCGGGCGAGCTCCGGCGGCTGCGGGCGCGTGTCCGTCACGGCGACTCGCCAGCCGTGCGCGTGCAGATAGCGCGCGCACGACAGCCCGGTCTTCCCTAGACCGACGATCACCGCCGACGAACCTCTGGTGCGTGCCGTGCTCATCTGAGTTTCAGCGTGGCGAGCCCGACGAGGACGAGGATCAGCGAGATGATCCAGAACCGCACGATCACCTTCGGCTCCGCCCAGCCCTTCAGCTCGAAGTGGTGATGAATCGGCGCCATGCGGAAGATGCGGCGGCCCGTGAGCTTGAACGACGCGACCTGCAGGATGACCGACGCGGTCTCCAGCACGAAGATCCCGCCCATGACGAGCGCCACGAGCTCCTGCCGCACGATCACGGCGATGACACCGATGGCGGCACCGATGGCGAGCGCGCCGATGTCGCCCATGAAGACCTGCGCCGGATACGAGTTGAACCACAGGAACCCGAGGCCCGCGCCGACGAGCGCCCCGCAGAAGATGATGAGCTCGCCTGCGTGCGGAATGGACGGAATCTGCAGGTAGCTCGACACGACGGCGTTGCCGCTTGCGAACGCGAAGATGCCGAGCGCCGCGGTCACGAGCGCCGCCGGCATGATGGCGAGGCCATCGAGCCCGTCCGTGAGGTTCACGGCGTTGCTCATCCCCACGATCATGAAATACGTGATCGCGATGAAGCTGAACGCCGACAGCGGCACGGCGAACTCCTTCACGATGGGCAGGAAGAGCGTCGTCTCCGCGGACGTCGTCGACGTGAAGTACAGCGCCAGGGCGGTCGCGAGACCCGCCACGGACTGCCAGAAATACTTCCAGCGCGCGATGAGGCCGCGCGAATTGCCGACGACGAGCTTCAGATAATCGTCATAGAACCCGATGAGCCCGAAGGCGAAGGTGACGCCGAGCACGGTCCAGACGAACCGGTTGCGCAGATCCGCCCACAACAGCGTCGCAAACAGGATGGCGACGAGGATGAGCGCGCCGCCCATCGTCGGCGTGCCGGCCTTCGGCAGATGCGACTTCGGCCCGTCCGTACGCACGACCTGGCCGATCTGGTAACGCGACAGACGCGCAATCATCGTCGGCCCGACGACGAGCGAGAACAGCAACGCGGTGAGGGTGGCGAGGATCGCCCGGAACGTCGTGTAGGAGAAGACGTTGAACCCGGAATACCACGAGGTGAGCTGCTGTGTGACCCAATAGAGCACGGCTTCAGCCTTCTTTTCTTTCTGGCGCAGCCGCGCCCAATGCCTCGACGACGCGCTCCAGCCGATTGGAGCGCGAGCCCTTGACGAGAACGCGCACGTCCGGTGCCAGCACGGCATCGACGGCTTGCGAGAGCGCCGCGGTATCCGCGAACCATTCGGCGCCGGCACCGAAGCTCCTGACGGTGAGCTCCGCGTGCTTGCCGACGGCAAAGAGGCGTTCGACGCCATGGGCGCGAGCGAACGTGCCGATCTCCGTGTGCGCCTCATCGGCAAAATCGCCGAGCTCGCCCATCTGGCCGAACACCAGCCACTTGCGGCCCTCGAGCTGCGCGAGCACGCCAATGCCCGCGTGAACGGAGCTCGGATTGGCGTTGTACGAATCGTCGATGAGCCACGCCCCGTGACGCGTCTTCTTGAACTGCAGGCGCCCCTTCACCGCCTGCACGGCACCAAGCCCGGAGACGACCTGCTCCAGTCCCACGCCGGCAGAGATGGCCGCGGCGGCCGCACCCAGCGCATTGATCACGTTGTGCCGGCCCGCGAGTTTCAGCGTGATGGCCGCGCGGCCGGCCGGGCTCACGAGGACGAAGCGAGTGGCGAAGCCTTCGGCACCGATCTCGGTGCGCACGTCCGTGGCCGTGAAATCCGCACCGGGCGTCAGGCCGAACGTGACGACCTTCGCGCGAGTCATGCCCCGCCAGAGGCCGGCGAACTCGTCATCCGCGTTGATGATGGCGGTGGCGGAAGAGTCGAGCCCCGCCACCATCTCGCCTTCCGCTCGCGCGGCACCCTCGAGACTGCCGAACCCTTCGAGGTGCTCCGCACCGGCGTTCGTGATGATGCCGATGGTGGGCTGGCCGATGGCCACCAGCGCCGCCACTTCCCCCGGCGCGTTCGCGCCCATCTCGACGACCGCGAAACGATGCGTTTCGTCCAGCCGGAACAGGGTGAGCGGCACGCCGATGTGGTTGTTCAGGTTGCCGAGCGTCGCGAGGCAATTGCCCGCCTGCCCCAGGATCGTCGCGATCATCTCCTTCACCGTGGTCTTGCCGTTGCTGCCGGCGACACCCACGAGCGGAATCGAAAACGACTGGCGCCAACGCTGTGCGGCCTGCTCCAGCGCCTTTTGCGTATTGGCGACCACCACCTGCGACAGGGGCGTGTTCTGCCTGGCATCCACGACGGCACCGCTGGCGCCCGCCTTGTGCGCAGCTTCCACGAAGTCGTTGCCGTTGAAGCTCGGGCCATGCAGTGCCACGAAGAGCTCGCCCCCGGTGAGCGTGCGCGTGTCCGTGGACACACCTGTATATGTGCGGTCGGCCCCTTCGAGCCGACCGCCGCAGGCGAGCGCGAATTGCTCCAGGGTCCTGGCCGGTGGCGCGCGCTTCATGCCCGCTCTCCGAAATAGTCGCGGATCACGGCCTGATCACTGAACGGCCTGCGCTCGCTGCCATAGATCTGGTAGTGCTCGTGACCCTTGCCGGCGACGACCACGGCATCACCGGCCACGGCCTGCTCCAGGGCCGACGTGATCGCGCGCGCCCGATCATGCTCGACGCGCACGGAGGTGGCCCGGACCACGACCGGCCCCGCGGCAAGGCCGATGCGCGAGCTGCCTGTCAACGGGCTGCCCCGCAGCCCCGCGCAGACGTCCGCGACGATGCGACGCGGGTCTTCGCTGCGCGGATTGTCATCAGTGATGACGATGGCATCCGCGAGCTCTGCCGCGATGGTGCCCATGAGGGGACGCTTGCCCACGTCCCTGTCCCCACCCGCGCCGAACACCACGTGCAGGCGTCCTCGACAATGCATGCGAGCCGCGCGCAGCGCCTTGCTCAATGCATCGGGCGTATGTGCGTAGTCCACGATGGCGAGCGGCTGGCCGCCGCGACCGCCAAACACTTCCATCCGCCCGCTCGGCGCGCGGCATTTGGCGAGCGCCGCGGTCGCATCCCGGAGCGGAACGCCCCAGGCGAGCAGGGTCGCCAGCACGGTGAGGACATTGTCCACGTTGAAATCGCCGATGAGCGGCACGGCAACCTCGCCCACGCCCCAGCTCGACTCGAGGGAGATCACGAGCCCGGAGGACTCGGCACGCACACGCGTGGCACGCACGAACTGCGCGAGTGTGGCCGGCTCCTTGCGCGTCGTGATGACGAGGCGCGCCGGGGACGTTTGCGCGGCGAGCTTGCCGCCGAAGTCATCATCGGCATTGATGATGCGAGCGACGAGGCCGGACGAAGCGAACAGCAACGCCTTGGCGCCGCCGTATCGCTCCATCGTGCCGTGGTAGTCGAGATGATCCCGCGTCAGGTTGGTGAATACGGCCGTGTTGAAGCGGACGCCGTTCACGCGGCCCTGGTCCAGCGCGTGCGACGTGACTTCCATGCACACGTACTCCGCGCCCATGCGCCGCAACTCGTCGAGCTGGCGGTGGACACTCACGGCGTCCGAAGTGGTGTGCGTGGATTCAGTGAGGGCCGGTGGAATGCCGTAGCCCACCGTTCCCGCGTAGCCCGCCCGTCGGCCGCAATGACCCAACGCCTGCGCCAGCAGATATGCGCAGGTCGTCTTGCCGTTCGTGCCGGTGATGCCGGCGATGATCATCGACTTCGACGGCGAGCCGAAGAAGCGGTCTGCGATCGTGCCGACGTGCCGGCTGAGCTCCGGCACGCGGGCAAAGAAGATGTCCGAGCTGAACTGAGGCGGCCGCCCGGAGCTCGCGTCGACCGGCTCGTACAACACGGCACGCGCGCCGCGCGCGATCGCCTGCTCCGCGAAGAGCAGACCATGCGACGTGCGCCCGCGGCAAGCGAGGAACAGCGAGCCGGGGGTGACCCTGCGACTATCGAGCGTCACGTCAGTGACGACGATGTCGTGAGGCACGCTGATCATGCCGGCGGTGAGCTCGGCCAGCGATCGGCTGACGGCTCCGGGTGCAGCTGGCGCCATCGTCTAGCGCCTCACCGGCGACTTGGACTGCGCGCGCATCGTCTGCACGTCATCGAGCGACCGCACGGGCTCGTCCGGCGGCACGGCCATGAGGCGCAGCGCGCCACCGACCACTTCGGAGAACACGGGGGCGGCGACGTCACCGCCGTAGTAACGGCCCGCGCCGGGCTCATCGATGACCACCACCGCGGCAAGCCGCGGGTTCGTGGCGGGCGCAATGCCGCCGAACACGGCTTGATACTTGTCGGTCGAGTAGCCGCCGCTCGCGGCCTTCCACGCGGTGCCGGTTTTCCCCGACACGCGATAGCCCGGAATCGCCGCCTTGGTGCCCGTGGCCCCTTCGGCAACGACGACGGACTCGAGCAGATGGATGAGGTCGCGACTCACCTTCTGGTCGAGCACCTGCTCGCCGGCCGGAGAGTCCTCGACACGCAGGAAGGACACAGGGCGGAACGTGCCCAGCGCGCCGAGCGTGGCGTACGCGTGCGTCAGCTGCAGAGGCGTCACCGACAGCCCGTACCCGTGCGACATGGTGAAGATGCCGACCGGCCGCCAGTGCGAGTAGTGGCTCAGGAGGCCGGCGGATTCACCCGGAAAGCCGCTCGTCGTCACCTGGCCGAAGCCGAGCCTGCTGAGCGTGGTCCACATCTGCTCCGGCTCGAGCGACAGGGCGAGCATGCCCATGCCGATGTTCGAGCTCTTCGCGAGAATCGTGGCAAGGTCCACGCGGCCGAGGCTGCCGTGCTCCTCCTCGAAGATGGTCGCGCCGACTTTCATGTAGCCGGGCGAGGTGTCGATGATGCTCTTCTCCGTGTACTTGCCGGAGGCGAGCGCCGCGGCGACGAAGAACGGCTTGATCGTGGAGCCGGGCTCGATGATGTCGGTGATGGCGCGGTTGCGGTAGGTCTTCGGCGTGAGCTGCCCGCGGTCGTTCGGGTTGTACGCGGGCTGGTTCACCATCGCGAGCACTTCGCCGGTCGTGACGTCGAGCACGACCACCGAGCCGGCGCGCGCGCGCTGCTGGCGAATGGCGGCCTTCAGCTCGCGGTACGCGAGGTACTGGATGCGCAGGTCGATGGAGAGCACGAGATCGCGGCCCGGGCGCGCGGGGCGGATGCTGTCCACGTCCTGCACGATGCGGCCGAGGCGGTCCTGGATCACGCGCTTCGCACCGTCCTCACCGGCGAGCCAGTGATCGAACGCGAGCTCGAGCCCTTCCTGGCCCGCGTCGTCGATGTTCGTGAAGCCGAGGATGTGACCCGCCACTTCACCCGAGGGGTAGTACCGCCGGTACTCGCGCATCAGGTACACACCCGGGATGCCGAGCGCCTTGATCTTCGCGGCTTCGGCAGGCTGGCGATGACGTGCGAGGTACAGGAACTCCCGATTGGCGTTGCTGGCGATGCGCCGCGCGAGCTCCTGCCGGTCCTGCTTCAGCGCCTTGGCGAGACGCGAGAGCTGGTCGGACGCGAGCACGATCTGGCGCGGCTTGTCAGCGGCCGCGGCAGCACCGACCGGCGCGCCCGCCGCCGCGGCGGTTGCCGTCTCGCCCGGCGGGCTCAGTGCCAGGATCAGCTCTTTCGGATTCGCCCACACCGAATCCACGGGCGTGCTGACGGCGAGCGGCTCGCCGTGGCGGTCCGTGATGGTGCCCCGATGGGCCGCGATTTCCATGACGCGCGAGAAATTGCGCGCGCCCTTCTTGAGCAGGAACCCGTTGTCGACGAGCTGCAGGTCCACGGCACGCCATGCAAGCGCGGAGGCGCTGAAAGCGAGCAGCCCAAAAAGCAAATAGGCCCGCCAGCGGAACGAGCCTGTGTGCTGCTCTCGTGCACTACGTCCCGTCATGGCGATATGAGCTCTATCTCTTTGGGTGGCGGCGAGGCCATTCGCAATTTCGTGCTGGCCACGCGCTCGACGAACGCGTGCGTGGACCACGCACTCTGCTCGAGCTGAAGCTGGCCCCACTCGATCTCTATGGTGTCCCGCTGCCTGTTGAGCCGCTCCAGCGCCACGAACAGCTCACGCGCCCTGTGCTTCGAATAGATGGCACCCGCCGCCGACGCGAGGGCAGCCACCCACAGCGCGGCAATGACGAGGACCATGATCTTCGGGCTCAGGATGCGCACTCGCGGCCTACCTCACGCGCTCGGCGACGCGAAGCATGGCGCTGCGCGAACGGGGATTGCTGGCGAGCTCTGCCTCGCCGGGACGAGATTTGCGACCGACGATGCGGAACCGAGGTTCCGCTGAAGCCGGAATGACGGGCAGTCGAGCAAGCGCCGGGTCGACGCGCGACTGCGCCTGCATGAACTGCTTCACCATCCGATCCTCGAGCGAGTGGAACGTGATCACCGCAAGGCGCCCGCCCACGGCGAGCACGCTCGCCGCCGCGGTGAGGCCGCGCTCCAGCTGACCGAGCTCATCGTTGATGAACATCCGCAAGGCCTGGAACGTGCGGGTGGCCGGGTGCTTGCCGGGCTCGCGTGTCCGCACGGCACGCGAGACGATGGCCGCAAGCTCGCTGGTGCGCGTAATGGGGCGCTCTGCGCGCGCGTTCACGATGAACTCGGCAACGCGCCGGGCGAACCGCTCTTCTCCCAACGTGGCGATCACCTCGCGTATCTCGTCGACGCCCGCACGAGCGAGCCAGGCCGATACGGGCTCGCCGCGTGTCGCATCCATGCGCATGTCGAGCGGGCCGTCCGCCCGGAAGCTGAAACCGCGAGCCGCGTCGTCGAGCTGCGGGGAGGAGACACCGAGATCGAAGAGCACGCCGCGACACGGGCGGCCATCTGAGTGTGCGGGCACGAGCGTCGCAAGCTCGGCAAACGGCGCGTGGACGAGCGTAAGCCGCAGGTCGTTGGCAAAGCGCGCGCGGCCGGCCGCGATGGCCTGCGCATCCCGGTCGAGCGCGAGCACGCGGCCCTTTCCACCCAGGGCCTCGAGAATGCGTGCCGTGTGGCCGCCGCGCCCGAACGTCGCATCGACATAGTAACCATCCGCTTGGAGGGCGAGCGCCGCGAGCGACTCATCGACAAGCACTGGCGTGTGCTCATCCACGGAAGTTGCTCCAACAAACCTGAAACGGTGCGAGACCGCCCTTCGAAGTGCCGCGTTGCCGATTACCGACGCGGAACGCTGCCCCTGCGCGAGGTGCGCACCGCATCCCCCTGAAACCCAAGTTCCGTGCCTGCCCGCGGCCGCTTACAGCGACAGCGATTCGAGCTCGGAAGGCAGATCGGTGGCGTTGTCGTCCGCGTTGAGCCAGAGGTCGCGCCGACCCGTCCAGCGCGTCTCGTCCCAGAGCTCGAAGCGATTACCCTGACCGACCAGCATCCCCCGCTGCTCGAGCCCCGCGAATTCGCGCAGCTCGGGCGGCACCAGTACCCGTCCGTGCCCGTCGAGCTCCATATCGGTGGCGTGACCCACCATGAGCCGCTGAAGCTTGCGCGCCTGGGCGTTCAAGCTCGGGAGACCCATCAACTTGCGTTCGATCTGCTCCCAGTCGGGCAGCGGATAAAGCAGGAGGCACTGATCACGGTCGACGGTGACGATGAGCTTCCCCTGGCCGCGCTCGTGGAGCTCGGCCCGGTACCGGGTGGGAATGACCATCCGGCCCTTGGTATCCAGGGTGACCTTTGTTGCGCCGCGGAACATGACCTGAGGCGAAGAAGTCCGCCCATTCGCTCCCACTCTTTCCCACTTGGCGCCACTATAGACGCGCGCGACGCTATGTCAATTGAGTCAAGTGCGAAATTCGTCGCAGACACAGCGACTTATGGTCAATTCTGACAGTACTGTGCACAGCCTGTACGCGTGTCGGCACTTAGCAATCATGGGGTTGGGGTGGGAACCTTATACAGTGGGTGAGGCAAGTTCCCTATGGGTGACGCGATGCGGGGGCGCGTGAGCGCAAGCGTGGGGGGAGTGCGGAGGCTCGCGGGTGGGCGTGGGCGGAGCGTTGGCTTGAGCTCCTCGGCGCGCGTGCAGGCACCAGTTCGCGTGCGAAGGCGGCGTGATGGTGGCCGGAACGCGCCTGAAGAGGGGGGACGAAGAGTGGGCGCGGCGTCAGCGGCGACGTGGCCGCAAGGCTCCCCGGCGGGGACCGGCCGGAAGACGCATCCCTGCGAGCCTCGTGAAAATGCGTCCTGCATTTTCACGTCCCCGCCGGGGAGCCTTGCGACCACCTCACCGCCTCGGCTCTCTCGCGGACGTCCACCTTCAGCGGGAAATCGGCGCCCGGGGGGCTTTTCCACGATCCGCAGGTCTGCCACCCGACTGATTCTCAAGTGAGGTAATCACGCGTGGAAACCACCACTTTGACTCCGCTACGTACCGCTCTCGGGTCGGATTCCCGTACTGAGCACGCGATCGCACGCGTGCTCGCAGCCTGTGCCGTGATCGGCAGGGGTCGTCGCTGAGCTTCCTCCTCGCGCGCTCCTCGAGCCCATGCCACAGCGTGATCCAGAGATCGAAGGGCACACCCCGCACCCCGCGCCCTCAACAGGCGGCGACGTGGCCGCGAGGCTCCCGGCGGGGACGTCGGAATGCAGGGATGCATTCCGACGCGGCCGGCCAGGCGAGACTCGCAGGGATGCGTCTTCCGGCCGGTCCCCGCCGGGAGCCTCGCGGCCGCGTCGCCGCCACCCGCAAGCGCCGACCTCCGCTCCGCTCGAAGCCCAAGAGCCCAGGCCCCGAAGCGCCAGTGCGTACGCCTGAAGGACCGCCAGCGAGCACGCGCTGGGAAGACGCAAAAGTGGTGTGAAGTGGGGAGCCGGCCTGTAAGCCGGGTTCTGTCGAGAGCAATCATTCCTCTGGGCACCGTGTCACCACGGGCCTCGAGCGGCCTACCCGGAAGCGCGGGCGGATACCGCTGCGGCGGCCGTTTCCGGTGCCGCTGCTTCCCTATTTGGCCTTGCTCCAGGTGGGGTTTGCCGTGCCGCCGAGTGTTGCCACCGGCGCGGTGCGCTCTTACCGCACCCTTTCACCCTTACCGTTCCCGCCGCTCGCGCGCCGGGACTTGGGCGGTTTGCTTTCTGTTGCACTTTCCGTGGGCTCGCGCCCCCCAGGCGTTACCTGGCACCTCATCCGCCGGAGCCCGGACTTTCCTCCCTTCCCGAACGAGTCGAGAACAGCGATTGCCCAGCCGGCTCCCCACGCAACGATACGGGAAACCGGCCACCGCCGGGTCGAAAGATGTGGCGCGGTGATACTGCGGCCCGCGACGGCGCAGTTGAAGCCCGCAGATGATCGTGTCGCCGAGAGGAAGGCGCAGCCGCTGCGCTCAATGCCACGGCCACGGAGTGTTTCGTTCGTGCGCTACGGCTCCGTGCGGTCGGTCGTGTTGCCGGAGGCCTTCGCAACGCGCATCGCGATCGCGTACGCCTCGTTTCTCTTTGCGCCGGTGAGTTGGGCCGCGATGGCGGCCGCGCGGCTGGGCGGAAGCTCACGCACGAGAAGTGCGATTGCGCGTTCGAGAAGTTGCGTGTCGACCTGCCCACTCGACTGCGGAGCGCCCTGAACGACGAGCGTGATTTCGCCGCGCGTGAAGTTGGCGTCACTCTTCGCCAGCTGAGCAAGTTCCGCGAGTGTCCCGCGATACGTGGTTTCGTGCGCTTTCGTGAGCTCTCGTGCGACAGCCGCAAGGCGATCGCTGCCGAACGTGGAAGCGAGATCTTCAAGGCACTCCGCTATGCGATGTGGCGCCTCGAAGAACACGAGCGTGCGCGCCTCGCCGCTGAGGGCGCTGAGACGCGCGCGACGCTCGCTCGAACGCGCAGGCAGAAAGCCCTCGAAGCAGAACCGGTCCGTAGGCAGGCCTGCAACCGCAAGCGCGGCAGTTATGGCCGAAGGGCCAGGCACGGCCCGCACGTCACACCCCGCACGCACCGCGCCACTCACGAGCTCGTAGCCAGGGTCCGAGAGGAGTGGCGTGCCCGCGTCGCTCACGAGCGCAACGGCTTCGCCAGCGGCGAGTCTCGCGAGAAGCTCGGGTACGCGGCTGGACTCGTTGTGTGCATGTAGCGACACCATGGGACGCGACACGCCGATGGACTGCAGGAGCGTGCGCGTGTGGCGCGTATCTTCCGCGGCGATGATGTCGGCGCCGGCCAGCACCTCCTGTGCGCGTGCGCTCAGATCGCTCAAATTGCCGATCGGAGTTGCGACGACGTCGAGCCTGCCGCGCGTATTGCCCACTATAATTCCCGCCTGGTACTACGACTGTGTCCGAACGGGCATCCTGCCCGCCGGCGAGAGGCGCTTCAACACATGCAGAATCTGCGATGGATCTTCCGCTCGACTGCAATCCTCGCCACGGCGCTGTTTCTCGCGAGCTGCCAGAGCACAGGGCCCGCCTCCGAGCCGCCGCCGAGCGCGGATCGGGCGCAGCTGCTGGATCGCGCGGGCGACCATGCGGGCGCCGCGCGCGTCTACGAAGCGCTGGCCGCGCAGAACACGGGCACGGAACAGAACACGTACCTGCTGCTCGCCGCGCGAGCGCATCTGCTGGCGAGGCGGCCAGACGATGCGGATCGCGTGCTGGCCTCCATCAATTCGCCTGTGACGCCGGATCAATCCTTCGAGCGCCTGATGCTCGGCGTGGAGCTCTCGCTCGCGCGCAATCAGGGCACGGAGGCGTGGCGGCAGATCTCCACGGTGCAGCAACCCACGCCCGCGCCCGCGGCAGTTCGCTACCTCGCCGTCAGGCAGAAGGCCGCGTTCGCAACCGGTCGCCCGGCGGATGGCGTGCGTGCCGAAATAGCGCGTGAGCGCCTGCTCGCGTCGCCTGAAGATCGGCGCGCCGCCCGCAGCGAGCTGCTTGGTGATTTGCGAAGCGCTCAGGAGCGTGGTGTGCGCGTGGAGCCCCGCGCGGCCACGGATAACGTAGTGCGCGGCTGGCTCGAGCTGGCCGCGCTCTCTGCAGCGGTTGCCCGCAACCCCACCACTTCAATTCCGGATGTGGAAGCCTGGCGCACACGCTATCCCTCGCATCCGGCGAACGACATCGTGGCAATCGAACTGCTCGGGCTGCGGGAAGAGCCACGGTCCGCCACACCGCACGTCGCCTTGCTGCTGCCGCTGTCCGGGCGCGCGGCGTCGGCGGGCATCAGTGTCCGGGACGGTTTCATGACTGCGCTGTATCAGGTGCCCGCCGCGCAACGCGCACGCGTTCGCGTCTATGACACTGCGGAAATCAGTGCCGCCGAAGCCATCACGCGCGCACGCGACGAGGGCGCAGACTTCATCGTCGGGCCCTTGACGCGTGATGAGGTGACCGCCGCAGCGGATCTAGGCGATGCGCGTCCGCCGATCCTTGCGCTCAACTTCCTGCCGGCGGACAGAGCGGGTCCCGCAGGCTTCTATCAATTCGCCCTCTCTCCCGAAGAAGAAGCGCGGCTCGTCGCGCGGCGCGTGCTCGCAGATCGCCGGTATCGTGGCGTCGCCATCGTGCCGGAGGGGGACTGGGGCTCGCGCGTGCTCGCCGCGTTCCGGCAGGAGCTCGAAGCTGGTGGCGGCGTGCTGCTGGGGGATGTTGTGCTCGACTCTACGCGCAACGACTGGGCCCCGGAAATCACGCAGGTACTGCGCATCACCGACAGCCGCTCGCGCCACAAGCGCCTGGAATCCGTGCTCGGCACCAAGCTGCAGTTCGAGCCGCGCCGGCGTGCGGATCTCGATTTCATTTTCGCCCCGAGCCTTGCTCCGCAGGCGCGACTCGTTCGTCCGCAGTTGCGCTTCCATTTCGCCGGGGACGTTGCGACGTACGCCACGTCGGAAGCCTATGAGCCGGACCCAGCCGCGAACGAGGACATGGAGGGCCTCATGTTCCCCGACATGCCGTGGATGCTCGGCGGCACTCTCGCCGACAGCGTGCGCTCCGCCGCCCGCGAGGCGTGGCCTTCCGGCGGGCCCCGGCGCAATCGGCTGTTCGCGTTCGGGTTCGATGCCTACCGGTTGTCGGCAGCGTTGCGCGTGCGGGGGGTTGGCGGCAGCGTGAACGTGGAGGGCCTCACCGGTCGACTCACCCTGGATTCGGATCGCCGCGTGCAACGCGAGCTGGAATGGGCCCAGCTCCACAACGGAACGACGCGGGCGCTCACGGTGGTCGCCGCCCAGCAGTAGGTTCCCAACCTGGCCGGGCTGCGCCCGGAGCAACACATGGATCGTGCAAGCATTGGCCGGAGTGCCGAAGACGCCGCCACGCAATTCCTCGAGCAGCAGGGGCTCGAGATCGTGCTACGGAACTATCGCCGCCGCAGCGGCGAGCTCGATGTGGTCGCACGCGCAGGCGACGTGCTCATCATCGCAGAGGTGCGCACTCGCTCCACGGAAACGTTCGGCGGCGCCGCGGCCAGCATTGATGGCTGGAAGCGTCACAAGATCATTCGCGCGGCAACTCAGCTGCTCCAGCAACGTCCGGATCTCGCGAAATTACGCGTGCGGTTCGACGTGTTGATCGTGCGGGACCCTGGCTCCGCACAGGCGCGCGTGGAGTGGCTACAGCACGCCTTCGAGGCCTGACGGCAGCGTTACTTGACTACCTTCAGCTGCGGCCGCTGCCTGCCGCCTTCTTCGACCGGGGTCGGGCGGGTGGGCGGCTCCGGCCCCAGATCCTGCTCGCTGAACACCATGCCCTCGCCCGTCTCCCGCGCATAGATGCCGAGGACGGCTCCGATCGGGAACATCACGTGATTCACCACGCCGGAGAACCTCGCGTCGAACTCTACCCACTCGTTCCCGAGCTTCAGCCCCTGCGTCGCCGAGGAACTGAGGTTGAGGACGATCTTGCCGTCCTTCACGAAGGCACGCGGCACATCCACCCCCTTCGCCTCGGCATCCACGATGACGTGCGGTGTATGACCGCAGTCCGTCATCCACTGATGCATGGCACGAAGAAGGTAGGGTCGCTTGGCAGGAAGGTGTGGCATAGGCGCAGGATGCGCTCGTCAGGTGTGGATTATCGAAATCAACCGCACGCGGTGGCCATCGCCCGGACAGCCTGCCGGGGCTGGCGGACGCCCCTCCCGACTGCCGGGCCGCGAAGGCCGGACCCAAGCCGAAGCGCTCACGAAAAGCTGGAAACCGCAGCCCACAGGGTGACTACAGCAGCCTCATTTCCTGTTCGGTATCCGAGAGGCTCTCACGGAATGCCGGCCGCGAGAACAGCAGGCTCGCGTATTTCACAATGGGTTGCGCCTGGGGAGGCAGGTCTATCTCGTAGTACTGCAATCTCCAGAGAACCGGGGCGATCGTGGCATCCACGAGCGAGAATTCATCGGAAAGGAAATAGGGCTTGATCTTGAAGAGATCGGTGCTCTGCAGAATCGTATCCCGCAGGATCTTCTTGTAACGCAGCGCATTCTTCTTGTCCGGATCGTTCTCGATCTGCTGAACGAGACCGTACCAGTCCCGCTCGATGCGGTAGAGCGCAAGCCGGAACTGCGCGCGCGTCACCGGATCCACGGGCATGAGCGGCGGGTGCGGGAAGCGCTCGTCGAGGTACTCGATGATCACCCGCGAGTCATAGAGCACCAGGTCCCGATCCACGAGGGTCGGAACGCTGTGGTAAGGGTTGAGGTCGAGCAGATCTTCCGGAAACTTGCCCGGCTCGACGCTCACGATATCGATGCTGATGCCCTTCTCGGCAAGCACGATGCGCGTGCGATGGCTCCACGGGTCGTTGGGAGCCGAGAAGAGCGTCATGATGGATCGTCTGCTCGACAAGTTTCCGCTCCCGCAGTGTCGGCTGGCGCGGGACCTTCCCGCGCCACCGGTCCGTCAATGGACGTCTTTCCAGTATTCCTTTTTCAACAGGTAAGCGAGCCACGTGAACACGCCGAGGAACAGCACGACCCAGATGCCGAGCGCCTTGCGCTTCAGCTGGGTCGGCTCGCCCACGTAGTCGAGGAAGTTCACGGTATCGCGCACGAACGCATCGTACTCCGCTTCGGAGAGCCGGCCGGGTACCAGGGGCTCAAATTTCTCGAACACCCGGGCCGATTGCGCCTGCCCGCCCTCGCCGTGGGTCTCCACCGTCTTGAAGACGGCCTGCTGCACGCCCTGCAGCTCGGAGAGAACGTGCGGCATCGCCGTTCCCTCCAGGCGGAGGTTGTTCACCCCCGTGGGCTTCGCCGGGTCGGCGTAGAAGGTCTTCAGGAACTGGTAGACGTAGTCGACCCCGCGCGAGCGCGCGATGAGCGACAGGTCCGGCGGCGCCTTGCCGAACCAGGTTTCCGCATCGGCGTACGGCATGGTCGTCAGGATGTAGTCCGCCGGCTTGGCCCCGGGAGGCAGCAGGAACTGGTCCAGCTGTTCCTGGGGAATGCCCAGGTCCTCCCCGAGACGGGAGTAGCGCACGTACTTGAGCGAGTGGCACCCCTGGCAATAGGCCATGAAGTTCCGCGCGCCGCGCTGGAGCGAGGCACGGTTCGAAACCTCGTTCTCGGCGCGCCAGCTCTGCCAGCCACCGCCGCCATGCCCCCCGTGCCCGGCCTCGGCGCCAGGCTCATCCGCCGCCCACGACGGCGCACCCGCGAGGGCGGCCGACAGCATGACGACAACAGCAAGTGCCCGACTATGCGTGCGCATGGTAGGTCACTCTTTCAGGAACAGGCTTCACTCGTTCGATGCGCGTGTAGATAGGCATGAGCAGGAAAAACGCGAAATACAGCACCGTGAAGATGCGTGCCAGGAGCACATAGAGCCCCTCGGCCGGCTGCAGACCGAGGTACATGAGCACGATGAAGGACACCGTGAAGACCGCGAGCGCCGTACGGGACATCCAGCCCCTGTAGCGCATGGACTTGACCGGCGACCGGTCGAGCCACGGCAGGAACAGGAACAGGGCGACCGACGCGAACATGAGCAACGCACCCAGCTGCTGATCGGGCACCGCGCGCAGGATGGCGTAGTACGGAGTGAAGTACCACACGGGCGCGATGTGCTCCGGTGTCGAGAGCGGGTTCGCCGGCTCGAAGTTCGGCGCTTCGAGGAACAGGCCCCCGAGCGTCGGCACGAAGAACACGATGATGCTGAACAGGATGAAGAACACGCCGACGCCCACGAGGTCCTTCAGCGTGTAGTACGGGTGGAACGGAATGCCGTCGACCGGCTTGCCGTTCGCCGCGAGCTTCTCCTTGATCTCGATGCCGTCCGGGTTGCTCGAGCCCACGCGGCGCAGCGCCACGAGGTGCAGCGTCACGAGCAGCAGCAGGGCGAGCGGGATGGCCACGACGTGCAGGGCGAAGAAACGGTTCAGCGTGGCATCCGCGATGCCGTAATCGCCGCGGATCCACTCGACGAGCCCGGGCCCGATGGCCGGGATCGTGCCGAACAGGTTCACGATCACCTGCGCGCCCCAGAACGACATGTTGCCCCAGGGCAGCACGTAGCCCATGAACGCCTCGGCCATCAAGGCGAGATAGATGGCCATGCCGAAGAGCCACAGCAGCTCGCGCGGAGCCTTGTACGACCCGTAGAGCAGTGCACGGAACATGTGCAGGTAGACGACCACGAAGAACGCCGACGCACCCGTGGAGTGCAGGTAGCGGATGAGCCAGCCCCACTCCACCTCGCGCATGATGAATTCGACGGAATCGAACGCCGTCGCCTCACCCACCTTGTAGAACATGGTGAGGAAGATGCCGGTGACGAGCTGCAGCACCAGCACGACGAGCGAGAGGACGCCGAAGTAGTACCAGAAGTTGAAGTTCTTCGGCGCGTAGTAGCCCGTGAGCTGGTCCTCGACGAACTCGTCCACGGGCAGGCGCTTCTGGAACCACGCCCGCAGACCCTTCTTCGGAGCGACCGCGACACCGCTGTTCGGGGTGCCGACCTTCGATGCAGGCTGCGCCATTACGCCGCCCCTTTCTCAGAGGCGTCCACCCCGACGACGAGCTTGCTGTCCTGCTCGAAGGAGTAAGGCGGAACGCGCAGATTGACGGAAGCGGGTGAGCCTTCGAACACGCGGCCCGCGAGATCGAACTTGGAGCCGTGGCACGGGCAGAAGAAGCCGCCCGGCCAGTCCGTGCCCATGTCCGCCGTGCCCGGCTCGAAGCGCGACTTCGGCAGGCACCCGAGATGCGTGCACACGCCGATGAGCACCAGCACATCCGGCCGGACCGAACGCTGTTCGTTCTTCGCGTACTCGGGCTGCTCGGACTTCTCGGACTTCGGGTCCTTGAGACGAGCTTCGTCCGTCGCCAGCGACGCCACCATCTCCGGCGTGCGCTTGACCACGTAGATCTGCTGCTTGCGCCAGGTGACGATCGTCATCTGCCCGGGCTCGAGCTTCGTCAGATCGAGCTCCGTGGGGGCGCCCAGGGCGCGTGCGCGCTCCGAAGGCTTCCAGGATTGAATGAATGGAACGAGTACGAATGCCGTGCCCACCACACCGGTGGCGACCGTCGCCGTCGTCAGAAACTTGCGCCGACTCGTGTCGACGCCGTCATCGGTGATGACACCGTTATCCGCCATCAAGATGAGGCTCTCCCGCTCTTTGCTGCCGCTGCCGCCCGCCCGGAGTCCGAGCGACCCATGGCCATCCGCTGCGACCGTCGCGCATCGGCAGGAGGCGGTGATCCTTTCGCTGACATAGTGGCGACTATGCTCGCGAAACGATCACCGCCTCCTGCCGATGGGCGTCGGTCCCGTCACGATACCCATGGGTCGTTCGCCCTCCCTCACCAGCACGCGCTTCATGGGCGCCACGGGGATGCAGTTTCCGGCCAGCGGGGGGCGGCGCATTATACACAAACGACAACGCCCTCCCGGGCGCAGGTTCTGTGCGCAAATGCCGTTAAAGAGTTGGGGCCGCGGGCTCACCTTCGTGGCCGGATCGATCGTCGGTGGGCTGGCCCTTGCTTTTCTCGTCGTGGCGCTGCGGCCCGAGCTCGTGCGGCCGCAGGCCGCCTCCCAGCCCCCGCCGGTCGCGCCGCCGCCACCGCAGGCCGCCCTGCCGATGCGCGCCTCCTATGCCGATGCGGTTCAGAAAGCCGCATCCTCCGTGGTGAACATATCCACGGCTCGTGTGGTCACCGAACGTGTAGCACCTTCGACGCTCGACGAGCTGTTTCGCAATGCGTGGCCGCGCTACAGACAGCGCATCGAGAACAGCCTGGGGTCGGGCGTCATCGTCGACCACGAGGGCCACATCGTGACCAACCATCACGTGATCGCCAACGCTGACGCCATCCGGGTACAGCTGGCCGACGAGCGCACCGCAGACGCGCGCATCGTCGGTCGCGACCCGGACACGGATCTCGCCGTGTTGAAGATAGACCTCGGGGACCTGCCCGTGGCGCAGATCGGCCGATCGGATCGCCTGCGCGTGGGTGACGTGGTGCTCGCCATCGGCAGCCCCGTCGGGCTGTCCCAGACCGTCACGCACGGCATCGTCAGCGCCACGAGCCGCCAGCTCGGGCTCGCGGTGTTCGAGGATTTCATCCAGACCGACGCCGCCATCAACGTGGGCAACTCCGGCGGTGCGCTCATCGACACGGACGGCGCGCTCGTCGGCATCAACACCGCGATCATCGGCAAGAACCTCGGCGTCGAGGGCATCGGCTTCGCGATTCCCGTGAACATGGTGCGCGGAGTGATGGCGGACATCATCGCGCAGGGGCGCGTCATCCGCGGCTGGATCGGCATCGTGCCGGAGGACGTGCCGGAGGCGCAGCGCTCACGGCTCGGGCTGCCCCCGCAGGGCGTGCTCATCCTGAATCTCTACGTCGGCAGCCCCGCGCAACGTGCCGGCGTGCAACCTGGAGACGTGCTCATGGAAATCGACGGCACACCCGTGCGCAGCGCGCAGGAGGCCATCGCGCGCGTGGCCGCGCACCGCAAGCCAGGGGAGACCATCAAGTTGCGCATCGTGCGCGGCGGACGATCGATCGACCTGCAGACGCAGGTCATCGAGCAGCCGCGCGGACGTTAGGGAAGACGTGCAGATGAAAACGGAAATCCGCATTCGATCATTCGAATCCCGTGTCGCCCTGAACGAGGCACTCACCGAGCGCCTCGCGTGGGAGCTGGAATCGGCGGGGCGCGGCGCAGTGGCGCTGATGCTGGCAGGCGGCCACACGCCGCTGCAGGCGTACCAGGCGCTCGCATCCCGGCAGATCGCGCCTCCCGCCCATCTCGACGTGCTGTTCTCCGATGAGCGGTATGTGCCGGCGACCTCGGATGCCAGCAACTTCCGCGCGGTGCTCCCCCTGCTCGAGGCGCTGGCCCTGCCGGCGGAGCGCATCCTGCGCGTGCGCACCGAGCTGCCGCTCGAGCGCGCCGTGGAAGACTACGAACGGCGGCTGCGCGGGCTCCTGCGCGCGAACACGCGCATCTCGCTTGGCCTGCTCGGCCTCGGGGCGGACGGGCACACGGCCTCCCTGTTCACCGAGGCGGACCTCAAGCGGTCGAGCGGAAAGCTCGCCGTTTCCGTGCAGCGCCCCGACGGGCGCGCGGCCGTGAGCGTGACGCCGCAGTTCCTGGAGAACGTCGCGGAGATCGTGTTCGCGGTGGCGGGGAACGACAAGCGCGCGGCGCTCGAGGCGCTGATGGATCGCAAGCCCGAGTCCATCGCCGCCCGCGCGATCGCGAACTGCCCGAGCGTCGAGATCTGGGCCGACCGCGACGCCTGGCCGCCTCAACCCTGAGACGGTGACGACGCGCCGGCGGATGCCCGCGCGAGCTCCTCCTCAGTGCTCGCCTTCTTCATGGCCGCCGAAGCCCAGGCGCATCGCGGAGAGGATCTTGTCCGCGAACGCGGCGCGGTCGCGCGAGGTAAAGCGCGAGTACAGCGCAGCGCTCAGCACGTAAGCCGGAACGCCTTCTTCGATGGCAGCCTGGAGCGTCCACCGCCCTTCACCCGAATCCGCGACGCGTCCGGCGAACCCCTCGAGCTTCGGACTGCGCGCGAGCGCGTCGGCGGCCAGATCCAGCAGTGACGAGCCGATGATGCTGCCGTGGCGCCAGAGCTCTGAGATGGCGGCGATATTCAGGTCGTACTGGAAGTGCGTCGGGTCGCTGAGCGGCGCGGTTTCCGCATCCGTGGAGCGCGCCTGCAGCCCCGCGTTGGCGTGCGCCAGGATGTTGAACCCCTCCGCGTAGGCCGCCATGAGCCCGTATTCGATGCCGTTGTGGACCATCTTCACGAAATGGCCGGCACCGGCGGCGCCGCAGTGGAGATAGCCCATGGGCGCCGTGTCGTCTGCGCCGGAGGCCCCGCCGGGCGAGAGCGTGGCGAAGATCGGATCCAGGTGTTTCACCACGTCCGTTTCGCCGCCGATCATCAGGCAGAAACCACGCTCCAGGCCGAGCACACCACCGCTCGTGCCGACATCCAGATAGTGAATGCCTGCGGGCTTCAGCTCCCGCGCGCGCCGGATGTCCTCGTGATAGTGCGAGTTGCCACCGTCGATGACGATGTCGCCCGGCCGCAGGAGGGGCAGAAGGTCCTTCAGCACGGCATCAACCGCCGCCGCCGGCACCATGATCCAGATCGCGCGGGGCGCTTTCAGCCCGGCGACCAGTGCCGCCAGCGTTTGCGCACCGTGCACGCCGTCCTGCGCGAGACCCTGCACAGCCTGCGCGTCGCGATCGAACGCCACGCACTCGTGCCCGCCGCGCTGCAGGCGGCGGACCATGTTGGCGCCCATGCGCCCAAGACCAATCATTCCAAGCTGCATGACATCTCCTGCAGGTTCATGCGCGACGTGTGTGGCCCCCCCACATGCCGCCGGCGCCAGACGCACCGCCTCGCGCCCGCCCGACCCGCTCTCAGTTCGGCACGCGTTTGATCTGGGCCCCGAGCTGGGCCAGCTTCTCTTCGATGGCCTCGTAGCCACGATCGATGTGATAGATGCGCTCCACATCCGTGCGCCCTTCGGCCACGAGGCCGGCGAGCACGAGGCTCGCGGAAGCGCGCAGATCCGTCGCCATCACGGGTGCACCGGTCAGGCGCTCGACACCGCGGATGATCGCCGTATTGCCTTCGAGCCGGATCTCCGCGCCGAGGCGCCGCATCTCCAGCATGTGCATGAAGCGGTTCTCGAAGATCGTCTCGATGACGGTGCCGACGCCATCCGCAACCGTATTCAGTGCGGCGAACTGTGCCTGCATGTCCGTGGGGAATGCCGGATAGGGCGCGGTGCGCACATCCACCGCGCGCGGCCGCTTGCCACGCATGTCCACTTCGACCCAGTTGTCACCCACGCCGACCTTCGCGCCCGCCTCCTGCAGCTTGGCGAGCACGGCGTCGAGGTGGTCCGGGCGGGTGTTCTTGATGCGAACGTGACCGCGCGTGATGGCGCCGGCCACGAGATACGTACCGCCCTCGATGCGGTCGGGCAGCACTTCGTAGGTGGTGCCGTGCAGCTTGCTCACGCCCTGCACGACGATCTTGTCGGTGCCGGCGCCCTGGATCTTCGCGCCCATCGTGATGAGAAAGTTCGCGAGATCGACCACCTCGGGCTCGCGGGCCGCGTTCTCGATGACCGTCTCGCCGTCGGCCAGCGTGGCGGCCATCATCAAGTTCTCCGTGCCCGTGACGGTGACGGTGTCGAGCACCAGCCGCGCACCTTGCAGCCGGCTGGCGCGCGCGCGGATGTACCCGCCTTCGATGGTGATGTCCGCGCCCATGGCCTGAAGGCCAGCCACGTGGATGTTCACCGGCCGCGCCCCGATGGCGCAGCCGCCGGGAAGAGACACGTCTGCCTTGCCGAAGCGCGCCACGAGCGGCCCGAGCACGAGGATCGAGGCGCGCATGGTCTTCACGAGCTCGTAGGGCGCGAGCCATTCCTTCACGGTGGAGCCATCCACCTCCACGCGCGAGCGCTCATCGATCGTGACCGTGGCGCCCATGCGCCCGAGGAGACGGATCGTGGTGGTCACATCCTGCAGATGCGGCACGTTGCCGACGATCACGGGTTCCTCGGCGAGCAGCGCGCCCGCCAGGATGGGGAGCGTTGCATTCTTCGAGCCGGAGACCCTGACGTCCCCTTCGAGCGGCACGCCGCCCTTGATTTGCAGCTTGTCCAATGACTTCCCTTTCCTCAGAGCTTCTTCGCGACTTCCTCGGGCGCGAGCGCCTCGATGGACATGGCATGGATCTCGCGCCCCATCAGCTCACCCAGCGTGGCGTACACGAGCTGGTGTCGGGCAATGGCACGCTTGCCGGCGAACTCCTTCGCGACGATGCGCGCAGCGAAATGGGTGTTGTCGTCGGATTCGACGCGAACGTCGGCGCCGGGAAGTCCGGCGCGGATCAGCTGGGCGACTTGCTCTGGGTTCATGTGGAAGGTCTTGGGGAAGCGGAATGGCGATTCTAAGCGTGTTATAAACCGACCCGCCATGGAGACCCCCGCCGTCCCGCCGGTCGATGACCGTGCGCTCCTCGCCTCCGCGCACCGCTCGCTGCGCATCGAAGCCGACGCCGTCGAGGCTCTGTTGCCGCGACTCGGTGCGAGCTTCGCCGCGGCCTGCCGCGTGTGCCTCGCGTGCCAGGGCCGGGTGGTGGTCACCGGCATGGGCAAGTCCGGCCACATCGGCGGAAAGATCGCGGCCACGCTCGCGAGCACGGGAACGCCCGCGTTCTTCCTGCACCCCGCCGAAGCGAGCCACGGCGACCTGGGCATGATCACCCGGACGGACGTGGTGCTCGCCATTTCCAACTCCGGCGAAACACCCGAGCTCGTGCTGCTGCTGCCTCACATGAAGCGGCTCGGAGTGCCGCTCATCGTGATGGTGGGCGCGGCCGGTTCGACGCTCGGCAAGGCGGCGGACGTGACGCTGGACGTCAGCGTTCCCAAAGAGGCCTGCTCGCTCAACCTTGCCCCAACGGCAAGCACTACTGCCACGCTCGCGATGGGCGACGCACTGGCGGTGGCCCTTCTCGATGCGCGCGGCTTCACCGAAAAGGATTTCGCGCATTCGCACCCGGGCGGGAGCCTCGGCCGCCGCCTGCTGCTGCACGTGGAAGACCTCATGCGCACCGGCGATGCCCTGCCGCGCGTGCGTCCGGACACGACCCTGCGCGACGGCCTGCTCGAAATGTCCCGGAAAGGCCTCGGGATGACCGTAATCGTCGATGCAGAGGACCACATCCTCGGCGTCTTCACGGATGGGGACCTGCGCCGCGCGCTCGACAACGCCGTGGATGTGCGTACCACCGCGATGAGCAGCGTGATGACGCCCGGGGCAAGGCGTATCGGCCCGCGCGAGCTCGCAGCCGAAGCCGTTCACCTGATGGAGCAGTACCGCATCACTGCCCTGCCCGTCGCCGACGAGGACGGCCGGCTCATCGGCGCGCTGAACGTGCACGATCTTTTTCGTGCGGGCGTGGTCTGATCCCGCGCGCCCGCAAGATGCCCGCCCGACGAACCGACCCGGCCTCGATTGCCCTGCTCGTGCTCGACGTCGATGGCGTGCTCACGGACGGGCGCCTGTACTACGGCTCGCGCGGTGAAGCACTGAAGGTGTTCGACGTGAAGGACGGCTACGGCATCAAGCGGCTCATGGATCACGGTGTGGAGGTGGCGATCATCTCCGGGCGCGATTCCACCATGGTGTCGCGCCGGGCCCGGGATCTCGGCATCCGCCATGTTTTTCAGGGCGCGGGCGACAAGCTGCCCGTGTTCGAGCGGCTCATCAAACGGCTGCGCGTTCCCGCGTCGGCATGCGCCTGTATCGGGGATGACCTGCCGGACGTGCCCATCATGAAAGCGGCCGGCCTCGCGTTCGCCGTGTTCGATGCGCACCCCGCCGCGCTGCGCGCCGCAGACGTAGTGACCCCGAACGGCGGCGGCCGTGGCGCCGTGCGCCATGTCTGCGACCTCCTGATTGCTTCACGAGAGCGGGCCCGCCGGCGCAAGCCATGATCTACCGCATCGTCACCGTACTCGTCGTCATCGGCGTCATCGTTGGCCTCCTGCTCCTCACCCGTGGCGGGGGCGTGGTTGCGCCGACCACAACGGCGGACAGCGCACACAACGTGCCGGGTTACTCCGCGCGCAACGCAGAAGTCATCGAAACCGGCGCCGACGGTCGGCCGCTCTACACGCTGCACGCAGAGCAGGTGCGTCAGCGCCCGAACGACAGTCGCGTGCAGCTCGACGCGCCGCGCATGAGCTTCGTCGCCTCGGACGGCAACACGTGGCACGCATCGTCCCGCTCGGGCCAGATCCGCGAGGATGGCTCGGAGGTCGAGCTCTTCGGAGACGTAGTGTTCAACGGCAAATTCGAGGGCCAGTCCGCGCCACTCACGGTCAACACCAGCATCATCTCGTTCGACACGCTCGCGGAGATTGCGCGCACCCACGCGCCCCTGACGTTCGACTGGAACGGGCGTCAACTTAGCGCAATCGGCATGGTGGCGAATTTGAAGGACGGGACGTTAGAGCTAGAATCCCGCGTTCATGGCCGTTCCCCCGCCAAGTAAGCCACTTCTGCGCACGATTGCGCTCGTTGCCGGCGTGCTCGCGGCCAGTGCGCCTGCGGCGCCGGCCCATGCCGCCAGCGCGGCCACGAAATGCAATGAAGACATCCAGGTGGCCAGCGACGGCCTCGCCGCCAACCTGCGGGAAAACACCACCGAGCTGCGCCAGGTCGTCATCACGGCCTGCGACATCCGGGTGGAAGCCGACCGCGCCCGCTCCACAGGGATGGATTTCGAGAATTCGAGCTGGACGTTCGACGGCGACGTGCACATTCAAGTTGAGAATCGCGGCAGCCTCCGCTCCGACAAGGCCGTGGTGGATTTCCGGAACAACCAGATTTCCCGCGCCACCATCACCGGCTCCCCTGCCGAGTTCGAGCAGAAGCTCACCGGAAAGGAAGGCACCGCTCGTGGCCGTGCAGGCGAGATCATCTATGACGTCGGCCCCGGCACCGTCACGTTCGCGGACGACGCCTGGCTGCTCTACGAGAACTTCGAGACGCGCGGGCAGAAGCTTGCCTACAACATCCGGGACGAGGTCGTGACGAACGTGCGCGAACCCGAGGGCCGCAAGCCCGGCGCGGACGATCGCGTCCGCTTCACCATCACGCCCAAAACTGCGCCCAAGCCGCCCGCCAACGAAGCGCCCAGGTCTCCATGACCGCGCTGACGGCCGTCGGCCTCGAGAAAAGCTACAAGTCACGCCAGGTCGTCCGCGGCCTGTCGCTCGAAGTGAGCAACGGGGAAGTGGTGGGGCTCCTCGGGCCCAACGGCGCCGGCAAGACCACGGCGTTCTACATGATCGTGGGACTCGTCCCGGTCGATGCGGGCCGCATCCAGCTCGGCGATACGGATCTCACTCACCTGCCCATGCACAAGCGCGCCCGCCTCGGCGTCGGCTACCTTCCGCAGGAAGCTTCCGTCTTCCGCAAGCTCTCGGTGGAGGACAACATCCTCGCCATCCTGGAGACGCGTGACGAGCTCGATGACGTCAAGCGCGAGCAGCGCCTGGAAGAGTTGCTCGAAGAGCTTCGCATCGGCCATGTGCGCAAGAGCCTCGGGCTGTCGCTTTCCGGCGGCGAGCGCCGGCGCGTGGAGATCGCGCGTGCCCTTGCGGCCGAGCCACGCTACATCCTGCTCGACGAGCCCTTCGCCGGCGTCGATCCGCTCTCGGTCCTCGACATCCAGCGCATCATTCGCGAGCTCACGAGCCGGGACATCGGAGTGCTCATCACTGACCATAACGTTCGCGAAACTCTGGGTGTCTGCAGCCGCGCTTACATCGTCAACCAGGGGCAGGTAATCGCCTCCGGGAGTGCGGAAGAAATCCTTGCCAACCCCCAAGTGCGTGAGGTGTACTTGGGCCAGTCGTTTCGCTTGTAAGCCCTCCCGCAGCAGGCGGAACTCCAAAAATTTCAGAGAGTTAAGGATTCGACGGGGCCCGCCCCACCGCAACGCCATGCTGAAACCGTCCCTGCAGCTCAAGCTGGGTCAGCAACTGACGATGACCCCGCAGCTGCAGCAGGCCATTCGCCTTCTGCAGCTTCCCGCACTGGAGCTGCAGGCCCACATCCGCGAGCTGCTCGAGAGCAATGTCATGCTCGAGCCGGTGGAAGAAGGCGATGCCACGGGCGTGTTCGAGACGCCCGATACCCCGCAGACCGCCGCGCAGCCCGAAGCCCCGCCCGAACGCCAGACGGAGAACACCGTCGAGGTGGTCGATGAAGGCTGGGGCGAGCAGAGTGTCGGCGCATCCGAAACACCCTGGAACAGCGACGACGACGATCGGCAGCAGGAATTCGCTGACGACTCCGGCGAATCGCTGCAGGAACATCTCGTCTGGCAGCTCGAGATGGCGCGTCTCGAGCCGCGTGATCTTGCCATCGCGCGCGCCATTGCCGATGCCGTCAGCGAAGACGGCTACCTCACCGAAACACTCGAGGAGATTGCGAAGACACTGCTGCCCGAGATCGTCGCCGAGCCCGCCGAAGTCGAGAAGGTGCTGCACTTCGTGCAGTCGCTCGACCCGCCCGGTGTCGCCGCGCGCTCGGTCGGGGAGTGCATCGAGCTGCAGCTGAAGCAGCTGGACCCGGACACACCCGGGCTCGCGCTCGCCGCGCAGATTGCCCGCCATCACCTCGAGCTCGTGGCAGACCGCGAGCTCTCACTGCTCCGCCGGGAGCTGCGCGCCACCGACGAAGAGCTTGCCGAAGCGCTCGCGCTCGTGCGCTCGTGCCACCCGCGCCCGGGCGCCACGGTCAGCTCCGGTTCGGCCGAATACGTGGTGCCGGATGTGTTCGTCCGTCGCACCGACCACGGCTGGGCCGTGGAAATCAACGCCGCCACGCTCCCGCGCGTGCGTCTGAACCAGGGCTACGCGAGCCTCATCGGCCGCAACGCCAGCCATGCCAGCATGCGCGCCCAGCTCCAGGAGGCACGGTGGTTGCTCAAGAGTCTCGAGATCCGCAATGAGACGCTCATGAAAGTGGCCCGCTCGATCGTCGAGCGCCAGACCGCATTCCTCGAACACGGCGAGGAGCACATGCGGCCCATGATCCTGAAGGACATCGCCGAAGCAGTGGCCATGCACGAGTCCACCATCTCGCGCGTCACTTCGGGCAAGTACATGCACACCCCGCGCGGCGTGTTCGAGCTGCGCTATTTCTTTTCCAGCCAGGTGGAAGGGGCCGACGGGTCCGGCACCTCCTCCACTGCCATTCGCGCCAAGATCAGGAAACTGGTCAAGGAAGAAAACGGCGAGATGCCCCTCTCCGACGGCCGCATTGCCGAGCTTCTGTCGGGCGAAGGCATCCCGGTGGCGCGCCGCACGGTCGCGAAGTATCGCGAAGCCATGGGCATCGCCCCCTCCAACGAGCGCCGGCGCGCAGGATCGAAACACATGTAGGCAGGCTCTTTCGTCAACGCACAGAGAATGGAGAACGCTATGCAGCTCAGCGTCACCGGACATCACATCGAGGTCACCCCGGCACTCCGCGGATACGTGGAAAAGAAACTGGAGCGCATTACCCGGCACTTCGACAACGTAATCGACGTGCACTGTGTGTTGACGGTCGAAAAGCTGAGACAGAAGGCTGAAGCCACCCTCCACGTCCGCGGCAACTCCATCCACGCCAATGCGACGGAACCCGACATGTATGCCGCGATCGACGCCCTCACCGACAAGCTCGACCGCTGCGTGAAGAAGCACAAGGAAAAGCGCTGCGATCACCACGCCGCCGAGGCGCAGAAGAGCGTCCGGCTGGTCTAGCCCCGTCCCGGCCGGCAGGAGGCCCGCGCCTCTTGCCGGCGACCCTTGAACCCGGAACGTTCGTCCTCCGCCGGCCCTCGTCCAACCTGGGCCAGCGCTGGCCGGCTCGCCGGGCGCCATGCAATCCCGGCCGGGCAACTCCCTGGTCAGCTCCTGGCGGCTCACACGCGCAGCGCGTTGCGGAGCTTCAGCGCGCGCACGCTACTTAATTGCGTCCGTTTCGGAAGGCACGCTTGCGCCGTCAACGCCGCCTCGCTAACGTCATCCGCGTGCGAATCCTCATCGTCAGCGGCCTTTCGGGTTCCGGCAAGAGCGTGGCACTACACATGCTCGAGGACCTCGGGTTTTATTGCATCGACAATATCCCCGCCGCGCTGCTGAAGGCTTTCATCTCGCACACGGTGCGCTCGCCCGAGCGCACGTACGACCGCACGGCCATCGGCCTCGACGCGCGCAACACGGCCGCCGAGATCGCCTCCGTCCCCAAGCTCATCGACGAGCTCCGCCGCAGCGGCATCCAGTGCGAAGTGCTGTTCCTCGTGGCCAACGATGACGAGCTGCTGCGCCGGTTCTCCGAGACGCGCCGCAAGCACCCCATGAGCCGCGACAACCTCGACCTGCGCGAGGCCATGGCCAAGGAACGCGAGATCCTGGAGCCCATCGTCTACGCAGCCGACCTGGTCATCGACACCTCCCGCATGGGCGTGCACGAGCTGCGGGAGATCGTCCAGCAGCGGCTCGAGCAGCGCAGCGCGAGCCGGCTGTCCATCACGTTCGAGTCGTTCGGGTTCAAGTACGGCATCCCCGGGGACGCGGATTTCGTGTTCGACGCGCGCTCCATTCCCAATCCCTACTGGGAGCCCTCGCTGCGCAAGCTCACGGGGCGTGACGCCGAAGTGGTGAAGTTCCTCGAATCCCAGGAGGCCGCCGGCCGGCTGATCGAGGACATCGCAAAGTTCATCGACGCGCGCGTGCCGGAATACCAGACGAGCAATCGCGGCTATCTCACCGTCGCCGTCGGGTGTACCGGCGGCCAGCACCGCTCCGTGTACATCGTGGACCGCCTCGCCGAGCGCTTCACTGGCCGCTTCAACAACGTGAGCACACGTCACAGCTCCCTCTCCGCGTCCCAGCTCGTCCGCCCGGTGCGAACGAACGTGGCCGCCAACAGCTGACGTCCCGTAGTCTCGCCTCCCTCTCACGATGCGCCGGCACTTCGCATCGTCCCATCGCTCCTAGTCGCGTCAACACTTCGCCGCTACACTCGCGCCGCCCCCGGCGCGGCGTCCCACCCTTGTCATGAATGCGCAACTGAAGCCTGAAAAGGAAGCTCGACTGAACGCGCTGCGTGCCGCGCTCGGTCAGGGCACGCTTCGTTCCGCGCATCGCATGGTGAACGCGCTGCACCCGGCCGAGATCGCGCTTCTCATCCAGTCGCTGCCGCACGCGCAACGCGAGCTGGTGTGGGACATGGTCGACCCGGAGCTCGAGGGCGAAGTGCTCGTCGAGCTCAACGAGAACGTCCGCTCCGAGCTCATGGAGGGCATGGGACCGGACGAGCTGCTCGCCGTCGCGGAAGACCTGGAGGTGGACGACCTTGCCGACCTGGTCGCGGGCCTTCCCGAAGCCGTCACCCAGCAGCTGCTGCGCTCGCTGGACCAGCAGGATCGCGAGCGCCTCAGCACCGTGCTCAGCTACCCGGAGGACAGTGCCGGCGGCCTCATGAACACGGATGCCGTGAGCGTGCGCCCGGATGTGACGGTCGAAGTCGTGCTGCGCTACCTGCGCATGCGCGGGGAGCTTCCGGAGAAGACCGACCGGCTGTTCGTCGTGGACCGGCGGGACAGCTACCTGGGCACGGTCTCGCTGACGCGCCTCCTTACGAGCGACCCGGACGCCACCATGGGCGAGCTGCTCGAAAGCGAGGCGCCCCGCATCGACCCGGAGACGAGCTCGCACGACGTCGCCATGCTCTTCCAGGATCAGGACCTGATCTCCGCTGCGGTGGTGAGCCAGGACGGGCGGCTGCTCGGGCGCATCACCATCGATGACGTCGTGGACGTCATCCGCGAGGAGGCCGAGCATTCCGTGCGCAGCATGGCCGGCCTCGGCGACGAGGAAGACGTGTTCGCGGGCGTGGTCGTTTCCACCCGGCGACGCCTCGTGTGGCTCGGCGTGAACCTGTGTACGGCGTTCCTCGCGAGCTCGGTCGTGCACCGGTTCGAAGGCACCATCGCGAAGATCGCCGTGCTCGCCGCCCTCATGCCCATCGTGGCCAGCATGGGCGGCGTCGCCGGCACCCAGACGGTCACGCTCATCATCCGCGGGCTCGCTCTCGGGCAGGTTCAGTGGTCGAACGCGCGCTGGCTGCTGTTCAAGGAGATCGGGGTCGGCGGGCTCAACGGCCTCGTGGCGGCCACCGCGGTGGGCTCGATCACCGCCATCTGGTTCGGCGCCTGGAAGATCGCCATCATCATCGCCGCGGCCATGGTCATCAACCTGCTCGCCGCCGCCGCGGTCGGCGTCATCGTGCCGCTCACCCTGCGCCGCATGAAGATCGACCCCGCGCTCGCCGCGGGCGTGATCCTCACCTCGTTCACCGATTGCATCGGCTTCGCCACGCTGCTCGGCCTGGGAACGCTCTTCCTGCTGTGACGCCGCTCAAGTTGCCTGCGCCACGCCGGGAGAGGTCATCACGGAGGGGAGCGTCTCTCCCGTGATGAAGGCGAGGATCGCGCAGCGGGCTTCCATGGCATCCCGGTACCCGAGCTCGATCAGCTCACGGGTATAGGCGCCTTCGAACATGAGATAGCTCGCGAGCTGGCTGCCCTCGATGTCCTTCGCGCCGATCACTCGCAGGAACGCACGCAGGCTGCGCGGAATCTCATGGATGTGCCGGGCAGCGGCTTCGCGCGGATCGACGCTCGGGGCGAGCATCAGGGTCTCGATGGCTCGCGCGCCGCGCGCGTGCTCCGGCGCGGCATGCACCAGCTCGTTGATACGTTCGAGCTGCTCCAGGTCGCCGTAGATCTGGTCGGTGAACAGTGTGTCCAGCATGTAGCCGAAGATCTGGCCCGGGGTCGGCGGCTCGATGGGCACCTGAGTGACGGCCACGCCGGCCGCCCGCCGCGCCCGCACGCCGATGATCAGCAGGCGATCCGCTCCGAGGTGAATGGCCGGGCTCAGCGGGTTCAACTGGCGCATGGCGCCATCACCGAAGTGTTCTTCGCCGAGGCGCATCGGAGGGAACAGCAGCGGGATGGCGACGCTCGCCATCAGGTGATCCAGCGTGAGCTGCGTGCGGCGACCCATCCGCTGCGCGCGCGACCAGTCTCGCAAGCTTTCCTTGCCATCGTAGAAAGCGACGGAATGCCCGGTGACGTAGCTCGTGGCGCAGAGCGCGAGCGCGCGAAGGTGTCCACGGTCGATGCTCGTGCGAATGCCGCGCCAGTCCACGTGGCGCTTGAGCAGCTCGCGCAACGGGCTGTTGTCCAGCATGGATTTCGGGGGCGAGAGCAGGAAGCCGCCCGTAACCAGTGACAGCACCCAATGCAGCCCCGCGCGGAGCATGTGCACGGGATCGACCCGAAATACCTGGTCCACGTGGAAGTTCGCCCACACCTGCTCGAGACCCGCCACTGCCCGCCTCCAGTGCACGGCTTCCGCCGCCAGCACGCTCGCCGCGACGGCCCCGGCCGACGTGCCGACGATCACCTGGAACGGGCTGCGGCCGCGCGGGCAGATCTCCGCCAGCGCCCTGAGCACCCCCACCTGGTAGGCGGAGCGCGCGCCACCCCCGGTCAGAACGAGCGCCAGCACGGGACGCTTGTTCAGCCGGCGCTGCGTTTGTGTCGTCGCGGTGTCGTTCATCGGGTGCTTGGTCTTTGTCACGGCACGTGTCGGGGGAGTCATGAGCAGGTGCTGGCGGACATCAAGGCACTGCAGGCCGTGGCCCGTCCGACGGCGGCGCGCGGAGGTGGACTGAACGGTCGAGCGGGCGCCGCAGCTCCGCGATGGCGCCGTCGAGCCCCGCCAGGGTGAGCGGAAACATGCGCTCGCCGATGAGATCGCGCGTGAGTTGCACGGAAGCCGTGTAATCCCAGCGTTCCCGAGGCTCGGGGTTGAGCCACACCAGGCGCGGGAAGGCGCGCGTCATCCGCCGCATCCAGGTTTCGCCGCTCTCCTCGTTCCAATGCTCGACGCTGCCGCCTGCGTGGGTGATTTCGTAGGGGCTCATCGTGGCATCGCCGACGAAGATCGCGCGGCAATCCTTGCCGTAGGTCCGCAGCACGGCGGCGGTGGAGGTCGCCTGCGAGTGCCGGCGCCGATTGTCTTTCCATAGGCTTTCATATGGAAAATTGTGAAAGTAGAAATGCTCGAGATGACGAAACTCGCTGCGTGCAGCAGAGAACAACTCCTCGCAAACCTTGACGTGCGCGTCCATGGAACCACCGACGTCGAGGAAGAGGAGCACCTTCACGGCATTCCGACGCTCCGGAACGAGCTTCAGATCGAGGAACCCCGCATTACGGGCGGTGGCGGAGACGGTGCCATCGAGATCGAGCTGATCCGCGGCCCCCTCGCGCGCGAACCGGCGCAGGCGCCGCAGGGCGAGCTTGAGGTTGCGGGCGCCGATCTCGACGGTGTCGTCGAAGTTGCGGTACTCACGCGCCTCCCACACTTTGACCGCGCGTCGATGCCGCGAACCGGACTGGCCGATGCGCACGCCCTCAGGGTTGTAGCCCTGCGCGCCAAAGGGTGAGGTCCCTGCGGTGCCGATCCACTTGTTGCCGCCTTCGTGGCGGCCTTTCTGCTCCCGCAGCCTCTCGCGCAGAGTCTCCAGCAGCTTCTCCCAGCCGCCGAGAGACTGAACGCGCCGCCTCTCCTCCTCGCTCAGCGAGTGCTCGCCGAGCGCCTGCAGCCACTGCGGCGGCAGATCGGTGACGAGGCGCTCGAAGAGCTGCTCCGCGCCCTTGAACGTCTCGGCGAACACGCGATCGAAGCGGTCGTAGTGCATCTCGTCTTTCACGAGACAGGCGCGCGCGAAATAGTAGAAACCCTGCGCCGACAGGCCAGCGACCCCCGCCTTCAGGCCCTGCAGGAGCGTGAGGAACTCGCCGAGCCCCACAGGCACGCCCGCCGCTCGCAGCTGCAGGAAAAAACCAATCAACATGGCGCATGCCTCGTGCGCCCCGCACGTCGCAGGGTGCCGGCCGCGATGCCCGGCCTGGCGGCACAGGTTCTCGAAGCCGCGACGACCCCGCACGCCGTGGCGCTCACCGGGTGCGGGATCACGAGCGCGAGATCCATGGACGTCAGCGCGCCCGGCGGTTGAGGAAGATGAGCTGCTCGAAGAGGTGCACGTCCTGTTCGTTCTTCAGCAGCGCACCGTAGAGCGGGGGCAGGGTCTTCTTCGGATCATCGGAACGCAGCGCTTCGGGCGGCACCTGCTCCGCGACCAGCAGCTTGATCCAGTCGAGCAGCTCCGACGTGGAGGGCTTCTTTCTCAGGCCCGGCGTTTCCCGCAACCGGAAGAACGCGCCCAGGGCTTCCGCGAGCAGCTCCTTGCGCAGGTTCGGGTAGTGCACGTCGACGATGCGCGCCATCGTCTCGGCGTCCGGGAAACGGATGTAGTGGAAGAAGCAGCGGCGCAGGAAGGCATCCGGCAGCTCCTTCTCGTTGTTGCTGGTGATGACGATGATGGGCCGATGCCGGGCCCGCACGAGCTCCCGCGTCTCGTAGACGTAGAACTCCATGCGGTCGAGCTCGCGGAGCAGGTCGTTCGGAAACTCGATGTCGGCCTTGTCGATCTCGTCGATCAGCAGCACCGGCTGCTCGGGGGATTCGAATGCCTCCCAGAGCTTGCCCTTCACGATGTAGTTGGCGATGTCGTGCACGCGAGCCTCGCCGAGCTGCGAATCCCGCAGGCGCGAGACCGCGTCGTACTCATAGAGGCCCTGCTGGGCCTTGCTCGTGGATTTGATGTGCCACTCGTGCAGCGGGTGATCGAGGGCGCGGGCGATTTCCTGCGCAAGCTGCGTCTTGCCCGTGCCGGGCTCGCCCTTGATGAGCAGCGGCCGCGCCAGCGTGACGGCCGCGTTCACGGCCATCATCAGATCGTCCGTGGCGATATAGCGCTCGGTGCCGGCGAAACGTTCGGTCATGGGTACTGCCTGCCGAAGTCGTGGAGTCTAACCTGAGGGTGGCGGAGGCTGATTCAACGCCGCCGGCACCGCGGCCAGGAGCACGGTCATCGTGCCGGCCTCAGGGTGAGCTCGTGTTCGGGACGCCCGGGAAGGAACGGAAGCGGCCTGCCCTCCGCCCACTCGCGGAAACCCGTGCGATAGAACGGCGACAGCGGATGGCCGCTCTGGCCACCGGCAATGTGCAGGTAACCCTGGGTTTCCCGGCCCGGGGACACCGCGAAGCGCTCCGAGGCGCCGAAAGCGCCGTCCTGCACGCGCGGCATGTTGTGATCGCCGGGCAGCTCGACGGTGGGCATGTCGAGGAACTTCGCGGCGAACGGCAACGCGCCGGACAACGGGTGCCGGATGCTCGTCGGCCGGCGCGCGCCCCAGGCGCACTGGTCGAGCCGCGGGCACGGCGCCGCGCTTTCTTCACCCGACACGGTCAGCCGTTCGAGGGTGGCGTCCACCTGTTTCAGCAGCAGCTCGCGCCAGCTTGCGTAAGCCGGCGATAGAAGGTGCGGGGGCTTGCGGGTCACGAGCTCCCACAGTGCGCCTTCGAACTGGGAGGGCGACGGGGCTTGCATCGCGTGAATGTCCAGCGCATCGAGGAACATCTCCCACACCGCCCGTTCCACCTGCGAGTGGTAGCTGTGCACCAGGCGATAGCCCACCGAATCCGTGGCGGCACGCGCGCGCCAGCTCGTCACCAGCCGCTTCAGCTCGGCGCGCGCAGGCTGGTCGCGCACCGCTTCGTCGTCCAGCAGATCGACGAGCAGGTCGCGCCAGCGCGCAAGGAACACGGCGCGGTCATCGAGCTGGATACGCAGCATATCCGATGGCTTCGCGGGCGCTTTCAGCGCGACGAGCCCATCGTGGATCTGCTTCGCGCGCGCGCCGAGATCATAGTCGGCTCCCAGCGCGGCTTCGTCGCCGCCGATGGCCGCTTCGGCCGCCGCGTCGTCGATGGCGCGGGCGTTCGCCGTCCAGGCTCGCGCGCCAGGCGGGTCGATCAGGCGCGGATGCGTCTGATCGCTGGTCCACGGCGCCTGCCCGCTGAAGCGCAGCTCTGCATCCGTCGATTCAGGGATGCGACCGATGATCGTCCAGGCGATGTGGCCCAGCGAATCCCCGACGGTGAAGTTCAGGTGCGGGATGCCGATGCCCGGCGCGAGAGCCACGGCCTCCGCAGTGGTCGTCGCCGTTTCCAGCGCCATGATGTTGAAGTTGGTCGCGGCCGGCATCGTGGCGATCCAGCGCGCGAACCAGCAGCGCTGCAGGGCAGGCTCGGCCTCGAAGAGCACGCCATCGGGCCCGGCTCTCACCTCGAATGTCGCGTCCGCCTCGCCCTTGATGCGAATGACTTCCTGCACGGTCGTGAGCGGGATACTGCCCGAGGAGGTGCGAAGACCCGTGCCGTCCACCGCCACACACGGGACGAACGTGACGTCCGACCAATCGCCGTAAGCGTTCGTGAAACCCCAGGCGATGCGCCCGTTCGAGCCCGCCACGAACACCGGAACGCCAGCCAGCGTCAGCCCGTTGAGGTCAAGACCGCCGGGACGGGCGCCGCTCACATTGCCGTTCGCGCTGGCGCCAACGGCCGCGCCGCTTGAAGCCACAGCACCGCCCGCCGGCTGGAGCCGCAGGCGCGCGCGATACCAGGTTGTCGGCACGCGCTGATTCAGGTGCATGTCGCTCGCCACGAGCGCCCCGCCGCCCTCCACGAGCGCGCCGCCGAGCACCCAGCCGTTGCTGCCCACGGCGCCCGGGTGCATCGCTGGTGCGGGCTGCGCCCAGGCGAGGGGATTCTGTTCCGCAGGCGCCTCAACAGCCCCTGCGCCGCGAGAAAGCTGGTTGCGAGGCGCGCGAAGGTCGAGCTCCTCCGGCGTGGGGAGCCGGATCACGGGAAGGGTGAACGCGCCTGTCGCGGTGTTCGGCGAATCCCAGCTCGTGCCACGCGGATAGAAGAACTCGAGCGCGCACTTCCAGCCGTGTGCGCACTCTGCGCCGCCCAACCGCATGTTGAGCGCTCGCTTCTGCATCTCCATGCGGAGACTGTGGTACTGCAGGTCCCACCACATGGCGTATGAGACGAGTGCCGTGTCCTCCGGCTTCCAGGGCGCCGGGGTCGACTGAAGCAGCCAGTACTCCCATGGGCGGCTCCTCAGGCTCGCGAGCCCAGCGTTGACGCCACGTGCGTAAGCCTCAATCGCCGCGCGCTGATCCGCCGGCGTTTGTGCCAGCACCTGTTCCGCGATGTGCCGGAAGCGAAAGAGTCGCGCTCTGCGATCCTGTTCCAGCGCGGCGCGCCCGAAGAGCTCGGACAGCTCGCCCGCGGCGAGCCGTCGCGAAAGATCCATCTGGAAGAACCTATCCTGCGCATGAACGAACCCTGTGCCGTATGCCAGGTCTTCGCGGGTGGACGCTTCGATGGTGGGAATGCCGAGACCGTCGCGCGAGATCGTGACGGAGTTGGCGAGTCCTTCTACCCGGGTCGATCCGTCGATCTTCGGCAGAGACCCGGCCAGGAGCAGGTGAACCGCGGCAAGCGGCAAGGCCACGAGCACGACAATCGCAATGCCAACGACCCTGGCGACCTTTACCGCGCGCAAGCTTCGAACCTCGGCGCTTCAATCATGGATGCGCCCCGTCAAGAACCGCAGCGCCGGCTACAGCCGCACGGCGCAGCCCGCAGAAGTCACGCCTCTTGCCGGCGACAGCGCAGCTGCTCCTGCGAAAAAGCGCCAGGCAGCGCCGCCCCGGGCCGGAGGCGACTTCTTCCAGTCGATCAATCCAGCGCGACTTTCAGGATCTGCAGCGAGTTCGTGCCACCCTCGATGCCCGAGAGCTCGCCCTTCGTGAGGATGACGAGATCGCCGCGCTCCACGAGCGCAAGCTCCAGCAGCCGCGCGAAGATGGAATGGTACAGCTCGTGCGTGGACTGGGCCTCCGGCACGTCATAGATGACGGGGTAGACGCCACGATAGAGCGTCACGCGCCGGCGCGTCGCCTCGTGACGGGTGAACGCGTAGATCGGGATATCCGCGCGGATGCGCGACATCCAGAGCGGCGTCGCGCCGGACTCGGTGAGCGCCACGATGGCCCGCACCTTCATGTGATTGGCCGTGTACATCACGGCCATCGCGATGGCCTCTTCCTGGCTCTTGAACTGGCCTTCCGCGCGATGGCGGACGCGATCGTGCCGCAGCTGGTACTTCTCTGCGCCCTCGATCACCTGCGCCATGGCCTGCACGGCCTTCACGGGGTAGCGCCCCATGGCCGTCTCGGCGGAGAGCATCACGGCATCCGTGCCATCCATCACCGCATTCGACACGTCGCTCACTTCAGCGCGCGTCGGCATGGGGCTGTTGATCATCGATTCCATCATCTGCGTCGCCGTGATCACGACGCGATTGCGGGCGCGCGATTCCTGGATGATGGTCTTCTGCAACCCGGTGAGCTCGGCATAACCCATTTCCACGCCCAGGTCGCCGCGCGCGACCATGGTGGCGTCCGAGGCATCGATGATCTCCGCGAGGTTCTGGACGGCCTCCTGCCGCTCGATCTTCGCCAGGATGCGGGCGTTGCTCTTGAACTTGCGCGCGAGCGCGCGCGCCTGCTCGATGTCGTTGGCGCTGCGGGCAAAAGAGACGGCGATGTAGTCGATCCCCTCCTCGGCGGCGAAGCGGACATCGTCCCGGTCCTTGTCGGAAAGCGCGGGGGCGGAGATGCCGCCGCCCTGGCGATTCAGACCTTTGCGATCCGAAAGCTCGCCGCCTACCTTCACGCGCGTACCGATGCGGGTGGGGCTCACGCTTTCCACGCCCAGCACGATCTGCCCGTCATTGAGCAGCAGCGTGTCACCAGGGGACACATCGCGCGGCAGGTTCTTGTAGGCGCAGCCCACGCCCTCTACCGTGCCGGCCTTGGGGTCGAGCGTGGTGTCTAGGAAGAAGGACTTGCCCTCCTCCAGCAGCACCCGGCCGCCCTGGAACCCTTCGATGCGGATCTTGGGACCGGCGAGGTCCATGAGCACACCGATGGCCTTGTCCGACTTGTGCTCGATCTCGCGCAGCAGGGCGAGCCGCCGGCGCTGATCGTCACGGGTGCCATGGGATGCATTCAGCCGCGCGACGTCGAGGCCCTCGTGGACCATGGCCGTCAGCACTGCGGGATCGTCCGTAGCCGGACCGATCGTCGCCACGATTTTCGTTCGTCTCAGCATCCTGCTCCCCCGGAGCTTGGTTGTATTGGCGCGCGCTGCGGCACGCGAGGGGCACCCGGCGGGGCCCCACGCAGCTGCACGGTGTTGGCGGACGCAAGCATTGTTGCGAACTTCAGGCGGAAGCGGCGCGCTCTTCGAGTATGGCGACTGCAGGCAGCGTTTTGCCCTCGACGAATTCGAGGAATGCGCCACCGCCCGTGGAGATGTAGGAGATCCCTTCCTCCACACCGTACTTCTCGATCGCGGCGAGCGTATCGCCGCCGCCCGCGAGCGAGAACGCCTTGCCCCGCGCGACGGCGTTCGCGATGGCACGCGTGCCTTCGCCGAACTGGTCGAACTCGAAGACGCCCACGGGGCCGTTCCACACGATGGTGCCCGCATGCTGCAGCACTTCGCTGAACGCCTCGGCCGTGTCCGGGCCGATGTCGAGAATCATTTCCCCGGCCTGCACCTGGTTCACGGGCCGCACGTCCGCATGCGCGGTCGCGGCGAACTCGCGGGCGACGACCACATCCGTCGGCAGCGGGATCCCGGTGCCCTTGGCCTTCGCCTGCTCGAGAAGCTTGCGCGCGACATCGAGCATCTCCGCCTCGTGCAGGGACTTGCCCACGTTCACGCCGGTCGCGGCCAGGAACGTGTTGGCGATGCCGCCTCCCACGATCAGCTCGTCCACCCGGGCGATGAGTGATTCGAGCACCGTGAGCTTGGTGGACACCTTCGAGCCGCCGACGATGGCCACGAGCGGCCGGGCCGGGGCATGCAGGGCACGCTCCAGCGCTTCGAGCTCGCCGACGAGCAACGGGCCGGCGCACGCGACCTTCGCGAAGCGCGCCACGCCATGCGTGCTCGCCTCCGCGCGATGCGCGGTGCCGAATGCATCCATCACGAAGACGTCGCACAGCGAGGCCATCTTGCGGGCGAGATCTTCCTTGTCCTTCTTTTCACCCTTGTTAAAGCGGACGTTCTCGCACAGCACGGCGTTGCCGGCGGCGCAGTCGACGCCATCCAGCCAGTCCTTGCGCAGGGGCACGGGCTTGCCGAGCAGCTCCGAAAGCCGCGCGGCCACCGGAGCGAGCGACTGCGACTCGTCGTACATACCCTCTTCCGGGCGCCCGAGGTGCGACAGGATGAACACCTTCGCATGCTGATCCAGCGCGTAGCGGATGGTGGGGAGCGCCGCACGGATACGCGCATCACTCGTCACCACACCATCCTGCACGGGAACGTTCAGGTCTTCGCGGATCAGGACCCGCTTGCCGTGCAGGTCCGTATCCGTCATTCGCAGAACTTTCATGGCGTCTTCAGGACTTCGCCGTGGACCAGGCCACCGTCGTGTCGAGCATGCGGTTCGAGAAGCCCCATTCGTTGTCGTACCACGCGCATACCTTGACGAGCGTGCCGTCGATGACCTTCGTGAGGGTGGCATCGTACGTGGCCGAGTGCGGGTCATGGTTGAAATCCACCGACACGAGCGGGCCGTCGTTGTACGCCAGAATGCCCTTGAGCGCACCGCCCGCGGCTTCCTTCAGCGCCTGGTTGATCTCGGCAACCGTCGTGGCGCGCTTCGCGTTGAAGCTGAGATCCACGAGGGAAACGTTGATGGTCGGCACGCGCACGGCAAAGCCATCGAGCTTGCCCTTCAGCTCCGGCAGCACGAGACCCACGGCCGCGGCCGCACCGGTCTTCGTGGGGATCTGCGACTGCGTGGCCGAGCGGGCGCGACGCAGGTCGGAGTGGTACACGTCCGTCAGCACCTGATCGTTGGTGTAGGCGTGGATGGTGGTCATGACACCGGCGGCAATGCCGATCCTGTCGTGCAGGACCTTCGCGACGGGCGCGAGGCAATTCGTGGTGCACGAGGCGTTTGAGATGACGGTGAAGTCACTCTTCAGCACGTTGTGGTTCACGCCGTAGACGATCGTGGCATCCACATCCTCGCCGCCGGGGGCGGAGATGATGACCTTCTTCGCGCCACCCTTCAGGTGCGCACCGGCCTTGGCCTTGGTCGTGAAGAGGCCCGTGCACTCGAGCACGAAATCCGCGCCGAGCTGGCCCCAGGGCAGCTTCGCCGGGTCGCGCTCGGCCAGCACCTTGATGCGGCTGCCGTTCACGACCATGGAATCGCCATCCACCTTCACTTCGCCGGGGAATTTGCCGTGCGCCGTGTCGTAGCGCGTGAGGTGCGCGTTGGTGTTCGCGTCCCCGAGGTCGTTGATCGCCACGATTTCGATCTCGTTCGTACGCTTGGCTTCGAACAACGCGCGCAGGATGTTCCGCCCGATACGGCCGTAGCCGTTGATCCCCACCTTGATTGGCATGACGTTCCTCTTCTCTAGCTCTTCAACAGTTGCTTGATGTGCCGGGTCACATTATCGGCGGTGAAGCCGAAGCGTGCGAACAGATCCGGCGCCTTGCCCGACGCGCCGAAGTGATCGATGCCGATGATCACGCCGTCGAGACCCACGTAGCGCCACCATGACTGGCTCGCCGCCGCTTCCACGGCAACGCGCTTCGTGACGGCGTGCGGCAGGACGGACTCGCGATACGCGGCGTCCTGGGCGTCGAACACTTCCGTGGAAGGCATGGAAACGAGGCGCACGCGCGCGCCGCCCGAGTTCAGTGCACGCACCGCCTCGGCGGCGATGCCGACTTCGGAGCCCGTGGCGATGACGATGCATTCGGGCGCGCCGTTGCTGTCGATGAGCACGTAGCCGCCGCGGGCGATGTTGGCTTTCTGCTCGTCCGTGCGCGGCTGCTGCGGCAGATTCTGCCGTGTCAGCACGAGCGCGGTCGGGCCGTCCCGCCGCTCCACGGCCGCCACCCAGGCAACCGCGGTTTCGGCCGCATCACAGGGCCGCCACAGGTCGAGGACGGGCATGGCGCGCAGGCTCGCCAGATGCTCGATGGGCTGGTGCGTGGGCCCATCCTCGCCGAGGCCGATCGAATCGTGCGTGTAGACGTGGATGACGCGCTGGTGCATGAGCGCGCCGAGGCGCACGGCGTTGCGCGCGTAGTCCGAGAACACGAGGAACGTGCCGCCGTAGGGAACGAAGCCTCCGTGCAACGCGACGCCGTTCATGATGGCGGTCATGCCGAACTCGCGCACGCCGTAATACATGTAGTTGCCGCCCGGTTCCGCGGGTGACACGGGCTTCGAGACCTTGGTGAGCGTGTTGTTGGAACCGGTGAGGTCCGCCGAGCCACCGAGGAAATCCGGCAATGCCGGGGTGATCGCATTCAGCGTCGCCTGCGAGGACTGACGGGTGGCCTGCGGCGCCGTCTGCTTCGCGGCTTCCGCCAGGGCGGTCTTCACCGTTTCCGCCCAGTTGGCCGGCAGCTCACCGCTCAACCGGCGCTCGAGCTCGCGCGCGAGGTCCGGGTGCGCTTCGCGATACCGCTTGAACAGCTCCGCCCACCTGGCCTCCGCGGCAGCACCCTGCTCGCGATGGTTCCACGCCTTCAGGTACTCCTCCGGCACGACGAAGGGCGCATACGTCCAGCCCAGCTGCTTGCGGGCCGCGGCCACTTCGTCAGCGCCGAGCGCCTCGCCGTGAACGCCCTTGGTGCCCTGCTTGTTCGGGGCACCCCAGCCGATGATGGTCTTGCAGCAGATGAGCGAGGGGCGCGTGGTTTCCGCCTGCGCCTCGCGGATGGCGGCCGCGACCGCCTCGGCGTCGTGCCCGTCCACGTTCCGGACCACGTGCCAGCCGTACGCCTCGAAGCGCCTGGGCGTGTCGTCCGTGAACCAGCCCTGCACCTTGCCGTCGATGGAAATACCGTTGTCGTCGTAGAACCCGATGAGCTTGCCGAGCTTCTGGGTGCCCGCGAGCGAGCACGCCTCGTGGGAGATGCCTTCCATCAGGCAGCCATCGCCCATGAAGACGTACGTGTGATGGTCCACGACCTCGAAGCCGGGGCGGTTGAACTGCGCAGCCAGCGTCTTCTCGGCGAGCGCCATGCCCACCGCGTTCGCCAGACCCTGGCCCAGGGGCCCGGTCGTGGTCTCGATGCCGACGGCCGGCTCGTGCTCGGGATGGCCGGCGGTGCGGTGGCCGAGCTGCCGGAAGTGCTTCAGATCATCCAGGCTGATGGGATAGCCCGTCAGATACAGCAGCGAATACAGCAGCATGGACGCGTGGCCGTTCGAGAGCACGAAGCGGTCACGGTCGAGCCAGAGCGGGTTGCCGGGGTTGTACTTCAGGAAGTCCCGCCAGAGGACTTCGGCGATATCGGCCATTCCCATGGGGGCGCCGGGGTGGCCGGAACTGGCGCGCTGGACGGCGTCCATGGAGAGCGCGCGGATGGCATTGGCGAGTTCTCGTCGGGTGGGCATCGAGCGGCGGCGATCCTCTGGTGCGCGGTGGGGTGCCGCGGCGCTTGGAAGCGCATCGGAAAATGGGGGCGCGCATTTTCCACCACGGGGGGTGGCGGGGGCAACGAAAAGCGCAGGCGCGACACGCACCTGCAACGCCGCGTGGCGGAGACGGCCGCAGCTGGGCGGGAATCAGGCAAAGCGAGGGCTGGAGCCCGGGACCGGGTGAACGTGGGGTGAGGCTCGGGCTCAGCGGGGGGAGCGGGCGACGGTGGCGCGGCTGTGGGAGGGCCCTGTGAGGCGCCGCTCCGTGAAGGGCTCCTCTGTGAGGCTCCTCTGTGAGGTCAGCGCGTGGCGGCGACGCGGCCGCAGGGCTCCCGGCGGGGACCGGCCGGAAGACGCATCCCGCGATGCCTCGCCTGGCCGGCCGCGTCGGAATGCATCCCTGCAGTCCGACGTCCCCGCCGGGAGCCCTGCGACCACGTCGCCGCTTTGGTGCATAGGCGGATTTTTGTCTTCTCACGCGTCTTCCTGGAGAAAACGAGCGTGTCCGCCTCCCTGTCATAGGAGCTCCGCCCACGCGGCTCTTCCGGCTCCCGCGGTTCTGGCACTCCCATCGCCCCCACTCCATCTCCGGCCGTCCTACGACGCGACCCGGAGCCCCCGCGTAAACCCAAAAGGCGACCTGTCCGAGCGCGGTGACAGCGTCGCGGGGTTGCCTGCACGCGCGACCCGGTCAGTGCGGGGGCAGAGGTCCCGCGCTCGGGCGCAATGGCGAAGAGTCCTCGACGCCCTCGCCCTTTCGCTCTCGTCCGAACCGTCCGCTTCGCCGAGCCCGCACGCACCTCGTCCGAAACGGTGCGTTCTCCATCCGAGGCATCGCGTCGAGTGGCGCACACCGTTGAGCTGGCGAGCGCGTGAGACGGAGAGTCGTGCGTCTCGAAAGCTATCGACCTCACGGAACTCTTACGTTCCGAAGTCTTGGGCCCGAAGCTCTTCCAGGCGTGAGCTTTCACCGCCGCGGAGTTTCTACAGCTACCGCGGCGACTGCCGCACGGTGAGGTCCCGCAGTGACGGAGCTCTTACACGCGCGCGAGAAACTGTGAAGCGGAGACGCTCGTTTTTACAATCCATCGTCGCCGGTGCGCGACGTGAGATCTGTGGCCGCGTGCGGCCACGCTCAACGTGAAGTACTCGTGGTTCGGTGCGCATTATGTGGCGACGTGAAGCTCGACTGCGTCACCGGGTCCAGGTCGCGAGGGTTTTTCGCATGACCCAGTTCACTCAGAGCGCGAGCGGCAGTCTGTTACATTCACGTTGCAGTGGCCGGACGAGGAACTTGCCCGGCCCAGCTCGAGTCTCTACCGGCAGCCTGCATCGTTTGAGGAACATCAGCGTCTTGCGACTCGTCCAGTTCACCGATACGCATCTTTTCGGAAGCGAGAGCGACAAGCTCCGCGGCGTTGCCACGTTGCCTGCGCTCGTGCGCACGCTCGATCTTGCACAGGCGCGGGACTGGCCCGTGGATGCCGTGCTCGTCACCGGCGATCTCGTGCAGGATGACGCGGAGGGCTACAAGCATTTCCGCCGCGTCTTCGGCGCGCTGAACGTGCCCGTGCTCTGCCTCCCCGGCAATCATGACGAGCCGGCCGCCCTGCATCGCGAGCTGCGCGGCAAGCCCTTCGTCACGGAAGGTCACGTGGACATCGGCGCCTGGCGCGTCGTGCTGCTCGACAGCTGCGTGCCCGGCGACGCGGGCGGGCACCTGACCCGCGAGACCCTGGCCGCTCTCGACTCCGCGCTGGGCTCGGCGGACAACAAGCACACACTCGTGTGCCTGCACCATCATCCGGTTTCCATGGCGAGCCGATGGCTCGACCAGGTGGGCCTCGACAACTCGGCCGAGTTCTTCGAAGTGATCGATCGGCACCGCAACGTGCGCGCCATCCTGTGGGGGCACGTCCACCAGGCCTACGATGGGCTTCGCAGGAACGTGCGCCTGCTCGCCACACCATCCACCTGCGCTCAGTTCCTGCCGCGTGCGGATGACTTCACGGTCGACGCGCGGCCTCCGGCTTACCGTACACTCGACCTGCGGCCGGATGGCACGCTGATCACGGAGGTCGTGTGGGTGGATTCAAACGCAGCGGGCTGCTCCTCGCCCTCATCGGTCTACTCGGTGGCCTGACGGCTCATGCCGAAGCGCCGGTCTGGGCGCTTCGCGGTACTCACAACACGGTATATCTCGCTGGCTCGGTCCATCTGCTGAAGGCAGAGGACGCGAAGCTGCCCGCCGCATTCGAACACGCCTACGCGGATTCGTCCGCGCTCGTCATGGAGATCGATCTGGACGATCTCGATCCGCTCGCTGCGCAAGGGTGGATGCTCGAGCACGGCATGTTCCAGGACGACACCACGCTCAGCGAGGCGGTCGGCAAGGCGCGCTTCGAAAAAGTGCAGCAGCAGGCGAACAGCCTCGGCATCCCCGTGGAGGCCATGCAGCGGCTCGAGCCCTGGCTCGCGGCGATGACGCTCGCGCAGCTGCAGCTCGCGAAGCTCGGGTTCGACCCGGAGCAAGGCGTCGAGAAGCAGCTCGAACGCCGCGCGAAGGCGGATCGCAAAACCATCACGGGGCTCGAGACGCTGCAGGATCAGCTCGGCATCCTCGACGGCATGTCGTTCGATGACCAGAGCCGGTTTCTGGATGTGACCCTCGAGGAGATGGACACGCTCGAGGGCGAAACCGACGCGCTGCTCGATGCCTGGCGCACGGGCGACGCGAAGAAGCTCGCGGACCTCCTCAGCGAGGAATACAACGTGTCGCCCGCCCTCTATCGCAAGCTCGTCGAGGACCGGAACAAGCGCTGGATGCCTGAGATCGAACGACTGTTGCGGGAGAACGAGAACTATCTCGTCGTCGTCGGCGCATTGCATCTGGTGGGGGACGGGGGGCTGCTCGAGCTCACGAAGGCCAGGGGATTCGCCGCGAAACAGTTGCAGTGAGCGGCGCGGCGGGAAGCCGCCCGCTCGTCATGCGGTGTGGCGCGTTCGGAGACATGGTCCTGCTGACGGCGCTGCTGCGTCAGCTGCATCTGAGGTTCGGTCAGCCGGCGGATGTCATCGCCTCCGGGCCCTGGTCGGTACCGCTGCTCGAAGGCCAGCCGGGCGTCGGTGACATCTTCATCCTTCGCAGCCGCAAGGCGCCGTTCTGGCTCAGCCCGCGCCAGCGCGCGCTCGCGAAGTGGCTGCGCGCGCGGGGCCCGGGGCCCACGTGGTTCTGCGACCCGGGCCTCGTGGGGCGAAATCTCTTGCGCCGTGGCGGCATTCCCGATGCATTCGTCTGTGAGGACGCGCAGGTGCCGTGGGTGGCGGGTGAGCATTTCGTGGAGCGATGGATTCGCTTTGCACAGATGACGCCAGCGGCGTTCGAAGGGAAGTTGCCGCCTGCGCCATCGGTAGTGCCGAGCGCCGCGGCGCTCGAGATTCGCCCGGAGTGGCGGATAGAGCTCGAGGCGTGGCTCTCGCGGCGCGGCCTTTCGGGCCGCCACCGCATCCTCCTGCAGGCGGGTAACAAACGCACCATGAGGCGGGGCTCACGGCAGCGCGTGACGAATACGAAGTACTGGCCGGAGGAGCGTTGGGCAGCGGTGATTCGCGGCCTTCGCGCCGCGCGACCCGATCACGCCATTCTCCTCGTGGGCGTGCCCGCGGAGCATGCGCTGAACGAGGAGATCGCGCAGCTCGCCGGAGCCGGTGACGTGCACAACGTTGCAGATGATTTGCCGATCCACGTGCTGCTGCCACTCCTGCAAGGCTCGCAGAGCATGATCTCCGTGGACACGGGGCCGGCACATGCCGCCGCAGCGCTGGGATGCCCGACGGTGACCCTGTTCGGCACGTCAGACCCGCAGCTCTACAGGCCCGGCGGCGTCAACACACCGGCCGCTGTGCTGACCGGCACCGTCGAGGGAGAGCGCACGATGCTCGGTATTCAGCCCGAAGAAGTCCTTCAGGCCTGGGCACGGCTCGTGGGCTGAGCGCCCGGGCCATGCGCCTGCCGCGGTGACGCCAGCCTTTCGAAGCTCGCCAGTGCCGTATCCAGGCCGTTGTGCATGCGGGCGCTTTGCAGGCGCGTGAGCAGCGCGTCGTGCGCGGCCACGTCGTTCATCAACGAGGCTGCCGCTTCCGCGAGATCCGCCGCATCCAGACGTGCGCCCTTGGCCAGGCCGGCCTGCTCACATTTCTCGATGCGATGCGCCTGGTCACCGGCGATGGGCACGGCGACGCAGGCGCGCCTGCATGCGATGGCTTGCAGCAGCGTATCGCCACCGTTCGACACGACCAGGCGCGCGTTCCGGATGAGCTCCGCAAGCTGCGTCATGGGGATGCGCGGCAGCGTACGAAGCGCATCGCCTGACCTCGTTCCTTCCGCCGGCTGGACGCCGACCAGCACCGTAGGATGACCCTGCTCCGCGATGTTGCGCGCTGCCGCCGCGACGACCTGCGGCGCGTTCACCGCGCCGGGATGATCCGTGCCGCCGCCGGGCACGACGAGCACGAACGCGTCCGGCTGGACGCCGAGCTTCGCCAGCATCGCCGCGGCGACCTCAGGGTCCGCAGGCGGCAGCACGACATCGAGGAACCGAACCTGCGGACGCCCGAGCAGACGCAGCTTGAGACGCTCGATCAGCCCCAGCGCACCGGCGATGAACTCCGGATAAGCGATCCAGTGCTCGTCGAGCTTGCGCATCCAGCTCAGCCGGAACGCCTTGCGCCGCTGACGCCGGCGGGAGCTCACGTATACGACCCGCGCACCGTGCCTCGCGGCGGCAGACAGCTGCGCAGAGCGGCCCGCGTTGTCGAACACGACGAGCGTGGGGCAAAACGTGGCGATGAGCTCGCGCATCTGCGGCGTGTTGAAGGTGGGGGACGATGGCAACAGCGTCACCGGGAATGGGGTGTCTGCTGCGTACGGCGCTGCCCGGCTCACCGCAAAGTGGATCTGCAGCGCCGGCCAGCGGCGCGAAGCCGCGGTCGCAAGCGCGAGCGCGCGCGCGTATTCACCCATGCCGCGTGGACCGGAAACCGGCACGAACAACACGCGGCCACCCGACCCATCCCAGTTTGCATCACTCATCACGGGCGGCGACGGTGCCGACAGAACGAGCCGTGGTCAACCCTTCCGCGCGATGACCGCCCAGATGCGACGCGCGACGCGGGCGCTGTGAGCTTTCCGCCTGACTGGCGACGCGTGTGTCGCACCCCGGCGCCATCACTCCGGCGCGGATTGCGGACCGAAGCGATCACGCGTCATGCGCTCCCCGGCGGCGATGAGGCCGATCTTCTCCAGGCGTGCCTCGATGGCGCGCAGCGTTCGGCCGTGCCGGGCGGCCACGTCCGCCAGCGGCTCGCCGGAACGGAAGGCTTCGACGAGCGCGGCCTGCTCTTCATCCGTCCACGCGCGGCCGATGTTCTGCGGAAGCTGGGCGCGGCGCAGGGCACGCGCGGCCCCCTGCTCCAGCGCGGCGATGCCTGCGAGCAGGGCACGAAGCACTTCCGCCTGTTGCAGGACCGGCGCGGGCGGCAGCTCCTCACCGCTGAAGGGGTCGACACCCTGCACGAGGGCCTGAAGAATCTGTCGCGCACGTTGCTGCGTCATGAAAGAACATCCTGTATGGCCGGCGGGCTGCCGGACCCGAAGTCTCGACCTTCCGCCGCGACCGCATCAGGCCCGTGCGTGTTGCTTTCGCCCAGAAATGCAACGCTCGCTGCGGGCCGCAGCTGCGTGAGCCTTGCTGACCGTTGACGGCTTCCCCGTCCTCGAACCAGTACCCGATCAAGAGCAGCGTGGCCTGATTTGCGCCTGCAGGCGACGCGCGCTTACTGTACGCGCCCCGCGAGGACGTTCCGCTTCTTCGACATGCGCGCATTCGCCTGGTTTTTCGGCTTGATCCTTCTCTGCCTGCTCATCATGGGGGCAGTGGCGTACCCCGCATGGCTGCTGGTGCATCCTCACTACGACGCACCGTTCCACCGCATCGCCAGTCGCGTGGGCCAGCTCGTCCTCTTCATCGGGCTGGTGCTGGTGGCGCGCCGCCTCGGCGTGGCAGACAAGGCAAGCTTCGGTTACGGCCTGCCGCGGCGTCAGTTCATTCCGGAGTTGCTGAAGGCACTGGGCATCGGCATCGCCACCATGCTGCCCATCATCCTCATCATGGGGTTGCTAGGCGTGCGCGTGTGGAAAGGCGGCGTTGCACCGAGCCTCGAGATGCTCGCGAACACCGCGCTGAAGGGCCTGCTCACCGGCATAGCCGTGGCATTCATCGAGGAAACGTTCCTGCGTGGCGCCATGTTCACGGCCATCGCAAGGGAATCCGGCGCGAGGCTGGCGATCGTGCTGACGGCGCTGGTCTATTCGGCCGCGCACTTCATCGCGCGCTACCGGATTCCTCCGGAAGCGGTGCAGTGGGACAGCGGCCTCGATCTCCTGGCCGGCACCCTGCGCATGTTCGCTGACCCACTCGCCATCGGGGATGCCTTCATATCGCTCTTCGCTGTGGGCGTGCTGCTCGCGATGGTGCGCGCAACCACCGGCAACATCGCCGCATGCATCGGACTGCACGCAGGCTGGGTGTGGGTGATCACGTTTGCTCGCCAGGCCGCGGAGCCGAATGACGCGAGCCCGCTGCGGTTCCTGGTGAGCCAGTTCGACGGTGTGGTGGGTTGGCTCGTGCTCGCCTGGACAGTGCTGATCGGCCTGCTGCTCCACCGCCTGTACACGCGCCGGAACGCGCTCGCCGGCCGAACGGCACCGTAGCGCCCCGCGGGAAGGAGCGTGGCCGGCCGTCAGTCCTCGGCGCGGCGGATGAAGGGGCTCAGCCGCTCCAGGCGGGCCACGGGGTCCTCGAGCTCCAGGCAGTGCTGCTTCTCGGCGAGGTTGATCGGCAGGATCTCGGCAAGGCGCGCGGCAACCCAGCCGGCATCGTCGAAGTGCCGGGAGATGGATTGATAGATATCCCCCAGCTCCGGCAACACCTTCCGCAGCAGCAGCGCGAGATGTGAAAACTCCGAGGGCAGCGGCACTGCCGGCTCGGCATCCGCCCAGAGCACGGTGCCGAGATTCAGCCCGTCGCCCTGCACGCGCCGCTCCGTGACGCGAAACTTGCGCTCGCCGACGCACATGATGCCCAGCAGCCCATCCGGCATCGCGTTGAAATCCACGATGCGAGCGCTGGTGCCGATATCCGCAACGCTGCTGACGGCGCCCGCCTCAGCGCCCGCGCGGATGAGCACCACGCCGAACGGCACCTCCTCGCGCATGCAATGGCGCACCATGTCCACATAGCGCCGCTCGAAGATGCGCAGCGGCAGGGGCCCGCCCGGGAACAACACCGTGTTGAGCGGGAACAGCGGGATCTCCACGGCAGCCGGTGGGCCTTCGTGCGAGGCCTTCGCGGAAGCAGACTCTGCGCCGCGCGACATGGGCGAAGTTGCGCCTTCAGTGACGCCCGAACCGGGCTTCGAGGTGTGCCAGCAGCTTGCCGTGCAGGCCGCCGAACCCCCCGTTGCTCATGATCAGCGCGTGATCGCCCGGGCGCAAGGACTTGCCGAGCTCCGCCGCGAGGTCGTTCACGTCCGCCACCGCGTGGCCCCGCTCGCCGAGCGCGGCCAGGAGCGGCTTCGTGTCCCAGCCGAGGTCAGGCGGAGCGAACAGCCACACCTCGTCCGCCAGCGCGAGCGACGGCGCGAGCGTGTCCCGATGCACGCCCATGCGCATGGTGTTCGAACGCGCCTCGAGCACGGCCACGATGCGTTGCTGCCCGACCCTGCGACGCAAGCCATCGAGCGTGGTGTGAATCGCGGTGGGGTGATGCGCGAAGTCGTCATACACACGTATGCCATTCACTTCGCCCCGCACCTGCATGCGTCGCGCGATGCCGCTGAAGCTTCCGAGCGCGGCGATGCCCTGCGAAATGGGCACGCCGGCGTGACGTGCCGCAGCCAGCGCGGCGAGGGCGTTCTCCATGTTGTGCGCACCGATGAGGGACCATTCCACGACACCGCGCGACACACCGCCCTCGAGCACTTCGAACCGGGAATAATCGGGCACGCCATCGACCGGGCGAGCCGTCCAGAATGCAGTGGAAGCCTTCGGAGAGTCCGCCTGGGTGAAGCCTTCGCGCTCCGTCCAGCAGCCCATGGAAAGCGTGTCGCGCAGCCGCGCGTCCCCTGCGTTCCACACGATGCGGCCGCTGCCGGGCACCGTTCGCACGAGGTGGTGGAACTGGCGCTGGATCTCCGTCACGTCGCGGTAGATGTCCGCGTGGTCGAACTCCAGGTTGTTCAGGATGACCGTGCGGGGGTGGTAGTGGACGAACTTGGCGCGCTTGTCGAAGAACGCGGAGTCGTATTCGTCCGCCTCGATGACGAAGAAGGGCTCGCTGCCGAGCCGCGCGCTCGTGCCGAAGTTGGCAGGCACGCCGCCGATGAGGAACCCGGGGCTGAGCCCCGCCACCTCCAGAATCCAGGCGAGGATCGAAGAGGTGGTCGTCTTGCCGTGCGTGCCGGCCACGGCGAGCACCCACCTTTCCCGCAAGACCTCGCGCGCCAGCCATTCCGGGCCCGACACGTACGGGATGCGGCCCTCCAGCAGGGCCTCGATGACCGGCTGGCCACGCACCATGACGTTGCCGACGACCACGACATCCGGCGCCGGCGTGAGCTGCGCGGCCTCGAAGCCCTGCGTCACGTCGATGCCGAGCGCCTCGAGCTGCGTGCTCATGGGCGGGTAGACGTTGCGATCCGAGCCTGTCACGCGGTGCCCGGCGGCCTTGGCGATGGCGGCGATGCCGCCCATGAACGTTCCACAGATTCCGAGGATGTGAAGGTGCACAGCGACTCGTCTCAGGTGGGGACGGGAGTGACCGGCGTCAGCGTGAGCAGCAGGAGCTGCCCCGTGATGACCTGCGCGATGACCAGCACCACCGCCGCGGCGATGGGCACTTCCAGCGCCGCCTTCAGAATGTAGCTGGCGGCCCGAATGATCCAGATGGCGACGGCCAGACCGATGATGGCAGCGGGGTAGCGCAGCATGTCGTCTTCGTTGAAGTTGCGCGCAAGGAAGATGGCCGGAATCCAGATGGGCGTGAGCACGATCTGGTAGCCGAAGATGGCGGTGGCGGTCTGCAGGAAGCGCTCGGGCTTCTTGAACGACCGCAGCAGCACGAAGTACCACGCCAGCGTGAAGACGATCTCTATGACCAGATGCAGCTTCCACGGCGCAACCGGCGGCAGCAGCATGCCGACCACGAAGTTGACGACGAAGTAGCCGACGACGGTGAGCGCCAAGAGAACGGTCGAGGCCGGCAGATCCTGCGGGCCCTTCTCTGACAGCGCGATCTTGAAGAAAAGGCGAACGAGCTCCTTCATGAGGTTCGGTTTCGAGCGCGGTCTCGCATAGAATGGGCGCGCAGGATTGTACAGATCATCGCGCAAGCTCGTTGCAGCACATCGTCACGACAACCGCCGCGCTTGCCGACTGGGCCACACGCTCATCGTCGGCCGAAGCCATCGGCCTCGACACCGAGTTCCTCCGCGAGCGCACATACCGCGCCGAGCTGTGCCTCCTGCAGGTGGCGACGGCGCAGGATGCAACCTGCATCGACCCGCTCGCGTTGAGCGATCTCTCACCTCTCGTGCCGGCGCTCACCGCCGGGCAGCCCGTCAAGGTGATGCACGCCTCCCGGCAGGATCTGGAAGTGCTTTTCCCGGTCGCAGGGGTCGTGCGCCCGCTGTTCGATACCCAGGTAGCCGCGGCGCTCGCCGGCATGCCGGCGCAGATCGGCTACGGCGAGCTGGTGCGGCGCGTGCTCGGCAAGGAGCTCGCAAAGTCCCACACACGCACCGACTGGTCGCGCCGCCCCCTGTCTGCAGAGCAGGTGGAATACGCGCTCGACGACGTGCGGTACCTGCTCCCCCTGAAGTCGCATCTCGAAGAAATGCTGGAAAAGCTCGGTCGCAGCGCGTGGCTCGCAGAAGAGCTGGCCGCCCTTTCCGATGTGCAGAGTTTCACCGTGGACCCGGAGACGGCGCATCAGCGGCTGAAAGGCCTTCGCGGTCTCGACCCGGGGCGCACGCGGCTGGTGAAGTCGCTGGCGGCCTGGCGCGAACGCCGCGCCATCGAACGCAACCGGCCGCGGGGCTGGATCCTGGATGACGTGTCCCTGCGCGAGATCGTGATGCGTGTTCCGCGCACGGTGGAGCAGCTTCAGACCATTCCCGAAATGGCGCCCGGTGTGCTGAAACACTGTGCGGAAGAGATCCTGGCGCAGGTTGCCGCCGCGGAAATTCCCGACCCGCCGCCGCCCATCGCGGTGCGGCCGCGCCCGAGCGTCGAGCAACAGGCGCTCGTGAAGAAGCTCGCGTTGCTGAACCAGTCCATTGCCCAGGCGCTCGGCGTGAGCCCGGAAGTGCTCGCCACCCGCCGGGACATCGAGCTGCTCGCCGAGGGCGGCCGCGATGTCGCCATGCTGCAGGGCTGGCGTCGCGCCATCGTCGGCGAACCGATGCTCGCCGCCCTCTGAGCTCGCGAAGGGCTCGGGCTCACCGAGCCGCCCGGGCCACACACCGCGACCCGCCGCCGCGAGCTCCAACCCGCGACCTGCGCACCGCGCACCGGCGACCCGCGGCACGGCTCAAGAGTTGCACTCCGCGGGCGGTGGCTGAGGAAGCGTCCCTTCGGGGCGCCGAGGCGTGCTCGCTTGCGGGCTACCGATGCCGGCGCGGCGCCCCGGCCTTGCCGCGTGCAGCGGCGGGCTTGCGGGCACTCCGGGCCGACGTCGACTTGGCGCGGGTGGGCTTCTTCTTTGCGTTCTTTGCGGCCGCCTTGCCGGCCGGCGCGCGCCTGGCGGCGGATTTCTTCGCCACTGACTTCTTCGCCGCGGATTTCTTCGCCGCCGACTTCTTGGTGGACGATCGCCTGGCCACCGATTTCGTCGGCGCGGATTTCCGGGCGACCGGCTTCTTCCCGCCGGCCTTCTTCGGCGCTTCGACCTTCGCTGCCGCCGTCTTTTTCTTCACGAGCCGCCTGCGCGTCACGCGTGCGGTGCTGGCGAGGGCCGAGGGACGATGGGCGCTGCGGCGGCGATGGCGCGCAGGTGCCCGGCGCGGCGCGGGCGCGGAGGCCGGGCCGGTCGGCGTGTGGAGCACGGCGTTGAGGCGCGCCGTGACGTCATCCACATCACCTTCGGCCTCGATCGAGCGCAGGAGCCCCTGCCCGGAATAGAACTCGACGAGCGGTTTCGTCTTCTCGTCGTACACCTTCAGGCGCTCGGCGACCGCGGCTTCGTTGTCATCCGAGCGCTGGAAGAGGCGATGCGGCTCCCCCGTCTTCGGGCAGAGCTCGCCTGCGGGCACGGGCGACGTGAACACGTTGAACACCTTGCCGCAGTCCTGGCAGCTGCGCCGGCCGGAAATGCGGCGCGCCAGCTCACCATAATCCGCATCGAGCAGCACCACCGCATCGAGCGGCTGGCCGGTTTCGCGCAGCATGGAATCGAGCGCGCGGGCCTGCACGAGCGTGCGGGGAAAGCCATCCAGGATGAAGCCGCGCTGCGCGTCCGGCTCCGCGAGACGCTCGCGGATCATGCCGAGCACGGTCTCGTCGTCGACGAGATTGCCCGCATCCATGGCCACTTTCGCGCGCAGGCCGAGCGGCGTGGCGTTCTTGATGGCGGCGCGCAGCAGGTCTCCGGTGGAGATCTGCGGAATTCCGTGGCGCTCGACCAGACGCTGGGATTGGGTGCCTTTGCCCGAGCCGGGCGCGCCCAGAAGGATGATACGCATGGTGTCGGAGAGACCGGCCTCTCGAGGCTTCTATGAATGGCAGCGCGACGTTACCGGCCGCACTCTGCGAGGTCAACGCTACGCAGCCGCGCCCTGCCCCCGCATCGCGCGCCATCGAGACGTTGCGTTATCCTCCGCGACCTCTTCCGCCAGCTGCCGCGAAGCTCATGAAAAAGCCCGTCCGCAAGAAGAAGACCGCCTCGAGAGCAGCTCGCACACCGGCCCGGAACGCGTTCTACGCCCAGTCCGGCGGCGTCACCGCGGTCATCAATGCTTCCGCGTGCGGCGTCATCGAGACGGCCGCGCGTCATCCCAGGCACATCGGCAAGGTCTACGCCGGCAAGGATGGCATAGTCGGCGCGCTCACCGAGCAGCTCTACGACCTCAGCAAGGAAAGCCGCGCCACCATCCGCGGCCTGCGCCACACACCCGCCGGCGCGTTCGGCTCCGCACGCTTCAAGCTGAAGGGGCTGGACAAGAATCGTGCTGAATACGAGAGGCTCATCGAAGTATTCCGCGCACACGACATCGGTTATTTCTTCTACAACGGCGGCAACGACTCGATGGACACCGCGCTCAAGGTGTCCCAGATCGGCGAGCAGCTGGGCTACCCCATCACCTGCGTCGGTGTACCGAAGACCGTGGACAACGACCTGCCGCACACCGACTGCTGCCCGGGCTTCGGCTCCGTGGCCAAGTACATCGCCGTCTCCACGCGCGAGGCGGCGCTCGATGTGGCCTCGATGGCTCGCACTTCGACCAAGGTCTTCGTCCTCGAGGTCATGGGCCGGCATGCCGGGTGGATCGCCGCGGCCGGCGGGCTCGCGGGACGCCGGGCGGGCGATCCACCGCACATCATCCTGTTTCCCGAAATCGCCTTCGACAAGGAGCGGTTCCTCGCAAAGGTGGAACAGGCGGTCACCGACAACGGCTACTGCGTCATCGTCGTGTCCGAGGGAGCAGCCTATGCCGACGGCAAATTCCTCGCCGAAGCGGGCACCAGGGATGCGTTCGGCCATTCCCAGCTCGGTGGCGTCGGTCCGCTCGTCGCGAACATGGTGCGCGAGGCGCACGGCTATAAATACCACTGGGCCGTCGCGGACTATCTGCAGCGCGCCGCGCGACACGTGGCGTCGAAGGTGGACGTGGAGCAGGCCTACGCGGTGGGCAAAGCCGCCGTGGAGCTCGCCGTCAAAGGCGTGAACGCGGTGATGCCGACCATCGTGCGCAAGTCTTCGAAACCATACAAGTGGACGATCGGCCACGTGCCGCTCGACCAGGTCGCGAACCAGGAAAAGAAAGTGCCGCGCGAATTCGTCACGGAAGACGGCTTCGGCATCACCGAAGCGGCCCGGCGTCATCTCGAGCCGCTGATCGCAGGCGAGGACTATCCGCCCTACGACCGGGGCATGCCCGAATACGTGTCCATCAAGGGCGTGCTGGTGAAGCGCAAGCTGACCACCGACTTCAAGATCTGAGCCGGGGCCGGGGGCCGGTCACTGCAGCCAGCCGAAACCCCTGGCGATGAGCGCGCCGAGACCCAGCGCGACGGTGATGACGGCACCGAACAGCAGACGGAAGTCGCGCTCCTGGCGGTCCCGCACCTGACGAACATCCGCCTTCACCTCTGTGGAATCCTTCTGCAGATGCTCCACGTCGGCCGAGAGCTTCGTCATGCCGCGCTCGAACGTGCTCATCCGGGACTCGAATGTCGTCATGCGAGCTTCGAACGTCGTCATGCGGCCCTCGAACGATGCCATGCGACCCTCGAACGTCGTCATGCGATCCTCGAAGCCCGCCATACGCACGCCGAGGCTCGTGACTGCGGCACCGAGGCCAGCCACCGTCCTCTCGACGTTTGTAATACGTGCTTGCATGCGAGGCAGGCTAGCCCCGGGAACGAGAAAAATCTACGTGCACAAACGTACGAATGCGCTTCGAATTCGCGTTGACATCATGCGTGCTGCGTCGTGGTCAGCGCGGGCTCCGGACTCTGCGTCCGGACACCCCGTGATATAGTTCGCCGCCTTTTTGACGCGGTCGGGTGGGGTGACTGAATGCTCCGGCCACGTCGAAAAACATCAACAAACTGAAGGGGAGGATACATCCCGATGGAAGCCAGCACCTGGCTGTGGCTCGCGATCGCGGCTGGCCTGATCGCGGTCGTCTACGGCGTCGTCTCAATGCTTTCGATCCTCCGATTGCCCGCAGGCAATCCACGCATGCAGGAAATCGCAGCGGCCGTGCAGGCGGGCGCCAAGGCGTATCTCAACCGGCAGTATTCGACGATCGCCATCGTCGGCGTGTTGCTGTTCATCGTCCTCGGGTTCCTCATCGGCTGGGCCACAGCAGGCGGGTTCGCCGTCGGTGCCATCCTCTCCGGTCTCACGGGTTACATCGGCATGAACATTTCCGTGCGCGCGAACGTGCGCACGGCCGAAGCCGCGCGCTCGGGGCTCAACGCCGCGCTGAAGGTGGCTTTCCGCGGCGGCGCCGTCACGGGCATGCTGGTCGTGGGCCTGGGCCTTCTCGGCGTCGCGGGGTACTACGCGCTGCTCCGCGGCCCCGCGGGCGAGGAAACGGCGCTGCACGCGCTCATCGGCCTCGCGTTCGGCGGCTCGCTCATTTCCATCTTCGCGCGCCTCGGCGGCGGCATCTTCACGAAGGGTGCGGACGTCGGCGCGGATCTCGTCGGCAAGGTGGAAGCCGGCATCCCCGAGGATGATCCGCGCAACCCCGCGGTGATCGCCGACAACGTGGGCGACAACGTGGGCGACTGCGCGGGCATGGCGGCGGATCTCTTCGAGACCTACGCGGTCACGATCGTGGCGACGATGCTCCTCGGCGGCCTGCTCTTCGCGAACCAGCCCGAAGGCGCGTTCACCGCCATCATCTATCCGCTCGCGCTCGGCGCGGCGTCGATCATCGCGTCCATCATCGGCACGTTCTTCGTGAGCACGAGGGAAGGCGGCAAGATCATGAACGCGCTCTACAAGGGCGTGATCGTGTCGGGCATCGTCTCCGCCGTCGCATTCTGGTTCATCACGAAGCAGCTGATGCCGGACACCTTCCGGGCCATGTACGGGTGCGCGCTCATCGGCCTCGCGCTGACGGCTGCGATGATCGTCATCACCGAGTACTACACCGCCACCGAGTACAGCCCCGTGCAGAAAGTCGCGGCGGCTTCGCAGACCGGTCACGCAACCAACATCATCGCGGGGCTCGGCGTGTCGATGAAGTCGACCGCGCTCCCCGTCATCGCGGTGTGTCTGGCCATCTGGGGCTCCTTCCAGCTGGGTGAGAGCGGCGGCGCTGGCCAGGGCCTCTACGGCATCGCCATCGCGGCCACTTCCATGCTCTCGCTCACCGGCATGATCGTGGCGCTGGATGCGTACGGCCCCATCACCGACAACGCCGGCGGCATCGCGGAAATGGCGGGCCTGCCGAAGGAAGTCCGCAACATCACCGACCCGCTGGATGCCGTGGGCAACACCACGAAGGCGGTGACGAAGGGCTACGCCATCGGCTCCGCCGCGCTCGCGGCCCTCGTGCTGTTCGCGGACTACACCCACAACCTCGAGGCCGAGGGCAAGCTCGTCGAGTTCGCGCTCTCCGACCCGGCGGTGATCATCGGCCTCTTCATCGGCGGCCTCGTGCCCTATCTCTTCGGCGCCATGGCGATGGAGGCGGTCGGGCGCGCGGCAGGCTCGGTCGTGACGGAAGTGCGCCGTCAGTTCCGCGAGATCAAGGGCATCATGGAAGGCACCGCCAAGCCCGATTACTCGAAGGCGGTGGATCTGCTGACGCGCGCGGCCATTCGCGAAATGATCGTGCCGTCGCTGCTGCCCATCCTCGTGCCGGTGGTGCTCGCGTACGGCATGAATGCGCTCATGGGCCCGGGCGCGGGCATCAAGGCGCTCGGCGGGTTGCTCATCGGTACGATCGTCACCGGCATCTTCGTCGCCATCTCGATGACCACTGGTGGTGGGGCGTGGGACAACGCGAAGAAGTACATCGAGGAAGGCAACTTCGGCGGCAAAGGCTCCGATGCGCACAAGGCCGCGGTGACGGGTGACACGGTCGGCGACCCCTACAAGGACACGGCGGGTCCCGCGATCAACCCGCTCATCAAGATCATCAATATCGTCGCGCTTCTGCTCGTGCCCCTGCTGTAGTGGATTCGCTGAAGCCCGCGGTCCACTGATCAGGACCGCGGGCTTTGCTTCCGCCGGCCCACGAGCGCCGCATTCGCCGCTGCTTCTTCCGGGACTCATCGCGCCGATGAGCGGATGAGCTTCCGCCCGCGGCTCGACGCGGGATCCTCCGCAAGGCGGCGGAACCCTCCCGCCGCTGATCCATTGTTATCGCACGTCACGATGGAGGCACATATGCCGGACAAAGACCGTGTGGAAGGGGCCGCGAAGAATGTCGGGGGCAAGATCAAGGAAGCCGCCGGCAAGATCACCGGCGATGAGAAACTGAAACGCGAAGGCCAGACCGACCAGGTGGAAGGCAAGGTCCAGAACGTGGTCGGCGGCGTGAAAGACAAGTTACGCGACAAGGACGAGGAATCGCGTCACTGAGGACGTGACCTCGAGGATGGTGCGAGCGGGCGTGCTACGGCACGCCCGTTTCGCTTGCAGCAACCTCGAAGCGCCACCGCGCGCTAGGCGCGCCCGCCTCGCGACTCCACGAGAACCGCACTCACGAGCTTGTTCAGCCGCGCGCAGTACTGCGCGACCGGCGGCTGCGCAGCGCCCTCCTTGGTCGAGAGCGCGGAGCTGATTTCGGTGAGGCGCCGTTCGATGCGACCATCCACGATGAGGCTGCGTGTGAGAAGCGCGCTCACGCATGCGGTGATCTCGGCATCGAGCTCGCGCGCCTCTGTCCCGGCAATCTCGACTCCAGCCAGCTCGTTCGGGCAACCCGCTTCGAGATGCTCACGCCACAGTCGGCTCAGTTGCATAGGCTCATGGCTTCCAATGCCGGCTCTTGTTGTTCGGGCGCCCTTCTTACCACGGCTCAGGATCCCTTGCACCGTCACGAGGCAAGGCGTCGCTGGCCCGAAATCGCGACCCGAAGGGCACGAGTTGCTGTACGCACCCCACGCCGCTCGTCGACATCACCTTAAGTCTCTGATTGGCCAAGACGCCAGAATGCATCTCCGATGTTGCTTTTCCGGCCCGCAGTGATCGGACCCGCTGGCGGCTTGAGTGCTGTCGAAAATGCCCTGAGACTTCGGCGCCGGGCGAACGGCCACGGTTGCCCTCAGAACGCTTCCCCAAGGAGAAACTCTCGATGACAACGAAGACTGCACTACTCGCGGCGGCCATCGGCAGCCTGGTCGGCCTCACGGGACTCGCGCACGCCGCCGACGATGCGAAGAAGCCCGCCACGGAGAAGTGCTACGGCGTGGCCAAGGCGGGTAAGAACGATTGCGCTCACGCCGGCGGCGCTCATGCCTGCTCCGGCCAGAGCACGAAGGATGGCGACACGCAGGAGTACGTGAACGTGCCGAAGGGCACGTGCGAGAAACTCGTGAACGGGTCACTCACCGCCAAGTAAGTGTCGACTGGCGAGCCACTCTCTTCGGAGCCCTGCACGGCGCGGCCTGATGCCGTGCCGTGCAGCGGCGCCGGAAGAATCAAGGCCGGCATCGGGCTGCGCGCAGCCCATCACGCCCAGGTGATTGCTGAACGCCCGCACGTCGGCTGGCTCGAGGTGCACAGCGAGAACTACTTCGCGCGCGGTGGAATGCAACGTGAAGTGCTCGCGAAGGTGCGGCAGGAGTATCCAATCAGCCTGCATGGCGTCGGGTTGTCGATCGGATCGACGGATCCGATCGACGAGCACCATCTCGCGGAAACTCTGCGCCTGGTGCGGGACTTCGAGCCGATGTTCGTGTCCGAGCACCTGTCGTGGAGCTCGGTCGGCGGGCGCTTCCTGAACGACCTTCTGCCGCTGCCCTGCACGGAGGAAGCTCTGCGCCACATGATCACGCGCGTGGATCAGGTGCAGGAGGCACTCGGAAGGCAGATTCTCATCGAGAACGTATCCAGCTATCTCACGTTCACGCACTCATCGATGGCGGAGTGGGAGTTCCTCTCGCTGCTCGCGAAGGAAAGCGGCTGCGGGCTGCTGCTCGATGTGAACAACATCCATGTGAGCGCGAAGAATCACGGGTTTGACCCCCTGACCTATCTGCATCACATTTCCCCTTCTGCCGTTCGCGAGATGCATCTGGCGGGGCACAGCGTGGAGCTCATCGACGGGCGCGAAATCCGCATCGACACACACGACGCGCCGGTGAGCGATGAAGTGTGGTCGCTCTATGCTGTCGCTCTCGGCCGTTTCGGCGCCGTGCCCACGCTCATTGAATGGGATGCCAGAATTCCGGCGCTCGACGTGCTGGTTGCAGAAGCAGGCAAAGCCGACCGGGCGATGGAGGCACTCCATGCTTTCGCTGCGTGATCTTCAGCAGCGTTTCGCGGAAGCGCTCGTCGACGGAGACGATAGCGCGATCCGCACGCATGTACATGACGGGGTGATCGGCGCAGCAGCACGACTCGGCATCTATCGCAACAATGTGCAGGTGGCCTTCACCAAGGCGCTCGCGCTCGGGTTCCCGGTCATCGAGCGGCTCACCGGCGCGGACTACTTCCGGCAACTCGCATTGGACTATCTGCGCGAGCACCCTTCACGCTCGGGCAACCTGCAGCACATCGGCGGGCCGTTTCCGGCGTATCTGCGTCAGCGGTTCGCGAACACCGAATACGGGTATCTGCCTGACGTGGCTGCGCTCGAGTGGGCTCGGGACGAAGCCCTGCTCGCAGACGATGTCGCCCCTCTCACCGCCGACGCGTTCCGGGGCTTCGATCCGGTGCTCTATGAGCAGCTCCGCCTGGATCTACATCCCGCCTGCGCACTGATCCGCTCGCCGTTCCCCATCGTTCGCATCTGGTGCGCGAATCAGCCGGGCGCGACTGAAGAGACCATCGACCTTGCGAGCGGCGGAAGCACGACGCTCGTCGCGCGCGGCCGCGACGGCGTCGAGTTTTACGAGCTGGGTGCGGCAGCGTTTCGCATGCTCGAAGTGCTCGGCGACAGAGGCACACTGGGCAGCGCGCTCGACGCGGCGCGGTCGGTCGATGAGCAATTCGATGTCACCGCCACGCTGCGATTGGCATTCGAGGCCGGCGCCTTCGCCGCGCTTCACGCGCCCGCACCGCCTTGCAATGACGGCGCCCCGGCACCATTTTCGGCCGGCTGAACGCGGAGCGAGACACGATCCGCGGACTTCCTGAGGAGACCCCATGAGCAACCCGGACAAGACCCCGGTCCAGAAGACCGAAGACGAGTGGCGGCGCGACCTGACTCCGGAGCAGTTCCGCGTGCTACGCGAACACGGCACGGAACGCGCCGGCACGAGCCCGCTGAACCACGAGAAGCGCGAGGGAACGTTTTTTTGCGCAGGTTGCGGCGAGCCGCTGTTCGATTCGTCCACCAAGTATGAAAGCGGAAGCGGCTGGCCGAGCTTCTACAAGCCCCTGGAAGGCGCGGTGGGCACGCAGACGGACGACAGCCACTTCATGACCCGCACGGAAGTGCATTGCGCGAAGTGCGGCGGGCACCTCGGCCACGTGTTTCCGGACGGCCCGCAGCCGACCGGCCTGCGTTACTGCATGAACGGCGCGGCGCTCGACTTCGACCCGGAAAAATCCTCGGGTTGAGCTGTGCCGGCGTTCGCTGCCGAAGCGACGATGAGAAGACCCAGGAGAGACAGACCTACGATGACGCGCCAGCCGGCACCGCGGCTGCGACGCATGGAATGCGTGACCATTTGAAACCCGGTTCAGATTGTTTTGCGACCCACTTCACGGTTCTTCGGGAACCACCGGCCACCCCGACCGGATGGTGAGCATTCTGCAAAAAGCACTTCCCGAAAACTGTGAAGTGTGGGTCGTTTGAGGCGTCATATTTCGGGCATTACGCCCAGTCCTGGATTCCACTCAGGTGCCTGCCGGGCAGCAGGCATCGGCTGCGAAGGTGCGTAGGGCCGCGCGGGTCAGGCGGCGGCGAGCAGCAGCGGAACGGGCTTGCCGATGGCGTAGCCCTGCACGTAGTCCACACCTATGCGGCGCGCGGCATCGAGGGCGGTGGCGTCTTCCACCTGCTCGGCAATCACCTTGAAATTCAAGGTGCGCGCGAGCTTGATCATGGCGGTCACCATCGCCTGGTTCACCGAATCGCGCGCCAGGTTGCGCATGAACGAGCCGTCGATCTTGAGATAGTCCATCGGCAGGTTCTTCAGGTTCGAGAACGAGCCGACCCCCGAGCCGAAATCGTCCAGCGCGAACTGGCAACCCATGCCGTGGAGCACGCCGACGAACCGCCGCGCGTGGTCCATGTTCGCCACGACGGCGCTCTCCGTGATCTCGAAGCACACCTGCGCCGGTGCCACACCCGTGCTGTCGAGGCATTCCACGACGAACTCGAGGAACTGCATGTCCCCGAGCGTCTGTCCGGAGATATTGATCGCCACACTGCGAGTGGACGGCACGGGAATGGCCCCGCGCCCGAGCGCCGCGAGCGTGGTCTGCACCACCCAGCGATCCACGAGCCCCATGAGGCGATAGCGTTCCGCCGCGCGCACGAACTCGGATGGCGGCACTTCCTGACCGTTCTCGTCCTGCAGGCGCACGAGCACTTCCATCGCGGGACCTCCGCCCACTTCGCCGAACGCGGGAACGATCGGCTGGTGATAGAGCTGGAAGCGGTTTTCCTTCAGCGCGGTCTGCAGACGCTGCAGCCACTGGATCTCGCCCGTGTGACGCGCCAGCGCTTCATCACGCGCCGAGTAGACAGCGACGCGGCCGGACCCCTGCTTCTTCGCCACGTAGCAGGCCGAGTCCGCGGCGGCCATCAGCTCTTCCAGAGTGCCGCTCTCACGCGAAACTTCCACCAGGCCCACGGAAGTGCCGATGTTGAAGAGCTTGTCCTTCCAGACGAACCGATAGTCCGCGACGGCGCGACAGACATCATCCGCAATCTGACGTGCCTTCTCGAGCGGACAGCCGATGAGCAGCATGCCGAACTCGTCACCACCGAGACGCGCCACGGTGTCGCTGTCGCGAACGGCATCGCGCAGGAGCTTCGCGACTTCGCGCAGCATGCTGTCACCCGCAAGGTGACCGCTCGTGTCATTCACGACCTTGAAGCGGTCGAGATCGAGATAGCAGAGCACGTGCTGCCCATCGCCACGATGCCCGCTGTCCACGGCCTCCTGCAGTCGCCGCTCGAACTCGCGACGGTTCACGAGCCCGGTGAGCGCGTCGTGCGTGGCCTGGTAGGACATCTGCCGGGCCAGGCCGCGCAGCTCCGTCACATCGTGCAGCAGGACGACAGCACCGGTGACCTGCCGGTCGGCATTGCGGATCGGCGACGCGGACAGCTCGATCGACCGCTCGTTGCCGCTCGCCTTCGACAGGAGCAGGGCGCGACGGCTGAGATTCACCGGCGAACCCGTGGTGAGCGCCTGCTTCACCGGATCACTCAGCAGGCGGCGATCCGTCTCGTCGACGAGACCGATGATGTCCTCGAGCGCCTTGCCGAGCGCGGCTCCGGCCTCGGCGCCCGTGAGCTGCTCGGCCGCGGCATTCATGTAGCTGATGCGCGCCTCGGTGTCCGTGGCAATGATCGCCTCGGCCAGGGAATCGAGCGCGAAGAGGTGGACGGAGGAAACACCGCCCGCCAGCGCGGCCTGAGCGGGTAGGGCGCGCAGCGCCGGCACCGTCTGAGTCGGGACGATCTCCACGCCGGTGACGAGAAGGGCCGGCTCGCCCTCGTAGTCCGTGACCGTCGAATTGATTTCGAGCCGGCTGATCTGGCCCTGCAGGCCGACCATCTCGATCTCGTAGCGCTCGGCGACGGGCTCGCCCGCGAGCCGGCGACGCATGTTCTCGGTGACGAGCTCCGCGTACTCGGGCGGGACGAGATCCCCGAGCCGCCGGCCGATGAGCTCCACGCGATCGACGCCAACGAAGCTCGCGAACTGCTTGTTCGCATGCAGGATGACGTCACGATGGACGAGCACCGCTTCGTGGATGCGATCCGCGAGCTCGCCGAAGAGCTTCGGGCTCGCATGGCCGCGCTCACGGTCCGGCGTTGCGGCCGAGACGCGAGTCAGCAGGTGATTCACCGTGGTGGCGAGCGCGGAGATCTCGGGGTGATCCGTGGCGAGATCCACACGCCCACCGAGGCGGCCGCCCACGGCGATGCGCTGGAGTTGTTGCGCGAGCTGCCCGACCGCCTTCAGCTCACGGCGCTGGAGCCAGTACAAAACGAGCAGGAGCGCGGCAACGAGTCCAAGCAGAAGGCACAGTAGGCCCAGAATCGACATCTTGTTTTTCTCAAAGCCCCGTTCGAGAGCGCGTCATCGGCGGACCTGATGGTTCTTGTGGTGGCCGCTGCGCCGTGCGGAGGAGCATAGCGCAGCGATCGCTTCGGCCTGTCTGCGTTTCACCATATCTCGTCGCGCATCCGCTTGGCAGATTCATGGAAAACCCTTAACTTTACGAGCCTTTTTCACAGGCACAATAAGTCCAATCCTTGCGTCCGGAGCATTGCGAACGATGTCGGTAACACTCGCCCGCGAACAGATGATCGAGCAGCAGGTGCGAGCCTGGGAGGTGCTCGATGCGCGCGTGCTCGCCACCTTACGCCGTGTGCCTCGCGAGAGGTTCGTGCCGCCCTCGCAGGCGTTTCTGGCCTTCGCGGATGTCGACATTCCGCTCGCGCATGGTCAACACATGCTCCGTCCGAACGTCGCGGGCCGCCTCCTGCAGGCGCTCGAGCTCTCCGGCAGCGAGCGCGTGCTCGAAGTGGGCGCCGGGACGGGCTTCGTCACCGCGTGCCTCGCCGCCAGCGCCTCGCACGTGCGTTCCCTCGAAGTGTTCGCGGACCTCGCGGATGTCGCCCGCGCCAATCTCGGCGCTTCCGGCATCAGCAACGTCGAAGTCATCACTGCAGATGCCATGCAAGACGGGGTCCAGGACGCCGCGGGAAGCCCGCGTTACCACGCCATTGCCGTCACCGGCTCCCTGCCTGTGTATGACGAGCGCTTTCAGCGCCAGCTCGAGATCGGCGGGCGGCTGTTCGTCGTCGTCGGCGATGCGCCGGTCATGGAGGCGCGCCTCATCCGGCGGGTCTCCGAAGACGGCTGGGTGGCCGAGAGCCTCTTCGAAACAGTCGTGGATCCACTGATAAACGCCCGGCGAGCGCCCGGGTTCGCTTTCTGAGGAGACCCGGCATGGTCGCCGAGATCACAGCGCCGGAGCTCGACGCCCGGCGCGCATCCGGCAAGGGCCCCGTGGTGCTCGATGTGCGCGAGGCCTGGGAGCTGGACATCGCCCGGCTTCCCGACGTGCTCCATATCCCGATGGCCCAGGTTCCATCGCGACTGGGCGAACTGGACCCGGCGAGCGAGATCGTAGTCATGTGCCGTTCGGGCGGCCGGAGCATGCAGGTGGCTCTATTCCTTTCTCGCAACGGTTTCCAGTCGGTCGCGAATCTCACGGGCGGGATCCTCGCGTGGTCGCGCGACGTGGATCCATCCATCAACCAGTACTGATTCAACGGGCGGTCCTCGCGCGGCATCCCAGGGTCTTGCCGCAGCGAAATATCGACTGATATAGTGATATACAACACCGCTTTCATAAGACTACGTCGCTAAAGGGAAAATCATGAACCGTCGCGCGATTGGCGTCGCACTCCTTTTGATCTCTGCCGCGACCTCAGCAGGTGCGGCAGACCTCCTGAGCGTGTACCAGGATGCACTCAGGAATGATCCGCAGCTCCGTGAGGCCGACGCGCTGCGCAGGGCGAGCCGCGAAGTGCGGCCGCAGGCGTGGTCGAACATGCTGCCGCAGATCACGGGCAGTGCCGCCTGGACGAAGGGCGATACGGATCAAACCCAGAATCAGGCCCAGTCCCTCGTCCAGAACGGCCAGCCCGTCGGAACCATTCTCGTCCCCCGGACGACCGAATTCAGGCCGGATACCAGGCAGTGGAGCTTCGACCTGCGTCAGAACCTCTTCTCGTGGTCCAACTTCGCCACGATCCGCGCCGCCAATCATCAGGTCGCGCAGGCGGAGGCGGACTATCGAACGGCTCAGCAGTTGCTGATGCAGCGGGTCGCGCAGCGGTATTTCGCCGTGCTCGCCGCACAGGACACTCTCGAAGCCCAGCAGGCGGCGCTGGAAGCCTTCAACCGGCAGCTCGACCAGGCCAACAAGCGCTTCGAGGTCGGCCTCATCGCCATCACCGACGTGCAGGACACCAAGGCCGCCCGCGACCAGTCGGCGGCCGCGGTCATCGCTGCCAAGCGGGCGCTCGCCACGGCCGAGGAGCAGCTGCGTGAGATAACGGCCCAGAAGTACGAGCGCCTCTCGCGGCCCACGGCGGAAATGCCGTTGCAGCCGCCGCAGCCCGAGATCGAAGAGGAATGGGTGAACGTCTCCATGGACCAGAACCCGCAGCTCCTCTCGGCCCGATTCGCGGCGGATGTCGCGCGCGAGAACGTCCGCATCGCCTTCGGCGGGCATCTGCCCACGCTCGATCTCGTGGGCGCGTATGGCAAGACCGAGGGCCATGGCACCGCGCGGTTCAGCAACTTCGACGCGGAAACGGGAACCAACCTGCTCGGCCCTACCACGGACTTCCCCACGGAGGCCAACACGAAGACGTACGGGCTGCAGATCCAGATCCCCATCTTCAGTGGCGGCCTGGTGAACTCCCGCACGCGTGAGCAGGAGTTCCGCTGGATCGCCGCGAAGGAACGCGTGACGCTCACTTCGCGCCAGACCGAACGCGCGGCTCGCGACGCCTACCTCGGCGTGATCAGTGAAATGGCCCGTGTCGAGGCACTCAAGCAGGCGCTCGAGTCGAACCGGACGTCCCTGAGCGCCACCGAGGCCGGGTACGAGGTCGGCACGCGCACGTCGGTCGACGTGCTCGACGCCCGGCGGCTGCTGGTGCAGGCGCAGACCGACTTCGCGCGCAGCCGGTACGACTACCTTCAGAACGTGATCAACCTGCGTTTCGCCGCGGGGAACCTGGACCAGGAGACCCTCGCGGAGCTCAATCGCCTGCTCACCGAGACGGTGCCCACCGCGCCGACGCAGCCCAACGCTCCCCCGCCCGCGCAATAACTCCACGGCTTGCGCCGCCCGCCTTTGCGCGGGCGGCGCGACGATGTCGGGTCTGATTGCCGTCTAATGGCGCAAGAGCGGATCAATCAGGCTCAGAAGCTTCTCCAGCGCCCCCCGGTTGTCTTCCACGGACTCACGGCCCAGCGCTCCGATGCGCCGGCGTTCGTCGGGGTCGGCGAGCAGCGAGCCGACCTGCTCCGCCAGCTCGTGCGAGTCGTTCACGATCCGCAGCGCACCCCGCTCCGCCAGCATCTTCGCGATGTCGGCGCTGTTGAAGTTGTGCGGCCCGGCGAGCACCGGCAGCCCCAGGGCCGCCGGCTCCAGAAGATTGTGCCCACCGATGCGCGCGAGGCTGCCACCGACGAAGGCCACGTCCCCCATCGCGTAGAAATCGAGCAGCTCGCCGAGGGTGTCCACCAGCACGACTTCGATATCCCGCGTCCGTGCGGAGCGCTGCGAGCGCCGGATGAAGCGCACGTTGCGTTTCTCGAGCCACGAAGCCACTTCGTCGAAACGGTGCGGGTGACGCGGCACGAGCACGAGAACTGCGCCCGGATACGTCTTGCGCACCTCGCGATGGGCTTCGAGGACCTGATCTTCCTCACCCACATGCGTGCTGCCGGCGACCCACACGGGACGGTCGGCAGCGTAGAGCGCACGCAACTCGTCGCCCTTGGTCGTGACATCGGCCGGCAATGCGAAATCGAACTTGAGATTACCCGTGACGTGCAGACGTTCGGCGGCGGCGCCGAGCGAACGAAATCTCTCGGCATCATCCTCGCCCTGCGCAGCGATGACATGCCCATGGGACAGTGCTTGCCGGAACAACGAAAGAAAGCGCCGATAGCGGCCCATCGCTTCCGGCGAGATGCGCGCGCTCGCGAGCACGAGCGGCACGCGGCGACGGCCGCACTCGTGATAGATGTTCGGCCACATCTCCGTTTCGAAGATGACGGCGATGCGTGGTCGCACGCGATTGAAGAACCGTCGCACGAGCGGCGGCAGATCGAGCGGCATGTAACGCACGCGAGCCCGCTCACCCAGCAGCGTGCGAGCCCTCTCCGCCCCCATCGGCGTCAGCGTGGTGACGACCAGAGGAATGCCCGGATAGCGATCGTGCAGGCACCTCACCAGCACGGCCGCGGCCTGCACCTCGCCCACCGAGACGGCGTGCACCCAGAGGCTCGGCTGGTCCATCTGCTCGCCCTGGCCGAAGCGCTGGCTGAAGTTGTGCCAGTAGCGCCGATCCCTGAGGCCGCGGTACCAGAGGACCGCGCAAAAGACGGGCGCGAGCAGATACGCGGCCAGGGTGTAGACGTAGCGCATTCGATTCCGGGCGCCTTTCAGGCGGCGGGCTCGCCGGCCGCAGCGGGCTGCGCGGGCGCCAGGGAAGCGCCGGGCGTGGAGCCGAGGTTGCGCGCGGCAGCGGCAGCAGCGAGTGATCCGGCGGAGCGGCCGACGCCCGGCGGCCCACTGCCCGACTGCCGGTAGCCGTCGAGCAGGCCGTGCCAGTCCGCTTCGCTGAAGCGCTCTGGCGGCAGCTGGTACGTGATCTTCTCAAGCGAGCGACGCAGGCGGACGAGATTGTCATCGCACCAGAGACCGGGCTTCAGGAGTCGGCCGCGATCGAAATCGATGAGATACACCGAGTCATCGCCGACGAGCATGATGTTGTGCGCATTCAGGTCCGCGTGACACACGCCGAGGTCGTGAAACGTGCGGATGCAGCGACCGATGGTGATCCACCCGAGGATCGGAATGCTGCGGCGTCGGACGAGCTCGGCGAGCGACACGGAATCCAGAAGTCGCTCGGTAATGAGATCCGCCGTGTAGGTGAAACCGTGGCGGCGATAGCGGGCGGCAACCGGCGCCGGCACTGGCAGCCCCGCGCGGTGCAGGTGATAGAGAAGCTGCCACTCGGCAAAGGCGCGTGTGGTGGATTCATCGCGCCACAGATAGCGGTCGCGCAGCAGACGCGCCACGAGCCCGCCGCGACGATAATGACGTAGTACGAAATTCTTGCCGCCCGTGCGGATGAAGTGCGTGGTGCCGCGGCCCTGCGCTTCCCCATCCAGCTCGCCCTTCTGCTGCCAGTGGGCAGGGTCGAACCACGCTGCCGTTACATTGCTCGCCCGGGAGGCGTCATATAGCATGGCGCCCCCCGTGAGATCCTTCCGCTTGACCTCCGACCCGAGCGGCCACTGTTGCCCGCTCATCAGCGAGATCCTCCGATGCCGCCGTTGACCGACGCGCCTCGCAGCGTCTGCCTGCTACGACTGTCTGCCATTGGCGATACCTGCCACGCCGTAGCGGTGTTGCGCACGTTGCAGCGGGCGTGGCCGCAAACGCAGTTCACGTGGATCATCGGCAAGACCGAAGCGCGCCTCATGAGCTTGATCGAGGGCGTGGAGTTTATCATCGTGGACAAGCGTGCCGGCTTCGGGGCACGTCGCACATTGCGCAAGGCCCTCGCGCACCGGCGGTTCGACGTGCTGCTTCACATGCAGCTTGCCTTCCGCGCCAGCCTGATCGCCCGCGAAGTGCGCGCCACCGTGAAACTGGGTTTCGACCGCCGCCGGGCGCGCGAGCTGCAGTGGTTGTTCACGAACCGGCACATCGCGCCCCGCTCGCACGAACACGTGCTGGACAGCTTCTTCGGCTTCCCGGAAGCCCTCGGCGTGAAGAATCGCGTGGTGAGCTGGGACATTCCCCTGCCGCCGGACGCGATGGAGTACGCCAACAGGCTCATCCCCGATTCGCAACCCACGCTCGTGATCAGCCCGTGCTCGAGCCACCCGCGCAGAAACTGGCGCGCGGAGCGCTACGCGGCCGTGGCCGACTACGCAGCCCGTGAGCACGGCATGCGAATCATCCTTTGCGGGGGGCCCACGCCGCCCGAGCTCGACATGGGGGCCGCCATCGAGGCCGCCGCGCGCACACCGCTCATCAATCAGATCGGCAAGGACACCTTGCCGCAGCTGCTCGCGCTCCTCGACCGCGCCACGCTGCTGCTGGCGCCGGATTCGGGCCCCGCGCACATGGCGACCATGGTTCGCACGCCAGTGGTCGGGCTTTATGCCGCGACGAACCCCGCGCGCAGCGGGCCGTACCTCTCGCGCCCCTGGTGTGTGAACGCGTACGCTGAGGCCGCCCGTCGCTTCCGCGGCCGCCCGCCCGAGCAGCTGCCGTGGACGGAAAAAATCGAGGAGCCCGGTGTCATGGACCTCATCACCGTCGAGCAAGTCATCCCGAAGCTGGACCAGGCACTGCAATACGCGCGGCGCCAGAGCCTGGCTTGAACGCGCCCGAAACGCGACCTGCATTTCCGGAGAGCCCCATGAAAGACATTCTCGTGCCCATATCGCCGGGCGAGCTGCTCGACAAGATCACCATCCTGCGCATCAAGGCCGCGCGGATGACGGATGCCGCGAAGGTCGCCAATGTGCGGCTCGAGCTGTCGCTGCTCGAGCGGACCTGGGAAGCATCAGTGGGCGCATCCGGCGCAGACGTTGCGGACGACGAGCGCGCACTCCAGGCCGTGAACGAGCGCCTGTGGGTGATCGAAGATGACATCCGCGACAAGGAGGCCGCGCAGGCCTTCGACGCTCGCTTCATCGAGCTCGCGCGTGCCGTCTACATCGAGAACGACGAACGCGCCGCCATCAAGAAGCGCATCAATCTGAAGCTCGGCTCCCGCATCGTCGAAGAGAAATCCTACAAGCCCTACAAGGCCAGCCAGGGTCCGGAATCAGAAGTCCGTTGAATCTTTGCCACGCGAAGCTGCGCGGCGTCTGCTGGAAGCGGCGGAGCGCTGTCGCACGCAGCGGCCCGTCCGATCAAGGTTGCCGCCGGGCACCGGCGACAGCAGGCAGTGGCGACCGCGGGCCACCGCGGCCTCAACGAAGCGCGCGCGGATGCGGTCCGCATGCGGACGAGCACACGCAGCGGCGCGAGGTTCTTCAGCGTTTGAGGGCGTACTCGGCGCCGCAGTAGGGGCACTTCGCCCACCCGCTCTGCTCGATGGGCAGATATACGCGCGGGTGCGAGCTCCACAGGTACATCTCCGGCATCGGGCAGGCGAGCGGGAGATCCTGCGCCGTCACTTCGTACTGGCTCTGGGCGTTGGGGGGAATCAGCGGTCTGGTGGTCGCGGCCATTCGGGCAGGCCCCTTCAGGGAGTCTTGGAGCAGGCGGGCGGCATTATACGCGGCCGCGAAGGGCGCTCACCGGGCCAGTCGCATTTCCCCTGAAATGAAACGACCCCTGCCCACAGATACACCTGCGTGGCCACTGCTGCCGCGGCCGGGTCACGGCCGGCGGGCCAGGCAGAGTAAGTCAGTGTGCGATCAGGACGGATCGCACCATGGCCGCCGGGCGCCGCTGCGGGCAGGAAGTCCTGTGGCGGCGGTCCAGGGAGCGGGCCTACCGGCCGGCGGCTCCGAACGTCTCGTCCCAGATGTCTTTCACCTGCGCCCGCTCGGCCACGAACTCCGTGGCGGGCACGATGGGTTCGCGTGATTCGAGCGAGATATGGTGCGACCGCGCCCGGTATGCGCGGTAGGCATTCGTCAGCACATCCACCGTGGCCTGCGGCACCAGGTTCGCGGACGCAACCGACTCGAGCTGCCGGATCGTGTCGGAGAACAACGCCACCGGCGGGTAGTCCCTGGCCCACAGCAATGCCCAGTACTGGGCGAGGAACTCGATGTCCGCGACGCCACCCGCGTCCTGCTTGATGTCGAACTCGCCCGGCCTGGCCCTCGAAAGCTCCTTGCGCATGCGCTCTCGCATCGAGGCCACTTCCGTGCGCAGCGTGTCCCGCCGCACGTCGTTGCGCAGGGTCTGAAGACGCACGCGCTCGAACTCCGCGCGCAGCTCCGGCGAGCCCGCCACGGCCCGTGCATGCAGCAGCGCCTGGTGCTCCCACGTCCAGGCTTCCTTCGCCTGGTATTCCGCGAACGCACGGATGTTCGTGACCAGCATGCCGCCCTTGCCACTCGGCCGCAGGCGCTGGTCCACTTCATAGAGCCGCCCGGCACGCGAATGCATGGTCAGCAGATGCACTATGCGCTGCGCGAGCCGGACGAAGAACACCTGGTTGTCGAGCGGCTTCGCAGCATTCGTCTCCTGCGTTTCACCGTGCGAGTCGTGCAGGAACACGAGATCAAGGTCGGAGGAGTATCCGAGCTCCATGCCGCCCAGCTTGCCGTAGCCGGCTGCGCAGATGCGCACAGCACGCCTGCCGCCGAGCCCGTCGTCACACTGGGGCACGCCGAATTGCGCTGTGATCTGCTGCCACCCGAGCGCCATGGCTCGCTCGACGATGATCTCCGCCACTTCGGTCAGCCTGTCGCTGACCTTCATGAGCGGCAGAAGACCGGTAAGATCCGCGACAGCGATGCGGAAGATGGCGGCGCGCTGAAACTGCCGCAGCGTCTCGACCTGGCGCTCCGGATCGTCATCTTCCGGCAGCTGCTCCATCATCACGTCGAGCTCTGCGGCGAGACGCGCGCGATCCGGCAGATCGAGCAGCAGGCGCTCATCGAGCAGCTCATCGAGCAGCAGGGGGTGCGCAGCGATCTGCGCCGCGAGGAAATCCCCGCGGCCGCACAGATCGATCAATCGCTTCCGGGCCGCAGAGCTGTCACTGAGCAGCGCGAAGTATGCGGATCGCTGGCCGATGGCTTCAACGATGATCAACACGCGCTTGAGCACGGCGAGCGGCTCTGCGCTCGCCGCAACGTCCGCCATCAGCCCCGGCAGGAGTGCCTGCAGCCGCCTGCGCCCGGCCTCGTCGAGCCTGCGCACCGGCGCCGAGCTCCGCAGCTCGAGCAGGAGTCGCGCTGCCTCGTTCGCATCACGCATGCCGGCGCGCGCAAGCGAATCGGAGAGCGCCGCCTGCTCCGCCTCCGTCTCCCAGAAGCGGCCAAAATCCATCTTCACGCCGCTGGCCTGGGCCTCCCCCGTACCGCTGAACACCACGGCCTCGAAGTGCTGACTCACGCGCTTGCGGTGCGCGCTCAGCTGCGCAACGAGCGCGCTCCAGTCGCGGGCGCCCATCGCAAGCGCGATGCGCTCACGCGCGAGATCGTCCGTGGGCAGCCGATGCTCCTGCGCATCCGCGAGCATCTGGATGCGATTCTCGAGCCGCCGCAGATAGACGTATGCGGCATGCAGCTCCCTCACCACTGCGGGTGGCAGGAGCTTGTTCCCGTCGAGCAGCGGCAGGGCCTCGAGCAACGACGCCGTCTGCAGGCGCTTGAATTGCCCGCCGCGGATGAGCTGGAACGCCTGCACGATGAACTCGATCTCGCGGATGCCGCCCGGGCCGAGCTTGACGTGATCCTCGAGCTCCCGCCGCTCCACCTCCCGCTCGATGAGCGCCTTCATTTCACGAAGGCTCTCGAACACGCCGTAGTCGACGTACCGGCGATAGACGAACGGGCGGATGGCGTTCGCGTAGATCTCCGCGTACGACTGCGGCGCGGTGATCGCGCGGGCCTTCACATAGGCATAGCGCTCCCAGTCCCGTCCCTGCCGCTCGAGATAGTCCTCGAACGACGCGAAGCTCGACACCAGCGCGCCGCTGTCGCCGAACGGCCGCAGCCGCATGTCCACCCGGAACACGAAGCCTTCATGGGTCGGCGCTTCGAGCAACCGGATCAGGGCCTGGCCCAGACGCGTGAAGAACTCTTCGTTCTCGATCGGACGCGCGCCGTCGGTCTCGCCGTGCTCCGGGAAGAGCAGCACGAGGTCCACGTCCGACGAGAAATTGAGCTCGCCGCCACCGAGCTTGCCCATGCCGATGACGATGAGAGGCTGCGACTGGCCGTGAGGCGAACGCGGTTCGCCATAGCGCGCCACCAGACCCTGTCGGGCCCGGTGATACGCCGCCTGGATGGCAGCGTCCGCGAAGGTGGACAGCTCACCAAGCGTTTCGTCCAGGCCGGCCCAACCCGCGAGGTCACGCCAGGCGATGCGGACCATCTCGCGCATGCGCCAGCGGCGCAGCGCCGCCATGAATTCTGTGTCCGCGGCGATGCCGGTATCCGCAGTGACGACCGGGGCACGCGCAACGAACTCCGCCCGGCTCGCGGGGCGGCGCAGATCGCCGCTGCGAATGAGGTCGATCAGGATGCCCGGGTGACGCGCGCAGGATTGCGAGACGAAATCGCTTGCCGCGCAGACCAGCGGCAGGGAATCACGAACCTCAGGCGCGCGCTCCAGCGCGGCCTGAATGTCGGCGTGGGTGCTCAGCGGCTCGAGGGCGCGCTGAACGAGATCCTGCAAGGGTTGACTGGCAAGCGGCGCGAGCGCCCCAGGCGGAGCACCGGCCTCCTCCAGCTTCGACTGCGCGCGCCCGTCAGTTCCAGGCGTTCCCGCCGAGGTCGTTGAAGGTGGCTGAGTCAAGACGCCTGCTCAACCCCTTGAACGTGGAGGATTGCACGTAGACCCTGGCGCCCTCCGACGCGGAGACCGAGCCCGAGTCCCCTTCGACGATGCTGTTCTTGATGTGCACATTGGCCGCGCGCGCCGAGATCCCTACACCGCGCGCAATGATATGACTGTTCGTGATGTGAAGCTCACATCCGTCCTCGGCACGCACCGCATCGCCTTCGAACTCCAGATTGCGGCCGTCGATGTGCAGGAGACGCCCGCCCTGACAGATGAGCGGCTCGTAGCGACGCTCCACGGCGACGTCGCGAACCGGCGAGCGCAGCCGCGGCTCGGTTGCCGACGCGAGACGAATCGGGCGCGAAGGCCCCGGATCGCCTGCGCTGATGCTGTAGCCCGGACCGGAGACGAGCACTCTGCCATCGGCTTTCGTCGCGACGTTCTGCCCGGCCTCGGCATTCGCAGCATCACCAGGTGCTGCGCCGGCCGCGGTCTCGCTGGAGGCGAGCACAGTGCCCGTTGCAGCGTTGGTGATTAGGGCAGTTCCGCGTGCGGCGTTCTCTGCGACAGGTGGCGCCGGCGCAGGAGCGGCCTCGACGAGAGCATCCTGCTCGGCAGGCGCGACATCTTCCGGCGCGATCGCGTCTGCGGACGGCGGCGCCGTGCTGCTCGATGCGTCGCCGGTGCTCGCGATGCCGGCAACGATTTCGTCGATGCCGATCACGCGCAGGCCACCATCCTTTTCCTGGACGGTGAAGGTTCTTGCATCGGGGTCCGAGGCGACGATGGTGAGATTCGGGTTGCGCTCGAGCGCCGCGCGGGCCCACTTGACGTCGTTGTCGCCAAACTTGTCGCACGCGGCAAGCAACGCGAGAGATGCGCCAAGCGTGAAAAACGCACGCGCTACGACACTGATCGTCGCCATGGAAGCCTCCACCGGGCCCGCCGCAAGTGATGCAGGGAAAATAAACCCCGCCATTGCGGAAAGATAGCGGCCGATCTCGCGCAACCGGGCCTCATCGGCACCACATCGTTCGCGATCGACGACACCGCATGTGCGGCGATTTGTCTTATTGCAGTGAACTGCTGCGCTGGAGATGGGGTGGCGGCGATGTGTCGCGCTCCCGCGGCTCTATCCAGGCAAGCGCGACCACGAGTGCGATGACGCCGATGAGGACAAGACGCGCTGCCGTTCGCTCGGCCATGCGCGAGAGTAGTTCGCGACCCGTTGCGGCCTGATGACGGCCGCGCCTTCGCGCGTCCGGGAAAAGCGCTCTTCTGTCTGCAGAAAAAATGAGCCCCGCACGAGGCGGGGCTCCAGGATGCGCGGAATCATTCAGGGGGGTCTCGATCCGCGACTTTCAGGAAGTGCATCGCGCGTGGCGCAACGCAATCCCTTAACCAAGACGTCAGCTTCTCAGCATGCCGGCACTGTGTGACAGGCCGGCATGCGAGAAGTTCTGTCTGACGTTGATTACATGTCCATTCCGCCCATGCCGCCCGGCGGCATGCCGCCGTGGCTGTGCTCCTCGTCCTTCGGAGCTTCGGCGATCATCACTTCGGTGGTCAGCAGCAGGCCCGAAACCGAAGCCGCGTTCTGGAGAGCCAGACGCGTGACCTTGGTCGGATCCAGAATGCCCTCGTCGAGCATGTCGCCATACTCGCCGGTGGCGGCGTTGTAGCCGTACGAGCCCTTGCCCGCCTTCACAGCGTTCAGGACCACCGCGGCGTCTTCACCCGCGTTTTCCACGATCTGACGCAGCGGCTCCTCGATGGAGCGGGCGAGGATGCGGATACCGACCGTCTGGTCTTCGTTCGCACCTTCCAGCTTGTCGAGCGCCTTCTGCGAGCGGATGAGCGCAACACCACCGCCCGGCACCACGCCCTCTTCCACCGCCGCACGCGTGGCGTGCAGGGCGTCTTCGACGCGGGCCTTCTTTTCCTTCATTTCGATCTCGGTGGCCGCACCCACCTTGATGACCGCGACACCGCCGGAGAGCTTCGCAACGCGCTCCTGCAGCTTTTCCTTGTCGTAGTCCGAGGTGGCTTCCTCGATCTGCTGGCGGATCGAATCGATGCGCGCCTTGATGTCCGACGCCTTGCCGTCGCCGTCGATGATGGTGGTGTTCTCTTTCTCCACCACGATCTTCTTGGCTTCGCCCAGGTCGTTCGTCGTGGCCTTCTCGAGCTGCAGGCCGACCTCGTCCGAGATCACCGTGCCGCCCGTGAGGATGGCGATGTCCTGCAGCATGGCCTTGCGGCGGTCGCCGAAGCCCGGGGCCTTCACGGCCGCGACCTTCAGGATGCCACGGATGTTGTTCACCACGAGGGTGGCGAGCGCCTCACCGTCGACGTCTTCGGCGACGACGAGCAGCGGCCGGCCGGCCTTCGCCACCTGCTCGAGGAGCGGCAGCATCTCGCGGATGTTCGAGATCTTCTTGTCGACCAGGAGGATGAACGGCTTGTCGAGCTCGACCGTCTGGTTCGCCTGGTTGTTGATGAAGTACGCGGAGAGGTAGCCGCGGTCGAACTGCATGCCCTCGACCACTTCGAGCTCGTTGTCGAGGCCCGAGCCTTCCTCGACCGTGATCACGCCTTCCTTGCCGACCTTCTCCATGGCGTCGGCAATCGTCTTGCCGATCGACTCGTCGGAGTTCGCGGAGATCGTGCCGACCTGCGCGATGGCCTTGCTGTCCTTGCAGGGCTTGGAGAGCTTCTTCAGCTCCTCGACGGCCACGGTGACGGCCTTGTCGATGCCGCGCTTCACGTCCATCGGGTTCCTGCCCGAGGCGACGGCCTTCAGGCCCTCGCGGATGATCGCCTGGGCGAGCACGGTGGCGGTGGTGGTGCCGTCGCCGGCTTCATCAGAGGTGTTGGAAGCGACTTCCTTCACCATCTGCGCGCCCATGTTCTCGAACTTGTCCGTCAGCTCGATTTCCTTCGCGACCGACACACCGTCCTTCGTGACGGTGGGGGCGCCGAAGCTCTTCTCGAGCACCGCATTGCGGCCCTTGGGTCCGAGCGTCGCCTTCACGGCGTTGGCGAGGATGTTGACACCCTTCACCATCCGGTTGCGGGCGTCGTCGGAGAAACGTACGTCTTTAGCTGCCATTGGTGGATTCCTCGTTTCTTAAGGCCGACTACTTGCCTTCAATGACGGCCATGACGTCTTCTTCACGCATGACCAGGAGCTCTTCGCCGTCGACCTTGACTTCTGTTCCGCTGTACTTGCCGAACAGGATCTTGTCGCCGACCTTGACGTCGAGCGGGCGGACGTTGCCGTCCTCGAGAATCTTGCCTTTGCCGACCGCGACGATCTTGCCCTGCACCGGCTTTTCAGCCGCGCTATCGGGAATCACGATGCCGCCCGGGGAGGTACGCTCCTCCTCCAGACGTTTCACGATGACGCGGTCATGAAGAGGACGAATCTTCATGGGAGACGCTCCTTCGAAGCTGTTGAATATGTGAATGGGATCCGGGGCGCGAGGGAGCGTGACTGTTAGCACTCCCCGCGAACGGCTGCTAATGATAGGCAGCGAGCCTGCGAATTCAAGCGTTGCGCGATACTTTTTGTGGATTCCGGTCTCCTACGGTGACGGCATCCGGGGCAGCCCTTATGCTCCGGACCCCGACGTACCGCATCGCTTGCGCGGCACCCGTGGCAGACGAGATCCATTCATGACGGTGATGTTCAGTCGCTTTTCCCGCCTGTTCGCCGCTTTTGTGGTCGGGTTGGTCGTGGCCCTGCCCGGCGCCGCGGCGGAAGGCACGGCGACCCTGCCCTCCCAGAAGGGGATCGACGCCATTCTCGGGGCCGCCCGCTCCTCGGGCGAGGACGAGTTCCTGCACCCCGACGAGGCCTTCAAGGTCGTCGCCGAGGCGGAAGGCCCGGACCGCATCCGCATCGAGTGGGCCATCCACGAGGGGTACTACCTTTATAAGAGCCGGCTGAAGTTCGGCTCGAAGAGCACGTCCGCCCAGCTCGGCACGCCCACGCTCCCCGCGGGGCAGATGAAGACGGACGAGTACTTCGGCGAGCAGGAGGTCTACCACGACGACCTCGTCGCCAGCCTGCCCGTCGCGCGGCCCGCGGGCGGCGCGCTCGAGCTGCCGATCGATGTCACGTACCAGGGCTGCGCGGATGCGGGCCTGTGCTATCCGCCGATCACCAAGACGATCAACGTCAGGCTGCCCGCTGCGCAGAGCGCAAGTGCCGCCGGCAGCATCGACACCGGGTCGCTCGCCGGCAGCTCCGGGGCGGGCAGCCAACCCTTCGTCTCCGAGCAGGACCGGCTCGCCACCCTCATTCGGGACGGCAATCTCGCTCTGGTGCTCGCCACGTTCTTCGGCATCGGCGTGCTGCTCTCCTTTACGCCGTGTGTGCTGCCGATGATCCCGATCCTCTCTGGCATCATCGTGGGCCAGGGAGAGAAGGTGACGGCCACGCGCGGCTTCTCGCTCGCATTTACATACGTGCAGGGCATGGCCCTCACGTACGCTGCTGCCGGTGCGGCGTTCGTGCTTCTGTTCCAGCAGGCGCCACAGGCTTTCTTCCAGAAACCGTGGGTCATCGTGCTGTTCGCCGCGCTGTTCGTGGCGTTGGCGCTCGCCATGTTCGGCACCTACACGCTGCAGATGCCGAGCGCGCTGCAGACCCGGCTCACGAGTGTGAGCAACCAGCAGAAGTCCGGCACCTATATAGGCACCTTCGTGATGGGCGCGCTCTCCGCGCTTGTGGTCACCGCGTGCGTGGCGCCCGCGCTCATCGCCGCGCTGTCCGTCATCAGCCAGACGGGCCAGGTCGCTCGGGGTGCAGGTGCCCTCTACGTCACGGGGCTGGGCATGGGCGTGCCGCTGCTGCTGGTCGGCGCATCCGCCGGGTCACTCCTGCCGAAGGTGGGCCCGTGGATGGACACGGTGAAGTCCCTCTTCGGCGTGATGTTCCTGGGCGTTGCCATCTATTTCCTGGCACCGCTCATGCCGGCCGGCGTCACCATGCTCCTGTGGTCGGCATTGGGCGTGATCGCCGGCTTCTGGGTCTTCGCACTCAAGGCGCGCGATGGCGGGCCGGCACCCGCGGCGGTGCGCGCCACGGGGCTGCTGGCGCTCGTCTACGGAATCATCCTGCTCATTGGCGTGGCCTCCGGCAGCAATGATCCCTTGCAGCCCCTGAAAGGGCTGCGCGCCGGCAACCTGGCCGGCGCCCCGGCCCAGGAGCATGAGCTCGCTTTCGAAACCATCAAGTCAGTGGAAGAGCTGCAGCAGCGGGTGGCCGCCGCCAGCGCCGCAGGCAAGCCCGTCATGCTCGATTTCTACGCGGACTGGTGCGTGTCGTGCAAAGAGATGGAGCGGTATACGTTCACTGACGAGGCGGTCCGCTCGGCGCTCGGCAACGCGGTGCTCCTGCGGGCCGACGTCACGAAGAACGACGCCACCGATCAGGCGCTGTTGCAGCACTTCGGTATCTATGGTCCGCCCACCATCGCGTTCTACGACGCGCAGGGTGAGGAGAAGCGAAATTACCGCGTGGTCGGCTACATGAAGGCCCCGGAGTTCGCCGCGCTCGTGCAGCAGGCGCTCAGCGGGACCAAGCCCTCGTGAGCCGCGGAGTCGTCATCGGCGTGGTGATCGTGGTGATCGCCGCGGCTGCCGGCTTTCTCGCGCAGCGCACGCTCACGCAGGGCTCTTCGCTGACCCCCGTGGAGGTTTCCCAGACCTCGCCAGCCGCAGCGTCCTCGGCCGAGCCCGCTTCTGGGGAGGCCGAAGACGGGCCGCCAGCGCGCCGCCCCATCCCCGAGACCCTGCCGGACATCAGCCTGCCGGACATGGGCGGCACCCCAAGAAGCCTCTCGGACTGGAAAGGCCGCCCGCTGATCGTCAATTTCTGGGCGACGTGGTGCGGCCCGTGCCGCGAGGAGATCCCGCTGCTCAAGACCCTGCGCAAGGAGCGCTCGGGCGAGGAGCTCGAGATCATCGGCATCGCCATCGACGAGCCGGGGGCCGTCACCCGGTATGCCCGCGACATGGGCATCGATTACCCGATCCTCATCGGCGAGCAGGAGGGGTACGAAGCCGCAGAAGCCTTCGGCGTCGCACTGGTGCTGCCCTTCTCGGTCTTCGCGGACCGCCAGGGGCGCATCGTCACGCTGAAAGTGGGCGAGCTGCACGCCGAGGAGGCCAGCTTCATCCTCGACCGCGTGCGGGACGTGGATACGGATCGCCTCGAGCTGGCCGCGGCCCGCCAGCAGATCGCGGATAAGATGCGCGACCTCGCCATCGAGCGTGGCAAACAGCACGCGGGCGAGCACGGCTGACGCAAAACGCCTCCCCGAGGCACCCAAACCGGGCGAACGTCGCCAATCCCGCCAACAAAGTAGCCCCATCCCCGAGAATTGGGTTACATTCCCGCCGCCTTCGCGCACCAGATCGAACATAACCCGTGGCACGCCTACTGCTGCTCAATGGCCCCAACCTGAACCTGCTCGGCACCCGCGAGCCGGCCGTCTACGGCTCGGCCACGCTGGCTTCCATCGAGCAGCGGGCGGCGGCCGTGGCAAAGGACGCCGGTCACGAGCTCGTCGCCTTCCAGAGCAACGCGGAGCACGAGCTCATCGCCCGCATCCACGCTGCCGCGCAGGATGGAACGGCCTTCCTCATCTTCAACCCGGGCGCGTTCACCCACACCAGTGTCGCCCTGCGGGATGCCCTGCTGGGCGTGAAGCTGCCCTTCATCGAAGTGCATCTGTCGAACACCCACGCGCGCGAAGCCTTTCGCAAGCATTCCTATTTCACGGACATCGCCGTCGGGTGCGTCCTCGGCCTGGGCGCGTACGGCTACGAGCTGGCCGTCCGCGCCGCGCTCGAGCGCCTCGCACGGCCGTCCTGATCACTCTGTCGCACGTTCAAAGAATTCTGGGGAGATCTCCTCGCATGGACATTCGGAAAATCAAGAAACTGATCGAGCTGCTCGAGGAGTCCGGCATCGCGGAAATCGAGATCAAGGAGGGCGAAGAGGCCGTCCGGATCAGCCGCATGCCCACGGGCTCCGCTGCTGTGCACTCGATGCCGGCCTACGCGATGCCGATGGCGGCACCGGTGGCCGCGCCCGCTCCTGCAGCGGCAGCCTCCGCGGCACCCGCCGAAGTACCGGCGCCCCGGCCGCGGCCGAATGAGCACGTGGTGACGGCGCCCATGGTGGGCACGTTCTATTCCGCCCCGTCACCCGGTGCGAAGGCTTTCGTGGAAATCGGCGACGAAGTGAAGGTGGGCCAGACCCTCTGCATCATCGAAGCGATGAAGATGATGAACCAGATCGAATCGGACAAAGCCGGCCGCGTCACCTCCATCATGGCGCAGAACGGCGATCCGGTTGAGTTCGGTCAGCCCCTGTTCGTCGTCGAATAAGCCCCATGCTCGAGAAGATCGTCATCGCCAACCGCGGCGAGATTGCGCTGCGAATCCTGCGCGCGTGCCGTGAGCTCGGCATCCGCACCGTCGCCGTGCACTCCACGGCCGATTACAGCCTGAAGCACGTGCTGCTCGCAGACGAATCCGTCTGCATCGGGCCACCCCCTTCCTCCGGCAGCTACCTGAACATGCCGGCCATCATCAGCGCGGCGGAAGTGACGGACTCGGTGGGCATCCACCCGGGCTACGGCTTCCTGTCCGAGAACGCGGATTTCGCGGAGCGCGTGGAGAAGAGTGGCTTCGTGTTCGTCGGCCCGAAGGCGGAGACCATCCGCACGATGGGCGACAAGGTGTCCGCCATCAAGGTGATGAAGCAGCACGGCGTGCCGTGCGTGCCCGGCTCCGACGGCCCGCTCGGCCCGGACCCGGAAGAGAACATCCGCATCGCGCGCGACATCGGCTACCCGGTCATCATCAAGGCTTCCGGCGGCGGCGGCGGCCGTGGCATGCGCGTCGTGCATGCCGAAGCGGCGCTGCTGAATGCCATCAGCATCACGCAGGCGGAAGCCCGCGCGGCGTTCGGCAACGACCAGGTGTACATGGAGAAATTCCTGGAAAAGCCGCGCCACATCGAGTTTCAGGTGCTCGCAGATGCGCACGGGAACGTCATCCACCTCGGCGAGCGCGACTGCTCCATGCAGCGGCGCCATCAGAAGGTGGTGGAAGAAGCGCCGGCGCCCGGCATCACCGCGAAACAGCGTCGCACGATGGGCGATCGCGTGGTGGAAGCATGCCGCGCCGTGGGTTACCGGAGCGCAGGCACGCTCGAGTTCCTGTACCAGGACGGCGAGTTCTACTTCATCGAGATGAACACGCGCATCCAGGTGGAGCACCCGGTGACGGAGCTCATCACGGGCATCGATCTCGTGAAGGCACAGCTCCTCATTGCGGCCGGCGAGCGCCTGCCCTACGTGCAGAGTGACATCCAGATTCGCGGGCATGCCATCGAGTGCCGCATCAATGCGGAAGATGCCAAGACGTTCATGCCTTCACCCGGCCCCATTCGCCTGTGGCATGCGCCCGGCGGGCCGGGCGTGCGCGTGGATAGCCACGTCTACTCGGGCTACAACGTTCCGCCGCACTACGATTCACTCATCGGCAAGGTGATCACGCACGGCGACACGCGCGATACCGCCATCGCCCGCATGCGCAACGCGCTCGCGGAGATGGTCATCGAGGGCATCAAGACGAACGTGGCCCTGCATCAGGAAATCTTCAATCACCAGGCCTTCCAGAAAGGCGGAACGGATATCCATTACCTGGAGCGGCGGCTGGGGTTGCGGTAGCTCAATTGGCAGAAGTCGCCTCCGGCCTGGCGCGGCCCGGCGCTTTTGCGGACATCAGCTTCACTTCCGGCGGTTGCGCGCCCCGCGCCAAGGCGCGGCTTTGCCGCGGGGCGCAGCCGCCTGGATCGAGGCACAACCTGGTGTGCACGCCCTGGCGGCGCTTGCGAGGCGCCGCGCGACGCCTCCGCGGAGGCAGAGCATCGGACGCATCTTTGCAAGGCACGTGGGAGTGCACTACCGCATTTTCACGGGCCGCGCCCGCCACTCCGCGATCCACGCCATGAGACCGATCGTCGACCCGTGACGTTATGCTCCGCGCGATGATCCATGAGGTGAAGTGTTGGCCCCGACGACATTTCTGGAGTTGAGCTTCGAGCTGGGCAGCCGGGACGCTGAAGTGGCCGAAGAAGCGTGTTTCGACTGTGGCGCGACATCCGTCACGTTCACGGATACGCGCGATGACCCCGTGCTGGAGCCCGCGCCGGGCGAGTTCCGGCTCTGGCCGGCCACACGGGTACAGGCCCTGTTCCAGGGTGACGTCGATGAAGCCGCTGCCCGGCAGGCACTGGCCGCGGCGTTGGGGCTGGTGCCGGCGCAGATCCGCTCGAAGCGCATCGACGATCGCGTCTGGGAGCGTGAATGGCTCAAGGATTTCCATGCCATGCGCTTCGGCGAGCGTCTGTGGGTGGCTCCCCATCACGAGACCGTCAGCGAGCCGGGCGCGGCCATCGTGAGGCTCGACCCGGGGCTCGCGTTCGGCACGGGCACGCATCCCACGACCGCGCTGTGCCTCGAGTGGCTCGACCAGCATCTCGAGCGCGGCGCGAACGTCATCGACTACGGCTGCGGGTCGGGCATCCTCGCCATCGCGGCGACGAAGCTGGGCGCGCAGGCCGCGCACTGTTTCGATATCGATCCGCAGGCACTCATCGCGACGCGCGACAACGCCGCGGCCAACGGCGTCGCCTCGGGGGAACACTCCACCCGCGTCTACGTGTACCAGTCCGCGGAGGATCTGCCCCGGCCGGTCGACCTGCTCCTCGCCAATATTCTTTCCGGGCCGCTCTGCGAGCTTGCGCCAAGCTTTGCAGGGCTCGTGCGCCCGGGCGGCACGATCGTGCTGGCCGGGCTCATGGACCACCAGGCTGCCGAGGTGACACAGGCTCACGACGCATGGTTTGATATGCGCGCCTTCGCGAAGCGCGACGACTGGGTGGGTCTCTCGGGCCGCCGCCGCTTCTGAGAACCCAGAGCCATACCATGTTCACCGTCTGCCCCAAGTGTGCGCTCACACTCGTCGTGACGGCGCAGGATCTGCGCGTGGCGCAGGGCTACGTCCGCTGCGGGCGGTGTCAGAACGTTTTCAACGCCATCGTCGGCCTCACCGACGATCGCGGCATGCCCGCTGGCGGCAGCCAGGGGTCGGCTCCTTCCACGGCCACCACGACGATCATCCGCAAGGCACCGTCCATCGCGGACGACGAACCTGCGCACGACACTCTGTCCGATACGCGCGAGAACGAAGCGATCTACGCCGAACCGGACTCGATGGAAGTCCATGTCGAGGACGTGTTCGCCGAAGCGCCGCCGCCCGCCGCAAGCGCCAGGCCCACCGCGCCCAGACCGACGACGGCTCGCTCACCCGCGCCTCCGTCCCGCGTACCAAAATCACCGGCGCCAGCACCCAGGCCACCCGCGCCAGCACCCAGAGCCGCAGGCCCAGCTCCTCCCGTGAAGCCGAATGGCGCCGGGCAGGCCACGCCGAAGGCGGCTCCACCGAAGGCCGCCCCGCCCAGATCGGACGCCGCGAAACCCGCACCCGCGAAACCGCAGGTGCCTGCGACGCCGCCAGCACCGGCCAGGGCGCCCGCGGCGGAACGGCGCTATTCCGATGACGACCCGGACGAGGCCATCCCGGATCGCTCCCTCGAGTTCAATCCCGCAGCGGACCTGACCCAGGTTTTCGTCGAAGCGAAGCCGGACCCGCAGGGCGACCCGACCGGCACGTTCGAATCCATCGTCCTGCGATCCGAGGAGACGCTGTCGCTCGAGGCCGAGCCGCCGCTTCCACGTCCCTCGCGCGACCCGGAGGACGTGCAGATCGAGCACGAGCTGCGCTCGCTCGCCGCGAAGCTCGACGCCGGCGCAAGCCAGCCCGCCTCGAAGGCCGGCGACGGCGAAGCCGGGCGCGATGCCGGCAACATCTACGAGAAGGCAAGGCCGGCCGGAGCCAAGGCTGCGGGCCGCAAGTCAGGCACCACTCCGGGTGCCGGCGCCGGGACAAGCAGCGCTGAGGCCGAGGCAGCTGCCGAATCCTTCACGCCACCGCCCGGCTCCGCATCGAAACGGGCGGCCTGGATCGCAGGCGGCGCTGTACTCGCGCTGCTGCTCGCAGCACAGGCCGTGCACCACAATCGGCATGATCTTGCGACGAACCCCCGGCTCAATCGCCCGCTGACGAGCTTCTACGCCGCCATCGGCGTGCCCCTCGTGCCGCACTGGGACCTCGCGTCGTATGACGTGCGGCAGCTCGGCGCCTCCAGCGACGGAACAGGCGGCAATCTCACCGTGCGCGCGAGCCTGAAGAACCAGGCAACACAGCCGCTGCCCCTGCCCCTTCTGCGCATCACCATGCAGGACCGTTACGGCAATCGCATCGCCTCGCGTGACGTGCCGCCGACGGGCTACGTGCCGGGCGCCGTGCCGGCGAACGCGCACCTCGGCGTGGGCCAGCGCATCGACGCGGAGATGACCTTCAAGGATCCGGGCCAGGATGCCGTGGGTTTCGAAATCGATGCGTGCCTGCCTTCTCCCGAGGGCCGCATCGCCTGCGCGAACGACGCTACGACCGCTTCGCGCTGAAGCCGCTTCCCATCTATGCGTATCGGCCCTTACGTTCTTGCATCGAACGCCGTGCTCGCGCCGATGGCCGGTGTCACGGATCGCCCGTTCCGCATTCTCTGCCGCTCGCTCGGCGCGGGCCTCGCCGCCTCCGAGATGCTGACATCCGATACGCGGCTCTGGAACACGTCCAAGTCCCGCCGCCGCATGGACCACGACGGCGAGCCCGAGCCGCGCGTCGTGCAGCTGGCTGGCTCGGAACCTGCAGCGCTCGCCGAGGCGGCGCGTCTCAACGTCGATCTCGGCGCGCAGATCATCGACATCAACATGGGTTGTCCGGCGAAGAAAGTGTGCGGCAAGGCCTGCGGCTCGGCGCTGCTGAAGGATGAAGCGCTCGTCGCGCGCCTGCTCGAAGCCGTCGTGAGCGCGGTGAACGTGCCCGTGACGCTGAAGATCCGCACGGGCTGGGACGCGGTGAGCCGCAACGGCGTGCGCATCGCGCAGATCGCTGAAAGCTCCGGCATTCAAGCGCTTGCCGTACATGGACGCACGCGTGAGGATTTTTATACAGGCGCCGCGGAGTACGACACGATTCGCGCGATCAAGTCGAGAGTGCGCATACCGATCTTCGCGAACGGTGATATCGACTCGGCGGCAAAAGCACGCTTCGTGCTTGATTTCACGGGCGCAGACGGAGTAATGCTCGGGCGCGCGAGCCATGGAGCGCCATGGATTTTCCGCTCTGTCAATTCTGTTCTGACCACAGAGAAGTCGATCGCTGCGCTCTCGCGCGCGGAGGTGCGTGCTATTATCTTGTCGCACCTCGAAAGCCTGTACGCGTTCTACGGCGAGGACACCGGGGTGCGAATCGCACGCAAACATCTCGGCTGGTACTTCGCTTCACTGCCTGACTCTGCGAACATTCGCGCGGGTCTCATGGCCGCGGCGACTACCGCTCTGCAGTTTGTAGTGGCTCGAGGTCATCTCGACGGGTGGGTCGATGGTGAGGCCGCACGCGCGGCTTGATGGTTCAGGTCTAGTCGGGGATTTCCACGCATGCCAGCAAAGAAAAAAAGTCGCCCTCGCAGGGAGTACGTGGCGAGGACAAACGGCAAAGAAGTGCCGTTGCGCAATCACGCTGAACAGGCACTTCACGACTACTTCGCAAGCCTGAACGGTCACCGCCCCGCGCAGCTCTATGACATGGTGCTGCGTGAGGTGGAAGAGCCGCTGTTCAAGGCGGTGCTCGAGTACGTGGAAGGCAACCAGAGCCGTGCCGCGGGCATCCTCGGCATCAATCGCGGCACGCTGCGCAAGAAATTGCGGCAGTTCGGCCTCTCCGCCTGAGCCACGCGCCGGCGCCCGCGGCCGGCCTGATAAAGTGTGGGACCCGACCCCTCGCGCATCAGCGACGGGGCAGATCCCGTTTTCACATTGAGCGCCCAGCACATGCTCGTTCCCATCCGCCGCGCACTGCTTTCCGTGTCCGACAAGGCCGGTGTCGTCGAGCTCGCGCGTGAGCTCGCGAATCGCAACGTGGAGCTGCTCTCCACCGGGGGCACGGCGAAGCTGCTCGCGCAGGCCGGGCTCGCGGTGAAGGAAGTGGCGAGTCACACCGGCTTTCCGGAAATCATGGATGGCCGCGTCAAGACGCTGCATCCGAAGATCCACGGCGGGCTTCTCGGCCGCCGTGGCATCGACGACGCGGTGATGAGCGCACATGGCATCGCGCCAATCGATCTGCTGGTGGTGAATCTCTACCCCTTCGCCGCTACGGTTGCGCGCCCAGACTGTACGTACGAGCAGGCGATCGAGAACATCGATATCGGCGGGCCCGCCATGTTGCGCGCAGCAGCAAAGAATCATGAGTCGGTAGCGGTCGTCGTCGATCCGTCGGACTACCGCGCATTTATCGATGAGCTCGTGGCCAACGCCGGCGCCACATCGTTGACCACACGCTCCCGCCTCGCTGCCAAGGCTTACGCTCACACCGCCCGCTACGACGCCATGGTCTCGAGCTGGCTCATCGCGCGCCACGCCGTCGCGACGGAGCAGTTTCCAGGCACGCTGCCACTGGTGTTCGACAAGGTGCGGGACCTTCGCTACGGCGAGAACCCCCACCAGCAGGCCGCGTTCTACCGTGAGCTCGGCACGCGCGGCGCTGGAGTAGCCACGGCGAGAGTTGCGCAAGGCAAGGAGCTTTCGTTCAACAACATCGCGGATACCGACACCGCTGTCGAATGCGTCCGCCAGTTCGAAGAGCCGGCCTGCGTCATCGTGAAGCACGCGAACCCTTGCGGTGTGGCCGTTGCTGCTTCGATCGCCGCGGCCTACGAGGGTGCGTATCGCACGGACCCGACTTCAGCGTTCGGCGGCATCATCGCGTTCAACCGTCCGCTCGACGCCGCAACGGCGAAGACGATCCTGGATCGTCAGTTCGTCGAAGTGATCGCGGCGCCCGCCATTGCGGGCGACGCGCTCGCCGTGCTCGCAACCAAGCCGAACATCCGCGCGCTCGTGCTGGGGGACCTGTCGCAGCCCGCGGGGAATGACCTGGAGTACCGCAGCGTTACCGGCGGCCTTCTCGTCCAGACGAGGGATCTCGGCAAGGTCTCCGCGCATGAGCTACGCATCGTCACGCGCCGCAAGCCCGCGGAAGCGGAGCTGTCGGACCTGCTCTTCGCCTGGCGCGTCGCGAAGTACGTGAAGTCGAATGCCATCGTCTACGCGCGCGATCGCGCCACCATCGGCGTCGGCGCAGGCCAGATGAGCCGCGTGTATTCCAGCAAGCTGGCCGCCATCAAGGCGGCAGACGAAAAACTCGTCGTCGCGGGCGCTGTGATGGCCTCCGACGCATTCTTTCCATTCCGCGACGGCATCGACGTCGCCGCCAGCTACGGCATCAAGGCGGTGATCCAGCCGGGCGGTTCCATGCGTGACGCGGAAGTCATCGCCGCAGCGGACGAGCACGGCATGACGATGGCCTTCACGGGCATGCGGCACTTCAGGCACTGATTCATTTGCCGGAAGCCGTGCCGGCGCCGCTGCCGCGCGCAGGCCCTTTCGGCTGGCGAGGCGATTGGCATTCATGAAAGTCTTGATCGTTGGCTCTGGTGGCCGTGAACACGCGCTGGCGTGGAAATGCGCGTCGGCCTCGCGCGTCACCGAAGTGCTGGTCGCACCCGGCAACGCCGGTACGGCGAGCGAGCCCAAGGTGCGCAACGTGGACGTCGCGGTGGACGACATCGCGGGGCTCGTTCGGCTGGCCCAGGCCGAGCGTGTCGATCTCACGATCATCGGCCCGGAAGGCCCGCTCGTCGCGGGGGTCGTGGATTCGTTCGAGGCCCGTGGTCTCCGGTGCTTCGGCCCCACGCGCAAGCCCGCGCAGCTCGAAGGCTCGAAGGCCTTCACCAAGGAATTCCTGAAGCGTCACGGCATTCCCACCGCCGGCTACGCCACGTTCACGCGTGAGAGCTTCGACCCGGCGTACGTCCAGAAGCAGCGCACGCCCATCGTCGTGAAAGCCAGCGGGCTTGCCGCCGGCAAGGGCGTCGTCATCGCGGAAACGGCGGCCGCAGCCATCGCCACCGCACGAGCCATGTTCGACGGCCAGTTCGGCGACGCCGGCAACGAAGTCGTCATCGAGGAATTCCTGCAGGGCGAGGAAGCGAGCTTCATCGTGATGGCGGATGGCACGAACATCCTGCCGTTCGCCTCTTCGCAGGATCACAAGCGCCGCGACGATGGTGACCACGGCCCCAATACCGGCGGCATGGGCGCGTACTCTCCGGCGCCCGTCGTCACGCCGCAGATGCATGCGCGCATCATGAAGCAGGTGATCGAGCCCACCATCCGCGGCCTCGCGAAAGACGGAATGCCGTACACCGGCTTCCTCTACGCCGGCATCATGGTCGCACCGGACGGCACGCCGAATGTGCTCGAGTTCAACTGCCGCTTCGGGGACCCGGAGACGCAACCCATCATGGCGCGCCTGCAATCCGATCTGACGGAGCTGTGCGAGGCGGCGCTCGATGGCCGACTCGACCAGGTCCAGGCGAAATGGGATGCTCGCGCCGCGCTCGGGGTCGTGCTCGCGGCGGGCGGCTACCCCGACACGGTACGCAAAGGTGATGTCATCGAGGGACTGGATGAAGCGGCCAGACTGCCGGGCAAGGTGTTCCACGCCGGGACGAAACTCGAGGATGGCAAGGTCGTCACGAGCGGCGGACGCGTGCTGTGCGCCGTGGGCCTCGGCAACAATGTGCGTGAAGCACAGCGCGAAGCCTATGCGCTTGCCGACGCGATCCACTGGGCCGGCATCCAGTACCGCCGCGACATCGGCTATCGGGCCGTGGAGCGCGAGCGCGCCGCCGCCCGCGGCGGGAAGTAGCCAGAGCCGGGCGCGAGCACGGCAGTGAGCGCGCCCAGCCAGTTCCGCCTCCTCCGCGAACGCCGGTTCCTGCCGTTCTTCGGCACGCAGGCACTGGGCGCGTTCAACGACAACGTCTTCCGGAACGTTCTCATCATCCTCATCGCGTATGGCGGCACAGCCGCCGCGGCCGGTGCGGATGCCGAAGTGCTGACGAACCTCGCGGGGGGTCTCTTCATCCTGCCGTACCTGCTCTTCTCCGGCGTGGCCGGGCAGCTCGCGGACCGGTTCGACAAATCCCGCATCGTGCAGATCGTGAAGGGGGCGGAGATCCTCATCATGGTCTTCGCCGCCTTCGGGCTCACGCGCGGCAACCTCACGATGCTGCTCGGTGCGCTGTTCCTGCTGGGCGCGCATTCCACGTTCTTCGCGCCGGCGAAATATGGGCTGCTGCCGCAGATTCTCGATTCCACGGAGCTCGTGGGCGGAAACGCGCTGCTGGAGATGGGCACGTTTCTCGCCATCCTGCTCGGCACACTTGCAGGCGGGGTGCTCGCGGCGGGCCACGACAACGCCACGATCATCGCCGCGCTCATCGCGATCGCGGCCGCGGGGTTCTTCATCAGCCTCGGCATGCCCCGTACGCCGGCGGCCGCCCCAGCGCTCACCATCGACTGGAACCCGCTTCGTTCGACATTCAGCGCCATCCGCACTGCGCGCGAATCGCGCACGGTGTTCCTGTCCCTGCTCGGAAACTCCTGGTTCTGGTTCTACGGCGCGGTGGTCCTGGCGCAGCTGCCCCTTTTCGTGCGCACCGTGCTCGGTGGCAGCGAACAAGTGGTCACGCTGTTTCTCGTCGTGTTTTCGGCAGGCGTGGGCATCGGCTCACTGTTGTGCGAGCGGCTTTCCGGACACAAGGTGGAGATCGGGCTCGTCCCTTTCGGCTCCATCGGCCTCACGGTGTTCGCGCTCGATCTCGCGCTCGCCTCACCTGCGACGCCGGCCGCTTCGCTGCTCAACGCGTGGACGTTCCTGCAACAGCCCGGTTCCTGGCGACTGCTCGCGGATCTCGGATTGGTCGGTGTTTTCGGCGGCATCTTCGTCGTGCCGCTGTATGCGCTCATTCAGCAACGCTCGCGCCCCGAAGCCGTCTCGCGCGTCATCAGCGCCACGAACATCGTGAACGCGCTGTTCATGGTGGCGGCGGCACTGTTCGGCGCGATCGCGCTTCGCAATGGCCTCACGATTCCACAGCTCATCATGGCGGTGGCGGTCATGAATGCCGTCATCGCCGTATACATCTACACGCTCGTGCCCGAGTTCCTGCTGCGCTTCCTGTCGTGGCTGCTCATCACCGTGATCTACCGGCTCCGGCTGGAGGGCATCGATCGCATTCCCGGGAAGGGGCCGGCACTGCTCATCTGCAATCACGTGAGCTTCGTGGACCCGATCGTGATCTCCGCGGCCTGCCGCAGGCCCGTGCGCTTCATCATGGATGCGTCGATCTTCCGCATTCCGGGCCTCAACGCCGTGTTTCGCGGCATGAAGGCCATTCCCGTCGCGCCGGCGAAGGAGGACCCCGAGACCTACGAGCGCGCGTTCGCCGTCGCCGCACAGGAGCTGCGCGATGGCCATCTGGTCTGCATCTTCCCGGAGGGCCGGCTGACGGCCGACGGCGAGGTCCGCGAGTTCCGCCCGGGCGTGCTGCGCATCCTGAAGGAGACGCCCGTGCCGGTCATCCCGCTGGCGCTGTCGAATCTCTGGGGCTCGATGTTCTCACGTTTCGCGAAGGCGCCCTGGCAGCGCCTGCCGCGACGATTCCTGGCCACCATCACGCTCGCGGTGGGCAGGGCCGTGGAACCGCAGGACGTGACGCTCGAAGGGCTGCGGCAGCAGGTGCTCGAGTTGCGCATCGAGCCGTGAGCCCCGGGCGCCCGGATGCGACGAGGCGCCGACGGCTCGCGCCGCCGACGCCCTCCTCGATCCGCCCGTATCGCCCCGTCAGGCCGGAACCGGTCGGACTGGCCGTGCCGAGTCCGGCGGACGGCCGGCGTCACGAAAGCCTCTTCACCCCTTTCCAGGGGACTCGCTTCAACGGACTAGCGAACGCGTCCGCGGCGGAACAGATTGACGATGGCGAGCAGGATCACGGCGCCCAGGAACGAGACGCCGAGGCTCGGAAGACTCAGATCGCCCTGGTTGATCGTCCCCGCGCCCACGAGCGGGCTGATCAGCCAGCCACCCAGCAGCGCGCCCACGATCCCCACGACGACATTCAGCAGGATGCCCTGCGACGCATCCGTCCGCATGACGAGACTCGCAAGCCACCCGATCACGCCACCAATCACCAGCCAGAGAAGGATATTCATTGAGGGTCCCCTCGCTTTTCACGTGCAAGCACTACGGCAGCGAATTAATTCGCAAGCGGAAAGGGGGTTCCATCAGCCGGGCATGAATCACGGCGTTCCGGATGTCCTACATCCGCTGCAAATCGTGCAGGAGCTTGCAGCCCGCGCCGGAAAAACTGCGCCCGGGTTCGGGCCACCGCGAGCTCACATGCACCGAAACAGACCGTGCTTTCGTCAAATGCCGCTGCAAGCGCCCGAGCCTCATGGGCGCGCCGGGTGGCACGGCCGTTGCACGTGCCCGGTGGGCGAACGTACTCGATGGGGGAAGACAATGCCGACCAACACGTCCATTTCATGGCTCGAGCAGCAGTACTGCAAGTCCGTCGCGTCCACGCTCCTCGCCCGGAACGAATTCTTCGAGCTGCTGGAGGATGCCACCACGCCGCCCTCGCGCATCGCGCGGGCACGCGCCGCGTGGTGCCTGCACGCACGGACCGCGCAAACCCTGAAGGGGCTCTTCGCGCCGGCCTGAGTCGGCGAGGCTCGAGGCGATGCGCGCTTCGGGCGTACCCGGAGCGGGATCGCTTCAGAAGCTGGCCCGGATGAAGAGCTCGGGCCCCGAGACGTCCTGCTTGAACCGGCCCGGAAAGTCGACGTCGGCACCCGACACCACATCGAGCGACACCCGCAACGACGTGTAGCCGAGCCCCACCGCGAAGTTCTTCCGCCAGCGGTACTGGACGTCCGCGTGGTACTCCGACATGGAGCCGTCGAAATCCTCCGTATTCGCGGTGAATGTCTGGCCGCGCGCATTGAACGACCAGCGCTTGGAGATACGCCACGAGGCATCGAGCGCGAAGGTGGGAAACGGCGCGACCCCCTCCTCCTGCTCGCTGAGATTGCGCGCCCGCACTTCACCCCTGGCCGTGGCCTCCAGCAGGGCGATACCGAGACCCAGGCCGACCTCGAACCGGTTGGTGTAGATCAGCGAGCGCGTGTAGGTGAGGCTGAGCTGGCGCCAGTCGATGAGCGAGCTCACGCGATCGTTCACGTCGAACACGTCATCGCCGAAGTTGACCTGCTGGGTGAGCACCTTGTCGCCGAACCGCGTGAGCTTGAAGTAGTCCACGCGCAGGCGATTGCGCTCCCGCATGCGGATGATCATCTCGGCACGAAACTGCTGCGGCTTTTCCTCGAGACCGAGGTCCTGCTCGGCGTTCAGATCCGTGCCGGGCTGACCCGTACTGCGATCGAGGCGCAGATCGGTGTGCACGGTGGGCCCGAAGTAGTTGAGACGCAGGGCGAAGCGATCGGTGATGGGGCTTGCGGCCAGGCTCCTCTCGGGCGGTCGCAGGGTCTGACGTGGAGCAGGCTCGCCCTGCGCGACGGCGAGCTGCGCGGCGGCAGCCTGAACGATGAACAGCACCGCGCCCTGCGCGAGACCCCTACGCATGCGAAAACTCCGGCCAAAACAAGCGGCTGGCATCTTCTTACATGCCTGCCGCCCACGCCAGAGTCGCCGCTTCCCGACGCACGCTTGTGTGAGGCGCTGCTCATGTTCATTGGAAAAAAGCGCCTGCGGCGCTTTTTTCGAGACCCTACGACTTTGCCGGCCTGCACAGTCGGGCGCTCTTTTCGAGAAGGGCTGACTGTGCCGGCCCGCGCGGTCTGTGCTGGTCTATCGAGAGAAGTCTGCGGCCTGTGTGGCCCGAAACGTTCTTCGAAGAAAGTCGCCGGCGGCGCTTTCCCGGACGACGGCTTCGTTTCCGGCCGGCAAAGGCGTGGCTTTGCCGGCCTGCGCCGCCCTCAGCGCTTCATCGCCTCGAAGAATTCGCTGTTCGACTTGGTGTCTTTCATCTTGTCGAGCAGGAATTCGATGGCGGCGAGCTCGTCCATGGGGTGCAGGAGCTTGCGCAGGATCCACATCTTGGCGAGCTCGCTCTGGTCCGTGATGAGCTCCTCCTTGCGCGTGCCGGAGCGGTTGATGTTCACCGCGGGGAACACACGCTTCTCGGAGATGCGCCGGTCGAGGTGGATTTCGCTGTTGCCGGTGCCCTTGAACTCTTCGTAGATCACGTCGTCCATCTTGGACCCCGTGTCGATGAGCGCCGTGGCCAGGATCGTGAGGCTGCCGCCCTCTTCGATGTTGCGGGCCGCGCCGAAGAAGCGCTTGGGCCGCTGAAGAGCGTTCGCATCCACGCCGCCCGTCAGCACCTTGCCCGACGAGGGCACCACGGTGTTGTAGGCACGCGCGAGACGCGTGATCGAATCCAGCAGGATCACCACGTCCTTCTTGTGCTCGACGAGGCGCTTGGCTTTCTCGATGACCATTTCGGCCACCTGCACGTGGCGTGCGGCCGGCTCGTCGAACGTGGACGAGACCACTTCGCCCTTCACCGTGCGCTGCATCTCCGTGACTTCCTCCGGCCGCTCGTCGATGAGCAGCACGATGAGGTAGACCTCGGGATGATTCGAAGTGATGGCCGTGGCGATGTTCTGCAGCAGCATCGTCTTGCCGGCTTTCGGCGGGGAGACGATGAGGCCGCGCTGACCTTTGCCGATCGGCGCCACGAGATCGATGGTGCGCGCGGTGAGGTCCTCGGTGGACCCGTTGCCGCGCTCCAGCTTCAGGCGCTTGGTCGGGTGGAACGGCGTCAGGTTCTCGAACAGCACCTTGTTGCGCGAGCTGTCCGGCGAATCGAAGTTGATCTCGCCGACCTTGAGCAGCGCGAAATAGCGCTCGCCGTCCTTCGGCGGACGGATGAGCCCCGAGATGGTGTCACCCGTGCGCAGGTTGAAGCGCCGGATCTGGCTCGGGCTCACATAGATATCGTCGGGGCCGGCGAGGTAGGAGCCGTCCGAGGAGCGCAGGAAGCCGAAGCCGTCCTGCAGGATCTCGAGCACGCCGTCGCCGTAGATGTTCTCCCCATTCCGGGCATGCGCCTTCAGGATGGAGAAGATGATGTCCTGCTTGCGGGAGCGGGCCAGGTTCTCGAGGCCCATGCTCTCGGCGAGCTTCACGAGCTCATGGATCGGCTTCGCCTTGAGCTCGGTCAGGTTCATCGACGCACGCGACTGCGTCAGCTCGGCGGGGCTTATGACCTCCGCGTCGTCGTCGCCGCCGAAGAATTCCGGCTCGTGGATTTCCTCCTGGCGGCCGCCGTTGTTCCCCCGGTTGTCGCGATTGCCATCGCGCATCCCGCCGCCGTGGCGCGGTCCCTTGGGCCTGTTGCGGCCCTGATTGCCGAGGTAGCCTCTCACGGGCGGGTATCCAGTTGCGACTTCGACACCGCGTCCAGGTTGGTGTCCAGGAAGGCCAGGAGCTGCGACTTCGACACCGCGCCGACCTTCTGGGCCTCGACCGTCCCGTTCTTGAACAGGATCAGGGTCGGAATGCCCCGAATGCCGAACTTGGGCGGCGTCTGGGGGTTCTCGTCGATGTTGAGTTTGGCCACCTTGATCTTGTCGCTGTATTCGGTGGCGATTTCGTCCAGGATGGGTGCGATCATCTTGCAGGGGCCGCACCATTCAGCCCAGAAGTCGAGGAGTACGGGTTTATCGGACTTCAGGACGTCTTGGGAGAACGTGGCATCCGTGGTGTGCACGATATGCGGGCTACTCACGCGGTTTAACCTCCGGTGGGAAGGGCATGGAGTGTTGGGATAGGCCGCTCGCGGGGGTCATCGTCGAAGGGAGGGCTGGCGAAAAGCCATGCCAGATACGCCCGTCAAACGGTTACACTACGAGGTGTTTAGCCTTAGGGAGTTCGGAATCTGGGATTCGGAAGTGCGGGTGTGAATGCCCGCCTTGTTGAGTCACTTTGTAGCGCTTCCGAAACCCTTTTTCAAGTCCCGGGCAGGCTCCCGGGGAGGATACCAACCATGCAATCGGCCCATTGATGAGTGACGCGCATACCAGTTTGACGAGCTTCGACAGCTTGAACCTCGAGCCCGCGCTCGCCAAAGGCATCCAGGAGGCCGGATACCGGAACTGCACGCCGATCCAGGCACAGACGCTGCCCGTCGCGCTGTCCGGACGAGACGTTGCCGGCCAGGCACAGACCGGCACGGGCAAGACCGCGGCGTTTCTGATCGCCATGTATCAGACACTGCTCAAGCACCCACCGCACGGCAGTCGCAACCCGAGCTCCGTCCGCGCGCTCATCGTCGCGCCCACGCGCGAGCTTGCAGTGCAAATTCATCACGATGCCGAAATACTCGGCAAACACACGGGTCTGCGGCACGCCGTGGTGTTCGGCGGCGTGGACTATGAAAAGCAGCGCAAGCAGGTGTCGGACGGCGTGGATGTGCTCATCGGCACGCCGGGCCGCCTCATCGACTACCTGAAGCAACGCGTGTTCGACCTGCGGCACGCGCAGGTGATAGTGCTCGATGAAGCCGACCGCATGTTCGATCTCGGCTTCATAGCAGACATCCGCTACCTCCTGCGCCGCTTGCCGCCGCCGCAGCATCGGCTCTCCATGCTGTTCTCCGCCACGCTGTCACATCGCGTGCTCGAGCTCGCGTACGAGCACATGAACAACCCGGAGCTCGTGCGCATCGAGCCCGACAAGATGACGGTCGATCGCGTGCGCCAGGTGATGTACTACCCGGCCATGGAAGAGAAAGTCCCGCTCCTCATCGGCCTGCTGCGCCAGAGCGAGGCCCGCCGCACCATGGTGTTCGTGAATACCAAGCGCATGGCCGAGCGCCTGGAAAGCGTGCTCAACGCGAACGGCTTCCACGCCCAGGCGCTTTCCGGGGACGTGCCCCAGCAGAAGCGCCTGCGCTTCCTGCGCGATTTCCACAACGGGGACCTCGCCGTGCTCATCGCCACGGATGTGGCCTCGCGCGGGCTGCACATCCCGGACGTGAGCCACGTGTTCAACTTCGACCTGCCCCAGGATGCGGCGGACTATGTTCATCGCATCGGCCGCACGGCACGCGCCGGGGCGGAAGGCGATGCCATCAGCTTCGCGTGCGAGGAATTCGCCGTGTCGCTGCCGGAGATCGAGGCTTACATCGGGCACAAGGTGCCCTCCTCCCCGATCGCCCGCGAAGTGCTGGCCGAAGACATCAAGGCAGGGGCCCCGAGCGAGCGCCCGCACCGTCCCTTCGGGCGGGGGCGCGGCGGAGGTGGTGGTGGTGGGGGTCGTGGCGGCCCGCGCCGCAGTGGCGGCCGGCAAGGTCCCAGTTCCGGGCGCGGCTCGCGGTCCCCGGGCCCTCGCAACTGAGCGCTGACCGGGCGCTGGCGCCACGGAGCTGCCCACGCCCGGCAAAGGAGCGCGAGGTCTGCCGGCAACGATGCCGCCCGACGTGACGGCCGCTCCCTCCTTTCCGGCCACGGCCTGTTCAAACCACGCTCACGCTGCACGGTGCGGCAAACGCCGCGCCTTTGGCGACTGGTAACAAAGCTGTCCGCAAGAGCGCGGCGGACGACCTCGCCAATTGGGCTACAGCAGGTCCGCCACGCCGTCGATTTCGCGGAAGCCTTCGTGCACGCGCGTGTGGCCAGAGCTGTCCGGCTTTCGCACTGCGTAAATCCAGCGGATTCCGGCGCCCCGCGCGGCGCGCAGCACGTTGTTGTTGTCATCCACGAACATCGACCGTTCCGGGTCGAACGGCTCTGCCGTGCGCACGGCTTTCCAGAATTCCGGGTTTTCCTTGGGTGCGCCGAAGGTGTGCGAGCTGTGAAGCGCATCGAAGTACCGCATGAGACCGGTGCGCTCATCCTTGATTCGCAGGGCCACAGGGTGCGCGTTGGTCATGAGCACCACGCGCTTGCCGCGCGCGCGCACGTCACGCAGAAAGCTTTCCGCGCCGGGGAGCCAGCCGATGCGCTCACCCGCGGCCCTCTTGAGCGCGGGCACGTCGAGGCCCAGCTCGCGGCTCCAGTGGTTCACGCAATACCAGTTCAGCGTGCCTTCGCACTCGCGGAACCGCGGCTTCAGATGTTCACGAGCCTGCTCCGGCGTCAGGTCCCGGGAGGCGCCATACACTGCGGGGATGTGGTGCCACCAGAAGTAGGTGTCGAACGCCAGATCCAGGAGCGTGCCATCGAGGTCGAGGAACACGGAGTCGATGCGATCCCAATCAGGGCGCGGCGGAGAAAGTGTGAAGGAGGTCGTCGTCATGAGGCGTATCATAGCGGCCCGCGGCCGGCCGCCCCGTGGCATCCACGGACCCGGTTCGTTAAGCTACCGCCCGCCTGAAAAATCAGGCAGATGGCTCACTCTGGCGCCTCTCTTGCCTGCCCATGTCGGAAACCGAAGACAACGTCGATCGCGAGCTGTTCCGCAACTTCGAGAAGTTGCGGTCGCTGCGCATCGAGCATCGGGACCTGGACGAGGTCATCATGCGCCTGTCCCTCGACTCGAACGTCGACGAGCTGCAGATGAAGCGCCTCAAGAAACGCAAGCTGATGCTCAAGGATCAGATCACGCGTCTGGAGAGCCAGCTCATCCCGGATCTGAACGCCTGAGTGCGCTTGGTCCCGCCTCGCTCCTCCCGCGATCGTTCACATGGATAGCGCCGACAGCGCCCTGAAGAGCTTTTTCGTCCGGCTCGCTTCGCCCGAAGTCCTGGCGGAAGTCATCGCCATCGTCATCGCGAGCCTCATTGCGGTGGCCGGCACGCAGGTCGTGCGCGCGTGGCACAAGCGCCAGATCTCGGCGGGCACCGAGCCCAGCGCGTGGGCCCGCGTCGTGGAGGGTGCGGTCAACATCGCGCCTTACTTCATCGCGCTAGTCGTGCTGGCTGTCGTGCGATGGGCCCTGCGCCTCGTGGACATGCACACGGCCGTGATGGACACGGCGCTGCAGCTCACCATCGCCCTCGTCATCGTGCGCTTCGGGGTCTACCTGCTGCGGCTGGCCGTGGGCAGCGCGAATTGGGTGAACGAGTGGGAAAACCGCCTCACGTTCCTCATCTGGCTGTTCGTCAGCTTCGAGCTCATGGGCTGGTTCAACCTGGCCGAGCGCTCGCTCGACGAGATCGACCTCATCCCCGGCAAGGCCGAGTTCAGTCTCTGGGCACTGCTGAAGGGCATCGTCGTGGTGTCGGCGTTTGCCGTCGTCACCACGCTCGTCGCGCGCACCATCGAGCGGCGGATCATGAAGATCGAGGCGCTGGCCGTCTCGACGCGCATCGGCATCTCCAAGTTCGCGTATTTCTTCCTGGTCGGCGTCGGCATCCTGCTGGGCATCAACGCCGCCGGCGTGGACATCACGACCCTCAACGTGCTGACCGGCGCCATCGGCCTGGGTCTCGGCTTCGGCCTGCAGGCCATCGCCAGCAATTTCGTCAGCGGCTTCGTGCTGCTGATGGACAAGTCGATCAAGCCCGGCGACGTCATCAGCTTCACGGGCCACACCGGCACGAGCACCGAGAACTTCGGCTGGGTGCAGGAGCTGCGCGGCCGATACGTCGTGGTGCGCGACCGCGACGGTGTCGAAACCCTGGTGCCGAACCAGAACCTGATCACCAACTCCGTCATCAACTGGAGCTATTCGGACCAGCGCGTGCGCCTGCGCCTGCCCGTGATGGTCAGCTACGACGACGACCCGGAGTACGCGCTCCAGGCGCTGCTCGAAGCCACCGCGCACCATCCCCGCATCCTGCGCGACCCCGGGCCGGTGACGCGTCTCATGAGCTTCGAGGATTACGGCATGCGCCTCGAGGTGCGTTTCTGGATCGCGGACCCGATGAACGGCGTGAACAACGTGCGATCGGACGTGAATCGCGCCATCTGGAAGTTGTTCAAGCAGCGCGGCATCAAGATCCCGGTTGCGCAGCGCGAGCTGCGCATGCTGGAGCGCGCGGAACGCCCCGAGGGCAGAGCGCTTTCCGGCACGGCAGACGCCGGCCGCGACGACACGGCCGCAGACCGCTGAGCTGCCCGGCCGCGCCCGCATGCCCCCCCTGGAAATCACACCGCGAGTGACCATCCCGGACAGCGACCTGTCGCTGTCGTTCGTGCGTGCCTCGGGCCCTGGCGGCCAGAACGTGAACAAGGTGGCATCAGCGGTGCAGTTGCGCTACGACCTCATCGCAAGCTCCGCGCTCGACGAGCGCGTGAAGCTCCGCCTGCGAGCCCTCGCCGGCCGCCGCGTCACGGACGATGGCGCCGTACTCATCATCGCGCGCAACCATCGCACGCAAGAGCAGAACCGGCGAGAAGCCCTCGAACGCCTGGCAGACCTCATCCGCCAGGCCCTTGTAGAACCCAAAACACGCAAGGCAACGAAGCCGACACGCGCCTCCAAGGAACGCAGGCTCGATAGCAAAACCCGCACACGCCGCACGAAAGTCCTCCGCCGCAAGGTACGATTGGACGACTAGCGTGTCTGCGCAGAGATTCTGACCAGTTGGCTCCAGCGAGGTGCAGACACGGTTGAACAAGTTGAGAGAAGAGGCGGCGCCCGTCTGATCTGCTTCGGCCCGCCCCCACGAGGCGCGCGCGAATGAAAGATCTGACGCAGGGTTCGGTCACGGGTCACATCATGCAGATGTCCACCGTCATGCTGATCGGCATGGTCGGGCAGACGCTGTACTACCTCGTCGATCTTTATTTCGTGGCCGGTCTCGGCGCGCACGCCATCGCCGGAGTGGGCGCGGCGGGCAACATCGCGTTCCTGGTGCTCGCGCTCACGCAGATTCTCGGCGTCGGCACGGTCGCGCTCATCTCGCATGCCACGGGCCGGAAGGATCAGCGGGATGCGAACCTGGTGTTCAACCAGTCTCTCGCGCTCTCGGCGCTCTGCGCGGTGTTCGTGCTGGTGGCGGGCTACTCGCTGACGGGAACCTACATGCGATCCGTCGGCGCGGACGCGGAGATGCAACAGGCCGGCATCACGTACCTGTACTGGTTCCTGCCCGGCCTCGCGCTCCAGTTCGCCATGGTCTCCATGAGCTCTGCCCTGCGCGGCACCGGCATCGTGCGGCCCACCATGACCGTGCAGCTGCTCACTGTCGCGCTCAACATCATCCTGGCGCCGGTGCTCATCGCGGGATGGGGAACGGGGAAGCCGCTCGGCGTTGCCGGCGCCGGCCTTGCAAGCACGCTTGCCATCGCCGCGGGCGTGCTGATGCTGACGGGCTACTTCACGCGGCTCGAGAAGTACGTGACTTTCCACAGGGAACAGTGGCAACCAAACTTCGCTTACTGGAAGCGCATCCTCAACATCGGCTTGCCCGCGGGCGGCGAGTTCTTCGTCATGTTCCTCACCATGGGGCTCATGTACTGGCTCATCCGTGACTTCGGCGCGGAAGCGCAGGCGGGCTACGGCATCGGCTCGAGGGTGATGCAGGCCATCTTCCTGCCTGCGATGGCCGTGGCGTTCTCAGCAGCACCCATCGCAGGCCAGAACTTCGGCGCGCGCCGCGCCGAGCGCGTGCGCGAGACGTTCCGCTCCGCCGCACTCATCGAGACCTGCGTCATGGTGGTGATCTCCTTGCTGTGCCACATCGCGCCGGGCGCGCTCATCGCCGCGTTCACGAACGATCCGGCCGTCATCGCGGTGGGCACGGATTTCCTGCGGATCATCTCGTGGACCTTCGTCGCCACCGGCATCATCTTCACGTGCTCGGGCATGTTCCAGGCGATGGGGAACACGTGGCCGGCGCTCTGGAGCGGCGTGAGCCGGCTCACGCTCTTCGCCATTCCCGCCCTGTGGCTCTCGGCGCAGCCTGGCTTTCATCTCGACCAGCTCTGGTACACGTCGGTGGCCACCGTGGCGTTGCAGGCCGTCCTCAGCTTCTTCCTGCTGCGTGCGGAAATGCGCAGGAAGCTCGCGTTTTCAGCCATGCCCGCTGCATCCGCTCAAGCTGTGAGACCTTGAGCGCGCGGCGAGGCCTGCGCTTCGCCTCCGCTCGCGCTCTCACGTACTGAGCTCACCGGTGATGCGGGAGGGTGATGCGGGAGTAAGCTCCGTCACGGAAGTAACGGAGGACGCACCATGGCGACAAAAGCGATTCCTGACGGCTACAACACCGCGACGCCTTACCTCATCGTGAAAGGCGCAGGGGAAGCGATCGACTTCTACAAGCGCGCGTTCGGCGCAACCGAAACATTCCGCATGGCCGACGCGAATGGCGGCCTGGCCCATGCCGAAATCAAGATCGGGGACTCGATCATCATGCTGGCGGACGAGCATCCGCAGATGGGTTATCGCAGCCCGCGCTCGCTCGGGGGCTCCGCCGTGAGCATCATGCTGTACGTGGAAAACGTGGACGACGTGTTCAAGCGTGCGATCGGCGCCGGGGCGAAGGAGCAACGCCCGGTCACGAACCAGTTCTACGGCGACCGCTCCGGCACGCTCGAGGACCCGTACGGCCACGTCTGGACGATCTCCACACACGTGGAAGATGTTCCGCCCGACGAGATGCAGCGCCGCGCGGAAAAGATGTTCGGGTCGGCGAAGTCATCCTGACCGGGCGCGCGCGGGAAAATTGCCGCGAGCGGCCGCTCGCGGCATCTTCCGTCAACGATCGAAGCGCAGCCGCGCCTTGCCGGTGCCGTCGATCAGCACGAGCTTGGTGCCTTCCACGCGATATGAGCGCACTGCCTGCAGGGCCGCGAGAAAGCGTGTCTCCTGGTCCATGAGCGCGGGCGCGGTGCAGGCCATCCGGGTGGAGAACACCTGATCCACGATCATGGATGCGCCGCTCAGCTTCACCGTGCCGCCATACTGATTGCAGCCGGCGCGGCCGGACACGCGGCCGTCCGGGCTGAACACGAGAGTCGACTGCGCGTTGTCGATGACGCCGGCACCGTCGATGTCCTCGGCGATCCAGGTGCTTTCCGAAAGATCCGCCTTCGGGCTGTCACCCGAATCCGGCCTCGCGAGACTGCAACCCGCCAGCACCAGCAACGCCGCAACCCCCCCACACACGAATACCTTCTTCATCGCAGACCTCGACTCGCAACCTGCGTCCGGGCCAGCAATCCGGGCTCCCGGGACGACGACGCGTGCCTCACTTCATCGTCGGCATGACGAACTCGGGCCCCTGCCCCGCGCTGCCCGGCCAGCGCGCGGTGATGGTCTTGAGGCGAGTGTAGAACCGCACGCCATCCGGGCCGTGCACGTGCAGGGCGCCGAACAGCGAGCGCTTCCAGCCGCCGAAGCTGTGGAACGCCATCGGCACGGGGATGGGCACGTTCACACCGACCATGCCTGTCTGCACGGCGTGGCAGAAGCGACGCGCGGTGGCGCCGTCGCGAGTGAAGATCGCGGACCCGTTGCCGTACTCGTGCGCGTTCACGAGCTGCAGCGCCTGCTCGAAATCACCGACGCGCACGATGGCGAGCACGGGCCCGAATATCTCTTCCTTGTAGATGCGCATGGCGGGGCGCACGTGATCGAACAGCGACGCCCCCAGGTAGAAACCTTCGGGATGACCCGAGATAGCCTGCTCGCGGCCATCCGCAACGAGCACTGCGCCTTCCTTCACCCCAAGCTCGAGGTAACCCTGAACACGCTCGAGATGCTCGCGCGTGACGAGCGGCCCCATCTCCGCGCCCTCGCGAAGCCCCTCGCCCACGTCGAGCTTGCTGATGAGCTTCTTCAGCTCCGGCACGAGACGGTCCCCGGCATCCCCCACAGCCACGACCACGGAAATCGCCATGCAGCGCTCGCCCGCGGAACCGTATGCGGCGCCCATCAGCGCCTGCGCGGCAAGCTTCGGGTCCGCGTCGGGCATGACGACCATGTGATTCTTCGCCCCACCAAGCGCCTGCACACGTTTGCCGTGAGCGGACGCCGTCCGATAGACGTGCTCGGCCACAGGGGTCGAGCCCACGAAGCTCACCGCGGCGATGTCGCGGTCCGCAAGCAGCGTGTCCACCACCACTTTGTCGCCGTTCACGACGTTGAAGACGCCCGGCGGGAGCCCCGCTTCGTGCAGCAGCTCCGCGAAACGCATCGGGCAACTCGGGTCCTTCTCGGAGGGCTTCAACACGAACGTGTTGCCGCACGCAATGGCGATGGGGAACATCCAGAGGGGCACCATCGCCGGAAAATTGAACGGTGTGATTCCCGCGCACACGCCCACGGGTTGGCGCAACGACCAGGAATCGATGCCGCTGCCCACCGAGTCGGAGAACTCACCCTTCAGCAGCTGCGGAATGCCACACGCGAACTCGACCACTTCAATGCCGCGCGTCACTTCGCCGCGCGCGTCGGAAAGCACCTTGCCATGCTCACGTGTGATGAGGCGCGCAAGCTCGTCCGCGTGCTCTTCGAGCAGAGCCTTGAACTTGAACAACACGCGCGCGCGGTTGAGAGGCGTGACTTCCGACCAAGCCGGCAGCGCTGCGTGCGCCGCCTCAATGATCGCGCGTGTTTCATCCGCGCTGGCGAAGGCCACGCGCGCAACAGTGCTGCCGTTGGATGGGTCGAACACGGTGCCGAACTTCCCGGACGTGCCGCCCACACGCCGCCCGTCAACGAAATGACCGAGCGTCCGCATGCGGCCCTCGCCTTCGCGCGCCGCAATCGCCGTTGCCTTGCCCATGTTCGCCACCCGCATCCAGCCCCCTCCTGACGCCGGGGCGAGCCTACCCCGCTTACCGGCGTCGAGCCAGCCTCGTCCAGCATCACGATCTGGGCCTGTGCGGCAAGTCACACGTTGTGCCCGGGCGGCATATGAACCGGCGAGCGGCGCGATGGGGATCAGTCGTCGCGACGATTCGAGAGAATCTCCCCGCTGCGCCGGTCGACGATGACCTCGACTTTCCGGTTGTTCGCGTCCCGACCTTCCGCTTCGACCACACGGTCGCGCACCTCGAGCTCGTGCACGCGGATGCCCTGGGCCTGAAGCAGTGATTCGATCTGGCTCAGCGACAGCAGCGTCCCATTGCTGGCCGCCGTGGCGTTGTTCGCTGGGGACTGCGCGGCATCAGGCTTCTCGACCTGATTGGCAGCCGCAGGCGCCGGGGCGGTTGCAGCGGGCTGCTGCGCCACTGCATCGCTGCCGTGCATGCCAATCACGCTGATCGTAACGGCGGTAGCTACCAGCAATCCGGCATGCAGGCGCGCGGCTGGGCGCGGAGCGTCTCGCAGCGTCGACGCGCAATGTGATCCGCAAGTGGTCGCAGCGCGCAGTTCGTTCCGTGTGGTCATCGAAGCACCTCGTTGTCGAATGTTGTCAGGTATCGGAGCCGTTCAGCCCGGCATGCCACTACCCTACGCGCCGGCTCCTGACGTCACGCCTGCAGAACCCGTCAGCGGGATGTCAGCGGCACCCGGCCAAAGTGCGCCGATGAAACGGCGATACTGGATCGGAATCGGGATAGCCATCGCGCTCCTCGCCGCAGGGGGTCTCGCGGCCTATGCACTGGATGAGCTGGATGTGCACGGTATAGACGATCTGCACTACGAGTGGCGGCGCCTGGTGGGGGGCGGGGACAATGGCGGCCTGCCGACCGGCCCCGAGGGCGGAGACCGGGCGGCGCGCGGCGCGGGCTCGACGCTTGCTCTCGAGGAGGCGCTGAAGCTCGCCACCACCTACGTGCCGGGCGAGGTGATCAAGGTGGAGCGGGACCGGGACGATGGCCGCGAGGTGTTCGAGATCAAGGTGATTGCGGAGAACGGCCGTGTGCGCGAGCTGAAGCTCGATGCGCACAGCGGTGAGCTGCTCGAGATCGAGGACGACTGAGTGCGTGCGCTCGTGGTGGAAGATGATCCCGTCGTAGGGCCCGACGTCGCGCAGGCATTGCGCGGTGCAGGGTTCGTCGTGGACGTGGCCACCGACGGCACGGACGCCTGGTATCGGGGGGACATCGAAGACTACGACGTCGTCGTTCTGGATCTCGGGCTGCCGCGACTCGACGGCCTTTCGGTGCTGAAGCGCTGGCGCGCCGGCGACCGCGCGTTCCCCGTGCTGATTCTCTCCGCCCGCGGTGACTGGACCGAGAAAGTCGAAGGCATCGAAGCCGGCGCCGACGACTACCTCGGCAAGCCCTTCGAGATGGGGGAGCTGATTGCGCGCACCCGTGCCCTGGTGAGGCGTGCGGCCGGGCGGGCCTCCGCCGTCATCGAGGTTGGCGCGCTCGTTCTGGATACGCGCCGCATGTCCGCCTCGGTTTCCGGCAAGGCATTGAGGCTCTCACCGCTCGAGTACCGGTTCCTGGACTACCTGGCGCACCAGCCCGAGCGTGCCGTCTCCGCCGGCGAGCTGGCGGAGCATTTGTATGGAACCGCGTGCCCGGGTGACTCGAACGCGATCGAAGCGCTCGTCGCGCGCTTGCGCCGCAAGCTCGGAGCGGGCGTCATCGAAACGCGTCGAGGGTTCGGCTACCAGCTCGACGGAACCGTCCAGTGAGCGGGAAGCGGCTCTGCGGTGCTGCTGAAACGCGCGGTGCGCGGGCAGCTTGCAGACGCAGCGCTGGCAAGCCATGAGCGCGCGCTCCCTGCGCATGCGTTTCCTGCTCGGCGGCGCGGCGACGATCTTCGCCGCACTCGCGATATCCTGGCTTGCCCTCGCGTTCCTGTTCGAGCGGCACATCGAGCGCCGTGCCGTCGCGGAGCTGACGCGGGACGCCCAGCAGCTCGTCGCGGGGCTCACGCTCGATGAGCGCGACACACCGCGCACGGGCACAGTGCCCGCGGATTCGCGTTTCAGCCAGCCAGCCAGCGGCCTGTACTGGCAGCTCTCCACGACGCAGTCGTCGTTGCGATCCGGCTCTCTCTTCGACCAGCCGCTGCCGCCACCCACGACCACAACCGGCGACGCGTGGGAAACGCGCACGGCGCGAGGCCCATTCAATCAGCGGCTGTTACTGCTCGAACGCACGGTCCGCCCGGAGCAAGACGGCACTCCCGTGCTGGTGCAGGTGGCGCAGGATCGGGCGGCCATCCGTGCCGCACGCAATGAGTTCGCACGCGAGCTCGCCCGCTACCTCGCGCTGCTGTGGCTGGTGCTATCGATCGCCGCCGGCCTGCAAGTGCACCTGGGCCTGAGGCCGTTCCGCAGGGTCCGGGAAGAGCTTGCGGCGCTGAAGGAAAGCCCGTCCGCGCGTCTGACCGCGGATCATCCCTCCGAGATCAAGCCGCTCGCCGCGTCCATCAACGCGCTCGCCGATGCGCGCGAGGCGGATCTCGACGCGGCCAGCCGCCGCGCCAGCGACCTCGCGCACGGCCTGAAGACTCCGCTGGCCGCCCTCTCCGCGGAGAGCCGCCGCGCGCGCGAAGCGGGTGCCGGGGAAGCGGCGGACGGGCTGGACAGGGCGATCGCGGCCGCCCGGGTGGCGGTCGAAGCGGAGCTCGCCCGGTCGCGCGTTGCCAAGATTCGTGCAACCGCACGCCGTGGCGCCAGTGCGCCTGCCCGACTCGCCGCGGAGTCCGTCATCGGAGTCGTGGAACGCACGGACTTCGGCGCCGATCGGGTATTCGAAGTCGAGATTCCGGACACCCTCGTCGTGCCGATGGCCCCGGAGGACCTGGCGGAGCTCCTCGGCGCGCTCGTCGAGAACGCCGCGCGCTTCGCCCGACGGCGCGTGCGAGTCTCTGGCCGCGAGGAAGGCGCATCGCCCAGGGACGCGGGCACGACGGCACATCACACGACGCGCATCCTCGCTATCGAGGACGATGGCCCCGGCCTCAGCACAGGCCGCGCGGAGGACGTGCTGGCGCGTGGCGGGCGGCTGGACGAGACCGGCCCCGGGCACGGCCTCGGGCTCTCCATAGCACGTGAGCTCGCGGAGGCGACCGGAGGATCGTTGACACTTCACCCGAGTGTGTTGGGTGGCCTCTGCGTGACGGTGCAATGGTCACCTGCCGCGACGGAGCAGGCGGCATGACCCGGCCGTGAAGGACTGACCCCACAGCGTGGAAGGCCGGCAGACGATGCCGCGCCGGCAAACGCGCCTGCGCCGAACAGCTGCTGCCAGGCTACAACGCCACAACGGCGTGCGGGGCACGCGTGGCTTCACGAGCCAGGCTACGACGCTGCGACGGCAGGGGCACGCGGCTTCACGAGCCAGGCGGCGAGCGCCGGCAACAGGATGATCGCGGCCAGCATGTTCACCAGGAACATGAACGTGAGCATCACGCCGATATCGGCCTGGAACTGCAGCGGCGAGAACACCCACGTGATCACGCCGATGGCGAGTGTGATGCCCGTGAAGATGATGCTTGCCCCGGTGACGCGAAGCGTACGCTCGTATGCGTCGTGCACTGAGAGCCCTTCCTTGAGGAACCCCTGCATGCGGCTGAAAAGATAGATGCCGTAGTCGACGCCGATGCCCGCGCCGAGCGCCACCATCGGCAGCGTCGAGATCTTGAGCCCGATCCCCACGATCGCCATCACCGCGTAGACCAGCACGGAAACGAGCGCGAGCGGCAACACCACCAGCACCGCGCCGAGGACCGAACGGAACGTCACGAGGCACATCACGGTCACGGAAAGAAACACGCCCGCGAGGATCGGAAATTCCTTGGCGCGCACTTCCTCGTTCGTCGCTGCCATCACGCCGACGTTGCCCGCGGCGAGCTTGAACTGCGCACCGGGGATGGGGTTCGCCTCCCGCCACGCCTTCACGGCGGCCACCGCGCGCTCGATGGTTTCCGCGCGATGATCCTTCAGGAACATCATGACCGGCACCACGTTGCAGTCCGCATTCAGGAGGCCGGTGCTCGTCTCGATGTAGCGAGTGGATTGCGTCAGCTGCGCCTGTTCGCGCGGAATGGCGCGCCACTTGAGGCTGCCTTCGTTCCAGCCGGCGATCGCCGTCTTCGCGATGAAGGGAAGCGTCACCACGTCCTGCACGCCATCGACGTTCTGCATGCGCCACGCGAAACGGTCGATGGCGTTCATGAGCTCGAAGCTGACACACGCCGGCTCCGCGGTCTCGACGATCACGGTGAGAATGTCGACGCCGATGGAGAACTTCTCGGTGATGACATTGCTGTCCAGGTTGTACCGGGAATCGGGCCGCAGCTCCGGCACACCGGCCTGCGTATCCCCGATGGGTGTCTCGCGGCCCTTCCACCAGCCGGCAACGGCGAGCAGCGCGGAGATCAGAATGATGAGGAGCGCAGGCCCGCGATTCGTGATCTTCGCGAGGCGCTGCCAGAGCACGCTGAGCCGCTCCTGCCGCCGCTGCACGCGCGCGCGATAGCCGGAATCGAAGTGCACGTACGAGACGAGCACGGGGAGCAGCACGAGATCCGTGAGAATGACGATGGCCACGCCGAGGCTCGCGGTGATCGCCATCTCGCGAATCACCTGAACGGGAATCAGCAGGATGGTGACGAAGCCCACGAGGTCCGCCAGCAGCGCGACGATGGCGGGCACCAGGAGCTGGCGGAACGTGCGCCGTGCGGCGTCCATGCTGCCCAACCCGGCGAAGGCGGCATCGCTGACGGCGCTGATCTTCTGCACGCCGTGGCTCACACCGATGGCGAAGATCAGGAAAGGCACCAGGAGCCCGAGCGGATCGATGCCATACCCCAGCAGCACGAGCGTGCCGAGCTGCCACACCACGGCGATCACCGAGCAGACCACCGGGATGAGCGCCACACGGAACGACTGGCAATAGATCCAGACGGCGAGCAGCGTGAGTGCGAGCGTAATGGCCGCGAACAGGATGACGGACAACGCGCCTTCCGCGATGTCGCCGACGACTTTCGCGAAGCCGATCATGCGCACATCCACGCCGGCCCCGGAATCCGCGCCGGCGGCGCGCACGTCCACGTCCATGCCTTCGATGCGCTGGCGCACGCGCTCTTCGAGCTCGTTCGCGACGGCGATGGGATCGACGGGCACGCCGTTCGCGTCCTCCTCGAGCACGATCGCGCTCACGAGCGCGCCGGAGAAATCGTTCGCAACGAGGCGCCCGACGATGCCGGCTTTCAGGATGTTCTCGCGAACCTGCGCGAAGCTCTCGGGTGTCGGCTGGAAATCCGCCGGCACGACGTTGCCCGCCTCGATGCCGGCCTCGACCACTTCGAGGTAGCGCACGTTGGGTGTGAAGAGGGACTGCACCCGGCCCCGATCGATGCCGTCCATCGTCAGCACTTCGTTCGTCGCAAGACTCAGCGCCTCGAAGAACTGCGGCTGGAACATGTTGCCGTCGCGCGCGAAGAGCGCGATGAGCACGCGATTCGCGCCGCGGAACTCCGCAACTTCCGGCGAGAGGTACGTCTGCATGTACTCGTGCCGGGTGGGAAGCTGCTTGGTGAAGGATGCGTCGATCCGCAAGCCGTGCACGGCCAGCCACGCCAGCAGCACGGTGATGAGGGCGAACAGGGTGATGATGAGACCGCGATGCCCGAAGATGATGTGCTCGAGGCGCGCGGAGATCGGCGGACGCCCGCCGTCGCTTGCGGCCGGTTCCTGCGTGGGCCCTGCGCTCATCTGCCGGAGCCGACCGCGATGATTTTCACGCCTGCCTCACCCACCGTGACGATCTCGCCCACGCCGAGCGACTCTGCGGCCGACAGCCCTCTGCGATCCGGCTGCTGGAGCAACGTGTAGGTCGCGCCGTCGTCGCGGCTGACGAGCACCGCTCCTGAAAGGCCCACGATCACGACGCCGTTGCCGGGCAGCCTCACGCCGTCATTCAGCATGGCCTGCGTATGGGTGGGCAGCTGACGCCAGTTGTAGCCGCCGTCATCCGACCGGAACAGGTGCCCGCGCAACCCGAAGGCCAGCAGCGAATCACCGTTGAGCGGCAGCAGCCCGAAGAACGAGCCTTCATAGGGCGAGGGCAGCTCGGCCCACGTGGCGCCGGCGTCATCCGACCGATAAAGATGCCCCGCTTCCGCGGCGATATAGAGCCGCGAACCTGACGCGCTGACGATGCGATTCAGGTGAAAGTCGCCATCGAGACCGTCATCGAAGTCATCGTCCTCGGCGGCACCGGCCACCTGCCCGTTGACGCTCGACTGACCCCGACCAGCGCCCGACGCAGGCTGTGCCGGCGGCTTCTGCACTTCGAACTTGCGCTCAGTCCAGGTCTCGCCCCGATCGCTGCTGACGAAATACGCGCCGTATGCGCCGACGGCAATGGCATCCGCTCCGCTGCACAGAACGTCCAGCAACGGCTGCCGCGCCTCCGGCGAATAGTGTGTCCGCTTCCAGGTGTTGCCGGCGTCCGCAGTGACGAGCGCAGTCTCATCGTGCCCCACCGCAATGCCATGCCGCTCGTCCGAAAAACACACGGCGGTGAGCAGCACTTGCGTAGGCACCTCTGCCGCCTGGCTCCACGTCTGCGCGTGGTTGTCGCTGAACAGCACGTGGCCGCGATCCCCCACGGCGACGACGCGCGACCCCGCAGAAGCCAGATCCAGCAACAGCGACCGCGTAGACAGCGGCGCCACTTCAGCCTCCAGCATGCCCGGATCAATACTCGACGCAGAATCTGCACTCTGCGTGAAAGCTGCTGACGCGAACACAAACGCAACGGCCAAGCCCGTCACCGCGGCAGCAGCCGCCGGCACCGCAGCGACTCCGTACCCCACCGCGCCCAAAAGGAGTGTCTGCCGCAGCGGAGCCTGGCAGGGACGTGAAGACGCAGGAAGCGTTTTCACGCGGCCGGCCAGGCGAGTGCTCGAACGGATGCGTCTTACGGCCGGTCCCTGCCAGGCCCCGCTGCGGCAGACACTCCGCCCACGCCGCACCAATGCACGAGGCCCACTGCCCAACAAGCAATATCGGGCACACGCAAGAACCCACGCAAACACGGCCTTCACAGCAAGCCGTGACGCGTCACCGCACCCCCCGTCTCTGCAGCGCATTGGGCTGATAATCCGCCGGCGTGCGCTTGATGGTGAAATCGTAAGACCGCGGCTCCTCGTTCTGCAGCCCGAGCGCGAGATAGCGGCCGTTCGACATGTCCATCACGAGCTCGAGTGTCGTCCACAGGTTCGGCAGCTCGAAATAGTTGATGACGTGCCCTTCCTGCACGCGGTACAGCTGGCCGCGCCGGTCGTAGCAATCCACGGCCACGATCTGCCAGGAATCCTCGTCCACGTACAGTGTGCGGCGGCTGTAGAGGTGGCTCGTGCCCGGCTTCAGCGTGGAATCCACCACCCACACGCGGTGCAGCTCGTATCGCGCGAGGTCCTGGTTGATGTGGTTCCTCTTCAGCAGGTCCGTGTACTTCACGGTGTTGCTGTGAAGCTTGTACGAGTTGTACGGAACGTAGATTTCCTTCTTGCCGACGAGCTTCCAGTCGTAGCGCTCGGGGCTGCCGTTGTACATGTCGTACTGGTCGGACGTGCGGAGGTTGTCCGCATTGGTGCCGGGGTTGTCGAACGCCACGTTCGGGGCGCGACGCACGCGACGCTGACCGGGGTTGTAGACCCACGCACGGCGATTTTCCTTCGACTGGTCGAGCGTCTCGTGCACCAGCAGGATCTCGCCTGCGAGGCGCGCAGGCGCCGTGGTTTCCTGGATGAAGAACGCGATGACGTTGTCGAGCGCCTGCTCCGTCATGCCGGCGACGGAATACTGGAACAGGAACTCGTCCCGGAACTTGACCAGCGTGTACGCGCCGCCTGCCGTGACCGGCGCCTGCCCGATGGAGCGCTGTGCCGTGTCCGCGCGATAACGCAGCACATGGTTCCAGAACACTTCCACACCCTGCTTCGGAATGGGGAACGGAATGCCTTCGATGGCCCCCGTGACGCCATTGCCGCCGGGCGCCAGGTTCGCCGTGGTCGCGACGCGTTTCGTGGCGTCATAGATGCGCTGGGGGAAGGCCGCACTGCGACGGGTGGGGTACACCACCATCTTGTACGTGTCCTTGTACTGCTGGAGCAGCTTCTTGTGCCCCTCCGTGAGCTTCGCCGAGTACTGCTCCATGTTCTGGGACGTGATGGTGAAGAGCGGCTTGTCACCCGCGAACGGGTCGCCGTGATGCTCGCCGGTGCGGTAGTTGGGGAACCCCGCTTCCGCCGGCGACCTGATGCCGCCCGTCCACTCGGGAATGGTGCCCTCCGCGTTGCCGGCCTTCTCTGCGCCGAGCGGTGTGAGCTCCGTGCCGAGCTTCGCCGCCTCCTCCGGGCTCACCGCGGACCAGGCCGGCGCCGCCGCAACGAGGGCCAGCACTGCGATCCAAGCTGCCTTGTTCATGTTCACCCCACTCAAAACGAATACTTGGCACTGGCCGCCAGGAAATCGCGATCGTTGAGATCGTTCCAGCGCCCTGCGCCACCGAACGTGGTCCAGGCGAAGTCGAGCTCCCACGTGGCGCGCAGGTTAGCGGAAACGCCGAGCGTCAAACCGTAGCGTCCCTCGATGAAGTTGCCACCGGGGCCGGGCGAGGTGCCATTCACATCATGGGACCATGACAAACGCGGCAGGAGGTTCCAGGGTCCGAACAGGCTCGGGTATTCGAGCCGCGCGGCCAGGCGGTAGCCCCAGGACGTGGTGTCGGGAAAGCGATCCGCCGGCTCCACTTCGTTGAAGTGGCGCGGGGCGAGCGCCGGATTGCCGCTGACGGAAGTGCCCGGCCCGTTGTAGCGCAGGCCCTGCCCGTTCGGGCCGCCTTCGAACTTGTTCTCGAGGTCGGGGATGTAGGTCACCGCGCTTTCGAACACCACGACCATTTGCGCGGCGCGCAACACGTTGGTGAACGTTCTCGTCGCGGTGAACTGGGCCTGCCAGGTGTCCTTCAGGCTCCAGCCGCGGATCTCCTGGTTCAGGCCGAACGCGCCGAGCTGGTTGCAGCGGGAAAGCTTGGCGTCGGGGCCGGGAATGCACGTGGCCGGAAAGGGCAGCCCGCGAAGCTGATCGATGTTCTGCTCGAAGGGGCCGAGCGCGGCGAAGAGCAGCTCCACGTCGTCGAACTGCAGGGGCTGATCCTTGCGGTACGACACTTCGCCCTGAAAGGCGATGCCGGTGGCCTGGGACTGCGTGTTGAACGACAGCCCGACGAGGTGGATGTTCTCGGGAAACTCGGTGAAGTACCCGGCGGTCTTCGCGTACTCGTTCACGGCGATGTTCGATGCCTGCGTGGCGACATCACCGCCGGCAAGCAGTGTGTTGGCGCCGATGATGGCGTACTGCTGGGCGAGCGCGGGATCGAGGTTGCCACCGGCCTGCTGCGAGCGGCTCACGCCGACGGCTTGCGCAGTGGCCACGGCGGCATTGAATGGCAGGCCCGCAGCCAACGCCTGCGCGGCAGCCCCCACCGCATTCAACGCACCGAACGCGTTGCCCACGCCGGCCTGCGTGCCGGTGACGCCGGAAATGAGCGGCAGGCGACTGTGATAGTTGAGGTAGTAGAGGCCGAGCTCCGTGCCGTTGTTGAAGTCCGGCAGGAAGAGCTTGAAGTTCACACCGAACTGGCCGCTGTTGCGCGGGTCGCGCGTCTCACGCCGGTCCACGTTCTGGAAATCCGGGATGAACGGGCCGCCGAGCGGCCGGAAGTCCACGCCCTCGTCCGAGAAGGCGCCGAAGCCGAGCACCACCCGGGTACCGCCCGGCACAGCGAAGTCGTTCGTGCTGAAGTAGGAGCCGGCGGGCTCCGGCTTCGTGTCGTTCCAGTCGAAGAGATAGAGGAGCTGCGTGGACCAGTTGTCGTTGAACTGCAGGTTGAAGACGGCCATTTCCTGCGGCAGGAAGGCTTCCTTCAGCTCCGAGCCCGGCACGCGCAGCGCCGCCACGTCGAAATGGTTGATGACGTTCAGGCCGCCCTGGATGAACGTGCTCTCGCCCCAGCTCACCACCTGGCGCCCGAGGCGCAGCTCCGCGGGCATCTCGCCCAGATTGAAGCGCGCGTAGCCGAACGCGTCGAGCAACCGCGCGTACGAGCCCACGAGATCCAGTGCGGCGTGCGACAGGGGCGTGCGCGCGGTGCGGCTGTTCTCCGTCTCGAAGTCGTAGAGGCCGGACGCCCGCAGGAACGCGCCGTAGTTTCCGGTCTGCACGGAGATCTCGCTCACCGCCTTCAGCGCCTTGCTGAAGACGCGCTGGTAGCGGTAGTTGAGGTCTCCGTCGTCGATGTTCGGGGAGCGCCCGCAGCCGCCGTCGGCCGTCGCGATGAGGTGGCAGTCCGGGTCCTCGACACGCCAGGCCTGGCCGTAGGACAGCGTCGTGTCCCAGCTTCCGCTCGCGTTGCCGATGTTGAAATCGACCGCTCGCAGTTCCGTTGCGCCCAGACTTGCGGCGACGGCCGCCGCAATGAGGCCACCGCGACGCTGGATGTGAAGTTTCCTCATGCTGATCCCCGCTTCCGAGTGGGTTGGCCGCTTGCAAAAGCGTGCGTGGCAGCCGTGACTGCCGATGTTCGTGTTCCGTTTGCCTCTGACGTTCTTGTTTGGGTTCGGGGACTACACGTTCAGCCGCCCGCATTTGCGGCGAAGTCTCGCATGCCGTCAAGACTCGTCGCAATGTGCCGAAGCGGACGCTCGTCACACCGGCGTCTGCCTGCCGGTGGTGCGCGCGGTCAGACGTGCGTGACCTGCAGGATGCTGTGTCGGATCTGCTCGTTGAGCACGAGTTGTGCATCGGCCGCCACGCGCATCAGCACTTCGTCGAACTCGAGCTTGCCGCCCGGGGACACGCGGACGACGCCCCGAGCCCGCAGAAGATCGATGAAGTTCTCGAACATCGTGCGGTCGAAGAACTCCGGCGAGTTGAAGCCGTAGAGCATGGTGATGCGCTGGCCCATGAGCTGACAGCGCTCTTCCAGCGCGGATTGCGTGATCTCGCCGCTGCCTGCCTGCAGCAGCAGCGCCACTGCAAGGTAATAGCGCTCGATGGTCTGGATGGTCGCCTGCGCCAGCAGCGAGAGCTGGATGGCATGCGCAGAGCTTGGCGGTGGGCGCCGCCATTCCGTGCGTTCCGCTGCAGGCTCAATGAGGCCGTGCTGAGCCATCACTGCCAGCACGGTATCCACCACGCCCGGCAGCTCGCTCTCGCTCCATCTCAGGAAGAGCTCCGAGGCGATGTATGGGTAGATGCGCCAGGCGAGTCGCTGGATGTCGTCCGTGCGCATGGATGCGTTGCTCGAGAACGCGCAGGCGATCAGGGAAGGCATGGCGAACAGGTGCAGCACGTTGTTCCGGAAGTACGTGGCAAGCACCGCGCTCTCGTCGCGCATGCGCACCAGGTCGCCCAGGGAGTGCTTCTCTCGTGTGATCACCTTCATGGATTCCCCGTAGGCGAGAATCTCCGGCGCAGACAGCTTGGTGATCGTCACGCGATCGCTGTAAGGGAATGCGCGCAGCAACGAGAGATAGAGGTCGAGCTGGCGCAACAGATCCTGGACAGGCAATGCCTGCCGTGAAGTGGCCAGCAACGTGATTGCAAGCAGGTTGATGGGAGACACTGCCGCGGCGGAGTTGATGTTCCGCATGATGGTGCCCGCCAGCGAGTTCACCGCAGGCGTAATCCACGGCAGCCGGGCGTCGTCTTCCAGTGTGCGCTTGCGCCATTGTGGGTCGAACTGATCCAGGACGCTGGCGAGACGAATGGGTTCGCCGATGTTCACGTACACCCGGCCGAATTTCTCGCGGAACTTGCGGGCCGTGGAGATGAGGCCGAGCACGCTCTCCTTCTCTTTCGGCTTCCCGGAAAGCTCCCCGATGTAGGTGGCGCCCTCCACCACGCGCTCGTAGCCGAAATAGATCGGCAGGAACACCACGGGTCGCTGCGGATGGCGCAGAAAGCTGCGCACCGTCATCGACAGCATGCCCGTCTTGGGCTGCAGCAACCGGCCCGTGCGACTGCGCCCGCCCTCGATGAAGTACTCGATGGAGTGCCCGCGGCCCATGATGGCCGCGAGATAGTTCATGAACACGACGGTGTAGAGCGAGCTGCCCCGGAAACTCCTGCGGATGAAGAATGCCCCGCCCTTGCGCAGGAAGCGGCCGACCACGGGCAGATTCAGATTGATGCCCGCTGCGATGTGCGGGATGGCGTACCCCTGCCTGAAGATGGCATACGACAGCAGCAGGTAGTCCATGTGGCTGCGATGGCAGGGGACGTAGATGATCTCGTGATCCTTCGCGAGCTCTTCGAGCGTTTCGATGTGCTCGACCACCACGCCGTCGTATAGCCGGTTCCACAGCCGAGTGAGCGCGAACTCCATGAACCGCACGAAGGCATGTGAATAGTTCGCGGCGATTTCCTGCGCAAGCTTCTGTGCCTGCAACATGCCCTGCCGCCGGGTGATCTTTTTCTCTCGCACTTCCTGCGCGACGGCCGAGCGCACGGCGTGCGTGCGGAGCACGCGCGTGACGATGGTGCGGTGGTGGGACAGATCCGGCCCGATGCGTGCGGTGCGCTGGCGCGCGTATTGCGCACGCAGGGCACGCGCGACGCGGCGACCCTGCATTTCCACACCGGCGTCTTCGCCCAGCAGGCTTCGCAGCGACACTGGCTCGGAGATCTCGATGAGCGTGTTACGCCCGTTGAACAGCACCTGGAAGAACTTGCGCAGTCGACTGGTCAGCGCCCAGTCCTCCACCAGCAGCAGTTTGAAGAACGAGCCTTCCCGCTGCGGTGCGCGCCCCCAGTAGACGGCAACCGGCACGAGGTCGATGTCCACGTCGGGATGAACCCGCAGCGTGCGCACCATCTGCACCAGGGCCGGCGGCGGCCGCCGGTCGATCCGCTCGTCCCAGAACCCGAGCGGCCGGGTCAGGTAGAAGAACGAGCGCAGCTCCCGGGACTGCGGCACGACACGCTTTTGCGGCCGGGGCAGCTTCAGTGAAACGCTTGCGTTCTGGAGCACGGCGAGGTCCGTGACGCTGCGCCTCTCCAGCACGTAGCAGATGGGGTTGACGCGGTCATGCAGGCGCGCGGCCGCGTCGTCCGGATGGACCCTGAACCGCACCCACAGCGCAAGGAGCCGTCTCAGCAGCCAGTTGGCAATCATGGAGCGGAAGATTATTCGAAAGCGGGTGCCGGCAGGTCGAGAGCGATGAGGAAGTATTCGAACAGGTAGCGAACCACGCGAAGCTGATTGTGCAGGCGATGGTCGCTGTCGACCAGATGGAGTGCCGCCCCGTACTCCTTCGCGAAACGCACGCTGTGTTCGTACGGCACGACGTCATCGCGCCAGCCGTGCACGACGGACGCTGGGCAATCGAGCACACCCTGACGCAGCTCCGGCAGACCCTCCATGTAGAGGGCGGGCGCCATCAGAAACACGCCGCGCGCGTGAAGGAGAGACGCCGAGGCGACCGAAACGAAACCGCCCATGCTGGAGCCGACGAGCACGAGGTCACCCTGCAGCTCCTTGCAGAAGTCCACGAGGCGTGTGATGCGTGCGCGCGGGTGATCGATGCCGCGATAGTCCACGGACTCCGCCTCCCAGCCTTCGCCGCGCGCGACTTCGGCCAGCGCGGAGATCTTTCGACCCCACGGCCCGCTTTCCTGCCCATGCGAAAAGACGACGTATCGGCTCACGGAGCCTCCGGAAGTCAGCGCGGCTTCCACAGTAGTTGATCAAGATCGGCCGCGCTCCTTCGCGCAATGCGTCCATTCGTCACTTTAATGCCTTCCGCGCGCAACCGCCGGCTCTGCTCGGCATGCGCCCGTGAATTCTTCGGAAACGTGATGCGCTCACCCGCCGCCACCACGCGATGCCAGGGCAGCTTCAGGCTCGCCGGCGCCACCTTCAACGCATGGCCCACCAGCCGCGCGCGGCCCGGCATGCCGGCGAGGCGCGCCACGGAACCATAGGTGGCGACCTGGCCACGCGGGATGGTCCGCACCGTGCGCCAGATTCGTTCGAGCGTTTCCGGATTCATGACCGAAGTTTCCCATTCCGGCCCGTCGCTGCGCCAGCGTACCTTCCTCGCGCGTGATTTGGCCGCCGATCTGGCTTAGATTTTCGGCAGTCGATCTCGTATGCGGCGCGACGCCGCTCAGGCCGGGCTTCGCGGGGGAGCCGTTCATGACCACATCCATCGGCCCGGTTCTGCAGTCGTGGCAGCGTGCGGCGGGGTCCCGCATGGGGCGATGGCTGTTCGCGCGAGCCGTATGCCGCCGGGCCCCCTATTTCGGGACCATTCGCCCCCGATTCCTCGAGCTTGCGCCGGCCGTGTGCCGGGTCAGCATGCGCAAACGGCGTGGTGTCGAGAACCACATTCGCACCGTGCATGCACTTGCCATGGGGAACCTGTGCGAGCTTGCTGCGGGCATGGTGACGGAAGTCACCATCCCCACGACCATGCGATGGCTTCCGCGGGGGATGACCATCGAGTACCTGCGCAAGGCGGAGAGCGACGTGACGGCCACCGCGCGGCTCGACAAGAACGAGTGGAGTGGTAGTGCGGAGAATGTCGGCGTTCCTGTGAGCGTGGTGGATGCGACGGGCACGGAAGTTGTCCGGGCGGTGATCACGATGTATGTGTCGGCGCGGAGGTAGCACGTGGGGGGAGTACTCGGCCACTGAGAGAGGACCGGGGGCTAACCCGGGTTTGCGACGGAGACCTGGGGGTGAAGACGCGTGAGGCCTGCGCACGCAGCGACTCGCTCGAAGAGGAGTCCGGCCGCGTGTGGCGATCGCCCGAGCCGGGCGTAGCGGGCGCGCGCTCGGGAAATGGAAGTACGCAGCGGCCACCGTGGCGCGCGACAGTGCAGGGGTCAGTTGAGGATGACGCCGCGGAGGATTGCCGTCTCGATCTCCCACTCGAGGCGGCGGCCGGCGGTGGCCTGGCGATTCGGCCACGTGGGGCGGCAGGTGCTGGAGCCGGGCTGGTGGGTGATGAGCCAGGCGTGGAAATCGCTGGGCTTGGTGATGGCGATGCCGAAGAGGAGCTTGATCTTGCCTTCGGCGATGGTGTGGGCCGTGTTGACGCGCTCGTCGCAGATGACGAAGTAGCTTTCTTCGGGGGTGGAGCCGGCGAAGGCCCCTTGCGCGTCGAGCTCCTCGAGAAAGCTTTCTATTTGCGCTTTCGCCCGTTGCCACGCCGGCTCAGCGTTCTGCTCGAAGAGGAGCCAATGGGTTCCTCGCTCGACGCTCGCCGTAATGAAGAGCGCGAGGCGGCGCGCCGAGAGGTATTTCCAATCTGGCGCGCCGGACCTGCCGGCCGCAAGTGTCCTGGGGCTGGTCGCCGCGCGAGAGCTGGATCGCACGGCCTGCAGCGTGTTGACGCCGGCCTGCGCGAGACGCAGCCGCTCCAGCTCAGTGACGACCGAGGCAGGCCGCAAGCCGGGCCTCAGGATCGCGTCTTCGCCCTCGGCGGCCGCCCACACGGGCCAGGTCTCGTCGGAGCGCGCGATCATCCCGGCAGCCGCGCCGCATGATCCGAAGGTCTCGTGCCGGCCTCGCAGGCGATCCAGCGCGACCACGCGCGGGTAGTACATCACCGCGTTCTCGCTTCGAAACGGCCACTCCCGCAGGCCGGTGAGCGCCTGCGCTGCCGTCGTCCACCTCGCCGGCGGGTCCACCACGAGCAGGGCATGCTGATCGCGGCAGAATCGTGCGGCGATCATCAGCGTGCTTGCCCCCACGTCCTGCTCACGCGTCAGCGGCGGTATGCAGAGCAGGTTGAAGCCCATCACAGCGCGCAGGGCGAAGATGCCTGTGCGTGCCATGGCGGAACCGATTACGTCGTAGTCCGTGAGCGGCGCGCCATCGTCACCGTCCGCGTTGGAATTGATGTACCCGACGACGGGCGATTCAGGGTTGCGCACTGATCTGTCGGGACGCTGTGGCGGCACATCACCTGCAACACGGACTAGCCGCGAGTCCGTGAGAACATCCGCCACCGAACGCCCCGAGTCCCGCAGCACCGAGAGTCGCCGGAAGATCTCCTGCTCCTCGATCAGCTCCGAGCCGGCGGCGCGTACGCGTTGCACCACGAGGTTGAACCGATCCGCCTCGCCTTCGGCGATGCCGTCGTAGTCCACCGAGGCACGCAGGAACTCGCGGGACCCCGGGTTGAGCGCAATGAGCCGCAACTGGCGGGGGCCTGCAGGCAAGGTGAGCGTGGGTGGCCTGGCCCCGTTTGCCACGCGCACTATCAAAGCCTCGCGGCCGCCGTTCTCGAAGAACTGCTCCACCGCATAGGACAGCGTGGAAGGCTGCCAGAGGCCGCCGAAGATCTGCGTGTACTCCGCAAAGCTCGTCACGGAGATGGCGCGATTGATGGGACCTTTCAGCGTGCGCCCGACAAAGGCGGTGACACCCGTGGGCACGCGTTCGATCGCGTGGTCCGCGCCGGTGAGCTGCGCTAGTTCGATGCCGGAGACGCGGCGCTCGGCCACAGAGGGCCTCTTGTTATCGCTCCCTACGAGCCGCGCGGGACTCTAGCACAGCCAATGTCGCCAGTGAGCGACGGTTGCGTGACGGCGAGCCAGTCAGAGGCAGCGGCGAGCCCGCTCCGCTCAGGTGTTCGGGACCGCCCGGAAGACGCATCCATGCGAGGCTCGTGAAAATGCATCCTGCATTTTCACGTCCCTCACACCCGAGCGGAGCGGGCTCGCCGCTGCCTCTGACTGGCTCGCCTGGTTGTGAGTTGTGGAGTGCGTCAGCGGGACGCGTTCGCGCGCTTCGGCTCTGGCGCCTGCTGTTGCGGCGAGCTTTCCTTCTGGCGTGCCTCTTCTTCAACGCGCGCGCGTTCCGCGTCTTCGCGCTTGCGGGCGATCTCGGCGAGCATCAGCTTCAGCCACTCGCTCAACTGGGCCATCTTCGCGGTCCCCATCAGCTCTTGGGGTTCACGATGGCGTCGACGGACGTCACGGTGATCGGGTGATAGCCGGCGCGGGCGCGCGCATAGACGGCACGCGCGAACTCGGCGCCCTTCGGTGTCTTCATCAATTCCTCGTAGAGCGGCCGCACGAGCTTGCGGCGGCCGATGGTGGTCAGGTAGTGATCGATCTGCGGGTACGCCGGCTGGTAGTCGTTGCGGATGGCGATCTTGTACCAGCTGAGGGCGATCTCGGCGTTGCGCACCTTCGAGAGGTCGAATGCCTGGTCGAGCTCGTCGAGGCGCGCGCGGGGCAGCGTCGCCGGCATGTTGTCGAGGAAGTGCAGCCACTCCTGCGTGCTCCAGTTGCGCACGGGGAGTTGCGCAGCACTCGTGGCGCCGGCGAGCCAGCGCTCACGAAGCTGGTCGATGGGAACGAACACATCCTGCGCTGGCAGCACGGCAAACGACGGGATGCCGGGCTCGTACACCCACGCGTGAATCTGCTGCTCCGTCACTGCGCCCGGCTTCTTCGACAGGAGATTCGCACGCAGGTATTCCAGGAACTGCTCGGTGTAGATGCTCTGGAACGCGAAGTGATCGAAGTAGCCGCGCAGGAACGCGTCGAGCTGCGGCCGGCCGAAGCGGTCTTCGAGGAACTGCAGGAAGAGCTTGCCCTTCTCGTACGCCACCTCGGTGACGCCATCGTCCGGATCGTCCCCCCGCAGGTCGATGGCGAGGATCTGCGCGGACGGGTCGAGATCCGCCAGCTCCCGCCGCAGGGACTGCAGCCCGAGCGCGTCTTCCATCGACTCGCGCCGCTCGCCATACAGCGCTTCGACGATGCGGCGCTCGAGGTAGACCGTGAACCCTTCGTTCAGCCAGAAATCCCGCCACGTGGCATTCGTCACGAGGTTTCCGGACCAGGAGTGCGCGAGCTCATGGGCAATGAGCGCGACGAGGCTCTTGTCCCCCGCGATGACCGTGGGCGTGATGAACGAGAGCCGCGGATTCTCCATGCCGCCGTAGGGCGCCGAGGGCGGCAGGATGAGGAGGTCGTAACGGCCCCAGCGATACGGCCCGAAAAGCTTCTCGCACGTCTCGACCATGCGCTCGAGATCCGAGAACTCCTTCGCCGCCGCATCGAGCACGCCAGGTTCGGTGTACACACCCGTGCGGCTGCTGATGGCGCGGAACTGCAGATCCCCGACCGCGATGGCGATGAGATAGGAGGGAATCGCCTCGCGCATCTCGAAACGGTAGGCGGTGAGACCCTTCGCGTCCGGCTTCGGATCCACGGGCCCGTGCGCCGCAGACATCACCGCACGCAACCCGGCTGGGGCGCGAATGGTGGCGCTGTACGTGACGCGCACCTGCGGTGAATCCTGCAGCGGTATCCAGCTTCGCGAGTGGATGGCCTGGGACTGAGAGAAGAGATAGGGGTGCTTCTTGCCATCCGTCTGTGCGGGCGTCAGCCACTGGAGGCCCGAGGCCTGCGGCTCCGTTTGATACTCCACGCGGACGACAACATCACCAGCGCCCGCCGGCATGCTGATGTCGAGCGGCCTGCCGAGATACTCACGCCCCTCGCCGAGCTTGAAGCTCAGCGGCGTGGTGGCTCCGTCTTTGTCCACGAGCAAGACGGCGCGGATGTCGAGATCCCGCGTATCGAGGATGAGCGTGGAGGCACCCGGATCGAGACGGGAAACGGTCAGATCCGCGTGGCCGCTCAGGCGGCGCGCGTCGAAGTCGACCGCGAGATCCAGGTGCACATCGCGCACGCGGAACTCCGCCACGTTCGCGAAGGAGTGATAGTCGACGCCGGGCTTCAGGTCACCGGCTGGCTGGGCTGTCACGGCGGCCATCCACGCGAGGGCTACGAGCCCCAGGAACGCGCGCAAGGTCAGCTGCCTGTCCTGGGGGGCGTGGCCGCGGGCACGGAGCCCGAGGGCACGGCCACAGCACCAGGCTGCGGCGCCTGCGGATCACGATCCGAGAGCATTTCCTGAAACGCCTCCGCGTCGACCGGCAGGTCGGTCTTGCCGTCCCACGACGCGTTGAGCGGCACACGGTTCTGCACCTTCGGGGCCGCGGCGAGCACACTGTCGATGCTGACGGCGCTCCCCTTCGTGATCGAAAGCGGGATGCCGCGCGGATCGTGCGCGACGGTGTTGACGAGGTCCCAGTCGAGCTCCTCGTCGCGCTTCTTCAGCTCCTTCTGGATGTTCGCACCCAGGGACTTCGAGACGAGCTTCTGCTGCGCCTTCTTCCAGTCGCGCGTGTCGTCCTCCAGCACGTCGAAGGCCTGCAGGTAGAGCTGGTCATCCTTGAAGCCGAAGACGAATGGCTCGTTCACCACCCGCACCTTCGTGCCGACGGTGACCATGCTGAAGAGCAGCTCGATGTCCTCCGGGAACAGGCGGATGCAACCGTGGCTGGAACGCAGGCCCACGCCTGCGGGCTTGTTGGTGCCGTGGATGAGATACGAGGGCCAGCCGAGATACATGGCGTAGCCGCCGAGCGGATTCTCCGGCCCGGGACCGTACTCGCGCTTCAGCTCCTCCCCGTTCTCACGATGCTCCTTGATGATGGAAGCCGTCGGACGCCAGGTGGGGTCCTTCTGCTTGCGGTTCACCTTGGTCGTGCCCATGGGCGTGGCCCAGCCCACGCGGCCGATGCCGATGGGATGCGTGTACACGAGCTGCGGCTCACCCTTCTTAGCGGGCGGGAAGTAGAAGATCCGCATCTGCGGCACGTTGATCACGATCCCTTCGCGCGGTGCGTTCGGGATGATGAACTGGGTCGGCACGACGATCTGCGTGCCTTCCCCGGGCAGCCAGGGGTCCACGCCCGGATTGGCGCGCACGATTTCCTCGTAGCCCACGTTGAAGCGGCGCGCGATGTCCGTGAGCGTGTCTTCCCTGGTGCTGGTCGTGAGCTGCACGTGGCCGATCACGTCCTGCCCGGGCGCGAGCTCGAATTTGTGGGTCGCTTCCGGCAGCGGCAGTTCCGGCACGACGGGCTCCGGGGGTGGCTCGGGCGCTTTCTGCTCTTTCCACGAGCCAGTCAGCAGGGAGCAGGAGGCCAGCAGAACGCTGGAGACCAGGAGCGCACCGGCGGTGCGCGCAATCGTCGTGGCGGGCTTCATGCGGCCGATTATGCCTCGTGCCGGTCGGGAACCAACATACCGGGATGGAAAGCCCCGACTGGCGGAAAGTACATCACGGGGCCATGCCGCAAATGCGGACAACTCATCCTGCAGAGCGTCGCCATCTGACTACAGAGTGACCCGGCTCTACAGGATCACCGGCTGGTTCGGCAGCTCGTTCACCGCGCCACCGGTGTTGGGAAAGTGCCGGGCCAGAACCGATCCGATGCTCCGGATGCCGGCCACCGAGCCTTGAGCGAAGCGGCCCTCGCGGTAGTGCGCCTCGATCTCGTGGCAGATCGCTTCCCAGTCGCCCTGCGGCACGCGGCTCGCGATGCCGCGGTCCGCGAGAATCTCCACGTCGCGGTCCGCCATCAGCACATAGATGAGCACGCCGTTGTTGGCCTCCGTGTCCCACACGCCGAGGTGGCTGAACACTTCGAGTGCGCGCGTGCGCGGAGGCACGCGGCGCCACAGCTCGTCGACATCGAGCGCCGTCTCCACCACGAAGCGGATCTCGCCGGAGTGACGCAACTCCACATCGTGGATCGCGGCTTCGATCTCGGCCAGGACAGCCGGCGTGAAATGCCGGCGCGACGACCGGCGCGTGGCAAAGAGGTGCCGGAGCATTCGTGACAGCATGGTGCCGCTTCTCCTACCAGCCGCCGGAGGCACCGCCGCCCCCGAAACCGCCGCCGCCCCCACCAAACCCGCCGCCGAAGCCACCCCCGAAGCCCCCGCCGCCGCGACGGCCGCCGCCCATGCCGCCGAGACCGCCCAACCCGCCGAGACCGCCGAAGTCATCCCAGCCGCCCCGGCCGCCGCGGCGGCCGCCGCTGCTCCATGCGCCCGCGCCCGCGAGGCCCGCAATGAGCGAGAACACGAACGCGAGCCCGCCGGCAAAGAGCGCAAATGGCAGGACGTGGGTCATGAGCCAGGCCAGGCCGCCGGTGAGGCCGCCGGTAGCCAGTGATCCGCCGCCCCGCCCGAACAGCCGCCGCAGGAAGATGGACCCGATGATGACCGCGAAGATGAGGAACGGCAGCGCGTTGCCGATCTGCCGACTCTCCGCCCGCCAGCGCTGGTCGGGCTGCGGCAGCGGCTCGCCGTCGATGACGCGCAGGATGCGATCGACACCGGCATCGATGCCGCCGTAGAAGTCACCCTGCCGGAAGTGCGGCGTGATGATGTCGCGGATGATGCGGCTGGACGTGGCATCGGTGAGCGCACCTTCGAGGCCGTAGCCCACTTCGATGCGCATGCGACGATCGTTCTTCGCGATCAGGAGCAGCGCGCCATCGTCGACCTTGCCCCGGCCGAGCTTCCACTGATCGACGACGCGAATGGAGTACTGGTCGATCTCCTCGGGCTGCGTGGTCGGCACCAGCAGCACCGCCAGCTGCGCCCCCTTGCGCGCCTCGAAGGCCGCAAGCTTCTGCTCGAGAGCCTGCTTCTGGCCCGCGGTGAGCGTCCCCGTGGTATCCGTGACGCGTGCGGTGAGCGCGGGGACGGGCTGCAGGCCGGTCTGCGCGAACAGGGGCGCGCAGACCGTGACGAGCAGCGCCAGCAGGAGCGCCGGTGCTTTCACGTGCGGGAAGCTTTACTGCTGCGCAGGCGCGGGCGGCGGCGTGCCCGCCTCAGGACCGGTTGGTGCCTGAGGCTGCGTCTGCTGCTGCCGTCCCTGCTGAGCCTGCGGCGCAACGCCGGTGCCGAAATCCACCGTGGGTGCGGTAGCGATGGCCGTCTCGTTCGCGACGGAGAAGTTCGGCTTGACCTCGAAGTCGAACAGCTTCGCGGTGAGGTTCGTGGGGAATTGCCGTACCGTGGTGTTGAACTCTCGCACCGAATCGATGTAGCGATTCCGCGCTACGGTGATGCGATTCTCCGTGCCTTCGATCTGCGCCTGCAGGTCACGGAAATTCGCATCCGACTTCAGCTCCGGATACGCCTCGGTGATGGCGAAGAGGCTCTTCAAGGCTTGCGTGAGCTCACCCTGCGCCGACTGGAATTTCGCGAACGCGGCGGGGTCGTTGATGAGCTCGGGCGTGAGCTGGATGGAGCTCGCCTTGGCGCGCGCCTCGGTGACACCGATGAGCACCTGCTGCTCCTGGATCGCAAAACCCTTCACCGTGTTCACGAGGTTCGGGATGAGATCCGAGCGGCGCTGGTACTGATTCACCACCTCGGCCCAGGCGGCTTTCACGGTCTCGTCCTGCTGCTGCAGGCGGTTGTAGCCACAGCCGGAAAGCACGGACGTCGCGACGAGAAGAAGAGCCACTGCCCACGTACGCATCGGTATCCCCTGTGGTGGCCTCGCTTGATGCGAAGCTTCGCGGGGCTATATGGGCCATCGCTCTGCGATGTTCAAGTGGCCTTTGGGTACACGCGGGCCGGCGGGCTCGAGAAAAAACCCCAGGCCTCTGGAGGCCTGGGGTGAAAATGCGGACTTTCGATGAAGGGAAGGAAGTCCGCTAGGGGATTCAGTGCAACCGGGCCCAGTGAAGAATCTTGATGTCTTCCGAGTCCAGATCGAAACTTTGCGCGAGCAGTGTCTTCAGCTCCTTTGTGCCACCGCCCTGCTCGATGGGGCTGCGCAACTCCACGACTCCGCTCCATTCGCCCGCTTCCGGCGTGCGTTTCGGCTTTGCGCCGGCCGTGAGGAAGTGCGTGTAGTACTTCGCGGCCATGGAGCGAAAGAGTAGTGACGGGGCTGCGACTTGACCGTGAAACGCTCCACAGAACACCGGCGTTTTTTGGTAAACGGAAGTTCGACATAACGCGGAAAACCCAAGTCGATGAGTCGATACAGGCCCCCTCAGCAACCCGGTTCCAAATACATCACTCCCGAAGGAGCACGCAGGCTCAACAAGGAGTTGGACGAGCTCTGGCGCGTCGAGCGACCGCGCGTGACGCAGGCTGTCTCCGAGGCCGCCGCGCAGGGCGACCGGTCGGAGAACGCGGAATATACCTACGGCAAGAAGCGGCTCCGCGAGATCGACCGGCGCGTGCGCTTCCTGCGCAAGCGGCTCGACGGCATGGTGATCGTCGACCGCCCGCCCACCGACGCGCGGCGCGTGTTCTTCGGCGCGTGGGTGGAGCTCGAAGCCGAAGACGGCGCGCTCACGCGCTATCGCATCGTGGGGCCGGATGAGCTCGACACTGCGCCGGGCTACATCAGCATGGACTCTCCTCTAGGGCGCGCGCTCATGAAGAAGGCGCTCGACGAGGAAGTGCGTGTCGAGGTGCCGGGCGGCGCGCGCACTTATGTGATCGTCGACATCAAGTACGAGAGTGTGGCGCTCGGGGAGAGCAGGGACGACGGCTAGAGTCTCGTCCGCGGAAACTGGTGACGGGCGGTTTCGGACGCCGGCGCGCCGCTCCTGAAAGAGGTCGTGCGCGTCGGTGGCGCGGACTCGGAACGGATGGAGAGCGGGTTGAGCGTGTCGGGGGCGCAGACGCGATCAGCAGGCTCCTGTCGGGGACCGCTCGTAAGACCGGTCCCTCGGAAGCTCGTGGCCGTGTAATCCCAACACGGCCACGTCCCCGACAGGAGCCTGCTGATCACGTCTGCGCCGAGGCGCTGTGCCGCCGCCCCCGGTCACAGGACTCGGGGCAGTGGCTCTGGAGCGCTTGCTTCGGAGCGCTCGCTTGGCGCTGCTGCTTTCGATTTCCGGTCCTGACTCTCCTCACGCTCCTGCTCTGGTGTGCTCGCAGGCCCTCCTGCTCGTCCTCGTGCCAGGCTCTCCTGCTCCGCCTCTCCGCTCCGCCTCTCCGTTGCGCGCGTACTTGCCGTCAGCAATGTCGAGGTCTCTGATCTTCGGGGCACGCGTGTGGCGGAGCTGAAACTGCTTCGAACGTGGCGAGCGACGTCCCACAGATCACAGACCTCGAGCGTGGAGTGACTCGAAGAGGAGCTGGGGGCACGTGGGAACGCATGGAAGCATTCCCACGAGGCTCGCAGGATGCGTCTTCCGGCCGGTGCCTCCCAGCTCCTCTTCGAGTCACTCCACGCCCGCAAAGCGCGGACCCGCGGAGCAGCAGCTCTGCTTCCAACCCAAAACGAAACGGCCAGGCTAAGTGCCTGGCCGTTTGCGCTCGTCCCTGTCGGTCAGCCGACTACCAGATGACCCTGACATTCTTGAATTGCCACGGATCGCTCTTGTCGATGTCCTCCGGGAACAGCCGCTCGCGCTCGTGGAGCGGGGTCCAGTCCGTGTACGCGCCGGTGACGGTGCCGAGGTAGGGATTGCAGATCTCGAGGTTGCGGCGGAAATCGAGCTCATCGGGCTCGACGATGCCGCAATTCGGATTCTCCATCGCCCACACCATGCCGGAAAGACAGGCCACCGTGACCTGCAGGCCGGTTGCATTGTGATACGGCACGAGCTTGCGCGCCTCGCCGATGGAAAGCTGCGAGCCGTACCAGTACGCGTTCTTCTTGTGGCCGGCGAGCAGCACGCCGAGCTCGTCGATGCCCTTCGTGATGTCGTCCATCATGATCCGCTTGCGATCCTGCAGGACGAAGTTGCGGCCCGCGAACTCGTGCACCGAGAGCACCGCCGCATCACTCGGGTGATAGGCGTAGTGGCAGGTCGGGCGATACACGACCTGCGCGCCGTCACGCACGGTGTAGTAGTCCGAAATGGAAATGGACTCGCCATGCGTGATGAGGAAACCATGGAAGTTCCCCGCGAGCGGCGTCCATGTGCGCACGCGAGTGGCCGCGCCGGGCTGCATCAGGTAGATGGCCGACATGCACCCGAAATCGTGACGCTTGCCGTCACGGGGGAAATTGCGTTCGTGCGTACCCCAGCCAAGCTCGCTCGGCTGGGAGCCTTCGCTGACGAAGCCGTCCACCGACCAGGTGTTGACGAACTCGCCCGGCTCCTTCGGCACGTTCGACACCTGGGTGTCGCGCTCCGCGATGTGGACCACCTTCACGCCGAGGCGGCGCGCCAGATCACCCCAGTCGCCACGCGACTTCGGGTTGCCGGCATCCACGCCCGTATCCGCGGCGATGTTGAGCAGCGCCTGCTTCACGAAGTGCGAGACGAGGCCCGGGTTCGCGCCATGCGTGATCACGGCAGTAGGCGCGCGCGCGTTACCGGGTCGCAGGGCGAGCGCCTCTTCGCGCAGCGCGTAGTTCGTGCGCTTTGCGGCGGGCACGGTCGGGTCCGTGTAGCCGCCCGGCCAGGGCTCGATGCACGTGTCGAGGTACATCGCGCCCTTTTCCCAGCAGAACTTGATGAGCGCGATGCTGGAGACATCCACGGATACGTTGAGCAGAAAATCGCCACGGCCGAGGAGCGGGTTCAGGACGCGGCGGAAATTCTCGCGCGTCAGGGCTTCCTTCACGAACTTGATGCCGTACTGCTCGGCTTCCTCACGGCCCCGATCGTCTGCCGTGACGATGGTGATGCGCTCGGGCGCGATGCCGATGTGGCGCAGCACGAGCGGCAGGGTGCCCTGCCCGATGCTGCCGAAGCCGACGAATACGATGCGGCCGGGGAACTCGACGTAGATTTTGTGGTTGCTCATGATGCTCCGGAGCTCGGACGATGACGAGCCGCGGCGCCCGCCGCGGCCACGGGCGGGCAGCGTACCAATCGAAGACACGTGTTGCCACCGCTAACTTCCATCGCGGAAGAGTCGCCTCTGGCGCCTCTTCGAGCCGCGGCTTCCGAGCCGCAGGCACACGGTGCGAGCTTGCCCGCTACGCTTTCACGGCTCGCAGAGCACCAGCGGGCGCGGTGTTCAGCCTGCGGTTTCGCGCCAGTGCGGCGGGTAGGTGCGTTCGTATCCGGGAAGCGCCTCGACGCGCTCGATCCAGCGGGCGAGCGCGGGGTAGTGAACTTCCAGCGGCAGAAAGCGCGACGAGAGCTCGCGGGCCCCGGGCATGGAGAGCGCGCGCAGCAGGATCTGCAGGCTCGGGAAGATGACGATGTCGGCGGCGGAATAATTTTCACCCACGACCCACTCCGACTTCGCGAGCCGCGCCTCGATGGAGCGCGCCTCGCTCGCGACGACGTGCATCGACTCCGCCAGCTGGTCCGGCGTGAGCGGCTGCGGGGGTTCGAAGGACGCCTTCACGATCCGCATGACGTGCTCCTCGGCGTACGCCTGGTACTCGCAGATGACGCGCATGATGACGCCCGCCTCCTCCGCGGAGCGCCCGAAGATCGGCGGATCGGGATACTTGCGATCGAGGTAGAAGAGCACCGCCAGCGACTCGAACACGACGTAGTCGCCATCCTTGAGGACGGGAACGCGGCCGCGAAAGTTGAGCGCGAGCATCTGCGGCGATTTGTGCTCCTGCCTGGAGAGCTGGAGCAGATGGTTCGCGTACTCCAGCCGCTTGTGCTCGAGCGCCAGCAGCACGCGCCAGGAGAAAGGGCTCCCGCTGCCCCAGTAGACATCGATCGTCATGAAACGGTCTGCCCAGTCCGACGGTCGGAAACGATTGTAGCGACAAGGCTCGGGGCCGAGAATGCGCGCCCCGGCCATTCATTTCCCACCCGCATGTACACGACACTGATTCAGGTTGCCGATCTCGCCCGGCTCGTCAACGACCCGGACGTCGCAATCCTCGATTGCCGGCACGAGCTCTCACGCCCCGAATGGGGCGATCACGCGTATGCCGAAGGCCACATCCCGAACGCGATCCACGCGCATCTCGACCGGGACCTCTCGGGGCCCGTGAGCCCGCACACCGGCCGTCACCCGTTGCCCGACGCCGCGAAGTTCGTGGAGACGCTGGGTCTCTGGGGCATCGACGGCAAGGCGCAGGTGGTGGCGTACGACCAGGGCAACGGGGTCTACGCGTCACGCGCATGGTGGCTGCTGCGCTGGCTCGGACACACCCGCGTGGCCGTGCTGGATGGTGGTTTCGCAGCGTGGCAGGAAGCCGGTTTGACCGTAACGAGCGAGCCTGGCATTCGAGCCAGGCGCACGTTCACCCCGCACCAGGCGGGCGACGCAGCCGTCACTACCGCCGAGTTGCAGCAGGCGCTCGCGCGGCGTTCGATCGGCCTCATCGATGCGCGCGGCGCGGATCGCTTCGCCGGCGAGAACGAGACGATCGATCCGGTCGCGGGCCACGTGCCCGGCGCGACGAACCGCCCGTTTGCGAAGAACGTGGACGCACGCGGCCGCTTCCTTGCCGCGGAGGAGCTGCGCCGGCAGTGGACGCAGACGCTTGCCGGCCGCCCGACGAGCGAAGTCGTGGCGATGTGCGGTTCCGGCGTCAGCGCCTGCCACAACCTGCTGGCGCTCGAGATCGCGGGGCTGCCAGGCGCGAAGCTCTACCCTGGCTCGTGGAGCGAGTGGATCCGCGATCCCGCCCGCCCGATCGCGCGCGGGACCGGGTGAGCACCCGCGGCGCGGGCGCCAACGGATTTCCGCGGCGGCAACCGCAACATCTTTTTGCTATCGTCGCGGCAACTGAATCGAGCATCGTGGCTGGGACCCATCGCGGGTTCCGGCCATTTGCTTTTTGGCTGACTCGTTTTGTGGAGCGCAACGTCCGTGGTCGCTGATCCGAAGAATGGTGTGAACGGCAAGCCGAAGTTCAACCCGGCGCAGCCCTGGCGCGTCGAGAACTCGCTCGACCTCTACCACGTCAACGCGTGGGGCAAGGGTTACTTTTCCATCAATGAAGCCGGGCACGTCGTGGTGCGGCCCGACACGAATCCCGGCCGCGACATCGACCTCTTCGAGGTGGTGGAAGGCCTGAGGGCGCGGGATCTCACGGCGCCCGTGGTCGTGCGCTTCTCGGACATCCTCGCTCACCGGCTGAGGCACCTGCATGCCGCCTTCCAGCAGGCGATCACGGAGAACGACTACAAGAACCGCTACTCCGCGGTGTTCCCCATCAAGGTGAATCAGCAGCGCCTGGTCGTGGAAGAGGTCTATCGCTACGGCAAGGAATTCGGCTTCGGCCTGGAAGTGGGCTCGAAGCCCGAGCTGCTCGCGGTCATGGCCATGACGGAAAACGAGCCCGAGCGCCTCATCGTGTGCAACGGGTTCAAGGACGACAGCTACATCGAGGCGGTCACGCTCGCCACCAAGCTCGGGCGCACCATCATCCCGGTCGTGGAGAACTTCGCCGAGCTCGCCCTCATTCTCAAGCATGCCGAGACCTATCGCGTGCGGCCGCGCATCGGTGTGCGCGTGAAGCTGTTCAGCGAAGGCTCGGGCCGCTGGGCCGACTCCGCGGGCGACAAGTCGAAGTTCGGCCTGTTCATCACGGAGATCATGGAGCTCTTCAACACGCTGAAGGAGCGCGACATGCTCGACTGCCTGCAGCTCGTGCACTGCCACCCGGGCAGCCAGCTGCAGGACATCCGGCGCGTGAAGGACGCCATCAACGAGCTCGCGCACGTCTATGCAGAGCTGAAGCTCATGGGCGCGGGCCTGAAGTACATCGACGTGGGCGGCGGGCTGGGCGTCGACTACGACGGCAGCGGCACGAACTTCTCGTCATCCATGAACTACACGCTCAACGAATACGCCAGTGACGTGGTGTATCGAATTGCAAGCGTGTGCAACGCGCGGGACATTCCGCATCCGCTCATCGTCAGCGAATCGGGTCGCGCGATCGCGGCGTACTCGAGCGTGCTCATCTTCAACGCGCTCGGCTCGTCTGCGCTCGACAAGTTCCGGGTCACCGGCGACCCGGCGCAGGACTACACGGGCACCGAAGAGCTGCCGCAACCCATCGAAGACCTGTTCGAGGCGTATCGGTCGGTGTCCGAGCGGCGACTCGTGGAGTGCTATCACGACACGCTCACGGCTCGCGAACAGATCCTGCAGATGTTCAATCTCGGCCTGCTGTCACTCGAGTTCCGCGCGCTGGCGGAGCGCCTGTACTGGGCCACGATGGCGAAGATCCGCGATTGCTGCAGGAAGCTCGATCGCCGCCCCGAGGAGCTCGAGGACATCGAGTCCATCCTCTCCGACACGTACTTCTGCAACTTCTCCGTGTTCCAGTCGCTGCCGGACAGCTGGGCCATCGACCAGCTCTTCCCGATCATGCCGATCCATCGGCTCGACGAGCGCCCGACGCGCACCGGCGTGCTCGCGGACATCACGTGCGATTCGGACGGCAAGATCGACAAGTTCGTCTCCCTGCGGGACGTGAAGCGCGCCCTCGAGCTGCACGACCTGAAGGATGGCGAGGAGTACTACCTGGCCGCGTTCCTCGTCGGGGCGTATCAGGAAACGCTCGGCGATCTGCACAACCTGTTCGGCGACACCCACGTGGTCCACATCCGCCTGCACGACGAGGGCGGCTGGTGGATCGAGGAGATCGTCAAGGGCGACACGGCCAACAAGGTCCTGGAGTACATGGAGTACGACGTCGCAGAGCTCTACCCGGCTCTCGCCCGGGACTGCGAACGGGCCATTCGCGATGGCCGCATGACCCTGGCTGAAAGCCAGCTCCTGAAGCGCTTCTACGAAGGGGAGCTGAACGGCTACGCGTACCTCGAACCGGCCGGGGCCGTGTAGCCCCGCGAGCCCGTGCGCCGGTATGGCCGGCTCGGCCGGTGCCTCCGCGGCTGCACCTGCACAGCCCCCGGATTAGACAGGTGTATGGCCGGGCCGGGGGGCGGCGAGATCCCCCGATATTCCGCGGCCGCTTGCCGCCCCGCCGCCCCGGTATTCGCCCTGTGCGGTGCGGCGCGCACCCGACCGATCTTCACCGAGACCGGGCAACACACTGTCTTGTTACCGGGAAAAATCCCACCTGAGTGCGTCGCACGTGCGCATCAGGAAAAAGCCTGTAGTGCGTTCCGGACGGCTGTTTACTTCGCTGCGCGGCCGGGAGTAGCATCCGGCGGGCGTTCGGTCTCCGCAACGAATGAGCGTTTCGTGAGTGAGTTGAGCCCACTTCTACGCCCACCAGATGCAACTTCGGTGCGCGAACGCAGGTGCAGGCCGCCGGCCCAAGCGCTGCGCATTGACTACTAAAACTGCCGATCGTGTGCCTTGAAGCCTTGACCTGTTTAGATGTCTCTCACGCGGTTCATGCGACCGTCTCGTGCGGTACGCCGCTGTCCGCTTTCTGCAAGCGAGTGATTGGATGACGACGATCTACGTGGGGAATCTCCCCTTCAACGCGACAGAGCAGGACGTCCGGAGCCTCTTCGAGCGTCACGGCAAGGTCGATTCGGTCAAGCTCATCAATGACCGTGAGACCGGAAAGCCACGCGGCTTCGGTTTCGTCGATATGCCGCAGAGCGAAGCGCAGGGCGCCATCCAGGCGCTGAACGGTTTCCAGATGAATGGCCGTCCATTGCGCGTGAACGAAGCCCAGGAACGTCCTCAGCGTCCACGTCAGGGTGGAGGGCCCTTCCGCCGCTGACACACGCACCCGCATCGCGGGTACTTGAGAACCCCGCCTCGTGCGGGGTTCTTTGTTTTTGCGCTCCGCGTTATCGTTGCGGGCGCGGACGACGGCCTACAGATCGGAACAGGAGCTTTCCATGCTGGCATTCGTGAGAACCGTGCTCGTTGTGGCGATTGCCGCGGCGGTAACGGCGAGCTGCGCGACACGCATGAGCACGCGCGCTGCCACGAGTGCCGCACTGGACCAGATTCTCGAGGGAAGCCATCGTTCGGCAGCGAATCGCGCGCGCGATGCGTATCGCCACCCGAAGGAGACCCTGCTGTTTTTCGGGCTGCGCCCCGAGATGAGCGTGGTCGAAGTCTGGCCCGATCCTTCAGGCTGGTACACGGAGATCATCGCGCCACTCGTGCGTGACAAGGGCACGTACTACGCCGCGGTGCTCGATGCGGCGCCCGGCAACGCCAACCAGCAGCAGCGCGTCGCTGCATTCCGCGAGAAGCTCGCCGGCAATCCCGATCTCTATTCGAAAGTCGTTGTGGTGCCCTTCCACACGGACGGGCGCGACATGCTGCCGCCCAACTCCGTGGACATGGTTCTGACGTTCCGCAACATCCACAACTGGCTGGCGCGTGACACGGCGAACCAGGCCTTCGGTGCCATGTACAGGGCACTGAAGCCGGGCGGCGTGCTGGGCGTGGTGGAGCATCGCGGCAATCCCGCGGTGCCACAGGATCCGCAGGCGAAATCGGGCTACGTGAACGAGCAGTTCGCCATCGACCTCATCGAGAAGCAGGGCTTCCGGCTGGTCGCGAAGTCCGAAGTCAACGCGAACCCGCGCGATACGAAGGACTACGAGCAGGGCGTCTGGACGTTGCCCCCGGTCTATCGCCTCGGCGATCGCGATCGCGAGAAGTACGAGGCGATCGGCGAAAGCGATCGCTTCACGCTGAAGTTCATCAAGCCCCCGCTTTGAATACCGGCGCGCGGCTCACCACATTTCCTTGAGCCGCGCGCCGACGTCGAGCGAGGCATCGGCGGCGCCCTGCAGGCCGGCGTCGCCCATCGATGAGCCCTGGAAGGTACGGGGTTCGAAACACTTCAGCACCTTGTCCGTCATGAAGCGGCTGCGGCCGCCGTAGACGTGCGCATCACCGCTGCGCGCCTGCTGGGTCAGGTGGTACTTCAGAGGGCCCATCAGCAGCAGCTCGTTCTGCGCGCGGGTCATGGCCACATACAGGAGGCGTCGCTCCTCCTCGATGAGCTCCGGCTTGCCGGTGGCGAACTCTGAAGGGAAGCTCCCGTCGACCACATTGAGCAGATACACCGTATCCCACTCCATGCCCTTCGCGGAGTGGATGGTGGAAAGCACCAGGTAGTCCTCATCGAGCACGGGCTGGCCCGCGAGGTCGCTCGTGGCATTCGGAGGGTCGAGCGTGAGCTCGGTGAGGAAACGCTCGCGCGAGGGGTACTGCCCCGAGAGCAGCTCCAGCTGGTCGATGTCGCCCACGCGTGTGTGGAAGTGCTCGTAGATGCGCTCGAAGTGCGGCCGATACCACTCGCGGACGAGGTTCACCTGGCCGGGCCACTGCCGCTGCGGGTCCGCAAGAGCCAACAGCAGCTCCGTGGTCTTGCGCCAGTCCGTGCCCATGGCCTGCGGCACTTCGAAGGTCTTCAGGGCCTGGAACGAGTAGCCTGCCTGCTCCATGTGCTCGATCGCCTTGCGCGCATTCGCCGGCCCCATGCCCGGCACAAGCTGCAGCATGCGAAACCCCGCGATCGTGTTGCGCGGATTGTCGGCCCAGCGCAGCACCGAGAGCACATCCTTGATGTGTGCGGCTTCCAGAAACTTGAGGCCGCCGTACTTCACGAACGGAATCTTGCGCTTCGCGAGCTCCACTTCGAGCACGTCACTGTGGCTCGAGCTGCGGAAGAGCACCGCCTGACGTTTCAGGGAAACGTTCGCTTCGCGGCGCCTCAAAACTTCCGTGCAGACGCATTCGGCCTGCGTCTGCAGATCCGCCACCGTGACGAACGCCGGCTTCGCGCCCTGGCCCCGGATGGAGAGCAGGTGCTTGCGATACTGGCGCGGCGCGTCGGCCATGAGCGCATTCGACGCATCCAGAACCTGCTGCGTCGAACGGTAGTTCTGCGCGAGCGTCACGACTTCCGCGCGCGGCGTGAAGCGGTCCGGGAACCCGAGAATGTTGTCGACCGCGGCCGCCCGGAACGAATAGATCGCCTGCGCGTCATCGCCCACCACCGTGAGCCCCGCGCCATCCGGCCGCAGCGCGTGGAGAATCTCCGCCTGGAGGCGGTTCGTATCCTGGTACTCGTCGACGAGCACGTGGTCGAAATGGGCACTGACGTGCTGGGCGAGGCGCTGGTCCGCCATCATGGCGTGCCAGCAGAGAAGCAGATCGTCGTAGTCGAGGATGCCGCAACGTTGCTTCCGCTCGACATAGGTGCGAAAGAGCCTGGTGAGGTCTGCCTCCCATTGCGCGCACCAGGGGTACTGCTGCTCGAGTGTTTCCTTGAGCGGCTTCTGTGTATTGACCCGGTACGAGTAGATCTGGAGGCACGTTTCCTTTCGAGGGAAGCGCTGTTCCTTGCCTGCGAAGCCGAGCTCGGTGCGCACGGCGTCGATGAGATCCGCGGAATCGCCGCGATCCACGACCGTGAACTGCGGGTCGAGCTTCAGATGCTTCGCGTAGTGCCGCAGCAGGCGATTGCCGATGGAATGAAACGTGCCCGCCCAGGTGAGGCGCTGGGAGATCGTGTGGCTGACGCCACCGAGGGGTTCGTTCAGGGCAACCTTCACGATGTCATGCGCGCGACGACGCATTTCCGCTGCCGCGCGGCGCGTGAAGGTAAGCATGAGGATGCGCGCCGGATCGACACCGTGCATCGCCAGGTGCGCCACGCGGTGCGCGAGCGTGTTGGTCTTGCCGGTGCCGGCACCGGCAACGATGAGCAGCGGTCCGGCCTTCACGCCCTTGGGAAGGATCTCCCCGTAGGAGACCGCCTTCTTCTGAGGCGCATTGAGCTTATCGAGATGTGACGCAGTCGACATGCGCGGGGACTATACGGAACGGGTATCGGGCTCGCTATCGATCCTGTTCACCCATCTGCCTCACCGGTCGCGAAATCGCGCGCATTTTCCACCACTCATCCAGTAAGGCGAGCACTCGCGCACTGTCTGCCCCATCGTGGACGAAACGCTCGCCCGGCAAATCCAGGAACGCGTCCACGCGACCGCCCACGAGCAGCTCACAGTGCCGATGACCGACGTGCCGGCCGGCGGTTGCCTGGCGCGCGCGGATGCGAGCCGCCCGCTCACCCTCGTCGACGCGACAGAGCACCTGCGCGAACCCGCACCGGCTGCCCACCTCATCGAGAAGCGGCAGCGCCGCCCGCAGAGGCGCCTCATGCTCGCCTGGCCTGAAGTTGCCCTCGAGCACGACACTGCAGCCCGCCACAACCAGCGACCGCGCGAGCGCGAAGAGGACCGCGAAGCTCGCATCACTCAACTGTCGCGACTGCGCGGCGTCCTGCGCGCCGATGACATCGAGCAGCGGCTCCTTGATGAGGTCCTTCGTGACGAGCGGGACGCCGAAGTGCGCGGCAACCTGCCCGGCAAGCGTGGACTTGCCCGTGCCCGGGAGGCCCGTGATGAGGATGACGCGTGACATGCGATTGGTGAGACACTCTACGGCAGGAACCCGCCGACTCGCTCTCCAACATGACTGTTCACGATCGCTCGACCCAGTTTCACGGCCGCGTCATCTCGCTCACCGTCGACGACGTCACGCTCCCCAACGGGCATCGCACATTGCTCGAGATCGTCCACCACCCCGGAGGCGCCGCTGTCGTCGCCCTGGACACGGAACGGCGCGTCTGCCTGCTGCGCCAGTTCCGCCACGCGGTGGGCGGGTGGCTGTGGGAGCTGCCCGCCGGGAAGCTCGAGCCCGGGGAGCCGCCGCTCACCACGGCCCAACGCGAGCTCATCGAGGAGGCCGGCCGCCAGGCCACCCACTGGGAGAGCCTGGGGCAAGTCATCCCGTCTCCGGGCGTGTTCGAGGAGGTCGTGCATCTCTATCTCGCCACGGGTCTCGAGCCCGTGCCGTCGGCGCCGGAATCCGCCGAAGTCTTCGAGGTGCACTGGCTGCCGCTCGAGGAAGCCTGCGCGCGGGTGCTCGACGGCACGATCAACGACGCGAAGACCGCCATCGGCGTCCTGCGGGCCGCGGGCGGAATGCACCCGCCCGCCGAAGCGGTGCGTGAATCGTGACGAAGCGCGCAGACGCGGCCCCGCCTGAATCTTAGGGTTAGCGCGCCGGAATGGGGCCGGCACATGAATACGACTTAATCCGTGAGCAGATACAACGGAAACTGGAATCCGCCACCCGAACCCACCGACGTCGACTCGAGCAGTGAGCGCCGGCGCATCGGGCGCATCGTGCATGACGATCGGGGCACCGCCTCGCTCGAGTGGCGCGACGCGCCTCGTGGGGAAGAGCGCCAGCGGTTCGAAATCGAAGAGACGCGCGGCGGCAGCCGTGGGGATCCGAAATTGCGGCGCGGCCTCGATGTGCCGCCGCTGTCCATCAAGAACGACGACACGTTCAATCCATACGATCGCTCGCCCGATCCCGACGCGAAGCGCGACGCCAGCGCAAGAAGCGGCAAGCGCGATCTTCGCAAGCTCTCCGAGTGGATGAAGATGATGCGGGAGCTCGAGGAGCGGAAGAAGAAAGAGGGAGAGGGCTGACCCTCCTCCCTGCGCCTCGCCGGCGCCATTCACGAGCATCACCCTCAGTTGCGACCGCCATCGCCCTGCTCGACCCGTGCGCCGATGCGAGGCCGACCTCAGGCGGTGGCCGATCCCATCATGCCGAGCGCTCGATGTGCGCGACCTTGCGTGCGTCCGTGAGCCGGTAGAACCGGCGCAGCTCCGCCAGCACTCCGTGCTCGAACTCCCTGCGTGAAGCGCGCAGCGAGCGATCCAGCCGGCGGCAGAACTTCTCGGCATGACGGCTCGCCGTGCGATAGAGGCTTTCGCGTCCCCGCGCGAGCTGCGGATCGATGCGCGTGCGCTCGAACAGCAGGCGCAGCAGCTCCGCCGGAAAACGCTCGGGGAACTGGCGTTTCAGAAGCAGGTAACTCGCCACGTATTTGTCGATCTCCGCCTGCAGCTCGAGCTCCAGGAGCGAGACGGGCTTGTCGTGGCCGGCATTCCACGCGAAGTAGAGGAAGTGGCTCACGCCTTCGAGGGCGGTCCAGTAGTCCGCGACATTCGTGTCGTTGAGACGCTCCATCGGGTTTGCGTGGTGCAGCCTCTCCAGCAGGGCCGGGTCGAGATAGAGCGAGACGCCGACGGCATCCGGCTCCTGGGCGACGATGAGCTCCTCATCGTTGTTGCTGCAGCGGGCCGCGGGCGGCAGCCGGTCACGATCGGTCACGAGAAAGTCGTACACGTCGTGAGCGACGTTGACGTCGTAGATGCTACCGATCAGCTCCTGCAGTTGCCGCAGGATCATGTCAGTGGGCGAGCGTGGCGCCGGCGGCTGGCGCGGGCAGCACGCCGAGACGCTTCAGGATGTGGAACGAGCGCTGGCTCCCGGTCTTCAGCCACAGCTCGTAGAGCCGCAGGATGTCGCGGTCCGAATGCTGATAGGAGCTTTCGCTGACCTCGTTGAGCGCATCCACCATCGGCTGGAATTTCTCGGCGAGCTCCGCGAACACCTGGCCGAGCACGCGGCTGCGCGTTCGGGCGAGCGCATCGGCCAGCGCGCCGTACGCCCGCCCGCCCATGGCGATGTGATAGTCGATGTCGACGAGCTTGCGCGCGAAGCTCTGCGCGAAGAAGCCTGCGACGAACAGCGAGACGTCACCCAACCGCTGCAGGGCGCGGTGGCGCTCGCCCGGCGTGGGCGCTTCCAGCGCTTCGGTCAGCATCACCACGAGCGGCTTGAGGCGCGTGCCGTGATCTGACGTGCCCTGCGGGGCCTGTTCGTACAGTGCATCCGAGCGTGCGAACAGCGTCAGGAGATTGACCACATAGTGTTCCGTTTGATCCTCCACACTCAGGTGCTGGCGCTCCAGCGCGCCGTGGAGTGCGTCGTGGAAGAACTCGCGCAGGTTCGCAACCGGAACGACGCGCGGAGAACCCTGGCCGTGGGACATGTGCATGGACCTCCTGACTTTCTGGATCGGCCCTCGCCCCTCAAAGTTCAGTCTTCAAAGCGCGCGATGCCGTGATCCAGTGCTAACAAATCTCATGCCAGAGCGATGCGCTTTCCCGACATCCGTCGGCCATCGCTTCCTTTTCATGGCTGGCAGCTGACTCGGTACACTGCTGACAGAAATCGCGGGCGGCGGGCGGTCCGCGCAAAGAAGAAATCACGGTCGGGCGAGGAACGATGCGATGAGCGGGGCTCCGTTGAGGGAGGCAAGCGCACGAGGCTTCTGGGGCCTTTCAGGCTACCAGTGGCTCGTCATCGCCGCCGCGTGGCTCGGCTGGGGCTTCGATGTGTTCGACGCCCTCCTGTTCAACTTCGTAGCACCCAATGCGGTTCCCGCGCTGCTCGGATTGCCGCTCGGCTCGCCCGAAGCCCGGGAGGCCACCGTGTTCTGGACGGGCGTCCTCACCTCGATACTGCTCATAGGGTGGGCGGCAGGCGGCCTGCTCTTCGGCTGGTTTGCGGACCGCTATGGCCGAAAGCGGGCACTGTTCGTCACGATCGCACTGTATGCGTGCGGAACGGCGCTCTGCGCCGTCGCCATGGAGATGTGGCAGCTGGTGCTGTTTCGCGTTCTGGCGAGCCTCGGCATCGGTGGCGAGTGGTCCGTGGGCGCTTCGCTCGTTGCAGAGACCGTGCCGGCCAACCGGCGCGTCGAGGCGGGCGTGATCGTCTACACGTCCTCTCCGCTCGGCATCATCCTCGCGAGCACGGTGAACTATCAGATTGCCGGGGTGTGGCTCGTGGACTCTCCCGAAACGTCCTGGCGCTTCGTATTCCTCACCGGCCTGGCGCCTGTCATCGTCGCGGTCGCCGCCCGAATCTTCATTCGCGAAAGCGACGTGTGGGAGAAGCAGGTGCGCACGGCACGGCCACCGCGTCTGGGTGAGCTCTTCTCAGCGGACATGCGCAAGAACACAGTGAGCGGCCTCGTGGCCGCCATCACTGCGCTCGTCACCTGGTGGGCGTGCAACGCGTTCGTGCCGCTGCTGGGTGGCACACTCGCCCTGGAGCACGCCGCGCAAAACGGCATCACCGGCGAAGCGGCGCGCGTCCTGAGCGAGGCGTGGAAATCGAAAGCCTCGAACGGCTTCAATCTCGGCGGGCTTCTCGGCGCACTCGCGGCCATACCGCTCGCGCATTTCATGGGGAGGCGCCCCATGTTCGTGGCGTACTTCCTCTATTCCGCCCTCATGCTCTTCCTCACGTTCGGGCTCGATCTCTCGCCCGAAGCGCGGGTGCGGATGCTGTTCGCGGTGGGGCTCGGCGTGTACGGCGTGTTCAGCACGTTCGTGTTCTATCTGCCGGAGCTGTTCCCGGCGCGGCTGCGTGCCACCGGATCGGGACTCTGCTACAACAGCGGCCGGGTCATCGCGGCGCTCGGACCCACCATCGTCGGCCTCATCTCTGCGGCGTCGGGCGGCTCGAGCGCGATCATCGTGCAAACGATGTTCTGGCTGGGCGCAGTCCCGCTCGTCACCGCACTGACCGCCCGCTTCCTCATCGTCGAAACGCGTGGCCGGGCGCTGCCTTCCTGAAGGGCGGTCGTGGCTCAGCCGCGTGTGCGCGGGAAGAAGCCGCGAGTACCCATGGGATCGAAATTTGCTTGGGAGCCCGCTCCATGTCCGACACGACGCTCATCATCGGCAACAAGAACTACTCGTCATGGTCGCTGCGCCCGTGGATGCTGATGAAACACCTCGACATGACGTTCACCGAAAGGCAGCTGCTGCTCGACACGCCCACTTTCAAGGATGAGATCGCGCAGCTCGGACCGAGCGGCCAGGTGCCGGTGCTGAAGGACAACGGCATCACCGTGTGGGATTCGCTCGCCATCTGCGAATACATCGCCGAGAAAGCGGGCAAGGGCTGGCCGGCGGATGCGAGCGCGCGCGCGTTTGCACGCTGCGTGAGCGCGGAAATGCATTCGGGCTTCACGAACCTGCGGCTCGAATGGCCGTTCAACGCGCGGGCGCGCAATCGTCACACCCCCATGACGCCCGGCCTCGAAGCGGACATCGACCGCATCGACGAGATCTGGATCGATTGCCGGCGGCAGTTCGGCGAGAAGGCCGGCGGGCCCTGGCTGTTCGGGGAGTACACGATCGCGGATGCGATGTACGCGCCGGTGGTCGTGCGCTTCAACACCTATCGCGCGCAGGTGTCCGACACATCGCGCTGGTACATGGCCGCGGTGCTGGAAGACGCAGCACTGCAGGAATGGGTGCACGCGGCGCAGAGGGAGCCCTGGACCCACCCCAAGTCCGAAGTCGGCTGAGCGTATTTCCCACAGGCCGGGCGCGGCGCCGATCCACAGTACGACGGCATCTGCGACCGTCCGACCCTTTCGTGCGGCAATTTCCCAACAACCCGCGCGCACGCGCGTTTTGCCGCGAACATCGCCGTCGCTAGAATGCGCGCCTCGTTTTTCCCGGAGCGCTTCATGCTCGCCACCGTCCGATTCGCCCTGGTCGCACTGGGCACCCTTGCCACCGGCACCCTCCTCGCCCAGACCGCCCCCTCTCCACAGCCCTTCACCGCCGATGACCTGGTGAATCTGAAACGCCTCACGGACCCGCAGGCCTCGCCGGACGGACGCTACGTGGCGTTCGTGCTGAGCGAAACGGACAGGGCGGCTGACAAGCGCCCCACCGACCTGTGGCTGCTCGACCTCGCCGCGAAGGATCCCGCGCCTCGTCGCCTGACCCAGAACCCCGCCAACGACAGCAGCCCGCGCTGGTCCGCGGACGGCAAGAGCCTCTACTTCCTGTCCTCGCGCTCCGGCTCGTCACAGGTCTGGCGACTCGACCTGGCCGGCGGCGAAGCCTCGCAGGTCACGGACTATCCGCTCGACGTCGGCTCCCTGAAGGTCGCGGGCGCGGGAAATCGCATCGCCATCTCGATGGACGTGGCGCCGGAGTGCGCAGATCTCGCGTGCTCGAAGCGGAAGTCCGAGGAAAAAGAGAAGTCGACATCCAAGGGCCGCGTCTACGACCGCGTGTTCGTGCGGCACTGGGATACCTGGAGCGAGGGCACCCGGTCCCATCTCTTCACGGCGGTCGTCGGCCCCGACGGCAAGGCCGGTGCGCCAGTGGATGTGTCCAAGGCGCTCGACGCAGACGTGCCCTCCAAGCCGTTCGGCGGGGACGAGGAGTACACCTTCAGCCCCGACGGCAGCTCGCTCGTCTTCTCGGCGCGGATCGCCGGGCGGACGGAGCCCTGGTCCACGAACTTCGATCTCTTCGAGGTTCCCGTGGACGGCTCGGCCGCGCCGAAGAACCTGACGGCCGCGAATCTCGCGTGGGACACGCAGCCCGTGTTCCTCAGCAATGGTGACCTCGCCTACCTCGCCATGGATCGGCCCGGCTTCGAAGCGGATCGTTTCCACGTGGTCGTGCGCAATTCACGCACCGGCGAAACACGCGCCCTGACCCGGAACTGGGATCGATCGGTGAGCCAGCTCAGCGTCAGCGCCGACGGCCGCCGGCTGCTGGCGAGCACCGATGACATCGGGCAGGTTGCGCTCTACACCATCGACACATCGAACGGCACACCGCGAAAGATCGTGGGCTCGGGTCAGGTGACGGGCTACACGGCTGCGAAAGACGGTGTCGTCTACGCGCTCGCCAATCTCGGTGGGCCGCCGGATCTTTACGTCACGCGCCTGAACGGTGGCGCGCCGCGCCAGCTGACCAGCGTGAATCAGGATCTGCTGGGCCAGCGTTCCATGAGCGCCTACGAGCAGTTCTCGTTTAAGGGCTGGAACGACGAGACCGTCTACGGCTACGTGATGAAGCCGTACGGATTCACGCCCGGCACGCGCTACCCGATCGCGTTCATCATTCACGGCGGCCCGCAGTCGAGCATGCAGAACCAGTGGAGCTTCCGCTGGAACCCGCAGGTGTTCGCGGGGCGCGGCTACGGCGTGGTGTTCATCGACTTCCACGGGTCCCCGGGTTATGGGCAGGCGTTCACCGACTCCATCAGCAAGGACTGGGGCGGCAAGCCGCTGGAGGATCTGCAGAAGGGTCTGGCCGCGGCCATCGAGAAGTACGACTGGCTGGACGGCAGCAACGCCTGCGCAGCCGGCGCCTCCTACGGCGGGTTCATGGTGAACTGGATCGCCGGCAACTGGCCCGACCGCTTCAAGTGCCTCGTGAACCACGACGGCATCTTCGACCAGCGGTCGATGTACTACTCGACCGAAGAGCTGTGGTTTCCGGAATGGGAGAACGGCGGCACGTACTACGAGAAGCCCGAGGCCTACGAGAAGTTCAACCCGTCCGCGCACATCACGAAGTGGCAGGCGCCCATGCTCGTGATCCACGGCGAGCAGGACTTCCGCGTGCCGTTCGAGCAGGGCCTGGCCACGTTCACGGCGCTCCAGCGCCGCGGCATCGAGAGCCAGTTCCTGGTATTCCCCAACGAGAACCATTGGGTGCTGAAGCCGGCCAACAGCCTGCAGTGGCACGAGAACGTGCTCGGCTGGCTCGACCGGCATCTGAAAGCGAAGTGAGAGCAGGCCCGCGCCGCGCGCGACAATCGCGACGGCGCGAGGCTACTTGCGTTTGAGAGGCGGCTTGCCCCTCGGGACCGGGCTCTTCCGGCTGTGGGGGTCGTAGCCGCCGCCGTAAGGGTTGTATCCGCCGCCCGCATCGCGATCGGATTCGAGGCGCAACTCCTCGTCCTTATCGCCCTCGACCTCGAGATTCGGCACTTCGAGGCGCTTCAGTAGCGCGGAGGTGCTTTCGAGGCAGAAGCGGCCGGTTTCCTTCAGCCAGTCCCACACGGCGTTGCCGCGCTCGTCATGCGTGACGCGCCCCGCGCCGCGGCTCGCGCTGCCACGACCCGGCTCGACGGGCGGCTTGCCCGGCGAGGCGGCATCTTTCGGAGTGCGCGCGGCCGCCGGTGACGCAGGCTCGAGTGGCCAGCGCGGCGGCTTGTCGTCCTTGTCGATGGACATCGGGAGCGGGATTCCACCTTCGGGAATGAGGTGGACGGATTATGGTACGCGCGGTGCACAGCCTGAAGCGGGGCCGCCGCCTTCCGCACGGAACTGCGGGGCGGCTCACACATCAGGGCGGGGCTCAGAAGCCGCCGCGTTTCTGGAAACGGTAGAACGGCTCGGCGGAATGGCCTTGCACGAGCCTGTTGCTCGCGTCGTAGGCGAGCTCTGCAGTCGCCAGGCCGTTTACCGACAGCTCGGCACGCATGTCCATGCGCGCACTGCCGCCCAGCGCCGCGGAGGTGACGCGGCACCGCTCGCGCTGATTCGCACCCACGAAACGTTCGCCGTCCTTCTTCCATTCGATCTCGCAGCCGGCGAGAGGCTTCATGTCCTGGTACATCATGCCCTTGAAGAGATCCGCGTTGAGGTGGCCATCGCGCCAGCGACCCGGCTGGGTGAACGTGTACACGGTCTGCACGATGCGGCCATCCTTGAGAGCGTCGAACGAGATCAGCCGCTGCGACGTGATCCGTCGCGGGTCATCGGCCGAGGTTTCCTGCACGTAGAACACGTAGTGGCTGAACAGCGGCACGTCGATGGGCACGATGAAGAGCGACAGCGCCGTGTGCGGCTCGCGGCCCATGCGCGAATCTTCCTGCGCCTGCTCCACGTTGTCGTAGCTGCCGGGCAGCCACTCGAGCAACTGCCCCATGTCCGCCTGAGCGCGCTTCAGCTGGCTGCTGCACGACGCGAGCCCCAGCGTTGCGGCACTCACCAGCAACGCCGCGCGCATTCCGGACGCCAGCTTCCTACTCACGTGGATCACCCATAAAACGCGCGCCATTCCGCCTGATACGACATGCCCAGCGCCATGAGACGCCCAAGCAGGTCGTCGTACGCTACGCCAGCAGCGCGGGCGGATTCCGCGAAGTCCTCCTCAGCTTCGAGGTTCGGATTCGCGTTGGCCTCGAGCACGTACACCTGCCCGTCGGCAGTCACCCGGAAATCCATGCGTGCGCAGCCCGAGAGCCCGAGCGCGCGGTAGATGCGCCGGGAGAGCTTGTCCAGCCGCGCTTCGACCGCGGCGGGTAGCTCTGCTGCTGCCCTCGTGGTGATGCCGTACTTGCTCTGGTACTTCTTATCCCACTTCACTTTTCGCGTGGCGATGGCGGAAAGCGACTCCGGCATGGAGCCGAACACCATCTCCCACACCGGCAAGCGCTTCAGGCGGTCGTTGCCCAGCACACCCACATAGAGCTCGCGACCCTCGATGAACTCTTCGACGAGCGCATCGGACTTCACCTGCTCATGAACGAAGGCGACGCGATCTTTCAGCTTCGATACGTCTTCGACGACTGACGCCTGCGCGATGCCAAGAGACGCATCCTCCACCGTGGACTTCACGAACAGCGGAAACTTCAGCTTTCGCGGCGGGCGAAACTTCGTGCCCTTGCGGAACACGGTGAACTGCGGCGTGGGAATGCGGTGATAGGCGAGGAGTTGTTTCGACAGCGATTTGTCACGTGACAGCAGCAGGCCGCGCGGATTGCAACCCGTGTAAGGCTGACGCAGCAGCTCCAGGAAGGCCACGACATGCTGGTCGTACGTGACGATGCCATCGAATTCTTCGAGCAGGTTGAAGACGATGTCGGGCTTCCACTCGGCAATGGTGATACGCAGCTCCGTGAGACTGTCGAGCACGCCAACACAGCGCACCTCGTGCCCCATCTTCCGAAGCGTGCTGGTGACGTCGTACTCGGTGCGCCACTCCTCGATCTGCTTGTCGGTATAGCCCTCGAGTGTGTCGGGCGGAATCAGGCTCGCATGCACGACGACGAGCGCGCGCAGCTTCTTCATAGTGGCAAGTGAGGAGTCTCGCCTTGACCGTAGAGTCGGGTGAGTCGCAGCAACATCCACCGGGCATGCCGTAAGGCATCGCGCCGACTGCCGCGCACGTGAAGTTTCAGGGTTTCGCTGCGCTCGATGACCATGCGATGGATCTGCTGCACGGTGTATGGCTCGACACCTGCTTCGAGCGCGATGTCCGCAAAGGTGCGAGGTCTCACTGTCCGGAGCAGCGTGCAGGCCCGCATCGCGCGTGCGTTGGCGCGGTCCGCGCTGAAGATCTTGCGCAAGAGCTCATCCGCGAGGCCACGCCGATAGTGGCGGTACCGCGCGAGCTTACGACGATAGTGCTGCGCAAGCGTCCGCGTAACGCTGTCAATGGGCTCGATGCGCATGCGGTTGCGCACGGGAGGGCGCTGGCCGCGTACGCTGGTCATCAGATCATCCACGAGACGCAGCTTGTGGAAAGCAGGCCACCCGGCGTACGTGCGCCGCCAGTCCGAGTTCGGCTTCAGCCACACTGCAAAGGTCTCGGCGAAATCTTCAGTGGGATGCGACTGCGCATACCACTCGCCAAGGTGATGCACGTAGCGCCGGCTGCCGGGACGCGCGCGGTAGCGATGCGGATAAGGAAGCGATGCGGGGCCGAACACCTCGCGCCAGCGCTTGCGACGGCGTAGACGATAGGCGTTGTCGAGAGCATGCCCTGCCTCATGACGCAAAATGCGCATGAGCCAGCGCGCGTTGCCGCCCTCGGCCTCGCGCATGATGCGTCGCTCCAGCCGCTCCAGCCGCGGGTGCGCGAGATAGAAAGGCACCGCGATACCCGGCACGCCATCTGGAGAAAACCACTCTTCCGACAGCCACACGTGTGGCCGGAAGTGGATGCCGCGGTTCTCCAACTCCGTGTAGAGGCGCTTTACGCGCCTGGCGAGGGGCGAACGCTCGATCGAAAGTTTGAGATCGCAGAACCGGAGCTCGAGGAGCTTCTCATCCGACAGGCGCGTCCACGGTGCCCTGGTGGCGCGACGACGCGCCCCGGACGCGCCTGCGCGCGGGCGAAGTGCACGGCCGGATGTGCGCGGTGCGCTCGGCATCATCGAATCCTCTGGCGTTCCTTCCGGACGGCGACGCGTGCGCGGCGCTGTTCTCTTGATTGTGCCGCGAGCTTACCCAACCGGGCGGGGCGGTGCGAGAGAGCGCTCAGCCGCCCAGGCTCAGCATGGCGCGGGCCAGGAGCCGGTCCGCCGCGCCCTCGATCAAATCCTTGCCGATCAAGCTGTTGCGCCAGGTTGCAGGGATCGCGCCGGCGCCGTAGTGCGCGCCGGCCACCTGACCGAACACGGCCGCCACCACGTCCGCGTTCGCCCCCAGGTTGGCCGCCTTCAGCACACCATCACGGAAATTGTCGGTGGAGCGGAAAGCCCAGAGTGCGGCTTCCAGAACCTCGACCGCGTTGCCGGCCGAGGGCGTGACCTCTCGGCCGCTTCGCAGGCCGTTCACGACGTTCGCGATGTCTGCGTGCAGGCTACCGGGGTCTGGCAGATCGGGTCCCACGCCGATCAGCGCCGACTTGGGCTTGCCAGCAAGCGCGCCGTGCATGAGCGCACCGAACAGCCGGCAGGCATCCAGCACTACAGGCGATTGGCAGGTAGTGCGCGCCGCCTCCGCCGCATTGCCCACAGCGGTGGGGCCGTCAGCAAAGAAATACATGACGACGGGCGCAATGCGGGACAGGACCTCCGGATCCAGCCGAGTCGGATCGTGTGAGCCAGAGAACACCTGCCGCCGCCACTTCGCCATCGCGAGCGCCTTGGCGGTGCTGGCGGTGATGCCGAGGCACTGCCCCGTAGCAGACAAGTACCCCTGTTGCTGCCAGCGCGTGTAGCGCTCGACCTGATCCCGCGGATTGAAGCCTTCGGATTCGACGAGGCTCTCCGCCAAGCACAGCGCCATGGCAGTGTCGTCACTCCAGCCACCGCGAGGAAGCTCGAAGGGCCCGCCGCCCAGCAGATCACCCACGGGCGGGAACGTGCCCGGTTTGCGGTACTGGGTAGCCGCCGCGATGGCATCCCCTACGGCGAGGCCTAGCAGTGCCCCGAGGTACCTTTCCCGGAGGCTGCGCGCCGCGCTCAGTGTGGATGAGTCGAGGAGCGGATCCTCCCCGGGCGTGGGCGCATGCTCGCTGAGCAGCGCGGCCAGCTGCGGGGTCCAGGTGCGGATGTAGTCACACTGCTCATCTGTCTCCGGCACGCTGGGCCAGGCGATGGAGCGCTTGTTCTGCAGCCAGACGCGGTTCAGCTCATCCAGCGCCGACGGGCCGGAGTAGCCCTGCTCGACCAGGAAGCAGCCGATCACCATGCCCGTGCGCCCGATGCCCGCCCGGCAATGCACATAGGTGACTTGCCCGGACCGCAATGCGGCATCGAGTGAGGCCTGGATCTCGATCATGTGTTCGCGGCGGGCCGGCAGACCGTGATCGCGGATCGGCTTGCGGATGTAGTCCACCGACATCGGCAGATCGACGTCGTAGGGCTCGAGCTCATCCGGCATGGTGAGATCGATGAAGCAGGTGATCCCTGCATCGATCAGGCGCTTCAGCCGCGCCTGGGTTTCCGCGCGCGTGGCGCCGCCGGGGTGTTCACCCGCGAGGAGCTTTCCAGGCACCACCCAATAGCTGTGCGCCAGAGGCGGGGCCCCCTCCGCGCTCGCGGCAGGATCATCATCGGGCCTGGGACCCTTAGCCATCGTTATCGGGGTGCTCCGCGGGCACAGCGCCGGCGCGAAGCGCGTCGAGCGCGGCGAAGTCGAAGCGACGCGGGTCAGCGAGGTGTTCGACCTCGACGCTGCGGATCGCAGAAAAGATCGCCTCCGTGCGGCCCGGGAACTGGTGCTCCCAGTCCGCCAGCATCTTCTTCACCGCCACGCGCTGCATGTTGTCCTGCGAGCCGCAGAGCTGGCAGGGGATGATCGGAAATTCCCGCCCCCGCGCGTAACGGGCGATGTCGCGCTCCGGGACGTACGCGAGCGGGCGGATGACAATGTGTCGCCCATCCTCCGACGCGAGCTTCGGCGCCATCGCCTTCAGGCGCCCACCAAAGAACATGTTTAGGAACAAGGTCTCGACGATGTCGTCACGATGGTGCCCAAGGGCAATCTTCGTGATGCGGTTCTCAGCTGCGAAGCGATAGAGCGCACCGCGGCGCAACCGCGAGCAAAGGCCGCACATGGTGCGCCCCTCTGGAATCACGCGCTTCACCACGCTGTACGTGTCCTGCTCGATGATGTGGAAAGGCACACCGAGCGCGGTCAGGTACTCCGGCAACACATGCTCGGGGAACCCGGGCTGCTTCTGGTCGAGATTCACGGCGATGAGCTCGAAGCGCACCGGGGCGCTCCGCTGCAGGGACATGAGGATGTCGAGCAGCGTGTACGAGTCCTTGCCGCCCGACAGGCACACCATGACTCGATCGCCCTCGGCGATCATGCCGAAGTCCTCGATAGCCTTGCCCACGAGCCCGCGCAGGTGCGCCTGGAGCTTCTGCAGAGTTCGCGATGGTTTGAGCACGGCGTTCATGCGCGGGATTGTACCGTCGCGCTCCGCGCACGCGGCAGCGGCGCTTCCTCCGCCCATGGTCCGGCTCAAGCGGCAGCGCTGTTTGCGGCGCCCTCGAGATACTTCGATTCGACGTAACGCACGAACGCGGCTGCAGAGAGCGGTTTCCCGGTAGCGGCCTTCATCAGCTCGTGCACCGTCACCTTGGCGCCTACCCCATGCACATTTGTGCGCAACCAGCCGAAGAGGCCAGTGAACTCGCCTCGGGCAATCTGCGCGTCGAGGTCCGGCACGTCGGATCGGAGGCTCTCGTAGAGTTGCCCCGCAATGACCGCACCGAGCGCGTAAGACGGGAAATAACCGAAGGAGCCCACGGCCCAATGGATGTCCTGCAAGCACCCTTCCACGTCGTTGGTGGGGCGGATGCCCAGACGCTGCTCCATGCCCGCGTTCCACGCGGCCGGCAGATCCTTCACTGCGAGGTCGCCCGCGAGGAGCTGCTTCTCCAGCTCGTACCGAAGCATCACGTGCACGGGATAAGTGAGCTCGTCCGCATCCACCCGCACGAGGCCGCGGCGCACGCGTGTGAGGTGAGCATAGAGATTCTCCACCTCCCACTCCGGGCCGCTGGCACCGAAATGCTTCTCTAGCAAGGGCTTGAGGTATCGGACGAAAGGCCGGCTGCGGCAGATGATCATCTCTATGAGCAGCGACTGGCTTTCTTCCAGGGCCATACCGCGATCGCGGCCGACAGGCTGGTCGCGCCAGTCCTGCGGCAGGCCGAGGTCGTACATGGCGTGGCCGGTCTCGTGAAGCGCACCCAGCAAGCCCGAGAACAGATCGTTTGGATCGAACCGCGTCGTGACACGGATATCGCCCGGCACACCTTCCGTGAACGGATGTTCGCTCTCGTCGAGACGCCCCCGATCGAACGGGAAGCCGATGGCCCTCATGATCTCCACGGCCAGAGCCCGCTGCTTGCTGGCCGGGAACTTGCCCGCCAGCGGCAACAACGGACGCGTCTCCTGGAGCGCCAGCGACTCGCGAACGAGGCCTGGCAGGCGGCGCGAAAGCGCCTTGAAGATGGCGTCGATATCCGCCGTGGTGATGCCGGGACTGAACTCGTCCACGAGCGCATCGTAGGGCGCGAGGTTCAAGGCCTGCCCCAGCAGGGCCGCCTTGTCTCTCACCAAGTGGACGACCTCTTCCAGGTGCGGCGCGAAGATCTCGAACTTGCCCTCGCGTCGCGCTTCGAGCCATTGGGCTTCAGCGCGCGAAGTTGCCTTGGTGAGTCGTGACACGAGCGAGGCAGGCGTAGCGATCGCGTGGTCGCGCTGCCGGCGCATCTCACGCAGGTTCGCAACCTGCCAATCGGCAAGACCCTGGGCGTTTGCCTGGGCGCGGTCGAGAAGACGGGTGATTCGGGGCGCAGTCAGAAGAGCGTGATGCTCGGTCTCCAGCGCGGCGAGCTGGTCGCCACGGATATCGGCACTGCCACGCGGCATCATGACCGCGGCGTCCCAGCGCAGCAGGGCGAGCGCTCCACGGAAGGCGTGAAGGCGGCGGAACTCCTGCTCGAGCTGCTTGTAAGTCGAGACTGACATGACGGTGTAACACCAGATGTTCGTGGCCCGCCGGCACGCACGAATCGAAGAGGTCGGGCCGGGGGGCGGGGGAAAGTGGCGCCAGTTTACCAGCGGCCCCCCGCCAAGCTGGCGCTGGCTCACTGGATTTGTTTTTATATCAATGACTTATGGCGCGACAGGGTGGTTGACACGGTCACGCTGGAGGCGGGAAATCGCGCCCCTGCTCAGGGGCGCCACCGGGTCAATCCCCCCTCCGGAACCGGACCGAGGCGCGGAAATCGGGAGGGAATCAGGTCCCTTCGGGAGACCCGGCCCGCCGCGCCGCTTCGACGATGCGCACGGCGGCCCCCTCTCGGACCTTCTGCGTGCCCTCGACGATGACGTGATCACCAGGGTTCAAGCCCGCGACCACCTCCACACGCCCCGGCTCCCGCCGACCGATGCGCACTTCACGGCGCACGGCTCGTCCGTCTTCGACGACGAACAGGAACTGCCGGCTCTGCTCTGGCGTGAGAGCCGCTTCCGGGATCATGAGCGCGTTGCGCTCATCACGAGCCAGCCGCACGTTGAGGAACATGCCGGGCTTGAGCGCATCGTCGGAGTTCGGCACGTCTGCCCGCACCGTCACCGATCGGCTCACGGGGTCAACGCGGGAATCGATGCCGCTGACGGTGCCAGTGAATTCGCGCCCAGGGAAGGCGGCTGCAGTGGCGGAAACCTTCAGCCCCTCGCGAAGGCCCGCGAGAAAGTTCTCCTGCACGGAGAAGTCGACCTTGATGACACTGAGATCGTCGAGCGTCGTGATGATGGTACCGGGGTTCACGAGGCTCCCGACGCTCACGCGACGCAAGCCCACGCGGCCGTTGAACGGCGCGCGGATGACGGTGTCATCGAGCCTCGCGCGAGCTGCTGCCACCCGCGCCTCGTTCGCCTTGTTGGTAGCTTCGAGTTGTTCGTACTGTGATTCCGAGAGCACGCGCGTCGACAGGAGCTCGCGACTGCGCTTCAATTGACTCGCGCTCTCCGCGCTCGCGGCCTCCGCCCCCGCAAGCTCCGCACGGGCCTGGGCGCTATCGAGCTCGACCAGCACCTGCCCTTTGCGCACCCGCTCACCATCGCGGAAGCGCACAGCGGTGACGATGTTGGAGATCTTGGACGTGATCTCCACGGCCTCGTTCGCGCGCGCGGTCCCCAGCGCATTGATCTGCGTTGCCAGCCGCTCGGTACGAACTTCCGCTGTTACGACAGCGACGCCAGTCGCGACGGGACCCGCCACGATACTCGCCACGGCCGTGCCAGGGCTCGCGGTGCCCGGGGCGGCTGGAGAGCGAGCAGACCCCGCAGGGTCGGACCGGTGAGTTGCGTATAGAGCCCAGCCGGCGGCGACCAGAGCGACCGCCACACTGGCGATCGTGATCATGTTGCGGGAATCGGCCATGGAGAGAAGACACTGCGAGAAGGCGTGCGAAGTCTCGCACGCGGCAACGATGGTAGCTACTACGCCAGTGCCGCCTCCGGCGTGCGTCCAACTGGTGAGCGCTGTCTAAGCGACTCCCAAGCGAGCATGGCGCGTTTTCTGCCCTCCCCCCAGTGATAGCCCCCAAGTCCGCCGCTCTTGCGCAGCACATGATGACAAGGAATGAGCCACGCGACCGGGTTCGCACCCACCGCACCACCCACCGCGCGCGTGCTACTCGCAGAGCCGACGGCTTCTGCCAGCGCGCTGTAGTTGGTCCGGTCGCGCGTACCGAGCTCGATCAGCGCTTGCCAGACCTTGAGCTGGAAGTTCGTGCCGGGAACGTTCAGCCGGAGTGGCGCCGCCTTGCGCCCATGGGGTGACCAGATACGCAGCGCCAGTGCACGCGCGCCGTCGTCATCCCGCTCGAAGTGTGCGCGCGGTGCGGCGGCTTGCAATGTCTCCAGCGCTGCCGCGTCGTCACCCGCTTCTACGAAAGCGAGGTGGAACAGCCCTCGGGCGGTCGTCGCGAAGAGGGCGCGGCCGAACGGCGTGTTGCTGAAGCCGTACCGAACGGTCGTGCCCAGACCCCCAGCCTTGATTTCGCCGGGTGTCATCGCGTCCAGCGTGACGACGAGATCGTGCAGCCGCCCGGGGCCGGAGAGCCCGACGGTGAACGCCGCGTCCAGCACGGACGCGTTGTCCGCAAGAGCACTGCGCGCCGCCGCGCCAGTGACAGCAGCCAGATATTGCTTTGGTGTGACACCTGCCCAGCGCCGGAACAGGCGGTTGAAGTGAAACTCCGAGAGTCCCGCGCGCGCGGCCACCTGGCCGAGGCTCGGCTGCTCACGGAAGTGTTCGTCGATGAACGCGATGGCCCGCGCGATGCGCGCGAAGTCGCGGCTGTCTACGAAGTTCGCGGGTAAGGTTTTCATGGGCCGCATCCTAGCGACCCGCCGCTGGCGCGCGACCCGATTCTTGCTGCCGGCCATGACCGGCCGGATGGTAGATTCAGCGCCCTCCCGCCACCATAGCGAATGACTGCGCTACGCATGCAGAAAGAGACCTGGAGCTGGAATTCGGCGCGCCTGTCCGCGCCTGCTCGCCTCGCACGCTGGGGCCACTTCGGGACCCCGCTGCTGCTCTTTCCCACCGCCGGCGGGGACTTCGAAGAAGTAGAGCGCTTCGGCCTGCTGCAGTCCGTGCGCGGGCTCGTGGATGCCGGCCGCATCAAGGTGTTCTCCGTGGACGGCTTCGCCGCGAAGACATGGCTTCGCGGCACGCACTCTTCAGCATGGTGTACCGAGCAGCAGAGCCTGTTCGAAGAGTGCCTGTACGAGGAAATGGTGCCCCTCATCCGAAGGGACTGCCATAGCGAGAGCATCGAGATCGTCACGGCCGGCGCGGCCATCGGCGCATTCAACGCCGTCACGATGCTCTGCCGTCATCCTGATGTGTTCCGCGCAGCCATTGCGCTGAGCGGCATATTCGACCTTTCCCGCTACGTGCAGGGGGACTGCACGGCTAGCCGCAGTGCGACGCCTCTGCACTTCCTGCACACGATGGACGATGGCCCCCAGCTCGACCGGCTCCGAAGCCGGTTCATCCAGATCGCCACTGGCGAGGGCGCCTACGAAGAGCCCGAACACTCGCGCCGGCTCGCCGACACTCTCAGCGCCCGCGCAATTCCCAGCCACCTGGACCTGTGGGGTCACCGTTACCCCCACGCGTGGGCCACGTGGCGCGAGATGCTGCCCAAGTATGCTCAGGCGCTCACTGCATGACCCGGCGAGCCGCGCCGTGGTGGTGTCACTCAGGGAAAGAACACCTCTTTCAGCCGCGGCCAATCCGCCACCAGCACCCCGGCGCCGATGGACACGACCAGCAGCAGCACCAGCGTAAGCGCGATCAGGAAACGTCGTCGTCGCATCGTTCGTGAATCCCCCTCAGGAGCTCGAATGCGGACCTGGTCTACAGACCCTGGTCGGGCGCGGATTGTAGACTTTGCGCCCCGAGTCGCCCCACTTTCGTTGCCCGAAACATCCCGGATATGGCCATCAATGTCTGCCTGATCGCCTCCGAAGCCGCTCCCCTGTCGAAAACCGGCGGTCTCGCCGACGTGTCCGGCGCGCTGGCGAAGTACCTGCACGTCGCGGGGCACGACGTGCGGCTCTTCACTCCGCTCTACTCTTCGATCGACCGCTCGAAGCTCATGCTGCGCACCGTCGAGTTCCTGCAGGACGTCCCGCTAGAGCTTGGCGCACACCGATATCGATACTCGGTGCTGGCGGGGCTGCTACCCGGCTCCGCTGCCACGGTCTACCTCATCGACTGCCCCGTGCTCTACAGCCGCCCCACCCTTTACACCTGGGACGTCGACGAGCACCTGCGTTTCCTCGTGCTGACGAGAGCGGCCTTCGAGTGCTGCCAGCGGATGGGCTGGAGCCCCTCCATCATTCACTGTAACGACTGGCACACCGCTTTCGGCCCGTTGTATCTCAAGGCGATCTATGACTGGGACCGCCTGTTCGCGAACGCGAAGTCGGTCCTCACCATCCACAACATCGGCTATCAGGGCGTCTTCGGCGCGCACGCCGCGGCGGACGTGGGGCTCGGTGCCAAAAGCTACCTCCTGCATCAGGACGATCTGCGCGCCGGCCACGTGAACGCGCTCAAGCACGGCATCATGTATGCCGATGCCATCACCACCGTGAGCCCCACGCACGCACACGAAATTTGCACCGATGAGTACGGCATGGGCCTGCAAGGGGAGCTGCGAGCGCGCAGCAGCAAGCTCACCGGCATCCTGAACGGCGTGGATTACGAGGAGTGGGACCCGCGCAGGGACCGCTACCTTTCCCGCCAGTACGACGCCCAGCATCTGGAGGGAAAGGCCGCCCTCAAGCGCGAGCTCCTCGCGCGACTCGACCTCACGATCGAGCCCACCGTGCCACTGCTTGGCATCGTGAGCCGCATGGCCGTGCAGAAAGGCCATGACCTGCTGTTCGACTCGCTCCCCGAAGTGCTCGCGTGGCGCGAGCTCGGGTTCGTCGTGCTCGGCAACGGCGAAGAAAAATATGAGCGGTTCTTCGCGCAGCTGCAGAACGACTTCCCGGGGCGCGTGCATTTCACGCGCGGCTACAGCGACGAGCTCTCGCACTGGATCGAAGCGGCCAGCGACATGTTCGTGATGCCGTCGCTCTACGAGCCGTGCGGCCTCAACCAGATGTACAGCCTGCGTTACGGCACCGTGCCCATCGTGCGCAAGACCGGCGGCCTCGCGGATTCCGTGGTGCCCTACGACCCCTCCACCGGGAAGGGCACCGGCATCGTCTTCGAGCACTTCAACGCCGAGGCGCTGGAGTGGGCGCTCAATACGGCCCTGGATCTCTACGCCCAGCCCGCCCACTGGACGCGAATGGTCAGGAACGGCATGGCGCAGGATTTTTCCTGGGAGCACCAGGGCGCGCAGTACGTCGCCCTGTACGAGAGCCTCCTGCGCGCGCCACCTGCGGAGACACTACCCCTCGCGCCGTCGGCAGCGCCTATCGAAGTTTGAAGGTGCCCTTGTCTTCGAAGGGAATCGAGCGCATCAGCCCTTCGGACAGTGAGAGCTTGCCGCGGATGCGGTACTCCACCTGATCGCCGATCGGGTCCGAGCCCTTGCCGAGCAGCTTCAGGAGCGCGCCGGCCATGTTGGCGGTCATGTTCATGTCGAACTCCGCCTCGCCGAACGCGGGCACGGTGAACGCGGCGCCCGAGACGCCGTGCGCGAGCTTCTGACCCTGCACTTCCAGCTCGCAGCTCAGACCTTTCACGGGAATGGCGCGATCGTTGGGGTTCACCACACGCATGCGTACTTTCATGCGCTGCTCCCAGAGATCGCTCGTCAGCAGCTCGACGTTGACGACCGACAGCTCCGGAGTCTCGAGCTTCGGCGCGAAGAGCGAGCAACCGCCGAACATCGATACGACGAGAGAAACAGCAATAGCCCTCACGCACGCCTCCTGCCGCAGAGCGGCCCGCCGGATGGTAGCAAAGCGAATGCCCGCGAAGGCGACGGAGATCACGGGTGTGCGCTCTCCGCCCCCGGCCCTCAATGGAGCAGGTGGCTCATGCTCGCGCATGAACACGATTGAGCAGCGCGTAGTGCCTGGCGAGACCCGCGCTGAGAGCCCCTTCCGGCAGCCGCCACACCCAGTTGCCCACGGACGTGCCTGGCAGGTTGAGACGCGCTTCCGTGCCAAGGCCCAGGACATCCTGCATCGGAATCACAGCGAGCTTGCTCACCGAAGCAAGCGCCGCGCGCACGAGCGCCTCCGGCATGCTGCCGGCGGTGTTGCGGAGAAAGAAATCGACGTGCCGCTGCGTTTCGCTGTCGAGACTCAGATACCAGCCCACCGTGGTGTCGTTGTCGTGAGTGCCGGTGTAGACGATGCAGTCCGGCTCGAGCATGTGCGGCAGATGCTCATCCTCAGGGTTGCCGCCGAACCCGAACTGCAGCACCCGCATGCCGGGCAGCGCGAAGTCCCGCCTCAAGGCCACCACGTCCGGCGTGATGACGCCGAGATCTTCCGCGACGAGCGGCATGTCGCCGTACTGCTCGCGTAGCGCGCTGAGGAACATCCGCCCCGGCGTGCGACACCACTTGCCGACACGCGCATCGGGTGCGTCGGCGGGCACGGACCAATGGGCCGCCAGCGCGCGGAAGTGGTCGATGCGCAGCAGGTCCACCCGCTCGAGCTGCCTGCCGACGCGCGCGCGCCAGTACCTGAAGCCATCGCGACGCATGGCCTTCCAGTCGTACAGCGGATTTCCCCACAGCTGGCCCGTTTCGGAGAAATAGTCTGGAGGCACGCCGGCCACCGCGGTCGGGCGCCCTGCCGCATCGAGCTGGAACTGCTTGGGGCATGACCACGTCTCCGCGGAATCCGGCGCGACATAGAACGGCAGGTCACCGAAGAGCCGCATACCGCGCGCGTGCGCATAGTCCCGCAGCTTGCGCCACTGCCACGCGAAGGCGAACTGGTCGCGCTTCGTGCGCTCCAGGTCATCGGCGAGGTGTCTGCGCAAGTGCTCCATCTCCGCCGGCTCGCGGTCCCGACACTCGGCGGGCCAGGCCCACCAGGGCGCACCACGGTGCTGTTTGTTCAAGGCTTCGAACTCGGCGTAGTCATCGAGCCATTCGCGCGAGGACTCGAGAAAGGCCTGGTACTCGCCGGTATCGAGCGGCGGCAGCTCCGACTCATCGAGGAACGCCGGGTTGCCGGCCGAATCGGACCGCACCCAGTAGGGGGAGCCGTCCACGCCCGTGGGGCCGAGCGGCAGGAACTGCCAGACCGAGAACCCGGCTTCGGCTGCCCAGTCGATGAACGCCCGGCCGCCGCGGCCCAATGCATTCGGCAGCGAGCTCAGGTGCAGCAGCACCCCAGTGCGACGACGATCGAAAACCGGCAACCGCGTGCTCATGGAGCGCTGGACTGGCTCAACTCGCGCTGGCTCTCCGCATGACCCCGCCGGCTTCGGGCGCGCCACGCCCGATGCTGATGGGGTGATCGAGATTCGCCGGCACGGGACGATCCAGCAGGTGATAGAGGTTCACGAGCTGGCGTCGATAGAGGCGGTCGAACTGGCTGACGGCTTCCGCGGGGTTGTAGTCGCCGAACCACCAGAACCAGTCCGAGCTCTCGCACAGCGCAAGCTGACGCTCGATGGCGGCCCGGCGCGTGCTATCCAGATTGGGGTCGCGCATCACCTCGTCGACGACCTGCTTGGCTTCGCACAGCAGATCCCACGCGGCATTCTTCGAAGGGTCGCCCATCCAGGTGGCCAATGTTCCGTGCACCCAGCTTCCGGCCACGACTTTCTTCAGCGGCAGGGGCTCGATGCCGCGGGCCACGCAATCCGAAAGCGTGACGAGCTCCACCAGCGGATGGTCGGCAAGCGTCGCGTACAGCGCGCGCAGGAAGTAGTAGCCATTGAACGGGTAATACTCCCACGCATTCTCACCATCCAGCGCGATGAGCACCGCATGGCCCGACGACGTGCCGTTGTAACTACGCGCGAGCTGTGACAACTCCTGCGCAAAATTCTGCGCGGCATCGTCGCCGTGCCACGTGGAGTAGTTGAACCCGATGCGATCGGAGAGCGTGTCGTCGCGAAAGAAGCAGCGAAGCGAGCTGCCTGGAAGGGAGTACGGGCGGTTGTAGGCGAGCGCGCCTTCGTTCTCCGCTGCGCCGGCAACGCGCAGGCTCGCACCGAGCACGTTGGCGCTCGACGCCACCCACTTGAACCCGGCCTTCTCCAGCAAAGCCAGCGCACCGTCGCTGATGGCACCTTCGGAGGGCCAGCAGCCCGAAGGCTGCGTGCCGAATGCCTCGCTGAACACGCGCAGGCCTTCGCGAACGTGCCACTCTGCGCGTGCCGCGCCGCCCGGATACGTCGGGTGATGAGGCAGAGCGATTCCCGGCACCGCCTCGCGGGCGCTGTGAAAATCCAGCAGCAGCGGGACGATGGGGTGGCCATACGGCGTGACCGACAGCTCGACGCGCCCGCTCTCGCAGAGCCGGCGATAGCGCGGCACGACGGCCGCGACGAGCTCGCCAATGAGGCCGAGCAGCTCTCGCCGCTGTTCCGCCGTGAATGCCCGGCCCTGGGCCGTGAGCGCGGCCACGCGTGCATCCGTGCGGCGCACCGTCTCGCCCATCCAGGCAAGGTGGTACCACACGGCGAGGTCGTGAATGAGTTGGTCCGAGGCGTACGGCACACGTTCCGGCGTCGCCAGCGTCTCCGCAATGGTGGCGAGCTCCAGATAAGGGCCGAACCGCTCGATGAGGTGCTTGCGCTGGGCGCGCAGGCAAGCCTTCATCAGCTCCAGGCGTTCGGCGGGCAGCTCGGGCACGGGCGCGGGGCCGAGGAGGCCGAGCACCGCATCCGGTAACGGGAGCCCGGACTGCAGATGCGCCGTAATGCGCTGGGCCAGCTCCTCGAGCTGCTCGATGAGCACCGGCGTGAAATTGACGACCGCCCGCGCGTTCGGCTGCGCCTCCAGGTGCGCAGCCATGTCGATGTAGTCCTTGATGGCGTGCAGATACGTCCAGGGCAGCACGTACTGCCCGCTGAGCGCATCCCGATACTGTGGTTGGTGCATGTGCCACAGCAGCACCACTGGAAGACGCGCGGGCTGGCTCATGTTGCCGGAGCCTGCAGGCGGCGAAGCATGTCGGGGGTGACGAGCACGATGCCCTTCTCGGTCGTGTAGAAACGCTGCGCATCCTCTGCAGGATCCACGCCAATGTTCGTGTTGTCGGGGACCACGCAGCCTTCGTCGAGAATTGCGTTGCGGACCACGCAGTTCGTGCCGATGTACACCTGCGGGAGGATCACCGACCGCTCGATGATGGTGCGCTCTTCGATGCGCACGTTCGAAAACAGCAACGTTTCACGCACGACCGCGCCGGAGATGATGCAGCCGCCGGAGACCATCGAATTGATCGCATGGCCCCGCCGGCCGTCCTCGTCGAGGATGAACTTGGCGGGCGGCTGGTGCTCCTGGTAGGTCCAGATGGGCCACTCTTCATCATAGATGTTGAGCTCTGGCCGCACGTGCACGAGCTCGAGGTTGGCGTCGTAGAACGCATCGACCGTGCCGACATCACGCCAGTAGCTCTGCGCGCGCGTCTTCACGTCCTGGAACGGGTAGGCGAACACCTGGAGCTTGCCGATGCCTTTGGGAAGCACGTCCTTGCCGAAATCGTGCGCCGAGGATTCATCGGCGGCATCCTCCAGAAGGAGCTTCTCGAGCAGCTTCGTGTTGAAGACGTAGATGCCCATGGAGGCGAGGATCGAATCCGGCCGGCTCGGAAGCGTGGCGGGGCTCGCCGGCTTCTCTTCGAAGGCCGTGACCCGGTTCCATTCCGTGGCATTCAGCACGCCGAAGTGGCGCGACTGCTCGCGCGGCACCTCGACCACCCCCACGGTGATGTCGGCGCCCTTCTCGACGTGGTACGCAATCATGGGACCGTAGTCCATCTTGTAGATGTGGTCGCCGGCGAGCACGAGCACGTGCTTGGGCCTGTGCGACAGAATCTGTTCCAGATTCTGGTAGACCGCATCCGCGGTGCCGCGGTACCAGTGCGGGCCGACCTGCTGCTGGGCCGGAATGATCTCGATGAACTCGCCGAACTCGCCGCGCAGGTAGCTCCAGCCCCGCTCCACGTGCTGGATCAGCGACTGCGCCTTGTATTGAGTGAGGATGGAGATCTGCCGGATGCCGGAGTTCACGCAATTCGACAGAACGAAGTCGATGATGCGGAACTTGCCGCCAAACGGCGTCGCCGGCTTGCAGCGGTTTTCGGTGAGGGCCTTCAGGCGCTCGCCGCGTCCACCGGCCATGATGACGGCAAGTGTCCCGCCGGTGAGGCGGCTGACGTACCGGCCGGATGATGCACGCGCGGGCTGTCGGGGCATGGGTCGCAGGGACGATCGGTCCTCTTGTGTTAGGTTCTGTCTACACGTCCGACCGACGAAGAGTCAATGGCGATCAGCGTAACCCTCCGCGCCCAGCTCGAAATGGACCTGCGCCGTGTCGCCGACGGACGTCATCATGACCCGCACAGTGTGCTCGGTCTTCATGACACCGGTTCGGCGGCACGCATCCTTCTTTACATACCGGACGCGCACGACGTGCGCATCGAAGGCCGCATCGAGCCCGACCGCTTAGGTGAAACGGACTTCTTCACCTGGGCGGGCGCGCGCGACGCGCTGCCCGCGCACTACCGGGTAGCGTGGCGGGATTCACATGGCGCCCGTTTCGACCGGGCCGACCCCTACAGCTTTGCGCCGCTCGTCGATCCGCGCGAAGTCGAGTCCTATTCGAGCGGGCTGCATCGGGCGGCGTGGCGCCTGCTCGGCGCGCACGTCATGTCGGGTGACGGAATCGCGGGAGTGCGCTTCACCGTCTGGGCGCCGGACGCGGAACGCGTCAGCGTGGTCGGCCCGTTCTGCCGGTGGGACGGGCGGCACTACCCCATGCGCGTGCTCGGCGGTAGCGGCGTGTGGGAGATCTTCATTCCAGGTCTCGGGCCCGGCGAGCTCTACAAGTTCGAGATCCGCAATCGCGCGACGGGCGCGGTCTTCCTGAAGTCCGACCCGTGCGCCCGGGCAAGCGAGCTGCGCCCGGCGACCGCCTCCATCGTGACCGGCACGGAGTCATTCGCTTGGAGCGATGATGAGTGGATCGCGCGCCGCGCCTCGCGGGACTGGCTGCATGCGCCGCTCAGCATCTACGAGGTGCACCTCGGTTCCTGGCGCCAGCGTGAGGATGGCGGCTTCCTCAACTATCGGGAGATCGCGGACCAGCTCGCCCCGTATGCCCGGCACCTCGGTTTCACTCACATCGAGCTGCTGCCGGTCACCGAGCATCCGCTCGATGATTCCTGGGGCTACCAGACCACGGGCCACTTCTCGCCGACGAGCCGCCACGGCTCGCCCGACGATCTGCGATATCTCGTGGATCGCTGTCACGCGCACGGCGTGGGCGTGCTGCTCGACTGGGTGCCCGCGCATTTCCCGCGGGACGCCCATGGGCTCGCGATGTTCGACGGCAGCGCGCTCTACGAATACGCGGACCCGCGCAAGGCCGAGCACAAGGATTGGGGAACGCTCGTCTTCAACTACGAGCGGCACGAAGTACGCGCGTTCCTGATGTCGAGCGCGTACTACTGGCTGCACGAGTTCCATTTCGACGGGCTGCGGGTGGACGCGGTCGCCTCCATGCTCTATCTCGACTTCAGCAAGCGCGACGGCGACTTCGTTCCAAATCGCCACGGCGGCAATCACAACCTGGAAGCCATCGAATTCCTGCGAGAGCTGAATGCGGTGACGCACGCCGCCTTTCCCGGCACGCTGGTGATCGCCGAAGAGTCCACGGATTGGCCGCAGGTCACGCGCCCCACCGAGATGGGCGGCCTCGGGTTCTCCATGAAGTGGAACATGGGGTGGATGCACGACACGCTCGCCTACCTGCGCGAGGATCCGATCCATCGCCGGCATCATCACAACCGGCTCACGTTCGCCATGATGTACGCGCACAGCGAGAACTTCGTGCTTCCGCTGTCGCACGACGAGGTGGTGCACCTCAAGCGCTCGCTGCTCGGCAAGATGCCCGGGGACCGATGGCAGCAGCTCGCGAACCTGCGCCTGCTGCTTGCGTATCAGTGGACGCTGCCGGGGAAGAAGCTGCTTTTCATGGGCGCGGAGCTGGCGCAGCCGACGGAGTGGGACTTCCGCTCACCCCTGCCCTGGCATCTGCTGGAGGACCCGGGGAATGCAGGCGTTCAACGCCTGATAGCCGACCTGAATCGCCTGTACGTGGAGAGCCCTTGCCTGCACCGCTTCGAGTTCGAGCCCAGCGGCTTCCGCTGGGTCGAGGCGAACGACGAGCAGCACTCCGTCTTCAGTTACCTGCGCACGGCGGGTGAAGATCACCTGCTCGTGGTGCTCAACTGCACGCCGGTGCCGCGCCACCACTGGCGCGTGGGGGTGCCGCGGGTCGGCGAGTACCGGGAGATCCTGAACTCGGACTCGCAACACTACGGCGGCACCAACGTGGGCAACCTCTCCATCGTGCACGCCCGGCCCGTCCCGGCGAACGGCTTTCCCGCCTCGGTCGAGCTGAATCTGCCGCCGCTCGGCGTCGTCATCTTTGCGCCGACGGCGCCGGGCCGGTAGCGCCGGCTCAGAGCCGCTTCATCAGCCCCATTTCGAAGGGGTGTTTCAGCAGCTCGTTCCACGGATAGATGCGGATTTCCGTGGCGAACTGCCCGCATTGCACCGGTTGGGCATCGAGCGCAAACACCGCGCCATCATCACGCTCACCCGTGGGCTGCAGCTGCTCGACCCAGTGGCCGTCCGGCGCGTGCGCCCCGTATGAGGAAAGCGCGGGCAGCTCGAAGTTCGCCTCGGGGAGCCGGCGACGGGCGACGAACTCCACGCGCACATCGGAGGGGTGCAGCCCGTTCAGACTTGCGGCAACACGCAGGCGAAGGCGCTCGCCGCAGGGCATGTCCGGCGGCGCATCGGCGAGCAGGCGCATGTTCACGTTCGGCCAGGCCTCACGCACTCGCTGCTTCCAGTCCGCGAGCGCGCGCGCGCCGGCGAAATCCTCATCCGCGAGGCGGCCCGCGTGGCGCGCGAGCGGGTAGTAGACGCCCTGCGCGTAGTCATACACGGCACGCCGCATGTTGAAACGCGGGGTGACCGAGGACATCGCGCGCTTGCTCCGGCGCACCCACTCCGGGGAAAAACCCTCCGCATTGCGGGAGTAGTAGAGCGGCAGCGTCTCTTCTTCGAGCGTGTCGAAGATGAGCTCCGCTTCGAGCGAATCGCGCCTTTCCGGATCCTGCACGTTGATCGGCGGAATGCCCCACCCATTGTCCTGCGTCCAGCCCTCGGCCCACCAGCCGTCGAGCACGCTCAGATTGAGGCGGCCGTTCACGGCCGCCTTCATGCCCGAGGTGCCGCTCGCTTCGAGCGGGGCGATCGGGTTGTTGAGCCACACATCGACGCCGGACACGAGCCAGCGCGCCAGCTGCAGGTCGTAGTCCTCGAGGAAGACGATGCGCCCGACGAACTCCGGCGCGAGCATCATCTGCTTGATCTCACGCAGCACCTGCTGCCCGGGCTGGTCGGCGGGGTGCGCCTTGCCGGCGAAGAGGAACAGGAGCGGACGCTGCGGATCATTCACGAGACGCGCAAGGCGAGCTCGATCCCGCAACAGCAAGGCCGCGCGCTTGTAGGTGGCGAAGCGACGCGCGAAACCGATGGTCAGCGTGTCCGGCCTCGTCGGATCCAGGTGCCGCGTCACGTGGCGCCATTGCGCGGGGCTCAGTCCCTTGCGCGCGTACTCACGCTGCAGGCGCTCGCGTACGCTCGCGAGCATTCTCGCCTTCACCGACTGCGAAGTGACCCAATACGCGTCGTCCGGCAGATGCTCGACGGCGTGCCAGAACTCCGGCTCGCGCAGATGCTCCCGCCAGTCCGGCGCGAGCTCCCTGTCGAAGTGGTTCTGCCACGTCTGGTGCAGGAACGTCGGCACGTGGATGCCGTTCGTGACGAAGCCCACCGGATTTTCTTCCGGCGGGATCTCGGGCCAGTGATCCGCGACGAGGCGTGATGTCACGACCCCGTGAATGCGGCTCACGCCGTTCACGCTGCGCGTGCCGTTCAACGCCAGCCGGGTCATGTTGAAGAGCTCGGGGACGGTGGGCGAACGCCCGAGATCCAGGAACCGGTCAACCGGGATGCCGAGCTCGCGAATGAAGTCGTTGAAATGCGAGAGCAGCAGATCGTGGCCGAACGCGTCGTGGCCTGCGGCAACCGGCGTGTGCGTGGTGAAGGCACACTGCGCCGCCACCGCTTCAAGTGCGGCATTCACCGGCAGCCCGCGCGCGACATGCTCCCGCAAAAGCTCCAGGATCAGGAATGCAGCGTGGCCCTCATTGAGGTGCCAGACCGCGGGACGCAGATTCAACGCCCGAACTACCCGCGTTCCGCCGATGCCGAGAATCATTTCCTGTCGGATGCGGGTCGACTCGTCGCCGCCGTAGAGCCGATGCGTTATGTCGCGATCTGCGGGGGCGTTCTCCTCGCAGTTGGTGTCGAGAAGGTAGACGGACACGCGCCCCACACGCGCGTGCCACACGCGCGAAACCACATCTCTGCCCGCAATGCGCACGGTGACGGTGAGCCAGCCACCATCTGCCTTCATCACAGGCTCCACCGGCAGGTCCCGTGGATCATGCTCTTCGTATTCGGCGTTCTGGACGCCGTCGTTGTCCACGGTCTGCTTGAAATACCCCTGCCCGTACAGCAGCCCGACGGCGACGAAGTTCAGCCGCTCATCGCTCGCTGCCTTGCAGTGGTCTCCCGCCAGAACCCCCAGACCGCCTGAATAGATCGGAAAGCTCTCGTGAAAGCCGTATTCCGCGCAGAAGTAGGCGACGAGGGGGGCATCGGCCGAGGGCTTCGCGGAGGTGTACTCGTCGAGGGCCCTGAGCGCCTGCTGGTAACGGCCGAGATACGACGGCTCGCCAGCCGCTTCATCGAGTGCCTTCTGGGCCACACAGCGCAGCAGCAGGCGCGGGTTACCGCCTGTCTGCTTCCAGAGCTCGGGATCGAGATCCTCGAACAGTGCGCGGGTGGGACGATGCCAACTGAAGAAAAGATTGCCCGCGAGCTCTGGGAGCCGCGCGAGCGCGTCCGGAATGACCGGCGTGACTTCGAGTACCGGATTGCGCATGGCTTCTGGGGTGAATTGGGAGCGCGCGAGTCTACCAGCCATGCGTTGCAGACCAACGAGGACTGCCGCCAGCGGACCTGGACGCCCGCCTCGCGCTAAACTCGCGCGCCATGAGAACTCACTGCGCCACGCTGGCGCTGGCGCTCGCGTTCGTCATGCCGTGCCTTTCCGGCGCAGCTCCCGCCGAAGGCGCCGCCGCCACGCCTCCCTCCGGGTGCCTTCCGGGCGGCAATGGCTATCTGCGCGCGCGCATCCGCGGCGCATTCAATCTCGACATTCATTGGCAGGACGCCGAGCTTCAGTGCGAAGGCTCTGTCCGCCCCGACGGCAGCGGCATCCGGGTCAGCTTTGCCGGCCCGCTGCGCTCGGACGGGCGCCGCCTGCGCATGGTGTTCGGCGTGGAACGCGCGGTCGAAGGCGCCGCCGCGAATGCGCTGCCGGCCGACCTGACGGTCATCTTCGAAGGCGAGAAGCGCCTGTTCTCCACGCGCGGCGCGAACGGATGCACGGTCGACAAACTGGAGCAGGAGCGGATCGGGGCGCTCGGTGGCACCCAGCGCCCCTACCGCGTCATCGCCCGGGGCTTCTGCATCGAGCCCGTCAACACACTGAATGCCGAGGAACGCATCGTCGTGAGCAGCTTTGACTTCGCGGGCCAGGTCACTTTCTCGGATGGGCCACCGGCCATGCAGCCTCCGCGGCAGCCGCCGGCGACAGCCCCGTCCGCCGCGGCGCCGTGAGCGGCAGCCTGGTGCGCGGGCCTTTCGGCGCCTCTGCCGTGCCGCGCCTGCGCCGGCTCGTTGGGCTGATGATGGCTGCCGCGCTCATGGCGATGGCCTGCCAGGCCCAGACTGCGCAACTCGTAAGCCTCGACTCCTTTCCCAAAGGATCGCTCGAGATCGAGAGCCGCTCCGGCAAGCACACCTTTGATATCTGGATCGCCGACACGCCCGAGCAGCAGCAGCAGGGCCTCATGTTCGTGAGAGATCTCGCTGCGAACCGGGGGATGCTGTTCATCGCGAGCGAGCCTCGCGTGTTCAACATGTGGATGAAGAACACCTACATCCCGCTCGACATGGTGTTCATCGGAGCCGACGGACGCATCGCCAGCATCGCTGAGCGCACCACCCCCCACTCGCTCGCGACGGTTTCTTCGAAGACCCCTGTCGGTGCAATCCTTGAGCTCAAAGGGGGCGAAGCAGCACGTCGTGCACTGCGGTCGGGCGACAGAGTGAGCTGGCACCGCTCGAAGTGATCCCATCACTGACACTGGTCGTTGCCTGCGGGCAACGATCGCGCCGTCGCTCGTCGCGCTAGAACGCCAATGGACGAAGTCCAGAATTCAAAACACGTCGTTCGTCCCTGTAAAGCCCGCCGTTTCTGCCTGTTTCGCCGCTGTTGTGTTTTAGCCAAACCGCTTTTTCCCCTGTAGTCTCGCTGCTACTATCGCCGCCACGCGAAAACCGGTTCCGGTCCCCAGCCTGGGCTGGTTTTCGACAAACCAATGATCAGCCGGTGGCGCTTTTTCGAGGCGCAAAACCGGGGCAACAAAACATCCGGACGGTTCGACCGTTCGCAGGAGGAACCCGATGACCCGCGATACGAAAATCGCGCGGGCAGTGCGCTATGCGCTCGTCACGAGCGCCATGGCCGCTGCTGCGACAACTTTTCCCGCATATGCACAGGACCAGGACGCCGACACCGAGACCGTCGTCGTCACGGGCTCGCGAATCATTCGCCAGGACTATGAATCGAACAGCCCGATCACGACCGTGTCGCAGGGCGCGCTCGTCAACAACGCCGATCTCACGCTCGAAACCGCACTGAACAACCTGCCGCAGATCGTCGCGGGCGGCACGACCACCTCGAACAACCCGCCGAACAACGGCCAGGCGAACATCGACCTGCGCGGTCTCGGTGCAAACCGCAACCTCGTGCTCATCAATGGCCGCCGGCCGATGGTGTCCTCGAACGACCTGACGGTTGACGTCAACACGATTCCTGCTGCGCTCATCGAGAGCGTCGAGGTCATCACGGGTGGTGGCGGCGCGGTGTACGGTGCGGACGCCGTCGCGGGCGTGGTCAACATCCGTCTGAAGGAGAACTTCGAAGGCTTCCAGCTTTCCTCGAGCTACTCGAACAGCACCGAGTATCACGACTCCGAGGACTACACGGTCAGCGCGCTCATCGGCGGCAACTTCGCCGACGGCCGCGGCAATGCAGTGCTGGCGTTCGACAAGACCTCGCGCGAGTCGCTCATCAAATCGCAGCGGCCGTTCTCGGTGCTGGCGACCTCGACCACCGGCACTCCCCCGCAGGGCGCGCTCCGCTGGAACGCGAGCAATCCCGTTCCGAAGGAAGCCCTGGACGCCGTGTTCGACCAGTACGGCGTGGCACCGGACCAGATCACGGCCACGTCGGGTCGCATCCAGTTCAATCGGGACGGAACGCTGTTCTACTCAGGCATCTTCAACAGCGCGCTCGACGTGCAGAACTTCCGCGACCCGATCGACGACGGCGTGAACACGCGGTTCTTCCCGGACTTCTACAGCTACAACTTCGACGCGGTGAACATCCTCACCCTGCCGCTCGACCGCACGTCGCTCATGACGAACTTCAAGTTCGAAGTGGCGCCGCAGGCGGAGTTCTTCGGCTCCCTCGCATGGACGGAATACAACGCCTCCACGGCGCTTGCTCCCACGCCGGTGCCGAGCCTGCCGACGCTGTCACCCGCGAACTGCAGCTCCACGCAGGTGTGCTCGACCCTCGTGAATGACGTGAATACCAGCAACGGCAACGTCGCGCAGATCACGGGCAGCCTCGTGGTTCCGGTGTCGAATCCGTTCATCTCGCCGGACCTGCGTGCACTGCTGGACGCCCGCGAGGGGGATGACCCGTTGCTGGCCGGTTCCGGCGCCGACGAGGCTTTCCTCTTCGGTCTCCGCCCGGTGTCCTTCGGCCTTCGCCAGGAGGACTATGAAAACACTGTCACGCAGTACATGGGCGGCGTCCGCGGCACCATCAGTGAAGCGGGCAACTGGGGTTACGAGGCGTCCTTCTCGGAAGGCCGCACGGAAATCGACGTCACGCAGAACGGCAACATCCAGACGCAGCTGCTGACCGACGTGCTCGCTGACCCGGTGAACGCCGTGCAGGGCGCGTGCGCGGACTGGAACCCCTTCGGCTCCGCCCCGACTCCCGAGAGCTGCATCGAGGCGCTGTTCGTGAAGACGGCGACGTCCCTGGAAATGAAGCAGCAGATCGCGCAGGCCTTCGTTCGCGGCGACGTGTTCGATCTGCCCGCCGGTGCGGTCGGTGTGGTGTTCGGCGCCGAGCGTCGCAAGTTCAACTACGACTTCAACCCCGGCACTGGTGCGGGCGCGATTTCGGGCTTCAACACGCAGGAGCCGGAAGGTGGCGAGAACATCTTCAACGACCTCTTCGCGGAAGCGCTGTTCCCACTGCTGCGCGACGCCCCAGGCGCCCAGGCGCTGGACCTCAGCATCGGCTACCGCCGGTCCGAGAGCCAGTTCGAGGATCTCATCAACCGCGTCAAGAACGAGAAGCAGGCAGACGACTCGTACAAGGCGGAGATCTCGTGGCAGCCCCTGGATCTGCTCAGGGTCCGCGGCTCGTACCAGCGCTCGGTACGCGCGCCGAACTTCAGCGAGCTGTTCCAGGCAGGCGGCTCCTTCCCGCAGATCTTCGATCCCTGCTCGGTCACCAGCGCAGCGCGCACTGGGCCGAACGCGGCGCAGGTTCGCCAGCTCTGCCTGGATGCCGGTGCCATCGGTGGCGTCTCGGCGGAATCGATCGACACCTTCGTGGCAACGCCAGGCGCTCAGGCCTTCATCGACACTTCGGGCAACACGTCGCTGACGCCTGAAAAGGCCGACACCTACACGCTGGGCGCGGTCTTCGCCTTGCCGTCCGAGAGCCAGTGGCTCGAGCGCTTCCGTGCCTCGGTGGACTACTACAACATCGAAGTGAAGGACGCGATTCTTACCCCGGATGTGAACATGGGCATCGCGGCGTGCTTCAACTACCTGGGCACGAACCCGACCTACTCCCCCGACGATCCGTACTGCCAGGGCCTCTTCCGCTCGGGCGACATCCTGGGCGTGCTCAACGTGAACTCGGACGACGAGACGTTCCAGAACCGCAACGGCGGCCGCATCAAGACCTCGGGTCTGGATGTGCAGGTCGACTGGGGCTTCGACCTCAACTGGCTGGGTCTGCCGCAGAACTCGGGCGCGATCAGGACGAACCTGATCGTGAGCCGGCTCTTCAACTACGACCTCCAGGACACTCCGGGGCTGCCGAGCATCGACTACGCGGGCACCATCAACTACTTTGGTGGTGGCATCAGCCTGGGACAGACCTTCCCCGAAATGCGGGCGGTCCTCACCACCGACTGGCGGCTCGCCCAGTTCGGCGTCTCGCTGCGGGGTCGCTACATCGACAAGATGGACAACCGCGCATCCCTGCAGTACGTCGGAGAGACCGAGTTCAGCGGCGTCGGCAGCGTGGTGTACTGGGATCTGGCGGGCTACTGGAAGTTCATGGAGAACTCGGAGCTGCGCGTCGGCCTCAACAATGCGTTCGACAAGCAGCCGCCGACCTACGCGCCGAACATCCAGTCCGGCACGGACCCGGCGACCTACGACGTCATCGGCCGTCGCGCCTTCGTGCGCTTCGACGTGAAGTTCTAAGAACGTAAGGCTCGAACAAGAAATCGTTCCGGACCATCGGGACAGAGGGCGGCAGGCAACTGCCGCCCTTTTTTATTGGAAAAAGTCGCCTGCGGCGCTTTTTCGGAGTGTGGCTTCGTTGCCGGCCGCAAAAGGCGCGACTTTTGCGGCCTGCGGCGCGGGGCCCTGTGCGGGCGCTTTTTCGGAGTGTGGCTTCGTTGCCGGCCGCAAAAGGCGCGACTTTTGCGGCCTGCGGCGCGGGGCCCTGTGCGGGCGCTTTTTCGGAGTGTGGCTTCGTTGCCGGCCACAAAAGGCGCGACTTTTGCGGCCTGCCTCGCAGGAGCCTGTGGGGGCACTTCTTCGGAGTGTGGCTTCGTTTCTGGCAGCGAAGGGGTGCGGCCCTTGCGGCCTGCGGCGCGGGGTCGGTCAAAGCGGGCGTCAGTCGGAGCGCGCGGTGGTCGCTGCGGCGGAGGAGGACGGGCGGAGGTCGAAGTGGATCTCGCTGTTGCGGAAGTCGATCACCATGGCGCCGACCGTGCCGAGCACATCCATGCCGATGAGTGCGGCGGGATACTTGTCGAGCTTCCACAGCTTGAAGATGTGGAAGTCGCCGTAGGTCACTTCGGTGCCATTGATGGTCACCGTGCCAAACTTGATGGGCGGGGCGATGGCCGACTGGCCTTGCGAGACTTCATCGGTTGCGCCGTAGACATCCGTGTCGGCCCATCGAGAGGCCAGGCCGCGATGGCGGGAGCGAAGTGCATCCCTCAGCCTCATGTTCCCGAGCGTACGCTCCGCTCCCGTATCGATCACAGCACGCGTGCGAATGCCGCCGATGGTGGTCTCCACCATGAGCAGCCCGCCGGCCACGCGCCGGGCTGGCACGGTCAGGTAGCCGCGCGCATCCAGTGGCTTGCGCGAGCGGGTAATGGCGATCTGGTCGCGGCGGAAATCGACGAGCAGACGCTCCTCCCGCAGGGATGCGAGACCCAGGATGCCGTCGGCGTTCGACATGATCGACGACCACACCACCGGCACGCGCGCGTTCTCGAAGAGGACATCGCCCGCCTGCAATCGCTCCACCTTCACGGTCGGCACTTCCGCGACGCCCGTGACGCCGTTCAGCCGCAACGACGATTCATGAGATGGCGACAGCCCGAGCGATGCCGCGAGTTGCGGCGAGAACGTGGAGTGGCTCGCACCGGTATCGACGACGAGACGATACGGCCCGCGGCCGTTGATAGTCACCGGCGCAACAACACGGCCGATACGATCGAGCCGTGTCGGTGACGCAAACAACGCCTCCGACTCGACGGCATCCGGCTGTGGTGGGCCCGCGACCCCACCCGACGATGCCGTGAGCACGGCCAGCAGAGTGAGAATCGTGCACCTGCAGCTGCGCATGCGGCCGATCTGACCATAGCCAAAGCAGGGCGGGCAAACGATTCCGTCGCAATTGGCCTTCACGATGGCGCAGGCGATGTTTCGCCGCATCGCGCGCACGACCAACGGCGCATCGAAGAGGACAAGCGCCGCACGTCCCATGTCGCGACGGCTCCACGAACCGACGCAACGCGCACACCACCGCTGCGCATCACCTGCGAAGTTTTCGCTGGAAAACAAGGCAAAAATGACGTCTCGCAATAGAGACGTGCGGGATCGGTGATTGCTACTGACGCTGTCGCTTTTTCTCAGCGAGGGCGCAGGCTCCTCCTAACTTGCAGGAGAATTCCCGATGATTCGCAACAGCGAGGTTTCGGTTGCAGTTCGGCGTGCGCTGATCATGGGCACGGTCACGGGCACGGGTCTCAGCGCTCTGCCTGCCGCAGCACAGAATCAGAATCAGCAGCCGGCAGCAGCCGAGCCCGAAGCCACGATCACCGTGACGGGTACACGCATTCGTCGCGTCGAGCAGGAAACGGCGAATCCGGTGCTCGTGATAGATCAGACCGCCATCGAATCGTCTGGCGTCGCGACGATGGGCGAGTTGCTCATGCGCATCCCCTCCGTCTCGGGTGCTGCGACCAATCCTCAAGTGAACAACGGCGGCGGCTTCGGTGAATCGAACGTGGAGCTGCGCGGGTTGGGCGCTCAACGCACCCTCGTGCTGCTCAATGGTCGGCGCATCAACCTTGTGAGCAACACCACGACGTCAGCGGTGGACGTCAACACCATCCCGATCAACACGATCGAGCGCGTGGAAGTCCTGAAGGAAGGCGCAAGCGCCATCTACGGGTCGGATGCGATCGCCGGCGTGGTGAACTTCATCACACGCAAGGATGTCGACGGCGTCGAAGTCGTCGGCGAGTACGGCCAGACCGGCAAGAACGACGGTGATCGCGTGACCGGCGGCCTGCTCCTCGGCACGAACACGGACAAGATGAACCTGGTGTTCGGCGCCAACTACAACAAGCAGAAAGGCGTTTCCGCGGGCGCCCGCGATTTCTCGCGTTTCGCGCTGTATCTGTACGGCGGTGTCGTGACCCAGGGTGGCTCGACGCGCACGCCGGGCGGACGCGTCCTCGTCCCGGGCGTGGAGCCGGATGGCGAGCCCTGCTCCTCGCAGACGCGCATCGAGGGCACGCCCGGAACGAGCCTGGCGGACTTCCGCTGCTTCGAGTCGTCCGACGTCTTCAACTACCAGCCGTTCAACCTGCTGCTGACGCCGCAGGAGCGCGGCAGCGTGTTCACGGAGCTGAACTACAACGTCAATGACTACGTGACCACATACGGCGAAGTGCTGTTCACTCACACGTCGTCCGGCTTCGAGCTCGCGGCGCTGCCGTTCGATGCCGTCCAGGACGACACCATCATTTCAGCGAACAGTATCTTCAATCCGTTCGGCATCGACTTCGGCGGCATCGATGGCATCAACCCGAACGTCACTTCGCGCTTCGAGGAGCTCGGCACGCGCCGCAGCGAAGTGTCCACCGACGACCTCCTCGCAACCCTGGGTGCGAAGGGCCGCATCTTCGACACGGGATGGAACTGGGACACCTACATCGGTTACGGGCGCAAGGCCCAGGACCAGAACATCGAGGGCTACCTACTGAAACCGAATCTCGCGGACGCGGTCGGCCCCTCGTTCATCGACGCCACGGGCCCGCGGTGTGGCGTTCCGGGCGACATCGTTCCCAACTGCACGCCCATCAACATCTTCAACATACAGGATCCGGCACAGGTCGCCGCACTCGAAGGCATCTCGTCGAACTACCGCACCAACTACAATTATCACAGTAAGGTTTTCACAGCGAACGCGACCGGCACGGTGTGGGAGCTGCCAGCCGGCGAGCCGCAGGTTGCGGTTGGGTTCGAGTATCGTGACCAGGAAGGCCAGTTCAGCACGGACGCGCTGACGCGCGGCCAGCCCCCATTGTTCCTGAGCTGCCTGCTCGCGCAGGAAACCTGCACGGGCAACTCGTCCGCCAAGTACAACGTCAAGGAGTGGTACGCGGAGTTCTTCGTGCCCCTGCTGAAGGATTTTCCCGCCGTGCACTCGCTCAACCTGAACGCGGGCGTACGCTATTCCAACTACTCCAAGGACACGATAGGCAACTCCACGAACGCGCAGTTCAAGCTGGAGTGGCGGCCGATCGCCGACCTGCTGGCTCGCGCGTCGTACTCGGAAGTGTTCCGCGCGCCGACGATTGCCGATCTTTCATTCGCCCCCTCGCAGAACTCACCGACATTCACCGATCCCTGCACGGCCCTCACGCAGGAAGCGGTGGATGCCAACCCGAACCTCGCGCTGGCGTGCGCAGGCGTGCCGCGCGACGGCGAGTTCAGGCAGCCGAACAGCCAGATCACCGGGCTCATCGTCGGCAGCCAGGACCTGAAACCCGAGACGGGTGAAGTGCAGACGTACGGCCTCGTCTACGACTCGAGCTTGCTGCGGGGCTTCTCCGCCAGCATCGACTACTGGCGTTACAAGCTGCACGACCTCATCACCGCACTGGACCCGAACTTCGCGAGCGACCAGTGCGTCGCGACCGGCAACCCGGATTTCTGCGGACTGGAGTTCCGCTATCCGGAGACGAGCCCGAACGCCGGGCAGTTCCTGGTCTTCCGGCAACCGATCGTGAACCTCGGCGAGCTCAGCACGGACGGCATCGACTTCAACGCGAGGTACACGATCCGCGACACGCTGGCCGGGTCCTTCAGCGCCTCGCTCGACGTGACGCGCATCCTGAGTTACGAGAACACGCCGGCACCGGGAGCGGAGCCGATAGAGATCGCCGGCACCTTCGACCGGCAGTTCGGCAACTATGCGAAGTACCGCGGGCTCTTCGGCCTCGGCTGGAGCGGCTGGAACGCCGACGCGCTGCTGACGTTGCGCTACGTCGGCAAGCTGGACATCCCCGACCCGGATGGTGCGATCGAGGCACCTCCGCTGCGCATCGGCTCAGTCACGTACGTCGACCTGACGCTGGGCTATACGTTCCCGACGAAGACACATGTCCAGTTCGGCAGCATCAATCTCCTGGACAAGGATCCGCCGTTCTTCTATCAGAACAACGTACTCAACGCGAACACGGACGTGTCGACCTACGACACGATCGGTCGTCGGTGGTTTGTATCGGTGACACAGAAGTTTTGACAGTACACAACGCACTGCCAGACCCGGCGGCATTCACGCGCGCAGCGCACGCGCGGTTACGGGCGCATGACCTCGCGTCAGCGGAGACGCTCTGTCGCGAGGCGCTTGCGCTCGCACCGGATTTACCGGGTGCGCTCAGCGTGCTTGGCGCTGTCTTGCACGCCGGCGCGCGAATGGGAGAGGCGTACGAAGTCTTCGACAAGCTGACGCAGCTCGAGCCGCAGCAGCCGCTCCACTGGATGAACCTTGGGACGGCGCGCAGGGCGCTCGGCCAGCTGGAAGATGCGCTCCGGGCGTACTGGCACGCTTACACGCTCGGCGAAGCGTCCGCCGACTTCTTCTACAACGTCGGCCTCACCCATCTCGATCGGCATGACTATGAGGCCGCGCGAGGGGTGCTGAAGCGTGCGATGGATATGGTGCCCGCCGATGCGTCTATCCGGTTCGAGTATGCCAAGGCCTGCTATGAGGCTCTGCACACGGATGAAGCCACAGCGGCCCTGGAGGGCTGGGAGAACTTCGAGGGAATGGACGCGACCCTCACCGCGGGCATCGGTCACAGTCTCATGAACCTCGGCGAGCCGGCGCATGCCGAAGCTGTAATACGAAAGCTCAGCCACACTCGTGAGCTGGACACGCGCGCGATGCTGACGCTGGCGCAGATCTTCGAGCGTACGAACCGTCTCACAGAAGCGGAAAGGCTCGTGGAGCAGCTGTCTGCAGACCCGCGCGCCGGCGAGCTCGGTGTGGAGCTCACTGCGGCGCAAGCACAAGTCGCTCAGCGACGAGCGAGGCACGACGTTGCGGCGGCGCTCTTCCGGAAATGCCTGGACGCGCGCCTGGAGTTTCACACGCGGCACTTCGAGCTGTTCGCACTGGCGAAGTCACTGGACGCGCTCGGTCAGCACGATGAGGCGTTTTCAACGCTGCACGAAGCACACCGGTCTCAAGTGGAGCACATCAAGCTCGTTTCGCCGCTGGCCGCGGCACGCGGGGGTGCCACCATGGAGATCGCCGAGTATGGCTGCGACCCGGACGACGTTGCAGTGTGGGACGAGGCGAACGCACCGCGTGCGGAGGAGAGCCCCATATTCATCGTCGCGTTTCCACGCTCCGGCACGACGCTTCTCGAGATGATGCTCGATGCTCACCCACAACTTGCTTCCATGGACGAGCAGCCGTGCGTGCAGGCAGCACTTGACGATCTTCTGGCCACCGGAGCCCGTTACCCTGAGGAGCTCGCGCACGTATCGCCAACGCAGCTGGACGCGGTGCGCGCGAAGTACTGGGAACGCGTTGCACGAAAGGTCACGCGCTCCACCGGTCAGAGGCTGGTGGACAAGAACCCCCTGAACCTGTTGCGCCTGCCGGTGATCCGCCGGGTGTTCCCGAACGCACACATTATTCTGGCGGTGCGCCACCCCTGTGACGTACTGCTTAGCTGCTACATGCAGCACTTCAGGGCACCCGACTTCGCGTTGATGTGCCGAAGTATCGAGTCGCTGGCAGCGGGTTACCGCCGAACGTTCAGCTTCTGGTATGAGCAGGCCCGCCTTCTACGGCCGGCCGTGCGCGAAGTGCGCTACGAAACGTTCGTGGCGAACTTCCAGAATGAAGCGCGCTCGCTGCTCGATTTCCTGGCTGTGCCGTGGCACGAGGCCGTGCTGGAGCCGGCTGCGCGGGCCCGGGAAAGGAAGTACATCAGCACTCCCAGCTACTCGCAGGTCGTTCAGCCGGTCAACAGCGGTTCGGTTGGCCGGTGGAAAGCGTACGAGACGTATCTGCGCCCTGCGATCACCATGGTGCAACCCTTCCTCGACAGGTGGGGCTACGAGGCTTGAGGATTTGTGAACAGCAAGTACGTGGAGAGGATGTACTTGTCGCTCGAGATCGGCGCTATTCCCTCGTGCTGGAACATCCAGTACGGGGGAAACACCAGGAGCCGGCCGATGCGTGCAGTCACAGTCACGTCCAGCTGCGGAAAGCGCGTCTCGCCGCCCTCGATCACGTCGTTGAGGTACCAAAGCATCACGAGGTAGCGGTGTGCAAGATGATTCACCGCATCGAAATGAAGCTGGAAGCGCTCGTCCCGACCGGGCCGATATCGCTTGAGGATGAGGTCCGCGGTCACTGGTGTGTTCGGCACGGGAATTGCGAGCCGCAGCTCGCGGTTGTAGGTCGCGAGAGCGCGATTGATGTGCGTGCGAAAGAACGAGATGAACGCAGAGTCCGACAGCCGCGTGACGTTCAGCTCTGTCCAGGAAGACTCGGCAAGGCCCGCACGAATATTCCTGCCGTTCTGCTGGTGAAAGCGCTCCAGCGACGTGAACGAGCCAACGAGCTTCTGACAGAACGCGGGCTCGAGATCCCCGTCGTAAACGCGGATGTACGAGCGGAGGTCAGTGGAGGGTGCCGGCTGCGATGAGAGGTCATCCACGCCAAGAGCATACGCGAGCCCGCAGATGAGCGCCGCCCCTACCCTTCGCGACGAGGCACGTCAGCTGCTGCGTGAAGGTCGCGCGGCGGAGGCGGAGCGCGCGTTCGCCAACGTGCTGTGTTCCTCTCCCAATGATGTCGAGGCGCTCAATGTGCTGGGTCTCGCAGCACTCAGGGAGGGCAACCTGTCACGGTCGCTCGAGCTGCTCGGCCGCGCTGTGCGGCTGAGGCCTGAGCTGCACGTTGCCAGACTCTACCTGGGGGCTGCCCTCGAGCGCGCCAAAGAACAGAAGGCCGCTGTGCTGCAGTACGCGCGCGCTATGAACGGCGCGCAATCGCAGGGGCAGTGGCTGAATGCCGAGACAACACCGGCTGCGCTGAGGCCGCTGGTGGAGCGCGCAGTCATTGCCGTACGGACGGGGCGGCGCGCTGTTCTGGATGACGTGCTCGCTTCGCTCGCCACGCGTTTTGGTCGCGACGCGCTCACGCGAGTGGAGCGCTGCATGCGCGTGTACCTGCGCGAAGAAACAGCCGTTAGTCCGGACGCACGCCAACAGCCGAGCTTTCTGTACTTCCCCGGGCTGGAAGCATCGCCTTATCTCGACCGCTCGCTGTTCCCGTGGATCGAGGCGTTCGAGGCCGGCACGGCCGCCATCCGCACTGAGCTTCAGCGACTGCTGCCGAGCTCAGCAGGACGCGAACGCGTCTTCGACAACGAAGTACTGGAACGCCAGCATCTGCGTGGGCTGGATGTGGCCCCGAGTTGGACGGGCTACTACTTCTACCGTCACGGACAGCGGCGCGAGGACAATTGCGCTGCGTGTCCTGCGACCGCGGAAGCGCTGGAGCGGCTCCCGCTCGTGCATGTGCGAGATCACGGGCCGGAAGTCTTGTTCTCTGTCTTCACGCCGGGGACCCATCTTCTACCCCACCGCGGAGTCACCAACACTCGCGTCGTAGGGCATCTGCCGCTCGTAGTCCCCGAGAACTGCGCGCTCAGCGTGGGCGGTGAGGTACACGCCTGGAAGCCCGGCAGGGTCGTCGTCTTTGACGATACCTACGAGCACGAGGCGTGGAATCGCAGCGCGCAAACACGCGTCGTGATGATTTTCGACGTCTGGCACCCGGACCTGACCGAGCCGGAACGCACCGCGATCACGGAGCTGATCGTAGCTATCGGCGATTTCCGCAAGGCCGCTGAGGGAGCCTAGGTGCGCCTGCAGAAGCCTTTCTATCGGCTGCCTGTGCGATTCGACGTACAGCGGCTGCAGGAAGAAGTAGCTGCCTTGCCCGCAAGCGCGTGGGCCGAGCACCCGAACGGAATCGACGGTAACAGCTCGGTGCGCCTGATCAGCGTCGATGGGGGCGAGAACGACGACGTCAGCGGCGTGATGCGCGTGACGCAGCATCTGACGCAGGCGCCGTACATGAGACAGCTACTCGCCAGCTTCGGCGTTGTCTGGAGCCGGTCTCGCCTGTTGCGGCTCGCTCCCGGAGCGGAAGTGCCGGAACACGCAGACATCAGTCACCACTGGTTCAACCGCGTACGGCTCCATGTGCCCGTCACTACTCAACCGGACGTGCGCTTCCACTGCGGCGAGCAGACTGTCCACATGGACGCCGGTGAGGCATGGCTGTTCGACAACTGGCGACTGCACAGGGTCGAGAATCCGACGCCATTCGAGCGCATCCACCTCGTCGCAGATACTTCGGGCAGCGCATCGTTCTGGCAGTTCGTCGCGCAAGGCGAGACAGGCCGGACCGCGATCCGCGAGCTGCGCTTCGACCCATCGCGAGACGCACTGCCGCTCACCGAGCGGACGTTGCCTGCACCCGTGATGTCGCCATCTGAAGTTGACTTGCTGGTGTTGGACTTTCGTGCGGAGCTGATCGTAGCAGCGGATGCCGTGGGGGCGGACGCGCAGACTCGCCTCGGGCGCTACTACGCGTTGCTCGACACCCTGCGCTGGGACTGGCGACAGCTTCACGCTCTTCACGAAGACCCGTCGGATGGCTGGCCGGAGCTCGTGAGGCTCCGCGACAGCGTGCGTTCCGCTTCGAAAGCGATAGCCGACGGGCTCGTGATGCGGACCAACAGGGTTGCGGCTCACACCGTTCTCGAGGCGCGGCTGTTACAACCGATGCTCTGCTCGCGCGCCCCCCAGCCTGCCACTAGTGCTGGCACGCAGTGTATGCGCGGCGCGAAGAGGTTCAAGGAGCCGCTTTTCATCATCGCTGCGCCTCGCTCTGGCAGCACATTGCTCTTTGAGACCCTGGCGGCGAGCGACCACCTTTGCACGCTGGGCGGTGAGGCCCACGAGCTCGTGGAGGGTATTGAGGGGCTCAGGCCCGGCTCGCCGCGCGTCGAGTCGAACCGCCTCACGGCGGACCACGTCACTCCGCCTGTGCGCGACCGCATCATTGAGGAAGTGCTGCGTGGCGTGCGCGATTCGCACGGCGCCCCTCCGTCGCCCGATCGCCCGATTCGCTTCCTGGAGAAGACACCGAAGAACGCGCTGCGTATCCCGTTTCTTGAGCACATCTTCCCGGAGGCGAGATTCATCCTGCTGTGGCGTGATCCGCGCGAGAACCTGAGCAGCATCATGGAAGCGTGGCGCTCAGGCCGGTGGAAGACTTACAACGGGCTCGAAGGCTTCGATGGCCCCTGGTCGCTGTTGCTGCCCCCTGGCTGGCAGCACATGAACGGGCGACCGCTGGAAGAGATCGCGGCGTTCCAGTGGGATACGACCTACCGTATTGCACTCGATGATCTGGCGGCGCTGCCGCGTCATCGCTGGATGCCTGTCAGCTACGCTCAGTTCCTGTCGGACCCACTCCACACAGCTCGCACATTCTGCGAGTTCGCCGGGCTGGACCTGGATGCTGGGCTGAGTCGGCGTGTCTCCAGCCCACTACCGCTCTCCCGCTACACGCTCACGCCGCCAGACTCAGGGAAGTGGCGACGAAACGAGCGTGAGGTCGCGCGCGTGCTCCCCACCGTGGCCGACACCTGGCAACGGCTGCGCGAGCTGAGTCCGCCTCGAGCTTAGTCCCCGAAGCGATATCCGAACCTGGCGATCAGCTCTCCGTCTCGCTCGGCAACCAGGTCGCGAAGAGAGTCGCCGTAGTAATCGGTGTAGGTCGCATGATCGGACGTGTTGCTTGGCGGCGCGTCGAGAAGGTGCCGGTGCATTGGGCCGGTAACAGGCTCCCCCACCGCGGTGAACAGCTGTAACAGTTCCTCTCGCATCCTCTCCATCCTTCCGACGTGAAGGATCCCGGGACCGTCGTACATGTAGGCATACAGGAAGCTGTAGAACCCCAGCGAGGTGCCGCGGATGCGAGCGACAACCGTCCCCGGCAGATTGAGGCCACGATTGATGTACTCGGGGGGAAGCGCCGCGACGAGTGCGCTCAGATGTCGATCCGAAGTGCCAAGGTTCAGCATGTTCCGCACGGTGTCTTCGAAGCCGATCCGCCCGCCTTCACTGAGCACGTGGTACAGCGCGTTCGGCTGCGGCCGTCGGGACTGGAAAGCAAACCACGAGACGTAATAGCTCCACGGGTTCCGCACGAGGCCCACCACAGGCAAGTGCGCCAGCGGCGGCGGGATCATCTTGCGCGGCAGGTGATATCCGATGTGCCTCGCCTCTGGCACGAAGCGGAGGAGCCATTCATTGACGAATGTGCCACCCGACTTGTGCAGATGAAGGAAGACAAAGTGATCCGTCGCGATCATCCACCCGCCATCGCAGCCTGTTGCGCCGCAGCCCGGACCTTGCGTTCGGCATCGGGCGCGGGCCGGCCCAGCGTCCGCTCCGCGCTCGCAAGGAGATCCAGCAGGGGCGCATCCGGCAGAAAGTCGCAGATCAGGTGGGTCCGTGAAAGGACGGAGTGGCCGTTCCACACGGCGTGTTCGGCGCTGTTGTTCAGCACCCAGACCTCGCCTGGCCACATTACATAGCCCTGCCCCGCACACAGCATCCACGCCTGCTCGTGAGTCTCCACGGCCATGTGTAGCCGAAGTGTCTTCGAGAAGTACGGTGCCCGATCGATGTGCGGCGGGATGGCGGTGGCAGCAGGCAACTTCGCCAGGAGGCACCGCTGAGGCCGAGCGGGCACGAGCGTCTCGATGATGAAGCGTACATAAGGCAGGCGCCCGAGCACGGGCCGGTCTTCAATGGGTTTGTCGCCTTCCGCCGGCGCATAGCCACGCAGGAACACGGCCCTGGCGGCGCGATGCACACCAACTCGCCCGCCGGTGCTGCCCCATATCGACGCAGGCAGCGCAGCCACTTCGGATCTGAGCCGATCCGCATCCACCGTCAGTGGAAGACGCGCGCAGGCGCCCACGAGCGAGTGCTTGTCCAGCAGCGGTTGGCCAGGGAGGTCGAGCATGCCCTTGACGGAGCAGCAAGGTTCACTCCTCCATGGCGCGCGGCCTCCAGGCTTGCACGAGCTCCTGCTGCTTGCGGGGAGGCACGGGGTCGTAGTGACTCAGCTCCATCGTGTAGGCACCCATGCCGCCGGTCAGAGACTTGAGGCGGGACTGGTACTCGGAAATCTCAGCCAGAGGCACCAGGGCGCTAACCGCGGCGCGCTGTCCTGGCCGCGCATCGTTGCCATTGATGCGAGCCCGCTTCGTTGCGAGATCGCCGGTGATGTCACCGATGGCCGTGGTGGGAGCGGTGATCTCCATGCGCACCACGGGCTCCAGGACGATGGGATTGGCCTTGTGGATGGCGTCGAGGAACGCCTTGCGGCCAGCCGACACGAACGCGATCTCCTTCGAGTCGACCGAGTGGTGCTTGCCGTCGTAGACGGTCACGCGGATATCCTGCAGCGGGAACCCAGCGACGGCGCCTTCACTCAGCACCTGCCGCACGCCTTTCTCCACGGCCGGGATGAACTGCCCGGGGATTGCGCCGCCGACGACATCGTCGACGAACTCGAACCCGCGGCCACGCTCGAGCGCTTCCACTCGCAGGTAGACCTCCCCGAACTGGCCAGCGCCACCCGTCTGTTTCTTGTGTCGGCAATGCCCTTCTGCCGGCCGCGTGATCGTCTCCCGATACGGAATGCTGGGCGGATGCGTCTTGATGTGCACGCCATAGCGCTCCGTCATACGCTCGAGCAGCACGCGCAAGTGGAATTCCCCCATGCCGTAAAGCACCGTTTCGTTGAGCGCAGCGTGATGCTCGATGCGGACGCACGGATCTTCCGCTGTGAGCTTGTGCAGAGCATCCGCGAGCCGCTGCTCGTCGCCCCGACGTTCGGGCTCTATCGCCACACCCAGCATGGGCGGCGGGAAGTTGATGGGCTTGAGGTGGTAGTGATCCTCGTCGTGAGAGTCGTGCAGCACCGCATCGAAATGCAGCTCGTCTACCTTCGAGACCGCACAGATGTCACCGGGAATCCCTTGCGTGACCTCGCACGTCTCCTTGCCGCAGATGCGGTAGAGGTGCGCGATGCGGAACGCCTTTCGGGCGTCTCCCGCGAACAGCTGGGCCCCTTGCCGCACCGTCCCCTGATGGATGCGAAAGATGCCGAGCTTGCCCACGTAAGGGTCCACGCTCACCTTGAACACGTGCGCAATCACGTGCTGGGAAGCATCTGGTGACACCGGGACGCGCACGGCCTCCTCCGCGCGCCCCTTCAGGAAGGGAGGAGCGTTGCCCTCGAAGGGGTTCGGCATCAGGCGAGTGAAGATGTCGAGCAGCTCCGGGATGCCAGCACCCGTCTCGGCCGACACGAAGCACACGGGCACGAGGTGCCCGTCGCGCATCGCTTTCTCAAAAGGGTCGTGCAGCTCCTCCGCCGGCAGGTCTCCGCCGCGATCCAGATAGCGCGCCATCAGAGCCTCGTCCACCTCCACGACCTGGTCGAGAATCTGCGTGTGTGCGGCTTCCACGGTGGAAAAATCCACCTCCCTGCCGCGCGGCTGGAAAAAACAGTCGACGACGCCGCTGCCGTCGTCGCACGGCAGGTTGAGCGGCAGACACTCGCTGCCGAAGTGCTCTCGCACCTGCGCAAGCACGTCCTCCGTGCGGGCGTCCCGGCTGTCGATCTTGTTGATGATGACCATGCAGCAGAGACCGCGATCGCGCGCAAAGTCCATCAACCGCTCGGTGACTGCGTCCACCCCGGTCGTCGCGCTCACCACGACTGCGACGGACTCGACGGCTTCGAGCACCGAGAACGTTCGGCCCAGGAAATCGGGATAGCCGGGTGTGTCGACGAGCGTGAAGTGGGCGGGCTTGCGATCGAAGCTGCACAGCGTGGTGTCGATCGAGTGCTCGAGTCGCTTTTCCTGAGGGTCGAAGTCCGAGACGGTGGTGCCGCGCTGCAGGCTGCCTTTGGTGCGTGTGACACTCGCTTCCAGCAGCAATGCTTCCAGCAGCAGCGTCTTCCCCGCACCCGCCTGCCCCACGAGGGCGATATTGCGGATGTCCTGAGTCGTATGGCCCATAGCGAATACTCCCGAAAGGTAGACGCTGCAAACGACGGCCGATCTGGGTACCAGCGGGGCTCAAGCCTACTCCCGCGCACTCCGCGCGCGAAAGTGGCGCGTGCACGATGATGGAGCGAGGGCTTGATCAGGACGTCGGACGACGCCGACAGCGCTCCCGCCGGCACGCCGACGCGCAGGTCACCCGTTGAGCCGACTGCCCTGCTGCCGCCCCGCTCGTAAGGTTGGATGGAGAGCTGTCGAACGTTGCGGCGCTCACTGAATAGGAGGACAACATGCCTGAACCACGCACGACGCCGAAGGAGCACGACAAGCCCGTGTTTCAGCCGGGCAAGCCCACTCCGGAGGATCCGCGACAGCGCGAGCCGATGCAGGATCCGCCGGTAGATCCGGAGCACGACGACATCGAGCGCGAGAACCCGGTGCGCCAGGCGGGCGGCGGTCGCGGCGTGGAAGCGCCGGACCCGTCACCGGATAACGTGGTATTCGACGAGACGCGCCCGGTAGGCTGACGACGAGGAGATCGAGATGGGGCTGAATACGAAGTCCGAACGCGGCGACCGCGCACCGGGCCGTGCCGAAGATGAGGCCGTTGCGGCGGCGAACGAGGCGGCGCTGAAGGCCGCCCGGCGTCACAAGATCGAGAAGCAGCTCGACGACGCGCTCGCGGCCAGCTTCCCGGCGAGCGACCCCGTCTCGATCGTCACCTCGCAGAACGAGGAAGACTGGAAGATCGAAGATACGCGGTGAGGGATCGGAGCGGTGGCAGCTCCTCAGGCGATCAAGACGACCAGGGTGTCAGAACGACCCTCGTGCGCGGGCACGACGGTGCGTCGTCTGAGGGGGTTTACGAGGATGTCTTCGCGCGACGTGCGCGAACGCGGCCAGCCCGCCGCCGCAGGCGCTCAGCTCAACTCGCCTTGATCTCGAGGCTGTTTTTCTGCTGATCGATCGTGTGCAGCAGCACCGGGCGCCGCCACACGCGATGCACGTATTCCAGCACCTTCCGACTGCGTTCGAGGTCGAGGCCCCGGCCATCGGTCTCGTGATCGTGCACCAGCTCCAGCGTTCCATCCAGCCGCACGTGCTTTGCTGAAACGCTGGGCGCACCGAAGTTGTACTTCGGATGCAGAAGGCTCTCGTGAAGCGAGGTCAGGTCGTGCTCGAGGACCTTGATCTGCCCGTCCGAGCGGGCGTTGTAGCGGAAGAGGCCCAGCTCGTCCGCCAGCTCGCGCGTCAGGTAATTGCGCACGAAGCCGAAATCATCGTCCTGCTCCATGATCTTCCGCGCGGCATCGAGGCCGCGCTCCTCGATGATCTTCTCCCACATGGAGAAGCCGAGGTGATACGGGTTGACGCTGAGCGACACCTGCTGGTCCGCCGCAATGGGCCGCACCACATCCGAGTGACACTTGATGGCGTCCACGTATGCCTGCTGCGGAATGAAATCCGCCTCGCGCAGAAGGCGGGCATGCCAGTACGACGCCCACCCCTCATTCATGATCTGTGTCGCGAAGACCGGATAGAAATAGAAGGACTCCTCGCGCACCGCGAGGAAGATGTCCCTCTCCCAGCTCTCCATGTCCGGTGCATACGATGCGATGAACCAGAGGAGATCCCGCTCGGGATGCGGCGGAACCGGGGCGCGCTTGCGCACCTCGCCCACCGTGCTGGCCGCGGCCGGGTCGAGCGCTGCGAAGCGCTTGCGGAAATCGTCGTCGACCAGCGGCTTCGGATCGGCCGCATACTCCGGATAGCGCTCCCGGCGCATCTGCATATCCACGTCGATGTGCTGCTCGAGTGCGAGCGCCGCGTCGAGCACGACCTCCACCCGCTCCCGCCCATAAGACTCGATGGCCTGCTGGATCTGCCGGGCATGATTCGCGGCGTGCTCGACGATGTGCTCGCTGACCTGCTCCTGGCAACGCTTGAACAACAGGTTGTTGCGGGAGAAGTCCGCGTGACCCAGCACGTGCGCCGTGACGAGCACGTTCTCGGCAAGCCCGTTGCTCGCGGCGAGGTAGGCATGGCCCGGGTTGCCCGGGAACACCACCTCGAACAACCGCGAGTTGCCCATGTGACGCTGGATGAGCTGATAGATGTAGCGCACGCCGAACGACCAGTGCGGCATGCGCACCGGCAGCCCGTAGACGGCGATCTCCATCATGAAGCTGTCGGGCACCGCTTCGAAGTCGACGGGGTGGAAGCTCAAGCTGGAACGGGCCGCAAGCTCTTCGATGCGGCGGATATAGGACTTCCAGTCTTCGCTCATGGAGAGCTCTCGAGCGCCTTGTTCTCAGCCGTGAAGAAGTGGCGCACCGCGCCCCAGACATCGTCGTAGTCGTTCAGCGCATAGCTGCCCGCGGCGAAACCCGACGAAGCCAGCTCCGCATAGAGCCGGCCGGTCTCGGTGGCGAGCTGTCGCGACAGGCCCGACGACACCTCGACGTAACCCGTGTAGCACGCATCCTCGGCGATGCTCTTCAGGGCTTCGCGTGCCTGCGCACTGTCGCCCATGGAGTTGTCGCCGTCGGAGGCATAGAAGAGATAGATGTTGCAGCGGGAGGGGTTGTAGCGCTCCCGGATGATGTCGCGCACCTTCACGAACCCCGTGGAGGCAACCGTGCCACCGGTGCCGCTCACCTGGAAGAACTCGGGCTCGGTGAACTCCCAGGCCTCCGTCGTGTGAGCGACGAACACCGTCTCCATGGAGCGATATTCGCGGCGCAATCCCTGCACCACCCAGAAAAAGAACGACTTGGCGAGCTTGCGGTCCCGGTCGGACATGCTGCCCGATACGTCCAGCATGAAGAACACCACCGCATGCACCGCAGGCTGCTTGCGACGCGCCAGCTGGCGGAAGCGCAGATCATCATCCGTGAACGTCGGCACCGCGTTGGGATTACCGCGCCGCTTGACCAGCTGCTTGAACGAGCGCCGCCGGTCGAGCCGTGAGCGGGCACCACGGCGGTCCCAGCCTTCGCGGATCCAGTCCGTATCCTCGGAGGGGCCCACACGGGCCTTCAGGTTGGGCAGCTGCATCTCTTCCCAGAGCCAGTCGACGATGTCGTCGATCTTGAGCTCCAGCAGCAGCTGCACTTCACCCTCATCCTGGCCGCCCGGGCCTTTCTCGCCCGCGCCGCGTTGCCGACTCGGGTTCTGCAGCACATCCCCGGGCTTGGCCGCGCCCTGACCGGCGCCCTGGCTTTCCTCCGGACGACGCAGGCGGAAATGGTAGTGCTCCAGCATGCGCACGGGGACGCGCACGGTCTTCGCGCCATCGTTGATGACATCCGCACCGGCCACGATTTGCGGCAGATGCTCGCGGACGGAATCGCGCACTTTCTCGTCGTGGCGGAGCCAGTCCCGCGCGCCTCGGGAAAACAGCTCGTACCACTTGCTCAAACCGAGGGGAGTACTACCACCGGTTTCGTCCATTGCCTCTCTCGTCGAAGTCGTGCTCGTCGTGAATGGCTGGTCTGGAATGCTGCGCCTACTCCTGTGCGAGGAGTGTGGTGACGTAGCTCAGTGCCTCCTTGGCGCTGTGTTCGTCGTAACCATACTCGCTGATGAGCCTTTGTTGAACTACTGAAATCTTCTGGCGCGCCTCATCATCTGGCCGCGCCGTGGACGTGACCAGGCGCAGCACATCGCGACGCTCGTCGAAGAGATACTGCTCGATCGCTTCGCGCATGCGGGCGTGGCTCACGAGCTTGAACTTCTCGCCCGTCTTGAAGGCAACCATGGCCTTGCGAACCACTTCCTGCCGGAACGAAAGCTTGCCGGAGTCCGACACCTTGATCTTCTCCTCGACAGAGCGCAGGAAGCGCTCGTCGGCCGGCCGCGTCTCGCCGGTAATGGGATCCGTAACCTGACGGTGATCGAGAGAAGCCTCGACCTCGTCCAGGTACTTCTCCAGGAGCTGCTGCGCTTCGTCCTCGAACGACGCGAACATCGCCCGGTGGACGTCTTCCTTCACCCAGCGGTTGTAGAACTCCTTGCGAGCCGTGACGAGGTGGTCGATCCAGAGCTTCTTCTGCTTGGCATCGATGCGCGCGTCGTGCTCGATGCCATCCTTGAGCGCCAGGAGCAGCTCCATGCTGGTGAGGCTCTGGGCGTTGCTGCGTGTGATCGCGTTCGAGATCGCGTTGATGACGAAACGGGGGCTGACGCCCGTCAGGCCCTCGTCCGGCGCGTCGTTGCGCAGGCGGTTCGCCTCGCTCTCCGGTACGCCCTCGACGGCCTCCCCGGCATACAGACGCAGCTTCTTGGCCAGATCGAGCCCTTCGCGCTCGGGCTTCGCGAGGCGCGTCAGGATGGAGAACACGGAGGCCAGGTTCAGCACGTGCGGGTCGAGGTGCACGTTGCGGAAGGCCGGCGCGCCCGAGACGAGCTTCTGATAGATGCGCGACTCGTCGCGATACGACAGCGCATAGGGCACCTTGATGATGACCATGCGGTCGAGGAGCGCCTCGTTCTCCTTCTCCTGCAGGAACTTGTGGAACTCGGCAAGGTTCGTGTGGGCGAGGATCGTCTCATCCAGATGAATGAGTGGAAAACGCGACACTTTGACGTTCTTCTCCTGCGTCATCGTGAGCAGCAGATAGAGGAACTCGCGCTTCACCTTCAGGATCTCGATCATCTCCAGCAGGCCGCGGCTCGCCGCATAGACGGCGCCGGACCACGACCAGGCGCGCGGATCGCCTTCATCACCGATCTGGGCGACCTTGGCGAGGTCGACGGAACCGACGAGATCCGCGATGTCCGCCGTCGTGGGGTCATGCGGGGCGTAGGTGCCGATGCCCTGGCGTGACGCCTCGGAGAGGAACACTCGCTCCACGGGGACACGCAGGAAGTCCCCGTCGAATTCCCGCTCCACGTAGTCCCGTGCCCAGGGTGAGAGCTCACCGCCGATATCGACCCCGTAGGTCTCCCGGAACTTCGCACGGAGGCTCGTGGGCACGAGGTTCAGCGGGTTCTCCCGCAGGGGGGAGCCCTTGATGGCGTAGAGAGCGCCTTCATCCGTGCGGCTGTATTCCTCCAAGCCGCGCTTCAGGAGGATCGCCACCGTGGATTTGCCGCCCGAGGGCGGCCCTAGCAGCAGAAGCAGCCGGCGGCCAACATCGGAACCGGCCGCAGCAGCCTTGAAATACTCGACGAGCCGCGTCAGCGGCTCGTCGATTCCAAACAGGTCGCGGCGAAAGAGCTCGCGGGCATTGACGCCCTCGGCATTCTCCCCGTCGGCCTCACGGCCATGCCAGCGCAGCATGTCCCAGATGTACTCGTGGCTCGAGCGCACCATGGCGCCTGCGTTGGCTGGCAGGATTTGATCCAGGAAATCGCCGAAAGTGCCTTCCCACCGCTGCGCGCGATGGTGACGGCTGAAAGAGCTCAACGAGTCTATGAAATCGGAACGGCGCGTCGGATCAGGTTGATCAGAAGAAGAAGAGTGCGGTCGCATCGGCCTTCCCTCCCGTGCAGTCGACTCGATTGCGTCGTCGCCGACTGTTCGCTAGCAGACTGGGCCGCGGCTGTGGCGCCACGAGCTTCAGCATTAACTTAAATCCATCCTTCGCCACAGAACGTGATCGTCCTCTACTCGATGCTATCCGTTACGTTAAGACGGTCACAACGAATGATTGTTCACAAGTAGTAAAAGCAAAATGCATTCCCGCTGCGAATTCGTGCGTCAGAAGCGTCGCAGCCCTCAAGTGATTGATTTACGGCATGCGCTGCGCTCCGGATGCGGGCACCCGACGCAACAAATGCGCAACAGGAGTGCGTTCGCCTCCCGGGCGGGCAGCGCACACGTGCGCATGCACCGGCCCCGCATCACCGGTATCGGGCCGGATCCCGCCTACTTTCCGCCCAGGATGCCTTTGAGTTTGTCGCCCAGTTTCTTCTTGAGCTCTTCCTTCTTCTCGTCGACCTTCTGGTCCACCTCCTTCTTGAAGCGGGACTTGAGGTACCCCTCGACGTCCGGGCGCACTTTCATGTCTTCGAGCGTGCCCGTGATGGTGATCGGGATCTCTGCCGCCTTCAGGTCCGCAAGCTCGCTGCCGGCCCCCTCGGCCGGGAGCTTGTAGACCTCTGCGACGATGCGGTAATCGACCGCCTGGGACTCGAGAGCGAGCGTCCCCTTCCCCTTGGCGCGCAGATAGGTCATGTCGACATTCAGATCATCGTTACGGATGACACCCTTGTCGACGACCGCACTGCCCGAAAGCTGGTTGAAGGCCGTCCTGGGCGCGCCCGCCGGACGCTCCGGCAGCCCCTGGGCCTTCACGAGCGCCAGGGCCCGCCGCAGCTCGTACCAGAGGTCGAGCCCGGTCACGGCCCCCTCCTTGACGTCGAATTCGATCGTGCCGGCGAGGGTCTTGAAGAGCGCGGCATCGGAGTTGCCGGTGGCATTGAGGCGCGCGCTGGCGTTTCCGCGACCGGCGAGGCGCGTGGTATCGAATCCCGCCTTCATCAGGGCGCCGATGTCGATGCCCCGCACGTGCTCGTCCAGCGACAGGCGCGCCTGCGCCGGCTTGGCATCGAGCACGATGTCGCCATCGTAGGTGCCACCGAAAAGCTTCGCCTGGGTGGGGCCGAGTCGCGTGCGACCGTCCTTTGCCGCGAGCGGCAACCGGATGTCGCTGAACTCCAGCCCTGTCACCGTCGCCCGGCCGATGCGCAGCTGCCCCTGGGCGTTCAGCTCGCGCAGCAGATCGATCGGCAGATCCGTCGGCGGCTTCGCAGCCGCCGACGCCGGCGCGGAGCCGCCGGAAGCGGCTTCCGGCTTCGGCTCCATGTAGCGATCGAGGTTGATCGCGTTGACGTCCAGGTCGAATCGCAGCGCCATCGCATCCAGATCCTCGATGCCGGCGGAGCCGCGCACAGCCGTGTCATCCAGCGTGAGATCGAGGGCCGCGAGCTGCAGCTGTTTCGGCGTGAGCCGATAGTCCCCCTTGAGCGCGAACACGGACAGCGCTTTCGGGTCGCTCGTGACAGGCGCCTCGATGTCGAATGACTTCATGAGCTCGCGCGGCGAGGCTCGATCGATGGCAACGTTGCCGCTCACCACGTACTCGCCGAAGAGCTTTTCGCCTTGCGCGGTGAGCTTCACCGGGAGGGCTCCCAGCTTCACGTCGAGGGTCGTGGGAGCGAGCGTTTCCGCGTCGAGATCGACGACGAGCGAGGGCGTGCTGGCGCTGAACGTCACGGGCTCGGTCGCGGGCCTCGTGGGCAACACGTCCGTACGCACGGCCGCGGCAGTCGCACCCGCCTTCGTTTCCTCGTCCGGAGAGCCGTACCAATCGCCCTTCAGGTCGAGATCCTTCACCTCGAGACGAGACCCTTCGGCAGGCGTCGACACGCGTGCCTTGGCCTCGATGTGCGCGACGATCTGGCCCGCGCCATCGTCGTAGTCGAATTTCATCTGCGCTTCGACGGGCTCGCTGCCACCGAGCGCACCCGTGCTCACATCGAGGCTGGAAAGACGGGTGAGGCTGTTCTTGGCTTCATCGCGATACACGAGCACGGCAGCCGTGACGTCGACACCGGCGATGCGGGCCTTTGGCGCCGGGCCCGTGCTGGGCGTCTCGGGCTCTCCGGATTCGCCGAGGTCCTTCCAGTTGTTCTCGTCCTCGCCGCGACTGATGAGCGTGACGGCAAGGCCGTCGACGCCCACGCGGCGCACTTCGAACTCCTTGTGCAGCAGAGGCAGCAGCTTCACACCGACGCTTGCCTTCTTCACGCTGAGGAAAGGCTCGTCGCCGTAGCCCGGTGGATTGCCGAGCGTGACGTCGTGAACATCGATCGCGAGCCAGGGAAAGATGCGCAGCTCGAGGGGCCCGCCAATCTGCATCGGCCGGCCGGTTTTCTCCTGCACGAGCTTCGCGATGTCGTCGCGGTAGTCGTTCGGGTCGACGATGAGCAACAAGGCTCCTGCTCCGATCACCACGAGGGCGAGGAGCGAAGCCACGACGATTCCGGCAATTTTCACGGCGCGCATGCAGACCCTTTCGTCGCATCCGGGGACACTCCCGCGAGCGGGCCGATTGTCTGACTTTACAGTTGCTGCGCCAACCCGAAGCGGGGCCGGAGGGACACTCCGGCCACACCGCGGGGTTCGTGGTCGACCCAGAACGCGCCGGCCTTCTCGCTTTCTTTCACCCGTGTCGGCAGAGCGAGACCCGCCTCTCATTATTGTGAACTGACGCAACGAGATGGTGCGTCGCCTCACTATGCTCGTACGTATCGGGCCGTGCCTTGCTTGCGCGCGGCACGAGTCGTACCGGCGAGCCCTGGACACGGGGACCAACAAGCGCCGGACGAGGTCGGTCACGCCAAGGCCAGTAAAATTGAGGGAGTTGTTCTGTGCCTAGTCCAGCATCGACAGCATCACGGTCACTCGAAGGCGGAAATGACGCCTCCGCTTCGGGCTCCGGTCCTCAATCTTCTGCCCGCGCGACAGCGGAAATCATCGCGATCACGACGCGGGACGATTTTCTTCTGGAGATAGGCGAAGCGCTGAGCGGGCAGACATCCGTCCGGCCCGTTGATTCGCTCGACACCGCGATCGAGCAGCTCGGCAACACGCGCCGCGGAGTGCAGCTCCTTGCCGTGGATGCGCGCGATGTAGGCAACCTCCGCGCCGACATTGAGCGCGTCAACAGTCAGTCACCCCAGACCGTGATCCTCGTGTTCGCCGCCGCAGAGGCGGAGAAACAGACGGCCGCGGCCATCAAGGGCACGTCCGTGTTCGCGGTGCTGCCCATCCCTGTCGACAAGCGCAAGACCGCCGCTGTGCTCGAAGGCGCGACCGCCGATGCAATCAGCCGGCGCGCGGCTTCCGGTGCACAGCGCAGCGCGCAGCCCCAGGATCTGCGCTTCGACAGAAGCTCGCCCATCACAGTGGAGCCCGCTCAGACCGACGCAGGCCACAACACCGCAGACTCGGATTCCGGCGGCAGGAAGCCGATGATGGTCCTGGTCGGCGGTGGCCTCGTGGTCGCGCTGATCGCAGCCGGCGCTGCGTGGTACTTCATGCGTGAGCCGGCAGCACCCGCCGCAACAGCCACGAACACCGCCGGTGCCCAGGCATCTGCTGCTCTGGCACCGCCATCTGACGCGGACGTCGTGGCCGAACCCGCCCCGGTGGTCGACATGCCTCTCGTGGATGGCACGGTCGACGAGTTGCTCGAGAAGGCGCGCCTCGCCATGCGCGAGCGCCGCTACACCGAGCCGAATGGCGACAACGCCCTGCTCTTCTATCGGTCTGCCGCCCAGGCGGATCCGGCGAACGGCGAGGCTACGGACGGTCTCCGTCGCGTCGCCGCCGTGCTGTCGGCGCGCTTCGAAGAAGCGATGACGGCAGGTCGCTTCGACGAGGCGAGCCTGGCGCTTGCGCACCTGAAGGCAGCCACGCCGGACGATGCGAACGTCAACGGGCTCGAAGGCAAACTCGCCACCGCGCAGATCACCCGGATGCTGGCGGACGGTAATCTCGACCGCGCCGCTTCCCTCGTGAAGGGCGCGCAGCAGTCCGGCGCTGTGCCGGAAGCGCAGATCAACCGGTGGCGCACGGAGATTGGCCGTCGCCAGGACGAAAGCCGCCAGAGGCGTCTGGTGGAGCTGGCGAACGAAAGTATTCGCGAAGGGCGCCTGACCGAGCCCGCCGACGACAATGCGAAGATCTATCTGCAGCAGCTGAAGGATCTCGGTCCGACGGCTCAGGCGGCGCAGCAGCGCGTATCGCGCGATCTCGGCGCGGCGTTCATGAGGAAGGCGCGCGAGTCTTCCCAGGCCAATCGTGGCCCGGACGTGGAGCGCTGGCTCGCAGAAGCCCGCTCGGCGGGCGTGAGCAACGCGGAGATCACGTCCTTTCAGCGTGAAGTGGCGTCCGCGCGGCAGCGAGCCGCGGTTGCGGAAAGCGATCGCCTCGCCAACCTCGCGCGGGACCGCATCCGCGAAGGCAAGCTGGTGGAGCCGGCGAACGACAGCGCGGCTTACTACATCACTTCACTCCAGGCAGCGGATGCGGATCACGCGTACGTTGCCGCCGGCAGCCGCGAGCTCGCCACCAGGCTTCTCGACCGTGCCAGCGCCGCCGCGCGCGACGGCAGGGCCGCGCAGTCCGAGGCCGATCTCACGCTGGCGCGACGCTGGGGTGCAGATCCGAAGGACATCCAGGCGATTCAGCAGGCGAGCGCCGCGAAGAAACCGCCCACCCGCGCGGCCAGTGCTTCGACTTCGAGCGTCGCGTCCGTGCCGCCGGAGGACCTCCAGGCGAAACTGAAGCGCATCCGCTACTCCGCGCCGGAGTATCCCGAGCGCGCGCTCAGCCAGCGCCTCAGCGGCTCCGTAACGATCGAGTTCACGGTGAACACGAAGGGCGAGCCGCAGGACGTCCGTGTCGTCTCGGCGGAGCCGGCCGGCACGTTCGACCGCGCGGCGATCAACGCCATCAAGCGCTGGCGCTATGAACCCCTGGTGATCGACAACGTGCCGCAGGACGTGCCGGCGCGGACGGTCATCCGCTTCACCCTGCCGGAATAGGCGGCAACCCATGCACACCCTCATTCGCAGTTGCGCGGAGTACCTGGCATGAACTTTTCGGGCGCAGATCGCACCCGCCAGCTCATCACCGTAGGCGTCGGCACGCTGCTGATGCTCGTCATGGCCGGCGTGCTGATCGCAGGTTTCCGCCTCGCCACGCAGATGAACACGAACGTTCAGGCGCTGCAGATGGCGAGCGTCCTGCAGACCTATCCGAACACGATCTCCTCGCAGCTGAACTCCCTGCGCGACCGTCTCGAGTCACGCGCGTACGCCGGCCAGGCGCTCGCTGATGTGGGCGTCACGGTCGAGCGCTTCGATCGGGAGCTGAAGGTGCTCGGCCGGGGCGACCGTTCCACCGAGCTGAACCAGGCGCTCGAGCTGTGGAGGCAGTACGGTCCGGTCGTGGACCCGGTGGTGCGTTTCAAGGGCCAGCCGTATGTCGATTCCGACGAGACTGGCAGCTCCTTCTCCAGCGATGGCCGTGCGCACTACGCGGACGTGAAGCGCGCCCAGCTCTTCGCGCAGGAGAACTCCCAGCGTCTGCAGGAATTGCTCGCCACCGCCGCGGAAAGCCTGCAGAGCCAGGCTTCGACCGGCGCAAATCGCCTGCGCATCCTGCTTTCCGCCGGTGTGATCGCGGCCCTCGTGCTCGCGGTCGCGGCGGCGTGGCTGCAGCTCACCCGCGGACGCAGCGAGCGTATGGCGCTCGAAGCGCAGGAACAGACGCGCGACATTCTCAGGACCGTGAAGGAAGGCTTCTTCCTGCTGGACGCGGACTACAAGATCGGCTCCGTGTGGTCGGACGCGCTGACGCGCATGTTCGGCCGCCAGGATTTCTCCGGCCTGCCCTTCGAAGAGCTGCTGAAGAAGCTCGTTCCGCCCGCAACGCTGGCCACCGCCACGAAGTACATCAAGCTGTTGTGGGGGGAGCGCGCGCACGAGAATCTGATGAAGAGCATCAACCCGCTGGGCCAGCTCGAGATTCACGTGGAAACCGCCACGGGTGCGCGCGAGCCGCGCTACCTGCAGTTCGATTTCCACCGCGTCATGGGGCCGAAAGGCGTCAAGCACGTGCTGGTTTCGGTGAGCGACATCACTTCGAGCGTGCTGCTCGCGAAGGAGCTGCAGGAGTCGCAGGAGAACGCCAACCAGCAGGTCGACATGATGCTGGGCGTGATGCATGTGGACCCGGTACAGCTCATGTCCTTCCTGGATGCGACGGAGACCGGCCTGCAGCTCGTCAACGCCATCCTGAAGGAGCCCGCGCGCTCCGACAGCGAGTTCCGCAAGAAGCTCGACGGCCTGTTCCGCGAGCTGCATTCGATCAAGGGCGAGGCTTCGGCGCTGAACCTCATGAGCGTCGCGCATCGAACCCACGCGCTCGAGGACATGGTGAGCGAGCTCAAGAAGCGTCCGGATCTCTCCGGCAACGACTTCCTGCCCATGGTGCTGAAGCTGGACGAGCTGCTGGCACATCTGCGCAGCGTGCGCGAGCTGGGAAGCCGGCTCTCCTCGCTGCGCGAGCACGTGCCTGCGGACTCGACCCAGAGCGTGCGTACCGGCGCTGTGGCAGCCAAGGCTGCTGCAGACGAGCTGTCGAACACCTTGCAGTCCCTGGCCGAGCGACTCGCCAGCGACCACAAGAAGAAGTTCAAGCTCTCCCTGCACGGCTTCACGGAGATCCCGCGCGGCTACGTGCCCACGATCAAGGACGTGCTGATCCAGATGCTGCGCAACTCCGCGGTCCATGGCATCGAGGCCGCGGACGTGCGCCGGGCGCAGACCAAGGACGCCGTGGGCGCCGTGCGCATCGAGTTCAAGAAGGTGTCCGACGGCTTCGAGCTGATGTTCGAGGACGATGGGGCCGGCCTGCTGCCCGATCAGCTGAAGGCCGCCGCGGTGAAGCGCCAGATCGTCACCGCGGAGGAAGCCGCGGCGATGGACACACGCGCCGCCATGGCCCTCATCTTCCGCCCTGGCTTCTCGACGCAGGAGCATGTGTCGATGGACGCCGGCCGCGGCGTCGGTATGGACGTGGTCGCCAAGAGCGTCTATGCCATCGGCGGCAAGATCGGCGTGACCACGAACCCGGGCAAGTTCACCCGATTCAAGGTTTCATTGCCGGCTACCGAGGAGGCCAACACCGCGGTCGCGTGAGCCGCCCCGGAACACCGGAACGGCATGCCCTGACCGCGCGAGAACACGCATGAATGCAGTGAACGCAACCAATGGAGCCCGGCGCTCGTACAAGCTCATGATCGTGGACGACTCGAACATCATGCGCCGCCGGATCGAGCGATCGCAGCAGTTCGAGGAGCTGGAGCTCGTGGGCACCGCCTCGAACGGACTCGAGGCGCTCGAGATCTTTCGCAAGATGGACCCGGATGTGGTCACGATGGACCTGACCATGCCGCAGATGGACGGAATCGAATGCATCGAGAACATCGTGAAGCTGAAGCCGGCAGTGCGCATCCTCGTGATCTCCGCGCTGGCGGACAAGGCAACGGCCGTGGAGGCCATGGAGAAAGGGGCGAACGGCTTTCTCAACAAGCCGTTCACGGACCGGCAACTGAACGAAGCCATCGCAGAGTTAATACGATGATCCAGGAGCAGGAGCTGAAAACGTTCGTCGAGGGGACGACGAATTACTTCGAGGTGGCCGCCCAGCAGCCCGCCTCGATCGGCTCGCCGTACCTCGTCACCGAGGGTCTGCCTTCCGTGCATGAATACACGGGGATGATCAGCATCACCGGCAAGCGCGAAGGCGTCGTCTACTTCACCGCGCCCAAGGCGATGCTGACCGTGCTGCTCATGAAGATGCAGGAGAGCGACTTCAGCCACGAGACCATGCGCGACCTCGTGGGCGAAGTGGCGAACACCATTTCCGGCAACGCGCGCAAGGATTTCGGGCGCGACTTCGTCATCTCCGTTCCGAGCGTGCTCGCCGGAGAGCGGCCGGACATTCCGCTGACTCCCGGAACGCGCTCGTTCGTCATCCCCATCAACTGGCGCAGCCATTCGGCGAAGCTGATCGTCGCGCTCAAGTAGGGCGTGAGCCCCCTGCCGGCCCGGAGACGCCCGGCAGGCGCGGGCGTAGGCGTAACGACCGGCTGGCAGGCGTGACCGGCGTCAAAAAAACGCGCGCGTCGCTCTCCGGAGACTCCCCGTGCGGCCGCTTCTGCTGTTATGGTCGGCACGCCAGATTCCCGGGGGTTCTGAAATAGATGACTCTTTTTACGTTCGCACAATGGCTGAGCCAGGTGTTCAATTCCATTCCGCTCGATGACAGCAGCCTTTCCGTCCTCGCCATGCTCGCCGGCATCATCGGCGGCTGGACGCTGACCAGCCTTCATCAGCAGACGAAGGCGAAGAAAGTGAAGCTGCCGCGCAAGCCGCCGGCGAATCCGCGCAAGCCCCAGTAGTTCCGCCCGCAGTCGCCGGGGCAATGCCTCGCGCGCACGGAACACAACTTGCTCGTTGCCGGCAAACCAACACTGCCGGCCAGAGGCCGGCGTCGGGCTCTTTGAAGCATGCGTTACCTCGCCCTCTGCTGTGATTACGACGGCACACTCGCCACCCACGGTCGCCTTCTTCCGGAGACGATCGCCGCTCTCGAACGCCTCATTGCTTCCGGCCGCCGCCTGCTGATGGTGACGGGTCGCGAGCTCGACGACCTGCAAACGGTCTGTGAGCGGCTCGATCTCTTCGAGTACGTGGTGGCCGAGAATGGCGCGCTCCTCTACCACCCGGCCACTCGCGCAGAGAAGACGCTCGCTCCGCGCCCTCCCGATGAGTTCGCCGCCATGCTGCGCGCTCGCGGGGTCGATCGCGTGTCCGAGGGACGCGTCATCATCGCAACGTGGGAGCCGTACGAGACGGTCGTGCTCGAAGCGATCCGCGATCTCGGACTCGAGCTGCAGGTGATCTTCAACAAGGGCGCCGTCATGGTGCTGCCGGCCGGCGTCAACAAGGCCACCGGGCTTGCCTGCGCACTGGAGGCGCTCGGCCTTTCCCCGCACAACGCCGTGGGCATCGGCGATGCGGAGAACGACCACGCGCTGCTGCGATCCTGCGAGCTCGGCGTTGCGGTGGCGAACGCCTTGCCGAAGCTCAAAGAGGCCGCCGACATGGTGACGAAGGGCGACCACGGCGCCGGCGTCGCCGAGCTCATCGATGCCTTGCTGGAAGATGATCTTGCACGCTTCGACTCGAGGCTCAGCCGGCACCACGTGCTGCTCGGCACGGGGACCGACGGCTCGGACGTGAAGCTCCCGCCCTACGGGCAGAACGTGCTGCTCGTCGGCACCTCGGGCAGCGGCAAATCAACCCTCGCCACCGGCTTTCTCGAGCGACTCGCGGAGCAGAGGTACACGTTCTGCGTGGTCGACCCCGAGGGGGACTACGACGCGTTCGGGGGAGCCTTGACCCTCGGCACACCGGCGCGGCCACCGAGCGTGGACGAGGTGATCCAGGTGCTCTCCAAGCCGGAGACGAGCTGCATCATCAATCTCGTCGGGCTGCCGATCTCGGACCGGCCAGGCTTCTTCGCAACACTCGCGCCCCGGCTGCAGGAGCTGCGCACGCGCTTCGGCCGGCCGCACTGGATCGTCGCCGACGAGGCCCACCACCTGTTGCCGGCCGAATGGGAGCCGGGCGTCCTGTCGCTGCCCGAGTCGTTGAAGGGCATCCTGCAGATCACCGTCCATCCCGATCTCATCGCGCGCAAGGCACTCACCGGCGTGCAGACATTGATCGCGGTCGGGAAGCAGCCGGCAGGCGCGTTCAGGGAGTACGGCGAGGCATGCGGCGTGCCGGCTCCGGACATCAAGGACGCGCAGCTCGAGCCGGGCGAAGCCCTTCTATGGGATCGCAAGCTCGGCCGGACGGCGCGCCTGAAGATTGCGCCAAGCCACACGGAACGGCGCAGGCACACGCGCAAGTATGCTGAAGGCGAGTTGCCGCCGGACCGCAGCTTTTTCTTCCGCGGCCCCGAGGGCAAACTCAAGCTCCGCGCGCAGAACCTCATCGTGTTCCTGCAGCTGGCGGACGGCGTCGACGACGACACGTGGATGCATCACCTGCGGAAAGGCGATTACTCCGCGTGGATGGGTGAGTGCATCAAGGACAGCAGCCTCGCCGAGCTCATCCGGGCCATCGAGGCGGATCACGCGCTTTCCCCAGCAGAGAGCCGCGAACGCATGCGCCAGGCAATTGAGACCCAATATACCCTTCCCGCCACCACCGCGAACCCGGCAAGCGCGCCCAGGGCCAGCGGCCAGGAAGGGTCGTCAAAGAAGCGGGACGCGCAGCGCTGAGGTCAGAAAAGCCCTTCCTCGGTGCCCATCATCGCCTTCCGCACGAGCGGGATCGGCGGCCCGCCGTACGACAGGAACTCGTCGTGGAAGGCTTTCCAGCGCTCCGGTGATGCGGCGTCGACTCCGACAGCCGCCGGATTCGCGGCCATCCAGTCGCTGCGCAACTTGCGGATCATGAGCTTGCCCAGCGTGTAGTTGAGGTAGGCCGGATCATAGGTGCCGCGCGCCGCCTGCTGACGAGCGGTGCCCGGGTCGGAAAATGCCTTCTCGCGGAACATTGCCTCCGACTGTTCCAGCGTCATCCCGCGCGCATGCAGCCCGATGGCCGAGAGAAAGCGCACGTTCCTCAGCAACGCATTCGTGAGCTGCCCGATGTGATACTCGGGGCTGCCATTGCCGAGCCCGCTTTCCCACATGAGCTCCTCCGCGTAGTGAGCCCAGCCTTCCGCATACGCGTAACCGACCCACAAGCTTGCGACCTTCGAGGGATTGCGCACCGAATGCTGGAACTGCAGGAAGTGTCCCGGCCACACCTCGTGCACCGAGGTGAAAAGCAGATCTGCAACGCCCGGGATGTACTCCGCGCGCTCTTTCGGCGTCCAGGACGGGTCTGGCGGCGCGACGAAGTACGTCCACGCAACACCCTTCTCGTAGGGACCAGGAATGTTGATGTATGCGAAGTTGCCGCGGTTGTACGGCGGGGACTCCTGCACGCTCGCCTGCTGATCCGTGGGTATCGTGACGAGGTTCTTCGCCGCAACGAACTGGCGCAGCTCGCCCAGCTGCTCGCGCGCGCCCGCAACGGTGCCCTCCCTGGGCTTGTTCTGATTCATCTTCGCGATGCACGCCGGGATGGTGCCCTTCGGCAGGTACTGGGCACAGGCCTCGCGCAGCGCCGCGAGGTTGCGCTCGAGATCCGCCTGGCCTGCGGCGATGAGGGTGTCCAACGGGACGTCGACGCCTTCAGTCTGCTTCAGCATCTGTACGAACGTCGCTTCACCAAGAGCGAATGCATCCGTGGCGTTCTTGCGCTCGGATTCGAGCCAGGTCTCGAGCCCTTCCATCGCCCTTGCGGCGGCGTCGTTCGCCTCCGCGAGCTGCTTCTGCAGCTGCTCGTCCTTCACGGACTCGAAGACCTTCGGCACATCACTGCGATAGAACTCCGCATATCCGCCGAAACCCGCGATTCCGCGTTCGACGAAGCTCCTGGGCAGCGGCGTGCGCAGATTGGCGCGAATATCCGCGGCGAGCTGCGGGATCGCGCGCGCGTAGCCGATGTAGCCGACCATGCGCTTCTCGAGCGGCGCGTATTCGCGGCTCAGGTACGGGTCCGGATCGAGGTGGTCGATGTAGAACGCGGGATTCGTGAAGGGAAACTGCGCGGTATCGAGCCAGAACAGGTCGCGGTCGATGACGCCTTTCACGAGACTCTCGCGCTCGAAGCGCTGCTGCGGGGTGAGCGCGTCGGCCGGGAACGCTTCCGCCTCAGCGCGTGCCGCCTTCAGACGCGCCACCTCGTTGGCGATGCCCTGCGCACTCCAGTCCGGAGCCTGGCCATCGAGCTCGTGGCGACCCGCATCGACGGCGAAGAACGGGTTCGCCTTGAAAGAGTCCTCCACGAAGCGGTCCACGAAGGGCTGCCACTGTGCCTGCTTCGCTTCTGCGGAATCGGGCGCGGCACTCGACGCGACGGCAGGCTCGCGGCTGCAACCCGCCACGGTGAGCAGAGCGCAGGCAAGCAACGAGAACCCGATACTGGTCTTGCAGTTCATGGCACCTTCCGGGAAAACGGGGCGTCGGTCAGTCGAGCCGTTGCACGCGCACGGCGCTGAATGCGCCGTCCTCCTCGAGCTCGATGCCGAATTCGATGGGGCGGCAGCAGACCTCGCAATCTTCGATGTATTCGCGCTCGCCGGCCGTCAGGTCGACGCGGGTTTCGAGGCGTTCGCCGCAATACGGGCATTGCACGGGCACGAATTTCTCCGCCTCCCGCCGGATGGCGTCGGGCTCGAAGACGGGCTCCAGACCATAGAGCTGATCGATGTCGTGAGGCTCGCGGCTCTGGATACGGCGCCTCAGGGAGTCGAGCTCGGGGGGTTTGCGGCGTGTCACGGCAACGATTCTAAGCGACTTGCTTTGGATCGCGCGTCAGTTGGGGCAACTCGCGGCGAGTCAACGGCGCCTCAGGGCGCGCAATTCCCGTGCTTACGCTTGCGTCGGCCGCGCGCGCTCAGCCGCATGCACGTGGTCCGCGGGACGCGGGATATACGCGCCGGTGCTCCGACCTTCTCACCGCGCGATCACGGCAGCATTGAAAGCCGCAATGACGCCGCTGACAATGGTTCAGCAGAGCACGCTCCGAAGCATGCGAAGTACGTCGGGGCCCGCCCTGCTTCAGTTGCTCACGTTACAGGGACCACACCGAATGAGCTCGAACGTCGTCTGCTTCGGCGAGTCACGGCTCCGGCCAGATGCGCCCGGACGGGAGCCGCCGTTCCAGAGCGGCCAGCCCGCCGTGCAGGCGGGCGTCGGACGAGTGAAAGAGCTTCTCTCCGGTCACGACATCGCAGTGAGACGATGAGGGCCATGAACGCACACGCATCCATCGCAGAGATCCTGCGGCTCTCGCCTGTCATGCCGGTCGTCACCATCGAGGACGCCGGTACCGCCTCCGACCTCGCCCGCGCCCTCGTTCGGGGGGGCATCGAGGTCATCGAAGTCACCCTCCGAACGCCGCAAGCTTTGCGCGCCATTGAAACAATCGCGCGGGACGTGCCGGAGATTTGCGTCGGTGTGGGAACGGTGGCGTCGCCCGACGATCTGAATCTCGCCGCCAATGCCGGGGCCGCCTTCGCCATTTCACCGGGCGCGACGCGCGAGCTGCTCGCGGCCGGCGCGGGGTTTCGCATTCCTTACCTGCCGGCCGTCGCCACGGCTTCCGAGCTCATGGCCGGGCTCGCCGCAGGCTATCGGCACTTCAAACTCTTCCCCGCGAACGTGGCGGGCGGCCCGGGTGCGTTGAAGGCGTTCCACGGTCCGTTCCCGGAGGCACGCTTCTGCCCCACGGGCGGCGTCAGCCTGCAGACGGCGAGCTCCTACCTGGAGCTGCCGAACGTGCTGTGCGTGGGCGGCTCATGGCTCACGCCCGGTGATGCCGTGAGGGCACGCGACTGGGGTCGCATAGAAGCCCTGGCCCGCGAAGCCGCGGCCCTGCGCTCCGCGAAAGCAGAGCAGAGCTGAAATGGACGCTGTTTGAACATGGAGCCCGGTTGACGCACGGCGGCGCGCAACCCGCTGGCGTCAGCGAACGTCTCGGAACCAACGCAAAGCGCTCACGCGCCTTCACTCGCCGCCGAGACTTGCCGGGTTGAGGTCTCCCACCGAGTAGTCCATCAGCGTGCGTTGAAACGCCAGGTTGTAGCGCGCCGTGACGACCGCACTCGCGGCCTGCACTTGCGTAGCACGAGCCTGCGTCAGCTCCACGAGCGTCGAAGCGCCGGCGGTGTACCGATCCTGAGATGCCTGAAGAGCCAGCTCTGCCGCACGCACCTGCGCCTGCGCGACGACGAGCTGTTCCTGCGCGGCCTGGAAATCCAGGTGTGCCCGGCGCACCTGGAGCGCCACATCCTGCTGCAGATTCTCGAGCGCGAGGCGCACATTGTCCGCCTGGATCTCCGCGCGCCGCGTCGCATTGCTCGTCGAAAAGCGGTCGAAGAGCGGCACCGAAACGCCGAGGCTCACCGAACCGCCGCGGCGCAGATCGAGCTGATCCCCGAAGTCGAGGGGCAATGCGCTGTTGTAGGAGGAGCTGTAGCCGGCATTGAGGGAGAGCGTCGGCCACCGGTTCGAGCGCGCCACTTTCACGTTCTGGTCTGCCGCATCCACGCGCGCCTGCTCGGCCTTGAGATCGACGCGCTGGGTGAACGCCCTGGACTGCAGGGTCTCGAGATCGAGCTGCTCGGCCACCGCGGTGGCCGTAGTGTCTTCGGGGGTTTCGAATTCGTAGGTGCCGGTCGGGTCGAGCTGCAGGGTCTGGATGAGATCGACCTTCGCGAGCTCCGCGATGCGCTCGGCATCCACGACGGCAAAGCGCGCGCTCGCTGCGATGGCCTGCTGCTGATAGAGATCTGCGATCGTGCGTGCCCCGGCGTCCACGAAGGTCTGGATCTGCTCCTCCAGGGCAACGGCCGCGGCGAGATTCTCTCGCTGCACACGAAGCTGCTCCTGCCGCTGAATGAGCGAAAGGAAATTCGACGCCACGCTGAAAGCGACCGTTTCGCGCGCGCGCACCAGTTCCTGCTCGCCGGCCTGATCGCTCAGCTTCGCGCCACGCAGCTGCGCCACGTTGCCGAAGCCATCGAAGAGCGTGACACCGGAATTCACGCCGAGGCTCACGGAGCGGGCGGACCGGTTGATGACCTCGCCTTCGTTCTGATCGAAGTTGCGCCCGTAATTCTGCGAGTTCGTGGAGCTCAGGGTGAGATTCGGCAGGAATTGCCCGCGCGCCTCGCTGACGCCCACCTTGCCGAGCGCCGCGGCGTTCTGCGCAGCGCGGAGCGAGGTGTTCTGCTCGAGCGCGATGCGGATCGCCTCCTTGAACGTGATGATGCGGACGTCCTGCGCCCCGGCGCCGCCCGCGGCCAGCGTCAGCAGCGCCGCGGCGAACACGACTGATCTTCTTTTCATATCTGACTATTCGTATCGCAAAGCCTGGATGGGATTCAGCGAAGCCGCCTGGCGTGCGGGATAGAACCCGAAGAACACGCCCACCGCGGCCGAAAAGCCCACGGCGAGAAACACCGCCTGCGGCGGAGTAGCGGTGCTCCACCCGGTGAAGTGCGCAACGATCGCCGCCCCCGCGAAGCCGATCGCCACGCCGATGAGCCCGCCGAGCATGCTGATGGCGACACTCTCGACCAGAAACTGCGTGAGCACGTCCGAGCCGCGCGCGCCAATGGCCATGCGGATGCCGATCTCGCGCGTCCGCTCCGTCACCGACACCAGCATGATGTTCATGATGCCGATGCCGCCGACGAGCAGTGAGATGGAAGCAATGGCCGCGAGCAGCAGCGTCATGACCTTCGTGGTGCTCGATGCGGCCGCGGCGATCTCGTCCTGGTTGCGAATGGTGAAGTCGTCATCGTCACCGTCCGCGAGCCTGTGCGACTCCCGCAGGATGCTGCGGATTTCCTCCTGCGCGGCGGGCACGTCCTGCGGCGAGGAAGTGCTCGCGATGATCTGGTTCACACGCTGCCTGCCGTTCAGCCGGCTCTGTGCCGTGGTGTAAGGCACGATGATGATGTCGTCGGCGTCCATGCCGCCCGCATTCTGCCCCTTGGTTTTCAGGACACCGAGCACCGTGAAAGGCACATCCCGGATCTGCACCTGCTGACCCACCGGGTCAACATCCGCAAAGAGCGCCTGGGCAACGGTGCTGCCGAGCACGGCCACCTTGCGTATTCCGCGCAGGTCCGCCTCGGTAAAGAACGTGCCGATTTCCATGGGCCAGTCGCGGATGGTCTGGTAGTCCGTCGACACGCCCTGGATTCGCGTGCGCCAGTTGCCCTGCGCGCTGATGGCCTGCGCGTTGGTAAACACCACCGGGGAGAATGCAGACACCAGCAGGCTCTCGCGCTGCAGCTTCTCGTAGTCTTCCGGCGTGAGGCGGTTGAACGTGTTGGCGCCCTGATTGACGCCGCCCAGCGCGCTCGCACCCGGCATGACCATGATCATGTTGGTGCCGAGCGAGCCGATCTGTTTTTCGATATTCGACTGCGCGCCATACCCCACCGCCACCATGACGATGACCGCCGCCACGCCGATGACGATGCCGAGCATCGTGAGAAACGTGCGCATCTTGTTCTTCAGGATGCTTTGCGTGGCAACCTTGATGAGCGTCGATTTCTTCATGCGGATTCCCTCTCGGCAGTGAGCGCGCGCAGGTCTTCCGCGGCATCCCGCCGGTTCTTCGTGGGCTCATCGCGCAGGATGCGGCCGTCACGCACTTCCACCATGCGCTTCGCGTAACAGGCGATGTCCGGCTCGTGCGTCACGACCAGGATGGTGATGCCCTGGGCGTTCAGCTCCTGGAAGAGGGCCATGATCTCGATGGAGGTGCGACTGTCGAGATTGCCCGTGGGCTCATCTGCGAGCAGCACGGTGGGCTCGGTCACGAGCGCCCGGGCGATCGCGACGCGCTGCTGCTGGCCACCGGAAAGCTCGCTCGGGTGGTGATCGACCCGGCCGCCGAGACCGACGCGCTCCAGCGACTTCCGGGCGAGCGCGCGTGTATCGCGCTTGCGACCCGAGCGATCGTAGAGCATGGGCAGCTCCACGTTCTCGAGCGCGCTCGTGCGGGCGAGCAGGTTGAAGCCCTGGAACACGAACCCGAGCTTCTGGTTGCGCAGGTCGGCGAGCTCGTTCTTCGACAGGCCGTTCACGCGCACACCGTCCAGGAAGTAGTTGCCGGCCGTCGGCGTGTCCAGGCACCCGAGCATGTTCATGAGCGTCGACTTGCCCGAGCCCGACTGGCCCATGATCGCGATCATCTCGCCGCGCTTCACGGTGAGGTCGATGCCCCTCAGGGCGTGCACCTCGGTCTTCCCCATCTGGTAGACCTTCGTGACGCCTTCGACGCGTATGACGTCCGCGACGGCCTGGTCAGCTCCGCTCACGATCAGAAACCGCCCGGGCGTCTGAAGTTGCCGCCGCCCGGCGCGCCGAAGCCGCCGCCGGGGCCACCGAAGGGACTGGCGCTCGCCGCTGCCGACGTCTGGTTGACCGCGATGATGACCTGCATGCCTTCCTTGATCTGCGGGCTCTCGACCACGGTGTGCTGGCCATCCGTGAGGCCGGCCCTGACGCGTGCCACGGAAAGCTGGCCCGCATCGTTCAGGTACCACAGCGTCGGTGGGGGGGTGCCCCGCACGCGCGCACCGCCGCCCTCGCCCCCGGCACCGAGGCCGCCGCCCCGGAGACCGGCGCCGCTACCCCCCGATGCACGCCCCGCGAAAGCGCCGGGGCTGGCGGCACTGCCGGCATCGGCAAGCTGCGGCCCGCTGCCATTTGCCGTGCGCTGTTCCTGGAACCGCTTCTGCACTTCGGCGCGCATCTCGTCGGTGGGGCGGAAGCGAAGCGCGGAGTTCGGCACGAGAAGCGCGTTCGACGCCGTGCCGGTGAGGAAGTCGAGCGTGGCCGTCATGCCCGGCAGAAGCCTGCCGCCCTTGTTGGAAACCCCCACGACGACCGTGTAGTTCACGACGTTCTCCGTCGTCTTCGATTGCAGGCGCACCTGCTTCACTTCGCCCGTGAACTTCTCGTTGGGATACGCCTGGACGGAAAAGCGGACAGGCTGCCCGCCCGAGATGGCACCGATGTCGCTCTCGTCGACGGACGCGAGAATCTGCATCTGTTCGAGATCGTTCGCGATGAGGAAGAGCTGCGGAGTGGACATGCTCGCCACCACTGTCTGCCCCACGTCCACGGTACGCTCGACCACGGTGCCGTCGATGGGGGCGAAGATCTCCGTGTACGAGAGGTTCTGCCGCGCGCGATCCAGCGTGACCTGCGCCGACTTCACGTTCGCCCTCGCGACCGCGAGACGGTACTTCGCGTTGTTGAACTCCACTTCCGTGAGCACCTTGCGCTGGAAGAGCTGCTCGTTTCGCACGTACTCGCGCTCGGCCTGTTCGAGCTCCGCATGGTTGCGCTCCACGCCCGCCTGGGCATCGCGCACGGCCTGCTCGAGCAGGGTGGGATCGATGCGGGCGATGAGCTGGCCCTTCTTCACGCGGTCATTGAAATCCGCCCTGATCTCCACCACCTTGCCGGAGACCTGCGTGCCGACCTGCACGGTCGTGACCGCACTCAACGTTCCGGTGGCCGTGACCGCTGCTTCGATGTCACCGCGCTCGATGGTGGCGAAGCGGTAAGTCGGCTTGTCGTTTCCCGAGGCTTTCTTGTACGCCCAGAATCCGACCGCCACGACGGCGAGCGCGGCGAGGGCAATGACGATGGGTTTCTTGCTCATGAGTGGGAATGCGATAGAGATGCGAAAGATGATGGGGGTCGGCTTCTATGCGGCTGCGAGTTTAGTCACCCGTATCAGGCACTCGTTCCGCACTGTTACGAATTGCACGCAGGCGTCTCCAACTGCTTCACGATTTCTCATGTTTCACAGCGTTTTCACGCGCGCCGGCGATGAACTCGGCGCAGCACCCGGCGGTCAAATCTCCGCCGCAGACAACAAGCGGCAAGCGCACTGAGGACATGACATGACAGTTCTTGACAAATCGGCACGCGTGCTCGCGATTGCGAGTATGGTTGCCGTGCTCGCCGCATGCGCGAGTCGCCCCGACATTCGCACACAGAGCGCGCCGGCCCTCGACGTTCTCGAGTATCAGACGTTCGGCTTCGTCGAGCACCCGGCGACGGACAAACCCGGCTACACCACGCTCACTACACGCTATCTCAAGGAAGCCGTCGCACGCGAGATGATCGCGCGAGGCTATTCGCAAAGCGATTCGCCTGACCTGCTCGTCAACTTCGAAGTCGGCTCGAAGGACACGATCGAAGGCACGAGCTGGCCGGACATCGGCGTCGGCTGGGGACGCTGGTCGCGCGGCTGGGGCTGGGGCGGCACGCTGGGCCACCGGGACATCCGCACGGTCACCGAAGGCTCTCTCACCATCGATGTGGTGGACCAGGCGCGCAAGGAGCTCGTGTGGAGCGGCACGGCACAGGGCCGCCTGACGCGCAAGGCACAGAACGATCCTCAACCGGCCATCGAGGAGGCGGTGACCGCCATCTTCGCGAAGTATCCGAGGTCCCCTCTCGTCGCGAGCGCGCCGGCCCAGTAGTCTGCGTCCAGTGGCCCGCCCCCGTGCGGGCCACCTTTCGCGGAGACTTTCACGTTGACGTCCGTCATTGCCCATGTGCGGCTCGCCGCCCTGCTGCTTGCCACCGCAACACTCTGCGCCTGCGGAGCGCGGAACCTCGCGCCGGAAACACCTGAAGGCGTCAGTCTCGCGGGAGCCTGGCATCTCAACCGTCAGGCCAGCCAGGATCCGCGGGCGATGCTGGCGCAGATCCAGCGCGAGGTACAGCAACGCATGCGCTCGCACCGGGGGCCGCTCGACGACGCGGAGGGCACGGGCCCTTACGGCGGCACACAAGCGGCGGCGACCCGGCCACCGGAAAGTGTCAGCCGCCGGCCCGCGCGCCGCTCGAGCTACGAAGTGGCCCTGGGAACGCGGCTGACGAGCGAGGGGCTCTCCATCGAGCAGGGCCGCGACCGCCTCGTGATCATTCGCGGGGACTCGCGGCGCTCCTTCACACCGGGCGGGCACAGCGTGGTGTCGGTCGCCGATGGCGTCGCCGACCAGCGTTCCGGCTGGGCGGGCCGGGAATACGTGATAGAGGTGCGGCCTCAGGTCGGGCCGCGCGTCACCGAGCGCTACAGCCTGTCGCCGGATGGCCGGCAGCTCATTGAAAAGCTGACGCTCACCGAGGAAGGCCTGCCGAAGCTCGAATTTACACGCGTGTATGACCCGGGAGCCCAGCCGGAACGGGCGCTGCCGGGCAGCAACTGACACCCCCACCCGTGCACCTCGGCCAATCCGTGGTGCAGCTCGCAACGCTGACTTTGCGGGCCCCGGGGGGAGTCTTCTATCCTGCCGGCCCATTCGCGAATCCGAAGGAGATCCCGCCCCGTGGATCGGCCCGTTTTCCAGCCGATGATCGCGGGGTCCACGCCCGAAACGCTGTCCGACCGCGCCCCCCTGCGCCGCACGGACCTGCTGTTGATCCTGGGCTTCTGGACCTTCATCGCCCTGCTGACCTCCGCCAATACGCTGCTGGACCCGAGCGGTCGCGGCTTTCAGGCCATCCTGCCTGCGGCGCCGGTCGCTCTGGCGTTCATCGAGTCGTACCTGTGGGCGGTCATCACGCCTGTCGTGTTCTCCCTCGCGAGCCACTACCAGCTCGAGCGCGGGCACGTGCTGCCTCGCATTGCCCTCTTCTTCTGTGTGGGCATGCTCATCGCGGTCGCGGTGGACGTGATCACGGGCTTCCTGCGCTTCGACGTCTTCCACGTGTTCCGCGGCCGGTTCGCGGATGCCGGCCCGGTCTGGCGCCTGCAGCACCTGTGGTTCATGAACGAGTTTCTGGTCTACATCGCGATTCTCGCCGGCGGCGTCGCGCGCGATTACTTCCTCCGCTACCACTCGCGGCGCGAGCAGACGATCCTCCTGCAGGCGCAGGCCGCGCAGCTGCAGGCGCAGCTCGCGGATGCGAGGCTCGCGGCATTGCGCACGCAGCTCAACCCGCATTTCCTGTTCAACACGCTGCACGCTGTCTCCGCCCTCGTGGAGCGCGATCCGCGCGGCGTTCGCCGAATGATCGCGCGGCTGAGCGAGCTGCTTCGGACCACGCTCGAAGGGGCGGACGAACAGGAAGTCCCGCTGAGCCAGGAGCTCACCTTCACGCACCGTTATCTCGAGATCATGCAGATCCGCTTCCAGGGGCGCCTCGCCATCGACTCCGACGTGGAGCCGGGCGTGCTCGAGGCGCTCGTGCCGAACCTCATCCTGCAGCCGCTGGTGGAGAACGCCATCAAGCACGGCGTGAGCAAGATCGACGAGGCGGGCCGTATTGAAATCCATGCACATCGCGAGGGTGAGCAGCTGATCCTCGCCGTGCGGGACAACGGGCCGCGAGTCGGTGAGTCCGGGCTGCGCGCCGGCGAAGGCGTCGGCCTGCGCAACACTCGCGAACGGCTGCTGGAGCTGTATGGCGCCGAGCAGAGCCTGACGCTGCGTGGCGCCGGCGACGAAGGAGTGGTCGCCGAAGTCATCATCCCCTATCACACGCGCAAGGATCTGCGCACCATCGGCATCGCCGCGCACGGCTAGAGGCGTTTCGTGGCTCGAGGCAAGACCTTGCGCGTCCTCATCGTCGACGATGAAGCGCTCGCGCGCCAGCGGCTGGAAGACCTGCTGCGGCACCAGGAGAATGTCGAGATCGTCGGCACTGCCGACAACGGCGAGGCGGCCATCACGTCGATCCGTTCGCTGAAACCGGACATCGTGTTCCTCGACGTGCAGATGCCCGGCAAGACCGGCATCGACGTCATCCGCACCATCGGCCCGCAAGACATGCCGGCCACGGTGTTCGTCACTGCCTACGATCAGTATGCGCTGAAGGCCTTCGACATGGCGGCCATCGACTACCTCGTGAAGCCCTTCGATGACGAGCGCTTCGAGCAGGCCTTCGCCCGCGCGCGCCGGCTCATCGAGCTCGAAGAGGTGGATCGCCTGTCGGAGCGGCTGCTCGCCGTGCTCCAGGGCAGCGGCGCGGCCGCGGCGACGGCCGCCAGCAAGCCGGAGTACCTGGAGCGCATCGCCGTGGAGACCCGCGGGCAGGTGCGCGTCGTGCCGGTCGAAGACATCGAATACATCACCGCGAGCGGGCCCTACGCGGAGCTGCATGCCAATGGCCGCGCGCACGTCATCCGCGAGCGCATGCAGATGCTCGAGGATCGGCTCGACCCCGCGAAGTTCTTCCGGATCCATCGCTCGGCGATCGTCCGGCTCGACCAGATCGAAACCCTGCTTCGCGACCCGGGCGGAGACTACGGAGTGAAACTGCGGAGCGGTGTGCAATTGAGCGTCAGTCGTAATCGGGTGGAACAGCTCGAACGCTGGATGGGCCTCGCCACCTGATCTGTGACGCCGCCTCCCTCTCCTCACCCCCGGTCGATGCCGCCGGGTCTTCGTGAGGACCCGCCCAGAACGCCTTCTCGCCGCAGACGTTGACCTGACATAACCGCCGTCCGTTTGTGGCGTCGCCGGATGCGAACCATTCCCATCTGCAAACGGATCGCCTTATACTCCGCGCTCCCTTCTCGTCCGCGGGCGAACTTCCGGGTCATGTCGGCCACTGCATCAGCTCTATTCACGCGCGCGAGCCAGCGCGGTGGTGCGTGGCTGGTCATCGCCGCGATCCACCTCGCCGCCCTCTACGGCATCATGAGCTGGGCGCCCTCCTTTCAAGCTCTGGAGAGCGCGCCGATCGAAGCGGTGATCCTGGACATGCCGTCCCCGGCCACCGACACGCCGCCGCCGCCAGTGCCGAAGCTCGCTTCGCCGGCAGTGCCCGTCATGGAGCCGCCGACCATCACGTTCACCGAGGATCCGCCGCCCAACGCGATCACCGTGGCGGTGGCACCAGCGGCGCCGCCCCCGCCCCCCGCGACAGGCGCGCCCAAGCAGGTCACGAATGTCGCGTACCTGCAGCCGCCGCAGCCGCGCTATCCGCCGGAATCGCGCCGGTCTGGTGAGCGGGGCGTGGTGATCCTGCGCGTGCTGATCGACGAGCTGGGTCATGCTGCCCGTATCGAAATCGAACGCTCGAGCGGCTTCGCGCGCCTCGACGACGCCGCACGCGCTGCCGTTCAGCGCGCCGTGTTCCAGCCCTATGTGGAGAACGGCGTGCCGCGCACGGTGCTCGCCACCATCCCCATCGAATTCACCTGGAAGGCGCGGGGCGCCGGCAAGAACCCGAGTCGCGGGTAGCAGCCCCCCGGGCCGGAGCCAGTCCAGGCAGCAGGCGCGTTTCAGCGCTGCCGGCCCACCTCACCCTTCCGCACTTCCGGCGTGCTCGGCGGCAAGACCGTCTCAGATTCGAATCCGCATCCAGGCGCCCGAGCGCCAGCGCAGGAACAGCGTGACCCCGAGCAGGAACACGTGGATCACGAGCGCGCTCCAGCCGCCGAGCGCGCCCCACCCGAACTGAGGCAGCACGTCCACCCACCCCTGCCCGGGGGCGAACGTGAACGCGTGAGCGAGCGGCACGAACACGAACCACGAGAGGCTCAGCACCAGCACCGCGGGCACGAATACGTCGCCGGCGCCGCGCAGACAGAGGCCGCTGCCCAGATTCATGCCATCGAAGAACTGATAGAGCGCGGCGAGCCAGAGGATCTGGCAACCGACAGCCACAGCGGCCATCGACTCCGCATCGTGTGCGCCCATGAAGAGCGGCAGCAGCCATGGGCCGGCGATCGCCAGCAGCAACCCTGCCCCGCCCATGTAGGCTGCGGCGAGCCAGGTCACGCGCGTGCCGACGCGCATCGCCCAATCCTTGCTGCCGGCGCCGATCGATTGGCCAACGAGCGTCGTGCCCGCCAGCGCGATGCCGAAACCAGGCATGTAAGCCACTGACGTCAGCATCATGGCCACCTGGGTGGCGGCACCATCCACGGTGCTGAGCCGCACCTGCATCATCTGGAAGATGGAGATGCCGAGAAGATCCGCGGCGTACAGCAGCCCCATGGGGAACCCGAGCCGCAGCTGCGCCCACAGCCGACGCAGATGGGGCCGCCACGTGAGATGGAACTTGTATGGGCGCCGATACTCGTCGCTCATCACGAGGAACACGGCGACGACGAGAGCCAGGGCCTGCGCAGTCGTCGTGGCCCAGCCGGAGCCCGCGACGCCCCACTCGAGCCCGAAGACGAACACGCCGTTGAACACGGCGTTCGCGATGGCCATGACTGCCGTGATGAGCAGTGTCATGCGCGGCCGGCCGATGCCGTTGAAGAACCCCATGACCGCCCACGTGGCCGCCCCGAAACACGAACCACCCACGCGCGGCAGCCAGAAGTCCGACGCGAGCTGCTGGATGGCAGGATCGAAGCCGAACGGCGCGAGCATCCACCTGCCGCCGAACCCGACGAGCACGAACAAGGGCGTGACGCACAGCGTTCCCCAAAGCGCGATCCACACCGCCTGGGACGCCCGCGCAAGGCGTCGCCCGCCGAAGGCCTGCGCCACCATGGTCTGCACGGCCATGCCCATGCTGCCGAGGATCATCACCACGACGAGCACCAGCCACTGCACCGCGCCCACCGCCGCGAGCGCTGCCGTGGAGATGTGCCCGATGAACCAGACGTCCGTGAGATTCAGCACCATCTGAATCGCGCTGTTCGCCATCAAGGGAAGGGCGAGCGCGATCACGGCGCGCAGATCGATGTGCGCACGCCCGGCGGCGTCGATGCGCTGCGCAGGCAACATACCGGGCGCCGCGCTGGGGGCGGTCTGGATATCCATGACTCGAGGGAGAGGCGCCCTCGCCGTGAACGGAGGGCGCGGCATTCTGGCACAGAGTGCTTTACGGAAGCGCGCCGCGCCGGCAACTTAGGCGTCATGGCAGCGAAGAAGACTCCCGGCGCCGCAAAACGCGCCACGCGCACCCGCGGAAAGCTCGCACCCGGCCGCAGCAGTCGCGGCCTCGCCGCCGCGGACGTTCCCATCCCGCCGGACAGTCCCGAGGTTGCAGACCTCGCGGCGCTCATCATTCAGGCTGGGGGCGCGCCGATCGGCGCTTACCGCGAGCCGCTCGGGGGCCGCGCAATCCTGCTCGCCTCGCTGCCGCTGACTGCGGTTCAGCCCACACCGTTCCAGCGCGACCTCTCACCCACTCACGTGAAGCGCCTGGCCGGCAAGATCGATGAGACCGGCGCCTTTCTCGACCCGCTCATCGTCGTGCGTGGTGAAGATGGCCGCCTCTGGACGCCGAACGGCCGCCATCGCCTCGCCGCGGCGAAAGTGCTCGGCCTGAAGCAGATTACGGCCCTCGTATCACCCAACGAGGCGCTGGCCTACCGCATCCTCGCCCTCAACACCGAGAAGGCGCACAACCTCAAGGACCGCAGCCTCGAAGTCATCCGCATGGCGCGCAACCTCGCGAAGAAGGATGGCACGACGCGCGAATCGCAGTTCAGCGCGGAGTTCGAGGCGGCGGAGTTCCTGACGCTGGGCGCGGTCTACGAAAAAGCCCCGCGCTTCGCGGGCGGCGCCTACAGCGCGTTCCTGAAAAAGGTGGATCGATTCAGCGACAGGCCGCTGGCCACGAGTCTGCGCGAGCGGGACGCCTACGCGGCACGCCTGCTGGAGATCGACGCGCAGACCAGGCGCATCATCGCGGAGCTCACGAAGCGTGGCTTCAAATCACCCTACCTGCGCAACTACGTCGTGGCCCGCATCAACCCGGTCCGGTTCCACAAGGCGAAGAAGGGGGACGCCGGGCCCGCCATGCCCATCGCGCAGGCCCTCACGCGCATGGCCGCGGCAGCGAAGAAGTTCGATGTGAAATCGGTGTCGAACTCCGAGATTGCCTGGGTAGCGGTCGGCGCGGGCGCGAGCGAGTAACACGCCCACTCGGCGCGCTCCCGGCAGGCAATATGAGCGAGCGTGTCTACCGCCCGCGATTGGCCACTGCATCGGCGATGCGAGCGTATGCGGCGCTTCGTTGCCGGCCGGGCTCCGCCGCCGCGGCGGCAGCCAGGGCCTCGTCGAACGTGCGGCTCGCCGCTTCGGAATCTCCCGCCGCGACTTGCACGGCCGCGAGCCCGCCGAGGGCAGCCGCTCGCAGCTCGGTGCCCCGAATCGCGCGCACGGTCCGCATGGCCGCGTCGATGCTGACGAGCATTCCCGCCACATCGTTGGCTTTCAGCTGCGCATGCAGAATTCCAAAGAACGCAGCCGCCGCAGACTCATCGTCCAGCCCACGAGCCGCGGCCACGGCACCAGCCACATCACCTGCCTCCGCCTGAGCCGTCGCGAGGTCACGAACGAGAAGGGGCCGCAGGCTCGGATCGTCCGCGCGCAGCGCCGTCTTCAAGGCGCCTCCGAAATCACCTGCCTTCGCCTGCAGAGGCATGATGCGCGAGATCAACGCGAGACGAGCCGCGTTCTGCACACCTGCAAGGTTCGCAAGCGCAAGTGAAAGTGCCTCCGTCGCGGCGGCGCCATCACGAATGGCAAGCTGCGCTCGCGCGATCTCGATGAGCACTTCACCTTTTCGGTACGAGCGTGCGCGCGTGCGCTTCACCGTCGCGATCCCTTCCGCAAGCATTCCTCGCGCTTCGGAGGGTGCGCCGTAATTCGCTCTCGCCGCGGCGATGCGCGCGAGCGCTTCTGCGCGCGCCAGCTTGTCCTCCACCCGCTCGACCGTTGTGAGCGCGCCCTTGATGTTGCCAGCTTCCGCCTCTGCCGCTGCGACATCCGCGAACGCGCGATCGCGACGCTGCGCGTTTCGCACGCGCGCGGCCAACTGATGCGCGTGCTCGAAATCACCGTCCTTCGCGAACGCGCCCGCCATGTCGCCGAGCGCCTGGGCGCTGACGCCTGCGTGCACGATGCTTCGCGCCGTCGCGAGCGCGCCGTCCAGATCGCCGGTATTCGCCTGCAGAAGCGCGATGGCTCGCAGGCTCTGCCCCTGTTCGGCCGGATCCGAGATCCGGCGAGCGGCGGCGAGCGCACCGGGCACGTCCTGGGCAGTCCGCTGCGCCTCCACGATGTGCCCGAACACGGCATCACGCATACGGATGTCCCGGAGCGTCGCCGCCATGGTTTCGGCTGCTGCGATGTCGTCCGCCCGGACGAAACTCAGCGCGATGTCGTGCCTCGCCCAGGACGCCAGCGCGTCGTTATCGACCTGGTTTGCCGCGCCTGCGGAGAGCCGGAGATGCTCGCGGGCCGCATCCAGGCCACCCGTGGCGGCATGTGTGTCGGCGATTTCGGCGAACGCCTGGGCGCGATGGAAGGGATCGGAGATTTCACCCGCGGCATCTGCTGCCCGCGTGAGTGCCGTGTGCACCCAACCTGCCGCTTCGCCCTCCGCCGAGTGCGCGGCGGAGGCGAAGGGCACAACCAGCACCAGCCACAGTGCGGCGTTCACAGCCACTCCTGAAGCGAGAGAACCCCGTTTGGCGCAGTCTTCTGTACGACCCGTGCGGACTGTACTCCACTCGCGGTTCACGGAACAGAACTTGCTTCGATGCCTGAAGACTATGGACGACGTGAGCTGGCAGATGCAGGACGATTCGGTGAAACCGCACGAGCACTCCCTGGCGACGCTCGTGGAGCGCCTGCCCGTCGTCGTGTTCCGTCTGGACCGCGATCTCCGCCTTCTGTATGTCAGCCCGGCCGCGCGAAGTCTGACCGGCCAGAACACCGCCGCGCTCATCGGCCGTACGGCGCTCGAGTGCGGGGTCGATCCCGAGCAGTCCACGCCGTTCGAGGCCGCCTGCCGTCGCGTGCTTGCGACGGGCGAGCAGCAGGGCGCGGATTTCATCGCCAGCACGCCCCAGGGCAAGCGGCACTTCGAGATTCAGCTCTACCCCGAGACAGGCGCCGGCGGGCAGGTGGAGTCGGTGATTGGCATCAGCACCGACCGCACGGAACGCAAGCTGGTGGAGGACGCACTCCGCGACAGCGAAGAGCGCTATCACTCCCTGATCGCGAACGTGAAGAGCTACGCGATCTTCGCCGTGGACTTCCAGGGCTGTGCAACCACCTGGAACGAGGGCGTGGAGCGCCTGCTGGGTTACTCGCGCACCGAATTCATCGGCATGCCGACGGAAAGGCTCTTCACGCCCGAGGACGTCGCGAACGGCGTCCATCGGCGCGAGCTCCAGACGACGGCTGAAGAAGGCAGCTCGGCAAGCGACCTCTGGATGCTTCGCAAGGACGGTGGCGCCTTCTACGCAAACTGCAACTTCAGCCGTGCGATGGATGCCAGCGGCCACGTGATCGGTTTCAGCGTCGTTCTGCGCGATCGCACCGCCTGGAAGCGCGCGCAGGAGGAACGCGATGCCCTGCTCGAAAGCGAGCGCAAGGTGCGGCAGGACGCGGAGCAGGCGAGCCGCCTGAAGGACGAGTTCCTGGCCACGCTCTCCCATGAGCTGCGGTCGCCTCTGAATGCGATCGTGGGCTGGGTCCACATTGCGCGCCGCCATGCCGGCGACAACGCCGAGCTGGCGCGCAGCCTCGACACCATCGAGCGCAATGTGCGCGCGCAAACGCAGATCGTGAATGACCTGCTCGACATGAGCCGGATCATGACCGGCCAGGTGCGGCTCGACCTGCAGACGGTGGAGCTGCGTGACGCCGTGAACAACGCGGTGGAAACCATTCGACCCGCGGCGGACGCCAAGCGCGTGCGCCTCGAGACGATGCTCGAGTCCAGCATCGGCTGGACGAAGGTCGACCCGCAGCGCTTGCAGCAAGTGCTCTGGAACCTGCTCGTGAACGCTGTGAAGTTCACGCCGCCGGGCGGCCGCGTGCGCGTGGCCCTCGAGCGCTCGAATTCCCACGCCGAGATCGTCATCCAGGACTCGGGCGTCGGGATTGCGCCCAGCTTCCTGCCTCACGTCTTCGAGCGTTTCAGGCAGGCCGACGCGTCCACGACCCGCCGGCACGGCGGCCTCGGCCTCGGCCTCTCCATAGTGAAGAGCCTCGCCGAGCTGCATGGCGGATCGGTACGTGCCGCGAGCCCGGGCGAAGGTCAGGGCTCGACGTTCACCATCTCCCTGCCCATCGTCTCGACCCACTCCGATGAGGGCGCGGTCGATTCCCGCGTCCGCAACGCGCGGGACCTCGATGCGCTGCCCCGCCTCAACGATGTATCCGTGCTCGTGGTGGATGACGAAGCCGACTCGCTGCTCTTCTTCGGCCGGCTGCTGGAAGAGTGCGGCGCGCACGTGCTGCTCGCGGTGGATGCAGACCAGGCGATGGACATGCTGCGCACAGAATCCGTGGACATCCTCCTCAGCGACATCGGCATGGCCGGCGCCGACGGCTATCAGCTGATCCAGTCCGTCCGCTCGCTCACGGATGACCGGCTCGCCACCATTCCGGCGGTCGCCGTCACGGCCTACGCGCGCGCGGACGATCGCCGCCGCCTGCTGCTGGCCGGCTACCAGATGCACATTTCGAAGCCGGTGGAGCCGCAGGAGCTCGTCGCCGGCATCGCAAGCCTGATCGGGCTGACCAGCCGGAATGCTGCGCTCAGGCGTGCGGCAAGCTGAAGCCGATCCTCTAGAATCGCGCGCTGACATCTGCCCGGCCCCGGATGGGCCGCTGGAGCCTGCGTGCCCGTGCCTGAACGACTGCGTTTGCCTGCCCTCGCTGCTGCACTTCTGAGCCTTGCCGCCATGTCCACCGTTGCCGCCTCGTCCAAAGCGCTCGAAACGGTGTCCGAACGCTCGGGCTTCCGTGTCACCGGGCGCTACGAGGAAGTCGAACGCCTGTGCGCGGAGTTCGCCAGGGCCTACCCGGACGCCGCGCGCTGCGCGGAGCTCGGCCGCTCGCCGGAGGGCCGGCCCCTGTTCGCGCTCGCTGTCTCCAGGAGCGGGGCACTGACTCCGGCGGAGGCCCGTGAGCGCGGCGTGCCCGTGATGCTCGCCCAGGGCGGCATCCATGCGGGCGAGTCGGACGGCAAGGACGCAGGCTTCCTGGCCTTGCGCGAGTTGCTTCAGGGCGCCGCCGCGAAGGGCGCGCTGGAAAGCTTCGTGTTGGTCTTCGTGCCGGTCTTCAACGTGGACGGTCACGAGCGCTTTGGTCGCTGGAACCGCCCGAACCAGAACGGCCCGGAAGAAATGGGCTGGCGGACCACCGCGCAGAACTACAACCTGAATCGTGATTACACGAAGGCGGACGCGCCGGAAATGCAGGCCATGCTGCGCCTGCTCGAAGCGTGGGACCCCGTGCTGTATGTGGATCTGCACGCCACCGACGGCGCACAGTTCGAACACGATGTCGCGAATCTCCTGGAGCCGGCGCACACCGGCGACCCCGGCCTGCAACCCGCGGGTCGCGCGATCATCGCCGAGCTGAACGAGGCGCTCACGGCGCAAGGCTCGCTGCCGCTCGACTTCTATCCGTCCCTGCGCGTGACGGACGATCCCATGTCGGGCTTCGAAGCCAGCCCGTATCCGCCCCGTTTCTCCACCGGCTACTGGGCACAGAGGAACCGGTTCTCGCTGCTCGTCGAAACCCATTCGTGGAAGGACTACCCGACGCGCGTGCGCGTCACCCGCAACATTCTCGTGAAGCTCGCCGAGATGACCGCGAAGCAGGGCCGCACGTGGCTCACGCTCGCCCGCGAAGCCGATGCGCGCGCGGAAAAGCTCGGCGGGCAGGACGTGGTCGTCGAAACGCAGACCGCCCCTCACACGGTCATGATCGACTTCCGCGGGTACGCCTACACGCGCGAGCCCTCGGCGATCTCGGGCAACCTCGTCACCCGCTACGACCCGACGAAGCCGCAGGTCTGGCGCATTCCGTTCCGGGACACCCTGGAGCCGAGCCTGACGATCCGCGCGCCGCGGGGCGCGTACATCGTGCCGCCGGCGCATGCCGCCTGGCTCGGTGAGAAGCTGTCGCTGCACGGCATTCGCTTCGAGCGGCTCGACAAGGCGGTCAGCGCGGCGAACGTCGAAGCCTTCCGCGCTTCGAAGACGACGTTCGGCTCGGGCTCGTTCGAAGGCCACACGACCGTGACCCTCGAAGGGGCCTGGCGTCCCGAACGGCGTGACCTCGCCGCGGGCTCACTGGTCGTCCCGATCGCGCAGCCCAAGGCGCGCCTCATCCTCACGCTGCTGGAGCCGCAATCCTCGGACTCCTTCGTCGCCTGGGGCTTCATGAGCACCGCGTTCGAGCAGAAGGAGTACATGGAGCCCTATGTCGCAGAGCAGGTCGCGCTGGAAATGATGGCTGACGAGCCCGCCGTGGCGGAGGAGTTCAGGAAACGCCTCGCCACCGACGCGGAGTTCGCGCAGAGCCCCGAGCGGCGTCTCGACTTCTTCTACGAGCGCCATCCCTCGTACGACGAGCGCCTCAATCTCTACCCGGTGCTGCGCACCCAGACCCCGGTACCGGGCGGCTGAAGTCGCTACAGACGTAATGCGCGCGGGGCGGTCCTGTCACCGCCTCCACATATCCGCCGTGCACCTTCAGCGTGCGGCTGTGCCGCGCATGGGCACTTCATGGTGCACGCCTTGACCCACGGCTGGACACCGAACGGCAGCCGAACGCTGTCCACCTCCCGCAAGCGCTTGATATGACCAGCGTTCCACCCTGCCACCAGCCCGATTCGCGCACCCGTCGCGGATACGCATGGAACTTGCAACTTGCCCCGCATCACCAGTCCATGCCAGCGGGCCTGCGTCGCCGATGAACGCCCTTCTCGAAGCCGATCGCGTCGCCGACGACCGGGTGTCCCTGAACAAGGAGGCGTTCAAGCACGCCTTCCTGGACAACCTGTTCTACGTGCAAGGCAAGACCCCTGCCCTCGCCACGAAGACGGACTACTACATGGCGCTCGCGTACACCGTTCGCGACCGCATGCTTCAGCGCTGGATCAGCACGACCGCCACCTATACGCAGCAGGGCTCCCGCACGGTCGCGTACCTCTCGGCCGAATTTCTCATGGGGCCGCATCTCGGCAACAACCTCGTGAACCTCGGCGTGTATGACGACGTGCGCGCCGCCGTCACCGAAATCGGCCTCGACTTCGACGAGCTGCTCGCGCACGAGGACGAGCCCGGTCTCGGGAACGGCGGCCTCGGCCGCCTCGCCGCGTGCTTCCTCGATTCGCTCGCCACCCTCGAGATCCCGGCCATCGGCTACGGCATCCGCTACGAGTTCGGCATCTTCCAGCAGGAGATCGTGGACGGCTGGCAGGTCGAGAAGACGGACAAGTGGCTGCGCTTCGGCAACCCGTGGGAGATCGCGCGGCCCGAGTGGGCGGTGGAAGTGAAGATTGGCGGCCACACGGACCGCTACACCGACGAGCACGACCGGCTGCGCGTGCGCTGGGTGCCGCACAAGATCGTCAACGGCGTGCCGTACGACACGCCGATTCTCGGCTATCGCGTCAACACGGCGAACTCCCTGCGCCTGTGGAAAGCCGAAGCGCCGGAGTCCTTCGATTTCGCGGTCTTCAATCGCGGCGACTACTACGGCGCCGTCAATCAGAAAGTGACCTCGGAGAACCTGAGCAAGGTTCTCTATCCCAATGACGAGGCCGCGCAGGGCAAGGAGCTTCGGCTCGAGCAGCAATACTTCTTCGTGTGCTGCTCGCTGCAGGACATGCTTCGCATCCTGCACGTGCAGAAGATCCCGCTGGATCGCTTCCACGAGAAGTTCGCCGTACAGCTGAACGACACGCATCCGGCCATCGCGGTGGCGGAGCTCATGCGACTGCTCGTCGATGAGCGGGGCATGGAGTGGGACCCGGCGTGGCGCATCACGCGCAACACGTTCGGCTACACCAATCACACCCTGATGCCCGAGGCGCTCGAGCGCTGGTCGATTGCCGTGTTCGGCAAGGTTCTCCCCCGGCATCTGGAGATCATTTTCGAGATCAACGCGCGCTTTCTGGATGAAGCCCGGCTGCGATTCTTCGGCGACGATGCCCGCATTGCGCGCCTCTCGCTGATCGACGAATCCGGCGAGCGCTACGTGCGCATGGCGAATCTCGCCTGCGTGGGCAGCCATGCGGTGAACGGCGTGGCCGACCTGCACTCGCAGCTGCTGAAGGAGGACGTGCTCCACGACTTCGCGCAGCTGTGGCCCGAGAAGTTCTCGAACAAGACGAACGGCGTCACGCCGCGCCGCTGGCTCGCGCTCGCGAACCCACGGCTCGCGGCACTCATCACCGAGGCCATCGGCGAAGGCTGGCTCACTTCCCTCGAACGCCTGCGCGAGCTCGAGCGCTTTGCCGACGATGCGAACTTCCGCATGCGCTGGCGCGAGATCAAACGCGGCAACAAGCGCGACCTGGCGATCTTCGTGCGGGAGCGCACCGGCATCGCGCTCGACCCGGACTCGATGTTCGACGTGCAGGTCAAGCGCATCCACGAGTACAAGCGCCAGCACCTGGCGATCCTGCACGTGGTGGCCCTGTACCGCCGCCTGAAGTCGGACCCGCATTTCGAGATGCCGCCGCGCACGTTCATCTTCGGCGGCAAGGCCGCGCCGGGGTATCACCTGGCGAAGCTCATCATCAAGCTCATCACCTCGGTCGGCGAAGTGGTGAATCGCGACCCGCAGGTACGCGATCGCATCAAGGTCGTGTTCATTCCGAACTTCAACGTCACGAACGGGCAGCGCCTCTACCCGGCGGCGGAGCTTTCGGAGCAGATCTCCACCGCGGGCAAGGAAGCCTCGGGCACCGGCAACATGAAGTTCTGCATGAACGGCGCGTTGACCATCGGCACCTCCGACGGCGCGAACATCGAGATCTGCCAGGAAGTGGGTGCGGAGAACTTCTTCATGTTCGGCCTGCTCGCGCAGGAAGTGTATGCGCTGAAGGCGCGCGGCTACCGGCCCTCATGGTTCTACGAGACGAACCCGGAGCTGCGCGAAGCGATCGATCTCATCGCGGATGGCTTCTTCTCCCGCGGCGACACGCAACTCTTCCGCCCGCTCATCGACGGCCTCATGCACTGGGACCCGTATCTCGTCTTCGCGGACTTCCAGGCCTACTGCGAATGCCAGGCGCAGGTGAGCCACGCCTACGAGGACACGGATCGCTGGACGGTCATGTCGATCCTGAATGCCGCGCGCTCGGGTAAATTCTCTTCCGACCGCACCGTGCGCGAGTACGTGAACGAGATCTGGCAGACGCCTGCCGTGCCGATCCGCCTGCTCTCGCAGAAGGATCTGACGTCCGGGCCCTGACGGCGCAGCGGGGCGCGTCGACGCGCGCCCGAATTCGAGCCATCCCGCCCGGCGCCGCGGCCATCCCCCGCGACTTGACGCATTTCCCGGGCGGCGCCTAGCCTCTCCGCCGGCTCGCATCCGGGCCGCTCAACCCGAGGCACCGTTCAATGCGCGCAGCGGTATTCCATGGCCGGGAAGATCTGCGTCTCGAAGACGTTCCCGAGCCGGCCGTCGGCCCTGGCGAGGTGAAGCTTCGGGTGCTCTACAACGGCATCTGCGGCAGCGACCTTCACGAGTACTACCACGGGCCCATCACCACGCGCAGCACCACACCGCACCCGCTCACGGGCGTGAAGAATCCGGTGATCCTCGGCCACGAGCTGAGCGGCGAGGTCATCGAGCTCGGCCAGGGTGTCGAGGACCTGCGCATCGGCGACAAGGTCGCGGTTGAGCCTGTCGAAACATGCGGCGCATGCCTCTACTGCACGTCAGGCCAGTACAACCACTGCGGTCTCCTGGCCTTCCATGGCTACAACCGCAGCAGCGGCGGGCTCGCTCAGTTCTCGGTCGTGAAGCGCTCCATGGCGCACAAGCTGCCGCGAGCGATGACCGGCCAGCAGGGCGCGCTCATCGAGCCCATGGCCATCTCCTATCGAACCGCGGAACGTTGCGTGGTGGAGGCCGGCCAGACAGTAGTCGTGCACGGGGGCGGGCCCATTGGCGTGGGCGTGTACTACACGCTGAACCGGCGCGGCGTGCGAGTCGTCATGGTGGACCCGTCACCGCAGCGCCGTGCAGCGTTGCAGGCGTTGGGCGTGAAGACCGTGCTGGATCCGGCCGAGGGTGATGTCGTCTCCGCCATCAAGGATCTCACCGGCGGTCTCGGCGCTGACACCTCCGTCGATGCCGCAGGCGTGCCCGTTGCATTCAAGACCGCGCTCGCCAGCACGGCCGTCGGTGGCCGGCTCATCGTCGTTGCCATCCATACGAAGCCGATCGAGATCGCGCCCATGGACATTCTCATGTCCGAAGTGCAGATCAGCGGCATCGCGCTCTCGTGCAACACCTTCCCGAGCGTGATCGCGGAAATGGCGGCGGGCACTTATCCGCTCGAAGGCTGGGTCGAGTCGATCCCGTTCGAGAATCTGCTCTCGGATGGCTTCGAGCGCCTGCACCGGCAGGGCGGAATGAAGATCCTGGTGGACGTCGCGGGCACGGCGGGCCGATAGCGACGCGAGGCGTTCCCCCCGCGAAGCGCGCGAATCAGGCCTTGCCGGAAGACAGCAACGTCAGAGGCGCTCCCGGAGGCGGGCCGCGACGAATCAGGCGGGCTTCTGACCCAGCCAGATGTTCACTTCGATCTTGATGCCGTTCGGGTCGAGCAGGAACACCTGCTGCAGCCCGTTCGGATTCGCGACGTTTCGATAGGGCTTCACGCCCTGGCGATCGAGATGGGCGAGGAAGTCATCGTAGTCCGTGGCGACGAACGCGACATGATCGAAGGCGCCCGTGCCGGGCGCGCGTGCGGAAACCGGAATGTTCCGCGCGTTCGAGTGGGCGGTATAGGTTTCCCACTCGGCGATGTGGATGCACGGCGTGTCGCCCAGATAGAGCCAGTAGCCCGGAAAACCCAGCGGCGGGCGCAAGCCCTCCGTCATGCCGAGCACCCGGCAATAGAAGTCCCGCGTGCCGTCCAGGTCGGACGTGAGAACCAGGTAGTGCTCCATCTTCGTGAGCGGCATGGGCTGCCTCGCAGAACGTGCTTCCGACGCACCGCTGCGTGCCCAGTGGCACGCGCCAATCGCGCCGGGATCGGTGCCGCCCTTCCGGGCCGCGGGCAACAAGGTTAACCTCGCGCGGCGCGCTGCGCAGCCCGCACGCGTGAGGTTTCTCCGTGCGGCTCGTCATCGCCAACGCTACGTCGGCGCGGCGGCCGTGCCCGGGTGTTCGGGGGCAGTGCCGGCTTGAAAATCGAATCTCTCGTCCTGTTGCTCGGGTGTCTCGCGCTCGGGTGGGTGGTGGCGCGCATCGCAAAGCCGCCGCAGGGCCTCGGCCAGAGCCTCAACTGGTTCGTCATCCACGTCGCCTTGCCCGCGCTGGTGCTGGACCTGATCCCGCGCGTGCAGCTCGATCCGCACCTGTGGCTCCTGCCGGTGGCGATGTGGTTCGTGTTCATCGGCGGCTGGGCGGTTGCAGCGTTCGCAGGGGCGCGGCTCGGCTGGTCCCGTGCGCGCATCGGTGCGGTCGCGCTGTCCGCGGGGCTCGGCAACACGGCGCTCGTGGGCTTCCCGCTGATCGAAGCCCTGCGCGGCAAGGACGGCCTGGTGCTCGCGGCGTTCACGGACCAGCTCGGCGGCTCCATCGCGCTCGCCGTTGGCGGCATCACGGTCGCGGCGATCTATGGCGGCGGCAAGCCCGAGCCGCGCGTCATCATTCGACGCGTGCTCCTGTTTCCGCCGTTCCTGGCGCTCGTGGCCGGCTTCATCTTCGGCGCGCTCGGCGGGTTGCCGCTGGCCGTCCAGGGCCTGGTGAGCCGCATCGGCGCAACGCTTACACCGATCGCGCTCTTCTCGATCGGTTTGTCCTTCACGCTGCGCGTCGATCGCGCGAGACTGGGTGCCGCTTCAACCGCGCTCGGCTGGAAGCTGGCGCTCGCGCCAGTGCTCGTCTACGCGATCGGCGTGGGCATCGGCATCGAGGGGCTGGTCATGGCGGTCGCCGTGCTGCAGGCAGGCATGGCGCCGATGGTGTCGACATCGATCCTGTGCCAGCAGTACGGCCTCGAAACGGAGGTGGCGAACGCCGCGCTCGGCGCGGGGCTCGCCATCTCACTCTTCAGCGTGCCGTGGGTGAATCACCTGCTGCCGATGTGACGGCGCCCACCGGCTCAGCGCCAGCCGGCGGAAGCACCTTCTCGCGTGAGCGCAGCAGTCTGGGCCGCAATCTTCGCGCGCTCTTCGACGAACTCCGCGAGATCGGCGCCGGCCGCCTTGCCCTTGCCGGGGCCAGCGATCCATTGCTTCATGGATTCGAGAAGCTTGTCGGCGTGCGAGCGATGGCTCGCGAAGAGATCGAGATAGGCCTGCTTCGCATCCTCGATGCGACCGAGGCTGAGATACGCCTCACCGCGATACTCGATCGCATCGGCGTAGTCCGACTTCAGTGCCAGCGCGCGGCCGTACGACACCAGCGCCGCCTTGTAGTCACCGAGCTTGCGCTGCGAATACCCGAGCCCGTTCCACGCGGCAGCGAGTGTTGCGTCAGCCTTCGTGGCCTGCTCGAACTGGGTGCGCGCGCGGGTGTACACGCCTTTCAACTCCGGCGAGAGCTTCGTGCCGACCGACCCGGCCTCGAGGCCTTCGGCGTCCTTCAGCGAAGCAATGCCGGCATCGAGTGCTGCCTGCGCCTCGGGATTCGCCGCGGCGGCCGGGGCGTCGTTCCCGGCGGGCTGGTCGGGCTGGTCCATCACGGCGAAGGCCGCCGGGGCGGCCAGTGCCAGGCAGACGAGGGCAGCGGTGAGCACACCCCCCGGGCGCCCGTAAGTCGAGCTACGCATCCGTATAACCTCCACGCACGCAGGCTCTCGCGCGCGCAAAAAACCTTCGAAACGACGCTGCCGAAAAATGAACGCCCCCCGCGCCCGCCCCTGCTGGGCGGCGCGACCATCTGGTAGTGTGCCGGCAGCGTCACGGGCCCGGGATCATCCATCGCCTTGCGCGCGCGGCAGAGTACCAGAGGGTCGCGCGTTCACTCCCCGGCCACGCCAGGACCGCGAGGGGTTCGAATATGAGCAAAGAGCACGACAAGTCCCCGGCCGCCCGCGAGGGTGCCACGGATCGCCGCAAGTTCATGAGCGCCGCGCTCGGCGTCGCCGCCGGCGCGGGCGCCGCAGCCATGATGCCCGCCGCCGCGCAGGACCCGCCGCCGCCGGATCGGCCGACCCCTGCGGCCCCCCCGCGTTCGGCGCCCCCCGCAGGCTCGGGCCTGGACATGGGCGTGCGCCCCGGTGGCCCGCGGCTGTATCGCGTCGAGGCGGACATCGCCGACGTGGAGGTGGAAGGCAGGATCCCCGAGGCGCTGAGCGGCGCCTTCTATCGCGTTGGCCCCGACCCGCAGTACCCGCTCGCCCCGCGCAACATCCCCTTCGACGGCGAAGGGCACGTGAGCCTATTCCGCATCCGCAACGGGCGCGTGGACTACAAGAGCCGCTTCGTGCGCAACGAGCGCTACAACGCGCAGGCGAAGGCCGAGCGCGTCCTGTTCCCGATGTATCGCAACCCGATGATGGACGACCCGAGCGTGAAGGGCCTGAGCCGCAGCACGGCCAACACGCACATCATCAACCACAAGAACATGCTGCTTGCGCTGAAGGAAGACAGCCCGCCCGCCGCGCTCGACCTCCTGACGCTCGAAACGCTCGTGCCGAACTACACGTTCGATGGCCAGCTGCAGAGCGCCGCGTTCACCGCGCACCCGAAGCTCGACTCCGAGACCGGCGACATGATCGCCTTCGGCTACGAGGCCAAGGGTTTCGGCACGAACGACGTCAACGTCTTCCAGATCACCCCCCAGGGCAAGATGATCTGGAGCGCGTGGATCAAGGTGCCCTACGTCGGCATGATCCATGACTTCGCCGTCACGCAGAAACACATCGTGTTCTACGTCGTGCCGCTCGCATTCGACGCGGAGCAGATGAAGAACGGCGGCATCCACTGGTCCTGGTATTCCGGGCAGCCGACCTACCTCGGCGTCATGCGCCGCGGCGGCGATGGGAAGGATCTGCGCTGGTTCAACGGCCCGGAACGCTGCTCGACGCACGTGATGGGCTGCTGGTCCGAGGGCGAGAAGGTGTATCTCGACGTCGAGATGTCCGCATACAACCCGTTCCCCTTCATGCCGATGCGCGATGGCTCGCGCTGGGACCCGGTGAAGGGCACGAGCCGCATCACGCGCCTCTCGGCCGATCTGTCGAAGAAGAGCGTGAAGGACTACAAGATGGAAGTGCTGTATCCGAACCACCTGGGCGCGCTGCCGCGCCAGGACGATCGGTACAACACCATGCCCTACCGCTACGGCTTCCTCCCCTGCCCGGACCCGGATCCGAAGGACCCCTCCAGGCGCCCGAATGCCTGCTGGGCCCGCTTCGATCACCAGACCCGCAAGGCAACGGTGTTCAACGCCGGCGAAGGCACGACGCTCGCCGAGGTGGTGTTCGCCCCCAAGAGCAAGACCGCGCCCGAAGGGGTCGGCTATCTCGTCGGCGTCGCCACCCGCAACAACGAAGGCGGCCGCTCGGACCTCATCATCCTGGACGCCGAGCGCCCCGAAGCCGGCCCGATCGCCACCGCAAAACTCCCGATCCGCGCGGTCGGCCAGATCCACGGCTGGTGGGTACCCGAGGACCAGCTCCCGACGAAGGCCTGATCTCCCCACTCTCCCCCCAACCTCGCAGGTGCGAGGAGACCTGAACGGCCGCCCCCCGCGGCCCAAAGCCGCATCAGCGATGCGACCACCTCGCCGCAGGCGCAGGGTCACGCGAACGGCACGACCACCACCGCAGGCGCAAGACCGCACGAACGCCACGACCACCTCACCGCGGGGCCTGGCTCGCAGAGGGGTCAGGAGGCACGTCGGAACGCATGGATGCGTTCCGACGAGGCTCGCAGGATGCGTCTTCCGGCCGGTGCCTCCTGACCCCTCTGCGAGCCAGGCCCCGCCGGCACAGCCCTTCCCCGTTCATGCGGAAACCGATGGCGCTCCCAACCCGGTTTCTCGACTTCCGGACCGGTTCGCCCCCCAACCTCACGCCTCGATCAACACGATCTCCGCATCCCGCCCCACCACATTCACCCTCTCCCCCTCCGACCGCCCCAACAACGCCGTCGCCACCGGCGACACCCAGCTGACCGCGCCCCGAGGCGGATCCGCCTCATCCTCGCCAACGAGCCGGAACGAACGCTCCGTGCCGTCCTCGAACCGCACCGTCACGCGCATCCCGAAGCGCACGGTATCGGGCCTTTCGGTCGCCGGCTCGATCACTCGCGCGTTGGCCCGCCGCGCGTTCCAGTAGCGCAGATCCCGCGCGATGCGGGCGAGAGCGCCCTTGTCCTCCGCCGCTCGCGCGGTCTCCCGTTCGCTTTCGAGCGCCCGGATCCGTGCCTCGATCTGCTGAAGACCGGCCGGCGTGACCAGATTGGGGTGCTCGCTGACTGGACGCTCCGGCAGCGCGGAGACGTCCTCCTCATCGGACTCTTTCACGAATGCGCGGCTCATCGTGCCTCCTGCACCCAGGTTGGGCAGCGCGACGGGGGAGAGGCATTCTCCCGCTCCGGCGGCCATTGGCCTATAGTCGCAACGCACGGTCCCGGGTCCGCCCGCGGACCGTAATTCGTTCAGGGGGTCGATATGGTTACAGGAATCGCACCACGTCGCGCGTCGCTGCCCGCCGGCCTGCCGCGCGGCACCACGGAATCCTCCATCACCAAGCCGCCGCAGCAGTAGAGCCCATGGCACGGCTCGACGAAGCGGAGATCGCCCGCATCGTCGCGCGCGCGAGCGCTCTCGGGCCCCGTGAGCGCTTCGCCTACATCAAGGCGGCGTGCGCGAACGACGCGGACGCATTCGGCCGCGTTCTCTCCGCGCACAACATCACCCAGTCGAACCAGCACGCCGAACCGGACGAGCTCGCCTGGGAGGTGGATCGCTCCGGCCAGATGCTGGGCCCGTGGCGGCTGCGTCGCCGGCTTGGCGGCGGCGGCATGAGCGACGTGTATCTCGCGGAGCGCATCGGCGAGTACAGCCACCTGGTCGCGGTGAAGCTCGTGCGGCCCGGCCTCGTGAGCCGCGCGGATCACAACCGCCTGCGGGCCGAGCGCCAGATTCTCGCCCGTCTCAACCACCGCAACATCGCGCGCCTGCTCGACGGCGGCACCACCGACGACGGCATCCCCTACCTCGTCATGGAGTATGTGGATGGCGAGCGCATCGACCTGTACTGCGATCGGCACAGTCTCACGGTTCATGCGCGGCTCGCGCTGTTCCGCGGGGTCTGTGCGGCCGTGCACGCCGCGCACCAGAACCTGGTCATTCATCGTGACCTCAAGCCTTCGAACATCCTCGTCACGCGCGACCGCACCCTGAAGCTGCTGGACTTCGGCATCGCCAAGCTCATCGAGGTGCGGGAAACCTCGCATACCGTCGCCCTCACGCATGCGGACGTGCGCCTCTTCACGCCCGGCCACGCGAGCCCCGAGCAGATTCGCGGCGAGCTCATCACCACGGCGACAGACATCTACCTGTTGGGCGTGCTGCTCTACGAGCTGCTGACCGGCCGCAAGCCGTTCGATCTGCAGAACACGCGCCTCACCGAGATAGAGCGCGTCATCTGCAACCAGACCCCGCCGCTCCCCAGCGCCCTGATGGAAACGAGGCGCGCCACGGATGTGGACCGCACCCGTGCGCAAACCGCGGCCGAGTCGCGCCAGAGCACGCCCGCCCGGCTGCGGCGCGAGCTTGCGGGCGACCTCGACAACATCGTGATGAAAGCGCTGCGGAAGGAGCCGGAGCGCCGCTACACCTCCGCGGACGAGCTCGCGGCCGATCTGCGCCGTTACGAGGTCGGCCAGCCCGTCATCGCGCGCGGCGATACGTGGCGCTACCGCGCGGGCAAGTTCGTGCGCCGGCACGCGGTAGCAGTCGCCGCGTCGACGGGAACCGTCGTGCTGCTTGCGGGGCTTGCCACGGCCATGACGGTGCAGGCGCACCGGCTCACGCAGCAGCGGGTCATCGCAGAACAGGAACGGCTGAAGTCCGAGGAGACGGCGAAGTTCCTCGCGAGCCTGTTCGAGGTGGCCGACCCGGGCGAGACGCGCGGCAAGGAGATCACCGCGCGGGAGATCCTGGATCGCGGCGCCCTGCGCATTCAGCAGGAGCTGAACGACGCGCCCGACACTCAGGCCAACCTCATGGAAATCATCGGCCGCGTCTATCTCAGCCTCGGCCTCGCCGGCGACGCCCGGCCCCAACTCGAAAAGGCACTCGTCATGCGAGAGAAAGAATTCCCCGGCGATCACGCGTCGAAGGCGTCCAACCTGTCGGCGCTCGGCAACCTGGAGCTGGCGGCCGGGCGGCTCGACGTCGCCGATCGCCACTATCGCAGCGCGCTCGAGATGAACGAGCGCCTGCACGGCAAACGGCATGCGGCCGTCGCCGCGTCACTGGAAGAGCTCGGCCAGTTCCTCAAGGTGAAGGGCGATCTCAAGGGCGCCGAAGCGCGCCTGCAGGAGAGTCTCCAGCTCTTCACGGAGCTCGAAGGGCCGAAGTCCACGCGTGTGTCGTCCGTGATGAACGAGCTCGCGCAGCTCATGGAACGGCGGGGCGACCAGAAAGGCGCTGAGGATCTCTATCGGCGTGCCCTGGCGATCGATCGCGCAGCGCTCGGAGAGGACCATCCGCAGGTGGCGCACAACCTGCACAACCTCGCGGTCGTGCTCCAGTCACGCGGCAACCTCGACGAAGCGCGCCCTCTCTTCGAGGAATCGACGGCGCTCCTGCGCAAAGTGCTGGGCGAGAAGCACCCGGACACGCTCGACGCACTGGGGAACTACGCGCAATTCCTGCGTGCCGTGGGTGATCTGCAGGGCGCGGAAGATGTACTGCGGCAGGTACTGGCCGTGAACACGCAGGTGCGCGGCCCGGCGCACCCCTACGTCGGCTACGACCACGTGGGCCTGGCGTTCGTGCTGCATGCGAAGGGTGAACATGCCGAGGCGGAGAAAGCGTTTCGTGAAGCACTGAGAATCTACGCCGGCTCCCTGCCGCCGGATCATCAGTACATCGCTTCGGCGCAGATGGGGCTTGCGAGCACGCTGCTCGACACGGGCCGCGCGGCCGAAGCCTCCACCGCCGCCACCCGCGCCCTGACGATCTGGCGCGCGTCGCTGCCGGCGGATCACCAGCTCATCACCAGGACGCAGTCGATCGTGGAGAAAGCCGCTGTCGCGAAGAAGACCGCCTCTACGGCGATGAAAGGTGCTGATCGATGAGGCGGCCGGGCACGCCGGACTGGATCGACCCGGCGAGCCACCTGTTCACCGCGGCGAGCAGATCCGGATCGCGCGGCATCAGGATCGCCTTGTCGGCATGCGTGAGCGTGCCGGGGAAGGCGCGGCACAGATCCTTGTGGCGTCGGGTCTGAAGCTCCACTTCGACGTCGTCCGTGATCATGACGTCGGCGCGCCCGGCACGGATCTCGTCGAAGATGGCCCGGTTGTCCGGAAAGACGCGCACCTGGGCCTGCCGGATCCGTGATCGCACGAACTGCTCGTTCGTGCCGCCGGGGTTCACCACCACCCGCACCGGCCGGCGATCCACCGCTTTCAGGTCCCGGAAGCGCTTCACGTCGCTGCAGCGGGAGATCGCCGTCTTCCCGCCGGAAGCGTACGGCACGGAGAACGCCGCCACCGCCTCGCGCGCCGGCGTCACGGAAATGCCGCCCATGGCCAGGTCGAAGCGGCCCGCCTGCAGGTCGTCCATCAAGCCGGCCCAGGTGGTGCGCACGAATACCGGCCGCACGCCGAAGCGCTCCGCGAGCGACTGCGCGAGCTCCACATCCGCCCCGCTGAGCTCGCCGTCCCGTTCCAGCGAGAACGGCGCGTAGTCACCGGTCAGGCCGACCCGGAGCACGCCCGAGGCCCGTATCCGCTGGAGCGGCGGGCGGTCCACCCGTCGCAGCGCGCCAAGGGCCGCCAGCGCCTCCTTCCGGTGGGCCGCCGTCCATCCGGCGGCAGTCAGCCGCTGCTCCGCCTCTGCCGCGTGGAGGGTCTCGAAATCGGGGCGGGCCACCTCCAGCGTGGCGAGGTAGAGCGCTTCGAGCAGCTCGACGGTGATCTCGTCCAGCTTCGGCCGGATCTCCGTCTGCAGGTCCGGCACCGGCGGCGCGAAATCGAAGCGGCCGTTCCTCCAGCGCTCGTGGAGCGCGGCCTGCACCTCGCGCGCGACGCGGATCTGCAGATCGAAGAGCGCCTGCACATCTGCTGCGGCGATGCCCATCGTGTCCGCCACCTCACCGGCCCGCGCCGCGACGACCCGCTCGCGCTCAGGGTCGTAGATCGGCGCGCTGTTCTGCCACTTCCATGCCGCCACGCCGGGCATCAGCGCCATGCGGTCGTTCATGAGATCCAGCACCTGCGCCACCCGTGCGGGCGCACTCTCGAAGTGCTGGTTTTCCGCTGCGCCCGCGGGCAGTGCGAGCGCGCAGAAGACGAGGACGGAGGCCATCCTGAGGCTGGACTCGGCCATAGGCCGCGCGCATAGTGATCGCCGTCGCCTCCGGGGATTCAACCAATATGGGCGGCCCTTCGCATCAGGGTCACGACGCGCTCCGCGAAACAGCCCGCGAGCGAATAGAAAAATCGCTGCTACCACGCACGAAACCTACGCGCACGTGGGGCGGCCGCGGGAGCGGCTTGCCCTGCAGTCTTTGCGATCAGCCCATCACCGCCACCGAACCGGAAATGGAGCTCGAGTACGAAGGCGCGCAAGACGCGCCGGTGGTGCGCTTTCATCTGCAATGCCAGTCCATCTGGGAACAGGTGCGCCAGACGCCGCGGGGCACACCCTGGACTCTGGTCTCGGATGAGCTGCCGCCGCTCTTTTCGGTCGTGGAGGCGAGAATCAGTTTCGGCGAGAGCCGGTCGGTCATCCTCAACGTGGCGCGGTTGTGCGATGGGGCGACAGGGCCCACCGTGTGGCTGAACGCCACCACGAACAGCCCGCTGCCCGAGGCCTGGCACCCGGTGGAATGGCGGGCGCATCCCTCCTCCGAGCCTGCGGCAGAGTCGCAAGACAAGCTCACCTCGCGCCGTGCCTGACAGCGGCTGTCGGACCCGTCCTACGCGCGGTACCGACAGCGGCCGACCCACCGGCCAAGCTGCATCGTCGATGATGTACTCCCGCTCAGGAGAGATGCACATGATCAAGCAAACGACACTCGCCGCGCTCGTCGCCGCCCTGTCGCTCGGATTTGCCGCCGGCTGTGACAACAAGGGCCCCGCCGAACAGGTGGGCGAGGAGGTCGACGAGGCCGTCGACACCATCCGGAGCGGCGAAGAGTCCACGGCGAACAAGGTGGATGACGCGATCGACGAGGCGCGCGAAGGTGCGAAGGACGCCGCCGACGAGCTGAAGAAGGACTGACGCGCGCCGCGCGGCCGGGGCCTGCGCACCTCAGATATTCCGCGCCGCCATCTGGCGGCTGATGTACTCCGCCTGCCGCAACGCCAGCGCCACGATCGTCAACGTCGGGTTCGCCGACGTTGCGGTCGTGAACGCGCTGCCGTCGGAGATGAACAGGTTGCGGATGTCGTGCGCCTGGCCGTGCGCGTTCGCGACGCCATCCCTCGGGTCCCTGCTCATTCGCGCCGTTCCCATGTTGTGAGTGCCGGGCGTCTGCCGCGTGTGGACGGTGCGCTTCGCGCCGATCGCTTCGTAGAGCTTCTTCGCCTGCTGCTGGGCGTGAGCGCGCATGGCGGTATCGTTCTCGTGCTCGTCCACGTGAACGTTCGCAACCGGCAGGCCCATCGCGTCCTTCACGTCCCGATTCAGGGTGACCCGGTTCGTCGCGCGCGGCATGTCCTCGCCGTTGATGAAGATGCCCGCGATGTTCCGGTAGCTCTCCATGATGGCGGCGAAATCCCGCCCCCACATGTAGGGCAGCGCGGCCAGCGGCATCGAAGGCAACTCCACCGCCGCGAGCTCGAGGTGGTAGCCGCCGACGAATCCACGCTTCGGGTCGTTGATGTTCTCATCCTCGACGATGCCGGCGAGCGTGGCACCGCGCCAGTTGTAGATGGGCTTGTCGAAGATACCCCATGCGAAACCGCCCGTGTGGCGCGTGTAGTTCCGGCCCACCTGGTCCGAAGAGTTCGCGAGCCCCTGCGGAAACTTCGAGCTCTCTGAAAGCAGCAGCAGCCGCGCCGTCTCGATCGAGTTGCATGCCACACATACGATGCGCGCCTTCTGATGCTGCTCGTGGCCTTGCGCGTCCCGATACACCACGCCGGTGACGCGCCCGTCCTCACCGTGCTCGATGCGAGTCACCATGCTCTCGATGCGCAGATCGAGATTGCCTGTCGCTTCCGCCCGCGGAATTTCCGTGTACAGCGTGCTCCACTTCGCGCCTGTCTTGCAGCCCTGAACACAGAAGCCCTGCTGGATGCAGAACCCACGCCCGTCCGCCGGACGCGTGTTGATGGCCATGTAGTTCGTGTGCACGCGCTTGTAGCCGATGGCGCGCGCGCCGTTGTAGAGCACCTTGAAGTGGTTCGATGCCGGCATGCCCGGCACACCGTTCCGGCGCGTGACGACCATGCGCCGCTCGGCGAGCTGGTAGTAGCGCTTCAGCTCGTCATACGCGATGGGCCAGTCGATGTGCGATGTGCCTTTGATGCCGCTGTACACGGTGCCGGTGCGCACTTCCCACTCCGCGACACGCGGCGTGGCCCCCGTCCAGTGCACCGTTGTGCCGCCGAGGGTCTTGCACGTCCAGGACGGGAGCGTTGGATAGTCCTCTTTCACGGAGGAGGTTCCCGACTGCGTGCGCGGGTCCAGCCACGTGAGCTGAACGAAGGCCTCCCCGGGAACCTGGGAGAACGTGGCGAGCGACTCACGCTTGCCCGCCTCGAACAGTACGACCTTGATGCCCCGGCGCGTCAGCTCGTGCGCGAGCGTGCCGCCACCCGCGCCGGAGCCGATGATCACGACGACGCCGTCGTCATTGAGCTCGAATTTCGCCATGCGCGTGCCCCCCGCTCAGCTCTGCTTGGGAACGGGGCCGCTGTCCGCGAGCGGCACTTCGGGCAGCCAGCGCAGGTCGTTGAACCCGCGGAAGACGTATCCGCCTTTGGAGAACGCTTCGCCCTCGTAGCCGAAATAGCGATACGCCATCTCGGTGCCATAGAGGACGCCGAGCGTCTTGACCCGCATCGTCTGGAAGAACGCGCCCTGCTCGACTTTCTTCAGCGCTTCCACGCGCACACTCTCGGGTGCAGCGGCGAAGCTCGCGCCGAGGGAGGCGATGCCTTCCTTCATGAGCGTGCGGGTGGCGTCGTCTCTCGCCGCATCGCCATCGACGGACTGGACGACGATGGCGTACGCGGCGTCCTCCAGCTTGTCGTGGGGCGCGATGGTGCGAGCCACGGCCATGAGCGTGGCACCTTCGGCCGTCGTGAATGCAGCGAGGTCCGCGGCCCAGGCACGCGATGGCGCCAGGAGCGCCAGCGGGCTGCCCGCCGCGAGCACGCCGGTGATCACACCAGTCGTGGTCTTGAGGAAATCGCGCCGATCGACAGGATTGCGGAGCTCCACTACCTATCCCCCCTCATCATCGTGCCGAAGTGAATAGCACGATTCGACGGGGGCGCCAACGCCGCGGCGGCGAGAGGGCCTCAGGCCGGGCCGCACGAAGCCGGGGCCTTGCAGGCGCGGGATGTGTGAGCGCGGACCGCGCGCGTTGCGCGGCCGCGTCAGGCTGACCGGTGCGCCGTCGGGCGGCGCCGAAGAATGGCCTCGCCGCCGCCGCGCATCAGGCCGGCGCGGCGTCCGCGGACTCCGAGGATTCCGTGGACATGGAGGGCTCGAACACGGAATAGCGGTGCTTGCCGCCGGACTTCGCGTGGTACAGCGCAGCGTCCGCATCCCGATACATGCGATCGAAGCCGGCGCCGGAGTGGTCCTGCACGGCGATGCCGATCGAGACGCTGAAGCCGACGCCGCCCAAGCTGTCGCGCGGTGCCGCGGCCGCCGTGAGAATGCGGCGCGCAATCTCGGCAGCGCCGTGCACGTCGCAATCCGGCGCGAAGATCATGAACTCGTCGCCGCCCAGGCGCGCGCAGTCATCCCCTTCCCGGATGCTCTCGCTGATGACGCTGGCAAGCGCCGCGATTACCGCGTCCCCACGTGCGTGGCCCTGGGTGTCGTTGATGGCCTTGAGATCATCGATGTCGACGAGCAGCGTCGCATAACTCGCGGTGCGCCGGGCCAGTGCCCTGCCGATGGCGTCGAGCGCGCCACGCCGGTTCAGCAGGCCCGTGAGCCCGTCCCGGATCGAAGTGCGGTAGTGCTCCTGGAGCTGATTGTTCAGATCGAAGTGATAGCGCGCGACGATGTAACCGATGACGATGGACACGAGGAGCGCGGCGACGAGACTCCAGCTCCCGATCGTGCGGAAACGTTCTTCCTGTGCGAGGTAGTACTCCAGGTCGAAGTCCACGCCCACGAAGCCGCTGTAACGGCGCTGGCTGTCGTAGATGGCTTTGTGAGCGGTGAGGAAGTCCCCGTAGTCGTCCTTCTGCAGGTCGGGCGTGACCCAGGTGGTGCCCGATGCAATCTGGCGGAGCCAGTCGCCCTCGTATTCGGGCCGAAGCATGAACTGCTCCATGTATGCCGAGGCGCGCAGGCGCCGCTCGGTGTGCAACTCCGGGGAGGCCGCGGTATCCAGCACGAAGTAGGTGCCGCCCTCTTTCTCCACCATCGTGTAGACGTAGAAGATCTCGGGGTTCGCGGAGTGGAACCGGACCAGTGGCTTCAGCGCACGATCGTAGGCTTCCGCGCTGTAGTTGGCGCGATCGAGGAGCTCGCGATGCAGGTCGCCATCCACGACGCTCGCCGCGAGGTTCGCGATCTGGCCCACATGTGATCGCAGCACATCGAGCCTTGCGTGCTTCGACAGCCACTGCGGGACGGCCACGATGGTCAGCAGGATGACTGCGGACACAGCCGTTGCAAGCACGAAAACGCGCGGATGAAACCGGCGCGGGCCCGACGTCATGGCTTGAACCCGCGGACCACCGAGTAGTAGCTGTATGTGGGTTTCACGTCCACGTTGATGAAGCCGGCGGCTTCGAGCAGATCCTTCAGCTGCCGGAACGTGAACTGGCGGCCGCGCGTGCCCACGAGCATGAGCATCGAAAAAGCGGCGGTGGTGCGCGGAGCATCCCCTGTGTCATCGAGAAGCATCTCGTGCAGGCAGATGCGCCCGCCGGAGGGCAGAGCCCGGAAGGCCCTGGCGGCGAGCTGGGCATTCGTCTCGAAGCTCCAGTCGTGGAAGATGTTCGAGAAGAACACGGCCTCGTAACCCGCGGGCCATTCCTCGCGAAACATGTCGACATGCTGTGCATCCACACGATCCGCCACACCGGCGGCGGCGATGTACTCCCGTGCCACTTCGCACATCGCCGGCAATTCCATGACGGTGCAACGAAGCTGCGGGTTCTGCTTCGCCAGCGTGATCGAGAAGCACCCCGACCCGCCGCCCACATCGAGCAGGCGGGAGACGCCGGTGAAATCCGAATTCAGCGCCGCGCCCGTTGCGGCGGGCAGCGAATGGCTGTGCATGAACGCGGCGATCCCACGCGCGGTTTCCAGGTCGAGCTGGCCGCTCTCCCACGCCTCCACAGGGGGCTTCTCCGCGGACTGGCCGACGGCCTGCCGGTTCTTCTGGGTGAGCGCACCGCGAATGGCAGCGTGCATGACGTTCGTTCGGCGCTGCTGGATGAAGATGCTGCCCCAGTAGAAAGGGCTCGCGCGCAGCAGGAAGTTGCGGGTGGGCTCGGTCACCTGATACCGGCCGAGATGGGCCACCAGAAAGCCGAGCGACGTCAGCAGCGACAGCAGGATCTCCACGGCGCGCAGGTCGAACCCGTGCCGTTGCGCGAGCTCCGCCGGGGTGGCGCTCTGCCCGGCGAGCGACTCGAAGATCTCGAGCTCGTCGGCCGCCGTGACGGCGGGCAGCCAGAGCATGGAGAGCCAGACATCCCACATCGGGCGATCGTCGCAGGTGGGCACTTCGAGCGGCATGCAGACCCTTCTTTTTTCGGAAACTCTCGTGGCGCCCGGCCCCCTCGAGCCCGGCTGCCCCTAACACGATACAGGTTGAGCACGATCGCCAGCATGGAGCGCAGGCGACGATCCGCCTGACCCCACCGCCGTGCGCCGTCCGAAGCGTACGACCGCGTGGGCGAAGAGGTTAGCAGGCACGTCCGCCTGAGCGTAGAACTATGTCGCGAAGTCATGCGATGAGCGCGTGGTCGGTGAGCGCTGGGCGCACGGGCGCCACACCTCCTCCGCGCACGCCGCCGTTGACTGCACGGGCCGCGCACACCGCGAGGCGTGACGGCGCGGAGGCGAGAGGGCCACGACGGCGATCCCCTGGGCGGAGGGCGTGGGTACGACAGGCACGCCTTGCCCGACGGGATGGATTTCGGTACCGGGGGCACACGATCACGGGCGACTTCACGGCGCCATCGCCGTGGCCGGCCAGCTCGCAGCCGCCGTCGATCGCGCCCGGACGGAGCCCTCGAAGCACGGAGCCGGTGGCCGGCGCGAGGGCGCCGGGACTGCCGAGCCACCGCACACGGTGGGCGCCGGCGCGGCGTCCCGGTGGCGGAACGCGAACGACGCCGACACGCCGCCGGCCCTCGTGGCGCCTCGTAATTGCGGATTTCCGCACGCGATGGTCGAGCGCTGGTCAGTATCATCGCGACCCAAAGGGAGGTTCCATGGCAAGGGTGCTGATCGCCGATGACGACGCAGCCGTGCGCAGGCTGCTCGTCGCGGTCCTGCGCCCGCGCGGACACACGCTCATCGAGGCGGGTGATGGAGAACAGGCCTTCGCCCTGGCCCAGTCGGCACAGCCCGACCTGATCCTCTCCGACCTGCTGATGCCGACGATGGATGGCTACGAGCTCGTCCGCCGCCTGCGCACGACGCCCGCCACCGCCCGGACGCCGGTGATCTTCCTCACGGCCGAGTTCAATCACGACGACGCCACCGAGCTTGCTCGCGCCGCCGGCGTCGCGCACATGCTCCACAAGCCTTGCCTGCCGGCGGATGTGGTCGCCGCCGTGGAGCACGTGCTGGGCGAGCTGCCCGAGGCCGACACCGGCCAGATCACCGGGAGCTTCAGCGTCCGCCACCTGCGCCTGATGACGGACAAGCTGACACAGCAGGCCGCGGAGCTTCACGCGGCGAACGCCCGGCTCGAAGCACACGCCGCCGCACTGGAAGTGGAGATCGCCGAGCGCAAGCGGGCCGCGGAAAAGCTGGAGCACCTGAACCGCGTCCACTCCATCATGAGCAGCATCAACAGCCTCATCGTGCGGGTACACGAGCGGGAACCGTTGCTGCAGGAGGCCTGCCGGCTTGCCGTGGAGCACGGCAGGTTCCGCTTCGTGTGGATCGGCATGGTGGATGAGACCACGCGGTCCATCACGCCCGTTGCCTCGGCCGGCGCGGACGACACCTTCCCGCACCTCATCGGCAAGCCGCTTCCACGCGGCCCGTCCTCGAAGCGCGGTCTCGTGAGCGAGGCGCTCACCTTGCGGCAGGCCGTCGTCTGCAACGATCTCGAGTCGCAGGCGCGCGAGATCGCCTTCGCCGAAGACATGGTGGAACGCGGGTACCGCTCGGTAGCCGTGCTGCCGCTCGTCATTGGGGGTCACGCCGCGGGCGCGCTGGCGATCCATGCCGATGAACCCGGTTTCTTCGACGACGCGGAGACGCACCTCCTCTGCGAGCTCGCGGGCGATATCTCCTTCGCGCTCGATCACATCGCAAAGACAGAGAAGCTCGACTACCTCGCCTACTACGATTCGCTCACAGGCCTCGCGAACCGGACGCTTCTGCTTCAGAGGCTGGCGCGGGACCTCGAGTCCGCATCGGCAGGCCAGCGAAGCCTGGCCGTCGTGATCCTCGACGTGAACCGTTTCGAGAACATCAACGATTCCTTTGGCCGGCACGTCGGCGACGAGGTGCTGAAGACGCTGGTGGGTCGCCTTCTGCATTGTGTGGGTGACGCATCCCGTGTCGCGCGTGTGGGCCCCGACGACATCGTCGCGCTGATCCCCGACGCCCGTTCCGAGAACGACGTGGCACGCACCGTGAGTGACTGGAGCCAGCGCCTCTTCGCCGCGCCCTTCCGCACCCCCGCCGCGGAGCTGCGCCTGTCCGGCAAGGCCGGCATCGCGATGTATCCGTCGGATGGCGCGGACCCGGAAAAGCTTCTGAAGCACGCGCAGGCGGCGCTGAAGAAATGCAAGGCGGGGGCCGAGCCGTTCCTGTTCTACACGCAGGACATGTCCTCGCGCACCGCGGAGCGCCTGGCGCTCGAGATCAAGCTGCGCGAAGGGCTGGAGAACGACGAGTTCGTGCTCCACTACCAGCCGAAGATCGACTGCCACAGCGGGCACATCGTCGGCATGGAAGCGCTCATCCGCTGGCACAGCCCGGAGCTCGGGCTCGTGCCTCCGGCACAGTTCATTCCGCTCATGGAGGAGACCGGCATCATCGCCGATGCCGGGCGATGGGCATTGCGCCGCGCGCTCGCCGACCGCGGGCGCTGGATCGAGCTCGGCCTGGGACCGCCGCGCATCGCCATCAACGTCTCCACCTCGGAGCTGCGCAAACAGGATTTCGTGCGCACGTTCGCGCAGGCGCTGAAGCTCGGGCGCGAAGACCACGGCATCGACATCGAGGTCACCGAATCCCTCATCATGGAAGATGTCGCCGGCAACATCGCCAAGCTGCAGGCGCTGCGCGAGCTCGGTGTCAGCATCGCGATCGACGATTTCGGGACGGGCTATTCCTCCCTCGCCTACCTGGCGCGGCTGCCCGTGCAGACCCTGAAGATCGACCGCTCTTTCATCGCTTCCATGCTCGAGAATGCGGGCTCCATGACGCTCGTCTCCACGATGATCTCGCTCGCGCGCTCGCTGAAACTGACCGTGGTGGCCGAGGGAGTAGAGCGGGAGGAACAGGCGAAGATGCTTCGCCTCCTGCGATGTGACCAGATGCAGGGCTATCTCTTCGCGCGGCCCATGACGTTCGATGAGCTGACGCCACGCCTGCAAAAAATCCGCGGCTGGCTGGACACGTGAGCCCTTTCGCCACCGAACCCGTGCTCACGCGCGACGTATGCATCCGCGGCCCGTTGTTCGCCGTGGCCGCGGGCCTGGTCTGCGCGCTCGGTGCCGCGCTCGTGCTCATCGGCTGGGGGCTGGGCGTGCCGGTGCTCACATCCATCCTTCCCGGGGCTGCGCAAATGAAGCCGAACACGGCGCTGTGCGTGCTGCTGCTCGGCGTCTCGCTGGTGGCCCTGTCGCCGCTCCGGCACCCCCAGACTCCAGGCAGTGCAACCGGGGCTCTCGCGCGGGTCTCTGCGGCGGCCGCCCTCGCCATCTCGACCCTGACCCTGTTTCAGTACGTGACAGGCGTGCGGCTGGGTATCGACCTGTGGATGTTCCGCGACGCGCTGCTGGCAACCGGTTCACCCATGCCGGGGCGCATGTCGCTGGCCACCGCTCTCAGCGCGGCCTTGCTCGCGCTGTCTCTGCTTCTGATCGATGCGCGGCGTGAAGCGCTCACGCGCATCGGGCAGTGGATGGCGCTCATCGCGACACTCATCGAGTGCGTGGCGGCACTGGGCTATCTCTACGGCGCCGAGCAGCTCTATCGGATCGCTCCGTATTCATCCGTCGCGCTCCACACAGCGCTGATGATGGTGCTGCTCGGGACGGCGACGCTGTTTTCCCGCCCGGATCTGCACATCGCCCGCGAGCTCTACAGCCGGCACCTGGGCGGGCTCATGGCCCGGCGCGTGCTGCCGCTCATCGTTCTGCTGCCTGTGGCGGCGGGCTGGCTCCGTCTCGCGGGCCAGCGTGCCGGCTGGTACGAAACGGAGGTGGGGCTTGCGCTCTTTGCCGTCGCGAATGTCTTCGTCTTCAGCGTCGTCATCTGGCTCGCCGCGCGCCTGCTGAATCGCGTGGATGCGGAACGCCGCGGCGCCGATTTCCGGCGCTGGCGATCCGTGCGGGACGCTGAGACGCGCTGGAGAGCGCTCGTGGAAGCCTCGTCACAGATCGTCTGGACCGCGGGGCCCGACGGCGTGCCCGACGATTCGCCGTCCTGGCGCGCGTTCACGGGCCAGAGCATCGAAGCGTGGCGCGGCGGCCGGGCATACGAGGTCATCCATCCGGAAGACCGGGAGCCGCTCCGCGTCGCCTGGAAACAGGCGCTGGCCACGCGCACGGCCTTCGAGAAGGAGTATCGGCTCCGCCATGTGAGCGGAGCGTTCAGGTGGGCCAGCGTACGCATGGTGCCCATTCAGCGTATGGAAACGCCGGATGTCAGCTGGGTGGCAATGATCACGGACATCACCGAGCGCAAGCAGGCCCTCGCGCTCGCGCATGGGCAGAAGAGCGTGCTCGAGCGCATCGCGCGGGGCGCGCCTGTCGCGCAGACGCTCGAGGCGCTCACGAGGCTGATCGAAGAGCAATCGGACGACATGCTGTGCTCCATTCTGCTGCTCGATGCGGATGGCCAGTGTCTGCGGCACGGAGCGGCACCACGCCTGCCCGAGGCGTACATGAAGGCGATCGATGGTTCCTCGATCGGCCCCGCACACGGCTCCTGCGGCACCGCTGCGTTTCTGGGCCGCGCCGTGTACGTGGAGGACATCGCCGTCGACCCGCTCTGGGAGAACCATCGGGACGCGGCGCTCTCTCACGGGCTGCGCGCGTGCTGGTCCACGCCCATCCGGGATGAAGGCGGCCGCGTGCTCGGCACTTTCGCCATGTACTACCGCAAGCCCGGGCTGCCGGCCGAGCGCCATCTGCGGCTGATCGATCTGGCCACACACACTGCGGCAATCTGCCTGGGCCGGCATGCCCAGGTGCAGGCACTGCGTGATAGCGAGCAGCGCTTCCGCCAGCTCGCGGAATCGCTGCCGCAGCTCGTGTGGACGTGCGATTCCTCCGGGGCATGCGATTTCCTGAGCCACCAGTGGCAGGCGTACACGGGCGTTCCCGAATCCGAGCAGCTCGGTTTCGGCTGGGCGGAACGCATTCATCCTTCGGATCGGGACGCGGCTCTGGCGGCCTGGCAGAGCGCCGTGGCGATGAAGAGCGAGTACCGCATCGAGCTGCGCATTCGCCGCCACGACGGCCTCTATCGGTGGTTCGACACCCGGGCCGTGCCCCTTCGCGCGCCGGACGGCCGCGTCGTGAAATGGTGCGGCTCGAACACGGATATCAATGACCGCAAACGTGCCGAGGAATCCCGGCCTGCAGGCGAGGCGGCCCGGGCTGCCGATCGGGGTTCAGGCCCGGCCGCCGCAGTCACAGCTTCATGACGCGCTCGGTGGCTCGAAGAGTGTCGAGCACAGGGTTCGGCATGGCGAGCGCAGCCTGCACGCCGGGGCGCGCCGTGACACGAGCGTGCCAATCCATCAGTTTCGGCGTCTGCTGCACGTTCACGAGATCCGGTGAACGCCTGGGCATGTGAGGCACCATCGCATACGCGGCCACATCCGCGAGCGTGAACACCCGCCCGGCGAGCCAGGGTGTCTGGCCGAGCTGCGCCTCGAAGCGGCCCAGGGAGACGCGCACCTGCCGGCCCCACTCGTCGAGCTGGTGCCGGGTGTAGCCCTGGCGCGCTGACGTGCGCCATTTTTCCTGCTGCTCCTTCAGAGGAATGCGCGCCAGCCTGGCTTCGAATTCCTCGGGCGAGAGCTTGTCCGTGATGTTGTGGATCATGTGGTGCCAGCCGATGAACGAGAGCGCCGGGCAGAAGTACTCGTCGACGAACTTCGTCCAGATGCGCATGCGGGCGCGCCAGTACGGGTCCGCCGGCACGAGCGCCGGCCCGTCGAACACCTCGTCGAGGTATTCATTGATCACCGTCGATTCGGTGATGACCCGCCCGTCGTGCACGAGCGCAGGCACCTGCCCGTTCGGATTGATCTTCAGGTATGCGGGCTCATGCTGCTCGAACTGGTGCAGGTTCACGAGGTGGCTCTCGAACGGCACACCCTTCTCGTGGATGCCGATCAGCGCCTTGAGGGAGTTGGCCATCGGCTCGGCGTGGTAGAGGGCGAGCATGACGGCCTCCCGTCAGGTCTGGGGCGCGACCTCGGGCTCGGGCGGCGGGGCCTGGCGACGGGTCGGATCCTTGATGACCTTGCCGTCCGGCAGCGTCACGGCCACGAAGAGCCCGCCTCGCTTGCCGTCGCGCAGCGGGTTCATGGTGACGCTCACCTTGTCACCGGGCTTCAGCGTCTTCGACTTCCAGCCCTGCCGCGTGAGGTTGTTGGGGCTGTTCATCTCCACGGACCACTTCTGGACGTTGCCCTTGTCGTCCGCCACGTTCACTTCGATGAAGGCATGCGGATTGGTCCACTGGAACTCGAGCACGGTGCCGACGAGAACGACTTCCTTGTCGCGGTCGAACATGGCGAACGAATGATGGGCACCCGCCGCCCCGGACAGCGCCGCGGCCAGTACCAGGGCGCCGATGCGCACCCGACGTGGACTTCTCATCGCATGAACCCCCTGCTTCTGTCGGGCAGAGCTTAGTCTCCGGGAGCCCTGCCGCGCTACGCGCCTTGCCCGAACCATGGCCAGGCGATCAAAAGCCGATGGTGAAGCCGATCCAGCGGCCGAACGCGATGATTCCGACCCAGGCCAGGAGCGAGAAGCCCCCCGCGAACCGCGCCCCGAAGGGCGTCCGGCGCGCCTCGTTCCACTGCCCGACGCCACGGCAGGTGACGAAGTGGAACACCAGCATGTTGAGGCCCGCGAGCACCAGCAGCACCATCTTCATCTGAAACGGAAAATTGCGCGCGTACTCGACCGCGTTCGAGATGAACATGGCCGCGCCCGTGATGACGGCCACGGCGAACGCGATCCAGGTGACGGGCAGCACGTCGCGCACCAGCTGCGTCACCGGCCGGCCGACGGACGCGAGCCCGAGCAGCCTCAGGTCCACGACCAGGATCGACCCGAACACGAGCGTGATCGCGAGCACGTGCACGCTCTCGAACCACGGGAACATGAGCGCGCTCGCCTGGATGGTGGCCGCGAGCGTCGAGTCGTTCAGCCACTGAATGAATTCCTGAACCATCGTCCCCCCAGAACTTCGTCCGGTGCCGTGGGCGCCGCCGCGCCGCTAGTACGCGGTCACATACGCGATCCAGCGCCCCGCGAACACGATGCAGGACCACAGCACCAGTGACAGCACCGCGATCGCCTTTGCCGTGAGCCGCCGGCCCCCGGTGACATCCCAGAAGCCCGCGTCGGTCGCGAGCGGCCGCTGCAGCAAGACCGTGAGGCCCGCCACCACGACCAGCATCGCCATCTTGAGCGCGAAGGCCGGATTGAGGAGCGAGCGGCCCGGCTCTCCGATGATGAGCAGGGAGCCGGTGACGAGGAGGAGGATCAGGGCGTACCAGATCCAGCTCAGGAACCGGTTCGCGAGCGCGGCAATGGTCTCGGACGGTGCGAACACCCCCAGGATGCGCAGGCTCACGAGGAACGTTCCCCCGATGACGATGGCGACGCAGACGATGTGCACCGTCTGGACCGCCGGAATGATCCACGACACGTTCTGGATCGTTTCGCTGAGCGCCGTGCGCGCCAGCCAGTCCGCGAATATCCGCAGGTTCGACAGCATGATGACTGTTCTCGTTGTACGGGCGGCCGGACGGTAGCGGGAGCGGGCGATCGCGGTCAATTGAACCGGCCCGCGCCGGCGATCGATCGCTGCATCGCCCACTGGTTGGTCGCGGTGGCGACCTGGCGGCCGGCCGCACCGCTCGCCGCTCGCACACGCAGGTAGATCGATTGTGAGGCAGCCGCGGTTGCCCGATTGCACTTGCAACGGCTGCGCCCCGGGCCCCATCCCCGCCCCGGCCGGCTCGGGACTCAAAAAAATACACGCCAACGTGCCCCCGGATGCCGCCTCCGCCCGGCACCCGGACGGCGTGGGTTCCAGGATCGTCGCGCCTTCTTCGACCCCCGGGCGCCCGCACTTCCACGTTCGGCGAGCTCCGCGCGCGTGAGAGTCACGGCGGCAGCTTCACCAGGGGACGCCGGCAGCAACACGACCGGGGACGAGGAGGATCAGCCGGCGACGGGTTATCGCCAGGATGGGTTATCGCTAATTAGACGCGGACCAGACTCTGGCACCTGGAACGGGCGGTCGCTGCGAGTCGCCGCGACCGCCCGTTTCCATTTCTTGTTTTTCTTCCTTCGCCCGGTGTACCCCGTGCCCCCTCCCCTGAATGCGCCTGCGATCCTACACGGGATTGGGCCCGGCGCCACTGGGCTTTACACGGATGTGTGGCAAAAGATGAGCCGGTTATCGAACAAGTGCGCCATCCCTGGCGGCGTGATCCGCCGGCAATGCCGCGGAAGCAGGGCAAAAAGAGAGGCGCGCCCCTCGCGGAGCGCGCCTCCGGTCCTGTGCCGATCGCCGGTGCGACCTGTTTCTGGTCGGGCCGCCCGTTACTGGAAATTGCGCGAGACGGTGATGTACCACTCGCGCGGCGAGCCCGGCTGACCTTCGGTCGTCGGCTGGCCGAACGCCGAGAGGTCGAACTTGTTGAGGTAGAACGTCTTGTCGGTGATGTTCGTCGCGCCGAGGGCGGCGGTCCAGCCGCGATCGGGGCTCGCCCACTCCAGGCGCGCGTTCAGGAGCTCGTACCCGTCCGAGCAGGAGAGCCTGGTCGTGGAGTTCGAGCAGATCTCGCTCTGCCCATACACGTCCACGCGTGGCGTGATGGTGGAGCCGCCGGTCAGCCCGAACTGGTAGAGCATGCTGAAGCTCCAGTTGCTCTTCGGAACGTAGGGCGGCAGCGGGTTCACGATGTTCACCGCGTTCAGGTCGCTCGCCGTGAAATGCGTGTAGCCGTACGCACCGTTGATCGTCAGCGCATCGAGGGGGCGGAAGGCGAATTCGAGCTCCGCTCCTTTGATCTTCCCTGGCGAGTTCTCATAGAACGTGCGCGAAGTGAACGAGATGCAGGTGTTGCCCAGCGAATCCGTGGTAGCGCCGGGCGTCCCGGGTGGCACGGTGTCGTAGATGGGCGGATCGTTCCCCGCGGGATTGAGCAGCGTGCACTCCGTGCCGCCCACCGGCACGATTCGCTGTGAGTAGTCGACATAGAACGCCGCAAGGTTGGTGCGGAGGCGTCTCTCGAGCCAGTCGGCCTTCATGCCGATCTCGTACGACTCGGCCTCCTCGCCATCCACCTGAACGAATTGCGTGCGCTGGAACGGCCTCGGGTTGAACGCCTGGGGCCGGTAGCCCGAGGCGGCCGAAACGTAGCCGAGCAGTGTGTCGGTGAACTTGTAGTCCACCCCGGCCTTCCAGTCGACCCGGGACTCTTCCGTGGCGAGGGACGCGACGACGATGGAGTTGTCGAAGTTCTCGTCCTTGTTGTCCCGCGAATAGCGCAGGCCCGCGGTGAGGGAGAGTTTCTCCGTCAAGCCGTACACGCCGTGCGCGAACGCGGAGGTGTTCTTCGACTTCGTGACGTTGTTGCCGTTCACCAGGAACTTCGCCACGTTGTCGATGAGTGCGGCGGCCGAGGCCTGCGCCTCCTCCACGGACGCGCCGCCGTTGACGGCGGCGGTATAGGCGCCGGAGAAGATCAGCGCCGGGATGCTGACGGTCTGGGCCGAATGGAAATCGCCCTTGTAGTAGAACCCGCCCAGTGTCCAGTCGAGCCGCTCGACCAGCCGGCCGCTGAAACGCAGCTCCGCCGAACGCGCATCGAAGTCCTGGCGGCCGTCGACCGTCTGCTCGTTGAGGGGGGTCTGGTCCGCATCGGTCGTGAACTGGCCCTCGAACTCCTGGTACGAGAGGATCAGCTCGGCGCGCACCGCATCGTTGATGGCCCAATCCGCCTTGGTCGAGATGCCCTTCTGCTTGAGCGCGGTCTGCGGGCGGAACGAGAGCCCGCTGCGCTGATCCTCGTACGTAGCGTAGGTCGTGAACGGGTCGGGCGAGAGGAAGCGGCTGTCGAATGCGACGCCGTAGATCGGCTGCAGGTAGTGATCGCTCCACGTCTGGAAGGGGCCGCTGGGGCCGGTGAGGTTGGTCAGCGTGTCCGCGCGCACTTCCGAGGTGTCGTTCATGAAGTCGCCGGTCAGGGTGAACTCCAGGTCTTCGTTGGCGACCCAGCGCAGCGCGGCGCGCGCGCCGGAGACATCCTCGCCGCCCTGCGTACCGATCTTGCAGCCCGCCCCGCGATTCGGGATGCGCACGGGCAGATTCCCCGCAAGCGACGGATTCGCGCACGCGAAGTCGAGCACGGTCTGGTAGCCATCGCTCGTTTTCGAGACGCCGGTGACCCGGGCGAAGAGGTTGTCGGTGAGGCTGAAGTCGTAGGAGCCGCGAACGTCGATGCGATCGAACTTCCCATAGGTCAGCTGTATGGAGCCGCTGTTGTCGCCCTGCGGTTTCCTGCTCACGTAGCGCACCGCACCGCCGATGGAGCCGCGGCCGAACAGCGTGCCTTGCGGACCACGCAGCACTTCCACGCGCTCGAGGTCCATGAGATCGACCATCGAGCCCATGGTCACGGGATGCAGCACGTCGTCGAAATAGATTCCGACGCCCGGCTCGAACTCCGGCAGGAAGTCGTTCTGGCCGATGCCGCGGATGAACGCGGTCATGGTGTTGCCGAACGCCGCCTGCGCCGGCCGGAAGCTCGCGTTCGGAACGGTGTAGGCAATCTCCGAGGCAGTGGTGAATCCGCGCTCCTGGATGTCGTCTGCCGTGATGGCGGTGATGGCAATCGGCGTCTGCTGCAGCCTCTCTTCCCTGTACCGGGCCGTGACGACGACTTCCTGCAACCCGCCGCTTTCTTCAGAAGACTGCGCACCCTGCGCAGACGCGGACGTTGGGCTCAGCAGTGAGACCGCGACGGCCGACGCGACCGTCGTCGCGCCGTGCGCGAGTAGCTTTTTCATGTTCCCCCTCCGGATGGATGTAGCGAGAAAGGCACGTTCGACTACATACGCGACGGCCCTGCTCAGGGATGGTCACGGATGCGCACGCTCGCACGCCCCTCAGGGGAAATGCCGACTGAGGCGGAACAAGAATTCGACTGAGAGTGAAACCAACGGCGCCCGCAGCGCGGCGCGGGACCGCTGACGCGAACCGCCAAGAACCAGCGTCAAAACGCCCTCGTTGCAACGCGCCCACACGATTGCATCGCACGCGTCGCCCCAGGGCAACGAGAGGCCAACGAAGCCACCGCCCGAAAAAGCGCCGCAGGCGGCTTTTCTTCAATGAGCTCAGAACGTGGCGAGCGCCTGCCTGGCGCGCCGCTTCGACTCCGGATCGTCCTTCTCGCGATCGGGCAGCGCGAGTGCCTTCTCCAGTTGCTCGCGCGCCTCGGCGTTCCTGCCGAGCGCCGCATAGGTGCGACCAAGCTCCACGTGATGCGACACGCGCTGAGGTGCCAGCTCGACAGCCTTGCGATACAGCCGCGCGGCCTCTTCGTTCGACGCAGCCGGCATGCCTCCGTAGACGACTTTCACGACGGCGCGAGTCAGGGTGCCCATCTGCGCAAGCTCGTAGTTCCACGCTCCGAGCACGTGCCACGCGTAGGAATCCGACGGATCGAGCGCGAGCGCCTTTTCGGCGTGCTCCTTGATGAGCCGGGAGTACTCGACCCTGGTGCGCGATGGCACGAACGACACGAGGCGCCCGTAGCAGATGGCTGCGCTCAATTGCGACTTCGCGTGATCCGGATTCGCCGCGATGGCGCGCTTTGCATAGGCGAGCGCCTTCTCGCCCAGCTCACGCTGTCGATCCCGCGAGAGTTCGTCATTCATCGACAGCGCGTACTGCCGGGCGATTCGATAGAGCGTTTCAGCATCTGCCGCACCGAGCTTTTCTGCACGCAGATAGAGCTCGAGGGCGCGCTGGTTCTCGAGCTTCGAGTCGAAAGCATCTCCCTGCGCCACGAGATCTGCCGCCTGCGGGCTCGCCCAGGCCGCACCGGAAACCAGCACCACGGCCACCACCAACGCTCTTCCCAGCATGCATCACCCTGCCGACGCGACAACCTTGTCAGGGCACATACGCCCGCACCAGGCAGTCAGATGCACGCGACTATTTCCCAATGCGCAAAGGCACGCCACCTGTCTCCGGATGCAGATACTCCCGGTTCGCCTCGCGCACGCATGCTGCTGGAGTAGCATGCAGCCGCGCCGCCGGCTGCCCGCGCAACCGCCCGTCAGGCGCCCTGCGTGCCCGCGCGCACGGCGGAAGCGGAAACGTCCCGCGGCAACGCATAGCTCGCGCGCCACGGCTTGCGCCGCGAGAAGCCCGCGGCATCATATGCACCCCATGAAGAGCAAGCAGACTTTCCGAGGCGCCGTCATCCGTTCTCCCTCGGGCCGTGCGCCCTCGGCGGAAACCGTTGCGCGGCTTCAAGCCACACCGGGTGAAGCGCGCGTGCGGGTCGGGCGGGAGGTGGCGGGTCGCGGCGGCAAAGGCGTGTCGGTGATCACGGGCCTTCCGCTGGGCGACGATGCGCTCGCGGAGCTCGCGGCGCGCCTGAAGAAGGCGTGTGGCGCGGGCGGGGCCGCGAAGAACGGGCGCATCGAGATCCAGGGCGATCACCGCGATCGCCTCGTCGAGGAACTGAAGAAGCTCGGTTACGACGCGAAACGTTCCGGAGGCTGAGCTCCGCCGTCCCTCGGATTGACGCTCATGGGCACAGCGGGCACGATCCGCGCGATGTCATTCGGCACGCGCGTGGTTCTCGGCCTCGTCGCCGGGCTCGCAGCCGGAGCGCTGCTGTCCGCGGCGCAGGCCCCTCCTCTCTCACAGGTCGTCCAGGTCATCGAGCCGCTCGGCACGCTGTGGCTGGGCGCGCTCCGCATGACCGTCATCCCGCTCATCATCGCGATGCTCATCACCGGCATCGCGTCGGCGGCAGAAACGGCTGCGAGCGGGCGCCTCGCGGCACGCGCCGTCGTGCTGTTCGTCGTTCTGCTGACAGCGGCCGCCATCCTCGGGGCCATCGTTACTCCGTTGTCGCTGGCCTGGTGGCCGGTGAACCCGCAAGCCGCCGCGGCATTTCGTGCCGGCGCGAGCCCCACCGTCGGCTCGGTGCCGGAGCTGCCCCCGCTGCGCGACTGGATCGTGAACCTCGTTCCGTCCAACCCCTTCAACGCAGCCGCGGAAGGCGAGCTGTTGCCACTCGTCATCTTCGCGCTCTTCTTCGGTTTCGCCGCCTCACGCATCGCCCCGAACCTGCGCGCGCCGCTTCTCGGCTTCTTCCAGGCCGTCATGGAGACGATGCTCGTCATCGTGAAGTGGATCCTGTGGGCCGCGCCCGTGGGCGTGTTCGCCCTGGCGCTGGTGGTGGGCGCGCGCGGCGGCGTTCACGCGGCCGGCGCGCTGGCACACTACCTGGTGCTGATGTGTGCGCTGGGCCTGCTCGTCACCGTGCTCATGTACCCGACGGCCGTCGTTTTCGGGCGCGTTTCGATCATGCGTTTCGCCGCGGCCATGTTGCCCGCACAGGCAGTGGCAGTGAGCACGCAGTCTTCACTCGCCTCGCTGCCTGCGATGATCGCCGGCGCGCAGTCCCAGCTCGCGGTGCCGGAGCGAGTCACCTCCATCACGTTGCCGCTTGCGGTTTCCCTGTTCCGCATCACGAGCCCACTCATCAACATTTCCATCGCCATCTTCGTGGCGCACGTGTATGGCGTGGAGCTTGGCGCGGGTCAGCTCGCCGTGGGCGTGCTGCTTGCCGTGGTGACGAGCTTCGGCGTGGTGGGCCTGCCGAGCCAGCTCACGTTCTTCAATACGACCGTGCCCATATCGCTCGCAATGGGCGTGCCCCTGGAGCTGCTGCCGCTGCTGCTGGCGGTGGAAGTGATTCCGGACATCTTCCGCACGCTCGGCAATGTGACCGCGGACGTCGCGGCGACCGTCATCGTATCCCGCACCACGGCACCTTCGCCCCTGACAGCGGGCGGCCAGCAACCCGCCGATCTCGCGAAGTAGCCTGCGACGGCGCATCATTGGCGTCCGCCAGGGGAGAGCACCAATGAACCTCGAGTGGCTTCGATTTGCAGCCGGCGCGCTTCTTGCGCTGACCCTCGCCGCGTGCGGCGTCAATCCGGTGACGGGGAAGAAGGAAATCCAGTTCGTCTCCGAAGCCCAGGAGCTGCAGATCGGCGAGCAGCAGTATTCTCCGACGCGCCAGAGCGAAGGCGGCGACTATGACCTGCTGCCGGAGCTCACGGCGTACGTGAACGAAGTCGGGCAGAAGCTTGCCGCCGTGTCGGATCGCAAGCTGCCCTATGAGTTCGTCGTGCTGAACAGCTCGGTGCCGAACGCGTGGGCGCTCCCCGGCGGCAAGATCGCGGTGAACCGCGGGCTCCTGCCGGAGCTGCGCAGCGAAGCCGAGCTGGCCGCGGTATTGGGTCACGAGATCGTGCACGCCGCCGCAAGGCACGGCGCCAAGGCGCAGGAACGCGGCACGCTGCTGCAGGCGGGCATGGCCGTCGCCACCATCGGCGCGGCGATCGGCATGGACCAGAACATCGCCCCGCTCGTCATCCAGGGCGCCGGGCTCGGCGCGCAGCTCGTGCAGACGAAGTACGGCCGTGACCAGGAGCTCGAAGCGGACGAGTACGGCATGAAGTACATGAAGCGCGCCGGGTACGATCCCTGGGGCGCCGTCACGCTGCAGGAATCGTTCGTGCGGCTCGCAGGCGAATCCGGCGCGAAGCAGCAGAACTTTCTCGAAGGACTGTTCGCCTCGCACCCGCCTTCGGAGGAGCGCGTGGCAAAGAACAAGGTCACTGCGGAAACGCTCGGCCGTGGAGGTGATCTGGGTGATGCGCGCTATGCCGCGCGCGTGAAACCGCTGCTCGACCTGAAACCGGCGTATGACAAGTACGACAAGGCAATGGCCCTCGCGAGCAAGAAGGATTACGCGCAGGCCCGGCAGCTTCTGAGCGAAGCCGCGGCGGCCATTCCGAAAGAGGCGCGCTTTCAGCAGGCACTCGGTGACATCGCCCTCGCGGAGAAGGACCCGCAGAAGGCCATCACCTACTACGACAAAGCCATCGAGCTCGATTCCGGGTACTTCGGCTCTTATCTCGGAGCGGGCGTTGCCCAGTACCGCGCGGGGAACAAGGCGAAGGCCGAAGAATGGCTGACGCGCAGCGCAGAGCTGCTGCCCACAGCGCCCGCGGCCTACTATCTCGGGGAGCTCGCGCGCGGCAGCGGGGATACCCAGAAGGCCATCAAGTACTACCAGGCCGCGGCGACGTCGCAGAGTGATTTCGGCAAAGCCGCGTCAGGCGAGCTCGTGAAGCTCGACCTGCCACAGAATCCTGGCAACTATGTGGCAACAGCAGGGCAGCTGGACCCGAGCGGGCGTGTGTTGCTGGTCGTGCAGAATCGCGCGCCGATCAGCTTGAGCGACGTTCGCGTGACACCTGTGCTCGTCGATGGCGCCGGCCGCGTCGTCAGAACGGGCGCACCCGTGCGTGTCGGGCGTGTGCTCGCCTCAGGGGAGCAGGTGGCGCTCGACGCCGGCCTGGGCCAGCTTCCGCAGGAGCAGCTCGCCGCGCTCCGATTCCGCGTGGATGGAGCGCGCGCTGCCGAGTAGACGCCTGGTCGGGCGCTTCGCGGCCCACCGGTACGCACCTTCGCCCAGTAGAATCCATCCGACACGCAGGATGGAGAACAGGCATGGCGAGGGGCTTTCGGCGCACGCGGTGGGGAGCGGCCCTCGCGCTCATCGGCAGCGTCGGTTTGGCGCAGCAGGCACTTCCGCCCGCCGCGCCTCTTGTCGAAACCCCCACGGCCGCAACGCCGCCTGACGCGGCATCACCCGCGCCGGCGGTTCCCGCTGCGCGTGTCGAGGTCTTCTCGCCGCGCGGCTCGATGAAAGGCGTTCGTCAGGTCACGGCGCGCTTCTCGATGCCAATGGTCGCGCTCGGCGATCCGCGGCTCGAGGATCCGTTCGTGGTGAGCTGCCCTGCGCCCGGCAAGGGGCGCTGGGCCGACACGCGCAACTGGGTTTACGACTTCGATGCCGACCTGCCGGCGGGGTTGCGCTGCTCCTTCACGCTGAAGCCTCGGCTCACCGCGCTCGATGGCGCCGCATTGAACGGCACTCGCGCGTTCACGTTCGACACCGGCGGGCCCGCCATCCAGGCCTCGTATCCCGCGGAAGGCAACGATCTCGACGAGGACCAGGTCTTTCTGCTGCGGCTGGATGCACGGGCCACCGAAGCGTCGATTCGCGAGCATGCCTACTGCGTCATCGATGGGCTCGCGGAACGCGTGCCTGTGCGGCTGATCACCGGAGCCGAACGCGAAACACTACTCGCCCAACGCAGGCAGCTCGGCTACGGCTACTACCAACTCGTGTGGGGCAGCAGCGCGATGACCGGCGTGCGAGCGCGCGACCGGTCACTGGCGCAGGCCGAAGACCTCATCACCGCCATGAAGTGCGAGCGTCGCCTCCCGAACGCGACGAAGGTGCGGCTCGTGTGGGGCGCGGGCATCGCCGCAGCCAGCGGCATCGCTACACCCGTGGCCCGGCAACTGGCGTTTCAGGTGCGCCCTTCCTTCACCGCGCGGCTGGAATGCACACGCACCGAGCCGCGTGCGGGCTGCACGCCCACTCAGCCCATCACCGTGCGCTTCAGCGCCCCTGTTCCGCGAGAACAGGCGCTGGCAACGAAACTGCGCATTTCCGTGAATGACATTCGCGCTCCGGATGAACAGCAGAGCGAGCAGGTCAAAGTCCTCGACGCCGTCACGTTCAAGGCGCCGTTTCCAGAGGGCGCCACCGCCTCACTCGAAGTCGCGCCGAATCTCACCGATGATTCCGGCCGTGTCCTCGAGAACGCCGCGCGCTTTCCGCTGGAAGTGCGCATCGACGAGTATCCGCCGCTCGTGAAGTTCGCCGCCGACTTCGGCGTGCTCGAGCTGAACGAAGGCGGCGTCCTTCCCGTCACCCTGCGCAACATCGACGCCGCTCCCGCCGGCACGGAGCCGACCATCTCAGGCCGGCAGATGCGCATTCCAGACGACCCCGTGTCGGTTGCTGGCTGGCTGCGCCGCGTGCGGGAAGCCACCCGCCGACGCGGCGAGCACGTGCGCGACGCGCAGGGCGAGTCGCGTTGGCGAGAAGACACCGGCTCCACTTCCGTGTTCACGAGCGCCGACGCCACCACAACTCTGTCCATCCGCAAGCCCGAAGGCGCGCGGCCTGCGGAAGTGGTGGGCATTCCGCTCGCCGCACCGGGTGTCTACGTGCTGGAGCTCGAGAGTCGCCGGCTCGGCACATCACTGCTCGGGCGCGACGCCACACGCTACGTGGCGACGTCCGCGCTCGTCACGAACCTGTCGGTGCACTTCAAATGGGGCCGTGAGAGCTCCACGGCCTGGGTGACACGCCTCGACAGCGGCAAGCCGGTCGCCAACGCGAGTGTCACGGTGGTCGACTACTGCAAGGGCACGGTCCACTGGCACGGCGTAACGGATCGCAACGGCATCGCTTCCATCGACCAGTCGTTTGGTGAGCCGCATGGAAACGACGAATGTTCGCAGTGGTCGTCGTCGCCGCTGCTCGTGTCCGCTGTCGCGCCGCTGGATCGGAACAAGGCCGTCGCCGGTGCCACCAAGGACTTCAGCTTCGTGCTGTCGGGCTGGAACCAGGGAATCGCTCCTTACGAGCTCGGGTTGGACACCGGGTCTGCGTGGAACGCTTCGATCGTGCACACGGTGCTCGACCGGCCGCTGTTCCGCGCCGGTGAAACCGTCTCGATGAAGCACTTCCTGCGGCGTCACGTGCGAGGGGGAATCGCGGTGCCCCAAGGCGTGGCACGCACATACAAGGTGATGATCTCGCACCTGGGCAGCGACCAGCGCTACGAGCTGCAGGCAGGCTTCGGTGCGGATGGCGTGGCCGAACAGAGCTGGAACATTCCGGCGGAAGCGAAGCTCGGCGACTACTCCATCGCGATCGAGGACGCGGAGCAGACCTCCCGGCAAAGCGCACAGTTCAAAGTCGAAGAGTTCCGCCTGCCGACGATGCGCGCCACCGTACAAGGGCCCGCGCGCCCCCTCGTGCGTCCGCGCGACGCCACGCTCGATCTGCATGTCGCATACGTTGCCGGCGGCGGCGCATCCGGCCTGCCCGTGAAAGTGCGATCCGTCGTCGAGGAGTGGCCTCTGCGGCACACGGGCTACGATGACTTTCGCTTCGGCGGCGCGCTGGTGCGTGAAGGCGTGGAGATCTCGGAAGGTGGCGCGTGGGACCTGGACTTCGAGCCGTCCGCACCGGCGCAATCGACGAAGGCGCAGGTGCTGCCCGTCACACTGGATGCACAGGGCGCCGCTCGCGTCACCATCCCGGCGCTGCCGGCGATCGACAACCCGTCGATGCTCACCGCAGAGCTGGAATATGCCGACCCGAACGGCGAGATTCTCACCACCACGGGCCGCGTCCGTCTCGTGCCTGCGAATGTGAGCGTCGGCATTCGTCCTGAGGGCTGGGCCGCGAGCACCGAGCAGATGCGGTTCCGCGTCGTGGCGCTCGACCTCGATGGCAAGCCGATCGCGAACCAGAAGGTCGCCGTCTCGCTGTACGGCTCCGTGAGCTATTCCTATCGCAAGCGGCTCATCGGCGGCTTCTACACCTACGAGAGCGCACGCGAGAACAAGAAGCTGCCGGTCACCTGCGAAGGCACCACCAGCCGCCAGGGCCTCTTGATGTGTGACGTGGCGCCCGGCGTTTCCGGCGAAGTGCTGCTGCGTGCGGAAGCACGCGATGCGGCCGGCCAGCTCGCGGGCGCGACGACCTCGATGTGGGTGGCGGGGAAAGACGACTGGTGGTTCGGCGGCACAGCCGGCGACCGCATGGACCTGCTGCCCGAGAACCCCGAGTACGACGTGGGGCAGGTGGCGCGCTTCCAGGTCCGCATGCCGTTTCGGGCCGCCACTGCGCTCGTCACGGTGGAGCGGGAAGGCGTGATGAGAAGTTTCGTCACCACGCTGAGCGGGCGTGAGCCGGTCGTGAAGGTTCCGATCGAGGCCGCGGATTCGCCCAATGTCTATGTCTCGGTGCTGGCGGTGCGCGGGCGCGTTGGCGGCAAGCGGCTGTGGCAGCGCGCGCCTGACGAGAGCAAGGAAGTGACGGCGCTGGTCGATCTCAACAAGCCCGCGTATCGGCTCGGCGAAGCCGGGATCCGCGTCGGCTGGACGCCGCACCGGCTGAACGTGACGGTCACACCGGACCGCGCCACATACGCCGTTCGCGAGCACGCGAACATCGCCGTAGAGGTGAAGCGTGCGGATGGCGCCACTCTGCCAGCGGGCGCGGAGATCGCGCTCGCAGCCGTCGACGAAGCACTGCTCGAGCTCGCATCGAACGACACATGGAATCTGCTCGATGCAATGATGGGCAAGCGCGGTCTCGAGGTGTGGACCTCCACCGCGCAACTGCAGGTGGTCGGCAAGCGCCACTACGGCCGCAAGGCCGTGCCACACGGCGGTGGCGGTGGGCGCGACAGGGCACGTGAATCGTTCGACACGCTCCTCGCGTGGCAGGCACGCGTGAAGCTCGATGCGCAGGGGAAGGCGAACGTCACCGTCCCGCTCAATGACTCGCTCTCGTCGTTCCGCATCGTCGCGGTCGCAAGCGCTGACAGTGGGCTCTTCGGCACGGGCCACGCGAGCATCGCCACGAATCAGGATCTGATCCTCCTTTCCGGCCTGCCGCCGCTCGTTCGCGAAGGTGACCGGTATCTTGCGACGTTCACCGTTCGCAACACGAGCAAGGTCGGTATCCCCGCCGAGTTGACGGCGGTCATCACGCCGGTACGCGGCGGGGGCGACGGCGCGACGACAGTGCCGGGCGCGCCGCCCTCCGCGGCGGGCAATTCTGCGGCTGCCGAGTCCGTAGCCGCGATCACCCTTCCCGCACAGCGCATCGACATCCCTGCGGGCGAAGCGCGGGACGTCACGTGGGACATGACTGCGCCCGCTGGCGCGTCCACGCTCTCCTGGGACGTGAGCGCGCGTCACGTGAGCGGCTCCGCGCAGGATCAGCTGAAAGTATCGGAACGGGTCGTCGCGGCTCATCCGGTGCGCACATATCAGGCGACGCTCGCGCAGCTCGACCGCCCGCTCGAGCTTCCCGTCGAGCGGCCGCTGCAAGCCATCGCCGGGCGCGGTGGCCTCGACGTGAGCCTGCGAGCAAGGCTTGGCGACGGGCTCGATGGCGTGCGCGAGTACATGAGCCTCTATTCTTTCACCTGCTTCGAGCAGAGCGTCTCACGCGCCATCGCGCTCCGTGATCGCGCGATGTGGGACAGCTGGATGGATCGACTGCCCGCGTACCAGGATGCCGACGGGCTGCTCAAGTACTTTCCGTCAGACGCACTCCAGGGCGAGGACGCGCTCACGGCGTATGTGCTCGCAATCTCACACGAGGCCGGCTGGCAGATACCCGATGGCCCACGCGATCGCATGGTGCAGGCACTCACGCGTTTCGTGGAAGGGCGGTTGATGCGGCAGTCCGCGCTGCCCACCGCGGATCTGGCGATCCGCAAGCTCGCGGCTGTTGCCGCACTCGCGCGTTTCGAAGCAGCTCAGCCCCGCATGCTCGACAGCATCGCGCTCGAGCCGGCGCTGTGGCCAACCTCCGCCGTCATCGATTGGCTCGGCATCCTGCGTCGGGTGGATGGCATTCCGCAGGCTGCGACGAAACGACAGGCTGCTGAAGCCGTCCTGCGCACCCGCCTGAGCTTCCAGGGCACGACGCTGGCCTTCTCCACGGAGAAGAACGATGCCTTGTGGTGGCTCATGATCTCTGCCGACTCGAACGCCGTGCGGGCACTGCTCGAGCTGCTCGATCGGCCAGAGTGGCGCGACGACGTGCCGCGGATCGTGCGCGGGGCGCTCGGCCGGCAGCAGCGCGGCCACTGGAACACGACGGTCGCCAATGCCTGGGGCACGCTCGCGATGGAGAAGTTCTCCGCTGCGTTCGAGTCGACGCCCGTCACCGGAGCCACCACCGTTCGTTACGGAACGTCGACGCAGACGGTCCGATGGCCCGCGGCAACTGCGGCAGTTCCTGCGAACGAGGCGAGTGAGCTGAGCCTTCCGTGGCAATCGGGTCGCGGGTCGCTCAACCTGAGTCACGCGGGCACCGGGCGCCCGTGGGCTGTCGTTCGTGCGACCGCTGCGGTGCCACTCGAAGCACCTTTGTTCACGGGGTTCAGCATTCGGCGAACGATCACCGCGGTCGAACAGAAACGCGCCGGCGCCTGGAGCCGCGGGGACGTGGCGCGTGTGCGGCTGGAGATCGACGCGCAATCGGACATGAGCTGGGTCGTCGTCGAGGACCCCGTTCCCGGCGGAGCGACGGTGCTCGGCAGCGGGCTCGGTGGACAATCGCAGATTCTTGCCGCTGGGGAGCAGCGTGAGGACGCCGTGTGGCCCGCGTTCGAGGAACGTCGCTTCGAAGCGTTTCGCGCGTACTACCGCTTCGTTCCGAAAGGGCGCTGGGTCGTCGAGTACAGCGTGAGACTGAACAACCCCGGCACCTTCCTGCTGCCGGCCACGCGCGTGGAAGCGATGTACGCGCCGGAAATGCTGGGTGAGCTGCCGAATGCGACGCTCACCGTGGAGCCGGCGCCGTGACATCCACCGCCGGTCATCCGTCACAGGTCCGGCCGCGGAAAAGGCCAGCTGCTGTGCTGCTGGGCGGCGTGCTCGTGGTGGCCCTGCTCGGCGTGTTCTGGCTTCTCACCAGACCGACCGCAGGCGTACCCGAGTTCAGTGCGGTGAAAGCGGCGTGGACGCCCTCCGAAGCCTTCCTCCTCGATCGCAATGGCGAGCTTCTCGATCAGCAGCGCATGGACTACGCGATCCGGCGGTTCGACTGGATACCGCTCGAAGCAGTGTCGCCCGCGCTGACCGCCGCCATCGTCGATGGCGAGGACCGGCGCTTCTGGACACACGGTGGCGTCGACTGGCGGGCGCTGCTCTCCGCGATCCGGGATCAGGGGGTGTCACAGCGTCGGCGCGGAGCCAGCACCATCACGATGCAGGTGGCCGCTTTGCTGGAGCCGTCGGTGCGCGCCGGAAACTCACGCGGTGCCTGGCGCAGAAAGCTCGAGCAGATGAGACTGGCGCGCGCACTGGAGTCTCGCTGGACCAAGGCGCAGATCCTGGAGGGCTACCTGAACCTGCTGGGTTATCGCGGCGAGCTGCAGGGCATCGATGCGACTTCGCGGTCACTGGCCGGGAAAGCTCCCTCGGGGCTCAGCGTGCCGGAAAGTCTCGTGCTCGCGGCGCTCCTTCCGGCGCCACAGGCCACACCGGAGCGCGTCGTTTCCCGTGCCTGCGCCCGCGCCGCCGCTCGCGGGGTTCACGTGGATTGCTCTGCAATTCGCACGGCCGCCGGCGGGATGCTCAACGCGACGAGCGCGGCAATCGCGGGCACCCACGACGCGAGCGCAGCCAGCCTGTCGCACAGGTCGGCGCCGGCTACGTCAGGTGCTGTGCGCAACGTGTCGACCGCGAACAATGCAGCGACCCGCGGCCCGGGACTTGCGCCGCATCTGGCGCGTGCGGTGCTGAGGAAGCCCGGCGAGCACGTGCGCACGACGCTGGACGCCCGCGCGCAGCGTCTGGCGCGCGATGTGCTTCGCCGGCACCTCGCGGGCCTGGCCGGTCGTAACGTGCGCGATGGAGCGGTGCTGATCGTCGACAACGCGTCGGGCGACGTGCTGGCGTATGTGGGCTCCGCCGGGCCCGCCTCGCGCGCGAGCGCGGTGGACGGCGTCATGGCCCGCCGCCAGGCCGGCTCGACACTCAAGCCGTTCCTCTATGAGCTCGCGCTGGAGCGTCGCTATCTCACGGCCGCATCGCTCCTCGACGATTCGCCGATCACGCTCGATACGGCGAGCGGCATCTACCTGCCGCAGAACTACGACCGGGACTTCAAGGGACGCGTGAGCGTTCGCACGGCACTCGGCAGCTCGTTGAACGTGCCCGCCGTCCGCGCGCTCGTGCTCGCCGGCGTGGAGCCTTTCCGCGAGCGTCTGCATGCGCTGGGTTACGCGGGCATCACCCAACCCGGTGACTTCTACGGCTACGCGCTCGCACTGGGCTCTGCCGAAGTCAGTTTGTGGGAGCAGGTGCAGGCGTACCGCACGCTCGCGCGCGGCGGTCGCTCGGCGCCGCTGCGCACGCGCCTCGAAAGCGAGGCGGTACTCGGGGAACGCGGCCAGCCTGATTCGCGCACCGATCGAGTCTCGAACGAAAAGCCGCTCCTCTCCGCCGACGCGAGCTTCATCGTCGCGGACATGCTCAGCGACCGCTCCGCGCGAGCCGTGACGTTCGGACTCGACAACCACCTCAACACACCCTTCTGGGCCGCGGTGAAGACCGGCACCAGCAAGGACATGCGCGACAACTGGTGCATCGGCTTCTCGAGCGCCTTCACGGTCGGCGTATGGGTGGGCAACTTCGAAGGCGACCCGATGCACGACGTGAGTGGCGTCACCGGCGCCGCGCCGGTGTGGCAGCAGATCATGCTGGCGCTTCACACCGCGCTACCGTCTGCCGCCCCGAGTGTCCCCGCAGGAGTGACGTTGTCCCTCGCTCGATTCACGCCGGCCGTGGAACCGGCTCGCCGCGAGTGGTTCCTCAGCACCTCGGAAGCCGCGCCAATCTCGGCGCAGCCGTCCTCCACATCGGCCTCTGCATTGTCGGCCGGCGCGGACGAAACACGCATTGCGTCCGTTGCCGCGGGCGGAGAGATCGCTCGCATCTCCAGCCCGGCGAACGGGATGGTGATCGCGATCGATCCGGACATTCCGCCCGCCCTCCAGCGGGTGCCGCTCGCTGCACGCGGCGCGGCGGAGGGTATGGTGTTGCGATTGAACGGGTCGGTGCTCGGGGACGCGCAACAGAACGTGCTGTGGCAACCCACCCGGGGCGCGCATGTGCTGGCGCTGGAGGACTCGGCCGGTCACACACTCGACAGCGCGCGCTTCACGGTGCGCTGACGTGAGCGCGCACGCTCGCCTGGCATCGGCCCCCGCGTGAGCGTAGATCAGCAGCTCGCAATGCCAGCGTGCCGCAGGTGAAGCGAGGCTTCGCCAAAGCCCGCATCCTCCGATGGCGCCCGCCCACGGACTTGCCGCGATCGGCAGGCCGCTATAGCCTTTGCGGCCCCCTGTCGTCCCGCCAGCATCCCTGGCCTGTCGCGCCCCCATGCTCAACTTCTCCGACGTCGCCATACGCCGCGGGCCCCGCCTGCTCTTCTCCGGCGCCACGTTCGGGCTTTTCCGGGGAGAGAAGGTCGGCATCGTCGGCGAAAACGGCAGCGGCAAGTCGAGCCTCATGGCGCTCGTGCGCGGCGAGTTGCAGCCGGACGCCGGCACGTTCGAGATGCCGGGCAACCTCGAGATCGCCCACGTCTCGCAGGAGCTCGACGCCACCGACCAGGCCGCCATCGAGTTCGTGCTCGACGGCGACGCCGGGCTGCGGGCCATCGAGCGCAACATCGCGGATGCCGAGGCGCGCGATGCCGGGGACGAGCTCGGCGAGCTCTACGCAAGCTATGCGGCAGTCGGCGGCTACGATGCGCGCAGCCGCGCGGGGCGCCTGATGCACGGCCTGGGGTTCGCGCCGGCCGATGAAGCTCGACCGGTGCGGGAATTTTCAGGTGGGTGGCGCGTGCGCCTGAACGTGGCGCAGGCGCTCATGTGCCGGTCCGATCTGCTGCTGCTCGATGAGCCCACGAACCACCTCGATCTCGATGCCATCCTCTGGCTCGAAACGTGGCTGCGCGAATACGCCGGCACGCTCCTGCTCATCGCGCACGATCGGGAATTCCTGGACCGCGTGATCAATCGTGTCGTCAACATCGAGCACGGCGCGGCACGCGCGTATCGCGGCAACTACTCGCAGTTCGAGGATCAGCGTGCGGCCGAGATGGCGGAACACTCCGCGATGTACGCTCGCCAGCAGCGCGAGATCAAGCACATGGAGTCGTTCGTCGAACGCTTCCGCGCGCAGGCGACCAAGGCGCGGCAGGCGCAGAGCCGTCTCAAGGCGCTGGAACGCATGCAGCGTATCGCGCCGGCGCACGTGGATTCACCCTTCGAGTTCTCTTTCGCCGCGCCGGAGAAACTGCCGAAACCGCTCCTCGCCATCGAGAAGCAGTCGGTCGGCTACGGCGGGCGCCCGGTGCTGCAGAACGTCACGCTCACCCTGGCTCCGGGCGATCGCATCGCCCTGCTTGGCCGCAACGGCGCGGGCAAATCCACGTACATGAAGATGCTCGCCGGCGAGCTCACCGCACTCGCCGGCACGCGCACGGAAGCGCGCGATCTGCGCATCGGGTACTTCGCGCAGCACCAGCTGGAGCAGGTGTCGCCGAGCGATTCGCCGCTGATGAATCTGAAACGCTTTGGCGCGGCCCGCGCGGCGCGTGCCACGGAGCAGGAGCTTCGCGATTACCTCGGAAGCTTCGGGTTCCGGGGCGACCGCGTGTTCGAGCCCATTGCACCGTTTTCAGGTGGTGAGAAGGCGCGGCTCGTACTCGCACTCGTGGCCTACCTGCGGCCGAACCTCATGCTGCTGGACGAGCCCACCAACCACCTGGACCTCGAGATGCGCCAGGCGCTCACGGTGGCGCTGCAGGAATACGATGGCGCGGTCGTGCTCGTTTCGCACGATCGCCATCTGCTGCGCACCGTGGCGGACGAATTCCATGTCGTGCACGCCGGCCGGGCAGAGCCTTTCGATGGTGACCTGGACGACTACGCGAAGTGGCTGGCGGAAACAGAGGCTGCGACATCCGGCGCGGCACTGGAAAACCGCGGCGCCGGGCCGGCGGGCGACGCAGCCTCGGCTGAAGGCGCATCGGCCGAACCCACGAAGCGGGAAGTGGAGACTGCCGAATCCCGCAAGCAGCGCAAGCGCGAGGAGGCTGAACGCCGCAATCGCCTGACGCCGCTGCGTGCGGCCATCGAGAAGTGCGAGCGCGAGCTCGATCGCCTCTCGCAGGAGAAGGCGGATCTGCAGGCACAGCTCGAGTCACCCGACCTCTATACCGAAGGGGCGCGGGACAGGCTCCGCCAGCTCACCGAGCGGCAGGGCAAGCTCGCCCGCGAAGTGGAGCGCGTGGAAGCGCAGTGGCTGGAACACACCGAGCGGCTCGAAACCGAGACACGCCGCGCCTGACCCGGCCCATCGAGCCTTTAGAATCGACCCCATCACGAAGCGCACCCGATCCGACCCGAGACACGAGGCGACCGACCATGTCCGCACACCCGAGCCCGAGCCCGTCGACCACCGTGGGACCCATCATCTCCCTTCAGGCGCACATCCTGCAGCAGCAGGCGAGCTTCGCCGAAGCCACGGGAACGTTGTCCTGGATCCTGTCGGCGATCTCCATCTCCGCGAAGATCATCGCCTCGAAGGTGCGGCGCGCGCGCCTCGAGAACGTGCTCGGCAGCGCCGGCGCGGAGAACGTGCAGGGCGAGACGCAGCAGAAGCTCGACGTCATCGCGAACGAAGTGTTGCTCGGCACGCTCGGCGGGCGTGAAGGCGTGGCCATCGTTGCTTCCGAAGAGAACGAAGAGCCCGTCATCCTGCGTGACGAGGTGACCGCGCAGCGCCGCTACTGCGTGCTCTTCGACCCGCTGGACGGATCCTCCAACCTCGATGTGTGCGGTGGCGTCGGCACCATCTTCAGCATCCTGCGTCACGACCGCCGGGCGAAGGAGTCCGAGGGCTCGCTGCTGCAACCCGGCGCGCAGCAGGTCGCGGCCGGTTACGTGCTCTACGGTTCCTCCACCGTGTTCATGCTCACCGTCGGGCAGGGCGTGGACATGTTCGTGCTCGACCCGTCCATCGGCGCCTTCATGCTGGTCGAGCGTGGCCTGCGCACACCGAAGACCCACAAGAGCTACTCCGTGAACGAGGGCAACCGCCGCACGTTCCCCGAGGGCTACCAGCGATATCTCGACTGGGCGCAGGAACAGAGCTATTCGAGCCGCTACGTGGGCTCCATGGTCGCGGATGTGCATCGCATCCTGCTGAAGGGCGGCGTCTTCATGTACCCGCCCACGAAGAAGGCGCCGAACGGCAAGCTGCGCCTCATGTACGAGGCCAATCCCATGGCGATGCTGGTGGAACAGGCCGGCGGCAAGGCTCTCGCCGCGCCCGGCCAGCGCATCCTGGACGTGCAGCCCACCGCCATCCACCAGCGCGTGCCGGTCATCCTCGGCAGCGCGGACGAGGTCGACCATGTCATCGCCCGGCTCTGACGGGCAGGCCCGCCTGCACAAAGCGCTGCGCCCGCGCGGGAATTCACGGGCTGCGGGAACCGGACCTGCGCGGGAGCTCAGGGACTACGGGAACCGGCAGCGTCGCGCCGAGTTTCTTCTCGAGTGACGGCCGCGCCGACGCCCTTCCGCTGCCCATGGCCATCCTCAACGTCCATCACAAGACGACATACACCTACAGGCGCCCGGTCGAGTTCGGCGAGCACCGACTGATGTCGCGGCCACGGGACAGCCACGATCTGCGGCTCCTCGACACGACCCTCGTCATCACACCCGCGGCGAGCAGCACGCGCTGGTTGCATGACGTCTTCGGCAACTCCATCGCCATCGTGAACTTCTCGCGGCCTGCGCAGGAGCTCGTCATCGAGTCTTCATTCCGTGCAGAGCACTACCCCGCCGCGGCGCGGGAGATCGCCGTGGAGCACTACGCGGAGAAATTCCCGTTCAGCTACTCCGCAGAAGACACCGCGGACCTCGGGCGCACCAAGGAGCGCCACTACGCCGACCCCGACCACCGGATCGACGAGTGGGCGAAGAATCTCGTCGAGCAGACTCCCGGCGGCAAGACGCTCGACGTGCTCATCGCGATGAGCACCGGGATCAAGCAGCAGTTCAAGTACGCTGCGCGCGACGCAGAAGGCGTCCAGTCCCCACTCGAGACACTCTCACTGGGAACGGGCAGCTGCCGGGACTTCGCCATCTTCATGATGGAAGCCGCGCGCACCCTCGGCCTCGCCGCGCGCTTCGTCTCGGGCTATCTCTACGACGAGAATCTCATCGGCGCCGCCGGCGGCATGGTCGGCGGCGGCGCAACCCACGCCTGGGTGCAGATCTTCCTGCCCGGCGCCGGCTGGGTGGAGTACGACCCCACGAACGCGCTCGCAGGCGGCCGGAATCTGATCCGGGTCGCCGTCGCGCGCGACGCCTCGCAGGCCGTTCCATTGAAAGGCAGCTACAACGGCGCGCCGGAGGATTTCGTCTCGATCGCTGTGGATGTGAAGGTCACCACTGAATAATCCGCGTGGATGCGAGCGTGCCGGTACTCGCGCGCAGGGCGGCGAAGAGGCGGACCGGATACGAGGCACGCGGCAACACGGCCGAGTAGGGACTTTGCGTGGCGGCGGTGCCGGCGTCGGAAGCGCCGGGCCTGGGAGTCGTAGAACGGGCCGCGATGGATTAAATCGGGCCGCAATTGGTAGTCGGGTCGTAAAATCACCCGCATCCGGCATTTCTGCCTTAAGATGGCGCGTCCGTTTTTACGACCAGATCAGCCATTGCGGGCCTGTTTACTCCATCGCGGCCCAAATTACAGAGCACGTCTGCATCTGAGCCCATTGGCTATGCACGTCTGATTGAGCGGCACCGGCTCAGCGCCTTACCGCCAAGGTCGATCTCGACCATCAGCTCAACCATAAAAGGCGGTTCCCGCAGGACTCGCGACTGGGCGGCCAGATTCTCAACGAGTTTCACCCGAACTACCGGGTCGAGGACAGCCTCGTTGGCGATCTGCAGTTCGCGCTTCGTTACGAGGGGCTGAACCTCGAGGTGCTCGCGCTGCTCTTCGACGTCGTCGGTCCCGAGCCCATTCTTCAGTTCATCATCGCGCAGCCAAATTCCGCCTATGCGCGCCGCCTCGCCTACCTTTTCGAGTGGCTGACGGGAAGGAATCTCGAGCTGCCTTCTGAGGCTCTCGTTCCTGCCAACGCCGCATTCGTGCCGGTGCTGGATGAGTCGCGGCAGTTCGGCATGGCCCATGGACCACGCAACGCAAAGTTTCGGGTGATCGACAATCTTCCAGGCGATCGATGCTTCTGCCCTCTCGTCACAAAGACACCCTATCTCCTCGAGATGGTGAGCAAGGAGCTGAAACAGCGCACGCTCGCGCGGCTAGCCAGATATCCCGCGGACCTGCTGCGGCGAGCGGCTGCATTCCTGTATCTGAAAGAAACTCATTCCTCGTTCGAAGTTGAGCGCGAAAAGCCGAGTCCTGATCGGGCCCGCCGGTTTGCGGACCTGTTGCGCGAGGCCGAGAGTGACAAGCCTCTCAGCGAGCAGCGCCTCGTGGAGCTTCAGAACGCGGTCGTCGATCAGCGTTTCGTCGAGGCATCGTACCGACAGCAGCAAAACTGGATTGGCGACGATCCCGGTTATGGCAAACGAATTGCGTTCGTGCCGCCTCGTCCCGAGGACGTGCGGCCGCTCATGGAGGCTCTCGTTGCATTGTCTGAACGTGTGCGACGCTCGCCGGAATCGATCGAGCCGGTCGTAGCTGCAGCCGCCGTATCCTTTGGTTTCGTGTTCATCCATCCGTTCATGGATGGCAACGGCCGCTTGCACCGCTATCTGATTCACGAAACCCTGTCGACTGCGGGATTTGCGCCCAAGGAAATCGTGCTGCCGGTGTCAGCCGTTATCCTGGCGAACATGGAGAAGTATGTCTCGGCGCTCGAAGCGTTTTCGAAGCCGCTGCGCGATCGCACGTCCTGCAATCCCGATGTGCCTGCCGCGCCGGCGACGGGTAATGATGCCATCCATTTTCGCTACTTCGATGCGACCGAGCAGGCAGGTTTTCTGTTCGACGCGCTCGAGCGCGCTGTTGAGCACGACCTCGATGGGAGATCTCTTTCCTGCTCGGATTCGATCGCGCCCGCGAAGCACTGAACAATCTTGCCGATTGGCCGGCACACTCGCTGGATCTTTTCATTCGTGTCGTTCACCAGAACGACGACAGGCTGTCGCAAATCAAGCGTCGATCCCACTTTGATTGGATGCGTGACGATGAGGTGGCTCGCTTCGAGGAGAGCGTGGCGCAGAGTTTTCGGCGCGAGAGACTCCAGGAGGAAGAACGGCCTGTCGACTAGACGGAAGTTCTGAGCGCCAGAAGCAAGTATTGCCTGGATGCTCATTGAGTTAGCGGATATGGGGCCGTGGCGTGTGTGGCTACACAGTGATTGACTGCAAGAGCTGGAGCGCGCGCTGCTGAGTGGGATTGGGCATTGTCATCATTTGGAAGGTCAGGGCGGTGCTCGCGCCGACGGAGGGCTGACAGGTATTGCGCACGATGGTCGACAGTTCTTGCAGCAGAGTTTGGAAGCTGTGTGGCTGGGAGCCATTGTCCAGAGTGTGGGTGGTGACTTTCTGCAATGCTGCCTCGGAGCGCTGGGCGGCGGGCGACCGGATCGCGACGCTTCTTGCGTTTCAGATCCTCATCGGCAAAGAGCAGTTCACGCCAGGCTTCCCGCATGTGCCACTCGACATAGTAGGCCAGCATGCACAGGAAGATGTGCGCCCGGACTCGCGGATCAAGCCGATGATGGATCGGGCGGATATGCAGATCGATGGTACAACGCTCATCCAAGAGCGCCGGAACTTCCGGCTAACCAAAGGCCAACAAAAACGCCGCTCAGGTCTTTCTACCTGGCGGCGTTTGTATGTCGAATACGGAAACTCGCTTCCCTGTTCGAACCTACCAACCCTCTTTCTCTATGTATATTCCAATATTTTTCATACACTTACCTCCGAAGTCGTGTTACCCATCAAATCATCAATCAACCTGGGGTGTCAAACTCCCGCGTTTGGCGCCTTCGTGATTCCAGGCTTTGGCTGGAACTCCCGCAGAGGTTCGCGCCATATCTGCCGCCTCATCTGCCTTCCGGATTCGCTCCTGTTCCTTCGCCAACTCTTCGGAACGCCACACGTGCCATCTCGTGGCAATCCGCTGCAGTTCAAGAAAGAATTTATTCGCAAACGGTGGCGCTGACCCGGCAGCGGTTCGCGCTTTTGACTCTTCGATCTGCAACTGCCGCATCTTGTTGATTGCCGCCCGATAACCATAGAACGCACTGATCACCCTGGTTCCTTCCATCTCCCTGGCGTACTCCTCATCGACGACACCTACTGATATTGCGCCACAAAAGTCTTCCCAATCGCTCAGGTACCGACTGATAACGACCCGTCCCGGCGGACGTTCCGCCGTACCCTTATCGGCCCAGATCTGTTCGACCAGCGTCTCATCGAGCGGGCGATACGCACTCGGAGGCGTTTCAATTCCCAGCTCGTGGAAGTACTTGCGCAGATCCTCGGCACGGGCGGTTTGCGGAAGCTCCTTGAAGTAGTTGTGGTAACAGACGACGCGCTTCCAGACGTTCTCTGCCTCGTCCTGAAGGTTCGATACGCGCAGCTGCGCCCAAAGCAGAATGATCGACAACGCGCCCAGGCCCATGAACGCAGGTTCTGCGACCCGAACAGCCCACGTGACATTGCGCTCACCGAACCACCATGCAAGCGCGCCCGATATCAATATGAGCGCTGCTGCGCCCGTTATCATTCGCTCGTACCACTTGAGTGAGCGCCAGATGCGGCGTGCCCATTCCATGACCATCCCCTTTCGGTCCCAGGCTTTGTATTTGTTGGAGCGAGGCTACTGGTCTCATATCGCCTCCGCAACATGCGGGTCACATACTGACAGGCTCTTGAGGAAAAGCGACCCGTACGAGCGCGCGACCTAGTCTTCCTGCGGTTCCACCGTCACACACACCGACAACGTGTGCGTACCGCCGCCAAGGATCACTCCCCGCAACGGCGAGACATCCCCGAAGTCCCTCCCCCACGCAATGGCAATGTGATCCGTCCCCACATGAACATTGTTGGTCGGATCGAGCTCGAGCCACCCGAACGGCGGGCTGTACACAGATACCCACGCGTGCGATGCACCCGTGCCCACCCAATCGAGCTGCGGCTCCGGGGAGGCCCCCCCCACACGCGCCACTTCAGTGGTGTTCGACTCGCCGCAATCCTCGGTCGGCATAGCCGCTGGTCGCAGCCGGATGTATCCGCTGACATAGCGCGCCGCCAGACCGCGCGCGCGCAGACAAGCGATCATCAGATGCGCGAAATCCTGGCAAACGCCACGGCGGTTCTCGAGCACCTCGGAGAGCGGCGTGGCGATGCTGGTTTCGCCCGGTGCGTATTTCATGTCCCGGTGCAGCTTCTGCATCAGCGCTTCAGCGCACGCGAGCACCGGCCGCCCGGGCTCGAAGCATTCGTCACCGTAGTCCTTGTACGCCTGCTTCACACGAACGTAGGGCGACTCGTGCCTGAATCGGCAGGCGTCCAGCACATCCCGTGAAGGCCACCGCCCCGTGATGTAAGCCAGGCTGTCGCGCACCTGCTCCCAGGGCAGCGTGTCCGCCGCAGCTACGGCGGGGCGAGGATGGACATCCACTTCCATCACGCTCGACACGTCGAGCCGACGATGCGCGTGCTCGAACTCCACGCGCGTCATGGGGTTGCCGAATACATCAACCTCGTCGCGCCGGTTGAACACTTCAGGCTGGATGCGCACGGAATGCTCGAGGCACTCCTGGAACGGTGAAGGTCGCGGCACGAGATGCAGCAGCTGATGGGAGTGAACAACGTCATTCCCATACTCGTACGCTGTGTCGTGCCGGACTCGATAGCGCATGCAGCCTCAGGTGGCGAGCGCCCGCGCGCCCGCGCTCGTGTGGGTGAAGTGGCGCATGGAGAGCCTGTCGGACAGCCTGCCCGCAGCACTCGCCAGCTCCCGCAGGCGATGCGCCAGATCACGGCGTGCAGCGGTGGCGACGGCGGTCTCCTGCTCCATGACGAAGAGCTCCGCATCTTCCAGCACCGGGACAGTACCTTCGATGCCATCCACCGATGGCCCGCCGAGCGACGCGGCGAGGCTCACGAGATCCCGCGCGATGGCTTCGCAGTGGAAAGCCAGCGCACGAGGATGCTGTGCATCGCGGATCAGCAGATCGAGCGCGAGCCCGAGTCGAGGGGCCGCGACGTAACGCGACCGATAGACGACAAGGCTGTCGCACGCCTCAAGCAGCCATTCAGCCTGGTTCTGGCGCGCCGGCGTCGCCGACTCCATATGTTGGGCGAGCAGGCCTGCCATGAACTGCAGCCGCTCGAGCCTGCGGCCCACGCGCATGAGTCGCCAGCCTTCGTCGTGCGTCATGTCGTCGAACGCAAAACCGGCAAGCGCCGAGAGCGAGAGGATAAGCCTGTCGAGCGCTTCACGCGGCTCGCCCCGGGCCATCGCGGCGCGTTGAATCTGCCTTTGCAGTTCGAGGACCACGCGCCAGTAGCCGCCTGAAAGCCGGCTGCGCACCTGTGACGCGCACCACGCAAGCCGCTTCACGTCCGCGACGATACCGAGCGGATTGCGCTCGTCGCGCAGGCTTTCAGAAGGATCGAGGTCCGCCGCAACGTAGCCGAGATCGCGGCAGAACTTCACTGAAGCACGCCACGCCTTGGCATCCACGCGAACCGCCAGGGTGCTGCGGATGAGCCGCGCTTTGTCTTCACATCGCACGGCATAACGCCCGAGCCAGAACAGGTTCTCCACCATGCGAGACGGAATCTCGTCCCGGCGCACCAGGGCCGGTGGTGTGCTGGCGGTTTGCTCTGCTGCGGATTCTGCTTCACTCGCAGTCGAGAGCACCCAGATATCCTTGCTGCCGCCACCACGCTGCGTGGAGACCACATCCACTGCCGCGTCCGTCGCCACGCGCGCAAGCCCGCCCGGCATGACGCGGAAGCCCTGCGCAGTAGCGATGGCGTACACGCGTATCGCGAGTGACTTCGCAGAAAGGCCGAGCGACCCATTCTGCCGCCACACCGGCGCCTGCGAGAGCGCCACGTGCTCCTGCGCGACGTACGCATAGGGCCGGGCACGCAGTCGGGCGACCAGCCCCGCGCGCGACTCGCGTGTCAGGTCGCGCCCGAACACCGGCTCGAAGTTCTGATTCGGGTACACGGGTTTGATCACGAGCTGATCGAGGTGCGAGAGCACGTAGTCCAGCGCCGGTTTCTCGCCGCACCACCACGTTGCGACCGCAGGGAGCTTCAGGCCCTCGCCTTGCAGACGCTGCGACACGCCGGGCAGGAAGCCGAGCCACGCTGCGGATTCGAGCACGCCTGTGCCCAAGGCATTCGACACGACCACGCGCCCCGCGCGAACGGCGCCGATGAGCCCCGGCACACCGAGCGCCGAATCGCTTCTCAGCTCCACAGGGTCGCAGAAGTCGTCATCGAGCCTGCGGAAGATGGCGTGCACGCGACGCAAGCCGCCGAGCGTCTTCAGGTAGACGGTGTTGCCGCGCACGGTCAGATCACCACCTTCGGCAAGCGGCAGGCCGAGCTGACCGGCCATGTATGCGTGCTCGAAATAGGTTTCGTTGAACGGCCCCGGAGTGAGCAGCACCGCGAGCGGCTTCTCCTTCGCGTCTACCGAACCGAGCATCCGCTCGCGCAGATCACCGAAGAATCCACGCACGCGACGGACGCCGAGATCGCGGATGGAATCGGGCAGCACCTGCTCAACGATTTCCCGGTTCTCCAGCGCGTAACCCGCGCCAGAGGGCGCCTGCGTGCGGTCCGAGAGCACCCACCAGCGCCCATCTGGCGCGCGTGCGAGATCCGCTGCGTAGATGTGCAGCCAGCCGCCCGCAGGGGTGATGCCCTGGCATGACCACAGGAAATTCGGGTGGCCGAAAGGCAGCTCCGGCGGGACGATGCCTTCGGCGAGCAGGCGCTGGGGGCCATAGAGATCTGCGAGCAGCTGATCCATGAGCTGCGCCCGCTGCGCGACACCCGTTTCGATCTCGCGCCACTCCTCCGCAGTGAGAACGAGCGGCAGCGGGTCCAGCCCCCAGGGGCGATCCGCGCCCTGCGGATCGGCGTAGACGTTGTAGGTGACGCCGTTCTCGATGATGAGGCGGCGCGTGAGCTCGAGCCCGCGCCGGCCGGCGCCGGTGCCGTCGCCCGCGGCCACGCGGTCGATGAGCGGACGCCAGTGCTTGCGCACGGCTCCTTTCTCATCGAGCAGCTCGTCGTAACGACGTGCATCGGACACGTACGTCGACAAGCACGCCTGCGACCTGGCTGAGGAGGACACGGGACTCACCGTCAAACCCTGCCTGCTGGGCTACCTTCGCAGATCCAGCGTGAACGGGAACTCCAGGCTCGGCGCCTCCGGCTTCACCGTGACGTGCCCGGGTGTGTGGCCCATGCGGAAGAACCGCGCGAGGCGGCGACTCTCCGATTCGAAAGCATTGACCGGGAACGTGGCATAGCTGCGGCCGCCTGGGTGCATGACGTGATATTGACACCCTCCGAGCGAACGCTCCATCCACGTGTCGACTAGATCGAATGTGAGCGGCGCATGCACACCGATGGTGGGATGCAGCGCCGACGGCGGCTGCCACGCGCGAAAGCGCACGCCGGCCACGAATTCGCCCACGCGATCGGTGGGGCGCAGCGGAACCGGACGCCCGTTGCACGCGAGCTGGTAACGGTCTGGCGCAAGGCCGGTGATCTTGACCTGCAGTCGCTCGACAGAGGAATCGACGTAGCGGACGGTGCCACCGGGCGCGCCTTCCTCGCCCATCACATGCCAGGGCTCCAGCGCCTGACGCAGCTCCACTTCGATGCCGCGCGTCGCGAAGTCACCGTGCTTGGGAAAGCGGAACTCGAAGTGCGGAGCGAACCACTCTGGCTGCAGCGCGTAGCCTGCGGCCTGCTGCTCAGTGAGCACGTCCGCGAAATCCTGCTCCACGAAGTGGGGCAGCATGAACCGGTCGTGCAGCTCGGTTCCCCAGCGAGCCAGGCGCTCAGGCGCATAGGGCGTGCGCCAGAAGCGCGCGACGAGCGAGCGCAGCAGCAGCTGCTGCGTGAGGCTCATGCGAGCGTGCGGCGGCATCTCGAATGCACGCAGCTCCAGCAGGCCGTGGCGGCCGGTCGGGCCGTCCGGCGAGTAGAGCTTGTCGATGCAGAACTCGGCGCGGTGAGTGTTGCCAGTGACGTCGACGAGAAGGTTCCGGAACAGCCGATCGACGAGCCACGGCGGCGACTCCGCACCGAGCGGTGGCAGCTGTTTGAAAGCCACTTCCAGCTCGTAGAGCGAATCGTTGCGCGCTTCGTCCGTGCGCGGCGCCTGCGAGGTGGGGCCGATGAAGAGACCCGAGAAGAGATAAGAGAGCGACGGGTGGTTGTGCCAGTACGCCACGAGACTGCGCAGCAGATCCGGCCTCCGCAGGAACGGCGAGTCGGGGGTACTGGCACCGCCCAGCACGAAATGATTGCCGCCCCCGGTGCCGGTGTGGCGGCCGTCGAGCATGAACTTCTCCGCAACGAGGCGGCTCTGGCGTGCGGCCTCATAGAGATGCTCGGTGCGGTCCACGAGCTCCGTCCAGCCCGCGGAGGGGTGGATGTTCACCTCGATGACGCCCGGGTCCGGGGTGACGCGGAAGCTGTTGAGGCGCGGGTCCTTCGGCGGCTCGTACCCTTCGAGAATCACAGGCTGCGACAGCGCTTCGGACGCGGCTTCCACCGCTGCGACGAGCTCGAGGTACTCCTCGAGCCGCGGCGTGGGCGGCATGAAGATGTAGAGCACGCCGTTGCGTGCCTCCGCGCACATGGCCGTGCGCGTGACCCAGCTCGCGGACTCATTCGGCGCCGGGAGACGCGACGTCGAGCGATCCCCGTTTCTGTCGTTCGCGGGTTTCTCACGCAGCGACTTTGAACCAGCGCGCAGGCCGGACTCACCGTACCTGCGCCACTCTTCCTCCGCTTCGCGCAGCGCTGTTTCGGCACGTGCGCGTGCAGCGGCGAGGCCACTTGGGGACGAATCCAGGTCGTTCAGCTGGCGCCGGATTTCTGCGTGGCGCGCCAGCGGCGGGAAGGCTTGTGTGGGGTCAGGCGAATGAACGTAGGGGTAGTCAGCCGGCGCGGCCCAAGGCATGGAATCGAGCGGCAGGCGCAGGCCGAGCGGCGAATCACCCGGGATGAGGTAGCACCGTTCGCGACGAAGGAACCACGGGCCGGTCTGCCACGTGCGGCCCGAAGCGTCCCGTGCCACGGGGAAGACACAGCCCACCGCGGTATCCAGGCCCTGCTCGAAGACTCGCGAGAGCCGCGCGCGCTCGACGGGATCGTCCAGCTTCGAGTCAAACGGGTCCACGTTCGTCGGCAGCCGGCGCTCGCGCCACAGGTAGTAGAAGGCGTCCTCATACGCGGGAAACACGAAAGCCGGCGAGAGGCCCAGGCCAGCCGCCACGGAAGCAAGGAAACGCTGCGCGGTGACCGCATCTATGTCGCTCGGGATGCTCTCGTCCGCGAGCAACGCAGGATCACGCCAGATGGGTTCGCCATCCTTGCGCCAGAAGCAGTTGAGGGACCAGCGCGGCAGCGGCTCACCGGGATACCACTTGCCCTGGCCGAAGTGCGCGAGCCCTTTCGGCGCGTACTTTTCCTTCAGGCGGCGGAACAGGTTGGCGGCCAGCAGGCGCTTCGCAGGGCCGAGCGCAGCGGTGTTCCATTCGGCGCCGTCCGGATCGTCTGCGGACACGAACGTCGGCTCGCCGCCCATGGTGAGGCGTACGTCGAGCGCGTTCAGATCCGCGTCGATCTCCTGGCCCAGCGTGTTGATGTGGGACCACTGCTCTTCGGTGTAGGGCTTGGTGACACGCGGCGCCTCCCACACGCGGGAGACACCCATGGAGTGTGAGAACTGCACCTCGCTCTCTTCGACTTCGCCCGTGACTGGCGCGGCGCTCGAGGGTTCCGGCGTGCAGGCGAGCGGAATGTGGCCTTCGCCCGCGAGCAGCCCTGAGGTGGGGTCGAGGCCGATCCAGCCGGCGCCCGGCAGGTAGACCTCGCACCACGCGTGCAGGTCGGTGAAATCCGCCGGCGGCCCCGAAGGGCCATCGAGCGACTTCACGTCCGGCACGAGCTGGATGAGGTAGCCGGAGACGAAACGCGCAGCCAGCCCGAGGTGCCGCAGCAGCTGCACGAGCAACCACCCCGAATCGCGACACGAGCCGGAAGCGTTCGCCAGGGTCTGCTCCGGCGTCTGGACACCGGGCTCCATGCGGATGAGATAGCGGATGTCGCGTGACAGCCGCCCGTTCAGCTCGACGAGAAAATCGATCGTGCTCTGCGGCTTGTGGGAAACGGACTCCAGGTATTCCGCGAACCGGGGAGAAGGGGGCTGCGTGATGAGGTAGGGAGCGAGCTCCCGGCGTTCGGTCGCTTCGTAGCCGAACGGGTACTTCGTCGCGTACGGCTCCAGGAAGAAGTCGAACGGATTGAGCACGGCCATCTCGGCAACGAGATCCACCTCGATCCGCAGCTCCTCCGTCTTCTCCGGAAATACGAGCCGGGCCAGGTAGTTCGACTGGGGATCCTGCTGCCAGTTGATGAAGTGTCTGGCAGGCGCGACCTTCAGCGAGTACGAAAGAATGCGTGTGCGTGTGTGCGGCGCCGGGCGCAACCGCACGATCTGGGGGCTCAGCGTCACGCGCCGGTCGTACCGGTAGTGCGTGATGTGGTTGAGCGCTACGTGAATCGACAAGGGAGCCTCTCCGCCATGGCGTGGGTGCTGCGCGCGACAGCCCGCGCACGGAAGTTGTGTTCGATGGTGCGAGACCCGGCTGTGCAATTTCCGGGCGCATCGAAAGGGCCCGATCGACCCTACTTTTGCACCAAACTACGGCAGTCGCGCTCACCACCGCACCACGACACGGCAGGTGGCCTCGCTAGTCGCCGGTGTGAATCGCGGGCTGATGCGATCCGCAGCTCCGTGGAACCGGGGCGGCGGCTCATGACGGCACCTCGGGCTTCGCCGCCGCCGAGTTCGCCCATCGCCCGTCGTCCATCGGGCGTCGGCTGTCGGAAGTCTGCTCCCGGTCCTTGGACCTCGACCTCTCGGCTCTCGCCCATCGGCTCTCGGGGTGTCGGGTGTCGAGGCAGGCGGCGGCGAGGAGCACCGTACACCGGTGTCCTGCCGCGTCGGGGCCGAGTGAACTTATGCCAGCCACACATCGGCGCGCGACTCCCGGTTCGCCTCGGCATCCGTAGAACACACAAGCGGGACGCGTCCGTCAGCATCATGACAGGGAGTCACACCCGCCCATGACGGAGCGTCGAAATGCGAACGGCGCCAATTGGGCGGCGAGACGATTGGGGTAGGCTCCGCGGCCTATGTTCAACGGTCACACGCAAGATGAGCGCGCTGGAAAGAACGGCGCGACCAGCCCTCCTCCTCCTGCCGCTGATGCCCTGGCCCTCGTGGCCCGCCAACCGGTCTACGACTCCGCGATGACCGTGGTGGCATACGAGCTGCTGTATCGCGAGGCCGGCCACGCGCTGAAGTCCATGGTGACCGACGCGCGCCGCGCCACACTGCGCGTCATCGCGAACGCCGCGCTCGAGATCGGGCTCGACCGTCTCGCGGGCGGGCTACCGGTGCACATCAACTATCCGCGCGAGCTGCTCGTGAGCGATCACCTGCTGCCACTGCAGCCCGAACGAGTAGTCATCGAAGTCGACGAGGACCTGCGTGCCGACGGCGAAGTCCTCGCCGGCCTCGAGACACTCAAGGCGCGCGGCCACAAGATCGCCCTCGCCGACTATTCCTCGCGCAACATCAACAGTGTTCTGCTGGGTGCGGCGAACATCGTGAAAGTCGCGCTCTCGCAGGAAGCCGCCGGCGCGCTGCCGCACACCGTGCGTGAGCTGAAGAGCCGCGGCCTCACGCTCATCGCCGAAGAAGTCGGCACAGTGGAACAGTTCGAGCGCTGCATCGAGCTCGGTTTCGACGGGTTCCAGGGAGACTTCCTGCAGCACCCGCAGACATTCTCCGCCTTGCGCGTACCCTCCAGCAAGCTCGGCACGTTGCGCCTGCTCACCGAGCTCAGCAAGGAAGACACCTCGATGGAGGAGATCGAGCAGCTCGTGTCGCAGGACATCTCGATGTCCTACCGCGTGCTCCGCTGCATCAACTCGAGCTTCTACAACCTGCCGCGCAAAGTGGACTCCATCCGGCAGGCGATCGTCATTCTCGGCCTCGACCCGTTGCGCCAGCTGTGTTCCCTCGTCGCCCTGCAAGGCTTCGATGACCGCCCGCCGAACCTGCTCGTGGTCGCCATGGCGCGCGCCCGTATGTGCGAGCAGCTAGGGAAGCTCCGAGACTCAGCGGACACCGGTCCCTACTTCATCACCGGCCTGTTCTCGATGCTGAACGTGCTCACCGGCGTGCCGATCCAGCAGATCGTGGAGGAGCTTCCGCTCGCGCAGCCCGTGGTGCGCGCACTTCTGGCGGAAGAAGGCGAGCTCGGTGCCGCTCTTCACTGCGTGCGGGCCTACGAGCGTGGGCGATGGAAGGACGTGCAGTTCTGCGGGCTCCCGCCGAACGTCATCCGGGCCGCCTACGTCGACGCAGTGTTCTGGGCTGAACAGACTCGTTCGATGCTGCAGAAGTAGCGACGCGCGCTGCCCCCGGCGCGGCCTGCCGCCGTCATCGGGGCAGGCCGGAACTGTGCCCCCCGCCTCGCGGGCCCGCTCTCTCAGAGCGTGAAGGGCTTCTGCGCTGCGAACTCAGGGTCGCAAACACCCACGCCATAGAGCTGCGGTGTCTGATAGCCGGGCATCCGCGCGCGAATGGCAGCGTGAAGATCCGCGTACGACCCGGCAAAGTCCCCACCACGCCACGCGTCCAGCAATGCCGTGGCGAAGTGACCAGGCAACCCTTCTGCGTCAGCGTACTGATCCGGCTGGCAGGCCGTGAGCACCAGCACTGATGCCAGGAGCGACGGCGCCGGCACAGCGCGTTCCGAAGGAATGCCGCCGCAGCAGTTATCGGACACCACGAGCACGCGCACGCCGCGGCGAAAGCGAGCCAGATCGGCGCTGATCTCTTCGTCGATGAACGAGCCGTCGTACAGCGACCACGCCGAGACACGCTCGCTCGCGTCTTCGGAAGCAGGGGCAGCGCGCCCCGTGGCATCACGCAGCGCCTTCACGCGTCGCGCGATCTTCCTCCGTCCGCCATGGCCGGAGAACGTCAGCAGAAAGAAATCCCCTGGCCTGCACGATGCGGCGGCACGAGCGATGGCCGAGCGAACAGCACCGCGAGTAGCGTGCTCGCCCAACAGCAGCGTGACCATGCCGAAGCCGCACTCCTTTGCGACGCCGGCGAAGGCGAGCGCGTCTGCCTCGGCCTCCACGCCGATGCAGAGCGCTCGTCCGTTTCTCAGGTGTGCTGCGGTCACCACCACAGCATCTTCCGTATCCGCGCCCGGCACGCCTGGATCTGCTCGTCAGGGCGCGGGCGGGCCGCTCCCGGCTCCGTTCTGGCGGATCTGGTACCCGGAGAAATACGAGAACACGACGACGACGAGGTTCGGGTTCGGCGCGTCCACGGCGTTCTCGAGATACACCATGCGCACGCGGTCGATCGTGAGTGCCCGCTTGCTTTCGGGGCTCTGCTCGATGAAAAGCGGCAGGTAGGCTTCCAGCCGCTCGAACGCCGTCTCGGTGCGATAGAGCGCGGCAACCAGCGAGTCGAGCGCGGCGGCGTACTCGGGCTCCTTGTCCGGGCTCCAGGGGGGCAGGCGCTTCTGCAGCGGCGGAACCGGCTCGGTGCCGAGGGGAGTGAACACGAGGTCCGCCCAGTTGGGCAGCATGCGCCCTTCCCCATACGCGAGGCGGAACTGCACGATCGCCTCTTCGCCGAACGGGTTCTTCAGGTACTTCGGTTTCAGGGTGAACTGCGGCTGCTTGCCATCGGGTGCGACGAGGAGCTTCAGCCCGTAGTTCTCGCGGAAGTCTATGGAGACATTTGGCGTGGCGAGCCAGTTGGAGAGGTCCATCGGTTTTCCTTGTGCTGTGGGCAGCGTGATGGGGCACCAGGAGCCCCCCGGCTCCTAGTCGTCGGCAACATACACGGCGAACGGCCCCCAGAGCGCAGGGTCCAGCGCGGCGGAACGCGAGAGCTTCGCCCGGATGGCAGCGTTCAGCGCACGCCCCACCGTCTGACCATCAACCGTGATGTACCGATACATATCGGTCATGAGCTCGGCAGCAATCGCATCTGACACGGGCCACAGCGAACCGACCACGGAACGCGCGCCTCGTGCGAGAGCTGCATAACGCAGGCCCATGAGGCCTTCGCCAGCGAATTCACGACCGAGAGCCGTGTCGCAGGCACTCAACACCACCACTTCAGCATCGAATGTCAGCGCGAGCAGATCGCCTGCACGCACGTACTGATCCGTAACGGGGCCATTGCGATCCCAGGCACCGAGGATCAGCGCCGAGAGCTGCGGGATTTCCGAGTCGATGATTCCGTGGGAGGCGAAGTGGATGAACCGGTACTGCGCGAGATTCTGCGCAAGCACGTTGGCGCGCGTGGCGTTCAGGCCCTCCAGCACGTCGACGCGACGCAGGCCCGGCAGCGCACGGATGCGCTCCGCCTCCTGTGCACTCGAAATGAGACGCTCGAGCGTCTTCGGATCCACGCCGCCGCGCGTGCGGAACAGGTTGTTCAGCAGCCCACTGCTCTCGACCCGGGAAGGTCCCGCGCGAAGCAGACGTGCATCGTCTTCCTGGTAGACGGGGTCCGCCACCATCAGCATTCGTGAGTTGGTCCAGTGTGCGGGCCTGGCTGCGGCGGGCCGCGACATCAGGCGCAACGCTGGCGCGAACGCGACGGCAAAACGCTGGGCGATGTACGGCCTGTCAGTGATGCTCGTGTCTCTGAGCGCCGCGAACGGCACGTAGTGCAACGGGCCGTCCGGCACGATGGTGATGTCACTGGTGCCCGCAAGCGGATCCCGCAGTGGCGCGATGACGAGCTGATGAAGCCGAGCGCTATGCTCCAGACGATTGCGCACGGGCACCGTCGCATAGGAACGCATGGAGTCGTGCAGCGCGCGTGCGCTTCGCTCGATCTGCTCGCTCGAGGCAAGACGAACCCAGCTCACCTGCCCGCGTGCGATCGTCCATGCGTATGCATTGGTGCGTCCGACCCAGTATTCGACGAAGGCCTTCTCTGCCGACGCGGAGAGCAACCGGTCGATGCTGGCGGACACAGGCAGCGCGCCACGCGACGCGTGCGGAGCCGCGCGCGACGCGAGCTCTGTGTTTGCCACACCAAGGCGCGCACGCAACCGCGAGATGTCTTCGCGCAGCGCCTTGGCCGCGGGGTCGTTGGCACCCCTGCCGTCCTCACGAGCGGAGAGCTGCGAGCGGCGCTCGGCGATATCGCGATACAGGGAAGACACCGTCCGCTGCAGCTCCGCCATGTGTGGGTCGGACGGGCGGTCGAGCTGCTGCGCGCGAAACTGCTCGAAGGACATCGCGCGCGAATCGTCCGCGGTGCGGAGCCCTTCGAGCATCGCGATGCGTGCCGGCTCCGTACGCCGCTCGGACATCAGCCGCTCATAGCGACGCCACAGCAGGTCGATCTTCAGATCGAGCGCCGGCCTGACGGATTGGGCGATCGACGCGCGATACACCGGGTTGGCGGTCTGCGCCATGAGCTCGCCGGTGAGCCGTAACGCGTCGGACAGCGTGCTCAATGCGGCGTCTTCGCGCCCCGCCTCGTTCTCGATGCGCGCCAGCTCCACCAGCGCATCGAATTCGTCCGGCAACGCCTCGAACTGTCGCAACGTCGCGATGGCCGCTGAGATATCTGCGCGGGCCAGGTCGAGTGTGCCCGCCGCACGCCGGAGCTTGCCCCGCTGGGCGCGCGCCATCGCCTGCACCAGGGCGTCGCCGTTCGGCGCGAAAGCAGCGAGCGAGTCGAGGAGCCCGAGCGCTGCCACCAGATCACCCTGAGCTGCGTAATCGGTTGCAAGCCTCAGCAGGATGCGGGACCGCGCGGAGGGCGCAGTCGCCAGACGCAGCGCTTCGGAATCGTGTGCTGCCGCCTGGGCGTGCCGCCCCTCCTCCTGCTCGATGACGGCGAGTGCGCGAAGTGCCGTAACGCGCCCTCGTGCATCCGTGTCGGGCGTCATCGTCTCGAGCGCACTTCCCAGGAAACGCGTGGCGAGATCCCTATCGCCGATCGCGTAGTACGTCACGCCCATGCCGAGGTAGCTTCGGGCACGCGCGCGATCGAGCTGCAGTCGCGTGGCGATATCGAGCGCCTGCCCGTGTAGCCGCAGGGCGGCGTCCAATTGCCCGGCTGCGTGGTGCGCGAGGGCACTGCTGTCCAGCGTCGCCAGGTAGAGGTCGGGATAAGGCTGAGGGCTCATGAGACTCAGCGCACGATCGAACCGCGGCAAGGCCGCACTCAGGCGGCCGAGCCCCCACTCGCACAGCGCGATGTTCTGCAGGGCCACGGCGACCCGCTGTGTCTCGCCCAGCCGCTCGAACGCCGCGAGCGCCTGGGTGAACTGTGCGATCCCGAGCTCGAAGCGGGCCTCATATAAATGAGCGAGCCCGATGTTGTTGACCTGCAGGGCGCGGTCATAGGGCTCGTTGCGTGCCGCGTGGAAACGTTCGAGGCGCGCCAGCAGCGCACGAGCGCGGTCGAGCAGTGAGCGGGAGGCGGCCGGCGTGGAGGCGCTCTGGCCCGACGACGAGGACTTCGTAGCGAGCTCGAGCCACGCGGCTGCGAGGATCGCCTGCGCGCGGGCGTGTGAATACTCACTGCCTGCCTTCTGCAAAGTCGAGGCTGCGCGTTGTGCCCACACGGCACTCCCGCCCCAATCCTGGAGCTCGTAGTAATTCAGTGCGGCGAGTGCAAGCTCGACCTCACCCTGCTCCGCTGACCGGCGCGTGCTTTCGAACGAGGCTGTGGCCTTCTCGTACTGTGAAGCCGCGGACTCGAGCATTGCCCGGGGGCTCCGAGGAGCGCCCTCGCGCTTGGCGCTGGCACGCGCAGACGCATACGCGACATCTGCAGAGCCGAGGTTCTTCTCGAGCGCGACGCATTCGCTGCTGGCGGGAGCCTGCACGACGAGCACATGGACCTGTCCGCTGACCCCGGCATGCTCTCGACCCCGCAGGATGATGTGGGACGTGACTCGACCCGCGCCGGCCACCCACACCCGCTGAATACCTGACCTCGCCACCGGACTGTCGGCGGTCACAATGAGGGCGCCGCTGGCCTCATGGAGTTCGAGCTCGACGTCTACTCCGCGCTCCATTGCATACACAAGCGCGTCCTGCCTGCGGAGGTCGGGGAGATCGATGCGGCTTTCCGAGCTGCCAGCCAGGGTGATCGTGCGGTCTACGAGGCGCGCCCCGGCAGCGAAGCGATCAATACAGCGATCGGAAGCCGGCACAGGCTCGGCCGCGCGCGCGAACGGCGGCGCAAAGAGCAGCGCCAGCGGCAAAACGCACCAACGACCCCGCACAAGACCCGCCGGACGTGACACCCAGCCGTGCTCCCTGAAGCGAGCAGACCCTGGCTCGCTTGGTGATTATTCATAGCGCGAACGTCTATTCATAGCGGCGGCGTCACGTGGCAATAGAGCGCGGCTGCTGGCACCCGTATACTCGCCACGCCCCGTAACCCCGCGGGCAGGGAGCAAGGTTGTACGAGTCTTGGCAGCGGAGCGTGACGGACCCCTAACGAAAGCGCGCACCGGGCCCGCGGAAGAGCACGAGGTGCTCCTTCGGGACATGGCGGGATTGAAAGCGCAGCTCGCGCGCGTCACCCGTGACGCGGAGCTGGCCGCCGACCTTCTCCAGGACGCCGTGGTAACCGCCTTGCAGAAGCTCCGGACCGGCGAGATCGAGCGCCGCGAGCAGCTCGACGGCTACGTTTATCGCGTTGCACTCAATCACTTGCGCAACTACCGGCGCAAGGACAAGTCGGGCGTGTCCGACCCGGAGGCGATCCCCACCCTGGTCGACGCCGAGGGCGAGACCCGCCCGGTGCGCGACATCGAGCACCGCCAGTGGGCGCATCTGGTGGCGCGGCTGCTGAAAGAGATGTCCGCTTCCCGCGATCGGGAGGTGTTAATTCGCTTCTACTTACAGGAAGAAGATAGGGGAGCGCTCTGCCGGTCGTTGTCGCTCACCGACCTGCAGTTCAACCGCGTCATCTTCCGGGCACGGGAGCGCTTTCGCGAGCTGCTGGAGCGCCGGGGGTTCGGAAAATCGGACCTCCTGGCACTGGGACTGGCGCTGATGGGGGCGTAATGCCATGGATTTGAAGCGAATTCAGGACGAGCAGATCGTGGCGAGATACCTCGCCGACCAGCTGGACACCGACGAAGCGGCGGAATTCGAGGCCTACTACACGCACCACCCCGAAATGGTGCGCGAGATCGAGCAGACCCTGCGCCTGAAGGAAGGCCTTGCCGTGCTGCGCGATCAGAATCGGCTCGAGGCCCTCGCACGTGCCAGCCGACCGCGTTGGGCGCTGCCCGCCGCGCTGGCCGCGGCGCTTACGGTTGCAGTAGTCGGTGCCTGGATGTGGCGCGGAAGCTCCACGCCTTCTCCCCTGTCGGGCTCCGTAGCGCAGTTCGCCACGGCGGATACGCAGCCGGCCCGGGTTTCCGCCACCTATCTCCTCGCCCGCATGCGGGCAGCTGGCGCCCCGCTGGAGATCCCACTGCCGCCCGACCAGGGCGCGATCGAGCTGCGGATCCTGCCATCCGACGGGGCTTCGAGCCCTGCCTACCGGGCATCGCTCACACGCCTGAACGCCGAGGGTGAAGGCGAGCCGCTGGCGCACGTGAGCGACCTCACCCCCTCGCCCGACGGCCTCGTCGCGGCCTACCTCGACAGCAGTCGCCTACAGCCGGGCCGCTACTCCGTGGAGCTGCGGGCTGAGCAATCGCCAGCGAGCGGCAGCACAGACCGCTTCATCATCGAGCTGCGCTGACTCCGCGGCCCGCCGCTCCAGCGTCGAGCCACTCCCACTACGCCTGCCTCGCGCTCCTGTGTCGAGCCGCTGACCGGCCTCGCGCTTCAGCTTCGAGCGGCCGACGCACCTCGCGGCACTACTGGGCGGGCTGCGCCGGCTCCGTGGGCGCGGCCGGTTCGGGTGCTGGCGGAGCGAACGTGGTCGTCGTGCCGGCATCCGACGATGTCACTTCGTTCTGAGGCGCTGGCGCCGCCTGGGGGGCTGGCGTGGGTGTCGGCTCCTGCTTCTTGCAGGCTGCGAGCCCCACTGCGGCCACGGCAACGATGAGGATGAACCGAAAATGCTTCATTGTTCGTGCCTCCTCCAAATGATGTCGGGTCGCACGAGCCCGCTCGTTTCGATGACGTAGCGACCCAGGTCCCCTGAGCGCGGCTGATGCTAACGGGACGCCGCCGCCATGACTACCCGCGATCCGCTGTCACGGAACCGGGACATCGTCCACGGCGTGTAGACTCCCGTGCTCCACCAGGACCGCCGTTGCCTTGTCCACCAGCGAAAGCGCTCAAGCTGCCCTGATATCGGCGCGAGATTCGCGCGACAGCGCGTTGCTGGACCGCGCTTTCACGCGCGCGGCCGGCGCGCCGCTCGTGCCGGGCAATCGCGTGCGCCTGCTCAAGAACGCCGCGGACAACTACCCCGCCTGGCTCGATGCCATCCATCACGCCGAGCGCACGATCTTTTTCGAGAACTACTTCATCTGCGAAGACGACATCGGGCGCGAGTTCGCGGCCGCACTGTCAGAGCGGGCCCGGGCCGGCGTGCAGGTGCGCGTGATTTATGACTGGCTCGGCTCCCTGCACAAGGCGTCCCGCAAGTTCTGGCGCGGCATGATGCAAGCGGGTGTCGAAGTGCGTCGCTTCAATCCGCTGCGGCTGTCGAGCCCCCTCGACGTGGCGCATCGCGACCATCGCAAGATGCTCGCCGTGGACGGGCGCGTGGGGTTCGTCACCGGGCTGTGCGTCGGCAAGATGTGGACAGGCGATCCCGGCCGCGGCATCGAGCCGTGGCGCGACACAGGCATCGAGGTGCGCGGGCCAGCGCTGTGCGACATCGAGCGCGCCTTCGCGCAAGTGTGGAGCGCTATCGGCGCACCCATTCCACCCGAGCAGCTCGTGATACGGGAGGCCATTCCCGAAGCCGGCGATGTCTCCGTGCGCATCGTGGCAAACGCACCGGGTACCACAGGCATCTTCCGCCTGGATCAGCTGATCGCCGCGGCTGCGCGTCGGACGCTCTGGCTGACGGACGCGTACTTTGCCGGCATCCCACCTTACGTCCAGGCGCTCCGCGCAGCAGCACTCGATGGCGTGGATGTGCGCCTGCTCGTGCCAGGCGCTAGTGACATTCCCTTCCTGCGACCGCTTTCGCAGGCCGGCTTCAGACCCCTGCTCGAAACCGGCGTGCGGGTGTTCGAGTGGAAGGGCTCCATGCTGCACGCGAAGACCGCAGTCGCCGACGGGCGCTGGGCCCGCGTGGGCTCGAGCAACCTGAACGTCGCGAGCTGGCTCGGCAACTACGAGCTCGATGCAGTCGTGGAGAACGAGGCCTTCGCTGCGGACATGGACGAGATGTATCTCGCGGATCTCGCAAACTCGACGGAGATCGTGCTGGAGCCGAAGCCGCGCAGAATGAGGCTCGCATCGATCGGCGCTCGCGAGGCTGCGGACGGCGGATCCCGTGCAGGCGCGTCGCGGCTGCGCAGCGCGGAGGAAGCGCGCCAGCGGCGCGAAGGGCTCGGCATGAGCGGCAGTGCATCGCGGGCTGCAGCGGGCGCTCTGCGAATCGGGCGCACGGTCGGCGCCGCGCTGACTGAGCAGCGTGTGCTCGCCTCCACGGAAGCGCGTGTCGTCGCGATCGTAGGCGCGCTGCTGCTGGGTGCGGGCATCGTCGGGATCATCTGGCCGCTGGTCGTGGCGATCCCGCTCGTGATCGTGCTCTTGTGGATGAGCGTCGTGCTGCTCATGCGCGCGCACACGTTGTGGAGACAGAGGCGATCCAAGGGACTGCCAGCCACGCGCGTTGCACGCGCCGAGTCCTCGAGGCCGTCGCAGACCGCGCCACCGCCCTGACTCACGGCGTGCCGGCCGGGAAACCGCGTCATGGCGCCGATTCGCGGTGCCCCACTCCATTTGCCGGTCAGCAGGCGCCCTGTCATAACGGAAAGGAAGCACTACCTCGTCATTCTGAAGTTACGTGGCACCCCGGAAATGTGCTCTCCTGAACGCCATACGGAGCGAGGGATCTATGACCAGACGTGTGAAGGCGGTTTCCATGGCGGCCCTGGCTGCCGCTGCGCTGTGGACCTCGCTTGGCACCGCCGCACCCGCGGCCAACGAGACCCCCGCGGCACGAGAGCAGCAGGACGTGGAGCAGTGGCGCGCCAGGCGCCTCAGCAACCTGACGAGCGAGACGGGTTGGCTCACGCTGGCCGGGCTCTTCTGGCTGAAGGACGGTGAGAACACGCTCGGCAGCGCGCCCTCGAACACCTTGCGCCTGGACAACCGCGCCCTGGCGCCGCAGGCGGGAGCCTTCGTGAAAACCGGAGACAAGGTGCGCTTCGTCGCGCACCCGGGCAGCGGAATCACGCACGAAGGCCAGCCCGTGACCACCCTCGATGTGGTGCCCGACACGAGCGGCAAGCCCACGCTCCTGAAGAGCGGCACCCTCACGTTCTTCGTCATCGAGCGCGCGGGCCAGCTCGGCGTCAGGGTGCGCGACAGCGCGAGCCTGCATCGCACGGCCTTCCGGGGTCTCGAGTATTTTCCAGTCGATGTGGACTGGGCCGTCGACGCGCGCTTCGAGCCCTACGAACCGCGGCGTCAGGTGAAGATCGTCAACATCCTCGGGATGGAAGAAGACATGGAATCGCCGGGCGCCCTGGTCTTCACGAAGGACGGCAAGGAGTACCGACTCGACGCCGTCATCGAGGAGCCGGACGCCAGGGAGCTCTTCATCATGTTCGCCGACGGCACGAGCGGGCGGGAGACCTACGGCGCCGGCCGCTTCATGTATGTGCCGATGCCCGCGAACGGCACGGTCCGGCTGGATTTCAACAAAGCCTACAACCCCCCCTGCGCCTTCAACGATTTCGCGACCTGCCCGCTGCCGCCATGGCAGAACCGCCTTTCAGTGCGGGTGGAAGCGGGAGAGAAGAACTACGTCGGGGCGAATCACCCCTGAAGGCGAGGCGCGCTTCGCATCCAGCCCATTCATCACCCTCCTTTGCTCCCGCGGCAAAACCGCCTTTCCCTGCGGAGGGAAGCGGAGGAAAAAAAATGACGTCGCGGCGAAACATCGCTGATCAGGCGCCCCGGCACCCGCCGCATCATGGGCAAGGCCGCCGCGCAGAATTTCTTCGGCTGCGTCCGACGGTACTATGTGCCCCCTTGAAGAAGGGCCACGGGGCGACCGTCTCCCTGGTCAAAGTTGTTCTGGAAATCATCGAATGTCTCAGTGCTGGAACAGGGGCTTTCTCGGCATGCTGGCGGCGGCCGGCGTGGTGCTTGCATCGGCCCCCGCGCAACTTGCCGTTGCCAACGAAACTCGCCAGGTGGCAGCAGCCAGCAGCGTGTCGGAGAAAGTAGCGGAGCATCCGGCACAGTGGTCATTGCTGGAGCAACAGTGCTCCAAGTGTCATAACAGCGTGGACTGGGCGGGCGGCATCGCGTTCGACACACTGTCCTCCGCCAGCATTCCCGCCGAAGCAGAGACCTGGGAAAAAGCCATTCGCAAGTTGCGCGGCCGCATGATGCCGCCTCCCGGTGAGCCGCAGCCCGATCAGCAGTCGATCGACTCCTTCGTGGCCTGGATGGAAGGCGAGCTGGATCGCGCGGCCGCCGCGCACCCGGACCCGGGTTATGTCGGCCTGCATCGTCTCAACCGCACCGAGTACGCGCGCGAGATCGAGCGCATGCTCGGCCTCGAAGTGGACGTGGCGACGCTGTTGCCGAAGGACGTGTCGAGCGACGGGTTCGACAACGTGGCGGCGGTGCTGCGCGTCTCGCCGGCGTTCCTCGACCAGTACATCACGGCCGCTCGAAACGTCAGTCGCCAGGCCATCGGTCGCGCCAGCGCGAAGCCGAGCAGCCGCGAATACCGGGCCAACGGCGCGGATCAGTTCAAGCACATCGATGGCCTGCCGCTCGGCACGCGTGGCGGCATGCTCATCGAGCATTACTTCCCGGCGGACGGTGAGTACGAATTCAACATCCGCGACTTCTTCTTCGGCGGCGCGGGTTATGTCACGCGCGTCGACCAGCCCCACAAGGTCATCATGACCCTCGACGATGTGCGGGTGTTCGAGCAGGAGGTCGGCGGCGCCGAAGACCTGAAAGCCGTGGATCAGCGCCAGGCCGCCGCCGCGGACGAGCTGCAGGCGCGCTTCAATCACATCCGCGTGAAGATCAAGGCCGGCCCGCGTCGCATCGGCATCGCGTTCGTGCAGCGTTCCTTCGCGCAGTCGGATTCGCCGCTGCAGCCCATCGCCATGCTGCCCGAGATGGAGCGCTTCCCCACCATTCCGGGCGTGCACATTTCAGGGCCCTTCAACGTGACCGGCGTCAGCGAGACCGAGAGCCGGCGGCGCATCTTCGTGTGCCGGCCCGCCGCGCAGGCGGAGGAACTGCCCTGCGCGCAGAAGATCCTCACCCGGCTCGCGGAGCAGGCGTTCCGCAGGCCCATCACCGAGGAGGATCTCAAAGCACCGCTGGCGTTCTACGCCATGGGCCGCGAAGGCGGCGATTTCGAGGCCGGCATCGAAAGCGGCCTCACGTCCATCCTCTCCAGCACGAAGTTCCTGTTCCGCGCGGAGACGACCTCGCCGAATGTGGCCCCGGGCGTCGTGAGCCCGGTCGGCAACATGGAGCTGGCGTCGCGGCTTTCGTTCTTCCTCTGGAGCAAGGGCCCCGACGAGGAGCTCGTCGAGCTCGCCGCGGCCGGCCGCCTGAGCGACCCGCAGGTGCTCGATGCACAAGTGCGCCGCATGCTGGCGGACCCGCGCTCGGACTCGCTGGTCACGAACTTCGCGTTCCAGTGGTTGAACGTGAACAAGATCGAGACCTCACAGCCCGACCCGGTGCTGTACCCGGATTTCGATCGCGACCTGCGCGCGGGCTTCCGGGAAGAGATCCGGCTGTTCCTCGACAGTGTGCTCCGGACCAACCGCAGCGTGCTCGAGCTGCTGAGCTCGGATCAGACCTTCCTCAACGAGCGGCTCGCCCTGCACTACGGCGTGCCGAACGTGCGGGGCGCGCAGTTCCGCCCGGTGCGGCTGGCCAACCCCAATCGCTGGGGCCTGCTCGGCAAGGGCGCCGTGCTCATGGGCACGTCCTACGGAAACCGCACTTCGCCCGTGCTTCGCGGTGCGTGGATCCTCGAGAACATCACCGGCACGCCACCGAGCGCGCCGCCCCCGGGTGTCGAGCAGTTCAAGGAGAACGAGCCCGGCAAGAAGGCGGAGACGGTGCGAGAGCGGCTGGAATCGCATCGCGCACAGCCCTCGTGCAACAGCTGTCACGGCGTGATGGATCCGCTCGGCTTCGCGCTCGAGAATTTCGACGTGGTCGGCGGCTGGCGGGACCTCGACCGCGATGCCGGCACCGCCATCGATTCGAGCGGGCAGCTTGCTGACGGCACGCACGTGAGCGGCCCCGCGCAGCTGAACGAGGCGCTGCTCGCGCGGCCCGATCAGTTCGTTCAGGCGCTCACCGAGAAGCTGATGGTGTTCGCGCTCGGGCGCGCACTGCGCCCGCAGGACATGCCGACCGTCCGCGCCGTCGTGAAATATGCCGGCGCGGACGATTACCGTTTCGAAGCACTCATCAGAGGAATCGTCCGCAGCCCGTCGTTCCGGACGACCGAATTGCCCGCGGCGCCGGACCTGAAACAGGCGGCGCTCACAGGTGAGGTTGGAAAGAGGTAGCCGCCGTGTTCATCACCAAGAAGCATCTCTCCCGGCGCGCCGTGCTACGCGGCGTGGGCGCCGCCGTTTCGCTGCCGCTGCTGGATGCCATGATTCCTGCGTCCACCGCCCTTGCGAACACCGCCGCCGCCCCGAAGCCGCGGCTCGGGTTCTTCTACTTCCCGCATGGCGCGGTCATGGAGAAGTGGACGCCCACGGCGGTCGGTCTCGATTTCGAGATGAGCCCGATCCTCGAACCGCTCGCTCCGTTCAAGAGCCATATGACCATCGTCAGCAACCTGGGCAACAAGCCCGGCGAGAGTCGTGCCGTGCACGCGCTGGTGCCGGCCACCTGGTTGTCCTGCGTGCACCCGAAGGAAGACCTGACGCCGAACATGGCGCCGACGATCGACCAGATCGCCGCGCAGTACATCGGGCAGGACACTCCGTATCCGTCGCTGGAGATCGCCACGGCGCAGGGCCAGGGCGTGGGCAGCGCATGCGAGCGCGGGTACGGGTGCAGCTACTCGGGCACGCTTTCCTTCCGCACGGCCACCACTCCGTTGCCGGTGGAGAGCAACCCGCGCCAGCTCTTCCTGCGCCTCTTCGGCCAGGGGGACACGCCGGAAGAACGCAGCTTCCTCGCGCGGCAGACCTCGAGCCTGCTCGACATGATCTCCGGTGAAGCGGATTCGCTGAGCCGCCGGCTCGGCGCGCAGGACCGCGCCACGCTCAGCGACTACCTCGAAAGCGTGCGCGAGATCGAGCGGCGCGTGCAGAACGCGAGCCGCGGCGATCTTGCGAAACTGAGCCTGCCGGAAGTGCCGGGCGCCACGTCCGAGAACTTCGACGAGCACCTCAACCTCATGTTCGATCTCATCGCCCTCGCCTACCAGGGCAATCTCACGCGCATCCAGAGCTTCATGCTCGCGCCGGAAGTGAGCGAACAGACCTACAACCACATCGGCGTGCCCGATGCGTTCCACGCCCTCTCGCATCATGCGAACGACGAGGCGAAGAAGGCGCGGCTCGCGCAGATCCAGCGCTATCACACCGACGTGTTCGCGAAGTTCATCGGCAGGCTCGCGCAGATGCCGGACGGCGAAGGCAGCATGCTGGACAACTCCATCCTGCTCTACGGCAGCAACATGAGTAACAGCAACGCCCACAACCAGTATCCGCTCCCCACCGCCGTGCTCGGCAGGGGTGGCGGCCGCATCAAGGGCGGCCAGCACATCAATTTCAAGGAGCGCACACCGCTTGCGAACGTGCTGCTCACCCTGATGCAGCGCGCGGATGTGCCCATCGACAAGGTGGGTGACAGCACCGGCGTCATCGCGGAGATCTGAGCATGGCGCAGCGGGGCCGCTTCAGCAGTCGATTCGCCGGCCTGCCGCGGGCCGTTGCGCTCGTGCTCCTTGCGGCATCGAGCGGCGTTGTCGTTGCGGCGGACCAGGTCGTGGAGCCGGTCGAAACCCCTGCACCGCTGGTGATTGCGGCTCGCAGCAACGACTCCGCGGCGGTGCTCGCGCTGCTCAACGCCAAACCACGGCCGGACGTGAATCAGCGCACGGCCGACGGCACGACCGCGTTGCATTGGGCCGTGTATCACAACGATGTCGGCCTCATCGAGCGCCTGCTTGCCGCCGGCGCCGACGCAAATGCCAGGAACGACTACGGCGCGACGCCGATGTCCGAGGCGGCAGTCATCGGCAACGTGAAGGTGCTGAGCAGGCTGCTGGCGGCGAAGGCAGACGTCGAATCCGCGAACGCGGACGGCCAGACGGCGCTCATGGTGATCTCACGCACGAGTAACGTCGAAGCGGCGCAGCTCCTGATCCGCCGCGGCGCGAACGTGAATGCGCGCGAGACGTGGCGGAGCCAGACGCCGCTCATGTGGGCGGCGGCGGAAAATCAGCCTGCAATGGTGCGGCTGCTCGTGAAGCACGGCGCGCAAGTCGATGCGCGCTCCAACGTGAATGAGTGGGAACGGCAGGTGACCGCCGAGCCACGCATGCAGGCTCGCCCCTCCGGCGGCTTCACGCCGCTGCTCTACGCGGCACGCAAAGGTTGCGCCGAGTGCGCCGAGATCCTCGTGAAGGCGGGCGCGGACAAGAATCTCACGGACCCCGACGGCGTCACGCCGCTGATCCTCGCCACGCTGAACTTCAATTTCGACGTCGCCGCGTTCCTCGTGCAGGCGGGTGCCGATGTCGACAAGTGGGATCTGTGGGGCCGTTCGGCACTCTACGCGGCGGTCGATGCCAACACGCTGCCCACCGGCGGCCGGGCGGACCGCCCGTCGCTCGACAAGACGACGAGCCTGCGGCTCATCGAAATGCTGCTCGCAGCGGGCGCGAACCCGAATCTGCAGCTGAAGCTGTTCCCGCCTTACCGCTCGCTGCGCGACGATCGCGGCGCGGACACCATGCTTTCCGTCGGCACGACGCCGCTCCTGCGTGCTGCGAAAGCGGGGGATGTCGCCGCGATGCGCCTGTTGCTCGCGCATGGCGCCAATGCGGACCTGCCCACTGCCACCGGCATCACGCCTTTGATGGCGGCGGCGGGCAACAGCTCGTCGAGCATCGACACGCGCGGCCGCTACAAGACCGAAGCGCAGGCGATCGAAGCAGTGCAGGTGCTGCTGGCCGCCGGCGCGAACATCAACGCGCGCGATCGCACGGGGCAAACGGCCCTGCATGGCGCGGCGCGCTGGGGCTGGAACGGTCTCGTGAAGACACTCGCCGCGAACAACGTGGACCTCATGGCGAAGGACGCGCAGGGAAAGACCGCCGCCGACATCGCGATGGGCGGCGCCACGAGCTCGGGCCGCGCGGCCGCACAGGCTCACCCGGAAACCGAGGCCCTGCTTCGCCAGCTCATGGCGGCGACGAGCCCGCCGGTCGCCAGCAAGTAAGTCCGCTCGATCGTTCTTGTGAGGGCCGCGCTTCGAGCGGCCCCGGTGAGACGCGAGCGGAAGCTCGAAGAACATGACTGTATGCAGAGCGTGGCGCGCGCTGATGCGCGTATCACGTCCGTGGATCGTCTGAAGGGGAGCGCATGAAACCAATCATTTCCGACATGGTGGAGCGGTACGAGAGCGGCACATTGTCGCGCCGCGAGTTGATCCAGGGCCTGACGATGCTCGTCGCGGCGGGAGGCACCGCGAAGGCCGGCGCGCAGGAGAGCGCAATGATCGTGAACGGCATCGATCACGTTTCCGTGCGCGTCAAGGATCTGCAGCGTTCCGCGGAGTTCTATCAGAGCCTCTTCGGCCTTTCCCCGCTCGGCGAGGACAAGGAACACCGCATCCTGCGACTCGGGCGCCAGCGCGTCACCGTCTCGCTGCGGCAGGACGAGCCCTACGGGCTCATCGACCACTTCGGCGTGAAGGTCGACAGCTTCAACAAGGAAGCCGCGACACGCGTCCTGAAGCAACGCGGTCTGATGCCCGAGGAGAATTGGGAGTACGGGTACTTCGTGAGGGATCCGGATGGGGCGTACGTGCAGATGCTGTAGTGCTCGCTCGGCGCTGAGTTCCTATCGTCGAGAAGACCGGCAGAACGAGACAGAACAACACCGACAAAAGGCCATGCCGAACGTTTCGGCCGAAGATGCACTCCAAGAACATCCGTAGATAGACGCTCGCCGCGATTGCACCGGCTATTCCGCCGGCAGCCAGCCCGCGCAGACGCAGGTACGGCATCGGTTAGAGCCGTGGAAGCGGGTACTGGTCGGCGTGACTGTCGACGCTGGCGCTGCCAACTACGAGGTCGCCCGTGCCCGGCCGCCGGTGTCGATGCTGCCGGCCTTGGCCGAGCTCTTCGGCGTGAGCGTCGATGAGATTCTCGGGCTCCTCGGCATCGCCCCGGCACTGGAAGCCGCCGGCGTCGAGCCGATGAGCGAAGAGGAGATCGACGCGGAGGTCAAAGCGGCCCGGGCCGCACGGCGCGCGCGCGGCAAATAAACGGGGAAGCAGAGCAGCAGCGACAGATTCGGCAAACGCCCTCGGACCGCTCCCGCAAGATTCCAAGCCGCCCATCAGAAGGTAAGATCCACCTCCCGCGTTCACCGCGGCCCGCCGCGGCCGGTTCGAAGGGAGGCGTACATGATCCACGCACACCGTCGATGGGCACCTGTCCTCTTTCTCTCAGCTGCGCTCGGCTCCACCACCGCCGTCGCTGCGGCGCTCAACGGCAAGCCGCCCGCCGGCCTCGACCTGTCTGGCACGCAATGGCGCATCGACCCTTCGCGCAGCGACGACCCCGACGCGGTGATCGAGAAAGCGAGCCGTGAGATGGACGAGGACCGTCGCGATCCGGGCGACATGACCCGAGATCGCTCGCGTGACACGGGGCCACTGGGAAGCGGCCGAGACCACGACGGCACGTGGGGCGGCGGCCCGCCGGACCGCACGGCGCGCACCGGCAACACGCCGCCCAGTCGCACACCCACCGGCGTCGACCCCACCGGTTCGCAGTCGATGAGCATCCAGCTCGGCTCGCTGGCGCGCAGCCCGTACCTCACCCAGTTCGGCCGGAATCCGGACGAGCTCGCCTTCCTCGCGGTGAACGAAGAGCTGAAAGTCACGGCCGACCAGCTCGAAACCGCGTGCGCGCCGGGCGGCAAGGCGCCGATCTCGGATTCCTACGGGGACGGCGAGCGCAAGTGTGGCTGGAGCGGTCGCGCGTGGGTCGTCGAGACGACGCGTGGAAAGAACCTCACACGCATCGATCGCTACGAGTTGTCGAAGGATGGCAAGACGCTGAAGTACATCACCACGGCCAGCGGCAAGGGCATGCCGAAGATCAAAATCTCGCGCACCTACACGCCCGCGCCCGCGAAGGGCTGAACGCCGGACCGGCTAGAGGACTTCCGCAATGTCCTGCAGCAGGCCCTTGTCACGAGGCGTGGTCGGCGGCGCGTAGCGCTTCAGCACCCGGCCATCCCGGCCGATGAGGAACTTCTCGAAGTTCCAGGTGATATCACCGGCAACGCCGGTACCGGGCGAGGTGAGGAACTGGTACAGCGGGTGACGGTTCGGGCCGTTCACCTCCAGCTTCGCGCTGAGCGGGAACGTGACATCGTAGGTCGTGCTGCAGAACTGGGCGATTTCCTGCTCCGTGCCCGACTCCTGCGCGCCGAACTGGTTGCAGGGGAAGCCCACGACGGAGAAGCTCTGCTCACTGAGCTCGCGATGCAGCTCTTCGAGCCCGGAATACTGCGGCGTGAGGCCGCAGCGGCTCGCCACGTTCACGGCCAGCACCACCTTGCCACGCAGGGGTGCAAGCAGATCCGACGAGCCATCGATGCCCTGAACCGGTATGTCGAAGAACGTTCCCATATCCACTCTCCCGTAACGCCTCGGCACGCAGAATAGCCCTTTTCGGAAAGCCGTACCGGTACGAGGCGGCAGCCGCTCCCTCTCCCCGGCCGAACCGATGCCGCTCATTCCTGCAATCGATCTGCGCAATGGCCAGGCGCGGTGCTCGCGTCTATGCTGCGCCCCGGGCTCGGTCGGCTGCTGCGTGCGCGAGCCCGCCAATCCAGGAGGGGGAATCCATCATGAGAAGAATGACCGTTGCGTTCGCGGCAACGTTTGCCGCCGTCGCCCTGGCGCCTCTGCACAGTGAGGCCTCCAGCAACGCGTGTGATCGCGCCTGCCTGAACAACCTGGCCGACACTTATCTCGCCGCCGTGGTCGCGCACGACCCGTCGAAGGCGCCGCTGGCCAGCGACATCGTGTTCGTCGAGAACGTGAAGCGCATGAAGCCGGGCGAAGGACTGTGGAAGACCGCTTCCGCCGCGCCCACCACGTTCAAGATCCACGTGCCGGACCCGGTGGCGCAGCAGGTGGGCTTCATCGGCGTCATGCAGGCGGAAGGCAAGCCCGTCCAGCTCGGCTTGCGGCTCAAGCTCGCCGGCGGGAAGATCACCGAAGCAGAGCACGTCGTCGTGAGCAACCTGCGGGAGACGAGCCTTGCGAACCTGAAAGCTCCACGGCTCCCGCTCACCACCAGCGTGCCCGAGGCGTACCGCGATTCCCGCCCCCGGCTGCTCCACATCGCCGCTGCGTACTATGACGCGCTCGATCTCAACAACGGCTCGCTTGCGCCTTTTGCGGATGACTGCGTGCGGTTCGAGAACGGCATGCAGACGGCGCGCAACCCGGTGCCGGTGGGACCTGTCGAGGGGATGAGGCAGTTTGGTGCGCTGGGCTGCGCAAAGCAGCTCGATACGCAGTTCTTCGAGTACATCACCGCCATCGACAACCGGCGTGTCTGGATCGCGGACGAAGAAACGGGCCTCGCGATCGGGCTCTCGCACTTCAGGCACGCGATGGAAAAGAAGGAATTCCGCACCCTCGGCGTGCCCGGCCAGGAGATCCGCAAGATGCATGACCAGCAGCCATTCGACATGCCGGCCGTGCACATCTTCAAGATCTGGGGCGGGCAGATCCACGAGATCGAAGCGATCGGCATCACGGCGCCCTATCGCTCCCCCACCGGGTGGGAGAACTGAGGCGCGGATGCCGCACCGCCCGACGAGCCTGCCCGTTCAGGTTCGTTCGGCGGTGATCCACTTCGTCGTGGCCGGCGGGGTGTACGCGAGCATCTGATCGAGCAGGGCGGCGGGCGTCGCCGCCGAGAGGATCATCGAGCGATTGTCCTCGCTCAGCAGGTGCCGGGCGACGGCCGTGTCCATGAACGCGAGCAGCAGGTCGTAATAGCCGTTCACGTTGAGCAGCCCGCAGGGCTTGCCGTGCAGGCCGAGCTGCGCCCACGTCAGCACTTCGAAGAGCTCTTCGAGGGTCCCGAAGCCGCCGGGCAGCGCGATGAACCCGCCGGACCGGGCCGCCATCGCCTGCTTGCGCTCGTGCATCGTCGACGTGGTGATGAACTCCGTGAGCCCGGGGTGGGCGATCTCCTTCGCGACGAGGAAGTCCGGCATCACGCCGGTCACGGGCGCGCCCGCCCCGAGCATCGTGTCCGCTAGCACGCCCATGAGGCCGATGCTCGCGCCTCCATAGACGAGCCCATACCCCCGCGCGGCGAGCTCGATGCCGAGCGAGCGGGTGTAGCGCATGAATTCCGGGTCGCTGCCCGAGCTCGAGCCGGCGAAGACACAAATGGATGTCGCGTTCATGGGTCAGGGATGCACCAGTCGTCCGGAAGCGGCAGATCATCTCATGTTGCGGCTTCCGTACAGCCACACCGCGCCCGGGCAGTGTCGCCGTCCGGCAGATCCGGCTCGATGAGCGCGCGATCTCGTCGATCTGAAATCGCACGGCACGCGGGGCGGTCACCCTCGTGGCGGCAGCTCGGTCTTCACGAGGCCCTTCATCAGAAAAGGGGCCCGGCGGCCAATGCTGACTGCCGAGCCAATCGTGTATAACCGGTCTACGTCAGAGAGCTGCCCAATGCGGAGCCGCGCAATGGCCGCGAGCTGTGCCGTTCAACGGCATGTGTGAGTCGCGCGTGATGACGGTACTTGCCGGATACGAACTCGAGATGCTGCGGCCGGGCGGCGAGTTCGATCTCTATCGTGGCCGCCACTGCGCGAGCGCAGCGCCGGTGCTGCTGTTGGCCGCCGGGGCCACGGCGCACCCGTCCGCAAGCCTCAGGCGTCTCGAACACGAATACTCCCTCGCGGGCGATCTCGACCCGGCATGGGCATTGCGACCGCTCGCGATCGCGCGGCAGGACGAGCGAGTGATGCTCGTCCTCACGGACCCGGGCGGTGTGCCGCTCGACAGCCTCCTCGGCCGGCCGCTGGAGCTCACGCGCGCCCTGCAGATCGCCATCGATCTTGCGGCTGCCCTTCGCCAGGTCCATGAGCGCGGTCTCATCCACAAGGACATCAAGCCCGCGAACATCTTCATCGATGCGGCCGGCGCCGTGCGGCTCACGGGGTTCGGCATCGCGTCGCGCCTGCTGCGCGAACGCCAGATGCCGGGAGCACCCGAGCTCATCGCCGGCACGCTGGCATACATGGCACCGGAGCAGACCGGCCGCATGAACCGCTCGATCGATGCGCGCAGCGACCTGTATTCCCTCGGTGTCACGCTCTACGAAATGCTGACCGGCTCCCTGCCGTTCAGTGCGACGGACACCCTGGAATGGATTCACTGCCACATCGCCCGGCCGCCGGCGCCACCGGGCACGCGCGCCGTGGAATTGCCGCCAATGCTCGACACGCTGGTCCTGAAACTGCTGGCGAAGAACGCTGAAGATCGCTATCAGACCGCGGCGGGCGTGGAGATGGACCTGCGCAGGTGCCTCGCCGAGTGGACCCGGATCGGCCGCATCGACCCGTTCCCGCTCGGGGAGCACGACGTGCCCGATCGGCTCCTGATGCCGGAGAAACTCTACGGGCGGGACGCACAGATCCGTGATCTGCTCGCGGCGTTCGACCGCGTCGTGACGGGCGGCAACGCGGAGCTCGTGCTGCTGTCCGGTTATGCGGGCATCGGCAAGTCCTCCGTCGTCAACGAGCTGCACAAGTCCCTCGTGCCCCCACGCGGGCTCTTCGCTTCGGGCAAGTTCGATCAGTACAAGCGGAACATTCCATACGCGACGCTCGCGCAGGCGTTCCAGAGCCTCGTGCGTCAGTTGCTCGGCAAGGACGCGGAAGAGCTGCACAGCTGGCGCAACGCGCTGCTCGAAGCCCTGGGCGGCAACGGGCAACTGATGGTCACGCTGGTTCCGGAGCTCGCGCTCGTCATCGGCGAGCCGCCGCCGGTGCCCACCCTCGAGCCCAAGGATGCGCAGGCGCGCTTCCACCTGGTGTTCCGACGTCTTCTCGGCGTGTTCGCACGGCCGGAGCATCCGCTTGCGCTCTTCCTGGACGACCTGCAGTGGCTCGACGCGGCGACGCTCGAGCTGCTCGGGACGCTCCTCGTCGACCCGGAGACGCGCCACCTCCTCCTCATCGGCGCCTATCGGGACAACGAGGTCACGCCCGACCACCCGCTCATGCAGACGGTGGAGGCCATCCGCCGCAGGGGCGGTCGGCTTTCCGGCATCGAGCTGGCGCCCCTGAGCGAGGACGACCTGGCGCAACTGATCGCGGACGGGCTGCATGCGGGTATCGAGCAGGCGCGCCCGTTGTCCGGGCTCGTCCACGAGAAGACCGGCGGCAATCCGTTCTTCGCCATCCAGTTCGTGACGATGCTGGTGGACGAAGGGCTGCTCGTGTTCGATCGCCAGAGCCTCGAATGGCGCTGGGACATGAAGCGCATCCACGCCAAGGGCATCACGGACAACCTGGCGGATCTCATGGCGCTGAAGCTCAGCCGCCTTTCCGACACGACGAAACTGGCGCTGGGCCAGCTCGCGTGCCTCGGCAACATCGCTGAAGTCGCAACCATCGCAAGCGCACACGGCCGGCCCGAACACGAGGTCCACGAAACGCTTCGCGACGCCGTGCAGGCCGGCCTGCTGTTCCGCGCGGACGGAACCTATACGTTCGTGCACGACCGCGTGCAGGAAGCAGCCTATGCCCTCATCCCCGAGACAGAGCGCGCGGCCGCACATCTGCGGCTCGGAAGGGTGCTTGCTTGCGCGACGGAGCCGGAGTCACGCGAGGAGAAGATCTTCGAGATCGTGAATCAGCTCAACCGCGGCGCGGCGCTGATCGACTCACCGCAGGAGCGCGCACAGGTCGCCGAGCTCGATCTCGCGGCCGGCAAGCGTGCCAGGGCCTCGACCGCCTTCGCATCCGCACTCGCGTACTTCTCGGCGGGGCAGGCCCTGCTGGCCGGGACCGGGGTCGACCCTGAGCACCGGCTCGCTTTCGAGCTGGAACTGCAGCGCGCGGAATGCGAGTTCGTGACAGGCGAAGTCGATGCGGCCGAAGCGCGACTGCTGGTGCTGCGTGAGAACGCCACGGACCTGCCGCGCCTCGCAGACGTGGTATGTCTCGCCGTGCTGCTCTACTTCACCACGGGCCGGAGCGATCGCGCGGCCGAGATCGGCCTGGAGTTTCTCCGTCGCGTGGGCATCAACTGGTCGATGCATCCGACGGACGAGGAAGTGCGACGGGAGCACGAGTCACTGCACCAGCGGCTTGCGGACCGCGCCATCGAATCTCTCGTCGCCCTGCCTCGCATGACCGACGCACGCCACGTCGCGACGATGAACGTGCTCACGAGCTTCTTCCCGGTGGCGTTCTACGTGGATGAGAACGCGCTCGCGCTCGTGCTGCTGCGGATGACGAACCTCAGCCTCGAACACGGGAACACGGATGCGTCGAGCGTCGCGTACTCCGGGCTCAACATGGTGCTCGGGCCGCGGTTCGGCGAGTACGTGATGGCCTACAGCTTCGGCAAGCTCGCGCGGCACCTGGTCGACCAGCGAAGTCTCGATCAGATCAAGGTGCGTGTGTACTCGTGCGTCGGCTCGTTCGCCATGGGGTGGACCCAGCCGCTGTCGGCATGCCGCCCGCTGATGAAGTTCGCGGTCGACGCAGGCAGCACGATCGGCGATCTCGCCTTTGCGGCCTACACGTATCGGCACATGATCACGAACCTGCTGATCTCGGGCGACCCGCTCGCGGACGTGCAGCGCGAGGCCGAGCGAGCGCTCGCCTTTGCTGCCCGGGCGCGGCTCGGGGTTCCGGCCGAACGCTTCATCGGGCACCTCCCGCTCATCCGCACGCTGCGCGGGCTCTCCGGCGCAGGCGTGCTTGCACCCGAAGACACGCCGAGTGACAGCTGGGTCGATCGAAGCGCGGAGATGAATCCCTACCTCGCCTCGCTCCGCTGCTTCCACTGGATCTTCAGGCTGCAGGAACGGTACCTGGCCGAAGATCACGCCGCCGCGATCGATGCAGCCGACCACGCACGCGGGCTTGCGTGGTCTACACACTCCTGCCTGGAGGAAGTCGAGTACCATCTCTATGGGGCACTGGTGCGTGCGGCCGCATGCGACCGCGCGCAGGGCGATGAACGCCGCGCCCAGATGGAGATCCTCCAGGCACACCATCGGCAGGTCGCCCTCTGGGCGCAGAACTGCCCGGCCAATTTCGCGCACCGCGCGGCGCTGATCAGTGCCGAGATCGCGCGACTGGAAGGACGTGACCTCGAAGCCATGCGGCTCTACGACTCGGCGATTGCGTCCGCCCGCGAGCACGGCTTCACGCAGAACGAAGGGCTCGCCAACGAGCTCGCGGCGCGGTTCTATGCGGCACGCGATTTCCAGACGATCGCGGGCACCTATCGGCGCGGCGCCAGGGCCTGTTACCTGCGCTGGGGTGCGATGGCGAAGGTCCGCCAGCTCGAACAACGGTACCCCGACCTGCAGGAGCCGGCGGCGCAGCCCGGCCCCACCGCCACGATCGGCGCATCCGGCGGCGACCTCGACGCCGGCACGATGCTGAAGGCGTCGCAGGCGCTGTCCAGCGAGATCGTCCTGCGCAAGCTCATCGAGTCGCTGATGCGGATCACCATCGAGCATGCGGGCGCGGAGCGCGGCATCGTGCTCCTCGTCCGCAAGGGCGAGCCGCAGATCGTTGCGGAGGCGACGATGCGCAATGGCACGATCGACGTCGTACGCCGCGAAGCCGCCGTCACCGCGGCGGACCTTCCGGAGTCCGCCCTCCACGCCGTGCTCCGGACCAGGCAGAGCCTGATCCTCGATGACGCGATGGACGGCACGCTGGTCTGCGACGACCCTTACATGCAGCTGTGCCGCCCGAAGTCCATTCTGCTCGTGCCGATCCTCAAGCAGGCAAAGCTGATCGGCGCGCTGTACCTCGAGAACAATCTGGCCTCGGGCGCATTCACGCCGGCCCGGATCGAGGTGCTGGAGTTCCTCGCCTCCCAGGCGGCGATTTCGCTGGAGAACGCGTTCCTCTACGCGGACCTGCAGCGGAGCGAGGCCTTCCTCGCCGAAGCGCAGCGCATGAGCAGCACGGGCAGCTGGAGCTGGAACGTCATCACCGGTGATCTCGTCTGGTCGGAGGAGCACTGCCGGATCTTCGGGCTCGATCCTGCGAATCCTCCTCCCCTGACCTACGATCTGTTCATCAGCCTCGTGCATCCCGAGGATCGGCCGATGCTCGAGCAGAAGCTGCCCGACGTGGTGCGAGACCGGGCGCGCGCCGAGTTCGACTACCGGATCGTTCTTCGCGATGGAAGCATCAAGCACCTCCACAGCGTCGGGCGGCCGATCGTGGATGAGCACGGCGAGGTGCGCGACTACGTCGGCAGCAGCATGGATGTGACCGATCGCCGCCGCGCCGAAGCCGCCCTGCGCGAGGCAGAGGCGGAGCTCACACGCGTGGCGCGGCTCACCACGATGGGCGAGCTCGCAGCCTCGATCGCCCACGAAGTCAATCAGCCGTTGTCGGCCATCGTCACGAATGCCGAGGCGTGCCTGCGCTGGATCTCCCGCGACGCGCCGGACCTGGACAGGGTGCGCAAGGCCGCCGAGCGCATCATCCAGACCGGACATCAGGCGGGCGAGGTGATCCGGAACATCCGCGCGATGCTGCGGAAGTCGACGCCCGAGCTGTGCCAGGTCGACCTCAACGAAGTGATCCTGAGCGTGCTCGACCTCATGCACGGTGAGCTGAAGGGCAACACGATCTCGCTGGAGATCGACCTGTCCTCGGAGCTCGTCCGGATCCTGGGTGACCGCGTACAGCTGCAGCAGGTAGTGGTGAATCTGATCAAGAACGGCATCGAGGCGATGAGCGACTCCGCCCACGAGCCGCGCCTCCTGCGCGTGGCTACCCGGCGCGCCGCGGACGGCTCTGCGCTGACCGCCGTCGCGGACTCCGGCACCGGCCTCGAGCCGACGATCGTCAAGCGCATCTTCGAGCCGTTCTTCACGACCAAGCGTGACGGAATGGGGCTTGGCCTCTCGATCTGCCACTCCATCGTCGAAGCGCACGGCGGTCGGCTGTGGGTTTCCCAGGGCATTCCGCGCGGCTGCGTTTTCCAGTTCACGCTGCCCGCTGTGCCCGAACAGCAAGCGCGCGCCTCGTCCCGCTGAGCCACTCCCGCCGCGGCGCGCGCGACGCTTCTGCGCGAAGGCGCTTTCTCCTGCTGAGCCCTCTCCATGCGCCTCAACAGGAGCTGAGTCGCGAACCCTGCCGCTCGCGCGACGCCGCAGCGACTGCGCTTGCCGCCGGCATCCTGCCTCTTTATTGATGCTCCGCTTACCGCGTCGCGTTTCAAATGAAGTCTGTAACCACTCTCTGCGCGGCGGCAATTGATAATCCGGCCTGCCGACTATCACAACTGTCACGTCCCGCCGTGGCCCTCGGTACGTTCTCGGCACATAGTATTCGCGTGCGGAAAGCGTCGGCATCAGCGCGAGGCAATCGATACATGACAGGCGACATCCGCGTGTTGCTCGGCGTGCCATTCAGCATCGCCGTTCTTTGTCTGTGCTCCTGCGGTAGATCGAGTGGCGCGGACCCACCTGCCCAGCCGCCCCCGCCCGAGGTGAACGTCGCCAAGGTTCTGGAGAAGCGAGTGCAGGACTGGGACGACTTCACCGGAAAGCTGGAGGCGGTGGAAACCGTGGAGATCCGCCCACGCGTCTCGGGCTACATCGACCAGGTTGTGTTCACGGAAGGCAAGCTCGTGAAGGAAGGCGATCTGCTGTTCGTGATCGACCCCCGACCCTATCAGGCCGAGCGCGACCGCGCGGCCGCGGAGGTGAAGCGTCTCCAGACGGCGCTCTCGCTCGCGCGCAGCGAGCGGGAACGCGTACAGCGCATGAAAGAAAGCGGCGCCGTGTCGCAGGAGGAGCTGGATCAACGCGAGAGCACCGTCGCGCAGGCCGAAGCCAATGTCGCCGGATCACAGGCTGAGCTCGAGAACGCCACGCTCAATCTGAGCTTCACGCGCGTGACGAGCCCGATCTCGGGCCGGGTGAGCCGCGCCATCGTCACGCGCGGGAACCTCGTCACAGGCGGGAACAACGGCGGTACGGTGTTGACGTCCGTCGTGTCGATGGACCCGATCTACCTGTACTTCGATGGCGATGAGCAGGCTTACCTGCGTTACAGCCAGATGGCCCTGAGCGGCGAGCGCCAGAGCTCGCGCGACGTGGCGAACCCGGTGCAGGTGGGCCTCGCGAACGAGGAAGGCTTCCCGCATTCCGGGAAGATGGACTTCGTCGACAACCAGCTGAACCCACAAACCGGCACGATCCGAGCGCGCGCCGTGCTGGCGAATCCCAACGGCTTCTTCACTCCCGGCATGTTCGCGCGCGTCCGGCTGCTGGGCAGCAACGAATACACCGCGATTCTCATCGACGATCGCGCGGTGAACACGGACCAGGACCGCAAGTACGTGTTCCTCCTCGGCCCCGGCAACAAGATCGAGTATCGCCGCATCGAGCTGGGCCGCGTCATGGAAGGGCTTCGCGTCGTGCACAAGGGACTGAAGGCCGGTGATGTCATCGTGGTGGACGGCGCTGAGCGCGTTCACCCGGGCGTCACGGTGCAGCCGCAGATGATCCCGATGAGTGGTGCCGGAGATGCAGCGCCCTCCCTGCCCCCTGCGAACTGAGAGCGGCGCATGAACATCTCGTCTTTCTTCATCGAGCGGCCGATCTTCGCCGCCGTGCTCGCCATCCTGATCACGGTGGCGGGTCTGCTATCGATTCCGGTGTTGCCCATCAGCGAGTATCCGGAGGTCGTGCCTCCCACCGTGGTCGTCACCGGCACGTACCCGGGCGCATCGCCGAAAACCATTGCGGAAACGGTCATCACGCCGCTCGAGCAGCAGATCAACGGTGTGGAGAACGCGATCTACACGAACTCCTCCGCGACGCCGGACGGCAACTTCACGATCACCGTCACATTCAGGCTGGGCACCAACCTCGACACCGCGCAGGTGCAGACGCAGAACCGCGTGGCCCAGGCCCAGCCGCGCCTGCCCCAGGTCGTGAGCCAGGTCGGCCTGATCGTGCAGAAGCGCTCGCCGGACCTGACGATGGCCGTGTTCCTGACCTCGAAGGATGGGCGGTACGACTCGCTCTATCTGCGCAACTACGCCGTCATCCAGATCAGGGACGTGCTCGCACGCCTGCCCGGCATGGGCGACGTGCAGATCTTCGGATCAGGTGACTACGCCATGCGCCTGTGGCTCGACCCTGAGGAGATCGCTTCACGAAGCATGAGTGTCGACGAAGTGCTCGCCGCCGTGCGTGAACAGAACGTGCAGGTCGCGGCGGGGCAGATCGGCGGCCAGCCTTCGCTGCCCGGCACCCCGTTCCAGTACATCGTGAATGCGCAGGGACGGCTGCAGACGGAGCAGGAGTTCGGGAACATCGTCGTGAAGACCGGCGAGAGCGGCGAAACCACGTATCTGCGCGACGTCGCGCGGCTCGACCTCGGGCCGGAAACCTATGCATTGCGCAGCATGCTGGATGGCCGCCCGGCCGTCGCGATCCCCGTGTTCCAGCTGCCCGGCGCGAACGCGCTCGAGCTCTCGCAAGCCGTGCGCACCACGATGAAGGAGCTTTCCAGGAGCTTTCCCGAAGGGGTGAGCTACGAGATCGACTATGACCCGACAGTGTTCGTGCGCAGCTCGATCGAAGCCGTCATCCACACACTGCTGGAGGCCGTTGCGCTGGTGGTGCTGGTGGTCATCGTCTTTCTGCAGACCTGGAGGGCAAGCATCATTCCGCTGATCGCCGTGCCCGTGGCCATCATCGGCGCCATGGCGGTGCTGCTGGTGGCGGGGTTCTCGATCAACGCGCTGACGCTCTTCGGTCTCGTCCTGGCCACCGGCATCGTGGTGGACGACGCGATCGTCGTGGTCGAGAACATCGAGCGCAAGATCGAGGAAGGGCTCGAGCCCCGCGCCGCCGCGCATGCGGCCATGGGCGAGGTCACCCGGCCGATCATTTCGATCATGCTGGTGCTGTGCGCGGTGTTCCTGCCCGTTGCGTTCATCAGCGGGCTCACCGGGCAGTTCTACCGCCAGTTCGCGATCACGATTGCGGGCAGCACGATCATCTCGACGTTCAACTCGCTGACGCTGTCCCCGGCTCTGGCCGCACTGCTGCTGAAGCCCAAGGGCTCCGAGCCGGACTGGTTCCAGCGCGGCATCAACCGCGTCTTCGGGCGTTTCTTCACGCTCTTCAACCGGATGTTCAGCAGCGGATCCGTCGCGTATGGAAAGACGGTCCGGCGCATCACGGCGCTGCGTGGGGCGGTGTTGCTGGTCTTCATCGGGTTGCTCGGCCTCACCTACTGGCTGTTCTACACGGTGCCTGGCGGCTTCATTCCGGCGCAGGACAAACAGTACCTCGTCGGGATCGTACAGCTGCCGGACGCGGCCTCGCTCGATCGGACCGAGGACATCGTGCGGCGGATCTCGAAGCTCGCCGACGAGACGCCGGGCGTGGCGCACGCGCTGGGCTTTTCGGGGCTGTCCGTGCAGGGCTTCGTGAATCTCAGCAACGCCGCGGTGGTGTTCTTCCCGCTCGATCCGTTCGAAGAGCGCACGGCGCCCGAGCTCTCAGGCCCTGCGATCGCCGCTGCGCTCAACAGGAAATTCTCCACCATCAAGGGGGCGACGATCATCGCAGTACCCCCGCCGCCGGTGCAGGGCCTCGGCAACACCGGCGGCTTCAAGCTCTATCTGCAGGATCGCGGCGCCCACGGCTACGACGAGCTGTCGCGCGTCACCCAGGAAGTGCTGAACAAGGCGAGGCAGCAACCGGAGCTCGACCCGTTCGCCACTTACACCACTTTCCAGAACAGTGTTCCTCAGCTCTATGCCGATGTGGATCGCGTGAAAGCCAAGCGCCAGGGCGTGCCGCTCTCGAACGTCTTCGACACGCTGCAGGCGTACCTCGGCTCGGTGTACGTGAACGACTTCAACCGGTTCGGGCGGACGTATCGCGTCTACGCGCAGGCGGAGCCGAGGTTCCGCAACAAGCCGGAAGACATCGCCAACCTCAAGACGAGGAACGTGAACGGCGACGTGGTGCCGATGGGCGCGGTCGCCGACATCCGCTTCGAGTCCGGGCCGGATCGCGTGGCGCACTACAACGTGTATCTGGCAGCGGACGTCAACAGCCAGGCGGCCGTCGGGAAATCGTCCGGCCAGGCCACGGCCGCCATGGAACGCGTGCTGCGGGAGACACTGCCGAACGACTTCGGCTACGAATGGACCGATCTCACCTTTCAGCAGAAGAGCGCCGGCAACACGGCGCTGATCGTGTTCCCGATCTGCGTGCTGCTCGTGTTTCTCATCCTTGCCGCGCAGTACGAGAGCTGGACGCTGCCGCTGGCAGTCATCCTCATCGTGCCGATGTGTTTGCTGTTCGCAATGACTGGTGTGTTCCTCAAGGGCTCGGACAACAACGTGCTCACGCAGATCGGATTCATCGTGCTGGTCGGGCTCGCCTGCAAGAACGCGATCCTGATCGTCGAATTCGCACGCGAGCGCGTGGAACACGGGATGACGCCCGTGGATGCGGCCGTTGAAGCCTGCCGCCTGCGACTGCGCCCGATCCTGATGACATCCTTCGCGTTCATCATGGGCGTGGTGCCGCTCGTCATCGCCGCCGGGGCCGGTAGCGAGATGCGGCAGGCAATTGGCATTGCCGTGTTCTCCGGCATGCTGGGCGTCACATTCTTCGGGCTGCTGCTGACGCCCGTGTTCTTCGTGACGATCTATTCGGTGTTCAGACCGCGCGCGCCGGCAACGCCGAAGGTGCCTTCGCCACCGGAGCGGGAGGAGCCGGGCCCGGCCTAGCGGACGAGCGCGCCAACCATCGCGGCTGGAGCCGGGAGGCGCTTTACGACGATGATCGGTCTCGTTGACACGAATATCCTCGTCTACCGGTTCGATCCGCGGTCGCCTGCCAAGCAGGCGATGGCTACGGACTTCCTGCTTGCCGGTATCGCCAGCGACTTGATCGTCTTACCACATCAAGGACTGGTCGAGTTCATCGCACGAGATGCCGTCGCGCAGACCTGCCTCCGTATCCGGGAGCGCGCTCGCTCCACCAAACGCGGAACCTTCGACAACGACTTTTGACGCGCAAGACCGGCCCGCGCACGACTCACGCAGAGTCACGCGGCGAGCCGCTGAACCTCCTCACGCGTGACTTGCCGCGGCAGCCTTCCGAACCGGCAGCTTCCAGTTCGGCCGCACGAAGTGGCACGTGTATCCGTTGGGAATGCGCTCGAGATAATCCTGGTGCTCGGGTTCCGCCTCCCAGAACTCACGGGCCGGAACCACCTCAGTCACGACTTTGCCCGGCCAGAGCCCCGAAGCATCCACATCCGCGATCGTGTCCTGCGCGACGCGCTTCTGCTCGTCACTGGTATAGAAGATCGCGGACCGGTAGCTCGTCCCCACATCGTTGCCCTGGCGATTGCGAGTGGTCGGGTCGTGAATCTGGAAGAAGAACTCCAGGATCTGCCGATAGCTCACCCTGGCAGGATCGAAGATGATCTCGATGGCCTCGGCATGCGTCCCATGATTGCGGTACGTGGCGTTCGGCACGTCGCCGCCCGTGTAACCGACCCTAGTCGAGATGACGCCGTCGTACTTGCGAATGAGATCCTGCATGCCCCAGAAGCAGCCGCCGGCAAGAACGGCGCGTTCTTTGTTCATCGAATTCCTCCACGGTGCGCCGGGCGCACCTCGATACCGTGCCATGTGAGTGGCCACGCAGCATCGTTGATGCCTGCGGCCACGATTCAGTCCGCGATTTTCACCGTTTCCGCCCTTTCGGGCCGACCTGGGAGCGGCCCGGGCTAGTTTGGGCTCGGCGGCCGGGCATTCAAGCGGCGCCTGACTCCCCGCTGCCCCTGCTCGCGGACCATGAGCCACTTTCCCGGCCCTTTGCGCTTGGTGAGTGTAAGGCCCGGATCGAGCGCCGCACCGCCCCCCACCCCCCCGTTCACGGGCGGCGCTCGAGACCCGGGCCACTCCTGACAAACCGATCCACTCAGGGAGACCCCGCATGTTCACGCGCCTTTCGATTCCGCTCGCCTTGTGCGTCACCGCGCTTGCCACGACCACCCACGCCGGCGGCCTGCCGGTGCCGACCGTGGAGTACTCCGCCGACCGCGTCATCGAGACCTCCGCCGGCACCTTCGAGGGCAAGGTCTATTCCGCGAAGGACAAGGAGCGCTCCGAGACGAACATGCAGGGCATGCAGAGCGTCGTGATACTCCGCCGCGACAAGCGGATCGGCTACATGCTGATGCCCGCGCAGAAGCTGTACTCCCAGCTCGACTTCAAGCGCGCCCAGGAACAAAGCGGCGCGCAGCCTTCGGACGAGGTCGACATCAGCGAAGTCGGCTCCGAGACGATCGAAGGCCACGCCGCGACGAAGTACAAGATGGTGACGAAGGACGGCAGCGCCGGCGGCTTCATCTGGATCACCCGGGACGGCATCCCGGTCAAGATGGATGTGCTGAGCAAGAGTGGCCGCGACAAGACGCGCACCACCATCACGCTCAGGAATCTCACGATCGGCGCGCAGGACCCCGCGCTCTTCGAGGTGCCGAGCGGCTACGACGCGATGCCGTCGTTCGGTGGCATGGGCTCCCCCGGCGGTGCCGCCAGGGGCCTCTTCAGCCGCTAGGCCAACCACCGCACCGGGAACGCCAGCATGAGCTTCAGACTTTCCACCGTAGCGCTCGTCATCGGGGCGCTGCTCTTCACCGGCCGCGCGTTCGCAGACTGCGCGGGCCATGGCGTGGCGGACAAGAAGCGCCTCTACGAGAAAGCGCAAACGCTCGAGCGCGAAGGCAGGAAGGACCAGGCGCTACGCTCCTACCGGGCGGCGCAGGGCTATGCGTGCGAACCCGTGAACCCGTACGAGGCGGACGCCGCGAAGCGCGCGGCGCCGCTCGGCAAGGAGCTCGGCGAGGCCGCGGAAAAGAAAGGCAACCTGCGTCTCGCGTTCGAGATGTACGAAGCAGGCGGCCACTTCGCGATCGCGGATCGTGTGTTCCGGGAGCTGATCGAGGCACGGCAGGACGACCCGAACGTCTACCAGGAAGCCCTCGAGCACTATCGCAACCGTGAAGGCGCTTTCTTCAGCAACAACGCAGCCGCGTTGAAGGTGACCGGCACGTACCAGGTGGACCCGAAATACATGGCCGAAGTCCTGGCGATGCCGCCCAAGGCAGTGGAGCGCGCCCAGCAGAAGGAAATGGCCGCGTTCGATCAGCAGTACCTGCGCGAGTACGTCCAGCTGATCCAGTCGCGTACCGAGGACCTGGCGGATGCGAGCGCCGTACAGCGCTCCATCAGCGCGCAGCAGGCGTTCAACCAGAAGTGGAAGCAGCAGGATCTCGTGAAGAACGCACGGGAAGCGCTGCAGCTCATGAGAATGTGGGGAATGCGAGGCAACGATGAGAATTTCAGCAAATCCGTGGAAGCGCGATTCGCAACACTGGTGGAACAGCGCGCAACGACGCTGCGCACCGCCTTCCATGGTGCTCCGAAGCTCCTGGAAGACGCCATGGACTACTACCGCGCCCTTGGCGGTGACCGCGCGGAGCTGGATGGGAAGCTCGCCGCCGTCCGTTCACAGGCGATAAAGCTCGGCGACGAAGCGAACAGCAAGCAGCGCCTGCAGCTCGCTTACGAGTACTACAGCGTCGGCGGTAACGACGAGAAGGCCGACGCCGCGCGCGCGAAACAGCAGCAGCTCGCCATGCAGAAGATGCAGCCAGGCATCGATGCGGCACGCAAGCAGGCGGAAGCCATGCGGAAAGAGCTCAGCGATCCCGCAAAGGTGGAAGCGATGCGCCAACAGGCGGAAGCCGCGCAGAAGGTGCTTCAGCAGCAGCGGGAAACCGCTAAGCAGAACAACGAGAAGAGCGCGGACGAGCTGGAGAAAGAGCTCGGCCTCTGATCGGTTGGGCCGATTGGCGTGAGGGCTGGCCCCATCGAGGCGTGGGCCAGCCCGATCGTGACGACGATTGGTGCGCTCCGCGATTTCGGCGCGGCGGCTCAGAACTGCCGCACGAGCTGGCCGAGCCTTGCGATGGCCCGGTCCATCTCCACGGTGAAAGGGTGGCCGGAGTTGAGGCGCAGGCAGTTCCGGAATTCCCGGCGCGGCGAAAAGATGGGCCCCGGCGCCACGCTGATCCCCTGTTCCAGCGCAAGCCGATGCACTTCCAGGCAATCCACACCGCGCGGCAGCTCGAGCCACACGAAGTAGCCGCCGCCCGGGCGGGTCACGCGATAGCCAGCCGGGAAGTGCTTTTGCACGGACGCGAGGAGCGCCGCCTGCTGGTTCGCGAGCGTGCTGCGCAGACGCGCAAGATGCGCATCGTAGCCTTCCTGCTTCAGGAACAGCGCCACGCCATCCTGCACGGGGATGCTCGTTGAAATGGAAGTCGTGATCTTTCGCCGCTGGACCGCCGTCGCGAAACGCCCCGCGGCCACCCACCCCAGCCGATACCCGGGCGCCAGGCACTTGGAGAACGAGCCACAGTGGAGCACGCCGCCGCCCGTGTCGAACGCCTTGGCGGGGCGTGGACGATCGTCGCCGAAGTAGAGCTCCGCGTAGACATCGTCTTCGATGAGCGGGACGTCGTGCTTCGCCAGCAGCGCCACGAGATCACGCTTCTTCGCTTCAGGCAACGTTGCGCCGAGCGGATTCTGGAACGTGGTCATGAGCCAGCACGCGCGGATGCGGTGAGTCCCGATCGCCTGCGCGAGCGCGCCCAGGTCCACGCCTTCGCGCGGGTCCGTCGGAATTTCCACGGCTTTCAGGCCGAGCGCCTCGATGGCCTGCAGGCAGCCGTAGAAGGCCGGCGCCTCCACCGCCACGGCATCTCCCGGCCGGGTCAGCACCTGCAGTGAAATGTTCAGCGCTTCGAGTGCCCCGCAGGTGATGATGATCTCGTCGGCCGATACCTTCGTGCCGAACTTCAGATAGCGCCGCGCAATCTGCCGGCGCAGGTCCAGGCTGCCGGGCGGCAGGCTTTCCACGGTGCTCCACGGGTCCATGCGGCGGGCGCCGCTCCCGAGATAGCGCGCGAGCTTCGGCCACGGGAAGAGGGTCGGGCTGGGAAAGGCCGAGCCGAGCGGCACGACTTCGCGATCGCGCGCGGCATCCAGGATCTGGAATACGAGCTCGTTCACGTCGACCCGCGTGGTTCGTGGCGATGCGCGGGCCCTGCGCGGCTCCGGCGCATGCTGCGCTCCCGGCTCGCTCACGTAGTAGCCGGATCTCGGCCGGGTTTCGATGAGGCCCCGCGCTTCGAGCAGCTGGTATGCGCGCATGGCCGTGGCCGGGCTCACGCGCCGCTCGCGAACGAGCTGCCGCACCGAGGGCACGCGCTCGCCCGGGCGCAGCGTGCCTTCCTGGATCAGCGAGGAGACGTGGCCGGCCAGCTCCTCGTAGAGCTTCACGCGATCGCCTTCAACGCAACTGGTGAGGTTCGATGATCCCGAAATGCCACGAGAGCAGAAGCGCGATGAACAGGGCCACCGAGAGCGAGATGCGCCACGTGAGCGCCCGCACCATCTTGCCGGAGTTCTGCGGCCCCGACGCCATGGCGTACAGCGCGTGCCCCAGACTCGCCACGATGGCCAGCAGCATGACGCCGATCAGTACTTTCATACGGACTCCCGGCCGGTGTGTCCGGCACCCGATTCCTGCGCAGCCTCGCGGGCCCTGGCAGCCGCCTCCTGCTCCGCTCGGCGCTCCCGGCGCACGGTGAACACCACCGTGGCCATCGCCGTGGAGACGAAGGCAATGAGCGCCACCATCAGGAACACGAGACCGCCTGCCAGGCGATAGCCCTCGTAGATGCCGAAAGCCAGCCCGACGGGCGTGGTGACGAGCAGCATGGGCTTCGCGATCTTCATGGGTGGGGAGTCTAGGCCGCCACTGCTATGCATAACAGATGCAGAGGGGCCCAGAAAAATGCATAACAGATCCGCGGGTGCCCCAGCATTTTCAATGAGCTGCAGCCTGTCGACCAGCCAATGGATTGGCGCCCGAAGGGGCGGGCGCCATCAATAGTGCGGCGGCCGCTCCTCTTCGAGCGTGTACGGGCTCTCCTCGTCCTGGGCCGCATCCAGCCGGGCGCCGAGGGCCTCGAGCCGCGAGCGAAGCAGGTCGATCTCCTGTTTCTGACGATAGACCACGTCGCTCAGCTCGCTGTTCGCGCGCTCGAGGTAGGCGATCCGGATCTCGATCTGCTCGAGGGCCTGTGAAGTCTTGTCCATGCATGGGTCCGTCAACTGAGTGCGGCGGACAGTGTGCCGCGTTCCGGGCGCCTGCATGAGCACTTCCGGGCGCCTCATGGTGGACTGGAATGAAGACAGGGGTGCAAAGTTCGCCGCCCGGGCAGGGTGCGGCGCATTCGCGGGCCTCGCTCAGGCGGCATCTTCGCTATTATCCGCCCCCGGCGGGGCACGCCTGGAGCAGACGATGGGCTACGAATACAACCCGCAATCGCAGCGTTTCGATGTTCCGAACCCCCACAGAGTCGAGAACTGGTTCCTCGCCGTGGGCGCGGTGCTGCTGATCGCAAGCGGGTTTGCCAGCCTCTTCATCGCACGTGGCCGCATCGTCGACCCCTCCCAGACCGGTAGCTGGGCGGCCCTCGCCGCCGCGGTGCTCACGCTTTTCGCCGGGTTCACCATCGTCACGTGGATTCTCTGGCAGCTGAGGTTCTATTTCGGCCGTGAGCAGCCGGCATCCCTGGCGCCGAGCATGACGCCGACCCAGAGCGGCGAATCCACCGAAGCGCGCGGCATCACGGAGACGCTGCGCCAGAACGCCTTCAACTACGACGTACCCGTGAGCGGCGTCGACCAGCTCCTGTACACGTGGATGCCGGACCTCATCTTTTCCCCGAACCCCTTGCAGCGCATCGCGCGCTCGCAGTTCCGGAACCTGCTCGCGCTCGCCGCGATCCTGGTGAGCGCGCTCATCGGAGTCTTCGGCGTCTCCGCGCCGGGGCAGCGGTCGCTCGTCTTCATGCTCTATGCGGTGCTGGGCGCGTGGATCCTGCTGCGCGCGCTTCGAACAAATGGCGGGTCCACGGAGTTGAGCGTGCCCGCGCTCGTCGTATTGGCGGTTGTCGCGGTGATCGGGCCAGTGGCGCTCGGCATGCTGCTGCCGGCGGATCTGCCGGCGCCGCTGGGCATGAGCTGGGGATGGCTCGCTTCACTGGTGGTGCTGGGAGGGCTCGCGGCGTGCGGCCTGCTCCTGCTCGCCGTGGTCACGCAGACCTTGCGGCCCACCACCATCGCCATGGCGAATCACCTGGAGATCGTGTCGTTCAACGGCGCACCGAACCAGATCCTGCTGCATTTCGAGCGAACGCTGCAGGAGCTGTGGTTCGAGAAGATTCCCAATCGCCGCTACATCCACAAGCCTGCCGAAGCCCTGGGCGATCGCGGCCGGTTTCACGGCGAAGCGCTCGAGGAGAGCCAGCCGGTGCCGACGGAGAGCGGCCCGCTCACGCTGCAGTACTGCCTCTCTGCGCGGGAGTATCGGTGGCTCGCGAGCATCGTGATTCTGTCCACCGTGCTGCTGGCGGCCACTGCGGGCCTGTCATTGTGGGCCGTGCTGAAGTGGCCGGTCGCGGCCGGCGACCTGGTGGCGGGCGCCGTGCTGAGCTTCCTGCTCGCGCTCTATTGCCTGCGCTCCAGCCAGCTCCTGTGGCGGAGATTCCGATTCACTTCGCGGCTCTACTGGCTCGAGATGCAGGGGAACTTCCAGATCTCGAGCGTCGACTTCGGCAACATCGTCCAGGATCGCTTCAAGAGCCAGAGATCCACCACCAGCGTGGAAGACATGACGCTGCGCCTGTGGGTCGCCGACATCGATTCCGTCTGCTACGGCCGGGACCGGCCGCGCTACATCGTGGGGCTCGCCGGCAATGTCGCGGAGTCGCAGCGGCTCGCGCAGCACCTGGCGGGTTTCGCGCGCAGCCAGGCCGTCATCATCTCGCCTACGAGCGCTCGGGATGCGGAACGGGCGGGCCAGATCGCGGACATGAACCGCTCCGCGTCCCTCGCCAGTCCGGGCAACGTGACACCGATGGTGCCGCTGCCAGGTGCGGTGCCCGACGGCGGCGGATCGAACAGCGGGAACTGATCGGGTTCCGGGCAGCCCTGGTGCGGCGTCCTTCGCGCGCCACCGCAAAGCACTGGCGCAATCTGCGCGACCCGCAACGGGACGAGTCGATCAGTCCGTGGCGAAACAGCGCTGGCCGCGCCGGAATGAGCCCTCGCTCCGGCGCGGCCCCGCTTTCCGCAAGCTACTTGTAGCCCGTGCAGCTCGCGTAGTACGTAACGGTGCCCGGCCAGTCCGAGAACACGCCGATCACACCGACCTTCTTCGCGAGCACATCGAGCGCCTTGTACATGTCGCTGTCCGTCCTGATCGCCTGACCCGCGGGGTCGAACGACCAGTAGGAGCCGCCCTTCGAAGCGCCCTGGCGCAGGTCGCCGCGCTCGAAGGACCACGTGATGATGTCGAAGCCGACACTCCTGATGTCACGCGCGTATTGCGACGGCACCACCTCGCCACCCTCCACGGCGAGCAGCGCGTTGAACGGCGGCGCGATGATCTTCACGCCCTGCGCCTTCAGCTGCTTCAGCTCTTCCATCGACAGGCGCGGCAACGTCTCCGAGATATCGTCGAGGTAGACAGCCTGGCGGCCGAAACGCGGCTCATGCTTCACCCAGTACAGCACGTCCTCGGCGTTGAAGGACTGCGGCCACACGTCACTCGGGCTCACGCCCGCCGTCTTGAATTCATTGATGAGCGCCTGCGCGTAGCTCGCCTGACTGCCGAACACGGCCTGCACGCGCGCCGGATCGCCAGCCTTGAGCTCGGGGGTATGCTTCACACCCAGGCGCTTGTTGAGCTGGATGCTCTCGGCGAGCGTGAGCAGCGTGCCTCGGCCGGTGTACAGATCCGTCCGCCAGTTCGCCGTGCCGCCCAGGTAGCCGGCCGCCGTCGTCGCTGCGGGGTTGCTCGCATCCATCTTGCCCTTCAGCGTCCGGAACTGTTCCAGCGTGATGTCACTGGCGCAGCACCTGGGGCTCGAGCCCGGCCCGGACCACGGCACCGAGCACTGGTTGTTGAGCGGCGTGTCGACGATGTTCGTGGTGGTGTGCAGATCGCATTCGTCATGGCGGCACACGAGCGCGCCGTCACTCGTGAACGTGACGTCGCACTCCACGATGCCCGCGCCCATGAGCGCACCGGCTTCATACGATTCCCGGGTGTGCTCCGGGAACTGCAGGGGCGCGCCTCGATGAGCAATGGAGAAATCCGTGCGGCGGAACGGACCCGTCTTGCAGCTCTCGAGCTTGTCCTTGAGCCTGCCGGGCTCCATGCCCGCGACGAGATAGAACGGACGCGCGCCCACCTGCACGTCGGCGGAGCGCCTGTCGTCATCGCGCCAGTCGTGACGGCCGCGATCGTGTCCATTGCCGCCTGCGCAGGCAAGCGACCCAACTGCCGACAACACCACAAGGCCCGCTGACGCGAGCACACGAACCGTTCGACCCATCGTGCAGTTCCCTCCCAGGATTTCGAGCCTCGCTTATAGCGAACCAAGGTTTAGCGCAGATGGCGGTCGCGTGACGCCTGTGGGTGACCTTGCCGTACCATACGGCACATGAGACTTCCAACCTTCTTCATCTCGCATGGCGGTGGCCCGTGGCCGTTCATGGACGAGCGCCGAACAGATTTTGCCGGCACGTACGACTACCTGCAGCGCCTTCCCGCCACGCTGCCTCAGGCGCCGAAGGCGATCCTGTCCGTCTCCGGGCATTGGGAGGAGCCGGAGTTCACCGTCTCCACATCCGCCCGGCCGCCGATGGTCTATGACTACTACGGCTTTCCCGAGCACACGTATCAAGTGGTGTACCCCGCACCAGGCTCGCCGCTGCTTGCCGGGCGCGTGCGTGAGCTTCTACGTGAGGCAGGGGTTCATTGCGGGGAGAATGCCGAGCGCGGTTTCGACCACGGCACCTTCGTTCCGCTGGCAGTGATGTATCCGAAAGCCGACGTGCCGGTGGTGTCGCTCTCGCTGCGCTCGAACCTTTCCGCACAGGAACATCTGCGCATGGGCGCGGCGCTTGCACCGCTGCGTGAGGAAAGCGTGCTCATCATGGGCAGCGGCCTGAGCTACCACAACCTGCGCATGCTACGGATGAGCGCGAGCGCGGGGCCGGTGTCGCGGCAGTTCGAGGCGTGGCTCACGGAAGCGGTTTCACAACCCGATGAAGCGGCGCGCGGGCGGGAGCTTTCACGCTGGGCCGAGGCGCCGGCAGCCCGCCTCGCGCATCCACGCGAAGAGCACCTCATCCCGTTGATGGTGGCCGCCGGCGCCGCAGGCTCGAGCCTCGGACGGCTGGATTTCCAGGATCATGTGTGGGGCGTGTCGATGGCTTCGTACCGCTTCGCGGACTGATGCGATCCCATCGGGAGAGCCCGGGTCTGCACTTCCTCGCTTCCTCGAGCATTATCAGAGGTGGCCCCGCTTCCAAGGCGAAGGTGGCGCTGGCCGCGCTGAAGGGCGAAGAGACGCTGGCCCAGCTCGCCGAGCGGTTCGACGTGCATCCGAACCAGATCACGCAACGGAGAGCGCAGCTGCTGGAAGGCAAGACTGAGGTCTTCTCCTCGGGTAACCCTCCCAAGCAGGAAGGAGCGAGCCTGAAGGAGCTGCACGCGAAGAGCGCGCAGCAAGCACTGGAGATCGATTTTTTATCCGGCGCGCTCGGCAAACTGGACGGGCCGAGCGGAAAGCGCTGATGGATGGCACGCACGCGCTCTCGATCACCAGACAGGCCCTGTGGCGCTCGGTGAAGTACGAAGAGGTTTATCTGCACGCCCACCAGAGCGTCAGTGCCGCTCGCCATGGCATCGCTCGGTACATGCAGTTCTTCAACACGCAACGCCCGCACAGCGCCCTTGACCGACGAACGCCCGATACCGTGTCTTCGCTTCACTGCCGCTCGCGGCGGCAGCCTAGTCCCGCAGAGCTCCACTCATCGGCGCCGTGAAAACTGTCTCGTTTGTGGGGCCACCTCTCTCATCACTGATGACACCCGCACACCTTGCTGAACAGGGCTTCAACTACTTCATCGAGGCTCCGTTGGCAAAGGAAGTCCTCTCGGTCGTAGGGCAGCGGTCGCTGGGCGATGAGAAAAAGCGTGAGCTCGTGCTCTTCTACGCCGAGCATGATGCTTATCCTGACTGGATCTACGAGACATGGTCGACGTCAAGACGGCCTTGAGCGGACGCTTACGCTGCGTCCGCAGACCGGCTGAATTTGCAGCGAGAGCGCGAGCCCGCGGGCGCGAACGCCGGAGAAATTTCGGTTGGTATGGCAGTGCACAGACGACTGCGCATCGGTTCTTTAGTGTCCCTGTTTCTGAATCGTCATCCTTGCAGGTGACGGCCGGTTACTTTTTTCCACCCGCCGGCGCTCGGCGAGCATTTTCCGGCGCAGGCCACTTTATTTTGAAGGATCCAATATGACTGACGCTACTTCGAATACATCCGGCAATCTTATTGCCGCGGACAAGGTTGATGGCACAAGCGTGTACAACTTCGCGGGCGAGAAGCTGGGCACTGTTCAAGACATCATGATTGACAAAGTCAGCGGTAGAGCAATTTACGCAGTCATGTCATTCGGCGGATTTCTGGGCATCGGCGAAAAGCATCATCCGCTGCCTTGGGCAACCCTCAAGTACGACACCCAGAAGGGCGGGTACCTGGTCAACATGGACAAGAAACAGTTGATCGATGCACCGAACTACGACATCAATTCAAAATTCGAATGGACACCTGAGTACGGTCGCAAGGTTGATAGTTACTACAAGACAGACAGTTACTGGAATTAAACAGACGTAACCGCGCGAATCGGTGCACGGTAGTTGCGGGCCGGGGGCTAGAACAAAGCTAGTTCCCGGCTCGTTGATCCGGTTCTTGGCGTATCGGATGGGTACTGCGCGAATTCTCCGGCTAATTTGCAAGTGGTTGAAGGCTGGCGTTCTCGAAGAAGGGTCGTACTACAGAGCGGGCAGGGAATCCACAGGGGGCCACGGTTCGCCCTTCTTGGCCAACATCTACCTGCATTGTGTTTTCGATCTCTGGGCGCAGAAATGGCGGCAGCGCCGCTGGCGAGAGGATCCTGGTCCGTTATGCGGATGACATCGCGCTGGGTTTTGAGCATGAGGCCGAGGCCATTCGATTTCTGGAGGACCTGCGCAGGCGGTTCGCCGAGCTCTCGCTCTCGCTACACCTGGACAAGACCCGCTTGATCGAGTTCGGCCGCTTCGCGGCCGAACGACGTCAGCGACGGGGACAAGATAAACCGGAGACCTTCACCTTTCCGGGATTTGTGCTGATCTGCGGAACATCAATCGGCGGGCGCTTTCTGGTTCTCCGGAAAACGCGTCGCGACCGCATGCAGAGCACTCTGAAGCGGGCGAAAGAGGAATTGCGACAGCGAGCGCACCTATAAATTTCGCAGCAAGGACGCTGGCTGCGCCAAGTCGGAAACCGAACTGCTCACCCTACTTGGTCCCGACTGGAATCCGACCCCGCGTGGTACAAAAAATTACGAATTTCGCTATTTTTCCCGCAGGAATTGAGATCAGCGCGACTCTCACCAGCAGTATCTGGCGAAGAATCCCGGCGGTTATTGCGGGATTGGAGGATGCGGGGTTTCCTACGGGTAGTACTCGCGGAAGAGCGCTGCCGAGATTTCTGCAGGTTTGTGCGCGATCGGACCGCGTGGCGAAACCGACCGGAATCCTACCGGCGTCTCAACTCGGCGATAGTATCCGGCTAAGAAGACGGATGCATGTCACCATTTGGTGGCTCTCTGCTCCGACTTCGCCGAACGGTCGACTTGGCCGGCAGTCGTGCATACAACGATCCGACCGCATGACCCTGCTTGGTCCCGACTGATTTCCGACCGATGCGCCACCGGAACTGATGATTTCCGCTATATTCCTGCGGCCTCTCTACTCCGGCGCCGACTCTCATCAAGAGTATCTTGCTAAGAGTCCCAATGGATACTGCGGAATTGGCTGGTGCTGGCTTTCCTACGGACAATCCGTGCGGCAGAGCCCCTCCTGATTCCTGCAGGTTATGCGACATCCGCTGGAAACAACGCGACCGCCCGAAGCCCATCCGGCGAAGCCATTGAGACTACTTGAATCACGCGTACGCTCCTGGTGTATAGCCGCCGTTCGGGTGGCAGCGAAGAGCGCTAGTAACGGTTGATGTTACTAACGACCATCGTTACCATCTGGCAATGGCGCCGAAGAAATTCAAGCCCACGCATCCTGGAAGGATTTTGCGAGAGGAGTTCATGGCTCCGATCGGCCTCACGGCTTATGCGCTGGCCAAAGCGTTGGGCGTGCCGCTTCCGCGGGTCAATGACATCGTTCGAGAAAGGCGCGCAATTTCGCCTGAAATGGCAGTGCTGCTCTCTGCTTATTTTGGAACTACCGATGGCCATTGGCTCGCTCTGCAAGGGCACTACGATCTCCAGCTGGCCAAAGAGCGCATGGCCAAGAAAGCAGCTCAGATACAGCCACGTCCGCAAGTCGCAACGAGAAGGCTTCGGCTCACCTAAGGAACACATTCGAGCACGACACGATGATCGTTACTCATCTTACGCTGAAGAACTGGCGGAATTTTCGGGAAGTCGATGTGCCATTGAGCGAGCACACGTACCTGCTAGGTGCAAACGCATCTGGAAAGTCGAACTTCCTGGATGTGTTTCGCTTCCTGCACGACATCTGTAAGCCCCAAGGCGGCGGTCTGCAGAAGGCCATTGCCGACCGCGGTGGTATCCAGAAAGTGCGTTGTCTTCATGCTCGCAAGGATCCTGAGGTTCGCATCGAGATTCATCTCTCGGAGAACAAGGATGATCCCGCGCCTGCCTGGAGATATGTGCTTGGCTTCAAGCCTGAAGGAAAGGGTGCCCAGCGTACGCTCATATCTGCAGAGCAGGTCTGGCAGATTGGAGAGTCAAAGCCGGTTCTCGACCGACCAAACGCCGACGACAAAGCCGACGTCGTTCGGCTTACTCAAACGGCTTTGGAACAGATTCAAGCCAACGCTGAGTTTCGCGAGCTTGCGACCTTCTTTGGTGAGGTGACTTATCTGCACCTGGTGCCGCAGCTCTTGAAGTATGGCGAGCAGATCGGCGGTCAAAGATTGGAGGATGATCCATTTGGCCAGGGCTTTCTGGAACGCGTTGCCAGAACACCGAGCAAAACGCGAGACTCTCGTCTGAAGAGAATCGGGAAAGCCCTTTCGCTCGCGGTTCCGCAGTTCAAGGAGCTTCGGTTCACTCCGGACAAAGTTAATGGTCGTCCTCACCTGGAAGCCATGTATTCGCACTATCGACCCAACGCCGGTTGGCAACGCGAGGAACAGTTCTCAGATGGCACATTGCGACTCTTAGGGCTGCTGTGGGTGCTGGTTGAGGGTGACTCCCTCTTGCTGCTCGAGGAGCCGGAGCTGTCATTGAATGACGCGATCGTTCGTGAGATTCCGCGGCTTCTCGAGCGCATTCAGCGAGACAAGAAGCGGCGCGTTCGCCAAGTGCTCATAAGCACACATAGCGAGGCGCTCTTGAGCAACCCGGGTATCGACGGGCGAGGAGTGTTACTGCTCGAGCCGGCAACGGAAGGAACAAGTGTTCGTCCGGTCAACGAGAAGGAGGCGTCGTCCCTGAAAAATGGCTTGTCGGTTGCCGAGGTCATTTTGCCCAAGACGCGTCCGATGGCGGTAGAGCAGCTGGCTCTCTGGTAATGATCGGGATCACACTTGCAACCGAGGACGAACTAAGCGAAGAAGTCGGCCGGATTCTCACCGCTGAAGTCCACGTCCATATCGACCAGAACCTGCGAAAAGGAGGTAGTGGGTATCTGAAGAGTCGGATCTCCAATTTTTGCAAGATGGCGGCACACCACCCGGTGCTGGTCATTTCGGACTTGGACCGTCAACGATGTCCATCGCAGCTCATTGCGCAATGGCTAGGTCGGCGTGAGCGGCCCGATCAACTCTTGATCAGGATCGCAGTGCGTGAAATTGAGGCTTGGCTGCTGGCGGACCATGAAGCAATGCGCGCGCTGCTCAAAGCTGGTGCGCGTCGACTGCCGCGGGACCCTGACGGATTGACGGATCCCAAGAGAACGCTGTTGAACCTCGCCGAACGAGCTCCAAGGCAGGTGCGCGACGACCTGTTGCCGGCACCGGGCGCACTTGCGTCTCAGGGGTTGGGCTACAACGCCAGGTTGTGCGAGACGGTTCGAGCCCTTTGGAGCCCAGCGCGAGCTGCCACTTTGTCACCGAGCTTGCGTCGTGCCCGAGAAAGACTGAAAGAGTTCGCTGCTGCGTGGCGCTAGAAATTACAGACTGCTCGACCCTACTTGGTCCCGACTGGAATCCGACTGACGTGCCGCCAGAAAACGACGTTTTCCGCTATTTTCACCGGTGAAACGTCACGTGGCGCCGACTCTCACCAGCAGTACCTTGCTAAGAATGAATACTGCAGGACCAGGCGGATGCGCGGTTCTTACCGATAGTCCGCACACACTCACCGAACCGTCCGTCTGGCTGCTGTCGCCGGCTATCGCCGGCCGTGAGTTTCCAGCAGCAAGAACGAGTGAGCCGCCTGGTTCAACAGACCCCGGACCGGTTCGCAGCCCCTCTCCGGCGCGATCAGATGGCGGCGATCACCGCGATCTCGACCAGATAGTCGGGCGCAACGAGCTTCGACTCCACGCACGCTCGCGCGGGCGTGTTGCCCGGCGACACCCACGCGTCCCACACCGAGTTCAGCTCGGCGAAGGTCGACACACTCACGAGCCAGATGGTGGCGGAGAGGATCTTCGACTTGTCCGTGCCGGCCGCGGCGAGCAGGCCGTCGATCTGCCTGAGAATCGCTGTGGTCTGCTCCTTCACGGAGGCGCCCTTGGCTACCTGCCCCGCCACGTACACCGTGTTGCCGTGAACCACGGCCTGGCTCATGCGCGGGCCGGTTTCGAATCGCTTGATCGTCATATCTTCCTCTTCAGTCGCGGGCTGGCCGCTGCGTTACCTTCGAGCGCGATGAGCATCCGCTTGAGCGCGAAATGCCTGTAGCTCGCGAGCGCGAGCTGCGCCACTTCGTCCCAGTTGCACGTGTCCTGCACATCGAGCTCGATCCAACCGTTGTGGCCCATGTAGGCCGGAATCCGGAACCGCTCGTCCGCGGTGAGCAGGCCCTGCCGCTCCACGCCCACCCAGAAACCAAGCTTCAGGCGCTTGTCGGTGTAGCCGGCATAGGCGAGCGCAAAGCCTTTCTGGCCCGCGCGCCACACGGGCACGCCGAACTGCCGCCCTTCCGAGGTTTCGGGCAACGCGAGGCAGAGCTTGCGCATCGACTTCAGCACGCTCTGCGCGCGCTTCGAGAGCATCGGGTCCACTTCGCTCGCCGAGAGCGTTTTCGTGGGCGGCGTGATCTCGATGGTCTTGCCGAGGGTTGCGGCCAGCTTCGGCGGCGCGACCTTCTCGTAGGCTTCGCGCGTCAGCACGGCGATGCGCTTCCACGAGAGGCCCTTGTTCAGCTGCACGCCGAGCCACCCGCGCGGACCCACGTAGGGCGGAACGAAGAAGTACTTCGGCTCGCCCCTGGTGTGCACTTCTTGCGCGCCGGGCGGCGAATTCAGCAGCAGCGCGACGCGGCCATCACCGTGATGGTTCACGGTGCAGGTGGCGAAAGTCTTGCCACGCACGCGGAAGTTCGGGAAGCCGTGGGACACATACTCCTCGGCCTCCGGAAACGAGAGGCACACTTCGCGAACGGCCTGGTTGATGTCTTTGCCTTTTCTGGCCATTGCGGGGACTCGCGCGGGCATCCGGCCCCGGATGTTAAGCGGCACGATGCGCGATCGCCATCTGCGCGGGCGCGCACCCGTGCCCGCGCGACGCAGGTCAGTCGAGGCCGAAGGCGAGCAGCACGTTGCCGGGCGAGCCGATAAGGTTCGCGTACCCCGAGTTCACATACAGCATGCCATCCACGACCACGGGGCCCGCGCCATCCATGCTGGCGCCGCGCGCGCGAATGCCGTTCACCGTCTCGAACTCGCGGTTCGTGTCGAAGAGCCAGAGGATGGAGCCATCCTTCGTGGAGTACGCACGCAGGCCGCCATCCATGCCGCCATTCAGCACGGCGCCCGGAATCGCCGTGAGTGCTCCGCCCTGCCCGGCACTGCAGCCCATGCCTTCGCCGCAGAGTTTCTTCTGCGGGCCGACGCTCCACACGGGCTTGCCGTCCACGAGCCGCACCGCGTGCATGCCGCCGGGGGTGGGCGTGAGCAGATCCGCCACGCCGAAGTAGGCGTTCTCGCCGTCGGTGGTGCCGCCCCACTGCCCGCCGAGCCCGCTGCCCTGTCCGAAGCGGTATTCCCACACGATCCTGCCGCCCTGGTCCGGGTCCATGGCGTAGGCCATGCCGGATTTCTGGGGCAGCACGATCACTTCGCGCCCGCCGCGCATCTTCATGATCGCGGGCGCCGCGGAGAAATCGTAGTCCGGTCCCATCTCGGCGGGGCAAGCGGGGTTGTCCGGGTTCTTCGCCTGGCAGCCCATGGCCCAGTTGTCGTTGGGCACCGTCTGCTGTACCCACTTGATGGCGCCGGTCTTCACGTCCATGGCGATGACCGCGTCCGTGGTGGGCTGAGGCGGGTCCGCGTAGCCGTTGCCGGTGGCCACGTAGACGACGCCGCGCTTCGTATCCACGGTGGGCGAGGACCAGATGCCGCCACCCGCGGGGCCATACATCTGTATCCCAGCCTTGTTCCTGGCGCGGGGCTTGTTCTCGCCGATGGTGTAGGTCTTCCAGAGCTGCTCGCCCGTGTTGACGTCGAGCGCAGTGAGGCTGCCGCGGAACGTGCAGCACTGGTGATTGTTGTTCGCGCCGGTGCCTTCTTCGCCGATGCCCTGGACGGGCACGAACAGGCGCCCATCATGGACGACCGGTGAGCCCGTCACACCGGCGAACGGATGCGTGTCGACCTTGTGCGTCCAGATGAGCTTGCCGGTCTCCGCGTCGACGGCGTAGGCAGTCGCCTTGGAATCCGCAAAGAACACGGCCGTGCCGGCTGCCTCCTCACCCGACTCGTACGGACCCACGGCGAGCGCCGCTCGCACACCCGACTCGGCGGTGAAGGTCCAGTACGTGCAGCCCGTCTTCGGATCCAGCGCGTGCACTTCGCGATTCTCGCTGGCGGCGAAGAGCCGGCCGCCGGCCACGATGGGCTGGGCGCGCGCCGCCGCGACGCTCGCATAGCCGAACGCCCATTTGAGCTTCAGGCGCGGCAGATCGGCGGCGGTGAGCTTGCCCTGATTCCTCGGCTGGAAGCGTGTGCCGTTGACGCCGTTGCCCCAGCTGCTCCACTGCGGGCCGCTCGTGAAGCTGGCCTTGGGCGCAGGGTTCTTGCACACGCTGTTCTCGAGCGCAGCCTCGAGCGCGCTGAAGGTCTGGCCGCTCGCGAACTCGGACACCGCGCGCCGCTCGACGTCGCTCAGCGCGGCCGCCTGCGTTTGCATCTTGCCGTTCGTCAGCGAGGTGAGGATGGCGCCGGGCGTGAGGAGCTTCAGCCGCTCCGGCGGAAGCGCGCGCGCCATCAGGGCGCCGGGCGGCGGCCCATTCGGGCCGAGCTGCAAGGGGGCGACGGGTTGCGAGTTGTGGCAGGCCGCGCAGGCGCGCTGGAACACTTCCTCGCCGCTGACGGGCGGGGAGTCTTCGTGACCGACGGGATGAGAGCCCTGGGCCCGGGCGAGCGTGCTGATCGACAGAAAACCCGCGGTCAGGACGACCGCGGCGGCAAGGCGCCTGGCTGACATCGGAACCCCCGTTTGGCGAAAACCCCTCCCCGGAAGGGCGGGGCGCCGGAGTATAGGACAGCCGCGGCCACCGCTGACCCTCACGGGGAAGCCGCCGCCCGACCTTCGAACGGGCGGGCTATACGGGTGTGCAGGGGCGGCGCCGGGGCATGAAAAAGGCGCTCGCCACGAGGGACGAGCGCCCGTTCCTCACGAGATGCAGCGCGCCGTCGGCGCCGGCGGTCACCGCCGGCCGCGACGCGCGGGACTCAGCCGACCTTCTTCGACGCCGCGAGCTGCTGGACGGCTTCGAGCGCCTTGTCGACGTTCTCTTTCGGGCTCACGCCACCAATGGTGGCGGCGACCTTGCCATCCTGCGTCACGATGAACGTGGTGCGCTCGGTGAAGCCATGGTCGATGTCCTTGCCGCGCGTGTCCTTCATGCCGGCGCGGCCTTCGCGCACCTGCAGGTCATAGCTCCTGGCGATGGCGCCGTCGGCATCCGAGGCCACGGGGAGCTTGCCCGCGCAGTACTCCGGGTCAGCCGAGAATTCGTTCAGCGTCGCGATCTTGTCCAGCGAGACGCCGATGACACTGGCGCCGGCCGCGGCGAACTTGTCGTGATACTCCGCGAACGTGTGCGCCTGGATGTTGCACCCGCCCGTGTAGGCCGACGGGTAGAAGTACACGACCACCGGGCCTTTCTTCAGCGCGTCCTTCAGCGAGAAGGAGAACTCCTTGCCGGCCAGCGACGCGGGCGCCTTGAAGTCCGGCGCGGTGTCGCCCTGGTTGAGGGCCGCGAAGGCGGGCAGCGCGAAAACGCTCGACGCAATGACACTGACGAGAAGACGTTTCATGCGGGGGCTCCTGTGAGGATGCGCGCACTCTGCCCGCACGGCCCGCGCACGTCAAAGCACGCAGAAGGGTCCGTCCGCAGTGGAAAACCGGCCCGGACCACTTCTGGAGGGGGTCCGGGCGAAGCGCGGGGCGCACGGCGGGGGCTTTCCGGGAATAATGCGCAGCTTTTCAGGAGGGGCTGACCCTTGGCCAACACGCTTTACGGAATCAGGAACTGCGACACCATGAAGAAGGCCCGCACGTGGCTCGATGGGCGCGGCGTTCGATACAACTTCCATGACTACAAGGTTGCGGGCATCGACGAGGCGCACCTGAAGCGCTGGTGCAAGGCAACCGGGTGGGAAACGCTGCTGAACCGGGCTGGCACGACCTTCCGCAAGTTGCCGGAGGCGCGCAAGTCCGGCCTCGATGAGCGCAAGGCGATCGCGCTGATGCTCGAGCAGCCCTCGATGATCAAGCGCCCCGTGCTCGAGATCGGCGGCCGGGTGCTGGTTGGGTTCAAGCCGGAGGTCTATGAGGACGCTGTGCGGGGCAGCAGCTGACGCCTCAGGCAACCGGGCGGGGTCGCGCCCGGTCAGCGATTCAGGTCATGCGGGCGTCGGTGGCTCGCCGCGCCCTGCAGGACCGGCTCTCGCAGCATCCGCTTCAGGCCGACCGTCAGGAAACGATTGCCGCCGGCGCGATCCCATGCGCGCGCGAGCCAGTAGAGCGCCAGCACGCCCAGCGCCAGGTACGTGAACCAGAAGAGTGGCGATGTCAGCTGGTCGTAGCCAAACACCGCCGGCAGCACGAAGAACAACCAGTCCTGGACGACGAAGCACATGAGCGACGCGCGTCCGATGACCGACGCGTGTTGCCGCAACGGCAGCAGCAGCCGCGCCGGGCGCCCGTAGAAGAACGCGCCCAGCAACAGCAGCGCGATGCCACCGTTGAACAGCAGGTATGACGGGCTCGGCGGGTGCTTTCGGCGCGGGTCCAGCGTTTCGCGAAGAGCGGTCCCGATGCCTGAATGAACAGTCGCTTCCGGTAGCAGAATCTTCGCCGCCTCCCAGGCGGCGATGCCACCGACAACGGCAATCAATGCGATCGAGCCGAGTGAAGCCAGGCGGCGCGTGATGAAGCCGCTGCTGCCGCCAGCATCCAGAGCAGGGGCGAGATGCAGGCTGAGCGCCATGCCCAGCAGGAAGACACCGAGGTAGGGAACGAGCGGTGCATCGATTCTGGAGCTGATGTCACTTCGCATGTCGAACAGCAGTGAGCCGAGCGCCCTCGCCCACTCCGGTTCGAGCGGCAGTGCCGTGGCGATGATCCACGAAAGAACACACAACGACACACCGACCGCGATGAGCGTGCTCATCGATACCGCGCGCAGAAGAATGGCGGCGAACAACGCCACACCGATGGCATCCGTGATCGCCACTCGCCCGAACAACCAGGGCACGAACCCCAGCTCAGGCAGCTCGGCAAGGCCGAGCAACACATGCGCGACGATCAGCAGGAACAACGCGCGGTCCACGAGTGCAAGGGGCACGCTCCCGCGCTGGTCCGTACGCAGGAGATGCCCGATCACGAAGCCGCTCAGCAGCAGGAACGTGGGCGTGGCCACACGGCTGATCGTCATCAGCATCCAGTGCAGCTCCGGCGAAGTCGACTCGAAGTGGTGTTTGATGTGGCTCATGCAGACGAGCACCATCGCGCACCCTCTTGCCGCATCGACGGGAATGATTCGTTGACTGGACATGATCCCCTCCTCGGAAGCGCCGCTGCCGTGCGCCCTGTTGGGCGCGATCAACGCGAAGCGAACGCACCTCACCGGTGAGCTCGCGTGAGGAGGACTCGTCAGGTTGGGATCGTCGAACCGACGATGCAGAACATCTCGAAACGAAGGGCGCGCACCGCGAACGACGCGTGGTCTTCTGCGCGATTGTTGAAGTAGCACCAGATCATGAGCTCGGTGAGATGTCCTTTGCCCACGTGTGCGTAGCAAACCGCATACCTCGGCATCCGCGCGAGCGAAGCGCCGAACATCAGCTTGACCGCTGGTGTTTCGCATCCACTCGTCCAGCACGGATTCCGCGCCGACATCCGCGGCGTGGGTAAAAGGGGTGCCGTGATCTCCAGGTGGCGGAACCGATGCCGCCCGGGTCCGCGCCGATGCCTGGCCCGGTCGCTACGGCGCGCGTCGCTCGATCTGCTTTGCAAGCTCCGCGAGCTCCTCGCGATCCATGTCTTCCTCGATCGAGATTTCGTTCGGCGCTGGCGGTGTGACCCCGGGAGCCGCGCGCGGCTCGGCGGCACGCGCAGGCGCGCTCTCACTGGCGGCTTCGGGCGCCGGGCGCGCCCAGTCTTTCTTCTGCTCCATCCATCGCTGGTAGCGATCGAAGGTCCACATGCCGTCCTCGCCACCGGACTGGATGACGTTGACGATCTGACTCATCTGCCCCGCGCGAATGGTGGCCCGGGCCGCCGAGCTCGCCCACAACACTTCGCAACGGGGCACGCGCAGACGGGGTTCGGGCAGGTAATCCAGGCGCTGGCACACGACGCCGACGAGGCAGTCCGCGAGCTGGGCGCGGATGTTGCCCTGGATCTCCGCCGGGAAGGACATGGTGATGCGCGTCAGCGCCTCGGCGCAGGTGGCCGAGTGCGTCGTCGCCAGCACGAGGTGCCCGGTTTCCGCGGCGGCGAGCGTGAGCCGCATCACTTCGGGCTCGCGCATCTCGCCGATCATGAGCACGTCCGGGTTCTCGCGAAGCGCGTCGATGATGGCCCGCTCGAAGCTCGGCGAGTGCGTCGGAATTTCGCGCTGGCGGATCAGCGAGCGCCGGTTCGTGAAGAGATACTCGATGGGACTTTCGAGCGCGATGATGTTCCTGGCGCGGGAGGTGTTGATCTCCTCGATGAGCGCCGCGAGCGTCGTGGACTTGCCGCTGCCCGTGGGGCCGGAGACGACGACGAGCCCCGTGGTTGCTTCAGCGAACCTGCGCAGGTCCGGGTGCAGGTTGCAGGCCTGGAGGCCGCTGACGGAAGGTGTCAGCAGCCGCACGGCAATCGCCAGGCCGCGAATCGTGCGATAGACGTTGATCCGGCAGCGCGTGCCCGCAACGGCAAGCGACAGGTCCGCAGAACCTCGCAGCTGGAATTGGGCCCACGCTTCCGGCCCGAGCAAGGCCTGAGCGGCTTGCGCAATGGGCTCGGCGGGCACGGGCTCCGCGATCGCCTGCAGATCGCCGCGAATGCGCACGACCGGCGGCGTCCCTGCCTCGACGTGCAGGTCGCTCGCGCCGAGCTCGCGCGCTTGCAGAATCCAGGAGTTCAGGGTCATGCCACCTCCGATGCCGGGTCATGGCAGTGCGGTAGCACGAACGACGCCATGCACCGGTGAGGTCTCAGCTTCGAGAACGATCAGAGCCCGGCGAGGTACGAGTGATAGCGCTCGAATGCATCCCCGATTGCCGAGGGCGGAAGGCGTTCACGCATGCGCTGCTCCAGCGCCGTGGTGCCGGACATGGTGCAGGGGACCACGATCAGCTCGCCGTTGCGCGCGCGGATACGGATCGTCTGACCCCACCCCCGGAATTGCACGGCCTCGATCAGCTCCCACGCGAAGAACGTGCGGCCCGTCCACGGAGAGAACGACTCCAGCCCTTCGCGCGAGACGCGAACCCGACGCCGGAGGGCATAGACCGGGAGCACGAACGGAATCGTGAACAGCGGCGCGAAAACCGCGATCAGCTCCCAGTACTGGAGCGCGTCGCGGAACAGCGCGACCTGAAGGGCAACGATCAGCACCAGACACCCCCACACGAGGCGACGCTGGGCAAGGCTCGGCGCCATGGTGAACATGTCCGCGGTGTCGGGCGCTGCCCCCGCCGGCTCGCTGCGGGCACTGCGCATGAGCCAGCGAACGAGCAGCGGGATGAGTGCAGCGATTGCGAAAGCTGTCAGGAAGTGTGCCATGCGGCCGAGCCCATCGTGACGTGAAGCGTACGCCGATTTCGCCATGAGTTCCGAGACCCAGCTCCACTTGGACAAGCACCGTGCAGGGCTTCGATGCGCCCGCGCGCGTGCAGTGAATCAGAATGCCCGCTTCCAGTCCGGCTGGACGGGATCATTCCGTTCGAGCCCGGCGAGGTCCGCGAGGTTCACGAGGAAGTATCCGTCCACCTGATAGCGCGCCGGCGTCACGGGCGCGTCGCTGCCGCTCACGTCGACGATGAGCTCCAGAATGCCCCGCTCCGTGGTCGGGTGATAACTGCGTCCCGACATCTCCCCCAACAAGAGGAGACCCCGCGGAGTTTCGCGCATCACATAGAACGGGTAGTTGCCCTCGGCTGACGGCACGCCGACTTTCACGACGACGATGGCTTCGCCCGAGCTGCCGCGGAGCTGCTCGACCGGGCTGCGGGCCTGCAGCGCAGCGGCGGCGGAGCCCGGGTCCACCGAGGCGATCGGCCCGCGCAGCGCCGCGACATGCGCGAAGAACTGCGTCAGATCCGTGAACGTCGAGGTGGGGAGTGGCAACGGTCGCGGGGTGACCGTGACGCCAGGAACGACAGGGGATTGCGCGAGCTGAGCGAAGACCGGCGTGGTCGCGATGATTGCGACGCAGAAGGCGGCGAAACGGGAGGTCATGGCGATTCTTCCTCGAAGTGACGAGGGTCTGTTCAACGCTGCGCGCTGCGGGCAGGGTTTGCGTGCGCACAGCGACCCTGCCGACTTCATCGCTCGAGGTGGCACCTGTGCAACAGCCCCGCTTTTTTGCAGGGCGATTCTGGTCGGGTCACTCGAACGGCAAGCGCAGGATCATTGCGCCGACGTCGTGAACGTTTCGACTTCCAGCACCGAAGTCTATTTCTTTCGCCGCCGGGCGAGCTCGCGGACTACAGAAGCGGGCATCGCACGACAGCCGCACGCCGCCGCGTGTGCTACATGCCATTGCACTCTTTGTGCAAGCGACGCGCGAGGCGGCATTTCATGCTTCGCGTGCCACTTCGAATTGACCTTGCTCATGTCCTGACGTCGCAGCTCTTGCGTTGATCCTGCGACGGTCCCGCGATCCACGCAAGATGCGCTCGATCTGCACCCTGATCGTCAATCGTAAATGAAGATGACGTAAGCGCCGTACGCACAGGAGCGAATCCCTTCTTTCAGCTCGGGGCGCTCCGCATACGCCTGCGGTGCCTGCCTGATCTTGTGAGCCCGCGCGATCAGCTCGGTTTCGAGCTCGAAAGCACGTTCCGGGTTGTCCAGCGCTATGGAATCGGTGATCTCGGCAAGATCGATTTCGGCCCGACAGGATAGCCTGGCGCGCACTACCTGGGCCGGCCTTTTGCAGCAACGCGCCTCGCCCGATCTCTGGCAACGACCTCTTCGACGCTGCCTGCAGGGCACGATTGCAACCACTTCGATTACGCCTGCCCCGCCGGGTCGAGGCACGAGCGTCAGGTGTTCTGAAGGCCGGATTCTCCGCGGCGGCACGAGGTGGACAGCCGCGCGTTTGCATCCTTGCCAGAATGCAATCGAGAGCACCTCATCCGATGTGTGAAGCGCTGGCACCTCGCCGTCGCGAGGGTACAGCGGCGGGAACCGCACACGGCCGCGGGAATCTGTCGGTCGACAGCTTGCACCAGCCCGATCATCCGATCCTGACTACTCCAGCTATCTCAATATCCAGTGGCGAGCCCGATATCGCCACGAGTCCAGTACAATCCGCGCGCATATCTGCGTGCATTCCACGGCAGCGGCATGGCGTTTGTCCGTCGAGCAACGTTTCTCCCCGTCTCCCGAGAAGTCGTTGACGCGCTCATTCGTCAGCACTCCGAAGCGGAGCTCAAGGAAATCCTCTGGGCATTACCGAACGACGCGTTTACCGCGTTGCTTACACTGATGCACCTCGGGATCGAACGCATCACGAGCCCGGACGACTGTTTCTCCGCTCGCGATGTCTGCGAAAAATTTGCAAGCCTGCTCACACAATGCGATTCAGACCCACAGCTTGCGCGGCACGCGTTCGTTGAAAAACACCTTCAGCTCGCGGACCATCTGATCCGCGGATTGCAAGCGATTGACGAAGCCGACGTTCACCTGACACCTCTCGAGGAGTACTGGGCTGCGAACCATCAGAATTCGCGATTGCCCGGTCCGCCTGTGTTTGTCGCTGCAGAGACCTCGATCGCACCTGCTCAGCGAGACGAGCACATATCGCGTTCATCTCCATCGCCGTTCACTTGCGACACTCCTGTCGTGGCTACAGCCGAACAGCGAGCGATCCTCGAGGCAGCGTCCACCGCCTCCGGCACGGCGGTTCTGAAGACGATCGCCAAGGCAGGCACTGGAAAGACAACGCTGTGCGAATTCATCGGTGAAGAACGCCGCGCGATGCGAATGATCTACGTCGCATTCAATCGAATAATGGATGAGCACGCGCGCAACCGCCTTGGACATCTCATGACCTGCCGGACGATCGACGGGCTGGCATACAGCGTCGTCAATCCCTGCAGGATCTGGGGTGATGTCAGGGTGCGCCCCGGAACGCGGTGCGACTGGGCTGCCCTGGGCGACACACTTGGGCTGCCGTTGACATTCGGCGGCTTCAAGCGCCGCACCTTGGCGCAGCTCGTGTACCAGACCGTCATGAACTACTGCTATTCCGCGGACCCCGAGATCAACGCCCATCACATCGCCGGAGCGGACTGGCCATCGGGCAGCGAGCAGATCCTGCAGCGCTGGGCCTCGGATCTCTGGCACCGCATGCTCTCGACAAACGAGAACATTCCCGTGCCACCTCCGCAGGTAATGAAATACTGGCATCTGAGCGGAAGCACGATTCCCTACGACCTCGTGCTCTTCGACGAGGCACAGGATGCAAATCCTGCGTTCATGGCGATCGTCGACAGATCCCCATGTCAGCGCAATCTCATAGGCGATCCCGATCAGCAGCTATATGAGTGGCGCGGAGCAGTCGACGCAATGTCCCTCATCGATGGCACGAGTTTCCCGCTCACACAATCGTGGCGTTTTGGTGCAAGGATTGCCGATTTCGCGCATGCGACAATCGCGTCAAAATCGCGTCCGCCTCTACACCGAATCAGCGGCAATCCTGGCATCGCCAGCAAAGTCGCGATCTACGACGTGGGTCGTGGTCTGCCTGAATGGCCTGTAACCATCCTTGCACGCACGAATGCACAGGTGTTCCGCGGAGCGGTCGACATTGCTGAACGTGGGCACCGGCTGCACGTCGTCGGCGACATCAAAGGTTTGCGCTGGCTCCTCCTGGAAGCGCTGTCGCTATTTCGCGGCGATGACATGCCGCGTACGCACTGGCAGATCGCGTGTTTCCGGAGTTGGGACGACCTCGTCGCCGAGGCCGAAATCACCGCCGATCGGGAACTGAAACGCATTCGGGACATCGTCGAAACCCGGCACGATGTTCTCGAACGGCAGCTGGATACCCTGCGGCGATATCATCAGGCTGACGCCAGAAGTGCCGAGGCTATCCTTGCCACGACGCATCGCGTGAAGGGACGTGAGTGGGATCGCGTGATGTTGCTGGATGACTTCATCAAACCGGCGGAATACGCCAATCTGCCAGCGGACCGACGCGATGCCGAACTGAATGTTCTTTACGTCGCAGCGACACGCGCTCGGTTCGAGCTCTACGTTCCTCGAGTGATCTGCCCACCCGGCTGGTCATGATTGGCTCACGAGGCTGCGATTTCAAAAGAGACGTCGACTGGCGCGCCACGTTGATCGATCGATGCCACTGAAGGTCTCCTTGCTGGAGACCCGTCTGAGCGAGGGTGGCTTTAGCCTCGCGTCCGCACGTCGCTTGTCACGGGTTCCAAGTGCACGCCTGCGACACGCGCAAACCTGCACGCTCGAGGTGACCACCGGAAAAACCAGCAAGTTGATGGTGGCCAGGGGCGGAATCGAACCACCGACACGCGGATTTTCAGTCCGCTGCTCTACCAACTGAGCTACCTGGCCGTCGGGAAGGGCGCGTATTAGGCCCGAGGGGGTCGAGGTCGTCAAGCAACGGCGGCGGTAAGCCCTTGATTCCCGGCGCGTCCGAGCCGGCGCACGGCGGGCGCGAGAATCCGCAGCGGGCCGATCCTGCCAACCGATCCTGCCAACCCCGGAGCCCGACCCCGACTGGCCCTCCGCGACCCCACACGGATCCCCCAGCCCACCGGCACCGCTTCGACCCCGCCACGCACGAGACGCCCCGCGGTACCGGGCTTGCTGACGTTCCGCACCGCCCTTCCCGCAGTCCAGAGAGCAAAGTCATGGCAGCACGCAAGCGTCATAGTCGAGCCCGCGGCGACGGCCGCGCCCGCGCCAGCGGCCGGACCCACCGCATCCGGTACGCCGTCGTCGGCCTCGGGTACATTTCCCAGATCGCGGTGTTGCCCGCCTTCCGGCACGCGAAACGCAACAGCGCACTCACCGCGCTGGTCTCGGATGACTCCCGCAAGCTGAAGGTGCTCGGCCGGCGTTATGGCGTGAAAAACCTGTGCGGTTACGGGGAATACGACGAGCTGCTGACGAGCGGCGAGGTGGATGCGGTCTACATCGCCCTGCCGAACACCATGCACAGGGACTACACGATCCGGGCGGCGAACGCCGGGATCCACGTGCTGTGTGAGAAACCAATGGCCGTGACCCCGCAGGACTGCGAAGACATGATCGACGCCACCGCGCGCAAGCGCGTGAAGCTCATGATCGCCTACCGCCTGCACTTCGAGCGCGCGAACCTCGAGGCCGCGGAGATCGCCCGCTCCGGGAAGCTCGGCGAAGTGCGTTTCTTCACGTCGCAGTTCTCTCAGCAGGTGGCCGCCGGAAACGCGCGCTTGCAGAGCGAGCTGGGCGGCGGGCCGCTGTACGACATCGGCATCTACTGCATCAATGCTGCACGGGCCGCGTTCGAGGCGGAGCCGGTGAGTGTGCTGGCCACCCACGTGAGCCGCCCGGACCCGCGCTTCCGGGAAGTGCCGGAAACCGTGGCGGTGATCATGAAATTCCCCAACGAGCGCGTTGCGTCGTTCACGTGCAGCTTTGGTTCCGCCGACCGTTCGGTCTACGAGATCGTCGGCACCAGGGGCAGCATCCGGGTGGAGCCGGCCTACGAGTTCGCCGAAGGGCTGGCGTACGAGCTGCGCATCGGGGGGCGCACGCGGTACCGGCGCTTCCAGAAGAGCGACCAGTTCGCGCCGGAGCTGCTCTATTTCTCGAGCTGCATCCTGCAGAACCGCGAACCCGAGCCTTCGGGCGAAGAAGGGCTCGACGATGTGCGGGTCATCCGCGCGCTGCACGAATCCATGAGCTCGGACCGATGGGTCGACCTGCACCTGCCACAGAGAACCCGCCGGCCGACGATGCAGCAGGAGTTGCGTCGACCGGGCATCCAGCCGCCGCGGCTGGTTCATGCATCGTCGCCGCAACCCTCCGCGTAGCGTCGAGAACGAGCGCCGATACGCGGCCGCAACGCGCAAGCCGGAGACGACTTCGTCAAATCAAACGCAGCGCCCGCACGGCAACCCTGATTGCGCCCTGCGGTAAGGAGCGTCAGAGACTCTTCTCGAAGTTGATGCCGGCCCAGATGAGGCCCCGACTGCCAGGCTCGGTCGTCATCTCGGCCGATGTGTAGCGGATCGTGTAGGTGACGCGCAGGTCGCTCCAGGTGGAAGCGAAGCCGATCCACGCCTCCGCGTTGAAATGCGCGACGTCTTCGCTCGCCACGCGCAAGTCGCTGTGACGAAACTGCCCCTGCAGGAACGCGTTGTACGCGCGCGCTTTCAGCCTGAAGCCCGCGAACCCGAACATCTCCGCGGGATTGTGCGAGCTGAAGCGTGTGACCGGCGCGAGCGGCGCCGAAGTGTAGTCGCCGAGCTCCGGCGCGAAACTCCACCACGGTGATTGAACACGCCCCCATCGCGTGGAGAAAGCCACGCTTGCCTCGGTCTGATACCCGATGCTGCCCGCCAGAGTGAACTTCACTTCGGGCAGATCACCGCCGCCCGAGCCCGCTTCGCTCAGCAGCCACTGCTGCGCCTCCACATAGCGCGCGGTTGGCTCGCCACCGTCGGAGATCTGGTGATCCCAGCCTTGCGGCCTTTCGTTGCCGACTAGCTTGTGGAGCCCCGCCTGCAGGTTCTTCGCCACATCGAGGCCGAGAATGCCAACGGTGAAACTCGAGAAGCGTGAGCGATTGCCCCCCTCGAGCACGCGCATCTTCGAGCTCGCGGCGTAGAGAAGACTCGCGTAAGGCCGCTCACCGGGGATTGGCTCTGGTGAGCGCAGCGTCCCAGGCGTAAATGCGAGCAGCGAGATCTGCGTCGCCTGCTGCCCGGGGGTCCAGCTGCGCAGATCGGAGGAATCCGATGAATGCGAGCGGTCGAGGAATGCGCGTACGCGATGCAGTGGTGCCAGAAACTTCCCCGGCTGCGGCGAAGAGTACGTCACGCCGCCACCCCAGCTGTAGTCCTGGTCCCGCGAGGCGCCAGAAAAGAAGTCGTTGTCGATCTGGATCGCGTAGCCGCCGTCCGTGATCCATTGCGAATCGTCGAACGACTCCGACGACGCAGCGCGAGCGACGATCGCAGCGGTGTCGTCGTCATCGGGATCCGGCGTATCCGCATTCGCGGCGCCTGCAGATACGAGCGCTGCAACAGTAACGAGTGCGCGTGACAAAGCAGTCATTTCCCTTCGCCTTCAAGCAATCTTTCTTGTTACGGAAATCCTGCCCGCGCACTTCCGGGCACCCAATCCGCGTAAGCTCAGGACCCCTCTCCCCCGGAAGAGGGAGAGCACTGCCTACCGGCGGAAGCCGGCCCCGCCACTCGGCGGGTGAATGTTCCAACTCTCAGACACACCGAAGAATTGCGCCCCAGCCCGGTGCACGGATTCACCGTTCACACACGCGGCGCGCGGGAGAGGTCTCATGAATTTTCGATCAGCAATCGTCGTTCCGGCTCTGACGCTGTCGCTGCTGGCCATTGCAGGTTGCGCACGCAACGAAGCAGCGCCCGCATCAGCGCCGCTCGCGCCGCATGTGAGCGTGGCTCAAGTCGTCAGTCGCGAAGTGACGGACTTCGACGAGTTCACAGGGCGCTTCGCTGCAGTGGAGCGAGTGGAAGTGCGGCCGCGCGTCTCGGGCTACATCGCAAACGTGTCGCTCGAACCCGGCAGCGAGGTGAAGAAGGGCGACATCCTCTTCATCATCGATCCTCGTCCGTACGAGGCCGAGCTGAAGCGCACAAAGGCGGAGCTCGCACGCGCTCGCACACAGGCAACGCTGTCACGCACCGAGCGCGATCGCGCGATCAAGATGCTGGAGCAGCATGCGATCTCGCGTGAGGAGTACGACTCCCGCATCGCCGGCACCGAACAGGCAGACGCAAATGTCGAAGCCGCGTCGGCTGCCGTCGACAATGCGGAATTGAACCTCGCGTGGACGCAGGTTCGCTCGCCAATCTCCGGTGTCGTGAGCCGCGAAGAGGTGACCGCGGGCAATCTCGTCACCAACGACACGCTGCTCACCACCGTCGTGTCCGTCGACAAGATCTATGTCGAATTCGACAGCGATGAGCAGGCGTATCTCAAGTACGCCAATCTCGCCCGCAAGGGCGAAATCTCCAATTCACGCGGCGGCGCCAACCCCGTGTACGTGGGGCTCGCGGACGAGGAGGGCACGCCCCACGAAGGCAGGATGGTGTTCGTCGACAACGCGCTCGATCCCGCCACGGGCACGATCCGCGTGCGCGGCCTGCTCGACAACAGCCAGCGGCTGTTCACGCCCGGCCTGTTCGCGCGAGTCCGCATCGTCGGCAGCGCCAGGTACAACGCGCTGCTGATCAACGACAGTGCGGTGGGAACGGACCAGAACGTCCGTTTCGTGTTCGCCGTCGGGCAGGACAACAAGGTGCAGTACCGGGCGGTGAAGCTCGGCCCGGTCTTCGACGGGATGCGTGTGGTGCGCGAGGGCCTTGCCCCCGGCGAGTCCGTCGTCGTGAACGGCCTGCAGCGCGTGCGCCCCGGCATCGAGATCACGCCCGATCGCGTTGCCATGGGTCAGAAGACTTCTGCCGGCAGTGCGCTCGCGTACAACCATGAGAAATCTCAGTGAACCTATCGCGCTTCTTCATAGAACGGCCGGTCTTCGCGGCCGTTCTTTCTGCGTTCATCACCATCGCAGGCGCGATCGCCCTGTTCCGCCTGCCGATCGGCGAATACCCCGAGGTCGTACCGCCTTCAGTCGTGGTGCGCGCGACCTACCCGGGTGCCAATCCGAAGGTGATCGCGGAAACCGTGGCCTCGCCCCTGGAGCAGGCCATCGTCGGCGTGGAGGACATGCTCTACATGTCCTCGCAGGCCGCGATGGACGGCACCCTTACCCTCACCGTCACATTCAAGATCGGCGCGGACATCGACCGCGCGCAGGTTCAGGTGCAGAACCGCGTGTCCCAGTCGCTGCCGCGACTGCCGCAGGAGGTGCGTGACCTCGGCGTCACCACCACGAAGAGCTCGCCGAACCTGATGATGGTCGTCCATCTGATCTCGCCAGACGGCCGGTACGACTCGCTCTATCTGCGCAACTATGCCGTGCTCAACGTGCGAGACGTGCTGGCGCGCCTGCCCGGCATGGGCGAAGTGCGCATCTTCGGCGCGGGCGACTATTCCATGCGCGTGTGGCTGGACCCGCAGAAGGTCGCCGCCCGCAACCTGACGACCGGCGATATCGTTGAAGCGATCCGCGAGCAGAACCTGCAGGTCGCCGCCGGCCAGATCGGCGCGCCACCCGGCCAGACGGCCGAGTTCCAGGTGGCGCTGAATTCCATGGGCCGCTTGCAGGATGAGGACCAGTTCCGCGCCATCGTCATCAAGACGGGCGACGACGGGCGGATCATCCGTCTCGGCGATGTGGCGCGCGTCGAGCTCGGCGCGCAGGACTACGCGTTGCGCGGCCTGCTCAACAACCAGAATGCCGTGGCGCTGCCCATCGCGCAGTCTCCGGGCTCGAATGCGCTCGAGCTGTCGAAGAACGTGCGCGCCACGATGGAGGACCTGAAGAAGGATTTCCCGGACGGGCTCGAGTACACCATCATCTACGACACCACCGAATTCGTGCAGCAATCCATCGAAGCGGTGGTGCACACGCTGCTCGAAGCGGTCGTGCTCGTGGTGCTCGTGGTCATCCTGTTCCTTCAGACGTGGCGAGCGTCGATCATTCCTCTCGTGGCGGTGCCCGTGTCGGTCATCGGCACATTCGCCGTGCTGCTGGCGTTCGGTTTCTCGATCAATACGCTGTCGCTGTTCGGGCTCGTCCTCGCAATCGGTATCGTGGTGGACGATGCCATCGTCGTCGTGGAGAACGTGGAGCGTCACATCGCGGAAGGCCTCTCGCCTGTCGAAGCCACGAAAGTGGCCATGGACGAGGTGAGTCGCCCCATCATCGCGATCACCCTCGTGCTGTGTGCCGTGTTCGTGCCGGTCGCGTTCGTAAGCGGCCTCACGGGTGAGTTCTACCGGCAGTTCGCGCTCACCATTGCGATTTCCGCCGTGATCTCGGCGTTCAACTCGCTGACGCTGAGCCCGGCGCTGGCAGCGGCCCTGCTGAAGCCGCACAACGAGCAGTCCGATATCGTCGCCCGCACCATGCACCGCTTCCTGGGCCGGCCGTTCGCAGCGTTCAACCGGGCGTTCGAGCGCACCAGCAACGCTTACTCACGCGGCCTGGTGCAGATCGTGCGCCGCACGGGTATTGCGCTCGTGGTGTATGGCGGCCTGATCCTGCTCACATGGCTCGGCTTCTCGCACGTGCCGGGCGGCTTCATTCCGGCGCAGGACAAGCAGTACCTCATCGCAGTCGCGCAGCTTCCGCCCGCCTCGTCCCTCGAGCGGACGGAAGCGGTCACGCGCGCGGTCGGCAAGACCGGGCTCGATGAGCCGGGCATCACGGGCGCCGTGCAGTTCGCCGGCATGTCCACGAGCACGCTGAACGCGAGCCCGAGCAACGCGATGGTCTTCTACAAGCTGGATGACTTCCAGAAGCGTGCCGACGCCTCGACGGACCAGTCCGTGATGGGCCTCGCCACGACGCTGGGCCAGAAGCTCGGTTCCATCCAGGAAGCCTTCGTCGGCGTATTCCCGCCGCCACCGGTGCAGGGCATGGGCACACTCGGCGGCTTCAAGCTCCACATCGAGGATCGTTCCGAGCAGGGCGCCGAAGCCCTCTATTCGGTGACGCAGGACGTGCTCGCCAGGGCCGCCCAGGACCCGACGCTGGCCGGCGTGTTCAGCTCCTACCAGGTCAACGTCCCGCAGCTGATGGTAAACGTGGATCGTGTGAAGGCGAAGCAGATCGGCGTGAGGCTCTCGGACGTGTTCGAGACGATGCAGGTGTACCTCGGCTCACTCTACGTGAACGACTTCAACCGCTTCGGCCGCACCTACCAGGTGATGGCGCAGGCGGACGCGCCGTACCGCGCGCAGAAGGAGGACATCCTGCGCCTGAAGACCCGCAACTCGCGGGGCGAGATGGTGCCGCTCGGCGCGCTGCTCACGATCGAGCAGACCTTCGGGCCGGACGTCGTGGAGCACTACAACGGCTTCCGCTCGTCGGACATCAACGGCGGCCCGGCGCCCGGCTACAGCTCGGGTGAAGCGCAGGCGGCGATGGCGAAGATCCTGGATGAGACGCTGCCCCGCGGCATGACCTACGAATGGACCGACCTCGCGTATCAGCAGATGGTCTCGGGCAACACCACCGCCATCGTCTTCGCGCTGTGCGTCGTGTTCGTGTTCCTGGTGCTCGCCGCGCAGTACGAGAGCGTCACCTTGCCGCTCGCGATCGTTCTCATCGTGCCGATGTGTCTGCTTGCGGCAATCTCCGGCGTGCTGCTCACGAAGGGGGACAACAACATCTTCATGCAGGTCGGGCTTGTCGTGCTCGTAGGCCTTGCATGTAAGAACGCCATCCTCATTGTCGAGTTCGCAAAGCACCTGCAGGAGCAGGGCCGCGATGCGGTGAGCGCCGTGCTCGAGGCGGCCCGCCTGCGGTTACGCCCGATCCTGATGACATCCATCGCGTTCGTTGCCGGCGTAGTGCCGCTCGTGCTCGCGACGGGTGCCGGTGCGGAGATCCGTCACGCCCTGGGCGTGGTCGTGTTCTCGGGAATGATCGGCGTCACTTTCTTCGGGTTGTTGCTCACACCGGTGTTCTACGTGCTGCTTCGCCGCCGTCGATCGGCCCGAGGCGCTGAGCCCGCAGTCACCCCCGAGCCGCCATCCGCCTCCCCGGAGACCAGTCATGCATGAACACGAACAAGAAACGCAGCGCGATCCGGCGCGCGCGGCCGGAGGCCGCGCCTGGCGCAGCGGACTCACTCGAGGGCTCGCAGTCCTGTTCGGGGCGTTGTGGCTTTCGTCCTGCGCCGTCGGGCCGGACTACAAGCAGCCTGAAGTAAAGGTCGAGCAGAAGTTCGAGGGCGCGGCACCTGAGACGTACACCACCGACGCCGAAGCCGTCGCGCAGTTCTGGACGCAGTTCTCCGACAACACGCTGAACACGCTCGTGACGGATTCGCTGCAGTCGAATCACGATCTGCGCATTGCCCTGTCCCGCTTCAGCGAGGCGCGCGCGTTGCGTCGCGAATCGAGGTTCGATCTCGCGCCCACCATCACGGCTTCTGCCGGCTGGACCGGTCAGCGCTTCCCGGAGCCGCAGCGCCAGTTCTTCGGCGATGTCAACCTCTACGACGCCGGCTTCGACGCCTTCTGGGAGCTCGATTTCTTCGGCCGCATCCGCCGCAACATCCAGGCCAACACCGCGGAGCTGCAGTCCGCTGAGGCGAGCCTTCGCGATGCGCAGGTGATGGTGATCAGCGAAGTGGCCCGCACGTACTTCGAGCTTCGCGGGCAGCAGAGCCAGCTTGCGGTGGCCAAGCGCAACGTGGAGAACCAGCGCGCCACGCTGGACCTCACGAACGCGCGTCTGGAGGCGGGCCGCGGCACGGAGCTCGACACATCACGCGCCCAGGCGCAGCTCAGCAACACCCTTGGCACCATCGCACCTCTCGAGGCCGCGGTGGCCCGCTCCATCCACAGTCTGAGCGTGCTCACCGGTCGCGAACCGACCGCCCTGACGGCCACGCTCACGCCGCCCGAGGAACTGCCGCCAATCCCCGAGCTCGTTGCCGTCGGCAACCCCGCTGATCTGCTGCGTCGTCGTCCGGACATTCGCGCCAGCGAGCGGACACTCGCCGCGGACACGGCTCGCATCGGCGTCGCGGTGGCAGACCTGTTTCCTCAAGTCACTTTCACGGGAAACATCGCCTTCCAGGCGACGACGCTGAGCGGCCTGGGTGACGCCAACAGCGGCTCGCACATCTTTACCCCCGGCATCACGTGGGCGGCGTTCGACCTCGGCCGCGTGCGCGCCCGCATCGCCGGGGCCCGCGCCCGCACCGAGGGGTCGCTGGCGTTCTACGAGCAGACCGTGCTCCGCGCCCTGCAGGAGACGGAAGATGCCCTCGTGACCCACGCCCGCTCCCGGGAGCGCCTCATGCACATGGTGGACAGCGCAAGGGCAAGCGAGACCGCAGCGCGGCTGGCCCGGGTGCGCTTCAACGGCGGTATGGTGGACTTCCTGGAGGTGCTGGACGCCGAGCGCACCCAGCTCGAGGCGGAGGACAGCCTCGCCCAGAGCCGCACGGACACCGCCACGAGCCTCATCGCCGTCTACAAGGCGCTGGGCGGGGGCTGGCAGGACGCCCCGTTGCCGGGAGGGTCGCCCGTTGCGGCCAGCTCGCGCTGATCGCGCTAGACTCCGGGGCCTCAAAGCACCGGAGATGCGCTTGAACGCCAGTGCCAAAGCCGCCTTGCAGGCGGCCGAGCGGGCTGAGGAGCTCGCGACCCTCGAAGATTGCCCGGAGCTCGCGGCCGTCCACGCGGCGAATGCCGCCGAGCTCTCGCAGATGTACGAATCCCTGCAGCGGCGGGAGCGGCTGCTTGCGGCCTCCGCGAATGCCAGCCGCCTGCTGCTCGAAGCGCAGGATGTGCGGGCGGCTGTTCCCCACGTGCTTCGCCAGCTGGGCGAGGCCGCGGCCGTGGATCGCGTCAACCTCATGCTGTCCCAGCGCGGCCCCAACGGCGAGCGGCTGCTGGTGGTCGCCAGCGAATGGGTCGCCGAAGGCGTGGTGCCCCACCTGGGCCATCCCACCATGGGCACGCACGACGAGCGGAATTTCGAGCGTGAGTGTGCCGAGCTGCGGGCCGGCCGTTCGGTCTGCATCATCAAGGAAGGCACGCGGGAAGAGAGCTGCGGCTGCGTGCTCGAAGGCGTGGGCACGAAGACGAAGGCCATCGTGCCCGTGTTCCTGGATGGTGAGTACGTGGGTGTGGTCGGCTTCGACAGCACGCGTCAGCGCCGCTCCATCGACTCGGCCGAGCTTTCCGCGCTGGAAATGTCCGCGGGCATCATCGGCGCCGCCCTGCATCGCGAACGCCTGATCGACGCCGTGCGTCGTGAGCGCGAGCGCGCCGCCGAAGAACGCGTGGCGGAGCTTGCAAAGGCGAACCTCGCGATCCGCGGCAATCTCGAGCGCCTCGCCAGCACGCCGGATCTGCAAAGCTTCATGAGCCACCTGCTGCTCGAAGCCACGCGTCAGGTGAATTCAGCCGCGGGCTCCGTCATCCTGCTGAAAGACAACGTTCCCGAGTGGCGCATCGTTGCGTACGTGAAGGACGGGCTGATCACCGAGCCCAGGTTCCGCAGCAGTGTGCCCTGCAACGAGGCGAAGTTCGACAAGCGGCTGCGCGCCCTGCGCGACCCGATCTATCTCGACATGAGCGTCGCGGAAGATGCCGAGTGCGTCTGGCCCGGCACGCTGGACCAGAAGCGTGAGGACCACATCCAGCGCATCTTCATCCTGCCGCTGGTGTTCGGCGAGCGCACCATGGGCTGCATCTCCCTGCCCTTCAAGCATCGGGACACGATCAGCCCCCAGGCCACCGAGCTGCTCATCGCGCTCGCCCAGCAGGCGACGCTTGCACTGGAGCTCACGCGCCTCGCCCACGCGGGCAAGGCGGCGGCGGTGCTCGTGGAGCGCAACCGCATCGGCCAGGAAATCCACGACGGTCTCGCGCAAGCGTTCACCGGAATCCTGATGCAACTCGGCGCCGCAGAGGAAATGAAGGGCTTTGCGCGCGGCGGGCCGCTCGCCGTCATCCTCAATCGTATCCGCGCCCTCGCGAAGGACGGGCTGACCGAAGCCCGCCGTTCCGTGCTCGCGCTACGCCCTGAGGAAACCCGGCGTGGCAGCCTGAGTGAAGCGCTGGCCCAGCTCTGCGAACGTTCGACCATTTCCGGTCGTGTCGTCTGCACGTTCGAAGGCGGCGCCATCGCAACCGGCCTGCCGCCGGAACACGAGCACGAGCTGTTGCGCATCGCGCAGGAGGCGTTGAGCAATGCCGTGCGCCACGCGCAGCCCAGGCACGTGCGGGTCGTTCTGAAGGAAGAGGACGTGTACCTCGACCTGGAGGTCATCGACGACGGCACCGGCATGGAAGAAGGGCCGGAGCTGTGCGCCAAGATGGGCTTCGGGCTCGAGAACATGCGCGAGCGTGCGAAGGCCATCGGCGGCGAGTGGAAGCTCGTCAGCAAGCCGGGCGAAGGCACGTGCATCTGCGTGCGTGTGCCCCGGCGGCAAGTGAAAGCCGCGTTGGGGAGCGCTGCGTGATGGCTGGCGCCAAGATCCGCGTGATCCTCGCGGACGATCACCCTGTGGTGCGGGATGGCCTCGCCGCAATCGTGAATCAGCAGTCCGACATGCAGGTCGTGGCCGAAGCGGGTGACGGCGAAGAGGCGGTCACGCTCTACGAACAGCATCTGCCGGACGTCATGGTCCTCGACCTGCGCATGCCCAAGCGGGATGGCGTCGCGGTCGTGCAGTACGTGCTGGAGCGGCACCCGAAGGCGCGGCTGCTCATCATGACCACGTTCGACGGGGACGAGGACATCTTCCGCAGCCTGAGCCAGGGTGCGAAGGGTTACCTGCTGAAGGATGCGCCGCGCACCGAGATCCTCTCCGCAATCCGCGCCGTGAGCGAAGATCGCCCGTACACCTCATCCTCCGTCGCGGCGAAAGCCCTGCAGCGCATGGCGAAGCCAAGCCTCACCCAGCGTGAGATGAGCGTGCTGCAGGAAATCGCACAGGGCCGCAGCAACAAGGACATCGCGCGCCGCCTCAGCATCACGGAAGGCACGGCCAAGACTCACGTGAAGTCGATCCTCACGAAGCTCGACGCGATCAGCCGCACCGAAGCGGTCGCAGTCGCGCACAAACGCGGGCTCATCCACCTCTGATCACGCGCGCCTCGATCCGACCCCAAACGCCTTGCGAGCGAGGGGTCGGACGGCGAGAGGGGCTCCCGGTCGGGACGTCGAAATGCATGGATGCATTTCGACGAGCATCGCAGGATGCGTCTTCCGGGCGGTCCCGAGCGGGAGCCCCTCTCGCCGTCCGACCCCTCGCCCCGAACGAAGCAAGCCCTATTTCGGTGGCACGTACTCTTTCGGCGCGGTCGAGCCCGTGCCGAAGAAGAACTTCTCCATTTCGCCTTCGAGGAACTTGCGCGCCTTCGGATCCACCGGTGTGAGGCGGTACTCATTGATGAGCATGGTCTGGTGGTTGACCCACTGCTGCCACGCGGCCTTCGAGACATTCTCGTAGATGCGCTTGCCGAGCTCGCCGGGATAGGGCGGGCGGTCGAGGCCCGGGGCTTCGGTCTTCAGCAGGACGCATTGAACGGTGCGGGACACGTTGGAGCTCTCCGTGGAAAGAATGTGCGCCTTCAGGACGCCGCGCGCTCGTCGAACAGTGAAGGGTCGGTCAGGTTCGCGAGCAGCGCCTTGATCGGCGCCGGCAATCCGATGCGGGCGGGCTGGCGCGGGTTATACCAGAGGCTGCGCAGCCCATCCATGACACCCAGTGCGCCCTGGCAGCGCGTGAGCAACGGCGTCACCACGAGATCGAAGTGCGTGAACGCGTGCTCGATCAGCTCCAGCCGTTTCGGCTCCACCTCCACTGCGCGCAGGGATTGCTCCGCGTAGTGCCTCGCTGCGGACTCGGTGTCGAACTCCGGCAGGCACCACAGGCCGCCCCACACGCCGCTCTCCGGCCTGCGCTCGAGCAGCACCGTTTCGTCTTCGCGCTGGGCCACGAGCATGAAGACATGCCGCTCGCGCCTTGCCTTCGCGCGACGCGGTGCGGGTATTTCGTGCTGTTTGCCGCGCTTCCGGGCGAAACACTCTTCTGCGAGCGGGCAGCAGGTGCACAAGGGCTTGCGACGCGTGCAGACCGTGGCGCCGATATCCATGATGGCCTGCGTGTAGATGCCCACGTCCGCATGCGGAGTGCAGGCATCCGATAGCTGCCAGAGCTGCTCGGTTGCGGCCCGTTCAGCGAGATCCCCTTCAACGCCGAAATAACGTGACAGCACGCGCTTCACGTTGCCGTCGAGGATGGGAAAGCGCTCGCCGCGACTGAGCGCAAGGATGGCGCCTGCGGTGGAGCGACCGATGCCGGGAAGACTCGCGACTTCGTCGAAGGTGCGAGGGAATTCCCCGGCGAACTCATCGCGGATGCGAACGGCAGCGCGGTGCAGATTGCGCGCTCGTGCGTAGTAGCCCAGGCCAGTCCACAGATGCAAGACATCGTCAATGGGCGCATCGGCGAGCGCGCGCACGCTGGCGAACCGCTGCATGAAGCGCTGGTAGTACGGCAGCACGGTGGAGACCTGCGTCTGCTGCAGCATGATTTCGGAAACCCACACGCGATATGGCGTGCGATCGTGCTGCCACGGCAGATCATGCCGCCCGTGGCGGGCATGCCAATCCACGAGCAGGCGCGCGATGGGCCCCCCGCTCACTGCGAAGCGGCGGTCTTCACCGCGCCATCCTCCAGCTCCAGACGCAACTTCACACCTTTCATCTGCGCATCTTCCAGCCACGCCTGGTCGAAGGTGAGCTCACCCTGCACCTGCAGCGCCTTCAGGGCAGCCACGGGCAACTCGAACGGCTCCTTGCTCTTGTCCTCGATGGCGATGTAGCGGCTGAGGCCGATCTTGTCGCCGTGCAGCGCGAACGTCCACACGGGCGCGGCGCCGCTCGTGCGCGAAAGCTGGCCGTTGAGGCGCGTCTCGTCGATCTCGACGTTGATGTCGTTCACGGTGACGGCGCCGTCCATCCACTCCACCATGCTGTTCAGGCGCATCTTTCCGAGCGTGCTCGGGTCCAGGGGCAGCGGAATGTCCACGCCGAGCAACTTCAGGAAGGCGCGCACGGAAGGAACATCCACCGCAATCGGGCCGCGCGCGTAAGGCGTCTTTGCGGCGCCGGACTCGCCGGCCTGGACCGAGGTCGTGAGCTTCACATCCGCCACGCGTGCGGAAAGCTCCGAGATCGCCACATCGAGCGGGGTGAGGCGCGCGGCGAGACGCGACACCTCGAGCTCGACCGCCAGCCCGCTCGCAGGCAACGCGCCTCCGTGGATCCGGCTTTCGAGCTCGAGGCCGAAGAGATCGATGTCGTTGGAATCGTCGGAGACGTGCACCCGCGCGCTCAACGCCACCTCGTCAGCGAGAAGCGTGTCGCCGGAATGCAGGACGAACTCCGTTTTCACCGGGAACGTGGTGCCCGCGCGCCATTCGCCCACGTCGAGACTCCAGCTCGTGAGCATGAAGCGCCGCGGCGCGGCGGTGCCTACCGCTTCGGGTTGCCCCTCCCGCCCGGTGGCGTTGCCGGGCCTTCCGTCGCGCGCTTCATCCGCCGGCTCGCCCGTCGCGGTGCCGGGAAGCTCGTCGACGAACAGCAGCGTGCCGTTGCGAATCTGGAACCCCTCGATCTGCGGGCCGGGTCGGGCGGGCGTCGTGGCGGGCGGCGCCGGGCTCTGGCCCTTCGCCTTGAACGCCGCGATCATCTCTTCCCAGTTGCCGCGCCCGTCGCGGCCCCGCGCGAGATAGATCTTCGGCCCGTCCAGACGCACGGTGTCGATGAGCAGCTGCCCCTTCAGCAGAGGCACGAGCCGCGCGCCCACACGCGCCGACTCCCATTGCACGATGGGCTGGTTCTCCGACCCGCCGGGTTTGCCGAACTGGGCGGGCCCCATGCGCAGTGCGAGCCACGGGAACCACGCAATCTCGAGGTCACCCTCGATGTCGAACGGCTGCCCGGTCGCCTGCGTGATGGCCGACTCGATCTGCCCACGAAAGTGGTTCGGATCGACGAACATCGTCACCACGAGCACGGTGACGAGCGCGAGCAGCACGAGGCCCGCGAGCACTCCCAGAACCCAACGCGCTATTCGCACTGATCCGTCCGTATCACCTTCGCCGCTCGGCGGCCGCGGATTCTATCAACGGTCACATGTGCACCACGCACGGGCAGTAGTTGCACCCGCTTGAGGCGCCACAGCGTGGCGCGCGCGTAACTCCTTGAGTCGCCGACGCAAGCGGGGCTGGCATGGCGTTCGCATTTACCCGGCATGAGAGGCATTGGTGTGCAGAGGTGCCGGGTCCGGCCGTTTCGGCCCGACCCGGTCTGCCGGGATTCGCTGATCCGAGATCCCCTGACCCGGCACCTCTGCGCACCGTTTGGCCTGGTTCGCACATGCTGAAAACAACCACATCCGCCCCGCCCTACGACGAGATGCTGGATGCGGACGGACGGCCGCGTCCGCACTGCCGGCGCTACTGGAACTGGCTGGACGAGCAGCCTGGTGAACGGCTCGCTCACAAGCGCGCCGAGGCGGATGCGTTGTTCCACCGGGTGGGTATCACGTTCGCGGTGTATGGCGAGAACGCCGGCACGGAGCGGCTCATTCCCTTCGACATCGTGCCGCGCATTATCCCGGTGGACGAGTGGCGCGTGCTCGAGGCCGGGCTCAAGCAGCGCGTGCGTGCGCTGAATGCATTCATCAAGGATGTCTACCACAACCAGGAGATCCTTCAGGCGGGAAAGATCCCGGCCGAGCAGGTGCTGACCAATACGCAGTACCGGCCCGAGATGCAGGCAATCGACGTTCCCGCCGGCATCTACACCCACATCGCCGGCATCGACGTGGTCCGCGACGGCGAAGGCCGGTTCTGCGTGCTGGAGGACAACCTGCGCGTTCCCTCGGGCGTGTCGTACATGCTCGAGAACCGGAAGATGATGGCCCGCCTGTTTCCGGAGCTCTTTGCGCGGCACCCGGTGCAGCCGGTGGAGCAGTACCCGGACATCCTGCTCGAGAACCTGAAGAGTGCAGGGCCGGCAGGCGTCACCGACCCCACGGTCGTGCTGCTCACCCCCGGCGCGTACAACAGCGCGTACTTCGAACATGCCTTCCTGGCACAGCAGATGGGCATCGAGCTCGTCGAAGGCCAGGATCTGTTCGTGCGGGACGATGTGCTCTACATGCGCACGACGCGCGGCCCGGAGCGCGTGGATGTCATCTATCGCCGGATCGACGACGATTTCGTCGACCCCCTCGCCTTCCGCCCCGAATCCGCACTCGGCGTTCCGGGCCTCCTGACCGTCTATCGCGCCGGCCGTGTGACCATTGCCAACGCCGTCGGGACCGGCATTGCCGACGACAAGTCGATCTATCCCTACGTGCCCGACATGGTGCGGTTCTATCTGGGCGAGGAGCCGTTGCTGTCGAACGTGCCGACCTGGGTGCTGCGCCGGCCGGACGATCTCAAGTACGTGCTGGATCATCTGCCGGAGCTCGTCGTCAAGGAGGTGCATGGCGCCGGCGGGTACGGCATGCTCATCGGGCCCGCCTCCACGCGCATGCAGATCGAGGATTTCCGCAAGCGCATCATCGCCAATCCGGAGCGCTATATCGCCCAGCCGACGCTTGCCCTCTCGACGTCGCCCACATTCGTCGCGCAGGGGCTCGCGCCGCGGCACATCGACCTGCGGCCCTTCGTGCTGTCGGGCAAGGAGATCACCGTGGTGCCGGGCGGGCTCACCCGCGTGGCGCTGCGTGAGGGCTCGCTGGTCGTCAACTCCTCGCAGGGGGGCGGTACGAAAGATACCTGGGTGCTGGGGAGTTGATGTGCTGAGCCGGACGGCCGATCACCTTTACTGGATGTCCCGCTACCTCGAGCGCGCCGAAAGCCTCGCTCGCATGCTCGACGCGCACCATCGGCTCTCCCTGTTGCCCCGCCCGCCCGAAGCGGTGCTGCAGGGCTGGTCCGCGACGCTCGTTTCGCTCGGTATGGAACAGCCGTTCCTGGAAAAACACGGCGCCATCACGCCGCGCGCCGCATTCGATTTCATCGCCTTCGACCGCGACCACCAGGGCAGCATCGTCTCCTGCCTCCGGGCCACGCGTGAGAATGCCCGTGCCGTGCGCGGCACGGTGACATCTGACATGTGGGAGACGCTCAACTCCACCTACCTGGAATCCCGCTCGTTCAACGCGACGATGCCGGAATCCGGCCGTGGAGAGTTCCTGGAATGGGTGAAGTATCGGGCGCACCTGGTTCGTGGCGTCTCGTCGGGCACCATGGTGCGCGACGAGGCACTCTGGTTCACGCGCATCGGCACGTTTCTCGAACGCGCCGACAACACCACACGCCTGCTGGAAGCGCGCTGGCGCGACCCGGGCGGGCGGGGCGAGCGTCTCGCGACGGAAGCGTCGGAGTGGGCCGTGCTGCTGCGGGCGATGTCCGCGTTCGAGACGTACCGCCGGCTCACTCGCGAAGCCGTAACGCCCAAGCGCGTCACGGAGCTGCTGCTGATGCGTGACGACCTCCCCATGTCCGTGCATCGCTGCCTGAGCGAGCTCTATTCCAACCTCACCTCTGTCGCAAACGACCAGTCGGCAGAGACACTGCGACGGGCCGGAGAGCTGCACGCCCAGTTCCTGTTCGGCCGCTTCGAGGAGCTGTGCTCGAGCGGCGTCACCACTTTCCTCGACCGCTTCCAGGCGCGTCTGCGTGACCTGGGCGCGCGCATCGCGGACGACTTCCTCGTGCCAATGGGGACGAAATAGCCATGCAGCTACGCATCCTTCACCGTACTGCGTACCGGTACGATGAGCCTGTGAAGTACAGCGCACAGGCCCTCCGTCTCACGCCCCGTCGCGAAGGCCGGCAGCGCGTGCTGTCCTGGGGAATTCAGGCACCGGGCCGTCGCATCGAGCAAGTGGATGCGCACGGCAACATCACGCACCTGCTGACGGTGGAAGATCCGCACAGGGAGATCGAGATCGTCGTTTCCGGCAGCGTGGAAGTCGCCGGGACCGAGGGCGAGCTCGTGCCCCATGAAGGCCCGCTTTCCCCGCTCGCCTATCTCGCATGCACGCCGCTCACCGTTGCCAACGAGGCGATCAGCGCGCTCTCCCGGCAATACCTCAACGGCTCGGAATCGATGCGCGATCGCCTTTACGCGCTCGCGGGCGGCGTGAGCGAACGCGTCCGCTACAAGAAAGGCGCCACCAGCGTGGAAGACACCGCGGCTGCCGCGCTCACGCACGGCGAAGGCGTGTGTCAGGATCAGGCGCACGTCTTCATCTCCTGCTGCCGCGCGGCCGGCATCCCGGCGCGCTACGTGAGCGGGTATCTCTACAACGGCGAGGATAGCGGCGCCGCCGCCAGCCATGCCTGGGTAGATGCGTGGATTGCGGATTCGAAGGCGTGGCTCGGTGTGGACATCACGCACCGCGGCCCCACCGGCCGGCACCATTGCCGTCTCGCTGTCGGACGGGACTATCTGGATGCGGCACCTGTGCGCGGTGTCCGTCGCGGCGGCGGCCGTGAGATGATGGATGTCGACGTTACCGTTTCGAAGACATCCGACCAATGACCTATTGCGTGGCCATGCTGCTGGACACGGGTCTCGTGTTCCTGTCGGATTCGCGCACCAATGCGGGCGTGGATCAGATCAGCACCTTCCGCAAGACCACGGTGTTCCAGAAGCCCGGCGAGCGCGTGCTGGTGCTGCAGAGTGCCGGCAATCTCGCCATCACCCAGACCGTCATGAACGTCCTGCGTGATGCCATCGAGGATGGGGACTCGCGCACGCACCTGCTCAACGCCCCGAACCTGTTCGAGGCCGCGCGCTGTGTCGGCGACGCGCTGCGCGAGCTGCACAGGCGCGACGCCGCCGCGCTCAAGGATTTCGGCGTCGACTTCAACGCAAGCCTGACGCTCGGCGGGCAGATCAAGGGCGAGGCGCCGCGGCTCTTCAGCATCTATTCCGCCGGCAACTTCATCGAAGCCACCATCGACACGACCTACTTCCAGATCGGCGAGTCGAAGTACGGCAAGCCGATCATCGACCGCGTGCTCCGGCGCACCAGCAGTCTCAACGAAGCGGTCAAATGCGCGCTGGTTTCGATGGATTCGACGATCCGCTCCAACCTGTCGGTGGGGCTGCCGCTCGATCTCGTGATCGTGAAGAGGGATCGTTTCGGCGTGGCGCGCCACATGAGCATCGACGCGGAGAACGACTACTTCCGCGGCATCCGCAGCCGCTGGAGCGAAGCCCTGCGGGAGGCGTTCTCGCAGCTTCCGGACCCGGGCTGGCTCAGCCCCGCAGGGCGGGACACGGCCGACTAGCGACCGGGCGCCGTCTGCGCCGCCGCGCAATTCCCCTGGCTCATGGGCCTGGCTCATGGTCTCGCCCATGGCGTGGCCCATGGCCGCTCGATCGGGCGGCCGATATGATCCCCTGCGACCGGTCAGGGGCATAAAAGGGGGGAAGCCGATGGTCACATCCAGGAAGCGTGCGCGTGCGCGCACCGGAAAATCCGCAACCAGATCCGCGAAGCGATCCACCAGCAAGCCGGGCCGCGCAGCTGCCGCGCCCAAACACGCCGCCACCGGCGCAAGCGCGCGACGCGCAGCGCCCGCTCCGGTGTCGAAGCCCGACGGCTCCACCGAGCTTCTTCGCAAGCTCGAGCAGCTGGAGCGCAAGGTGAGCACGCTGGAAGACATCCACGCCGTGCGGACGCTGCATTTCAAGTACGGGTACTACATCGATATGTGCCTGTACGACGAAGCGAGTGATCTCTTCGCGGACGATGGCGAGGTGCGCTTCCTCAACGGCGTGTTCAAGGGCAAGGCCGGCGTGCGACGCCTGTACTGCGAATGGTTCCGCAACCTCTTCACCAAGGGGCGCAACGGGCCGGTGCGTGGCTTCCTCCTGGACCACCTGCAGCTGCAGGACATCGTGGACGTTTCGCCGGACGGCAAGGCCGCGCACGCCCGATTCCGCGCGCTGATGCTGGCCGGCCAGCACGAGAGCAAGGCGGAACGTGTCCCCGGCTTCCCCGAACAGTGCTGGGAGGCCGGCATCTACGAGAACCGGTACGTGAAGGATCGCGGCGTGTGGAAGATCCGGCTGCTGAACTACAACATGCTCTGGCAGGCGGACTACGAGCCGGGTTGGGCGAAGAGCGGCGTGCACCTGATGCCGCTCACGAAGGTATTCCCGGAAGATCCGCACGGACCGGACGAGTTGCTTCCGGCCGTGCCGCGCACGTGGCCGGAGACGCGCGTGGTGCCTTTTCACTATGCGCATCCGGTGACGGGGGAGAAGTGGAAGCCGTGAGCGCGTAGGGCGGGCTTCGGGGTCGCGCTTGGCCATCGGGACTCGTACCAGGACAGAGAGTCAGGATGGACGCGCCGGCGCACGCGGTCGCGCTCTCGCGGGGTCTCGCGGACACGGAAGCTGGCGCGGGGCGCTGGCTTCCGTGTCCTTCTGGAGAGGGTGAGATAGGGGGCGCGCGTGAAGAAGAACGCGTGAGGTTAGCGGACCACCTTTCCGTCCGCGTCCAGCACCTTCACTTCGCCGAGATCGAGCTTGCGCACCGGCTCCTCGATCTTCGAGAGGTCGCCGACGACGACCCACGTGAGCTCGTCCGGGCGGACGAGCTTGCGCGCGGCCGCTTCCAGACGTGCGGGCGTCATGGACTTCACTTCGCCCACGAAGTCGTTCCAGTACGTGTCCTTCAGCCCGAAGGTGATGATGTCCGCGTAGGACGCCGCCACTTCGCCCGACGTCTCGTTGCTGCCGGGCAGCTGCAGTGTCAGGCTGTCGCGCGCGAACTTGATCTCCGCGTCCGTGGGCGGGCGCGTGCCGATGATGTCGCGCAGCTCCTTCACCATTTCCTGGATCGACTCGGCCGTCTTGTCACTCTGCACAGGCGCGCGGACGATGAACGGGCCCTGCCCTTCCGTGGACGAGAGGCCCGAGCCGGCGCCGTACGCCCAGTGCTTGTCCTCGCGCAGGTTCATGTTGAGGCGCGAAACGAAGTTGCCGCCGAGAATGGTGTTGAGCGTCTCGATGGCGACGTAGTCCGGATCGGATCGCGGCGGGCCCGCGTAGCCGGCCAGAACGAGCGACTGCTCCGCACCCGTGCGATTGATGAGGAACACGCGCGGCTTCGCCTGTGCCGACACCGTGGCGAGGTTCTTCTTCGGCAGCGGCTCGGCCGGCGCCTTCCAGACGCCCAGGTACTTTTCCAGTAGCGGCGTGATGGTTTCGAGCGTGGTGTCACCCACCACGAGCAGCGTGGCATTGTCCGGCCGCATCCAGCGGCGGTGGAAGCTCTCGAGATCGGTGCGCGTCAGCGCCGAGACCGTGGCTTCCGAGCCGTTGCCCGAGAACGGATTGGAGTAAGCATGACCATCCCCGTACACCAGCTGCGGGAAGAGGCGCAACGCGATGCCCTGAGGCTGGCTCTTCTCCTGCTGGATGGCGGCGAGCGACTGTGCTTTGAGCCGGTCGAAATCCTGTTGCGGGAAGGTGGGGTTGATCAGCACGTCGCTGAAGAGCTCGAGCGAATCGGCGAGCTTGTCAGTGATCGCGTTCACGCCGAGGAACGAGGTATCGAGCGATGAGCCCGCGCCCATACGTGCACCGAGAAGCTCCGCCCGCTCCGCGATCTGCAGCGCGTTCCGCTTCTTCGTGCCTTCATCCAGCATCGCGGTGGTGAGCTTCGCGGTGCCGGGCGTGGCGAGACTGTCCGCGGCGTATCCCGCGTCCATGATGAGCGTGAGATCCACGACGGGCGCGTTGTGACGCTCCGCCAGCACGACCTTGAGACCGTTCGACAACGTCGTACGCTGCAGCGGCGGCAGATTCAGCTCCGGCGGGGTGCCCACATCCGGAAGCTTGCTGCGATCCGCACCGGTGGACGCCACCGTGTATTCAGGCGTCGGCTGCACTTCCAGCACGAACACGCCGTCCGACAGCCACTGCTTCGAGACGTTCTGCACATCCTTCGGCGTCGCTTCCTGAATCCACGACAGGTATTGCTTGTAGAAATCCGGTGAGCCGCCGAACACCTGGCTCTGCGCGAGGATGTAGGACTTGCCGCCCGAGCCATCGATGCGCTCGATGCCGCGCACGAAGCTCGCGTATCCGGCGGTGCGGACGCGCTCGAGCTCTGCCGCCGTCGGGCCGGTGCGGAGAAACTCCGCCAATTCCTCGTCCACTGCGCGTTCGACCGCACGCACGTCACCGCCCGGCTTCACCGTGGCGATCACCTGCAGCTGCGAGCCGATCTCGAACGGCCCCACGCCCACCTGGACGGAGGTCGCGATCTGGTCCTTGTAGACGAGCCGCTTGTAGAGGCGGCTGTTCTTGCCGCTGCCGAGCACATCCGATGCGAGGTCGAGCAGCGCAAAATCGCGGGTGTTGTAGCCGGGAATGTTCCACGTCTTGTAGATGCGCGCCTGCGGCACGCGATCCTGCAGCATCGCCCGCTTCTCACCGCTCATCTTCGCGATCCACGACTGCTGGCGCTTGATGACCGGGCCGGACGGGATGTCGCCGAAGTACAGCTCCACTTTCTTCTTCGCCTCGGCGGGTGTGATGTCCCCCGCGAGCACGATCACGGCGTTGGCGGCGCCGTAGTACTGCTTGAACCACGCCTTCACGTCGTCGAGCGAGGCGGCGTTCAGGTCTTCCATCGAGCCGATGGTCTCCCACGAATACGGATGGCCGACGGGATAGGTGCTGGCGGCGATGATCTCGTCCACCTTGCCGTAGGGCTGGTTCTCGCCCTGGCGCTTCTCGTTCTGCACGACGCCGCGCTGCTCGTCGAGCTTCTTCTGGTCGATGGCGCCGATCATGTGGCCCATGCGATCGGACTCGAGCCACAGCGTGAGGTCGAGCGCGCTGACGGGAACGTTCTGGTAGTAGTTCGTGCGGTCGAGCCACGTGGTGCCGTTCATCTTCGTGGCGCCGGCCGGCTCGAGCGGGCGGAAGAACTCGTCGTCGTGGTTCTCCGAGCCGTTGAACATGAGGTGCTCGAAGAGATGGGCAAAACCGGTGCGGCCGGGCCGCTCGTCCTTGCTGCCCACGTGATACCACACGTTCACCGCGACGATGGGCGCCTTGTGGTCCTCGTGGACGATGAGCGTGAGCCCGTTGGGGAGCACGAATTTCTCGTAGGGGATGTCGATCTGCCTCAGGTCGCCGGCGGCGAACGCGGTCGAGCCGAGCGGCGCAAACGATACGAACGCCATCGCCAATGTGATGGCCAGCATCGCCTTCTTCATTAGTGCGGATTCCTCAGTCGAGTTGTGTGGGGCGCCGGACGGCGCCACGGGAGGCCTCGATTTTCCTTGCGCTTCCGGGCTGGCGGCGCCTCTTGCCGCAGCCGGGCGGTGGCAGGGTACACCGTCCGCGCACAAACCAAGACCTGTGGCTGGTAAAACGGCCAGGAATTCCCCTTCCGTTACCAGACTCGTCGAGAAATCACGCTGCGGTCGGCAGAGCGCCCTGTGGGCGCGACGAAATGCGGAAGGCGAGGGGTGGACCGCCCATTGCGCAGAGCAACGGAACAGGCGTAAAAAGACGCCGCCGGCCGTAATACACGCGAGGGGGTCACGGGTAGCGACCGGCGGCGTTGCCTGGTTGAACCCTTCACGGGGGTTCACCCTTCCGGACGTAGAGGCGACGTCCGCAGGAGGCAGATTGCAACGCCCGTGCCACGCACGGGCGTTCTTGCAACGACATCAGAAATTCCCGCTAGATCAGAAGCTTACGAGACAGGGTGCGTCTCGATGAATGGGTTTCACCCACGATTCTGATCACTCCTGGAGCGCGACCCGGCCGTTGCGCACGATCGTCGTGCGGCGTCGCGCCGGTGGCCCGGGGCCGGACTGGCCGTGGCTCAGCGGTCGCAGATCTCCACGTCACCGCTCATCGACTTCACTCGTACCCGCCCTTCCCCGTCGCCAGTCGTGCCGCTCAGGCGCTGGCCCGGGCCATGGCGGGAGCTGTCGGCTTTCGCACCGAAGCAGTTCTTGATATCGCCCGAGAAGCTCGTTGCTTCGAACTCGAACCCGCCGCGGGCACGCAACGTCACCTCGCCGCTGACCGTTTGCGCATCGACCGTGGCGCCCTTGGAGAGAGAGCCGCGGAGCGTGAGATCGCCAGACGTGGTTCTCATGCGTACGGAGCTCGCTGGGTTCAGCTCCAGTTGCAGATCGCCGCTCACTGTCGTTGCGTCGACTTCGCCAGCGGATTTCTGCAGCACGATGTCGCCGCTGATCGTGCTCAGCCGTATATCTGACGGTCGCGCATTGCCTGCCAGCAGCAGGTCCCCGCTCACCGTTTTACCTTCGAAGTTGGCGCCACCAAGCTCTGCACGGATGTCGCCGCTGACTGAGCTCAGTCGCTGAGGGCCCAGAAGCCGCGACGTTTGGAGCGTCGCGCTCACCACGCTGACATCAAGCGCACACTGCTCCGGGACACGCACGTCGAGATCAGCCGACCCATTGCGCCAACCCGTCTGCCGCGGCAGAACCACGCGGATGATGGTTCGGCTGCCGTTGCTCGACACATCAACGCGCTCCACGGCGTTGCCCAACTCCCCTCTGACCTGCACCTCGGACCTGTCCCAGCCCGTGACGGATACACGACCGGAGACGTTCGAAATCTCGACCGACCCTTTCGGCTCCGCAGCCACCGTGCGCTCGAACGGCGCGGCGTGGCTCACTGCGGCGGCGGTGAGTGCCACGAATGCGGCAACGATGGGAACAGATCTCATCTCAAATCTCCTCGCTAGCATCACTGGCTTCGTGCACTGCCGTCAGCACGCGCATTTCGTCTTGATAGGTATTCACCAGGAGCTCCTGCAACAGCGCATTCCCCGGATCTCGACCGAGGGCGGCTTGAATGTCGTTGATGGAATTTCGGATCGTGGTGAGACTCGCCGCGACTTTCTCCTGCGTGTCCGGCGGCAGCGCCTTCAACTGCGTTTCGAGCTGGCGGATCATCTGCTCCCGCTGCTTCAGATAGCGCGGATCGCTGACATATGCCGCGGCAACCAGATCGCTCGCGCCATTGCCGGCCAGACGTTCGCTCGACTGCGGGCCGCCGAGAGGCAGCATCGCGCGGCCAATCCACACGCCCACAGCCAGAGCAGCCACGACAGCGGCAAACGCGAGCCACTGCAGACCCGTGGGCCGCAAACGCGACCGGCTCGAGGGAGGTGCAGCGCCTGGCGCCTGCTTGGAAATCTCCGCGTGGATGCCCTTCCACAGATCCCGCGCCGGCGGGACGTCCTGCGGCAGCTCCCGCAGCGATCTCACCGTTCGCCCGCCACGGCTGCCGCCGCTTGACTCATCGTTGATGTGCGCCATGTCAGCCAATCTCCACGTTCAGCCGCTCTGCCAGGAGCTTCCGCGCCCGGTGAAGCTGCGCTTTGCAGGTTCCCTCTGCAACACCGAGCATCTGCGCGGTCTCGCCATGCGAGTAACCATAGATACCGGAGAGGACGAGCACATCGCGGGCCCCTTCCGGCAGCCCCGCGATCGCCTCTTCGATCTCGCTCTCCTCGACGGGGGTGTCGAAGCCCCATTCGCTCTTCTCGAGCTCTTCGCTCTCGAGCGCGGACTCCTTCCCGAAGGATGTGCGGCGCCGCTTGCCCAGCACCACGTTCACCGCGATCCGGTGCAGCCAGGTGTTGAAAGAGCTGCGGGTCTCGAACCGGCCGAGCGCACGCCAGGCGTTGATGAACGCCTCCTGCGCACAGTCCTCGGCCATGGCGGCGTCCCGGGTCATGCGCAAACATAATCCGTACACGCGGCCGGAGTACTCCCGGTAGAGACGTTCGAACGCATGGGTGTCACCGCGCCGGGCGCGCTGGATCACCGCAGCCTCCCAATCGATCCCCTCACCCGTCGAGCTTGCCATCGAGACCATCATGCCCGCGTTAGAGGCGGAGCCGCGCCACACCGTTTAACCGCATCGACTCATACCGCGGCTGATCGGCTGCGGCTGGCGTACCAGTTGATGGCGTATTGAAGAAGCTGAGCATTGGTCGCGAGATTCAGCTTGCGCTTGAGGCTCTGGCGGTGCGACTCGACCGTCTTCACCGAGAGACCCAGGCCTTCGGCGACCTCACGCGAGGACTGGCCGCGACCGATCAGGCTCAGGACCTGGAGCTCCCGGTTGCTGAGGCGCTCGATCGGGTCCGCGCTGGCCGCGGCGCCGGCGGCGGCACCACTTCTCGTGCGTTCGAGGTTCTGCGCCAGCGTCTCGCTCAAGTATCGGCCACCCGCCAGCACACGCCGCAGGGCGACGAGCAGCTGGTCGGATGCCGCGTGCTTCATGATGTAGCCGCTGGCGCCGGCGGCCAGCATGCGCTCGGCGTAGATGAGCTCGTCGTGCATCGAAAGGACAAGCATCGGCAGGTTCGGATGATGGGCGTGCACGTCTCGGACCAGATCGAGCCCGTCGCCCTGGGCTAGCGAGATGTCCACGATGACGACGTCCGGCCCGACGTCACGAATAACCGCGCGCGCTTCACGCTCGCCCTGCGCCTCGCCGCAGACGAGGAGGTCGGGCTCCGCATCGATCATGAGCCGCAGGCCCTGCCGCACGATGGGGTGATCATCCACGATGAGCACCCTGCGCCGTTGCGGCGCGCCCGTGATCCGCGCGGCGCTCCTCGGCTCGCCCTTCATGATTCGAGAGGGCACGTGCAGCGCACGGAAGCGCCCCCCTCCGCGGACGTCTCGAGCACCAGGTCGCCACCCAGCATGCGGGCGCGATAGTGCATCATTTTCAGACCGAGGCCTGCCCCACTCTCCTGTGGCGGCCCGGAGAAGCCCCGGCCGTTGTCATCGATGCGAAGCTGCAATTCGTCACCGGCCGTCGCGAGGCTGATCGTCACCTCCGACGCGAGGCTGTGCCGCACGACGTTCGTCAACGCTTCCTGCGCGATGCGATACAGATGCGTGGCGCATGTGTCGCTCACACTCAACGGCGCCGTCGTGCCATCGCGGAACACCACCTGCACGCCGTAGCGCTCGCTCGCGCGCGCGGCGAGCGCCCGCAACGCGGCCAGCAGGCCACCACGATCCGCGCTCACCGGTGACAGCCCGCGCGCCAGCGTGCGAGTGGTTTCGATGGCGTTGTTCACGAGGCCGATGATGTCCTCCACGTCGAGCCGCGCGCCGGATTTTTCCTTGTTGAGCTGCGCGACGACACCGCGAAGCATGAGCGCGATGCCGGTGAGCTCCTGTCCCAGGCCATCGTGCAGGTCGCTGCCGATGCGCTGCTGCTCGCGGCTCGCGACTTCGATGATGCCGCGCTCCAGGCGCTTGCGCTCCGTCACGTCGTTCAAAACGCCGAGCCAGTGGTCGGTGCCGCCCATGCTCAGCGGCGAAATGACACACGAAGCCACGAAGCGGCTGCCGTCGCGACGTACACATTCGAACTCCACCGGCGGCACGCCACCCGCGGCACCGGCCTGCTCTCGCAGCAGCCGCTCGAAGCGCTTGCGATGGGGGCCCGGCATGCTGATCAGCGGCTCGACGGAATGCCCGATGAGCTCCCCGCTGCGATAGCCGAAGAGCCTGTCGAAGGTCGGGTTCGTGAGGCGCACCGTGAGATGCTCCGCGTCCACCAGCACCACGCCTTCCCGCATGGTTTCGAGGATGCGCGCTTGCGTTCGCAGCGTGTCTCGCTGTGCACGCTGCTCCGTGACTTCCGTGATGTTCACGACCGCCCCGAGCATGCGCTCGCCGGACTGCACCGCGCGCACCCGCATCTCCAGGCACCTGAGCCGGTGACGCGAATCCTTGAAGACCTGCTCGAAGTCATGCGGTGCGCCCGTGTTGATGACGCGCTCGAAGATCTCGTGCACGCGCGCGCGGTCCTCGGGAGGCGCGAAGCTTTCCACGGGTGCGCCCAGCCAGCGCTCCGGCGTCAGCCCTGCGATGGGCCGGTTCAGGAAGACGCATTTTCGCTCGCGATCGAAGAGCGCGAGCACGTCCGCGGAGCTTTCGGCGACGGTGAGCAGCGTGGTCCGCGACTCGTGCAGGGCAATTTCCGCGACCTTGCTCTCGGTGATGTCGAAACAGGAACCCAGTACACCGGTGACAGCGCCCGTCTGCGGATCCCTCACTGGCACGGCGCTGGCGTGCAACCATTTCGTCTGGCCCGTGGCCGTGTGCACGCGCAGCTCCCCACTGCGCGGCTCACCGCGCGCGAGAGCTGCACGGTGCTCGCGGACGACCGGCAGCCACTCCGGGTCGATGAACGAATCACGGGTGCCGAGGCGATTGATCTCCTCTTGCGTCACGCCGTACACGGCCTGCACGCCATCGCTGACCCAGAGCTGCCGGATGCCGCCGTCGGGCAGGAATCGGTATTCGAAGATGTACCCGGGCGTCATCGAGGCGACGCTGCGATACCGGAACTCGCTCAAGCGCAGCGCTTCCTCGACCTGCTTGCGCGCGCCGATCTCGCGGCAGACACCGACCATCCGAAGCGGCGTTCCATCCGATGCCCGTTCTACGACCTGGCCGTGCTCGACCACCCACTGCCAGCCACCGCCGCGATCCCGCAAGCGGTACTCGGCGTGATACGCGTCATCTGTCCCAAGCAGGTGCGCCGAAAGGCACGCGGCAGCGGGCTCGCGGTCCTCCGGATGGATGCAGTCACTCCAGCGACGGGCGTGATCGTGGCCTTCGCAAGGATCGAGGCCACGGGTCTCGCACCAGTCCCGATTGAACCAGCGCGTGGTATCGCTGCGGAAATCCGTTTCCCAGAGGCCCATGCCCGCGCCCCCCAGCGCGATGTCGAGCCGGGCATCGTCCCGGGCACCGGACGGAGCCTCTGGCGAATCGGCACCGGCGGACGCAGCGTCCCGCCCGCGCGGCATTCCATCGCCGAAATGATTCTTGAGGAAGCGCATCTGTCGGTAGTTTGCGTCATCCCGGCGTTCCTGGCCGCACCGAATCGTATCGCCCGCCGGCGCCGCGACGCCTCAGTGCCGCGCGCGTGCTTTCGAAAGTCCCGAAAAAAGTGGCGCAAGTCGCCGGAGTGCGACGGTTTCCGCCGGAACTACAGCCTCTTTGGTGCGCTCAACTCCAGCATCGAGACAGATTGAGACGAGGGAAGGAGACACGACATGACGACGAGGGCAGCACTGGGGGTCTGGACCCCAACCTACGGCAGGATGGATTCGGTCGGCCGCGCGCTATGCGACCATTGGATCGCAGCGAAGAAGGTGGCGGAGAGCAGCCCGTTCTTCCGGCGTTCCGCGAGCTGGCTCGACCTGCCGCGTCACCATTTGACGATCGGCGGCAGGCTCATGAGGTACGCCTCAGGGTCGGCATCGGTCCCGAATCCGAACCGCGTTCCGCGATCGTAGACAAGGTTGAATTCGACATAGCGGCCGCGCTTGTAGAAGAGCTTCTCGCGCGCGGCGTCATCGAACGGCGTGTCCTTCCGGCGCGCCACGATGGCGGGATAGGCCGTCAGGAACGCCTCCCCAACCTGCTGCACGAATGCGAAATCCGCGCTCGTGTCACCGCTTCCCAGGTCATCGAAGAAGATGCCGCCCACGCCGCGCGGCTCCTTGCGATGCGGCAGGTAGAAATAGCGGTCACACCATTCCTTGAATTCCCGGTAAGCCTCCGGCTTGTATGAATCACAGGCCGCGCGCAGGGCATCGTGGAATGCGGCCGTGTCCTCCTCGAACGGAAACGTGGGCGTGAGGTCCGATCCGCCCCCGAACCAGCCCTTGCTCGTGCGCAGGAAACGCAGGTTCATGTGCACGGCTGGTACATACGGGTTGAACATGTGCGCCACGAGCGAGATGCCGGTGGCCACGAACTCGCCGTTCGACGCCTCGGCGCCGGGAATCTGGCCGCGAAACTTCGCGTCGAGCGACCCCCACACGTGGCTCACGTTCACGCCGACCTTCTCGAACACCTCGCCGCGCATCGTTCGCATCTCGCCGCCGCCGCGAAGCCGGTGGCCTTCGGGGCGCTCCCAGCTGCGCGCTTCGAAGCGCTGCTTCGGCTCGAGGCTCTCGAAGGCCGCAACGATGCGCGCCTGCAGGTCCCGGAAATAGCGGGCGGCGGTGTCGGCGAAATCGACAGGGGTTTCAGCGGCGTTCATGCACGTAATCCACGAGTCGCGCGACGGCATCGGGGCTCGTCTCCTGCCAGATGCCGTGGCCCAGGTTGAAGACGTGGCCGGGCGCGGGGCCGGCGTCCTGCAGGACAGCTTCGACGTGACGCCTGAGATCCTCTGGTGCGGCGAACAGGGCGGCGGGGTCGAGATTCCCCTGCACGGCCTTGTCAGGCCCCAGCGCGCGCCTCGCCACGTTGAGCGGCGTGCGCCAGTCGATGCCCACCACGTCCACGTCCAGCCCTGCCACGGACTCGAGCAGCGAGCCGCCGTTGTTCGGGTAGTAGATGAGCGGCACTCCGGCATTCCGCAGCCCGAGAAACACGCGCCGCGCGGCACGCAATGCGAAGCGCTCGAATTCGCGAGGGCCGAGAAGCCCCGCCCAGGATTCGAACAACATCAGCGCCTGTGCCCCGGCGGCAGCCTGCGCGCGCAGGTAGACCGCCATCGCGTCCGCCAGCTTGTCGAGCAGGCGCTCGGACGCCTGCGGGTTCGCGTACAGGAACGAGCGGGCCGCGCCGAATTCCTTCGACGGCCGGCCGCAGACGAGATAGCAGAAGAGCGTGAACGGTCCCCCGGCAAAACCGATGAGCGGCGCGCCGCGCGGGACGCCCGCCCGCACGAGGCGGATGGTCTCCATCACGAACGGCACGTCCTGCTCCGGTACGAGGGGCGGCAGCGCATCGATCTGCGCATCCGTGCGGATCGGCTCCTTCACGACGGGACCGGGCGCGAAGTCGAGCGAGACCCCCATGCCCTGCAGGGGCGTCATGATGTCGCTGAAGAGAATGGCGGCATCGAGCTCGAAGCGGCGCAGCGGCTGCAGGGTCACTTCGGCAGCCAGCTCCGGCGTACGCGTGAGCGTTACGAAATCCACCTTAGCGCGCAGCTCACGATATTCCGGCAGATAGCGGCCGGCCTGGCGCATGACCCAGATGGGCGTATGTGACGCGGGCTGGCGGCGGCACGCGGCAAGAAACGCCGGCTGTGCGGCGGTGCTCGAGGAGCTCAATTGCGCAGCCATCGGGCCATGTCCGGTGCGAAGTACGTAATGATGAGATCGGCGCCGGCGCGCCTGATGCCGGTCAGGGTTTCGAATGCGGCTGCGCGTTCATCGATCCAGCCCCGTTCCGCCGCGGCCTTGATGAGGCTGAACTCGCCCGACACCTGGTACGCGACCACGGGCACGTGCACGGCATCGCGCACCTGGCGAATGACGTCGAGATACGCTCCCGCGGGCTTCACCATCACCATGTCCGCGCCTTCGTCGAGATCGAGCAGGACTTCGCGCAGTGCCTCGCGTCCGTTGGAAGGGTCCATCTGGTAGGAGCGGCGATCGCCGAACGCCGGGGCGGACTCCGCGGCCTCGCGGAACGGGCCGTAGAACGCGGAAGCGTACTTCGCCGCGTAGGAGATCACCGGCGTGTTGCTGTACCCGTTCCGATCCAGAAGCTGGCGGATGGCGAGCACGCGGCCATCCATCATGTCGCTGGGCGCGACGGCGTCGGCACCGGCGCGCGTATAGGTCAGCGACACCTGCGCGAGGGTTTCGATGGAGCTGTCGTTCTCGATGACGCCATCCTTCGTCACGTGGCCGCAGTGCCCGTGATCGGTGGCGCCGCACAGGCAGACGTCGCACCACACGAGCAGCTTCGGTGCCACTGCCTTGATCGCAGCGATGGCCTGCGGCACGAGGCCCTCCGGGTCCGTTGCGGAGCTGGCCTGGGCGTCCTTGTGATCGGGTGCCGCAAAGAGCAGCACCGCGGGGATACCGAGATCCGCCACACGCTTTGCTTCCTTCGCCACCTCGTCCACGGAGAGCTGGAACACGCCCGGCATGCTTTCCACTGCCTTGCGTACCTGCTTGCCGGGAATGATGAAGAGGGGGTAGATGAAGGCATCAACGGAAAGGCGCGTCTCCTGCACCATGCGGCGCCAGACGTCCGATTGCCGCAATCTTCGCGGCCGCTGCAAAGGGAAACCCATGACTTACTGCCTCATTCTCGAATGCGTCGATTGACAGGCGCGTGCGTCGCCGCGCCCCGGTTCATCTGGCTCATGTCTCCGCGTGCACATTCGCCGCACGCACGATGTGGCCGCGCGCTCATTGTTTCGGCTGAACCAGCCGGAACGCGGTGTTGGCAAGGCCGCGCAGAGTCGCGGACTCTGCCATCACAGGCGAGCGGCCGAGCTCCGCGAGCACCCGCGCGGTCGTCGGGCCGATGGCGACGGCCGCCGCCTTCGTGAACAACCTGTCGAAATCCTCACGCCCGAGCGCCCGCTCCAGCTCGATGACTGCGGAAGGGCTCGCGAACGTGACGGCGCCGATCTCGTTCCGCTCGATCCAGGCGCGGCAATCGGCGACGTCCAGGGACGCCGCCTCGGTTCGATACGCTTCCACCTGCGTGACTTCCGCGCCGAGCTGCGCCAGCCCTTTCGCGATGGTGGGCAACGCCCTCGCGCTCGCGGGATAGAGCACGCGCATGCCCGGAGTGGCCACCGGCGTGAATGCAGACACGAGGGCGCCCGCGTTGGCGTCGTCCGGGACGAGGTCCACGTTCCAGCCGCGCTGGCGAAGCACCTGCGCCGTAGCCTGGCCGACGGCGGCAATCTTCACGTGCGCAGGCTGCGTGGAAACACGAGCGAGCACGGGCGTCACGGCCTGGCGGCTTGCGAAGACGATCCAGTCGAAATCCCCCGGCCGCTGCAGCACATCGTCGAGCTCTGTCGAATCCGTGCGGCGCACTTCGATGGCCGGCCACAGCAGCACCTTCGCACCAAGGCTGCGAAGCTGCGAGCTCAACGGGCCATCGCTTGCCTCGGCTCGCGTCACGACGATCGGCGGAAGCCCGGTTGCGCCCGCCGCTGAAAGGGGCGTCGTCACGGCGCCGAGACCGGGCGGCTGCCGCCGCGCTCCACTTCGATGATCTTCGCCGCGCCCTGCTTCAGAAGCTCTTCGGCGAGGCGCTGCCCCAACGCGGCAGCCGCTGTCACGTTCAGCTCGCAGCGGCCTTCCGCCTTCACGTGCTTCGAGCCGTCGAGCGCGCAGACCGCCGAGTAGAGCCGCAGCTCATTGCCGTCGACGCGGGCGAGCGCGCCCAGTGGCACCTGGCAGCCGCCTTCGATATGCCGGAGCAAAGCACGCTCCGCGGTTGTGGCCAGCCGCGCGGCGTGATCGTCGAGCGGCTTCATCCACCGCAGGGTCTCGGCATCATCCGCCCGGGCACAGCAGCCGATCGCGCCTTGCGAGACGGCCGGAGTGAAATCCTCCACCGGAAGACGCGTCGTGATGTGTTGTTCCAGTCCCAGCCGACCCAGGCCAGCGCACGCGAGAACGATGGCATCGTACTCGCCCTTCTGCAGCTTCTCGATGCGCGTCGGCACGTTTCCGCGCAGCTCCAGCGCCTGAACATCCGGACGCAGACGCGCAAGGAACGCGCGACGGCGCAGGCTGCTGGTTCCGACGCGGGCGCCCGGGGGCAGGTCTGCAAGCGTTGAACCCTGGCGAGCGAGCAGGGCATCGCGCGGATCCTGCCTTTCGACGATGGCCACGAGATCGAGGCCGTTCTCGATGACGGTCGACAGGTCCTTGAGGCTGTGTACGGCCACGTCGATCTCGTTGGCGAGCAACGCGCGATCGATCTCCTTCGTGAAGAAGGCACGCCCGTCGACGGCCCAGAGCGGCACGTCGGTGCGCAGGTCGCCTTCGGTCTTGATGTGGACGAGCTCGACGGGCGGCGCGCCCGGCTGGCTGCGGATGAGATCCGCCACCCGGTTGGCCTGCCACAGTGCGAGCGCAGACGAGCGCGTGCCGATGCGAAGCGTGCGCGCAGCCATCAGCCTTCACCCTCGACGAGGAACCGGTAGCCGACGCCCCACACGGTGAGGAAATGCTTCGGCTGTGCCGGGTCGCGCTCGAAGCGCTTGCGCAGCCGAAGGATGAAGTTGTCCACGGTGCGCGTGGAGGGGAACACGTCGTAGCCCCACACGCGCTCCAGCAGGTCCTCGCGCGACACGATGTCGCCGGGATGCTCGGCAAGCACTTTCAGGATCATCGCTTCCTTTTCGGTCAGCTCCTGCACGACGCCGTTGAACGAGCGGGCGCGGAACGCACGGAAATCCACTTCGTTTCCGCCGAACCGCAGCACTGCATCGGCAGGGGACGCGGAGGCGGATTGATACCACTCCCAGCGCCTCAGGATCGCGCGCACGCGGAGCAGGAATTCATGCAGGTGGAACGGCTTGGCGAGGTAGTCATCGCCGCCCGCCTCGAGGCCGTGGATACGGTCCTGCGGATCGCCGCGCGCCGTGAGGAACAGCACCGGCGTGTTGTTACCTTCGTGACGCAGCGTGCGGCAGACAGTGAGACCGTCCACGTGCGGCAGCATCACATCGAGAACCACAAGCTCGCAGCGCTCGCGGCGCATCCAGTCGAGCGCGGCCTGGCCGTCTCCAACGTGGTGAACGGTGAAGCCTTCCGCGCGCAGGTTCTCCACGACACCGGCGGCCAGATGCGGATCGTCCTCCACGACGAGGACGGTCGGCGTTGCATGCGAGGGGACGGCGTTCATGGCGTCTCCGCGGGCGCAACCGGCCATGCCAGGACGAACAGCGCACCCTGACCCACGCCATCGCTGTGTGCGCTCACGCGCCCGCCCGCGAGCTGCATCATGCGCCGGACGATGAAAAGCCCGAGGCCGGTGCCATACGAGCCACTACCGCCGCCGGCATGCAGGCGCGAAAACTTCTTGAACAGCTGCGCGCCGTCGGCGGGCCGGAAGCCGACGCCGGTGTCGCGCACGGAAAGCTCGATCTCCTGATTCACGCGCCGCGCACTGAGCGTGATGGTGCCGCCGCCCACGGAGGCGACAGCGGCGAGCGCGTTCTCCACGAGATTGCGGATCACCACGTCAACCGCCAACGGGTCGGCCAGCACCTCGAGACCCTTGGGCACATCCACGGCGAACGTGATCCGGTCGCTGCGAGCGCGATCGTCCGTCCGCCCGACCACGCGGGCGACGGCAGTGCTGAGCTCGATGGGCTCGCGCCTGAGATTCACGCGGCCACGCTCGAGCCGCACGCTGTCCAGAATGCGGGTGACGAGAGACTCCATCCGTCCCAGGTCCGAAAGCATGCGGTCGATGAGCGAGCGCTGGTCGGCCTGCGACAGGGGACGCATGGAAAGGGTCTCCAGGGAGAGCTGGAGGCTCGCAAGCGGCGTTTTGAACTGGTGTGACACGAGGGCGAGAAAGTGGTCCTGTTCCTGAATGACCTGCGCTTCGGCGCGCAGTGCGCGGGAGATGACGGCGATGCAAACAGCCAGCGCGAGCAGGAAGAACCCGGCCTCCCACGCGTACTGGTTGATGCGGCTCGCCCGCTCGGCTGCAAGGGCCTGCGCCACCTGCGGTGACGGCATCGCCCTGTTGCCCTCCACGTTCACGCGCGGCAGGAGCCGCTGCACTTCCTGCGGGGACTTGCCGAGGTCGAGCAGTGCCTGGGCGGCCTCCACGTCGCGTTCGGCGTGGATGCGCGCTTCCGTCGTCTTGCTGATGACGTAGGCGCGCGAATCGATCGCCCACCAGCCCACCTGCACGACTGAAATGACCACGAGCACGAGCGCGATCACCCAGAAGACGCGCGTGGCCTTCATACACTCACTTCACGCGCTGGGCCGTGAGCTTGATCGACTCGCCCAGGGCGCCAACGAAGTGCTCCAGATCCGCAGTGGTGTGCGCCAGCGACAGGAAGCACACCTCGTACGCCGACGGCGCCAGATAGACGCCACGCGCCAGCATCGCGTGGAAGATCGACGCGAAGCGCTCGGAGGCGAGATCGCTGAGCGTGATGGCTGCGCGCGGCGCGGAGCCGTCGTGCAGCGCGAGCCAGAACAGCGAGCCCTGGCGCACGAATCTTATGGGGAAGGGCGCCTTGTCCAGCACCGGCGCCAGCATTCTTTCCAGCGCTGCGCCCAGCACTTCGAGCTTCTGCCAGGCCGCTTCGCGCACCAGCACGTCCAGCGCGGCCACGCCCGCCGACATGGCCACCGGATTCCCGGAGAGCGTGCCCGCCTGATACGTGTCCCCTTCGGGCGCCAGCCGCGACATGATCCTGCGCGAGCCGCCAAACCCGCCCACGGGCATGCCGCCGCCGATGATCTTGCCGAACGTCGCGAGGTCCGGACGAATGCCGGTGAGCTGAGCCACGCCGCCGCGCGCCACGCGGAAGCCAGAGATCACCTCATCGAAAATGAGCAGCGAACCGTGCTCGCGTGTGATGGAACGCAGCTTCTCCAGATACTCCTGGCGCTGCGGGAGCAGGCCGTGATTCGCGGGAATGGGCTCGATGACCACCGCGGCGATTCGCGCACCTTCGCGATCGAACAGATCCTGAAGCGCCTGCTCGTCATCGAGCGGCAGCACGCGTGTGCACTCCACGAACGCCGCCGGCACACCCGCCGAAGAAGGCTTGCCGAGGGTCGCGAGGCCCGAGCCCGCCGAGACCAGGAGGTGATCCGCGTGGCCGTGATAGCAGCCCGCGAACTTCACGATGAGATCCCGCCCCGTGCAGGCGCGCGCCACGCGAATGGCGCTCATCACCGCTTCCGTACCGGACGACACGAAGCGAACCTGCTCGAGCCCCGGGTACGACTTCGTGACGCGCTCCGCCAGCTCCACTTCCGCCGGGCACGGTGCGCCGAACGTAGTCCCAAGCTGGCTCGCCTCGACCACGGCCGCCACCACTTCCGGATGCGCGTGTCCGAGGATGAGCGCGCCCCAGGAATTGACGAAGTCCAGGAAGCTGCGGCCGTCCACGTCGTGCAGCTGCGCGCCGGTGCCGCGCGCGATGAACAGCGGCGTACCGCCGACCGCGCGAAACGCGCGCACCGGCGAATTGACGCCGCCGGGAATGACCCGGCGCGCGCGCTCGAACAGCGCAATGGACTGACTGGGCGACTCGGCCGGCAACGGGTTCCCCTTGAGGGTGGTCATTCTCGAGAGCTCTTTTCTGTGTGGGCGCGAGTATGCGCCGGGGCGGAAGTCGACGCGCGCTGGAGGCGCGCCTCGCGGAAGAAGGCATCCACGGTTTCAGGCGTGGCATGCGGAGCAGCGGCGCGGATGCCGGCGAGCGGCAGGTGCGCCAGCCGGTGCGCAATGGTGTTGATCACTCGGCGCACCTGCTCCTGCTGCTGGGCGTCGAGCTGCTGCAACTCCTGCGACAGCGCGCGCTCCACCTCGGCGGTCGCGATCTGTTCGAACGAGCTGCGAAGCTCGGCGAGCTGCTTGCCGATCGCCCGCGAAGCGAGCTGCTCGCGCAGGCGCGTCAGCCGCTCGTCGATGGCCGCGCGCATGGGCGCGAGGCGCACGAGCTGCGCCATGCGACGGTCCTGCGCGGCCTGGATCATTTCGTCCATTCCGATGCGGGCGATGCCGGCCTCGGCGGCAGCCTTCGGCGCGATGTTCGGCGGCAGCCCGAAATCGATGATGAGCGGCTCGCCCGTGGCGACCGCCGCCAGGCGCTGAAGCGCCTCGAGGTCGAGCACCGGCTCGTTGCCGCCCGTCGCCACCACGAGCCCGGCGACATCCCGTGGGCGCGCGCGAAATTCCTGGAGCGGCAGCGCTGTGGCGCCGATGGTGCTCGCGAACTCTTCGGCAGTGTCGGTCGAACGGTTCACCACCAGCACGGGGATGCCGGCCTGCGTGAGCAACTCAGCGCATCGACGTGTCATCGGGGAAACGCCGACGACCGCCACCACACCCGACCGCCCGTCGAGATGCAGCTGCATGCGATCGGCCGCAAGGTCCGCGAGTGATGGGGGCCGCGCTTCTGCGGCGAGGCGCTGGAGCCGGCCCGCCAGCGACAATGCATCCCCCAGGATGCGATCGAGCACAGGGCCGGAAACGCCAGCTATCCGCGCGGCCTCCCACGAGGCCCGAAGCTGCGCGGCAATTTCCCGCTCGCCGGCTTGGGCGGAATCGAGACCACACGCTGTAAGAAAGACGTGTTCCACGGCGGCTTCGCCGGTCCACGCGCGCAACGATGACCGGGCCTCGCCTGGCCGCGGCACACGACCGGTGAGGCCGTGGAAGATTTCGGAGCGCAGGTCGCGTGCCTCATGACCTTCAGGCATCGCGAACATCACCTCGACGCGGTTGCAGGTGGCGAGATAGACGAGCTCGGCAGTACCGAGCACGCCCTTCAGCACCGCGAGGCGTTCCTGGACGTCGTCTCTGGGAAGCGTGAATCCGGCGATATCTTCCGCGCCGGCGTGGCGATAGGACAGGCCCACGACTCCGATCTGTTCCATGGGCGAAGCAGACCACGGGCGCACGCGCCGAGTGTCATCGAACCGTCACCGCCAAGCACGCGAATGCCCCGGGCGGCGCTGGGCCAGCCCGGAGCCACGGCAAATCAATCAGTTAAGACTCAGTAGCGCCGGGCACCGCGTGACAGGGCCGTGAGCACGATGCCTGCCACGAAGCCGATGCCGAGCGCCCAGGCCACTGCGCGATAGGGTTCCGCCTCCACCCTGTCCTGCAGCGTGTTGAAACGCTCCCGCGTCCAGCCGCGGGCATGCTGGGTTGAGCCCCGCACCGCGTCGGCCGCCGCATCTTTTGCAGCCTTCAGATGCTCCTTCAGCTGTTCCGCATTGGTCTGCGCGCCGATGTGCTCGCCGTTGTGCGCCCCACTGGCCTCGTACATTTTCCGCACTCCTTAAAACAACACGCCCAGGTTGAGACGAAAGGAACGGGCAGGCGGCGTCAATGGTTCCGGCTACCGTCCTCTCCCCGGTTTGCCGCCCGAATCAGGCGGGCAGCTCGCCTCGAATGCAATGCAGGTATAGCACTTCGAACTGGCTGGCATCGAGCGGCACGGGATTGCCCCCCGTCGACGGGTCTGCGAAGGCCTGCGGCGCCAGCGCGGCGGCGTGTTCGGCTTGGACACCGATCTGCGCCAGCGTCTCGGGAATGCCGATGGCGCGGCGGAGATCGAGCACCCACTGGAGCACGCCATCGAAAGAATGATCCGCAAGGCCGAGATAGGCAGCGAGGCGCGCCAGCTTGCCGTCGATGGCGCGCCGGTTCCACGCGAGCACATAGGGCATAACGACTGCGTTGGTGAGCCCGTGATGCGTATCGAGATTGGCGCCGCACGGATGGCTCAAGCTGTGCATCGCGCCAAGCCCCTTCTGGAACGCCGTCGCGCCCATGGAGGATGCGATGAGCATGTGTGACCGCGCCTCGACATTGCGGCCATCGCGCACCGCCACGGGCAGCCATTCCTTGATGAGCCGCATGCCCTCCACCGCGATGCCGTCGGCCATCGGATGAAAGAACGGCGCGCAGTACGCCTCCAGGCAGTGGGAGAGCGCGTCCATGCCCGTGGCAGCGGTCACTTGCGGGGGCAGGCCGAGCGTCAGCTCCGGGTCCTCGATGACGAGCGCCGGCAGCATGCGCGGATGGAAGATGATCCTCTTGACGTGCGTCGCCACGTCCGTGATCACGGAAGCGCGGCCCACTTCCGAGCCCGTGCCGGCGGTCGTCGGCACCGCGATGACGGGCGCCATGCCCGCGACGTTCACGCGTGTATACCAATCCTCGCGGTCCTCGAAATCGAAGATGGGACGCGTCTGGCCACTCATGAGCGCTATGGCCTTGCCCACGTCGAGCGCGCTGCCACCGCCGAATGCGACGACGCCGTCATGAGAGCCCTGGCGGAACGCCGAGACCCCCTGCGTGACATTCTCCTCGACGGGGTTCGCCTGGATGCTCGAAAACACCTTGGCGGCGAGACCGGCATCGACCAGCGCGCGCGCGGCGTTCTCGATCATCGGCAGCGCGGCCAGCCCCGGGTCCGTGACGATGAGGGGGCGGCGGATATCGAGCGACCCGCAGGCGTCCGGCAGCTCGCGGATGCGCCCTGCGCCGAAGCGGATCGAGGTGGGGTAGTTCCAGTTGCCTTTCAGCTGCATGGTGGGCTCGCGGGGATCAGCGCGTGACGTCATGCGCGCATGAGTGCGCAATCATGTGCGGGTTCGCAGATGGAACGACTTGGGGCGCGTCAGGTGCTCGTAACCCACACGTGAGAGCGTGCAGCCGCGGCCGGAATCCTTCACGCCAACCCAGGCGAGCGCAGGGTCCAGATAATCACACCGATTCATGAACCACGTGCCCGTCTCGATGCGGTCGCCGATGGCGAGCGCGGCATCCGCGTCTTCCGTCCACACGGCCGCGGTCAGGCCGAAGCGGCTGTCGTTCATGAGCCGTATGGCCTCCTCGTCGCCGTGCACCTTCAGTATTCCGGCCACCGGCCCGAAGATCTCCTCGCGCATCACGCTCGTTCCGTGATGGGCATCGAGCAGCAGTTGAGGCGCGAGATAGGGAGTGCCGCGCCGGCTCTCGGCAAAGCTGCTCTCGTCCAGTGCGGGGCGCGCGCCCGCCGTGATGCTGTCTGCAATCTGCTTGCGGACCTGCTCCGCCGCGGACGTGCGCACCACGGGCCCAAGCGTGACAGGTTCCCCGGTCGGGTTGCCGAGCACGTATTGCCTGGTGAGAGCGACAGCCCCTTCGACGAAGGCCTCGTAAAGCTTCTCGTGCACGTAGATGCGCTGGATGCCGCAGCACGACTGCCCGCTGTTGAAGAACGCACCATCGACGAGGTTCTCGACAGCGTGCGCAAGATTCGCGTCGTGACGGACGTATGCCGGGTCGCAACCACCCAGCTCCAGCCCCGCACCGATGAAGCGGCCCGCAAGCGCATGCTGGATGGCGTGCCCGCCCGCAACCGACCCCGTGAACGCGACGAAGGCAATGCGCGAATCCTTCACCACGCGCTCGGCATCTTCGTGTGAAAGGTGCAGAACCTGGAACACCCCATCCGGGAGGCCAGCCACACGGAACGCTTCGGCAAAACGCTCGGCGCAGAGCGGCGTCTGTGCAGAGTGCTTCAACACCACGGCATTGCCGGCCATGATCGCGGGCACGACGCTGTTCACGGCAATGAGGTACGGGTAGTTCCACGCCGCCACGGTGAACACCACGCCGAGCGGCTCACGCCGGACGAAGCGCAGAAAGCCTTCCTTCGGCCCCGCATCCACGTCGGCGAGCGCCTCGGGCGCGATGTCGATCATGTGCCGCGCACGCTCCAGCGTGCCGCGAACTTCGTTCCCCGAGTAGCGGACGGGCCGCCCCATCTGCCACGTGAGCTCCAGCGCGATGTCCTCTCTCTTCGCTTCGAAGGCATCGCAGAAGAGGCGGCAGATGGCGGCTCGCTGCCCGACCGGCACGTCCCGCCAGGCGCGCTGGGCCTTCACTGCCCGGTCGAGAGTGGCCTCCACGACACTGGCACCGGCGAGCTCGCGCTCGACATATACCGAGCCGTCTACCGGGCTGATCGTTTTCTGAAGCGCCATGGTTTGCTGTACGCGTGGATTTCAGCAGATTCTCACCGCGGAGCGGGCCGCCCGCCACCGTCGGCCCGGCTCAGATGATTTCGAAGTATCGCGCCAGCTCCCAGTCGGTAATGTGACGGCGGAACTCGCGTTCTTCCCACTCGCGCGAGGCGACGTAGTGGTGGACGAACTCCTCGCCGAACCACTCCCGCGCCATGGCGGAGCTCCTGAGGCGCTGGGCTGCATCCCACAGCGTGCGTGGCAGCGCGAGGCTCTCGGGAAACTTGCGATCGTAGGCGTTCCCCTCCACCACGGACTCCGGCTCGACCTTCTGCTCGATGCCCCACAGGCCCGAGGCGAGCGCTGCCGCGAGGATGATGTAGGGGTTGGCGTCCGCCGCCGCCACCCGGTACTCCACGCGCTGGGACTTCGGGCCGCCCTGGATGACGCGCAAGGCGGTGGTGCGGTTGTCCACGCTCCATGCGGAATCCGTTGGCGCCCAGAAGCCCGGGATGAGCCGCGTATAGGAATTCACTGTGGGCGACACCATCGCGAGCAGCTCCGGCATCAGCTTCTGCTGCCCGCCGATGAACCAGCGCATGGTGTCACTCATGGTGAAGGGCTTCGATGAATCATGGAACACGGGCTTGCCCGACGCATCGTCGAGTGACAGGTGGATGTGGCCGCTCTGCCCGGGCCAGTCCTTCGACCACTTCGCCATGAACGTGGCCATGAGGCCCTGCCGCTGGGCGTGCACCTTCGCGAAGGTCTTGAAGAGCGCCGCTTTGTCGGCGGCCGCAAGCGCGCCATCGACACCGATGGCCGCCTCGATGACGCCCGCGCCGGTTTCCTCGTGCAACCCCTCGATGGGAAAGTCCATCTTCTCGCCGAGATCGAGCAGCGAGCGGTAGAAATCACTCCAGACGCTGTTGCGGATGACGCTGTAGCCGAAGTAATCCGGCGCGATCGGCTTCAGGTCCCGGAAGTGCTTCTCCCGCACCGAATCCGGAGTCTCCTTGAACACGAAGAATTCGTACTCGAACCCCGCAAGCGCCTCGTACCCCATCCGACGGGCACGCTCCAGCACACGCCGCAATGTGGCGCGCGGGCATATTTCTTCTGCCTTGCCGGCAAACTCACCCAGGAAGAACACCACCGGCTCCTCCCAGGGGAGTGCGCGACATGTCTCCGGGAGCAGGCGGACGTTCGCGTCGGGATAACCCGTGTGCCAGCCGGTGTAGCGCGCGTTGTCGTAGAGCTGGTCCTTGCTGTCCCAGCCGAGCACCACGTCGCAGAAGCCGAACCCGCCCTCGAGGGCCGATTCGAACTTCGCGCGCGACATGTACTTGCCGCGCAGGATGCCGTCGATGTCGAACGCACCGACTTTCACATGGCTCAGCCCCCGCTCGCTGACGAGGGCGCGAGCATCCGCGGCGGTGCGAACCTGTCGCGGCTCGATGGCCATCAGGCGTGGCCCTTCTCGCCTTTGCTCATCGCGAGCTCCTCGCCGCCTGCCGTTTGACTATCGGTCATGACATCTCCTTTGGCCCACGAAGTGTTCTTGTTGGCAGGTGCGCGGCGAGTATAGGCGCACGTCTCGGCAAGTGGGAAACGCCGCGGAATCCCCGATCCGGCGCAGCATGCACCGAAAACAGTGTGTCATCTTCGAGGTGTAAGACGCTTGTCAGGCGGCAACCGCGCGAAGGGAAGCTTCGAAGGATCCGCCACGTTCGGGCCGGGCGCTTCCACGAGAACGATACGTGAAGCGAATTCACCGAAGTCTGCGCGAAAGTGCACCGAGCTCTTGAGCACGAGCACGCGCGCGTCCGAAGGCTCCGCCCCCACGTGCCGAAACATGGCCGCATCGGCAGCCTGCTGCTTGCGGGAAGCCACGACGATGCGCACGGCTCCGAGACGCAGCAGCGCCATGGGCCCGAGCTCGAACCGCCCGCCGTGATAGAACGGGCCGGTGCCGATGAATCTGCCGTCGCCGAGGCGCTCGACGATGAAGCGGGCCGCAATGGGTGCTTCTCCGGCAAGGCCGCTGTGCGCGCCCAGGTACAGATCGACACTGGCACCCTGCCCGGCTGCGTGCGCTCGCGCCGCGCTCTCCGCATCCCAGATCACGCCGGCCAGCACGCCTTCGACGCGAGCGGCGATCAGAGCCTCGAGCAACGATGTCGTATCCGCATTTCCGCCTGCACCCGGATTGTCCTGCGTGTCCGCGAGGATGAGCGGGCGGCCTCGCGGGATGTCGGCATCGTGTGCGAGATGGGTCGCCTGCCCGACAGTCACGAGATCGAGCGCAAACTCATGCTCGCGCTCGAGCACGGCACTCGCAAGAATGTTCGCGGCGTGATCGAGAGACTCACGCGTCCGCGCAAAGCCGAACACAGCCGGCCCGCATTCCGGAACATCAGCAGCGGGGAAGCCCGGCGTGAGACACAGCGACATCACCGGCTCACGCTCCAGGCTTTGCGCAAGACTCATCAGTGAGCGCAGCGGCTCGATGAGCGTGCACTGGGAAGTGAGCGGCATCAGGAAGGGAAGGGATCGATGCCATCTGACCCGCGCAGGCTTCTTCAACAGCTCGTGAAGCAGCGCGGCGGCACGCGCGCCGGTGCCGGCCATGTCCGTGTGCGGGTAGCTTCGATAGCTCACCAGGGCATCGGCGTGCGCCACCATGCGAGCCGAAACATTCGCATGAAAATCGAGGCTCGCAACGAGCAGCACACTCGAGCCCACCGCACGCCGCACACGTTCCAGCACCTCCCCATCCGCGTCATCGATGTGCTCGGCGACCATTGCCCCATGCAGATCCAGATACACGGCATCGAGGCGGCCGCTGGCCGCGAGCGCCGCAAGCATCCTCCGCATGATCGTCTCGAACGCGTCGCGCGTTACATGCGCAGAAGGTTGGGCCGAACACCAGAGCAGCGGCGCCGGCTCGTGGCCGAGTGAACGCGCTTCGTCGATGAAGCCGGCGGCCGGCAGGTTGATGCCTTTCACCGCATCGAACAGCGCCGGACCGCAGGTGAGCCCGGGCCAGGCATCCGCCTGCTCGAAATCCGCGAGCATCGCTTTCAGCGGCGCGAACGTGTTGGTCTCGTGCTGGAAGCCACCGACGGCGATGCGGGCCATGCGCGGCAGTGGACCGAACGACGTGCCCGAGGTCAAGCCGCTCGTTGCGTCAGGGGCACGGGGAACTTTTATGCCGTGTCGCGGGTTAAACGGGTGCGCAGGTCTCCTCCACTCCTTCTTCGTTGCCGGTGCGCAACGTGAGGGCTCGGGGATGTGTGACCCCCCGGCCGCGTGTGCTCCGGACGGCACTCGCGTGCCCGCGCACGACCAACGAGTTCACGAGGAGATCCGATGAAGACGCGACTGGCTTTACTCTGTGCCCTGTCCGTGCCGGCGATCGCTGCCGCGGGCGACAATGACGTGGGCCACACCTACATCACCCCGATGGGAGGCGCACTCCGGGCTGACAGCGAGCGTTTGACCGATCGCTGGAACGCGCTCGGCGGTATCGCCATCGGCCGGCATTTCAGCCGTGCCTGGTCGGCGGAGATTCTGCTGAACGGCACGAAGCTGGACAGCGATGTCGGCGGCCCGAACCTGTCGATGTACGCCTTTTCGCTCGACGTGCTGCGCGTATTCAATCGCAGCAGCTCTTTCTCACCTTACATCGGCATCGGCGCCGGCGGCATCGAGAACGATCTCACCCCTGGCGCGGCCGGCACGGACGCCATGGCCCAGGCCAGCCTCGGTGCGTTCTGGACACTCTGGGAGAGCACGGACGGCGCGCGCAGCTTCGCGTTGCGCCCGGACTTCAAGGCACGTTGGGACGATACGGGCTCGGCAGGGTGGCTGCTGGACTACATCGGGACGCTCGGCTTCCAGTATTCCTGGGGCGCCCCGAAAGTCGTGTCGTCGCCGCCGCCGCCGCCGCCTCCGGAGGCCCCGCCGCCGCCGCCACCACCGCCCCCGCCGCCGGCCGACAGCGACAACGATGGCGTCACGGACGATCGCGACCGCTGCCCTGGCACGCCGCCCGGAGTCGCCGTGGACCAGGATGGCTGCCCGCAAAAAGGCTCCATCACACTCGAAGGCGTCAACTTCGAGTACAACTCCGCCGCGCTGACGCCGGACTCACTGTACGCGCTGGATTCGGTGGCGGCCGGACTGCTGAAGTATCCGCGACTGAGAGTGGAGCTCCAGGGGCACACCGACAGCAGGGGCCCGGACGCATACAACCTCACGCTGTCGCAGCGGCGCGCAGATGCCGTGCGTGACTACCTGCTGAAAGCCGGCGTCCCCGCCACGCAGGTGACGGCCAGGGGTTACGGTGAAGCGCAGCCCGTCGCGGACAACGACACCGACGCCGGCCGCGCGAAGAATCGTCGCGTGATCATGCAGGTGATCGACAACCCTGGCGATGTCCAGGTGCAGGGTGAAGGCGAAGCGAAGTAGCCGCACCCGCGCTCGATAGGGAAAGTCGGCCCGGCTGCCGAGGTAGCCGGGCCGCACTGGAGGAAAGCGATTCTTTCCACCAGAGCCTGTTCACAGCATTCCCCGGCAGCGCAGCCGGCAAAAGCCACGCCTTTGACGGCGGTAACCGAAGCTGCTGTCCGAAAAAGCGCCGAAGGCGGCTTTTTTCCTGTGAATCAGCGAAGCAGGCTTCTCAGCATCCAGGCGGTCTTTTCGTGCACCTGCAGGCGCTGCGTGAGCAGATCCGCCGTGGATTCATCGCCGGCCTCGTCTGCCGCCGGGAAGGCTTCGCGGGCCGTGCGCGCGACGGCCTCATGGCCCTTCACGAGCAGGCGAACCATCTCCATCGCCTCCGGCACGCCCGCCGTTTCTTCGATGCTGGTGAGCTTCCCGAACTCCTTGTAGGTGCCCGGCGCCGGGAACCCGAGAGAGCGGATACGCTCCGCGATGGCATCCAGCGCGTTCCACAGCTCCGTGTACTGCGTCATGAACATCGCGTGCAGCGTGTTGAACATCGGGCCTTCGACGTTCCAGTGAAACGCATGCGTCTTGAGATAGAGCGTGTAGGTGTCTGCCAGCAGCTTGCCCAGCCCTTCCGAGATGTCCTTGCGGGCCTTGTCGTCGATGCCGATGTCGATGACCGGTGCGGAGGCCCTGGCGGTGCGCGCAGGGGCGGGGGATGCGGAACGTTTGGCCATTGGCGGAACCTCGTGTCGGGGGAGCCACATGCTACACAACCACGGAATCGACCGGCATCCGCTCATGACCCCAGAAGCCTCTGCGTGCAGCAGCCATCTCCCGCTGCCATCGGCCCCGGCCCTCAGCCTTCCTGCCGGCCCCACTGAATCGCAAGCCACAGGTCATCCGGCTTCTTCTCCATGCGAAGGCGCATTTTGAGCTCGCCCAACGGTTCGTCAGTGCTGAATGGCGCAACGTTCACGAGCGCCCCACCGGTCAACCCGAGTGCCGCATCCCGCGCGATTTCGTCCTTCACACCGGCCCTTCTGGCATCGAGCACCGTCAGATCCGCGCCGCCGCCCTTCGCCCACAGGCGAATTTCCCGGGTCTTCAGTTTCTTCGACGGGTCGATGCTCCAGAACGGATAGTGCTCGGGGCGCACGGTCACCGACAGCTCGAGCGGCTGGTCGCCATCCGCCGCCTGTCGCTGAAAGACCGCCCACTCCCCCGGAAAGTCGTGGCGCACGGAGAAGAAACGCACGGACCCGAGGGCGTTGGCCTGGTCTATGGCCTTGCTCAAGGCCGCGAGCGCCTGCTTCTTGAGGAGCCCCCCTCCTTCGCGAGCGGCGTAGCGCAGATGCAGGATGACGTCCGAGATCGTCCCGTAGTCGAACTGGCACGGCTCACCCCGGCCCGGATTGGCGGGCAGCTCGAGCTGCCACTCACCGATCACCCCCGAATTCTCGAACGGGAGATAACGCTCGTCGCGCAGGTTCGTCTCGAACAACCCGCTGTCGTTCTGCGCGCTGCTGGTGACGATGGACTGCAGGCTTCCGTAGTGATCGTCGAAACGGTCGTCCTCGCCCTCCTGCGCCCGCTCGTAACCTTCGTCGCGAAGGACTGCGCTCTTGCGGATGCTGCTCTTGAGCAGCGTCAGAGTGCAGTTGACGCTGGCGTACGGCCCGGTCACGCAAGGAATGCTCACCGCGACAGCCTTGATGCGGCGGAAGTAGTGACCCGGAGTATCCATGTCGAAAAGCTGCTCAGGGAGCCGCACGGTGCAGCGCCCGGTGGTGCGCAGCTGAAGCAATGCCACCGGATCGAGCTGAAGCAGGCTCACGTGCCTCGTGAGCTCGTACTCGCGCTGGTTCAGCTCGTGGAACGCCATTTCCATCCGCTTGATGTCGAGATACAGCTTCTCGCCGGCCAGCAGGCCTTCCTTGCCCGCGAGATAGCCGAACTGGAGATAACCGAGCTGCGGGTTGCCCAGCTCGCGCTGAAGCGCGCGCTCCGCCTTCTTCGCGATGTCGAAGCCGTGGTTGAAGCACTGGGCACAGAGCGCCTTCGCTTCGCGCCTGATCCAGGTGTAGGTCGCCCTGTCGATCGACTTCTTCTGCGTCGGGTCGATCTTCTGGCTCCATTCCTGATCCTTCTCCCCGGTCAGGAAGAACTCGATTTCCTGCGCGTTCCGGATCTGCTGCTGCTGGTTGTGCCACTCCTTCTCGGCAACGGCCTCGCGAATCTGTGCCGCGCGCAGTTGTTTGAATATCTGCGTGATCTCGCCTGCCGCCAGATTGCTCTGGAACGTCCAATCCAGCTGCCGGCGCTGGAAGCCCGCCAGCTTCGACGCGTGCGTAGCGTCGTAAGTGTCCTGCGCGGCGAGGTTGCGCTGGTGCTCGGCGATGGCACTGAAGGCCGGGCCGACGTGGTCGCCTCCGAACTCCAGGTGCATGCCCACGCCGAGGGGTTTGACGTCCGCGCCGATCTTCGGAACGTAGTGGGAAAGGCTTGCGATCGTCGCCGTGGTGCTGGCGCGCACCTGCCAGTCCCTCGCCGAGTGGGAGGCCGCGAGCTCCCTGGCTTCGTGACTGCTCACGATCTTGCCGCCCGAAGCGTTGAGATCCTCCGCGATATCGATTTCGAGCGGCCGGGGTGCGACGACAGGCTCCTGGATGGAGAACTTCATGCTCTCCAGGCGCTCCCGCTCCTCGCTCGAGAGCTCCTTCAGCTCCGGAATGGCGTTCCGGATATCCTCTTCCTTCTTGCCCAGCTGGCGCTCGTAGTACGTGTAGCGCTGCAGGGCCAGGTCCAGCGATTTCAGCAACCCTTCCCTGGCCTTGATCGACTCCTGCCACTGGGCGTATTTCACCTGCTCGACCCTCTGCATCACGGCGCGCTCGTGCCTGGCGCGCAGGATGGCCATGGCCTCGCCGTCCTCCTTTTCCATCGCCGACAGAAGACCACTGCCGAGCGATTTCAGCTCCTGTGCGATCTCGGCTGCCTTCTGTATCAGGAAAGTGAATCGCACGAGCGGCAGCGGCTGGTTGAGCCCGCTGACCACCGCACCGATATCCAGCCCGGACGCGGCCGCCCGCGCCAGGAGCGCCGGGTCTATCGGCGGCTCGAACAGGGCGAGCTGACGGAACACCCCCTGGAGATTGAGGCTATTGCGGATCTTGAACAGCCGATCCGCCACCGTGTCCCAGTAGCCCAGCAGCTTGTCGTTGCGCGGCACGCAGAAGTACAGGGATTTGCCCAGGCTTCGCACAGCAGACAAGCGCTGCTCATCGCCGCTGCCACTCGCAGGAAACGGCATCAGGTCGAATGGGATATCCGCTTCCATGTCACGCATGACGACGCCGAACTGCTTCAGATCCTGCCGCAGGCTCGCGTAGTTGCGGGCGCGGACCGTGCCCTTCTTCGGCACGGGCAGCGGGCGCGGGCCCAGGATGTTGGCCGCGAGCACGTAGAGCATCAGCGCTTCGTCGATTGCCTCGCCGGTGTCCTGCCGGAAGAGCGAATCGCCCCACGCGATCAGGTTGTCGAGGTAGGCCATGACGGCCTTGTACATGTAGGACTGCTGGCGGTAGCGCGCGATCACATGCGGCCGGAACGGCGCGTCCTTCCAGGCCTCGATGCTGTTCAGGGTGTCCCGGCGCAGGTCCGGGTCGGCGTGGGTCGCGAGGTTGACCAGGATCTCTTCGGCCTTCCGCACATCCGTGGACTGGAACGGCCGTACTTTCCAGAAGCGCTCCGGCACCGGGCCGTCACTGTCGTCCGTCGGGTCGAAGATGTAGTGGAACCATTTCTGCGCTTCGGCGCAGCGCTGGTTGCGACTCAGATGAATCGCGATGGTGAGCGGCACATGATAGAAAAGCTCCCAGTTGTAGAGGGCGTAGGCACCGCTCGAAGAGAAGTCGAGATCCTTCACGGGGTGCGGCTGCTGAACGAGCTCTGCGTCCGGCTCGTACGCGGCGAAGAGCTCCGCGTACAGATCCTTTTTCGGTCGCAGCCTCCTTCGCAGCAGCGTCACGTCCGCGGCGGCGGAGATGGTGAACGGCTCTCTGGCCTGCACCACGAGGTTGGTGCCCGATGGTATGGAAACCGTCGTCCCATCCGGGCGCTTCAGCGCCGCAACCTGCGTGAGCCGGATCGGCGTGTCCGCGGAGAAGATGGCGCCGCGGCTCGCCACCAAGGCGAACCGGACACCGGGATGTGGCGTCTGCTCCATCGGGTCGACGAGGGTCGCGCGCGTACCGGCGAAGACGTCGGCCTCAGTGGCGCTGGCGATCTCGAGCTCGTCCTTCGCGGCCAATGCGATCTGGGCACCGTCGCTGTCCGTTGCGGTAACGCCTTCCAGCAACCCGATGCGCACGCCGCCGGCAATGGGCGAATTCACACCGCTCTCCAGTTGCACATCTACGCCGTAAGGCAGCGATATCTCACCTTCCGCGTACTCGGTGTCCGCTGCCTGCAGACCAGCTGTGCCGTTGCTCAGCAGCCGCTGCATGAGCTGCTGCACCACTGGGTGCTGGTGCAAACGGAAGCGATAGCTGAGCTCGCGCTCCTGCGTGACGAAGTAGCTCGTCAGCTTTCGGTCGATGACACCGGTCTTCCTGAAGTTGAGGTCTGTGCTGAAGTAATCGTGGAAACGCAGGGCCTTCGCTTCGAGCTTCGGTTGCATGCCTGTTCTCCCGCGTTACAGATCGAGGCCAATGACGCCGGAGGTGACGTCGTGGCCGTTGAGATCAGCCAGTCGCTGCGCCTGCGCCGCGTTGAAACCCGCTGCACCGACGAGGTTGATGCCCGCCTGCGGCTCCAGTCCGCCGTTGAGGCGGCGCTCCGTCATGACGAACGCCGTCCCCGGCACGAGCGCTCCGGAGGCCGTGATATCGAGCGCACCATTGCCCGCCGCGGCGAGTGGCTTGCGGATCTCGAGCCCGGTCCAGCCCTCGGGCCCGATGACCTTGTCATGGAACGCCACCGCGGTGATCTCATTGACGAGCCAATCCCTCCGAGGCGCGATCGCCAGGAGGGAGGACTGGTCGATGGGCGGCGGGTCGAACACACTCTCCAGCCTCGGAATCACCTGCAACGGCACGAAAGGCGTGAGCGGCCTTGCCTTCGGTTCCTGCGGCTGGGGCGTAGCAGCCACCGGCACCCAGCCCTTCCAGTTCTCGGTGGTTCGCTCGACGAGATCGGGCTCCACGAACAACGTGCGCCGGCGCGCCTCGTCCTGGAAGAAGAAGGGCTTCACGAGCGAGCCGATCTCGCCGAGGCCGTTGTTGATCGTCGCTGCCACGGCCCCGGGGTCCGCCGCGCCCTGCACGGCCGGGTCCGATGCCAGCACTCGCAATTCGGTGATGTTGTTGTTGCAGAGAACGAGCGTGTACGGGCCGGTGTCTTTGAGGATGCGCTGCGTCTCCGGTGGATTCGATGCGCCGGACTCCGTGGTCAGGTGCCTGTGGAAGCTCACGACGAGCCCGCTATTCCCGGCATACCGATTGGCCTGCAAAATCCTGGCGCTTGCCGAGAACGGATTGTCGGGGGCCTTGCCGAGGAGCGGGTCCGGATTGCCTTTTTGACTGCGCGGCGCGCTGTTGCGGCCGGCGAGGTAGAACGCCTTCTCGAACGGCCTTCCGAGGTGGATGAACACGCCACGCTCTTCGCCATCCTCCCCCGGAGTTTCCTTGGAGACGTGGACGAGCACCGCGTTGCTGTCGAAGGCGTACTGCCCGTAGATCGCGACGGTCTGCGACGAGCCATAACCACCGGACTCGCGTGAGCTCCATTCACCGCGAACGTATTCGCTCCAGTGCAGCTGCGCCTCGATCGTCTTCCGGCCAGAAGAATCCAGCGAGCCGTCCTTGAGCCCCGACAGGGTCAGCTCGGCGAGCGTCGCCGATTTCGGCTTGGACGCGGGCGCGGACTTCGGCTCGGGGCTGGAGCCTGTGGCGTTCATCGCCGCGTTGATCGCCTGTGATGCGAAATGCGCCGGCTCGAAAGCAACGGCGATCTCCCTGGCGATACTCGCCGCCGGTGCTTCCGGCTTCTCCAGGAACGTCACCCAGAACAGATACAAGCGATCACGCCAGATGACCGGCGCCAGATGATCGCCCTCGATCTCCGCGTTCACCGGCTCCCAGGGCGTCCACATCTGCCTGGCGTAGCGGCGATAGAAGTACCTGTAGGGTTGAGTGAACGTGCGCCCGAACACATGCAGGACGCGCCGCATGGCGTCGATGTTGTCCTGGATATGCATGGCCACGATATCGAGCCGCGCGAGCTCGTCGAGCTTGCGCAGGTAGGTCAGGAACGCATCCTCGACGAGGTCGCTGGAGACATCCCCCTGCAGCAGGGCGCCCTCGAGCTCGGAGAAGAGGTGCGTCTTGTCGTCGCGGAACTCCGGCTCGAGCCAGTTCTCCGGGAACAGGAAGATCTTGCGATTGGCTTCCCAGACGCGGTATCGCTTCAGCCATTCCCACTGCTTCGCGTCGATCGCGACGGGGTGCACTTCCGGCGCCAGGTTGAGCAGGCATTGCTGCACGAAGAGCTGCACGGAGGCAATGGCGAGGCGGATGCGCGAGGTCTGCACGACCGGCTCCATCCCCGGGTCGGCCAGGAAGTATTCGTAGAGCTGCTCCAGGCGCTCGAAGCCGCGCTGATGCATCACATGCGACACGAGCGCATCACGCTGCCGCTGGCGCAGCCCGTCGAAGATGGGCTGCGCGACGCGCTGCCAGGCGTCCTGCGCATACCGTGCCTTGAGTGCCGACTTCAGACCCTGTGCGATCCCGAAGCCCTGCTGAGAATCCGTTTCCGTCGCGACGATGCGCGTCCAGTCGAGCAACGTCTCGACCGGGACGCCGAACCGTTCCACGACTTGCAACGCATTCCACAGCCGCGAAAGCGGTTGTTCGCTCTTGAAGAACCTGCCGTTGCCCGCGAACCCGGCGTCGTGTCTGAAGAGAGCCCGCGCAACGGCCCTGACGGTGGTCGCGTCGCGACGTGCCACCGCAGCCAGACGCCCATAGACCTGCTCGCGCCGCTTCTCCGGCTCGGCCTGTTCATCCAGCTCGAAGACGTCGATCAGATCGTCCCGGCCCACGGCCAGATCGCGCTTCAGTCTCGAATACGCGGCCAGGCGCAGGAACTGGCCGAATCGTGCGATCGCCCGCTCCTGCGCTCCCGGCAACTCGTCGGCGCGAATCGGCAGCTCGTTGAGGTCCAGGCCGCCGAAGTCCTCACCATGGATCTGCAGGTGGCGCAGCTCGCGCGCGTTGAGCCCCAGGCCTTGCGCGAGCTGCAGCACCTTGCCCAGGCGCTCCACCGCCTCGACGGCGCTCACCAGCGGCTCGGACGGATAGAGCTCCAGACTGGCGAGAGGCCCGCGGGGAACCGAGTCGCCCTGCACGAACAACCGCACGTCACCACCGCGCAGCTTGTTGATCTTCAGCTCGAAACGATAAGGCGTACCCGCGGTGAGCTCCAGGAACCCGCCTTCTTCGGCACTCAGCAGAGTCTTGTCCTGTTCAGCCGTTCCGCCGAGCCAGTGCGCCTGGGGCAGGTGATCGAAATGCAGGTGCGCCTCGGATTGGGCTTTTTCCAGCTGGATATAGAAGCGGTAGGCGCCTGTTGCCGGTACGGTGAGGTAGCCCGCGAACGTCGCGCTATCCGCGTTGTTCGGCTTGATCGGCTCGAGCGTCGCGCTCCGCCTGATCTTCAAGGCCGTGTCTGCGTCGGTCACGCCTGACACCGCCGTCGCCTGCCCGCCGAAATCCTCGTCGGAGTAGAACGTGGCCGACAGGCCCACATCCCCCGTCGTGGCCAGCACATCGAGCAGCGGCGCCGTTCCACCCAGCACGCGCTTGTCCGTGATGAGGCTTTCGACCAACGCAGGATCCGCGCCGGTCTGTGTTTGCATCGTCTGGACGGCCAGCTGCCGCACCAGTCGCCGCTGCAGGAATGGCAGGTACGCCCGCGCGGCGCGCAGCCGCCGCTCCTGAAGCTTCACTTGCCTGGCCCGTTCATTCGCCTCGCGCGCCTCATCGACCTCCTGTTGACTCGCGCCAGGCGCGACCTCCACGGCATCTTCGAGCGCCCCGAACAGTTCTTCGTAGTCGCCCGCGTCCAGGAAACCAGCCGTGCCTCCCAGTGGTGACTCCCGCTTCAGGAAGTACTTCTCGAAGTCCTCTCGCATCGTTTCGCCTGGAATGGCCGCGCCGTTGAGCATCGAGATGAAGCGCTCCACGACTTCTGGCGAGAAGGAGAGGCCCAGTTTCTGGCGTAGGAGATCTTCTGTCGGGAGATCCGGCGTGTCCGGGGTTGCGTGTTCATCGCGTACCGCACGAACACCATCGCCGAGCGTCTTCAACAGCAGCAGCATGGCGGAGGCGTTCGACCGGTACTTGCCCACCGCGTCGAAACGGTGACGGAGCAGATACTCGAGGTCCTCGATCGACAGACCGCTGGCCCGGACTTCCTCGGCGATCTCGACGAAGCGGAGCGTTCCCGAGAACGGGTGGTCGTCTTCGATCGCCTCCAGGGGCTCGCCATGCAGCCGCGTGAAGGGGTTGCAGCCCGAGAGCGCCTCGAGCGACAGGAGCGCGGCAATCGAAAGCTTCATCGCGCCCGCCAGCAATCGATAGCGGTGGAGCAGCGAGACGTTCGCCATCGACAGCGGGGCCTCGTCGAGGGAAAGCGTCTCCTCTTCGAGAATGCGGCGGATCTCCTCGCTGGACAGCCCCAACGCGCCCTGCAGCGCGGGCAGATGGCCTCGCAGCAGTGAGAGCTCCGCGGCTTTCTGCTGAGCTTCGTCGAGCATCTCGGCGAGCAGCTGCGACCCTGGCAGCAGCCCCTTCAGGGCGCTCTTGTGCGCTTCCCCCAGAATGCCCCTGAAGGACAAGCGCTGGATGTCACGCAGCCCGTCGTGGGAGAGCTTCAGCTTCGAGTTGCTGCTGAAGGGGCCTGGATCGATCTTCGAGCCCGACGGCACACCTTCGCGATACACCTCGTGCAGGCGCGACCGCGCCAGCTCTTCGATCCACGAAGGGTCGAGATACCGGCCATAGGGGTGGTCGAATACCCCATCGTTCTTCAGCACGCCTCGGGTGAGAAACAGCTGCGCGTACAGCGACTGCTCGCCGTCCGTGGAGAGGTCCGACCACAGCGCGAGGAGCTGGCTGCGTCCCTTGCCTGGTTTGAGCCTCTCCTCCAGAGCCTCGAGGTGAGACAGGTAGATCAGCGCCGTCTTCAGCCAGTCCGCGAGCTTCTGCGCGTCCCGCTCCTGCCGGGCCGCGGAAGGAATGAACGCGGTGAGCGCACGCCCGATGTCCTCGATGCTCCACCCCAACTTGCGCCACAGACGGACGAAGAGGTTGATTCGCAGGAACGCGAAGTCATCGGCCGGGGTACCGTCCGCGTACTGCAACCATGTCTTGTCGAAGTTGCAGCTCGAGTCCTCGTCGGCCAGCACGAGCACTTCGTGGAAGGGCAGGGATAGCACGGCCGCCTGCACGTCCGCGGGCGAGACATGGAAATCCGCCGCCCGGCCCGCGAGCCGCTGTTCGAAGGCGTCCAGCTCGTAGAGGTCCTCCCAGCCGGTTCTCTGCGTGACCGGATCCTTCCCGGCCAGCTCATCGAAGCGCAACTGCTCGGCCGGCTGCAGCGCGCTGCGCTCCGTGCCGATGAGGCTCTTGTTCGAGTCGTAGAACGCTTTGCGCTCCTGATAGAACCTCGCGTCGCGGATACTCACGCCGAGCTTGTAGAGCACACCGAGCTCCGTGATCCGGGGGTTGACGAACCCCGTCCGCACGATGTCGACGATCTCCTTGTATGTGACGCCCAGGCGTCGCGACAGCGCCTTGGCCGAGCGCAATGCGCCGTGCGCGTCGAAAGCCAGGCGATCGCCGGCGACGGGCGGTTGGGCCCACTTCCCTTCGAAGACGATCTTCGTTCGCCCGGCGGCGGCCGAGCCCGGGTCGCCGATTTCCAGGATGACCCGCGTATCACCACGCGATGCGCTCGTGCCTGCCTCGATACAGATACATGGGTCGCCCGATGCGAAGGCTTTCGCGTCGTCATCAGCGAGGCTCAGCGTCGCGTACTCCGCATCCCCGCGAACCTCCGTGCCCGGACTTTGAAGCACAGGACGCGCCGTCGTGTACCCATAGAGTTTGCTCCACGCCGGAAAGCCATTCGGGTCCGTCAGAATCGCGACCTCGGAGGGTGCAAGACCAAGGGACTCCGCGCAGATGCTGGCGCGATCGAAGCCTTGTTTCGGCGCGAAGAGTTGCTCGCTCGTCCGGAAAGTCTCCAGCAGCCGATGCAACGGCACCTCGAAGTGCTCGCAGAACTGCCGCACCGTCTCGACCCACAGATCGAACGGGAGCCCCAACGGATACACCTCGCCACGCAGCTTCTCGTAGGCGTCGCTCATCACGTTCTGCGGCTCGGCCAGGAGCTCGGGAGTGGTTGCGTCGCCCGTGTCGTGCGCAGCCTGCTCGTCGAGCTTCCCGCGGGCGACGTAGTACTCCAGGATCTCATTGACGAGATCGATGTATGGCAACGCCGTGTGAGTGTTCTCGCACGTCAGCGGGATGAACGGCAGGTCCGGGCGCCTTGCGATCAAGGCGTCATAGGGCGCAACGTATGCGCGCCCTGAGTCTGAAGTCGCAGGCCACTTGCGCTTGCTGCCCCATTCCTCCAGCGACTGCAGCAGATCCACCAGATATGCCGCCGGGCTCAGCACCGATCGGCATTGCTCGCACTCGCAGTAGTCCATCGTGCCGAACAGCGACTCCATGGTCGGGAACTGCTTGACGAGATCATTGCGGACGCGCTCACGCACCGGCGCAGGTGCCGCCATGCCCATCACCGGCAGCTCGCTTTCGAGCTTCCGCGCAACGGTGAACAGGTTGTAGACCACGCTGCTCACCTGCTTCGACCTGTCGAGCGTGGTTTGCGCTTCGGATGGCGGAGGCGCCTTGCCATGGATCTCGAGGTACTTTTCAGCGAAGCGCTTCACGAAATCCGCGGCGTCGAGCTCCATCACGTCGTACGCGGACGTGACGCCCATCTCCATGAGCACCGGAATCGCTTCGTTGCTGGGTGTCGCCTGATAAAGACGATGCAGCATCTTCAGCTGCTGTTGCGCGAGCGGGAGTGCTGCCTGGTCCGCCTCATCCAGATCTTTCAGAACGCCCGAGTGCGTTCCCAGGAACGCCTCCACGGGCGTTTCCCCAAGGCGGAAGCCCTGCGCTGCCGCGCGCTTCAGGATCTTCGCGGTCGTTCCCCGCGCTTGCGGCAGCCTGATCTCGTTGCGCTCGATCATCCGCCCGACGACTTGTGTCGGGTAGCTGAGGCGGATCTTGCGGGCCATGTCTTCGGCGTAGGCATCGAGCCGCTCTTCGGGCTTCCGGGCAATGTATGCCGTCGGAATCAGCGCATCGAGCGCGCGGCGATCTGCATCCGTGAGGCCGCCTCGCCGATCCCGGGGGATGTTTGCCTGCTCGTAGATCTCATCGGACCAGGCCGTGGCGCGGTCGAAATCCTGATCGATGAGTGCGACCGGATCCTGGAGCTGCTTCTGCACCAGGCGCGCCGTCATGCCGGCACTGTTACCCGTGAGGAACGCGAGCTTGCCTTGCAGACGCAGTGCGCCGATCTCGGCGGGCTTCAATCCCGCTTCGCGCGCCGCATCCCAGAGTTTCGCGGCCTCGCCGCGATGGTTGAGGAATACGGATGCGAACCTCGACTGCGACTCGCTTTCGAGGCCTGAAGACTCGATCAACGCGGTGTACGTCGAGCCGGAGCCCGGCACGACGGTGGCGAGCTTCTGGTCGTTCGCGAATCTCGTGAACGACGTGCGTGCCGCGGCGAGCTGTGCGTCGCTCATTTCGATGATGCCTGCTTCGCGTGACGCTTTGAGCGCCCCCACCGCCACGTCGGGTTCGACCTGCGCAAGCAGCCTCTTGTCCGAGGGCAGGCCGGCGCGCAGCAAGCCGTACATCGCCTCCTTCGGCAACGCCACGTCTTCGTCGGCGACCAGACGCTCCGCCACCGCGGCGAGGGCGATGAGGCGTGCGTCCCAGCCGCTCGCCCGGTTGAGCATGCTGAGATCCGGGCGTTCAGGGGTTTCGCGCGCCTCTTTCAGGCGCTCCATCGAGCCGACGTGCGGAGTGAGATCTTCGCGGAGCCGACTGTACTCGGCCTTCAGGCCTGCCGCCGGCGCCACGAGGTTCAGCACTTCGTGAGCGGTAGCGGCAAGGCGCGGCTTCATCAGCGGCACCGTCCGCTCGGCGTCCTGTGGATCGCTGATCGCAATCTCCAGGTTGACGGGCCCGCGGCCGGGATCGTAGGTCAGCGCGTAGCGCCCCTGCTCGTCCGTCCCGACATCACCGAGCACTCGCGCTTCGCCGCCGAAGCCAATGTGTCGTGCGAACAGTTTCAGCTTCGCCGCGGGCGTGCCTTGCGTCCGCACGATCGTTCCCGTGACGAGGCGGTGCCGCTCGACTTTCAGAGCGATCGGCTCGCGTCGAGGCTTGAAGTGGCGGATCACGCCCTCTTCGGCGTGCTCACCTTGCACGGCGTGAGCCAGCAGAACATCGCTGCGATGGACGGTGAAAGAGAGATCCGGACCGCGATTGGCAGCGTCGGCACGAACGAACAGGAACTGCGCCGTGCCATCGGCATCCGTCACCGTGGGCTCTGCGAGCCCGACTGCAGGCGCATCTGCCGGTGTATCGAACATTTCGACGCGCAGACCCGCGATGGGCTCATCGCGCGCGTCCACCACCCGACACACGATGACAAAGCGCGCGGGCGCAACTTCTTCTCCCTGCCGCGAAGGCTCCTCGTGCTGGCCGGGGCTCCCCTCGAACGCGCCGTGCTCCCTCAACAGGGCGTTGAGCACCTCCGCCGTCCGCTCGTCGACGACGCCGCTTCCCTGCAAGCCACGCTGCTCCTGGAAGCCGATGATGAGCTTCCTCGTGTTGGTGCGGTATGCGGCTGCACGCAGCTCCGTTTTCAGCCGCGTCGCGAGCCGTTCACGTTCTTCCTCTGCGACCGGGAGAGCACCGCGTTCGAGCAGCAGCAACAGGCCGTGCTGCAGGTTCTCGATGTCGGGCCTGCGGCTTTCCGGGTTTACCGGCGGAACGATGAGGTGCATCGATGTTCTCCTCGCACTACAAACCAGCGAGATCGGGCTTCGCTCGCAAGAGACGACGACCGTACGCGTGAACAAACCCGGTGGAGCTCGCAGCTCGCGCGCTGCGCGCTGTGGCGCCACCGATCTGGTTCATGGCTTCTTCTTCGGGACAATAGTGGACTCCGGCTTGAGACCCAGATCGTCATAGAGCTCCTGGTGCAGGAGCCATTGAAGGGTTCCCTTCGCTTCAGCCGACAGCATTTTCGCGGGAACTCGCTCGATCGCATCACCAACCCACTGCTGAACGTCTCTCGCGGTGATCTCCTGCCCGCTGGCGATGGCAGCGTTCCACTTGCTCACCCACCCCTTGTCGATCGCACTGTGAATCTCTTTTGGAAGATTGGATGTCAATGCGCGCCCGGGGCTCTTCCCGAGCTGTCGATAGACCGCCTGGGGAACTATGTGTGCGGATTGATGAGTTTCTCCAGAAGTCCCTTCGGCTGCCCGAACCGATGCGGCTCTATTGTGGGTCTGCACTCCGACGCGCCCCTTCTCGGCGTCGACGAGGCCGGCCGCTTTCGCATCGCGAGCGTGTTTCGCGGCGGAGGGGCGCTTGCGTTCCGGCGATGCCGCCGCGGCGTCCTTGTTCGCGTTGCCAGGCGGCTTGCCCGCGTTCCCCGTCGAGGGAGCTGCAGGCTTCTTCATGGAGTCCTTCGGGACGGCAGGCACCCAGACGTTCTCCACCAACTTTCCCTTGATCTCTTCGACGCTCGGATTCAACGGGGGAGGAGGTGGTGGTACGACTTGCGGCGCAGGCTTGGGCTGCGGCGCCGGGCTCGGCGGAGGTGGTGCTTCCCTCGAGCCAATGCGACTTGCCGGTGCCGGCGTCGGTGCCTTGCTGTCTTCGGGCTTCGTGTAGGGGACCGGATTCGACTTCGTGTAGTAGTGAACTGCGACCGGCACAGCCACGGCGACGATCACCAGCACTGTAACGCCTCCGGCGACCATGAGCGTTCGCGTTCCAACGGCCGCGACAGCGGTTGCATTGGTCGAAGCAAAACCCGTGGCGGCGAGTCCGAGCATCACACGTGGTCCGTGCTCGACGGCCTTCTGCAGCAGCTCGTTGGCATACCCGCCGGTTGAATCGACGAATCGGATGGGATGCCCCCTGCAGTACGTGTACAAGTCGAGCCCATCGACGAGCTCGTCAGGATCAGCCTGCGTCCACCGACCCAACCACGGCGCGTAATACCGCGCTCCGTGGTAGTACAGCCCGCTCTCCTCATCCCGCTCTTTCCCCGTGTACCGATATCGCTTTGCCGACTCCGTCTGGCTGCGCACTGCCTGATACGACGTACTTCCGTACGGCGTGTACTCCTCATACGAAATGATCTGCGCCGCATCGTCCAGCTCCAGGCTGGCCGAGCCGAGATGGTTGTTGAACTGATAGCGGGTCAGCTGCTTCGCGCTTCCGTCATCAACTTCATTGCGCGTCTCCACCAGCGCGATGCGCTGCTCGTCGTCCGTGATGTGCAATGCCTCGCGCACCAGCCCGGCATTGACGCCCGAGTGCTGTCGAAAGATCTCAAAGGTGCCGAGATAGATCCGCTCGTCCTTCAGCCCGCCACCATTGGCGCGCTCAGTGATCTTGCGCACACGCTGGCCTGACGCGTCATAGACGTACCAGGTGCGCTCGCCATGCTTCTCGATACCCTCGGCGTCGTCCTCATTGACCTTCTGCCGCTGCGTCATCCGCAGCTCATCCTTGTAGTCCCATTGCATGACTTGCAGTTGCGGCATGCGCTGCATGTTGCCGTGAGCGTCGTAACCGTATGGCTCCGGACTCCCGTTCACGACAATCGTGCGGCTCAGGCGATTGCTTCTCTTGAGCGGCGCCCCGTCAGCGCCGTCTTCGATCAGACTGGCTTCCTCGTAGAAGTAGCTGCGCGTCCAGCCGGGAACCTGAGCGTCGGTGCGCTCATGCTTCATCCGTTCGAAATTCCCCACGGCGTCGTACACGTACTGCTCGATGTACGTCCCCATCGCCGCAGCATCGTTCGGGGCGAATCGGCCCGCGCCGTCGGCGCTCGTTCTGCGCGCACGTCCGGTGTCGTTGCAGGAATGCGGTAACGGCACACCACCCTGGCCCAGGTGCTCACGCCCCGTGGCCCTGATCAACCGATACAGGGCGTCGTAGGTGTATTCGTTGCCGGGCTCGACGCGACGGTTCTTGAAGTAGATGGTCTGCTGCGCGTCGTCGCGGATGTGCGTGATGTTGCCGGCTGGGTCGTACGTGTAATGGAGGTTCTGCACCTGGCAGCCCGGCCAACCGTCGGGCGGCGGCTGCGGGCAGTCTTCCTGGAAGCTCGCCGGATCGCGCCGGGTCAGCAGATGCCTCAGGCGCAACGTGAACGGGTCGTACTCATGGAACGAGCTGGCGCCGTTGCCATAGTCGATGCGCTCTCGCCGGCCCTTTGCGTCGTACGAAATGCCGCGAACCGCCTTCAGGTTCGCGCTGGCCGCATCGAGCAGGCCTGCAGGCTCGGCGTTGCTGTTCGTCCAGACGTTCACCTGCTCCAGCAGGTTCGCCTCGTTGTACGAGGGCTGGATGACGTTGATCTTCATGCCCGGCGCGCCGCCGCGCGGGGCGATCCACTGGATCGGGCGATTCAAGGCATCGTAGCGCTTGCGATCGGTGTAACCGCCGGCCTCCAGCCGCGCATTCAGCGCGACGTCGAGTGCGGCAAGATCGAGTTGGGCCTGGGCATCCAGGGGAAGAGCCGTGTGATCGTCGTCGATCGCGCGCCAGTCGATCGCACGCTTGTATTCAGTGGCGAGGCGCCGTGAACCCCGGAGCAGGTTGCCCTTGAAGTCATACGTTTCGTTGGCCAGGAGTCCAGCCTGGTCCAGATGGAGAAAAACCTTGCCGCGCAGGTTGCGCTGCCGTGCCTCTGGATGCTGCTCGCCGTAGACGATGCGCTCCGTCAGGAGCTCCTCGGCGGGCGCGCCTGGGCTGGCACCCTTCACATGGAAGCGCGCCGGCCGCCGCGCAGAGTCGTACCCCGTGCGAAACGTGTGGCCACGATCATCCCACATGCGAATCGGGCTACCGACCGAATCGTTCAGCATCCAGCGCGCGCCGGCTTCCATGCTGAGCTGATGGATACGATTGCCCAGCATGTCGTAGGCATAGCGCATGACGATGCGACCCAGCGGGTCGTTCGCCTGCTCGACGGCATCCCGCACGGAACGCTGGTTGCCTTCGATGTCCAGCTCGATGCGGTTGGAGAAGAACACGTGCCCACCCGGTTGCGCTGGGCCAGGGCCGTTGTCCGCCTGCGTGAGGAACGTACGGCCCAGCGTGTCGAAGTGCGCAACCGTTGGGGTATTGGCGTGCGCGATGGCTTTGGCGGCCGCCGCCGCTTCGTTCTTTCGATCTCGCTCGTCCGGATAGCGTGCGGCGAGCGCCACTGCGTGTTCGGGCGCCGTCCTCAGCTCGTACCAGCCTGGCCGATATTCCTCGTCGGCGAGGCGGCGGAAGAAATCTCCCACATCCGGATCGCTCTTCGGATCGGCGTCACCTCCGAAGCGAGGCAACGTGTCATTCACGTCGAATGTGGTTTGGCGCCACGCGTCGAATACGACCTTCTCCCAGGTGTGATTCGGGTGGAGTGTTGCGACGATGCGATCGAGAGGGTCGTAGAACAGCCAGGCGCTGACGCCGATGCGCACGTCGCGATCGAGCTTGTGCGTATCGCTGAAGAAGGGCTCGAACCGCCGAATGGGGTTTCCCTTGTTGTTGAAGATCGTCCAGCCGCTGCCCACCCAGCGCGGGCTCACGTCACCACCGGTCATTTGCGGTTGCCCGCCCTCGGCCACGACGATATGGCCCTCGGCATTCCGCATCGGCGCCGGGCCTGGCTCTGCCTGGATCTTCTTCTGCACCTCCCTGCCAAAGCCGTCTGAGTAGCTGAATGCAAGTTGCAGTCTGGTCTTCTCGCCGGCGCCGAGATCGCTCACATGTGTCTCACGTGAGATGGCGGCGGTGCACGCGGGCACGCGCGTGAAATCGTAGATGACGCGAGAGCTGGCGGTGCCGAGATGCTTGTGTGCAAGCACGCGCGGGTCGGGTGCGTCCAGATAAGCATCGATCTCGTCAGATGTGAGATCGGCTCCGAAGACCGCGAAGGAGTCGCCCTCGCCTGCGCCGGCCTGTTTGCCCATCACTGCGGTGGCGACGACCATTCCGAGCGCGTCGAAGCGCACCTCGGTGCGGTTGCCGTTGGGATCTGTCATCGCTGACGGCTGCAGCACCCGGTAGTCATTGACCACCGTCACGGTGTTGCCGACCGCATCCTCACTCCTGACGACCAGCAGGTTGTGGTTCTTTTCAGGGTCAGTGTCGTCGCTGTCATAGGAAATGAGGGTGTTCTGGCCGAACGGATCGCGATAGCGATGCGGAAGGAAGAAATGACTCAGTGCGTGGGACAGCTCCTGTGCCGGAGCATCGGCGGGCTTCAGCGAGTAGAAGACCTGGCCGGAGGGGATCCACCAATGGCCGTCGCCGTCGAGATCCACATAACCACCGCCGCCAGCATCCTGCATCCCCAGAACTTGCGCAGTGTCGGGCAATAGCGCGGCACCATTGCGCAGGTAAACCTGCGCCAACAGCCCAGGCGTGAATGCCAGCTTGTAGCTCTCGCCCGGCAGGCCGCGCGACTGCAGAGCGTGAAGAGGCAGCAGTGCAGTCAAGTCATCACTGCGATATCGAGTCCGGACGCGTTCGATGAGCCGGCGAAACCAGCTCTGGCGCTCCTGTTCGATATCGTCGCTCTCGGCCACCACCTGCCGCGCTCGCTTGAAGTCGAGGTCTTCATAGGGCACGGCGTACCGGTCATCCGCAGCCTGATCGGCGAACCTCGAGACCGCATCGAAGGCGAAGAGCTGCGTGACTCCGTCTGCGACCCTCTGCTGCTCCGCGCGGCGCAACTCATACGTCCGGGATTCGGCTGGCCCGCGCAACCGATAGGTGCGGAAGTCGTCGATGACATCATCCGAGAAGGTGTTGTGCGTGTACGTAATGTGGATCAGACGCTGCTTCTCGCGATCCTGCGGCTGCAACGACTGCTCGGGCGCGTCGAACCTCCGGCCATACGCGACGACCGCGGAATCCAGCACATTGCCGTACTCGTCCACGCCCAACGTCAGCGTGTGTTGCACGCGCGGGTCGTTTGACTTCCGCTCGTAATGAAAAGCCAGCGCCTCACGCGCATGACTCAGGAACACGGCGTGACGACCCTGCCCGCGAGGCTGGAGGCAGCGAATGGTGAAGCTCTGCTCCGAGACGATGAAGGGAGTTTTCGCCTTGATGTCGTCTGTGGGGCCGGGCGCCGCATCCTCCGCGTAAACCTCCTGTCTCAGCAGGAGGCCCTTCAGCGCACGGCACGCTTCACGCTCCTCCGCGAGCGTGAGTGCGGTCTCGGGAAGGGATGTGTCCGGCAGCAGCAGGGACCGAAACTGCGTGTCGTCCAGGCCCGGTTCGCGGTAGTACTCGCTCTCGAACTGGCGGGAGATCACCTCTGCGTTCAGGCACGCACCGGTGTGGAACCATGACCTGGTGTGCACCGGCGGCACGAATGACGCTTCATCGAAGTTGGTCGACTGTGATGCTTCACGCTCCGCGAGGACGCCCATCTCCGCGGTGTCCCACTGCTCCACCCGGCCGAAACCGCGGAACTCCCGCTCCTCACCATCGAAGTAGCCATGGTGATACGTGTACCGCGACACAAAGCGGTTGCCGCTCACACGGTCGAGAGTCACGACGCGTTCCACGACGTGCACCGGGAACGGCAGCCGGGTAATCCAGGGTATGCCGGCGCGCTTGTCCTGCAAGTAGAACCTGGTCGAAGGGCTGTACTCGATGCGGGTTTCGGCGCCCAGATTGTTGAGCGTGCGAACCAGCAGATGGGGCTTGGATTGTCCCATCAGGTTGACGTATCGCATCTGGCGACCCGCATCGCCGGGCAACGGCGATGACCACACGAGACAGGCCGTGCCGTTGCCCAGAAGGTCCGCCGGCGCGATGTTCGCCAGCTCGTCCACTCGCGGGAACACGCTCAGCTGGCGCGGTTCGCTCCAGCTGTTGCCGGACTGGTTGAAATAGAGGCGCACACCATCGCGGTGCAGATAGATGATGTCGGTCGTGCCGCCGCCGTCGATATCAGCCAGGCGGATGCGTTTTGGATCGAACTGATCGGGGTTGTCGAAGCAGCGCGGTGGGTCGGGGCCGGCCGGCCAGTCCATCGTCACCTTGGCGCCGAAGCGGCCATAGCCGATATTGGGCCAGTAGCAGACTTCACCGTTGCGGATGCGAACGAGATCGGTGAGACCATCGCCGCTCATGTCGGCGAGATGAATGGACTGCGTGCCGTCATCGAAGACCAGGCGCGGGCCCTTCTCCTCGTCGAGCGCCCGGGCGACACGGCGCGCGGGCCCGAAACCTTCCTCAGCCAGGGAGGCATGCCAGACGAATGCGTCGTCCTCGGCGATCAGCACGTCCGCGTGGCCATCGCCGTCGAGATCGATGAACCTCACGTTCGGGCCGCGCAGATCCCGATTGGGGCGGGATGTGAAGGGGCGGAACGGCTGCCAGCCCTCCGCGTCGTCATGCTCATGAAGCCCGGCGCCCTGCCCGTCCATCACCACGAGATCGGGCAACCCGTCACCGGCCAGGTCCATGAACTGCGCATGCCCGCCCGCCAGCGCCAGGTTCGGCTGGCTGGCCACTCGCTCGAGCGGCGCAAACTCGACCTGCGACTCATTGAGCGGGCTGAGGTTGCGCTTGTAGAACCACGCGGTGGCCTGCTCGGTCAGGATGCCGGGGATTCCTTCGCCATGCAGGTCGGTCCATTGCCACATCCTGCCCTCGACTCCGATCGGCAGGTGCTCGAGACTCCGCGGGTCGACTTCCTCTACCCGGTCCTGCACTACGGGCTGCGCGTACTCGAACGCCACGGACGGCATCGACTTCGCGAGGTATCCGCCTGTGGCGCTCTTGCGGTAACCCGTCTGCCTGACCGAGAGAAGAAAGGAGTAGACCCCGTCGCCCGCACCGGAAGAATCGCCGCCATTCGAGTGAACGAAGTCCGTGGAGCGCACGAGGCAATCGGCGCCAACGCCGTCCTCGCCCGCAAAATGGTGAAACATGAGCACACGCCGGCAGAGCCGATACGTGCGCACTTCGAAGCCCGCGCGATGAGTCGAGAATGCATCCTTCCGGCAGGCCCACGGATGCTTCGGGTCACCCGAGGCATCGAGCACCTCGTGATCCTGCGAGCCTGGCCGATCGGCATCGTGGTCGCCGTAGTCGAAGACGACTTCGAACATCCAGCCGGCGTCGTCGAGCTCCGCTCCGGAAAGCCGCAGCGGCCTGCCGCCCTCGTCATCGAGTAGCGGCACGCGATTGCCATACCGGATGCGCTTCAGATAGCGGTTGGCTCCCCGGTGCACGCGATTGCGCTCATGCGCACGTGCAAGGTCGACCTGCTGCTCGTCTTCCGGCCTGTACGTGTAGACGAGCGCATTTCCCTTGTCGTCCCGTGTCTCGCAGATGAGCCAGCTGAAGACGCGCTTCGAATCGGCCGGATCGGCGATTCGCGAGTTTTCGTCCGCGCCGTAGATCGTGAGGACGTTGTCTCTGGTCAGCGACCGCCAGTGCACGTCCCCGTCGTCCCGCGTCCAGCGTTCGATGCACGCGAACAATCCTTCGATACGCGGGAGATACCGCCGCACCCGGTAGTGCTGCCCATCCAGCGTGTGGTTTTTTTCGCGCAGGACGTGCTCGCCGTCCCGGATCAGCCACTGCCCCGCCCCGTGCTTCGCGAACATCGGCACCAGATCCTCGGCGCCGGAGAGGATGAAGACATCCGACTCCTCGGTATCGCGATATTGGGGCAGGCCTTTGTCGGTCTTGCGCGTGACGGCAGGCAGCGCAAGGCTCCACCCGAAACCGAAAGGGCCGTTGCCGGCCCCGGAGTCGTACGACAGCGAAAGCCGGGGCCCGAACCCCGAGCGACCGGGGCTCGTGAGAATCGGCACCGTCATGGAACCGGTGCCCGTGACGGGGTTGGCGGCAAACTTCTCGCCGATCCCGCGGATCGCGCCGCCACCCTTCGGCAGCGAGAGCTCCGGAGCCTTCAGCTGCTGCGGACGATCCGCCTGCCCGACGTCTGCACTGCCGGAAGTCTCCCCCGCTGGCACGCCGCCCCCTTCTCTCAAGTCGCCGTTGCAGGCCTGGTACCAGGCAGTTCGCGATTTACGCTTCGCTTCTCAGATCTGTGCACTCCGCGCGAAATCTCGCGGGGCCGTGGGTTCGCCCTCCATTTGCAATGTCTTGGTGCCGCAATGACTGGTCGGAACTGTCCCGGCCGACTCGCTGGCGTCAACGAAGGCAAATTGCGACAGCCTCCAGTCAGAAGCAGGCAAGCGCCTCGAGGTGGGTGCAAGCGTTACAGAAGCGATACCCCGTCCCGCTTCTCGACCAGGAAGTCGATCAGTGCGCGCACTTTCGACGGCATGTGCTCACGAGACGGCGAATACAGGTAGAAACCGGCGTGCCGATAGGTCCAGTCCTCCAGCACCCGGATCAGGCTGCCATCAGCCAGATGGTGCTGGATCGAAATGTCGACGGTCTGGATCAGTCCGAGCCCCTGCAGTGCCACCCGGGTCATGCTCTGGTCATCGTTGGTGGTCAGGTTGCCGGTGACCGCCTGGGTGAAGTGCCGCCCATTCCCGCCGGGCTCGTTGAAATCCCAGTCGTGCAGGGCACCGGTGCCCGAGTAGCGGTAGTTGATGCAGTGGTGCCTGGCGAGGTCCGCGGGCACCTTCGGTACGCCGTTGCGTTCGAGGTAGACCGGCGAGCCCGCCACCGCCATGGACAAACGCGGGCTGATCGGCACGGCGACGACGTGTTGTGCAAGGCTCCGTCCCAAGCGGATGCCGACGTCGCAGCCATCGGCAATGATGTTCGACAGCGAATCGGCCATGACGAGCTCGAGCGTGACCTTCGGGTGGCGCGCACAGAACTCGACCAGGTGCGGCTCGACCAGTGCCTTCGCTGCCAGACGTGATGTATTGATCCGGACCGTGCCCGAAGGCGTGTCCCGCGCATCTCCCAGGGTCTGGACCGCATGCTCGATTTCACCCAGCGTGGGTCTCAGGCTGTCGAACAGCTTCTGGCCCGCCTCTGTCAGGGACATGTGCCGTGTGGTGCGGTAGAGCAGTCGCACGCCAAGCTGCCCCTCCAGCGACTTGAGATTCTGTGACAGGGCCGCGCGTGACACGCCCAGCTCCTCGGCCGCGCGCGTGAAGCTGCGATGGCGGGCGATGTGGGCGAACCACGCAAGTGACGGAAGCAGCGCAGGGTCCATTGCCGGATTGTAAAGCCGCGCCTACCAGTCATGTCCGAATTGCGGTCTTCTGGTGACCCAATCCGAGGCGTACGTTCGCGCCTCATCAAGGACCTGCGGCTCGGTGGTTGCGTACCAAGCGCAGCTCGCGTCATCAGGTCCAACCGCCAACGTGATCGATCTTCCTTCGAGGTGACCTGCGATGCGCATGCGCAAGCTGGGCGACAGCGGACTGTTCATCTCCGAGCTCTGCTTCGGTGCAATGACGTTCGGGGGCGTCGACGGCCTCTGGGGGCAGGTCGGCAAGCTGGGGCAGGATGAGGCCGATGCCCTGGCCAGGTCGACGCTCGATGCAGGCATCAACTTCTTCGGCACGGCGAACGTCTGCGCCGGCGGTCGAAGCGAGACGATGCTCGGCCAGTCCCTGCGCACTCTCTGGATCGCAAAGACCGCCCAACATCCACAGCGGCCGTAGATGGCCGAAATCTCAGGAGAGCGACATGCAACAACACGACGATGGCGGTATCAGCAGGCGCAACATCCTGCTTGGAGCGGTCACGGGGCTGGCAGTGATCGGATCACCCGCGATTGCGGGCGCAGCATCGCGAGACGCCGCCATCGGCGGGAACGGGCACATGCAGGATCTGCGTGGCAAGCGCGCTCTGGTCACCGGCGCCTCGCGTGGTATCGGTCCCGGGATTGCACTGGCGCTTGCGGAGCGGGGCGCGGATGTCGTCATCACGTACCTGCGCTCAGCCGACAAGGCTGCCTCGGTCGTTCGGACCATCGAACAGAAAGGCCGGCGCGGCTTTGCGATCCAGGCCGACAGTGCTGACCCGGCAGCGGTGAGGCGCTCGGTCGCAGACGCGGTGAAAGGGCTCGGCGGACTCGACATCCTGGTCAACAATGTCGGTATCGCGCGTTCGGGCCCGTTGGCCGACATGAGCTTCGCCGACATCGACGACCTTCTGAACGTGAACGCACGTGCGGCCGTGCTTGCCTCGCAGGCGGCCATTCCGCATCTGACGCGCGGCAGCCGCATCATCACCATCGGCTCGTGCCTCGCCGAGCGTGTCCCGTATCCGGACCTGACGGTGTACTCGATGTCAAAGTCGGCGCTGCTTGCATTCACGCGCGGCCTTGCCCGAGAACTGGGGCCACGGGACATCACCGTGAACCTGATCCAGCCTGGACCGATCGACACCGACCAGAACCCAGCCGACGGCGATTGGGCCGAACCGAATCGTCGCCTGACGGCGCTCGGCCGCTATGGCAATCCTGCCGATGTCGCGGCTGCCGTGACCTTTCTTGCAAGCGCTTCAGCGCATTTCATGACCGGATCCGTTGTCACGGTAGACGCGGGATTCAATGCGTGACAGCGCAGGTGCAGATGCCAACCTCATCGAGGTTCTGAATTCAATCTCTCTCCATGCAGCCAACACAGCACACGACTGGCGCAACGACGTGGAGGGTTTGGCCAAACTCTGCTCCGATCCCGTCCTCACCGAATGTCGAGACAATCACCGTCTCGACCGAAGGAAATCAGGAAATGAACGTCTTCATCATAGGAATTGCCGGCGCCACTGGCTTGCGACTGGCAAAAGCGCTCATGTCGCGCGGCGACGAAGTCAACGGCCTCTACAGGCGGCCCGAGCAGGAGCAGCGTCTCACTGACGCTGGCGCCAGGGGCACATTGGGCGACATCGCCTCCATCAGCGAGCAGGAGCTTGCCGAGGTGATCACGGGTAACGACACGATCGTCTTCTCCGCCGGCGCGGGCGGCAAGGACGGTGCGGACATGACCGACAAGATCGATGGCGACGGCGTGGTGAAAACCATTGCTGCGGCCAGGCTGGCCGGCATCGAGCGTTTCTACCTGGTGTCGGTCTTTCCGGAAGCCTGGCGGGAACGCCATATGGACGAAAGCTTCGAGCATTACATTCGGGTCAAGAAGCGGGCCGACGTGGCTCTCACCCAGTCGGGTCTGGACTGGGTGATTCTGCGTCCCTCCGAGCTGCGGAGCGAGAGCGGCACCGGCAGGATCGATCTCGGCGTGGCGCAGTTCCATACCCTGATCGAACGTGACGATCTGGCCCAGACGCTCGTGGAGCTGATCCACACGCCCGACATCCGGCGCGTCATTCTCGAGGTCACGGGCGGTTCGACGCCTATCGCCGAGACGGTCCAGAATCTTCGAGCAGCGTTGGAGCGCTAAGCCCTCGGCGGCCGCTGCAGTCTCGTCACTCAGAGAATCCAGAAGCAGAATCGAGGTTGTGCACGTCGCACCGATGACTGCTGGATACTGATCGCGCTGGTGGCGCTCGCCCCTCAGCAATCCGGCGCCGACGCGTTCCGCATCGAGGTGGCGGAACGACTCGCAGATTTCCCCGGCTGCCCACGAAAGCCCGCAGAATGATGCAGTGGAGCGGGTGAAGGGAATCGAACCCTCGTCACTTGGTTGGGAACCAAGAGCTCTACCATTGAGCTACACCCGCGCGGGGCGTTGATTCTACGGTCGTTCGTTTGCCGCCAGCAACCCGGCGCACAGTGGGGTGCAGGTGCGCGCTCCGCTCCACCGCAGCACGGCCTCGTCGCGGTCACGCCATCGTCGCGCCCGCCGTGGCCCACCGTGGGTCCGCACGGGGATGCGGGCCGGATCGAAGCCTCTCAGGCAAGGAACGTTGATTCCGAAGGGGTCCGGCGTCACGCGCTTGCGGTGGAACGGATAGATGCAGCACGTCCTGCAGAGGAATGTGTGGCCGTGTGGGCATGCGCCCGGCACGCCGTCGGGCAATCCTCGCCCTCGCCGCTCGAAGCGGCAGTGGAATGAACGAGCCGCTCACACCCCGCGCATGTTCGAGCAACGAAGGCCACCGATCGCGCCTGTCCGCTTTGCCGCTCAACTTGCCTCCCCTCTCACCAACAGCGCCAACGTAACCTGGGCACCGGCAGGGCCATTTATTGCTGAGGCCACTTCAAGGAAGACCGGCTGCTCACGTTCGGCGGCGTCTTCGCCGTGCCGCAGGCGGACGTGCCGGGCGCTGTGGACTCCAATGGTGTCTCGCCCCGCGCGATCCTGACGTTCGACGCCTCGGACGACATCAGCTTCACCGCGCAGGTGGCGCGGGGCTTCCGTCTCGGCGGCATCAACGATCCTCTGAACGCGCCGATCTGCTCCGCCGAGGATCGCGCGCTATTCGGCAGCATCTTCAGCAGCACGTGGAAGGATGAGAAGAACTGGAACTACGAGCTCGGCACCAAGACGCGCCTCGCCGATGGGCGCGTCGTGTTCAACGCCTCGGCGTACTACTCCGATATCGAGGACCTGCAGGCCAACGTCGACGCGGGCAGCTGCTCGTCCCGAATCGTCGTCAACGTGCCCAGAGCCAGCGCCATCGGCGTGGAGGCCGAGCTGTTTGCACGGCCCGATGCCGGCTGGGATCTCGGCCTCTCCGCCGCGTGGATGCGGGCGCGCATCAAGTCCACCGTGGTCGGCACGGGCACCACGCCCATCGCGGGAATTCGGGACGGCAACCGGCTGCCGACGGCGCCGGAGTTCCAGGCGGCCGCGAGCGTCACCTACTCATGGCCCTGGTCCGGCACGCTCAGCAGCTACGTGAACGTCACCGCACAGCATGTCGGCTCCTCTTATTCGCAGCTCGCGGACCAGGAGCCGCCGTTCGGCACGGTGAACAGTGACCCGGGCTCGGGGGCGCCCGCCTTCATTCCCTATGGCGACCCGACCATCACGGGCTTCACGTTCCCCGCCAAGCTGCCCTCCTACGAGCTCGGCAACCGGCGTGTCGGTGTGAGGAGCGATGTGTGGGAGCTCGCGGCATTCCTCAACAACGTGAGGGATGAACGGGCCCTCCTCGCCCTGGACCGGGAGCGCGGAACACGGGCGAGAGTGGGATACATCACCAACCGGCCGCGCACGTACGGTGTCACGTTCCGTCGCGACTTCTGAAAATCGTGCGGTCGGAGCGCGGGAATGTGAACCGGTGAAGGGGGCCCCGCTTGTGGCCGTAACAGCTTGGTGCTACGGTCCCGGCATGTCCCGTCGCGCGACCCTTTCCCTCCAGCCCTTCGGTGCCCTCGCGGCGCCCGGCTCGCTCGCGCTTCTCCTTCTGCGGCTGCCGCCGCAATAAACCCCATGCGCCAACGGTCGGCGCCAACAAGACCGGACACCCAAGACGAGAGAATCCACCCGGAACGCCCGTGAGGCCGCCCAGGGAGAGCGAGATATGCTGCGCACGCCTTCGACCAAGTACCGCCCGTTTGCCCCGATCGACATTGCCGACCGCACCTGGCCCAACCGTACGCTGACGGCGCCACCCATCTGGTGCAGCGTCGATCTTCGCGACGGCAACCAGGCGCTCATCGAGCCGATGGATGGCCCGCGCAAGCGGCGCATGTTCGAGCAGCTCGTGCGCATCGGCTTCAAGGAGATCGAGGTCGGCTTTCCTTCCGCTTCGCAGACGGACTTCGCGTTCGTGCGGGAGCTCATCGAGCAGCGCCTGATTCCCGATGATGTGACGGTGCAGGTGCTCACGCAGGCGCGGCCCGAGCTGATCGCGCGAACGTTCGAGAGCCTGCGCGGCGCACGGCGCGCCATCGTTCATCTCTACAACTCCACTTCGACGCTGCAGCGGCGCGTGGTGTTCAAGCTGGACCGCGCCGGCATCAAGGACATCGCCGTGCGTGGCGCGACGCTCATCCGCGAGCTGTCGCTGAAGCAACCGGAGACCGAGTGGCTGTTCCAGTACAGCCCCGAGAGCTTCACGGGGACGGAGCTCGATTTCGCAGTGGAAGTCTGCGATGCCGTCGTCGGCACGTGGGAGCCCACACCGGCGCGCAAGGTCATCCTCAATCTGCCCGCCACCGTGGAGATGGCGACGCCGAACATCTACGCCGACCAGATCGAGTGGTTCGGGCGGCACATCGCGCGCCGCGACTCCGTGATCATCAGCGTCCACCCGCACAATGACCGCGGCACCGGTGTTGCGGCTGCGGAGCTGGCGATGATGGCCGGTGCGGATCGCGTGGAGGGCACGCTCTTCGGCAACGGTGAGCGAACCGGCAACGTGGACATCGTGAATCTCGCGCTCAATCTCTACACGCAAGGCGTCGACCCCGGCCTCGATTTCTCCAACATCAACGCCATCGCGCGCTGTGCGGAGAGCTGCACGCAGCTGCCGATCCACCCTCGCCACCCGTACGTGGGCGATCTCGTTTTCACGGCGTTTTCCGGTTCACATCAGGACGCCATCAAGAAAGGGCTCGCCGCGCTCGAGCCGAACGGGCTCTGGGAAGTGCCGTACCTGCCCATCGATCCGGCGGATCTCGGGCGCTCGTACGAATCGATCATTCGGGTCAACAGCCAATCCGGCAAGGGTGGCGTGGCCTACCTGCTGGAGCGCGATTACCAGCTCGTGCTGCCGCGGCGGCTGCAGATCGAATTCAGCCGCGTGGTGCAGGATGCGGCGGACGCGACCGGCAAGGAGCTCGCTGCCGCAGAGCTCTGGAGCATGTTCGAGCGCGAGTATCTCGGCGCGAACGGCCCCATCCTGTATCGCACCCATCAGCTCGTCACTTCGCACGACGGGGATGATCGAGAGCGCATCACGCTGACGGTGGACGTGAACGGCGAGGCGGTCGCATTCCACGGCAGCGGCAACGGCCCCATCGACGCGGCGCTACGGGCGCTCGACCTGCCCATCGACGTGGTGGCGTATCACGAGCACTCGTGCGGCTCGGGCAGCGAGGCGGCGGCAGTGGCTTACGTGGAAATCGAAGCCCCGGGCAACCTATCGCTGTTCGGCGTCGGCCGGCACGCCAACATCGTCACCGCCTCACTGCTCGCGGTGGTGTCCGCTGTGAATCGCGCGGCGCGGCGCGGCGGGCTCGCGCTGCCCGGTCAGCGGGGCTCCACGACCACCTCGGTGGTAACCGAATTGGCGATGTAGCAGGCCTCGTGCGAGCGGTGGTGGAGCTTCGACAACTGCTCCGCGTCGGGGGCCGCACCCACCCAGGTGATGCGCGGGCGCAGGCGCACCTTCACCATCGCGTGCGCGCCGCGTGCGTTCTTGCCCATCTCGCCAATGGCCTCGTCCTCGTACCGGTCGATGACGAACCCGCCTGAGGCGGCAAAAGAGAGAAAGAACAGCATGTGGCAGGACGAAAGCGATGCCACCAGCGCCTCCTCTGGGTCGACCGCCGCCGGGTCGGACAGCGGCGCCCGCACGACGGAGGGGGAGCTCGAAGCCGGCACGACGGCGCCGCCATCGAAACGCCATTCGTGTACGCGCGAGTATCGGTTGTCCTTGAACGCGGCATCGGGCGGGCGCGTCCAGACAACGGTCGCTGTGTAGGTGCTCATCAGATCGCTCCACGTCGGAAGTCGGGGCCGACTGTAGCTCGTCTGCCCTCAGGAGCGCGTGCCCGAAGCGGGCTGCTGCGGGGTCTTCTGAGGCTTCGCCGCCAGCCGCTCCCAGATACGCTCGAAGTGTGCGCCCGCAGCGCCGTTCGCCAGCAGCACGGCCTTGGCCTCATCGTCATCGATGATGCCTTTGGTGTTCAGCACCGCGAGCGCGGCGATGAAGCGGCCGAACTTCAGCGACCGACCGAGCGGCGTGGGCTCGTGCATGCCGGGCACCTGATCCTCGAGCGCCGCGAGGATGCGGCCGGACAGGTCCCAGCTGGCGGCGATCGTGCGGGCGACCCTTGCGGCGTGCGCATCCAGAAGCGCCACGATCGTGGCGGCATCCGGCTTCAGGCCGCCACGTGCCGTGTACTGATCGAGAGCCACCCGGAACACCACGATGGCACCCAGGCCGTTCACGAGCGCGAGCAGCTGTGCCGCAAACGGGTCGGCGTTCACCACCACGGCAGCGTATGTTTCGGCGGCGTTGGCGGCGAGGAAGGTGTGCTGCCAGATGACTTCGGGGAACTGGGAGAACTCGCCGGCGGCGACGCGGAACACGGGCTGGACGAGCGCCGCCGCGATGAGGGAGCGGATGCCCTCGGTCCCGATGACCGCGACCGCACGGTCCACGCTTTCCACGGGCTGGGCGTTCACGCGGTAGAACTGGCTGTTCGCGAGCTTCAGCAGGCTGCCGACGAGCGCCGGATCCTTCGAGATCATGGTGGCCAGCTCGCGGCGCGAGGTATCCGTATCGCTGACGGCGCGCAGCAGCTGCGGCAGGAGCATGGGGCGGCGTGGCGCGTAACGCGGCTGAGTGGCCGCCGTCTCCAGCGCTTTCGAAACAGCCGTGTACATTTCCGCGTGCTGGGAGCTCGGCGCCTGGAGCGCCCGCGCGAAGGCGAGCTCGTTCAGCTTGTGCAGCACCTGTTCGCTGGTGAGTGCCGTGCCGGCCGTCGGTGCAGGCAGCGCAAGCGGGGGCACTTCGACGAGCACGGGCTCCGCCTCATCGGCACGCCGCCTCGCGGCCCGGCGCACGAGGGAGACCACCACGGCCACGATCGCCAGCACGACGACCAGGAACAGCACACCCCTCAGCATGCGCGAGCTCTACGGATCGGCTTGTGGAGCGTCAACGAGACCCCTTCCCCCGGTGCGATGGCCGCGCCGGATTCTAGGAGCCTGCCTGACTAATAGCCATCTGCTGCGGCCGAGCCTCGCCAGGGACTCATATCTCCACGATCCAGCCGCGCGCCATGGCGGCCTCGAGAAACTCGCGAACATCACCCGCCAGGTCGACGTTCGCGGGATCCGTGACGTACTGGGCGATGACCTCGTCCGCCGTGCGAGTGCCGTCGCACAGGTCGAGGATGGCGGCGGCGCTCTCATTGAGCTGGACGATGCCGCCTGGCTGCACCAGCACGGGCCTTCCGTCTCGCCACTCCACTCGCACCTGCCGGCCCGGTGCGAGCCGGTTCTGGGTCCGGCACAACACTGCTGCTCTGTTATCCATGCCTTGCTCCGCCCTGCGCTCGGGGGCACGCATCGGCGGTCTGGTCTCGCTGCGCGACTTCGCGCTTGCGCCAGATTTCTGCAAGGTCCGGGCCAAGCCCGCCGGCCTCGCACGCAGCTTCCGTTGACCGGTCGCGATGTGGACCTCCCCGTGGATGAGACAGTGTGTCACGCCATGCGTCACGAACCGCTGCGCGTGGGAATGCCGTGCGACTTCATCTTACGGTAAAGCGTGTTCCGGCTGACACCCAGATGCTCCGCCGCGTGCGTCATGTTGCCGCGACACTTCTCGATGACTTTGAGCAACGCCGCCCGCTCGGCCGCCTGGAGCGGATTCGCGCAGGTCTCGAGCGGCTCGGCCGCAGCCGGGGATTCCGCGCTCGCCGTCGGCGTGGCGTTGACGTGAGCCGCGCCCGCGGGCGGCTCACGAATCTCGCGCGGCAGGTCGATGAGCCGCACGACCCCGCCTTCGCAGATGGCCAGCGCCGTGCGGATGACGTTGCGCAGCTCGCGTATGTTTCCCGGCCACGGATAACTGACGAGCCTCTGCAGGGCGTCCACTTCGATGGCGGCCGGCCGGCCGCTGCTGCTCGTTTCCGCGGCCAGCGCGTTGTGGATGACGCGCTCACGATCCGCGCGATCCGCAAGCCGCGGCAGCTCGAGCGTGATGCCGTTGAGGCGGTAGTAGAGGTCTTCCCGGAACTCGCCGCGCATGATCATGTCGCGCAGGTTGCGATGTGAGGCGGCGATGACGTGCAGGTCCACCTTGATCGACTGCTCGCTGCCCAGGGGAACGATCTCCTGCTCTTCGAGGACGCGGAGCAGGCGGGTCTGCAGCGTCAGCGGCATGTCCCCGATCTCGTCGAGGAACAGCGTGCCGCCCGAGGACTGCAGGATCTTTCCCTTCATGCCTTCCTTGCGCGCGCCCGTGAACGCACCGGGGCGATAGCCGAAGAGCTCGCTCTCGATGAGGGTTTCGGGGATGGCTGCGCAGTTCACGGCCACGAACGGACGGCTCGCACGGCGGCTAATCACGTGCATGGCGTGAGCGAAGGCTTCTTTGCCGGAGCCCGTGGCGCCCTGAATGAGCACGGACACGCCAGAGTCCGCGATGCGATGCGCGCTGCGGGCGTTTCGCAGCATCTGCGGATCTTCGCCGGCGAGGTCTTCCAGCGTGAGCACCGGCGGCTTCGGGCTCGCCGGAACCTGCACTACTTCAGGTACGGCGCGGGACACGGAGCGTGCCTCGGACATGGGCGGATGCCGCCCGCCATGGAGGCTCGCATAGTAGCCCTGTCCCTTCCGTGGGTCACGCAACGCCGAGAGCGACGCGCCACGCAACAGCTCGAGCGACACGCTGTCCGGACCATCGGTGTCGAAGATCTCTCCGATGGGGCGGCCGACGAGCTCATACCGATCACGCGCATCCAGCAGCTTCGCGGCCGTGTGGTCCGCGCCGATGACGGTGCCATCCTCGGCAAGGGCAAGCGCGCCGTCGTGAAACATGTCCACGAGATCGGGCCGGCTGTGGAAACGCAGGACGGGATGCTGCTCGTGATGCCGGAGGAACAGGCACTTCTCGATGATGTGCGCGGAGAGATTGACCAGCGCCATCGTATGAGTGTGCATGCCCCGGTCGTGCGCGCCGACGCAGGACGCATCGAGCACGGCGACGAGATCGTCCACGGGCCCGCGAATGGGCACACCAAAACAGGTGAGCCCGATGTGATGGGTATAGAAGTGATCGTTGCGATGAACGGTCACGGGCTTGCGCTCCGCGAGGCAGGTGCCCATGCCATTCGTGCCGCGGCTCTTCTCGCTCCAGTCCGCACCCGGCACGATGCCGGCGCCCCGGAAAAGATCCTTGAGCGTGGGGTCGACCTTCTCGTAGAGGATGATGCCGGTCGCATCCGTCAGGACGAGCGCGTACCCGGAACCTGCAATCTGCTCGTAGAGCCGGTCGATCTCCGCGCTCGCGATGCGCACGAGATCCGAGTACTGGGCGCGACGATCGGCGAGCGCGCGGGTGTCGATGACGTTCGGCGCATCGGGCCGTGCCGGATCCAGCCGGTAGTCGTTCGCACACCGCATCCAGGACCGGGCGATCGTCCGATCCGGAAGCTCGCGACCCGGACGCGGCAAGCTGTGCACGATGCGCATGACGTCGTCGGAATGTCTCGTCCCTAATGCGTTTGCCATTGGAGTCCCCTCAACAACGGTCATTCGCCACCTGGAGTGGTTGCCTCTGGACCGAAGCGCGCTGGCCCTGTCACCAGTTCTGCACCAACCGTGCCACGCTGCGACGTGACACTGTGGCGACTGAGGGACACACGAACCACTGCGCGCACCGACTCAACACTCGCCTCAGGAAGTACTCATGTTGAGCGCAGGAGAGGCTCCCGCGCAACTCCCGGTGGTCAACTTTTGGCCAGCGGCAGTGCGGCATGCGCAGGAGCGCGTGTCGTACGGCAATACGAACGCGAAATGAGCAGCCCAGCCGCTCTTTGCGCGCTGCGCGCCGCGCCGGTGTACTGAGCGCAACGACCCGCGCCTGATACATCTGTGTCAACCGGCGCGCGAGCCTCGTGACAGTCCGCGCCGCACACACGGGCTTTTGCGCATCTTCTGCGCACTCACACGACAAGAAATCGCTGGCATGCACGTTGCACCCAGGCTGTCCGCCGACGTCGCGGGACCTGGTTGCGACGGCACGTGAAGCGGCGCGGATTCGAATGCGCGCGCTGTCGCCAAATACGACCTGAAGGAAGTCTCCCATGACTCATCAACGCATCGGCCTTACTGTCGCAGCGGCAGTCGTTGCGACTCTCGCGTCCACCGCGCCGCGCGCACTCGAGATCACCGCGGGCGACTGGAAGTTCACGGCCACCGGCAACGTGAACGCGCATTACATCCTCTCCGTTTGCGATGACTCGCCCGTCGACGTTGCAGGTGGTCTTGCGTGCGCGGTCGTGGGCGGTAGGGACGACAAGTCTTCGTCCGTCAGCAACGGCCTGTTGCCGGCGGCACTCGGCCTGAGCGCGTCGACGACGCAGGCCGGTTACGACCTCAACGTCACATTTGGCTTCTATCCAGGCATCAGCACCAACGACGGCGGCAGCCCGAACCTGCAAGCCGACGTGAGAACGGTGAACCCCAACGTCGGCCTCGGCACCACCGGCCTCGACGTGCGCCAGGTCTTCCTCACGTTCGGCAACGACCGGATGGGAACCGTCCTCGCGGGGCGCAACATCGGTCTCTTCGGCCAGGACGCGATTCTCGGCGACATGACGCTGCTCGGCGTCGGCGCCGGCGGCGGCGATCATGCGGCGCCCACCAACACGTCGCTGGGATCGATCGGCCTCGGCTACATCTACACGGACTGGCTCGCGCAGATCAACTACACGACGCCGGACATCCACGGCTTCAAGGCGACGATCGGCATCTTCGATCCGCTCGAGCCGCTCACGCCGTTCGCCACGACCAAACCCGCGCCGGGCGTTCACGGAAAGCTCGCGTGGAACATCAACGAGAATTTCTACGTCTCCGGCACAGGGCTCTGGCAGCAGCAGAGAGGACTCGGCGGTATCGGCAACTTCGACGGCTACGCGTTCGACCTCGGCGGCAAGGCGAAGTACGCGGGATTCGAGTTCCTGGGCTGGTACTACTGGGGCAAGGGCGTCGGCACGACGGGGTTGTTCTTCAACAGCAGCGACGAGTTCGGCAACCGGCGCAAGTCCGACGGCTTCCTCGCCCAGCTGACCTACACGTGGGGCGCCTTCAAGTTCGGCGGCAACTACGGCGAGAGCAACCTCGATCGCGCCAGTGGGGAGATCAACCCGACCCTCGTCCACAAGAACAGCAAGTACACACTCGGCGTCTACTACAAGCTGACCGAGAACCTGACCCTGCTCACCGAGTTCTCTGACATCGAGGCAAAGAACCAGGCGGGCCAGGACAATCGTGCGAAGACGGCGAACATAGGTGCCTTCCTGGCCTTCTGACGAGTCACGGAAGGACGGGAGTGGCAATAGCAGTCGCGGCGCGGAGCTGCATCCGCGTCGCGACTGCGAAGCCCGAGCAACGCACCCCACGCACGGAAGCTTCAAGTAGACTTCCGCGCGTGGAACATCCTCGCTCGATTCGCTCATTCGTCACCCGCAGCGGCCGCATCACAGAAGCGCAGACTCGCGCGCTCGAGCATCTGTGGCCGAAGTACGGCATCGAGCTCGATGCGCAGCCGCTCGATCTCGATGCGGCGTTCGGCCGGCACGCGCCGCGAGTGGTGGAGATCGGTTTCGGCAATGGCGAGAACATCGCCGCGCTCGCCGGCGCACATCCCGAGCGGGATTACCTCGGCATCGAAGTTCATCGCGCAGGCGTCGGCAGGCTGATGCTCGCCGCCGAAGGAGCGGGCCTGTCCAATCTGCGCATCATCTGTCACGACGCTGTCGAAGTGCTCGAGCGGCAGCTCGCGCCGGATTCGCTCGACGAGATCCTCATTCTGTTCCCGGACCCGTGGCACAAGAAGCGGCACCACAAGCGCCGCCTGATCCAGCCGACGTTCATCGCGCTCGCCGTGAGCCGATTGAAGCGGGGCGGCCTTCTTCGTCTCGCCACTGACTGGGAGCCGTACGCCGTGCAGATGCTCGAAGTGCTCGGGTCACAGGCCGGGCTCGTGAACCTCTCGCCCGACGGCGGTTACGCCGAGAAGCCGGTCGAACGCGTGACGACGCGCTTCGAAAAGAGGGGCGCACGACTCGGCCATGGCGTGTGGGACCTGGCGTTCAGACGCGCGTGATTCGCCCCGCTGCCGCGCTCCGTGCGCGGCTCGCTGGACAGAGTCTACAGAGCGAAGACGACCCGTATTCCGTCGATGATGAATTGAACCGCCAGCGCACCGAGCACGACGCCGAGCAGGCGATTCGCCACGTTCGTGCCCGTGACGCCGAGCACGCGCATGAATGGCGTCGAAAGCCACATCGCGACGAGCGAGAGCACGAGCACCACGATCACGCCCACGAGCAGTCCCAGGAACATGAGCGGCTGCTCCGTGATGTGCAGGGGGCCGAACCACAGCAGGATCGTCGCGAGCGCACCCGGCCCCGAGATGAACGGAAACGCGAGCGGAAACACGGAGATGTCCGCCCGCCGCGCGCTCTCCGCCCGCTCGTCACTCGAGGTGCGCGTGCCGGACTCGCGCGCAAACACCATCTCGAGCGCGATCAGGAACAGCAGCAGCCCGCCGAAGATGCGGAACGCGTCGATGCTGATTCCGGCCAGTCGCAGAAACGCCGCGCCACCGAGGGAGAAGAGCAACAGGATGAGCCCCGAGACCAGAACTGCCTTGAGCGCCATCTTGTGTTTATAACTTTCACTGGCTCCCTCGGTGAGGCTGCTGAAAACGGGGATGAGTGACAGAGGTTCCACGACAACGAAAAACACGACGAAAAACTTCAGCAGTTGCTCGAGCATGATGCTCCGCCGGACATGAGTTTTCTTCTTCGGCCCCGCGGCCGCGCAAATTCTCTTCTTGAAAGCGCCATACGCGAAGCGCAACATCGAGCGGCGCTCGAGGGCTCGCGTGCAGACGAGCATAGCAGTGCGCCAGTGCACCCGCGAAGCCGCGCCGCGCGTTCATGACGAACGCGTGCCAAACGACACCGGAATGTTTTCCGGCAGCTCATATACAAGGGAGGTTGGTCCATATGGCGGCTCCGCAACCGGGCATCGGGGACTGGTATCGTCAGAAAGAGGGCGGCGCCCTCTTCGAAGTCGTTGCCTTCGACGACCGAGACGGCACCATCGAGATCCAGTACTTCGACGGCACCGTCGAGGAAATGGATGTCGAGGACTGGGAAGGCCAGTGGGAAGACGGCGCGCTGGAAAGCGCAGAGCCGCCCGAAGACTGGAGCGGCTCGGTCGACGTGGACCCCGATGGGGACAACGTGCGCGCAGACGCCGGCGACGGCGATCGCGACCTGCGCGCGAGCTCGCTCGACGGCATCGATCTCTTCGAATAGCAGGCCCTGTCGGGCCACGGCGCGCAGGCTACACGCGGTCCGCGTAGGCCTGCACGTCCACGCTATCCGCGAGCATCACGAATCCTGCTTCGATCCTGAGCGGAACGCTCCGCAGGGACTCACCTGTGCACGGCCCGGCGATGCAGAAGCCCGTGCGCTTGTCGAAGAGCGCGCCATGAGACGCGCACAGGATCATTTCGCCGCCGCGAGTGAGAAAACGGTTCGGGCCAAGGTTCAGCGGATGGCCCGCGTGCGGGCAGCGGTTGACGTAGCCCCACGCCTGGTCGCCGATGCGCACGATGAAGCCGCGCAACGGCCAGTCCCCCGTGCCGATGGTGAAGCCGCGGGCACCGGGATCCTCCACGTCCGTCAGACGACAGATGACCCGCTCGACATCGAAGGCGCCTTCAGCGGGGGTTGGCATCCAGCGTGCGCACTTTGTCCCTGAGCAGCCACACGAGCAGCACGCCCGGCAGACCGATGAAGAAGCTCACGACGTAGTACGTCGGCCAGCCGCCCTGATCGGCGATCCAGCCGGCCGGCCCGCCGAGGCCGTAGCGTGGCAGCAGCGCAATGGTCGAGAGGAGCGCGTACTGGAATGCGCTGAACCGCTTGTCGCAGAGGGCCATGATGAGCGCGACCGAGGCGATGTTGCCCATGGAGCCCGCCAGGTTGTCGATCGCAGTGGCCGCGATCATCAGCGAAAAATCCTTTCCCACCACGGCGAGCACGTAGTACGCGAGGTTCGACACGGCCTGCAGGATTCCGAACAGCAGCATGGAGCGCAGCAGGCCGAGCTTCACCATCCAGATGCCTCCGAGCACCGAGCCCACGATCGCGCTCGACGTGAACACGGCTTTCGCCACGAGGCCGATCTCCGTCTTCGTGAACCCCATGTCCATGAGGAACGCCGTGTAGAACTTCAGGGCGAAGGCGTCCCCCACCTTGAAGAGCATGATGATCGCGATGAACGCGGTCGCGTCCGGCGTGCCGAAGAGCTCCTTGAGCGGGGTGACGACCGATTCCCTGAGGCTTTGCGGCGGCTTCTGTGTGTATTCCGCGGACGGCGCAAGCCACGTGGCGATGGCGAAGCTCGCCATGATGCCCGCGATGATGAACAGCGACAGACGCCAGCCGAAGTGATCCGCCATCACGAGCGCGAGAGCAAATGCGATCCAGGCCGCCGCGCGATAGCCGAGATTGTTGGCGGCGGCCGCGAGGCCGCGCTCGTGAGGCAGCGCGACGTCCGTCCGGTACGCGTCGTAGACGATGTCCTGCGACGCGGAGAAGAACACGATGGCCACGGCGCATACGGCCACCGGCACGAGCGATTCGGCAGGGTTCTGGATTGCGAGCGCCGCGATGGTCGCAGCGATGCCGAGCTGCGTGACCAGGATCCACCCGCGCCGGCGATCCAGGAGCGGCAGCGGGTACCGATCGAGCAGAGGTGCCCAGAGGAACTTCAGCAGGTACGGCAGCGCCACGTAGGAAAGGATGCCGAGCGTCGTGGTGCTGGCGCCCGAATCCTTGAGCCACGCCTGCAGGGTGCTTTCGGTCACCTGGTTCGGGAAGCCGGATGCGGCACCCAGCACCATGATGACGAGCATCTTCGGGCTCGCGAGCACTTCGCGCAGGCGCGGCTTCGGCGCGGCCGGGACGGCTTCGCTGACGTTTGTCGCGCTCACGGCAGGTCGATCTCGTAGTCCAGGGTGAGGGGAGCGTGATCCGAAAACCGCTCGCCTGTGTAGATTGACGCCGAACGCGCGCGCCCCGCCAGTGACTGGCTCACGACCTGGTAGTCGATGCGCCACCCCACGTTCTTCGCGCGTGCCTGGCCGCGGTTGGACCACCATGTGTACTGGTCCGGCTCGGCATTCACCTCGCGGAAGGCGTCGATATAGCCCGCGTGCCCGAAGAGCTGGTCCATCCACGCCCGCTCCTCCGGGAGAAAGCCGGAGTTCTTCTGGTTCGACTTCCAGTTGCGCAGGTCGATGTTCCTGTGGGCGATGTTCCAGTCCCCGCAGATGATGTAGTCACGCTTGCGACGGCGAAGACGGGCGAGATAGGGGCTGAAGGCCTCGAGGAAGCGGAACTTGGACGCCTGCCGCTCGGGCCCCGCGGAGCCGGACGGCAGGTAGAGCGAGATCACCGAAAGCTTGCCGAGCTGTGCTTCGATGTAGCGCCCCTCGCTGTCGAATTCAGCCACGCCAAAGCCGCGCACGACCCGGGCGCACTCGTGGCGTGTGTAGATGGCGACACCCGCGTAACCCTTTCGCTCCGCATCGTTGAAGAACGCGTGATAGCCGGGAATGTGGATGTCGTGCTCGGCGAGCTGATGGAAGTGCGCCTTCGTTTCCTGCAGGCAGATGAAGTCCGCATCCTGCTTTTGCAGCCAGCGGAAGAGACCCTTGCTCGCGGCCGAACGGATGCCGCAGACGTTGACGGTGATGACGCGCATAGGCGCGGATGATAGCGTTTGCGCATGCAGGACCATCAGCTCAGATTCATCGATCTCGCGATCGCCCGCGAGGCGCTGCGTTTTGGCAGCTTCAAATTGAAGTCCGGTCGCGACAGCCCGTACTTTTTCAACGCCGGCCTGTTCAGTGACGGGGAGGCGGCGGCCGTCCTCGGGCAGTGCTACGCGGCCGCGATCCTGCATTCGGGGCTGGAATTCGACATGCTCTTCGGCCCGGCCTACAAGGGCATCCCGCTCGTCACGACCACGGCGGTCGCGCTGGCGACCGGGCATGGGCGCAACGTGCCGTACGCCTTCAACCGGAAGGAATCGAAAGATCACGGTGAAGGCGGCAACGTGGTGGGCTCGGCACTGCGCGGGCGCGTGGTCATCGTGGACGACGTCATCACTGCAGGCACGGCCATTCGTGAATCACTGGAGCTCATTCGCAGCTCCGGCGCCCAGCCGGTGGCCGTTGCGCTTGCGCTGGACCGGCAGGAACGCGGTCAGGGTGCCCGCTCCGCCGTGCAGGAGCTCGAAGCCGAGCACGGTTTGAGGTGTGTGAGCGTGGTCACACTCGCGGACCTGATCGAGACCCTGTCCAGGCCGGCAGCCGGAGCGCCACGCATTTCTGCGGATCAGCTCACAGCCCTCCGGGCCTATCGGGAGCGCTACGGCGTCAGTTAGGGGTTGCGGCATTGTCAGCCTCGGTCAGAATATGCGCGATCACTTGCTTGTGACGGTAGGTTGGATGTCCGCCAGGGCGCGTTCTTTGGCTTACGCATTGCTGCTCGCCGCCGGCGCTGTCGCGCATGGCGCCAGCGATGACAAGGTCGCCTACAAGTGGGTGGACGAGAATGGCGTCGTGCACTACGGCGACAGCATTCCTGCGAAATACGCGAAGCAGGAGAACAGCGTCCTCAACAAGCAGGGCGTCGAGGTCGGCCGCAACGAAGCGCAGAAGACGGCCGAACAGATCGAGCGCGAAGCGCGTGAGCGCGAGATCGAGCTGCGTCGCAAGCAGCACGATGCCTTCCTGCTCACCACGTACACGTCGGTGAAAGATATCGAATCGCTACGGGACGAGCGCCTGGGCCAGATCAGCGGGCAGCGCCGCGCCGCCGAGCAGTACATCGAAGGCCTGCACTCGCGCCTGAGCACACTTCAGACTCGCGCATTCACGTTCAAGCCCTATAACGAATCCGCCGGCGCGCGCCGCATGCCTGATGATCTGGCGGAAGAGCTCGTGCGCACCGTGAGTGAGATGCGCAGCCAGAGGAACGCGCTGCTCGCGAAAGACGTGGAAGAGAACACGCTTCGCGCCCAGTTCCAGTCGGATATCGAGCGCTACCGCGAGCTGCGCACGGTTCGCAGCGGCCGCTGAGTCTCGGTTTTCAGCCGCGGCCCGAGTGGCCGAACCCGCCCGCACCACGCGCCGTAGCGGCGAAGTCCTCCACCACCTCGAGCTCCACCTGCACCACCGGCACGACGACGAGCTGCGCGATGCGCTCGCCCGGCTGCACGGTGTACGGCTCGCGGCCGCGATTCCAGACGGAGACCATGAGCTGGCCCTGGTAGTCCGAGTCGATGAGGCCAACGAGGTTGCCGAGCACGATCCCGTGTTTGTGGCCGAGGCCCGAGCGCGGAAGGATCACCGCGGCGAGCGCCGGGTCCCGCACGTAGATGGCAAGGCCAGTGGGCAGCAGCTCTGCCTTTCCAGGCTCGAGTACCAGCGCCTTGTCGAGGCAGGCGCGCAGATCCAGGCCGGCCGACCCGGCCGTGGCGTACTGGGGAAGGGGAAACTCGTTGCCGATGCGCGGGTCGAGGATCCGCACCTTGAGCGGACGGCGAGCGGGCTGATCCACCATCAGCCCCGGGCCGTGACCGCGGCCGTGCCCCGGGCGGCCGCGCTCTCGCGCTCGGCCAGCGCCTCGACAATGAGACCTACCAGCCGCCTGGCCAGGTCCGGCTTCGGCGCCTGGCCGAGGTCGTGCCGCGCTGTGCGCGACAGCACGATCAGGTGGTTGTCCTCACACTCGAACGCCTTGGCGTCACCCACCTCGTTCGCGGCAATCATGTCGAGATTCTTCTTCAGGAGCTTCGTGCGGGCGTTCTGTTCGACGTTTTCGGTCTCCGCCGCGAAACCCACGACCAGCGCGGGACGCTGCGGGCTCGCCGCGACGGTGGCGAGAATATCCGTGGTGCGCTCCATCTCGAGGTCCATGCGGTCGGAGGCTTTCTTGATCTTCTGACCCGCCGGATGCGCCGGCTTGTAATCCGCCACGGCGGCGGTGGATATGAAGATGTCCGCCCGATCCACTTCCTTCAGCACGGCATTCAGCATGTCCACCGCGCTTTCGGCGTTCACCCGCAGCACGCCCGGGGGCGTGGGCAGCGCGACGGGGCCGCTCACCAGCACAACCTCAGCACCCGCCTGTTGCGCCGCCAGTGCGACAGCGAAGCCCATTTTCCCGGAGCTTCGATTGCTAATGAAACGAACCGGGTCGATCCGCTCCCGCGTCGGGCCCGCCGTGATGAGCACGCGGCGCCCCTTCAAAGGGCCGGCAGGCGCGAGAAAGGGGGCGGCACGGTCGATGATCTCCAGCGGCTCCAGCATGCGGCCCTCGCCGACCTCGCCGCAGGCCTGGTCACCTGCCGCCGGGCCGAGCACGCCGATCTTGCGGGATTCGAGCGTGGCCACGTTCGCACGAGTTGCAGCGTTGGCCCACATGAGGCGATTCATGGCAGGCGCGACCGCGATGGGCGCCTCGGTGGCGAGGCATAAGGTCGTCAGAAGGTCATCCGCGATACCGTGAGACAGGCGGGCCAGAAAGTCCGCCGTGGCGGGGGCAACGAGCACGAGGTCCGCCCACCGCGCGAGCTCGATGTGACCCATGGCGGCTTCGGCGGCGGCGTCCCACAGGTCCGTGCGGACGGGCCGTCCCGACACGGCCTGGAACGTGGTCGCCGTGACGAACTCGGCGGCCGAGCGCGTCATCACAACCTGAACTTCAGCGCCCCGGTCGCGCAGACGGCGCACGAGATCCGGACTCTTGTAGGCCGCGATGCCTCCGGTGACACCGAGGAGTATGCGTTTGCCTTGCATCAGTGGGCTCGTTCGAAAGTGGGCGGATTATCGGCCGCGCGTCCGGACGCCGCAAACAAAGCGGGGTCTGAGGTTATGCACACCGGGAATGACCGCAAAGTGCGAGTTTCTGGCGAATCGCATGACTTTGCCGGGCGGCAGGCCGGCACCGGCTGCCTCACACTTGCGCGCCCCGTCCTGCCCACGGCATTCATGCATGACCATCCGCGACTGGCCCAAGATGGAACGACCCCGTGAGCGACTGCTCGAGCACGGCCCCCAGGGGCTGTCGGATGGGGAGCTGCTCGCCGTGCTCATCGGCTCCGGCAACCGGGGCAGCTCCGCGGTGGAGCTCGCGCGCCACCTGATCCGCGAGTTCGGGTCGCTCCGCAATTTCCTGAGCGCCGGGCGGGCAAAGTGCCTCGGCCAGCACGGCATCGGGCCCGCGCGCTACGCTTCCCTTCAAGCCGCGCTGGAGCTCGCGCGCCGGCATTACGGCGCGCCGCTTCTCAGGCGCTCCACGCTCAACGCCCCGGCGGAAGTGCGCCAGTTCGTGCTCGCCCGGCTGCGCGACAAGCCCTACGAAGTGTTCTGCTGCCTGCACCTGGACGTTCGCAATCGACTCATCGCGTTCGACGAGATCTTTCGCGGCACCATCGACGGGGCGAGCGTCCATCCGCGGGAAGTGGTGCGGCAGGCGATGATTCACAACTCCGCGTCGGTCATCTTTGCCCACAATCACCCCTCGGGGATCGCTGAGCCCAGCCACGCGGACCAGCTCGTGACGCGCCGGCTCAAGGACGCGCTGGCGCTCGTGGAGGTGAAGGTGCTCGACCACGTCATCGTGGGGGACACGCGGTGCCTGTCGTTCGCGGACCGGGGGCTGCTGTAGCGAATGGGCCGGAGTCACGCCGTGCCGCGCAGCCCCGCACTCCTGCGGGGACATCATCGTCGCCCGCCCAAAGCACAGCCTTGGCGGCCTGGGCTGCAACAACGCGAAGAGGCGCCGGCCTGCCCGCGCGCGCGCAACGTGAGCGGCGCGGCGCCTCGCCGCGGTGGCGGTTGCGGGCAAAGGGGACTGCTGATATAAAGCCGCGCTCTTTACGCGAGTGCGACAGTCCGTTGGCACTCAAGTGACTGATTTCTAAAGGTTGCCAGTATGTCCCGCGTCTGCGAAGTCACCGGCAAGAGGCCGGCCGTCGGAAATCGCGTCTCGCACGCGAACAACAAGAAGCGCCGCCGCTTCCTGCCGAACCTGCATGCGCAGCGTTTCTGGCTCGAGGGCGAGAAGCGCTGGGTGAGCCTGCGGGTGTCCACGGCGGGTCTGCGCACCATCGAGAAGAAGGGCATCGACGTCGTTGTCGCGGAGCTCCGCCAGCAGGGCGTGAAGGTCTGAAGCCATGCGCGAAAAAGTGAAACTGCTGTCCTCGGCCGGCACCGGCCACTTCTACGTCACCACCAAGAACAAGCGCCTCCATCCGGACAAGATGGAAATCCGCAAGTTCGACCCCGTGGTTCGCAAGCACGTGGCGTACAAGGAAACGAAGATCAAGTGATCCGCCCGGGCGGCGATCCATCGCCGCCGGGGGTCCGATCTTCCGGGCCGACGTCGCCGGCCGTCTGATCCCTTTTCGATGAGCCGCGCTTCGCGCGCGCCGAAGCACACCTGCTCTCCCGACCGGCGGATTCACCGGCGAGTGCCCGGGCTGTAGCCTGTGCAGCATGCCGGAGCTACCAGAAGTCGAGACCACGCGTCGCGGAGTGGATCCGCACGTGGTGGGGCGACGCATCGTTGCGCTCGCCGTTCATGAGCCGCGGCTGAGGTGGCGCGTGCCCGACTCGCTGCCGGGCGAGGTCGCCGGCCAGCGCGTGCGCCAGACCGGCCGGCGCGCCAAGTACCTGCTCATCGAGCTGGAAGCCGGCACCCTGCTCCTGCATCTGGGCATGTCGGGCAGCCTTCGTGTTCTGCCTGCCGAGACCCCGCGCATCGCGCACGATCATTTCGACCTGCTGCTCGACTCGGGCCTTACGCTGCGCTTCAACGACCCGCGGCGCTTCGGCAGCCTGCACTACACCACGAGCAAGCCGGACGAGCACCCTCTTCTCGCCCGTCTCGCGCCCGAGCCTCTCGATGAGAAGTTCGATGCCGACTATCTCTGGCGCATCACCCGCAAGCGGCGCGTAGCGATCAAGCAGTTGCTGATGAACAGCACGCTGGTCGTGGGCGTGGGGAACATCTATGCGAGTGAAGCGCTGTTCCGCGCGCGAATACGGCCAACCCGGCCCGCGCGGAGCCTCACTCGCGCAGAAGTCGTCAAGCTCGCTCGAGCAGTGCGCGCGGTGCTGACTCAGGCAATTCGGGTGGGTGGCACCACGCTGCGCGACTATGTGGGCGCAGACGGCAACCCGGGATACTTCCGCCAGAAGCTCTACGTCTACGAGCGAGCGAAGAAACCCTGCAGAGTTTGTCGAGGCCCGGTGAAGCAGCTCACGCAGGGCCAGCGTTCCACCTACTACTGCCCTGCATGCCAGAAATGACCCAGGACGTCCCGCCGCTGCAATAACACCGGAAAGGACCCGCAGCCGCATGAGCAAGCGAATCATCACGCATCTGTCGAACGTAGACACCATCTTGGCCGGCGTGATCCAGGTCGCTGGCCCCTATCGGCTGAAGCCGGATCTCGAAGGCAGCCCTTTCAAGACGCTGGCGCGAGCCATCGCCCACCAGCAACTGAACGGCACGGCCGCGAACACGATCCTCGCGCGATTCGCCAACACGGTCGGCGCCGACGGCGCATTTCCGACTCCGGAGCAGGTACTCGCAGCACCCGAAGCCACGCTGCGCGCGGCGGGGTTCTCGTTCGCGAAGATCGCCTCTCTGCGCGATCTCGCCACGAAGACCATCGAAGGCGTCGTGCCGGATCGCACGACGTTGCTCGCGCTCACGGACGCCGAGATCATCGAGCGTCTCACGCAGGTGCGCGGAATCGGGCGATGGACTGTCGAGATGATGCTGATGTATCAGCTCGGGCGAAGGGACGTGCTGCCCGTGGACGACTTCGGTGTGCGCAACGGCTTCAGGCTCGCTTATGGGCTGCGCAAGATGCCGCCGCCGAAAGCGCTCGCGCTCTTTGGCGAGCGCTGGGCGCCACATCGCTCGGCCGCCGCGTGGTACCTGTGGCGCGCGGTTGAGCTGCACCGTGCCGGCACGCTGCCTGTGCCGAGCGAGCGCACCAGACTGCCGCGCGTCCCGCGGCTGCGGCGCGCAGTGAAGCGCCTGGAGAAGAAGGTTGCCGAAAAGCTGACGCGCATTCGCGCCACCGCGAAACGTGTGAAAGGCGCGAAACTCGCAGCAGCTGCGCGGGGCCGCGCCAAGCCGCTGTCACGGCGAGCGGCTCAGTAGACGAGCCCCTCGCCATCACCGCGGGGATCGGACGCCGCCTGCACTTCGCCAGTGGCGTACTCCCACGTCACCACTTGCAGGTTGCCCCATTGCCGGCCCTCACGCAGCTTGTGGCCGCGCGCGGCCAGCGCCTTCACCTGGTCCGGGGTCAGGGCGTCTGGCTCATAAGTGATGACGTCAGGGTAGTACTGGTGATGCACGCGCGGCGCACTGACGATCTGCTGCGCGCTCTTGCCCGCCATGAAGTCCAGCGTAGCGAGCAACGACATGCCGATGATGTAGCTGCCGCCGGGGCTACCCACCACCATCACGCCGCGGTCCGACTCCACGAACGTGGGCGTGGATGACGAGAGCGGGCGCTTGCCCGGCGCGATGGCGTTCGCCTCCGCGCCGATGAGCTGGAACGCGTTCGGCGTGCCCGGCTTGATGGAGAAGTCGTCCATCTGGTTGTTCAGCAGGATGCCGGTCCCCGGCACCATGAGGCCGCTGCCGAAGAACAGGTTCAGCGTGATCGTGGCCCCGACGCGATTGCCGTCGCGGTCGATGATGGAATAGTGCGTAGTGTGCATGCCCTGGGCCGCGCTGATGGCGTCGCTGGGCAGCATCTCGCTGGGCGTGGCGCGGTCGAGGCGTAGCGAGGTGCGCTGGCCATCTGCGTAGAACTTGCTGGTGAGCCGCTCGGTGGGAATCTTCACGAAGTCCGGATCGCCGAGGTAGAGCGCGCGATCGCGATGCACGCGCCGCATGGCTTCCACGATGAGATGAATGCGCGTCACAGGATCCACTGCCTCGAGGTCGTACGCTTCGAGAATATTCAGCGCATCCACGAGTGCGATACCGCCCGAGGCGGGCGGCGACGCTGAGATGATACGGGCGCCGTGATACGTGCCGATGATGGGCGCACGCTCCACGGCGCGGTAGTCGGCCAGGTCCTGCTCCGTCCAGATGCCGCCGAGCTTGCGGACGCCGGAGACCAGCTTCTTCGCAAGCGGCCCGTTGTAGTAGGCGCCGATTCCCTTCTCGGCGAGCAGCTCCAGCGTGCGCGCAAGCTCCGGCTGCCTGATCACGTGCCCGAGCCGCGGCACCTCCCCCTTCACCAGGAAGATGCGCGCCGTATCGGGCGAGCGGTTGAGGATGGCCTGCTTGCCGCGAAGCCCGCCCTGCAGACGCTCGTAAACCGGAAAACCCTCGCGCGCGAGACGGATGGCCGGCTGCAGGCTCGTCTTCAACGGAAGCCTGCCGTACTTCTCCACGAGCAAGGCGAGCCCTGCCGGTTCGCCGGGGATGCCGGCGGCGAGCGCGCTGTCCGTGGACAGGCGCGGCACAGGGTTGCCCTGCGGGTCGAGAAACATGTCGCGCGTCGCGGCAGAGGGTGCTTTCTCCCGCGCATCGATCATGCTGTTCAGGCCATCGCTCGCGCGATGTATCAGAAAGAAACCGCCCGCGCCGAACCCGGACGCATTCGGTTCCACCACGGCGAGCGTGGCGGCGACGGCCACGGCGGCATCGAACGCATTGCCCCCTTTCGAAAGGACCTCCATGCCCGCCTGGGATGCGAGCGGATGCGCGCTGGCAATGGCGGCCTTCCCGGGCACGTGGTCCGACGCGAGCGACAGCGGCGTGACGACCCACAGCGCAACGAACGCGACGAACACGGCGCGAAGCGTCGCGGTGCGCCGCAAGCCCGGGCTCTCGCCTGTGGAGCGGGCGCGCATTGCGCCCTTCGACTCTGCTTTCATCGGTTGGGGTTCCTGCGAGGCCGCGCCGTCAGACGCGCCGGAGCTTCTTGAGCTCGGCATCGACGATGGGATGGACGAATTCCTTGGTCTCCCCGCCGAGCACCGCGATCTCGCGGATGAGCGATGAGGAAATGAAGGTGAACTGTTCCTGCGGAGTGAGGAACACGGTTTCGATCTCGCGCGCGAGGTGCCGGCTCATGTTCGCGAGCTGGAACTCGAACTCGAAGTCCGACACGGCACGCAGCCCACGCACCACGACGTTGAGGTCATGCTTCTTCGCGAACTCGACGGTGAGGCCGGAATAGCCCATGACCTGGACGTTCGGCAGGTCCGCCAGCACCTGGCGCGCCAGGTCCACACGCTTGTCGAGCGAGAACAGCGGCGCCTTGTTGGGGTTCGCCGCGATGGCCACGATGACGAGGTCGAAAATGCCCGCGGCGCGGCGCACGAGGTCGTGGTGCCCGTTCGTGATCGGGTCGAACGTGCCGGGATACATGGCGTTGCGTTTCATTCGGGCACGGCTCCCACCGGCTCTCGGGCGATCAGATGATACCCGACCTCGCCCGCGTGCTTGGCTTTGAGCACATTCCAACTGGTTGGAAGCGGCGGCAGCGGATCTCGCGCCGCGCACTCGACATAAACGACGGCACCGGGCGCAAGCCACCCGCCCTGCTCCAGCAGCGCTGCTGCCTTGCTGAGCACACCCGCGGCAAAGGGCGGGTCGAGGAACACGATGTCGAACGGCTCTGACGGCGCATTGAGGAATCGGAGCGCGTCGTCGCGCACGACGCGTGCGCCCTGCGCATGCCATTCTTCGAGCAGGCTCGCGAGAGCCCGCGTGACTTCCGCGTTCTGTTCCACGAACACCGCGCTCGATGCGCCTCGCGACAACGCCTCGAGCCCGAGTGCTCCGCTGCCCGCAAAGAGATCCAGGCAACGCGCACCGTTGATACGTGGCGCCAGCCAGTTGAAGAGCGTCTCGCGAACACGGTCCGGAGTCGGACGAACGTCGGTGACATCCGGAAAGCGCCAGCGCCTTCCTCTCCACATGCCGCCGATGATGCGAATGACGCGCGCCTGCGCACCGCGCGATTTTCCTGCTTGAACCAAGACTTGCGACGCCTCGCGGCTTGCGACGATTGTCGCCGTAAGCGTACCCTAGCCGCTCATTACTACAAGCACGGCGCGAGGTGCTCGCGACCGCGCACGGGGACACACGGAAGACGGACGAAGTCGAGGAGCTGCAGGTATGAAGAGGCAGGCTGCAACCTCGCTCATCGTGACCGCGCTGCTGATGGCGGGTTGCGGGGGCAACGGACCGGCGATCGGGCCGACCGATACCGCGAGTGGAAACGGGAATCCCGGCGGTGCCACACCGCCACCGACGAATTCACCCAGCACGGCGCTGTTCCAGCCGCTGCAAGGCATTCTTCCGTATCCCACGGACATCTACTTCAGCGGCTCGGCGGATGGCACGCTGAACATTCAGCCTGCCAACGCGCTGATCCCCCTTCAGTCGAGCGTCAACGCACTGGATGGCTTCTCGACGAACGGCGTGATTCGCGCGCGCTTCGCCGGCCCGCTCGACCCTGCTTCCCTGACCGCAACATCGGTCATCGTGCTCCAGGTCGTGGTGGACAGCGCAACGAAAGCCACGACCGGCGTGACAGGATTGCCGCTCAGGCTCGGCACAGACCCGGCGACGGCAGACTTCAGCGTCGGCGTGGCGAGCGACGCGCAGGTCGGCAACACCATCCTCGAGATCCGGCCGCTGAAGCCGCTCGTCCCCAGCTCGGGCCCCGGCCCGACGAATGTGGGCTACCTCGTGCTCCTCACGAACGGCATCACGACCACCGACGGCACAGCCGCAGTGCCGGATACTGATTACGCGAGCTTCAAGAGCGCGCTTCCGACGTGCAGCACGATCACGAACACCTCGCTCAACGGGCTCTGCCGCTTGACGGGCGCGCATCTGCAGATTGCGCAGGCGCTGGGCATCAATCCCGCGGACGTCGTGCTCTCGTTCAGCTTTTCCACGCAAGCCACGCGCGACACGATGAACGTGCTCGCGAACCCGGCCGTCACCACTGCGCAGCCCATCACGGTGGTGAACACGGGCGCCACGACGAACGCGATCAACGAGAACCTGCCCGGCATCGCGAACGTGTATCGCGGCACGTTCACCATTCCGTACTACAGCGCGCGGCCTTCACCTGCGGACCCCACTGCGCCGCTCACAGTGAGCTGGCAGGGCGATCCATCGCCGCTGGACCCCAACAGCCGGCTGCTGACGCGGTTCAATCCGAGGCCCGTCGCGACCGGAACAGTTTCGATTCCGATTTTCGTGACCGTGCCGAACACCGCATCGCCCGGTGGCGGCGTGAAACCCCTGTCCGGCTGGCCCGTGCTGATCTTCCAGCACGGCCTCACCCGCAATCGCACGGACGCGGTGGGTGTGGCCGATTCGTTCGCTGCCGCCGGGTTCGTCGTGGTGTCGATCGACCTGCCTCTGCACGGCATCGCAGGTGCGAACGCGACCGCGAACCCGTTCTACGATGCCGCGAACGAGCGCACGTTCAATCTGGACCTGGTGAACAACGCCACCCTCGCGCCCGGGCCGGACGGCGTCGTCGACGATTCCGGCACGCATTTCGTGAACGTGCCGAACCCGCTCGTCACGCGCGACAACCTGCGTCAGGCCGCGGTGGACCTGCTCGCGCTCACGCGGTCATTGCCCGGCATGAACCTCGACGCGGACCCCGCCGGAGACATCAACCCGAGCCGCATCCATTTCCTGGGCCATTCGCTCGGCGGCATCGTGGGTGGCGTCTACCTGGGCACCGCCGGTGCCGCGGAGGTGGTCACGGGCGAGCTGGCCAACGCCGGTGGCGGCGTCGTCCAGACCATCTTTGATTCGCCCGCGTTCGGGCCTCGCATCGTCGCGGGGCTGCAGGCGCAGGGCATCGCGCCGGGCTCCACGCTCTACGCGCAATTCATCCGGGACGCGCAGAGCGTCGTGGATGCGGGTGACCCGATCAACTACATCGTCTCCGCGCGGGATGCGCGGCCTCTGCTGCTCTTGCAGGTCGTGGGCGGCGGTACGCTTGCGGACCCGCCGGGCGGCACATCGCCGCCGGACCAGGTGGTCGTCAACTCGGCAACGCAGCGGCTCATCAGTGCGGCAGGTCTGACGCGGCTTTCGACACCCGGTCCGAACCCGGTCACCGGCAACTACGTCAACTTCATATTCGGGGACCACGGCTCGCTCATCCAGCCGACCGCGAGCCCCGCGACCACTGTGGAGATGCAAACTGAATCGGTGAGCTTCGCCAGCAGCCTTGGCTCCACCGTGATCATCGGCTCGAGCGGCGTCGTTCAGCCCTAGCTCGCGGAAAGCGCGCATGGCGCCCTGCTTCCGACGCGCGCGGCGAGGACGCGACTCCTGCCGGTCTGCATCGCCCCGGGCGCCACAGACCGGGGTGATTAGCCGACAGTGGGTTTTTAATCGCCGCTAGAATACGCGGCACTCATGTTCGGACGTAAACCCAAGGCCGGCGAAGAGCAGGAGAAGCAGGGCTTCTTCACGCGGCTGCGCGCGCGCCTCAATCGTGGCGATTCTTTTCTCACCCGCGACCTCGGCGAGCTGTTCAGAGGCCGCCAGATCGATGCGGCCGCGCTCGAGGAGCTCGAAACCCGCCTCCTGACCGCGGACGCAGGCGTCGAAGCGACGGAGCACATCCTGGCCGGGCTGCAGAAGCGCGTCGCCCGCAAGGAGCTGGCGGACGTCGATGCGCTGGTCGCGGCGCTGCGCGACTCCGTGGCGGAAATCCTTGCCCCGTGCGCACGCCCGCTCGTGATCGACGAGTCGAAGAGGCCCTTCGTCATCCTCGTCGTCGGCGTGAACGGCTCCGGCAAGACGACCACCATCGGCAAGCTCGCGCGGCGGCTCGCCGAAGATGACCGCAGCGTGATGCTCGCGGCCGGCGACACGTTTCGCGCGGCCGCAATCGAGCAGCTCAACATCTGGGCGGAGCGCTCCGGCGCCGCGTTTGCGGCCCAGCAGGCGGGCGCCGATCCGGGCGCGGTCGTCTTCGATGCGCTCCAGTCCGCTCGCTCGCAGGGGATGGATGTCCTGCTCGCGGACACTGCCGGGCGCCTGCACAGCCAGTCGCACCTCATGGAGGAGCTGAAGAAAGTGAAGCGCGTCCTGCAGCGCGTGGACCCGACGGCGCCCCACGAAGTGCTGCTCGTGCTCGACGCCAACCAGGGCCAGAACGCGCTCTCCCAGGCGCTGCAGTTTCACGAGGCGGTGGGTGTCACGGGCCTCGTGCTGACGAAGCTCGATGGAACCGCGAAAGGAGGCATCGTGCTCGCCATCGCGCGAAAGCTGGGGCTGCCGATCCGCTTCATCGGCGTGGGTGAGCAGCCGGAAGACTTCGGCGAGTTCGATGCACAGGCGTTCGCGAGCGCGCTCGTGGAAGGCGGCGCGGACAGCCGGTCGAGCCTCGGCACGAACGCCGGGAGGCCCCCGTCCCGATGATCGTCTTCGACCGGGTTGCGAAGCGTTACCCCAACGGCCGCGACGCGCTTGCGGGCGTCTCGCTGCGCGTGGACCCGGGTGAGATGGTGTTCCTGACCGGCAAATCCGGCGCCGGCAAGAGCACTGTCCTGAAGCTCATCGCGCTGCTGGAACGGCCCACGCGGGGCACCGTGCTCATCAACGGCAAGAACACGAGCTCGCTGAAACCGCGTCACATTCCGGCGTTCCGCCGCCACATCGGCGTCGTGTTCCAGGATCACAAGCTGCTCGCGGACCGTCCGGTATACGACAACGTGGCGCTGCCGCTCGTCGTATCGGATACGCCGCTGCGTGAGATCGACAAGCGCGTTCGCGCCGCGCTCGACCAGGTGGGGCTCCTTGGCAAGGAACGCATGTCGCCGCTCGAGCTGTCGGTGGGCGAGCAGCAGAGAGTGGGCATCGCGCGCGCCGTGGTCAGCAAGCCGCCGCTGCTCATCGCGGATGAGCCCACCGGCAACCTCGATCCGGATCTCGCGCTCGAGGTGATGCGCCTGTTCAAGCGCTTTCAGGAAGTGGGTGTCACCGTGGTCGTGGCCACCCACGACATCGAGCTCGTAAAGGAGTTCGGGGTACGGCAGATCACCATCGAGAACGGGCACGTGCTGGGCGACGGCGGCAACGACGGTCTTCCGAGCCTGGTCGCCACGCGATGAGCGTCGCATCCTACGGCGCGCGGCATGTGCAGGCGTTCCTGGGCGCGCTCGGGCGGCTGGCGCGCAGTCCGCTCGCGAGCGTTCTGACGCTGCTCGTCGTTGCCATCGCACTCGCCCTGCCGATGAGCCTCAAGCTCTTCGTCACCAACGCACGCGTGGCGACCGGGGATTTCAAGAACGCCGTCGACCTGTCGGTCTATCTCAAGAACGACGTCGCGCTCACCAAGGCACAGCAACTGGCGGGCAATGCACGGGCGCGCGCCGGTGTGAGCGAAGTGACCCTGATTGCGGCCGATGAGGCGCTGGAGGAATTCCGCACGTATTCCGGCTTCGGCGCCGCTCTTGAAGTGCTGGAGCAGAACCCTCTGCCGCACGTCCTGCACGTGCATCCGGACTCCAGCGCGAGCTCCACGGCTTCGCTGGAATCCCTCCGCCAGTATTTCGCCGCGTGGCCGGAAGTGGAGATGGTGCAGATCGATTCAGAGTGGGTGATGCGCTTCAACGCCATTCTGGATGTTCTGCGGAAAGTGTTGATCATCGCCGCGGCGTTGCTGGGGCTCGGAGTGCTGGCGGTGGTGGGCAACACCATTCGGCTGGAGATTCTGAACCGCCGCGCCGAGATCGAAGTGACGAAGCTCGTCGGCGGCTCGAATGGTTTCGTGCGCCGGCCCTTCCTCTACACCGGGCTGCTCTACGGGCTCGGCGGCGCCCTTCTCGCGTGGGGCATCGTCACCGTCACGGTAATGGTGCTGGCGCAGCCGGTCGCCACGCTGGCGCAGCTTTACGGAAGCCGCTACGCGCTCACGGGGCCCAGCCCGCGCGACACTGGAAGCCTGCTGCTGGGCGGCGCCGCTCTGGGTTGGCTGGGCGCATGGATCTCTGCCAACCGCCACCTTCGCAGCATCGAACCGCGCGCGTGAGCGGGGCGTCGCCTCACCGGCACGATCAATGATGATAGCCCTCGCCTTCTCGCAGCTTGCCGCGGAACGTGTAGTAGACGAAGACCGTGTACCCGAAGATGAAGGGCACCAGGAACGCCGTGCCGATCAGGATGAACGCCTGTGATTTCGGTGTGGCGGCGGCTTCCCACAACGTGACGGTCGGCGGCACCAGATACGGGAACACCGAGATGGCGAGCCCCACGAAGGCGAGCACGAACATCGCCACCGCGCTGAAGAACGCCATCGTAGGGTGATTCCCGCGAATGCCTCGCCAGCACGTGATCACCAGCGCCGCGGTGATCACAGGCACCGGCGAGAGATAGAGCAGGTTGTTCCCGCCGAACCAGCGCTCGGCGATGAACGAATGCTCGATGGGCGTCCACACGCTCACGAGCGCAATGAATGCGACCATGCCCACGAGCAGCGGCAGTGCGAATCGGCGCGCTCTTGCGGCGAGCTCGTCGGTGGTTTTCATGGCGATCCAGCAGGCGCCGATGAGCGCGTAGCCGACGACGAGCCCGAGCCCGCACATCAGGCTGAACGGGGTGAGCCAGTCGAGCTCGTGACCGGCGAACTGACGGCCCTGGACGTGAATGCCGTCGAGAATCCCGCCCAGGGCCAGGCCCTGCGAGAACGCCGCAACGGTCGATCCGGCGGCGAACGCGATGTCCCACTTGCGGTGATGCGGCTTCGCGACCCAGCGAAACTCGAAAGCCACCCCGCGGAAGACGAGCGCAAGCAGCATCGCGATGACCGGCACGTACATCGCCGGCATGATGAGCGCGAACGCAAGGGGAAACGCCACGAGCAGCCCGGTGCCGCCGAGCACGAGCCAGGTCTCGTTGCCGTCCCAGAACGGCGCGATCGAGTTCATCATCCGGTCCCGATCGGCCTCTTCCGGGAAGTAGGGAAAGAGAATGCCGATCCCCAGATCGAATCCGTCCAGGATCACGTAGAGCCCCACGGCGAGCACCACGATGCCCGCCGCGATGAGCGGCAGCCAGTATTCGGCACCCGTCATATCGTGGGTCTCCCTGCTCGCGCCTCACGCGTGGGCTCCTGTGCGGAGGCCAGCGGGCGGTTCGCAAGCCCTTCCTCGAGACGAGGCGGCGTCACGGCAGCCCCTTTCGGGCCGCTCCGGATGAGCCGGCGGATGTAGTAGATGCCCACCGAGAACACGACGAGGTACACCAGCACGAACGCCGTGAGCGACACTGCAACGGCTGTGCCCGACACCGGCGAGATCGCTTCCGCCGTGCGCAGGATTCCGTAGGCGACGTAGGGCTGCCGGCCGACTTCCGTTGTCACCCACCCCGCCAGGATGGCGATGAAGCCGAGGGGCCACGAGTAGCCGGCGAACCTCAGGTACCACGAGGTGTCGAAGACCTTCCCTCGCCACCAGAGCCAGGCACCGCCGAGCCCGAGCGCGATCAGCACCACACCGATCCCGACCATGATGCGAAATGCGTAAAACACGGGCGCGACCGGGGGTCGCTCGTCCGCCGGGAACTCCTTGAGGGCTGGAACACGTCCATCGAATGAATGCGTGAGGATGAGGCTGCCGAGCCGCGGAATTGCGATCGACGCGCGGTTCGTCTCGGCTTTCGCGTCAGGGACGGCAAAGAGCACGAGCTCCGCGGGCCCGGTGTACTCCCAATGCGCTTCGATCGCGGCGACCTTGACCGGCTGGTGCTCGAGCGTGTTGAGGCCATGCTGGTCCCCGAGGAAGGCCTGGACGGGCGCGAGAATCGCGACCATCCCCAGGCCCATGCGCATCATCGTCCGGGCCTCTTCGGGATACGCGCGCACGAGCATGTACCGGGCTCCCACGGCCAGCACGACCACGGACGTGGTGAGGTACGCCGCCGTCATCATGTGCGCGAAGCGGTAGGGGAAGCTTGGGTTGAAGACGACGGCGAGCCAGTCGACCGGATACGCGATGCCCTCGCTGACCATGTGCCCGGCCGGCGTGTGCATCCAGCTGTTGGCGGAGAGGATCCAGAACCCGGACGTGGCCGTACCCAGGGCGACGAGGACGGCCGAGGTCACGTGCAGCCAGGGCGGGACCCGGTTCCATCCGAACAGCATCACGCCGAGGAACGTGGCCTCCAGGAAGAACGCGGAGAGGACTTCGTACCCCATGAGGGGGCCGATCACGTTCCCCGCCACCTCGGAGAACCGGCTCCAGTTGGTGCCGAACTGGTAGGCGAGCGGAATTCCCGAGACCACGCCCATGGCAAAGGACACGGCGAAGATCTTGGTCCAGAAGCGCGCCAGCCGGTGGAAGTGATCCTTCCCGGTGCGGCGCCAGAGAATGAGCAGTGTGGCGACGTACGCCGAGGATCCGATGGAGAAGGCAGGGAAGACGATGTGGACGCTGATGGTGAACGCGAACTGCAATCGCGCAAGCAGTAGCGGGTCCGGGTCCATGTCGGGACTCTCCTTGGCGAGCGGTCCGGGAACCTCTTCCGATTGAGAGAGGGGGTGCTCTCCCGGGCGCGCGAAGCGAAAGGTTTCCTTTTGGTGTCAGGAACTTATACTCGCCGAACGCGATCTTACCGGCATCGAACTCCGACGCACCTTAGCACTCTAACCGGTCGACTGCTAATATGCCGACCCATGAAATTGGGGCCACCCCCCAAGGGAGCTCAAGACAGCGATGACTACAGCTACGGCAGTGGTAACGCGCAACGCCGACCTGGCCTTCGCCGGCCCGGTGGGAAGTCTCGACGCCTATCTCGACCGTGTGAGCCGCATTCCGGTCCTCTCTCGCGAAGAGGAGCATGAGCTCGCCGTTCGATTCCGCCGTGATGACGACCTGGACGCCGCCCGACAGCTCGTCCTGGCCCACCTGCGCTTCGTGGTGCATATCGCCCGCGGATACGGTGGCTATGGCCTGCCCGTCGGGGACCTGATCCAGGAAGGCAACGTCGGTCTCATGAAGGCCGTGAAGCGTTTCGACCCCGACCTGAACGTGCGGCTGGTCTCTTTCGCCGTGCACTGGATCCGCGCCGAGATCCACGAGTACGTGCTGCGTAACTGGCGGCTCGTGAAGATCGCCACCACCAAGGCCCAGCGCAAGCTGTTCTTCAACCTTCGCCGGCTGAAGAAGAACCTGACGTGGTTGTCGGCAGAGGAAACCCGCGCCGTGGCGCGCGACCTGGGCGTGACCCCAGCCGAAGTCACGGAGATGGAACAGCGCCTCTCGGCTCGCGACATGTCCTTCGACCCGACCCCGGAGTCGGACGAGGATGATGTCTACAGCCCGGCCGCCTACCTGCCCTCGCCTGATTCCGACCCGGCCGAAGCCGTGGAAGCGGACGAGTGGGAAAGCGATTCCGCGGATCGCCTGCAGACGGCGCTGAGCCGCCTGGACGATCGCAGCCGCGACATCCTGCAGAAGCGCTGGATGACGGAGGAGAAAGCCACGCTGCACGAGCTCGCCGACAAGTACGGCGTCTCGGCAGAGCGCATCCGGCAGATCGAGGCGAATGCGATCGGCAAGCTGCGCGGCATCATGGCCCCGGCGGCATGACGACACAGAATCGAAGCTGACAGACGGCTTCACTCGAAGACCCGTCGTTCTCGACAGAACGACGGGTCTTTTTTTTACGGCCGGGCCCGGGGTTCAACGGGGCTCGCCGGGACGCGAACCCCGTTCAGGCAGCTCAGGAGGCCGTGATCGGCTCGAGGGTCAGCTCCACGCGGCGATTCGCCGCGCGACCCTGCTCCGTGTCGTTGGAGGCGATCGGGCGGGTCTGGCCGGCACCCACGGTGATCACCCGCTGGGCGTTGAGGCCCTGGCTCTCGAGGTACTGAGCCACCGTGGCGGCACGGCGCTCGGACAGCGCCTGGTTGTACTGGGGCGTGCCGGTGCTGTCCGTGTGGCCCGCGATCTCCAGGATCGTCTTGTCGTACTCCTTCAGGACCAGCGAGACAGAGTTCAGCACAGCGAAGAAGTCCGGTTGCAGGTCGGAGCTGTTGGTCTTGAAGGTGATGTTGCCCGGCATGTTGAGCGTGATGTTGTTGCCATCCCGGACCACGCCGACGCCCGTGCCCTGCAGCTGCGCACGCAACTTCGCTTCCTGCCGGTCCATGTAGTTGCCTACGGCGCCACCGGCGAGCGCACCGACGCCGGCTGCGATGAGCGCATTCTTCTTGCGATTGCGGCTGTCGCCACCCGTGAGCATGCCGACGGCCGCGCCGGCCAGGGCGCCGATGCCCGCGCCTTTCGCGGTGGAGCTGACTTGACGATTGCCCGTGTAGGCGTCGGTCGTATAGCAGCCGGCGACGACCGAAGCGCTCACCGCAACGATGACAAACTGGCCCGCGAGGCGGCGGATGGAGGGGGTGTTCATATTCAAGAAAGACCTCTTCGACGGTTTTTGGAAACCCGTAGCAAGGAACGTGCGTCAGCCTGGGCTGCGCACAATCCGCCCGCAAGTGTCTCCACACGGCGACCTTGCGGGCAACCCGACGGGCCGCGTAGTTTCGTCCGCAGGACAGTGCGCGGGAAGCACCGGCATGCGCAGTGTGACCGACTGGCTCGGCGAATACGGCGAGAGCCATTCGAATCCGACGAACAAGCTGCTCCACTGGATCTGCGTGCCGTTCATCGTGCTCGCGGTGATGGGGCTGCTCTGGTCCCTTCCCGTGCCGGAAGCCTTCGCGTCACGATCCGCCTGGATCAATTGGGCTACGATCACGGCGCTTTTCGCGTGCCTCTACTACATCGCCCTGTCGCCATCGCTCGCCGTGGGTATCGCGGCCGCCTTTGCGGCGCTGTCCGTCATCGTCGAAGCGCTCAACGGTCTGCCCGTGCCCCTGTGGGCGATTTCGCTCGGCATCTTCGTGGCCGCGTGGATCGGCCAGTTCATCGGTCACGCGGTCGAAGGCAAGCGACCCTCGTTCTTCAAGGACGTACAGTTCCTGCTGATCGGCCCCTTGTGGCTCGTGGCCGCGCTCTACCGGCGCCTGGGCGTCGCCTATTGAGGGATGAGGCTTTCATGCGTGCAATCGTGATTCGCGAATTCGGCGGCCCCGACGTGCTGAAGCTCGAAGAGCTTCCCGAACCGGAGCTGCGCGAGACAGACGTACTCGTGGAGGTGCACGCCACTTCCGTGAATCCCGTGGATACAAAGGTGCGCGCACGCAGCACGGGGCGCGCGTTTCCGATCGTGCTCGGCTTTGATGTCAGCGGCGTCGTGGTCCGCTGCGGCTCACGGGCCACGCAATGGAAGCCGGGTGACGAAGTCATCGCGGCCCCGAACCTCTTCCGGGACGGCGCAAACGCGGATCTCGTTGCGATCGACGCGCGCAGCGCTGCACGCAAACCTCAGAGCGTCGATCACTCGACCGCCGCAGTGCTGCCGCTGGTGAGTCAGACGGCTTGGGAAGCCCTTCATCTGCGCGCGCGCATTCATCCGGGCCAGACGGTGCTCGTCCACGCGGGGGCCGGTGGCGTGGGGCACATCGCCGTCCAGCTTGCGAAGCTGCATGGCTGCCGTGTCATCACGACAGCCGGCCGTCCGGAGTCGATCGCGTTCTGTCGCGACGTGTTGCGTGCGGACGAGGTGATCGACTACCGCTCGGCGAGCGTGCTGGAACGGGTCAAGGATCTCACCGGCGGCGCTGGAGTGCCGGTGGTGTTCGATACGGTGGGCGGAAACGTGTTCCTGCAGAGCATCGACTGCTGCGCCGTGAATGGCCAGGTGGTCACCATCCTCGGCGCCAGCTCCAGCACGGCAGATCGCGGGCAGGCGCTCCTGTACCGGAACATCACGATCCACTACGAGTTCATGGGCATTCCGACCGCGCACGAGATCGAGCCGGAACGGCCCGGGCAGATCCTGGCCGGCATCGGTCGGCTCGTGGATGCGGGACTGCTGCGGCCTCACGTGAGCCAGGTGTTCCCGCTGGAACGTGTGGCGGACGGACATCACCAGATCGAGACGGGCCGCACCATCGGCAAGGTGGCGATCATCGCAAAGCCGGGTTAGGTATCATCCCCGCCCCCCAGTCGCGGGAGCCCTCCATGGCGCTGAACCCCACGGACCTGTTCGACGTGCGCAGCCTCCTCACGGATGACGAGCGCATGGTGCAGGATTCGGTAGCGCGTCTCGTGGACGAGCGCGTGCTGCCGATCATCCAACGGTGCTTCGAAGAACATCGCTTCCCGAAGGAGCTGGTCTCCGAGCTTGCCTCACTCGGGCTGCTCGGCTCCTCTCTCGAAGGCTACGGCTGCGCCGGCCTCAACGGCGTGAGCTATGGGCTCATCTGCCAGGAGCTGGAACGCGGTGATTCTGGCATCCGCAGCTTCGTCTCGGTGCAGTCTTCGCTCTGCATGTACCCCATCCACGCGTTCGGCAGCGAAGCCCAGAAACAGAAGTATCTGCCTCGCATGGCGCGCGGTGAGCTGATCGGCTGCTTCGGCCTCACCGAGCCGCAGGGTGGCTCGGATCCCGCAAACATGAAGACGCACGCGAAGCGTCGCGGGACGGACTGGGTGATCCAGGGCGCAAAGATGTGGATCACCAACGGCTCCATCGCGGATCTGTGTGTCGTGTGGGCACAGACGGACGAAGGCATTCGCGGCTTCATCGTGGAGAAGGGAACGCCCGGCTTCGCGGCGCCCGAGATCGAACGGAAGTTCTCCTTGCGAGCATCGGTGACCTCCGCGCTCTTTTTCGACAATGTCGTCGTGCCGGAGGAAAACAGGCTGCCGGGTGTCGTTGGGCTCAAGGGCCCGCTGTCGTGTCTCACCCAGGCTCGCTATGGGATCACGTGGGGCGTCATCGGCGCCGCACAGGCGTGCCTCGCGCAAGTGCTGGACTACACGAAGTCGCGTGTGCTCTTTGGCCGCGCGCTCGCAGAAAACCAGACCATTCAGGTCCGGCTTGCAGACATGGCAAGGCGCATCACGACCGCGCAGCTTCTATCGCTGCAGCTCGGCCGGCTGAAGGACAAAGGCGAAATGGTGCCTTCGCAGGTGTCCCTCGCGAAGTGGAACAACTGCCGCATGGCGCTCGAGGTTGCGCGCGACGCACGAGACATGTTGGGCGGCGCAGGCATCAGCGCGGAGTACGTCCCGATCCGCCACATGCTGAATCTCGAAAGCGTGATCACCTACGAAGGTACGGAGACGATCCATCAGCTCACGATCGGTCGCGAGCTCACGGGACTGAACGCGTTCTAGAGGTGAACGCCGCCGCGGCGGGCCACTCGTTGCGGCGGCGTAAGCCCGGCACCCGCAATTGCATCTGCGGTCACGACGAAGCGCAGTGGCCCGCCGGGCTGAATGGCATCGAAGGGATAGCAGGTCACGAGCGTCAGGCGAGGTGCGTCGTGATCCAGCACGATTCGCACACGCCGGCTGTCCACGACGCTCACGTCATTGACCTCGAACAAGGCGAGCCGCCCGTCCGCGCGCTCAACCTGCAGGCGGTCTCCCACGCGCAGCGTTTCCAGCACACGGAAGTGGGTATCACGATGCGCGGAGATGACGCTGTTCCCTTTTTCCCCGGGGAGCACGGTGGCGGAATCATGCGACGGCGCGAAAGCAAGGTTCCGGCCGCTCGAGCCTTCCAGCACGACCCACGCTTTCTGCCTGGAAGCCGGCGCGAACGTCCCCGACGGAGCCAACAACGTGCTCGAGTCGGCCGCAGGAGGACCGGTCAGGATGGTGAGTCGTCCGACAGCTGCTGCATCAGCCCATGGCCATGGCCTTGCGTCCACCTCGCCTCGTCGAACGCGCTCCCACGCCACCACGATCAGCTGCTGCGCCACGAAAGCTTTCAGATGAATCCATCCCGCCTGCAGCTCGCACGCGACGCCGATGAGCGCGGCGATGAGGGCGCATGCGAGCCGCGGCTTCGTCATCGCTGGAGCCTCAGAGGCAAGGCGCGGGCAGGCTTGTCCGCGAGTCTCTCCTCCGGCAACGCCGGCTTGCGGCCACCGCCACCGCTCAGCAACAGCCCGAGCGCGAGAGCCAGCGCGCTGATTCCGGCCACCGCCAGCATCGGTGCGGGGGTTGCCGTCGGAGCGAAGCCGGTCGAAGGTGCCCAGTAGCTGCCGCGCGGAGCGGACGTGGGAACCTGCTGCGACGAGTTTTCCAGGCCTGCTGCGCGAATCGGCGTCACATCCACGGCCACGAGGCTCGTGTAGTCACTGACGAGATGGTGAGCCAGTGCGATGTCGACGACCTGGCTCTCCACCTCCGAAGCGTCCGCGCCCAGGTTCTTCTTTCGGGCAAGGTCGCCGATGCGCTCGCGCGCCCAGAGCTTCGCGATGCCGGCCTGCTCGCCGACCAGGGTGATCGGCAGTTGCCTCACCCACGCGGCGCCTCCGCTGCGTCCGGTCAGAGTCAGCATCCCCTTCGGAACACTCCCGAGACGCGCAGCGACGACGAGAGGGTCGCCGGCATACACATCGCCGGGCAGCGCGGCCGCAAGTGTGGGCGATGCCCCATCGGGCCAATGCAGCTCGAGATCCACCAGCGCCGGGTTTTCGAGCTTGCGAAACAGGTCCTGCATCCGCTCGCGGACCTGTTCGATCTGCGGTACGAACAGGTAGCTGCCCCGCCCTGCAGCTGCGGCTTCACGCATGAACCATGCGTTCGGTGCCGCCCCGATGCCCACAGTGAAGAGGCGCGCAGCGCCGCTGTTCTTGCGGATGAGCGAGACGAGCTCTGCCTCGTTGCTGACACTGCCATCCGTGATGAACACGATCTGGCGCAGCGCCTCTTCGGCAGGCGGCATGGCAAACGCCATTTCCAGCGCGCTGCGCATTTCGGTGCCACCGTTCGCGGTGAGCCGCCCGATGAACCCGGAAGCCGATGTGCGGTTGCCCCCGACAGCCGGCTGCGACACCGGGAAGAGGCTGGAGGCGTCGTTGCTGAAACGGATGATGTTGAACCAGTCTCCCGGCGCCAGCCTCTGCACGCCGAGCTGCAGAGCCTCACGTGCCTGCTCGATGGAAGGGCCGCTCATCGAGCCGGACGTATCGATGATGAAGATGACTTCGCGCCGGTAGACACGAGCCGCGTACATCTGCGGCGGCATGAGAGTGATCAGCACATAGGTGTCATCGCCCGAGCGCTCGGCAAACGCGGACGCCTGTGTATCGGGTGTCACGGCAGGTTTCCACACGAGCTCGAAATCCCGATCCGCCGGCGCCGTCGGCCGCTTCAACGAGATGAGACGGGCATTGCGGGTCACGTTGATCGCGACGTCGTGATTGACGCTCGTGACCGATGCCAGCGGGAACCCGGCCACGAGCTCGACTTCGATCTGCGCGGTCTGCACGGCGCTCGTGACTCGCTCGGGTGTGGCGACCGGCGTCGACTCTTCCGTAGCGCCAGGCGTGTAGCGCGGGGTGATGCTCAATGGAAGGTTGAGGGTGTACCGCCCATCGCGAAACGGGATCGTGTCGAGATACGCGATGTCGATCGTTATCGAAGCGCGCGGGGCAATGTTCGCCACCGAAGTGGTGAACATGTTGGGCCGCTCCTGCGTGACGAGGCTGGCGCGGCGGCCTTCGCTCTTCGCTTGCTCGTAAGTGGCTCGAGCTTCTTCCTTGCGCCGGATCTCGCCGCGAATCCTGCGCTCCCCCACGAGCATCTCGAGCTCGTCGACGGCGGCGCTGGCAGAGAGCGGGAACACGTAGAGCCCCTCGACCCATTGGTCGCCAGGATTCTCGAACGTCTGGGTCACGTGGACACGCGCGACGTTCCCCGTCACGCGTGCGCGGATCTGCGTGGATTGCCTCAGCGCTTCGACGGGGGCTGCGTCGGCGTCAGACACGAGGAACAGGCTCCCGGCCTGTGCGTCACGCGGATCGGAAATCTGCGCGAAGAGCGGTGGCCAGACGACGCCCAGCGAGAGCAGCGCAATCAGCGCCAGCCCGTTCACGAGTCGTTGGCGCAGGCTGGGCCTGGGTTGCACACTCATCGTCACGACTCCCCTGTGTTTCACGATGGGCCCATTGCGCGGGACGCGGCGAGCGCTCCGCGGACGACACCGTGGCGAGCCGGCGAAGAATCGTGGCGAAAGATGGCACGCGCCCGCGACTGCGCCGCGAAGGGGCTGCGACCGCGGAGAGAATCTTCGCGGGCGGCGAATGTCGCGCCGGGTCCTTTGAGCGGCGCCCGGCACGCTGTAGCCTTGTACCGCCATGAAGAAGCTCATCGCCATCGTCGAAGACGAGCCCGCCATTCGCGACAACTACGCCGCAGCGTTCACACGTGAGGGCTATGCGGTTCGCACCTACGGCAATCGCCCGGACGCCATGGCGGCCTTCACCACCCGGCTGCCGGATCTGGCGATCATCGATATCTCGCTGGAGGACGAGTCGGAAGGCGGCTTCGAGCTGTGCCGTCAGCTTCGGGCGCTTTCCGCCGAGCTGCCCATCATCTTTCTCACTGCGAGAGACAGCGAGCTCGATGCCGTCTCGGGCCTGCGCCTCGGCGCGGATGACTTCCTGACGAAGGACCTGAGTCTTGCGCACCTCAGCGCCCGCGTGAACGCGCTGTTTCGCCGCGTGGATGCCCTGCGCCGCCCGCGTGAAGACGGCCAGATCGTCCGGCGCGGCCCGCTCACGCTCGATGCGGAGCGCATGCAGGTGCAGTGGGATGGCAGGATCGTGCTGCTCTCACTCACCGAGTTCTGGATCGTGCACGCCCTGGCAAAGCACCCGGGTCACGTGAAGAATCGGCAGCAGCTCATGGATGCGGCGAACGTCGTGCTGGACGACAACACCATCACCTCGCACGTGAAGCGCATCCGGCGCAAGTTCCAGGCATTCGACCCGAAGTTCGACGGCATCCAGACCGTCTACGGCATGGGTTATCGATGGGTCGAATGAGGCGCGCCGCCGCCAACGCATGTCGCTGCGTCTCAAACTCCTGCTGCTGAGTCTGCTCACGCTGGCGTTGCCCTGGGCGGGGTGCCAATACGCGCGCGAGATGGAAGTGGCGCTGCGCGAAGGCGAGCAGCAATCGCTCAATGCGGTGGCACAGACCATCGCCGCGTCCCTTCAGGGCCGCTCGGATCTTCTCTACCGGCACGGCGGCGCCGCGGACGCGGCTGGCGGCGAGCCGTTCGATCTGCAGCCCGTGCCGCTCCCGGGCGAGCCGTACCTGGATGGTTATTCTGAAGAGTGGCCGAATGCTCCCGCGAGCTGGAAGCGCTTCCAGCAAGGCAAGGACCAGCTCGCCATCCTCACGGGCGTACACGAGCGCATGTTCTATGCCCTGCTGGACGTGCGCGACGACGCGCTCGTGTTCGATCAGCCCAACGGCGGCCCGCTGGATGCCAGCACGCTCGGGGATCGCATCTGGCTCGGCTTCGAGGATTCCTCCGGCGCCGAGCGCCAGGTTTTCCTCTCGGCCACCGGGGCGGGCCCGCTGCACGCGCGGCGCGTGGAGACCCGCGAGTACGGGGAACAGGTGGCCGTCGATGAACCGCGAATCCAGGGCGCCTGGCAGCCGACCGCTCAGGGTTATCGGGTGGAGGTGCGTGTACCACTTTCCATTCTGGGCAATCGCTTCGGCGTGCTGGTGGACGATCGCGACGAACGGGGCACGTTGCCGACGAGCTACGGCACGCTGCGTGGAGATGATCTGCACACCCGCGGTCGCCTCATCGCCGCATCACCGGAGCTCGCGGCGTACCTGCAGCAGTTCATCCAGCCGGGCCTGAGGTTGGCGGTGACGACTCCGCAAGGCGGCCTCCTCGCCAGCGCGGACGGTCTCGCGCTGCCCACGAGCTTCGAGCAGGACCGCGGGCTTCTCACCCGGCTGTACCGGCGTTTGCTGGACCGCCCGAGCGACCGGCGCCTGCTGGAAGCCCCGGCCCCGATCCGGGACAGCGATCGCCAGACCGTGATCGGAACGCTGAATGTCACCCAGACCGTGGATCGCTGGATCACGCTTCGGGATCGGCCCCTGACGACGCTGCTCAACGTCACACTGCTGACCAGCGCACTGGCCGTGCTCGCCATGTTCGCGTTCGCTGCGCGCCTGGCCGTGCGGCTCTCCCGACTTCGAAAGGCGAGCGAGTCTGCCCTCACGCGAGAGGGGCTCATCACGACCTTCCCGGAAGCGCACGCGCCAGATGAGCTGGGCGATGTCGCCAGAGGCTTCTCGACGCTGCTGCACCGGCTGAATGACTACACCGGCTATCTGCGCACGCTCGCTGGGAAGCTTGCCCATGAGATCCGCACACCGCTCACCATCGTGCGCTCGTCACTCGAGAACCTGGAGTCCGAAGGTGCCGTTTCGGATTCCGCACGGGTCTACGTCGAACGGGCGCGTCAGGGCAGCGAGCGGCTGAACGCCATGCTCGTGGCCATGGGCGCCGCCACCCGGGTCGAGGAGGCGATCCAGAGTGCAGAGCGCACGCGCTTCGATGTTGTCAGTGTGGTGGCTTCGGCGGTCGAGTCGTATCGCGCCGGCTTTCCGGAGCGGCGGTTCGCAACACAGGTGCCGGACCGGGCCGTCGAGATCGAAGGGGCACCGGACCTCGTCGTACAGCTCCTCGACAAGCTCATCGACAACGCCGTCGATTTCAGCCCGCCCGGCGCCACCATCACCGTCCGCGTGCGGCTCGAGAGCACGGCAGCGGTGCTGGAAGTGGAGAACCCCGGGCCCCTGTTGCCTGCCAAGGCGCACGGCAAGCTGTTCGAATCCTTGTGGCAGTCGCGCTCCGGGAGCGACAGCCGGCCACATTTCGGCCTCGGCCTGTACATCGTGAAGCTCATTGCGGAATTCCACGGCGGACGGGCGGAAGCGCATGACCTCGCGGACGGATCCGGCGTGCGCTTCAGCGTGTGGCTGAAAGTGTGATGTAGTGAACAAACGACATGAAAGGACCGTCGAGACTCTGTACACTTTGGCGCAACGTGCACAGCCCGAACTTTCGCAAGTTCCCGTTTCTGCACGGTCTCCAAACACTGGCACTGGCCTTGCTTGTGTTCCAGCCACAAACGGTTCGATTCTCGCTGATGCGGGGAGCGAACAAGGAACTGGAGGGATAACGACAGAAACTCGGAGCGTCGACGCGGGCACGGGTAAAGGCGGCCACTCCATTTGCTGGCTGTCCGGAGCGAGATTGAGCGTGGATCGACACGCCGGCCTCGAAATTGGGCCGGGGCTCACGCCCCAACGTTCCAGCCGGAACCATTGAGCTCGTGAAGACGCGACTCGCCGGAGCGCGCAAAGGGCGATTTTCACGCAGATTTTTGCCCGCGCCCGGCCGGAGCTGACAGCGACGCAGCCGGGTCATGAAGACAATGATCGTTATGGAGCCCCGCTCGGCGGGGCTTTTTTTTGCGCTGACTCCAGCCTGGCACTTCGTCCGGTTCCGGATACCAGGGTGAAGTGACAGGGGCGGTCGATGGAGGAGTTGTCCTGGTCCTCGCCTTCATGCAGGTCATGCTTGTGCCTGCCGGGGTCACTTTACGGGGACGATGAGGCCGTGGCCGGAGCAGGAATTTCGACAGTCACCCGCAAGCCTGAAGCCTGCGAAGCAGTGGCGAGATCGATCCGTCCGCGATGCAGGATGACGATTTCGTGGGCGATGGCCAACCCGAGGCCGCTGCCTTCGGCGCTCACGTCTGAGCCGCGATAGAAGCGTTCCAGCACCCGCTGTCGTTCGGCGACCGGGATGCCTGGGCCGTTGTCGGCGACCGTCACGACCAGCATCGAGCCCGTCATTCGCACCTCGACATCGACCCGCCCGCCGGGCGGGGTATAGCGAATGGCGTTGTCGACCAGGTTGGCCAGCATTTCGTTCAGCAACTGTCGATCGCCGTGCAGTACCAGCAAAGCGTCTGCGATATTCACGCTGACCTCGATCTGCTTGTTCAAAGCGGCAGGTACGAGTGCGGCGACCACCTCCTCGACCCAGTCGGTCACATCGACATGCTCCGCTTGCAGTGAACCCGCCAGACCTGCTTCGGCGCGACTCAGGTTGAGCAACTGGTTGGACAGGCGGGCGAGCCGTGCCGTCGCCGCATCAAGTTTTGCAACAGAGTCGCGCAGCGCGTCTGCATCATCTGCGCGCAGGGCCAGTTCCGTCTGCGTACGCAGCACCGTGATCGGCGTGCGCAACTGGTGCGTGGCGTCGGCGATGAAGCGTTGCTGGGCGGCGATGGTGCGACCCAGGCGAGCCATCAGATCGTTGATGACGCGAACCTGTTCGTGGACTTCGGTCGGCAATCCGGTTTCGTCCAGTGGACTCAGGTCCGCGTGCGTACGTCGCGCGATGGCGTCGCGGATCCGGCGCAGAGGCGCGATGCCGCGGCCGATGCCGTACCAGATCAGCACGACGATGCCACCGAGGAAAAGCGCCTGCGGGGCCATCATGTAGGCGAGGATTTCCTTGGCCAGGAACTCGCGCTTGCGCAGTGTTTCGGCCATCCGTACGTGGATCGCGTGGCCGGCCCGCACGTTAGCCAGCGTGACCTGGACCAGTCGCACGCCGTTCCCTTCGAGTTGGCCATCGTAGAAGTGCGCCTTGCCAGCGTCGTCATTGCCGACGGGCGGCGGCGGCAGCTGGCTATTACCGATCAACGGCCGCCCGCTCCCATCCACGACGCTGAAGAACACCTTGTCTATCTCGTCGAATTCCAGCATCTGCCGCGCTGCGGGCGGGAGATCGACCAATGCCTGCTCGTCGTTGATGTGGACCTGGCTGGCGAGCGTGCGCACGCTGTCCTCCAGCCAGGCGTCATGGACGTGGTTGGAGAAACGCAGAACGATGGCATGGGACGCCCAGGCCCAAGCCACCGTCAACAGCAGGATCGGCGGTAGCAGCCACAACAGCAGCCGCTGCCGCAGCGAGGTACGTTCAGACCTCACGCATGAGGCTCCAGCAGATAGCCCAGACCATGGATGGTGCGGATGTGGATACCTCCCGGTTCCAGCTTCCTGCGCAGGCGGTGGACATATACCTCGATGGCGTTGGTTCCGACTTCGCCCTCCCAATTGCTGATCCGCTGCGCCAGCCGTGTCTTGATCGCCACCTGTCCTGAGCGCTGCATCAGCGCCTCCAGAATGGTCAGCTCGCGCGCAGACAGTTCGACCAATTTGCCGTGCAGCAGCGCCACGCGGCCGTCCACGTCCAGCTCCAGCGGGCCGTGTACCAGCCGTACCAGTCCGCCACCAGCGCGGCGCAGCAAGGCCGCGACGCGGGCTTCCAGCTCGGGCAGTGCGAAGGGCTTCACCAGATAGTCGTCAGCCCCCAGTCGCAGGCCCTGCACGCGGTCGTCGATGCCGTCGCGCGCAGTCAACACCAGCACCGGCGTGCTGTCCTGGCGGGCGCGCACGCGCCGCAGCACTTCGATGCCATCCAGATGCGGCAGGCCAAGATCGAGCACCACCAGATCGTAGGAGCCGGCCACCAGCGCGGAATCGGCGGCCTGTCCGTTTTCCACCGCATCGACGCCATGACCCGCCTGGCGCAGGGCCTGGCAAAGCGTATCGCGCAAGGCGGCATCGTCCTCGACCAGAAGAATCCTCATGCGGTTCGTCGCCGAAAGAACTTTGTAAGGGCGACCACTTTACCGTGCGCGCCTCTGATGACAGCGAGGGCGTCGCTTCCGGCGGAAGGCATGTCGAAACAATCGGGTGGTCGTTTTTCGTCGCGCTGGCTGGGGCCTGCGCTGCTGGTGGCCAATCTGGTCGCCTGTTCCGCACCGGAGGTTCCTGAGACTTCCGCCGGCAGGGCCGACGGACTGGCCTTGCCCGATGCGGCGCGCGAGTTCATCGAGGTCGAGGCGGCAGGCACGCAGGTCGGCGCGCCGGGCAGCGTGCTACCCGGCCGCGTGGCGTTCCGGCCGCAGGCGGTAGCGGCGGTGGATACACCAGTGGAGGCACGCATCGTCTCTGTTGCAGTGAGACCGGGGCAGGTGGTCAAGACCGGCGATGCCCTGGTGACGCTGCAAAGCGCCGATGCGGCAGCGGCGCGCGCCACGCTGGCGCAGGCGAGCGCACTGGCCGCGGCCGCCGAGGACTTGTTGCGGCGGCAGCACGAGATGCTCGACAAGGGGGTGGGTCTGGAAGTGGAGCGTTTCGCCGCCGAAACCGCAGCGCGTGAAGCCCGTGCCGAGCTGGCGCGGGCACGGCAGGCAGTAGCGCTGATCGGCACCGGCAGCGGCGACCGCTTCGTGCTGCGTGCGCCAGTGAGCGGAACCGTGCTCGCCGTGCGCGCCAACGTAGGCACCGTGGCCTCCGCCAGCGACGAGGCATTGGTCGATATCGGCGATCCCGGTCGATTGTGGGTGGTGGCGGACATTCCGGAAAGCGAGGCCGCCGGCATCGTGTCAGGGCTGGCCGCGACAATCCACGTGCCGGGTGCGGACGCCACGTTCCCCGCGCACGTGGATGGTGTGGGCCAGATGCTGGATGCCGAATTGCGGCGCCTGCCGGTCTATCTGACGCTGCAAGGTGATGCGCACGAATTGGTGCCCGGCATGCTCGCCGAGGTACGCATCGAGCGCGCCGGCGGGCAGGCGTTGAGCCTGTCGGTGGCCGCCGTGCTCATCAAGGACGGCAGCCAGCGCATCGTCTACGTGCAGCGCGGGGACGGTAAGTACGAGGCGCGCCCGGTGCGAACCTCGATGTCGCGCGGTGGCCGGGTGACGATCCTGGAAGGACTGCAACCCGGCGAGCAGGTCGTGGTGCGTGGCGCGCTGCTGCTCGACGCCGAAGCAGAGCAACTGCTCTGAGGACGCGGCGGGCGTGCTCAACAAACTCATCGAAACCTGCGTCCATCGTCGCGTCGCCGTCGTGGTGCTGACCGCAGTCGTCGCCCTGTTCGGCGTCCGCGCCTATCTGGAAACGCCCATCGAGGCCTACCCGGACGTGACCAACGTCCAGGTGCAGGTCATCGCCCAGATGCCGGGCTACGCCGCCGAGGAGATTGAGCGGCAGGTGACAGTGCCGCTGGAACGCGCGCTCAACGGCACGCCGGGCATGACCCTGCTGCGCAGTGAAAGCCTGTTCGGCCTGTCGCTGGTGACGCTGATCTTCGACGACGACGTGGACGCTTTCCGCACGCGGATGCTGGTCGGCCAGCGCATGATGCAGGCCGACCTGCCCGAGGACGTGGTGCCGAGCCTTGCGCCGGAAGCCACGCCGCTGGGCAAGATCTACCGTTTCCGCCTGAGCAGCGACCGCCACGACCTGTACCAGTTGCGCTCGGAGATGGAATGGAACGTCACTCGCGTGCTGCGCCAGGTGCAGGGCGTGGCGGACGTGGTGCCGTTCGGCGGCTATCTGAAGGAAATCCACGTCGAGGCCGATCCGGAAAGACTCTATGCGGCGGGCTTGAGTCTCGCGGAACTGGAAGAGGCGGTCGGCAAGGCCAACCTCAACGTCGGCGGCGGCTTTCTGCGGCATGGCGACCAGGAGCTCACCATCCGCGGCGTCGGCTACATCGAGTCGGTCGAGGACATCAAACTAGCTCCGCTCAAAAGCCGCAACGGCACTGCGTTGACCGTTGGCGACGTGGCCAGCGTGAAGCTGGCCGCCACGCCACGCCGTGGCTCGGTGGCATTCGACGGCCAGAAGGAAATCGTCGAAGGACTGGTGCTGATGCGCCGGGGTGAAAATCCCTCGAGGGTGCTCGAAGGCATCCACCTCAAGGTCGCCGAGCTCAACCGCAGCATCCTGCCCAAGGGCATGCAGGTGGTGGCCTCGCATGACCGCAGCGTGCTGGTCGGGCACACGCTTTCCACCGTCCACGGCAACCTGCTGCACGGCTTCATCCTTGTGGTGGCCATCGTCTGGTTGTTCCTGCGCAGCATCACAGGTTCGGCGGTGGTGGCGGTCATCATTCCACTGTCGCTGCTGGTCGCCTTCATCGGCCTGCACTTGCTCGGCCTGCCGGCGAACCTGATTTCGATGGGTGCCATCGACTTCGGCATCCTGGTCGATGGCGCGGTGGTGCTGGTGGAAAACGTCATCCACGCCATCCGCCACGAGCGGCCGGCCAGCCGCAGGGAACTGCTGCGGCTGGTGATCCGCTCGGCCGAGGAAGTGGGCCGCCCCACCTTCTACGCCATGCTCATCATCATCGCCGCGCTGTTGCCGGTGTTCACGCTGCAATCGGTGGAAGGGCGCATCTTCCGCCCGTTGGCATTGACCTACGCCTTCGCGCTGGGCGGCGCGCTGGTGTTCTCGCTGACCCTGGTGCCGGCCTTGTGCGCGTTCGGCTTCAGGCCCGGGCACGCCAACCTCACCGAGCCTCGCTGGATCGAGCGCTTGCGCGGGCGTTACAAGGCGTTGCTGGAAAAATTGATGGCGCGGCGCGTGGTGCCGGTTGCGCTGGCATCGGGCCTGTTGTTGCTGGGCGGAGCGTCCGTCATGCGGCTGGGCAGCGAATTCCTGCCGGAACTGGACGAGGGCGACATCTTCATCTTCAGCGAGATGCCTGCCAGCGTGTCGATGCACAGCGCGCAGAGCCTGCTGATGGACATCCACGCCCGGCTGCGCGGGTTCCCGGAAGTCAGCGCCGTGCACACCGAGCACGGGCGCCCGGAGGACGGCACCGACAACGAAGGCATCAACATGCTCAAGACCTTCGTCAGCCTCGAGCCGCGGCGCGAGTGGCGCGACGGTTTCGACAAGCCGAAGCTCCAGCAGGCGATGCGTGAAGTGCTCGCGGAAATCCCCGGCGTGCGCTTCAACTTCTCCCAGCCGATCAAGGACAGCGTGGAGGAAGCGGTCAGCGGCGTGCGTGGCAAGGTGGTCCTGAAGATCTTCGGCGACGACCTTGCGGTGATGCGCGAGACCTTGCGGCAGGCCAGGGCGACCTTGCAGGACATCGACGGCGTGACCGAACTGGACCTGTACCGCGACGTATCCAGCCCGCAGTTGCGCATCGGCCTGGATCGCACGGCGCTGGCCCGCGCCGGTGTGGCGGTGGAGGATGCCGCACGCACGCTCGAGACCGCGCTGGCCGGCCGCATCGTCACCGAATACTGGGAAGGCGAGCGCCCCGTGCCGGTACGCCTGCTGCTGCCGAAGCCTTCACGCGACGACGAGGACAAGATCGCCAGCCTGCCCGTCCTCACACCCACTGGTGCGCAGCTGCCGCTGCGGCAACTGGCGCGGATCGAGGGCGGCGACGGCATGGCCTCGATCGTGCGCGAGGGCAACGTCCGCTTCCTCGCGCTCAAGTTCAACGTCGCCGGGCGTGACATGGGCTCGGTGGTGAAGGACGCCATCGCCGCAGTCGACAGCGGGGTCGTGCCGCCGGACGGCTACTACTTCGTCTGGGGCGGCGAATTCGAGAACCAGGCGCGCGCGGCGCAGCGCCTGAAACTGGTGGTGCCGGTGGCGGCACTGCTGGTTCTAGGCCTGCTGTACGCGGCCATGAACAGCGGGCGCAGCGCGCTGGCGATCCTGGCCATCGTTCCATTCGCACTGACCGGAGGTGCGTTCGCCCTGCTAGTGGCCGGCGTTCCGCTGTCGGTCAGCTCGGCCATCGGTTTCATCGCCCTGCTCGGACAAATTTCACTGATGGGCGTGCTGGTTCTGTCGGCCACGGAAGCACGCCGCCGCGCCGGCGAAGAACTGTTGCCGGCGCTGCTGGACGGGGCCGCCGAACGCATGCGCCCGGTGCTGATGGCCTCACTGCTGGCGCTGGTGGGCCTGCTGCCGATGGCACTTTCGACAGGCGTGGGTAGCGAGACCCAGCGCCCGTTCGCCCTGGTCGTGGTAGGCGGCATGTTGACCACGCTGTTCGTCACTCTATTCGTGCTGCCGGCGATCTACAGCTTCATCACGCCGAAGCATCTGCAAACGCCTGAGGAAGCCGACGCATGATCGCCCGCACCGCTACCCTCTGCGTATTGATGGTGGCAACACCGGTATTCTCGCAGACGCCGGCGGACATGCCGCCGCAAGTCGTAGACCTCGCCGGCGTGTTGAAGCTCGCTACCGACGCCAACCCGCGCCTGGCGCTGGAGCAGCAGAATCTGGCGGTGGCGCGAGCCGAACGCCGCACCGCCGGCGCCTTGCCCAACCCTGCGGTCAGCTACACCCGCTCACGCCAGCCCGGCGAATCGACCAACTTCGACGGCCCGCTTTCGCGCGAATGGTCCATCGAACAGCCGATTCCGCTGCCGGGCCAGCGCAGCAGCCGCGTGAAAGCTGCCGATCTGGGCATCGACGCGGCCAATGCGCGCATTGCTGCCATGGGCAACGAGCTGGCCGCCGATGCCGGCGCAGCCTACGTCGCATTGCTGGCCGCGCAGGAGAAGCAGGCGCTGCTAACGGCCAGCCTGCATGACCTGCGGCAATTGCGCGATGTCGTGGCGGGGCGCAACGCCAGCGGCATGGCCAGCGAATACGACGTACTGCGCGTGGACGTAGAACTAGCCGACTGGCGCGCGCGGGTGGCGGAGGCGGACGCGGACCTGATCGACCGGCAGGGCCAATTGGCCGTCTTGCTCGGCTTTCCGAGCTGGCGTCCGCTGGGGCGCGCAGACGAACTGCATCCGCGCTCCCTCCAGTCCAATGCGCCGGAGGCGAAGGAACACCCAGCCCTTGCCGCAGCCCGTCGCGAGGAAGCCGCAGCGCAGGCCAACGTGGTGGTCGCGCACCGCGAGCGCCTGCCCAATCTTTCGGTGAACACCGGGCAGTTCTGGACCACCCAGCCGTATGGCCGCACCCACATCGTGGGCCTCGCGGTGGAGGTGCCGCTGTTCGACACCCGTCGCGGCGCCTACGACAAGGCGCGGGCCGAAGCCAAATCGGCTGGATGGCGACGCACCCTGGTCGAGGCACAGGTGCGTGCCGATGTGGAGCGCTACGCCGCACAGGTGCGCGAACGCACGGCGGCGCTGGAGGAGTTCAGACAACAGGTGGAACCGCGCCTGCCGGCGCTGCGCAGGATGGCGGACGATGCGTATCGCTTGGGCAGAAGCTCCATCGCCGAACTGCTGGACGCTGCCCGCGCCAGCCACGAAACCGGCCTGAACCGCATCGACCTGATCGCCAACCTGCTGGAAGCGCAATTGCGCCTGCGGGCTGCGCGTGGCGAGTTGACAACCGCGGAGCTGACAACCAGCGGACCGTAGGCGCGATTGTTTGAACGAGCTCGGCGGCGGGCACACGTTGACGCCGCCGCCGCGGCATCGGCAGCGCAATCGGCCAAGGGCCGGGCAGCAACAATCGGCTACATGCGGAACGTGGCGCTCGGTGCGCTCTCTTCGCAGGACGCACCGCCCCTCAGAGCCGGCGAACGCTGTGCCTGCTGTGACGCCCTGCATGCGGCCAGATTGCTTTCGAACTCGCGTGTGCAGGCGTCCCAGCCGGATTGCAGGGCACGGTTGCGGCACGCTTGCGGATCGACCTGCAGCGCGCGGATGGCGGCGCGCGCGAGGTCCTCATCGAGAGCGCCGGTGACACCATCCTCGACCACATCGATCGGCCCCGTCACCGGGTACGCGGCCACCGGCACGCCACACGCCATCGCCTCGAGATTCACGAGACCGAAAGTGTCCGTGACGCTGGGGAAAACGAGCACATCCGCTGCTGCCAGATGCTTCGCCAGATCCTCGCCAAACCGGAACCCGGCATACGTCGCGGTGGGATACTGCGCGCGCAGCCGCGGCAGCTCCGGGCCATCGCCGATGACGAGCCTGGAGCCCTGCCACGGCATGCTGAGGAACGCATCGACGTTCTTCTCCACCGCCACGCGCCCCACATACACCGCGATCGGCCGCGGCAGATCCAGAAAACCCTTGTCCTGCGGACGGAAGAGCTGCGTATCCACGCCGCGCCGCCAGCGCGCCAGGCGCTTGAAGCCGCGCGCGACGAGCTGCTCGTGCACGGTCTTCGTGCTCACCATGCAACGCTCCGCAGCATTGTGAAACCACGCGAGCGCCATATACGACGCCCACATCGGGATCGGCGCCCGCGAGCGCACGTACTGCGGAAACTGCGTGTGATAGGACGTTGTGAAGTTGAGCCCGTGCACCAGGCAGAAGCGGCGTGCCGCCATCCCAAGGGGGCCTTCGGTGGCGATGTGCAGCGCCTGCGGCTGGAAGGCCGCGATCGTGCGCGCCACCTGCCGATACGGAAACACGGAAACCCTGATCTCCGGATACGTCGGACACGGCACCGTGCGGAAATCCTGCGGCGTGATGAGCCGCACTTCATGGCCGAACCGGCCGAGCCACGCCGCCGTCTGGGCCAGCGTGTGGACGACGCCGTTGGTCTGGGGAAACCAGGCGTCACTGACGATCATGATCCGCATGTGTTGCGTCGGGGATGCTGCCGGCACGAGTTCGGCCGCGAGCACGATTGCCGCAGGCGATGAAAGCGCCGTGACGGCCGTGCGAAGCTTTTCTTACGCCGCACGGCCTGCGACGGGGTTCGCGAAATGCGTGCTGCGAGCGCCGCTTCGCGCTGCCGGTGTGACTTTATTTCGCGTGCACCGGGTCTTCGTCATATTCCTGATATGTCGTTGCTATATTTGCTTCACGTCCTGTTTCCCGTTGCACTTTTCTCAAAGGACGTTTGTCATGCATAGCTTCCTGGAGGCCCTGCGCACCCAGCGCTGGGACGACCACCGGTACTACCATCACAGTCGCATCAACCAGACGCTGCACTTCTTCAGCGCCCTGAGCTTCCTCACCGCGTACGTGATGCTGTTCACGAACCCTGCCGCCGCGGCTCTCATCGGCTGGCTGCTCGCCATGGTGAGCCGTCAGGCCGGGCATTTCTTCTTCGAGCCCAAGGGCTACGACCACGTGAACCAGGCCACGCACGAGCACAAGGAAGCGATCAAGGTCGGCTACAACCTGCGGCGCAAGGTCGTCCTGCATGCCATGTGGGGGCTTTCACCGGCGGTGCTGTGGGTCGAGCCCACGTTGTTCGGCATCTTCCCCGCGCACACGAGTTTCGCGGAGTTCGTGCAGCACCTGGGGCAGCTCTGGCTGTCGCTTGGCATCGCCGCGCTGCTCTTCCGCACGGTGCACCTGTTCTTCCTGAAGGACGTGCAGACCGGGCTCGTGTGGTTCACGAAGATCCTCACGGACCCGTTCCACGACATCAAGCTCTATTGGAAGGCACCGCTTCATCTGCTGCGGGGGGAGCTTTTCGATCCGGGCCCGAATGGCGGCCACGCGCTCGAAGCAACTCTTTCAGCACGCGACGCCTGATCGAGCGATTGGTGAGCTCCGGGCCAGCCCACCACCAGCCGTCCGCCTGCATCGCGCGGGCGGCGGCGGTGATGCGGCTGGCGACCACGTCGAAATCCTCGTCCGTGTAGTTGAGGCTGAAGATGAAGCGGCCGGTGCCCACCCAGCTGAGCGCGAGACCTTCGGCACGCAGGTAGTACTGGAGCATCCAGTTGTACCGGCACGGTTGCGTGTAGCTCAAAGTCCAGATGGATGCGAGATGAGCAACCTGCACGGGCACGCCCGCGTCCCGTAGCTGCTGGTTCATGCGCTGAGCACGGCTGTTCCAGAGCTCGTCCTGGCTCGCGTACATCGCCCGCACTTCGACACTATCCATACGCTGCAGGAACTCATGCATAGCACCCATCACATACGGGTGAGAATTGAACGTACCGCGCGCGAAGCAGATGTCCGCCGGACGATCTGCGCGAAAGCGCTTCATCAACTCCTTGCGGCCGCAGAGCGCGCCGACCGGGAAGCCGCCGCCCAACGTCTTGCCGTACGTCACCATGTCCGCGCGCACGCCGAAGTACTCCTGCGCGCCGCCCGGAGCCAGCCTGAACCCGACGAACACCTCGTCGAAGATCAGAACGATGCCGCGCTCCGTACACACGGCGCGAAGCTGCGCGAGCCACGCCGAGTAGGCGGCGCGATCGAAGCCGGCTCGTCGGGAGCTGTCGATCAGCGCGGAGTCTCCGGGCGCATTCGCGTTCGGGTGAAGCGCCTGCAGCGGGTTCACGAGCACGCAGGCGATGTCGTTGCGCTTTCGAAGAACGCGCAAGGAAGCTGCGTCCATGTCCTTCAGCGTATAGGTGTCACGCGCGGGGGTGGGGTTGCCCACTCCGGGCTGAACGTCGCCCCACCAGCCGTGATACGCGCCGCAGAAGCGCACCGCACGCCGCCGCCGGGTGTGGTAGCGCGCGAGCCGCACGGCCTGCATCACCGCTTCCGTGCCGGACATGTGAAACGACACTTCGTCGAGGCCCGAGATCTCCTTCAGCCGTCGCACGTTGTAGGCGACCGTTGGGTGATACGCGCCGAGCACCGGCCCGAGATCGCGGGCGAGAGCGGCGCCCCGCTCCATGCACTCCTTGTAGAAGTCGTAGCCGAAGACATTCACACCATAGGAACCGGTGAGGTCGTAGAACCGGTTGCCGTCGAGATCGGTGACCGTGACGCCGGAAGAGGCTTCGAGGAAACTGCCGGCGCGCAGGTGCTTGCGCACCAGCCGGCTGAACTGAAACGGCACACGGTATCGGGCGATGAATTGCAGGTCGGAGATACCGCTCTCCACCTCGCCTGTCAGACTTGCGGTTCGCGCGAAACGTTGCGAGTAGAGCGCGGCGAGCCGCATGAACGCGGCCTGCCGGCGGTCGGCGACGTCATCCGGCGCATCGTCCGCGCGGAAGAACTCCGCTTCGTCGTACTCGTAGAACGGCACGAGCTTCGCGAGTGCGCGCGACATGCGCGCGTGGCCGGCCAGCGAACGATGCTTCGCCCGCGAAAGCTCCAGACGCAATTGCGCCTTGCGCAGCAGAAACGCCAGCGCGAGCGCACCCAGGGCATACAGAATGATTGTGTTCACGTGACTCCTCGTGAACGACTGTATTGCCGGCGGCTTACATTACGATGACGTTACGCTCCGTCATCAGCCGCATCGTCGCGCAGGAAGATGTCAACTTTCTGCTCACGAACCGCATTCCGCGGCGCTGGCTCACCCTGCTCATCGGCCGCCTGAGTCAGGTGGAGCAGCCGCTGGTGCGCGACACATGCCTCGCGCTCTGGCGCCTCTTCTCGGATCTGGATCTGAGCGAGGCGAAGAAGTCTCACTTCCGCAGCGTGCACGACTGCTTCACGCGCGAGCTGAAGGCAGGCGCTCGACCCATCCATCAGGACCCCGCCGTGCTCACGAGCCCATGCGACGCCATCGTGGGTGCCTGCGGCAGGGTAGCGGACGGAATGGTGCTGCAGGCGAAAGGCTTTCCGTATCCGCTGATCGATCTGCTCGCCGACCCCGCGCTCGTCAGCCAGTACCGCAATGGCTGGTACGTGACCCTGCGCCTGACGGCGAGCATGTATCACCGCTTTCACGCCCCGCACGATTGCCGCGTGGAGCAGGTGACCTACATCACCGGCGACACCTGGAACGTGAACCCCATCGCGCTGAAGCGCGTCGAGCGGCTGTTCTGCAAGAACGAGCGCGCCGTCATTCGCTGCCGGCTGAAGGGGTCAGGCCAGCTCGTCACGCTCGTGCCGGTCGCGGCCATCCTGGTGGCCAGCATCCGCCTGCACTTCCTGAACGTCCTGCTGCACCTCAGGTATCGCGGCGCCAACGTGATCCCCTGTGCGGCGGAGCTGCGCAAGGGTGAGGAGATGGGCTGGTTTCAGCACGGCTCCACGATCATCGCCTTCGCGCCCGAAGGCGTCCCACTCGATGCGCACGTCCAGGAAGGCCGGCGCATTCGAGTGGGAGAGCCGTTGTTCAAGGTGCCAGCGTGACGCGCTCGATGAACGGCGCGGCGGCCGGGTCGCCGAAGTGCGGGTGCACTACGTAGACGTCATCGCCGGCCACGGCCGCTGTCGTGGCCTGCACTGCGTACGTGCCCTTGGCAGCCACGTTCGCAGTCGCCCAGTCGTCCGTGCTCGAGAGCGCGTAGATGCTGTTCGACGCATCGTTGCGCACGACGAGAAGATTGCCGTTACCGTGCCAGAGAATGCCGTCGGCGCCATTCATCGCCTCCGGCAGCTTCACTTTCGAGACGGCTTCGGGCTTGTCCAGCGGCACCTTGTAAAGGTCGCCCGCCGTGCTCTCGGCCACCACGAGATACCCGGACGGGTGCGCGGCGATGCCGTTCAGCATGTACGGGCCACCCTTGGACGGGTCCGGCAGGAACACGGACGCAACGTTGTTCGCATCCACCTTGTACACGACGCGAGCCATGCTGTCGGTCACGTAGGCGCTGCCGTCCGGCCCGACGGCGATATCGTTCGCGAAGTGCGCCTTCGCACCCGTGGGGCCTGCGGCAGCCAGGTCGACCATGGCGATGCGCTCGCCCGTGTCGAGCTGGTAGATGCCGAGCTTCGCCTGCCCCGGCTGGCCCTGGAACACGGCTCCATCGGAGTTTGCGACGAGCAGCCGATTGCGTTCCTCGTCCACCTCGATGCCGATGCTCGACTTCAGGTCCGGGTCCTGGATGAAAGGTGTCAGCGCGCCGTCTTCGCCCACGACGAACACGGTGCCCTGGGCGATCGAGCCCACGAGGAAGCGCTTGTTCAAGGTATCGTATTCGACGCCTTCGGGCAGGAAGCCCGGCGTGTTGATCGTGATCTGCTCCGGCAGTGCCGTCGCCACAGCCGTGGCAGTGGGCTCTGCAGTCGTCGCCTCTGCTGATACGTCGCCGTCCTTCTTGCCGCACGCGGCAACCAGGCAGCCTGCAGCGATGATGAGCGCGATGTTTCTCACTGACATGGTCACTCCCCCCCTTTTGTAGGACGCGCACACTACCCTTTTTCCCAGCGGCCCAGCTACCGGGTTTCCGCACATCGGACGCCGCACCCGACGCGTCTCAGCGACGCCACCGCCCGGCTCAAAAACCGAGCGGCGGGCGTGCGGCTTGCGCTAAGGTCCGGCAGATGGCGCCGATCCTTTCAATCAAGAACCTCACCAAGTCCTACGCTTCCGGGCTCCAGGCCCTGAAACCCATCGATCTCGAGATCAGCAAGGGCGAGATCTTCGCCCTGCTCGGGCCGAACGGCGCGGGCAAGACCACCCTGATCAGCATCGTGTGCGGCATCGTCACGCCCACGTCCGGCACGGTCGTCGCGGACGGCCACGACGTGATCCGCGACTACAAGGCGGCACGCTCGAAGATCGGCCTCGTCCCGCAGGAGCTCAGCACGGATTCGTTCGAGTCCGTCTGGGCCACGGTCACCTTCAGCCGCGGCCTGTTCGGGCGCGCGCCGAACCCCGCGTTCGTCGAGAAGGTGCTGCGGGATCTGTCGCTCTGGGAGAAGCGCAAGGAGAAGATCATGACGCTCTCGGGCGGCATGAAGCGCCGCGTGATGATCGCGAAGGCGCTCGCGCACGAGCCCGAAATCCTCTTCCTCGATGAGCCCACCGCCGGTGTCGACGTGGAGCTGCGCAGGGACATGTGGAACCTCGTGCGCGAGATGCGCGAGCGCGGCGTCACCATCATCCTCACGACGCACTACATCGAAGAAGCAGAGGAAATGGCGGACCGCGTGGGCGTCATCAACAAAGGCGAGCTCATCGTCGTCGAAGAAAAGACCACGCTCATGAAGAAGCTTGGCAAGCGTCAGCTCACGCTGCACCTGCAGGAGCCGATGGCCGCCCTGCCCGCCGCGCTCGCCGCGTGGCCGCTCGTGCTGAAGGCCGGCGGCGCCGAGCTCGAGTACACGTTCGACGCGCATGCCCACACCGGCATTTCGGATCTGCTGCGCCGGCTGAACGAGCTCGGCATCGGGTTCAAGGATCTGAACACGCGCGAAAGCTCGCTCGAAGACATCTTCGTGAGTCTCGTGAGCAGCCCGGCCCCATCGCGGGCGCGCGTCGCCAATGCAGCGCAGATGAAGAGCGAGGCTCGCTCATGAGCAACACCGCTGTCCTTGCGTTCAACCGCTTCGGCGTCTGGGCGATCTACAAATTCGAGATGGCACGCGCGCTGCGCACCATCTGGCAGAGCCTCGTCACGCCGGTCATCACGACGTCCCTCTACTTCGTCGTGTTCGGCTCGGCCATCGGCTCGCGCATGACCGAGGTCGGCGGCGTGAGCTACGGCGCGTTCATCGTGCCGGGCCTCATCATGCTCGCGCTCTTCACGGAGAGCATCTTCAACGGCTCGTTCGGCATCTTCTTCCCGAAGTTCACGGGCACCATCTACGAGATTCTCTCCGCGCCGGTGTCCTACCTCGAGATCGTGCTCGCCTACGTCGGCGCGGCAGCCACGAAATCCATCGTGCTGGGGATCATCATCCTCTTCACCGCTTCGTTCTTCGTTCCCATCAAGATCCTGCACCCCGTGTGGATGATCGCGTTCCTCGTGCTCATCTCCACCACTTTCAGCCTCTTCGGATTCATCATCGGAATCTGGGCCAGGGGCTTCGAGCATCTGCAGTTCATCCCGATGCTCATCGTCACGCCGCTCACGTTCCTGGGCGGCGCGTTCTACTCCATCGACATGCTGCCGGACGGCTGGCGGACGTTCAGCCTGTTCAACCCGGTGGTGTATCTCATCAGCGGCTTCCGCTGGAGCTTCTACGGCACATCGGACGTAGGCGTCGAAACAAGCCTCGCCATGACGCTCGGATTCTTCGTTGCGTGCCTGGCTGTGGTAGCTTGGATCTTCAAGACGGGCTACCGCCTCAAGAACTGAGGACAACGCGATGGCACAGGAAAATCTGCGGGAACTGCTCGCGCAACTGCATTCCAGGCTGAACAACGCCCGGTCGCTGGACGCGGACGCGCGCAAGCTGCTCACCACGGTATCGGAGGACATCGAGAAGGTCCTCGCACGCGACGACGCGGAGACCGCTCCCGCCAAGTCGAACCTGGAATCGCTCGCGGTCAGGCTGGAGGCGGAGCACCCTGCCGTCGCGCACGTGGCGCGCCAGCTCATCGACGCGCTCAGCAAGGCGGGCATCTAGCGCATCCGCACAGGCGGTTGATCGAGATTCACTGCAGCGCCGGTTACGGCGCAGCGCCTGCACCCCCGATGATAGAGCCAGCTCCGCTGGCAGCCCGCCGCGTGGCCAGCTCCGGCAATCACTCCTTGCGAGCGTTGAGCAGTTGCTTCAACGAAGCCAGGTCTCGCTCGACGAGCGCGGCATCTTCGTCGTAGCGCGCATCGCTCATCGTGGGGAGCCGAAAGAGCGTGAGACTCACCTCTGTGCCTTCTTCGTTCGCCACAGCCCTCAACGGCACGTAGACGACCGTGCCGTCAGGAAGCGTCACCCAATGGTCCGCGACACCAAACGGGTTCGGCGGACTGAAACGCACGGTGGCCGGCCCTGCCGGGGTTTTCGCAAGCCACTGATCCCCGCGCGGCTCGAGGCCGCTGGCAAGGCCTGCGGCCCACCTCGGGTAATTCCGCGGGTCCGCGAGGAATGCTGCGACCACCGGCAGCGGTCTTGCGATGGTCACCGTCAGGATGCGCGTCTGTCGGGTCAAGAGCGTGCTTCAGTTCTTCCGTCGATGAGCGCCTGATCGGGCCCTCAGGGTACCACCGCTCCGAGCTCGATCAGCCGCTCGGCGACATCGCGACGATCATGCCTGCGCGCTTCAGTGAGCGGCGAGCGGATTTCCGTGCCGGGCGCGATGAGATCCGCCGCCGCGGCCGCATCCGTGTCCTGATCACCTCCATGAGCGCGCGCCCCATCGCGATCGCTGACGCCGGAACCTGGCCCAGGTGCACCGGAGGATGCCAGGCGCGCCGACGCCGCCCCGTTGGCCGCCCAGCTCGTCGGCCGCTGGCGCCGCCCCCCTGGACCAGAATAGAGCTACCCCTCGCGGCACCGATCGCAGGAACTTTGACCTGTTGCAGATTGCACCGCGCCAGAACGGGTTTACGATAGTTGTATCGACAAGCAACATCGCGCCCGGCCACGCCGGGCGCGCTCGCCAGGGGGGCGGAAATTGCGCAGCGTGCTGTCGGCGTGGCTCGGGAGCCTCGCCGCATTACTGCTCTCCGGCCTGGCCGCGGCGGCCGAGCCTGAGGTCGAGGTGCTCGTGCTGGAAGCGAGCGCCTCGACTCCCGATGTCGCCGCCGTGACCAGCGGCTCGCTGGATGCGAGGTTCGTCGCGTTCGATCTGCGCCAGGCCCGGCGGGAGCACAGCGTTTTCTGGCTGCGACTCACGGCGCAGGGCTCGTACGACCCCGCCCCTCCGCACGCGCCGGTGCTGGTGGTCCGAAAGGGCCGCCATCTCCAGGTCGCGATTCATCCCGAGGGCCCGCGTGCGCATGTGCCGCTCGGCCTTGCCACCGAGCTGCCCACTTTCACCGGTCTGCACGACGCGGTGTTCGTTCTTCCGCGCCCGCTCGCGGCCGGGCAGGTGTTCTACGCACGCGTGGAAGCGCGAGGCTCGGGGTCCGAAGCGCTGAGCTTCAGTGTCTCCACGCTGGATCAGCGGCTGCAGAGCGGAGCGGCGCATGCGCGCATGATCGCGCTTGCTTTCGGCGCCCTGATGGCGATGGCGCTGACCGCGCTGCTGTGCTGGTTCATCCTGTCGGACAGGCTGCTCGTCCTCTACGCCACGCTGTTCGCACTTCAGGCGCTCTACGTCGCGTACTTCTCGGGGCACGGATTCGACTGGCCGATCCTGTCCCTGGCCCTGCCGCTGACCTCGCACGCCTGGAACGTGCCGGCAGCGCTCAGCGGCGCGGCGGCGTGCCTCTTCGTACGCGAGATCGCGGATCTGAAACGCTTCTCGCCGCGTGTGCACGTCGCCTTCGGCTGGTTCGCGCTCGCGTTCGTCGTGCTGGCGCTCGCCAACGTCCTGCGCCACGTCGGGCTGGGCGGCCCGGTCGCCGCCGTCGGCAATCTTCTGTTCGCTGCTTCCGCAGTATTCACCCTGGTCGTCGCCTTCCTGGCGTGGCGCCGCGGCGGCCGTGCGGCCGGGTTCTTCCTCATCGCATGGGGCCTGCTCGAGACGTTCACGATCGCCGCGGCGATCCGGCTCCTCATGAACGATGCAGACGAGCGGGATCTGCTGCTTCACACGGGCCTGCCGATGTCGATGGTCGCGGCGGCGGTGCTGATCGCGCTCGGCGTGGCAGATCATCTGCGCGAGCAGCGTCGTGCTCTCACAGATGCCGAACGCCGTGCGCAGACAGACCCGCTCACCGGCGTATTGAACCGGCGATCTTTGATCGAACGGCTCGAAAGCGTGGGCGCCCGCGCGCGGGACCGCGAATTGCCGATCGCGCTGCTCTTCATCGATCTCGACCATTTCAAGCAGATCAACGACACCTACGGGCACCTGGCCGGCGACGCATGCCTGGCCGCGGTCATTCCGCCCATCCAGGCCGAGCTGCGACAGTCGGATGCGATCGGGCGTTACGGCGGCGAGGAATTCGTCGTCATCCTGAGTGGCGCGAGTGCGGCCGCCGCGTTTCCCATCGCGGAGCGCATTCGCGAGCGCGTCGCGGCCGTGCAGGTGGAGGGGTACGGCAAGCCCATCCGTCTCACGTGCAGCATCGGTGTCGCGGCGAGCGACACACTGGGCGTATGGGGCAAACATCTGATCGCTCGCGCGGATGAAGCCGTCTATGCGGCAAAACGCTCCGGCCGCAATCGGGTACGGGTGGCCGAGGCGATGGCTGTCTGACCCTTGTCCACATCCCGAACATTGCGCGCTGTGCGGTCGTGCGTTGAAGCGACATTTACCTGTAGCGGCGCGCAGGCAGCGTGACTGCTACATTCCCCCAACTTCACGAGAGGGGAATCCGATGCTTCGCCCAACGTACCTGAATCAGGCGCATACGAGCTCACGGCGCGCGACTGCGTCGATTCTCAGCGCAGTGGCCGCCGTGCTTTGCGTGGCAATTTTCGATGCTCACGCCGCCATCACGGTGCCCGCCGCGGTGACTGCAGCCGTGGCGGACCCGGCACGGCCCGACGCCGACAAGCAGCGCGATGCCAACCGCAAGCCTGCCGAAGTGGTCGCCTTTGCCGGCATCAAGAGCGGCGACAAGGTGGCCGACCTGCTGCCCGGCGGCGGTTACTTCACTCGCATCTTCAGCAAGGTCGTGGGCCCGAGCGGAGCCGTCTACGCGGTTCCGCCGCCGCCGCGTCCCGATGCGCCGGCCGGCGCCCCCGTGCCCTCCGCGGCGGTGGATGCCATTGCGGCCGATGCGAGCTTCGCGAACGTGAAAGTGGTCTCTGCGCCTCTCGTGCAGCTCACGACGCCAGAGCCCGTGGATGTCGTATGGACCTCACTCAACTACCACGATGTGCACCGGACTTCGGACATCGCAGCGTTCAACAAGTCCGTGTTCAGCGTGCTGAAGCCGGGTGGAACGTACATCGTGATCGACCATGCGGCTGCCGCGGGCACCGCTGCGAAGGATTCGGCGAGCCTTCATCGCATCGACCCGGCGGTCGTGAAGCAGGAAGTGACCGCGGCAGGGTTCGTTCTGGACAGCGAGAGCGATGCGCTGCGCAACCCCGAGGACTCGCACTCGGCCGGCGTCCGCGACTCCTCCGTGCAGGGCAGGACGGATCAGTTCGTCCTCAAGTTCAAGAAGCCTGCTACGTAATCGTCACGCACTCGCCGGCGGCCCGTGCACGGCTGCCGGGGAGTCTCTGTTGAGATGAGGATTGGCCGGCGCGCCGACCACGCCGGTGGCCTGGGTCATCCGCAGGGAGCTGCGGACCCTGGGCTCTGCGGAAGCGCTCCGGACTCGCTACGAGCCTTCAGGCGACTTCGAGGTAGCGCAGGATTCCCTTCGCCGCCTCCCGCCCTTCGAACACCGCCGTCACCACGAGATCCGAGCCGCGCACCATGTCGCCGCCCGCGAAGATCTTCGGGTTGGTGGTCTGGAACGGCGTGTCCTTCGAGGCGGAAACGCGTACGCGCCCGTTCGTGTGCAGGCGGATGTCGTGCTGGTCGAACCACTGCGCGGGGCTCGGCAGGAATCCGAACGCGATGATCACCGCATCCGCGGGAATGACCCGCTCCGAGCCGGGAATGGCTTCCGGAATGCGGCGGCCGCGCGCGTCGGGCTTGCCCAGGCGGGTCTCCACGATCTTCACGCCTTCCACGCTGTCGGTGCCCACGAGCTCGATGGGCTGCGCGTTGAAGATGAACTCCGCGCCCTCTTCCCTGCTGTTCTTGTAGTCGCGCCGCGAGCCCGGCATGTTGGCTTCGTCGCGACGATAGGTGCAGGTCACGGAGTCCGCGCCCTGGCGAATGGCCGTGCGGATGCAATCCATCCCCGTGTCGCCGCCACCGAGCACCACCACTCGCTTGCCCTTCACGCTCACGAGCTTCTCGGCGCTGCCCGGCAGCCCGAGCTCGTGATTGATGTTCGCGATGAGATAAGGCAACGCCTCGTGCACGCCGGCGAGGTCTTCGCCCGGGAAGCCGCCCTTGACGTAACGATAGGTGCCCATGCCCATGAACACGGCGTCGTATTCGGCGAGCAGCTGGTCGAGCGACACGTCCTTGCCCACTTCCACGCCGAGGCGGAACTCCACACCCATGCCCTCCATCACTTCGCGCCGCTTCTCGACGACATCCTTCTCGAGCTTGAACGGCGGGATGCCGAACGTGAGCAGGCCGCCGATGCGCGTGTAGCGGTCGTAGACCACCGGCTTCACGCCGTTGCGCGTGAGGATGTCCGCGCAGCCGAGCCCCGCCGGGCCCGCGCCGATGACGGCGACACGCTTGCCGGTCGCCTTCACATTGGACATGTCCGGCGTCCAGCCCTGCTTGAAGGCTTCGTCGGTGATGTACTTTTCGATGGCACCGATCGTCACGGCGCCGAGCCCGTCGTTCAGCGTGCACGCGCCCTCGCAAAGCCGATCCTGCGGGCAGATGCGGCCGCACATCTCGGGCAGCGAGTTCGTCTTGTGAGAGAGCTCCGCGGCCTCGAAGAGGTTGCCTTCCTGGATGAGCTTCAACCAGTTCGGGATGTAGTTGTGCACGGGGCACTTCCACTCGCAGAACGGATTGCCGCAGGCGAGGCAGCGCCCCGCCTGTTCCCCGGCGCCCTTCGCGTCGAACTGCGCGTAGATCTCGGTGAAGCCCTGCACGCGCGTCTCCACCGGAATCTTCGCGGGATCGGTGCGCGGGATATCGAGGAACTGAAGATTCTTGTCAGCCATGAAAGTGCAGTCTTTCGGTTGGAGCGGCCTTCCGCACTCGAGTGACCTCGGAGCAGGCCGCAGAAGTCACGCTTTTTTTCCGGCAACGCGGTGGATGTCCGGAAAAGGGCCGGGCCGCGCGGGCCGCAGGCCACTTTTTCCAGTGGATCACGCCGCGCGCCGCAGATTCGTCATCAACGAATCGATGGAAGCCGCCTTCGGCTTCACGACCCAGAACTTCCCGATGTAGGTGCGGAAGTCGTTCAGGATCTCCTCACCCCAGGGGCTTCCCGTCTCCGCCACGTGCTGCTCGATGAGCCCTTCCAGGTGCTGCAGATGACTCTGCATCGACTCCGGCTGGATGCGGCTGATGTCGATCAGCTCGTGGTTGTAGCGATCGACGAAGTCACGGTTCAGGTCGAGCACGTAGGCAAACCCGCCCGTGAACCCGGCACCGAAGTTCACGCCAGTCCGGCCGAGCACGCAAACCACGCCGCCCGTCATGTACTCGCAGCAATGGTCCCCGGAACCCTCGAGCACCGCCACGGCGCCGGAGTTGCGCACCGCGAAGCGCTCGCCCGCGACGCCCGCGGCGAAGAGCTGTCCGCCGGTGGCGCCATAGAGGCAGGTGTTGCCCATGATCACGGTATCCCGCCCGACGAAGCGCGCGTTGCGTGAGTGGCGCAGCACGAGCTTGCCCGCGGCCATGCCTTTGCCGACGTAGTCGTTGGCATCGCCTTCGAGATACATGTGCAGGCCGCCCGCGTTCCACACCCCGAAGCTCTGACCGACGTTGCCGGTGAGTCTCACGATGAGCGGCGACTCTTCCATGCCGTAGTTGCCCCACTTGCGCGCGATCTCGCCGGAGACGCGGGCCCCGATGGAGCGATTGTAGTTGCGCACGTCGTAGTGCCACTCACCGCCACTCCTGCTCTCGATGGCCTGCTTCATGTCGCCGACCATGCGCTCCGCGAGCTCCCCCTTGTCGAACGGCACGTTCGAGGGCGAGAGGCAGAACTGCGGCTTGTCTGCCGCGAGGCCGGCCGCCGACAACAGCGGCGACAGGTCGAGCTTGCGCTGCCTCGGCGTCGCACCCTCGATGATCTCGAGCAGATCGGTGCGGCCGATGACCTCTTGCAGCGAGCGGACGCCGAGCGATGCGAGGATCTCGCGCACTTCCTGCGCCACGAAGCGGAAATAGTTGATCACCATTTCCGGCAGGCCGATGAAGTACTTCGAGCGCAGCACGTTGTGCTGGGTCGCAACACCGGTGGCGCAGTTGTTGAGGTGGCAGATGCGCAGGTACTTGCAGCCGAGCGCGACCATGGGCGCGGTGCCGAAGCCGAAGCTCTCGGCGCCGATGATCGCGGCCTTCACCACGTCGAGGCCGGTCTTGAGACCGCCATCCGTCTGCAGGCGGACGCGGTGGCGCAGATCGTTCCTGCGCAGGGTCTGGTGGGTTTCCGCGAGACCGAGCTCCCACGGCGTGCCGGCATACTTGATGGATGACAGCGGGCTCGCACCCGTGCCGCCGTCGTGGCCGGAAACGGTGATGAGATCCGCATAGGCCTTCGCGACGCCCGCGGCAACAGTACCGACACCCGGCTCCGCCACCAGCTTCACCGAGACGAGCGCGCTCGGGTTGACCTGCTTCAGGTCGAAGATGAGCTGCGCCAGATCCTCGATCGAATAGATGTCGTGATGCGGCGGCGGCGAGATGAGACCCACACCCGGCCGCGCGAAGCGCAGGCGCGCGATGGTCTCGTTCACCTTGTGCCCCGGGAGCTGGCCGCCCTCACCGGGCTTGGCGCCCTGCGCGACCTTGATCTGCAGCACCTCGGCGTTGATGAGGTATTCCGGCGTCACGCCGAAGCGGCCCGAGGCCACCTGCTTGATCTTGGAGTTCTTCTCCGTGCGGTAGCGCGACGGATCCTCGCCGCCTTCGCCGGAGTTCGACCGCGCGCCGAGACGATTCATGGCGATGGCGAGCGCCTCGTGCGCCTCGGGCGAAAGCGCGCCGAGCGACATACCCGCGCTGTCGAAGCGCGCCAGGATCGCTTCCAGCGATTCCACGTCTTCGACCGCGATGGGCTTCGACGCCGTCGTCAGCTTCAGCAGGTCGCGGAACGTGGAGACCGGCCGTTCATTCACGGCCGCGGCGAAGAGCTTGTAGTGCTCGTACTCACCACTGATCACGGCCGTCTGCAGCAGCGCGATGACGTCCGGGTTGTACATGTGGTACTCGCCACCGTGCATGTACTTGAGCAGGCCGCCCTGCTCGATCGGCGCACGCGCGTTGCGCGCGCGGGCGGCGAGCTGTTTCTGATCCTCTTCGAGATCGGTGAAGTCCGCGCCCTGGATACGGCTCTCGGTGCCGGTGAAGCACAGGTTCACCACGTCGTCGTGCAGGCCCACGATCTCGAAGAGCTGCGAGCTGCGATAGCTCGCGATCGTCGAGATGCCCATCTTCGACATGATCTTGAACAGGCCCTTGCGGATGCCGGCGCGATAGCTGCGCCCGAGCTCGACGCGGGTCGCGAAGTCCAGCTTCACGCGGCCCTTGCGCATCATCTCGAACAGCACCTGGTACGCCATGTAGGGATACACGGCCGTCGCGCCATACCCGAGCAGGCAGGCGAAGTGATGCGGATCGCGCGCCGTGCCGGTCTCGATGAGGAGATTGCACTTGCAGCGCAGGCCCGTGCGCACCAGATGCTGGTGGACGGCACCGGTCACGAGCAGTGCGTGCGCCGGAATCTTGTCCTCCACGAGATAGCGGTCTGACAGCAGCAGCACGAGCTTGCCGTCTCGCACGGCCTGCTCCGCCTGCTCGCACATGCGAACGATGGCGTTGCGCAGCCCTTCATCCGGGTCGTACTGCAGGTCGATGAACTCGTGCGTGATGCCGTAATCCGTGAGGCCGAGGATCTGCCGCAGCTTGCGCTGGGAGAGGATCGGCGAGCCCAGGGCGATGTGGCGGCCGTGCTCCGGCCCCGGCACGAAGATGTTCGCCTCCTGCCCGATCTGCGTCTGCAGCGACATCACGATGGACTCGCGCAGCGGGTCGATGGGCGGGTTCGTCACTTGCGCGAACTGCTGGCGGAAGTAGTCGTAGAGCGGGCGCACTTTGTGCGACAGCACCGGCATCGGCGTGTCATCACCCATGGAGCCGACGGCTTCGCTCTCGTCCTCCGCCAGCACGCGGATGATCTCGTCGCGCTCTTCCGCGCTGACGTTGAACATCTTCTGGTAGGTGGTCAGCGTCTCGCGATCCATCGGCTCCGCGGCGAGGCGGGGGTCGACGAGATCCGTTTCGAGATACCGCACGCCCTTCTTGAGCCACGCCTTGTAGGGGTAGCGGGACTTCAGCAGGGTGTCGACGTCCTTCGACTCGAGCAGGGTGCCGGTCTGCAGGTCGAGCGCGATCATGTCGCCGGGGCCGAGCTTGCCCTTGCGCACCACGTCCTCGGGCTTGTAGTCCCACACGCCGGTTTCGGAGGCGATCGTGAGGAAGCGGTTCTTCGTGATGACGAAACGCGCCGGGCGCAGGCCGTTGCGGTCGAGCGTGCAGGCGGCGTAGCGGCCGTCGGTGAGCACGATGCCGGCGGGGCCATCCCACGGCTCCATGTGGGTGGTGTAGTACTCGTAGAAGGAGCGCAGGTCCGGGTCGATGGCGTCGAGCCCGTGCCAGGCCGGCGGTATGAGGAGCCGCATGGCCGTGAGCAGGTCGAGCCCGCCCATGAGCAGGACCTCGAACATGTTGTCGAGGCTCTGCGAGTCCGAGCCCGTGAGCGTCACGAGCGGCTGGATGTCCGACAGGTCCGGCAGCAGGGGGGAACGGAACACCGGCCCGCGCGCCACCGCCCAGTTGCGGTTGCCCTGGATGGTGTTGATCTCGCCGTTGTGGGCGAGGTAGCGGAACGGGTGCGCGAGACGCCACTGCGGCAGCGTGTTGGTGGAGAAGCGCTGGTGGAACACCACCACCGAGGACTCCATGCGCGGGTCCTGCAGGTCCCGGAAGAACTCGGTGAGGTGCTGGGGCATGACCATGCCCTTGAACACGAGCGTGGTCGCGGAAAGGCTCGGCATGTAGAACACCGGGTCCATCGCTTCGAGGGCCTTCTCCGCGCGGCGGCGGACGAGGAACAGCTTCCGGTTGAAGGACGCCTCGTCGAGATCCTCCACCTTGCAGTTCACGAACACCTGCTCGATGTGCGGCAGCGTCTTCAGCGCCTCGTCACCGCAGGCGGACGCGTCCGTGGGCACCTTGCGCCAGCCGGCGAGCTCCAGCTCCTCGCCTTCGATCTGCGCCACCAGCTCCGCGCGCGCAGCCGCCTGCTTCACCGGATCCTGGCTCATGAAGACGAGACCCGAGCCGAACTGCTCGGCCAGCTCGATGCCGGCCTCTTTCGCCACGCCGCGCAGGAATTTCTCGGGACGTTTCAGCAGCAGGCCGCAGCCGTCGCCGGTTTTGCCGTCCGTAGCGACAGCGCCACGGTGCGTGAGCCGGTTGAGGGAAACCACAGCCGTGTCGACCAGCCATCGGCTCGGCTGGTCGTCGAGATTGGCGATCAGGCCAAACCCGCAGCTGTCCTTTTCGTAAGACTCCTTGAAGAGTCCGTTGTCGGCGTTGCTCATCGTCATGCCCCGTTTGGCGGGGGCGTACCCCGCTCGTGCCGCCGGCGACAGGCCGGCAGCGAGTTTGCTCGAGTTGAAATCGCCTTTGGGGGAGACCCCGCGCCGCTTGGCAGCCAGGGAGGGCGCTCAAACACACGCTCGAGACACGAGGCCGAGCCGCGGGCGTTATGCGCCGGTCTACACCACTACTATGCGGCCTGATCATACCGACGCGCGCTGTCCGGTCAATGCACCGAGGGGGGCCGCCGGGAAAAGTCCGGTCCCGCGAGTGCCGTGGCTGGGCGCTGTGCGGACGAGGAAGCGGAAAAATGCCGGGCCCCGGCCGGATCCGGACACCGCGCCGTGCCGGATGCGATCGGGCTGAGGGCCAGGCTATCCCGCGGCAGCCCGCTGACTGTGGAACAGCGTGGTCAGGATGCCGATGGCGGCCGGGCCCACGAACGAGGTCGCCGTCCCGGACATGGCGAAGAGCCCGAAGAGCTCGTTCAGCATGGTCGGCGGCGCCAGCTTCGCCATCAGCGCCCGCCCGGACACCATGCCCCCGGTGACGAAGAAGGCGATGGAGCACTGGGTGACGAGGAACACCTTGTCCGGCAGCGTGGGGAACAGGCCGCCCGTGGAAGTGGCCGCGCCGTCGATGGGCACGAAGAACACCATGTTCTGCGTCACGGAGCAGAGGATCAGGTTGCCGAGCAGACACCCGCTCACGAAGAACATGGTGCTGCGCCTGGAGCCGATCCGCGTATCGAGCCAGCCCGCGAACAGGCCGGCGACGGCGGCCGCCACGCTGTTGATGAGGCCCTCGACGATGAGCATCGTGGAATTCCACTCGAGGATGCCCGCGGCGAACACGCCCGTGAACAGCATGAGAACGATGAAGCCTTCATAGAAGAAGACGCGGGCGAGCAGGAAGGTGGCCGGGTTCCTGTAGCGGCGGATCTTCGTCACCGTCCCGATCAGTCTGCGCACGCCATGTTGCACGGCCTGCGGAATCGAGCGCGACGTGCTCGGCGAATCCGGCGCGAAGAAGAAGAGCGGCAGCCCGAAGACCACGATCCGGATCGCGGCGAGGATGCCTACCGCGCGTATCGCGACGGGTCGAGCCCGAAGAGCGGCTCCGGATTCCAGCTCCACGCGAAGAGGAAGAAGCCGAACAGGATCATGCCGAACAGATTCGCGACGGCGAGCCCCGCGCCGCTCAGGAAGCCGATGCGCCCGGGTGGCGCCACGTTCGGCAGCATCGCGTTACAGAAGATGGCCGAGTACTCGAAGAAGAGATACCCGCCCACCAGCGCGACGACGATCACCCACAGGCCCCCGGTCATCCCGGGCGTGGCAAACCAGAGGAGGCACATGCACGGCGCGCCGAGCAGCACGGTGAAGGCGAGCCAGGGCTTGCGGCGACCGCCCGCGTCCGCGATGGCCCCGAGAAGCGGCGCCGTGAGCGCGACGATGAGCGCCGCCATCGATGTGATGAAGCTCCACATCGTCTGCCCGCGCACGCCATCGGGAATGACGACGGTGCAGTGCCGTCGTTCCGCCGCTATCGTGAGACGCAGGCCTCACGAACGCCAGCGATTTGGGGCGGGAGCATCGCGCTGTCCGCCATCCGGCGATAATGTCGCCGTGCTGACCTTGACCATGGAGAAGAGAGTGAAGCGGCTGATGATCGCCCCTGGGCATGCAGCGCATCCCGCGCCCGCGCATTCCGCGGCTGAGCGCGCGCCATGGTGCGCGCGGCCGCAGCGGTGCTGACTTCATGAGCGAGCGCCACCGATCCGGATTCACCGTACCGGCGGATCATCCCGCGCTCCCGGGACATTTCCCGGGAGCACCCGTGGTGCCGGGCGCGGTCGTGCTGGATCACGTGTTGAAGCTCTGCGAAGGCTGGCAGCGGCGGGCCGCGCTCGTCAGGCAGCTTCGCCAGGTCAAGTTCCATTCCCCTCTGCTGCCTGCGGATCTCGCGGAAGTCTCCATGGAGCTCGCGGGTGATGTGCTCACGTTCCGTGTGGCGCGCGGCGATCGCCTGATAGCACAGGGCACGCTCATCCTTGCCGCAGGCGCAGAATCCTGAACGCCACGTGGAAGAACCGCGAGGAGATCGGCAACCCGCTTGCGATGCGGTTTGCCATCGCAGTGGCAACCCGATGCGGGCGCCTGACCGCGCGCGCCCTGCTCTATCCGGTCACTCTCTACTTCTTCTTCCGGCGTGGGCCGGAGCGGCGCGCGTCTCGCGAGTACCTCGAGCGGGTGCTGGGGCGGCGTGTGACGGCGTGGCATGTCCTGCGGCACATCCACTGCTTCTCGTGCACGATCCTCGATCGCCTGTTCATGTTCAGCGAGGGCTTCAGGCGCTTCGATATCCGCACTTCCGGAGTCGAGGAGCTGGAAGAGGCCATGCGGAAAGGTCGCGGCCTGCTGCTCATGGGCTCGCACCTCGGCAGCTTCGACGCGCTTCGCGTGCTGAGCCATGAGCGCTCGGATGTGGAAGTGCGCATCGTGCTGGACGTCGAGCAGAACCCGAAACTGTCCGCGCTGCTGAACGCGCTGAATCCCTCCCTGGCCGCCGGCATCATCAACGCTCGGCAGGGCGGGCCGGCCACCGCGATCGCCATCAGGGAAGCGCTGGATCGCAACGCCATCGTGGCGCTGGCAGCCGACCGCGGCCAGCCGCACAACGCCATGCAGGCCGCATCCTTCCTCGGCCACGCGGCACCTCTGCCCACCGCGCCCTGGCTGCTTGCAGCAGCACTCAAAGTGCCGGTGGTGCTGGCATTCGGCCTCTACCGAGGCGGCAACCGGTATGACCTGCACTTCGAAACATTCTCTGAGCGCGTGTCGATCGAACGCCGCCAGCGCACGGCGGCTCTGGGGCACGTACTTCAGCGCTTCGCGGACCGGCTGGCACACTATGCGCGGCTCGCCCCCTACAACTGGTTCAACTTCTATGACTTCTGGCACACGACCCCGACGTCGGACCCGGGGCGCCCGGGCGCTGATCACGGCACTGTGGCTGAGCCCCGCGATCTGCTTCGCCGCTCCTGAGGTGGACGGCCTGCTTGCGAAGCTGGCGCGCCCCGCGCCGGCGACGACGTCATTCGTGGAAGCGCGCTTCTCGAAACTGCTCGACCAGCCCCTCGTCGCGAAGGGCCAGCTCGAATACCTCGAAGACGGCACGCTCGTGCGAATCGTGGATACGCCCTTTCGCGAACGGAGCGAGATCCGCGCGGACACGGTGAGCGTGCAGCGTGAGGGCAAGCCGCCTCGACGCTTCTCCCTCAAGCGCGCACCGGAGCTGCGAAGCATGCTTGGCGGATTCGCCGCGGTGCTCGGCGGCAGCCGTTCCTCGCACCTGGAGGACTTCACCCTTGCGCTTCAGGGCGCAGCGGAAACCTGGCAACTCTCGCTCACACCAGGATCCTCCCAGGTGAGCCGGTACGTGCGCGACATCGTCATCCACGGTGCCGGAAGCGACCCTCGTTGCATCATCGTCACGCAGCCTGATGACCAGTCGAGCGTGATGCTGCTCGGCCAGGCCGCGGAGACGACGCTGCCAAGTCCGCTGGATCGCGGCTGGCTTCAGCGGTTCTGCGACGGCACGGCCTCGTGAGGCGCGCCGCGCGCGCAACGCTGTTCATTTCCTGGGTGGGCGTCATCGCCCTGCTCGGCTGGTACGTGCAACGGGAGCTCACCATCAGCGGCGACCTGCGGCTCTTCATGCCCGCGCCGGAGACGCGTTCCGAACACCTGTTGCTGGAGGAAATCGGAGAAAGCCCTGCGTCCCGGCTACTGCTGATCGAGCTGAAAGGCGCGGAGCCGGAGATCCTTGCGGAGAGCTCGCAGCAGCTGGCCGCGGCGCTGCGCGACGACCAGCACTTCGGGCTGGTCTCCAATGGCGCGGCATCATTCACGGCGATTCCCGATTCGATGCTTCCCTATCGCTACCTCCTTGCGCCCACACTCGACCAGGAGCGGCTGGATGGAGGCTTTCTCCGCGACCAGCTCGGCGAGCGTCTGCAGGATCTCGCTTCGCCCGCGGGCGGGCTCATGGAGACGTTCATTCCGCGCGATCCCACGCTGGAAGTGCTGAAGCTCGTCGAGGGTCTGCAGCCGGCGAAACAACCCGAGCGCCTCTACGACGTCTGGTTCGACAGGGAGGGAACGCGCGCGCTCCTCGTCGCCGAAACGAGGGCTGCCGCGTTCGACCCGGATGGCCAGGAACAGGCCCTGTCGGCGCTCAGGGCGCACTTCGACGATGCGCGCGCCGACAACTCCGTGCGCCTCACGGCGACCGGCCCGGGTGCGTTCTCGGTCCTCATGAAGTCGCGAACACAGACTGAAGCCGCCTGGCTCGGCACCATCGCGACGGCTGGCATGATCGTGCTGCTGCTGGCCGCATATCGAAGTCCGATCGTAGTTGTGCTCGGAACACTGCCCATCGCCAGCGCCGGCATTGCGGGCCTCGCAGCCGTAGGCGCCGCGTTCGGCACCGTGCACGGAATCACGCTTGCGTTCGGCTTCACACTCATCGGTGTGGCGCAGGACTACCCGATGCACGTGTTCAGTCATCAGCACGCAGCCCGGTCACCGGCGGCAACCGCGCGCTCAGTGTGGCCGACGCTGGCCACGGGCGTGGTGAGCACCTGCATCGCGTACGCCGCGTTCCTTTATTCGGGAGTGGCCGGGCTCGCGCAGCTCGCCTGCTTCACCATCGCCGGCCTTGCGGTGGCCGGGCTCACCACGCGATACGTGCTTCCCCATCTGATTCCCGCGAATCTCAGCGACCAGGGTCAGGCGCGCTGGCTCGAGCACCTCTGGAACTGGATGGGTGCCCTTCCGCGCCCCGCGTGGCTCGGTGCGCTCATCGTCGCAGGCGCACTCGGAGCGCTCACCCTGGGCAGGGCTCCAATGTGGCAGAACGATCTCGGACAGCTCACGCCGGTGCCGAAGCCGCTGCTCGATACGGATGCGCGCCTGCGGCAGGAGCTGGGCGCTGCGGACGTGCGGCGATTCCTCGTGGTCGACGGGGCGACAGCGGACGAAGTGCTCACGAAACTCGAAGCACTCACGCCGGAGCTGGAACGTCTCGTCGGCGACGGCGCACTCGACACGTTCGATCACGCGGCGCGCTATTTGCCCAGCATCGCGGCACAGAAGCGACGACAGGCTGCGCTGCCGGAGCACGCCGCCCTCCAGGCATCGCTGAGCGACGCATTGCAGGGCATGCCCTTCAAGACCGGGCTGTTCCGTCCTTTTCTCGACGATGTCGAGAAGGCTCGGGAATTGCCGCCGCTGACTCCGGCTGCTCTCGCAGGCACGCCGCTCGAGTTACGCGTGGCCGGCATGCTTCTGCATCACGGCGAGCGCTACACCGGCCTCATCACGTTGGGGGGCATTCGGAATCAGGAGGCGCTCGATGCCCTCGTCGAACGGTCCGCGGGCGCGGTCGCCCTGCTGGATCTCAAACAAGCCTCGGAAGATCTGGTGGCACGTCAACGCGTACACATCCTGTGGAGTCTCGGCTTCGCTGCCGTGTTACTCGCGCTGACGGTGCTCATGGCGCTGCGGTCAGTGAAGAGGGCGGCGCGCGTCGTGGCGCCGATGGCCATCACGACGCTGCTCATCCTCGCCACGCTCTACACGCTTGGCGTCCCGCTGAACCTGTTCCACCTGATTGGTCTCGTGCTGGCCGCTGGGCTCGGCATCGACTACGCGCTGTTCTTCGAGAACGCGAACGATGACCCCGCTGAGCAGCGGCGCACGCTGCACGCGATTCTCGTCTGCGCGCTCTCGACGCTCATGGTCTTCGTGCTGCTGTCGCTGTCGACGTTGCCCGTGCTGCGATCCATCGGCGTGACCGTCGCCATCGGCGTGGTCAGCAACTTCATACTGGCGTTGCTGCTGACGCGGCCCCGGCACGAGAGGGGCCGCCTCCTGCTACCGGCAGACGGGGCTTCGCATGCTCGATCGTGAAGCCATCGCCGCACTGATTCCGCATCAGGGCGCAATGTGCCTTCTCGATCGCGTGATCGAGTGGGACAGGGATCACATCGTGCTCGCAACGGGCACACATCGATCACCGGGGAATCCGTTGCGCCTGGACGGTCGTGTGCGGGCCGTCCATCTGTGCGAGTACTCGGCGCAGGCCATGGCGGTTCACGGCGGGCTCTGTGCGCAGGCGGATGGCCGCGGCGCCAGGGCCGGCCACCTCGTCTCGTTGCGTGACGTGACGCTGCGAGTGGATTTCCTCGATGATCTCGAAGGCGAACTGCAGGTGAGCGCCACGCGCCTGCTCGAAACGGCGGCGGGCTGGCATTACGCCTTCGAAGTGCGGCACCACGACCTGACGCTAGCGGCCGGCCGCGCGGCGATCATGGCGCGGGGTCGGCGAAGCGGCTCGCTTCGCGAGCAGGTGCGGTGAGCCCACGACGCGGCCGCGGCGGGCCCGGCAACCGGAACGAGTAGACATACCGCCGGCGCCACTACGGCACGAAGGGGCTCACTCGCATGCCGAGCACGAGCTCCGCCGCCAGCAACTGGACCACTTCCCGTTCACTGCCGTCCGCCAGCGCTTCGAACAGCGGCAGGCCGTTCGCCATGGCGTTGCCCTCGACGAGCAACGCGTTCTCGGGACGAGCCTTCGAGGGTTTCGGTTCGGACCGGGGCGCCACTTCCAGGCACAGGCGGCAAACGGCTCGCCCGCCCGGCTCCGGCGCCAGGACGAGGGCCGCCGCGAATACGCCTGTACTGGGCTGCATGGTGCCCACCGGCCCGCGCGCTTCGATATCGAAGGCCACGAACAGCACCGGCGCGCGCTCGCACAACGCTTGCGAAGCGGCTTCGAGCAGCCCCTGCCCAAAGGTGTAGTAGTGGGCGCTGATCGACGTATAGGGCTTCATGCACCCGGTGCCGATCGTCCAGTATCCGGCCGCTGCGTTGTGCACGGAATTGTGAAACCTGGTGGGCGATGTGAGTGCCGGCGCCTTGGCCAGCGTTGCGCAAATTGCGTCACTGACGGCGAGGTCCCCATGAGTGGAGGCGAACACGCTCGCGAGCGTTTTGGGGCTACGCCCGGACATCTCGCACGCTTGCGCCGCCACCTCGAGCGACACGGCAACGGTGTCCGGAGCGCGCCTTCGCTCCGCAGAGGGCAACAACGCAGGCGCCGGCCGGTGTTGCGGCATGTCTGGCGGCCTCGCCTCCCCGCGCAGAACGCTTCGAGCGAGACTCCATCCCGGCAGACGCGACGCCCAGAATCCGACACCTTCGATGTAAACCTGCGGTGCCCGGCCGCTCACTGCTGCGCCTCCCTTCCGAACAGCAGCACGCAGTTGCTGCCGCCGAAGCCGAAGGAGTTGCTCATCGCATGGCGGATCTCACCATCCTGGTTGGCGAGGCGGATCTGCGGCCCGCACGCACCGTCGAGCGACTGCGCGTTGAGGGTGCCGGGCACCAGTCCCGTCTCGAGCGAAAGCAGGGTGATGACCGCTTCGAGGATGCCGGCAGCACCGAGCGTGTGCCCCGTCCAGCCCTTCGTGGAGCTGGCAGGCGTGTGCGCAGGGAAGAGCTCCGCGACGATGCGTGCTTCCACCTCGTCGTTCTTCCGGCTCGCGGTACCGTGCAGGTTGATGTAGTCGATGTCGGCGGCTGCCAGGCCGGCACGCTCGAATGCGTCATGGATGGCGTTGCGTGCGCCAAGTCCATCCGGATGAGGTGAGGACATGTGATGCGCGTCGCTCGACTCGCCGTAACCCAGCAGCCGCGGCCCGTTGCCGTTTCTTTCCAGCAGCGCAAACCCCGCCGCCTCACCCAGGCTCAGCCCGCGGCGCGCGAGGTCGAAAGGCCGGCAGGGCTCGGGCGACAACAGCTCGAGTGCATTGAACCCGAACAGCACGCTGTAGCAGAGCGTATCCACCCCGCCCACGATCGCCGCATCGGCGAGCCCCAGCCGGATCAGCCGCTCCGCCTGCGGGAACACCTTCGCGCTCGAGGAGCACGCGGTGGCCACGGTCACGCACAGCCCGGTGAGGCCCAGTGCGGCCTGAACGAAACCGCCCAGTGAGTGCACCGTGTGCACGCCGGGACGGCGCAGCTCTTCCGGATACTGGCCATCCGGCCCGAGGCGGCGATAGCCCTCTTCTGTCGCACCGATACTCGATGTGGAAGTGCCCAGCACCACCGCCACGCGAGCGGCGCCGTATCTGCGCCGCGCACTGGCCGCAGCCTCGAGGAAGCCGTCGTGGCTCAAGCCGTGCCAGGCGAGGCGGTTGTTCCGGCAGTCCCACACGGCGAGAGCGTCAGGGAGACGGAGCGATTCGAGGCCCGGCACGCGCCCGATGAAGGTCGCAAGCGGTGCTTCGGTGAAATCATTGACAGCAAGCCCGCTTCGGCGCCCTCGGAGTGATTCGAGGATCGCCGCGCGGCCACTCCCGGCCGCGCAGGAAGCGGTGAATGCCGTTACGGACAGCGGGGCTGCACGCATCGCGGGCCGCCGGACATGAGGACCTCCTGGAGAACCGTACCGTCAGGTCGTCCGACGATTCTGTATGTGCTCGGAAAGCGACCGCAACGACGCGAAGATGCGACGGTTCTCCTCATCGTCCGAGCGCAGCTGAAAGCCGTAGCGCCTGGAGATCTCGAGCGCAAGCTCGAGCGCATCGATGGAATCGAGCCCGAGGCCGGCACCGAACAGCGGCGCCTCCGGGTCGACATCCTGAGGCTCGACACCTTCGAGATTGACTGCAGCGATGATCAGCTCAGCGAGCTCGCGCTCAGCGGGCAACTGCGTAGCGGGCATGGATGAACCGGAGGATGGCGGGTCGCTGCGAAAGCCTTTCAGGAGCGGCGATGCTAGCACGCCATGGTGTCAGCGGCGGTGACCGGGGCGGACCGCGGTCACCCGGCTGCCGGGTCTCGAATCGCAGCGAGCAGGCGTTCGCGTGGCAGCTTGCCAACTTCGTTGCGCGGCAGGCTGTCCACGTGGACGAGCGGCCGGGGCACGAAGGCCGGGTCGATGCTGCGTGCAAGGGATGCGCAGATCGACTCCGTGGACACGCCTGGCGCCACGACGAGTGCGGCGACCCGACGCACTTCACCGCTCGCGCCGGTATCCGGCTGGAAGACGACCGCGTCCCGCACGCCCGGCACGGCCATGAGGCGGCGTGTGAGATCGCCCAGCGACGCACGCTTGCCGGCGACTTCCACCATGTCCGAGTTGCGGCCCCGGACCAGGAACCGGTTGCCCGGCAGCCGCTCGACGATGTCCTGAAGACGCATCGGGCCGGTGAACCAGGGAGCGCTCACCGTCACACCGTCTGCGTCGGGCTCCAGGATCACCTCCGGATACAGGTGCCAGGACTCCTCCGATGCAGCCCGGCGCGTGGCGATGACACATGTTTCCGTCGAGCCGAACAGCTCGAGCACGGTGGTGGACAGCCGCGTCTCGATGGCCCGGGCGAGCGCGGCGTCCAGCGGAGCCGTGGCCGACAGTACGAGCGCCGTCGCCGGGAATCTCTGGCCGGACGCCACGATGGCGCGCATGTGCACCGGTGTCGTGACGAGCACGCGAGGCGCCGGTACTTCTTCCAGCGCGGTAGCGATGTCAGCCGGGAAGAGCGGCCGGCCGGCGTGCACGGCCATATCCGACAACAACGGGAGCAACACCGACGTTTCGAAGCCGTACATGTGCTGCGGCGGAACGGTGGCGACGACCCATGGCCTGGCCGGCCCATGCACGGGCTCCAGGCAATCGCGGATGCGCATGGCGTTCAGGGAAGAGCTGCGGACGAAGCCACGCCACGGCTTCCCATGCCCTTGCGGCGAGCCCGTGCTGCCCGAGGTGAACGCTTTCACCGCGACGCGCGTGCCGGGAATCTCGAACGCGCAATAGTCCGCGCCGTCGCCGCCCGGGATACGCACGCGCTTCGCATCGGGCGAGGACGAGCCCGGGCTGGCGGACGCGGAAGCAGCGCGAGGGCCCTCGTTCTCGCAGGCACTGCGCACCATGTCGTCGTCGCAGCGGTAGCTTCCAGCGTGCCTCGCCGCCACTTCCTCGACCGCGCCTTCGGCGCGAGCCCAGGGGAGCAAGGTGGTGTGGCCGCGAATCAGCGCCGCACAACACGCGACGAGGAAATTTTCCCGGTGCTCGCAGAGATTGATGAGGTGCCGGCCATCCGGCAACGCCTTCGCGACGGCCGCCGCCCGACGCATCAGCTCACGCGCGGACACGGCACGCCCCTGTGACCAGAACACGGGACGGTCCGGATCAGCCGACCGCAGCAAAGGAAGCTTCACGCGCGACGCCGCCCCTGGCCGAAGCCGGGCCCCGGCCCGCCTCCGCGCATCGCGCCCGCCCGGCTCAGCACAGCCCACCGTTGACGGCGATGACCTGGCGGGTGACATATGCCGCATCGGCGGACATCAGGAAGGAAACGACGCCCGCCACTTCCTCCGCAGTGCCCGTACGCCGCATGGGAATGGACTTCAGGATCTCGTCCATCGGGACGTGCTCGCCGAGCATCCCGGTGTCGATCAGCCCGGGCGCCACACAGTTCACCGTGATCTGCCGCCTGGCGAGCTCGATGGCGAGCGCCTTCGTCGCACCAACGATGCCCGCCTTCGCCGCGCTGTAGTTGACCTGCCCCCGATGACCGATGAGCCCGGAAACCGAAGACACGGTGACGATGCGCCCGGGCGCATGCCGCCTCACCATCGGCATGATGAGTGGCTGCAGCACGTTGTAGAACGCATCGAGGTTGCTGTGGATCACGACATCCCACGCCTCGCCCGTCATCGCGGGAAACGCCGCGTCATGCGTCAGCCCGGCGTTACAGACGACGCCGTAGTAGGCGCCGTGTGCTTCCACGTCCTTCGAGAGCAGCTCCGCGCACACGGCGCGGTCCACGACATCGAACTGGAGCACACGAGCCGCTCTCCCGAGCGCCGCGACCTGCTCAGCCACCGCGTCGGCCTCGACCTTGCGCGAACGGCAATGAATGACGACATCGAAGCCGTCCCGGGCGAGCCGCAAGGCGATGGCGCGGCCGATGCCTCGACTGGAGCCGGTCACGAGCACGGCGCCGCGGCCCGCCGGATCGCTCATCGGACCTTCCGCCAGAGCAGCAGTGGCATGCGCACGAGCATGCCGACCAGGAGCCGCGCCTGCATGCGCACCATCAGAACGTTGTCCCAGACCATGCGGAAATGCGAGACGCCATCCATCGGGTAGGACACGCGTGTGTCCAGCCACCGCATGGGCTGACCGCGCCAGTGCAGCCGCACGAGCACTTCAACGTCGAAATCCATGCGCTTGCCGAGGGACGTGCTGTCGAGCAGATCGACCACGGGCGCCAGCGGATAAACGCGGAAGCCGCACATGGAATCCCGGATATCCAGCGAAAGCGTGTTGAGCCACACGAACACCTGCGAGAGACACCGCCCGTAGAAACGCACCTTCGGCATGGAGGCGTCGAACACGGGCCGCCCGCACACCACGTCCCCGGGATGCAGGCGCGCTTCGGAGATGAATCGCGGCACGTCACCAAGCGCATGCTGCCCATCCGCATCGATCTGGAGCGCGTGCGTGAAGCCACGTTCCCGCGCGGCCCGAAGGCCGGCCATGACCGCGCCACCCTTGCCGAGATTGCGGGGGAGCCGCACGAGCCCGAGCTCGGGGATCGAGGCAACGAGCCGATCGAGCTCGCGCGCACACCCGGGGCTCGAGCCGTCATCCACCAGGATGCAGGCGAGGCCGGCCGCCCGCACCGCCCCCGCCACCCGGGCGATGGCATGCTCGTGGTTGTAGACGGGAATGACCGCGCACGGCGCGAAGCGCGAAGTCGGCGAGTGCGCGGCAGCCAGGGCAAAAGCGGAGGAAGTCGCCAAACGGGTGGCCCCTGGGCTCAGCCTTTCCGAAGCCACCTGGTCACCGGCGCAGGGCACGCCGATGAAACGCGTGCCGCGCCCGTCATCCGCCGATGACGGGCGAAGGACCGGCTCTGGCCTGCCGCGCCGGAAGCCTGCGCAAGGGTCACCCGGGGAGCGATCTCGAGCGGCCGGGCGAGGCTCGCGCCTCGCATCTGAAACGGTTGTGGGGAGCTCAGCATCGATTGCTTCCGTTGGGCGCTTTCGTCACGGCGCTCTGTGCCGCCCGCGCGCCGGACGGATCCGTCGCACCGGCTCGCCGGCGATCCCGTTCGGCCGGTGCTCACCGAAACTGCTCCATGCGAGCGGGGACGGGGCCGTGCAGACGGCGGCGGGTCATTCTCCGCGCGCGTTGCTTCGGCGTCGTGCGCGTACCTTCGGGGAATACTATTACATTTTCATTGTCGCGAAGGGCTCCGCGCCGGGCGCGGCGGGCTGCCCGCGAAGACGGCGACAGCGGCGGCGAGCCGGTGGATGCGGTTTCGCGACGCCGGTTTTGACAATGCGAGCGAGCTGCGGCGTGAGATGGCGAGGAAGCATGACGTCGACGAGCGACGGGAACTGCCTCAGCGTGTCCGGTCGCTGCGGCACTTCGAGCTCGCGGTCGGAAACGTGCCGTCACACACGCTCGACGAGCGTCTTCATCGAAGAGCCCACGCCATGCGCGCACACGAGTGTGCGCACACCGGCAGTGAGCGGGCACACCGAAACGCCTACGAAGAAGGTCACCAGGCGCTGGCGAAGCACTCGCGATCACTCGTGTCGCGAGCGAGTGTGAGCGTGGCGCAGGAATTTCGCGCCCGCGCGCAAGATTCCTGTCACAAACGCTTGCATCGTCCGCCATCGTGGCCCAACATCCGCGCCGCGTTGCGAGGTGTGGTACCGCTCGTGACGTCCAGAAATGGTCGTCCGGACCCTTGGAGGTGTGGCACTACCGAAATGAAGAACCGTAACGGCTCATCCGACGAACCTGGGCCCCGTCTTCAGAAGCTCAACGAGTATCTGGAGAAGAACTTCCCCGACTTCTTCGCCGAAGCCCGTTTCCAGGTGGGGGAAGACGACTACTTCCTCTACGCACGCTTCGGCCAGTACCTGGCCCGCGCCATCGAAAAGGCCCGGGCTCCCCGCAACAAGATCAACCGCGGCTTCACCGTGCTGAACAAGATGGCGCGTGCCTCCGCGAAAGATCCCGGCATCCGTCATATCCTGGTATCCGGCCCGCTGGAGTACATCGTGGACGCGCCCAAGGCGCGCGCGCTGGCTCGCAAGCGCCTCTCGCCGGTTGCGCAGGGCTACCTGGAGAGCCTCTGCGAGTAAGCAGAGCGCTTCGATGCTGACGCGCTGAGAAGCGCCCGGTCTCGGCCCTGATACTCGAAGGGGGCTGTCGAGCACGACAGCCCCCTTGTCTTTGGTACGGCCGGTACCGCGAGTCTTTCATGCGGCAGATACCGCAACCTGTATCGGGTTCGAGCCCCGGAGCGCCCGCCCCCGCCATCAGCGCTCCCTGGACCCTCGCGGTGGGATCACACCGCAGGATTATACGGTGGTGTAATCGGCCACCGCCCCTATTGCAGGAAAACCACCGCCACACCGCGCACCCTGCGCACAGTCCTGCTGTGCGCGACCTCAGGCCTCAGGCATAAAGCGGCCTGGCCCGGATCACGCCGGGCCAGGCCAGGAAAACACAGGGGGACCAACGATGAGAATCCGTCATGCGGCTCAACGGCCGCGGCTTTCACACGCCTTGAATTCGCGAACGCTGGTATCGGCCGCCGTAGCCGCCGCACTTGCCGGCACCTTCCAGACCACGCAGGCCCAGGAGCAATCGGCCGAGGCACTGCAGGAGGTCACCATCACGGGCTCACGCATCGTGCGCCGTGACCTGACCGCCTCGAGCCCCGTCGTGACCGTGGAAACGGAAGTTTTCGAGAACGTGAGCACGGTCGGCGTCGAAAGCGCGCTGAACAAGCTGCCGCAGTTCAAGCCCGCGGGCAACCAGTTCGTCGCGGGCGACGTGCAGGCCACCGCGTTCAACAATCCCGGCATTTCGAGCCTCAACCTGCGTGGCCTCGGGCCCAACCGCAACCTCGTCCTCGTTGACGGGCGCCGCGCGCAGCCCGCCAACGCCACCCTCACCGTCGACGTGAACTCCATTCCGGCGGCGGCGATCGCCAGCGTGGAGATCATCAGCGGCGGCGCCTCCGCCACCTACGGCGCGGACGCCATCGCCGGTGTCGTGAACTTCAAGCTGAAGAGGGACTTCGAGGGTATCGCCCTCGATGCGCAGTCGAGCATCACCGAGGAAGGTGACGGCGCGGAGACCCGCATCAGTGCATTGCTGGGCGGCAACTTCAGCGACGGGCGTGGCAACATCATCGCCGGCGCAGAGTTCGCCAAGCGCGAAGCGGTGGCACAGGCCGACCGCGACTTCTACGTCAACGGCTGGAACGACCCGGGCACGACGGCCGCCGGCCTCACGGGCTTCTCGTCGTACTCGCCAGTGTCGCCCGCCATGGCGCCCTCGCAGGCGGCCGTGAACGATATCTTCGGCACACAGGTGAGCCGCACCACCAACTTCTGGTTCAACCGTGACGGCACGCTCTTCAAGAATCCGCCCGCCAACGGATTCAACAGCCCCGAGCCCGGCATCAAGCTTCAGGACAACGGCGCCCTCGGCCAGCCGGAGACGGCAGGCCTCGTGTCGAGCCCGCTCGAGCGCTATTCCCTGTTCGCGCGCGGCACCTACGAGATCAACGACAACGTGTCGATGTTCGTCCAGGGCAATCTCAGCTCCTTCAGCGTGGACTCCATCCTCACCTTCGCGCCGGCGACGAGCTTCTGGGCCGCGCCCGTGCCGCGTGATGACGCGCACCCCGTGCCGGCAGAGCTCGAGGCGCTGCTCGACTCGCGTGCCCCGGATGTCGTCGACGACCCGTGGATGCTCGAGCGCGTGCTCGATTTCCTCGGCCCCCGCCGGTCGACCAACGACAGCACGGTGTACCAGGTCATGGCGGGCTTCGAGGGCGAGCTCGGGCTCAAGGACTGGACCTGGGAGGCCTACGTCTCGCACGGCGAGACCCGGGTCACGAACTACCTGAACGGTGGCTTCGTTTCGCTGGAGCGCTGGCGCCGCCTCATCGCGGCACCGAACTACGGCAGGGGCTTCACGATCGGCGACCCTTCCGGCGCTCTTGGCTACCGGGTCACCTGTACGAGCGGCATCCCGGTGTTCGAGAAGTTCGAGATCTCCGAGGACTGCAGGGACGCCCTCTCGGCGCGCCTCAAGAACATCACCGAGCTGTCGCAGGACATCGTGGAGGCGAATTTCCAGGGCGGTCTCTTCGACATCCCCGCGGGCGAAGTGCGCGCGGCGGCCGGCCTCAGCCGCCGCAAGAACACCTTCACGTTCGACCCCGACATCCTCAACGATCAGGAGTCGATCCTCGACGGCCCGATCGGCCTCTTCGCCGCGAACGACACGGACGGCGCGACGACCGTGAAGGAAGCGTACGCGGAGCTTCTCATCCCGCTGCTGAAGGATCTTCCTGCGGTGAAGGAGCTGAGCCTGGAGCTCGGTGGCCGTCATTCCGACTACGACACGGCCGGCGGCATCTGGACGTACAAGGCGCTCGCCAACTGGAGCCTCAACAACTACGTGGGCCTGAGGGGCGGGTATCAGCTCGCCAATCGCGCGCCCAATACCGCCGAGCTCTTCACGGGGCCCACGGTGTTCGTCGCGGGCTTCCCCCTGAGCGACCCGTGCGCCATCAACACGGCCGCAACCTGGGGCAACGTGCCGGGCAACCCGAACCGGAGCCAGGTGCAGACCCTGTGCTCGCAGCTGAACGGCACGGGCACTTCGGTGTTCGATGACAACCCGGGCGGCTTCATCGGCGGCAACAACGGCTTCTTCCCGCTCGAGCTCGAAAGACGCAGCGGCAACCCGAACCTCGCACCTGAAGAAGCGAAGACGCTCACGGTGGGCGCGATCTTCCGGTCGCCGTTCGACAGCCCCGCGGTGAGCAACCTCACGGCCTCCCTCGACTGGTACCAGATCAAGATCTCCGATGCGATCTCGCAGCTGCCGGCGACGACGGTGTACGAGAACTGCTTCAACGTGAATGGAAGCAGCAACCCGACGTACGACGTCAACAACGAGTACTGCCAGCTCATCACTCGCGACGGCATCACCGGAGGACGCGTGTCCACCGAGGCGCCGTACCTCAACCTCGGCGCGATCGAAACTTCCGGCATCGACGCGCAGATCAACTGGCGCGCCAACCTGGCCGACATCGGCCTGCAGAGCCTGCGGGGCGCGATCTCGCTGGGCCTCTCGGTGAGCTATCTGCTGAACTACAAGACACAGGCGCTGCCGAACGGGCCGTTCATCGAGAACGAGGGCACGCTCGCGCAGAACGGGCAGTACGAGTACCGGTCCATCGTGAATCTCGGCTACGCCCTTGGCTCGTGGAACGTCGGGCTCTCCTGGCAGCATCTGCCGGCGGTCGAGAACCAGGCGTTCGCCACGAACCCGAGGACGACGGTCCAGGGCGCCGGCTCGTATGACCTGCTCGACCTGTCGACCCACTGGACGGTCAACGACACGGTGTCGCTGCGGCTCGGCGTCGACAACCTGCTCAACAGGGAGCCTGAAGTGGTGGGCCGCAACCCCGGCGTCACCAACGCGAACGGCACGACCAACGCGGGCTACTACGACCTCCTGGGGCGGCGCGCGTACCTGGGCATGAAGCTCACCTTCTGATGAGCTGAAAGGAAGGGCTGGCGGCGGGCTTGAGAGCCCGCCGCCAGCCGTGACGGATCATCAGCCGAGCTCGCGCGGCGTGAGCTCGATGCGCAGGCTCTGCGTGCGCCGGAGCACGTGCAGGGTCAACGTGGTGCCTGCAGGCCAGCGGCTCACGTGCCGGTGAAGCGCGTCGATGCCATCCACGGGCACATCGTTCACCGCGCAGATGAGGTCTCCCGGGCGCAGGTCGGACTGCGCGGCGGGCCCGTTCGCATCCCGCGACATCACTTCGACAGCGCGCATCGCGGGGAGACCCAGCGCGCGCACGAGACGCCGGTCGAGCGGGCGATCCCGTCCCGAGATGCCCAGATATGCACGCCGCACGCGGCCCTGAGTGAGGATCTCGGTGAGGACCCACTGCGCCGTCGTGGAAGGCACTGCGAAACCGATGCCCTGCGCCATCGCAATGATGGCTGTGTTGATGCCGACCACGCGCCCCTTCGAATCCACGAGCGGGCCGCCCGAGTTGCCAGGATTGAGTGCCGCCGTGTGCTGAACGATGCCTTCGATGAGGCGGCCGTGACGGCTGCGCAGGGAGCGGCCGAGCGCACTCACGACGCCGGCGGAAACGGTGGATTCGAAGCCGAGCGGGTTGCCCACAGCGACGACGAGCTGCCCCACGCGCGGAGTCGTGTCGAGAAGCTCCGCATGCGGAAGGCTGGACGACGCCTGCGCTCGCAGCACCGCGAGATCCGTCGCAGGATCACGGCCGACAACCGCCGCAGACACGCTACGCCCATCAACGAAAGCGACGCGCACGGTCTGCGCGCTTTGGACCACGTGTTCGTTGGTCAGCAAGTAGCCATCCGGCGTGACGACCACGCCGGAGCCCGCGCCTCCGCGCGCACGAGCGGTGTCATCCGCGCTGCCGCCCACGTACACGCTCACCACGGCCGGACCGGCATGCGTGACCGAGCCAATCACGGCGCGTGAATAAGCGTCCAGCGCGTCGTGATCCGCAGACGGCGCGGAGCCGGATTCGCTGGATTCGCCAGCAGTCGTTGTGTCTTCGAGAAGCATGGACGCCAAGTTGGGCCCCTGCGCGGGGTTCTCAAGTCATCGCCCGCCACCTCCATGCCCGCGCATCATCGACCCCTGAAAGAGCCTTGCACCACGCGGCTGGTATGCTCGGGGCATGGACGAGGCGAAGAAGATCCGCGAGTTCTGGTTCGGCAGACAGCCGCTCGCGGCGGACCCGCTCACGAGGCGAATGCAGCTGTGGTTCGGCGGCCCGGGCACGACACCGGAATTGCGGAAGCACGTGGACGACACGATTCGCGCGCGCTTCGAGCCGCTCGTCGAACGCGCCGCGTCAGGCGCGCTGGATTCGTGGGCGGATGGGCCGCGGCGTCGCCTGAGCCTGATCCTGCTGCTCGACCAGTTTCCCCGTCACATCTATCGCGGCACGCCTCGCGCCTTCGCTACGGACGAACGGGCCTTGAGTCTTGCGCTGTCGGGTATGCAGCTCGTGGCCGATGCGGCGCTGAGCCCTGTCGAGCGCATCTTCTTCTACATGCCCTTGCAGCATGCAGAGTCGCTGGAGGTGCAGGATGAAGCTGTCGCCGCATACAGGCGACTGCTGCTCGAGTCACCCGAGCCGATCCGGGCAGTGCTCGCCAACTGCGCCGACTACGCCGAGCGCCATCGGGTTGTCATCCAGCGATTCGGGCGCTTCCCGCACCGGAACCCGATACTGGGCCGCGCGAGCACGCCCGAAGAGGAAATCTACATGCGCGAGGGCGGCGAGGATTTCTGACGCTTGCCTGCACGCGAGTGGCCGCCGCTCGCGGGAAACGGCATCACCGGCGCAGCGGCGCTGCGCGATCACTGGCTGGCGTCAGCGGCCCGCGCGTCGAAAGGCAGCTCCTTCTGCATCTGCTCATAGAGCGCACGTGCCTTCGGCGAGTCCGCCGGTGGCAGGACTACTTTGAGCTGCACGAACTGATCCCCCGCCGGGCTGCCCGGCAACCCGCGCCCGCGTAACCGCAGTTTCTGGCCCGATTGCGCACCTGCGGGAATCCGCATCTCCACGGCGCCGCCGAGCGTCGGCACGGTGACCGTGGAGCCGAGCGCCGCTTCCCACGGCGCGAGCGGCAACGTCGTGGTCACGTCACGCCCGTCCACCTTGAACTGCCGGTGGGGCCGCGTGTGCACTTCGAGAAAGAGATCTCCTGCGGTGCCGCCGCCAGGCGAGCCTTCACCCTGACCGGCCAGTCGCAGCTGCTGACCATCCGTGATGCCGGCGGGAATGTTCACCTTCACGGTGTGCTTGCGCATCTGCAGCGTGCCGTCGTCCGCAAGCTCCGGGCGCTGCAGCTCGAACGTGCGTGTGCCGCCGCGAAAGGCCTCTTCCAGATCGATGTCGATGCGGGCGTGATGATCCCGGCCGCGGCGAGCCGAGCGCCGGCGCGTGCCCGCCCCCGCGCCGCCATCGCCATACGGGTTCGGGCCGCCGCCCGCGAAAGGCCCGGCGCCACCGAACAGCGAGGAGAAGAAATCGCTGAAGGATTCGAACTCCGCGTTCTGCCCGCCGGGCCGGCCGCGGAACTCGAAGCCGCCGCCAAAATCCGGCGGCGGGCGGAAGTCCTGGCCCGCCTTCCAGTTGCTGCCGAGCTGGTCATACGCGGCGCGCTTTTCCGGGTCCTTCAGGACCTCGTAGGCTTCCTGCACCTGCTTGAATTTCGACTCCGCGTCCTGTTCCTTGCTCACGTCCGGGTGATACTTCCGGGCGAGACGTCGATAGGACTTCTTGATCTCGTCCGCCGAGGCGGTGCGTGGCACATTCAGTGTCTCGTAGTAATCCCGGTATTCCATGCGTTGCTGGCTCGAAGGCAAGGGTGCGCGACGGACGCGCCAAACGGGGCCGAAATGGGGGCGAGGCGGCCGTTGGCAAGTGCCCCGGTTCCCGCCGAGCTTGAACCCGCGGGACCCGTCCCCAGTTCGGACCGGCCAATCGCTCGATAGAGGCCATTATGCACTCCTCCACCATGACTTCGGACCCGGTCGTCGTCGCCTGCCCCGAGTGCCATACGCTCGTGCGCGTGCCTTCCGACAGGCTGCAGGATCAGCCGACCTGCGCTCGCTGCAAGTCGCCCGTCGTCACCGGCCACCCGGTCGCGCTCGATGCCCGCGCATTCGAGACGCATACCACTCGCAGCGGCTTGCCCGTGCTCGTCGACTTCTGGGCGGAGTGGTGCGGCCCGTGCCATGCGATGTCACCGGTCCTGGACAAGCTGGCCGATGAACGCCGCACCGGATTGCAGGTGGGCAAGGTGAATACGGATGAGGAGCAGCAGCTCGCCGGTCGCCTCGGAATCCGCAGCATCCCGACGCTCATCCTGTTCCGGGACGGCAAAGAGCTCGCTCGCCGTTCGGGCGCGTCGGACTTCGGGTCGCTGGCCCGGTGGGTGGATGACACGCTGGCCCGCTGAGGTTTGTGACACATTTATCACTCCGCGCCGCACGCTTCACATAGCTCGGCAGCATTCACGACTTTCGAGCGCGCACCGATAACGTGCTCATGGGGTGGACACTGCGCCGACTCGGGGCGCAAGGCGCATCCGAAGCACGTCCGTGGCGGGAATTGCCGCCGTTTCGGGGACGGACCGCGGGGCATGGAATTTGCAAAACGCCTGCATGCTTCTCGCGCCACCCATGAGCTCAATGCGTCTGTCCCGGCCACCCCCGCTGAGAAACCTGCGGGCATTCTGCATCGCTGCACGCCACTGCAGCTTCAAGATTGCGGCGGATGAGTTGTTCCTCACACCTTCCGCTGTCAGTCACCAGATGAAGGAGCTCGAAGAGACGCTCGGAGTGCGTCTCTTCGAGCGCAAGACACGCGCGCTCGAGCTCACCGCTGCCGGCCACACGCTGCACGGTGAGGTCGCTCCGCTTCTGGATGCGCTCGATCGCAGCCTCACGCAGTTCACGCGGCGGAATCGTCGCAAGAGCCTGCGCGCCATTCTGCCGCCATTCTTTGCGAGCGAGCTCTTCGTTCCACGCCTGGCGACGTTCTGCGCGGCTCATCCGGATATCGACATTCAGATCGACACGAGCGATCCGCATCCGACGCTGCATCCCGCGACATCCGATGTGTCGGTCATCCTGTCCGATACGCCACCGCAAGGCGTGAAGGCTTCGAAGCTCTTCTCGCTGAAGCTCGCGGCCGTCTGCGCCAGGGAGCACGCGCCGAACGTCGTGCGCATGGGGCGCGAAGTATTCCGTGAAATGGCGCTCATCGTGCATCGCCCGCGTCCCTTCGCGTGGACGAGCTGGGCGCAGGAAGTCGGCCTCGAAGCGCCCGAGCCGAAGAACATCATCGAGTTCGATTCGATGTTCGCCGTCGTGCGTGCCGCAGAGCGAGGCATCGGCGTAGCGCTCGTGCCCACGGCGCTTTGCGGTGCATGGTTCGACACGGGCGCACTGGTACGGATCTTCTCGATCGAGCTGAAGACGCCCGACACGTACTATCTCGTCACACGTTCGAAGGATTCGGACAAGCCTGAAGTGAAGTCGCTCACGGAATGGGCTCTCGAAGAGTTCCGCTCACTCGATGAGCGTTGATCACGCGTTCCACTAAAACTCTTCGTTTGTCGCACCCGGTTGCGACTCCTATCGTAGGTCCCAGGCTCGCTGATGAGCGAGCTCTCAACCAAACCAGTCGCTGACAGACTGTTCCCCCGATAGGAGTCTCTACCGTGTCTTCACAGAACCGTCATAAAGGGAAGTTCGCGAAACCTGCTGCGCTTCTCGTCGCCTCGTCTCTTCTGATCGCCGCGGGCGCGCATGCAGCCGACGCAGCGCGTTCGTCCCCCGTGCTCACTGCGTACTCGAACGGTGCCGGCGGTGAAGCGCTGCTCGCCGGCAAGTACGAAGCGGCGCTGGCGGAGATCAAGCACTTCAGGCCGCAATCGCAGATGGCGAGCAGCGCAAAGGCGAACAACCTCTGCGTCGCATACGTCGCCGTCAAGCAGATGGAGCAGGCAAAGAGCGCGTGCAAACTGGCGCTGCGCGCCGCGAAGCAGGACAAGATCAGCGGGACCCGCTTCGCGCCTGGCTCCTCGCGTGAGAATGCCTACCTCGCAATCGCGTACGCGAATCGTGCGGTGGCGCATCTGATGGCGAGCGACCCAACCACGGCGAGACAGGATCTGGCCCGCGCCCAGTCCCTCGCCCCGCAAGCCGAGTTCGTCTCGAAGAACATGGCTGCGCTTCAGAGCTCACGCAGCACGATCGCGCAACTCGAAGTCGCGCCTTCGCGCTGACACAGAAGGGAGGCGGGGCGCGACGGGCATTCGCGCTCCGCCTCCCCGGGCTACAGCTTCTCCAGCTCCTCGATGCTCTTCGGCCAATCACTCTTCAGCAGGCGCGACAGCGCCCGATCCGCCAGCAGCCGGCCACCGGTCTGGCATCTGGGACAATAGTTCGTTTCGTTCTCGGCATACCGGATGCGCTGCACGCGAGTGCCGCACACCGGGCAGGGCTTTCCGAACCGGCCGTGGACGGCCATGTCCTCGCGGAATGCGGTGACTTTCTCCGGGAACGCTCCCGCCGCGTCCTCGCGCAAGCGCTGCGTCCACTCGGGCAGCACGACACGGATCGCGTCATACAGCTTGCGGATCGCGGCGGCGTCGAGCTTCTGTGTGAGCGCGATGGGTGAGAGCCCGGCGCGATGAAGGATCTCATCCGAATAGGCATTGCCGATTCCACTGAAGGCTCGAGGGTCGGTGAGCGCGCGCTTCAACGTGTGGTTGCTCGCAGTCAACCGTTCACGAAACTGCTCGAACGTGGCGTCCAGCACTTCGAGGCCGCCGGGATCGTGCCGTTTCAGCTCCGCCTCACTCCCGAATACATACAGTGAGGCCCGACGCTTCGTGCCGGCTTCAGTGAGAGTGAGCGTACCCGTGTCGAACATGAATGCCGCAAGCACGGCGCGCCCGCTGCGCTTCGTGCCAGCCGGGAACCAGTGCAGCCGGCCGGCGATCATCAGGTGCACCACGAGCCAGAGATCCCCCTCGAACTGCAGCGCGATGCGCTTGCCCACGCGGCGAATGTCGATGACACGCCGCCCGTTCAGCTCGCTGATGGGCGGTTCGAACGTTCGCAACAGGAACGGATGCGCCAGCAGAGCGGATTCGAGACGTGCGCCGCGCACGCGCTGTTCGAGCGCTTCGATGTAAAGCGTGATGTCTGGCAGCTCAGGCACGGCCCCGAGAGTAGCCCAAGCCGCCGCATCGCGCGGCGCCGGCTACGTGAGCACCACCACTTCCACGCGGCCGGTCCGCCGCTCTACCGTTGCGCCCACGGTGCTACCCGGGTAGCGGTGGAGACTCAGGTCGACGCTCCCGGAGCCGACGGACAACCCCCGGATCGTCAGCCGATCCACGCACGGAGGAAGGCAGGGGGAACGCAGCACGACGCGAGACTTCACCGCATCGATACTGAGGCCGAGACATGACTGCAGTATCATGAATGCGCCACCGGCGGCCCACGCTTGCGGAGAGCACGCGACAGGGTACGCCGTAGGCGCTTTGCCATCGCGACGGCGGAAACCGCAGAAGAGCTCCGGCAGCCGGCTCGAGTCGAAGAACGTGGACGCATCGAGCTGCGCAGTGAAGATGCGCATGGCGAGCTCCTTTGAAGGCAGGCTCGCCTGCCCCGCCGCGATGAGAGCGTTGTCGTGTGGCCAGATGGAACCGTTGTGATACGCCATCGGATTGTAGCGTCGCTCCGTGTCCGCGACGGTGCGGACGCCCCAGCCGGAGAAGAACGAATCGCCGTTGAAAGCCTTGTGGATCGCGCTCGCATGATCCGCTGAGGCGATGCCGGCGAATACACAGTGCCCCGCATTCGACGTGCGAACACGGCAGGGCTGTTTATCTCCGTCGAGCGCGAGCGCATAGAGCCCGATCTCGTCGCACCAGAATTTCGCCTGGAAGCGTTCGCGCAGCCCGCGCGCAACATCGCGCATGTGTCGTGCTACGTGGTTGTCGCCGAGCGCATCCGCCAGATCCGCCACAGCGAGACGCGCGGCATACGCATAGCCCTGCACTTCGCACAGCGCGATCGGCCCCTCGGCGATGCGCCCGTCCGCGTGGAATACGGAATCGTGCGAGTCTTTCCAGCCTTGTTGTACGAGGCCGGTGGGAGAGTGCCGGTGGTATTCGATGAAGCCATCGTGATCGGCGTCACCGTACCGATCCATCCACTCGACTGCCGCGAGCACGTGACGCCAGATGGACTCGATGAACGCGATGTCACCTGTTCGCCGATAGAACGCTCCCGCCAGGACGATGAAGAGCGGCGTGGAGTCGACGCTGCCGTAGTAGCGACCGAAGGGGATCTCGCGGAGCGCGGCCATCTCACCGCGCCGTGCCTCATGCAGGATTTTTCCCGGCTCGGCATCCCGCTCGGGGTCCGGCGCGGTGGCCTGCGTTTCGGCGAGGAAAGCGAGAACGCCGCGTGCGATATGTGGGGCAGCCCACAAGCACTCCAGCGCCGTGATGATTCCATCCCGCCCGAACGTAGTGTCGAACCACGGAACGCCCGCGAACGGATACAAGCCGCACGGCGTGCTCGTGAGAAGCATGTTCAGATCTGCTGCCGATCGCTGCAGCCACGCATTGAGCAGGCCGCTGGTGCTCTCCACTGGGCAGGAGAATCGTTCGCCACCCACCACGGTGCGCTCAGCCTGCGCCAGCGCCGCCTCATAAGTCGTTGCGCGAACCGGCTGCATCGTGCCGCTGCAGCCGACGGTGAGAGAGAACACGCGCTCCTCGCGCTCTTCCAGCGTCATGGAGAGCTGCATCTCGGTCTGGGTGACGCACCTGGGCTCCGGCTTGCATTCGATATGCGTGCGACGGGTCACTCCGTCGAGACCTTCATAGCCCAGCTCCGCGAAACTCGATCCGAGCCGCGTCTCCAGCATTCGCCCGCGTTGGGCGCGTTGCTGGCCGCGCACTTCGAAGATGTCGACGTAGTCCGCGCCGTACGACAACTCCAATGCGATCTCGATGCGCTCGCGGGAGAAATTGCGCACGTGCAGACGCTCGTAGCACACGCCTCGCCAGATGAGCTTTCTGCGAAAGATGTGCAACGTCCCACGCGGAAGCACCACATGGCCGTCGAGATAGATATCCGGGTTGGTGAGATCCGCAGAGAACAGCAGGTTGTTACGCCCGACCGTGGCGCTCAGCAGGAGCGGCCGCCCGCCGGCCAGCGTCAGCCCGAGGCGCGACAGGAAGCGCGTGCCTTCGTGATACAGGCCCTCATCCTGGCGCGCCTCGGTGTCGATGTCGCCGAACTCGTTGAAGAGCCCGAACGTGTCGTCCTGCTTCAGTACCAGCGTGCGCTCCGGATTCGGGATCTCCGGCGAGACGATGTAGTACTGCTGCGCGGCGTCGGTCAGGCACTCTGCTGGCACCAGCTCTCTCCGCTCGAAGCAAGCGTTTCGTAGATGTCGCAGTACTGCTGCGCCATGCGGGACGCGCTGAAGCGTCGCTCGAACGTCTCGCGGCAGCGACGCCTGTCCAGCCCGCGCGCGGGTGCAACGGCCTGCACGGCGGCGTCGAGGTCATCGACGATGAATCCAGTGACTCCATCGTCGATCACTTCGGGAACCGAGCCGCGACGGAAGGCGATGACCGGCGTGCCGCAGGCGAGCGCCTCGATCATCGCCAGGCCGAAGGGCTCCGGCCAGTCGATCGGAAACAGCAGCGCCAGCGCGTCGCCCAGAAATGCGGTCTTCTCCCTCTCGCTGATCTCGCCGACGAATTCGATGTCGGGGCCCGCCAGCAGGGGCTCGATTGTCTGCCGAAAGTAGTCCCAGTCCGCCCTGTCGACCTTTGCCGCGATCTTGAGCGGCAGCCCCACCCGGCGTGCAATCTCTATCGCACGGTCCACACCTTTTTCCGCCGCGACGCGGCCGAGGAACGCCAGATACTTCCCGGGCGCGTAGGTGGGCCGGTGCAACGTCAGGGGCAACCCGTGATGAACCGTCCCGGCCCAGTTCGCCCATCCCAGGGGCTGGCGTTGGGCGTGGGAGATGGAAACCAGCGGCAAGTCCTTGAATTGCGCGTAGAGCGCGTCCAGGCCGGGGATGTCCAGGCGGCCATGCAGCGTCGTGAGGCAGGGCGAGCGTGAGCGCTGCGCCAGCGACATGTGCAGCCCGTCGCAATGGAAGTGCAATACGTCGAATTCGGCAGCGCGCTTGAAAACGCGTTCCAGCATCACGACATGAAGCGCGATTGGCTCGGGACGGCCCGGGTCGAGCCTCAGCGCCCGCGGCCAGGCGGGAACGAGCTCTGCGGAGGTCCTGGAGTCGCCGGAGGCGAACAGGGTGACGCGGTGCCCCTGGTGAACCAGCTCTTCCGTCAGGTAGGAGACGACCCGTTCCGTTCCCCCGTATAGCTTTGGTGGCACGCTCTCATAGAGCGGCGCCACTTGCGCGATGCGCATAAGGGGGCGTGCGGTCGACTGCATGCGACCGCCCGCAGCAATGCCTGTGCCCATTGGCGCACCGCCATTAGGATGACTGATATGACGAAACCTACCGTTCCTGCAGCCGAAGCCATCCGCAGCGCCACGCTGGCGAATGGCATGAAGATCATCGTCTGGCCCGTTCACAACATTCCGAACGTGGCGCTCTACAACTGGGTGCGCGCTGGCAGTCGCAACGAGGCGCCTGGCATCACGGGGCTCGCGCACTTCTTCGAACACATGATGTTCAATGGCACCGCCCGCCGCCGGCCCGGGGATTTCGACCGGCTCATGGAAGCGCAGGGCGGAGCGAACAACGCCTTCACGAGCGATGACGTCACGGTGTACCAGGACTGGTTCCCGCGCACCGCGCTCGAGCTCATCTTCGAGCTGGAGGCGGACCGTATCGCCCACCTCGCGTTCGACCCGGAAGTCATCGAGAGCGAGCGTGGCGTTGTAGCAAGCGAGCGTCGTCTCGGCGTGGACGACAACAACCACGGCTATCTCGCTGAACGCGTGCAGGCCGCCGCGTTCCTCGTGCACCCCTACCAGTTCCCGACCATCGGCTGGCCCTCCGACATCCAGTCCTGGCAGATGGCAGATCTGCAGACCTTCTTCCGCACCTACTACGCGCCGAACAACCAGACGCTCGTGCTGGCAGGAGATGTGTCACCGGAGGAAGTGTTCGCTCTCGCGCGGAAGCACCTGGAGCCGATCCCACGACAAGCGGCACCGGAACCGGTGCGCGCCGTGGAGCCGGAGCAGACAGGCGAGCGTCGTGTCGTCATCCATCGCAACGCTCAGACTCCACTTCTTCAATACGCCTACAAGGCGCCGGCTGCCGCGGATGAACGCGCGCCTGCATTGAGCGTGCTGCTTTCCATTCTCGTGGATGGAGATGCATCGAGGCTCTACCGCCTGCTCGTGGAGGACCGCAAGGTCGCCATCGACGTCGGTGGCCACTGGCACGAAGGCTTCGACCCGGCGCTGCTGTGGCTCTACTTCACGCTGCCCGAAGGCTCGGATCCCGAAGCGGTACAGGGAGTCATCGATGCAGAGCTTGCGCGCGTCGCCCATGAAGGGGTGACGGAGGCGGAGCTGCGGCGCGCCAAGAACCTCGCCACGGTGGCGTTCTGGAGGAAGCTCGCGACCATCGACGGCAAGGCCCAGCTCCTCGGCGAGTATGAAATTTTTCACAACGACTGGCGCAAGCTCTTCGACGCCCCCGCGCAACTCGCGCAGGTCACTGCAGACGAGGTGCGGGCCGCGGCACGCGACGTGCTCGATGTAAACCGTCGCACCGTCGGCATCCTGATGCCCGAGCTGGAGTCAGAGGTGGAACCCGAAGCGGAGACCGAGGAAGCATGAGCACGGCCTACGCGCTGACCCAGCCCGCAGGCGGCGCCGTGCATGTGCCTGCGCACGAACGCGTCGTGCTGCCCAACGGAATCACGCTGCTGATCGTCCCGAGCCGCGACGTGCCACTCGTGGCCTTCCAGGCCGTGCTGCGCGGAGGGCCGCTCGGCGATGACTTCACCGGTCGGGCGAAACCCGGCGTGGCCTCGCTCGTTGCCGGTTTGCTGGAGAAAGGCGCCGGCTCGCGCGATGCCTTCGCGTTTGCGGATGCGGTGGAAGGTGCCGGCGGCAACTTCAGCGTCGTGGCCGGCCACGAGGCGTTGTCGATCAGCGGCCAGTTCCTCGCGCAGGACGAGGGGCTGATGCTCGAGCTGCTGGCGGACGCGATCCTGCGCCCGCGGTTCGATGCGACGGAGTTCGAGACACTGCGCGCCCGGCGCGTCGAGCTCATCAAGGCCGCGAAGGACTCGGACCCTGCGGAGCTCATCGGCACCTACGGTCGCGCCATGCTGTTCGGAGGTCACCCTTACAGCAGGCCCATCAACGGCAGCGAGGAATCCCTCGCTTCCATCACTCACGAGGACATCCTCCGCTACTACGAAGCACACTTCGGCGCGGACCGTCTCATTCTCGTCTTCGCTGGTGACGTGAACGTCCAGACGCTGAAGCGGGATGTGATGGCAGCGTTCGGCGACTGGGGCAAATCCCCCGCGCCACTGCTGCGGGTGCCGGAGCCGCGGCGGGTGCGTGGTCGTAGCGTGCTGCTGGTGGATTCGCCGGAGTCCTCGCAGACCTATTTCTGGATCGGAAACGTCGGCGTGAACAAGCGCTACGCGCAGCATGCCGCGCTGGACATCGTCAGCACGCTTTATGGCGGGCGCTTCACGTCCATTCTGAATACGGAGCTGCGCATCAAGTCCGGCCTGTCGTACAGCGCGCGCGCAGGGTTCTCGCGCGGCACCGCAGCCGGCGAGTTTGCGATCCGCTCGTTCACTGATACCGAGAACGCGAGCAAAGCGCTCGATCTTTCCCTGGAGACACTCACGCGCCTGCAGGTGGAAGGTGTTTCAGCAGAGATGGTGGAGTCCGCCCGGGCCTACGTGCTTGGGCAGTATCCCCTCAGCTTCGAGACTGCTGCTGATTGGGCCGCTGCGCTCGTCGAGCTGGAGTTCTACGGTCTCGGCGCGGACTACATCGAAGACTACGGAAATGCGTTGCGCCAGGTGACACTGCTCGACACGCGCGCAGTCATCGATGGCGCATTCCCCAGTGCGGACGATGTTTCGATCGTGCTCATTGGGGATGCACAGCGGATACGAGCTGCGGCGCGCCGGTATGGCAACGTCACCGAGATGCCGATCCTGCATCCCGCCTACTCGCCCAAATGAGCTCGGCCACATAAAAAAGCGCCGCTGGCGGGGGAAATCGCCTGCGGCGCCGAGGAGCGAACACCGGGGAAGTTGTTCGCAATTTCGTCAGCTCAACGAGCACTCCTCGTCACGAGCGGCGCGGGTTGCCAGTTGGGCGTGGCCGCGCCGGTCTGAAACTTCGCTACCGGCAGCTTTCGCAATCAACCGGCACGGTGTAGCTGAAGCAAAGGGTGTGCCAACACATCACGCTATTTAAAAACAACAACTTATGGTTCAGATCGGCAGGTATGGAGGGTGACCAGAATGGTCACCTTTGGACCGGCGTTACCCAAGGCTGCCGATTCGACGGCGTTGCGCGGCAGCCGGTGCGGCCCGGCCCGCCGTCACGCTCCGTAGCATCGGCGGGGCAGAAGCGACCCGCAAGCCAGTGAACAGCGCCTCTACCGCGGCGGCTGCGGCAGCACGACCACGCAAGGCTGCGAACGCTTCGTCAGCGCCGCGCAGATTGCACGGGCACGTGCTTCATCTCCCACAGGGGATTGCAGCCGGAACAGCTGCCCTGCCCCCGACTGCACCGGCACCGCCTTTGCGAACAAGCCCTGCAACTCGGCATCGAACTGCACCTGCACGCGCTTCCAGTCCTGGAAGGCCGCCTCCTGAGATCGGAACGCCCCGAGCTGAATGCCGAAGCCCGACGAAGAGGTTGCGGCGGGCGCAGCGGGTGCGCCTTGAGCAGCGATGGACGTCACCGCGGATGAAGGTGTAGCGCGCGGCGGGCCCGCAGATGCAGCGGTCGGCTGCGGTGAGGCGCTAGTCGCTGCCGAGCGGCTTTGCGGTTCCGGTTCCCGAGCGGCGGGAGTGGCCACGGGGACTACGGTGTAGGGCTCCGGATCTGGTGAGGGGCGTGCCGGGCCGGTTGCCGTGCCATCCAGCGCGAAGTTCTCGATGCGGATGCGCGCCTCTGCCGCCCACTTGCCGTTCTCGTGTTGCGCGAGGAACTGCTTGTACGCCTGCAGCGTGTCTGTGGTGCTGGCGCGCTGCCAGTCTCGATCCTCCTGCAGTTGCGCCACGCGGGCGCGGGCCTGGGTGGCGAGCTCGCTATCCGGATGCCGCTTGATGAAATTGTCGTAGGCCTCGACGGTGTCGGCCGCTTCTGCGGATTTCCAGTCCAGCCGTTCTCGGCTGCAACCCGTGAGCAGCACCAGAACCATCACGCCTGCCACGACCGCACCTGTCACCGCACGCAGACTCATTGCGACGTCGCCTCCGATTTAGGAACGGAATGCGGCACGCGTCACGAGTGCGACTGCCGCTCGGGGAAACATTCTAGCCGCCGATACATAATCGGGGCGGTCATTTCACGGAAAAACTGCCCATGAGCGATCAACCGAAGCGCCGCCTCCTCGACGACATCGGCAACTCGCCGACCTTCGTTGCCGACGGATGCGTCCTTACGGGGGATCTGGAAACGAACGGCCCCATCGTCGTCTGCGGCTCGGTGCGCGGCGATGGCCGCATCGGCGGCGCCCTGCGGATGGCGGCAGCGTCGAGCTGGACCGGAGAGATTCACGCGCAGCACGGCATCATCGCCGGCCGCATCACGGGCAAGCTCGTCATCGCCGAGAAGCTGGAGATCGGGGCGACCGCGGTCATCCGCGCCGAAGTCATCGCGCGCAGCATCGCCGTGGCCAAAGGGGCTGTCATCGAGGGGCAGGTGACGGTCACGAGCGGCGACCAGGTTGTCGAGTTCGAAGAGAAGCGGAACATGCGCCGTGCAGGGTAGGACGTCTGCTCATGCGGCCAGCGCGGTTCCTCCATCTCGTTGCACATCGCGGTGACGCTGCCGGAAGGCCGGAAAACACGCTTCCAGCTGTGCAGTCTGCGCTCGATCTCGGCGTGCGCTTCATCGAGGTGGACGTGCACATCGCCGCGAACGGCGTACCGGTCACCGTTCGCCACAATGACATCCCCTACGCCGGCAGCACGGTAAACGTCGCAGACCTCACCGCGGCGGAGCTCGGCCAGGTGGATGCGAGCGAACGGGCGCGCTTTGGCGCGCGCTACCGCGGCATCGGCATTCCTCGCCTGGTGGACATCCTCAGTCTCGTCACCAAGCGCCCCGAAGCTACGGTGTTCGTCACCCTCGCACGCGCGAGCCTCGTCCGCTTCGGCGCGGATCAGGTGGTGGCGCAGGTGGCGGAGGCGCTCAGACCTTTCAGGTCCCGTTGCATCGTCGTCTCCGCGGATCTGCCTGCCGTGCTCCGGGCGCGCAGCATGGCGAGCTGCCAGATCGGCTGGGAGATCCCGGCGTACGACGGCCACACGCGGCTCAAGTTCGAGGCCCTTCAACCCGAGTACATCTTCTGCGATCGAGTGCTGCTGCCGCCGGCAGGTGCGCTGTGGCGTGGGCCGTGGCGCTGGGTCATCCGCGGCGCCACCTCATTGGAGGCCGCGCTGGACCTCGCCGCCCGAGGCGCGGACTTCGTGGCAACGGGTAACGTGGGCGCTCTCGGTGAGGCGATGCGCACGCATGCAACCGCCCAGGCACGGGCGCAGGAAGGAACACCGATTCGCGACGACGCGTCCACCGTGGTCCGCGACGACACGCCCTTGCCGAGATAGCCCCGACTCTCCCGGAAACCTCAGGCAGAGCGCGCGAGCGCGGGCACTGAAGGTCGCAGGCTCGACGGCGCCGTCAGCTCCGCGACGATCTTCCGCTCGAGCCACGTGGGGCCAGCCAACGTGTCGAAGAAGCCGCAATGCCCACCGTAGCGAGTGAGCGTGACGTTGATCAGCGGCGACTTCGCCAGCCTCTCCAACCCCCGCGCGGGAATGAGAGGATCATCCAGCGCCGTGATGATGGTTGCCGGCGCAGTGAGCGTCGCCAGCCGATCCCCGATGATGGAATAGCCGTTCAAGTAGTCGTCGAGACTCGCGAACTGTGTGAACCGCGCAACCATCTCGGCGGTCATGTCCCGCAGGCTCGTCTTGCGCAGGAACTGCGCGAAGTCGTAATGCGCCGGCCACGCAGCCTGTTTCTTCACCAGCGAACGGCTCCACTTGCGGATGAAGTAGCGGTGGTACACGGCGAACCCATGCTCCAGCGCGTGCAGGGTCTCAACCGGGTCGAGCACTGGTGATACGGCGACGACCTTTGCGATGTTGAGGGCAGCTGTTTGCGCCTGCGCGGCCACCCGGAGCAGAAAGTTGCCGCCCAGCGAGAAGCCGGCGAGATGCAGAGGCTTGCCCGGCAACATGGCCTGGATGCGTTTCGCCGCACCGACCACCTCCGGCAGCAGGCAGGAGTGGAACAGATCGCGATTCAGGTGATGCGTGGCGCCGTGATCCCGCAGGTTCAGGCGCACGACGTCGAACCCCAGCTCGAACAGCTTCTGCGCGAGCGACAGCATGTAGAGCGCGTCCGAGCTGCCTTCCCACCCGTGCACGAGCACCGCGACGCGCCCCGCTTCCGGCAAACCAACGCGCGCGGGGCCGGAGTGAAAACACTGCAGCCGAACGCCGTCGCCGCAGTCCAGCAGGATTTCCTCACTGGCGCGCAGCAGTGGTGCCGCACGCCGCTCCACCGACTTCCGACGCACAGGAAGGCTCACGAGGATGGACTGGACGTGCGGATTCCGCATCCACAGCGGCGGACGGAAGCCCTCGTCCATGGTCACCGCAGGCGTATTTCGACGCGATTGTTTGCCGCCGCAGCCCGGTTCCATTCGCCGGCCGTCAGCGTGCCGGACACTTGCGGGTACGACACGAGCGGGCTGGCCGCATCCGGGATGAGGCGGATATCGAGCGCACCGCGACTGGCGCTGCGGAATTCGCCAACCAGGTTGGCGTACCCCAGCGTCTCCCGCTGCGAGGGCTGGAGCGATTCTTCGTGCGGATTGCCCACGGCATTGCAGCGTGAGAACAGCAGTTCTTCCGGCGCGACGGAAAAACCCTCCGTGGTGTTGCCCACGAGGCAGAACCGGCCGGGGTGTGTGCGCACTTCGACCACGCCCTGGAAGTTGCGCGCGTCGAGCTGCGCGAACAACTGGCGGAGCAGCTCGAGCCGGGGGCCGCCGAGCGCAGTGTCCCCGTAAGGCACAGGAATGTTGACCGGCATGGTGTCTTCCGCGCCGACGGGCTCCGATGCGGAGACGGCGATGGCGCTGGCCTGAACCTGCGCCGCGGGAAAGGCTGCCGCGCCATCCATCACACTGCTGGTTGCACCCGGCGCTTCGCCGATCGACTGCTCAGTCATCGGTGCCTGACCCGCTGGCGCTGCCGCCGCGACTGCGGCAGCCGGGGCAACGCTCTGCAGTTCCGCAAGCTCCGCGACCAGCTGCTGCCGCAGACTCGCTTCCCGCCACCACAGCCCGGCAGCGGTCAATGCAGCGATGAGCGCGAGGCTCGCGACGACCCACGGACCGCGGCTCTCACGCCTGGCCACGCCTGCCATTGCAGCCGGCGATGGCAGCGCATCTTGCAGGAGCATGCGCACGTCGGAAGTGATGCGTTCCGACTGCGTGTCGATGCTGGCGACGAGCGCGCGGCGGAGCTCGGCGAACTGCTCGCGCAACGAAGTGTCCGTCAGCGGCTTGGAGCCCGGCGGCGGCACCCCCTCCGCTTCGTTGTCCACCGCTTCCAGATTCACTGCCTTGAACGACGTTTGCTCGCCCGTGCGCCGGTCCACTACGAGGTGAAGCTGGTACAGGACCTTCGAAACATCCGCAGGCTTGATCTGCTTCGGCAGCACGCCCACGGCGCCCAGCGCGCGAGCCTGGCCGAGGTACAGCTCACCTTCCTGCGAGGTGTACATCATGATGGGAATGGTCGCCGTGCGCGGATTGTTCTTGATGGCCTGAACGGCCTGGAATCCATCCATGCCGGGCATCATGTGATCCATGAAGATGACGTCGGGCCGGTGGTGGCCTAGATACTCGATGGCCGCTTCGGCGTTCTCGGCGCTGTCGACGTCGATTTCGTACTTTTCGAGGATGCGGGCCAGGAACACGCGTGCCGACTTCGAGTCGTCAACGATCAACGCGCGTTTGGCCCCCATGCCGGCTCCCTGAATCCGAGGTCGAGTCCGGCGGCATTGTAACGGAGATAAACCCGCGTTCCAGCTTCGGCGCACGCGGGGCCTGAAAGAGCAAGGGCTGTCGCAGGCTGCCGACGCCAGGCACGGATCGATAGAGCTCTGCGAGCCGCTTCGCCAGCGAAAGCGAAGACCACGTCTGCGAATACTCTCGACCACTGAGCGAAAGTTGTGCGTGAAGCGCTTTGTCGCTCAGCACGCGGATCACCGTGCTCGCGAACTGCTGCACATTCTCCGGCGCGACGAGCGCACCGTGTCCGTCCTTCAGCACGAACTTGGTGCCAAGCTCGGCTGTAGACACGACCGGTGTGCCCTGCGCCATCGCTTCCAGCAGCACCAGGCCCTGCGTCTCAGTGCGCGACGCGAACACGAACACGTCAGCCGCGGCGTAGCAATCGAGAAGCGTCGTGTTCCGGTCCAGATAGCCGACGAAGCGGACGTCCTCTGCGAGACCATCGCGCGCCACACGTTGCCGAAGCGAGTCGCGCGCCGGTCCTTCGCCAGCAATGACGAGAAGTGCTCGTGGAATCGTCTTGCGCACTTCTGCGAAGACGCTGACCAGGAACTCGATATTCTTTTCGTGCGCGACACGGCCTACGTAGGTAACCAGTGGGCGATCCGCAGGAGCGCCAGCCAGCGCTCTGAACCGCGCACCGTCGCCCGGGCGGAAGCGATCGGCAGGAATGCCCGTGGGCAGCACATGGATCGGCGTCGTGACGCCGTAGTCCGCCAGCACAGCGCGCATGGGCTCGGACGGCGCAATGAGCCCACTGACGTCCCGGCACTGCGATCGGGTGAAGCTCTTCGCTATCAATCTCCCGATGCTTCTCGGCAGCACCGGCACATAGTGGTGCAGGTACTCCTCGAAGAAAGTGTGATAGGTCGCCACGCACGGAATTCCCGCGCGGCGCGCGAACCGCACGCCCGCATAGTGCGCGACGAACGGCGTGTGGATGTGGACGAGGTCGAAATCATCGGGCGGGAGCGCCCGCAGCGTTCGCATGAGCGCGCCCCAGCGCATGCGACGGTCCTCGGGGTCGCCGGGCACGCGTGCTCCGGGGATGCGGATGAGGTTCGGCTCGCGATCCTCGGCGTGCACGCCGTAGTCGGGGGCAACCAGCGTCGTCTGGACGCCGCACGCCGCGAGGTCATCGCGAAATGTCCGAACGGAGGTGGAGACGCCGTTGACCCGCGGGAAGTAGACGTCCGAGATGAAAAGTACGTGCACGCGCTAGAGGATCGCGACGCCCAGAGAGCCGATCGCGACACCGATTCCGGCGCCAGCGAGTACATCCGTCGGGTAGTGCAGGCCCAGCACGACGCGCGACGCCGCAATGAGCGACGCCAGCGGCACGAGCACCCATCCGAGCTCGGGGAAGAGCGATACCGCCTGCCACGTGAAGGAGGCCGCGTGGAGCGTGTGGCCGGACGGAAAGCTGTAACGATCGAGAGGCGCGGCGGCCAGTGAAATGGACGAGTGCGTGATGAACGGCCGCTCCCGCACACACACCTGCTTCAGCACCTTGTAGAGGGCCACGCCGAGAACACCGGTCAGGACCATGACCACCACCGGCCGGACGGCGGCAGCGCCGTAGAGAAATGGCAGCAGTGCAAGCATTGCGTACCAGATGACACCATCCCCGAGTCGGCTGGCGACCTTGAAGGTGGCTCGCAGGGGGCCGTGTGAGGCGCCGCGGTTCAGGCGCCTGCAGATGCCGTATTCCGCCGCGTCGATGCGGGCGAACAGCGCGCTGAGGCTCAAGGTTTTCATGCGTACCTACCCGAATGGTCACCGAGGCGAATCGGTGTGCCTTCGAGGCTGGCAGTCTCGGGGCGCGGCAAGTCGGCACGATGACTGCTACGTGAAAGTTTCATTGCGACGGGGACTTGGAGCCTGCTTTGCGTGAAGCACCTCACGTTTTCAGGGGCAGCCGGCCGGGTTGGCCGGCACGCTACACTTCCGGGATGAGTCTCACTGCCGAATGCTTACCGGGCGACCGCAGCCGCGCTCGCCGGGCCAGCCCGCTGCTGGTGCTGGCCGCTCTAGCGCTGACCCTTGCATGCCCCCCTGGCTTCGCCGTCAGCCGTATCGTGCTGGAGGTGGCGGAGGTCGACGTGCCCGGCACCCAGGCGGGCGGCGTGCAGGCGACCCTCGACCTGAAACAGCGGAATCCGTTCGCGCAAGTGAAGGTGGAGTACCTCGAGGTGCCCCAACCTATCGGCCCCCTTCGCAAGATCGAGGTGGGGTGCACGCGCCTCGTCGTGCGCGAGCCCACCCTGGCTTGTCGTGAGGGCACCCTCGCGGCGCAGGGCGGCCCGACGAAGACCATCACGATGAACGCGGCCGTCGAGTACGACATGGCGCGCAAGCGAGCCACCGCGCAGGGTTCCGACCTGCCGATCGCAGGCGGCACGGCGCAGTTCTCCGGCCACTTCGACCGCCGAGGGTGGGAAGTGGAAAGCCGCGCAACCGCACTCGACGTAAAGCAGGTGCGCGCGCTCATCGCACCCTGGTTCACCATCCCGGCAAGTCTCGAGATCGACGGCCGCTTCGACGCGGGGGCACAGGCCGTGAGCCGCGCCGGCAGCGACCTGCAGGTGGATGCGGACATGACCACGGGTGACCTCAACTTCACCAACGAGGAGGGCACCGTCGTGGCGGAGAACGTGGGCACGCTCCTGCGGGCAACAGCCGTGCGCACCGAGACGGGCTTCGACGTGGACCTGCGGCTCGACGGCTCGGCCGGGCAGGCGCTCGCGGGCCCGGCGCTGCTCGATTTCAACACGAACCCGATCAGCCTGGAGGCGCGCGGCCACCTCACGGGTGAGACGCTGACCCTGAACGATGTGACCCTCGGCCAGAAGGACCTGATGCAGGCGCGCGGGCAGGCGCGCGTCATCCTCGGTGAAACACCGCAGCTCGCTCAGGCGCACGTGGATCTTGCGAACCTCGAGTTCCCCGCCGCGTATACGAGCTTCATGCAGATCGCTCTCGCAGCCACGGATTTCGGGCAGCTGAAGACGACCGGCACCGCGCGCGGCTCGCTCGACATCGCGAACAACGCGGTCACGCAGGTGGTCCTGAACGTCGCCGGTCTGACCATGGAAGACGCGAAGGGCAAGTTCTCCATGTCGGATGTCACGGCGGACCTGCACTGGGCGGCGGACGAGACTGCACGCGTGACGCCATCACGCATCGCCTGGAACAGCGCGAGTGCCTATGGGCTGAGCGGCGGCGCCACGCGGCTCGAATTCATGGCCCATGGCCGGGGCTTCGAGCTGCTCCGGCCTGCGCGCGTGCCGATCTTCGACGGCGCGGTGGTGGTGAACACTCTCGTCACGCGCCGCCTCGGCGCAGAGGATGCGGAGCTCGATTTCGATGCACAGATCGAGCCCATCAGCATGCGGCTCATCAGCGCCGCATTCGGCTGGCCGGAGCTCGCCGGGCAGGTGTCGGGCAGCATTCCGGGGCTGGCCTATCGCAACCACGTGCTGACCCTCGACGGCGATCTCGTCGCGAGCGTGTTCGACGGCGTCGTCATCGGCCGCGACTTCCGCCTGCAGAACCCGACGGGCCCCTGGCCAAGGCTGTTCGTGGACGTGACCGCGCGGCGGCTCGACCTTGCGCTCCTCACCAACACGTTCTCCATCGGCAGCATCACAGGAAGGCTCGATGCGGACATCAACGATCTCGAGCTCTTCAACTGGTCCCCCGTCTCGTTCGACGCAAGGCTCTACTCGACGCCGGATGACAACTCGAAGCGGATGATCAGCGCCAAGGCGGTGACGAGCATCTCCAATGTGGCCGGCGGCGGGGGCGGCGTGACGGCCGCCCTGCAGTCCGGCGTCATGCGCTTCTTCGACGAGTTCCGCTACGACCAGATCGGCATCGCCTGCCGGCTGGAGAACGAGGTGTGCCTCATGAGCGGCATCGAGCCTGCAGGCATCGGCTACTACCTCGTGAGAGGCCGCGGCCTGCCACGCATCGACATCATCGGCAACCAGGGGCGCGTCGCGTGGCCGCAGCTCATGGGGCAGATCGCGAGCAGCATCAACAGCGACGTGGTGGTGCGTTAAACTCCGCCTCGATTCAGGAACGGTTCACTCGCGGCCGCCAGAATGCGGCCGGCATTTCAGGAGACTTACGATGCGTCGGGTTCTGCCCATGAAGCTTCTGCTCGCCGTGCTGCTCGCAGCCTGCGTGACGGTGAACGTCTACTTCCCCGCGGCCGCCGCGGAACAGGCCGCGGACCAGATCATCGACACGGTCACCGGCCAGCGCCCCCAGGGCTCGAGCCAGAATTCCGGCCAGGCGAAGCCGCAGGGCTCGACGCTGAAGCCGGCGCAATCGCCCCTGGAGCCGTCGGCCGCAGCGCCCGTGCGGCTGGCCGCGCTGGGCAACACGCTCGCGAGGGCGGCCGGCGGCGTGCTCGAAATGCTGGTGCCGGCGGCCCACGCGCAGGGCGCCCCGAACCTCGACGTGAACACGCCTGAGATCCGCGCGGTGACGGCATCGATGCAGGCCCGGTTTCCGCAACTGAAGCCTTTCCTGGATTCCGGCGCGGTGGGCCTCACTGCGGACGGCAAGGTGGAAGTGCGCGACGCGAATGCCGCGCCCCTCGCCGAGCGGGCCACGGTAAAGCGCCTGGTGGCCGAGGAGAATCGCGATCGGGACACGCTCTACGCCGAGATCGCCAAGGCGAACGGCCATCCGGAATGGAAAGCGGACATCCAGTCCACGTTCGCGCGCCGCTGGATCGAGCGCGCCGGCGCCGGCACCTACTACCAGGACGCCGGCGGCGCCTGGAAGCAGAAGTAGCACTTCGGCAGCCCCAGGCAACCCTCACCCCTCACGAAACGGCGCCGCGACTGCCGCGGCGCCGTTTTCCTTTCCTAGAAGCTCGCGTCGAGCGCAACCTCGCCCGTGACGCCGATCTGATAGGCCGAAACGCGCCGCTCGAAGAAGTTCGTCACTTCCTGCACGTCCTGCAGATCCATGAAGGCGAACGGGTTGCGCGCGTCGTAGCGCTTCGGCAGCCCGAGCGTGTGCAGACGCTGATCCGCGCAGAATTCCAGGTACTTCCGCACGTCCCGGACGGACAGGCCGGCGACACCACCACCCAGCAGATCCTCCGCAAACTGCAGCTCGCAGGCGATGGCCTCGTCCAGCATCTGGTGGACCTGCGAGGCCATCTCGGCGTCGAACAGCTCCGGCTCTTCGTTTCGCACGGTGCTCACCACTTCGAACGCGAACGCCATGTGGGCGCTCTCGTCACGGAACACCCAGTTGGTGCCGCCCGCCAGCCCGTGCAGCAGCCCGCGTGAGCGCAGGAAGTACACGTACGCGAACGCGCCGAAGAAGAACAGCCCTTCGATGCACGCCGCGAAACAGATGAGATTCAGCAGGAACCGGCGGCGCTGCTCGCGGGTGTCCAGGCGATCGAGGGAGTGGATCGAGTCCATCCACTTGAAGCAGAACTCGGCTTTCGCGCGAATGGACGGAATGTTCTCGATCGCCGCGAACGCCTTCGCGCGCTCGCTGGGGTCGGGCACATACGTGTCCAGCAGCGTGAGGTAGAACTGCACGTGCAGGGCTTCCTCGTAGAGCTGGCGCGACAGGTACATGCGCGCTTCGGGCGCGTTGATGTGCTTGTAGAGATTGAGCACGAGGTTGTTCGCCACGATGGAATCGCCCGTCGCGAAGAAAGCGACCAGGCGCTGGATCATGTGACGCTCGGCATCGGTGACGCGGTTGCGCAGGTCGCCCACGTCGGTGGAGAAGTCGACCTCCTCCACTGTCCAGGTGTTCTTGATGGCGTCCCGGTACATGTCGAAGAACCGGGGGTAGGCCATGGGACGCAGCGTGAGGCTGAATCCGGGGTCGAGCAGGCGCGACTGGCGATCCGCGTGGGTTTCGGAGTAGCTCATTGGCAGGCCTCGCAGGATTCGGGGTTCTCGAGAGAGCAGGCGATGGCGGCTTCGTCGGTAATGCGTTTGCCCGCTCCATCACCGGGCCGGCTGCCCGGAGCCTCGCGCGCAAACGTCTCTTCCGCAGACGCTGCCCCGGCGGCGGCCGGCGCGCCAGCCGCACTGGACACTCCTGAAGCGCCGTTCGCACCGGCCGTGATCGTCGCCTTCGCGATGCGTGTGGCGGGACGGGAGCGCAGGTAGTAGGTCGTCTTGAGCCCTTTCTTCCACGCGTAGAAGTACATCGACGACAGCGCCCCGATGTTCGGGTTCTCCACGAACAGGTTCAGCGACTGGCTCTGGTCGATGAAGGCGCCGCGGTCGGCCGCCATGTCGATGAGCGAGCGCATCGGAATCTCCCAGGCCGTGCGATAGATGGCTCGCAGCTCCGGCGGCAGCTCCGCCAGGTCCTGCACGGAGCCTTCGCTCATCTTGAGGCGGGTCCGCATGGCTTCGTTCCAGAGACCCAGTGCCTTCAGCTCCGCGACCAGGTATCGATTCACCTGCAGGAAATCGCCCGACAGCGTTTCGCGCTTGAAGAGATTCGACACCTGCGGCTCGATGCATTCGTAACAGCCGGCGATGGACGCGATGGTCGCCGTCGGCGCAATGGCGATGAGCAGCGAGTTGCGCAGGCCAACGCTGTGGATGCGATCACGCAGTGCCCGCCAGCGCTCGCCGTCTTCGGGCTGAACGCCCCACGCGTCGAACTGCAGCTCGCCGCGGGCTGCGCGCGTCTCGGCAAATGCCGGATGAGGCCCATGCTCCTGCGCGAGATCCGCCGAAGCGGAAAGCGCATGGAAATACACTTCTTCGGAGATCCGCTTCGAGAGCGCCCGCGCCTCGTCCGAATCGAACGGCAGGCGCATCTGGAAGAAGACATCCTGCAGCCCCATCAGCCCGAGCCCCACCGGACGCCAGCGCATGTTCGACGAGCGCGTGGTGGGAATCGGGTAGAAGTTGAGATCGATCACCCGATCGAGCTGGCTCACGGCGATGCGCACGGTGCGTGCCAGCTTCTCGAAATCGAACGTGAGTCGACCGCCCGCCTCCGCGTCGGGCACCAGGTGACGCCCGAGGTTGATCGAACCGAGATTGCAGACCGCAGTCTCATCCGCAGAGGTGACTTCGATGATCTCGGTGCACAGGTTGGACAGGTGGACCGTGCGCCCCGACAGCGCCGTCTGGTTGCAGGCGAGATTGGATTTGTCCTTGAAGGTCATCCAGCCGTTGCCGGTCTGGGCGAGCGTTCGCATCATTCGTGCGTAGAGCTCGCGCGCCTTGACGGTCTTCGCGGCATGGCCTTCCGCCTCTGCCTTCTCGTACGCGGCATCGAATGCGGGACCGTAGAGGTCGCAGAGGCCCGGCACGGTCTTCGGATCGAACAGGCTCCAGGAACCATCGGTCTCCACGCGCCGCATGAAGAGATCCGGAATCCAGTTCGCGAGATTCAGGTTGTGCGTGCGGCGGGCGTCGTCGCCAGTGTTGTCGCGGAGCTCCAGGAACTCCTCGATGTCCGCGTGCCACGGCTCCACGTAGACGCAGGCCGCGCCCTTGCGCCGCCCGCCCTGGTTGACCGCGGCGACGGACGCATCGAGCGTCTTGAGCCAGGGCACGATGCCATTCGACTTGCCATTGGTGCCCGCGATGAGCGAGCCACGCGAGCGCACACGGTGATAGGCAAGGCCGATGCCGCCCGAGAATTTCGAGAGCATCGCGATGTCGGTATAGCGGCGATAGATGCTCTCGAGATCGTCCGACGGCGAGTCGAGCAGAAAGCAGCTCGACAGCTGCTCGTGCAGCGTGCCGGCATTGAACATCGTCGGTGAGCTCGGCAGGTATTCGAGGGACGAGAAGCGGCCGTAGAGCTCGAGCGCTTCGGGCACGCCCGGGGCCAGCGCGCAAGCGATGCGCATGAAGAACTGCTGCGGCGTCTCCACCGCCAGCCGGGTCTGGGGGTGCTTGAGCAGGTAGCGGTCGTACACCGTGCGCAAGCCGAAGTATTCGAACTCGCGATTGCGCTCCACGACGATGGCATCGTTGAGCTTCCGGGCATTGCGCGCCACGAAGTCGGCCAGGCGGTCATTGACGAGCCCGAGCCGATGGGCCGCGCCGATGGACTGCGAGAACGCGTGGATCTCCTGGTTGCGCACCTCCTTGTCGATGAACGTGGAGAGCAGCCGCGCGGCGAGCCTTGCGTACTGCGGCTCCTCCACGATGAGCGCGGCGGCGGTCTGGATGGACAGCTGGTCGAGCTCGCGGGTCGTCGCGCCGTCGTACAGGCCGCTGATGGTCTTCGTGGCGACCCGCATCGAGTCCACGTCACTCAGGCCCACGCAGCAGCGGCCGATGGCGCGCACGATCTTGTTGACATCGACAGGCTCATCCGACCCGTTGCGCTTGCGGACCCGCATGGTCGTCTGCGTGTAGCCGTCGTCATGCGGCTCCGCCTGGGCCACAGGCATGCGCAACGGCACGGCGCCGTTGGTTCTCGCGACTTCGTTCAGCATCTTGCTGGCACTCCCCCGGTGTTTTCGACGGGCCACGAAGGAGTGAAGGCGGGAAGCCGGCGCCGCGCGGGACGCGCACGAACCGGAAGCCCTGCCAGCCCTCCCTCGGGGCGTGAGGCGAACCGCGACGGCTTCCGCCCGTTGGGCGGGGCCGGCACGACGCTGGCAGGTCTTCGGGCTTACGAGCGCTGCGGCGTGGGATTCGCCGCTGTCCTACTGTCCACCGCTTCCCGGCCCCGAGGGCCAGTGCGTTTGTGCGTGGAGGTCGTTCTCGATTACCGCTGCGGGGCAGCCCCGGAATGCTCTCGCTGGAGAGGCCACCGGGTTCCCTTTTCAGCCCGGCGCCATCGCGCCGGACACCAGCATGGGGCACAACATATAGGCGTGCCCGGCGGGCCGTCAACTAGATGTTGTGGTCACTCACGCACGCCCATGCCGCGATTGAGCATGGTCAGGGAGGTGGCGAAGAGGACGACGGCCGCGGTGATCATGATCGCGAAGGCAAGGCCGACGTCCACGTCGGACTTGCCGAGGAACCCGTAGCGGAAGGCGTTCACCATGTAGAGGATGGGGTTGGCGAACGACAGCCTCTGGGCCCATTCCGGCAGCAGCGACACCGAATAGAACACGCCGCCGAAGTACGTGAGCGGCGTGAGCACGAACGCCGGCACCCAGTTCACCTGGTCGAAATTCTTCGCGAGCACGGCATTGATGAACCCGCCGAGCGCGAACACGACGGACGTGAGCAGCACCGCGGCGATGATGATGAAGATGTGGTGCACGTGAAGGTGCGTGAACAGCAGCGACACCACCGTGACCACGGCGCCCACCATGAGCCCGCGCATGACGCCGCCGGTGACATAGCCCGCGACGATGAGCCAGTTCGGCAGCGGCGAGACGAGCAGCTCCTCGATGTGCTTGCCGAACTTCGCGCCGAAGAACGACGACACGACGTTCCCGTACGAGTTGGTGATGACCGACATCATGATGAGGCCGGGCGCGATGTACTGCATGTAATCGAACCCGCCCATCTCCCCCACGCGGCGGCCGATGAGGCTGCCGAAGATGACGAAGTAGAGCGTGGCGGTAACCGCCGAAGGCACGAGCGTCTGCCCCCAGATGCGGATGATCCGGCCGTACTCGCGGATGACGATGGTCTTGAAGCCGACCCACCGCACCTGCCCCAGGTCGATCGGCGTGGTGCCGGCTTCCTGCGCGGTGGAGGCGCTCATGAACGGCCCCCGTGCGCCCGCGCGGCCGACACCTGCGCCACCGCACCGGTCGCCGGCACTTCGCCGTCCGCGTCGGATTTGGCCACCCGGTCTTCTACGCCGCGCCCCTCGACGAGCCGCATGAAGATCTCTTCGAGCCGGTTCACCTTGTTGCGCATGCTGACCACCTCGACGCCGAGCCCCGAGAGCCGCGCGAAGATGTCGTTGAGGTTCTGCTCCTTGGACACTTCGATTTCGAGCGTGTGGTCATCCACCAGCGTCGTGAGATACCCATCCAGCTTGGGCGCCACCGACACGGCGTTGCGCAGCGTGAGCACGAAAACCTCGGTGTGCAGCCTTCGCAGCAGGCTGCTCATGCGGTCCCGCTCGGCGATCTTCCCGCCATCGATGATGGCGATGTTCCGGCAAAGCGTTTCGGCTTCTTCGAGATAGTGCGTGGTGAGAATGATGGTGGTGCCGCGCTGATTGATGCCCCGCAGGAAATCCCACATGGAGCGGCGGATCTCGATGTCCACGCCGGCCGTCGGCTCATCGAGGATGAGCAGCCGCGGTTCGTTCATGAGCGCGCGCGCGATCATGAGGCGGCGCTTCATGCCCCCGGAGAGGCCGCGCGACATCTTGTCCCGCTTGTCCCAGAGCTGGAGCTGCTTCAGATAGATTTCGGCCCGCTCGCGCGCGACCTTGCGCGCGATGCCGTAGAAACCCGCCTGGTTCACCAGGATGGTCTGCGGCGACTCGAACATGTTGAAGTTGATCTCCTGCGGCACGACGCCCACGCACGCCTTGGCCGCCTCGAGCTCACGGTCGATGTCATGGCCGAAGATGGAAAGGCTGCCCGCCGTCTTGTTGACGAGCGAGGTGGCGATGCCGATGAGCGTGGTCTTGCCCGCCCCGTTCGGCCCGAGCAGCGCGAAAAAATCGCCCTGCTCCACGTCGAGATCGATGCCCTTCAGCGCCTGGACGCCGTTCTTGTAGGTTTTGACGAGACCGCGGACGGAGAGCGCATTCATAGAACGCGGAAGGGTATCACGCTCGTCACCCGCCCAAAGCCAAGCTCTCTCGGAGGGGAGAGGGCTGCGCGGCGTCGATCAGCTCGCGGTCTTGCGCAGGTCCGCGGCGGGCGGGCTCGCAAAGCCCGGGGCAAGGCTCTCGTCGTGGAGAGCGCAACGGTCACGGCCGCGCTCCTTCGCCGCATAGAGCGCACGATCCGCCAGTTGAACGGCGAGATCATGCGAGTACTGCGAGCCCGGCTGCACCGTCGCCGCCCCAACGCTCGCGGTCACGTAAGGACGCGTGACCGAGCCAATGTGAGGAATGCGCAGCTCGCGCACGGCATCGAGCACGCCGCGCGCCACATTTTCTGCGTGCGCGCGATCCGCGCCGAAGAGGATGGCGATCAGTTCCTCCCCGCCGTAGCGCGCGATGAGATCGTGAGGCCTGCGCTTCGCCGCGCGCCCCACGGCGGCGGCCACGTCCCGCAGACACTGGTCGCCGGCCTGATGCCCGTAGCGATCGTTGTAGGCCTTGAAGTGATCCACATCGACGAGCACGACCGAGACCGGTTGACGGCTCTCCTCGGCCCGACGCCACAGGCGACGCACCTGCTCTTCGAGTGCGGCGCGATTGAGCAGACCGGTGAGCCCGTCGTGCATGGCGACGTCTGCGAGACGCCGGCGATCCAGGAACGCTGCGCGGTTGGCATGCTCGAGCGCGTAACACCCGAGCGCGCCGATGAGGTTCGCACAGAAGAGCACGAAGAGCTGATAGGTGGCGACATACGCCGGAATCGCACCGACGGCCGCTGCCGCGCAGTACCCCGCGATGAGCACGGCATTCGTGCGCAGGGCCGCGTGGAACGACAGGTTGATCATGAAATAGAAGAAGAACGTCGCCAGCAGCAGGCGCGCGGCGATGAGCGGCAGCTGTTCCGGCGAGGCGTTCATGGCCATGATCACGGTGCCGAGCCCGAAGAGAGGCGCCGCGATCTGGATACAGGGTCGGTACCACTTGTCGTAGAAGCGCTCGCCCGAGAGCACGAGCATCACGACCACCATCGGCAGGTGCAGCCCGAACCGGACGAGATCCGAATGCCCGATGCGCGGCCCCGGCAGCACCCAGTGGTCGATGAGGGCGAACCCGAGCACGGTGGAGAGCGCGACGAACAGGCTCATGCGCGCCCAGCGCCGCTCGGTGTCGCGTCGCGAAGCGCGGTACTCGGCTTCGAGCTCGGGAGGGAAGCGCAGCCTCAAGCTGCCCGGCTGTGGGCTCCGCAGCATCTTCGGCCCGCCCTTGACGGCTCGCTCGGACATTCGGCGAGTCGCAGCTTCGGGAGGCCTCAACCGATCCGCGCAGCGCGGGGAGCCGGTTGATCCTGCAGCGCCTTGATGCGAGCACGCCGGAGCTCGCGGACATCCCAGCCGGAGGCTGTCTCGACTTCCATGCAGGCGATGGCCACTTCCTCGTGCGCGGCCCTGGCCGCGCGAGGGAAAGTCCTGGTCGATACATCGAGTCGAGTCATCATGATCGAGAACCTTGCGGGGGATCGATCTTTGGTCTTGTTCGCCCGGCGCCCCGTTGCGAGCGCGGATTCTAGCCGCGCCGCAAGCCGAAGCGGGTGGATTCCGCGTTCGAGCGATATGTCAAAAACGGGATCTGTGACTCAATTCGCAAAATAGCGCGCGAGGTAGGAATCGAACGGCTCGCGGCTACCGGTCTCCAGCTCCCGCTGACGATCGAGCGACGCGGCGGCCTCCGCGGCGAACTCCCCGAGCCGACCTTCGTTCGGCGCATACATCTCGAGGAAGTATTCCTTGTGCAGCGTGGACATCCGCAACGCCTGCTCGAAAAAAGATTCACCGGTCGTCGTGAGCTCGCTCAGCAGGCGGGCGGACGGCGTCAGCGTCACGTCCTCGAGTTTCGCGGCCTGAACCGCAAGAGCGTTGGTGTAAGGCTTCAGTGGGTCACCATGGTCCAGCACCTCGCAGATGCCAGCCATGGCGTCGAGCAGCTCTCGCGCCCAGTCGCGCATCGACACGCCTCGGCCGTCGCGCGAGAGCACGAGGCCGGGCTCGCGCCCGCGGCGCGCCACGATGAGATGGTTCTCGTCGAGCAGCGCTTCCTCCGACGAGGAGATGAACGGACTCTCCTTCAGCACGCACAGCGCCAGGAACGCTTCGAGAAAACGAAGCTTGTTCTGATTGACACCGACAGGGTCGAACGCGCTGACGTCGAGGGCACGCACCTCCACGTACTCGACGCCGGCACGTTGCAGGGCTTTCGTCGGCCGCTCTCCGGAGCGCGCCACGCGCTTGGGCCGGATGAAGCTGTAGTACTCGTTCTCGATCTGCAGGATGTTCGCGTTGAGCTGCTGATACTCCTCACCCGCGGGCCCCTTCACCTTCACGCCCAACGCCTCGTAGGGCGGGTGCGGAGTCGTGATGGCACGCGTGAGGTCGCGGATGTACTCGTCAAGGCTGTTCACGGAGACCGAGAGCCCCGCCTGGTTGCGGTTGCGGTACCCCACGTCGCTCATGCGCAGGCTCGTCGCGTACTTCTCGTAGAGCGTGCTCCTGGACAGCTCCAGCAGGCTCGTCTCGCGCCCGCGCAGAAAGGATTTGCAGACCACCGGCGAGACGCCGAAGAGATAGAGAACGATCCAGCCGTAGCGACGGTAGTTGCGCAGCAAGTCGAAGTAGCTTGCCGAGATGAACTGCTGGCTGTCGTCCCGCGACTCGCGAATGTGCGCGTACGCCTCCCAGAACCTGGCGGGAAACGAATAGTTGAAGTGCACGCCCGAAATGGCCTGCATCATGCGGCCGTACCGCAGCCCCAGGCCGTTGCGGTAGATGGTCTTCATGCGGCCGACGTTGGACGAGCCGTACTGCGCAAGAGGAATGGCGTCATCGCCGTCGATGGCGGACGGCATGCTGGTCGCCCACAGCAACTCGTCCCCGAGATGCCGATACACGAACTGATGCAGGTCCAGCAGGTACTGCAGAAGCTCCCAGCTCTGTGTGAACGCAGGCGTGACGAGCTCGATGAGCGCTTCGGAGAAATCCGTGGTGATGTGCTCGTTGGCGAGCGCAGACCCCAGCGCAACCGGATGCGGCGTGCGGGCCAGCTCCCCACGCGGCGTCACGCGCAGGGATTCCTTCTCGACGCCCTTGCGCCCGCCTTGCAGGATCTGCGGCTCGCCGCTGTTGACCAGCGAGGACAGGCGCCTCTCGAAGACGCGATCGATTGAAGAGCCGGCCATGCGCGCTACCAGCGGATGCGGCCGGTCAGCACGTCGCGGAGCATGGTGAAATCCCCGCGCAGGCTGTACAGCGGATGCCGGAACGTAGCCGGCCGGTTCTTCTCGAAGAAAAAGTGGCCAGCCCACGCGAACGCGTAGCCCGCCAGCGGCACACCCCACAACAGACCCCACTTGCGGGTCACGACAGCACCGATGAGAAGCCCGAGGGCAAGAAGCGTCCCGACGACGTGCAGCCGGCGGGAGGCACGGCTGGAGTGCTCTCGCAAATAATGCGGGTAGAAGTCATTGAAGCTCGCAAAGCGTTGCGTGCTCATCCGTGAATCACAGGTATCGGGTTATTTCTTGCCGGCCCGGCATCTTGCCGCTCGCCCACCCGCTGCGCAAATCCGGAGCGGTTGGCGGGTCACGGGTTGGGCGCGAGGGCGCCGCTGACGCTACCGGGGCCGCTCGCGTTTTGCGAGTGCATGCGGAGGCCCCGCAGCATCTCGGGCAGGTCGCGCCTGAGTGTCGAACGCATCACCCAGCGCGGCACGTAGAAGCGCGGCACCAGCCGCAGGCGATACGTCACGATCGTCGCTGCACCGCCGTTCACGGGCCGGAACTCCCAGACACCGTGGTTTTCGCGGAAATCGCCCCGGAGATTGCTCAGGTGGATGCGGCGGAACGGCTCGTAGTCCGCCCTGAAGACGTAATACGCCCGCGGCATGTACCAACCGTAGTTGACTGTCTGCTCCACGTCCTGCCATGAACCATCCGGCGCCGTCTCGAGTACGGCGCAGTGCTCGAGGTGAGGGACGAACTCGAGCGCCTGCGAACAATCCGTAAGGGTGCGGAACACCTGCTCCGGGGGCGCGTCGATCTGCACCGCCGCCAGCACGTCACCCATCGCCCTGTCGCTCACGACGTTCGCATCGACCAGCACTTCGCCCCTGGCGAGGCGAGCCAATTGCTGCTCAGTCAGAGGCCAGTCGGGCGGCGCGTCGACGCTCTGCGCTGTGCTGCTGATCCCCGCCGACCCGTCGGTCTCCGCACGCACTGGTGCCGGCGGAGCCGATGCGAGTAGCAGGACGGCGACAGCCGCCAGCGCACAGTGGAGATATGCCGATCGGTTCATTGCCTGTTAGGACTCGGGGGGGTAGGTTAGTTCTCCATGGACAAGTGGCTTCTCGTGGTCGGACTCTCACTCAGCGCGGCCGCGCCCGCGTACGCGGATTCGCTCCGGTGCGGCACACATCTCATCACCGAAGGTGACACGCGCTCGGAAGTCGTCGCCTACTGTGGCGAACCCACCGAAGTTCAGCAGACCACCGCTGTTTTGCGGCGGCCCCTCGTGTGGGTGCGCGGCCGCCCCTACACGCTCGGCGACAACCTCATCGAGATTCCCGTGGATGTGTGGCTGTACAACCTCGGGCCGAGCAAGCTCATGCGCCGCCTTCGATTCGAAGATGGCAGGCTCGTGGAGATCGAGACGCTCGGCTACGGGTACATCGACACCACGCCGCGCCCCGCGCAGTAATCCGCGCTCCGCCGCCCGCAATTGAAAAGCCCGCACCGGGCCTTCACTTATCGCGGCTGACCAGTTGTTGCTCTTATCGCGCCAGAGAGGCGCGCGTGGCATCCTAGCGACCCTCTCTGTCCGGGAGGGTTCTATGCTCGTTGGATCCGCAGTCAGACGGGTCGCCATTGTCGGCGGCATCCGTATTCCTTTCGCGCGCGCTCATGGCGCCTACGCGAGCGTGGGTAACCAGGACATGCTCACCGCGACGTTCCGGGGCCTCGTGGAGCGCTACAAGCTCCAGGGAGAGCGCCTGGGCGATGCGATGGCGGGCGCCGTCATCAAGCACTCGAAGGACTACAACCTCGTTCGCGAAAGCGTGCTCGGCTCGGGCCTCGACCCGCAGACACCCGGAGTGGACGTGCAGCGGGCTTGTGGAACGAGCCTCGAAGCGGCCATCGACATCGGCAACAAGATCGCCCTGGGCCAGATCGATGCAGGGCTCGCCGGCGGTGTCGACACCATCAGCGACCCGCCGATCGTATACCCGCGCTCCTATCAGCAACTCCTGCTCAGGAGCTTCCGCGGCCGCTCTTTTGGAGAGCGTGTCGGCCCCTTCTTCGGCTTGCGGCCGAAGCACTTCCGGGCCGTGATGCCCGCCGTGGTCGAGCCGCGCACGGGCCTCTCGATGGGCCAGAGCACGGAGATCATGGCCAGGAAGTGGCAGATCACGCGCGAAGCGCAGGATCAGCTCGCCTACGAAAGCCACGTCAAAGCCGCGGCTGCCTGGAAGGAGGGCTTCTATTCGGATCTCGTCGTGGAGTATCTCGGGCTGAAGCAGGACAACAACGTTCGCGCCGACACCTCCCCCGAGAAGCTCGCGAAGCTCAAGCCCACCTTCGACCTGTCCGGCGCCGGCACGCTGACGGCCGGCAACAGCACACCGCTGACCGACGGTGCGTCGGCCGTGCTGCTCGCCTCCGAAGAATGGGCCGCCCAGCGCAACCTCCCGGTCCTTGCGTATCTGCGATACGGCAAGCAGTGGGCCGTGGACTATGTCGGCGGCAAGGAAGGGCTGCTCATGGCTCCAGCGTATGCGGTAGCCGCCATGCTGAAAGACGCGGGCCTCGGCCTTCAGGACTTCGACTACTACGAAATCCATGAAGCCTTCGCCGCACAGGTACTGTGCACGCTGAAGGCCTGGGAATCCCCGGAATACTGCCGCGAGGTGCTCGGCCTGCCCGACGCGCTCGGCAGCATCGATCGCTCGAAGCTCAACGTGAAGGGCGGCAGCGTCGCCGTCGGCCATCCGTTCGCCGCAACGGGCACGCGCATCGTCGCGAGCCTTGCGAAGATTCTCGCGAACGACAGCAATGCGAAGCGTGGCCTCATTTCAGTGTGCACGGCGGGCGGAATGGGAGTCACCGCCATCCTGGAGAAGTAGTCGTGACCGGGGACGCACGCCATGCCGTGAACCGTTGAGCTGCATGGAAGGTGACGTCCCCGAAACGACCGTAGCCCTCCGCGCCGACCTGCGTGCCGTGCTGGGCGGTCTTCCGCTCTTCCATGGGCTGGACGCGAACGTCCTCACCGCGATTGCAGCCGAGCTCGAATGGCTCTCCCTCCCCGGAGGAAGCACGCTCTTCTGCGCCGGGGACCCTCCCGATGCGCTGTATGTCGTGTTGAGCGGCTGCCTCGGCGTTTTCCTGCCCCCGGTGCCGGATCGGCAACGGCTCCTCAGCCGTATCGCGGCCGGCGACACTGCAGGGGAAATGGGCCTGATCTCCGGACGCCCGCGCACGGGCACCGTGCTCGCCCTGCGGGACACGGAGCTCGCACGCCTGCCACGTGAAGCGTTCGACCGTGTGTTCCGCAATCATCCCGAAGCGATGCTGCGCATCGCGCAGCTCACCGTCGACCGGCTCGAATCGAACCAGCTGCGTGACCGGCGCCGGCCACAGGGCGCGCGCACATTCGCCATCCTGCCGCACACCATCGATGTCGATGCCGCCGGATTCGCCAGCGAGCTCGTGAAGGCGCTGAGCCGGAACGGGCGAACCGAGCTCGTGTGGAGTGTGCGAGGCGCAGCACACACGAGCCATTGGTTCCACACGCTCGAAGCAGCAAACGACTACGTCGTGTATGTGGCCGATCCCGCCCCGAGCCCCTGGACCAGCCTCTGCGTGCGCCAGGCCGACGCGCTCATGCTCCTGGCCCGATCCGAGAGCCCCTCCGGCGAATGGCACGCTGTTGGCCACCATCGCGAAGGCGGCACCGCGCCCCAGCGATCGGAGCTGGTGCTCCTGCACGAAGGAACGATCACGCCCGGAGCCGCGGCGCGCTGGATCAACGCCCTGCCCGGTGTGCCTCACCACCACGTCAGCGGCCCGGACGACATCGCCCGCATAGCACGCCTGATGACGGGCCAGGCGGTGGGCATCGTGTTCTCGGGCGGCGGTGCTCGCGGGTTCGCGCACATCGGCATCCTGAAGGCGCTGCGCGAAGCCGGCATTCCGACGGACCTGGTCGGTGGAACCAGCATGGGCGCCATCATGGGGGCGGGTGTCGCGGCCGGATGGAGCATCGAGGAGATGACGGAGCGCTTCCGCAGGTCGTTCGTCGACGTGAATCCACTTCGAGACTACACGCTGCCGATTTTCTCCCTGGTGACCGGTCGCAAAGTCAGTACACTTCTGCACCGTGAGTTCGGTGATGTGGCCATCGAAGACCTGCCGCTGCCGTTCTTCTGCGTGTCCTCGAACCTCACCACCGGCCACTCGGACGTCCATCGGCGCGGCACATTGTGGCGGTGGCTCCGCGCTTCGGTTGCGATACCGGGCGTGTTGCCCCCAGTCATGAACAACGGCGAAGTGCTGGTCGACGGCGGAACGATGAACAACCTTCCGGTGGATGCGATGCGTGAGCTCGGTCGCGGGCCCGTCATCGGCTGCGACGTGGGCGGAGCCCGGGCCTTCACCGCGGAGGGGGACGACCTCGACGTCCCCGCCCCGTGGGACGTGGCTGGCTGGCTGCGCCGGCGGTCGCGGCGACCGAACATCTTCCGCGTGCTCTGGCGCGCCGGCATGGTGAACAGCGCGGCCACTTCCGTCGCCCACCACGAAAAGACCGATCTGCTGCTGCAGCCGCCCCTGGTGGAGGTGGACATGCTGAACTGGCAGGCCTTCGACCGGGCCATCGCGCTCGGCTACGAATACACCGTGCGCCGGCTGGCCGCACTGCCGGGCAATGCCAGCGTGTGGAAGAACGCCCCGGGGAGGGCTTGATGGCTCAGGAACAAGACTGGCGAGACAAATATCGCGAGGCCCTCAGCAAGCTCACCACCGAGGAAGCTCGCTGGTCCAGAACCCAGAACGTCCTGAAGCTGCTCATCGGCCGGCTGTGCCTCGCCGCGCAGGGGCGCGACGCCCGCCTCGACGAGGAGGTCGCCCGTGTCGCCGAGACGGTCCGCAAGCAGCTCGATGCGGAGGTGCTGGATTCCCTTCTCGCCCCGCTCTCTGAAGCCGTGAGCGCGCTGGACCGCGTGGAAGCGCGGGCCGCGCGTACCGAGTCCACCGGCAACACTTCGACGAGAGTGAAGCTGGCGCCGCCGCTCGAGCCGAGGCCCGCCGGCATGGCGTCGCCCGGCGTCGCCGCCGGAAGCCAGGGCGGCGAGGAAGGTTTCGGCGCCACGGTGGTGCTGGACCGCCTCGCCCTGTTGCCGGAGCTGAAGCCGATCGTCGGAGAGCTGCGCGGCCGCAAGCGTGACCTGCTGAACATCCACGAGCTGGCGGAGCTGCTCGAGCGCGTCACGCGCTTTGCAACCGAGCAGCGCGCGCAGGTCCAGCGGGAAAAGCTGGAGCTCGAGAACATCGTGCAGCAGATGGCCTCGCGGCTGGAGGAGATCACCTCCCACCTGACAGGCGAGCTTGCCGAGCGCAACGCCGTGCAGGAGGACTCCGAGCAGCTGAGCCTGCAGATCACGGACGAGGTGAAACAGCTCAGGCTCACCGCCGAAGGCGCACCGGATGTGGTAACGCTGCGCGGGCAGCTCGCCGCGCGCCTCGATGCCATCAGCTCGCACCTGGCGGACTTCCGCACGCGGGAAGACACGCGCATTCGAACTTATCGCGACCGGGTTCAACGCATGCGCACGCGTATCGCCGTGCTCGAGCGTGAAAGCCGCAGCCTCCACGAGACCCTGCGCGAAGAGCAGCGGCTCGCCATGATCGATGCGCTCACGGGCATTCCGAACCGTGCGGCCTATGACGATCGCATCGAGCAGGAATACAAGCGCTGGAAGCGCTTTGCACGGCCCGTGAGCATCCTGGCGTGGGACATCGATCGCTTCAAGGCGATCAACGATGCCTACGGCCACAAGGCGGGGGACAAGGTGCTGCGCGTGATCGGGCAGCACCTTGCGCGCCACGTCCGGGACACGGACTTCGTGGCGCGCTATGGCGGCGAAGAGTTCGTGATGCTGCTCGTGGGCACCGCGGCGGACGAGGCACGCACCGTTGCGGAGAAGATCCGGCAGGAGATCGCCCAGCTCGGCTTCCATTTTCACGATCATCCGGTGGCGGTCACCGCATCCTGCGGCATCACCACGTTCACCGGCGCGGACACGCCGGACATCATCTTCGACCGCGCGGACCGCGCGCTCTACAAGGCGAAGGAAGCGGGCCGGAACTGCTGCGTCATCGGATAGTTGCGACTCGTTTCATCTGAAACTAAATTGGCAGGCCCTACGAGGGCCCGCCAATGAAGCGCTACATCCCCCATTCCCACGTACAAGGCGAAGCCTCCCGCCAGGCCCACGCCGACCTGCCGCCCGGCACGTACGAGCGCGAGATCAGCAAGGACGGTTTCTTCGGCCCGGCCGCGCATCTGCATCACCGGAACCCGCCGACCGGCTGGATCAAGTTCGAAGGTCCGTTGCGCCCGCACGCGTTCGACTTCGCGCGCGTCGCGGCGCAGTCGACGCCGAGCCCCTGGGAAGCCCCGGAGATGCTCGGCAACGCCGCGGTGAAGATCCGGTTCTGGCAGAGCGCCGCGGGCAAGATGAAACACCTCGTGCGCAACGGCGACGGGGACGAGCTGCTCTTCATCCACGCGGGCCGGGGTCACTTCTTCTGCGACTTCGGGCACCTGGAATTCGCGCCGGGCGACTACATCCTCGTGCCCCGCGGAACGCTCTGGCGTGTCGAGTGCGCCGAGCCGCTCGCTGCCCTCGCCATCGAAGCCACGAGCTCGAGCTACTCGCTGCCCGAGAAAGGGCTCGTGGGGGCCCACGCCCTGTTCGACCCCGCCATGCTCGATATCCCCCGGCTCGATGATGCGTTCCGCGCCCAGCAATGCGACGAAGCGCCGTGGGACGTGAAGGTGAAGCGGCGCGGCGCGCTCTCCACCATCACGTATCCGTTCAATCCGCTCGACGCCATCGGGTGGCACGGCGACCTCTCGGTGGCGCGCATCAACGTGAAGGACATCCGGCCGCTCATGAGCCACCGCTATCACCTGCCGCCTTCCGCGCACACGACGTTCGTGGGCGACCGGTTCGTGGTGTGCACGTTCGTGCCGCGCCCGTTCGAGTCCGACCCCCGCGCGCTCAAGGTGCCCTTCTTCCACAACAACGACGACTACGACGAATTCCTCTTCTATCACTCGGGCAATTTCTTCTCGCGCGACAACATCCATCCCGGCATGGTGACGCTGCACCCGTCGGGCTTCACGCACGGGCCGCATCCCAAGGCGTTGAAGAACATGCTCACGCAGTCGAAGCCCGCAACGGACGAGGTAGCCGTGATGGTGGACGCGCGCGATCCGCTGGACATCACAGATGCCGCTCGCGCCGTGGAGTGGGACGGTTACATCAACAGCTGGCGAAGCGGGGATGCCGCCGCGCACGCGGCGGAACCCAGCCGATGAAGCTTGCGACCCTGCGGTCCGCCGGCGGCCGCGACGGCCAGCTCGTCGTCGTCGATCGCGCATTGGCCCGCTGCGCAGCCGTCCCGCACATCGCACCGACGCTGCAAGCCGCGCTGGATCGCTGGAGCGAGGTCGAATCCCTGCTGCGCGAGGCGTTTCACGATCTCGAGTCGGGAAAGCTTGCGACTGCGCAACCTTTCGACGCTCGCGCATGCGCCGCACCGCTGCCCCGCGCACATCAGTGGGCAGACGGCAGCGCGTACGTGAACCACATCGAGCTCGTGCGCAGGGCCCGCGGCGCGGACATGCCGGAGGCCTACTGGAAGGATCCGCTCATCTACCAGGGCGGCTCGGATGACCTGCTCGGCGCCCACGATGACGCTCGCTTCGTCACCGAAGAGCACGGCATCGATCTGGAAGCGGAAGTCGGCGTCATCACGGACGACGTGCCCATGGCCACGCCGGCCGAAGGCATGGCCGCGCACGTCAAGCTGATCGTGCTCATCAACGACTGGACCCTGCGCAACCTCGTGCCCGCGGAGCTCGCCAGGGGCTTCGGCTTCTACCAGTCGAAACCTTCCACCGGCTTCTCGCCGGTCGCCGTCACTCCGGAGGAGCTGGGAGATGCCTGGCAGGACGGCAAGGTGAACCTTCCGCTCGTGAGCCACGTCAACGGGCAGCTCCTCGGCAGGCCGGATGCCGGCATCGACATGACGTTCGACTTCCATCAGATCCTCGCCCACGCGGCGCGGACGCGGCGCCTCGGGGCGGGCACGATCGTCGGCTCCGGCACGGTGTCGAACGTCGACCGCTCCTCTGGCTCGTCGTGCCTGGTGGAACGCCGCACGCTCGAGCTCATTCAGCACGGCGCGCCGCGCACGCCGTTCCTTTCCTTCGGCGACGTGGTGCGCATCGAGATGCTGGATGCACGAGGGCGGAGCATTTTCGGCGCGATCGAGCAGAAGGTGACGCGTGCCTGACAAGCTCGCTATTCTTTCGCCCCCCAGTTGCCGCGCCGAAGGACTCCCCCATGGGTGAATTCACCACCATCATGGCCCGCGACGGCCACGAGTTCCGGGCCTATCTCGCCGCGCCTGTGGGCAGCCCGCGCGGCGCTGTCGTGGTGCTGCAGGAGATCTTCGGCGTCAATCAGCACATCCGTGCCGTGACCGACAGCTTCGCCGCGGAGGGCTACATTGCCGTCGCCCCCAGCCTCTTCGACCGCGTCCGCCGGGGCATCGAGCTCGGCTATTCACCGGAGGATCGGCAGGAAGGTTTCGGCTACGTGAAGCAGCTCCAGAGGGAGCAGACGTTGAAAGACATCGCCGCGTCCATAGCTATCGTGAAGCACGGCGGCCGTGTGGGTGTGGTCGGCTACTGCTGGGGCGGGACGATAGCGTATCTCGCCGCCACCGAATTGCCGCTCGCCTGTGCCGTCGCGTACTACGGAGGCGGCATCACGCAGCTGCTGGACCGGAAACCGAAGTGCCCCGTGATGTACCACTTCGGCGATCTGGACAAGCACATCACCGCCGAGGACGTCGCGAAGATCAAGGCCGCGAATCCCGAGGGCATTTTCAACATCTATCACGCAGATCATGGCTTCAACTGCAACATGCGCGACAGCTACGACGCCGCGAGCGCCGCGCTGGCACGCGAGCGAACGCTCGCGTTCTTCGCCGAGCGTCTCGCGAAGGAAAAGCCGGAGAACGCGCAGCCGTGACCTCACCCCTGACACGGAGCCTCGAAGCCACGTGAGTCTGCAGCTCATAGACGCGAGCCTGCTGCGCCAGCAGGCCTGGATTGATGGCAAGTGGCAGGACGCCGACGAGGGCGGCACGCTCGAGGTGAGAAACCCGGCCACCGGCGCAAAGCTCGGCACGGTGCCGAAGATGGCGGCTGCCGAAACCCGCCGCGCCATCGAAGCCGCCCGGGCCGCAATGCCCGACTGGGCGAAGCGCACCGCGAAGGACCGGGCAACCCTCCTGCGCCGCTGGCACGACCTCATGATGACGCATCAGGATGATCTGGCCGCCATCATGACCGCCGAGCAGGGCAAGCCGCTCGCGGAGTCGAAGGGTGAGATCGCTTACGCCGCCGCATTCATCGAGTGGTTCGGTGAAGAAGGCAAGCGCGTTTACGGCGACGTCATTCCCGGGCATCAGCCCGACAAGCGCATCCTCGTTCTGCGCCAGCCCATTGGCGTGGTGGCTGCGATCACGCCCTGGAATTTTCCCGCCGCGATGATCGCGCGCAAGGTTGCTCCCGCACTCGCTGCGGGCTGCACGTTCGTCTGCAAACCGGCCACGCAGACCCCCTACTCGGCGTTCGCGATGGCAGAGCTCGGCGCGCGCGCCGGCATTCCGCCCGGCGTGCTGAACGTGCTCACGGGCGGCTCGACGGAGATCGGCGCCGAAATGACGTCGAACCCCATCGTGCGCAAGCTGACATTCACGGGCTCCACCGAGGTGGGCAAGAAGCTCATGGTCCAGTGCGCCGGCACGCTCAAGAAGCTCTCGCTGGAGCTTGGGGGCAACGCACCGTTCATCGTGTTCGATGACGCGGACCTCGACGCGGCAGTGCAAGGCGCGCTGGCGAGCAAATATCGCAACACGGGGCAGACGTGCGTCTGTGCCAACCGCATTCTCGTCCAGAGCGGCGTTTATGACGCGTTCGCGAGGAAGCTCGTGGAGGCGGTGAGCCAGCTGCGCGTGGGTGATGGCCTGGCTGGCGCCACCGATCAGGGCCCCCTCATCGACACCAAGGCCCTGGCCAAGGTCGAAGAGCACATCGCAGATGCCGTGAGCCGCGGCGCGAAAATCGTGTACGGCGGCAAGCGCCACGCCCTCGGCGGCACCTTCTTCGAGCCGACCGTGCTCACGGACGTGAAGCCCGACATGGCCGTCGCGCGTGAGGAAACGTTCGGCCCCGTGGCGCCGCTGTTCCGCTTCGAGACGGAAGCGGAGGCGGTCCGGATGGCCAATGACACGGAATTTGGCCTCGCATCGTATTTCTACACGCAGGATCTGGCCCGGGCCTGGCGTGTGTCCGAGGCCCTGGAATACGGCATCGTGGGCCTCAACACCGGCCTCATCTCCACCGAAGTGGCACCGTTTGGTGGAGTGAAAGAGTCCGGGTTTGGACGCGAAGGCTCGAAGTACGGCATTCTCGACTACACCGAGCTCAAGTACGTCTGTACCGGCGGCATCTGAGCCCTCCAATGCGCTACATCAGCTCACCCGACTATCGCCACGACCGCGCCGAGCGTATCGGCGTGCTGCTCGTCAATTCCGGCACCCCTGCGACGCCGGAGCCCCGGGATGTGCGTGCGTTCCTCCGCGGGCTGCTGTCCGATCCGCGTGTGGTCGAGCTCCCGCGGGCGCTGTGGTACCCCATCCTCTACGGATTCATCCTGCCCTTCCGCCCAAGGAAGGTTGCGGTGAAGTACCGCAAGATCTGGACGCCGCAAGGCTCACCGCTCGTGGCGTTTTCGAACCGGCTGCGCGCGGATCTCGCCACGACGCTGGCCCAGCGTATCCTCGCGCCCCTGTCGGTCGAGCTCGCCATGCTCTACTCGAAGCCCACGGTCAAAGAAGGGCTCGACAAGCTGCGCGCCTCCGGCGCCCAGCGCATTCTGGTGGTGCCGCACTTCCCGCAGTATTGCGCAGCCACTACCGGTGCCGTCTACGATGCAGTGAGCGCGGAGTTGCGCAACTGGCGCTGGCTCCCCGAGCTGCGCTACATCGCCGAGTATCACGATCATCCGAGTTACATCGATGCGCTTCGCGCAAGCGTGGTGCAGCAGTGGGAAGCGGAGGGTCGAACGAAGCACCTCGTGATCTCGTTCCATGGCATCCCGGAGACGTTCTTCCAGAACGGCGACCCCTACTTTTACAAGTGCCGCCAGACCGCGCGGCTGCTCGCGGACGAGCTCATGTTGCGGGATGACGAATGGACGGTGAGCTTCCACTCGAAGTTCGGCCCCGGCGCCTGGCTGCGCCCCTACACCATCGAGCTCATGGCGAACCTGCCCGTCCGCGGCATCGACGAAGTGACGGTGATCTGCCCCGGCTTCGCCGTGGATTGCCTCGAGACGCTCGAAGAGATCGAAATGGAGAATCGCGCGCAGTTCCTGGCTTCCGGCGGCCGCAAGTTCGTCTACGTTCCTGCGCTCAACGCTCGTCCGGAGCACAGCCGCTTCCTCGCCGATCTCATTGCACAGCATTGCGAAGGGTGGACCGATGGCGCGAGAGTGCTCGCGCAGGCGGGCGCCGCGCGTGGTACCTCCGCCTGAAAGTGAAAGCCCGCGAGTAGTGCTGGGACGCTTCCACGAAATCAGCATCGGCACCCCCGACATCCGCGAGTCGGTGGTCTTCTATGAACGGCTCGGCTTCACGCAGGCCGAAACCAACGACACGCTGACGCACCCCTACGGCGTGCTGACGGACGGCCACGTCTTCATCGGCCTGCACCAGCGCGGTCCCGCGGGGCCCGCGCTCACGTTCGTGCATCCGAATGTCGCCGCCTTCGCGGGGGAGCTCGAGGCGCACGGCATCGAGCTCGATTTCCGCAGGACCGGCGAGGAGGAATTCAACGAAGTCGGCTTCCGGGACCCGGCCGGGCAGAGCGTGCAGGTGATCGAGGCCCGCACGTACTCCCCGGTCACGCGCCGCCCGGAGGACACCTCGCTCCTCGGCTATTTCGTCGAGTTCAGCGTGCCGAGCACGGATTTCGAGGCAGCGAAAACCTTCTGGGAACCCCTCGGCTTCGTCGCCACCGAAGAGCCGGACGCGCCCTACGCCCACCTGCCGCTGACGAGCGACCACCTCGACCTGGCCTTCCACCAGCCCCGCACACTGGACCGGCCCATGCTCGTGTTTCGCGACCCGAAGATGCGGGAGCGCCTGGCGCGGGTGCGGGAGCTGGGTGTCAAGGAGTCCAGGGAATTGCCCCGCGGACTCCCCCATGCGGGCAACGCCCTGATCCAGGCGCCGGAAGGTACCGCTCTCCTGCTTCTCGAAGGCGAGGTGTGAGCCGCATAATGCCCGGCCTCGCGCGCCGCTGGCGCGCCCCCCATTCGAGGCAGACATGCGTCAGATCAAGTACCTCCTCGTTCCAGCACTGCTCGTCATGGGCACGGCGCACGCGGACGAGGGCATGTGGACCTTCCACAATCCGCCCACCCAGCTCGTGAAGCAGAAGTACGGGGTGGATCTCTCCCCGGCCTGGCTGGAGCGGGTGCGTCTCGCCACCGTGCGACTGTCCAATTGCACCGCCTCGTTCGTTTCGCCGAACGGTCTCATCCTCACGAACTTCCACTGCTCCTGGAGCTGCCTCGACGAGCACTCGACCAAGGAAAAGAGCCTGCTCACCGATGGCTTCGTCGCAGGCGGGCGCGAGAAGGAAATCCGCTGCGAGTCGCAGGTCGCGGACGTGCTCGTGTCCTACGAGGACATCACGGCCAGGGTTGCCGCAGCCACCCGGGGCCTCGATGACAGGACCGCGAACGACACTCGCAAGAAGACGCTCACCCAGCTCGAGCAGGCGTGCGAGCAGGCGAGCCGGAAGGACCGCAAGACCGGCCCGCTGAAATGCGAGAGCGTGAACCTCTACAACGGCGGCCAGTACTGGCTCTACAAGTACAAGCGCTACGACGATGTCCGCCTCGTGTTCGCGCCCGAAGACGGCATCGCCCAGTTCGGCGGGGACCCGGACAACTTCCAGTTCCCGCGCTGGTGCCTCGACATGTCGCTGCTGCGTGCGTACGACTCCAACGGCAAGCCGGCCGTCACGCCCACGCACCTCGACATCGACTTCTCGGGCCCCGAGGCGAACGAGCCCGTGTTCGTGTCCGGCCACCCGGGCTCGACGGACCGGCTGCTCACCCTTGCCCAGCTGAAAACCCTGCGGGACCAGGATCTGCCGCAGGTGCTGCTGCGCGGCTCCGAGCTGCGCGGCCGTTACATCCAGTTCGGCAAGACGAACGAGCAGTCCGAGCGCATCGTGCAGGCCTCGCTCAACGGTCTCGAGAACTCCCTGAAGGTTCAGCGCAAGGAAATGGACGCGCTGCTGTCGGACGAGCTCATGACACGCAAGGCCAACGAGCAGGCGACCCTGAAGGCGAAAGTGGCCGGCGATGCGGAGCTGGCGCGCACGCTGGGCGACCCATGGGCCGATATCGCGAAGGCGGAAGAGCTGGCCGGCAGCATCAATCTGCCCTACACGTTCCTCGAGTCGGGCGCAGGCTTCAACAGCCGGCTGTTTCGCGCCGCACGTACCGTGCTGCGCGGCGCGGAAGAGCGCGCGAAGCCGAGCGATGACCGGCTCCGCGAGTATCGCGACACGGCCCTCGCTCGCATCGAGCAGCAGCTCGGCGCGAACACCCCCATCTATCCGGAGCTGGAACAGCTCACCCTGTCGTTCTCGCTGGAGCGCATGCGCGAGTGGCTCGGCCCGGATGACCCGACCGTGCGACAGCTCCTCGGCAAGGAATCGCCGGACCAGCTCGCGAAGCGCCTCATCAGCGGCTCCCGGCTCGCGGACCCGCAGGTGCGCATGGCGCTGTGGACGGGCGGCACGAAGGCCGTCGAGGCCTCGGACGACCCGATGATTGCCATCGCCAGGCTCGTCGACGAGCGCGCGCGCTCGGTGCGAAAGAAGTACGAGGACGAGGTGGAAGCCGTGGTGCGCGTGGCCTCCGAGAAGGTTGCCCAGGCCCGCTTCGCCGCCCTCGGCACCAGCGTCTACCCGGACGCCACGTTCACCCTGCGCCTGAGCTATGGCTCCGTGCAGGGCTGGAACGAGAACGGCACGCCAGTACAACCGTTCACGCCGCTGTCACGCCTGTTCGAGCGTGCGACGGGTGAGCCGCCGTTTGCGGTGCCACAGAGCTGGCTGAAGGCGAAGGATCGACTCGATCCGGACACGAAGTTCAACCTCGTCACCAACAACGACATCATCGGCGGCAACTCCGGCAGCCCGCTCATCAATGCGCGCGGCGACATCGTCGGGCTCATCTTCGACGGCAACATCCACTCGATCTCGGGCTCTTTCTGGTTCGACGAGGCCCAGAATCGCGCGGTCGCGGTCCATCCGGCGATCATGCGCGAGGCGCTCGAGAAGGTGTATGACGCGAAGGACCTGCTGGCGGAGCTGCAGGCCGGCAAGGCCGCGAAAGGCACCTGACAGACAGGAGGCGCGTCGGTTGGACGGGCGCGCCTCCGCTTCACGCCGCGCACGCGACGTGGTCAACGGACGAACGAGTGACAACTTTGCGGTCGGTCGCACGGCAGTCGTCGGCATCGGCGTGAGCCGCCGAGGCGCTCGGCGCAGCTCCCGCGGAGCGTCAGGCTCCGGTGTGCCGGAGCGCGACGGTAACCAGGCGCTGCAGAATCCGTTCGCTGAAGCTTTCCGGTGCATCCAGCCGCAACCTTTGCAGTAGACGGCGGTGACGCGCGGGCGGAGCGCCCGCGAACAGGGCGTCCACGAAGGTGCGCAACTTCCCTTGAAAATCCGACGTGCGCGACTGAAGAGATTTCAGAGCGCGCGTGAGCACGATCTCGTCAGCCGTCAGATCGGTGCCGAACGGGTACTCGCTGAAGAACCCACCGCGACGGTGTGCAGCCAGCGCGCCTTCGATGCGGGCGGGCGTGTTGTTCCGGCACGCATCGGGAATCCGATAGCTCTCGGGAATCTTGCGGGCGGCGCGTGCCTGGGCGAGCAGCGCGTCCTGGAACCTCGAGTCCGCGATGTTGAGCAGCGCTGCGATGACTTCCTGATCCGTGCGGCCGCGCAGGTCCGCTACGCCGTATTCAGTAACGACGATATCTCTCAGATGGCGAGGAATCGTCGTGTGTGCATAGTTCCACACGATGTTCGAAGTGAGCTTGCCGCCGCTGAAACGCGTGGCGCGCACGCACAAGATCGAACGCGCCCCCGGCAACGCGTGCGCCATCGCAACGAAGTTGTATTGTCCGCCGACACCGCTCACGACCCGGCCATCGTCCAGCCCATCGGAAACCGCCGCCCCGAGCAGGGTGACCATCATCGTCGTGTTTACAAAACGTGCATGACGCCGCTGCAGCATGCGCAGCTCCGCGTCGGGTCCGTACAGCTCGTTCACGTACGCCACGCCGCGCATGCCGAACTGGCGCCGCTCACTCTCCGGAAGATCCCGGAGCGCGGCATAGAACCCGCGCGGCCCCAGAAAGAAGCCAGCATGCAGGACCTGGCCATTGCGCAATTCACGCCCCAGACATTCGGCCGCCATTCGTTCGCGGGTGGCGGCGTCCTCCAGGTCCGCGGGGATCCACGAGCCGCCGGCGGCACGGAGACGTCCATCCTGAAACGTCACGTCCCGGCGAAATACGCCGTGGGCCTGAAGCTCCTGAAACTCGTCGCGAGTGAGTCGCGGCCCGACACCGGCGTCCAGAAGAGCTTCGAGAATGCTTTCATCGATGCGCTCGGTGATGGCGCCGCGAGCCAGCAATCGCTCGAGCGGCAGCGAGTCGTAGGCACGACGGCGGAGCACGCCCGCCCGATACAGATCCACGAGCTGATCGATGAACATCTCGGTCGACGCGAAGAGACCCGCGGAGAACGCTTGCGTGCCCCCTTCCCCTTCGATGAGCGTGGTGTCGCCGCCCGCACCGAGCGTGCGTAGCGCCTCCTCGTAAACGCGACTCTGCTGATGTCTCAGCAGCAGCGCGTACACGAGCGCATCACCGAGCTCACCAATGCCCACCTGCAACGTGCCGCCGTCCCGCACCAGCGCGCTGACGTGCAGGCCTATCGCATGGTCGACGCTGCCGATGGGCAGGTTCGGTGGGCAAAAGAGGTCGTAGTCGTAGCGTTCGTGCTCGACCAGCCAATCGAACCGGTCCGGGGCGAGGGTGGCGCGCCCCGTCATGAACGGCATCTGGCGGTGCACCTGGCCGATCAGCACGCAGTCCCGGCCGGCCGCCGCCCGGGCCTCGTCCACGAGCGGCAGCAGATCCATCGTCACGTCCGTATTGGAGCCGAGGCTGATCTCGGTTCGTCCCTCGAAAGTGCGTTTCGCCACGAGATGGGCGATCACGTTCACGCCGCGCGCCATCACGTCCCGGATGACGTGCGTGTAGTTCGCGCTGAGGTAGTTCTGCTGGGCATGCGCCGAATTCAGGAGCGCCCCCGGCTCCAGGAAGAACTCGATGATGCGGATGTTCGGGGGCACCTCCCCCCGCCGCAGCGCCTGCGAGTACTCGAGCTCGGGGTAGTTGCCGAAGACCCGTGCCACCAGCGGTTCGAGCAGCCTGTGCTCGAGGTTCGCGCGAGCCACGGGCTTGCGCAGGGTCAGGGCCGTGATGATCGTCAGGTCGATGCCGGGGTCGCGGGCGGCCCGGCGGTAGAGCTCGTTGACGAGCGTGTTGGGCTTGCCGATACCGAGCGGCAGCGCCAGCACCACGCGGGACCCGACCCGGCGCAGTACCGCATCGACGCATTCGCCCGCGTCATCGGCAAATAAAGTCATACGGCCAAGCTGGCCGGGAGCGCTCCGGGCGACCGGGGCACAAAACTTGCGGCCAGGGGGACAGGCAAGGACCGGTGAGGCGATCCATGGGCGAGGTCATTCACGCAAACTTCGGCACCGAGCGCGAGTGGGAGCAGACCCACGACAAGACGGTGGACGGACTGCTGACGATCGGAACGTTGTTCGGTGACGATGAGGCGCTCATGCGCGCGAAAGCCGACTGCGTGTATCACATCCTGAGGCAGATCGTGGAGGAGATACCCTCCGTGCAGATCACGACACGAATGCCGGACAACCTCACGGAGGAGCAGCTCGCCATGCTGACGGAATCCATCCGGCAGGCTGCCCTCAAGGGCATCGAGGTGGCGATGACGCATTCCGTGCAGGTGCTGATGAGCTCGATCTACGATCTGTGCACCTCGAAGCTGAAGACGCGGCCCTCCTGAGAGCACCGCGTCTTCGTCTTCCAGGCCCGTTCAGGTTGCCGGCACGAGCCGCAGCGAAAAGGTGACGGTCACCTCGTCGCTCACCCATTCCGTCGATTTCCATTCGCCCTGCCCCACGCCGTAGTCGAGGCGCTTCAGCGCGACGCGGCCCGTCATGTAGCCCACGTCCTTCCCCTGTTCCTGCTTCACCTGGAAGGTCAGCGGGACTTTGAAGTCCTTCGTCACGTTGCGGATGGTGAGCTTGCCTTGCGCCTCCCAGCGTCCGGTGCCCGCCGCGGCGATCTTCGTGGAGACGAAACGGGCCGTCGGGTACTTCGCGACGTCGAACAGATCCGCGGTCTTCAGCGTGTCGTCGCGCTCCTTGTCGCCGGTGTCGAGGGAAGCGACATCGACGGTGACGTCGATCCTGCTTTCCGGAAGGCTGTTCTCCGAGAACGAGACGTCCGCGGTGAACTTGCCGAAGCGGCCCGTGCTTGCGGCACCTGCCTGCACGAAGGAGAAGCGCAGCAGGCTCCGCGGGCCATCGAGCGTGTATCTGGGCGCCGCGGCCAGCGACGGGGTGGCCAGAAGGATCATCGCCACAAGAGAGCCCGCCCGGAGCGCGGTGCGTGGAAAACCGACCATTGGTGAACTCCTCAGCGTGTTCTCGTGAATGGCAACATCCTGCGAAGGACGTCGTCCTTGAGGAAGAAGTGATGCTTCAGGGCTGCAGCGACGTGCAGTGCGGCCACGGCGACCAGCAGCCAGGCCAGGGCAGCATGGGTCCGCAGCAGGGTGTCGTAGAGCGGCCGGTTGGGACTGACGAGATCCGGAAGCTGGACCAGGTTGAACCAGCTGACCGGGAAGTTTCGCGCGGAGGACATCATCCAGCCGGTGATCGGCATGACGAGGAGCAGCGCGTAGAGGGCGAAGTGCGTGAGCTTGGCGAGCACACGCTCGTAGGGCTTGAGTGTGTCGGGAAGCGTGGGCGTCGGGTTCACGAAGCGCCACAGCAAACGGATCACGGCGAGCCCGAGAATCGTGATGCCCACCGACTTGTGGCGCGCCAGCATGGCGAGCTTGGCAAGCCCGAGCGGAAGACTGTCCGCGATGCTCGCAAGCACGAATTGCGTGATGATGAGCGCAACGATCACCCAATGCAGGAGCTGCGCGATGGCGCCCCAGCGTGTCGTACTGTTTCGGATGGGCATGTGGTCAAGCTTAGTCGGGTGAGTCCAGCTTACAAAATTCGCGCGCTACCGGTCGTCTGCCTTGCGGTCCTGCTCGCGGGTTGCCCGGCGCCCGCCGTGCGCAAGGGGCCTCCGGCTCCGTCGGCGTCCGTGCCGGAAGCGCCCGGCGTGGCCCGGGAAGGGCGCGCACTCCAGGTCGTCCCGGCGGAATCGCTGCTCACGGTGCTCGTCTATCGCGGTGGCCCCCTGGCGCGCGCCGGGCACAACCATGTCGTGGCCTCGCATGACCTCAGCGGCGTGGCCTACCTGCCCCAGGATGTGCTCCGGGGATCGTTCGAGCTGCAGTTCCCGGTGAACACGCTCGTCATCGACGAGGCGGATCTCCGGGCGCGCGAAGGGGAAGAATTCTCGGCCGAAGTGCCGGACTCCGCGAAGGAAGGCACGCGGAAGAACATGCTCGGGGAGGCGCTGCTCGACGGGCAGCGGTACCCGCACATCACGCTGAGATCCCAGCACCTCGAGAGCGCCGGAGACGGGCTGCTGGCGACCGTGCAGGTGGGCGTGCGGGACCAGGTGCACGTGGTGCAGGTGCCATTGAGCTACACCGCGGAAGGCGACGGCTTGCGCGTTCAGGGAGAAATGCGGTTGAAGCAGACGGACCTCGGCCTCACGCCCTTCAGCCTTCTCGCCGGGGCGCTGCGGGTGGAGGACGAAATGGTAGTGAAGTTCTCCGTCGTCGCGCGTCCTGCGCCAGGCACATAGGGCGCTACTTCTTGCGGGTCGGCCGCTTCGAGCCCTTCGGCGCCCGCCGGGGCGGCTTCTTCGGGGCTTTCTTCGGTGTCTTCGTCAGCGCCTTCGCCGGCGTCTTCTTCACGGCGCCGGCCGACTGTCTCACCGCCCGGGCCGGCTTCTTCGCTTTGGGCCTGGCCACCCCGCGGGAAGCCGTGCCGGCGGCGCGCTTCGGCACCTTCTTCGGGTTCTTCGCCGGCTTCGGAGCCTTCCCCTTCCGGGCCTTCTGGGCCTTCTGGGCCTTCTGGACCTTCTGGGCCTGCTTCGCCCGGCTCGCCCGGGCGGGCACGGACCGGCCACCGCGCGCCAGGGGCTTTGCGGGCCGCTTCCGCGCCGCGCGGCGCGGCGCTGTCAGCGCCACCGTCCTGACCGTGGTATCGATGCCGCGCAGCTGATCGATGATGGCGGGATTCTCGAGCGTCGAGACATCCTGCGTGATCTCGTCGCCGCGTGCGATGGCGCGCAGGAGGCGACGCATGATCTTTCCGGATCGGGTCTTGGGCAGATTGTCGGCGAAGCGGATGTCGTCGGGGCGCGCGATGGCCCCCAGCTCGCTCGACACCCACTTGCGCAGTTCCTCCACGAGCGAGGCAATCTCGCCCGCGGGCCGATCGCCGCGGCACACGACGTAGGCGAACACGGATTCACCCTTGATCTCGTGCGGGCGCCCGACGACCGCGGCCTCCGCGACACGCGGGTGGGAGACGAGCGCGGACTCGATCTCCATCGTGCCCAGGCGGTGGCCCGCGACGTTCAGCACATCGTCGATACGGCCCATGATCCAGAAGTAACCGTCCTTGTCGCGATGGGCGCTGTCGCCCGCGACATAGAAGCGGTTCTCGAACTTCTCCCAGTAGGTGCTGAGGTAGCGGTCGTTGTCGCCCCAGATGGTCCGCAGCATCGACGGCCAGGGCCTGCGGATCACGAGATATCCGCCGGCATCCGCACGCGCGACGCTGTTGCCTTCCTCGTCGACGATATCGGCCTCGATGCCGGGCAGCGGCTGCGTACACGAGCCGGGTTTCGTAGCGGTGACGCCGGGAATGGGCGAGATCATGATGGCGCCGGTCTCGGTCTGCCACCACGTATCGACGATCGGGCAGCGCCCACCGCCGATGACGCGCTGATACCAGATCCACGCTTCCGGATTGATGGGCTCACCCACGCTGCCGAGGAGGCGCAGCTTCGAGAGGTCATGCTCCGCGGGCAGCGCGTCCCCGAGCTTCATGAGCGCACGAATGGCAGTGGGTGCCGTGTAGAAGATGGTGACGCCGTGCGTTTCGCAGATCTGCCAGAAGCGCGCGCCATGCGGATACGTCGGTGCACCCTCGTACAGCACCACCGTGGCGCCCGCCGAAAGTGGACCATATGCCACATAGCTGTGGCCCGTGACCCAACCCACATCAGCCGTGCACCAGTAGACGTCGTCGTCGCGCAGGTCGAACACCCACTTGCTCGTCACCTTGGCGCCGAGCAGGTAGCCCGCGCTCGAATGCTGGATACCCTTGGGTTTGCCGGTGGAGCCCGAGGTGTAGAGGAGAAACAGCGGATGCTCGGCATCCACCCAGGTGGGCTCGCACACCGGCGACCGGCCCTCCATCACCTCGTCCCACCAGGTATCACGACCGGGCTGCATGGCAACGGGCTGGCCCGTGCGCCGGAAGACGATGACCTGCTCGATGGTGCGGCAGCCTGCGGCGAGCGCCTTGTCCGCGGCCGCTTTGAGCTCCACGATGTGCCCGCCGCGGTAGCCGCCATCCGCCGTGATGAGGAGGCGCGCCCCCGCATCCTCGATGCGATCCTTCAGCGAGGGCGCCGAAAAACCGCCGAACACCACCGAGTGGATCGCGCCGATGCGCGCGCACGCCAGCATCGCGACGATGATCTCGGGCACGAGCGGCATGTAGATGACGACGCGATCGCCCGCCTTCACGCCCCGCGCGAGCAGCGCATTGGCGAAGCGGCAGACTTCCGCATGCAGCTCCCGATAGCTCAGGCGACGCGTGTCGCCGGGCTCGCCCTCGAAGATGAGCGCCGTCTTGTGGCCGCGCTCGCCCAGGTGCACGTCCAGGCAGTTGTGGGCAACGTTGAGCTTGCCGCCCGTGAACCAGCGGTAGTTCGGCGCCTCCGACTCGTCCAGCACGGTCGTGAACGGCTGGTGCCACGAGAGCTCGCGTCGCGCGAGGTCACCCCAGAAACCGGTCGGATCCTTCGCGGCATGGTCCCGCAGGGCGGCCAGATCCTGCGCCTTGAGCTGCGCACGAGCCGCGAACTCCGGTGAGGGCTCGAAAGTGCGCTCCTCCAGCAGGACGGATTGGATGTTCGACTCGGCCATGAAGCTCCCCCGGCGATCTTGTTCGCGTGGCGCGCGGGAGCATACCTAGGAGCCTGTGCCCGGAGTAGGCATTGCGCGGGATGCGTCGTTGCCGTCCACAGCGCCGGGCGCACCTGCGAGGGCCCCGCGAGGGCCTGCGCAAGCGGCGGGAACGTCGCGCCGCTCACGCCGGCAATCACGCCGCCACCCGATCGAGTGCCGCGGAACGGCGTTTTCCGATGGTCAAGAGCCCTTGGCGCGAGTGACCGCATGGCGTAGAAAGCCACGGACACGAAGCCGGGCGTGCGAAGCCCAGGCGCGCCGCCCACGATCTTGCGAAGAAGTCATCAAGCGACCACGGCCCCCGCCCGGCACCCGGGAGCGCGCGCGACCGCGGGAAGCTGCCTGCTTTACGTCGCCATGGCCCTGGGTGGCTGTTCGTCGCACGAACCGCCGCAAGTCGTGCTGGCGAAGCAGTGCCGCCCGATCAGCCAGGCAGAACCGCTCAGCCTGTCCGTTCGGGCGCCTCACGAAGCCTTGTTGCGAATTTCCGTCGAGCAGCAGGGCATCTCGCTCGTCGCCTCGGTGGGCGGTCGCCAGGCGCGCTCGCCCATTGAGCGTTATGGCTCGGTCACTTTCGTGCCTCGCGTGCGGGCGAACGAACCGGTCCTGCTTTCAGTCCAGTCCCGCGACGCGCCCGATATCCACGGAGAGGTCTGCGTTTCCGCGGTTGAGCTCGTCCCGTCCGATCGCCCGCGGCAGCGCGCCGAGCTGGCGTTCGCCGCGGCGGGCGAAAGCGTTCAGGCCGGCGAGTTCCAGCGTGCGTTCGAGCTGTACCTGCAGGCAGCGCGCGCGTTCGACGGCGTGGATACATATCGCACAGCCCAGTCGCGGCATGCGATGGCGGAGCTCGCAAACTATCGACTCGGGCGTGAAGGCGACGCGTATGTGCTGGCGACCTGGGCGCTGGCGGAGTACGGGAAAGACGCCAACGCCGGCCTGCGCAGCAGCCTCTATTCCCTGCTCGCCACCTCATCCAGTGAGCTGCCTCAGTACACGCCGGCGGCGCGGCGCGCACGCGTTCTGGGGCTGCTCGACAGCGCGCAGCGCCTCGCCCATGCCGCGCCTTTCGGGGCGCGCGAGCTCCCGCGGTTCGAGATCCTGCGCGGCTTCATGGAGTACGCCGTCGGCGACACGAAGAGCGCCGCGGAGCATTTCAACGCGGCGGCTCGCCAGTGTGAGGCTCTGAGCGACTGGGAGTGCTACGCGCGTGCCAGCCAGAACCTCGCGGCAGCCGCCGAGGAAGCGCGCAACGTCACCACGGCACTCAGCGCGTATCGAGAAGCACTGCGCGTACTTCCAGCTCGGTTCGACCCGCAGCTCAGCGCGGACATCTGGGGCAACTACGGCCGCCTGCAGGGAGCATCCGGCTTGTTCCGCGAGAGCGAACAAGCGCACCGCGAGTCGATTCGGCTTTACGCGCAGTTCGATGGTTGCGATGGCGCGCGGGTGGGCCTTTCACGGCTCGGCACACTGCTCGTGCAGGTGGGCAGCATCGGGGAAGGGCACAGTTACCTTGCTCGTGCGGCGTCTCAGACCTGCGAGCAACTCCTTGCCAATGCGAGGCGCGAGTTCAGCGAGGATGCATTGGCAGAGGACGATTCCGCCGCCGCAGCCGCAAGGGCGGAGGCGCTGAACAACACGTCCTGCGCGAATCCGATTCCGCTCGAAACGCTCGGCGCGCAGGGCCGGCTCGCGGTCTTCAATGCGCTGCTCGGCCTGCGGGACGCGTACCGCCTCGAGGGACAACATTCGCAAGCCAATCGGTGCCTGGCTTCCGCGCAGACCTACGCATCCACGGTTCGTACCCGACTGCGCCTCGCGAACGCTGAAGGCAGCTCCCTGCTCGAACAGGGCAACACGGACGGCGCCACCCGGCATTTCAAACGCGCGCTCGCCACCGCGGATCGGGCGGCGCTGCCGGAAACTCACGAGAACCGGTCGGTCGCGTGGCTGGGGCTCGCCCGCGCGGCACTCATCCGGAAGCAGCCAGGCGCCGCGCGCGAGCACGCGGGCCGCGCACTTCACGCCGGCAGCGCGCGAGCAGACGTGGGCCAGGTCGTGGATTCACTGCAGCTCCTCGCGCAGAGCTTCAACGGCAGCACGGAGCGCGATACCGCCGTCTCGATCCTTCGTACCGCGGCGGGCCTCATCGAGCAGGTGCCCATCGACGACATGGACGCCGAGAAGCGTGCGACGTGGCTCGCTACCCAGCACGCCGTGTTCGCTGAGCTGATGACGCTCTTCGCGACCGGCGCGGATGACGAGATGCGCTCATGGGAGGCCTTCGAGGTTTCCGAGCGCGGGCGGGCGCGCAGCATCCGCTACGCCATGAATCAGGCCATGACGCACGAAGGGGCACCGCCATCGTCAGCCACCTACCACGAGCTGATGCAGCGGATCTCGCATCTTGCGCGCCCCGGCGCGGACGGTGACTCGGCGCAGGCCGTGATGGAGGACCTGGCGGAGATCGCCGGCCGCGGTGACCCGCCGCGAGAGACCGTCGAACCGGAGCTGCTACAGCAGCGGCTGGCACGGCTCGATGCCACGGCCGTCGAGTACGCCGCGGGCCGGGACGACATGTTCGCGTTCGTCATCGACCGCAAGCACATCCGCGTGACGCGGCTCGGCACCCGCCAGGACATCGCCGCAGCGGCCGCCGCTCTCTACGAACGCCTGCGCAATCCGGAGTCCGCCGCGAGCGACGTGCGGCGCGCCGCGCGGAAGGTCGCCGAGCTCGTCCTCTGGCCGATCGCCGGGCAGATCACGGATCGCCGCGTCATCTTCGTGCCGGACGATGCGCTCCACACCGTGCCGTTCGCGGTGCTGCCCTGGACGCACGCAGAGAATTCACGCCTGCTGATCGAGCAGGTCGAGCTTTCCGTCATGCCGTCCACGCTGTTCGTCACGCGCGAGCGCGGCGGCGATGCCGCCCACCACTCCTCCCGTTTCGAGCTGATCGGCGATCCCGTCTTCCGCGCCTCGGACTGGCGTCGCGAGTGCGAGGAGGACCTGTCCTCGACTTCGGACAACGCGACCGGCGTCGACCGGGGCCTCAGCGACCTGCGCTCCCTCCCCCGTCTTCCCGGCAGCCGCAAGGAAGTGCTGGCAATCGAACAGTTGGCGCGCCTCACTTCTCCCTCGCGCCAGGTGCGAAAGCACCTCGGTTGCGCAGCGACGCCGACCGCGCTTCGGGAAGGCGCGGCCAGCGCGCCGGCGCTGCTTCACATCGCCACGCACGGCTACGTGGATGCGTACCGCCCACGCCTTTCCGCTTTGGCCCTGTCGCCGGACCCGAACTCTCCAGGCGGCGCCGCGAGCTTCGGACTGCTGGACATCCTCAACATGAAGATCGACGCGCGACTCGTGGTGTTGAGTGCATGCGACACGTCCCGCGGGCGTCTGCTCCCAGGTGAAGGCGTGCTCGGCCCGGCGCAGGCATTCCTGCAGGCTGGCGCTTCTACGGTGATCGCAAGCTACTGGCGGATTGCGGACGACAGTACCGCGCCTTTCATGCAGTCGTTTTACAGATATCTGCTGGTCGATCGTATGACTGCCGCTGCGGCGCTGCGCCGGACGCAACTCGACTACGCTCGTAGCAACGGCTCACACGAATGGGCCGCATTCACGCTCTACGGCTGGCCGGATACGTCTTTGTAGCGCGCTGCCGCTGAGATAACGGCGGCACTCCTCCCAGTTAGTTGGGGCGATCCACTTCGATCACCCACTCTCTGCCGAAGGAGTTTTTCCATGTCGCGCGCTGCTGCTCCCGTCGTTCTGTTCTCCACCGTGCTCTCCCTCATGGCGAGCGTTCACTCCCCGAAAGCCCAGGCCTCTGGAATCCCAGACTATTTCTTCAACGTCTGGACCGTGAGCCGTGACTGCACCGAACAGCACGCCGGGCCACGCGGCCACACGACGCCGGGGCAGGCGTTCCGCGTTCTACGCAACAGCGCGGATGGCGTGTCCTACTCACTTGTGCCATTGAACCGCCTCGGCGGCGCGGATCGTGCGTGGCGCAGCGTGAAGCTGGAGTACCGCCCGGGCGTGCGCATGACATCGATTCCGGCGGACATGGAATGCGTGCCAGGCCAGGAAGCGAGCTCGCCGTTCCTCGCGCTGTCGGGTTTCTCTCAGAACGCCGAGCCGTACTACGCCTACGAGCACTGGTACGGCACGATCGTGCTGCACGGGGAAGTCCATCACCTGCTGATTTTTCCGCGTGATACGCGCGGTCCTTCGAGCGCGGCCATCGTGCTCGCCGATGCGGACGCGGGCGGCAACCTGCAGCTCGATAGCAACGGCACGATCATCGTCGAGAACTGATTGGCCCTTTCGCGGCCGGCCGCGCGCCGGTCGGCTGCAGCGCGCAGCCCTGGCGGCCTCGCGGGAGGTCCGCCGGGCTCGTGCGCGATCTCGCGCGTGACTGCTGCACGCGCTCTTCGCCCGGGCCTTCAATACAATGGGGCCATGAATCGGGGGTTCTTCAGCACGGCGGCGATTTGCGTCGCGGTATCGGCGACCACCGCGTTTGCGCAAAGCACGCCCGCGGAGTACGGCGAGTTCGCCTGCCGCCCGCTCGCCTGCTCCACGCTCCTTCCCGCTCTTCCGGTCGACGACGCCACGACGAACGATTGCGGCTATCGCAACGGCAACGCGTGGTGGCTCGATTCCATCGCCGCCTCTGTCGTGTGGAACGCCGGCCCGCCGGAACGACCCGTGATCGTCGCTCTCTTCGACGACGGTGCCGATCTCTCGCACGTCGAGCTGCGCAACCAGCTCTGGACGAACGAGCGCGAAGCGCACGGCACGCCCGGCGTGGACGACGACGGCAACGGCTATGTGGATGATCTCCATGGCTGGGATTTCGTGGACGAGGACGCCAACGTTTCGCCGCAGGGCGAATGCGTCGGCCGCGCGAGCCACGGAACCTTCATGGCGAGCCTCGTAGCGGCCGAGAGAAACAACGGCGCGGGAATCGCCGCCGCGGGTTCACACGGCGCGAAGCTGATGATCCTGCGCATCGTCGGCTGCGGCGGCGGCTCGAAGGACCGGCCGGACCCCGAGCGCATCATCCGGGCGCTCGCCTACGCGACGAGCATGGGCGCGAAGATCCTGAGCTTCAGCGCGCACTGGAACACGACCACGCCGGAGCTGGACGCGGCCTTCGCTCACATCGCGAACGACAACACGAGCGACGCCGCCATCATCGTGGCGAGCGTCCCGAACAAGGGAGAAGCGATGGCCGGATATCCAGCTGCCTACGACTTTAGTCGCATCGTGCGCGCCGTCCCCATCGGCAATGACAACATAATCTCGCCCGGCACGAGCGCCGCGCCGGGGGGTCTCAATTTCGGCACGCCGAGCGCTTGCGTACTGGGTGCCACGGCCGGGCCCTTCGGCTACCGCATCCAGCACGGCAGCTCGAACTCGACAGCGATACTCGCCGGCCTCCTGGCGGGCATATGGTCAAGCCCACCCTATGCTAGATTCTCCGCGGACGAGTTTCTGGCGAAGGTCGTGCGGGGACAGATGTTCCGTACATCGCGCCGGTCGCAGCAGGATCTGCAGGGTGCGTACCCGCACGGAGTTCCGCTCGCCGACGCGTGTACACTCGCGACGAAGCGAAGAAGCGCAAACGTGTGCCTCGAGCCAGGACAGCAGCGGGGGCCGTCGAAATGACCTATACGCAGTCCCTCACGGGACAACCCTCATCCTCCATCGCCCCGGACCCGGGGGATTCCATCCTCGTGGCGGCCGTCGCACAGCGCGGTGAGCTGCCGGATGCAATTTACCTGAGATATCGGCGCCCCTTGATGCAGGTATTCATACAGCGACGTATCGATCGCGATGCGGCGCAGGATCTCCTGCAGCGCACGTTCCTGCAGGCGATCAAGAAGATCCGGGCGGAAGGGTTAGCGGATCCGAGCAACCTTGGAGGCTATCTGTATCGAACGGCATGCAAGCTTGCGACGGCGTACTGGCGCGGGGAGTTGTCCCGTCGCCACGACAACGACGGCGAGCTGCTTTCCAACCTGCGTGACGATTCCCTCTCGCTGGAGGAATCGCTCGATCATGACCTGCGTGCCCGCAGCGTCCGGGAGCTTCTGTCGAAGCTTTCGGTCGCGCGCGACCGCGAAGTGCTCGAGCGCTTCTATCTGCGCGAGGAGTCACGCATTGCCATCCGCGAATCGATGAACCTCACCGAGCTGCAGTTCAATCAGGTTTTGTGGCGGGCTCGACAGCGCTTCGCCGAAATCTTGCGTAAACAAGGATTTGCCGGGGGCGGTGCGGACCCCGCTCGTGCAATGGACGGGTAGAAAAACAATGGATCACAGGCATTTCAAGACGACTCAGAGCGCTGCGGCCTACGTGGCGGGGGACCTGGACGAACACCAGCAGGAAGTGTTCGAGCTGCACATGATGGGCTGCTCCGAATGCGTGAACGACGTCGAGACGTGGCGCGTCATCAAGGCGCACATGCCTGCGGCGGCTGCGCAGGCCCAGCAACCCTTCCGCAAGCTCTGGTGGGGTGGGTGGGGCATGGCGGCCTCGTTCGTCGGCACCGCCGTCATCGCGGGCGCCGGAGGCTGGTTTGCGAGCTCCCTGCAGCGCCCGAACCTCGACACGGGTGAAACCGCCATCTTCAACATGCCGGCACTCACACGCGGCGCGAGCGAATGCATCACGCTGCCCCTGGCCGCAAATGCGCGTGCCGTCGTGCTGCGCGTCCCCGGTGTCGCGTCGGATCGCAGCGTCATCGCGGTGGACGAGTCGGCACGCGAGCTGCCGTCGAAGCACTACTCCGCGCACGAGCAGCGGGACGGAAGCTGGGTCGTGCGGTTCGATGCGGACTCGCTGCAGAAGCAGCCCGCACACCTCATCACGCGCGCTCCGGGCGTCGAGGATGAATCGCTCGGCTGCGTCACCGCGGCCGTGGCCCCGCCGCCGGCGGGCTGACCCCCCTGGTTCATCTGATGTTCGCAAAGGCGCCGGAGGCGACTTCTGCCAATTGAACTAGCGCAGGGGAAGCTGCGCCAGCCGCTCCCCCTGCCGGCGCAGGAACGGCCCGAAGCCATGCACATCGTAGAACCCGTTGAGGGCCGCGATGTCAGGCAGGCGCCGCCGCACCGCTTCTGAACCGCCCTCCAGCGGCACATCGCACGTAATGACCGTGAGCTGCCGCGCCATGAAGGCGGTCTCGCGATGCTGCTGCAGCCTTGCGCCGATGCGATCCGCACCTCGCAACTTGAGGCGCATCACCCGCTCCAGATTCGCGTACAGCTCGTCGAGGGACGCGAATTCCTTCATGAGCGCCGCGGCCGTCTTCGGACCGATGCCAGGGATGCCCGGTATGTTGTCCACCGTGTCGCCCATGAGCGCGAGGTAGTCCGCAAAGCGTTCAGGGGCGACGCCGAAGCGACGTTCGATGTCGTGATAGCCACAGGGCTCGCGGCCACCGAAATCCCAGTAGACATCGCCGGCGCGGATCAGCTGCGCGAGATCCTTGTCACGCGATATGACGGTGGAGCGCACGCCCTCCCGCCGCATGACCGCGACGAGCGTGCCGATGATGTCGTCGGCTTCGTACTCGTTGCTGGACAGAGCCGCGACGCCGAGGCACCTGCAAAGCTCCATGCAGCGTTCGAACTGCAGCTGAAGATCGGCGGGCGGCGGCTCCCGGTTGGCCTTGTAGCCTGGATAGATACGGCTGCGAAAAGACCTGGTGAGCGTCCGGTCGAACGCGACAGCCATGTACTTCGGGCGGGCGCGCTCCAGGATATCCCCCAGCAACCGCGCGAAACCGAACACCGCGTGGGCGGGATTGCCGTCGCGGTCCACCATGTCGGGCAGCATGGAGTGATACGCGCGGCGGACGTACACCGACGCGTCGACGAGATAGATCAGCTTGCGATGCTCCTCTTCCGACGGGCGGCGGCCCGTGAACACCGGGTTCGCTGGACAAGCCGCCTGCGATCCACGCGGCCCGGCCTGCGCGGCCCGGCGCTTTTCCGACAGCCTTTTGCCGCTACGCTGCGGCTCTCATCAGTGTGAACAGCCCCTAGCTGAGCCAGCGCTGGATGCGATCGTGCAGCGGGCTGTGGCGCGGGAAATGCGCCAGGAGATACTCCATCTGGTCCGCAAGCACGCGCCTACCCTTCAGGAAGATGTACTCGGCGTAAGTGGGCGTGAACGGCACAGCGATCAGCTGCATCTTCGCCTGCTCCGGCGTGCGGGAGGCCTTCTGGTTGTTGCAGCGACGGCAGGCGGTGACCACGTTGGTCCACACGTCCAGGCCACCCTGGCTGAACGGCCGGATGTGATCCCGCGACAGCTCACGCGACGGGAAGCGCACACCGCAGTACATGCACAGATACGCATCTCGCCGGAACAGCGTCTGGTTGTTCAGCGGCGGCACGTAATCGTGGCGGGTATTGCCGGGATTGCCGGTGTGCCCGATGGTGGCCACGATGGAATTCACGTCCAGCACCGTGCGGTGCCCGGTGACGGCGTTCGTGCCGCCGTAAAGCTGGTACAGCAGCGAGCCGCATGTGTAGGCGACCTGGTGCTGGTGGTAGAGACGCGCCGCCTCCTTGTAGTCGATCCACTCGAGGGGCATGCCCGCGACGTCCGTGCGGAGCACATGCTGCGAAAGGCCACGGCCAGAGGGGGCCGTCACGATGCGCAGATCGTCGTGAAAACCTGAATCCGCCTTATCGAGATCGATACCTACCATGGGCGCTGTAAGATACGGCACTTTTATGCAAGAATTCAACGCCGCAAGATCTTCATTTACTTGAGGATTTCCAAGCCCGGTGGTCAGTCGGCCACCCAAGCCCCAAGAAAGACACGCAATGCCCGTAACAATCGGCGCGCTCCGCGAGAGTGTGCAAGGCGAAACTCGTGTGAGCGTGGTGCCCGAAGTGACGGAAAAGTTCGTCCAGACCGGGGCACGCATGCTGCTCGAACGTGGCGCCGGCGCCCGCGCGAACTTCCCGGACGCCCTCTACAAGAAGGCGGACTGGGCGGACTCGCCCGAGGCCGTTCTCGCCGCCTCGGACGTGCTGCTGACGGTCCAGCCCCTATCTGTGGGCCAGATTCAGCAGCTCAAGAGCGGCGCAGTAGTCGTCGGCTTCATGCAGCCGCACGCGCGCAAGGCAGAGGTGAAAGCCCTGCGCGACCGGCGCATCACGAGTTTTGCCGTCGAGCTCATCCCTCGCATTTCCCGGGCCCAGTCGATGGACGCGCTCTCGTCACAGGCAGCCATCGCCGGCTACAAGGCCGTGCTCATCGCCGCGAGCCATCTGCAGAAGTTCTTCCCGATGCTGACCACCGCCGCAGGCACCATCCGGCCCTCGCAGGTGCTGGTGATCGGCGCAGGCGTGGCGGGCCTCCAGGCCATCGCCACGGCGCGCCGCCTCGGCGCCGTCGTCGAAGCGTATGACGTTCGCAGCGCCACCCGCGAACAAGTGAAGTCGCTCGGGGCGAAGTTCGTGGACACCGGCGTGAGCGCCGAGGGCACAGGTGGCTACGCGCGCGAGCTCACTGCGGAAGAAAAGGCGAAACAGCAGGAGGTGCTCGATTCCCGTATCGCGGCGGCAGACGCTGTGGTCACCACCGCCTCTGTCCCCGGCCGCCCGGCACCAAAGATCATCTCGCGCGCGGCGGTGGAGCGGATGCGACCCGGGTCCGTGGTCGTCGACATCGCGGCGGAGCAGGGCGGCAACTGCGAGCTCACTCGCGCCGGTGAAGTGGTGGATCACAATGGCGTCAGCATCGTGGGGCCGGTGAACCTGCCCGCACAGCTCGCCTACAACGCAAGCGAAATGTATGCGCGGAATCTGCTCAACTTCCTCAAGCCCGCGCTCGACAAGGGGGGGCTCGCGATCGACTGGAACGACGAGGTGTTCGCTCAGTCCTGCCTCACGCATGACGGTGTGGTGAAGCACGAGCCGACGGCCAAGACACTCGACGGCTGACGATGATGGGGCGCGCACCGGCGCCGCAGACGAATTGAGCGCGCTCGCGCAATGGCGCAGTGCGCAGGGGGTTGGCAGTCCCGGGGCTCACACTTTTCGACTGCCGGGAAAAAGCGCCGACGGCGGCTTTTTCTAACAGGAGAAGATCGATGACTGGAATCGTTGCTCTGTACATCTTCATGCTCGCGGCATTCACGGGCTATGAAGTCATTTCGCGCGTGCCGGTGATCCTGCACACGCCGCTCATGTCCGGCTCGAACTTCGTGCACGGCATCGTGCTCGTGGGCGCGATGGTCGCGCTCGGCTCGGCTGACACGACGCTCGAGCGTGTCATCGGGTTCATCGGCGTCGTGCTGGCAGCGGGCAACGCAGTGGGTGGCTACGTGGTCACCGAGCGCATGCTGGAGATGTTCAAATCGAGCGGGGCACGCGCCGGGCGCGGCAGCTCAGGCGGAGCCCACTGATGGGCGCGCTCAACGCGAATCTCCTCATCCAGGGAACGTATTTCGTCACGGCCGCGCTCTTCATCCTCGGCCTGAAGCGCATGAGCTCGCCGGTCACGGCCCGCAGCGGCATCCTGTGGGCGGGCGCCGGCATGCTGGTGGCGACGCTCGTCACCTTCCTGTATCCGGGCATCGATCCCACCAACTACTGGCTCATTCTCGCTGCAATCGCAGTGGGCGGCGTCCTGGCGTGGTGGAGCGGCAAGCGCGTCGCCATGACCGACATGCCGCAGATGATCGCGCTCTACAACGGCATGGGCGGCGGTGCGGCGGCGGCCATCGCGGCAGTGGAGCTTTACAAGATCGCCTTCGCCGCCCCCGGGGCGGAGCCGCACCACTCGCTCACCACGACGTCCCTCGCTGTGGTGGGTGGCATCATCGGCGCGATCTCGTTCAGCGGCAGCGCCATCGCATTCGGCAAGCTGCAGGGGCTCATCAAACGCTCGCTGCGGTTTCCGGGCCAGCAGATCATCAACATCGTGATCCTGCTCGGAGCGCTCGTGCTCGGCGGGCTCGTGGCGCTGCAGCTCAACGCCGCTCCGGCCATCGTCACCGCCCTCTTCGTTCTCGCGCTGATCCTGGGCGTGACCATGACGCTGCCGATCGGCGGCGCGGACATGCCAGTGGTCATTTCGCTCTACAACGCGCTCACCGGGCTCGCGGTCGCGTTCGAGGGCTTCGTGCTCAACAACGCGGCCATGATCATCGCGGGCACCGTTGTGGGCTCTGCGGGCACACTCCTCACCCAGTTGATGGCGAAAGCCATGAACCGGTCGCTCGGAAACGTGCTGTTCTCGGGTTTCGGCGAGACGGGTGGCTCGGCCGCGGCGGAGGGCGTCACGGGGTCGCTGAAACCCATCGAGGCTACGGATGCGGGTGTGATGATGGCGTTCGCGCAGAAAGTCATCGTGGTGCCGGGATACGGCATGGCAGTCGCCCAGGCGCAGCACAAGATCTGGGAGCTCAGCCAGCTGCTGATCGATCGCGGCGTGACGGTGCGTTTCGCCATTCACCCGGTGGCTGGCCGCATGCCCGGCCACATGAACGTGCTGCTCGCCGAGGCGGGCGTGCCCTATGACCTCATTTCCGATCTCGACGAGATCAACGCGGAGTTCGAGACCGCGGACGTGGCGCTCATCATCGGCGCGAACGACGTCGTGAACCCGGTGGCGCGTAACGACAAGTCGAGCCCCATCTACGGCATGCCGATCCTGAATGCGGACAAGGCGAAGAACGTCATCGTGATCAAGCGTGGCAAGGGCGCCGGCTTCTCGGGCATCGAGAACGCCCTCTTCTATCTCGACAACACGCGGATGCTCTATGGCGATGCCCAGAAGGTCGCCTCGGAGCTGATCCAGGCCGTGAAGGCGTCGGGCTAACCGCTCACGCAGAGCCGGAGCGAAATCGTGTCCGCCGAAGTTCCTGTCGTTCGCAGCATCGTGGCCGTCGGGGCGGGGTTCTTCGCCACGGCCGTCCTCTCGTTGGGTGGCGACCTGCTGCTGCGTTTCGCGCGGCCCGAAGCGTTCGACGCCGAAGGGCGGCCGCAGGGCAACGGCGTGCTCCTGGTGGTGCTGCTCTACGTTGCGTTGTTCGGCACGCTCGGTGGGTATATCACCGCGAGGCTGGCGCAGCGGCGTTTCATGGCGCATGCACTCGTGCTCGGGCTCATCTCGCTTGCGCTCACGCTGGTCGGAACGGCTCTTGCGTGGAGCGCAGCCCCGGCCTGGTATCACGTCTGCGCGGTGCTGCTCGTCGTTCCAGCGGCGCTGCTCGGTGCGAAGATTCACCAGCTCCGGGTTACTCAGCCACCGCAAACCTGATGCGCATCGGACTGATCTCGGATACTCATGGCCTGCTTCGGCCGGAGGCCGAGGCCGCTCTCGCGCGCGTAACCTGTCTCGTCCATGCCGGTGACATCGGCAACATGGAAGTGCTCGAGCGGCTCGCTGCAATTGCTCCGGTGACGGCCATCCGCGGTAACAACGACACGGGCCCGTGGGCTTCCGCGCTGGAGGAGACGGCCGTGTTGCGTGTCGAGGGGCACGCGATCTATGTGCTGCATGATCTGAAGGAGCTGCGCATCGACCCGGCCGCAGAAGGTTTCAGCGTGGTCGTGAGCGGGCATTCGCACAAGCCGCACATCACGAGCAAGGACGGCGTGTTGTATGTGAACCCGGGCAGCGCAGGTCCGCGGCGTTTCAAGCTGCCGATCACTGTCGGCACGCTCGAGATCACGGGCATGCACGTCCGCGCTCACATTCACGAGCTGTCTTGCTGAAGAACCTCGACTCGACTGACCGCAGCGGCGATGGCATGCACGAGGTGCAGCGGCTCCACAGGTTTCGCGATGTGGTAGTTGAAGCCTGCGGCGAGCGCCCGCTCCCGATCCTCCACTCGCCCGTATGCGGTGAGCGCAATCGCGGGCGTTTTCGAGGTGTGCGGCATCGTTCTCATCTGCTTCACCAGGTCGTAGCCCGTCCCGTCCGGCATGGCGATGTCGCTCACGACGAGATCGGGCGCGTTCTTCTGCAGAATCTGCAGCGCCTCCGTCGCCGACGGTGCGGCCGTTACGCGCGCACCCGCGTAGCGAAGCGTCGTGCTGATCAGGTCCCGCGCGTCCTGATCGTCATCCACCACGAGAAGACTCAACCCTTCGAGCCTGCCGGCGCCTGCGCCTTCCGCCAATGCTCCTGCCGGAAGCAGTGACGGTTGCTCGACCACTGCACGCGTGCCCAACATTGGCAGGCGCAGGACGAACGAAGAGCCGCGCCCCTCACCTTCGCTCTCGGCGCGCACGCTTCCACCATGCATCTCCGCAAGATGACGCACGAGCGCGAGGCCGATGCCCAACCCGCCATGCGCACGTGACGCCGAGGACACACCCTGACGGAAACGCTCGAACACGTGCGGCAGAAGATCCGCAGACATGCCGATACCGGAGTCCGTGACTTCGAGCACCGCGTCCGAGCCGTCGGCCCGCAGCGAGACACTGATGTAGCCGCCTTTCGGCGTGAACTTCACCGAGTTCGTCAGGAGATTCCACACGACCTGCTGCAGGCGATCAGGGTCCCCGGAGATCGGGCCGACCTGCCGGTCGAGGTCGAGCGTGATGCTCAGTCCCTTGGCCTCCGCCGCCGGGCGCACTGCATCCACAGCGGCGTGCACCACGTTCGCGAGGTCGACGCGTCGGATGTCGAGCCGCAGGTGCCCGGTGACGACGCGCGACATATCGAGCAGATCCTCGATGAGCTGTGCCTGGGCGCGCGTATTGCGCTCGACGACTTCCAGAGCATGGGCGTGCTGCGCTTCGTTGAGGCCACCGCTTCGAAGCAGACGAACCCAGCCGAAGATGGCGTTGAGCGGCGTGCGCAGCTCATGCGACACGGTCGCGACGAACTCGTCCTTGCTGCGGCTCAGGGTTTCGGCTTCCCGACGCGCCTCCTGTTCTTGCTGGAGTACGGCATGGCGGCGGCGATCGGATTCGCGCCGCTCGGACGCGTCCCGGAACACGACGACGATGCCGACGAGCGCGCCATCGGGCCCCCGGATGGGCGCGGCGCTGTCCTCGATCGGCGTTTCGCGCCCGTCGCGAGCGATGAGCACAGTGTGATTGGCGAGGCCGACGATGCGCCCCTCGCGGAACACCTTGCTGACCGGATTTTCGACAGGCTTGCGCGAACCTTCCTGGATGATGTGGAACACGCTGTCCGCCGGCTTGCCGATCGCGTCCGCCTCGCTCCATCCCGTGAGGGCCTGTGCCACCGGGTTGAGCATGGTCACGAGACCCGCCGGGTCCGTGGTGATGACGGCGTCGCCGATGCTACGTAGCGTGACGGAGAGGCGCGCCTGGTCCTTCTCGCTTGCGGAACGCGCAACTCGTTCCGCAAGCAACGCCTGATCGCGCTCACGGATGCGCGCATCGAGAATCGCGCTTGCCTCGAGCAGCACGTTCGAAAGCTCGTCCGCCTCGACGATGCGCGACGGAACGGCGACTACGGGCTCACCACCCGCAAGGGCTCGCGCGGCCGACGCGGCGGAGCCGAGTGCGCGCACGATGAAGGAGCTCAGCACCATCGCGCACGCCACGCCCACACCCAGGATCACCAGGCCCACGAGCGTGAGGGCGAGGATGGACCGGCGGATGGGCTGCTCCAGGTCTGTGGCCGGAATGCCGATGCCGACGCGCCAGCCGGTGACGGGCGACCGGCTCATCGAGGAATACGCGGGAACGCCTTCGAGGAGATTGGACTTCCAGCTTCCTTCGGACATGCGCGCGGCCGCCGCCTGATATTCCGCGCTCGGCATCCCGCCGACGAACTCCGCTTCGCCGCGCGTGCGCGCCATGATGCGCGGCGTGCTATCCACGAGCGCGATGACACCGTTCGGTGGAACGCTCTGCCTCCGCAGGATGTCGCTCAACGTGCCGGAACGGATCTGCGCCGCAAGCACCGCGCGCACTTCGCCGCCACGAATGACCGGCACGGCGACCACGAAGAAGTGGCCGCCCGCCGTGGCATCCTGAAAGAGATTCGACACCGCGGGGCGCTTCGTGGTTACGACGGCACTCACCCAGTCCGCCGTGGTGAACGACGGCACATCATCCGACGCAAGCACCGTGTCTGCCATGACCGCGCCGGAAGGGTGTACGAGCAGAACTGCGTACCAGCCAGGCTGCGTCGGCACCAGGCGGAGGGCGACAGCGTTGAACGCCGCACGATCGGGCGAATCCAGGAGGGGAGTTGCGGCAAGCGCCTGCAGGGCGGCGCGCGCGCTTTCGACGTGCTGATCGATGGCCACGGACACGGCTCGCGCCGTCTCCACATTTCGGCGTTCGACGAGCGCGCGCTGATCCTGCGACGAGCGCGCGATGAGAATGCCCGCGAAAAGGCCTAGCGGCAGAGTCGTTGTGAGGACGAGCAGCGCGAGCAACGCTCTCAGTCGAAGCTTGCCGGATTGCACGCGTGAACCTTCCCGAAACCCTCTGCCGGCTCCCTCGATCCCCTGCCGGCGCGCGTGTCAGTCTATCCGCCCATGCAGGGTGACGCACCCCGGAATGTGACGCCGAAGGCCGACGCAAAGCGCAAGCTGACGACGTCACTCCGTTTGACCATTACACTGGATCATCCGCAGGCATGCGCCTGCGCAAGGGAGAGCTCGCGCGTGAGGGCAAGCATTCTTGCGGCAACGGCCGCCTCGATCATCGCACTGTGCTTCGGACCTTTCGGCGTCGTCTGGGGTGCGGAGGACGCGCCGAAGCCGAAGACGACGAGCGAAGTGCTGTCCGCTTCTTCGCCGTCAGACTGGCGTCAGCTCGATCCGCTAAGAACGCTGTACATGGAGCTGCCTTCGGGCCGCGTCATCATCGAGCTTGCCCCGGAGTTCGCGCCCGATCACGTCGCGAACATTCTTCAGCTCGTGCGGGAAGGCTACTTCGATGGCCTTGCCATCGTACGAGCTCAAGACAACTATGTCGTCCAGTGGGGTGACCCCGAAGGCACCCGCGCGCTCCGAAGCGCGAAGAAGACCTTGCCGGCAGAGTTCGCACGCCCCGCGAAGGGCCTGCCCTTCACGCCCTTGCCGGATACCGACACGTATGCCCCTCAGGCAGGATTCTCCAACGGCTTCGCGGCTGCGCGTGACACCGCATCGGGCACGGCCTGGCTCACACACTGTTATGGAGCTGTGGGTGCGGGCCGCGATACGGACGCAGACAGTGGCGGCGGTGCCGAGCTTTACGCGGTGATCGGCCACTCGCCTCGCCATCTGGACCGGAACGTCACGCTGGTCGGCCGCGTGGTGAAGGGAATCGAGCTGTTCTCCGTGCTCCCGAGAGGAACCGGCGATCTCGGCTTCTACGAAACGCCCGGCGAGCGCACGCCGATCAAAGCCATGCGAGTGGCCGCGGACGTGCCGAAGGGGGAACGGACGGAGCTGGAAGTGCTGCGCACGGATACACCGACATTCGCCGCGCTGGTGGAGTCCCGCCGGAATCGCACGGATGACTGGTTCAAGCACTCGTGGGGTCGCGCCGAAGTGTGCAACGTCCCCGTTCCTGTGCGGGAAGCTCCGAAGCCGTCCTAACGGTCGCGGCGCTCCGGACGCTGACGGTGCTCGCGAGGCGGGCGCTGCTCCCGCTGCTGGCGCAGCCGATCCAGCATGCGCTCACGCTCGTCCGGCGTGGCGTTTTCCCAGCGCTCCCGCAGCTCACGGCGCCGCTCCGGCGGGATATTCCTGAACCGGCGGAAGTTGTCCCGCACGTGCTCCTGCTGCTCGGGCGGCAGGGCCCGAAACTTTTCCCAGCGATCACGCAGCTGCCGACGATCCTCCGGCGGCAGGTCGCGCCAGCGCTCGAAACGCTCCTTCGCGCTGCTGCGCTGCTCGGGCGACATGGAAAGCCATCGCTCGCTGCCCCGTGCCAGCGCGCGCTGCCGCTCGGGCGGCAACTGCGCCCACCCCTCCCGATAGCGTTCCAGCAGGCGCTGCTGGCCGGAGCTCAGGCTCGACCATTCCGTTCCCGTCGGGTCCTGGCCGGGCGCCTGCTGCGCGAACGCAGGCACTGCCACGACCAGCAGCAGCGCCAGCACCATCGAACGCGCATCGATCATTTCTCTCCACCTCGCGCAGCGCGCGCGTCGCGTTCCGCGTCGGGCGCGGACTTCTTCGAGCAGCTCGTCGCCTGCTTCCTCAACAGGTGCGGGCTTCACGGCAGCCGGCTTCGACTCGTTCGCGTTCGCGCCCGGCAGCAAGGCCAGGGGCAGCACGAAGGCGCCGGTCCGCGTCGCGAGACGCCACCGCGCCCCGCTCAACCGCTCGCCCCGCCTTCACCCGTCTCGCCCTGGGCGGCGGCCCATTCATAGAAGGACCCATCCCAGCCTTCGATGAGATCGAGACCTTCCTTGTCGCTCAGCATTTCCAGGTCCTCCAGGGCGGCCTGGCTGCTGCCCTCCAGGATCGGCAGCGTGCGATCGCGCCCGTACTGCACGGACAACAGCACGGCGATGACGGCGACGGCAGCCACAGCGCCCGTGGCCGGCATCAGCGCGGGGGCCCGCCAGAAGGAACGTGGCCGGACGGACAGCTCCTCGAGCGCCGCCTGACGCGCCTGATTCAGGCGAGAGCGCACGCGCGAGTCCACGCGGGTCAGGCTCTGGTGCAGCACCTCCTGGGTGTGCCGCTCGAATTCATCCGGCTTTTCGCCGCCCGTGCTCATGACCAGAAATCTCCAAGCTCGGCGCGCAGCGCCTGCAGGGCCCGGAAGTAATGTGTCTTGACGCTGCCCTCGGAGCAACCCATGGCGGCAGCGGTCTGCGCCACGTCGAGCCCTTCGAGGCAACGCAGAAGGAAAGCCTGTCTTTGCCGATTCGGCAAGGCCTGCACCGCCTTGTCCAGCGCTTGCATCGCCTCGTCCAGCTCGAGTCGGCGGCCCGGCGTCGGGCCGGGGCTCGGAGCCTGCTCGACAGGGTCCGGTAAATCATCCTCGTCGTCGCCGCGACGGAAAGGCAGCCACGCCATGACGCGCCCGCGCACCTGGCGCCGCCGCTGAACATCGCGGATGCGATTTTCCAGAATGCGGTAGAAGAGCGGCTTCCACTCCTCGGCCGGGCGGGCGCCGTAGGCGCGCGCGAGCTGCAGCATGGCGTCCTGGACCACGTCGAGCGCATCTTCCTCGTGGCGGAGTGCGAGCTGCGCGATCTTGAAAGCCTTCAGCTCGACGCTTGCCAGGAACTGGTTGAGCGCGCGGCCGTCGGGTTTGGAGCGGGAGTCGGGCAGATCCACGTCGCCGGGTGATGCGGCTGGCATGCTATAAACCGGCGCGAGCCTAACAAACGCAGACATGGCGCGTACAACGCTGACCCCGCCGGCCCGGTTGACCGCCCCGCTCCCAGTTAACCATCTGATTCGACACACACTCTCGCCACCGGCGGCGGGCGCAGCGCCGTGACTGCCGTTCTGCGCGTCGCCCTCGACATGCCGCTGCGCCGGCTGTTCGACTACCTGCCGCCGCCAGTTCCGGTCGCGCCCGGCCAGCGTGTGCGAGTGCCCTTTGGCCGGCAGCGACTCGTGGGCCTGGTCATGGGGCACGCGGAGTCCTCGGATGTGCCGGTCGAGCGGCTCAAGCCGGTCCTGGAGGTGCTGGACGCGGAGCCGGTCCTCGACCCTTCCGCCATCGAGCTGCTGCGCTGGGCCGCCGACTACTACCACCACCCTATTGGCGAAGTAGTCGCTGCCGCCATGCCGAAGGCGCTGCGGGAAGGCGCGAAGGCCACCGCGGTGGAAGAGTGGTGGTCCGCCACGGAGCCGGGGCGCGCGGCGAACCTTTCTGGTGAGCCTCGCCGTGCACCGAAGCAGCGTCAGCTCCTTTCCCATCTGGCGGATCAGGAGGGCGCAACGGCAGCCGCTCTCGGCCTCTTCATGGAGGGTTGGCAGGATGCCGCACGTGCGCTGGCCAAACGCGGGTGGGCGCAAATGACTGAGCGCCCGGTAGCGGCAGTCGCCGATCAGGCCGCGGCAAGCGCGAGCGTGCACACCGCGGCAAATCTGCCAGAGCTGGTTTCGGAGCAGCGGGACGCCGTCGATCGCATCAGCGACACCCTTGGAAAATTCGGTGCGTTCGTCCTTCACGGAATCACCGGCAGCGGGAAGACGGAGGTGTACCTGCGAGTGGTCCAGGCGGTGCTGGCTCGCGGGCAGCGTGCGCTTGTGCTCGTACCGGAGATCGGGCTGACGCCGCAGCTCGTGGAGCGTTTTCGCGAGCGCTTCGACACGCCGCTCGCCGTGCTGCATTCGGCGCTCACGGATCATGAACGTCTCGAAGCGTGGCGCGTAGCGTTCAGTGGTCGCGCGCGCATCGTCCTCGGCACGCGTTCGGCCGTCTACGCGCCGGTGCCTGATCTCGGCGTGATCATCGTGGATGAAGAACACGACGTCTCGTTCAAGCAGCACGAAGGCGGCTTTCGCTACTCGGCACGCGACCTCGCCGTGGTGCGTGCTCAGCAGGCCAGCGCGCCGATCGTGCTCGGGTCGGCCACGCCTGCGCTCGAGACCCTGCACAACGTGAACACCGGCAGGTACGTGCGCCTGTCTCTGCCCCGCCGCGCAGCGCAGGCGGAGCCCCCGCGTGTCGCGCTAGTGGATTTGCGCGTGAACGCGGTCCAGTCAGGAATCTCCACCCCAGCGGTGCAGGCGATCGAGCGTCACCTGAAGGAAGACGGCCAGGTGCTCGTCTTTCTCAACCGCCGCGGTTACGCGCCCACGCTGCTGTGCACGGCGTGCGGTTGGGTGGCGCCCTGCAGGGACTGCGACGCCCGACTCACCGTGCATCGCTCGGCAGATCGGTTGCGCTGCCATCACTGCGGTGCCGACGCGCCTCTGCCCGCGCGCTGCACTCAGTGCGGCTTCACCGTGAAGCCTGTGGGGCAAGGCACCGAGCGCATCGAGGAGGCACTTGCGCAACTCTTCCCTCAAGCGCCGCTCGTGCGACTCGACCGGGATGTTGTACGCAAACGTGGCGACATGGAGATCGCCATGCGCCGCATGCACTCAGGCGAAGCTCGCATCCTCGTCGGCACGCAGATGGTGACGAAGGGCCACCACTTTCCGAACGTGACGCTCGTCATCGTGATGAACGCGGACCAGGGGCTCTTCAGCACGGATTTCCGTGCACCTGAACGGCTTGCGCAGACGATCATCCAGGTCGCCGGCCGTGCGGGCCGCGGCACCAAGCCGGGCGAAGTGTTGATCCAGACGGAGTTTCCGGAGCATCCCCTGCTCAAGCATCTGCTAGGTGAAGGCTATGACGGCTTCGCACGTGCAGCGCTCGGTGAGCGGGAACAGGCAGCGTGGCCGCCGTTCAGCCGCCTCGCCGCGATACGCGATTCCGCACCGACACCGGAGGCCGCACTCGCTTTCCTCAACGAAGCACGCAACTTGTGCAGACCACCACGCAACGTGCAATTGCGTGGCCCGGTGCCTGCGGCCATGGCCAAGCGTGCAGGTCGGCATCACGCACAACTGTTGCTCGAAAGCACCGATCGCGCGTCGCTTCACCGCTTCCTCGACAGCTGGTTGCCGGAAGTGGAACAACTGAAGAGTTCGCGTCGCGTGCGCTGGGCGCTGGACGTAGATCCGATAGAGCTGTTCTAGCTCAGCGGGAAATCATCTCCCGCTCTTGAAGTGCCGTGCCGCAGCGCCATGCTCGAAGCGCTGGCAAGCTCGCTTGCCGCACAACCTGCTTCGTGCTGTGATCGGCGCCCCCACTCGGGGTGCCGCGGAGGTTTCATGGAAGCGCGAGATCTGTCGAAGGCCCGTTCGCATCCGTTCCAGCTCTCGCTGCGCATACGGCATCCCTCGATCGACCCCGCGGAGATCTCCCGCGAACTGAAGCTCGACCCCGAGTATTCGTTCAAGGCCGGCGAACCACGCGAATCCAGCAGCGGCAGCGCGCTAACCGCCGTGCACTCCGAAAGCTATTGGCTGGGCAGTCTCGAGCCGACCGCGTGGCCGACACTGTTGTCGGGCTTCGAGAAACGTCTCACCGAGAACCTCACCCAGACTTCTCCGCGATCGCCGCTCGTCACCGAGCGCGCGCAAGGCGCAGCAGTCTCGATGATGGCGAACTCGCTCGGCGTGGCGCTCGAACTTTCCACCATGTACTTCCTGCGTGCGCACTCGGAGTTCATGCGCAGGCTGCAGGGTGAAGGCGGGCAGGTGAGTGTGCTGGTCGAAGCGGCGCCGCGCTCGCTCACGAGCTTCACCATCGGGCCCCAGATCGGCCGCGTGCTCACCGACCTTGGCGTCGCCATCGAGTTCGAGTTCGTCAGCGGCTGACGGCCGCGCCACGCATCACGCGCGCCAGCAACGCTGCTGGTGATCGTCGACGAGCCCTACCGCCTGCATGAATGCGTAGCAAATGGTGGTGCCGACGAACTTGAACCCGCGGCGCTTCAGATCCTTGCTCATCGCGTCGCTCTGCGGTGTGGACACCGCAATGTCGCCCAGGGATTTCGGGCGACGATGCGCCTTTGCCGCCGGCGCGAACTGCCAGATATAGCGATCGAACGTGCCGAGCTCCGCCTTCGTTTCCAGGTAGGCGCGCGCGTTGAGCACGAAGCCCTGCACCTTGAGCCGGTTGCGCACGATGCCCGGGTCGAGCAGCAGCTTCTCCACGCGCGCGGGGGTGTACCGCGCCATCTTCTTCGCATCGAATGCGTCGAATGCACGGCGATAGTTTTCGCGCTTGCGCAGAATGGTGCTCCAGCTCAGGCCTGCCTGCGCGCCCTCCAGACACAACATCTCGAAGAGCTGACGGTCATCGTGCACTGGCACGCCCCATTCCTCATCGTGATATCGCACGTAGTCGGGGTCAGTGCCGCACCACGCGCAGCGCCACCGCCCATCGGCATGCTTCACGACGGACCTGGGCTTCGGAGTCGTCTCTGTATCCATTGTGCGGCGATGTTCGGCGAGCGCCGCGATCTGCGTCAAGCAAACGTCCTCGCCTGGAGGCAACCGGCACGCGGAGACCGCTGTCAATGGGTTTCATGTCGGCGCGAGCATTGCCACAATGCCCGCCCCGCGCGCTCGGGGCTCGATGCAACGATTGAAGGCAATGCCAGACACCAACGTCCGAATCGCTCAACACATCGCAACGACCATCGCCGCCGAGATCGGCGCGCAGCCCACGCAGGCAAGCGCCGCAATCGCGCTGCTGGATGAAGGCGCCACCGTGCCGTTCATCGCGCGCTATCGCAAGGAGGCGACAGGTGGCCTCGATGACACGCAGCTACGCACGCTCGAAACACGCCTCACGTATCTGCGCGAGCTGGAAGAGCGCCGCACAGCCGTGCTCGCAAGTATCGAGGAACAAGGCAAGCTCACAGATGAGCTTCGCAAGGCCATCGAAGGCGCAGACAGCAAGGCGCGGCTCGAAGATCTCTACCTGCCCTACAAGCCCAAGCGTCGCACGCGCGCACAGATCGCGCGTGAAGCCGGGCTGGAGCCGCTCGCAGATGGTCTGCTGAACGATCCTTCCCAGGTTCCGGAAACCGTTGCCGCGGGCTTCGTCAACGCCGAGAAGGGTGTCGCGGACGTGAAAGCCGCGCTCGAAGGCGCACGCGCCATTCTGATGGAGCGCTGGGGTGAGAACGCGGCCCTCATCGGCGAGCTGCGCAACTGGCTCGATGAAGTGGGCCTCATCCACGCCCGCGTCGCAGAAGGCAAGGAGAACGAAGGGGCGAAGTATCGTGACTATTTCGATCACGTGGAGCCGCTCGCCAGGATTCCATCGCATCGTCTCCTCGCGCTGTTCCGTGCGCAGCGTGAGCAGATTCTGCTGCTGGAGCTGGACCCCGGTGCGGACCCTGAAGCCGGTCATGCGCACGGCGAAGGCACCGTGGCGCGGCACGCGGGCGTTGCGGATCGCGGGCGGCCGGCGGACCGCTGGCTGCTCGACGCTTGCCGCCTCACCTGGCGCGCGAAGCTGCATCTGCACCTGCTGCTCGACCTATTTGCGCAGGCCCGAGAGCGGGCAGAAGCGCAGGCCATCACGGTGTTCGGTGACAACCTGAAGGATCTGCTGCTGGCCGCGCCTGCCGGCCCCCGTGCCGTGCTCGGCCTGGACCCCGGCCTTCGCACCGGTGTGAAAGTCGCTGTCGTGGACCGCACCGGCAAGTTGGTCGCAACCGAAACCATCTACCCGCATCAGCCCAGGAACCAATGGGATGCATCGCTGCACGCACTGCACGTGCTGTGCGCGAAGCATGCCGTGGAGCTCATCGCCATCGGCAACGGCACCGCGTCTCGCGAGACGGACAAGCTCGCCGGCGAGCTCATCAAGAAGCATCCGGAGCTGAAGCTGCAGAAGATCGTCGTCAGCGAAGCGGGCGCGTCCGTGTACTCCGCTTCAGAGCTTGCGGCGAAGGAGTTCCCGTCGCTCGACGTCAGCCTGCGCGGCGCGGTCTCCATCGCACGCCGCCTGCAGGATCCGCTTGCGGAGCTCGTGAAGATCGAGCCGAAGGCGATCGGCGTCGGCCAGTACCAGCATGACGTCAACCCGCACCGCATGGCCAAGGCGCTCGACGCCCGGGTCGAGGATTGCGTGAACGCCGTCGGCGTGCACGTGAACACGGCCTCCGCAGCCCTGCTGGCCCGCGTGTCAGGCCTCTCCGCCAGCGTCGCCGACAACATCATTCGCTATCGCGACGAGAACGGACCCTTCAAGTCCCGCAAGGCGCTGCTCGAAGTGCCGCGCCTGGGCGCGAAGATCTATGAGCAGTGCGCGGGCTTTCTGCGCATTGCCGATGGGGAGCAGCCGCTCGACGCTTCAGCCGTCCACCCCGAGGCGTATCCCGTGGTGGAGCGCATCGTGAAAAGCTGCGGGCGCGAAGTGAAGCAGCTCATCGGCGACAGCGCATTCCTGCGCACGCTGAAGGCCGAGGGCTTCACGGACGAGCAGTTCGGGCTGCCCACGGTGCGGGACATCCTCAAGGAGCTGGAGAAGCCCGGCCGGGACCCTCGCCCCGAGTTCAAGGCGGCGCGATTCGCCGAAGGGGTCGAAGCGCTCGAGGACCTGAAGCCCGGCATGATTCTCGAAGGCGTGGTGAGCAACGTCGCCGCCTTCGGCGCATTCGTGGACATCGGCGTGCATCAGGATGGCCTGATCCACATCTCGGCGCTCTCTGACACCTTTGTGAAGGACCCGCGCGAGGTCGTGAAAGCCGGGGACATCGTGAAAGTGCGCGTCCTGGAGGTGGACCTGCAGCGCAAGCGCATCGCGCTCACCCGCCGCCTCGAGGAGACGGCACCGCCAGCCCGCGGGCCGCGTGATGATGCGCGCGGCGGCGGGCAACGTCGTGACACCGGGCCGCGTCGTGATGCTCGGCCGGGCGGTGGTGGACGGCCCGCATCGGCCGCGGCCTCCAAGCCCGCCTCGCTGGGCAATGACGCGATGGCCGAGGCGTTCGCGCGAGCGCGGCAACGGGACTGATTCATTGGAAAAAGTCGCCCGCGGCCCGGCGCTTCTTCGGACCATGGCTTCGCTGCCGCCGGCAAAAGGCGCGACTTTTGCCGGCTACGCGCGGGGCGCTCAGTACTCGCGCGTCAGATCCACCTCGGAAAGCATCTTCTCGCCGGCCACGTAGCGACGCATGTTCTCGCGGGTGATGATCCAGCGCTGGTCGCCTGAAAGATCGGATCGCGACGACACGTGCGGCGTGATGATGAGATTCGGCGCGCGCCACAGCGGGTGATCCGCAGGCAACGGCTCGGGCTCGACGACGTCGAGCCCGGCGCCGGCGATGCGGCCTTCGTTCAGGGCCTTGAGAAGGTCTGCGGTCACGACGCTCTTGCCGCGCGCGACGTTGATGAAGTACGACGTCGGCTTCACCACCTCGAAGAACTTCGCGTCGAAGAGATTCGTGGTCTCCGTGGTGAGCGGCGCCGCCATCACGATGACATCCGCCTGCTTCGCAAGCGTGAGCAGCTCTGACGGCAAGCCGACGTAGCTCACGTAGTCCGGCCCCGTGCGGCCGCTGGCGCGTGTCGCGATAACTTTCATGCCGAGAGCATGCGCGCGGCTCGCCACCTCCGTGCCGATGCCGCCCAGGCCCACGACGAGCATCGTCTTGCCGGTGAGCACCTGCATGCCGTTCGAATCCTCACGGCTCCAGCGCGCCTGCCTCGTGTTGACGGCGAACCGGTCGAACCCCCGCGCCAGGGCCAGCGCGAGCGCGATGGCATGCTCACCGATGGCTGCGGACTCCACCGCGCGCAGGTTCGTGACCAGGATGTCGCGGCTTGCCACCGAAGGAACGTTCATGCAGCGCTCGACCCCGGCCGACATCGAAAGAATCCAGCGCAGCTCCTGCGCATTGTCGAGAACCTCCGGCTCGCAGATGCCCGGGAAGCTCGTGAGCCCCACCACGACGTCCGCATTCGTCGCGGCCTTCGCCATGGCCGGCATGTTCGGCACGATCACCACTTCGGCACCGGGCGCCGCGCTCGCCAGCACGTCCCGCTGCGTATCAGTGCCCCCCAGCATCACGATCTTCTTCGGTGCGCGCCACGCCTTGCGCTCCCGCGAGGGGGTCGGGCCCTCTTCCAGGCCCAGGTCCTTGATGAGCGTGGCCACTGTTTCGGGCGAGGCGGTGGCCAGGGTCGGCGAGGCCTGGGCGCCGAGGCTCGAGGCCTGTGCCACGGCGAACAGGCCCAGGGCGAATGCCGACACACGCTGCAGAGCTGGAACCGAACGATGAGGTGACGACACAGTGATCCTTCCTGAATGCGGTGGACTCGGGGAGCGGCTCAGACGGGCGGACCGGCACGCCATCGCGTTTATCGCACCGTGCCGGACCGCGGCAATACTACGATTTCGAGGGCAGGAGCTTTTCCTTGTTGGCCTCGAACAGCTGCCGGAGGCTCGTTGCCGGCCGACCGGTCAGGTCCGCCACGTGGGTGCTCGTCACTTCCAGCGATGGGCCACCGAAGCCCCGCGGCGGGACGGCGCCCGGATCCGCCGCGACCACGTCGATGGCTTTGCCGGTGACCGCGGTTGCGGCGGCCGCTGTTTCACGCACCCCGATGAGCTCCGGGCCGGCGATGTCGTACACCTTGTTTTCGTGGCCGGGCGTCGTGAGCACAGCCACGGCGGCGGCGGCACAATCGTCCCGCGTCACGTAGCCGATGCGCCCGCCGCCGGCCGGAGCGATGGCGCGACCTTCGGCGACCATTCTCGCGCCCTGCGCAACGAGGCCGTCCATGTAGATGGAGTTGCGCAGGAACGTCCAGGCGACGCCGCTCTGCCTCAGGATCTCTTCCGTCTGGAAGTGATCCGAACCGAGACCGGAGGTGTCCCCCTTCGAGATCGCGATGTAGGACGTGTACGCGATGTGCTTCACGCCAGCCGACTTCGCCGCATCGATGGCGCGCTTGTGCGCCTCAGGCCGCGGGCCGGCGCCGCCACCGATGCTGATGAGCAGCATGCGAGTGCCCCCAGCGTACGCGGCAGCAAGGGAGTCCGGCTTGGAGAAGTCGCCGTAGCGCGTGCTCGCGCCAGCCCTGGCGAACTCCGCGAGCGTGTCCGGGGTGCGGCTGACGAGAATGAGATTCTTCGCGGGGAAACCCTTTGCGAGAAGCTGCCTCACCGCGCTGCTGCCGAGCTGACCCGATGCGCCCGAAATGATGATCTTCTCTTCACTGCCCCCGGCCTGCGCGGTGGCCGGTGTGGCGGCGACCAGGAGCGCAGCGAGCGCGAGCGTCGCCATCGCGAGCTTCCACAGCAGGCTCTGAAGAGTCAGGGTTCGAAGGGTTCGCATGTCCTCACCTTTCGGGCCGGGATAGCGAACGCATGGTAGCCCCGGCGAGCGCCGGGCGCGGTCCTCAACTGCGCAGACGGCTGACCTTCGGACGTTTCTGCAACCACGGGGAAACCTTGATTGCGCCGATCGGGCGAGCCGCCGCGGCTGCGCCGGGCGCGTTTTGACGGGCGTGACATTACAATCAGGTCATGGACGAATACACGATCTATCACAATCCGAAGTGCGGCAAGAGCCGGGCGACGCTTGCGCTCCTGACCGGGCGCGGCATCGAGCCGCAGATCGTGGAGTACCTGAAGACCCCGCCCTCCGCGACCGAGTTGAAATCCATCGTGGGCAAGCTCGGCATCAAGCCGGAGCAGCTCGTGCGCAAGAGCGAGGATCTCTACAAGTCCCGCTACGCCGGCAAGACACTGAGCGACGCGCAGTGGCTCGAAGCAATGGCCGCGCACCCGGTGCTCATCGAGCGGCCAATCGTCATCGCGGGCAATCGTGCCGTGATCGGGCGTCCTCCCGAGAATGTCGAGACGCTCCTCCGGTAGCGATTCTGCGCGCGCAATGCACTACCTCGACCTGGATCACGGCGTCATGGCTGGAACGGGCGTGCACGGATCCGGCAGCCGGAGCCCGGCATCGAGATCGGCATGCAGCTCGACGACTAGCGCGCGACGCAGAGAGCAAGATCCGGAATGCGGGCGAGGTGGGCCGCGCGCAGGCTTCACCCATCGAATCCCCTGAGGTACGCGCCCATGAACTTTCGGATCTCCGGCCTGCCCGCCGCGCCTTTCGCTCCCCTGTTTTCCCTTTCCGATACGGAGCTGGCCGCGCGCAACATCGCTCGGAAAGTGGCGAACGCGCGGCCGGGTTTCCCTTGCCGGGTGAGCCTTCAGGATGCCGAGCCGGGCGAAACGCTGCTGCTCATCAACTACGAACATCTGAGCGTGGCGAGCCCGTACCGCTCCAGCCACGCGATCTATGTGCGCGAGAACGCGCAGGAAGCTCGCCTCGCCGTCAACGAGGTTCCGGAGGTGTTGAGCTCGAGGCTGCTTTCCGTTCGCGCATTCGACACGAATGGAATGATGGTCGCTGCAGACGTGACGCCCGGGACGGAGCTCGTTGCGATGATCGAGAGCCTTCTCACGAGCGACAAGGCGAGTTACCTCCATGTCCACAACGCGAAGCCCGGTTGCTTCGCTGCGCGCGTCGACAGGGTGCAGGGCTAGCAGCACGAATGCAGAAGCATGGTTGCGCCGCCCGGCCGCTTGATGCATCAACCCGCTAGATTTTCCGCTCTCGCGTGACGGACCAGAGCGTGATGTCCGCGCGATGCCTGAACCCCAGGTGCTGATAAACCGAAAGCGCGCGCGCATTGTCACGATGCACGTGCAGGAAAGGAGTGAGCCCGCGCTCCAGGATGGAATTCGTCACCTGCGCGACCAGCCGCTGCGCGTAACCGCGCCCGATGAACTCCGGGTGCGTACACACGGCGCTGATTTCCTGATAGCCATCCAGGTGCATGCGCTCCCCGGCCATCGCCGCGAGCACCTTGCCATGATAGATGCCGAGATACCGCCCCATCTCGAGCGTGCGTTGCCGGAAGAAGCCGGGAAACACGAGTGCAGTGAGCGCAAGCATGTCCGACCGGTTTGCCTGCGTCAGCACCCGCGATTCCGGGCCAGGTCTCACCGCGGCGGCTGAAGCGCAGATGAGCTGCGGAATGGGCGCAACGGCCTCCACCACCCACCCGCGCTCCAGCGGTGGCGCAACGCCGACGAGGTAGACGGATTCGCCCGCGCTGACGAGACGCTCCAGGTGCTGAGCGTTGCGCGCATCTGTGGACTCCACCGCGACGAACGGCGCGATCTGCGGCGGATAGCGCCCCACTGATTCGTGCATCAACGCCATGGAAGCATGTCGAGACGTGAGCGAGGACCACACCGGGTTGTCGAGTGGATGCGTCGTCATCGTGACTTTCGATATCGGCGAGAGCGGTCGTGCCGTGGCGCAGAAGCTATCAAAGCATCATGCGTTCTGCATGCGCCACCACGCGGGGATGAGCCGGCACGGCACGCGCCTCTTTCCGCTATCCGTTGTGCGCGCTACCCGCCGACTTCGCAGAAGAGTTACTGGCCGGCCGGACAGCGCTCTCGCTGCGCTCAGGAGGACTGGAGGTAAGCGCGCCAGTTGCCGAAGTCGGAGATGTCTCGAGCGTCGGTGACCGCGTGCGACTCGCACAGGAACCCCGGAACACTTCCGCCTTCTTCGAGCTCGACCTTGCCGATGCCGAGCGGCGCGGGGATGCCCGCGACGAAGCTTCCGAACTGCTCCGCAGGGACTGACCACACTTCTACGGCGATGGACGCCCCGTTCTCAGGGACGCGCACCAGCCCCGGCCGATGCGGCGGCCCTCCCGGCAAGGCGTAAAAGCGATACGTGGGAGCCGTGTGCGTGCGCTTGATTAGAGTGGCACCGCGCGAGGTGAGCTGGTGATTGAGGGGCAGACCTTCCATGTGAGCCCCGCAGACGGCCACTGGAATTCGGTCCGCCGTGACAGGCGTGGGCGCAAGCGTTGCGTCTGGAAGCGGAGCAGGGAGTGCGCCGGCGCGCTGCACGCCGGCCCGGTGGAAACGATCGGCCAGGAGCAGCAACCGCGGCTCGCTCCAGGCGGTGCCGACCAGCGTAATCCCGAAGGGAAGGCCGTCGATGCGGAAGCCGGCCGGCACGGCCACCGCGGCGAGATCCAGAAAGTTGACGAAGTTCGTGTAGAACCCGAGATGCGAGTTGCGCCGGATCGGGTCCGCGTCGACCTCCGTGATCCGGTAGATGGTGCCGGCGGTGGGCGTCACGAGCACATCGATCTCACCCCACGCTTCCATCGCCCCACGCTTCGCGGACATGAGCTGATGCTGGCTGCGGAAAGCGTCCGCCGCGGTGAACGCCGTGCTCGCCAGGATGAGCTCGCGCGTAACGGGATGCACGGAATCCGGCTTGCGCGCAATGAAGTCCCCGACAGCGACGTAACGTTCGGCGATCCAAGCGCTTTCGTACAGCAGCCGGGCAGCGGCGCGAAAGGGGGAGAAATCGATCTCCTCGCGCACGCCGCCGAGCGCTTCGAGCCGATCGATCGATTCGCGGAACAGGCGTTCGTACCCGGAATCGCCGAAGAACTCGAGCTGCCCGGCACGCGGAACGCCGAAGCGGAACCGCTCACGTGGCGCGGTTGCATTCGTCGCCGAAGCCGGTGGGCTTGCGAGGGGCACCGCCGAAGTCACTGGCGCGGGGCGCGAATATGGATCGGTGCGATCGAAAGACTCCGCGACCGCGCACACCTGCGCCGCCTCCGCCGCGGTCAGCGCGAAGATGGAGACGCAATCGAGCGAACGGCACGCGGGGACGACACCGGTGGTGCTGAGCCGGCCGCACGTGGGCTTCAGTCCCACGATGTTGTTGAACCCCGCGGGCACGCGGCCGGAACCGGCCGTGTCGGTGCCGAGCGAAAAGCTCACGAGGCCCGTCGCAACGGCAACCGCGGAACCCGCGCTCGATCCGCCGGACACATAGCCGTCATCGAAACTGTTCCTGCACGCGCCGTAGGGCGAGCGCGTGCCGACGAGCCCGGTGGCGAACTGATCGAGGTTCGTTTTGCCGATGGGGATGGCGCCTGCAGCGACGAGCCGTTGCACGACGACCGCGGACTTCTTCGGCACGTATGCGAAATCGGGGCACGCGGCGGTAGTCGCCACGCCTTCGAGATCGATGTTGTCCTTGATCGCGAAAGGCACACCGTAGAGCGGCAGCGAATCGGGTGAGCGTGTCGCGAGCGCCTCGGCATAACCCATCACGCTTTCGCGCGAGAGCAGCGTGATCCAGACATGCCGCTCCGGCGCGGCTGCAATTCGCTCGAGCACGCTTGCGACCACATCGAGCACGCTGAAACGTCCGGCCCGGTAGCCTTCGAGCAGCCGGCCGATCGAAAGCAGCTCGGGGACGGCGGTGGATTGCGATGCGCTCATGAGGACTGCTTCATGTGAAACCTCGTGATCTGATCCTCATCACATCAGGTCAGCGGGCGCAGAACGAGCACGGTCTCGCCCGCAGCGACGGTCTTTCCGCGCGCGCAGCGCACTTCAATGACCTCGGAAGGCTCCTCGGCGAGGATCGGCACTTCCATCTTCATCGCCTCGACGACAACCAGCGTGTCGCCCGCTGCCACGCGTGAACCCGGCGTCACCGACACCTGCCACACGCTGCCCGTCACCGGCGAGCCCAGCGCCACACATCCCGCCGGAACGCTGGCCGGCTCCGCCGCGGGCCCGGCGGCCGGCGCGACACCCACGTCCGCGACGGCCGTGCCGGATGCACGCCATCGCTCCCGCTCGGCCTCGAACGCGGCCTGCTGCCTCGACTTGAATGCAGCGATCGAGTCTGCGTTGCGGGCGAGGAACGCGCGCTGCTCGCTCAGTCTGAGCGTCGTTTCCTCGATGCGCAGAGTGACGCGGCCTCGGGGGAAGCCCTCCCGCATCTTCAGCAACTCATCCGCGCTCACGGGATAGAAGCGGATCTGGTCGAAGAATCGCAGCAGCCACTGCCTGCCGTCCCGGAAGTCTGCGGTCTGGCGATAGCGATTCCACATCTGCACGGTGCGGCCGACGAACTGGTAGCCACCGGGCCCTTCCATCCCATAGACGCAAAGGTACGCGCCGCCGATGCCAACCGCGTTCTCGGGTGTCCAGGTGCGCGCCGGATTGTACTTGGTCGTGACCAGGCGATGGCGCGGGTCCAGCGGCGTGGCCACCGGCGCGCCGAGGTACACATCCCCGAGACCCATGACGAGATAGCTCGCGTCGAACACGATCCGCTCGACGTCTTCGACGGATTCCAGCCCGTTGATGCGCCGGATGAACTCGATGTTGCTCGGGCACCAGGGCGCGTCCGCACGCACGGATTGCATGTACTTCTCGATGGCGAGCCGCGTCGCCGGGTCATCCCATGACAGGGGCAGGTGCACGATGCGGCTCGGCACTTCCAGATCTTCGAGCGGAGGTAGCGCTGCCTGCGCATCGAGCACCAGGCCGAGCACCTTCGCCTGCGACAGTGCCCGCGAGTCGTAGTGAACCTGGAGCGAGCGGATGCCCGGTGTCAGGTCGATGATCGACGGCAGGCGCCGGGACTCCAGCGCCTGCATGAGCGCATGCACGCGGAACCGCAGTTCCAGATCGAGCACGGGCGGACCGAACTCGATCAGCACATAGTCCTCGCCGGACTGGCGGATACAGATCGCGTCGTTGCCGACACCCGACGCATGAATTATGGGGGAGAGCGTGGCGGGCAACGGCGCCGGCTCGGCATCGTCGGCTGCGGCGTCACCTGCTCCGGCGGGCGCGGCATGCGGGGCTTCGAGGCCCGTGATGCTCTCATCCTGCAGCTCACGTCGGACCACTGCGTCTTCACAGGAGGTGAGGTTGAACCGGATGCGATCACCCGGACGCAGCTGGCCGAGCTTCCAGAGGTCCGCCCGCGCCACGATGGCCGGGCACACGAACCCGCCGAGGCTCGGGCCGTCCGGCCCGAGAATCACGGGCATGTCGCCGGTGTAGTCGACGGCACCAACGGCATAAGCGTTGTCGTGCACATTCGAAGGGTGCAGACCTGCCTCGCCGCCGTCCGTGCGCGCCCACGCAGGCTTCGGGCCAATGAGACGCACGCCCGTGCGGCTGGAGTTGTAGTGCACTTCCCAGTCCGCCGCGTAGAACGCCCGAACGTCTTCGTCGGTGAAAAAGTCCGGCGCGCCATGCGGGCCGGGCGTCACTGCGAGGGTCCATTGATTGCCGTATGTGGGGATGAGTGTCGGCGGCGCCGGTGCACCCTCGTCAGGAGCCTCGTCGGATTGCAGGAACCGGCGCATCACATCCGGCGCGGACAACCGCAACACATCACCGGTGCGCAGCGCGCGCCCCACGTGACCGCCGAACTGGCCCAGCGTGAAGGTCGCCTTGCTGCCCAGACAGGGCGGCACGACGAACCCGCCATGCACCGCCAGGTACGTGCGCTGCCCCGCGCCCTGAATGCCGCCCAGCGCTAGCACGCTGCCAGCGGCGACGCGCACCGGCTCCCAGTAGGGCACCTCCTTGCCGTCGAGCTTCGCGCTCATGCGCGCGCCGGTCAGCGCGATCATGGTTTCGACGCCGAACTTCAACGTCGGCCCGGTCCCGGTCAACTCCAGCGCGGCGTGCCATTCTCGGTTGCCGACCACGCGGTTGGCCAGGCGGAACGCGAGCGCGTCCATCGGGCCCGAGGGCGGAACACCCACGTTCCAGAAGCCGAGCCTGCCGGGATACTCCTGCACCGTCGAATGGGTCCCCGGCTTGAGTACTTCGACCGACCGCGCAGGCAGCTCGAAGGTCGACAGGAATCGCGTGTACTGCTGCCCTGAGCGGAACGTCTCGTGCGCGAGGATGCCGCGCAGGTAGTCGAGATTCGTCTCGACCCCGTAGATGCTGGTCTTCGCCAGCGCCTGCTCCAGCTTCGAGATCGCCTCTTCTCGCGTGGCGGCGTGCGAGATGATCTTGGCGAGCATCGGGTCATAGAAGGACGACACTTCCGTGCCCGGCTCGATCCAGGCGTCCACGCGAACATCCGCAGGCAGCGTCACATGAGACAGCACGCCGCTCGAAGGGCGGAAGTTGCGCGCCGGATCTTCCGCATACAACCGCACCTGAATCGAATGGCCCCGCGGCTCATGACGGTGGTTTCCGAGTTCTGGCGGCTCGCCCGCGGCCACGCGCACCATCCACTCGACGAGGTCGATGCCGGTCACCTCTTCGGTCACGCCGTGCTCCACCTGCAGGCGCGTGTTCACTTCGAGGAAGTAGAACGCCCCGGTCTCGACGTCGTAGACGAATTCGACCGTGCCGGCGGATCTATACCCGACGGCGCGGCCCAGTCGCACGGCGGCCTCGAGCAGCCCGGCGCGCGCGCCTGCCGGCAGATTGGGCGCCGGCGTTTCCTCGATGACTTTCTGGTTACGCCTCTGGGTGGAGCAATCCCGCTCGCCGAGCGCGATGACGTGGCCGGCCCCATCACCGAACAACTGCACTTCGATGTGACGGGCACGCTCGATGTACTTCTCGATGAAGAGCCCGCCATCGCTGAAGTTGTTCTTCGCCAGCCGCTCGACCGCAGCGAACGCGCCGTCAAGCTCCGTCATGTCGCGACAGAGTTGCATACCGATGCCGCCACCCCCCGCAGTGCTCTTCAGCATGACGGGCAAACCGATACGGCGCGCTTCCGCACGCGCCTCCTCCAGCCCGGCCAGCAAGGCGCTGCCGGGCAGCAGCGGCAGTCCGTGCTCGTGCGCCAGCGCGCGTGCCCGATGCTTCAGCCCGAAGTCGCGCATCTGCGCGGGCGTCGGGCCGATGAACGCGATCCCCTCCGCTTCACACCGTTCCGCGAACGCGGCGTTCTCGCTGAGGAACCCGTAGCCCGGATGAATGGCGCGCGCGCCCGTGGCGTGGGCGGCTTCGATCAGCTTGTCCTGCCGGAGATAGCTGTCAGCAGCTGCGGAGCCGCCGAGCGCTACGGCTTCGTCCGCTTGCGCAACATGAGGTGAGTCTCTGTCGACGTCCGAATAGACGGCCACCGAGCCGACGCCCATGCGCCGGAGCGTGCGAATGATCCGGCATGCGATGGCGCCGCGATTCGCAATGAGCACCTTGTCGAACATCCCCGCGAGTCTCCGAAGGGCGCGGGCCGGGTCGTCCCGGCCGTTTCACGAGGATCCGCGGGTCGTCCCGCGGAGGGGCTTGCGCCCCCCGGGCGCCTCTAGACGCCGCGGCAGGCGGCAGAAACCACGTTTCCTGCCGCCGGAAACGAAGCCCGTGTCCGAAAAAAGCGCCGCAGGCGACTTCTTTCCAACGAGCTCAGTCCGGGCCCCACATGAGCACGCGCACCGGCGTCGGGTTGTATGCGTTGCACGGGTTGTTGAGCTGCGGGCAGTTGGAGATGAGGACGATGACGTCCATCTCCGCCCGCATCTCGACATAGCGCCCCGCTGCCGAGACGCCGTCGGCGAACGTGAGGCGGCCCTCGGGCGTCACCGGCACGTTCATGAAGAAATTGATGTTGCTCGGCAGGTCCCGCTTGGTGAGGCCGAGGCCCTCGCGTGCCAGCGCGAGCAGAAAGTTGTCACGACAGCTGTGCATGTGCCGCTTTTCGAGCGCGTAACGCACCGTGTTGCTCTCGGCCGAGCAGGCCCCACCGAGCGTGTCGTGACGCCCGCAGGTGTCGGCGGTGATGGTCAGCATCACGTTGCCGTCGTTCGAGAGCAGCTGCGTACCGGTGGTGAGATAGAGCCGGCCCTGCGAGCGGATCGTGTCCGCAGCGCTATAGCGCTCCTCGCTGTTCGCAGCATTGTAGAACAAGGTGTCGACGGCCTGGTTGCCCTCGAGGTCGACGATGCGGAACGTCTGCCCGCGGCAGACCGTGCCCAGCCAGGGCTCGCCGGCCGGCACGACTTCGTTCAGCACGGCATCGGACGGATCCCGCCGGCTCTCGATCAGGGTCGCGGTGAACGGATCTTCCATGTACGCCGCTTCACGCATAGAGCATCTCGGTATTGCGGAAACCCCGCTCGTTCTCGGCGCAGCGTCGCCGGCAGAGGTCGTCATCCGACGCCGCAGCGGTGGCGAACGCGGTGACGCGCACGTCGCGCGGGGCGTACTCCAGTGCGGGGTCCAGCGGATGCTGGCACGTGGAAAGAATCACCAGCGTGTTCATTTCGAAGCGCAGATCCACATAGCTTCCTGGCGCGGAGTGGCCGACGTGGAAACGCAGGTCCCCCGCGTCATCCGTCGTAACCTTGCTGAAGAAATTCACGTTCGACACCAGGTCGCGTTTTCCGAGCCCGTACTTGCCGAGCTCGTTGAGCAGGCTGTCGTAGCCGTTCTTGTAGTACTCGTTGCGCTTCTCCTGGAAGCGGGTCGCGCCGTATCTGGCCGACACCATAGCGGCGTTCGAAACGCCGCAGAACGTGTCGTGCCACCCGCATGTGTCTTCCGTGATGGAGCAGAGAATGCGGCCCATGTCCGAATAGCAGACGCAGCCCTTCGTGAGGAACGCGGTGTGCTGCGCCTTCAGCGTGTCGGCCATGTTGTAGCGCTCGAGCCGCTCTTCGTAGTTGTAGAAGAGCGCGGCCACGTTCGCTGCACCGCTGATGTCCGTTAGCCGCAGTTTCGTACCGCGCCGGACGACGCCGGACCAGTGAGCGCCGCCGCGCAGATGCTCTTCCCAGAGCGGGCGATCGGTCGCCGGTGCGCTCATGACAATGCCTCTTGCGTGAACAACTTTGGAGCGAGCGGTGTGCAAACGGCATACCAGCGCACCCAAAGTGCTCTTGCGGCTGAAATCGCAGCAGCGAGTGTGATTCGGCGCGATGTGATTGCGCCCAACATTTGGGCGCATCAGCCCTCGCGCGCATTCAAACAGTGCGCAGACATTCTCCGCGCACGTACTAAACACCTGAAAAACGCGCGGCACACGCTTTGCATCGTGGCTGGGCAATGTGCGTCTAGGGTTCCGGCTTCGCGAGCGCTCGTGCCCGCATGAAGCGACTGGTCCGAGAGAGGCAGTCCCGCAGCGCTCGCGCGCAACGGGATACACGGCGGGATAAAAGCCCGGGAGATTGGTGAGGCCGCAGACGCGCGCCCGCCCGGTCTCCGGTGCGCGCCTGAAACCTCGATAAGAAACAGCCCCACAGCGGGAGAGCTTCAATGCGCGCATCGCTCAGACGGTTTTTCGTGACATCCGCCCTGCTCATCGCGTTCGTTGCGGTTGCGGGCACCCAGCCGGCCCAGGCCTCAGAGCCCAGGAAGTCCTTCAAGGTGGCGTGGAGCATCTACGTGGGCTGGATGCCCTGGGACTACGCGGACCAGAGCGGCATCCTCAAGAAGTGGGCCGACAAGTACGGCATCGAAATCAAGCTCACGCAGATCAACGACTACGTCGAGTCCATCAACCAGTACACGGCGGGCAGCTTCGACGCCTGCGTGATGACCAACATGGACCTGCTCACCATTCCGGCGGCGGGCGGTGTCGACTCCACCGCGCTCATCGTGGGCGACTTCTCGAACGGCAACGACGGCATCGTGCTGAAGGGCCAGGGCAAGAAGCTGGCGGACATCAAGGGGCAGCCAGTGAATCTGGTGGAGCTCTCCGTGTCGCACTACCTGCTGGCGCGAGCCCTCGACAGCGTCGGCCTGAAAGAGCGTGACATCAAGGTGGTGAACACGTCGGACGCCGATATCGTGGGTGCCTTCGCCGCGAAGGATTCCACCGCCGTCGTCACGTGGAAGCCGCAGCTCGCCGAAGTGACGAAGATGCCGAACACGTCTCCCGTGTTCGACTCCAGCAAGATCCCCGGCGAGATCCTCGACCTGATGGTAGTGAACTCCGCCACGCTGAAGGCCAACCCGGATCTCGGCAAGGCGCTGGTGGGCGCGTGGTACGAGACCATGACGGTGATGTCTGGCACGGACGCGAAGGCGACCGCCGCGCTCGAGCACATGGCGAAGGCTTCGGGCACCAACCTGCAGGATTTCAAGAGCCAGCTTGCCACCACCAGGATGTACTCGACCCCAGCCGAGGCGCACGCGTTCATGACGAGCCCCGCCGTGGGCAAGACGATGGACCTCGTCCGCACGTTCTCGTTCTCGCACGGCCTGCTCGGCGAGGGTGCCAGGTCCGCGGACGCCGTCGGCATCGCGCTGGCGGACGGCAAGACGCTCGGCGACGCGAAGAACGTGAAGATGCGTTTCGACGCGAGCTTCACCAGGCTCGCGCTCGACGGCAAGCTCTGACCGGAGACCCATGCGCCGCCTCGTCAACAGGAAGCCGGGACGCGGCGGCGTCTGGGCACTCGGAGCCCTGCCGTTCATCATTCTCGCCTTCGTCTACGTCATCGCGTCCAACCTCCGGGCCGCGGAGAACTCGCAGGACAAGCTCCTGCCGACGCCGTCGACCATCGCGGGAACGATCAAGAGCTACGCGTTCGAGGAGGATCGCCGCAGCGGCGCGGTGCTGCTCTGGCTCGATACCGGCGCGAGCCTCGAGCGCATTCTCATCGCGCTCGCGGTGAGTGCCTCCATCGGGCTCGTGTTCGGCATCGTCATCGGCGTGATTCCACTGGTGCGCGCGACGCTCGCACCGTTCGTGGCGGCGCTGTCCATGATCCCGCCGCTCGCCATCCTGCCGATCCTGTTCATCATCCTGGGTCTCGGGGAAGTGGCGAAGATCGCGCTCATGGTCATCGGAATCACGCCCGTCATCGTAAGAGATCTCGCGCTGCGCGCCGGAGAGCTGCCCACGGAACAGCTCGTCAAGGCGCAGACGCTCGGCGCATCCACGTGGCAGCTCATCGTGCGCGTGGTGCTGCCGCAGATCTGGCCGAGGCTCATCGATTCGCTGCGGCTCACACTTGGTGCGGCGTGGCTGTTCCTCATCGCGGCGGAAGCCATCGCGTCCACGGAGGGGCTCGGCTACCGCATCTTCCTGGTGCGCCGCTATCTGGCGATGGATGTGATCCTGCCGTACGTGATCTGGATCACGGCGCTCGCGTTCCTCATGGACGCGACGTTGAAGTGGGTTCGCGCACGAGCGTGCCCGTGGGCCGAGATGGCACGCTGAGCATTGAATGGCACGAGTTACGGCCAAAGGCCTCTGGAAGGAATACGGCGATCATGTGGTGCTCGAGAACGTCAACCTCGACGTGGAGCATCACGAGTTCGTCACCATCGTGGGTGCTTCGGGCTGCGGGAAGACCACGTTCCTGCGCATGTTGCTGGGAGTCGAAACGCCTTCGCGCGGCAAGCTCCTCATCGACGGCAAGCCCATCGAGCCCGAGCCGAACCCCGACCGCGGCATCGTGTTCCAGCGCTATTCGCTGTTTCCGCACCTCACGGTTCTTCAGAACGTATTACTGGGGCTCGAATTCGAGCGTTCGCGCATCTTGGGAAGGCTGTTCGGAACCAGCCGGCGCAACGCCGTGGCGCGCGCGAACGAGCTGCTCGAGTCGATCGGTCTCGGTGCGGCGCGTGACAAGTACCCGGCGCAGCTCTCGGGTGGGATGCAGCAGCGACTCTCAATTGCTCAGTCCGTCATCCGGAAACCGAAGATCCTGCTGCTGGACGAACCCTTCGGCGCGCTCGACCCCGGCATCACGCTCGACCTGCACAAGCTCATCCTGGAGCTGTGGGCGGCGAATGAGATGACGATCTTCATGATCACGCACGACATCAAGGAGAGCTTCCAGCTCGGTACGCGACTCCTGGTGTTCGACAAGGTGCGTCACGACCCGCAGGCGCCAGAGGCCTATGGGGCGCGCATCACCTACGATCTCAAGCTGAAGAGGCCCGCCAGCAAAGCGGTTGTCGCAGAGGAAGCGGTTCCCGCCTGAGGCGACGTGCCGGCGGACGCGACCAGGCGATCGCGTCCGCCGGAATCGCTTACTGCTGGACGGGGCCCGCGGGTGGACGGCCCTTCCAGGCACGCGGGCCACCGGGGCCACCCTTGGCAAAGTGCGCGCGGCTCTGGGCCAGCTCCTCCGGCGAGACCTGTCCATCCTTGTTGGTGTCGATCTTGTCGAAGTGACGCGCCAGCATCGGCATTCCTGCAGTGGCTTCGTCCTTCGACAGCAGGCCGTCGGCGTTGGTATCGGCCTGCTTGAAGCGGGCAGCGAGCTGCGCCTTGGCTTCCTCACGACGCGCCTCACCTGCGGCGCGCAGCTCATCCTGCGTCAACATGCCGTCGTGATTGGCGTCGAGCTTGTCGAACGACTGGGCGAAGCGCTTGGCGCCTGCGGCGGTCACTTCTTCCTTGGTGATGACGCCGTCATGGTTGGTGTCGAGGCGATCGAACATCTGGCCTTCGCGCCCGCCCGGAGGCGGCGAGCCGGGGCTCACGGGGTCGGCGGCCAGAAGCATGGCGGGCGAGAACGCCACAATGGCGGCCACGAGAACGAGGGGTTTCTTCATCGGGAAGGGCTCCAGTGATGTGAGCCCCAATGAACGCGGTCTGTATGGCTGCGTTTACGCGGCGCGAAGACGGGAGCGCGCATGGACCGGCGCGCGCGGCATGCTGACACGGCGCCCGGATGGGCCGGCGTGCGCCCAACCCCCCGCCCCCTGTAGACTTGCGCGCCTTCTCCCCCGAGGTCCGCACCCCCTTGAAGCCGCAGCTCGAACAGCTTCTTCTCTCCGCATTGCAGAAGCTCTCCGGCACCGTCCTGCCCGAAATGCCGGACGCCTCTGTCGTCACGGTGGAGCGCACGCGAGACGCCCAGCACGGCGACTTTGCCACGAACGTGGCCATGCGCCTGGCCAAGGCCGCGCGGCGCAACCCCCGCGAGCTCGCCCAGACCATCGTGGCCGCCCTGCCGCCCAGCCCCTTCGTCGCGAAGGCCGAAGTGGCGGGGGCCGGGTTCATCAATTTCTTTCTGACCACGGATGCGTTCTCACGCGAGATCGCCCGCATTCACGAGCTGGGCGAATCCTACGGGCGCAGCACTGCCGGCCAGGGCCGCCGCATCATCGTGGAGTTCGTGTCGGCCAACCCCACGGGCCCGCTCCACGTGGCGCACGGGCGGCACGCCGCGTACGGCGCTTCACTTTCGAATGTGCTGGCAGCAGCCGGCTTCAGCGTGCACCGGGAGTACTACATCAATGATGCCGGCAGGCAGATGGATATCCTCGCCTCGAGCCTCTGGCTGCGTTATCTCGAGACCTTCGGCGAGCCCATCACCATCCCGGCGAATGGCTATCCCGGCGAGTACCTGAAACCGGTGGCGCAGAAACTGCGGGACGTGGCGGGCGAAAGCCTGCGACGGCCCGCCGCCGAGGTTTACACCGGCCTGCCGCCGGATGAGCCCGCCGGTGGCGACAAAGAAGTGTACATCGACGCCGTCATCGAACGCGCGCGCAGGCTCATCGGCCCCGCAGAGTTCAGCCGGGTGCTGGAAGTGGCGCTGGACGCCCTGCTCGGCGACATCCGCAACGATCTCGAAGAATTCGGCGTCGTCTTCGATCGCTGGTATTCCGAGCGCTCGCTCGAGACGAGCGGCGCCATCAATCGAGCGCTGGACAAGCTTCAGGCTCAAGGCCGGCTGTACAAGCAGGACGGCGCGACATGGTTCCGCGCCACCGAGTTCGGCGACGAGAAGGACCGAGTTGTCGTGCGCGAGAACGGGCAGAAGACTTATTTCGCCTCGGATATCGCGTACCACCTCGACAAGCGTGAGCGTGGCTTCGAGCGCCTCATCGACGTGCTTGGGTCCGGCCACCACGGGTACATCGCCCGCGTGCGCGCCGGCCTTGCCGCACTGGGTGAACCGCCGGATTCACTTGAAGTACCGATGATCCAGATCGTCACGCTCTACCGCGGCGACGAGCAGGTGAAGATGAGCAAGCGCGCCGGCCAGTTCGTCACGCTGCGCCAGCTGCGCAGCGAGGTCGGCAACGACGCGTGCCGTTTCTTCTATCTCATGCGCAGCCACGAGCAGAACCTGGATTTCGATCTGGAGCTCGCAACATCCCGCACGAACGAAAATCCGGTCTACTACGTGCAGTACGCGCACGCTCGCGTGTCGAGCGTCATGAAGGAAGTGGTCGCGCGGGGCTACACGTTCGACCAGGCTGCGGGGCTCAGCAAGCTCGGCCTGCTCGACAAGGAATCGGAGCAGGCCCTCATCACTTCACTCCTGCGCTTCCCGGAGACCGTGGAGCTGGCCGCCGCGAATTGCGCCCCTCACTCCATCGTTTACTATCTGCGCGAAGTTGCGAACGCGTTCCATACCTACTACAACGCGGAAAAATGGATCGTCGAGGATGCAGACCTGCGTAACGCACGGTTGACTCTGGTGCTGGCGGCCCGGCAGGTCATTCGCAATGGCCTCGCGCTGCTCGGCGTCTCCGCACCGGAGAGCATGTAGATGGTCTCCAGGCACGCCAGCCGCCTCACCACACGCGACTACAAGCGCGCGCCGCGGCGCTCGATGGATGTCACTCGCTATCGCGAGTTCGGCATCGGTTTGCTGGTCGGCGCGGTGCTGGCGAGCGCGCTGTTCATATATAAGAGCGACGCGCGGAAGGCGGAGGTGTCTGAAACCCCGCGGCCGGAGCCGCAGCAGCGTGCCTCGCCCTCAGAGCCCGAAGCCGCGGCCGCCGATGCCGGGGACCGTTACGACTTCTACGACATGCTGCCGAAGTTCGAAGTCGTGGTGCCGGAGAAAGACCGTGAAGTGAAGCGGGACCTGCCGACGGCGCCCATCGAACGGCCAGGCGTGTATGTGTTGCAGGCAGGCTCGTATCGGAACCTGCCGGATGCCGAGCGAGTGCGCGCCCAGCTTTCCCTGCTGGGCATCGACGCGAAGGTCCAGCGCGTCGCGGTCGACAATGACGTGTGGCATCGCGTGCGCATCGGACCCATCAAGGATCTTCCGGAGCTGAACCGCGTGCGGAAACAACTGCAGGCCGCGGAAGTCGACGGGCTGGTGATTCGCGTCGGGGATTGAGCGTGCTGCGCGCCCGAACCACGTTGCTGGCTCTGGCCGCGTTCCTCGCCTCGTGTAGCGCCGCCCGGAGGGAGTCCGTGCCTCCGGTCGCTCCTTCGCCCCCGCCCGCAGTCGCCCCCCGCGGCATCACGGTTGCCGCGGTCGGCGACATCATGATGGGAACGGACTTTCCCCAGAATATCCTGCCGGATGACGATGGCGTCTCCTTCCTGGCAGGCGTTGCACCCATTCTGTCGGCAGCCGATGTCGCCTTCGGGAACCTCGAGGGTGTGCTCATGGATGGCGGAGAACCCGTGAAGCGGTGCCGGCCCGCGACGGGCTCATCCCAGTCGCCGGCAACTTCAACGACGCCGACGGAAGGCAGTGGTGATGCAGCTTCTCCTGCAGCGCCGGCAATGTCATCGGCACCGGGCGAGCCCTCGACGCCCGGCGAGCTCTTGGCGCCAGGCGCGCGGCCCGTACCACCGTCCGCTGCCGAGCGGGAAGCTGGTGACGGGGAGGTAGAGAAACCGGAGGGCGCAGCGGAGGGCTCGCAGCTGAGCACACCCTCCACTCCGACCACTGCTGCGCCTCCCACGCAACCCGCTTCCGCAACTCAACCCGCCGCGAGTGCCCCTGCAACTGGTGGCAGTTGCTACGTGTTCCGATCACCCACGCGCTACGCCAATCACCTGCGCAATGCCGGATTCGACGTGATGAGCCTCGCCAACAATCACGCGCAGGACTTCGGCGACCCAGGCCGGGACTCGACCATGCAGGCGCTGGGGGCTGTGGGCATCCTTCACTCCGGCCGCGAGGGCGACATTGCGGAGTGGACGACGCAGGGCCGGCGCTTCGCGATGGTCGCGTTTGCGCCGAACGTGGGCTCGCACCAGCTCAACGATCTCGTGCGTGCGCAGGAGATCGTCACGGAGCTTGCCGCCCGCAACGATATCGTCATCGTCTCGTTCCACGGAGGGAGTGAGGGCGAAGCTGCCTACAGGCTGCCGTTCGCGCGCGAGCTGTACCAAGGCGAGGACCGAGGGGACGTCGTGGAGTTCGCGCACACAGTGATCGACGCGGGCGCGGACCTCGTCATCGGGCACGGCCCTCACGTGCTGCGCGCGATGGAGGTCTATCGCGGCCGCCTGGTCGCGTACAGCCTCGGCAACTTCGCCACGTATTACGGGATCAGCGTGAGGGGTATCCGCGGGGTTTCCGGTGTGCTGGTCGCGCGCGTGGCCGATGACGGCCGCTTTCTCGACGGCCGCATCGAGCCCACGATGCAAATCCGGCCGGGTGGCCCACAGCCTGACCGGGAGCGGCGCGCTATCAGGCAATTGCAGGCACTGACCGCCGAAGCGTTTCCGCAGGGTTCGCTCGTCATCTCCGACGATGGGCAGATCACTGCGGGGCCGTGAATGCCAGGCGCAACGTGCGTTGTGTGATCCCACACTCTCGGGTAGTTTCCGTGGAGAACACAACGGCGCCAGGGAGCATGACGATGACGGCAACGGAAGAGCTCTCGCAGCTGCGAGCAGCGGTGAGGAACGACCCGCTCAACGCGCAGCTCCGATACCTGCTTGGGGCGGAGCTGGCCGAATGCGGCGAGCACGAACAGGCCACCATCGAGCTCACCACGGCGGTGGAGCTGCAACCCGCGCTTCACACGGCGCGGTTTCAGCTTGGGCTGCTACACCTCACGCTCGCGCGCCCGTCGGAGAGTCTTTCCACGTGGGCACCACTCGACGCGCTCGCCGAGGACGAACCTCTACGTATATTCAAGCAGGGTCTCGAAGCCCTGATTCGCAACGACTTGCAGGGCTGCATCGATCTGCTCGAGCACGGGATCGCCCTGAACAGCACCAACACACCATTGAACCGCGACATGGCCATGGTGGTGGAGAGGGCGCGCACCGCCCTGCAGAACCCGCCCGGCACGAGTGACACGCCCGCGAGTGCCGAGCAGCCAGGCGCCATCCGCACGGACTTCTCGCTTTACGGCGGCCAGACGCGCCAATGACCGACCCGCTGCGACCTTTCGCAGACGCCATCCGATCGCTGTGGAGCGCGCGAGCGCGCGCAACCCCCGAGACTTCTGCTTCGGCACGCACCACCAGTACGACGAATGTACGCGCGCCGGGCACTGATGCGCAGGCACAGCGATCATCCCGTTCGCTCGAATCCCGGCTGAAGGCGCGCATCTCGGCGCAACCAGGAATCGGCGCCGCGAAGCTGCGTGAAGTGTTTGTCGAAACTGTGCTGTTGTGGGAGCTCGGAGAACAGCTCGCACCCGACCCCGCCTTCAGCGAAATGGTCGCGCAGGTTGCCGACCAGCTGGCGGCCAATTCTGCAGTGAGCGAACGGCTGAATCGCGCCTTGGCTCGCCTTGCCACTACACGTTGAAGTCCAGATCGGGCCCGGCTTGCAGCAACTGCCGCAAATGGCCCAGGGCCTGAGCGTGTAGCTGCGAGACCCTTCCAGGGGTCACCGCAAGCTCCTGCGCCACGGCGCGGAACTCGCGTTGCTCGAAGTAGTGCCGCTCGACGAGCAGGCGCTCTCGACCGGGGAGCTTGCCCACCATACCCCTCATCACCTTGCGCAGCTCGGTCAGCGCCGTCGCGGCGTAGGGATTCGCCTCCGTCGTCTCGTCAACCATCTGCTCGTGCTCCTGGTCCAGCAGGAACCCGAGCGCGAGCCCCACGACCATGCCCGCGAGCGCTTCGAGCTCCTCATCGCCGGACACATTGTCGCTGGGCTTCAAAGACTCCGCCCGCTCCTGCATGCGGGTGCGCCAGAAAGCTCGCTGTGCGGCGATCTCCGTCTCGTTTCCGAGCCCGTTCAGCACCGCACCACGAATCCGGTAGCTGGAGTACGTTTCGAAGGTGGCCTCGCGCGAAGGATCGTAACCGTCGACCGCCTCCACCAGGCCGACCCGGGCATACTGCAGGTAGTCTGCGAACGGAATCGTGTTGTCCGAACGAAGCCGGAAGATCCGGGCGGCGGTGGTCCTGGCCAGTGGCAGATAGTGCTCGATGAGGCGCTCACGCAGGCGAATGTCTCGTGTTGCTCTGAACTCGGCCCACAACATGGGCGCTGTGTCGTCCGACGCGCCCTGTGCCATCGTGCACACGCTGTCAGTGGAAGCTGCCAAGCAACGCTCGCACTGTGAGTCCCCACCCATCGATCATCACGAACATCAGAACTTTCAGGGGCAGAGAGATGATGGTGGGCGGCACCATGAGCATTCCCATGGACATGAGGATGCTCGCGACCACGAGATCGAGCAGCAGGAACGGCAGGAAGATGACGAACCCGATCTGAAAAGCAGTCTTCAGCTCGCTCAACAGGAACGCGGGCACGAGGTGGATCGTTCGCACCTCATCGATGCTTTCGGGCACAGGCACGCGCGCCACGTCCAGGATCAGCGCGAGATCCTTCTCGCGTGTCTGGCGGATCATGAACTCCCGCAGCGGTTGCACGCCGGCCTCGATCGCCGTCTGCACGCTCATTTCGCCGCGCTCCAGCGGCTGCACACTTCGAGCATTGATCTGCTCGATGGCGGGTGACATGGTGAACAGGGTAAGGAACAGGGACAGGCTGATGAGCACCATGTTCGGCGGCGTGTCCTGCATGCCGAACGCGTGACGGAGCATCGAGAGCACGATGATCGTGCGCGTGAACGAAGTCATCGCGATCACCGCCGCGGGCAGCAGAGCGAGCAGAGTCAGCAGCACGATGATGCGGAGGGCGCCGGCCATGGGCTGACCTGTCGAGCTCGTCGGCTCGAGCGCAATGCCCAGAACTCCAGGTTCCGGCGCAGCAGGCGCCTGCCCCCAGGCGAGCGGCGCAAGCGCGATGGCGAGAGCCACAGCGCAAATGGAGACCGTCCGTTTGCTCACGGCGGCGACTCCGCCCTCGTCACCGCGGACAGCACAGTCAGGCCCACACCAGTGCGACTCTCGGCAATCACCACGCGGACGCCGTCCACTTCCACCAGATGTACGGTCAAAGTTCGCGACACCGCGGTGCGACCCAGGGCCCTGACCCTGGCGCTGGCAGGCACGCGCGTCAGCACCCCGGGCCAGAGCCGGCGCGTTGCAACCGCGACGGCGACTGCAAGGCCTGCGGTGAACAGAAAAGCGAACACCACGCGCGCGACCCCGGGCATTCCCAGCTCGCCGACCCCTTCACCGAGCACGGCTCACTCCGCAATGATCTCGATGATGCGCACGCCGAACTTGTCCCCGACCGCGACGAGGTTGCCGCGAGCGATCAGCTTGCCGTGGAGTCGCACGTCGACAGGCGCGTCCACGTCTCGATCCAGTGTGACGACGTCCCCGGTCGCGAGCGCAAAGAGTTCCCCGAGCGGCATCTCGGCGCCGCCCAGCGTCACGGCCACCTTCACCTTCACGTGCTCGATGAGATCGAGCCGCTCACCGAGCATCGCGGGCCGCTCCGTCCCGTTCGGGCTCATGAGTCCCGGCAGGTCGATTGCGCTCACCACTTTCGTGCTCACTGTGCTCATGCGGTTCTACCTTTGATCTGGATCGCTCGCTTGTCGGCGGCGCGTCCCGGCGCGACGCGTCCCAACCTTTCACCCTCACGCATGAAAAGCTCCCCGGCGTCGGTCAGGAGCCGCTCGAGCACGATCACATCTCCCACAGCCAGAGCCGCGAGCTCGGACACGGGCAACTCGGCCATGCCGAGCACGGCGTCCACATCCACGCACTGGGAAGCGGCGGCGGATCGTCGTCGCTCCACGCGCTCCGCATCGGGAGGCGGGCCTGGCCGCGGCACGAGCTTCTCAACGAACGTTGGAGCGAGCAGCACGCTCAAGGCTCGCCGGCTTTCGCCCAACGTGACGGATGCCGTGAGGTATCTCGCAGCATCGTGCTCCCGGAACATGTCGATCGCAGGGATCGGTGCTCGCTCGAGCTCCGAAAGCTCTGCTCCCCCACGCGCCAGCAGCGAGCCGGCCAACCGCCGCAGCGCTTCGTGCTCGAGGGCTGCAGCAAGGCTGCGCTCGTCTGCAAAACGGCTCGAGGCGTCCGCGCCCGTCGCCGGCGCGCCAACGATGAGGGGCATGGTTCGCAGGGGCACGACGAGCGCGAGCAGTTCCTCCTCACCCGTGTGCACCCGGAAGCACATGGCCTCGTGCGTGCGAATGTCAGTGGGCCTCGACTGCAGGTCCTGGACTTCCACGTCCGCGCCCAGGATGCGACCCGGCAGCCACGTCCGATGCCATGCCTCGATGCCTTCCTTGATCCGATCCGCCAGTTTGCGGCGCCGACTGTCACCGAGCAGAAGATACGGAATCGCTGCGGCCGGTCCGCTCATCGACGCTCACCAATGCTGAGCAGCTGCTGGATCATCTCGTTCGCGACGGACGTCATCTGCGAGCTCGCCTGGTAGCCGCGCTGGATGATGATCAGGTCAGTGAACTGCTGGGTCAGATCCACGTTCGACAGCTCGAGCTTGCCGCCGACGATGCTGCCTCGTCCGGCGGCCTGCGCCGGCGCAAGCGTGACATGCTGACCGTCACGTGCCGCGAAGAGGCCACCTCCCAACGCGCGGAGCTGATCGGGCGAATCGAACTGGGCCAGGAGGAGCGCCGCTGGCGTCCTCTGCTGGCCATTGGAGTAGGTCAGCGTCAGGCGCCCGCGCTCGTCGAAGGAGGTCTGCGTGAGCATGCCGAGCTCGAACCCGTCCCGCCGAAGCGTGCTCAGCTGACTCGTGGTGGCGGTGGGGCCGCTCGTGACGCCGGAGAACGACCCTGCCGTGCCGATCTTCAGAGTGACACTGAGCTCGGGCAGGTTCTGTGGCTTCACAGTGAACCCCACGGACGTTTGTCCCTCCTGCGGAGTGCCGTCCGGGTTGAACTGCAGGCTGCCGGTGCCGACGACCTCTTCGTCCGAGTCGAGTACTTCGACCGTCCAGGCGAGGGGTTCCGTCTCGTTTCGGACGAACTTCGCCTTCAATGCGTGACGGCCACCGCCAGCATCGATCACGGTGATGTTGGGCAGGTCGAACGTTGCGGTCCCCGTGCGGGCGAGCGTCCCGGTCAACATGACTTCGGTTGTCGCCTTCGGCTGCACGGTGCGAAACTCGTCGAGATCGAACGTGGTAGCTGCCGTCGATTCCGTACTCACGAGCACGCGTCCGCGCGTCTCGCGTTCGATCAGTACACCGTCCTCGTTGAATGCGAGCTGGCCTGCGCGCGTGAAGACTTGACGCCCATCGTGATCGATCACGAAGAAGCCGTTACCGTCCACACCAACATCGAGTGGATTGCCGGTGTCACGCATCTCGCCCTGCCTGAACGAAGGCCTTTGTGTGTCTACCGTGACGCCCGCACCGCCCGTTGCTGTGCCCGGGGCGCCCTCGATAGCGCCACTACCGTTGCGGTAGAGCGCGTCGGTGAAGGACGGCACAGTGAGCTTGAAGCCGGGCGTGTTGAGGTTCGCCACGTTGTTGCTGATGACGTCTAGCCCTTTCGAGTACGCCGTCATTCCGGAAAGACCGATATAGATGGTGCCCAGCATGCAGATCGCTCCCTGATGTTCAGCGGACGAGTGAAACGGATGAAAGCTTCACGTCGATGAAGGTCGTCGTGGGTGTCGTCACGGTGAGAAGCGGCTCGCCGGTTGCGAAGGACACCGCGGTCACGTCCCCGACGGCATTGGCTTGCTGGGCGCCGGTTTGCACGGCCTTGCCCAGCAGCGCGATGGCCTGGTTGGCGCCCTGGATGCTGAGAAGCGTGTCAACCTTCTCGCTCTGCTGGCGATTGATCTCGAGAGCGCTGAACTGAGCGAGCTGCGCCACGAACTGCTGGTTGTCCACTGGCTTCAGTGGGTCCTGGAATCGCAGCTGCGTGAGCAGGATGCGAAGGAAGTCGTCCTGGCCGATTCCTGCGTTCTGCGGAATCGGCGCGCTGTTGTTGAGAACTCCGATCGCGTCCACGGCCATGCTTCCAGTCTCCTCAGTTGCGAACGACAGCTGCCCTCAGCAGGGCGTGATCATCCAGCGCCCTTTGATGGGCCCGCTCGTCTTCAAGCGCGGCGTCCCGCAGGCGCCGCTCCCGCAGCTTTTCCATAGCGGAAACCGCTTGAAAGCGCTGCGTGACCTCCGCGTTCGCCTCTTCGACCTGGCTCTCGGCCTCTCGCACTCGTTCGCGCTGCTCGCCAAGAAGATGCGCTTGCCAGTTTGCGTAGGCACGCACTTGTCTCAAGACTTCGGCCGACACCCCACCCTCCGTTTGCCGGCTGGCAATGGCCTGCGTCTCGTCGATGCGCCCCTGAATGAGCGACGCGACCCGACGCTGCTTTGCGGCAGCTTCCTCCACCACCGCGCGTACTCCACGCGCCTGCTCCAGCTCCAGCTTGTAAAGCCGTTCCACCGTGGCGAGCTTGCGGTCCCGGGCACTGCTTTCGCGGCTCATGTGACTCGCCCTGGCGCTTCCAGAATGGAGCGGAGCCGCTGAACGGCGGCCCCTCTCGGTTCCACTTCGTCTGGACGCTGCGTCATGAACAGCTCCAGCGCCGGGACGAGCTGTATAGCGCGATCGATCGCCGGATTCGTACCGGCACGATAGGCAACCACTTCGATCAGATCCCGGGAGGCTTCGTAGAGAGCGAGCGTTTTGACGGCATCGGCGATCAGCCGCGCGTCTCCATCAGGCACGATGGAGTAGGCGAGCCGGCTCACGCTCTGCGTGACATCCACGGCCGGATACCGTCCGCGCTGAGCGATCGAACGGGAGAGCACGATGTGTCCGTCGAGAATCGACCGCGTCGAATCCGAGATGGGGTCGTTGAAGTCGTCGCCTTCGACGAGCACCGTGTAGAGCGCTGTGAGCGAGCCGCCCGCAGCCCGCACGCCACCCCGCTCGAGGAGCCGCGGCAACAGCGCGAAGACGGAAGGCGTGTACCCGCGCGCGGTAGGCATCTCCCCATTCGCGAGACCGATCTCGCGTTGAGCCATGGCCACCCGCGTGACGGAATCCATCATGAGACAGACGTGCAGGCCCTGATCGCGGAAGTGCTCCGCAATGGCGGTGGCAAGAAAAGCCGCCCGACGACGCACGAGTGGTGGCTGATCCGATGTCGCCGACACCACCACGGACTTCCTGAGGGCGTCCCGCGACAGGGCTGACTCAACGAACGACTTCACTTCGCGCCCACGTTCGCCGACCAGCGCGATCACCGAAATGTCCGTGCACACCTCGCGTGCGATCATGCCAAGCACTGTGCTCTTGCCTACACCGCTCCCGGAGAAGATGCCCACCCGCTGTCCGCGCGCCAGTGTGAGCAGCGAATCGACGGTCCGTATGCCGGTTTCGAGGATTTCTGTCGGCGTGCCGCGATCGAGTGGATTGATTGGCTCGGGATAGAGGGGTACACGGACACCTGCGCGAGGCAGCGCCAACCCGTCTAGCGGCGCCCCGAACCCATCGATCACCCGGCCGAGCAGGTGCTCCCCGGTGCGCACGTGCGCACTCTCTCCCGTGGCGATGACTTCACTGCCCGCTTCGATGCCGACGGGCTCACCGTAGGGCATGAGCAAGACATGGCTTTCGGAGAACCCGACCACCTCCGCAAGCAACCGCACGCCCTGCGCGCGAGGAGTGATCTCGCAGACCTCGCCGATGCGGGCATCCGGTCCGCGCGATTCGAGTGCGAGCCCGGCGAAGCGCGTGATGCGACCGGTTCGGCGGACCCACTCCGCGGAACGAATCGAGTCGAGGAGGCGGCAGGCGGCGCTCACGACAGCTCCGGTCCGGACTTCGCCGCACGCAGTGTATCGATCAGAGCGCGAAGCTGGACGTCGAACCGACCATCGAGGCTGCCGAGCGAGGATTCGACGATGCATCCGCCCGCTTCCACGCGAGTATCCTCAACCAGCGAGAACTTGCGCCCGACACAGGCGCGCTCGATTTCCGCCTCACGTTCTGCCAGACCCGGAAGATCCCGCGGGGCGACACGGATGACGAGATCGGCCCCGTCCTTCAGTTGCTTCAGCACCTCCAGTACGGTGCCCACTGCCGCCTCGCGCATGCTGAGCACCGGCCCTGCGATCTTTGCCAGAGCAGCGCAGACGATTTCCGCGCACTGATCCGAAAGCTCCGCGATTTCCGCCTGCAATGCGGCTTCCATTTTCCCTGCCATGGCTTCGAGGGTGTTGAGCACGCCATCGCTCTCTTCCTTCGCGCGAGCAAGGCCTTCTGTCTTGCCCGCGGCATAGCCCTCCGCGCGGGCTGCGGCGCGAAGCGATTCGACATCGTCAGCCAACAGCTTGGCGATGCGCGTCCGTGCTTCCTTGTCCTGAAGCCACGTGACTACCGCGTCATGAGTGAGCACGGGCGCCGCCGGGGGCGGTGAAGACCTCTCCGCAGCCACTGCGGCGGTGACGGCGGCACGCTCCGGGGCAGCCTGGGCTCGCGCCTGCGAATGGGGCGACCGTTCAGGACGCGCCCCGTCGAGCATGACTCGTTTCTCGGAGAGAAGAGCGCCCCGCAAGATCATCGGCGGAGCCTCCAGTACAGGCGCGCGAGCGAGGATCGCACGCCCGGGGAGTTCTGCTCGACGACCGGCCAGCCTTCCGCACGTTGCGCAAGTTCTCTCACCAGGAACTCCGTTGCCGGTGGGGAAAGGCCCGCGTGCTCACGGTCGAGGCTCGCCAGTTCCACGCGAAGGCCGGCGGGGAGGCCGCGCGCCACTTCCCGCTGCCATGGCCAGCTCGCCGCGCTGAGCAAAGCGCCAACGAGCCAAGCCGGCTCGCGCTCGAGTGCCCCCGCCACCTGGGCGGGGCTCGCCTGTGCGAGCCTCGCAACGGCACGGTTCCATTCGAACCGCTCATCCGGCGGCGGAGTAACCGAGGCCGGGTTCGAGCGCTGCGGGCGCGTCCCGTCCATACATTCTGCAAGCCGCGTCTTCGCGGCTGTGGGCAGCCGCTCGAGTATCCAGCGGCGGTCGTCGTCCCCGAGACGCCCGAGCAGCTGAACCACCTCATCGGCACTGGTCATCGGGACACTCGTGATTCACTCAACGTCGAGTTACCTTCGAGCGCTTTCTGGATGTCCTGCAGGAGCGCTTCGCGCTCGCGCTCGGAAAGAGTGGTTGAAGACGAGCCGCTCCCACGCGTCCGCGTTGTAACGGCACGAAGAACGAGAACAGCCAGCAGCAACAAGGCGCTCCCAGCAATCCATGGGATGAGCTCTCTCAGCCAAGGCGCCGGGCGCTCGGATGCCGCTGAGGCGACGGACTCCTGCTCCGGGGCAGACTCCTGCTCCGGAGCTTGGGAGACCAGCGGCGCGGCGCGTGCGCTCACCTGATCGAGGGGCAACACCACGATCGCGTCACCGCGCTGCTCATTGATGCCAGTAGCCATGCGCACGAGATCTGTCATGCGCTTCTGCTTCTCCGGGCTCAGATCTCCAGGCACGACGACACCAACGCTGAGGCGCGTGATACCACCTGGCGCGGCTATCACCTGCTCGACGCGTCTGCCATATTCGTACTCAACGTCCGTGGACGAGCTCGAAGGCGGCGCCAGCACGGCCGCATCGAGCTCGGGATCGAAGCCAGCGCCCGCGGCATTCGCCCCCGTCACTACCTGGCGCCGCCTGCGCACACCACTCGGTTGCAGATCCTGAACGGTGCGACGAATCTCGTCGAAGTTGAGCGCCACATCCACGCTCACGATCGCCTGCCCGGGACCATAAGTGCGGTCGAGGAGGCGCGCGACTTTGTGCGTGATGTAGTCCTCGATGTCGCGTTTCATTTCCAGCCGGGCTTCGGTGGCAACACCATCGCCGCCCGTCGCATCCGCACCGGAGAGCGTGATGCCCCGCTGGTCGGTGACGACGACGCGCGGGGATTCCAGGCCCGCCACGGAAGCCGCCACCAGCCGCTGCACGCCAACGACCTGCTCCCCGCTCAGCGTGGCCCCTGGTTTGAGCGTCAGTGTGACTGCCGCCCGCGCCTCCTGACGATCCCGCTTGAAGAGAGTGGATTCCGGAAGCACGAGATGCACGCGCGCCTGCTTCACATCGTCCAGGGCCCCAATGGTTCGCGCGAGCTCGCCCTGCAGGGCACGCTGATATGACACGCGTTGCGATTGCTCCGTGGCACCGAGCCCTTGCTTGTCGAATATCTCGAAACCCACACCGCCCGCCAGCGGCGCGCCGCCAGCCATGAGCCGCAGCCGGGTCTCGTGCACCTGGGCCGCCGGGACTTCTATCGTGGTTCCGCCGTCGGCAAGTGTGTAGAGCACTTTCTGTCGCCGGAGCTGCTCGACGATGGAAGCCGCATCACCATCCGCCAGCTGCGTGAACAACACCGCATAGTCGGTGCGCACAATCCTGAATCCGAGCCAGGCAGATGCCGCCACGATCAGCAGGGCGCCCGCGGCGAGGCCGACTTTGGAAGCCGGTTCCAGCCGATTCCAGAACGCGCGCACGTCCACGTCAGACCTGCATGCGCATCAGTTCCTGATACGCCTCGAGAACCTTGTTGCGAACGGCGAGCATGAGCTCGAACGACAGGCGAGTCTGCTCCGAGCTCATGATGACCTGATGCAGGTTGTCCGCCTGGCCGAGCGCGAGCTGCGCGACCGACTCCTGCCCCGCATGCATCCGCGTGTTCAGGGATTCGATCTGCTGCATGAGGGATTCGAAAGCGCCGCCAGCCACGTCCGGTGCATTGGTTGGGGCGCCAGGCGCTTCGACTGACGAAGCTCCGACACTCGAGATGGCGTCGATGCTCATCGGCGGCTCCCGATGTCCAGGGTCTTCTGAAGCAACGCGCGTGTCACGTCGAACGCGCGCAGGTTGGCTTCGTAGCCGCGCGAGATGGAGATCAGCTCCAGCATCGAGGAGATGGGATCGACGCCAGGCAACGCTATGAAGCCTCGTTCGTCGGCATCCGGATGGCCCGGGTCGTACACCAGTCGTGGCGGCACATCGATGGGCACTGTCTGGCCAACTACCGGCCGCGGCAGTGAGCTCAGAGATTGTGCGGCCAGGAACTGCGTGCTGACGTCGGTCGCAGCCTTGCTGTGTATGACGACGGTGAGGGGCTTGTATGCCTCTGCGCCACTTGCTGCAGTCGTGCGCGAGTTGGCCAGGTTGAGTGCGGCCGCCTCGAGCCGGGCTTGCTGCACATCCATACCCGCGGCGCTGATATCGAGAACGCTGAACATCCCCATCGTCTAACCCTCCCGTCCTTCCCGCACGGCCAGCCGCAGCAGGCCGATCGACTTGTCGAACGCGTTCAGCAGCGCCTGGTAGTGCATCGAGTCCCTGGCCATGAGTGCCATTTCCTGGTCGAGCCGCACTGCTTCGACGGTCTGCACGACGTGCGGCTGCAGAAGCGGGTCGAGCGGCTGCGTTCCCGCGGTCAGCACGGCGCTGGCGCGCTCGAGCTCCGTGTCGAAAGACACATCGAGGCGACGGAACCCCTCGACCCCCGCGTTGGCGATGTTGGAGGTGTGTACGGCCTGCCGGAGCGCTGCCGCGTCGAGCGCGCGTGCGAGCAGGGCGAAGATGGGAGCCGGTGCGGCCATGGTTCGAGTTCCCCGGGGTTCTGCTTCTACTGAACGACGAGCTCCGCATGCAGCGCGCCGGCGCGCTTGATGCCCTGGAGCACGGCGATGACTTCACGCGAAGACGCCTTGATGGCACGCAGCGCATTGACGAGATCGGAGATCGTGGCGCCCTGCTTCAGGGTGACCGATGCCGTTCCCGGTTCCTGCACGCGCACGCTCGTTTGCGGAACGATGGCGGTTCGGATCTCCCTGCTGGGGCGCACGAAGCCGCCGTACGGTTGCGAGACGATGTAATCCTGTGTGATCGAGACCTTGATGTCCCCCTGTGTCACGGTCACCGCCGAGAGCCATACGTTCCCGCCCGAGACGATGGTGCCCGTACGCTCGTTCACGACGACGCGCGCTCGCACATCGGGCTCCACCGCAAGGTTCTCGACCGCCGCGATGAGGCGCACCAACCCGGCGTCGCTGGGGTCCGGCACGCGCAGTCGTATGCGGCCCGACTCCACGGCGGCGGCTGCGGTTTGCGCTAATGCCGTATTGATACGCTCGGCGACACGTGCGGCCGTCGTGTAGTCGGGCTCGTTCAGGATGAGATCGAGGGTGCCGTCGAGGTTCGCGAGTTGGGGCGAGATGGGGCGCTCGGCGATCGCGCCGTCCAGCACCGTGCCGGCGGTGGGGAAGTTCTTCTGTTCCACGTTGCCGTTCTGCTCGAAACGATAGCCACCGACAGCCAGCGATCCCTGCGCGGTGGCGTACGCCTGCCGGTCTGTGCCGATGAGCGGCGTGTGAAGGAGCGTGCCGCCCGCAAGGCTTCTGGCGTCACCGATCGATGACACGGTCGCGTCAAGCCGATCGCCAATGCGCAGTACACCGGGAAGGGTCGCCGTGACCATGACGGCGGCGACGTTCCGGCTGCTCACAGAGAGGGCTGGCACCTGCACACCGAACTCGCGCAACATGTTCGACACGGACTGCAGTGTCGCGAGATTCCGCTGCGAGTCCCCGGTGCCAGGCAACCCTACGACGAGGCCGTACCCGAGGATCGCATCGTCCCGAACACCCTCGAAGCGCGCCAGATCCTTGATGCGCACGTCGCCGGCCGCGTGAGGTGCGCCACCCAGGGCCGCCAGCATGAGGAGCAGCAGGCGCGATGGATTCCATACGTTACCCATGACCGTGGCTCACCAACCGAGCCACGACAGGATGCGGGTCATGAGACCCGGCGATTGCTTGTTCGCCAGCAAGCCCTTGCCCGTGAACTCGATGCGTGCCGAGCCGACCCGCCAGGATGGAATGGTGTTGTCCGGGCCGATATCTTCGGGCCTGACCGTGCCATCGAGCCGAATGCGCTGGCGTTCGTTGTTGACCTGGATGTCCTGCTCGCCATGCACGATGAGGTTGCCGCGCTCGTCAACAGCCGAGACGGTGACGGCGAGCTTTGCAACGAGCTTGCCCGAGCGCTCGATCTGACCCCCGCCTGCGAACCGGTTGTCGATCTCGGCGGAGGCCGCGCGAAGGTCATCACTGCCCTCCAGAATCGACGCGCTGACAGATTCGCGCTTGGACGTGCTGGTGCGCGCGGTGGCCGCGACGGTCGAGAACTCCGTTATGACGACCGTAACCATGTCGCCGATCTCGAGCGCACGACGGTCTGAGAAGAATGACCGGGAGACCTGCTGGCTGATGTTTCCTGGCGCGGGAATCGACTCCTGTACAAAGCCTGTCGACGAGGTCATCAGGGCTGTGCCGAGCGCTATCAGAGGCATCGTCCTATTCATGTATCGCTACCTCTCCAACCCCACTGACTCGGGCAGCATAGGGCTCCGGACTGTGAGCACTGCGAACCAGCAGCGCGTCCCCCACTTCGCCGTCCTGCTGTGCAACAGCGTTGGTGGTCAATTCGATTCGCGCACCGAGATATCGCACCGTCACGCGATCTCCTCGTGCGACAGCTGGCCTGGGCTCGATCGCCTGCGCACAGATGATGTCGTGCGCGCGCAGCTGACTGCGAGCGCGAGTGCCATTCAACTGGCTCACGTCGGTAAGCGGCTCGCAGCCCGCGCGCACCACGTCGCGCTCCTCGATGTCTCCCGCACGAGCGTCGAGGCTTTCACCGGCGCTGGCATGTCGAGTTGCGCTGACTACGTTCTGGAAGCCGGCCACCGTGTACCACTCCAACTGCCGCCCCACTCGCACGGCGCTGCGCGCACCCAAACGCACGACACTCACGCTGTCCGTGCCATCGGAACGCTTCGGAGCATCAGCGAACTTCCGGATGTCCCAGCGCGTAACGCCAGGAAAGCGCTCTTGCAAGCGCGTCGCGAGCACTGCCGCGACCGGATCTGGCGTGGTCGGAGCCACGGTCGATGATCCGGCGGCCAGTGCCGCGGTCGCCATGGCTAGCGGGGCAAATGACATACGCTATGCTCGATAGAGCCCGTTGGTGATGGCCATCATCTGGTCTGCTGCCTGCACGACGCGACCATCGAGCTCGAACGCTCGCTGCGCCAGCATCATCGCGACCATCTCTTCGACGAGCTGCACGTTCGAGGACTCGAGGTAGCCTTGGCGCAGGCTGCCGAGCCCTTCGGTGGACGGAGCGGCGACGCGCGCTTCGCCCGACTCCGGTGTCGCGACGAAGAGATTCCCGCCTGCAGCCCGCAGGGCCGCGGGGTTCGCGAACGCCACGAGATCGATGCGGCCCGCGTCAACCGGCTCGCCGTCGCCTTCCACGACCGCCAGCACCTGACCGTCCGTACCGATGCGGATCCCCTTCGTGTCAGGCGGGATGGCGATGCGTCCGGCGAGCGGGGTCCCGTCCGCGAGGCTCAGCAGGCCCTCGGCATTGATGGCAAGCGTGCCCGCCCTCGTGTAGCCCGGCGTGCCATCGGCGCGAACCACTTCGAGGAAACCCGCACCGTCGATGGCGACGTCGAGAGGCTGACTGGTTTGCTTCAACTCGCCGCCCGAAGTGGAGAGGACGGACTTCGCCAGCGCGCCCGCGCCGCGCAACGAGGCGGTGAGCGGCTCCGCTCCGGTGGCCTGGAGCGCGGCGTCCGCGGAAGCAGCGCTCGCAGCCGCAGTGGCTTCCGTGAAGGAGACGAGATTGCGTCGGAACCCGACCGTGTTGAGATTCGCGACGTTGTGCGCGATGGCGTCCACCTGGGCCTGGTGAGCGCGCATCCCCGTGGCAGCGATATAGAGTGCGTCGAACATCGGTGTGCGTCCCCGTTCAGATCTTCCCGAGTGTGGTGATGGCCTGGCCGACCATGTCGTCGTAGCCGCGGATGAAGCGCTGCGCGGTCTCGAAATGCCGCATGGTCTCCATGAGAGCGATCATTTCGTTGACCGACTGGACGTTCGAGGTTTCGAGATAACCTTGCCGCACGGTCGCCGCGCTCGAGTCGAAGGGCTGCTCACCAGCGGCAAGGAGGAACGCGCCATCGCCCGCTGCATGCAGGGATGCACCCTCGGGCACATCTACGATGCGAATGCGATCCACCGCGGCATCTGCGACCCGTACGGTGCCATCAGCCGAAACGGATGCGCGCCCGGCGCCGACCTGGATGGGACCATTCGTGCCCATCACCGGATGACCCGCTGCAGTGACGAGGCGACCCAGGGCATCGAGGCGGAAGTCACCTCGCCGCGTGAGCAGCTCGCCCTCCGCTGTGCCGAGGACGAAGAAGCCTGCGCCTTCTATCGCAAGATTGAGCGGCTCGCCCGTGGCCTGAAGTGTGCCGGGCCGTACGTCGATGGCGGAACCGAGCAGAAGCGGACTGCCTTCGGATCCAGCACCTGCAAGCGCACTTGCCGCAAGTGCCTCCACGGAGCCTGATGCCGCGAGCTCGTCGAACGCGGTGCGGGCGAGCGCGATCTCCCGCCGATAGGCCGGCGTCTGCGAGTTCGCCACGTTCTGGCTGATCGCGCGCAGGCTTTCGGCATCCGCATGCATGGCGCCAGCAATCGCTGCTACTGCGTCTGTCACTTCATGCCCCCCATTCTGTCACCGTGAACCGCCAGCCCAGGCGGCGCGCCAGATGCTGAACTTCCTTCGCGCACGCATCGAGCGCCACCGCGTCGCTTCGCGCAGGGCCGTCGAACTCGATGACGAGGCGATCGCTCTGGACACGCGCAGCGATGCCGAGCACACCATCGCCGATGCGCATTGCGAGGCGCCGCACGGGCGCGCCATCACGACTGAGGCGACGCTCTCTGAGCACGCTGAGCTCGACGAGCTGGCCCGCAACGATTACTGGCAGGGTGCCGCGATGAACAGTATGGGCATCTGTGTCCGTGCTCCGAATCGGAACACGCGTGCCGGAGGCTTCGACCGGCGCCGCGACGCTCTGCATCCTTGACGCTTCAGGCCGGGCACCTTGGAGCGTAGCAGCCAACCCGCCCGTGACGTCGGCCTCCTGCGGTTGAAGCGCCTGATACTTTGCACTCGAAGCTGCCACAGCGAAGGTCACCATTTCCCTTTGGAGCATGTCAGCTTGCAGGGCAGCCACGATCACGGCTTCCTCGTCCTTCGAGAGGTTGTCGTCGGCCGCAGGCCGCTCATCCCGCACACGCGCGTGGATGCGATCGAACGCGCCCGCCTCTCTTTCGCCGCCGTGCGACCCGGCGCGTGGCTGCTGAACCAACAACTGTGAGTTGATCTGCGAAGGGCTCACAGCTTGACGACCCCGAACCCACGAAGGCTCACGTGCCCGGGTATCTCGTTCAGGGATACCACAGCGAGTTGCGGAACGAGGCGCTCGGTGAAGCGGCGTACGTGCCTTCGGAGGTTGGGCGCACAGAGAAGCACCGGGCGCATATTCCCGCGCATCATGCGTTCCGTTTCTTCCGTGAGATTGCGTAACAACGTCTCGGCGAAGCGCGGCTCCAGGATGAGCGTCGGCTTGTCTTCCACTGAGCGGATGGATGCCGCCACAGACTGCTCGACGCCCGCGTCGAGCGTCAGCACCTGCATCTGGCCCTTCGAGTCGGAGAGCGGCTGGCAGATTACCGGCCCAAGGCGTTCACGCACCTGTTCCGTGAGGAGCTCCGGGTCCTTCACTTTCGTCCCGCAGTCTGCGAGCACTTCGAGAATCGCGTCGATGTTCCTGATCGGCACTCGCTCGCGGACGAGTATCTGCAGAACGCGCTGCACGTCTCCGAACGAGAGCACTTTTGGAATCAGCTCATCGAAGAGCCCGGCCTGTGTGGCGCGAACGCGAGCTACCAGCTTCTCGGTCTCTGCGCGCGTGAGCAGGTTGTGCGCATTCTGCTTCAGCACTTCCGTGAGGTGGGTAACGAAGACCGTGCCTGCATCGACAACTGTGTAGCCGCTCGCCTTCGCACTCTGGCGCGCGGGCTCTTCGATCCACACGGCAGGGAGGCCATAAGCGGGATCGGTTGCCACTACGCCGGGGAGCGGGACGCGCTGGCCACCGGGGTTGATCGCCAGGAGCCTGTCCGCGCGCACCTCGCCTTCGGCGACGCGCGTGCCGAAGAGGCGGATCTCGTAGCGATCCGGTGCCTGCCGCTTCTCTTCGCGCACACGTATCGGTGGCAGGACCACGCCCATGTCGAGAGCGAACTGCTTGCGGAAAGAGGCCAGCTTGTCGGCCAACAGGCCGCCCTCCTGGCCTGCGAGGGCCACGAGCGAGCTGCCGATTGCGAGCTCGACCGGGTCCACTTTGAGGGCGGCGTAGAGATCCTCGGCGCCTTCGGTGACCGCGGACTCCTCGGGTTTGCCTGCCGCCCCGGTGCCCAGGCTCTTGCGTAGGGCGTACCAGAACAACGCCGCGGCAGCCGCAGCCAGTGCCAGCACCGGGAATGCAGGCAAGCCCGGGAGGAATGCGAGCCCCAGCAGAACGATCACGACCATCGCGATCGTCCGAGGGTACGCAAGAATCTGCCGTGACAGCTCGGCGCCCAGTCGCGCATCGGACGCGGCGCGCGTGACGATGATGCCCGTGCTCGTGGCGATGATGAGCGCCGGAATCTGCGTCACGATGCCGTCGCCCACCGTCAGCAGCGTGTAGGTCTGCAGCGCCTCACCCCAACTCATGCCCTTCTGCGCCACTCCGATGGCCAGGCCGCCGACGATGTCGACCAGGATGATGATGATTCCGGCAATGGCATCGCCCTTCACGAACCGGCTGGCTCCGTCCATGGCACCGTAGAAGTTTGCTTCCTTCTCGATGTTCTTACGCCGCTCGCGAGCCTCGTTCTGGTCGATGAGCCCCATGTTGAGATCGGCGTCGATGCTCATCTGCTTGCCGGGCATGCCATCGAGTGTGAACCGCGCGGCGACTTCGGCCACACGCTGCGCGCCGTTCGTGACCACCACGTACTGCACGACGATGAGCACCACGAAGACGATGAGCCCGATCACGTAGTTGCCACCGACGACGTGATTTCCCACGGCCGAGATCACCTGGCCTGCGTTCGCATCCGAAAGGATGAGCCGCGCGGCCGCCACGTTGAGGCCGAGCCGGAACAGCGTGGCGACGAGCAGCAACGACGGGAACGTGGAGAACTCCAGCGGCCGCTGCATGTAGAACGTGAGCAGCAGCACCAGCAGCGCCAGCGAGAAGTTGGCGATCAGCAGGAAGTCGAGCAGCGCCGCCGGGATGGGGGCGAACAGAACCACGAGGATGCCGGCCAGCAGCATCACCAGCGCAAGCTCGCTCCGCTCGCCGAACACGAGCTGAAACCAGCGCTTCACTCGCGCACCTCCGCACGCGTGGCGCGGCGGGCGATCTCAGCTTCCACGTAGACCCGAGCCACTTCCACAAACGTGCTGGATGGAACAGGGCGATCCACTTGCCCACGACGAAAGAGCTCGCGCGCCAGGGATTTGCGCTCGATGATCGGGATGCCGTGCAACCGGGCGAGCCGTCTCATGTCGGCCGCCCAGCCTTCCATGCCCTTGGCCACGACGTGCGGTGCGCTCATTTCGCCGCGCACGTACTTCAGTGCGATGGCCAGATGCTGCGGATTGGTGACGAGCACGTCGGCGCCCGGCACGCGCCCCATCGACCCGGCCTGCTCGAGGTTCTTCCTCTGGAGCTCGCGGAGCTTGGCCCGAATGAGGGGATCGCCTTCGCGCCGCTTGATCTCCTCCTTCAGCTCACGCCGGCTCATCATCATCTGCTTGCCGTACTGCCAACGGACGTACGCAAGATCCAGAACGCCGACGACCAGCATCGCGAGCCCGAGGCGAAACAGAAGAGCGCTGCCGCGGCTGGAAATCCACTCCGTCTGCACGCTGATTTCACCAACTGCAACCGCGGGAAGGCCCGGCAACACACTCTCGAGGAACGCGTAGACGATGGCCGTGAAGAGCGAGAACTTCAGGATGGTCTTCAGCCCTTCGAACACCATCCGCTTGTTGAAGACGCGCTTGAAGCCAGCCACGGGATTGATGCGCTCGAACTTCGGTTTGAGCGGAATGAACGTGAAGATCGGGCCGGTCTGGAGAAGATTCGCGAGCACGGCAAAGACGAGCCCGATGACGGCAAACGGCATCACCAGACCCAGGAACTCCACCAGGAGCTGAGCGAACCAGGCGGCTGACGCACCCGGCCCGGTGAAATCCATGTCGGCCGACGCCTGGAAGAGCCACGTCCCGAGCCGCGCGACACGCTCCACCGTTGCGCTGCCCACGGCGAGCAGGGCCAGCAGCAGCGCGCAGATGATGGCGAACGAGTTGAAGTCGAGGCTCTTGGCCACCTGCCCCTGCTTCTTCGCATCCTCCAGTTTGAAGGGCGTCGCGGGTTCGGAGCGGTTCTGTTCTTGTTCGGCCATCGATCAACGCGCCTCGATCACGCTCTCCCAGTAGGTGAAGGTCGTACCGAACAGTGCGCCGAGCACCGCATCCGCAAGGCGGATCGAAGCCGCGAGCCCCGTGATTCCGAGGACGACCTTCACCGTAAAGCTGAGCACGAACACGTTCAGCATCGGCATGCTTCGGGCAAGCACCGCAAGCGCGAGGTCAGCCAACAGCAGACCGAGCATCACAGGTGCGGCAAGCGCGAGGCCAAACACGAACATGACGCCGGACTGGCGCAGCAGCGCCTCCCAGTCCGGCGATGCTGGAAACGTGCCGGGAGGGGCGCTCTGCGCCGAGTGCGCGAGCGCCCTCAGCAGCACGTGATGACCATCCATCGCCAGAAAAACGGCGATCGCCACCATGCCGAAGAGCGTGCCCAGAAGCGGCGAAAGGTTCTGCGTGGCGGGGTTGAGCACGGCGCCAGCACCGAACCCGATCTGGATATCTAGAGCGCGCCCTGCCACCTGTGTGGCCGCATACGCTGCGAGAAAGCCGAACGACAAGCTTGCGCCGATGAAAAGCTCGACAGCCGCGGCGGCAGCAACAGCCGGCATCGAATCGAGCGAGCCCGTGTCGATCTGCGCTCCGGAGAGCGCGGCAACGAGTGCCGCAGCAAACGCCACGGCGATGAGAACACGCACAGTCCCGGGAACCTGCGTTGGCCCGAGCACCGGAGCGAGCATCGTTGCCGCCGCCACACGCAGAGAGAGCAGAAGGGTGGCAAGCAGCCAGCCCGTGTCGAAGCGCAGGGTCATCCGTGGGTCCGGTCCGTCGGTTCGTTGTAGTTGTTGTCTCGACTATGAAGTTTTCGTTACTTGCCGTTCCCGGGCGAGCTTCAGAAGTACGAGGGGATACTTCCGATCAGTCTCTCGGCAAAACGCGTCAGGGTCATGAGCATCCAGCCGCCGAACACGAGCAGCACTGCGGCTGCGGCGATGAGTTTTGGCACGAAGGTGAGCGATGACTCCTGAATTTGCGTGACGACCTGCAGGATACTCACGAAGAGCCCGGCCGCCGTGGTGAAGCCGATGACCGGAGCAGCAAGGAGAATCGCCGTCCATAACGTTTCGGATGTCAGCGCGAGCGCGAGCTCAGACCCAATATCTCCCATTGCTCCTCCCGGAGTCTCCCTGCTACCTGTTCTTTGTTCTACGACGCCGTTCGGTGTCGCAACGTCAGGTGTTCTAACTTGTACTTATGTTAATCATCGATCGAGTTGTGCTGTCAAGCAGCACATCGCGCGCGTGATCATGCGCGAACGTCATGAGTCGATGAGTTCAGCGAGCGGACATTGCGTCTTCTTCGTGCGTGAACGGCTGAAGCACTGCGCGACGTGATGGAAGTGAGAGTTGCTCTATCCCTATCCGCGTGAAACCCAAAGGAAATCGATGCAGGCGTTGTATGCGCACGATGATTCGATGGATATGCAGACGCGTCTCACGGGCGATGACTCGAATCTCGTAAGCTCACGACTCATGTAGCAGCGGCATATTCGTGGAGATATCCAGAAGTTCTTCACAAAGTTTAGGGCGCGAGAGAAAGAATTTTATTCGATGAGATAAACAGCGCTGGTGATGCAGTCGTGTCGAGATTGTTTGCGGACAGTATTGGAGATCCAATGCGGCGTTCGACTTGGTGAGCGCAAAAAGCCCATTCGTACCAGGGAGTGTCACATGCCAGGGAAACCAGCCCGATCTCTAGCCACGCTCGTGTTGATGTTCGTCGGGACAGCGTCACATTCGCAGACATCCCCTGCAGCTTTCGGCCAGCACTTTCCCAATGGCCTCGCAGCCGTCGACTACATCTACAACAGCTCCACTGGGCTGTGGCGCGACCAGACCGGGCTCCACTACAACTACAACTACTATCCGGAGTGGGCGACACCAAGCCATCCATACAAGCTGCTGACCGACGCCGCCGGCCCAGGGCTGCTGGATGAAGGCGCCACGCGCAACGCGACCGCGCGTGATGCGAATGGCCTGCTCCTTGGTGACCTCGACAACAACGGCGAGATCACTGACAACAGTCCCGCCGGATACGCGTTCTTCGAGCATCGGGGCCGCGGGTCGGGAGGCGCTGCGCAGGGCGCGCCGTTCTACGCATTCTGGTTCGACGACAACTGGGTCGCGCGCTACATGGCAATGGCCTATGGGCGCCCGCTTCCCGCAGGGCTGCACGACAACCGCTACCCCATTCGATGGCGCCAGGTGGCGGGCGACAACAGCTACTGGAGCCCTTACCCCGCATCCAGTTTCATCGATCGGATCGCACTGAACGGCATCAACAAGATCAACAGTGGAAATTTCGTTGGCGCGCTGAGCGACTGGACGCAGATAAAGAACCTGAGCGCGTGGTTCTACGACAGCGACGATCAGCGATACGAGTACGCTCTGATTGACACGTACTACTACGGCTTGTGGGCAATTCTTTCGGAGCGGTTGCTGGCGGCAAGCGCATCCTTCCCACAGCGCAACGATGTTCTGCAGCACGCGATCGCACTTCGCTCCAACCTCCTCTCGTTTCAGGAGAAGAGCGGCTCCACGCCCCTGGGCTGGCGAACGGATATTCTCAATTCCAACTCGCTGATGAACACCGAGACTCTCGCCGTTTCGGTGCTCGCGCTCGGAGCGAACGCTACCTGGGTTCTCGAGCCTGGATATGCGCCGCTTCACCTGCGGCGCGTGTCAACGTAGTTGCCGCCTGTTCCTACGCGACTGCAGCCCTTACTTTGGCAGCCGCGATCTCGATGTCGACGACCGATTCTTTCTCCGGGTTGAGCGTCACAGCGACGATGGGAT